>Ga0302308_10000001_pt1 | contig 936740 bp, 951 predicted proteins | sample III_Palsa_E3_3_FD_200531 | JGI IMG/M metagenome (GOLD analysis project Ga0302308, IMG submission 200531) | Peat permafrost microbial communities from Stordalen Mire near Abisko, Sweden - III_Palsa_E3_3 | ecosystem: Environmental > Terrestrial > Soil > Palsa > Peat permafrost | place: Sweden...
CAATTTCCCCCCCCCCCCCCCCCCAAGAAAAAGCCTTGCTAAATGATCTTGCCATCTTCATATTTACGTTGACATTTTGGCGATTAAATGCCCGTGCATCGCTGTGAGAGGTGCCCGAGCCCGAGCCCGAGCCCGAGCCCGCGGGGGAAAGTCTAAAAGCGGCCGCGCCTGATGACCCTGTGTTTGCCCCATCGCCAGTCATTGTGCTTCTTCACGTCAAAATACCGGAGGCCGCCGTCGTCAGCCAGACACCACGGATGCCACTCCATGTCCAGGAGCCTCCACCTCCTCTCAGGTCGCGAAATCTCCAGCAGCCAGTGCGGATGTTCCCTCAGCCTTTCAGTCACCTCCCTGTTCTCTTCCATCTTCAGAGCATCACCACCAACCTTCTTCGTCTCATCTCGCTCGTCGCCAAATAATATGATGCCACTCATCCAGGGCATTCTTGTCACCAGGTGGTCCCACTCGTCGCGAAAGGCGCGCTCGCCATACAGATAGACGTATTCGCAGGTCTCATAGTTCTTCATCACATCGTTGTCCGCGTGGCCCGTGTGCCTGATGTAGAGGCACGAGGCCGGGGGCACGCCGGCCACGCCCGGCCTCCCAGCGGACGGGCCCCGGGGCCACCAGATCCGCGCCCCATTTCTCTGTACGGCGTACAGCGCCAAGGGATCGAGGGCCGTGAGCCTATTGAGCAGAGTGACGCGGAACCTCCTGAAACCAGGTGGCTGCTCCGCTCCGGCGGTGAAACTGAAGCCTCTCCTCACCAGCGGACCAACATGTCCCAGGTACCATCTCTGGATCAGGATCGCGGCGCGTGACCGTCGTGTCAGACACCTCATCGCCCTGCACGTCTCGCTCAGACTCACCAAATCGTTCAGCGTCAAGTATCTCTCCATCAGGTTCGTCACCAGCACCTCCACAGGAATCAGCGCCATCAGGTCCCCCATGTTTTTCCCACGCAACCACTTTATCTTTCGTTTTAGTCTTTTTATCGCGCAATCAAAATAATATTTCCAACAACTCACATCCCGCCTCCGCCCCAAACTTCTTGGATTTTGTCACGCTGCTGCTCACTTCGTGGCTGATTAATTCCTGGCTGATGGGCGATCACGAGTGGATTGCAAACAGCCTTGCGTTCAATCTCGGGGCGCGCGGGAATGACGACGAGTTTGAGGCTGATCTCGCGTCGCGCGATTCGTCATTCGACGTCAATGTCTTGATCCCCCTGTACGGGGGACGAGAGGGGACGCTACTGCACCTCGCCGCCCGGTGCAACTACAAGAAGGCCTTCGAGTGCTTGCTCCGGCACCCGAGGGTGAACCCCAACACCACCGACTCGATGGGCTGGTCCGTGGCCTACTCCCTCCTTGTGGGGGTCGGCAGCATTTCCCAAGAGACGGTAGAGTGGACTACCTGTGAACAGCGTTGGAATGTGGCCTTCTTACACTCGCTGATCATGCATCCCCAGACGCTGTTGATGGGAAAGAGTTTGCCCTATTCGGTGCTACACCAAGCTCTGCGACATTGCCGCCATGACGTTATACCGGCACTTATTATGTCCCGCCGGCCCTTCATTCCCCCGAAATGGCGCATTTCCGTCGGCCATGAGGTCCCCCTCTTGGCTGTTTACCAGGCGCGCCCATTAGCCACATATCACAGATACGCGCGCGATCTCGGCATAAGGGGTGCCCTCGCCGCAGAGTGGCTGGCCTACTTTGTGCTGCTCACTGATCACTTTGTGATTTCTGGGGATGTCAATCTGGGCGAGCGCACTCTTGATTCAAGGCGGATCCTCCACATCGCCATGCAACTGCCCCTGGAACTACAGACGGTCCTCGCAAGGCGCTGCTCATCCCTGAATGGCGACTCGATTCTCTCAAGAGATCTCGAGCCGGCGCTCTCCTTTCTCGCCGAAATAATTTAAAACATGACTCGTCATCTCTCGACTCCACTTTATTCAACTTCCTGGCCCCAAGACGCCTAAAAGTCGGGGCAAAACAGTCTCAAGATCTTGGCTCCGCACAAAGCGCCCGTCAATCTGATAGCAGAGCATGCAGAGCCTCATCTGGAGCTCCATCGGCAATCGCGACGTTATCCCAAAAAATCTCCCTGCCAACGTATTGTGCTGTAACGACAAGTGGTCATCGTCCCCCTCGCGGTGGAGGGTGATCTTAAAGTAGCCGTCGCAGAGAAGGACGGCGGCGGCAAAGAGCCCGGCCACGTCAAATCGCGTGAGGCCAAGTAAGCGCCGCAGTCGTGCGCGCGTGGGGGAGGGATTCAGAAGGTACTGATGCAAGAGGCTGGCGACGGACTCATGGCCAGCACGCAGGGCCCATTGGTAGGGGGTGGTGCCCGACCACGACTCAGAGCGCCTCCGATGGGTCGCGGCCTCCACCTCCAGCGTCCCTACCCCACACCAGGCCAGGAGATAGGCCACCACCGCCTCCTGGTTCTCCGATGCAGCGATCCACAGCGGGCTGGCGCCGTCGTTGTCCGTCCTGTTGATGTCAACGAGCGGGTGCCCGCACAGGAGGATGATCAAGTCCATGCTGCCTGTTTCGCACGCCACAAAGAAGGGGCTCTCACCCAACCTGTTAGGGAGGCCCGGATCGACCAGCGGGTGCGCCAGCAAGAGCCTCGCGCACCCGATGTGTTCCCCGAGCACGGCGCGGAAGAACGGGGTGTTGGCCCACTCCCCGTCCTGATAGTTCAGGGCCTCCGCCGCCTGATCCGCCCTATCTTCCAGGCCTTTGAGGCCCTTGAGGAGAGCGCTGAGCTTCTTCTGATCACCGTCGTCCGCGGCATGCCAAATCTGCAGGCCCAGGGCAGGCCAGGTGCTCCGCTTCGGCATCCTACGGCACATGACATTAGCAAACCACTTCATCTTTTGAGGCGTGAAAGACATCACTTCGTGTAATATCAAGATGTTGGATGGGTTCATCATTTTATTGCTCATCGAAAATATTGCCACAAGAAGCTCAGAAGCTTAGACGAACAAAAAGAGGAAGAATAGGACGACCAAGGCGATGGCTGCTATGCAGAAGAGGGTGAAGGCGGTCTCGATGGCGTCCCTGCGCTCGCGGGTTCCGGCGTGCAGCAATGAGGCGCGCAACAGGGTCAAGAGAGCCATCATGGAGGGAAAGCCCACGAAGGCGCTCACGTACCAGCCCGCGAACATGGTGTTCAGCCCTGAAGTGACAGACCTCTCAATCCCCAGCGCGGAAAGAATCCAAGCAAACGACTCGAACGTCACCTCGCCCACCAGCCATTACGAAAAGCCAACAGGCAGGGTCATCGTAATAGGACAATATCGACAGGAAGTTATGTAGAATCAGACGTCACGGGGATTAGAGAGATCAAGGTGAATCAGAAACCTTGGGGAAGGCCGAATCAATCCATCTCGTGGTGTTCTATTCCGACGCCTCTGCCACTGCTTTGTAGTCCTCACTTCAGATATCAGCAGATCGTATCTCCGATATTCATCTTCGAGAATATCAGCGATATGATCGATACACCGCATCATGATGTGTACATCGCATTTTATAGCGTCTGTCCTTTGCATAAGAGGGTGTCCGGGATCACGATTTGGGTTGGAGATCGAGCGCCTAGTGATACACTGCGGATTTGTAGAATGGTGCTCCAGGTTGGGTCTGTCGTCCGATGCAGCCGCGATGATCCTGATTTTCCTCATCAGCATGCCGTTGTGATGGCCTCTTACCCGGGCGCAACTGCAGTGGCCTCCTCGTTCTCTTTTGTCGCCGTGGTCCCCAAACCTCCCGCCGACCAGACCGTCGGCTTTGTATCGCTACCCTCTCTGTGGCCAACATTGGGGCCCGATTACGGAGCCTTCGCCTTTCACCTCACCCCCGGAGGCGATGATCACGGCATCGCGATACTCGATATTGAAAGCCAGCAGCCCCTGATCATCACCGTTGCTGAACTGAGCGGCATCCGCACCTCTTTTTCTCAAATGATATTTGGCCTCTCTGGTAAATAAAGCCCTGATCACCCACTTTTCGTCCCTCCATCATCCGATCGTCGCGTGATGAATTATCCCGTTGCGTTTGAAGCGAACGAGATCCTTCCCGGTCTTTGGCTGGGGAGTGCCGCCGACGCCGGGAATCTGGAGGCGCTCAGAGCTCGCGGGATTATCGGCATCTTGAATGTCGCAGACGACGTGCAGGATGTGTTTCCTGGTCTTTTCAATTACATGAGGTTGGACGTCCGCGATGGCGGCCAAGACACCGGGATTTCAAGGGTTTTCCCCCGCGCCCTGGCCTTCACCAGGGAGGCGTTGAAGGGCGGGCCGCTGCTCGTCCATTGTGCCTGGGGCATCAACCGGTCCGCCACCATCGTGACCTTCCTGGTGATGAATCTGACAGGCAGGACCCTGCTGGACTCGTACAACCTTGTAAAAAGCCGCCGCCCAAGAATCTTCCTCCTGGCCGACAATCTGCGCGAGCTCCAGAAATACGAGCTCGCAACACGCGGCGTCATCACCTTGAAGTCGTGATATCCAGGCATTGCCAGAGATTGCTAGGAATTGCCAGAAATTGGTAGAAATTGCCAGAGATTGCCAGAGACTGCTGGAGACTGCCGGAGATGGAGAAAGTTGTCGTGTGTCTTTTTTTTCATTACATGGGAAATAAGAATGGCGGTTGGTGACACTGGAGATGAAACTGGGGAAGAAGTTGAGCGGCCGCGTAGTGTGCCGGCGCTCATCCATCAAGTCTGGGGACTGTGGGACGGCCCCGTCATCCCGCCAAAGTATCAGGCGTACGTGGATGAGTGGAGGCGCAGGTACCCGCACTACGGCCACCGCATCTGGGGCAGGGAAGACCTGCTGGAATTGATCGCCCGGTTCTTCCCATGGCTCTACGAGAGGGTCGTGGTCCTGGAGGGCAAGGAGCGCATCGTGCTCGCCGATGCCGCGCGGCCCGTGCTGATGGCGCTCTACGGCGGCTACTACATTGACATGGACGCCGCTCCGGGCGACCCGGGGCGCAGCCTCGACGAGCTAGCCGGGTCAGCAAAACCGGCGATGGGGCAGGCGCACTACGAGAACGTCCTGAACGCCATCTTTCCCCTCTACAGCAACTACTTCGTGGCGTCGCCGCAGGGCCACCCCTACTGGCTGCTGGTGCTCGAGCGCATGCGGGGCACCATCCCCACGCCTGCCCAGACCCTGCGCCGCCGGCGGGAGCTCGGGGCCGGGAAGGTCGAGCTCTTGAATCCGGTGCTCTTTTCCATTGGTCCCGCCTTCTACAACTGGACCAACTACTTCGTTGTCGCGCCTCACCTGCGGCCCAACTTATGCAAGTGCCATGGGCCGCGGCCCCTGCTGCTCCACATGTACGACGGGAAATGGAAACCTGGAAAGAACACAATTCTCAATCTCTGAAACATGAAAGCGAATTCTTGCGCAACTTTCGTGGGGGTGAATTTCATTTTTGTTGTCTATTCTGTCGGGGCTATAGTCGTCGTCGAAAGGATCATTGTTCAGTCAAGGTCTGCCATCTCGGGCTCGTAGGCCTCCGCGCCCTCCGCTGCCCCGGAGCCCTGCGCCCCCGCAAATGCAGAGCCAGCCCCGGCCTGCGCCCTTTGCCTCTCTGGCAGGCTGCGACTGGCCGTGAAATGTCCTGCATCGTCCCCTCCAAAGTGGTCCGCCAACGCCGTCGAGTAGCCCTTCAGCAGCCCGTTCATGTCAGCCTCAGAGGTACAGTCTTTCCCCAAAATCGCCCATAACAAGGAAGCCTTGGGGGCAAGCGCCATTTTCCTGCGGGAGGGCACCGAATCACTCAACTTGAGGCCGCCAACCCTGTACGAGGAGGCGGAGGGCGGGGGCGGGACAAAGCCCTCCAGTCCAAGCACCTTGACGATGCTCAGGACGTCGACCCCAGACCCGTGAGCGTAGTCGACCAGACGGAGGAATTCCTCAACCAGCGGCTGATTGGCGGCGCAAGTCGGGTGCTGGCTGATGAATGTGGCGATGGCGGCGTTCTCGTCGCTATCCAGGTCGCGGTAATTGTTCTGCGGCAGATGAAACGCCACAGGCACGAGGAAGGACTTTTGCGCGATCTGCTTAAAGATGGCCGTCAGCGCAGGCAAATCATTGCATCTCGAGAGTGCAATGGCCCATAAGAGAGACGGCAGAGGGGTGTTGCTGAGGCGGCCGACGGTGCGAGGGGACGGGACGCTGGACTTGAAGTCAAGTTTGCCGATGCGGTAGTCCTTCACGCGCTGCAGGTCCGGTATGTCATGCGCGTACTGCGCCGCGTGCAGCGCCGCCAGAACCTGGCTGCCTGTCGGGTTAACAGACCTCAGGGTGCTCAAGAAGTCGAGGATCTGCTCGCGGGTGATGTTGGGGCACTTGGCCTGGTTTGCCGTTAGGAACTCGGCGATGGCGGCGTCATTTGCCGCGTAATACGCCTCGTCGGTGACCTTTGGCGTCGCGGTCCTGGGCCTGCGCTCCCTGGGTGCCGCTGCTGCTCCTGGCGCTGACATCTTCTGTTGCAAAAGAAAGGTGATGAGAGATGATGCAGGGTGAGAGACTGCTCGCGTTTAATGACGGGTGACGAATAAAGGCTTAATCTGCAATTTTGTCCAGACGCCGCAACAGATTGATGGCGCTCGCGCTGAACAACGGAGGTGTGCATCTGAGCCTGCCATGCAGGCCCGGGGACCTGCCCAACGCGCACGCCCTCGAGTGCTCCTGTGCCTTGTGCCAGCGACGACGTCAGATTCAGAATCAAGACCAGTTTCTAAGATACCATCCAAGGTACGCTGAGCAGTTTAGACGGCCCTTTCACCTGCTGCGGCCGTGCGAGGTGCCCTACATCGCAAGACCGAGGGAGGGCCCCCAGTCTTACACCTTCCAGGGCTTCAACCCCCTGTACACCATGAACTCGTTCCTGAACACGGCGTCCAAAGGCAACGGCCTTGAAATGAAGTTCCAGCAGTTCAACCCGGCGCCTTTCTCGCAGACCACGCAGGTGTGGCCGCCGTTGTCGACCCGCCTCATCGAACGACAGATCAACCGGCCGTGCTGCGCCAGTTACAGGACCTTTTAGTTCTCAGAAGAAATGCAGACAAATGCACCCCAATAAATGTGATCAAATTAATTTCTTCAGGAAATGAATGATCAACCATCAACTATCAATTTCATTGAAATCCAAGGAGACGGCATTTGCGGTGGACACGGCGAGGCGTCCCCCATCCAGGGCAAGCTCGAGGGCGAGGACCAGGTTGCCGGCGAAGTCAACCTTCCATGACATCAGAGGCATGCTGGACACGGGCAAGATGTTCTGCCTGACGAGCACGGCATTGAGGGAGGTCATCAGGTGCTCGAAGACTGGGTGACCGGGGCCAAAGAGGAGGCCAAAAGATGATCGGAGCAGCATGTAGCCCTTGTAGCCCTGAGACAGAGCGAGGCACAGGGTGGCCTTGATGTCCTGAACGGAGGCGAGGTGGAGGGCGACCTGCGCGTAGCGGGTCACCGCCTTCTCAAATGAGCGCTTCTTATTGAGAATCCTCCAGGGCTCGGTGAGGGCAGGGATGTGCTGGCGGCGAAACGCGGCCACTGCCATTCTCGACGCCAGGGATATCCCATGCGCTCCCTTCGGGAGATGGCTGCCATCAAGGCCGGCCCGCATGCCGACGCCAACAATGATCTGGTTGTGCAGCATCACCACGGAGCAGCCCTCCGGCAGGTGCGGGCCAAGGGCCTGCGCGCGCAGTCCCAGCAACTCCTTGTATCTGGTGCCGAGGAGCAGGAGGTGCTTGTCCTCGAAGATGACGGCGGCCGTGAAGCCGTTCATCACCGCAGCGCGGATGTCGACGTAAATCCCCGGGAGTTCCCGGTCACCAAGCGCAGCGAGCGCGAGTAGGAACACCTCATGGCTCTGCTGCGCGATCTTCTTCCTCAGCCTGCCGACCAATCCCGCCTCAGCAGGAGCCTGGCCAATCGCCTTCCTAAAGACCTTCCCCTCACCCAGAACAACGAAGCTAGAAATCTGATCATCACAACCATCATGAACGTTATGATGATCACCCAAACCAGGTTCTGGCCTTGCACTGACATCAGAGATATGAGAGATATCAGAGACATCAGAGATGGTGGAAGCGGCGGGATCAGGTTTGGGGGGAGTTACAAAAGAGACGTCCCATGTGGGCATGTGGGTGTGACCAGAGGCCTCCCCCAAGACCTTCAGGGCGATGTCGCGCTTCACCACCACGAGGAGCATGCGGCTGCCCTTGAGGACGGAGAGGAAGGGAAGGTGCTCAACCTTGGCCTGGAGGATGCCGACCGCCTGGTCACGCCAGCCAGGGTGCTTGTCAAGCGCCTCCTGGAGCCGCGGCTCAAGGGGAATGGAGACCCCAAGACAGCCGGCGTCAAAGGCGCGCAGTACCTCCCTCTCCAGGTCAAGGGAGGGCAGTTTCTCTTCAACCAATTCGCGGACGATCTCCGTAAGCGCCGCGCCTGCCGCCCACGCCCTGATCAGCATGCGCTCCAATTGTGCCTGCTGCATCCGCCCCTGTTCCAACTGCCCATGTTCCACAAGGCGAGACCCCACCACAGGAGAGTCGGCGCACAGTCCTTCCCCAATCTGATTCCGGAACATGTAACTGTCATCTCCGACGGCGCCGTTCAGAATACCCGGTGACTGACAAAAATGCGAGACCATTTTGGGCAGGGAGAGGAATCAAGGACGAGGAGAAAGTAGAAAAGTATCAACTTTATCGTTTCCATTGTCCGATTCAGATGAGTTCGATGAAAATATTGCGGGAATCAGTGATATCCATATAGTCCCATAAAAAGGCGCATGGTCGCGAATACTGAACGCTCGTGGACGCCACTGCGATCGGTTGGGACTTGAATATCGCCATCATCATCTCCCTCGCCGTAGGTGTCATCGACACTTTCAATGGCAGATTCTCACTATGCGAGTGCGCTGCGAAAGATGGAGGGCTGGACCGCCAGGCTTCCGCTGTACCTGAGGCCTCAGATATGGGCTGCGTGTACTTGTGAGGATGGGCAGGGCGTCTTCCCCTTGCTGGAGAGTGTACCCGATGCCTGCGTCCGGGCCAACATGGTCGGCATGTCCATCCTGGTGGCTGTGATCACCAAGCGCGCAAAGTTGCTCAGACAGTTGCTCCTGAAGTCCGCGACCAGGGAGATCTTGGGGATGATCAGTCCCCTGCTCTTGAGATTGGCCATCAGGGATAAGTTCCTGCCTATCATGCTGCTGCTCTTCTCTGATCAGCGAATGGACCCCAACGACTTCATGACCATGAGCGACCACCAGCATGGGTCCGTGTACGCAGGGGAGGTTGCCTGCGCAGAGTTCTTCACTGCGGCGTACATCCTTCGCCCCGAGTTCCTGCCGCCCGATGTCGTTGCGCAGATCCTCAACTTCAATACGACCTGCGGCTGCGGGACATGTCAGCCTCAGATGCGGAGGAGCGAGATCTTCCCGGGTTTGAGGAAATGGAGTCGGTCCCCGCTCACCGAGTCGAGTCGGATCATCCGTGAATTCCTTCTTCCCCCGGGCTCGACGTCTGATCCCTCTGTTGCTCCTGACACTTCTTATGCTTCAGATACTTCTGACGCTCAGATAATACCTGATTTAACTGATTTGGAATCAGCGGATTCAGATGACTCTCGCTCTCCTTGCACCTCCGTGGATGATACCCGTCGTTTGGTTGCCGTCATCCTTAGCGGGAGGCTTTTCGCCCTAATTGTTCTCCACTGCGATGGCTTCCTCCGGATTGCACCCTCTTCTGCAGCGTCTGGTGGTGCCCGTGGGCGCTTTTTTATGATGGGGAGCAGACTCCCGCTCGAGCTTCAGATGATGATCTGTAAACGGGCCCTCGGCTTGACGTCAGACGTGATTCTTTCCCACGACACCGAGAACGGCATCATGTCGGCGTTGAGGTGTGTTTGAGATCACGTGAAATTATTCCCCATCTTGTTCTGGTGATTTCTTGATATCTCAAAAAAACTGTGGGCCGTGGTCGCAAAGGACGATCTCCCAAGCAGGGCAATGCGGCGTTCCCCCTTTCTTGCCGCATGGCTCAGTGAGTATCTGGAGAAATCAACGATCGAGAAGATGCGGCGAGGACAAGAGGAAGGTGATCAGCGATGGCTGAGACATCAATCATCACGTCGCAACATGCATCGTAGGTGTCTTCTCCAACCCCTCAATCAGGAGCGCCTTATTCGCCATGAACGTCTGGACGAATAGAAACTTTCACACCATCCGCTCAGGTGAGCATCCCGATATCCTTTCAAACATGATGACAGAGCACAGAAGAAAAAAGCGATAATGATGAATTAGGATTTTCCTCAGTCATTACGGAGAGCATCAAACCAGCGGAAAAGTCCTTTGAGAAAAGAGACTTCAGATGACGCCTTCTTGGGCTCGTGATAGGGGATGGCAGTCAGAGCGCCGAAGTTTGCAGGCATCGCCTGCGCGGGTAGCGTGCATGTGATGGTGACCTCGCCCCTATACAATCTATCGCCGAAGTCGAAACCACGTGGGGGAGGTGGCAGACCCTGAGTCTCCAACCAGGCCCGGAACACGAGCACGTGCCATTTGTTGAGAGACTGACCGCCGACCGTCTTCGGCAAATCGGACAGGTTCAGGGAGATGACGCCAGAGGAGTCGACGGTAAAGGCCTCGTCGAGGAGCGCGGCCTTCATCCTCGGCTCGATGGCGGCGACTATGAGCGCGCAAGCATTCTTGAGCACGACGTTGTACGCGCTGCTCAGGATGCTGCCGGCATCGGGGATCCTGAGCTCTTTCGGCATCAGCAAGATGAGCCGCTGGTCTTTCACCCGGCAGCACTTGTCAGCCTTGGAGAAGAAGGGTACCGGCCAGGCGCGGAACACCACTCCCTCAGGCGCCAACTTGTTGATGTCGTCGATGTCTATGTTCAGCCTGCCGCCGACGTCGAAGGGCGGCATCTTGTCAGCAGACAGGTTCTGCAGGAAGGTCACCAGACACTGTTCGAGCTCCTCCTGGGTGCCGTGCAGCGGAACCTTGTCCGCCGCCGCCTCGCAGGCCTTGCGTACCAGAGACAATATCTCACTCATCCTCGTGTTCCGAACTTGCCCTCGCTTTTTGTCCCGGAGAAGGAAGAACAGTGGATAAGCAGCGTGATCACCTGTATCATCGACAATATCTGCTGTGTCCTCCTTTCCTGATTTTTATGGTTTTTTGTCAAGCGATGCACTGTCCAAACATATCAAGGCTCGCCCGAGGAACAGCATCAGGCAGCGCCGCAAGTGCAGCCACAACATCGACGGGCTCTGAGGCCGCATCGGCATCTGCACGATCGTTGGAAGTCGCAGGGAGAGGGGCTGACATTGACCATTTGACGTCCCGTGGCGCGGGCACTGATATGAGGAGAACTCTGCCTGCCTCTCTGGAGGCAAGGCCTCTGGGCCCCTTGACTATTCTGAGTCTCACTGTGCAGGGGCAGGTGTTGCTGCTTGGCTGCGCCCTGGTGACCGGCTTCTTGCTGGCCTGGTGGCTCGCATAATCAGCGATTGATCGAAGAACATAATGTGCTCTGAGTTCACCATTCGAATATAGAAAAGAAAGAGGCATCAGATGATGGTGCGAGTGTCGCGGACCCACTTTGGCGGCATCTTGGTGGGCAACTTGGCGTGCTCCAGGGAGCGCAACCACTTCGTGCGGCTCTTGGGCGCCATGTCATCCCGCCAGAAGGGCAGGTTCAGGCTGTATTGCAGCGTGCCGTAGACATGCATGATCACCCCCGGTGACGGCGGCGGCAGGCTCAACTTCTCTAGCGTGGCGATCAGGGTGCCCATCATGGCCCTGGTGAAGTGCTTGCGGGGCACCAGCATGATGTCGTCCGCCCCAAGGAGGATGGCGCTCACCGCCATCAAATCGTTTTTGCCACACACCTCTTCCAGCGCCCTGATGCAGGCATCGAATTCGCCGAGCCACGGCAGCGGGCGCAGCAGGCCCCCATCTCTCCAGAACGTCTCCCGTAATTTTGGGATCGATTCCATTCGCCGCCGCTTTTTCCGCTCGCAACAAGGATAGGGAGTAGGAACCGCGGGACCGCTTGCAGTATGCCACTCACGGCGCAGTTGCCAATTTTAGCAGCGGCAGATTGATATAGGCTTGATCAAGCGTTACTCCCGCCCTGGCCTGTCTGGTCCTCTTTGCCTGCCATCTGATGGCACGAATCAGGCGCTGCTCCTGCACCGCGTCCCCTCGTACTGATGCAGGTGTTCTACTTCCATCGAGGGTTAAATGATCCACCCCATGATCGTGACTCTTGATACAGTAATCCCTGTCATCACTTCCTTTAAAGATCGGATCACTCGGATGAAGGGCGGTAGCATAGGATGACTCGAGCGACATCTTCCGACATGGCCCCGATTTTGTCTGATCTTGATACAGCCATGCTGATCATTCTTACATCTCACGACTGATGATCACGACCCCACTCCAGACTGATAAAACTGGTTTCTTGAACGCAAGATGGCAAAACAAGAAGATCAAGGGAACTCTGTTGCGGACAGTAATATCTTCAATTTGAATATTGACTTCAGAAGACAAATGTGTCGGTGATGCCATCCCAGGAGACATTCAACTTCCTCGAGTGGAGGGAACCGCGCCAGGTCAGAACGAAGTGACGACGGCCAACCAAGAGGTCGCCGGGAAATGGCAAGCCAACCTCCAATTCATAGATGCCCTCGCAGTAATTGCGGGCAAAGAAGTCCCTCTTCTCGTCGGTGAGGCCCTCACTTGCGCGGCAGAACCTGCTGAGGAAGTATCCCTTCACCCGCGCCTTGAGCGACGGGGAGATCATTGTCCATGCATCAAGGGCGACGCACACGTCCTCGCGGGTAAGGGCGGCTTCCCCGATGCGGTCCTGATGGAGCTCGAGCTCCAGTGTCCCGGATTCCGGGTGCCACGCGGTGCGGAATGTGCCCTCATGACGAAGGCTTCTCCAGGTGACCCTCACGTTGCGCGAGGGGAGGGGGGCAGGCTCAAACGCGAGCTCGTAGTCAGCAGGCGCGAGGCGATGGTCGAAGAAGCCACACATCTCCGCGAGCGGCTGGGCGTGGTCAAGGAAGTGCTGCGTCACCGCCTCCCTGACATCACGAGGCTGATTGCGCCATGTAGAGACACACTCAAGCATTTGCGCCGGGCTGTCCCAGGCAGGGAAGGGATAATGGGAACACGGGGGCCTGGAGCTCTCTGTCATTATCGCTATCGAGGGAGCAGGCAAGGGATCAGGAATCAGGAATCGTGGATGATCGCGAAACCTCCCATGGGATCGTTTCACTGCAATAAAGTAGAAAACAATTTATGATCAATAAATTACACAAAGCATTAAATCATGACATCTGATGCGGTATGCTGCCTGATGAAAATGGGTGCTGGATTCGTGAGATGTCTGTCGACAATCTGATCGTGATAGCAGGGCGAGAGCGACCAGAAGGCAAAGATCATGGACAGCGGGGCGGTCATCCAGGATACGGCGAGGATCATCGCCGCGATCACGAAGTGCGTGGTGTAGGTACAGTCTTCGGGCAGACCAGGGAAGAAATCGTTGGGGAAGCCAAGACCCATGGTCGCCAGGATGCAAGAGGAGAGCAGGAAACACGAGCCCATCAGCGCCAGTATCCAGGTGCACGCGTTGCACATATGGCGCGGATAGTGATGGCGCAGCAAGAACGGGACCCAGATGGCCAGGAGCATCAGGCCGCCAACAAGGCTGTACGCAGGCAGCACCACCGGGGGGCAGTTATCTGTGGTGGTGACCAGCCCCCAGGCGCCAAGGATCACCCCGAGCAAGGCGACCGACACCGAGATGAATCCAAGCGCGACATCAACGATAAGCTCCGCGATTCTCCACATTGTCGCCAGCAGGAAGTAGAATCGACGCTGACAGGAAACACCGCACTATGAATCGCGAAGAGTTTATCTGTGATATCGTCTCCTCCCCCTGAATTGGGCGCAATGAAGTCTTGCACCGCTAAAATCCAGCCCAACCTGGGGCGCATCGACGCCACCAGGCTCGCCCGCAGCATGGCGCCACTCGCCTCCATCGACGACATGCTGAACCCCTTTCTGGAAGTCTTCGATGCAACCCTCCCAGTGCCGAGGGTCCTTCCGGGTCTTCACCAGCATGCTGATCATCCCCCTGCAGATCGTCCGTTTTCTCATCATGATGTCGAACATCCGGCGCCATCCTCCCCCGTTCCCCACATTGCTCCCGTCAATGATAATGAGGGCGAAGATAAAGATGATCACGAAATCCAGGGTATCCCGACATCGCCGATACCTTACATCGCGCCGATCGATGATGACACCCTCCCTGGCCTCATGGTTCCCGTCAATCTCAATGCCCTGACTGATCATCTTGATCATAATAATCATCCTGATCATCCTGATCATCCTGATTTTCCTGATCATCGTGATCCTCATGATCCTCATGATCTTCGCGATGATGGTGGTGATCTCTGCGGCGAAAGCGAGGGGAGGAGAGAGGAAAGGCCGCCGGCTGAGGTGATGCCCTCCGCGGCAGGAGAGACGAAGACCAAGATGCTGCTGGTGCCATACCTCGAGAGGTGGCTTGCCTGCAAGGATGCCGAGCGCGATTCTGGTCTTAAGGCCGATGACTCCTGGGCCATGAACGTGGTGATCGTGGACGATCTGGGGCACCTTCTTGCCCCCCACGCACAGTCTACGACTAACGATGCCCTGGAGGCTCCGACTCCGCCAGTGCACCGAAGTAATCCGATGCTGGACCGGAGGCTCATATCCCTCTATTTAAGGCTCTATGAGCACTATCCGCAGTGCACCTACTTCGTTCATATGGCCAGGGAGACCAACCTGGCCTGCTTCGTAGAGGGGATGCAGGGCCTGGTCTTTTCATCCTGAGTCTCATAGTCTCCCCTTCTCATCTCTCGTCTTGCCTTGGCGTTCGGGTTGTTGGCTGAATATTGAAAATCGTGATTCAGGATCAATGATATCAGACACAAAAACTAAACCTGACAAATTGTTTTCTGCGCCTAACGCTGATCATCACTTGCGCCCCCCTGATCGAAGCTCACCCATCACCACAATCTTGATCAGACTGATCGAAGATATCCCGGGTGATAAAGTATCATTGATTGTGACTGTGATTGTCATCGTGTCACAACCGCAGACGATGTATGCTATGCGCTCTTTCTCATCGAGGATGCCGGTTCCATTGGGTGCCTCATCTGTTGATAGCAGGGCGGTGATGACGGAGACCCTGCGCAGTATCTTTGAGGCGATTGAATGCGACGACCTGGGTGCGCTGCAAGTCCTAGCATGCCGGTGCCCGAAGGTTGTGGGCTTTTACCACGAGCAATTTAGTCACTTCACGGCGCTCGGCGAGGCCTGCCGGTTCGGGCGCACCGAGATGGTCCGCTTCTTGCTTGAATGTCCCGGTGTCACCGTTGAGCCCAGGCACCCATCTGGCTACGGTCCCCTCTCTCTGGTGTGCGCGACTGGGCACGAGGACATCGTGCGCCTCCTGCTGGGGTGCGGGAAGGACGTGGGCCTCAATACCCGGCAGTGGATGGGCCACACGCCCCTGACGCTGGCCTGCGGGCGCGGTCGCCCTGGGGTCGTGCGACTGCTGCTTGGAGACCCCCTCATCAAGGTCCGGCGGACGTGCCGGGCGGGCCACAGTCCCCTGTTCTACGCTGCCTATCACGGCCACCTGGAGATAGTCGGCCTCCTGCTGCTGTCTCCGAACATCGACGTCAACCAGTGCTCTGCGCAGCGGGCTACACCGTTTTTTGTGGCCTGCCAGCGCGGGCACGTTGGGGTTGTCAAGCTCCTCCTGGCCGACCTGCGGGTCAATGTGAGCGCGCCGATTCATTACTCCATCACCCCGCTCTGGTTTGCGGCCCAGTTGGGGCACCTGGAGGTTGTGCAGCACCTGGTGGCCTCCGGGCGGGATATAGCCCTCACCGCGGTGTCCTCGTGGAACCAGCGCACGGCGGCGGAGCACGCCCTGGCCCAGGTTGGGCTGCCGCGGGGTCACCTCGAGACGCCTGACGACTACGTGAGGCGGGTGGCCTTTGGGACCTCTATTGCCACTCTGCTGGACTCCGCGGCCCTGAGCCCCCGGAACACGAGGAATTGGCTCTGTTTCTCCGTTCCCAACATCAGGGACCTCTGGGTCGCCGAGGTCTTCGCCCTTGCCGTGCTGCTCTGCGACGACTACGTCACCCTGGTCAGTCGGCCCCCGCCAACCGGCCGGCTGGCGTCAATCCCCGGCAAGGTGACCATCACCCCGATGGCAAGGCGTCTTGAGCAAGGATGCTGTGACGCGTGGAGGTACCTGAGGACGGCGACGACGCTGCCCCCGGACCTCCAGCGAGTGCTGGCCAACAGGACGTTTGGCTCATCGGCGGTTGTCATCCGCCGTGAGGCGCTCGCCCTCTCCCTCAAAAAGCTCGCCCACCACCTGTCCCTCTTGCCCCTCTCTCCCGCGGTGACAGACCGCCGCCACTTCTTTCCTGACACGGTCTGCGCTGTCATGTGAAGCACCTACCGCCATTGTCTTCCTCACCTTTTCTCGTCATTACACCGTGTAATTTTATGTTTAGCGATTTACTCTGCCACTTCAAGAAATGGGCGCCAGGTGTTCGCAATCGAATGCCACTTGGCACGTCAGAAGCCCAGTGCACGCGATTTCAGGCGAATAAGCGACAAGCCACAGGCTGCGCTGGCCGGCGACACCGAGAAATGGCCTGGATATTGTGGCATTGTCGGGGGAAGTCAAGTCAAATCAAGGGATCTGCTGCGGGATTACGGCGACTCCGACCCTGACTAATTTGGCGAGGAGGCCGGCCGCCCTCTTGATTTCACGGACGCGGTCATCTGGCCAGAGCATATCTCTTGCGGCGGTCCCAAAGACCCGCAGGCAGACGACCTCCTGGAGCTCCGCCGGGAGGCCGGTGGTCACGGTGAGGAAGCGTCGGGTCTGCGCGTTCAGGATGAGCATGCCGCGCACGGGGGCGATGAGGTAGCGCCAAATCTGCAGGAGCCCGTAGAGCGCGGCCGCGCCGTGCCCCGGCCACCCGAGCTCGTCGCGCACCTCCCGCCTCACCAGTTTTGGGCTGACAAAATATCTCGTCAGCAGGATAGTCTGCGGCTGGCGCTTTGAAATGTACTCGAGCAGGGTGGCGCGCGACTCGTTCGGGTGCTGGAGTCTCTTCCCGGAGGCGAGCAGCGCCTTGACGGCCAGCAGCCGCTCCGGCAAGGCGGTGGCCACCCCGAGGCACGAGCACTCCCCGTACTCCTCGCCCCCGCCGTTGTTGGCGATCACCCTTGGCTCGGTGAGAAGGGTGACGAGAGTTTTGGCCGCCCGCTGCGGGGGCAGCGAGGCGCAGTGACACGAGAGGTAGTAGAGGCTGGTGCAGGGGTCCGAGATGCCGACGGCGTTCGGGTCGGCGCGGCCGTTGTCCAGGATGACTTTCAGCGAGCGCCAGTGGCCCCAGAGGCACGCGAGCGTCACCACATCGTTGCCATCGGTGTCCCGCACGCCCACGTCCACCCGGGCGCAGCGCAGCAGGAGGTCAACCACCTCGACCTCGTCATGGTGCACGGCCCAGATCAGCGGAGTGCAGCCCTCGTTCTGCACCGGGTTCACGTCACACCGGCCATCATCGAGCAGCACCTGGATCGCCGCCAATTGCTGGCAGGAGCACGCCCGGTAGAACGGGGTCCTGCGGTACTCCTCATCGGCATACTCCAGATCGATGCCCGGGATCATGAGCAACCGCTGTACCTCGGCGAGATCACCCACGCTGCAGGCCTCCCACAGCGCCCTCCCATCTCCCCCTTTTCTGCAATCACTCTGTTCTCCATGATCATCCGTATCGTGTTTTACAGAGTGGCAGGTCCGAATCTCGGTGATATCGATCATCTTCGATGTTTGAATTCCTTTTGGGCTATTGTGTTGAGTCTTTAATCTGCAAGCGACACATCGTTTTACGTCCTCGCGATCTCCTACTTCCTTCTTGGCTTCTGTTCGAGCAGATGGGCCGGAGACGTCACAGGGGGCGTGGTTTGAAGCCAGGTCCTTCTGGGCCTGCTGCGGCCGTGGGGTCAGGATCTGAGAAATCTGAGAACTCCCCTATATGTGTCGCCTGTCACGAGGCGATGCTGCCTCCGGTGTCTTACAGCATGCTGCACATGACCTCAGTGGCGGTGGCAGAGAGGTCGGCGGTCGCCTGCACCGGTCTTGAGGGTCATCTTACCATGTGCTGTGGCTGCACCAGCGACTGGTGGTCCGCCATTCACCGCAGCGAACTTGAGGTGACTGAGGCACTGGGCCAGGGCGTGAGGGCGCCCCTGTGGCCTGTGTGTCCCTTCCGCGGCTGCAAGGCGTACATGCCGGAGGTGCGCCGCTCAGCGGCTGACAAGGCCCTGTGTCAAGTGGTGCCGCGCGACGACGTCTCGCTGCCGGATATTGCCGCGGCCAGTCACCTGCCCACAGAGTTTCGTGATGACGATGAGATCATCACCAGATGCCCCTCCGCCACCTGCGCGAATGTCGTGCGGCTGACGGCCATCCCGACGGAGAGGTATCAAGGTGTGTGTCCCTGTGGAATCTCTATTTTCATCGCCACCTCTTACATCGCCGAGTATCGAGCCGCGAGGTCTGCTCACCCGCTGCTGAATCCCGCCGAGATCATTGACCTCCTGTACACCTCTCAGTTTACCGCGTGCCCGAGGTGCCGCAGCCTCTGTGAGCTTGAGTCAGGCTGTAATCATGTCACGTGTCCGCTGGCCAACTGTCGCTTTGAGTTCAACATCAGATGCGGGTGCCGCTGGAAGTCGCGTTGGCCCGCCGAGTTCTGTGGATACCATCAGGACCCCTGGTCCTTCAACGCATGCCCCCGCCTCCCCCTGCCGGTCCCCCGGGCCGTCTGGCTTCAGTATCGCCCCAGGCTCTGGCGCTTGCTTGTGTCCCTCTACAGGTGGGGGCAGCCGCTCGTAGCTATCTTTCTTCTTCTGATGGTGGTGGCAATTGTCGGCTTGGCTGGCTGGGCGTCCACGAAGGGCTTTCTGGCTCTCTGGCAGACCGCCCCTGCCGCCCCGCCCCAGATTTTCACCCGAACCCTGGCTCGTGAACTGCCGCCGTCTTTTCCAGTTGCCGCCATCACTTCTCAATTGGAGGTGAGTGTCTGCGGCGATATCTGGTGGCCACTCTGGCTGCGGGAGCGTTGTCAGGCTCATATGTGTGACTGGGCAGCGGCCGAGTTGAATGATCTAAACGCCAAGAAGTTCACTCATCGCAGCGCCCAGCAGGACATCGACGAGCATCGCGGCAGGGTTGACTGGAGCTCCAAGTTGGCGTACCTCAAGGACAGCGACAATCCCGTCCAACTTTGTACAAGAGTCTTCTGCTTGAACTGATTTTGTGGCAAATAATGTCATCATAATTTACGCTCTTCTTCCGAAGCAAAATTTCCATCTTCCTCCTTCCTCCCTTTCTTTGTCCCGGAAACTGCGTGTTGAAAATGTCGAGTGGTTCGTGGTTTGGTGGTTGGTGGGGAGGATCAAGCGTTGCTCCCGTTCAACAAGAGGCTCAACAAGAGGCTCAACAAGAGGCTCAACAAGAGGCTCAACAAGAAGCTCAACAAGGAGCTCAACAAGAAGCTCAACCGGAGGCTCAACCGGAGGCTCAACCGGAGGCTCCGCAGGGCGCTCAACGGGGGGCTAATGCTCAGGGTGAGGTCTGCGCGAAGGGAGAAGTTGCCTCCGTGGAGCCTCCGGCGAGTGTTCCGTGGGTGATCCCTAACATCTTCTCTGAGGCGCAGGTGAACTCCACGGCGGTGGCGTTTGTTCAGGACGCCCAAAAGGGTGTCTATTGTCAAGGCATTTCTGCCCTGGCATCAGGCGAGCTTGGGGTTACCGATTTCCATCTGCTGCAGGAGCTCAGGTGGGTTCAGGACGCCGTCGACGGCGAGTGCTTCCGTGCGGTCGTCAATCGGGCTGGGGACGCCATCAAGTCGATCAATCTTGGCGACTACCGCCCCTCTTCCAACTCCTTCAGGGTGTACATGCCGCCTGGCCCCTCGAAGCCCGTTTTCACGGTCGGCGGCGTGCCAGAGATCGAGCGCATCGTGCCGCTGGAGGACGACGGCACCCACACCTTCGACCTGACCGGGGGCCGCGAAGGGCATGCCTTCAACATCCTCTCACTCCAATTTGAGCAGTGCAACATCGTCCTGCGAGGGGTGAAGGCTCGTCAGACTCTCCCCAAGTTTGCCCGCATCCATTGGTACTACCTGGAGAGTGGACTCCGCCACCAATGGGCTCTGATGGGCGTCAACGGCAGGTATGACCCCAGGGTCGGCGCGATCCACCCATTGCCAGAACTTGCCAGGGGGCTTGAAACAATCGCCGATGCCAACACCTGCGCCGTCTCCTCTTGACTGGGGTCAGCCGCTGGATGCCAGATTATATTCTTGTCGTCACCCCTCTTCATCTTTCAAGCAGATGAGACATAATAAAGACATTGACTTCTTCCCCTGCTTCTTTGTCCCTCCTGCAATGGCTGCCGTTGCGCATACTGGTCAACCCCAGGGTGGCATTTGGGCGCGCCTTGCAACCAGTGGTGGCCTTGATCACTATCTGGTGCAGTCACCTACAGTAAACTTTTTCAAGTATAGGTACAATCGTCACGCGAAGCCTGGGACAGAGTTCGTCTGTCGCGCTGCACGATGGTTGGTGATGATCGTACTTCACTGCGACGGATATCTGGCCTTGCGACCCGAGTCCCCCACCGCCGAGTCCTCGGGGCTGCGCTCGATGACGAGTACTGGCAGGGTGCGCCGGGAGAGGAGTCTCCCCGGCGCTTCCTGACCATGAGCAGCAGGTTGCCGCTGGAGCTCCAGATGGTGGTCTGTCAGCGGATGCAGAACAGCCTAAAGAATGCCATCGTCAGCACCAACTCTGAACCTGCTTTCCGGAGGGAAGCGCGTTTCTGGCAATCTGGCTCCGACCTCGCTGATTCATAGTTTCTTTCTGTTGTCTTCTGATTTCAAGATAGACACGACAGACACGATAGACACTACGTAAAATTCTGTCTTTGCTTCCTTCTCTATGGCCAGTCTGCTGCCTGAGGACCACTTTCCATATTCCCCACCAGGGACGCCGAACGCCGAGGTGACAGATTCCAATGATAATCTCTGGGTGAGAGGCTCATTTGGAACCTACATTATGCTCAGGCCTGACGAGCGCCAACGGTGGGCGGCCTCCCAGCCACAGTTCCCCCAGGTCTGGTTCGAAGGACTTGGAGACAGAGGACTTGGAGACAGAGGACTTGGAGACGGAGGACTTGGAGACGGAGGACTTGGAGACGGAGGACTTGGTGACGGAGGATCCGCCCCGGGCTTCTTTTTGAAATGCTGGATCTGTTACGCGTTCGCTATGGTCGTGTTTGTCTGTGATGGCCTTCTGGTGCTGAAGAGCCTGCAGCAGATCAGCGGTGGGGTGAAGGGAGGGCGCCGCAGGCAGCAGCAGGTTGCCAACTTTGCCAAGGTGGCTGATTCGGCGACGATGTCCACACCCGGGAAGAATCCTCTTGGCTTCGCTTCAACGACCGTGCAGGCGTTTGCTGCGCGCCGCTTTTTTCTGCTCGTCACGCGACTGCCGATGGACCTGCAAATGGTGATGTGTCATCGCCTCTTTGGGTCTCCGGGGCTTTTTGTCCATTCAGAGGACTCTGAGGCGTCCTTCAGGCGTCTAGCGCGCGACTACCATCCTATGCCCCGACTGCAGGCCAAACATCAAGATGGAAAATTGAAGGCGAAAGTTGTGGAAGAATATTGTTTTTATTGATCCTTTTAACATGAAAAATGACCTGACATCATTTGCTCACGTGTTGCAGAAACCTCAAGTGAACAACCTTTGTGGCCGGAGGCGGCGCGAATAAGGTCAGGCAGGTGGGGTACTGGAGACGAAGCAAGCCAGATGATGGCAGGTCAGCCTGTGATCTTCCCACCCGGTGATGTCTTCCGCAGTTCATCCCGCGTGCTCAACGTCAGACTACCTTTTATCAGGGAGTGAGAGACGAGGGCGGGACTACTTGCATCCTCGGAGAAGATGGCAGCGCGGGTGCTGTGACATGGGCGGGAGTAAATGGGGGAAGGCCAATGGCTGGGGGTCAGGTTTTTGTCGAAGACGAGCGACGCAGCGGGAGGCCACTCCAGAACATAGGGAGAGCCGCATCACGCTGCAGGCCGGTCGAGGACGGAAGAAGATGGAAGTAAGCCATCGTTCGAAGAATGCATAGTCAATTAGATACCGGCGAAGAAGGCTATGTCCACCGCTGAGAGCACCTCTTTCCACGCGACGACGCCCAGCCCCAATAATGCAGGCGGCGCCATCGCAGGTCACCACAATTACCCTGGCTCCGATTTGAGGCAGAGTAAGGGGAGGAGAGGGCGACGAGGTGCGTTCGGAAACAACTCCATTCCAATGCGCCAAAAAAAGACAGAAATGACATCATCTTATGGGTGAATGTTGTCCGCATCCGCTTCAGACAGCATTCGCTTCAAACAGCATTCTGTGATAGATAGCGCCACTGTAGCTTCTTGCAATGGAGACGGCGATACCGGAGTCAGGGACCCATGACTTCTTTGTGGAGTCCATCCTTGGCAATCGCCTGGAGCAGGCAAGGGATTACATCTTGAAATTGTCCCGCCATGGCCGGCCGCTGCCGGACTATTTCCTGTGGATTGTCGACTTCTTGCAGCAGTATGTGGCTCAGCCTGATCATGTGTCCAGACTCACCTACTGCGCGCCCAGAAGACAGGAGCTCGGACTAGCGGGCGTCGCGTTCCACTCCAGAATCTTCACGCCCGAGCCAGAGATCAGGAAACTCCTCAAGTGGCTCCAGGTCTCTCCCCGCCTCACTGTGCACCAGATCTGCCTCGCCAAGAACGACCCCAGGACCTCTGCGGCGCATCTCTTTGCGCTCTGTCTTCTCCTAGGTGGGGACCTCCAGCGCGAGGACGCCTTCCTGAGGATCAGGGACCCGGCATCATGGAGGCAATTTCAGCAGGACCTGGTCATCACCGACTACAATCACTCCTGGCACAGGGCCATGGAGGCGGCCCGCGCCAAGTGCGCCATAATGGAACGCGGCCACTTATTTTTCACCTCTCTGAAGAAGCTTCCAATGGACCTCCAGTGCCTGCTCTGCCGTGTCGTCTGCGCCCGGGACGACAGGAACGGACGAAGATGGGTTGAGGAAAGGCCCCTGATAGGGCGGGATTTTGAGCCCGCGATCACCGCACTGGCGCGCATGATGCGACCGCGCTCTGCCCCGATCATGTTCGAAATTGATCGCAACCTGTTCTGATCTCATCCTCTGTCATCTCGATAAATCGTGTTTTTGCCTTGCGATACATGATCCCCTGATATTCCGAATTTGGTCTGCCAGCGTCGAACATGATGTGCGAGAAAGCGATTCCAATTGGTATCAGTAGATTATCTTGCTGTGATGTTTGCTCAAGTGTTATAAGGCGGAGCCGGAATGGTGCTCTTCATCGCCGAGGAATTGCTTTCATCTCTTTTATTGTTATTTTCGTAGCAGGGCAATGTCATCCGCTCAGCCGACTTATTTTGGGATTACTGGAGCGACCGGACCCGTTGGCCTCGTTGGCGGGGATGATGACGGCATGGAGTGTGGTCCCGCGCACGTCACGGGCAAGTTCGTGCTGCCTCTCCCCCGGGAGGACTTCATCTTCCATGTCGTGAAGGGTGAGATTGAGGACATTGGCGAGATGGACGCGGCACTGCTGCTCGGGGGCGTGAACGGGCAATTGGGAGGGGCCGACCGCATCACCGACTTTGCCGCCTGCACCCCCAAGGGCCGCCTCGAGTACTTTGTCGGCGTGGAGACCCGCCACTCCCTCTTCTGGCTGCCCGTGTTCCCGTACATCGGCGACGTCGGTGACTTCGTGGGCAACTTCCAGGGTATCCCGATCGTCCTGAAGGTCGGGGCTGCCTGCCAGGATGACGGCACCTACTCCTTTGATCTCTCCGGCCTCGAGCCCCTCGAGCGGGCTGGCTTCATGCAGGCCGACCTTCGTTGGTACGTCACCGCTTATGAGAAAGGTCAGGAGAGCTTCCAGAGTGCGTCAGCCAAAGAGGTGAACGGTAACATCCGCTTACTCCACTGCTCCTCGATGCCTGGGTGTCCTACCGGCATGATAAGGCACAGCACCACCACCCTTGTTTGCCTCAAGAGGCCCTTTTAATCTGAACATTAAGCCTTGTCTCTTATTCCTGCCCCACGAGGCCCAAAAATCAATGAGTGGAGATACAAGAATGTGTTGGAGATCACGTTTTGGGTTTCGTCGAAGGTGGTGATGACTCGGCGCTGGTAAGATGGACGACGGCGATTTCAAAATTGTTGCGAGAGATAATGTCTCGCACGCAGCCCGCCACGCGCTGTGAGAGGACCATCTGCAATTCCAGGGGCAGCCGGCACCCGATGTCCAGAAACCGCCTGTTTCGCAGGGCCTGCTCCGAACCACTTTGCCGCGAGGGTCTCCTGATGAAGTAGTAGTCGTCTGTGGTGAGGACGAGCATTGCGTACACCAGGTGCGCGAGTGAGTCCCGCTCAAAGATCCACCTCTCGGCCAACTTCACGAGGGCCTCGTGATGTGTCAGGTGGAAGGCCTCCTCGCGCATGGCCTCAAAGTCCCTCGCGCCCTTCTTCCGAGCCAGGCAGCAGGTCCTCGCCTCGTTTCCCGCGGTGGCCCACATCAGCATCTCCTCCACGTCGAGGTCGGGGTCCCAGGTGAGCGCGAGCTCGCAGATTTCAAGGTGGCCGTTAAAGGCCGCCTCCGTCAGCATCCCCTGGAAGTCGGTGGCGCCCCGCTTCCGCAGATCAATGCACCAGATCAGCCTGCCCGTGGCCGCGGCGTTCCTCAATCGCTCATTGTGATTCATGGCTTCTTGATGATTATCGTTTTACAAGTGGCGCAACTCAAGAAAAACACATTTTTTAACATCACCCCCATCCGCACCTCGCCTCTTACTCCTCAACAACTCCTAAACAACACCTCCCATTATAGAACAATTTGCACAGAACCAAGGGGCCTCATGGTCCCCAGGATGAGGTGGCCAAGGCGCGGAAGACAGGTTCACTGAACTGGGTGAAGATGATGTCGGCCGTTGACCGGAAGGCGCGCAAGCAGACGGTCATCTGCATCTCCAAGGGGAGCCGGAGGCACATCAGGAAAAAGCGTCGGGCCACCTCGTCCTTGGGGTCCGATCCCCTGAGACGAACGAGGTCTTCGCAGAGAAATACCACGAGGCCGAAGAACCCGGCGGCCGACGGCATCACGACCTCCAAGCGCAGGCGATGCCCCACCGCCAGAGGATTGTTCCTGAACTCCATGAGGAGGTGGGACACCTCGCTGTGTTCCTGCCGAACAGCAATTTGCATCGGGGTCGAGAAGGCACCATTATAATGGCGGCCCTGGACATCAAGCAGGGGAGGTTTTTCAAGGGCCAGCAGGCGCTTGGCAATGTCCAGGTAACCCCACCGACAGGCGGTCCAGAGCGGCGTGACGCATGCCGAATCCTGGGCGTTGATGTCCACCCGGGGATCGCCCAGGAGAAGCTCAACCACCCGCAGCCTATGGTGCGTGCAGGCCATAAGCAGGGGTGTGGACCCATGGCGACTGCGACAGTTGACCTCAATGGCCGGGTGCCGGAGGAGCAATTCCACGCCCTCCGCGTATCCCCCCCAGCAGGCCTCCAGCAGCGGAGTGAGACCAAAACAGGTGCTGTTCACGTCTGTCTCAGGCGACTGGAGGGGATCCAGCAGCCGTCGCATCACGCGTAAGTCCTTTTCTTTCATTGCGCTAAACATCGGCTCCCTACGCGTCACGCCTCACAGCAGACAGAGCGGCCACAGACGGAAGACGGGGGACAATGAAGGCCTCTTTTAGGGGGACGGAAACAGCCATCATCAATTTCCAATATCGTGATCTTTATTCTCTCATCAGATATCAGATGAGCAACGAAAACCAAGTATCATCAGATAGAGCGTTGCTTGGCGCAATCGCTCAAAAAGGTGTGGTGACCAGGCGCAAATATGCCCAGGAGCCAAAAGATGACCCATCAGCATTGCGGCCTGAGAACCAGAGCTCAAGGTTTCCCGGAGTGATGACGCCGCCGGTCTTTTGAGGCTGAAGGTCCAGGGTGATCTCGGCCAAGTGGCTGAACAGCGCCGCCACCGCCTCTGGTTTACGCAGCACAGGACGCTCCGGGTGAGTCGTGTCGACGTCGAGGTAATGGGTCTCGCCAAGGTGACGCATCTCATACCACCCGACCGGCTTCCAGGCCCTGAGGGGAATGTAGTAGTCCCCCCAGTAGGTGAATATCTCAAGGCTGTATTCGCCCGGGCGCGTCGTGGACTCCGTAATGTCCTCTGACAGTCGATCGTTGCCGCAGAGCCCGAAGCCGCCCACGACGTCGGCCAAGTTCGTGATCTTGCCTTCGTACACCTCCACCTTGCAGTCCTCGTGCGGCTGGACCAGCACAAAAGCCCCCGTCACCTTGCAGCCAGTTCCAGGAACCTCGCCAGTTATGTCAATCTTGCTGACCTCCACGGCGACATCATCTGCGGAAAGGCCTTCACTCATATTGCTGAAGACGGGTTGAGAGGAGAGAAAAGTTGTTTTGAACAGCCTGCGGTTGCGTAATGGAACGTTGTGAAAGACAGACTTCTGCACATCCTTTTATGGGGACTTGCAGTCGTCTATGATTAAAACACAATCATGATCAAATATCACATCTTCACTTCTCACTCTGAGAATCATTGTTCACTTTTCCGTCTTCTCCGTCTCGACATTGGTGATGACAGAGAAGAAGTCTGACTTTGCCCTGGCGCGTGAGGCCTTGCACGAGATTGTGCTGAAGTGGGAAGAGCAGAAAGTTGCCGAAACGTTTGGTCCCCGCGACCTTGACAAGGCTCTTCTTACGCTCAATGCCGTGGCTGGGGGTAGGTTCCTGAGCGACGAGATCAGGGAGGGGTTCACTGCCTAGTTCATCAGTCAAGCGCCCGAAGCCTTCAAGGTATACATGGGGGTCTGGCCTGAGCGTGGGAATGATGTCCGCCGCATGCGCCTCCGCTTTCCGGAAGGGATGATGCACTTGCTGGACGACTCTGAGGCAGGGCCCTGGATTCCCTGCTATGAGCGCAAGGTCCGCGAGACGACTGACCCCAGGTATCCCGAGGGCTTTGGGACCGTCACCCTGAACCTGAAACTTATGGCGCCCGACACACCCTGGCTGCCCAGCGTCTACCTGTGCCAAGAATTTGTTGGCATCTGCAACGCCGCAGATTTTTCTTGACCAATTGTGGTTCTTGTCATTCTTTCACTCTCTTTATCTTCGTAACCGACGGGAAAGATGATCGGGGTTATGAGAGATTGAGTTGGAAGGGACGGTTGCCGAATCTCGCGGCTTCTCTGCCGAAGGAACTGGCGGGGGTGCCAAAGACCTTGTCACACCTCATGGCTAGACAGAGGAACTCGAGCAGGCCCTGCTGCCAAGGAAGCCAGGGGGGCTGCCTTTCGGTGGCGCGCCGCCTTTGAAGCGAGTTGTGGGGGTCCGCCAGGTTTTGGAGGCGGGCGATTCCGTCATGTGGCTCACCTTTCAAAAACTGCTGCAGGAAGTTGCGTGCCGAGGGATCGTCGCTGAAGAGGAGAACGGGCGCAGGGAGCTTCGTGAGCCAGACTCCAAGCTCCAGGAGGCTCTGGCGAGCCTCTGGGAAGTACTGCAGCAGGTCGCCGCGCCGGACGCTCACCCCAGAGGCGTACTCCGGCACCTGCGAAATGACCTCATGGTACTCCTGTTTGGGGCAGAAGTGGGCGTGGTAGGCCTCGTGCAGGGCAGTCTCCCATTGTTCCTCGGTCATCGAGGCGGGCCGCTGCAGGGCGTGGCTTGTTTCCAGGAGGATGACCGCTGTTTCGTCGTTCCGCATCAGGGCCCCCGTGATATCATTGCCGTGCGCCTCGATATTGGTCACCCTCAGGCGGCGCTGTCCGGCGGATTGCGCCCCGTACCAGTACTGCCCCGGCAGCCACTCGCTCAGGCACAGGTCCACCTTGCCCGTCATCGCGGGATCCACCACATCGAGGTCAGAGATATCGAAGACGTCGTGGAGAGAGATGGCTGCCATTTCGCGCGCTGAGGGAGCCGACGACTCATGCGTCAGGTGGTCCTTCAGGAGGTCGTGATTCCAGCAGTGGACCACGCGGCGGCCGAGGTGTGCGCCGACGACAATGGCGGTGCTCAGCACCCGGAGGCGATTGCACATCCCTGCTTGTGGTGAGATGACGAGCACTGGGTCCATATTTTAACGTTCGTCGCGGGGCGGGAGGAAGGCCAGCCTTTTTCCGCAGGCGATTGAAAGGAAGGTTGCTGAGTGAATTTTAAAGTCATGCCCCCGTGGTAAGTCTTTCCTACCTGCTGCTCTTCAGTGTCTCGCCATGTCCTCCGCAGAAAATATGCCAGCGATTTCTAGGCTTATTGGGCCAAAGTACCCTCCTGTGGTCGTGGCGTTCGAGCTTGTGCGGGGACGCGAGTTCATGCAGCCGGAAGCTCTACGTCATCTGGGCCTCCAGAGTTACCCGCGGGCCGCGATCCACCTCGCGCTGTTCACCGAGGCGGCCGAGGGTCTCGATGGTGGCCACACGGAGCTTCAAGATCATTACGCGGTGGACTTCCTGCGTCTCAGCGCCCCCCTGCTTGGATACGCGTCAGTCATTGCCGGGGTCCGCTCCCTCGAGGACCTCACTCAGAGCGCGCTCGCACTGGGTGCGCACCTCTTCATCCACGCAGCGAACTCCCTGTTAACCGACGACAACTGTCTGACCTCCCTGATGGCGCGCCTGAACAGTGGGGAGAGTCACGCTGTCGCCCCGCTGCTGGTGCTCCACAAGGCCTGGTTCGCCAACTTCCATGCGGTCGTTGATTCATCCGGGTATTACAGGCACTCAGAGGCCCAGCAGAAGATTGCCGCCAGACAGGCGCCCTATGTTGGTCTGATTGGAGTGGAGGCCCTGCTAACGAGCGCCTGCCTCTTTGCGCATGATGTGCTCCCCGGAATCAAGTGGAGGGACTCCGCCGATCCGGCGAAGAGTCGGCATGTCTACGTCGTGGCCTCTGAGTCTCTGAGGGCCAGCGGCGTGCAGTTGCACGTGGACAACCAGGCAGAACGCTCCGGGACACTCACCAACGCGGTCACCCGCATAGCCTTCTACTTCGAGCAGATTCCTGGAGTGCAGTACTGCGAAAATGCCGAGACCCTCACCGTTGGGGGCCGCCCCACGGGGATCGGGCACGCAGAGCTCTCGCAGGAGCTTCGCATGCTCGCCTTTCTCAGGGAGAAGTATCCCGGGCGCGATCTGGAGAGGCGTGGGGGCTTCTTTGTCGACGTCGGGGCCTTCGAGGGGCTTGCTGGGTCGAACACGCTCAAGTTGGAGATGGAGCTTGGGTGGAAGGGAGTGTGCCTCGAGCCGATTCCGGCGATGTTCTCGCTGCTCCAGAAAAGGAGGCGGTGCCTCTGTCTGCCTCTGGCGGCCTCCGATAAGGCCAGTGACAGCGTGTCCTTCGACTGGCAGCCATGGAACTCGGGACTGTCAGGTCTGACGGAGACCCTTGGCGCCGGGATCAGGGGCATGCACAGGGAGCAGCGTATTGAGGTCCAGACCCGGACCCTCACCGAAATCCTGGATGCCATCCAGGCTCCCAGGCACATTGACTTTCTCTCCATCGACACAGAGGGCGCGGAGGAGCTTGTGCTCCGTGGCCTTGACTTCTCCCGCTACCAGTTCGACTTCATCACCCTGGAGCACAACTACCGGGCAGACATGCGCCGCGATATCAGGCTACTTCTTGAGAAGGCCGGATACATTTATCGCGCAGAAAACGGCGTGGACGAGGAGTATTACCTACCTGCCCCGCACATTGGGAGTTGATTTCTCTTCAGAGCGAGGTGCGAATGTATGAAAAACGAACACACCGGCTGTCTCGTTCTTCCCTTTCTCGAAAATGACTGACTGGATGTCAACATACACCTCCTGCCCTCTCTCTGACAGACGTCATCAAGGAACCATCAGCCAGCGAGATAATGGAACGTCCCTTCAACTGCGATGCCGTCGTGCAACAAGAGTGTGCCCGCCTGCTCTTCAGGTACGGCATCCAGCAGATCGTGGAGACAGGAACCTACAAGGGGGTGACGACAGAATTCTTGGCTAGCTTTGGACTACCCATCCACACCGTGGAGGTCGTCCCTGAAACGTACGAAAGCACCAAGGACAGGCTGGCAGGCAAGAAAAATATCACCTGTCACCTGGGCAATTCCGCCGAGGTGCTGGCCGCTCTGCTCCCGGGGTTGCCCAAGGTTCCGACCCTGTTCTACGCAGACGCGCACTGGCAGACATACTGGCCGCTGAGGGACGAATTGAAGGTTATCACCAAAGAGTTCCCGGGTGCCTTGGCGGTGATCATCATCGACGACTTCCAGGTCCCGGGGCGCAACTACCAGTTTGATTCGTATCTCGAGCAGGCCTGCAATGTTGAGTATCTGCAGGACGTCCTGCCAACGCAGGGCACCCACTATTACAATGATCGCTCCCTCCGCCACCACATCCCTGTTGGCAAGCTTTACTGTGTGCCCGATGCAGGCGATGGTTTGTTTGCGACCGTCAACGGTGTGCGCTACTCCAACATCTGAATCTCCCCACCAAAAACCTTAAGTCACAGATTGCTTGCCCCCAACACACCAAGAAGAAGAAAGACGTCACTCGACATCATTCGGCTTGGGGTGTCTCCTTTTTCAAGATCAGTACGGGCTGGAAGTCTGCACCCCCGCGATTGTCGTTCAGCATGACCGGATCTGCCATCCAATTGCTCTGCACGCCGAAGGCCTCGACGACCTCCCAACGGCCGGTGGCAGCGGAGGTGCCGATCAGCAGGAGCGGAAGGCGTAAGTGGCCGTAGACCCGATGGGCATTCCACACCAGCATGTCTCTGCCGAAGGGGACCGCCAGGATCATCACGCCATCGTCTGCCAGGTAGGACTTGGCGGCCTCCATGTCCTTCAGGTCGCCATTTGGGTCCAGCGGGTCACCGTAGCGGCCCAGACCGTTGTGCTCAATGAATGAGATAGAGAGGACCACGTCATACCTCTTGCCACCCCTGGTCTCGCGGTTGAACTCGGCGATCGACATGTAGTTGAGAAGTGGCGAGGGGCACTTGGGCGGGTTGTACTCCACGATATGGCAGGGACGTTGGGAGCCGTATCTCAGGGCCATGCACTCGTACCAGGGCTTCACAGAGCCAATCACGAGGACCGACTTCCCGGGGCAGTATTTGGCCACAGCCTGGTGCACCCAGGGATCAGAGTTGGGGTAGGTGTGACTCTTGCAGAGCGCGGCCTCCTGCAAGAAGAAGTCGATCTGCTTCTGAGAATAGTCGCTGTGCACCTCGCCGCGCGAGTCGAAAAACCAATCTACCACCTCGACTCTCCCGCCCATGGTGAACTCACAGACCAGGTCCTCCGGCATCACGCGGATCGGCCCGGCAATGACCCGTCCCCCAGCACCCCCTGAAGTCTTCATCATCGGCCCACCCGGCATCCCGGAAGACTGACCTTCCACCAAGGAGTCGGCGGCGGCCACCAGCGGCTGAAAAGGCACGGAAGAGGAGGCGGGGAGTGATGGCTGGAGGTGTTCGGAAGGCAGGGCGGAGAGAAAAGCCCGGAGCACCTCGGTGGCGGTTTCGAAGTACTCGTCGACGTTCACCACCTCGTTCCTCAGGGTCGAGAAGTCGTTGATCTGCCTCGAGAGCATGGGAAAGCAGGCCAACTTCTTGGTGGAGCTCGGCGAGAGACCGTCAAGGACCATGTCAATCGTGATGGGGTCCCACGAGGTGTGGATGTTGACACTCTCGTCCCTCAGGTCCCAGCCCTCGATCATGCGCTGGTACATGGAGGCGTTGTAGATGACAAAGTGAGAGGTGTGCACCCCAGCGAGCTTCACGAGGCGCTCGACGCCAGTATCGACGTGCCCGACAGGCACGACGTGGCTCCAGCCGCCGTAGAAGAGGTCCCATCTGTCCATGTTTCCGCGGAGCCACTCGAGGAGAGGGCCAAACCTGGCGTCAAAGTCCCCGGCCATGGAGGCGTCGTCCTCCAGGATCAGAACCATCGGCTCGCCTGCCTCCCTTGCGGCCCTCAGAATCGTCTGGATGTCGCGCCCCAGGAACAGTTGGCCTGGATATCCCTTGGTGGCGTCAAACCTCTTCAGAGTCACGGTCTTGCAGGCGGCCCAGCGGTCCTGAAAGGCGGCCCAGCGGTCCTGCCTTTCCGCCAAGTTCATCACATGACCAACGATCGACGCCATTTTGAAAAATAATAATCCGACGCGGAAGGGGATGGAAGGAGAGACACGAGCAAACTTCACAATCTCCCCATTTTATGACATAATCATCTGACAATAATTCACTTCCCGCGAGCTCGCGAAATAGTACCGTCACACGCGTCGCGCTGGACGCGCATAATAATAAAATCGCTGTGAGTGTCTCAAAGTTCGCCTTGAAGTGTGCTGCATTGCGAAAAACAGGAACGGGAGGACATGGACGCGCGCGACAAGAGCCTTGACGATCTTCCGGAGCACAAGTTCGTGGTGAACGGGCGCGGGAGGTACCACTTCGACAAGACCGAACTCTGGGTGGACCCGATTGTGGGGGGCGGTTGGGTTTGGGAGGGCGCCATCCTCAACAACATCGAGCGTTGGCTTGCGCCCCACAAAGCCGAGCCCTTCACTATCATCGACGCCGGGGCCCACGTCGGCTTTCACACCGTCGCATATGGCAACATGTTCCCCGCGGCCGTCGTTGAGGCTTTCGAGCCCCAGCGCAACCTCCTGGAGTATCTTCACGTGAACATCAACGAGAATGGGCTCACCGACCGGGTCAACGTTCACGAGTGTGCCGTGGGACACGTCGCCCTGTCGAACGTCACAATTCAGGACACGCCCCCGAATCGCCACCACGGCGGGAGGCAACTGGGCACAGGCACCAGGAGCTTCCCCATGATCACCGTCGACTCGCTCAACTTGCAGAACGTGAAGTTCATGAAAATAGATGTTGAGGGAGCGGAGTCACTCGTCATCTTCGGGGCGATGGAAACCATCGCAAGGTGCCTGCCAATCATCGTGGCCGAGAACAACGAGCAGGTCATCACCCAGGACATGATCAAGGTGCTCGGCCTCGGCCCAGAGATGGTCCACTTCAACTACGGCGCCTTCCTGACCTCTCTTGGCTACAAGAAGATCGGCCGGGTGCACATGGACGACTGCTGGGCCGCGACACCCATCTCTGTCACACAGTACTGAACTGCTTGCGGCTCGGATCGCAAAAATAGGATCACAAAGCGACCATCACAATCTAAAACGGAATATGGCGGGATGTCAATTTTCACCTAGGATAAAGATATCAACTGGCGTCATTCAAGCCAGGGAACGATTAAAAAATGATAAACTGCCTCGCAGAAATCAAACTCAAGGACTGATGCGTTTGTCTCAGTCACGCTACAACTAAGATAACAGAAATGGCGGCACGGGGATCAGATGAGTGGGTGGGATCACACGCGGTGGTGCAGGAGTCCATTAGGCAACTGATGAACCTCGGGTCACCGGCAGCCCGCGGGAGGTACCTCGAGGACAGACTGCTGCAGAATCCACATACCTGGCGCGGAGAAATCAGCCCCGCCCTGCACAAACTCCTGAATATAGGCACCCCCGCCAAGAAGCAGGAGGTGGCGCGGACTCTGCGCCTATTGCCGCAGACCCTGCTCACCCATGCAGCCCTGGCGGCGCAGGTGGCCCCAGCGACACAGGAAAGTCATGAACTGTTTAACGCCTCCCTCAACGCCCTCACCGCCATCTACAGCGACGATCCGTCCTGGGGTTTCGATCTGCGACAAAACTTCCGGGATGATCTCCTTATCTATGCCGTGCGGGCACCCAGTGAAGTCCGTCTCCGCCTGCTGCTCGACCTCCAGGACCGGATCGGCATCATTCAGCCAGAGATCATGAGGCACACCCTTGTCAACCTTCTTCAGAGCCCAAGCCTCAGGTCGCTGCCAGATATCAAGGCCCTGCTGACGGCTTATTATCACAATTTTCTCTTCCATCATCCTGATCAGAATTTTACCGCGAATCAGTGATCGGTGTGATCAGTGTGAACGCATCTCCATCTTGATCGCCGCATCTCCCGATGCACGCCTTTCTTCCTGGAACAAAACGATTTAACGGTGAAAGATACGCTATCATCAATATCTTGATATTGCCGATGGAGTTGCAGATGGTGGCGTGCAATCGGATTTTTGAGAGTGCCCTCGATCCAGTATTGCATTATGACTCCGCGAGCGCGTTTCGGGCCCTGGCTTCTTCATTAGCACTGTGCTCCGCGAGTGTCTTCCCCTGAGGTTGCGCGGCATCTGTTGGAACTTCGAAAAAGAATGATGATGAAATAAGAGTACACTTCACGAGGTCATAGTTTCTTTCCAGACAGCGGATGATGATGTCTCGAACGCAACAGCAAGGTCACTGTCATCCTGCGCCACAATGCCAGCGCTGCCAGTGCAGCAATGGCGTCCCGGGAATTCCAGGCATCCCCGGTTACCCAGGTCTGGCGGGGGGCACTGGACCCATTGGTCCCCTTGGCCCACCAGGCCCAGCAGGTGCTGTCGGTAATCCGGGCACCCCAGGAATTCCTGGTTCATCCGGGGCAACTGGAGCGCCTGGACCCCCAGGGCCGGGGAGTGGCGCAACAGGAGAAACCGGAACCCCGGGTGCAACGGGTGCCACCGGAGACCCTGGATCCGCTGGTGCGACAGGCGCCACCGGTGCTGGGACAACGGGCCCGACCGGGCCAAGTGGTGCTGATGGGCCCCAGGGACCCACCGGTGCCGGAGGTGGAGAGACAGGCTCCACTGGCGCAACGGGAGACTCTGGACCTCCTGGCGCAACGGGAGACTCTGGACCTCCTGGCGCAACGGGAGACTCTGGACCTGCTGGAGCGACAGGATTAGGGGCAACGGGTGCAACCGGTTCAACAGGAGCAACAGGTGTAACGGGTATAACAGGAGCAATGGGTGCTACAGGGGCAGGTGAAACGGCGGCGACGGGACCGGCAGGTGCAACGGGGTCTGGTGGCGGTACTGGAGCAACTGGTGTCACCGGGCCCTTTTTCCTGACGAACCTCACCGTCTATGTCGATGGCAATCCGCTCATCGGCAACGACGCAACCGGCCAGGTGCAGGTGAGGGCCCTGCCCTTCCTCACCATCTCTCGCGCATTGGCGGCCGCAAGTGCCGCCGTCACCTCTGCCTCGGAATATCATGTCCAGATCATGCCGGGGACGTATGACGAGGTGATCACCTGGCCTACGAACATCCGGGACATCAGTCTGCAGGTCTATGACATCGACCCGGTGTTCATCACCGGTAATCAGGTCATCGCCGTCCCCAGCACGACCCTCGACTTCCAGGGTCTGGTCTTTTTGGGGAGCCTCGGGTTCACCTCAGGCACCGGCACAGTGACGTTGACGGACTGTGAGGTCACTGGGGGCATCAGCGTGACCACCTCGATGGCGGCGCTCAATCTGGTCAGGGGTTCCGTCTTTGTTACCACCGATGTCCCGGTGGTGAGCATCTCCACCTCGAGCAGCACGGGCTTCTTTGCCACGCAGACAGAGTTCAACGGCTTCGGTTCCGGGGTCGGATACCTGCTGACCCCCTTTGCCTTCCAGATGACCGGTTCCGTGGGGACCACCATCACGAGTTGTAGTTTCACCAACTTTGGCTGGAGCAACGCCACCGGGCCGGTGGGCATCTACCTGCTGAACAACCCAACGGCGGGTGCAGATGACACTACCCTCACGCTCAACACCTTTGACAACCTCCAGGTGAACTCCGCTGTCGCCTTTGTCCTGGTCGAGGAGCAGTCGGGCATGGCCCCACATTTCGCCACCGTCACGCGCAACACGATCACGGGCACGGCGACCGGCTCGTTCACCTACTATGGCACCATTGCGGCGCCATCGCCCAATACCGCCAACGCCATCTTCTCGTACAATCTGAACCAGATAGTGGCGGCGGGCGGGGTCAACCTCACCAGTATTGAAGGTGGCGCGGCCAGCAACACGCAGCAGTTCCGGCACAATGAACACCCGAGCGGCATTCAGTTCCAGATAGGCGCCGGGGACCTCTCCAGTCTGGTCGTCAATGACGAGGACAATGCGGGCGCGGTGATATCCAATACAGGCACGGGCGGCTCCGTGCGGGTCATCACCGCGACGGCGTACACCTTCCTGCCCACTGACTCGGTCGTCTTCTTCACAAACGGCCCTCCTTTGACGATCAATCTGCCCACCCCTATTGCCTCGATGATCGGGAAAGACCTGACGTTCAGCACCACCACCACGGTAGTCTGGACGTTCAATCCGCCCCCCAGTGCCACTGTTTACAACAACGTCTTGGGCGCCAAGGTCCATGGAGTATCACTGCGCTGTACTGGTGTGAGTTGGGTCCTCTACGCCGCGACATCATGATCTCCTGAACTTGTGATGGTCAATCTGATCAAGTCCTGATTTCCTGCTTCAGGCGTTGCCATCTTTCATCATCTACGGCCTCAATATGCCAGTAGAATCTTGATGTCAGCACCAAGATGGCGAGGCTGCTAAAGACTTATGTTCGGTCTCCCTCCTCTTCTGCGCTCTGTTTATTCTTTCTGTGCATCATCCTCCCCTTCCCCAAACAGAATTGAATGGCAGACCCCGTCCCACCTCCTGTTGATTATGTCGCACATATCGAGGATCCAGATATCTATGATCCGGATATCTATGACCGCCCGATCGAGATTCAACATGCTGTGTATCATAATAGCGAAGCCCACAACGGCAAACACCAAGACCCGACGATCGCGACACCGATGACCACGACCCCAATGATCACGACCCCAATGATCAGGAATTGGATGATGTGGATGGTGATCTGGACCTTGATGCTGATGATGATGTCGATGATCAGGACCCCGGGGATGTCGATGGCATTTTTGATCCCGGGAACATCGGTGGCCAGGAGATTGCTGATTATGCCCTCGTGGATGAGCGAGATTACGACGACGGAGTTCTCTTGAACGCGATTTTTAGGAACGATCTCGCCGCTGTCCGGGCCTTCATGGATGTTGTTCCGGCACCTGCGCTTCACGATAAGCGACTGGAATACCTGGATAGCGGCTTGCACTGGGCCTGCGCGCACGACCGCGCTGAGGCCCTTGCGCTGCTCCTGGAGTACCCTGGGGTTGATCCGGACACTGTCGTGAACTTGCGCGGTAATTTGGTCGGTACTCCGCTGCTGATCGTGCCCAAGGGCTCCCGCGCCTGCAGGGAGCTCCTCCTTGCTCGACCGGACGTTGACGTGAACCGCCGCAGCGGGGGCAACACAGCGCTCATATCAGCCTGCTTCTGGAACGACGTCGTGGGCGTGGCGCTGCTCATTGCCATGAGAGGCAGGGACCTGGACGTCAACCTCTGCGTCAAGGACCACTTCAGATTCGGCGACTGCAATGCCATCGCAGTATGTCTCCACAGCGGCAACTATGTCCTCTTTGCGATGCTGCAGGAATTTCGTGATCACCCCAACGCGGTCATCATGCGCATGCGCCTCGAACTGGGATTCGCAGTCGCCGATGCCGCCACGCTCTACGCCATTGTGATATTTCTATGTGATGACTTTCTGACAGCCGAATGTCTGCCGGATGAGCACCCCTGCTTTCGATTCTTCCGAATGATGCAGCGGCTGCCGATGCAACTGCAGATGATCGTTTGTCACCGTGCCTTCCGCAGTCCCCATGATTCGGTTCTACATTATGATCTCGAAAAAGCCCTGCGGACAGTGACCCTCTCCATGGTATAAGGCAACAAAGATGATGTGACATTTTATGGCATGAAAGGTTGCTGGCTGAAAATTATGGGGCGATTTCGATCACATGAATGAAACTCGAATTTCAAGATGTTCCATATTGTCGCGCGCGCTGCAGCAGCACGTCGGCGATGTCGGCGACGCTGCTGGTCCCCGACTTGAGAAACACCCCGCCCTGCACGTAGGCCTCGCAGAGTTTCGAGTCAGACCGGACCTCTATGTGGTGCCTTTCCCAGAACACGTCCGCAAGCTCGTTGTAGCGCACCTGCATCGCGTGGTCCTCGCTCCGCTTGGAGGTTATCTTCAGCAAAGCGTCGCTCAGCGTGATGGTTGGAGACGTCAGCAGGTTAATGGTCTCCTGGTCTTGCCACTGCTCGTTGGTGAACTCCCGCGGCTCGGCGACGCCGCGGCGGGTGATCATATAGTGCACACGAGGCCGCCCGACCTCTACGAGACGCTGGTTGATCGCCGTCTCACGCGCCGCAAGCTCAACCCAGCGCCTGAGCTTGAACAACTCCCCGTTCACCGCATACTGCAATGCCTGCTGTCCAGCCAGTACAGTTAATCCAGCCAGGCCGACACTATTACCACCACCCCCGCTAAGGAAGTTGTCAGCCTCAAGCGATAGCAGAGAGTGCTCTCGCGTCGACCAGACAGTCCTGCCCCGCTCGTCCTCGTCCTCAAAGGAGACTCTCCTCGTGGCGAGCGTGAGGTACTCGAGAGGGATGTTGAGGGATGCGAGCTCCGGAAGATCAGACGCTGCAGCAGCCTGGCGAAGCGCGTCCAGCAAGGCCCCCTGTCGCTTGGTGATCGCATCTCGCCTCTGATGTTCGACGGCCATTTTCTTGGCGGCGACCCTGGCCTTCCTGGCATCCAGGCCGCCATAATCGCGCGCCCTCTTAAGCACCCCGCCGGCCTTCACCGCCTGCACGACGCGAAGACAGTCAATCACCCGAAAAAGGCGACTGGGGAGCCGGCGGTTGTGGGTGTTCCCGGCGCTCTCCTCGTCCATCATGTCAAGGTGCTCCTCTTTCCCGAGGGCGAAGCGCTGCACAGCCTCGGTCTTCGTGATCCGCACCTCCGAGGGCACTTCCCTGCACCGGAGGCATTTGCCCTCTGAAACGCTCCCCGTGAGCAGGATGAGGCAACGCTTGCAGGGGACCAGCACTAGATAGGCCACGAGGAACTCCCGGGCCTTTGGACCGGGCAGGGTTCTGGGCAGTGTCGGGAGCACCCGCCGCGCCAGCCCACGCCATACCTCCTGACAGTCTTCTTCGAGCAGGTCGTGCAGCCTGCGACAGGTCCCACCCAGGGCGACCACCTGACCAAGGTTCAGGTGACAGAGGATCACGCGCAACACGTCATCCGGGAGATCACTGAGCGCCATCTGTGCCCTTGGCAATCCCACGATCTCCATCTCTCGACGAAGGAGTTCAAAGACAGATCAACCCATATGCATCGCAGTGTGTTCCCCTCGCCTCACATCTTCCGCCGACAGCAACATCAGACGCGTTTGTTATCCTGAATCATGGCGAATATCTTGTTATCCGGAAAATATGAAAACCGAGGGGACATTGGAGAGAGAAGAAGTCAGGCGATGGGATTCAGCAGCCGCCTTGGGCGGAGCAGTTGCTGGAGGTGTCGGTGTCCCTGAAGCCGCAGGGCTCACCCATCGCGCACACAGGAACAGAGCCACCTGCCGGGACCTCAAAGCGGTATCCCGCCGTGCAATTGGCCGCGCACTGGGATTCGGTGGCGTAATCGGGCGGGATCATCTGGCTGTCGTTCACACGATAGCAGTTGTACACGATGGAATTCGACCCGAATCTCGAACCGCAGCCGTAGGCCGGTTCCTCGGGCTCCTCATTCTTGTTTCTTGTCACGAGCCAGTAGATGAGCCAGCCAAGCAGTCCCAGCAGCAGGAGCCCGCCAAGAAGAGCGAGGAACACCATGCCACCGCTGCACTTGGCCGGCTTCGCCGCTGGAGCAACGATCAGCACCTGCTGCGGCGTTTGCAAGGGCTCGACGTCTGCCATTGTGAATGGTAATTTAATCAAGGGAGGCGATTACCAGGGTCTTTTAAGCGACACCGAGTCAATTGATCTCAGGCGATAACAAGCATCACGTAACACAAAAATGATGCGAAGAGCAGAAAGGTGGGCACATTGGCGTGAGGGGATGCGAGGGAAGGGTTCGAGGGAACGAGGTATGGGTTGCACTGGTAGGCCACGTGGTAACTGAGACCGGGGTAAATGCACTGGTTGACATCGCCGGTGATAAACGAGTTGATCTCCCCCGCACATCGGGGGCCCGTGTAGCCGGTGATGTTATACCCGGTGCTATCGCACCAGACCTGCATCGTGCCGCCGGCACCTGCCTCCGGGAGGCAGGCAGAGGTGTAGCCAAGCACGTACGACAGGGTGTCGGGGGTGGTGCAGGCCTCGGCATCAAGATAGTTGAACTGCAGGAGGTAAAAGTCCTTCGAGGGGAGCACCTCCTCGCAGGCGGTCCAGAAAGATGTCCACTGCACAGAGTCAATGATGAGGCTACAGTCTGGGTGAGGCTGACAGGTGGTCGAGGAAGATGGCTCCGCGTACATGCCGCCGGGAATCCCGCTGCAGTTCCCGTTCGCGTACAGATACGTAGTCTCAAAGAGAGGGATGTCCGCGCGGACACCGACCGCACACAGCACCGACTGCGCCACCATAACGGCGATCAAGAACGACGAGCTCATCATTTTACTTCAGCGAATGAAAGGGAGAGGATGGCAGAGTCTTGGGGCAAAATCACCTCGGCAGAGTGAGGCAGGACAGGGACCATTTAAGTCCGTTTGCGGCCACGAAATTGGCAATTAGCCTCATCACTGGTTGATCAATCACATCATCCAGAGCCTTGATGAATGCCAGAAATTAACGTGTCAAGATGGCCACGATAATGACTCCTTCATTATCACAATATCTCGGCACCCGTCACAGTTGCACATTGAACTGTGATAGTGATAATCGCCATCAAGATGGCTTATGTGCAAAATAGAGTTATCTGATTTTGACAAGTTGATCACTTCCACTTCGCTCCCCTCAACTGTCACTGTTCCGTCCCAGGGAATGAAGACGCGGCACTTTAGGTGGAAGGTGAAGAGTCTTGCGGCCGGAGGCAACTTCAGGGCCGCAGAGGCGCTGGCGAACAGCCCCCATGCGTCTGGAGCGGGCAGGCGGCCTAAACAGCGGACTGAACTGACCGTGGCACGTAGAATGTGGATTTGCGAGGGCGCCGTGATCGGCGGCCACTGGGACACCTTCGTCAAGGCCGGTGGCCTCCTTGGGTCCACCTGGACGCGTGACTCTCGGATCCTGGCGGTGCAGCATGGGCACCTGCACGTCTTCCAGAACTTGCTTCGCCAAGAGTCCTGGAGATTTGTCAACGAACAATTTCTTCTCGTCCTCTGCGCCCTTCGGCGTGCGGACATGCTTCTGCATATTCTATCCCCTGATGGCCCGGCTTACCCCCTTAGGATATCCATCATGCGTGCGTGCGCGCAGACAGGGTGGGTTGAGGGCGTGCGCCTGGTACTGGCGTCCAATGGCGAGGGGAAGTAGAGCCCAGGTCACCTTGAGAAGGCGTTGGTGGACGGCTGCGCCCGGGGGGGCTCCGTGCCCTTTTTTCGCTACCTCCGCGACGAGCTCCACTATGCCAGGTACTTCGAGCCTCTGGTGATCACTGCCACCGAACAGGGGCACTGGGCCCTGGTGCGCGAGGCTTTCGATCAGACCACCATGTGCATCATCTTGCGCCCGCTTGCGATGCGCCCTCTTCCATTGCGCCTCTCCGAATTTCGTCTCCTCAGATACCTCGGCATAGTAACTGAGGCTGAGGCTATAGGCTACGTGGCCGCCCCGCCATATCAAGCCGGCCCGATATGGGGGCCCATGGTGGCGTTCATCGCGGATCCCAGGCAGGGTGCTCGAAACAAGGCTGCCCTGCTGTGCGCCATTATCATCCAGTTATGCGATGCATACCTGCAACCAAAGCGTTACCTCCGGTGGGTTGGCGCGAGCGCTGACCCAAGGCATGGAAATAGATGGCTTCGCTTGCTGCTGCTTGCTGAAAGACTGCCGCAAGAGCTCCAGATGGTCCTCTGCCTGCGAGCCTTCGGGATGCCGTCAGACATCATCACCTGGGACTTGCTGAGGACCGCGATGCGCCACCTCGACATGATGCTCAGAGGGTGCAGCGATTCTGTGACTTACCGGCCCGATTCTCCACGATGATGGCGATGCTGTCGCAGACCTCCCTCAATCTGATCCCTTTCGCCCAAGTTCGACTTGTCTGATTTATGCGCTCGCGAATATCCCTTTTACCTTCAAATAGACTGCAGCCTCTCTCCTCTTCTTTTTGATGCTGAGGTGTGGTTGTGACATGGAGAAAGGCGACGATGATTTGGGCACTGAGACATGGGTTATTGTGCAGCCGGGTCACAGCGTCGAGGTTGCTGTTCAAGAAGACAGGATTCTCAACCCAACTGAAATTAGGGAGGCGCTCGTGGGGCATCCTGATTTCGATGTACATCCTCGTGTGGTGCGATCAAATGACGGTGAGCTCTTTGTGGACGTCTACAGTCTCACAGGGGGCTCGTTCTTCCTGCCGCTGCGGAAAGGCAAGCCTGTGGGCTGGTACGAGACGTGTGTCCGGGGCAGCAAATACTACGTCGATGTCGACGCCACCTCGGCTGAGGAGCCCACTTTGCGCGATTCCGAGTCCCTCGACCTGTTGAGGGCCAAGTTCCGTGATGACCCAGTCATCTCGGTGGTCACCCCACTGGACAAAGCCGCGCCACTCATCCTGGTCATCTCCTGGCGCGACGAACACAAAATCCTCTTGTATCACACATCCGATCTCGTTCTCATCACGAGCCCTATTTGAGTTTGAATATCATGTTTACAGAGACAAAAGATAATAGTTGATGAGACAAATTCCGTCCCGCTTTCCCCGTTGCTTTCGTCACATCCTCACTTCTCCGGCTGATAGGATGAAGACGAGACACTTCAGGTGGATGGTGAAGAAGCTTGCAGCCGATGGTGATTTTAAGGGGGCGGAGGCCTTTGCGAACAGGCCCCACGCATCGGGTCCGCACAGGCGGCCGAGACAGCGCACTGAGCTCACTGACATCCGCCGGATGTGGATCTGTGAGGGTGCCGCGATGGGAGGACACTGGGACACCTTTGTCCTGGCAGGTGGCCTGCTTCCCTCGACCCGGATTGGCGACTCTATTTCGTTGGCCGCCCTTCACGATCGGGAGGACTTCCTGAAGCAAGCCATCGATCATGTCGAGAAGCTCCAGCGGGAGGACATCATCACCGCTGTGTGTACCTATCAGCGCAAGGACGTCCTCCACTATCTCCTCACGCGCTGGAATGGCCCTCGTCTTCTGATTTCGACGCTGCTTCAGCGTTGTGCAGAAAGCGGCTGGATTGAGGGAGTGGGCCTGGTGCTCCTGGTCATGGCTATCAATGGCGATATGACATACACCCCGGGAAGCCTGGAGCGGATTTTGGTCCTTGGTTGCGCCCTCGGGGGCTCTGTGCCCTTCTACCACTACCTGTGTGAAGAATGGCCCGCCGCTGATTTTTTCCCAATGCTGGATAACGTAGTTGTGCTTGGCCACTGGGCCCTTATGCGTGCGGCATTCAGTGGCGCCCACGCCAAGTTCGTCATGCTGCCTCCTGTTCCACTACGCCTGTCCAGGTTTCGTCTCCTCACCTACATGGGCGTCATCACTGACTGCGCCGCGGTGGAGTACGTGGCGGATAAATCCAGCGCGCTGAATCCGCTGTGGCGGCCGATGATGGCTTTCCTAGTCCATCCTCGCCACGGAGCACGGAACAAGGCCGCTGTGCTGTGCGCCTTGGTGATCCAATTCTGCGATGGCTTCCTGCGACCCAAACGCTATCTGAGGTGGCCTGGTGCAGGTGCTGATCCGAGACCCGGGAACAGGTGGCTGCGTCTGCTGATCCTGGCGGAGAAACTCCCCCAGGAGCTTCAGATGGTCCTGTGCCTGCGAGCTTTCGGGCTGACGTCCGACGTCATCACCTGGGACTTGCTGAGGACAGGCATGCGCCACCTGGACATGATGCTGCTGCCGCGCAGCGATTCCATCCCCTTTGTCGCCTACGGAGTTTGATATCGCCACAAGATTCATTTGTTTCCCCTTTCTAGACTGCGGAATAAGTGATTGTTGAGAAATTTAGGCGAAAATGAAATTGCTGGACATCAGTGATACCACTTTTCGGGCATAAAAAGCCTCATTCATTGGGTGGGTGTATCTTGCTGCGTTGCTCTGTCCTTCACCTTCTCTCCACCCAGTCTGCCCCAAATCTTGCCCGAGATCTTGTCCGAGAGTTTGTCATGTCTCGTGCGTCTTTTGTCTTCTTCTTCTTCGGCTTGATCAGTCTGGTGACTGCCCAGGAATGGAACTACCAGTCGACCTTTCTCTACCCGGCAGCCCAGAACGGGTGTGGCGCCCAATTCCAGGACGCCGCCATGGTCTCGGTCATCTACACTACCTCGTGCGCTCCAGCCGACTGCCGCGCCGTGGCCCCCTCTTTTGCAGCGGTCGCTGCCAATGCATCTGGTCTTGCGGCGAACGTCACCAGCGACGGGGGCTTGTTCACCTTCATGGACGTAAACAACACCAGCATGAAGGCGCTCGGACAGACCTACTGGTGGGCCTACACAACCTGCACGTCGACCTCCAATGCTCAGTACCACACCAACCTCGAGGTTGCTGAGTCCGCAGCCCCGGGCTGCCCTGCCGGTGGGACGCAGGAGACCAACCCGCTTTACATCACCTACTACACCAAGGGCTGTGTCTCGGGCCCAGTGTCCTCCGGGCTGAACTCCTTCCAGGCCTACTGCGATAGCACCCAGTATTATGTCGTCGGCTACCCTGACGCTTCGTGCGGATCATCTAATTACACCGTGATCCAGAACAAGGATATTGGCTGCCTGGTGTACACTGGCGCCCATGCCAACATCGACTCCGTCCTCAACGCGTGCTTGTCGTCCTCCGGCCCGGCCGTTCCAGGCGCTGCCTCGTCCTTGGCCGTGTCCCTGCAGATGGTCTCTCTCTCTGCCTCCGCCGTCTACTTCGCCATTCACTTTTTGCTCTGATTTCCTCTGATTTGCGCTGTTTTGCTCTGATTTTCTGGGAATTGACGCCAACATCCTCTCAACTTCACTCTTTAATATAAATATATCAACTTGATCGTGGTGGGGTGATTAACACCGTTTATTTGATGGCGAAGATCATGAGTTGAGGAACGAGCTCACGCTGTGAGCTTGAGATTAGGGATTCGTTACTTGAGTGATCCAGAATGGGAGTGGGAAAATTGATTTGATTTGCGCGATTTACGCCATCTTGACAGCAAAAAACTGAGGCACTGGAAGTTTGATCCAGGAGGATAATCTGGGGCAATCACCAACGAGTATCAGAGATATTGTTCGAAGATCGGCGGTGATCACATGTTGCACATCAAGATCTCGACGATGTTGCTGCGCAATAATATTGATGGACCCTCCAACACTTTCCACAACATTGAGCAAGCGATCAGGATGGAGCTATCATGATACATGTGAGCAGATACATCATTCATCGTCAGATCACGTTATCGAGATATCTCAACCAAGTATCTGGATAGTCCAACAAATCGCCGATTCGTCTCGCTGTGGAGTGTGAAATGTTTGTCGCACCGTCATCCTTCAGATGATCCCCGGATCATTCTGATCCCCAAATGATTTTGATTCCCAGATCATCCTAATATCCAGATCATTCTGATCCTTGGATCATCCTGATTCCAGATGATGGTAATCCTGATATCTCTGGCGACTATACTGATGATCTCGATGTTGTTGTTCCATCAGGTGTTTTATGCACTTAATTGCCGGACCCAGTTGACTATCGTGATGTTGCAGCATTGTTAAATTGCGATCAGTGGCATTATGAGCCATGTTCGCCCAGTTACATATAAAGGTCTGCCATTCTCTAAGTTGTGTCTCTTCTTCCGAAGTTGTCAATTCCTTTTTTGTCACGTTTCTCTGCGATGTTGAGCTCTGTTTGGTTGCCGCTTCTGATCATCGCCTCGGTGCTGTCTATTGTGAGTGGGAGTGTGCCGGGGTTCCAGATCCAGTACACCTACTACAACGGCGACTGCGCCGGATCGCCTGTCTCGTTCTTCGCCGTGCCTGTGGACCTGGAAGACTGCCTGCCAGCCCCGGCCTGTGCTTCCGTCACCGCTGGCCAGTCCTCCTGGACCTCGTGTGAGTTGGGCATCCCCATTAAGGACTTTTACTTCTTCACCAGCGAGTACAGGCCTGGCGGCGCCTGCAACGACACCACCCTGATCTCCATCAACGGCATCACGGCCCAGTGCCAGCCAGGCGATGCTGCCACCTATCCCTTCGTCAGCAGCACCACGTCATGCGACTCAACCCGCTTCACCGTCAATTATTACAGCGAGCCCTACTGCCAGGGTAACTTCACCACCCTGGGTCAGGAGACCACCCAGTGCGGCCTCTTTGGCACCCCGGTTCTCTACGCCTTTGACTGCAACGCGCCCCAGCCTACGGCCTCCCCGTCGTCCGCCTTCAGGAATGCCCCCTTTTCTAGCATCGCCGCCCTGCTTCTCTTCGCGTTCTATGTCTCATTCCTCCTCTGAGATCAATAAACTGAGTGAGGTTGAATGGAATCTTCCTTTTCCATATTTTTTGTAATTCGGAGAGAGGACACATGATAGCAATCGCTGTGTGGGTTATGCGCTGCGCGGCAAGAACAACGTGTAGTTATGGAAGAAAACATCAAGGGATGGGCAAGGAGATCACGCTGCGGAGATGGCGAACAAGGAGATCGAAATCCCGATCGTGCTGAGTTCCGACATCGGGGACAACAAGTTCGCCACCTTCGACGACGCAGTACTGACCGTCGCCAACGGCCGCATCATGGTGGTCACCCGCCCTGGGTTTGCGGCCAGCGCGTTGCTAGGAACTCTGAAGCCTCTGGACAGCGACCTAACCTTGTTCCAGGTGCCCGCCGTCCCCAATAAGGGTGCCGCCACGTTCGCGCTGTCGCCCGCTGTCGGGGAGGCCCTGCTGCGTCTTGCCAGGGTCGTGCCCCTCGGCAGCGATGCGGCCTTGGAGGCCACACTGGCGAGAATGGTCTCGCAGATTAAGAGGAGGAGGACGGAAGGAATCGTCGACTATGAGAGCGAGACCCAGATCAGATTCCTCTGCCAGGCGCAGGGCTTCCCGACCACAAAGCCGGCGCTGATCGAGTTGGGGGCCCAACTTGGCCTCAACCTCAGCCCCAGATGGACTAAGGCCCAGTTATGTGGGGCCCTCTCCGTGCGCCTGCACCCAATGTCCCCGAGTCTCATCGTCGCGGAGGACTACGACAAGCCGGGGAGTCGCATCTCCCTGGTCACCCGCGCGCAAGTCGACGCCCTCACCCCGCGTCAGGAGGATACGCTGGTGGACGATTTCACTGTGCGCTGTAAGGAGCAGTCTGGAGACGCGCCCTGCAATCTCTTGGTCCTCTACCATGACCTGGCGGCCCTCTACTACGTCGTCATGTCACAGATTCTCGGCGGCGCCTTCGACCCACGCCCCGTCCTCATGCTGGCCCCAGGGGATTCTCCTGCGAGGGTGATCGAACTCTGCCGCCTGCAGTTCGGGGTGGGGGTGGACGGGAACTACGACATCCTGCAGTACCAGGGCCAGACTCGCCGGGTCCGGTTCCTCCAGATTCCCATATCCTCCCTGAGCGCCACCTACGCGACAGGCACGGCCAAAGTTTATCTCCAGTCGTACCTCTCCCCGGCTGACTTCCTCCCCGAGAATCAGCGCGTCATCTTCATGGACTATGTGCGCACTGGGGCCTCGTATGCGGAGTTCGTCAAGATTTTGCAGGTTCTTGTGCCGGACTACGTGGCTCGCCTCGCCAGGCTCTACGGACTCCCAGGTGCCAGCGAAGTGAAGCAAATTCCGGAGGTCATCAACCTGAACTACGCATTATCGGAGGAGAGCGCCCTCCGCCACGTCTTCTTCACCAACGGTGCCCGATGTCTCCCGCACGTGCGCTTCATCGGCGACAACCTCGACAACCCCGGCCCCGCCACCCTGCCGGCGAGCATGGGCTGTGTGAGCGATATCATCGCCCTGTATCTGATCTACGCCAAGTTCCAGGCCCTCGAAGATCGAAAACGATATCGCCGCTTCCCAGAACTTGCACCCCAGGGTGCATACTTTTAAAAGTCCTTGAGAAAAGGAGACAAAGACTGTACCCTCGGATTTATTGCCAAGGATTGCGGGGGAAGACCTCGAAGCCAAAGGCAGGGCCAAAGTGGTCGGCCTCGTCGCGGCACACGTTCTTCATCCTCCGCAGAAAGGCGCCCACAGCCTCCACGTGCTCCGCGGGCGGCTTGTCATCAAGCAGCAGGCACCCGTTGACGTGATCCACCCTCTTCCTCAGGTTCTCGTGGGCCTCAATCTCCTCTTCTCTCACACCGTGGAGGGTGTAGACCGAGTCTCCGGGCCCGAATTTGTGCTGGTTGGAAATCGTCAGTTTCACACTGCCTGACACAAGGCTGAGGTCCAGCCCCCGATTGTGCTCCATGCGATCGATCCAGTACGTTGCGGTCCTCCTGAGGTGAGCATTGGGCCGGGACATCAGCGGATACGAGCAGACGGCCTCGCGGACCTGGAATCCAGACTCCGGGAGTGGACTCCAGCACTCGATGTCGACCCGCATCGTGGGCGCGTCAACAACGGCAGGGTCGTCCGTGATGAGGGCTGCCCCGAAGAAGTAATGGGCACGACAGATCGGCGGCAGTTCCAGAACCGCAGGGGACTCATCCGCAGGCCAGTTCTCAAACTTGTGATAGTGCAGGGCATACGGCACAAACGTCGGGGGCGACATCTAGTCCAGTGTTTGTCACCCGGTGGGAAGGGGGATGCGTGTGAGACGAAAGGAATCTTGGAAAAACGTTTTTCAGAACCTAGCAGCCAAAGAATGCAACAAATCACAAAATCACAAAATCTCGTTTCAGACATCAGTGATCCAAGAGCATGTTGCGGAGGATGACCTTCACCCCCGATTCAGTGTGCCGGGCGAGAATGGTGTGACCGGCGGCTCCGTATCTTCTGTGACAGATGATCATCTGGAGTTCCATGGGGAGTTTCGTGACGATGAGCAGGAACCTGGTCTCGCTCGTGGCGGCCACCTTTCGCAGCGTGACGTAGCCATCGCAGAGCAGAACCGCGCACGCGAATTCGGCGGCGATGTCCTCAAAAGTGAACCCGAATTCCTGCCGAAGGCGCGCCCTCGTCGTCACAGGACACGCTTCGTAGGCCGCGATCAGCGCCCGGATGCCGGGGTCCGAGGTCACCTCAATCGCAGACTTCTTGCGCCACCGGCTGGCAGACGGCGGAATCCCAATTATGTAAGCGGAGCGTAGCCTGGTGTCCACCGCCCCCGCCCGCGCACATGCAAGGAGCATGCGGACGTGCCCGTGGTAATCATTGTAGCAGGCGTTCCAGAGAATCGTCGTGTTCTCCTGGTCGAGAGCATTTATGTCGATCATCGGGTGCTCGGCGAGCAACCTTAGGACCCGCTGGACCTCCGCCACTGGTGAATACCGCACGCAGAGGTGCAGGGAGGTCGTGCTGTATTGGCTCCGGCAGTTCACCTCCACTAACGGGTCGCTCAGCAGCAGCGCCACACAAGAAGAGGAGGGCCCCCTGATGGCGCGGATCAGCGGTGGCTCCGGGTCAAGCGGCGGCATGAAATTGAGGTCCGTGACCCTTACATCACGGCGAGAGAGGAGCTCCTCAAGTTGGGGAGCTTCACCGCGGCTTGCAGCCCGCCAGATCGCTCCGCCCAGATCGCCAGTCACAGCCTCAACTTTTGCCTCAAATTCAGCCTCAATTTCAGCCTTCGGACCAGCAGGTGCAGGAAATGACATTGCTATGGTGTTCCGTGAAATGTGCGCCCAATTATCCCCTTCCAATTTCTGAACCAGATATCGATCATATTCAACAATATTTAATCATATTTATTGCGAATCGTCGAAGGGGAATGTATTCTGAGATTCTAATGGGGAGTGGTTGATCTATGAGACATTTTCTGCGATCATCCTCCCATATCGTATCGATGGGAAACATTTCAACGCGCACGATTATTGACGGCCCCGCCGCTTGGGCTGGGCTCGCAGATGCCATCGCCGGCGACAATCTTGCACATGTGAGGCAGTTCATGGACACATATGGTGCGCGGGGCTTGCTGGTCATCAACTCCCCTGACCAGAGGAGTGGCCTGTACTGGGCCGTCATGCACCAGAAACCCAAGGCCCTGCGGCTCATGCTCGGCTACCCTGACGTGAACGCCAATATCGGGGGCCCTCGCAGTTGGGGCTCCCCGCTAATGCAGGCCGCCTCTGGAGACTCCCTTGAGTGCCTGGAGTTGCTGCTGCGGAGACCGGAGGTCGACGTCAATGACTGCAGCCATGTCTTCAACCCGCTCATCGTGGCCTGCAGGCTGGGCAAGATCAAGTGGGTCAAGACGCTGATCGCCCTGCGGGGGCATGATCTCGACGTCTTGAAGAAGGTGGATATTTTCTCCTTTGGCGAGCCCTGCAACGCGTTTGATGTCTGCATCCAGCGCGACCAGTACGAAATTCTCACTATCCTCCAGCACTTCAAGGCCGATAAAGTGAGAAGCATCCGCCGCTGCCGCCGAGAGCTCGGCTTCGTGACAGAGGACGTCGCCAGCCTCTTCGCCCTGATCATCTACCTCTGCGATGGATTTCTGATACTTGGCCCTGGATGCTGTCTTCCAGTAGGTCGCTTCTTCGCGGTGATGATACGTTTGCCGATGGAGCTCCAGATGGTCATCTGCAATCGCGTCTACGGCAGTGCCGATTATGGGGTCCTGTCTGTTGACTCGGAGAAAGCCTTTGCCAAGATCGCCGCTACGATTTGATGATCTCGATGACGAAGAGATCGATTGGATGATTTTTGTTTTCCCCATATTTGGAAGGTTTGCGTCGCGGTATCTTGATGCTGTTGATCGGAAATTGCGATATTTATGATCTAATTACGCGGAAATGAGATGGGATCACGATACTCGAGATGATGTAGATGATGGCATTTTGCGGCCAAAAGTATAAACAGCGGGTGGTTTTGCTGTGGTATCTCGGTCAATTGCAACAACTCCTCTTTCAGCCACTTTGTTTCTTATTTTCAACGGATTACCTCTTGAAGCATGCGTTCTGTGTTGTCGATCCTTGCCCTCTGCTTTCTAGGACTCACCGCCGCCCAGTTCCCTCCCGGCGACTACTACCCTGCGGCTGGATGGCTCTACGTAATATATTTTATCTCTCTTTCCTTCGATTGGTTCTAACGTTATCATTGTGATAGAATGGGATTGATTTCAAGAACACATTCTATGTGTTGTCGGTACAATCCATCATCGCCGATCGTGGGCAATCCGGAATCTGGCTGACGGAGTCACAAATTTGTCGTTTTGCTTCCGGTGACCGTTACTTAGTTTGCACGACCAGAGCGTTGAGTTCTGTTTCTCACTGTGCTGTTTGGCATGGTGATTTTTTGGCTGCCGAATCCGCTGGTCTGGCTTTCGTTGTCGACACCAACAACCCGGCTGCGATAGCTCAGGCTGTTACCAACAGTCAGCAGATGGTCCACTGGGTTAACACTCAGATTTTTGCGCGTTATCAGGATCCATTCCTTCAGGGAACCCTCGGCCCTGCAGTTGCCATCCCTTCCGCTGCTGCCTACCCCCTCGTCCCCCGTAATATTACTCTCGCCGAGTACGAGGCCGCCTTTTACGACTATTTTTGCTACAGCACTGTGCCAGGATCATGTGATGGCTACGCTGCAGTTCAAAACAATCTTCTGTTTGCCGTTCTGCTCAGGTTTGCATCGTGCGTTTTGACTTCTCTTGGACTTACTGCTAAATATTGTATCTTAGTTGCTACACTGAACCTTCCGCTTTCGCCGACTGTGATGATATCATTCCCTTCGGCACCCAGGAACTCCTGATTCTGAAAGGTTTGTAGACTTTCACTTTTTGTCGCATATTGAGGCTGACTTCTCCTCTCTCTAGGTGTGGAATATAATGTCAAGAGCTATAATTCGGTCCTTGTGGGGTTGCCTTATCTTAACACACGTGCTGGGTACACCGGTTACCTCGGTGGTGAGGAAGCCTGCAGCGCTGTCAACGAGGAGAGATACCCCTCTGTTCCTGATACTATTTCCAAGCGTTCTACTTCCGATGTGACTTTCGACGTCAGAGACCGCGTGAGGACTCCTGCTCAGATTGCTGCCAGGAATGCCAAGCTTGAGGCAGACCGTCGTCGTCCTGGCACCGGTGCTTATGCCGCTGCCGCTGCGAAGGCTGCCAGGGCATCTTTGATTGTGTGATGATTGTTGGTGTCTCTTGTTTTGTCTTTCTTGATGAAACAAAATAACAATAAATAAGGCCACTCGAATTTATCTCATTTCGGTTCCTTCGCCAATTTCTGCGAAATTGTATGTGCGTTAGGATTGTGTGCGCCGACCCTTTTGCAGAGAAGAATGAACTCATCGGGGCCCAATTTTCTCTTCATTGTGTTGCAAATCTATGGCAGTAAATATCATTAACGGAGCGAATTATTTGAGATTGAGAGAATCTCCATACCGGGCAGCAAGGAACTACGTTTCCAACGTCATAGCGACCACTGGCGTCCTTGCGGTCAACGCCATTTATCATCTTTCCGACGCTAGGCTTTCCACAATAATGGCAACTCTCCTTGGTGAGGCGCTCGTATGCGTCATCGGTAAGATTTCCCTTTTTCCAGCCGTATCCAGTCCTCCGGAAAGACAAGCGCCAGGTTTTCACGTCGAGCCCTTTCTTCTGTTTGTACGCGATGTCGTAGTCACAGGACTCGATATTTGCGTCTTTCGCAAAGTTCGCGACGTTGTTGCATCCCTTGATAAAGCTTGCAGCCGAAAGGTCCCACTTCATCGTATTGTGCTTCAGGCAGGCGCAAACGACGTTGCCGGGAATGTATCCATCGGTGTTGACGAAGCGGTCGAGGCTCACGACGGTCTGGGAGCGATCTTCTCCACAGTAAACGCATGGCAGTCGCAATGTTTCTTCAGCCTTTTGTAAGGTGATGTCGAGCTCCTTGAACTTGTATCTGCTTATACCGCCCCGGAGGACAATCTTAGCCAATTGGAAATTTCTCTCCTCTATGTTCTTCAAGGCTTGCACCGCATGGCGGTGGAGATCCTCAGCCAGCCCCCTCTTCGCCTTGGAGTATGTATTCGCTCGGGCGGCAATCACCTTCTCAAGGCGGACATCACTGTCGAGCCCGCAGTCGCAGCAGGGGCTGAAAACCTTTTCCACGAGATACTTATGGACAGCGATCGGAACAGTCGTCTGAAATGTCTTGCACGTGACGCTTCGGTGGAAGGTGTCGGTGGTAGACGGAGCACGGAAGACCAGCGTTAAGTCGCGGTCATCGGCAACTTTGGGGGGATGCTCGTTAATTTTGCCACAACATGAGCGGCAGACAATGGTCCCTGCCGGTAGCTCACCGTAGTAACATGGTGTCCCCTGGAAGCGGCCACAGACGCCAGCGGGTGCGGGATGGAAAACACTGCGAACATTCGAGGGGAAGAAGTAGCCGACGCTTTCAGAAGTAAATTCTGGGAGTGGCATGCAGGAGTCGCATGGTCGCGTGGAGACACAGTGTCGGGGTAAGCGGGGGATGTTGTCGCTTCCTGTGCAGGCAGGTTTGTAGTGATGCGTCTTCGCGTTCATCTGAAGCGTCTGGAAGACGGGCCTGACATCAAGCCCTGTTTCATCGAAAGGCCTGACATCGAAGGGTGTGCCGAGGGGAAAGCAGTAATGGCATGCCCGCCACTCGGCACCAAGCCGCTCTCTACGGCATGGAAGCCTAAAGCCCCTCTCTCCTTTCGGGCGGCATGGCTTCAACGAATTGTGGAAAACCGCGGTGCTGCAGCCTTGCAATATGTAAACGGTGTGCTCGGCGGGTACGTTCGCAAGTGGATAACTCTCGCCTTTCCCCACTTTATGCTTTAAGGGTGGCATCAAAGGCTTGGACTTTGTGGAATAAGGAGGAGGAATCGAAGGCTTTGGAAAATATATGTCATAATTTTCAATTTTGTTTTGGTCGCACGGAAAACCGCCTGCGATCGTCTAGTCAGCCGCTGTGGAAAGAGTAATACCCAAGGCAAGCATACTTTGAAGGCACACCAAAAAGGATGATATCTCGGATTGGTCAGATTTCTAACTGAGTACCATTGTCCTTGCCCACCGGCCTCACATAGAAATAGAGCCGTCCCTGCTGTTTTTCAAATTTGAGTCCGCCCGTTTAAGTCTTGTTCTTATCGACTGATCTCAAAGTGAGCCTGGGGATGGCCCAAGTGGTGTTCTTCAATACCGGAATAGCAGGTCATGTCGCCAATTACGATCTCCCCAATCCCCTAAGTTTCCTGACGCAGGGAGGGATTTACAAGCCCGCCACAGATCCCAACATGCTCATTGGAGACGACAGCACAGCCCTAAACACCATCGTCACCTGCGTGCAAACCAGCCAGGTCGTCAGCAATCTTGAGGTCAGCCTGTACGGAGTCCACAATAACGCCGCCACAGACGCCACGATCGAGGCTGCTCTGTGGGAGTTCACGCTCGGCGTCGATGGAAATCTTGGGATGTACACGGCTCCCACATCACCCCTCGCCACCATTTCTCTCACCGTTCCCCCAGGACACAGCCTGGTGATCTATGGCTCGGCTGCATTGGAGGCGACCATTTCGCAGGGTTCCGGACTGGCGGTGTCGCTGCAGGTGACAGATGTGCCTTCCACGTCCGGTACAATGTTCAGCGCGCGCTACCTCGGTCTGGTTTCAGGTCCTTCCGCACCAACTGGGGCTACAGGAACCGACGGCGCCGGAGGTCCCACCGGGGAAATCGGTGGAATTGGACAAACTGGTCCAACTGGTTCAAATGGCCAAGATGGGGCAACGGGGGCAACAGGATCCAGTCTGGGGACTGCGGTCACTTACTCGGGTGTGCTCCAGGCAGCGGATCTTATTCCAGGCGGGACCGCGTATGCATCCCTCGGATTTGGGGGCACCGCCTTAATCTCCGCCACGGCCATCCCAGGGGCAGGCGGGTGCTGCGTGTGGAGGGCCTCGCGATCCGGAACACTGAGCAGTCTGCGACTGTTCGTCACCACCCCTACCGTTGTCTCGGATGGGGACGTGGATTACAACGCCGTGGTGTACTCCGCGACTCCCATCGAGGGCGACACCACCACTGCGCCGATTTTTGCCGCGAGCGGCATAGCCTGTGGCATCACGCTCGCTGGCCCCCAGACTTCTACCACACACTACAGCGGCTTTTCAGACCTCAGCGATACCCTGAGCGTGTTAGCCGGAGATCTGATCTGCCTCATGTTGTCTATCACGGCCCCTGACACACCCAGTACATCACCCATCTCAATCTCAGCGGGTCTTCTTCTCACATGATTTGTGTGGTTTCAACTTCATTCCATCAACTTGCTTCCCGTCAAAAAATGAACTCACACATGTAGTCTCGTTATACGAATAAAACTGCGCCGCTGATTGTGACACTGAGGGAGAGCGAAATCAGCGCGCTCACCTCCACGTTGAGCAGTACCAGGTCACCGCTATTCACCGCCACTTGGTGGGTTAAATCCGAAAAACTTACGTACACTGCGTTCAGCAATGTCGGGGTCGCTGTTGTGCTCGCCACAAGCGCCGAGGCCACGAAGGCAGGGCTCCCTGCCACCGGGGTCCCGTCGACTGGGCTGGGGAAGGTGAAAATGGTCGCGTGGACGGTTATCGCCCCGACGGTGAGGACTGTGGGGATCTGGATGATCATGCGGAGGTTACTCAGGGTTCCTCCGCGAGGGCAGCGAAAATAGACACTGGCGCCCGGCGGCGCGGCGGCGGAGGTCTGTGAGGTCGGCCCGAAGCCCAACTAATATCCAGCGTAAAAATAGATTAGCGAGGTCTACTGGGGGAAGAAGCGGGAGAAGGAGGTTACTGTTTCATAGGCGCCGCCCAGCAGGGACAGCGAAATCTGAACAACATTAAATGGTATGGCCTGACCCGGCGCATTGGGTCCCGTCACTCCTGTGGCCCCGGTTTGCCCGGTCAGTCCCACTTCTCCCGTCTGTCCTGTGGCACCAGTAAACCCTGTCAGGCCGGTGACGCCCGTGCTCCCGGTGACGCCGCTCAGGCCGGTGGTGCCAGTCGGCCCGGTGTTTCCGGTGACACCCGTCATGCCTGTAACCCCAAGCACGGATCCGTTGCCCAGGGCCAGGTATCTTGCGCAGGACACCGTCCCGACCGTCGATGCAATGTTCGTGATCTCCAGGGAGATCGCCATCCCGGAACCAGGTCCCAAAACGGCGCTCGCGCTGGCGTTGCCATAAATCACCGCGCTGAAACCTGAAGGAACCGTAAGCGTAATAGTGGCTAGCGGTGCTCCGGGTGGTGCATACGTCCCTTGATTACCCACCAATGACAGCGCGCACACCCACAAACTGACCACGACAGTGGCTGATATGGCTGCGGTGTTGGTCACGGAGTAAAGGGAGACCTCAAAAGATGAAAGTGTTGGGTCTGATTTGGCGACGGTGAGGATGGTGTTCTGTGGCGTGGTGGAATCGGCAACCAGCGCGGTGGTGCTTGCGTAATCTTTGAAAGAACCATTTTCCGTGACAAAACTTAGCGGAAGGGGCTGGTCAAAGGCCGCAATGATCCCCGGCGACACGTTGTTGGCTAGGTAAACGAGACTCATATCTTCCCCATCCCCCCCTTTACATCCCAGCGAGAGAATTGCTGGGGGACTCTCGACAAGGCTTAATTGAACATCACGCCCCCGGAGACAGTGAGTGCCAGTGACAGTGAGATCGTGGAAGACGCTTCGAAGTTGAGCAGGACAAGATCACCGGTGAAGAGGATGACGAGGTCCGTCAAATCCGAGAAACCGATGTAGGTATTTGAGAGGAGTGCGATGGTCGAGGTGGCAGAGCAGGTCAGGGTCCCCGATGGCTTGCTCCACGTCGGACTCCCGGTATTTACCACCCCATCGGTGGGGGATCGGCTGACCCAAATGGTGGCCGTGAAGGTGATCGACCCAGTGCCGGTGATGGCCGGCACCTGCGCTAGCATGCGCAGATTAGTCAGACTCCCTGCCCTAGGGGCCCTCCAGAAGATGGAAGAAGCAGGGGGCGTCGCCGCAGATGGCTGCGATGTAGGGCCAAATCCCAGTGTGAAATAGGTGCCTCCAAGCAGACTGAGGGAGACTCCGACCGTATTGAACGGAACGATAGCGCTAAGACCCCCAGCCCCGGTCACACCCGTCGACCCAGTGTTCCCCGTCTGCCCGGTCTGGCCAGTGGCTCCCGTCTGTCCCGTGGCACCGGTCTGCCCGGTCGCCCCAGTGCTCCCAGTGTTTCCTGTGGTCCCCGTCTGGCCTGTGAGTCCGGTTAACCCAGTCACCCCTGTTGCTCCCGCAATCGAGCCTGAGACAAGAGATATATATCGTGCCATTGTCACGATGCCGAGGGTTGACGAGGTGTTGGTCTGGACGGAGACTGCCAGACCTGTGCCGGTGGCCACTGTCAATGATAATGTCGTGTTGCCATAGATCACAGGGGAGAAGCCAGCAGGGACCGTGAGGGAGATGGTGCCGGAGGGGAGTGTAGGGAATGAATAGGACCCAACGTTCCCCACCAGTGAAAGTGGGAAGGCCCAAAGATCGACGGAGACGGTAGCAGTGACCCCGGCGTTATTCTGCACCGCATAGAGCGAGATCTCGAAGTTTGTGAGCGAGGTGTCAGTGGAGGGACAGGTCAGCAATCCGTTGAGCGGTGTGGTTGTGTCTGCAATGAGGGCGGAAGGAGCGGTATACGGTCTGATTGCGCCGTTTTGGAGGAGGAACCCCTGATTGCGCGCCGAGTCAAAGGCCGGGATGGTCCCGCCGGTCGTTGAATTCGCGAGATAAATCGCGGCCATTCTCACCCAGGATGAAATGAATCTTCTTATCAGGAAACGAGTACAATTCTTTCATTCGTTTTCAAGCATCCCGTGCCTGCCACTGCCGTTTGCGTGAGCTCCCAGTCGGAGACATACCTGCGCAATGTCTGGCGGAAATAAGGTGTCTCCCCTGCGGAGCAGCAGGAGCTTTTTCGGACTAAGATCATTTTTTATCCAATTGCCTACCTAAGGTGGCATCATCTTCTTCGGACTCAGTGAGTAGCCAGGAAGAGGAGTGGAGGGGAAGGGCGGAAATGTTGGATCGTTTTCTCTTAATTTATTAGGGTACGCTCATGATCGCGGTAATCGACACTGCGAGAACGGAGCCCCAGTCATTGTTCTGAAATATGAACACGTAACGGTCCCCGAGGTTCACCGCGACTGATCCTGATGATGGCACTGTCGTGGTGGTTGATGCTTGGACGGAGGGCTCCGTCAGACCTGCCGCAACTTGATTGCCAATCCCTGAAGCGGTGAACACGCCCGTGCTCTGTCCGTTGGTGCCGGCTGCCTGAGTGTAAATGGAGATCAACGGAGTCAGGGTGCCACTCCCAAGGTCGGCGGCAAAAGTGTAGATTGTGGCCGTGCAACTGATCACGTGGCCAGTGGCAGGAAAGACCATCGCAGAACTGAATAAGTCATTTGATGCAGTCGGCGTGATAGTCGCGGGAAGTGCGGCCACATTGGTTGTGGTTCCAACTGAAATCACTGTCGGTTGCTTTTGAAATGGATATAGAGTTGAGATCTTTACGGACGCAGAGAATTCGAAGAGAAAAACAAACCTGAACTCCAGCATAGGCGATGGCGACCAAGCCAGGATTTCCGCCGAGGGTTTCGGAATTGATGTAGGCGCTCAGCACGATGATCGACGACCCCGTCATGCCCGTGGCCCCAGTGCTGCCCGTCTGCCCGGTCGATCCCGTGGCCCCGGTGGCCCCAGTCTGCCCTGTAGCCCCTGTCAGCCCGGTCGCTCCGGTCAAACCAGTCGATCCCGTCGCACCAGTATTCCCAGCCCCCGTCACTCCAGTCGAACCCGTGGATCCCGTGCTTCCTGTCGCACCCGTAACCCCCGTAGACCCTGTGCTTCCCGTGCTTCCCGTCGCTCCAGTACTTCCGGTCGCTCCTGTCAGACCCGTTCCTCCTGTTGACCCGGTCGCACCTGTCGCACCCGTAGACCCTGTCGATCCAGTATTTCCGGTCGCTCCAGTCAGTCCCGTCCCTCCGGTAGACCCGGTGGCACCTGTCGCTCCTGTAAGACCCGTCCCTCCGGTGGCACCTGTCGCACCCGTAGACCCTGTAGCGCCTGTCGCACCCGTCGCTCCAGTACTGCCTGTGGCACCTGTTGCGCCAGTGGATCCTGTACTTCCGGTCGCTCCTGTCAGACCCGTTCCTCCTGTTGACCCGGTCGCACCTGTCGCACCCGTAGACCCTGTAGCGCCTGTCGCTCCAGTACTGCCTGTCGCACCTGTTGCGCCAGTGGATCCGGTCGCTCCAGTCAGACCCGTCGCACCCGTAGACCCAGTGGCACCTGTCGCACCCGTAAACCCTGTTGCGCCTGTCGCTCCTGTCGCTCCAGTACTGCCTGTCGAACCTGTTGCGCCTGTGGATCCAGTATTTCCGGTTGCTCCAGTCAGACCCGTCGCACCGGTAGATCCTGTAGCGCCTGTCCCTCCTGTGGCCCCAGTTTGCCCAGTAGCACCTGTCTCACCAGTCTCTCCAGTCTCTCCAGTTTCTCCCGTCTCTCCAGTCGCTCCAGTTTCCCCGGTGGCACCGGTCGCACCTGTGTTTCCTGTCGCGCCTGTGTTTCCCGTCGCTCCCGTCCCTCCGGTGGAGCCCGTCGCTCCCGTCCCTCCGGTAGACCCAGTTGCGCCAGTGGAGCCTGTCGCACCCGTCGAACCAGTTGCCCCCGTGGCACCCGTAGCCCCTGTGCTTCCCGTCGCACCTGTCAAGCCAGTGGATCCTGTAGATCCCGTTGCACCTGTCGACCCAGTCTCTCCAGTTTCCCCCGTTTCCCCAGTCTCTCCAGTCTCTCCGGTCTCTCCGGTCTCTCCCGTCGCTCCAGTTTGCCCTGTGGCCCCGGTCTGTCCTGTGGCGCCCGACTGTCCAGTGGCCCCAGTCTGCCCTGTTGATCCAGTCGCTCCAGTTTGCCCTGAGGCTCCTGTCTGCCCTGTTGCGCCTGTCTGACCTGTCTGTCCTGTGCTGCCAGTGCTGCCGGTGCTGCCGGTGGCGCCCGTAGATCCGGTCAAGCCCGTTGATCCAGTCAATCCAGTGAAGCCAGTGGCACCTGTCTGACCTGTCTGGCCGGTCTGTCCCGTGAGACCGGTGAGGCCAGTGGCCCCGGTGGCGCCAACGACACTGGAACTGATTACGCTGAGGTATCTGGTGGTGTAGAGGAGGCCGGCGGAGGAAGCGACATCACTCACCTGCAGGGAGACGCCGAGGCCGGTGCCGGTTGTAGTCGCCAAGGAGAGGGCCGCGTTCCCGTAGATGATGGGCGATTCCCCCGGGGGGACGGTCATGGTGATGGTCGCGGACGGGGTGACCGGCGCTCCGTAGGTGCCCACAGATCCTGCGAGGGTGAGCGGGAACGACCACAGGGACGCCACCAGCGTCATGGGGGTGGCGGCGGTGTTGGTGACCCCCCACAATGAAACCTCCCAGTTGGTCAAGGCCTCATCCGACTGAGGCACGAGGAAGACCACATTCAGCACAGTGGTCTGGTCGGCGACGACGGTGGTAGGGGACACGTACTGTCTGTAACCCCCACTTTGGGTAACAAAACTCTGGTTATGAGTGAGGTCGAAGTTCGCAATGACTCCATTTTGGACGCCATCGCAGACGTAGATTGCAGCCATTTTTGTCGCTGCCAGGCAGTTAGCGTGAAGTGCTCTTACGAACCAAGACCAGATTACATTTCGCCCTCATCCTGCTGAGCCTGCCTGCACACTGTGCTTCAGGCTATCTGCTTGATGGAGATATTCCGCGTCAGCGGGCGTAGGGTGATCGGCGCAACATCGTTTTCTGTGACGACCACGGCGGCCCCCGTCGGCACCCTGACAGAAATCTGATCCGAGGCGTTTAAGACCAAGATGATCCCGGCGCCCACGATCTGGCAGGTCCCCGTCGAGCGACCGACGACGGTATCCGGCTGCTCAACGGCGTTGATGTAGATGTCGAGCATGCCGGCCGAGACGACGGGCACCTGGAAGTTCACCTCGTAGGTCCCCGCCAACGCAACCTGGAATTCGGTGGTCCCGACCTGGGTGATGCCGATCGGGGTGACGAATGCGTTGGGAAAGGTAAGCGCATCGGTTGCAGCGGTGGAGATGACGTCGTTGCCGTACCACATGCCGTAGGCGACAGGCACCGTGTTGGGCGTCGGGCCGCTGACGAGGCTCAGATAGCGCCCGAGATAAAAGAGTCCACTTGAAGATGGAATGTTGGAGACCTGCAGGGAGACCCCAAGTCCGGCCCCTTGGGTGGCAGAGGCCGCAAAGGTGGTGGCGCCATAGACGACTGGCCAGGCGCCAGAGGGGACGGTGAGAGATATGGTGGCCAGCGGCGTCACCGGCGCAGTGTATACCCCGAGATTGCCAGTCAGCACTAGGGGGAAGAGCCAGAGCGACACAGTGATGATGGCGGTGGTGGCGGCAGTGTTCGCGACCCCATAAAGTGAGATTTCAAACTCCTGCAAGGTCTCGTCATTCAGTCCCACCAGGAGAATGGTGTTAGTGTTGGTCGTGACATCGGCCACGACTGCTGCGGGTGATGTGAAGTTTCTAATGACGCCACTTTGAGTCAGAAATCCGAGATTGTGACTCTGATCGAAATTGGGAATGATTCCCGGAGATTGTGAGTTCGCAAAGTACACGATCGACATGATGTCGAATCTTGATCATGAGGTGGACCCCGATCAAGGACAGTGGTGGGATGATGACAATCGGGACGGTTCTTACGATCCGATATCCTAAATCAACACTTTTTCATCAGCACAATGAGCAGAGTACAGTGGACACCACTTGGTGATCATAAACTTCGAATGGAGTTTGATCATCAGAATCTTGCGAAAAAGATTAACACAGCGATCAATACGTCAAAGTGATATGACGCAAGATCAGGGCCTCGCGAATTCTCTACGATGCGGCGACAAAGGTCATGGGGAGTCTGATGGACATGGTGGCGAGATGAACGCTGAGAAAGATGGTCTGACATCTCGGAATGGCACTGGGCAGTGCACTCAAAATGGTATCAGCGGGGACGTTGAGCGCAGAGCGGACGTCGGCTGCGTTCCAAATGACGTACTCCTCGGTCAGCGTCACCACCACGCTACCAGCGGGCTGCTCGATCGCCAGGGTGGTCAGAATAGGGGTGTACGGCTGGAGCAGCAGGGAAGCCACGAAGCGCTCCGTGTCATTGGTCCTGTCTGCGCAGTAGACCGAGAGGAAGAAATTACGGCTGCCATAGTCCGCCGCTGTGATCATCTCGGCGATGAAGCAGTCCTCGTCGAGCTTCATCTGGCGGACGAGACGGGCGCCGTCAGTTTGGAGAGCCCCGCCACAAACCTCCACCCGGAACTGACCGTGCGGGGTGGAGACAACGAAATGGCCATCCACGTCCTGAACGGCAAGGGCCGCGAGAGCAGCACGACCGGCCGCCTCCCCCGCAGAATTGCTCGCGGCAACAGCGGCAGAGTTACTCGCCGCAATAGCATTCCGCGGATCGGCGACGATGGAGGCCTCAGCAGCAATTCTGCTCTCCGCGGGGATCGTGGCTGTAGCAGCATTCTCGGCCTCCGCGACAGTCCTTGCTGCAGCCGCGTTCTTGGCGTCCGCGACAGTCCTGGCTGCAGCCGCGATCTTGGCCTCCGCGACAGTCCTGGCTGCAGCCGCGTTCTTGATCACCGCCGAGAAACAGGCTTCCTCGTATGTCGTCCAACTGGAGGGCGTCGGCGCAATTCCCTGCGTCCGAGGCATGGGCGGCATGATCAAAGGGACGGCACCCTCGAAGACCGGGTGCTGGGGGCGGAAGCCGGACATCTTGAGGTGTTCGAAGACAAAACCAAACGTGAAGAGTCAATAGGGACAGAAGAGGGGAAGTGGCAGAGCTTCTTGCTAGGACGAGGCAGTAATAATAATTGCCCCGCGTCGCTTCTTATACCCGGAAAACACGATATCAAAAACATGGAATAGGGATCATGCGGATGCGTGATGTGACCCTAACTATCGCTTCCATTTTCAGGGTGGTCAGCGAATAGCGGATCTCGGCACTGTTTTATTCAGCATCATGATGCCTACCTAACAATCGGAACGAAATTTTGATTGCCCAATGTGAACCTTGTGAACTTTCGTTGATTCCGATGAGATATGCTGATAGAAAGTATGAAAACGCGGTGCCGGAAGACTCAGGGCACGCTCATGGTCGCCGTGATGGAGACACCGTAGATGCTGGCCCACAAATTTGACCCCAGGGCTAGGATGAAGCGGTCGCCGCTGGTGACAGAAAAGGCGCCGTTGACAGGCTGGGTGGTCGACGTCACTCCCTGACCGGAAGGTTCGGCGACCCCTGGCGCCACCGCATTTCCAATCCCCGTAAATGTGAAGTCACCGACGCTCTGCCCGTTCACGCCACTCGCCTGCCAGTAGACGCCAATCACCGGGGGCGTGACACCCGACCCAGCGTCCGCACCCACAGTATAGAGGGAGGCGGTGCACGAAATAAGGGTCCCGGTGTCTGCAAAAACCTGAGAGCAACTGAAGAGGTCGTTTGCCATCGTCGGCGTCAGGGTCCCTGGCAGACTGGCGACAGTCGAATAGAGCGTCTCCGTCCCCGCCACCACAGGCTGCAGTTCACCGGCGAAGGCGATGCCGAAGAGCGTGGGGTCGCCCTTGAGGAGGCCAGAGTTGATGAAGCCCCTGAGGTTCACGATGGAGACTCCAGTAGGACCTGTGGGCCCGGTTGAGCCTGTGGCGCCGCCCGACGGCCCTGCCGGACCTGTGACTCCCGTCGCGCCAGTGTTGCCGAAGCCGGTATTTCCTGTGCTTCCAGTGCTTCCAGTGAGGCCCGTGGCCCCGGTGTTGCCTGCCCCCGTCACTCCAGTCGCCCCAGTCGCCCCCGTCAGACCCGTGGCACCAGAAGCCCCAGTCATCCCCGACGCCCCAGTCATGCCAGTCAATCCTGTGACACCAGTCTCCCCCCTCCCGCCAGTGGCGCCAGTCACCCCAGTCTCTCCAGTCTCCCCAGTCTCGCCGGTTTCTCCCGTGCCGCCAGTGGCGCCAGTTTCTCCCGTCGACCCAGTTTCCCCGGTTTGCCCGGTTTCCCCCGTTTCGCCAGTTGCGCCAGTTTCTCCCGTCGAGCCACTTTCCCCCGTTGGCCCGGTCTGTCCAGACGCACCAGTGGCGCCACTCTCTCCAGTTGCACCAGTAAAACCTGTGGAACCTGTTTCGCCCGTCTCGCCTGTGGCGCCATTCTCCCCAGTTGCACCAGTCGTCCCAGTTTGTCCTGTCAAACCGGTAGCGCCACTTTCCCCGGTTCCACCAGTCCCGCCCGTCGAACCAGTTGAACCTGTTGAGCCTGTCGAGCCCGTAAGACCAGAAGAGCCAGTGGCGCCACTCTGCCCTGTGGCCCCCGTTGCGCCTGTTGCCCCCGTTGCGCCTGTCGAACCCGTGAGTCCCGTCGAACCGGTGGCGCCACTGGACCCAGTTTCGCCGGTGATCCCAGTCAGACCAGTAGACCCCGTGGCGCCACTCTGCCCGGTTGACCCCGTGGAACCAGTCGCCCCGCTGGCCCCCGTGACCCCCGTCTCACCAGCCCCTGTGGCCCCGATTGGACCTGGTGGACCTGTGATACCGGTCTCACCTGCAGCGCCAGTAATTCCACTGGCGCCGGTTTCACCGGTGACCCCACTCGCCCCACTCGCCCCGGTGGAGCCGGTGGGACCGGTGGCACCGGTAACGCCTGTCTCTCCGGTCTGCCCGCTCTCGCCTGTGGGACCAGCGGCACCAGGTAGTCCCGTGATTCCTGTCTGGCCGGTGATGCCAGGGTCACCAGTTGCGCCACTGGGCCCTGTCGGCCCTATGGACCCGGTGACACCAGTCTGCCCCGTGGTGCCTGTCGCACCTGATGTTCCTGTTGGCCCCGTGGCTCCTGACACCCCGGTGACACCAGAAGGCCCGGTCCCTCCGGTCTCTCCGGTTTCCCCCGCGCCGGTGGGGCCAGTGGGACCGATGAGGCCTGTGACTCCAGTCGCGCCGGTGGAGCCTGTCTCGCCCGCCCCTGTCGAACCAGCAGGACCGGTGTTCCCTGTGGCGCCCGTGACACCACTGAGCCCCGTTGCACCTGTAACTCCCGCACCTGTCGGCCCAGTGTTCCCAGTCGTGCCGGTGAAGCCAGTGATGCCAGTCGCGCCTGTCTCACCAGCACCGGTGGCCCCAGAGGGACCGCCAGGACCCGTGGCACCTGTGGAGCCTGTAAAGCCTGTGAAGCCGGTGACCCCAGTACCCCCGCCAGCAGGCCCCGTCGCCCCAGTACTGCCCGTCGCCCCAGTACTGCCCGTCACCCCAGCACTCCCCGTGGGGCCTGTGGCGCCATTTGGACAACACCTGCGGGGGCAGCAGACAACATCACGGCACGGAACCAGACACCCACATGGAGGGGGACAAGGGGTACAAGGTGGGGGGCAGGGGTCACAGCAGGGGACCGGGTAACAGTGCTGCCGCTGCTGGACAAAAGGATTCGCGCCGCTTGAATTTTCCCACAAAGGCTGCTGACCATGGTGCTGAAAACTTTGATTTGGGGAGCAGGGCACCTGCCGCGACAGTCTTGGGTCGAGATTCTGCCGCGGGTAGAGGGCATCATGCGATGCAAACCGCGCGGAATAAGACATTGGCTGATCAAAAAAAGCGAGAAATATGATCCTCTTTACAGGGACCACAGCGTTTTGGGGGTCATCTTGCGCATTTTTATTGCTCGACAGCACCCTGGAACATGCGAAAGGGAACACCAAAGAAGCTCAGGACGGCACCAATCCCGGCCAAGACCCAGCGGTGAACGCCAGGCGGCAGCCAGAACCGCAGTTGTCTTTCACCGGGGGCAGGGAGGTCCATCCTCTCCGCGTGCCAACGCAGCAGTATGCCGAGGGCCTGCACACACTGGTCATCGTCCACATAGAGATGCAGCGCGTTGCAGACGGCCCTCTCCTGCAGGAGGCCACAAAGCGTCACAAACTGCACGTCATCGATCTTCCCTGATCCGAGCAGTGTCACAAGGCGGGGGCGCGCCCGGCCCATCTCAGCGTCAGTGGCCAAAGTCATCACCGTCTCAATTCCAGGAAGATTATCGCAAAGTGTTCGGTGAATGTAGTCACGGTTGGTGGGGGAATCTGAACGTCTCATGATCCTAAGGTGACCTATAACTAGATGCAAGAAGATATCGAAGATAGAATCACTAATCACTGATAATTCATCCGGACCTAAATGCGACAGCAGACAGAATCAGTTTCGGCGTACAATCATTGATAGCTCAGGATACATCTATCCCACTTAATATGGGAGATCATGAGCAGGTGAATATTTGATGATAGTTGCTTTCTGAACATTGAACAATGAACAATGAGGTGAAAGAAGCAGACAATCACGAGGAAATAAGGCGCCGAAAGGCGGACTCGGAGAGTCGGGTGGGGATGTTATTCATCGGGCAACCAAAGACGCGATGACAGAGCAGCATCTGGAGCTCCATGGGCAAACTGGTGGCGATGCGAAGAAATCGTGCAATCCGTGATCTCCATGATTCTTGATATCGGATCGAAGGATCGGGGGTGGCGAACGAGAGGAAACCATCGCAGATGAAGATGATCAGGGCGAAGAGATCGGGCACCATTATGTCAAGCCAACCCAGTTCAAGGCGAACCTGGTATCGGGCCCGCTCCTCATCCTCAAGAATTCTCCTCATCAGTGTGGCGCAATTGCCGGGAGAGTGAATCGCGGAAATCTGGAGCGGGCTCAATAATCTCCCTCCGGAACTCCCTGGACTGGTCCAGTTAAATTCTCGGCCACTCGCGAGCAACATCTGGAGGATCCAAAAGTGTCCACGCCGGCAGGTGATCCAGAGCGGCGACCATTCATCCATCTCGGACATGTTGACATCGACCCGGTGGTCCTGCAGCAGACGTCGCATCACGCCCAGATGATTGTCCCGGCATGCCATGTAGAAGGGTGTGGCACCTGTCCTGGTGCGCAGATTAACATCGATCGCCGGATGTCCCAGCAGGAAACTGACGACCTCTTCATCACCGGTCGCCGCCGCCTCATGGAGGAAGGTCCAGGACGCGCCCTCGCTGGAGACCATGTTCACGTCCTTGAGCCCGCGAACCTCCATCAGGAGACTGCTGGGTTTTCCCGTCATCGCCCGAATACTCATCCCGCTCATGAGCACAAGGAGAGTGATAAGCTTCGTTAGGACATGATAACGATATCGTTGATGTCATATTCGTGATCTCAAACACGACTTGGCGATTTTAAATCCCCGTCCACCGAACAACAGCAAATGAAGAAATCACGATCATCCCTCATCGATCGCATCGATTCCGTTGATCGCCTACCTGATGTTGATCACCTCAATCAGTCTGATCACGATGATCACACTGATCTATCACATTGATCATGACCATAATGCTCATAACGCTGATTACTGCGGTGACATTTAGCATATCATTTTGATTCCGCTAATCACGCTGATCACATCCATCAGTTTGATCACGACTATCACACTGATCGATCACGTTGATCACGCTGATAACGCTGATCACTCTGATTTCGCTGATACATCGCCATGATCGTTGTGGTGTTTACAGTGTGCGCAATTCTGAAATGGGCTCAGCACATTATCGGATGTCCAATCCAGCAGTGGGATATCGTCCTGGAGGATGAACATCAGAATTTGTCCATATTGATTCTCGGCGAAGAAGAGATCATCAGTGATGCAATTCATTATATTGACGACAAGGGAAAGTAACATGCCAGGCGCCGGAAGGCAGGTTCGGAATCTCGTGTCAGGACGTTCTGGGCTGGAGAGCCATAAATACGGTGACAGAGCAGCATCTGGAGGTCAATGGGCAGCCGCTTTGACATCCCAAAGAAGCGCCGGACTCTTATATCTTGCCGACCCAACGAAATGGTCGGACGTCGTCCAGAGAAGGCCAGCAGCCCGTCGCACCAAAAAATGATGAGGGCGTAGAGGTCAGCCACGATGACATCAAGCATCCCGAGTTCAACGCGAACCTCGTATCGCGCCCGGCTCTCGTCGTCGAGGATCCTCCTCATCAGCGAGAGGCATCGTACGGAATTGCTGAGCCTCGCGATCTGAAGGGGTGTTATCCACTCACCGTTGTATCTCCCAAGCTTGGTGCACCTGAGATACTTGCCGCAGGCGAGCAGGTGCTGGAGGATTGCAAGGCTATCAAAACGGCAGGCGATCCAGACCGCATGCCACTCATCGATGTCGCCGATGTTGACATCGACCCGCGGGTCGGCCAGGAGGAGGCGCACTATATCCAGGCGACTGCGAATGCACGCGCAGAACAAGGGCGTGCACCCCCTTGTCGACCGTAAATTCACATCAAGCCCAGGCGATGCCAGCAGGAGCTTCATGGACTCAACATCACCGTCAGTCGCAGCCTCGTGAAGATGTGTCCACATGGTGTTCACAGTCAGTGATAGCACGAAGTTTAGTAAGCGATCAGCGTCGAGCCCTCTGTGAGCCAAAGTCAGGAGCGCACTTGGTGGTTTTATCTCGTTCGATGCGCGGGATTAGCTTATCATATTTTATCTCGCGAGATGATGACAAAAAAAGGTGTGTGAACAATCAGTCTAAGTGGTCCGCGCCCTGCAACTTGGCGATCGGGAACCAGAAGTGATGGCGGATGATATTGCCCGTGTGATGCGACTTCTGATGGTACACCTCGGCGCCCGGGACCAGCCGCAGGTCACGGACCATGATGCGCGAGAAGCTCTCGATGGCCTGGTCTGATGGCAAATCGTCTGCCTCCTGATCGACGGGGAAGTCGAACCAGACCTCGAAGCGCCCAGAGTTCACCTCAAAGGCCTTGCTGTGCACCGCCTCGACCCAGCGGCGGCGAAGGTCGACCGTGAGGGCCTCATCGCGGCCCCGCAGGGCAGCGCGCATTTGGTCGCCCAGATTCTCCTTTCCCTTGGCCTCTTTCCCGGCCTGAGGGCTGAGGTCTCCGCGGCGGATGAAGTCCTTCTGCTCGCCTGTCGTATCGCTCACATCAGCGCCCGTCTGCCCGTCGCCGTCAAAGTCGCAGCAGCAAACCCGTTGCCCGGAAGACAGCGTCCGATTCATTTTTTCAGATAACTTCTCTCGTCAACTTGGCTGAAAGGGGCAGGAGAAGGTGGTAGATTCGCGCTTATGATGTCACCGGACGGGGAGGGCCTCTACCCGAGGAAAGCATTTTAATGATTCTCTATCTGTCACCGACTTCCTTCCCTCTTCCCCTTTCTTCTGCAAAAAACACAAGACTATGAGCGAGGTTCAGGAGGTTCAGGAGGCGAAGCAGCATGCCTTGCTGCAGCGTCTCGCTGAGTTGAGGGTAACACGGGCGCAGATCGATGACGAGGTCGCCGCGCTTCAGAGCGATTTCATCTCCCTGCAGGCCTCGCAGACCCCGAGAAGCCAGCCGGACCCGCCGCGGAGCCCCGTGTCGGATAAACCCGGAAAGGGCGATGACGATGATCAGCCACCGCCGTACACTGAGGCTGAGGTCCAACTCCAGACACAAGACGGGCAAAGTGTCGTCAGGCCTCCGATTGCCGGAGCCATTAGGAGGACGCCAAGCTCCGCAGGAGGTTCAAGATGCTTGACCCTATATTTGCCCTTAGCCTCTTGCCCCAGGCCACCTCCTCGGAAACCTGGATAAGGTATATCAGCACTCGGACCGGGCAATTTATGCCGTCCAACCGGAACCACTTCCAGAGGCAACGGTCGAGGAACGATTTTCAGACCTATTCTGCCCGTCAGCGTGCCGTTGATGAGGCCGCCAATCGGCTATGCGGCAAGGTTCCCCGGCTCATCCCGCCCATGTGGCGGAAGCAGCAGATTCAGCAACTGCATCTGGAGCGCCTCAAGGTGCACTCGACTCTTATGCCCCATGACGCCTGGCTCACGATGTGCCGCCAGATAGCGGGGGACCTCCAACGTCTCCATGATCACGATGCCATGCCCTGAAGCATCGCCGTGAACCGAGGATCCAGGCCACCGTCATCGCCTTTGGAGACGCCAACGTCCAGCAGGGTCGCTCGTCGAAGGGTGGCCCGAAGCTCCCGATGCTGACCCTGAAACGCCACCTGGCCCGCCGTCAGGAGATCGCCTTCGGCCTGATTGGCGAGCACCAGACGAGCCAGGTGTGTTCGCTGGCCCATCCTCCCGCCACCCTGCCCCACAATGTGGCGCCCTGCTGCCCGCCCACAAAGCCCAAGAAACAGATCTGGGGAGTCCGAGCCTGCCAAGGTGACAGCGGACAGCCTTCAAGATTCATTGGTCGTGACATCAATTCCGCGCGGAGTATTCTCTACCTCGCCCAGCAGCGCGGGGAGGGTCTGTCCCGCCCGGAGCACTTTACTAACGCTCACTGGGTTGGTAAGCCCGACCCCAGAAACCTGCCCTACGAGCCAGTAGGGACCAGGCGCCCCTAGTGGGCGCATACTTCTAGCACTGGAAGCGAACAATCATTCTTCATTCTTCTTGGTTTCAAATCCTGTTTGTATTTCCGACCGTGCTAAAGAGAGTGACACATATGACTATGAGAACTTATTGGAGGGTGATTGTAACGATCAGGGCGTGGAGGGGAAAGAGGGAAGTGACGGGAGGGAGGCCATCTCGTGATCCTTCCTGAGGCCCCTGTGGTCGAGCCAGCGGAAGTGGAGCCAGGACCCGAAGCTGGCAAAGACACTCCCGGCAGTGAGAACAGCACTTGCGAGGGCAGCGACGCCGACGATAAACTGCAGCCCGGAGATGCTCTCCTGGCTCCTGACCTGATAAAAGTAGTCCGGGGCCGGTAGTTGAAACGTGACATTGAGGTAAGTGTGGCCACCAGTGACGGCAGACACGTTGGCCGTGGTCGAGGAAAAATGGCTAAATGTGTAGGCAGTACCCAAGGTGGTTTGATCATAAAGTTGTTCGGTGGGCACAGCGGCAAGGGCCATCACCGCTATCTGGAAAGGTTCCAGGGAAGACACGCTCGCCGAGAGAGTTTCTGACAATTGGGTAGTTCCGTCGTATACCTGCAAGGTGAGCTCGTAGTACAAATCGGCGGCAAAAAGCGGAGGCACCGGTGAGGATGGCGAGAACGGAGCGTTCGCGAATAAATTTAAGGTCAGTGAGGAACTGCCAGTGAAACTCAGTGGCACGGGGAACGTGTAGGTCAGGTTCACGGCGGAAAGAGTCGAGTCCTCAACGCAGTGGGCAATGTCAGGGGGAGGCGAGGTGACGGTCCCGGCGGCGAAGACACCTGTGGTGATCACCTGTGGGGTGAAAATCGCAAGATTACAATATATCCCAGAGCCGTACAGAACCACCAAAAAGGACAACGTGGAGTTGACGCTGGAAGTGGCCTGGCCGGATGAAAAGGTGTACCCTGGCTGCACTGATGAGAGCGTTACCCGACCCTGAGTGATAAATACTTCCGCCTGGTAGGCGGTTATCAGCACCAGGGCAGCCACTACCCATACACCAATGAGACCCCTGAAGAACGACGGAATCTCGGTGATGTGCGAAGAGGGAGACTGGACACGAAGAAAGGTGAAAGGCGTTCGGAGAAGAATGGCCATCGCAGAGATCGGACGGCGAAGGTTTTGCCGGAAGGGAACCAGAACAGCGGTCGACAGCACAGCAAACCCCAGGAAGAGTCCAACGAATACATAGCCAGATATCGATGCCATAACCGCATTAGGGTAGACTTCCTGACGATCCTGATCAAAGAAATTCTGTGAAAAGGTGCGCGGGGAGAAAAGCGAGGACAAGGTCTTCGAACAAACACCGCCAGGACAGTTGGCACACTGCAGCAAACCAAAGGAGAAGTCGGAAGCCAAAGCCCAAAAGGCATAGGTATAGTTATAACAGAAGCTATTGCCAGAAAGGTACACCGAATCTAGAAGATTCGGCAAAAGGAGAGCGGCGGGTATGGAACCAGTAAGATCGTTGTCGCTCAGATAGAGATTTACAAGCTTAGGCAATTGTGAAACCCACACTGGAAAAGGGCCAGAAAACCTGTTGTTCTGAAGATTCAGAGACGTTAATGCAGTCAGACTCTCCAGTTCAGGTGCAATAATTCCCTGAATATCAAGCCCAGGAAGAAAAAGCTCCACAACTCTCCCGGCAATGCACATCACCCCCATTTGCCCACAGAGATTAACATTGGTGTTCCAGGTCAAACTGCCCTTGTCAGCGAGGAAATTGTAAAACGACACAAGACCCGGCTGATCCTGGCCCTCAGAAAGGCAGGCACCATTTCCAGCGAGTCCCGAAGAGCACATTCGGCCTCCGTCACACTCACAGACGCTGCAGTCGGGACCATAATTGCTGGGACAACTAGAACCACCACAAATCAGAGGCGTCTGAAAATAATCGGTGTTCGTCGCCCACATGTGATAATCAACACTGACACACAGAGAAGAGCTAAATATAGACAGATCATAGAGATGCGGCAGGCGAAGTTGGGTGGGAATAGTGCCACTCAGTTGATTGGCGCTAAGATAAAGCGTCGTCAACGAAGACAACATCCCCAATTCAGTGGGAATGGTGCCGACAAACATATTATTCGATAGATAGAGGTACTCAAGAGATGATAAAAAGCCAATTTCGGTGGGCAGAGTGCCCTGAAGTTGAAATGTCCCATAAGAATATATGATGATCTGTGTGAGGGAAGTCAAAAGTCCGATCTCGGTTGCCAGGGATCCCGCAAATACATTATACTGGCCTAATGAGGTAACCTTACCATCGTCGCAGACGACACAACTCTGCCCACAAATTCCGGATGAAAAGTTCCAGGACAAAATAGTCTGACTTGGCAAACTTAAACCCTGCCAGATCGACAACAAAGCGCTCTGATCAGTGGAATTGGTAAAAACTCCCAGAGAGGAAACTGAAGCACAGCAGATAATCAACAGAAGAGACAATAACGCAGAAAGCGATCTCACGAAATACGAGATCATCCTAGCGGCAAAAGAGACCAGAGACAAAACAAAGTGACAAGACATACTTCCAGATCCCGAAACCAGGGACTGAGGACTTATAGCAACCGCCAATCTGAAACGACAACTCGAAACAATGCAATCTTTGATTTATTATCTCCAAAAAGCAGGAAATCAGAAGATTTAGATAAAATATCTGCGCCATCAACTCCATCGCTGTTTCATCGTCTCCATCCTTTCGAGGTGTACATTGCCATCAACTCGATCCTGGGGTTCACCCACTCATCAGTTTCCTTGACGGAGGAAACTGGTTTCGAGCCTTTTGGGGGCCCGCTGGCCATTTCCTCAAAAGTGATGCGCTCATACTCATCCCACGACTCGTAGCCAAGACTTTCTGGAGTGATCTCCTGCCTCTTCGCCTTTCTTGATGTCTTCTTCGCCATGGCAGCAGGAGATGGATGAAACACAATCACGGACAACCACAAAAAGGATGTTGTTGCCTTATTGCGTCAGAAATAAACACTATGAAACAAGGACTCAAATGACGAGCTTGCGCTGGAGGGTGAGGCGCACCATCTCGAAGCGGAGCACGCCTAGATCGGTCTCCTCGGAGCCGGAGATGAGCGCCGGCACTTGCTGGTCGAACCCGGCAAAAAGTGATTTCTGGAGGGTGACGTCGGCCTCGGCCGCCATGAACTTGGTGGGCTCCTTGAAGGTGATGTGGGTCATGAACACGACCTCCGCCAGGTTCCTCTGGATCGCCTCCTCGTACAGGCGGCGGCCACCGGCGATGAAGGCCACATCAGACTTAAAAGACGCAGCGCACTTCAGGGCGGCGTCCAGGGTGGCGACGAAGCGGACGGTGGGGAACTTGTCCCTCTCCTCCTGGGCGAGAGACGACGTGAGGACGATGTTGAGGCGTTTTGGGAGGACCCTCCACTTGGCAGGGATCGAGCGCCAGGTCTGGAGGCCCATGATGACGGCGTTGTCCTGCGGCTTACCGGTGGTGTTGTCCGGCGAGCCCGTGTCGCCGATGGTGACCTCCCTGAAGCCCTTCATGTCGCCCATGCTCTTCCACGGCAGCGCGTTCTTGCCGGACACGCCAATGTGCAGCAGGTCGCCAGAGTCAAACGCGGCAAGTACACACGCAACGATCATCTTGTGGTTGTTCGTGATGTCCACACTGTCCACACTGTCCATGATGTGCTTGCAGTGTCGTCGGAAACTTGCGAAGAAGAGGAGGAAGAAGAAGAGAGATGGTTCCACTACTATCGATTATGTTGCAATGTGAATGATTTGGATGATCATTCATCGAGCGCAAATTCGAGCCTCAATTCCCGTTGTTTGCACCGTGGCCTTCTCTCAAATGATCGCAGGATATCGGCGATCTCATGATGTCCTTGGTGATCGCGACCTCCATGGCGTTCTGGGGTGCCGGATGGCCAGCGTGAGCTCCCTTGGTGTAGATGTTGATCGCCTCACCGCAGATGGCCAGCAGGAGCTTGACTATATCCAGGTGGTCCTTGCCCGCAGCCCAGAACAGCGCGCTTCTATTCTGCACGTCGCGGAGATTGATGTTGATCTCACTCGTGGATAGCAGAAGCCTGACGATCTCGACTCGGCCGTTGGCGCAGGCGTAGAGGAGGGGCGTGGCGCCTGCGGTGTCCCTGGCGTTGAGGTCGATACCCGGCTGGGAGATTAAGAGTCTGACAGTCGCCGCATCGCCGCGCACGCAAGCATAATGGAGTGCGGTGCGATTTTCATGATCGGGATGGACAAAATTCACATCCACATTCGCTGTGTTCAGTGCCTCCATCTCGGCCTCTATTCCGCCTCGATTGTACACAGCGTCGAATAAACCTGTCGTGATGCCCGTCATGACTGGCTCTCGCGAACGTGGCCCAAGATGGGGTGGGGTTACTGAAATATGGTGAAATAAAGTGGCGCAAACTAGTAATCGTTACCCCGATTTGATCTTAAATTTCCTGACCCCGTTCGGCATTTTCATATCTGTAAAAAGCGACGTTATGTGTAGATACTGTGGGTACCAAGCGTGCGGAGGATGCCACGGGCCGTGGTGTGGTGGTGGACAGTGTGGTCAGCAGTGCTGCCCCAGCAGCGGGCAAAGAGAGTGCTCTCGCGGCTGCCCTGGCTGTCCTGGATGTCCTGGGTGGAATGGATGCCCTGGAGATCCCGGGGCGCGAGGAGCAACGGGAGGCACTGGAGGCACCGGGGCGATAGGAGCCAGCGGCGTGCCTGGTCCCGCCGGGCCAACTGGCGCAGGAGCCACTGGCGTCCCCGGGGTTCCCGGAGATCCTGGTAATCCGGGGGCGCAAGGAACTCCTGGTACCCCTGGTGTTCCGGGTGTGCCCGGGGTGCCTGGGACAGATGGCGCCACCGGGGTTCCCGGTCCCACTGGACCTGGCAGCGGCGCCACTGGAGAAACTGGTAGGAGTGGTGGCACGGGCGCAACAGGAGCCACCGGAGCAAGTGGGGAGGGGGAGACCGGGGCGACGGGGGAGAGTGGTCCAACGGGCGCCACAGGAGTGACTGGCGCGAGCGGGGCAACTGGCGCTGGCGAGACCGGGGTGACGGGGTCCACGGGAGCGAGTGGCGCCACCGGCGCCACCGGAGTCACTGGTCTTGGAGTAACGGGCTCCACCGGAGAGAGCGGGGCCACTGGGGCAACTGGGTCCCCAGGAGCCACGGGAACCACTGGGAACACGGGAGTGGGTGAGACGGGGACAACGGGCGCCACCGGGAGCATAGGGCAGACTGGTGCGACTGGCGCGACCGGAGCAACAGGAGCAGGGGCCACGGGGTCATCTGGCGCGACTGGGGTTACCGGGGAGACAGGGGCCGTTGGCGCCACCGGCGAAACTGGTGTGGGCCTCGCCGGACCTACGGGTCCCACCGGGCCCGGCGGGGGTGAGGCCGGGCAGACGGGGCAGACAGGGCAGACCGGAGACACAGGCGCGACCGGCCCTGCTGGACCCACTGGCGCCGGGGCCACAGGCATAACCGGTATTGCGGGGTCCACGGGGTCCACGGGGTCCACGGGCGCCGCGGGCTCTACAGGGCCCACGGGTGTTGGACTCACCGGGGCGACGGGTGTGACTGGTGATATCGGTGATGCTGGTGGTACGGGCGCCACAGGGGTGACGGGGCCATTCTTCCTCACGAATCTCACTGTGTACGTGGACGCGAACCCGCTGATCGGCAACGACAGCACCGGACAGGTCGAGGTGCGGGCCCTGCCCTTCCGGACGATCAGCGCGGCGCTTGCTCAGGCGGCCTTGGCCGTCACCCCAGCCGCGGAGTACCACGTGCAGATCATGCCAGGCACCTACCCTGAGGTGATCGTCTGGCCGACAGTGTTCACCCATTCACTCAGCATCCAGGCCTATGACGTGGATCCGGTCATCATCCCGCTGGGGCAGATTATCACGACGGCGGCGAGCGACGGGCTGCTGACATTGCAGGCTCTCACCTTCCAGAGCAGCGTGGTGTTCGTGGCCGGCACCTGTGAGGTGACCATGACCAACTGCAGCGTGGATGGGGGAATACGGGTGACCACTCCCCTCGCTGCGCTCAACCTGACCGGGGGCTTTGTGGCCAATAACGATGACGCGCCCGTCGTGACGCTGAACACCGGCGGCCCGCAGACCGCGTTCTTCGCGACCGGAATGCTGTTCAACGGCTCCACCTATACCACCAATCTCTCCGCGATCGAGGCGGACGGGCCGGTCCTGACCCAGGTGACCAGTTGCACGTTTCAGAACTTCATCTGGGCGAACACCACGGGGATCGCGGCCCTCTACACCCTCAACAACCCCAGCGGGGGCCCCACAGCCCCTGACGACACCACCTTCAGCCTGAACACCATCTCCATTCAGGCCGACACCATTCCCTTCACGCTCCTGAGTGAGACGTCATCGTTTCCGGGGCACCTGGCCACCGTGACGCGCAACGCGATTGGTGGGGCGCTCCTGAGCGCCGCGCGGACCGCCGCCTTCATCTACTATACCTCCCCGCTGGCGGCGGCGGCCAACACCGCGAACGCCGTCTTCTCGTACAACGTCAACACCACCTCGGTGCCAAGTGGCTTCGTCATCCTCACGGATATGCCTGCCGGCACGGGGGTCAGCACGCTGCAGTTCCGCCACAATGAGCACCCGCTCGCATCGCAGATCCAGGCAGGGGTGAATGTTGGCAGTCTCCCTGTCATCCTCGACATCAATGATCAGGATGGCGCTGGGGCCGTGGTCTCAAATACGGGCACCGGTGGCAACGTCAAGGAGATTGACGATGGCATGTACACCTTCGAGATGACCGATTCTGTCGTCTTCTTCTCGGTGACGCCGCCAATTTTCCCCATCATCCTCCCCGGCAACAAGACCCCCATCGGCAAAGACCTGCACTTCAGCGCCAGCGTGATCATCGGCCCGCAGCCCTGGACCTTCAATGACGCTGTGGCCGGTACCATCCTGGCCACGGCGACTCCGGCGCTGTCGGTGTCGCTCCGGAATGACGGGGATGCCGGATGGTACCTGTGGGAGGCCACCCTGCCACCACCGGTAGTCGCCACCCCGGCCGCGAGCGGATTGCAGCAGACGCCCCAGACTCTTCTGTCAGGCGGGCCGCTACTGTTCCCTGCAACCAGCGCCACCTCGCCCAGCATCGTCTTCGTCAGTGCAGGCCCTGTCACTAATGTCACGCTCAATCCTGTGGGCAAGTATGCTGTGACTGTTGAACTGGATGGAGTCGAGACCGGCGTGACACCTCCATTCACTCTCAGGGCGACGTTGCTTACTCCCAACGTGACGCCAGTGCCCGTGAATTACTTGGTTCCGGTCAGCAGTTTAATCACTGCCGCTGGACCCCCCGTCGTCTTCTCCCAGGTCTTCTCGTCGACGTTCACTTACCTGCTCACCACAACCGACACTGCGCAGGTTTTCGGCTTGTCACTCATCTTCTCCGCAGGATCTATTACCGTCAATCAGGTGTCGGTGACAGTCACGTACCTTGGCCCAAACGTGTAGCCCATTGCGCGTGAAATAATAAACGTGATATTTGAGTAACAATTGAGCCATCATTTCATCTGCTGACCTTGACTCGCGAAAAGAGAGGGTGTGTGAACAGCGTGCAATGTGTCAGCAATGTGGTTTCCTGGGGTGCAGAGGCTGCCAGGGGCCTTGGGGTAGAGGGGGTCATACATCATGCGGTCGCCCAGGATGTCCAGGATGTCCGGGAAATCCTGGATGCCAAGGAAGCCCTGGACGTCCCGGATGTCAAGGATGGCCCGGGTGTCCGGGAGAAGCGGGATCTCCAGGTCCCCGTGGCCGTCCCGGCGCAACTGGCGCACCAGGCCCTCCAGGCACTGGTGGAGGCGCTACAGGCAATACAGGTAATACCGGTATGACGGGGGCCGGGGGTTCGACCGGCGCAACAGGGGCTGGTGCCACTGGAAACACTGGAATCGCGGGTGACCAGGGAAGAACGGGGGCCTCTGGCGCAGATGGAGCCACTGGAGCCGGTCAGACTGGGGCAACAGGATTCACTGGGTCAACGGGAGCGACTGGGGTCACGGGCACAGGGGTCCCTGGCGCCACCGGTGGGAGCGGGGCGATAGGCGAGACGGGAGCCACCGGAGTCACGGGGAACACTGGGGCCGTTGGGGCAACTGGGGTCACAGGGCAGGGAGTCACCGGGCCGGTGGGGCCTACCGGTCCTGGGGTGGGAGATACCGGGCAAACTGGCATGACTGGCAGCACAGGTTCCACTGGCGCGACGGGGTCTACAGGGGCCGGGGAGACTGGTGCCAGCGGGTCGACCGGCGAAACAGGTTCCACTGGCGCGACAGGAGTCACTGGCTTTGGGGTGACCGGGGCCACAGGGCCAACGGGAGCAACAGGGGTTACCGGACCAACAGGTCCCACTTTCTTGACCAACCTCACCGTTTACGTCGACGCGGTGCATGGGAACGACACTACGGGGAAGGTGGAGATCAGGGCCCTGCCATTTCTTACCATCAGCACCGCCCTGCTGGCTTCCCGGAGTGCCGCCCAGGCTGCCAACCCACCGATCACGGAATACCATGTGCAGATTATGCCCGGGACGTACGGTGAGGTGATCGCCTGGCCGATTAACTTCACCACCTCCCTGAGCCTGCAGGCCTATGATGTGGGCAGTTCTGTGACTCTGACTGCGGCGCAGAGCGTTCAAACAGGCGGCGGGGGCCTGGTGACCCTGCAGGGCCTGAACTTTGGCAGCAGCCTCACCTTCAGGGTGGGCACCGCGGCCATAGTGATGAATGACTGCCAGGTCGCAGGTGGAATCGCTGTGAACAACTTCTTTGCCTCGATAACCCTGCGCAACTGCATGGTGTCGACGCAGGCGGATGCGCCTGTGGTGGCCTTCAACCTCAGTAATCTCAGCAGCACCCCGGTGCCGTTTACAGCCATGAAGTGCTCGTTTACCGGCCTGAATTTCGTTGGCAATCTGGCAGGCTTCAATTTCGTCGGCCCAGTGATCTCCACCATCACCCGCTGCACCATCGACATGGTCTTCAAAAGCGCAGGTCCGCCTGGAATACCCTTTCCGGTGCTCTTTGCACTCACAAATAACAGGGGACCAGGGGCGGGGGCTGACAACTCGGTCATGGAGGCAAACGACATCAACTTCGAGGTGACCGGCAATATCTCGGCGCTCATTTCAGTGGAGTCAACGTTTCCCGGACACTTGGACACGATAACCCGCAACAACATCACCGGGACCGCGTTTGGCTTCAACTACTACACAAATCCGCAGGAGACCCAAACGTTTACTAACGCCAACAATGCCGTCTTCTCGTACAATCTCAACACCATGGTGATCAGCAACCCGCCGATCATCCCCATCGGGGTCTTCACCACGTTTCCGGGGTCGACCTTTGTCCTGAGGAACAATCAGCATCCGGCGCCAATATTCCTCTCCGCTTTACCTGCTGGCCTTGTCCTCTATATGAACGATCAGGACTCCACTGGAGCAGTCGTCTCAAATACCGGGAACGGCGGGGGTGTTCGCCAGATATCCAGTGGCAACTACACATTCCAAGACAGCGACTCTGTGGTGTTCTTCATCGCCAATCAACCGACGGTGCCAATTACCCTACCGACAAACTTCTCAGGGCGGGAATTGACGTTCAGCGTTGGGAATGGCCTAGCCTCGCAGTTGTGGACATTCACTCCAACCGTGAATAGCGTATTGGGGCCCTCCGAGACGGCAAAGAGCGTCTCGTTGCGCTACGAGGGTGACAACGGTCAATGGTATCTCTACTCCTATAGTCCCTAGACACCCGATTAGCCGCATGGAGATGTCCAGGACGTTCGTCATCCTCGGAAGAATCATTGATCGTCATTATCTTTGATCTGGAAAATGCAGATCACAGATATCATGGATAGTGCAAGTCTTTATGAAGACCGCTGCCTGCGTGAAAAGCAAAAAGTTTGTTAGTTGCACTGCCCGAACATCTCGATTAATATCACTGATCAAACTTTTTCTCATCCTCCCTGTCTAGACTTCTGATAACTTGCACGGTTCGTTCCCATGTGGGTCTTGGGCAAGATTTTCCTCCTGGGCGCAGGTGTCTACGGTGGTGTGGCGCTGATCGTCTCGGTCTTCAACGTTATCAGACTGCCGGATGATCCGGTGGCGATCGCCGTGCGCCAGGGTCTGAGTCTCACTGGGCGCTCCTTTGCCGTCGGCCTGCTGGTTGCTGGCGGGATCCTCATGCCTCTTGGTGCTGCCTTTGCGCTGACCATCTTCAAGGATGCCTACGCCCTGAGGGACGATCAGCATCTCGCCAAGAGGATCCTCATCCTCCCACTGCTCTCCTTGGTCATCCTGGGGGCTCTGTTCTGGCGCTGTCTTTGATGTTATCGTTGTATATCCTGATTGCAACTGAAATAAAATCCTCGATATCCCAAATCACTTTTTCGTGGCTTTTGTATCTGGGATACTCATCCATCATGATTTCCCGCATTCGCCCAGAGAAGAGTGTGTCTTTCCCAACGGGGCAGGATATCGCGCTGGTGATCAATTTGCTGATCATTGCACAGAACATCGAGGATACTGATAGGAGATCATAAAGCAGATGGTGCAATTCCAGTCCTGACCCTGATTCATGGTTTCGATCAACCATTGCCTTCTGTCATCCCGTCTTCAGATATCTGATATCTCATTCCCATGGCGGATTTGTCCAACGAGTTTCTGTTCCCTGATCGTGCGCCGGTGTGGGCGATCGTTTTTCTGTGCTTATTCAACGTGATGCTGATCGTGACGCAGATATTTGTGATCACCAAGATCATGTCAAGGAGACATCATCGCGCGATTAGCATGCGCAGCCCGGTGACCCTCATCATCTACCTGGTTGGTGGCCTGGCCACCTGCATTGTCTTCTCTCTCAGCATCATCCTGGGGAAGCCTGCCTTCTGCACGGCGCAGGATGTGATGTACATCATCCTGCCTGTGGTTTCCCTCCAGATCAACATGACATTTCCTGACCTCGTCTTCGCCGCGCAGGCGAACGACCTCAAGGTCCTGCACTCGGAGGGGAACCTCGCCGCCAGAAAGAGCTTGGCCTTTCGCATCAAGCGTGCCTTTTCGCTGCCCATGCGACTGCTGTACATCTCGCTGGACGGGATGTGCCAGGTGGCCATCTTCTTCGTCATCAAGACCTACGTTTCTTTGCCCGGTGACTGTAATCGGAACGCGCAGTTATCTTTCATCATCAACATGGCGATCGTGATCATCACCCTGGGATACTTTCTGAAGCGAGTGAGGGCGGTGAATGACCCGTACTTCATCAGGATCGGGAGCGACATCGGTTTCCTGTGCGCTGGCGCCCAGATCATCCTGGCCTTCATGTATCCCATTGCTCCCTCTATCTTCCCCCCGTGGTTCGACTACAGGTGGAATATGACGCTCTTTGCGCCTGTGGCGACCTTCCTGGATGGCCTGTTCCCGGTGCTGCTCACCGATGACGCGTTCAGGCTAAGACTTGAGAGGTGGGGAGGCACGATGCCGACCGAGATGCTACAGGAAGAGGCAGACAAGCAGGGCTCTCTGTTTGCCCTTAAGCGGGGTGTGAACATGCTGGAGGCTGTACTTCACGACCCTATCCTTGTCGCGAGCTTTCGCGACTTCGCCACCTCGCGGTGGTCCGTGGAGAATGTCCTCTTCTATGTTGCCGTCGATGACTTCAAGTTGTTGTGTAAGGCGGACGCGGGTCAGTGCCCTATCTTTGCGGCCTACCTGGCTAACGAGTACCTGCTGCCCGGTGCTCCGCTCGAGGTCAACCTCGACCATGACATCCGCTCGGCGGTCCTGGAGGAGCTCAATGAGAATCTGGCCGAGACGACCTTTGATGCCGCCCAGGCCCACATCTACGCGCTGATGGAAAGGGACACCTTTGTCGAGTGGAGGCGGACCGCGGCTTTCAGTGAGGCCTTGGCCGAGGCACTGCTGCAGCGCCAGAGCTCTGACTCCCACCCAGGCAGTCGCCCCTCAAGGTCCGGGAGCGATCTCATCGTCGAGATGCACCTCGAGGCACACTAGTCTCAATCTCTGTCTTCCTCATTTTGCTTCAGTCCAATATAAAATCCAAACTAGAATCCAAAACTCACTTGATTTTGATCATTTTATTGAGGAACATTATCGCTCTGGAGAACACAGCAGGCACGCCGTCAGTCGATGGCGCCAAAGGAGGTGATGATGAGTGGCTTGAGTTTGTGGCGGAAGGGTGAGGTGATCTTGGCCATGAAGACCTGGCGTCCCCGGGCCTCGCCGTCACCCTGCGGGGCTGAGCCCTGACCGAGCGCCATGGCAGTCGCGAAATTGCGCGACCACGAGTGGCAGTCGTGCGTTGGCACGCCGCCCATGGGGGCGATAGGAGCTTCGACATTCGGGGCCCTCAGCGCCAGGTCCCTTGCCAGCAACACGAGTTCATCAATGGTCTTGTCCGTGGTGCCGAGGAAGGTCATCTGCGTGTAGTGGTTCATCTCGTAGGCTGTACGAAGCTCAAAATCCTCTCGGGGAGCCGTGGTATCGCCTGACTCCCTGGGCTCAGCAGTGTCTCCCGAGGCAGTGACCTTATGGAACATCACCGCGCAGCCCGTCTTCAGGACGACAATGACCACATAATGCTCGTGGCGGTACCGGTCCAGAAAAGTGGGCCCAAAGAGCGAGCGTCTCAGCCAACCAAGCATTCTGTATTCCGAAGGGGACAAGTTCCACACACAGAATCAGAAACAGAGGGAATGACAGTGATCTTACCAAAAATGATGTCCGGAATTGTTAAACCCCATCACGCCCCACTCCATCTCGCATCGTATCTCGCATCGTGAGACACACCACTTGGAATCAAAGGCAACGATCATGGCGAGTGCTGATGATGCGCAGTCCGCAGCGCCCAAGATGAATATAGCGGACATCGTAAAGAGTGCGCAGGCGAGGGCGGCAACCCTGCCGTTGAACTATGATGAGGCCACGGAGGACCAGAGACGCTTCGGGTACTCTAAGGTCCATGGGCTCGTCGATCTGGTCGTCAAGCACCTAGGCCGCCTGCAGGAGCGCCAGGAGCGCGGCAAGAAGATCGCGGATGAGTACGACACAATCCAAAAGCAACTAGATGAGGCCTGGGTAGCCATCGAGGAGGCCCGCCGTCCTTTTCTCGCGCACAAAACAGCCCCCGTCGACGGGTTCGACTACCATGCCGCATATGGGTTGCGCGCTCCTGCCAAGATCCAGAAGGCCCCTTCCTTCCGGGCTGCAGGTGCCAGATGCAGCCCAAGTCATCAGACAAAAGGCGGGTCGTGATTTTGCGATAGCATTTTATGTGGTTATCATCGCAACTATTGGTCTCTTTGTTGCTCCTGACGACTGGGTGAAAAAGCATGAAGCCAGGGTATTCACTTGAGATTGGTCTGCGCTCTTTCTTCGATGCTGGCGGCGATGCGGATGTGCCGCTCACGGCGAAGAGTCTTTTGCTGCCTGATCCCATGCACGAAGGACTTATTTCCTGGCGCCTCGACCTCAATCGCGAAGCGGGCGATGATGGACTCTTCGCCGTCACCGTCTCCATCGAAATCCGGAGAGCGAGAGAGGACAACTTGCACACAGAGCTTTCCCTGGAGGGTTCGCTGTCCTTTGAGAGGGGGCATGATGGTGACCCGCACCCGGATCCGCCGGCGCAGCCCTTCACCTTTGATGAACCAAGGCCGCCTCTTCGCGACAGCACGCCAGACAGTGGAGAGACTTTCGAGATCTGGGCGGCCGCCGCGAGACAGATGCGTTCTACGCCGGTCGCCACCTTCCTGATGCCCCCGCTCATGAAGGGAAGCTATCCGAAGGCGCATGTCGTCATCACCTCCACCGTTTGTGGCGGAGATATCAACCATGATAAGCACTCTTATCAGGACGATTACTCCCCGGAGTGGCCGCTGGTAGCTCGCATCTTCCCGGATGACATGCATGGTGGCTTGGCGCGGTCGGGAGCGATCTCGGTGGACGCCTACTGCCCGGTGGCAGAGTTCTCATCGGCCCCCGGCCCGCGGAACATCGGCATCTGCGTCTGCCTGCCCCATGCCTGCGATCCCTGGCTCATGTTCACAAACCATGTCTCTGTGCTGCTCGATGATGACCACGTGGAGGTGCCGCGAACCGCCGTCATCCGCAAGTCCCTCGGCACAGGCTGCAACTGTGCCCGCATCTTCGAGCAGGTCGAGATCGTCGATCCGCTGGTCGATCCTTCGTACGTCGCACTGACGCTGACGAATCTCAACTTCGTCAAGTCAGGTTGGTGATGCTCGCATCATCGTGATGTGGATGCTGGAAAAGATTGGGCGCGAAATAAGACAGTAAAAAATCTCCTTCCCACTGTTTTTTGTCTCTGAATATGGAGCCAACTCCTGTTTTTTACATTGCGCTCTCCGGGAAGCGCTGCTCGGGGAAGAGCACGACGGCCACCAAGTTGATCCGGGCCCTGGAGGAGAAGTACACCGGCCTCCCTGTGGTCAAGTTCGCCTTCGCGCAAGCGCTGTACGCAGAGTGCTACCGCCGTGGGATGAGCTCTGATCCCGCCAAGAAGGACCAGAAGATGCTCCTGGAGGTCGCGCACGAGATGAGGGCGGCTGATGATAAGGTTTTCACTAAATTGACCTTCGAGGGAATCCGACTATGCTCTATCAACCCCCATTGCCGCGGCCGCCTGATGATCGCCGTGCTGGATGATCTTCGTCACCTGCCCGAGGTGAGCGCGTTGAGGGCCCAGAAGAAGTCCTTCCTGGTCCGCCTCAACATCCCCAAGGACATCCAGGAGGCGAGGATTCGCGCCGTCTACGGTGACGAGGGATTTGCAAAATACAATGGGGCGCACAAGAGCGAGACGGAATTGGATGGCCAGGACGCGCTCTTCGACCTGACCTTTGATGCCGCCAAATACTCGCTGAATGTCGACGATGTGGTCGCCAGCATCGTCCGCCACCTCTCTTCGACTCTCTCCTCTGTTTGAGTCCCGTGAGAAGAATCTCCTTCCGATAACAAACTGTTGCCAACCAAGAATCATTATCTCTATTTTTATTCTCTGAGCATCAACCACCAGCAACAACAACAATTCGAGATCAGACGACATTGTTTGGGGAATTTGTGTTTGCCCAGGGTGGGAGCGGTCGAGAGGGGAGGATGGCCCAGTGCACGGCGGCAGCGCCCGCAAAGGCGAGCCCCAGGCAAACGCCGCCGATGGAGGCGCTTCCAAGGAAGGGGTGCAGTTTCCCCACATTGAGGGCATGGGCTGTGCCAAACACCAGGAGGGCATTGCCGACGTTCCACAGGTTGACAGTCAGGCCCCTGGTCGCGCGAGGTTCCACCCGGCGGAGGTAGTCGTGCAACTGGCGCATATCAGGAGGCAGCAGGTCGCGTCTCTGGTCCAGCGCCAAAAAGGGAGGCAGAATTGCAGACATCACAACAGGTGATCAATGTGGCAAAGGAAGCAAGGAAGGGGGAGAAAGCAGAAGATCGAATAATCTATCCACTGTCCCCGAATCAGTTGGGGAAGATCATGATGTCCCCTATTAAAATCAAGGACCACTATGGCGCTGATCGCTGGGACGCTGATGTGGAAACGACGGACAGCGATGCAAGACCTGGTAGTCAGATGATAACTGACTCTTCCTCTTCGTAGCACTCTGCCTTCTTGCACATTTCCGTTGTCTAAGGGATATGGCCCATAACGCTGCGCCCGATATTGATGACCTGGACGACGACGACGATGAGGAATCGCGGTACGGTGACGGGCCCATCGTCGAATGTGACGGGCCTCTGCCCTACCTCTGGTATAGGGCCGTCGCGCATCTGATCAACAACAACGAACCTCGGGCTGCTGTGAAGATGCTGCTGTCTGAGGAGGGCGTCGCGAATCTCAATCAGGTGATCCAGGAGGAGGAATCAGCGTACAACCCCTCCACGGGGTGCAACCTAAGTTATGGGGGCGATTGGTCCCTGCTCACTGACTCCATGATCTCGCTGCTGCACGTTGCGGCGATGTCTGACTCTGAGGAGGTGCTCCGCTACCTGCTCGGGCACGCGGAGATCGACGTGAACGCCATGCCCGGCGAGCCCCCTGGGCGCACTGCCCTTGGGGACGCCTGTGAGTTCATGTGCCTCGACGCAGTCAGAGTCCTGCTCCTGGATCCGAGGACCGACGTCTACCTGACCCGGGGAAAGGGAGACCTGACCGGGTTCCAGCACGTGATGCCCTTCGAGGAGGGGCATTTGACGCTGCTGAAACTGGCTATTGCCAGCGGGCGCATCGATCCCAGCCACCTCGTGACCTACCCAAACCACCCTGAGAGGTGCCACCTCGAGCACCTGAGGCAGTACCAGGCCGAGAACCAGGAGCCGCTGGCGGCGCTCATGATCAGCCTCCTTGAGAATAATCTGCGCGACCCCGCCCGCACCCGCTTCCTCTGCGGTGTCGCTGTGCATTGGCCCCATCAGACGGCCGCGATGCTCTTCGCCCTTGCCGTGCTCCTCTGTGATGAGCACTTTGCCGTCAGCGGCAACGACAGGGCCCTCCCCCCACCCCGGCGCTGGCATCCCCTGGACAATGAGGAACAGCCGCCGCAGCCGCGCCGCTTTCTCTGGATGATGCGGAGACTCCCGGGTGAGCTCCAGATGATCGTGAGCCAGCGCGCCACAGGGCTTGCGCCCGACAACATCCAGCACGATCTCCGCGAGAGGGCCTTCCACCACTGGGCCTTTCTGCTCTCCACGGAGTCATAACCATCAAAATCATTTTGCGACATCCTCAGCGTCTTTCTGTTGGTCACCCGCCGATCCCTGGAAAATGATTGCAGCACCAAATTTTATCTTCATCCTCTTCGTCGTTTTCAATCACTTTGATCCTCGTCATTATCGTCTTCCTCTTCCTCGTCTTCGCTGTCTGCTGCGGCCTTCAGGGTGACGTGGACGTAGAGTCGGCAGTATGTCTCGCCCTGAAATGTGCCCCACTGGTCCGCGTCGTCGCAGAGCGCCTCCCCATCATTAGCCTCTGCGACCGCGCGCGCACGCCTTTTGGCCATTGTCTTCACGACCTTGTTGAGCTTCCGCTGGTTCAGCGTGCCGTCCCCCTGCGCGTCAAAGTCGTAGACCTCAGCCTCCCGAACCCAGAACACCATGGAGCAAAACTCGTCGCCGCCAGCGTCATCTGAAAAGACACCTTCGATATCAATGGTATCTACCTCATCGAAGGTGATGGGATCATGCTCGTCCATTCACGTGTTGTTCTTCACCGCACAAAGAGGAGGCGAGTCACCCAATCTATTGTATCTGTCTCCAGCACTCCTCCTCATCAATTCAGGTATCTTACGCAGTTGAAGACGACCATGACTCACCGCCGTGCCGCCGCAGCCAATGTTGTCCGTGAGGTGGGGTCGACGCCTGCGACTGCCGAGCAGGGGGCCGCTGCCCGTGCCGACCTCTTCCACTCTCTGCCGGCCCCGTCGACCGAGAAACTCCTGGACGCCTTCAAGAGCGCCAACGATGGCAGGACCGAGAGGCAGGTGATGCAGGTCTTCAGGTGCGTGCCTGCCTCCGCCACTGGCCGCCTCGGGGCCCTGGCAGCGCACTCTGATTCCGCCGCCCGCCTCAGGGCCGTCGAGGTGGTGTCCATGTCCAACATCACCGGCGTCGCCCACAACCGGAACAGCACCCAGGCGGGGGATGGCAGCGGCGAGTTCATGGTGCCGGCGCCCTCTGTCCGCGAGCCGGAGTGGAGGAAGCTCGTCACCCAGTTCGACACCTGGCTCCTCACCTCGGCGCGCTACCCCACGGTCTCGGCCACCAAGACCCTGAGCCCCGACTACACCAAGATCAAGGACCTCTCGGGTCAGGACTACCTCGACGTCTACCTCATGCTCCTGAGTGGCACCCTCTCCCACTTTTTTACTGAGGGCAATGAAAAGGATGCGGCGATGGCCTGGCGCGTGCTCTGGTCCCTCAACACCCAGGTCTGCTGCTCGCCCAAGATCGTGGCACCCGGCAAGCACGACGCCGAGTCGCTATTTGGCGAGCTTGCGAGGTTGCTGGAGCGCCGTGACGTGGACCAGCGCGAATCGGAGGCGTACAAGCGCTGGACCCGCGCCACCCCTCCCGCTCACCAGGCCATGGCGTGGTGGCACCTCTCTGTCCTCGGGCAGGACAAGTGCCAGCGCAGCGTGCTGACTAATCTGGACCACTTGCTCTACTCCCTGCTCCTGGTGGATTCTTCCGAGATTGCCCCCGACGGGGTTTCTGACTGCTTTCTCCGCCTGGTCCTGGAGCGCGCCTTCCACAAGGTGCCCGCCGCCAATTTGGACTCCTGCTTCTCGATGGAGCAGGGGGTGGACGCTATCCTGGAGAAACTGACCGGCAGTGTGGAGTCGCAACTGAGGTACTGGACCTTCCACTGGCTTGTGCTGAAGGAGTTGGTCCTGGGGCGGGAACGCAGCATGAGCGACTTTGTCGCAGGCCTCCAGAAGATCAGGGCAGAGGTGAACGCCCTGAAGGGTGTGCTGGCCTTCTGCTACGTCATCGCGCCCGATACGAGGCGCTACCTGGACTCCAACGTCTTTGCCGAGTTCCTGCTGAACTCGATGAACGCCCGCAAGGGAGACCACCTCATCGGCACCTGGCTCGCCCAGTGCCAAGGCACTCCTATATTGCAGAAACTTGTGGACGGCAACACCCACAGGGCCACCATGCTGAAGAAGGAGCTCAGCGGCATGGTCGGGGAGGTGATGTCTGGCCGCTTCAAGTGGTCTTCTCACGGTCAGAACAGCAACCTCAAGGCCGTCGTCGCGTGCGCGAGGCAGGGGGACGAGGATGCCGCGACCGCCGTCAAGTACCTCCAGCAGAAGGCCACCGGCACAGGCACCGTGCTTGGTCAGTCGCGCTTCAGGACTCTCGTCTTGAGGGCCTGCCCAGTGGGCTCGGCCGTGGAGGCCCTGTTTCCCGAGATGCAATACTACGTAGCAGAGCTCCGCCGCTCACCCCCAAGGCGCACCTGGGCCAGGCTCCTGGCCGACGCCGCCGTCCCGATTGAGTCACTGGGCAAGCTCGTCATCGACGACCACGAGGAGGGAGATCAGGGCTCTGATGCCACGCCGCTGATGTTCATCCCCAAGGCGCAGAGCCTTGTAGCCGTCGAGCGGGCTGATGCCGGTCTGCAGGCCTTGAACGTGCTCAGGGAGTGCCCGATCTGCTTCGAGGACGGCAGGCACCTGGAGATGCTGCACGCTCCCGAGACCAGGCACACCTGCTGCAGGACCTGCCGCTCCACCCTCATGAAGAAGCCCCCTGTCTTCTGCCCGTACTGTCGAGTTGTTTGTTGAACAAGGGCTCAGGAGAATTTGAAGAAGATGAAGAAGATGATAAAATGGTCAAATGGTTTATTTCTTGCTGAGTTCTTGCCACAAAGTGACCGCCTGTTTTAGCGGCGAGGTGATGGCATCGAGAACGGCGGCGGAATCCTCCTGGGGAATCTGATCTGAGGCGAAATCAGGGTACATGCAGAGCAGGGAAGGGAGCACGCCACGCTGGGCGGCAAGGCGAGCGCGCCAGGGCGAGGACTTGTCAGCGCAGTGAAGGGCCAGGCACGAGTCCATCGCCGACGGATTCATTTTGAATTCGCCTCCTGAGCGCTCCCCCAGCCAGGTGGGAATGCCGGAGTAGAAATCGTCATTCTTGGGAGACAGGGTCACGCGCCTGCACGCGACAAACACCTGCGGTGGCAATGGGGGACCGTGGAATTCGAGATCCGCGAACTGCCCGAGATCATGCTCGTAGACGAAACCGCGCCCCTCAGACCCCAGGCAGAGCAGAAGCCCGGCCCCGTGGCCCGGAGCCAGGAGATCGGCGACCACGATATTATCCGTGAAGCACTTACCGATGGGGTGGGTGAAGCAGCCTCGCACTCTAAACGGAGGGGTGTCTATCACCTGCCGCAGGCCAAAGAAGTCGAGGCCCGGAAAGTGGCCGTGAACGTGGATCTCCACAAGCAGGCTCAGGCCCGGCAGGTCCCTGAACTTTGGATCGTTGAAGGGAGCAACGAGAGCTTCTCTGATCTTGGCGGACACCTGGTCGAGCGCGGTGGTGGCCTCATCATGTGACTCGAAGGCACAGCACAAGGATGTGGCGCCAAAAAGACGCGGCAGGCCGAGCCCCAAGGAAGCCTCGTAGCGGCAGGCCCGATGCCCCACCTCGAGCAGGCGGCATACGGCCATGCAGAACACCAGATATGACGGCGCAGGATCCAAACTCTCGGAATAGAGCTTTCTGAAGCGTCTGAGGTAGGCGGCCTCCGAGATGAAGGCGACCGTCACCCTCTCGGGAGCAGCGCAGGCAACCACCCGCGTGACGTAGCGGGTCTCCGTGAGTTCCAGCGGCACAGGCCCACCGCGCAGCCCGGCTCGATAACGCCTCCTGTCCTCCTCATCCGCGGGAGCCTGAGGAACACCGGTGAAATTGCAGATGAAGTTGGTGAGCCATGTCTTGCCGGTAAATCCATGCCCGGCGATCACCGCCACAGGGGAGGAAGAGGTCATCGCGATGTCCACAAATCAAATTGGCAGCAACACAACACTTTCCAAGCCTTCTTAGACGAAGGTTCTCGAGGAAGGGATAAGTGGCGGAGGATCACTGCAAGCGATGATGATGAGATGCGACCCTTCCATCGAATACGGAAATTGACAGCAATCAGCATCTGGTGATGTGCCTGATCCGAACTCGCGAAAGACACGCACATCATCAACTAGACAGAATTGTGGCGGTGATAATTCGATACTTTCTCCAAAGCATCTTTCACAATCGCGGTGTGCGATCATCTTGGTATCCACATCAGGATTCAAATTGTGAATACTGAAGATTGGAGTGTGATATTTACAATCTAATATGTGCCGATCAAGTTTCGTGATACGAGTTCCTCCAATAAATTCGATCGTAATTCGCTGCGACCAGTGTGCACCACCTTCTAACTTTTGACACCCTCCACCAACATCTCCATTTTTGTCCGTAATCTGGCTTTGTTTCGGCGCCATGGACGATGACCTCTACATGCTCGATGATTTTGGAATGATTTTTGACTTCAGGTGCGATCCTCTCATATCGCCTGACTTTGTCGCCGTGAAGGTGGAATCCACTTGTGTCTGTAAGATGGAGGTGAAGATTGAGGATTTCAGTGCCCCAACCCGTGAGGCCAGTCCAAGAACGTGCCCGTCTTCTGCATCGCGATCACCAATAAAAGTTGACGCTGAGCCCCCCATCGCCTGCGCTGCTCCTTCTGCTCCTTCTAGATTACCTTCTCTGCCGATTCTTCCTCCGTCCTCTTCCGCTGGTTTCGGTTCTCCCGCTTCCCTCCCTTATTCTTCTCCCGGCTCTTCTCTGTCTCCCTTTTCTCCTCTTTCTCCATCGTCACCCTCCATGTCTTCGTCGTCGTCGGAGAGGATGGACACTCCGGAGCCTGATCCCAAGTGCGCGCGTCCGGGTGGGCGCAAGCGGGGTTCGTTGATCACCTGTGACGAGGCGCTCATCAGGAGGCTGCTGCCGCTCGGCACCAGGGACTTCAACACTGAAGTCAAGGCCCTGGACCTGGCGGGCGACGAGGTCAGGAAGCTCAAGGTCACCCGGAGAAGGATCAAGAACGCCAAGGCCGCCGAGAAGAGGCGGGCCAAGGTCTCACAGGGCACTCGCGCCCTTGAGAGGCGTGTGGAGTCGCTGATCCTCGAGAACGCGGACCTCAGGAGACGTCTGGCCCTCGCCCTCGGCGACCAGAAGAGGAAACACTAGTTTTTTTTGTCCTTCTTGTATTCCTTATTCTGCGTCTTCCAAGAGTGAACGTTTTGTCCTGTCAAATCTTCCAGCATTCGTTGCTGGTGATGGCGCCAACGCATTGAGACAAAGACAGTCGAAAGGGTCCACTCTAGCCCAACAAGTATTGAGAAAAATTGATTTTGAAGGGGGCTATTGCAAACGATCTCCCTGGCAGGCAGACTTATCACAGTCAATCAAACTGCACATCTAAGCGCCAATGAATGAGACCACCATGGAATTCAGTCGCCGGCCAGTGACCACATTTTGTGACCTGGTGCTTCAGGAGTTTCAGGTGCCCCAGAATCTTCCGGGTGGCGTGGTCTACATCCTGGGCGCGCCCGGCAGTGGCAAATCGCATCTGCTGCGCCATTTGCTGTGGCTGCAAAAGCGGACGGTGGGACGCTGCCTTTTCTACGGAGCAGAGCAGCCCGCGCTTGACTCGGCCCTTCACGGAACCTTGATATGCAGCGAAAGAAAAGTGGAGAAGCTATCTCATATGGAGGTGCGAGCCACTGTGGAGAAAATGCACTCACTTCAGCAACCGCAAGGCGAGCGTGTGCTGGTGGTCCTCGAAAACCTCGACATGAAGCCCGAGGCGATGAGGGATGGCTTCTGGCCAGAACTCTACGCGACCGCCGCCTACCTCAACATCCTGATCATCGTCACCCTGGAGAAATTCACGGGGATGACGGTGGGCTTCGCGCGGAAGATCGACTACACCTTCTACTTTTACGAGAAGGACTTTATCGGGCCGGCGTACGCCGAGTACCTGTTCTACTTGTACCACGCCTACAGCGGGTTCCTCGACGTCCGCTTCAGCGACGCCTGCAGGGAGCATGGATGTGTGGTCCTCGATCAGACCTCCAGGGTGCCCCTGATGTCCAAGTTCAGGGCCCCGTTCCTGAACCTCCCCGCCCCGGTACACGTCGAAACAACGTCGAGCGACGCTGACGTTGGGACCGCGGAGGCCACGGAGGTCCTGAAAGAGATAGCCTTCGCAGAAGTGCAGAGGGGGCCACAGGGAGTTGCCGGACGGGATGGGGCTGCGGGTCTGCCGGGACCACCAGGAGAACTTGGGATGATGGGGCCGCCGGGCGTGAGTGGCAGAGACGGTAACCCCGGGCCACCGGGCGCATGCGGGAGGGATGGGCCAATGGGTCATGCTGGGCCTGTGGGACCGTCGGGTTCGATGGGATTGAGGGGTTCAATTGGGCCGGAGGGGCCGGAGGGGCCGGAGGGCCGATGGGGCAACCACGGGCCTCCAGGGACCCCTGGAATACCAGGCCCTGTTGGCGCTACTGGTCTGAAAGGAAGTCCGGGAGTGCAGGGTGAGAAGGGTGAGGTGGGGCTTCAGGGAATGCAGGGTGAGGCAGGGCTTCAGGGGGCGCCGGGAGCTCCTGGCCTATCGGTGGACGACAACCTCGTAGGGAGAGAGCTCCGGAGGCTGTTCGACGAGCTTGTGGTGACACTCCAGGAAGAGCATCGCCTGCTGAGGATGAGGCAGGACGGCCTTGAAAGCCGGCTGGGGAGGGTCGTCGAGTCTCTTGCGGCGGATGACTCGTCAAGCGACTATTCCGGTGACGGTGAGGACTTTGTGGTGTGTGATGCGAAAGAAGAGTGGGGCACAGAGTGAAATAATTCCGAAAAATTCTGGTGGCGCTACCACAGTTAAACATTTAAACATGTCACTCACTGCCTACTCGAGGCTCCTTGGCGACACAGTGGCGGAGGTCCGCGAAGCCAACAACGGTGCGCTGCCAACCCTGGTCCCGCTTGGCTCAGATACCATGGCCATCGTGTCACCGGAGGCCCTTGCCAACGGCGATCATCAGGTGTATCTCATCACGCAGCGAGAGGCGCCTTACCTGAGGACAGGTCAGGTGGGTCTTGACCTGAGCCGCCTGGCGCTCTTCATCGACGCCATTGTTCTCCCGTTCTCGTCGTTCTCGGTCATGGTCGGCGAGGGTGCCTTTCCCTACCACTATGGCGCGAACGCCACCGGAGGCGTCTGGAAGGCACCCGCGCGCTCCGCTCTTTCATCCGACCAGCGGGACATGAGTGACATGCCCTTCAACTTCTCCCGAGCTCGCGAGGTCAGAGCCTTTCCGCCAGTATCTGATTCGAAAGATGGCAATAGCTCCTCGAGGGAAGAGTGGCATTCCGCGTTTCTTTGTCCTGAGCGCGGGACTGCGTGGATGATCACGAGAGCACAAAACCGCCTTGAGCCAGGGTGGCGCGCCTGGATCCCAACCGGAAACCTCCCTCTACGATGGTCGAACTGAATGAGTTTGGATGATCAAAATTTCGGAATAATCATCACCATGGCATGATCTTGCTCGCGCCCTCCCTTCGATCTTCCCCTATAGTCTCAACGGGTTGGGGGCATGCGGGACGAGAAGAACTTTGAGAGGGTACTGTGTGGGCTTGAGAATGTGAACCTGCAGGTGGGGAGTGAGCAGGAAACCGCGCTCTCTGACGCCTGCTTTTACGGGAACATGGCGAGTGTCCGGCGCCTGCTCGAGGACCCCGACATCGACGTTAATCTGCCCACGGTGATCCGCAACACCCCGCTGATGATCGCAGCCTTCCATGAACGGACAGAGATCGTGACGCTGCTCCTCAGGGACCCAAGGGTGCTAGTCAATGAGCATGATTCTGGTGGCCACACCGCCTTGTGGCTGGCGGTCTTCACCGGAGGGCCGGACATGGTTCGGGTAATGGTCGCCAGCGGACGGGACCTTGAATTGGCTCACCTTGGCTACTACGGAGGTGAGAAGTGCACGGCCCTGGAGCTTGCCAGCACTCGAGACAACATGGCAGCCGGTCGTTTGCTCGAGATGCTGGCTAGGGACCCGCAGAGTGCACGATATCACGCCAAATTGGAACTTCGATGGCACGATGTCCTTGCTGCCGAGCTCTTCGCGGCTGTTATCTTCTTTTGCGATGGCTTCCTCGCATTACAGCAGCATTACATCGGAGAACGAGACCTATCGCTCTTTCTGTTCGGATATGTTGTGCGCTTCCTGCTGATGACAGCAAGACTGCCGCTGGAACTGCAGATGCTGATCTGCAATCGGGCGCTCGAGTCGCCGAAGACCATCATCCGGACCGCCCACTCCGAACCTGCGTTTCATGCCCTCTGCCAGCATTTCAAATAACTATGTATCGTTGTTATCCTCAATGAACTCAATGATCAAGATCGCACATTATCCCCTGGGTACCAGATAGGAAAAATGGAGGGCAACGTCAAAAGCTCTTCCTACTGGCGTGATGGAGATTATCCTGCGCCACGCTGCCGAGCACGGCAATTGTGACCGGGTCAGGGTCCTTCTCGAGGACTGTCTAAATTTGGATGTCAACAAGACTTGGGAGGGAGAGGGTCACACAGCACTTTTCCTGGGCTGCTCGATGGGACACGCCGACATCGTGAGCATGCTGCTGGCGCTTCCCCAGGTGAATGTAAACGCTGGTGACATATATGGCACCACGCCGCTGATGATCGCCTGCGATCATGGCGCGTCAGAGATCGTCGACCTGTTGCTCGGGGACCCGCGCTTGGATGCCAGCCGATGTGACCAGGGGGGGTGCACGGCTCTCTGGCACGCAGCCTTCAATGGTCACCTTGACGTGATCAAAGTTCTGATTGCTAGCGCTCGCGATCTGGACCTGGATGGACTTGGATGGTACGACGATATCGGTCGCAATGTCTGCGCCTGTGAGGTATCACGTCGTCGTGGCCACTCTGCCTCTGCCATTCTTCTTCATTGCTTCAAAGTCCTCCCGGCAATCTACAGATTCGTCGTTCAAGTTGAACTGGGCTTTCCTGGTGCATCTGCGGCGTTCTTCTTTGCGCTGGTGGTCTTTCTCTGTGACGCCTACCTCATGCTCATTGATGACAGGAGCCTGGCAGGCCGGTTCTTTACAATTTCGCAGCGTCTGCCGATTGAGCTCCAAATGACCCTTAGCCTCCGTGTTTTCGGGCTGGAAAACACCGTCGTGCCGAAAGCAGATTCAGAACTCGGCTTTCGTGCTGCGGCGGACTTTTTTCTCTGAAACTTTTGTATCTCGATTTGCGGCAGAAAGAAAGGAAGATTTACTGAATCTTCGCCTCGTCACTCAACAACTTGTAATTGGTAGGTGCTGAAGACGGCCACAACGCCTCGGGACCCGCAACTGCTGAACTGTCACTGTGCTCTTGATTCCCCAAAGACCATCGTCCGGACCTCTCACTCTAAGCCTGCCTTCCTAGCACTCCGTCAGCATTTCAAATAAAGATTCATCATCAGTTGAGCTTGATATCTAATAGGTAAATCTTGCGGAAGAGGATGCATTGATTTGCGATGTTAAAGTCTCTTCCTTCCTCTTAGATGGCGGAAGACCTGCTCTGGGCGGCCGAGGATGGCTTGTGCAGAGCGGCGGAGGATGGCATGTGTGAAATGGTGCGGAAATATCTCCAGGACTTTCCGGACCTCGACGTGAATAGCGATGGCAGGTATTACGGCGGCACCGCCCTATACAGGTGCTGCTCCAGGGGACACGCTAATGTGTTGCGCCTGCTGCTCGCGCACCCGAGGGTGGACGTGAACGTATACGACGGGTATGGCACGACTGCGCTGATGACCGCCTGCGATCATGGCGCATCAGAGATAGTCGGCTTGTTGCTCGTGGACCCGCGCCTTGATGTTAAACGGGTCGACAACGGCATGCGCACCGCTCTCTGGCATGCGGCCTACAAAGGTCAGGTTGATGTGGTGAAGAGGCTCCTTGCCTGCGAGAGGGATGTTGGCGTGCACTGCCTTGGATGGAATCAGAATATTCGTTGTAACATCTCTGCCCGGGGGGTATCACAGAGCCGCGGTCACTTCCGCGTCGCAAGTTTACTTCACTGCTTCGAGACTCAACCTGCTGTGATGAGACTCAGCCTCCAGATCGAACTGGGGCTCCCAGGTGCCTCTGCCGCCTTCCTTTTCGCCGTCATCGTTTTCATTTGTGACGGATTCCTCTCGGCTTCTGCTGAGCGGAAAACCCTGCCTGCGCGATTCTTCGCCATCTCGGAAAATTTGCCGATGGAGCTCCAGATGGTCCTCAGCCTGCGTGCCTTCGGGCTGCCACAGATGTTTGTGGCGAAGGGAACAACGGAACTGGCTTTTCGTGCTGTCGTCGTGGATCTCTTTCTTTGAACGTGTCAAACTTTCAATCCATATTTTTATTGGACCGCATGGCACTCTGACGCGGGGAGATAATGAAAGAGACGATTTCTGCACATAATGTCAACTCTAAATGTTCGCCTTGTCACACATCCAGTCACCATCTTGGGGATCTGGCTCACGATAGATAATGGACGCCGAAACGATCACTTTCTCATGGAGTCTGCGGGTGACGATCTGTGACCAGGGGATAAATGATATCATGATCTCCGCGCGACAGGAAAGATGATCGGGAACTTCGAAGAGGTAGGATGAGCTATCCAGCAAACGCTGATCAAAGAGAGGCACCTCAGCCACCTGCCTTCCAGCCATCCAGGCCCCGCGGTGCAGTTTGTTGTCGACGGCAAGGGTCAGGGCTTTGTGGGAGACACTCCAGTCGAACCTGCAGAGCAGATGATCGTTCACAAAGTACTCGAGGTGGGTGTTGAACAGAAGTTCGGGCAAACACCGCGGAGCGTTATCGGGGAGCTCCAGCCTCAGGTGTGCCTGCCTCCAGGGCATCCGCTTCCGGGTCCAGGTCACCGAAAGCGGCATATGAAGCGGTGACCCATCCACTGCCTCATCCTGGTACTCTACTTCAGTGGACGGTGCAGAGAAAGAAGGCAGGTAATCATCATCATCCGTCATCTCAAATTCTGCGTTCGCCAATGCTCCTCGAATAAGTGATCTTCTCTGATTCAGGCAAGGGCGACAGGTGATGCTGTGTTCTGTGATCAGGACGCCGAACATCCCGCAGGTATCGCAAAGTCGAATTTCTTCCATCACGAAGGTGTCCCTCGGATTCCGCCTTTTAATTTATGCGAATCAAGGGAGTAGGGGCTTCCGTGAACATCAAGTCAGACAAATGGAAAGAGAGCGCGGAGGAGGGAGATAAGCAATCAAGCAATCATAAAGACTTTTCGCCACTTATTCCATTCGAATTATTCAACACTTTCACACATTCTTCTCGAAATAAAACCGACGGTGGCGGTGCGCACGGCGATGGTAGGCGACATGCTGGGAATATGGGCAGAAAGAGGATGCATGTTTGAAAACGGGCGGTGAACCACTACCTCATCAATCCACTGGCAGACACCCTCCTCCAGCAGCGACTGCAGCAGGAAGTCGATGTCGTGAGGATCATTTCTCTGCAGGAAACTCAGCGCGGACTCCAGCGACATCTCCTCAGTCTTTCCCATCACGCACACTGTGACAGGCTGCTCATAGGACAGATCGTACTTGAGGAGTACCCCAGGACGTGACTTGAACGCCTTAAAACCATAAGTCATCTCTGAGTCTCTGACACAAAGATCGCAGGGGAAGGTCGGACAATGATTTGATTCACATTATCCAACATCTCAACGCAATTATTTCCGTGCAAAAACAATCATCGTCTTCTTGAACTTGAACAAAGACAACAAGATATGATCAAACAGGAGAGCTCAGCGACCACGCGGCAGGGGTGTAGCGGAGTTGCAGAGCGATCCCAGCGGAATGACGTCGTGCGAATTGTTTATCGGAGAAAAGAAGACCGTCGTCGTCAAGCAATCGAGACCCGTGAAAGAGTCTGGGCATTGCACCACATCCGTCGCCAGTGTTCACCACAGCCACGCGCAGGGCACCGACGCTCCAAGACAGCGGAATCATGAATTGCAAGTGACGACCGTTGCAGACCTTCTCGAGGTAAACTGCGACCCCGGGCTCGGCGTCGGATGAAAGGCAGCAGACCATTGGCTCATAGGCGTGGTAGGTGTGCCGCAGTGCGGGCGCCCAAATATCCTCAAACTCCGCCGCAAAAGGCTCGAGGAATTCCCCAGGATCCCATTCATCCTCGCTTGTGTCCCCATCGACAACCTCGTCATCTGCCCCACGCTCATAGGCAGGAGGGGGCTCGTCGAGGACATAAGAAGGCGGCTCGTCGCCACCAGGTGATGTGGGATCGAGTAAACGGCTCACGGGCGCTCCCTCACCCACCTCGGGAGGGTCGTCCTCGCCTTCACTGGCCGCACCACGGAGCCCGAGACAGGAGTCGAGCCGCAGATGGCGCGCTATTTGCCTGGTGAGCTTCTTCACTAGCCCCTGCCCGCGATGCCCTCCACCCCGCCGTGCCCCCTTGTTTCCCTTCTTCTTGGCCGCGCTCCCCTCAATCGCTACAGCCTTATCCCGTGGCATTTTACCTGGGAGGAAAGAGACGGTGCGCTTTGACGGAGACAATCAGCAGAAAGATATCATCCCCGTGTAAAAACAATCATCATCTCATCATGAAGGGGGGAAATCAAACTTTCTTGTCATTGCGGAAAAAAGAGACAGAATCACTTCTCCTGAGGATCATCATGTCAATGTGACGCATCGCGGCCCTGAGGATATCCCAGATAAGGACGTCACCTCCGAGGCCAAACATCCTGAGGCAGAGGGACATCTGAAGCTCCAGCGGCAGTCGCGCAGCCAATATCACAAAGCGCAGCCAGCGGTTTGCTGGCCGTTTATCCATGCACGCATTAGGCCGGGAGAGGTACTTCTTGGCTGCCAGGAAACCCTCGCAGAATTGGATGACAACGGCGCACGCCATCGCCGCCCGGTTCTTGGCTCCCTCATTCTCATCAAGAAGGAATATGACCAGCGGACCCCACGGCATGCCGGTCCACACCTCCAACCTGGCCAATTCGAGAGCGCATTTTGGAGAGATCACATCACGCGCAAGGAGTCCCCTCACGACGGCGAGCGTGCAGGGGACACTGAGATCGGACGCCGGCTCATGGCAGAAACGTCGAGCCAACTTGGCCAGACGCCAATGCCGCGAATGAAGCGCGACAACGAGGAGCTCCCGGAGGTCGGTGTACGCCATCTCATCCCTCAGGAAGGTCACGAAGCCAACGTGACCGCCTGCCGCTGCACCTCGAATCAACTGCAAGAAAACGCTCACGAGACCCGGCCTCTCAATCCGGCGCCGGAGGATGATTCTGACCCCTTCAGGCCAGTTATGGAAGGCGGCACAGTACAGCAGTCGCGCCAGATTTGTTTCAAGATAGGGCATCAGATCACGCAGCATCTCCTCCTGCTTCCAAGCGCAGATCGCGTCGCAAGCCAGGCGGGCCCAGTGATCCACGCCAGATGCAAGTACCTTGCGGCAGAACCCGATATCGCCGCCACGAACACCAAAATCAATGCAGCCGCCATCCCCAGGCCATGGGCCGCCCGCCTGCACAAAGAGGTCCCACTGGCCGCCGAGTGCAGCCCCTTGCCGGATCCATCTGCGGCAGTCGGGCGAGATATCGTCGACAGACCACTCAGCACCGTATCCAGCCCAGGCAATGGCCTCCCGCAATTTCCCCTCTGCTGCAAGGCGTCTGATCTTGCGTCGCCGGTAACGCGGCTTCATTCCGTCAGATCCCCGAGTTTCAAATTGAAGCAAAAAAATGAGTCAGCACCGGAAGCAGGTTGCGCAACGGTGGAAGAAATACTCTGAATATCACAGACAATGATGCACTATCTCAGTGAACACTATCACTATTTGTGGATCATCCTGATAATCGAATCAAAAAAAGATGATCATCTCCAGGACAGGATTCGAACCTGTGACACACGCGGCTTACATTGCGGCGCTCTACCAACTGAGCTACCCGGAGAGATATCGAACTTTTCAAACTCCACAGAACAAGGAGATAAAAATCATCTTTATTCTTCATTTTTGTTCATCGTGTCCGAGAGAAGTTTGAAGCGATGAAATTTTCATTTGACACCTTCAAACAGAGCGGTTATATCAAGATTTCCACTGGCAATCGCGATATCTCTCGGAGTGAGCATCACACCATTATGAGGAACACTCTTGTGAATGTCAAACTGATCGCGCTCAGCGAGAAGCACCTTCACCACCTCAATATGGCCCATGAGGCATGCGTTGGAGAGGGGGGTGGAACCCTCAAAGTTGGCAGAGTTTAAGGTGATGATAATGTCGAAACCGCTTTGGACCAGGATTTGAACGATGGCAGCGTGACCCTCGCGGCAGGCCAGATTCAACGCGGTGTTGCCCCATTTCCGGTCGACGAGTGACATATCCGGGGCAAGATCAGATCTCGAGTAAAGATACACCACAAATGGAACACTCCCCGAGGTACAGGCGCAGTGAAGCAGCGTGAATCCATCCCCATCCTGATAGTTCGGATCGAAACTCTCAGCCGCAAATCGTCTCGCGAGAGACATCACACTCTCCCACTCCCGGCTGCGGGCAAGCTTGAGGAGCGTCTCATTCAACCCATAAATGGTGCCGAGGTAGCGAAATGCGGGCTCGGAGTCGGCAGATGATATACAAGGCTTAGGCGAACCCCCAAGCACGTTGCAGAGGAGCATCTGGAGCTCCAGGGGCAGGCGTTGGGTGATGCACAGGAATCGTCTGGTGTCCTCCCACACGCCTTGTCGCACAGCCAGCCGCTTTAGACGGTCATTGCTGTCATTTATTGCCAACAGCCCGTCAGAGAGAAAGATGACGGCGGCGAAGACAGAGAGCGCCATGGCATCTGGCGCGTCAATGTAGAGCCTGAGTTCATGGCGGGTCAGCGCCTCGTCCGCAAGAAAGCGATCGATGAGATCCCTGCAGTAGCGCCGGGACCTATCGTAGTCGTGATCCGTAATCGCCTCATGTCTCCGCTCCCTCGCCTCGTCGGCCGCTGTCCAGCCAAGGGACTTCCCGGAGGCGATGAGCCACATCAACACATTGGCGTTGTCGTAAGCCAAGGCAAAGGCAGAACAACCGTTCTTGTGCGACCTGATGTCGAGGAGGACGGCAGGGTGATCAATGAGGCGGCAGATAACTGATCCATGGGAACCAATAATCGCCTCCATGAGCGGCGTAAGTCCGTCAAATGTGTTTCGCTGATTGACATCAAGTCTGGCCTGACAGAGGAAAACCTCCACCACCCTGTCGTCACCGCGAGAGCAGGCCTCCGCAAAGGGAGACCGAGAGAACTCACCTCCATCGCTCAGATCGATACTAGGATATCTCAGGAAAAAATCACGGAACACATCAGGATGTTCCCTGAAACTGACGTACATCATCAATTTAGTGATCGACATTGCAGGGGAGACAAAAAGTTGAAAGCGGAAGCAAGTGCTTGGCAGGCATCTGATCTTCTGTGGCGACATCACACTTATAGTAATCTTTGAGGAACTCGATTCCATCACGATGAAAAATCATAAAATCATGATATCATCGCTCAAAAGACAGTGGATATCACAACTTCTCGATGAGCCATGTCAACCGACTCCGTGTCCAATCTTATGGGGTGTCTGCAATGTGGTCAGGATTACGACAGGGCGGCACTAGGGAAAACCAGGCAGCAGTTTGGCAGGCTGTTTGCGGAGGGCTGGTGCCGCACCTGCCTCGGGGCGAGGGGCAGGTGCCTCGGGTGCAGGAAGGTGGGGTACATCGCGAGACGTCAGGAGCATCTGTGTTCTGCCTGCGTTGAGGCCTCCCTCCCGAAGAAGATGTGCCGCCTTTGCGGCAGGGTGCCAGTGGCAATTGCCAAAACGTCCTGCGGCCCATGTCGCGCCTTCGGCTGCGCATCAACTCACGGTGAGTGCTTGCTGAGCTTGAAGTGCTGCTGGTGCCGGGACGAGCGCCCCTTCCAGGCAGAGGGGACCTACCTCATCTACATCGACGGCCTGGGCGAGGTGAAGAACGCGCTGCGCGGGCAGTTCTACTGCGAGACTTGCAGACCCCACCATTGCGACATAATTTCCGATTGAGTTGAACACGATATCGCGTCATGAATATCTCAGCATAGCTCAACAAACGATGAGCGCAAAAATCATTCTGCATCTCTCAATTTCCGCAAACCATTGTTCATCATAACTCAGATCATCGAAAGACGTCGAGGAAGATGCCAACAAACTTCGACACCTCAATCAGAAACCAATATTAGGCAATCACAATCAAAATAAGATTGAATTTTAATCAGACAATGACGCTGCCCAGCAAAGGTCATATAATCGCCTCAGGCAACGAGTGACCGCGCTAACTCACGGAAAGCGGGCTCGGAGTCCTTGGTGAGGATGGCAGAGCAACTGTCCGGTGACCCGGTCGCCAGATGTGACACGCGCATCATGAGTTCCAAGGGAAATCGCACCGCTATGCGGAAAAATCGGAGGTGACGCTTTCGCCGTCGGGAAGAATTGGCGGAAGCCTTGGGAACACGCTCGCGCCCGGAAATTTCCAGGAAGCCATCGGAGAGAAACACGAGAAGCGCAAAGAGGTCTGGGGCATCACTTAAATGTAACTGAGCCCTCAGGAGTCGGCGCTCTAGCCCGGGGTCCTGCACATAACGCCGGACGGTTTCCCGGATCGTCCCAATACCGCTGAATCCCCTCAACAGGTGATCATTCCGCAGCGCGGAAACGACTTCACTGGTAATCGGCATCGTGGCCAGCATCCACAGGACCAGGTCAAGATGATTGTAGAGGCAGGCCAGCATGATGGGGAGCCAGCGGTCCCCGCGCTCAGACTGGTCCCTCGCGAGCAGTGGGCCCAATCCGATCGCGGGATGGCCCACGAGAAATTTCATGATCTGCGTCGATCCCCCACGTGCGCTGGCCGCAACCGCGGTGTAGCCGTCCCGCCCGCGGGTAGTGATCATCGCCTGGAGTACCTCCGCATCGAGCTCCCTGACAAGCACGGCAAAGGCATCCTCCCGCGCCCGAAAGCAGATAAGCGCCATGACACTTTCGCACCAGGTGTCACATTCCCGCACCAAGGAGAGCAGTTGATCTTTGGTCTGGCTCCTCAGGAACGCCACAGTCTTCGTTTCATTCCCCCTGAGACAAATCCGTCCCAACGCGTTACCGTCATTCATTTTGTCGTCTCAAGAAAGGAGAAGGAAAAGGTTAGGCCATCCTCGCGATCCAACTGATATCGGGCACCCGGCTCGGTGATCTCCGATGGACATTCCTCGTGGTTGTTGCTTTACACCGGACATCATCGGGCAATAGCATGATATTACTTCTTCCTCTATCTTGATATCTCAGTATCCTGATTCCGAAAAATGATATCAAGATTAACTGGATGTCTTTTAAATTCTTGTCGCTTTTCTCCTCTCAAAAACAATTTACTCACATCTCTATCTCTCATATCTTTTCATCGACAGAGGCGAATATGGCTGCGTTGGGCAAGTATCTTGTGGAGCACCTGAAATCTCGCGCCGAGACCATCCTGGTGCAGGGGTGCAAGGGCGACGAGGAGCGTGCCTGGATCGCCTCCCTGCTAGCCAAGGCGGTGCAGGACGCCTTCTGGCCGACCTGGGAGATCTATGACTTTGATGGTCTCTCCCCGGTGCTACAGCGTCTCCTGGTGCTCCCTGGCGACCCCCACTCGAGCACCAAGCTCGCCCTTGCTGCGCCGCCTGCCACACCTCCAGCGCCTACTCTCCCCACGTCTTGCCGGACCGCCAAGTCTTTTGAGGTGGAGGTTGACAGTGACGGCGAGGACGCCAACGCCGGCATTCGCGTCGGTGGCCTGCCGGTCTCAAATTTGGCAGACGCGCCCTCTAAGCCTTCCAAACTTCGCGGCGCATCTCATCCCGATCCCGTTGTGCAGGGTGGTGGGGACCTTGGGTCACGGCAGGCTGACGCCATGCTGGTCCTCCTGCGCAGCCTTCTTCAGTTGGGATTGCCGATGATCGTATGCCTGCGCAATCTCACCTCCCACCACTTCAGGGACCCGCAGGTCGCCACCCTCTTCATGAAGTGCCGGGAGCTCGGAGTCATCTTCTGGTGCTTCAGTTCCCTCTTCTCCCTCAAGATCCCCGTCGAGATGCTGAGAGGATCCTTCTCCCACGTCTTTTGTCTTGGCCTGCAGGGCATCAGAAGCGTGAGGGGCCTCGAGGCGTGGAAGAAGGATTTTCTGGTTTCTGCCTATCACCTCAACTACTTTGAGGCCAACATCGGGTCCTTCAGGTCCCTTGTGCTCGAGAAGACTGAAATCGATGTGCACGGGGTTTGCGATCACTACAACATGTTTTGCTTCGCGCCAGGCCGCCCCTTCGCCCAATTCTGCTGTGTTCAAAAGCCCCAGATAAAGGTCTTCAGGGCTGCAACGGGGCCTGCCGCTCCAGCCCCCGCCCGCCCGCCACCCCGAGAACTGACCGAGAATGACTATCTGAATGAGGACCCCACTCCGAGCGTCGACTGTAGACAACAATGACGTTGCCATCGTCTATTCTTATCTTCGCCATCATCAATTACAATAAAGATATCTCAAGACAAAACGTCAATGCACTGAACAAAGTTTGAGTCTCTCCTGAGAGTGTGATGAGCGTCCTTTCCCAGTTAGTCCGGATGGCTGAGGAAGACATGTGGTGGACCGACATGCCCGCGAATCCGCCCATTATTTTTTTCGGAGTTGAATACAGGCGCAACACTTCCCTCTCCGCTTTCCCGTTCCATCATGCAGACATTGCGTACCCCGGGCACCTTAGTCGGGCTGAGGTGGCAGACATGATCTGCGGAATTCGCTGGAGCGACGCGCCTCGCTGGTTCGCGCTGATGGTCCTGCTGAGCGACGGCTACCTGCGGCCGCATCCTGGTTCGGGGAGGGAGCGGCACCTGCGGAGACTGAGGCGCTGGGCCGCTATCGTCGTCCTACTGCCGATGGAGCTCCAGATGGTGCTGGCCCGCAGGATGGACGGTCTCGACGGGGATATCGTCCTGTCAGGCGACACAGAGCGCTACTTCAGGAACTTCCTGGGCGGCGATTGGTTCATCCCGACACCGTCACCTCCGGACCTCTTGGCGTCCCTGCAGTTTGAGAGGCACACCACACGCCAACCATCTCGCAAGGAACTGACCAAGGACGACAAGAAGCAGATTGCTCGCACCCAGCGCGCAATGAAGCGCGGGAGATAATCGACAAGTTGAGATATTGTGTCTTGTGTCCCAAAAGGTGATCTGCGAAACAAATTATCACAAGAAACGTATACTCGATCGGATTTCTTCTGATCACTTGTCTGCAACAAAATATTGTGATTCCCTGCTGCGAAGACGAGGATGCAAGAAGCCATCGACAAGGCGGCGGAAAGTGGGGACCTCTCTGAATTGCGGTGCATCTTGGCAGACGAAAACGGGAATATTGACGTGAATTGCGGCGCTGATGACGGCCACTCTCCGCTGTATCTGGCCTGTTGCTGGGAATCCCCTGCCATCGTATCGCTGCTCCTGGCACACCCCCTGATTGACGTGAACCGGACTTCCAGACATGGCACCACACCTCTCATGATTGCCTGTTGCCGGGAGCGAGTGGACATCGTTCGGTTGCTTCTGGATGACCCGCGCGTCCGGGCTGACCTCCTGGGATTTAAGGACGCGACCGCTCTCTGGCATGCCGCCGACAACGAGAGCGAGGCCGTGGTCAAGCTTCTGATTGCCAGCGGGAAAGAGCTCGCGGCCAACGTAGGCGCGGTCCACCATGTGGGCGCCTTTTCACGCACAGAGATACTCTGCACTCCCTTGGCATTGGCGAGGTACCGAGATTTTGAATCCATCGCGCGTTTGTTGGACTGGTTTCGAAGGGACCCGGACGACTGCAGGCTGGCGGTGCGCCTTGAGCTTGGGCTAACTGCCGCCCCCGTGGCCTCGCTGTTTGCGCTCGTCATCTTTCTCTGCGATGACTTCCTTCGCCTCCAGGAAAACCGGGACAGATGCGACCGGTGTCGGTTTTTCATGATTGCAGTGAGAATGCCAATCGAGATTCAGATGATTCTATGTCACCGGGTCTTTGGAGCATCGAGAGATATTGTCCTGACCAAGTATTCTGAGCCGGCCTTCGCCTCTCTTGCCGCGTCCCTCTCCTCAGATTTAGCGCCGCCTGATTTTCACATTAGGGCGTGATTGATTCATTGGCGTAAGATATTTTGCTCCTCATGATTTCCCCAGTATCACAAGAAAAGATATGACAATCGTTGATATCCTCCATGCAAACTATCTTTGATGTGTCGGATGTCTTGATTCAGTTATTGATGCTCAATAAGAACACTGTCGTTGCAGAGGCACCAAAACTTTGGCTATCAGAGTATTTGATACCTGCCCTCGATTCTTCTCTTCTATTTCTTCTACTTCGATATGAGTGACAAGGTGATGATGAAGATGGATCTTGGGATGCGCACCATGGCGATCGCTGATTTACGCGGCACCAGTGATGAGGCGATTGAGTCAGGCGCACTCGATGTTGAGAAGAGCTTACTGAAGCCGGCGTCTCTTGCCAGATATCCGATTCAGCGCGCCATCGAAGATGACGATCTCCCGTTGTTCTTGCGACTTGTGGCGGGCGATCGATCTTCTGTCGAAGTCGGCCAGGAGACCGACATCAACGCCCAGGCATGGGACCTCTCCTGTGCCCTCATGCTCAGTATTCATCGTAAGAACCTGGTTTACCTCAAGAGTCTGTTGGCCCGCCCCGATATTCTTGTCAACCTGGCTTGCCATGCCAACGCCTGGACGGCGCTGATGTACGCCTGCTTTCTTGGGGAGGTGGAGCACGTGCGCATTCTCTTGGCGCATCGTGATATCGACGCCTGCGCGGCGGATCGACGCGGGCGCACAGCGCTCTTCTTCGCCTGCAATTGGTTCAAGGCCTCGATTGTGGAGCTTCTCTTCCAATCTCGGAAGGACCTGAACTTCTACGCCACTGGGATGATTCGCGAGAAGTCTGCTCAGGGCGGAGGTTTCGTTGACCAACTTTTCACCGCTACAGAGATCGCCCTCATGAAGCCGGCGTCGTCAGGATTCGTTAACTACGACTCCGAGTCTATCAAGAGGATCATGAAGTGTTACGAGAGAACGCTTCCCCCCGGGAGGTCGCCCTGCCCCTCCCTCCATGACGCCATCAAGAGACGCTGGTTCGCGGAGTACAAGGATTGGCGCAATGATTCGGCTGCCAACCTCAACACGCTTGACCTGGAGGGATTGGCACCACTTCAGGTGGCCTGTCGCCAAGGCTGGGATTTGGCCCTCATGGGGCTGCTGGAGAAGCCTGAGGTACGCGTCAATCTCATCGATGAGAATGGATGGTCTGCTGTCTTCTACCTCATTGCTTCTGGGACACATGATCGCGAGATACTGAATCGACTGATGCGAGACAAACGTCTGGTCCTGGACGTCGCGGACAAGTTTGGATGCTCCCCACTCTGGTACGCCGTCTCCATGAAGCGCTATGACCTGGTGTGCTGGATCGTCGCCAGCGGGCAAGGCAGCATCGGCCAGTCCTTCAAGGGCATGAACGCGGAGCGTTGTGACCTCACCCCCTTCGAGCTCGCGCACTCCCTGACCAACCAGCAGATATTCAAGCTCTTGGAGAAGTGGCGTGATCATCGCGCTGAGGCAATCGCGGAGGCTCGCGCTGCGGTGGGCTTTGTTCCCCTTCCACAGGAAGATGATGACTGCGTCGTTGATCGCGAAGCCCTGGGCCGTGAAATGCAGGCAATTCGTGATGGTGTCGCGGGGGGCAAGTCCTTCTTCGAGATTTTCGCCAGGGAACCAGTGACTTCGCATCTCTCGGAAGATGACCCTCGCGACGATCGCCATGAAGCCAACAGCGCGGCTGAGGCAGAAGATGATTCGGATGATAAGGAGAGTGATGTAGATTAATAATGTGGGGTGATGATGGACAGTAAAGATGATTGTGACTCTTCCTGCCTTTGATCTGGCCTCGCTGCCCCAGACGGGTGTGGTTCACATGATCACCGGGCAGTGGCCCAAAGCAAGCGAGTCTTTAGTCAGTTCGCTTCTCACTCACCTCGCTTTCGGGTACCATGATGTGGTGCTGATGACTGGCTATCTTGTAGCCGATCGTTTTGGGAACATTGGAAACCTGATTACGCTCTGGAGTCGTCATGCCCCTCACAAGGAGTGGTTTTACGAACTCGTCGCCAGACAGAAGACGAAAATGAGGAGGGCCGAGAGGCGCAGCGTTCTTATGATCTTCGACGTGGGCTTCGTCGAGGCGGAGATGCTGACCTCGGCCGCCATGAAAGAACTGCATGCTTCGGCCCGTCACCTGAACATGCTGGTCGTCTTATTCATGAGGTCTTCGGCGGGCGTCCCAGTGTATCTTCGAGTGAACGCGGACTACGTTATCTTTCACACCGTTCTGGAGGTCCCACGCGCGTTCGAGGAGTCCGTCATGAAAATCCGCAGAAGATACTTCCACTTCCAATATGAAGACGACCAGTTCCTGTCTCTTCTTGCGCGCCTCCCTGAACAAACCATACTGGTTTACTCCATGGGGGAAAAGCAAGCCTTTTATCTAGACGACCATCCCAGGCCTTGGAGAGCGGCGGGACACTTTGCCCTCTTTGTCTATCTCGCCGCCTCGTACCTCATCCCTGCCAGAACCGGGAGTGAAAAGCAGCAGCGTTTTCACAAGATCGCCGCGAAGCTTCCCTTCGACCTGCACATGGTGCTCGCCTGTCGGATGGCTGGCCTCGGGGGAGACCTCATCGGCAGCAAACACCGCAATAAGATGCTTGATCGTCTTCAACTTTTGTGCAAATAAATGCGTCCCAAGTAAACTCAGGGCTTCATGTCTGCCACGCTGGACGAGGTGTGGCCGCGCCATCTGCAGGTTGCTTATCTCACACAGCAGCGGCACATCAGGCGATCGTTTGAAAACTGGAGAAGCAACCTCCTTTTCAAACTATCACGCGACTTCCGTGACGAGCCATCAAAGAGTGGCACTTTCTGGCAGAGGGGATACGCATCACACCACTACGGAGGCTACCAGCAGGTTCGAGGCCGGCTTGTAGGCAATGGCGGGCGGTTGTGGATGCGGGGTGCCCTGCTCAGGAGGCTAGGAAATGTTCTGCCCCCTGCGGAGGACGTGCTCTTCGGCCTGATCGTCTTCTTGGCGGACGATTTTCTCGCACCGCGGAGCCCGCACCCCTGGTTCCGTACCGAGCGACGCTTTCTCGCGATATCTGCTGCCCTGCCCATGGAGCTTCAGATGAGGCTCTGCTGCCTCAGCCAGCGCCACCCCTCCTCAAATATCTCTTCCCGCCGGGCGGAGGAGGCCTTCCTGTATCTTGCCCTTCTCTTTGAAGCTAAAAATTAGCCTCACTTTCCTTCCATTTTGATCGCCGCGATCAAGCCGAAAGTGATGGATGCTGTCATCATCTTGCTGAAAGACTTTGTCCAGCGAAACAAGGTCGCCAAGTTCCGGACTTACTTTCAGGGGGCGGCGGCGGACTTGCTGGAGGCAAATAAACTGGATTTGCTGATCTTTGCTGCGGGCCTGGGGCGGCGCCTAATTCTAGAGGGCCTGTTCGCGGAGGTGAACTGGTCGGCGGAGAGTCTGATGCTGATCGTCACCTTGGCCATGGGGTTTTGGCGCAACGACATGCTGAGGGTGGTCCTCGCGCAGCGGAGGTGCCTGGCGCTCGCGAGGTGGCATTTCCACAGTGCGTGCCGGGTCACAGACCCAGACAAGGCCTTCCCCAAGAAGGGCAATCACCACGCGATACTTGCCTTTGCGACAGAGTCCACACCCATTTCCCTCCCTGCTACAAAGGAGGTGGTCCCCGTGGGAGACGATCTGCTTCAAACCAGGAGTGTGCAGGGCGAGACCAGGCTGCGGGGGACAACGGGCTGCGTTGAGGAGATTGGGTGCAGGGGTATTGAGGAACTACTGCGTCTGCTGCAGCACTGCGCGCCCATCACCTCGAGTTATACTATGACGCCGGGGGCGTTTATTGACGACCCTGTCAGGACGCGCTTCAGGGCGAGATTGAAGCTTCGCATCCCGGAAACGCTGGCCGCCTACAAGTTCGCGCACGTTGTCTTTGTGTGTGAGGGCCTGCTCCAGGAGCGGACCTGGGGCTTCGGGAGCCGCCGCTGTAGGAACAATCCGCGTTGGGTGACAGGACACTTCTTCCGAATTGCCACGGCGCGGCCTATCGACATGCAGATGGTCCTCTGCCTCCGCGCACACGGCTCGCAGGCAGACGTTATCTCGCGGTGGGACATGGAGGCAGCCTTCCGCTGCCTTGCCGAGGACACCCTCTGCTACGCCAATGAATTCCAGCCCGGTTTGTTTTCGCCCTATAGCAGAAAGAAAAGATGTTATCCCTGGCAGTGACATCTGAACAGCCTACGATCTCTGCCAACTTTCCTAGCTTCGCCTTTTTCGGCAAGGAACATCAAAGGGATCGCCTTTTTCGTTCGCTATCTTCGACGTTTAAACAATTTTCAACGATGATGAAGGATGCTGGAACGGTGCGATATGATCGCGAGTTCAACAGGCTAGTGCCTGATCACGTCGCGAATCATGGCAGACTCAAGCGATATCTTGTGTTTAATGATATGCGGAGATCACCATTCAGCCTCAGGCCGCGATCGGCGGATGACGCCATTACCTCGACGCACTTTGGCACCACTCCGAAGCCTTTCACTCTCCGCAAAGGCAAGAAGGCCAACCAGCGCTTCTGGCCTCTTCTCTCCCAGTAAAAGCCGCTTCCTCAGCGAATCCTCCTACTTGGAGTAAAGTTCGGAAGATGGAATTGCGTCGCGCGATGCTGGGTCGTCCCAACGCCCCCAGTGAATTCACTACAGCGATTCGGGAATGCGATGACATAAACTGGCAAGACGACGATGGCACGACAGCACTTCACGCCGCCTGCCACTACCACATGCCAGATGTGGTGGCGCTGCTTCTGCGCCATCCTGACATCGATGTGAACGTTCAGGATCACAAGGGGCATACTGCCGTGATGATCTGCGCGCGGAAGCCGGCAGGGCGTCGTGGGTGTCTCCAGATGCTCCTTGCTGACCCACGCGTCGACGCCACATTTCGGAGGCGGACGGGAGAAACCGCTCTCTTTGTCGCGGCGTTGTATCGACATTGTTGTGTGATACGCTGGTTAATTGCCAGCGGCAAGGACTTCTATCTCTCTGCCCGGGTGGAGTATAGATCCGAGCAGATGACTGCCTCGCAGATGATGCGTTCTCGAGAAAGGTATGATTCGGCACTCTTGATTGAAGGCTTTGAGCACGATCCGTTTACGTCGCGATGGAGAATTTGGGCAGAGTTAGGTGTGACCCAGAAGTCCGTGGGGCATGTTTTTGCTATCATCATCTTCGTGTGTGACGATTTCCTGCTGATTGTCGATTCCGCCTCAAGATGGGGGAGGTTTCTGACGATGGCGCAAAACCTGCCCATGGAGCTCGTGAAGATTCTGTGCCATCGCGCATGTGGATCCACGAAAACAAATATCGCTTCCCGTGATTCGGAGTTGTCGTTTCGTGATCTTGCATCGATGTTCAAATAAATTGTCGATTGTCCTCTGTGATTCCGCACACATGTTCTCCTCCGCTGTGGCCCGCGAACTTTTGGGTGGAATAACGTGCCCAATTTAGATGGAGTTGTCTAACGCCATTTTATCCAAAGCGGAGGTGACTGAGACAATGGTCTTGGGGTGCCGCGATATCAATTGGCGCTGTCAGGGGGGATGGAGTGCGCTTGATCAGGCCTGTTCCTCTGGTCGCGCAGAGGTTGTTTCCCTCATACTGCGGCATCCACACGTGGACGTCAATCTGCGCAACCCGGGGCGAAATTCTCCGTTGATCAATGCCACGTGGATGGGCCGTGAGGAGATCGTGAGGTTGCTGCTTGATGACGATAGGGTTCAGGCGGACCTTACATCTGTGCAGGGCAAAACGGCATTGTGGGTGGCAGCCTTGTGGGGCTACCACGATATTGTCAGGTGGCTGATTGCCAGCGGCAAGGACCTGAACGTGCCGAGTCGCGCATATTGGGTGGATGGCAGATACACCGCTGCGGAGATCGCCCGTTACAAACACCACTTGGATACCTCTATGCTGATAGAACAGTACTGTGATAGTACCACCAATGCTCGCTTCTTGGTGAGGCTATCCCTGGGCCTCTTCATGCCGCTGGCAGCCGAACTTTTCGCGCTGATCATCTTCCTCTGCGATGACTACCTTAAGCTCCGTGTTTCTGAATCAACTTCCAGGCGCTTCTTCGGCATGGCGACGCGATTACCGATGGAGCTTCAGATGGTCCTCTGTCTCAGAATGTTCCGCTCGGCCAAAACAAATATCGTTATTCGCGAAGCAGAAAGAGCTTTTCGTCTCCTTGTGGCATTTTTGGAGCAATAAAAACACAAATCTTCATTTTCATCTCACTCAATTGGAGTGGCCTGGATCTTAGACCACGATGGCTCGGAAGACGGATGTGGCATGGCGATAAATTCCGTGAAATCATCCTTGGATGGGTCGCCAGAGTCATCGGTCTCCTCGCCATCATCACCTCCCCCATCTGAAGAAACTGCCCGGGCAACGTGCACGGAAAATCTGGCGTAGGTCTTGCCTTCGAAGATGCCAAGCTTCACTGAGCACACCTCGTCGTCGACGTCGCAGACTCTATAGCCTCCGTGATTGGCAAGCCTCTCCGCGATGGCGTACAATTTCACACCACTCAGTCGATGCCTGCCCTTTTGTAACGACTGGCACACCATGGACTCCAGAAACCAAAACGACATGATCCTCACATGATCCTGCACATCATTGCGATATCCGTGATCGACAATCTCAATAGTCCTTATCTGCGCGAAGGTGAGTTCGACATGTACACCTCCGTCATCCAAGTGGGTAGCCATCGCTGGAGGGGAGTATGCTCAAAAACTTAATCCGCATATTTGCGACAACCACTTATTGAAATCATCGCATATCATCGATTCAGAATCACAAACCCAAAAGAGAAGAATCAAATCATAAATCACCAAGATAAGAATCAATAATCAATTGAATCAATCGAATTGATATCAATCATCTTTGGTCTTGGCGAGCAATTCCAGGGCACTGGCGTCCCAGGCAGCGTCGTCCGCAAAGACAGTCTTCTGGTAGAAATCGTCGAGCCTCTTCTCCAGAGGCGGGCACGCCCCGCGGCAGGCGTCAGTGACCTGCTTGGCCCAGGAGATGTAGTCGCGGCGGCGCTGGATGGTCCAGAAGGCCGGTGGGCCCGCCACCAGGGACTCGAGGTTGTTGAGCTTGTCAGCGAGCTTGATCATCTGCGCGCCCACGCTGGCGTGCGCGGCGTGCTCCACCTGCAGGCGCTTGCGCTCCGCCTTGGGCAGACTCTTGTCGTCACTTACCTCTTCCACAAAAGAGGCGACAAACCCGCCGAACTCGTCAACCAGTTCGTCGTACGTTGTCTCGGTGTCCTCCAGGGTGTCGTGCAGCAGCGCGGCACACAGGACATCAACGTTGGTGACTCCGGCCTGTGTGAGATTGTGGCAGACGCCGATGACGTGGTTCACATACGGGGTCATGGCGACATCCTTGCGCCTCTGCGCAGCGTGCCTCTCGGCGGCAAAGTTCGCCGCCTTCATCAGCAACGCCACATCAAAGATTGCAGACATTTTCAGGTGATCAACGCGAATGGAGAGCAAAGAGAGCAGAAGGCAAAGGGGGAAGGAGACTGGCACTTATTTCATAAAATCAACATTTTAAACCAGGCCATCTTCAAGATGATCTGATCAAATCCTGACGATGATAGAAATCCGCCAGGCTTCTGAACACAGGCTCTGTGTCTGATGTCGGGAAGTTGTGACCAGTGAGACATAACCCTCTCCGGGACACCATCATCTGGAGCTCCAGCGGTAGATGTTGGAGCAAGGTGAAGTATCGGAGTACATGGTCTCGGGAGAAGGATGCAGCGGGAGGCAAGGCGAGGAGACCATCGCAGAGGAAGACGATAAGCCCAAAAATCTCGCAGGCCCGGGCCTGTGGCTCTCCAAGCTCAACGCGCAACCGGTGCCCATGCAACAGGGGATCAGCGTGATGCGCCTCCAGGGTGTGAAAAAGGTGCCTATCGTAACGGAAGCCCCATATCTTCGCCAAGCCGAGGGGTGTCAAACGACGCCCTCTATTCTCGTCCAAGACGATGACATGAAGACACCTAGCAGGAAATGCCCTATGCGCGAGGAGGCGCTTTAGGCAGGAGATGTGCTGGCCCGCAACAGCCCACCACAGGGCTGTGCGACCTGAGAGATCGGCGAGGGAGAGGTCGGTGCGGGGGTCTCTCAGCAGGAACTCAAGGGAGCACCTGGCGCCGAACATGCAGGCCATGGCTAGCGGGGTCAGTCCATCGTCTGTAAGCGCATTCACGTTTATGCCAGGGTACGCCAGGAGCAGGCTCACCATCCTCCCGCGCTCGCAGAAACACGCCCTGTGCAGGATGGTCTGCTTTCTCAAGAAGAATGGGAAGTTCAGGTCAAACCCGGCCTCCTCCGCCTGCCGGAGCCGCGCTGTGAAGTACTCCATGTCGTTTTGCAGCAGACCACCCTCCAGATCGCGGAGAATGTCGAACGTGGCGTCCCGCATTGCCCAACGAAGTTTAATCGTTCGTGTTGCTGGAGGAGAGTCGCTGAGGTGTTTTTCGTCCAGAAGAGACAAGTTTGTATTAATCTATCTTTTTCGTCTTCTTGCGATTTTCTTGGACATCAGATCACTTCCGCAGACAGGTACGCTGAGGAAGGGGTGCACAATCCCTTCATTGACCATCGCAAATCAGGAGATCTTATCATTTCCTTAAAGTGGAGGAAATGATTAGTTCTGAGCGATTTCTGGGTGCAGGTTTTCAGGCTCAAGGACAAATCCGAAAACAAGCGGCAACTTGGGCTGCAGTAAGCATCCCTATCCCGGGTTCAATTCCGTCAGCAATTCCTCCACGTGGAAGAATTGACAGGCAGGCGAGGAGACTACCATGGGGGAGTTCAATCTCGCAGATCATTTTTCGTCGTGGTGGTGATCTTTTGTGATCAATAACATCAAACGATCGGCCAATGCACAGCGATGACCAGGCAACAGGTTATCGATGACTACGTCCGCTACTCGGTGGATCTCAACACTGCTGATGAACCGCGTCCCCTGACGGAGAAATTCGCCGCTGAGTTCATCAACACACTCGAGAAGAAGCACGATTGGGAGGTGACCCTAGAACAGTTGGCGCAGATTCTGGGCACACGGGAGGACAACCTTAAAAAAACGTTGAAACGAAGATTTGCGGAGGGAGTCGATTATCGCATTCAGAAGCGGCCATCAACTGGCGCTGGACACCGTTCCAAGGAAGATGTTCTCCTCAGCAAGAAGTGCTTAAAGGCGATGAGCATGAAATCGGGGGCTCCGAATTCCGATCAGGCAAGGACCTACTTTGACAATCAGGAGGAGGTCGGACGCGAAACAGCAATGCAGGAGAGGGAGTATGCGCTGCGATTCGAGCGGCCTGAGGTGACGCAGGCAAAGCGCACCCGCCAATCACGTCCTCGGCAAGGTCTTCCTTCTGGCAACTCGGTGTACGTCATCAGCGTTGATTCAGGCGGCGATATGCCGCTTTCAAAACTTGGGCGCAGCCGGGTGCTTGATCAAAGGAATGCACGTCATTTCTGGCATTTACCTGGGTACGTCGATCTGGAGCACCACCGACAGTTTTCGGACCACGAATGGCTTGAAAAATGTGCTCATGGGATCATTCGCGAGCACGAGGTGGATAATGAGATCTTCGCCGTCGATGCGGCTCGTGCAGTGAAGGCTCTAGATGTCTGCTCCAAATACTACTTACCGATGCGACGGGAGATGGGTTTGGACGGTTATGCGACGCCGCAATTCACCGATCTTGGGCCGAAGGCAAAAAAGCGCTCTTCCAGGAAATCGACGGCGACTTCGACGAAACGTTGATATTGTTTCACCCATGGGCCCTGCCATCAAACAACTCCTCCCAGAACACAGCGACTCATTTCCTCGTAATCTCATTTTACTTCCGCGACATGCTCCTGATGTGCTTGTTGTTTGGCAACGGGACCACAACTTTTATTGCTGGCTTCCATTCCTCGAAGATCAAGATGATCAGAAGAAATGTGTTCTCCACCAGAGAGGCTGGTTCAGATAGCGTGCGGTATTGTTATAGTGAAGCGTGACCCCATAATATGAGTTGGGCAGACAGGGGCCGCTAATTCTGTCCTCCAGAAAGACGATGGCCCCCTTCTCGGCCAGGACAAAGTGCACCACGCGCTGCGTGTCGCTGAAGTTCATGGGCGGGAGCTCCACTTTCGGCTCGGCGTGGAGAAGGACCAGGGTCACGTCATCGGGCTGCACCACGGTGAGCTCAACCTCACTGACCCGGAGCTTTGTCTTCCCCGGGGGACCAGGCAGTCCCGGGGAGCCTCGGTCGCCATCTCTCCCGTGAACGCCCTGCATGCCCATCATCCCCGGAGGACCAGTGAGACCCCTCGGACCGGGGAGACCATGTCGACCCGGCAGGTCATGACCGATACGCAGTGACCCTAAGGCACCACATACGCAGGCGCTTGCGGCGGGTGGGTCTCGTGCTCCTCCATGCAGCGCGGTTTCGTGACCTGGGTAAGGTGGTGGCGCCGCATTCTGTGTTTCCCTGTCCATGGTCTTCTCGAGTTAAATGGAGGCGGAAAGGGTGATGCTGGATTTATTTTCAGCCATGAAACACATTTTTCAATACTTAAGACGGGAACGATTCCTGAAAATGGAGATTGTGACGACGTGACGATCCGAAATGCTGTAGCTTGAGGAGGGCTTGAAGTCTAACTTCCTGCGAGGTACCTTGCCGCTCAGAGGGTTTGGGAGCCAGTCACCGCGCTTTAGTTGGAGCACACCAATGTCCCAATCGTAGACTGGCACTCCCGACGACCGGCTTCTCGAAATCGCTCCCTTGGCGACATCGGGTTCCCAGCCTTCATTGTCATCGATCTCATGGCAGCACCTCGCAAACCAGGCCCTGACCTTTTGGTCCATTGCCTCATCATCGTCCCCGGCATCCCTGAAATCACCATCTCCCATCGTATCTTGTTCTCGATCTGATTAATTTGAAAGGTGATGATGCAGAATATTGATAGAAGGAGATGCACTGCAATGACTCCGAAAGTTGATACTTTTAAGATTTGCCTGATCGTCGCCTTCACTTGTCGCAAGGCACGCGTCCTGGGAGCATGTTTCGGACGACTCGCACCCAAGTCTATCTCCACCAATACCAGGGCACCGCGGAGGAGATCGAGGAGGTGCACCAGCAACATGAGGCGCGACTTCAGAGCCAAGCGGTGGATATCTTCGCCTTGATCGTGCTCTTCGCGGATGACTACCTGTCGCTGGTCCCCTGGGCGGTGGAGAATGGCCACAGTAAACGCCGCTTCCTCCATCTTTCAAAGCGCCTCCCGCTTGAGCTCCAGATGGTGGTCTGCCTTAGGGAGGCAAATTCCATTCGGGACTGCATCAAGAGTCAGGACGCCGAGCTCGCTTTCAAGAAACACGTGTCCCATTTTTCCGCAGGATTCTTCCTTCGCGATTAAACCGCAAAATAAAATGAATGTCATCTTTCCAACTTCAGAGATCAATATAGGAGCGATCGGTTGCCATCGTCATCAACGCGCAGGACGTTGTTGTCGCGGGCAAAGACCCTGGCAAACCTGCTCCCGGCAAGCACAATCCAGGATTTCCGGCATTTGGAACTTCCCTGTATTCCTCGGTCGACGGGACGCCCGGCAGGGCACCAATAGCCATGCATATCCTGACAAAGTTCCGGGTACAGGGAGAAACCTGGCCCAGAAACCGGGGCGCGGAAAATCCCCTTGTCATTGCTCTCAAACTTGAGTACGAGTCCGGCGCTCCCCTCCATGAACAGGGTGAACGGGGTCCGCGGCTCGGTATACACGTAGTCGATGAGCACATCGCCGGGAACATCGTGTACCCACTGTGGCCCTTCATCAGCGCTCCTTGTTTGCAGGAAGCGACCGTCAATCTCAATCCAGCGCGTGACATCGACGTCCTCCGCTTCCTCATCACTCGACAATGGGCGTCCAGCGAACCACTCATCCAGCCAGTATTGACGCACTTTGATCATTTTTCACCGAAGGAGCAGGATATGAGGAAGAAAAAAATCAAGTGAATTTCTTCTAGAAAATGGCCGTAATGTAAAGTTCAATGTGTGCCAAAGGCAGAAAGAGCAACGTGTAGAACGCCGTCAATCGGAAACACAAATTCTAGACTCAGCAGCCACCGGAGCACATCGGGCAGGTGCCCTCTTTTTTGAGCCATGGGGAGACGCAGGCCTGGTGGAAGAAGTGACTGCATGCAGTCTTGTGAGTGGGCGGCACATCTTGCACGGTGGTGAGGCAGAGGGCGCAGGTGAGGTCATCAACAGTGGCACCTGCCTTCAGGAGCGAGGCCCCTAGTGGTGAAGGCAGCGGCTTGGCCTCGACGAAGAGCCTGGTCCAGTCCACTGCCTTGGTGGTCGCCTTGGCGTCCAATTCCGCCCCGGTGTCAAAGCGATGGTAGCCTCCATTCAGAGGGGCCTCCTTCCAGGGGCGCCTGATGACCTCACTTTGCTCCCCCGCTTGCTGGCCGGTGAAGCGCCACCAGCACTGGAAGAAGCCGCAGGTCTCCGGGACCACCTCCTTAGAGCAAAAGGGGCAGTCAACAGCGCGCATCCGGCGGTGGAGGTCGAAGTAGGAATAATCCTGGGGGATGATGACCATCTGGCCGAAGGCCTCACATTGCCTGTTAAGGCAGGGTCCCTCGAGACACAGGCCAGGTCTCACAGTCCTCCATGAGGGTCCTCCGGAGCCGACGCGCCTCTTCTGCAGAGCGTCGTCATCGGAAAGGTCGGCAAAACGCTTGACGCAAACGTCAGGACCCCCACCACCACCACGCATCCGCAGAACCAGGGACACAACGGAGAACCACTGGATGTTGCGGTGGAAAAGGACATCGCCATCCTCCAATTGCCGGCCGTGGAAGATAATCCGCATCTGATCGACGGGAATCCCCTCCCTCTCCTGGACCTTCATCTTGAGGTCCAGAACGCTCTCGCAAAGCTCGACTTCCAGGGGGATGACTTTGAAAATGAGAGTTTGGACGAATATGATGATGACGCCAGGCTTCGGCGCTGTGCTGGGTGTGAGCACGATCTGCGAGCAGTCAGTCAGCAACATGGCAGGCGGGCTCTGATCCACCGCAAGCTCAAAAAGCGTGGCGATGGACGGGCAGCGGTCCACAATCCTCTCGAAGACATCAAGACAGGTGGTCGTGCATCTGGGTAAGCGCGGCATTCCACGAGGGAAGGGAGAGACGGCCATCCCTGACTGCGACAGTGAAAGGAAAGCACCGGCAGGCAGGCGGCAAACGACCTTCGGGAGAACGAAGGCAGGGTCCTCAACAACGCGGAAGACCGAGTCGTTGGCAGCCAGTGCGGTGAGTTCCTCCCACTGAGAAGCCTCGTAAATGATCCCCTCAAAGGAGATCAGGGTCCCCGGCTCGAGATTAAGCCGGTCGAGGCGTGGAAGGGTGTTATACGTCCCTTGGCAATCGCCGTCGAGCCCCAGGACATTGACCCTCTTCCTAACAATGAGGTTGAGAGTGGCCTCCGGCACGTCGAACGTGTGGTAGTCCAGGGCGTCCTCCGCCTTCAGTCGCCTGCCGTCATGAGAGAACGTGATGAGCTCGGCAGGCCAGGAGACCATATCAGCAACGGACTTGATCACGTCGGCCACGAGTGCCGAGCCCTCGACATCGAGGGTGAACACAGCCGCGTCGAGGACCAGCGGGTACAGGAGGTTTCTCAGCGTAAGCTTCATGTGACTCACTGTGGCTGGAGCGCTGGCGAATCTTCTGGATGCTGAATTACACAGAAAGGAAAGGATTATCACAACAGGATAAATATCGGAAAAGGGTGATGAGATAGCGATATCAGTCGACACTGTGTATCCCCTATACCACTTCCGAGCCTCGACGTTCTCACTAGCTATCAGGTCGTCGATCGCAAATATCGAGACGTGAGCAGTGGTGGAGGGGCCGGCGAAAAAGTTGGTATTGGGTAAGTCGCCTTCCTGCGCTCCCCTCCTCCCCTTTCATCCGTGGTTCCTCGTGGTGCTGCTCCACCATTACCTGCTTTTTGAGTCATGTTGCCGCCGAAAGATCATGCGCACAGCACCTCCTCGATAGAACAGAACTCATACCAGGACGTGCTGCTCCTTTCCCATGAATGGAACGTGCTTCGCTGCACCTCGACGCCGGAAGAACTTATGCGCCTTGACAATGGCTTTTTGCCCCGCGGGGAAGGCCGAACCTCATCACGTCCTGAGAAGATCGGGAATGCTACTCCTGGATGACCTCCACCACAACGAAATTGCTTGATTGTAATGTATGAAGACTCGAGAGAAAGTCGCGTTGTTCTTCAATTTTTGGCCTTCCTACCCTTCTTTACCTGCCCAACCAAAATCTCATTTTTTTGTGGCGGGGTGAGTGAACCTTCGAAAAGAAGGTTGCAGTTAAAGAGAGAGAGAGTGATGACGCCTGAGGAACGGGCTGCGCTGATGAGGCGGTTTCAGGACTCGGACGGAGACCCGCCCAAAGAGCTTGATTACAACGCCGCGGAATGGGAGGTGTATTATGAGGCCTTGCGTGCGCGGTTGGAGGCTGATATCCTTGAGCCATCTGCTTGCCGCGCGGTCACGCTACACGTCAGTTCTTCATCTGCGTTGCCCACGCTGGCGGTCGCGGGCAGCGACTTCTCCGTCCCCTTTCTCTCATTTTCTTTCTCGCTGCAGCCAGAGTCGGCCCAGCCCCGCGGATCTATAAACTTTGGCCCGTTTTTCAGGGAGCCACTGTATGACTGGCTGCTTCCCACCCTGTGGAGCGAGTCCTTGTTGCCGACTGAATCACTGGTACAAATCTTCGGAAGAACTCGCCGGGCTGACAGGGAGGGTGATGTGAGTACGAGATTGGAGGTCATCGACGATCTATTTGAGCCTGAATCGGTGGATCGTTTCAGATGCAAGTTACTTCACCGCGGAAATCAGTTCACAGAGCAGCATGCCCTGGATCTTGAGCGTGCGGGTGACAAGTACTCCGACCGCTGGATAACGACCATGTCGCCTCCGCTCTTCCATTCCCACTATCATGATCCGCAGTCTGATTTTGATGGCGATGCAATACCAGGTTTAAATTTATCCTCTTCATGGGCCGATTCTATCCCTGACGATAACTTCATTGTGGGAGATGATGATGCTGATGGGCTGAATAAATAAACGAAGACTCCAACTCTTTCTCTGCACGGTGCACACGTGTACCAGTCCCCTGGATAACTAACTTTTTCAGAGTATGAGTCATGCAGCCCCGCCGGGTTGGCCTGTGATTCCTTTTGTCGAATCAATCGACCTACCCGTGGAAAAGGTGACGCTAATACCCCACCGCCACGCTCAGTGGGCAAAAACGGCGGTGCTCACGGTGTTCATCAGGGGACAGCGCAATTTCATGGCCCATAACGACTATCGCCTGACCTCCGATCGCGGCCAAGTGCTATGGTTCCACGCCAACGATTATGAGTACACTTCGCACAGTGACTGTGGCGAGTTCACGTTCATTAGACTGCATAACTTCCGTGGTGGACGACTTGGCACCGGTGTGCCACTTATTTCGCCGGAAGTTCACGTGATTTCTATAACGTTTCCGGTCACCGGGTCCCCCGCTAAGTGGGCCTTCCTGCAAAGCTTCAATTCTTCGGAATCCTACATGCGACTGGCGTGGCTCTGGGCCATCAGGTGCATCATCGCCCATCAACCAACCAGCCCGCTCATCTCGGCACGCTTTCGGGGTGGTGGCAGCCAGAGTGATCTGCTTTTTATCCTCACCTATTTCTCCAATCCCGTCCTGCCGCACGAGTTGCCTGCCAATCATTCTTCTCTCCGTACTTTTGTCCCGCCGCATACGGTGGTGCGACGGGAGCTCAATTTCATGCGCTCGCTTCCGATGGCTTCCACTCACATGGCCCCGGCGAGCGTCCGGACCCGGGCTGGGGTTTTGGAGGACATTCTAGACCCCGATGTTACTCCTCTCTCCGTATCGGCCTACCACGCCCTGCTGGCTTGTGGTGCCTCGCCGGAGAGTGAGTTACATCCGAAAATGCGGGAGCAATTTTTTGAGGTCAGCCGCGAACTGGGGCTTCAGGTCCCCTTCGGCGTCACGAAGCGCCAACTCTGCAATGAAGTCATCAGCCACCTCGTGCTGAGCGGGGCGATTGATCGAAGGTTGTGCGCCATTCTCTTTCCAAGAGACGACTCGCACCCAAAAAACGTTGGTGGCGCTACCCGACCAAAAAGAGCATTTGAAGAAAGTTGATGTCGCTTGTCTGCGTAATAAATGCCGAAAAAAATGATTTATCCTTTCAGGACGACAAGCATGCACATCATGCCACACTTAATGATATCCCAGATCATGTGCGTGCCAGGGAACCCGATGGCACGGAAACCTAGCACCATCTGGAGCTCAATCGGCAGCCGCACAGCAAGCCCAAAGAAGCGCGCCGCCCTATTCGCACCATGATGCACAAATGCCGGATTTGTGGAGACCAGATACTTCTTGATCTTGAGATAGTCATCGCAGAGGAGAATCATCACACCGCTCCACATCGCGGCACCCCAACCCCACTTGGTGCGGGCAAAGAGGTGCGCCCACGCCCAGTTTGTGTCAGGCTCAATGAGGCATTCGAAGCGACTGTCTTTGCACAATACGTACGTCACAGCGCCCTTGCGTCCTAGTGGGGGCCTCATGTCCCTATCGATCCACAGTAATTGGGGGGAGGCACCCAGTTGCAGGCCCAGCGCCGCGACCTCCCAGTGCCCGGCCTCCTGCGCCACCCGATACATGTCTTCAAAGCGGCGATACCCAAGGCGATGCGCCTCCCTGGCGACTTCCACCTGCCCGCCCAGGCCGGCACCGAGAGCCATCCACCCCAGTTCGCCTTCCAACTTCCCCTCCGCAACAGCCAGGTGGCATCCCTCGAGCCAGCCGATCTGCGCAGCGTGACGCAGCATCCCCGCAAAGTCGTACCGGTGACTGCGGCCAACGAAAGCCAGGAAGAGCTCCCGCTGCCTCCCAGCGACAGCCCCATCCAGAATCCCGCTCACGCACATGCCTGACAGATAGGCCTTCTGGCAGAAGTCAGCGTGCCCATTTTCGGCGGCTATCTCCACCCCCCTGTGGGCGCCGGTGCCAAAAAATATGTACCCTGCACAAAGCTCCTGATCTCGCTGCCGACACAGAAAGTGGTCAAAGAGCTCCCATTGCCCGGCAGCCCCGGCGGCCTCGAAAATCCAGCGCAGGCGCAAGTTAGACACCTGCATCCTGGGCGTGCCCCGCACGTAACCAGACAGCATCCGCCACGGCAGAGGCGCTAACCGTAGCGTCTCGTTTATCTCTCCCGCGGCCGCGGCGCGCTTCAGTCGCGCCCTAAAATGCCGCGGTTTCATGAAATGAAACTTGCAGCGGAGGAATCAGTGGCGAAATTGTGGGCGAAAAAGTGACGAATTCTATCTCTTTAGCATCACGATTCCATATGCCATGGCCCTGCGCAACATCTTCCAAATGATCACAGCGCCGCCTCGGCCTGCGACGCGCTGTCCCAGCATCATCTGTAGCTCAATGGGCCACTGCGTGCCCAATCTCAAAAAACGAGCGATCCGATTCGCAGGATGGTTCATGAACTTCAAGTTTCCGGGGGCCAAATATCTCTTGATCTGGAGGCAGCCATCACAGACAAGGATCATCATACCGGCCCAAAGCGCCGCCTCCCCGTTGAAATCGGCCTTGAGGAACAAGAAGGCCGCAGACCAGTCGCAGGAGGTGTTCAGGGCGCAGTAGAACTTGTTCCTCTCGTCCATGAGGAAGACCCCGTCCCTGCGCCCGAAGGTTCTTCCCTGTCTGCCCACCCGGTAGTTGGGGATCCAGGTGACCCCACACGGGGCCCCATACTCCAGGGCCAGCGCAGCCACCTTCCAGTGCCCGGCCACCCGGGCGGCGTTGTACATGGGCTGAAAATCGGTGCAGCCCAGCAACTTGGCGGCCCTGGCAATGTGGAGATGACCGGCATGGCCAGCAGCCAGCGCCATCACTCCTATGCTGCAGCGCTCGTCATTCTGCGCTAGAATCAACTGACAGCCCTCCAGCCAGCCCGCCTCCGCGGCGCTCTGCAGGATCAGGTTAAGACCGCGGTCGGCGCTTTGCGACAGGTACTTGAGCAGCAGGGGGAGTTGGCAACCTCGCGCAGCGCCGTCGATAACGTACGTGATGAAAGCGCCCTCCCTGATGGCATTCTCACAGAAGAGGGCGTGTCCTCTGCCGGCGGCAATTCTCAGCGCGCTGTAAGCTCCAGCGACGATAAAGGGGTTTTCATGGGCCGGGTAGTCGATGTCCCTCTGGCGGCAGATGAAATAGAAAAACAGGTTCCACTCACCCGCCGCCGCAGCAGCCTCCAGTATCCAGACTATTCGGTCATCTGATATGAGGGTCCTCTCCCCGCCTCTCGGGAGCCGAGTTAACCTGCGCCATGGTGTCAGCGCCAGGCGGAGGGTCTCCTCAATATTGCCCGCAGCCGCCGCGCGCTTCAGTCGCGCCTTGAAATGTCGTGGCTTCATACCAAAAAACACAAAGGAGGCCAGACAAAAATGAATACTATCCCCGAAGGGAAGATTCTATCTTTTCAACATCACGAGCCCGTAAACCATGCCCATACGCAGAATACACCACACGATCACGTTGCTGCATCGTCCCGCGGCGCGTAGGCCCAGCACCATCTGAAGCTCAATGGGCAGCCGCGTGGCCAGTCCCAGGAAGCGTGTGGTCCGATTGGCAGGGTGGTTCGTAAACTCTGAGGACGGCGACGCCAGGTATCTCTTGATCCTCAGATAGCCGTCGCACATGAGGACCATCATCCCGCACCACAGCGCCGGCGTGCTGCCAAAATCTGAAGTAAGAAACATGACAGCCGCAGACCAGTCGCGCCCAGGGTCCAGGTAGCAGAAGAAGCCGCTCCTCGGGTTCATGAGCATCACGCCATCCTTGCGCCCACACCACCTCACCCGGCCACCATCATCCCTCGAATAATTTGGGAGGAAGGTGATGCCGCACAAGGCGCCGTATTCGAGGGCGAAGGCGGCCACCGCCCAGTGCCCGGCCCTCGTTGCGGCATTGTACATGGGCTGAAAGTCACCGCAGCCCAGCGCCTTCGCGTACCTGGCGATGTGAAGATGGCCTCCGCGGCCTGCGGCCAGCGCCATAACCCCCAGGCTGCAGTGCTGACCACCGTGCGCCAAGATCAACTGGCAGCCCTCCAGCCAGCCGGCCTTCGCGGCCTCATCCAGCGTCAGGTTGATGCTGGCCTTGGTGCTGTGGGGAAGATACCGGAGCAGCAGCGCCCGCTGCCACCCCCGAGCGGCCCCGTCAAGGACAGAGGTCACAAACATCCCCTGCTTGATCGCTTTTTCGCAGAAGTGGGCATGGCCCCTGCTGGCCGCCAGCATGACGGCCCCGTGAGCTCCATCCTGAAAGATAGGCCCTGAGGACGGCGAGAAGGAAGTGGCCCGGAGGAAGTGGACAAAGAGGTCCCACCGTCCCGCGGCAGCGGCAGATTCCAGGATCCAGCAGTTGCGATCACTGGAAATGACAGTGCGCTGCACATCCCTGGCGAAACCTGACAGGTGCCGCCACGGTATCAGCGCCAGGCGAGTGGTCTCGCGAACATCGCCGGCAGCCGCGGCCCGCCTCAGTCTCGCCTTGAAGTGGCGCGCCTTCATTTGACTGGAAGGTGGAAGGTGGATGAGTAATTGAAAGTCAGAGATACTTCCCCCTCCAACAAGTTTCCAGATCCTTTGATGCACCGGTTCCTTCCCCACCTCGAAGTCTCCCCGCAATGAGCAGGTCCCCGGATATGGACTGTGAGTTCCGCGCTGCCGTTCTCACCAATCATGTCGCCTGGATGGAAGATCTGCTGGCCCGGCATGATCGGGGCGAGATCATCGTGGACCTGAATTTGGGCGAGAAGCAATTCTACAATCGCGCGCCCCTGCACGTGGCCTGTCTGTACGAAGGCAAACTCGAAGCCCTCGCCTTGCTGCTGAAGAGGTCGGAGGTTAATGTCAACCTCCGCGACGGGCAGGGGAACACCCCATTGCAGATGGCGTGTGACTGCAAGCTTCATAACGTGGTGCGACTGCTTCTTGAATCTGGCCGCGCAGACTGCAACAAGGGGGGCGATTCGTGGTCACCTCCGTTCACCTGCTGCTTCAATGACATGCATCACCACTTCAGCAGCAGGGATCCTTTCCCAAGGGAGGTAATGCGCGCTATCCAGAGCCAGCAGCAGACGGTCGATAATCTCATCTGCCTGAAGTGGCTGCTGGCCTTGATCCCGCTTGAACTAGACCTGAATGCCAAGGGACAGGATGATTATGGCAGCAAGAGGCGCCCAGGGTGGTATAGCCCGCTCGAAATAGCAAGGGAGAGGCACCATGACTTAGAGATCGTAGGTCTTCTCTCGCGATTCGGCGAGCACCGAGTCCTGGTGGCGCATCAATTGCGACTTGAGCTCGCCTACCCGCGCGCCCTTGCCGCGCATGCCTTCGCGTTGATCGCGCTCTGCGCGGATCGCTATTTGAAACGGCGTAAGAACAATTGCCTAAAGAGGTCCCTTCACTTTTTCCGCATGGCCCTGAGGCTCCCGCTGGACCTGCAGATGCTGCTCTGCAATCGCCTCGCGGGACTGGCTGGCTTATTTGTCCTCAGTAAAGACCTCGACCCTGCCGTTGTGAATGTCTCCCTTCTCTTCACACAACAATAAAAACCAATCAAAATTCATCAGAATTCAACGACATCTTCCTGCGATGACTCGGAAGAACAAGGAGAAATCAGGCAATCGGTAAGGGATATGGACTCAGGCGTGCCGTTCGGGCTCAGGCAACTCCACTCGCTGGGGTACGGTACCCCGCACTCCCTCATCTTGCGATTGTCCCTCGCCCACTGGGGTGCCAATGAGGCGAGGTAACAGAGTGCGGGCATAAGATACATCTCCAGGACGCTCTCTGAGATGGAGCGACGGGCTTTGTTGCAGAGGAGCATCTGGAGCTCCAGGGGCAGGCGACCGGCGATCAGAAAAAAGCGCCCCTGCGGTCTCTGCGCCATGAAGATCTCTTCCCGCGCCAGAGCGAAGTGCCCGTCAGCGAAGAAGATCACCAGGGCCAGAAGTTCCGCCACCTGAGCAGGCGGGGCGCGAAATATGGCCGCGGCGCGCAGCGAGTGGCACAGGGCACGCGGATTCCGCTGATAACGATCAAAGGTGGAATTAAGAACCGCTGCTGACAAATTATTGCCGGCGACACCGGATCCAGCGCGGATGAGCCCCACCTCAAGGGCGCTGGTTGGCTTGTGCGCCACATTCTCCACCCCTTGGTCAGTGGGAAGGGTGCAGAGGCGATGGAAGTATAGGTCTTTCCCGGAGCGAATGAGATCCAACATCAGCCACCTGTCGGCCTTGTGGCAGGCCAGCCAGAGCGCCGTGGGGCCAGAATCAGGGTGGGCAGTGAGCACCCGCCGGTCACCCAGGAGCACCTCCACGTGCTCCCTTCGCTCCGCGCTAATGGCCAACAGCAAGGGAGTCAGAGCCTGCCGCCCAACGCGCGCGTTCGGGTCCACGTCCGCGCGTCTGAGGATGGCCCGCAGGAACGCCACATCATGGTTCACAATGACACTGCCTATCAGCGGAGAAAGGGTTCCCGCGCCATCATTGACGTCGTTGCGCCCGTCCGCGAGCCACGCCACAAGCTTGGGCAATGCGCCATCCACGATGAACTTACGCGCCCCAGACATATTACCCACAGAGGAGTCAGAGGAATCACCGCTTTATGTTTGAGTTGGAATTCATCGCCTGGCTTTCATCGCATCATCGCTTTCAGACTGTGAGGATAAAAATCATTTTTGTCATCTATCGACGATATCGACAGCAGTGGGTACATGACGAAGGTCATCTATCGTGGTCTCTGCTTTGCGGAGCGAGGCCGTCATTGACGAGCCACAAATTGGGACCGATGACGACCATCGCATCTGTTGGCGTCGTGGCAGGAAGCAGGGGAAGAAGGCCCTGCGCCCGCAGGAGCTCATTCATCATCGCGGTCTTGCCCTGGCGGGGAGTCGAATGTCCTTTTCCTGCGCTCACTGTCATCGCCGTCTTGCCCTGGCGTGGAATCGGATTTCCTTGTGTTGCGCTCATTGCCAAAGCCTCGTTCTGTATTATGCGGGTGAATGATGGCAGCGGGATATGAGATACAGAGGGGTGGAAGGAGATGTTTATTCGTACTCGAAGTCACCACTGCTGAGGTCATCCGAGGAGGTGTTGGCCGAGCTCGACGCGCTGGAGGGGAAGTGGACGTGCTCATCGCTCGGTCCCCCAGCATCCCTGTCCGTCACCACATCATCGTCAACGCCGGCGATGCTCGATATTGTGCTCGGGCCCAGGTGGCCGCTACCCTCTACCTCCCCGTCGTCGGTGAAACGCAGGTGGATGCCCCGGGTCTGCGAGTCGAGGTTCATCTCTCCGCCGCCGAGCCGTTTGAGCAGGCGCGCATGCAGTAGTTGCTGTGCGGTGGCGCCTCTCCTCGGGCGCGCCGTCATCTCAGGGCAGTCCGCGTCAGACCCGTCCTCCGACACCAAGTCGGGCACATCGTCATCGTTATCATCGTCATCATCGCCTGCTTGCTGGTCAGCCGTTAGGTCGGAAACCGTTTTCTGCTCACAGACGAGGCGAAACTGTGCGGGCAGGGTGCAGTATCCCTGGTCGTAGCCGACCTGGAGCATGGACGCGATGACATCCGGTGCCCAGAAACCGCGGCCCTCAGGATCGCGCTGCTTCTGGAGGCTGAGCTCCAGCCGCTGCGGGACCACAGCAGGATGAAGCCTGGTCGGCCTTCTCGCCAGGCCGCACAGATGCTGCACCACGCAGGCCGTGCGATACCGCACAAAGTGGCAGGTCACCCCCATCGTCCCCATCATCCCATCTCCAGATTCACTTGGTGATGGAGATGACGTCGAGGAGACCCTTGAAGACGGGGCGGGAACAGAGAGGCACTCTAGGACGATCTGGCTGCCTAGCTTCGGGATGGTGATCGACAGAGGGCAGCGGTCCTCGGCACGCCATGCGACGCGCGCGGCCGCAGTGCTCGACAGCACCTTGAACGTTACCACCTTGTCTCTACCTGCCCGCCTGGTCATCCCCGCGGGCTTGGCAGTCGATGCCGTGCCCTGCGAAGTGACTCCCTTCTGCCCTCCGCTGCGCCCTGGTTCCATGATCACTTGCAACGCAGAAAAATGCTCTTGAAATTCGGGCCTCGAGGAGGAGTCGCTTATCGTGGTCGCCGAGGACTCTTATCTGCCTTGTTCTCCCTTGTTCTGCCTGGTTCTGCGGTTCTCGTTGTGTTGAGTGCTGGGTCACCTATCTTGGGCGATAATGAGGTCATTTCACCCTGTCATAATTTGTCTCTGCTGCTTCCGCTAGGTTTCTGATCCACAAAGACTTGGCATCATGAGCACGAGCGTGTTTGGGTATTACTTTCGGGGCGGGGCGTGGAATGACGGCATGCCCGCGAACGCCGCCGCCGTGCCGCACCTCTTCCACTTCCCGCTCGACACCCCCGCACTGCATGCGGTGATGGCCCTGCACGGCCGGCGCCCCGAATATGCCTCTGCCTCCTATCGCTTCCCAGAACACGAAGAAGTCCGGTGCCTCAAGCTCCTTAGGAGCTTCAAGATTCCCCTCGGCGGAAATGACCCTGAGGTGGACGACGACGAAGACGATCGAACGAGAGGGGGAAACGGAGAGCAGGCTGAAGGGGATTCACAACCCCGCCTCGCTAGGGTCAGCGTTCCCGTGGTGGGCGGCCTCCTGAACTTGAGCAGCGGCAGCGCCTGCCAGTTCTCAGTCGCCAAGCGGTCCTGCCTGGCGCCTGGGACCATCTGCGAGTGGTGCACGTCTCCGGGATCGCTGGAGGCCAACATCGCCTTCGCGCTGCCTGAGCGCTCTTATCACCGTATCCTACCCCGCAGTCGGCTCCCCTCCGACCCCTGGCAGCCCCTGAAATATGAGGAGATGATGGTTCCCCAGGAGTGCGAAGTCACCCTGCTTAAATCGTCTGTCCAGCCTCCCACTTCCTCATCCGCAGTAATTCCACCTCCAAAAACTGCCGCCGATCCAATGGAGGTCGAGGGCAACGGGGTGTCTTCATCATTGCTTGTCACCGGATCTTCGTCTTGTTCACACGCCGTTGCTCACCCTAAATCGGATTTACCGGCCGCGGTGATGTTGGACGTCGACGCGGTGGGGACCTTGGTTATCACCCGGGAGTTGCTCTTCGTGCTGGAGGCAGGTATTCTCCTGAGGCCGGGTGAACTCTGCTGGAATGCAGACTTCACACTGCTCGAGTTAGAGCGGCGGCCCCCCGCCGTCCTGAGTTTTGGGACCGCCTCAGATGGCTTGGCCACGGACGACCGGCCTCGGACCTCCTGGCTCTTTGACTCCCTGTCTGCGCTGCAGAAGGGGAACGACTGCGACAAGCCTCTCCGTCACTTCAGGCCGGAGTGGTCCACGCTGAGGGCCGCGCCGCCTGGTTCGTGCGTCAGGTTCACCCACGCCAAGGTCCGCGCCACGCTCATCCTCTTCAAGAGGGTCGCGGCCAAGCGCGGCGGCGGGCAGTCGTCCTACAAGGTGCGCCTGCACGGCCCGCTCCAGGAACTGCGGGCCTACTACCCGTTCACGCTGTGGGTCCAGGGCGTCGCGATCGCCTCAGTGGAAGACAGCGCGCGCGACCCGGGCCGCGCCCCGCATGTGGCGAAGCTCGCTGCTGACGGGAGCTTCACCATGAGGACTCTGGGACCATTCCCCGGGGACTACAGAGGCCTGGCAGGCGGGGACTGCGCCGAGGTGTTGCTCGACGATGCCCGGCACCACGAGGAGAAGGGAGTCCACCCGCCCGCTGAGGTCAAGTTCACCGCCTTGTTCAACATGACCCTCGTCATGGCCAGATTGCCCACCCACGGCACCTTTGTCTACACACCGTATCAACACAGTGAGATCTATTAAAGTCACATCATCCCTCTGCTCATGTGAAGAAAAGAGAGCCACGAATGAATTTGCTGATTTCATTCACCAGCCCTGATCGGTGGGAGCATAACACATGCGCACCGCGTGAAGGGTGAACTCTGACAGCCCATGAAAAAAGGGGTTATCAAGGCGCCAGTCATCATTCGGCTCATGGCCGGCAAAAATGAAACGAAGCCTCGAACGATTCACCTGCTCAAGCTCGGCAAAGGCATCTTTCAGTTGCGCCACAGTCCAAGCGACGGGAACGACAAAGTCGCGGGTGATCGCGCAAGACCCTTTGCGGACGTAGATCAAGGCGCTTACCTCATTGATGGTGGCAAGGCATACCACGGGCAGAGCAGATTCTGGGGGTCTGGAGACCCAGCCCCTGGGTGTGATCATCGACTCAATAACGTCAGAGAAAGGCTCCGGGTCATCCTCAGGATCCCAGTACGACACATCGTCCTCATCATTCCCATCATTTGGCCCTGCCACCTCATCCCTGGTCTCATAGGGCGGCGGATCATCATACACCCGGCTGGAGAGATCATATGCAGGTGGCAGCGAATGATCCCTCCAATCCCGAGGTCCCCGATCTTCTTCTTCAGCAGCAGCATCAGGATGATCACCACCAAAGCAAGACGAGAGGCGGAAAGAGCGAAGCAGATGACTCATCGAGCGACGCAACACCCTCCATCGCCCGAAACCCCTATCTTTGTTGAGCACTTCTCTACTCTTCGCCATTTATGCAGAGGGCGAGCAGAAGTGCCCCAAGGGAGCGAAGAAGAGGAAGAGCGGGACAACAACTTTTATTTGATTGGAGGGAGATCAGAAATATTTGAATCCTGAGCTATCATCACCGTCAGGGGGGAGATACTCCATCACCAGGCTATCTGCATTTCCCAGAATGTGGGCGGCCTGCATGGCGGCCAGTAGACTGCTGCTGCTTGCCTTCGCGTCTGCCCTCGGGGCTGGGGGTAGGTGCACCCCTGTTGGTTCGGTCCAGAGATCTTCGGATTCGTAATGCTGACGCTCGGCGTCCCGATCGCAAACTTCGACGCTGACGGCCACGGGGTGCCCCAGCGCGGCGGGCTTCCAGGCGACGGCCACAGGCCTTTGCGGCGACATGTGGAGCAGGCGATCCTTGTGGAAGTCGGTGAAGTCCACCATAATCGCCAGAGAATCACCCTTCCCTGTCCCTCTCGCCGCCGTCCAGCCATTGCCGATCTGGTCTCCCCCGGCAAACACCCACACGTGTCCCAACGTTTCCCTTGGATGATGTCTCTGGGCCCTAGGGACCCCATGGGTATGCTCACTGTCGCTGTCACCATCATTGTCGTTGTCGTTGTCACTTTCGCCGTGACGTTTGAGCCCTGTATCCTGCGGTTGACAGAAGAAGACGGTGATGCGTGCGATGGCACCGCCCAGAGGGGGCAGCACGCTGAAGTGCAGGAAGTCGCTGGGGCAGGCCTCGGAGGCTGCGACGGCTGCTGCGCCGCTTAGGAAGTGCTGCACAGGAGTGTCTTCAATGCCGAACACGATGGGGTCGCGCAGCACCCATGACGTCGCCCAATCGCCGGTGCCCTTCAGGCTTGGAAATACCTTGGGCTCTCGGACCTCAGCGACCTCGGTAAAGCCGTCGAGCGGATAGGTCAAGCCGTGGAGAACACCCATAATGAGATATCCCTGAACGTCGAAAACAATCTCGAAAAGAACTCTCTCCCTTCTTACCCGACACCAGTCAAATTGTAAATCGCGCAGCGGGCTTGTTATCCTGCCTCCCGCACACTCCCATCCTCTGTGAGATTTAGTGTGCGCGCTCATTATGGGGCCTGGAGATGATGAATTTCCGGAGCTCAGCCCTCAGGAGGCATTCCTTCTCGAGCGCCTGCAGGGGCTGTTCACACCACCAAGTGGCTTCGGCAGCATGCTGTGCAACGTAATTTACTACCCCTCGCACCTTAAGCTCTACAAGGCCCTGCTTCAGACATACGCGCCGCAGGGCCTGTCTGTGAACACTGTGTTCAGGATATACGATAACGGCCCAAACTGCCCGATGATCATCCACGGCATTAAAAACAGCATCAGGGTTGATCTTGTCGAGTTCCTGCTGCTGCATCCAGACCTTGATATCCGCGTTCGCTCCACCTACGGGGAGACCATCTTGAGCCTAATCCTCACCGACCACTTCCGGGGCACCTCGGAGCACCTGATGCGGATGATCGTCGCCCATCCGGCGATCGACCTGAATGAGGTGTGTCCCTACATGGGACGCCCGCCGATTGGACTCTGCCACTCCAAGACGGTGAGCATTCTCCTGGGATCTGGCCGTCCCGTCATCATCGCACCCTGGGCATCGCATATTCCCATGCTTGGCTCGTGTGACCCAAATTTGGAGGTGCAATGGCGCGAGGCGGAGGCAGATCCTGAGAGAGTCTGCTTTCGCCACGCCATCGAGGAGAGCCTCCTTGGAGGCACCGTGTACAATCCGATACGGGACAGATGCCTGCCGAGCACTCTTTTCGCGGCCACCGTATTTCTCTGCGACGGATACTTGGCCATAAAGGAGTCTTACCCGATGGAGACAGAGAAGCCTTCGGGATTGAAATTGGTGTCCGAGGCACTACGGTTTTTCGAGGTGAGCATCCGGCTGCCGCAAGAACTGCAGATGCTGCTTTGCAACCGCGTCTATGGGCTAAAAAGAAATCCTGTCGCTGCAAATGAGGCGGAGGCGGCATTCCGCTACCTGGCGGGTGTCTGCCACTGAACACGCTGCTGAATAAAACGGGTGCAAAATCACTTTTGAAAACACAACTCTTTGATATTCTACACGGTGCGGAGACAGGAAAGGTGAAGAAAGGTAGAAACGGCATCAATGACCTCGTCGCCCACGCCACCGAGAAAACGTTTGCGCAACACCATCACCCGCGATGGCGAGACTGGGGCGACAGACTGCGAGACGATCCGGCTTGGCGTGACATCATGAACACCAGCCTCAAGCAATTCACATCCAAAGGTGACATCAAACCCTACCACCTCCAGTGGAGGTGGACAAGCAGTACCGGCGCCGCAGAGATAGGTGAGCGATGGAGCGACGGATGGCATGGCCAAGGCAGATAGCTTCTCGCGATACCAGGATGACTGATCCATCACGATGACCGACGAAGATGACATGCATTGGAAGAGACATCTGGGCACCGCAGGCCAGATTGTCCGAGGGCTCCGATATCTCCGATCACATTCAATCATATCATGATCAGATGATGAAAATCTCCCTGATGAAGAAGATGTTGATGGGGAGGATGTCGACGGAAGGGCCGATGTTGACAAGGCAAAGACGGGGGATATGATGACAGTGGCCCAGCCAGAAAGTTGGCATGATGCGCGGGGCCTTGTGAGATTAAGAAGCGGCCAGACGCCGTCAAGTAAGGCGGCAGGGTGACGTAGTCTCACCTGCCAGAAGTCAGTTGGGCAGGCAAAGATAGGTGCGGTAGGACACGGTGAAGTGACCACAGAGGGAGTGGTGGGAGACTGCCCTACCCTGTGGGAATAGACATAGACGAAGTCCTTCGCACGACACCAGAAGTCGAAAAGAGCGCAAAGCTCCGCAGTAAAGACGCGGGAGACATTGGCCGCCCCCCGGGCCAGATGGGGTGAATCAAGCTTCATCACCGGATAAATCATCGCCCTGAGGTCATCCGCAAGCCACGTCATTCGGCCGCAACGACGCAAGACATCCTGAAGCAAGCCACGCTGACACCGACTCAGAAATGCCAACAACATCAATCGCTCGCATTCAGGTGAGCGCATCCCACGGTGGGATTCATGATCGCCAGATTTTGTTCCACGATCCTGCGATCGAAACAAAAATGAAGTCGAATCACAAGATGATGGAATACCCAACGTTGATGAGGATGAAGAGGATGAACTGCGATTCATGGATTCTGCGGCCACCTGAAGCCAGCAGTCGAGCGCAGTGAGGGTGCCCCAGTCGACGACATAAAGTAGGTTGGGGCCGCCACAGGTGCCATGAAAATCATGGGCAAGAGGGGAGACGGCCAAAGTCGGGAAAGTGGTCGTGCCAAAGCAGGGGATGGAGGCCAAATTCTGTCGCGCCTCGACCAGCGGCGCCCTGACCTTGGCTGGCATCGTGAGGAGATAACCATCCGCGCTCACAAAGCGGGCAGGCAAGAAGCCAGGGGCCACCGTCAGCGTCTGCGACAGCCAGGGTCCATCGAACCAGCAGGAAAAGATGACCTTCGCGACATCATGATAGCACGCCTTTGATCCACAAGTCCACGTGAGGCCAAGGAGGGGAGGCCACTCCGCCGCCGGTCTTGTGCGAAGAGCGTCCATCAAGCAGGCGCCCAGCCCAGCGCGCCCCTCATGTGAGAGGACAGAGTAAGGTCCAAAGAGAGGCATCGCAGTCGCTGTCTCGGAAGTCGTGTGCTCACGAGGTGACACACTTCCCAGCAGCGCCATCTCGCTCGTCCGCACCCTCCTCGCCAAGACCTCGCCAGGAGTTTCCACCATGTTATTCATCACCAACAGCAAGCAAGGCTGAACAGGATATAACGAACCACCTCGAGCGGATCAAATTCAATGTAATCACCATCCGCTAATATGTCCCACTAGGTATCGAAGATTGTCCGATGGGCTATCAAAGATATCGAAAACGATATCCTCGATACTGTGAAGAACGGACCAGGACGCCTTCCCTTGTAACAAAAAGATGTGTGACAGCGATGACAACAACAGCAATCACAGTCATATCCCTAATCTGGATAGGGATCAGGTGCAAGGTGAGGATCAAGATTCTGAATATTACGATTAAATAGACTTGATTGTGTGATTATCTATGTGATTGTGCTCTGATCGTTGCTGATTTCGCTCCAGAGGAGGTGAAAGAACAGAATGCCGGCAGTGACGCTGATGGCGAACACGATGTCAAACCAGATTGTCAGGTGGATGTGACTCTGGATCAGACAATTGAAGATCGTGAGGATGCCGAAGACCAAGATGACGCTGATGAAGAGGATGAAGAGGACGGCGAGGATGAGGAAGACAAAGGAGATGAGAAAGGTGAGGAGGATGAGGAGGATGAGGAGGATGAGGAGGATGAGGACGTCGATGGGGTGGGTGAAGATGCTGTGTTGACGCTGGCGGACTATGAGCTCTTGCTGGAGGATGCTGAGGACGAGAACCATCAATTGCTGGCTGATCTCAAGGCCATCGCCAGGCAGATGGTGGCCCTTCGTCGCAACCTGGCTGATCGCGACCGCGAGATCGCCTCCCTGAAGATGTCGCCGATGCAGCGCCTCGCGCACGACCAGCGCGAGCAGGAGCTTATTGGCCGCGTTGTCGTCCTCAAGCAGGACAAGGCCTTGCTGCAACAGGAGACTCACCGCGTGCTGCGGGTTGCCTGGGAAGATGAGCAGAAGGCGGTTACCCAGAGGCGGCGCACTGAGGCGTTCCTGCAGGAGACCGTGCGGGCCAATAGAAGTCTGCAATTATCCCTGCGGCAGACTCAGGACCTACTACGGGCCAAGGTGGACCTGGCGTCCCAGACAGGGTGCCACGGGCAGCGCGGCGCCGAGATTATCGACGACTGCACCGGCGGGGTCTGCGTGGCCTGCATCTCCCGCCAGGCCATCTACGCCTGCCTGCCCTGCGGGCACCTCTCTTACTGCCACGATTGCCGCCAAGAGCTACATCGCAATCCAGGAATCGCGCGCAAGTGCCCCATCTGCAAGGCCGAGCTCCAGGACCGGCGGTTCCTCCGGGTTCTCAATCTTCCCCAGATGGCAACGCAGACTGATGGCAGCGAATCTGATGTTGCAAACCGTGATGGAAAGATACAATTATAGTTCCCAATTTTGCTTCCATTGTCTCGAAAATTCGGCCCCCCGCTCCGTAATCTGTTTTTTTCACCTAATCTTTCCCTGCTCTGTCACGTAAACGGGAAGCCTGGGCTTCTAAGATGGAGGTCCTTGATGATGATGATGAAGCGCAATGCGCCAGCAATGAGAAGACGGCTGATGCAGATAGCGATATTCTGAGCTCTGATGATGACGATGAATTTCGCCAGCCAGATGAAGAGGCAGACTACAGAAACGATGATGATGCTGATGGGCTGATCGAGCGTCACGAGTTCATCAACAGGATGCGCGATGCCAACGAGCAAATAGGCCTCTGGACGGCGAGGGCGTTAGAGGCAGAGGCTTTGAGCAGGCGTCTCGAGTTTCAGGTTACTGATTCTAGTCGTGCTACGGAAAACGCTCTCGGGTTCGTTTTCATCCTGATGCTGATAATCTCGTACTTGATTTTTGTGTGATTCATGATATTTTGTGATGGATGAGCAAATAAATATCGCGTTCCCCTTCGTGGTCTCATTCTTTCCTTTGTGAAAATTCCTGTCAAAATGTCATCTGCCTCTGAGTTTCGACTTCACCGGGTCGCCAGGCTGACAGAAAGCGCCAGGCCTGTGCCCTTCACTGGGTCTTTTCTCGACGCCCAGTGGCTCCGCTACATGATTGGCCCGCAATCGTGGGTGGACGTCGCCCGCTTCACTGACCTGTTCACCAAGGCGGATGTGGATGAGCTCTGGAAACTGCAGGTCGGGATTCCATACAACACTCGGCAGATGTACGATACCATTGATACCATTACACCAAGGAAAACCGTTTGGTTTTCAAATGAGAGGTCGCGGTACGGGGAGCGAGAGCTCAATGAGTATCCCCAGCCGGAAGTCTTGAAGCGCGTTTATGCCCTGGTGAAGGAGGTGGATCCGACCGTGGACAGCAGTTTGCTGAATTTCTACATGAAGGCGGAGGACTCGGTCGCCCCACACTCTGATCGCACGGAACATCTTCTCCACGAGAGCCAGATTTGGACCGCGTCGCTGGGGCATATCAGGGACTTTGTTCTCACCGCGAAATACAAGGACTCGAAGTACGTTCAGATCCATCGTATTCCTGTTACGCAGGGCACCGTGATCATCATGGGTGGCAAGACGCAGCAGACGCACAAGCACGCGATACCAAAAAGCAAGATCCCGACGTCCATGAGAGTTTCCTTCACCTTTCGCTCTCTGAAACCCAATATCCAATAAAGTAGTTGCATGTTATTTCTCGCCGACTTTGTGCAAAAAAAAGAAGAGGAGGGCGAGACGAGGCGGCGACGAACGACCCCAGCCAACCAAGCCAGCCGACGCGCCCAAGCAACCTGACCGACCAGACCCACCCGACACTCACTCCCGTCTGCCCGAACACACATCATGGTCAGCACCTTTATTTATGCGTCGCAATAAGATGAGCAACATAAGGTTATGGGATCAACCCAAACACCTAAGTCACTGCACAACGCACCACCTTGGGCCATGGAAGTCCTCGTAGACAAAGTCCACATCATCGACCAGCCCGTGGTCAGGGAAGAGGTGGGTCCAGGGCTGCTGTGCCCTCGCCAAGCGGCGCGTGCCGTCAGGATCCCTCTGGTAGCGTCTCAGCCACGCGACGGTCACCAGATACTTCTGCGGCAGATAGTGGCGCTCGTGCTCGCAGAACTCGACGGCCCCCATGAACCCCTGTCGCGGGGCCTCGCTGTTGTGGTAGAGCAGAGTCGACACCTGGCACTCGCTGACGGACAACTCCTCGGGGCAGGTGAGCAGCGCGATGAGACAGCCAGGGAACCCGGCCTCGGTGGTCTCCTCTGGCAGAAAGTCCCCGGCCTTGACTGCAAGTGACAGCGCCGTGTCACCCGCCAGATTCTTGGCACTTAGGTTGCATCTCCCGGTGTTCGCGAGCATCGCCACCATGACGGGATCGCGGTACAGGATGGCTAGCATCAGTGCGGTGTTGCCGTGGTAATCTGGGACGTTGAGCCCGAGGTTGGCAAGACACTTGGGGCAGTGGTCAGTGTCTAGCAGCAGGAGCAGCATAGCCCGCTGCGGGCTGAATCGGGAGTCAGCGGCACTGACCGTGCGGGAGACGATGTACTGGAGCAGTGTGCGCCCCTCCAGGCTGCCGGGACTGACCGGGACGTTTAATTTCAGCGGCCGCTCAAGAAGCTCGGCGTCTTCAAGCAGCCCCTGAAACCTCACCACATCAGCGCGCGCAGCGGCATCCAACAGCAGATCCTCAACAGCAACTGAATCCATCATCAACATTGAAGGAAGAGATCAACAGGTAGCCGGATCATGTTCAGAGATCGAATACGATCATAAGGATGGAACATATCCGCAATAGATGCAGTCTTCTTTTCTGATGTGGAAAGCTTTTCCCGAATCTTCTTCACCATTCCACCAATGTTGAGAAGATTGAGCGCAGAATCACTATTCATCATTCCAAAAGTAAAATTGTGAGGTCACAAAGAAGGATAGCGATGTGATTTCTCGTTCCAGCCATGGTGAAGCAGCCAAGCGCGCGCACTGTCCAGTCGATCGGCGGTGGTGGAGAAGAAGCGTGTGTATCCTGTGTCGCGGGTGAACTTGGTGCAGGGATCAAGCCACGGGTCAAGGAGGGCCTGAGGCATGTCTGACATCGTCATATGCCCGTCCTCGCCCGCCTGCGGGGGCATGTAGCACTCGAAGACGTAGTGCTGAACGCCGCCGTGCGCAGTGGTGGACTCCTCTCCGCGATGCCTGATACCCAACGCAGAGAAGGGCGCCACCACGAAGAATTTGGACCAGAGCGCGGGATTGTAGCGGATGGGGTTGTCCACCACCTTTGTTGGTGCCGCCGGCATTGCCGCGACCATTGCCGCCACCTGATCCTTCGAGAAATTTCCCGACCCTTCCACAGCCGGGGTGGGGCTTCTCATTGAGGCGGGCACAGCCGCAGCCAGCGAATCAGCACGTTGCGCTGGCCGCGCAGTCCCAAACAGTTGCCCAAACATGTTCACCGTGTGGAGATGACGACAAGCAAAGTGACACAGAGACAGAGAGTTTTAACCACATGAAAACAAGTGGGGAAATTGGGACTTGAATATTTATTGTGCTCCTGTGCGATGCAAGATGAGGTGATGGAAGATGAGACTATCGAGGTGAGACAATCATAAATCGCCATTTATCGCTTGACGCTTTTCTTGATGGACTCGGCAGCCAGCACCACATCATCGTGGGCGGGGGAGAGGCAGTACCAGAGAAGCGCCACGACGATGATGGCGACGACGGCGAACGAGAGGAAGGTAGCGATGTAGAGCGCGACCTCCGTCAGGATGTGAACCCCGAGATCGGCCTGGGGTGGGAGGTAGGTCCAGAGGCGCTTGGCGCCCATGATCCCGAACACCAGGGCCGAAATGAAGTGGGCGATGCAAACCACGATCACGTAGGCGATGTAGCAGTCCCTTCTGTTCCTCTGATCGACGTCGCCGCCGTTGGCCCTGGATGCCCTGAGCCGGGCCCACGATCTCAGGGGAGCGAGGAGACCAGCGAGCCCCAGAATCAGCGCGAAGATGCCGCTGACAACGAGGAAAGGGGGAAGACCCTGCTCCAGCAGGGCAGGCTGGATGACCTGATACTGCATCAGGCCACTGATCACGATCTGATAGATACCCCCGGCGCAGTAGAGGACGTAGAAACACCTCAGCCAGAAGGCCTCGCAGAAACCACGCCTCAGGAGGTTCGCATCATACAGGCCAAGCTCAACGTCAGAAACCTGAACGTGGTTGCTGGGTCCGGTGGGTCCGGTGGCGCCACCATCGTCGAACTCGGGCTGAGATTTCTCCCCAGGTGCCCCGGTCTTCCCGGGCATCCCCTTGAAGGCGTGCAGGTCTCCTGACAATCCGTATGCCGGAGGAGCGGCAATCGGAGAAGAGAGGCCGCCACTGGACTTGACGGAGGGGAGCAGCGCGCTCGACTCCGCAACCACAACGTCTCCGATTGCAGCACTCATTTTATATGTGTTATATGTGGAAGTTGAGAGAGGCGAAGAGGGAGAATGAGGGAGGGCGGAATTGGGTAAGAGAGAGAGAGCAGAATGTGGGTGGGTGAGCGGTTTTTATTGAGGTTCACTATCATCCATCGTCTTCAAAATATCGCATTTTCGGTGGAAAATGATTTCGATATCAAGCTATCATTTGATAGATGGCCTGGAAGACAGGCTCGGAATGCTTGGTCAGGACAATCGCGCCGGGCGAATGATGTGCGCGGTGGCACAGGACCATCTGAAGTTCGATCGGCAATCTCTTGGCCACCCTGATGAATCGTTCTCGGCAGAGGGTGGCGGGCTCACACTCTATTCCCCACGGCCTGGCCTTGAGCCTGAGATAGTCGTCACACGTCATGACAATGTAGGCGAAGAACGAGGCCACGAAGGACGCAGTGACACCGAGCTCGTGACGGGTCTTGAAAATAGTCTCACTGCGACTTTTCTCGAGGTCGAAGAGCAACTGCCACGTCACGATCATGTCGCTCTGGAACGCCAAGATGGCGGAGGTCACAAGTCTCCGGGGACCGTCGTAGTTTGGAACAGGCATTGACACCTTGTTGGTGAGTTTGAGCGTCTCCCCTCTGAAGGCCACAAGGCACCTCACCATGGGGTGCTGCTTTCGCTGAACGGCAAGAAAAAGGGCAGTCCGGTTCTGGCAGTCTACGGCATTGACATCCGTCCGGGAGTCATTCAACAGCAGCAACAGCGGCTCGCTGTTCGGCGACATCGCCACGGCCTCATGCAGGGGAGTCCTCCCCCTCTCGTTCACGACCGCAGAGTCTGCTGCTGCGAGGTTTACCTCGACCCCCGGGTGTCGCAGAAGCCTGGAAACAATTTGCCCGCGTCCCAAGCGGCACGCAAGGTGAAGAGCCGAGGCGCCATGCCGCTGCGTATTGATATCGCAAGTGGGCGTCGCGTGCCCCCGGGCCGTGTGAGTATTGCGCAGAATCTCCTCCACAACGTCCAGCGAGCCCGCAGCGCAGGCATCCAACAATCGCTCATGGGTCTGTTTGAAAAAACGACTCATCCTGCCACACCACCTCGCAAAAATGCAGAAGCAGGCAGGCCGGTGAGAGCTTAAGGGCAAGGCTTGAGGGGAGTAGTGGCTTCTTTTGCTTCAGGAGGGTTAAGATTGCCGGACAGGAACCAAGATATCACAATGCAGGCCGCATCACTCCCGCCACCACCACCGCCGCCCAGGCGACAAATCGTGAGGCAGGCGCCGCCCCCTCTGCCCCTCCCCCCTACCTCTTCAGTACCGGCGTCTTCAGCACCGGCTGTTTCAGGGGCCAGGCAGGCGCCGCCTCTCCCAGCACTTCCGCCGAAGGTGGTCCTTCAGCGCTCGGTGAACGACGAGGAGGTCGTGCAGTGCCAGCGACTGTCGGGAGCCTTCGATCCGCCCTTCAATTTGGCCGAGTGCGCGGTGTATGTGGACGGCGACGACAGGCAAAACACCCAGATCCTGAACGGGCTGCGGGAGGTGGAGAGACGTCAGGCGCTGGCCAAGTTGTCACAGCGCCACCTGGTGCCGGATGCTCTGCACAAGTTTAACGTCGCCATCACCTCCGGACTCCCGGCATCGCAGCGCCCTGCCGAGGAGGCGCGTCTCGACATCCAGGTCCCCGTCCTGACGGGCGGGTCCCGGGCAGACATCCAGGCCGCGGAGTTGAGGGCCTATCAGGAGAAGAACTTCGGAATCCTGGGGCAGGGCACTTCACCGCGCACCGCGTACACACCCCCGAAGCAGCCGGTGCCCATCTGGGCCTGGGCTCTGGTTGCCCTGGGTGGGTTGCTCCTCATCGGCATTGTCCTCTGGCTTATATTTTACTATGTTCTGAAGAAGTGAGGCTTTTTCATCCCGAGTCAGGGTAAGCGGGTTTCATCGATTTTGAGCAGAGGAAGATGGGTGTCTTTGCGGCGATTTTTGAGCGTGTGGCGCGCTCGCTGATAAGGACCGGGAATCAGGCCCCGCCGACTGAGAGTTCGGTGACGCCCAATTTTGCCCACCTGCCGCAGCGGGTGCTCAGGGACACGGTCTCCATCCCAGTCACTGACAGGCAGGGCCGGCCCCTGCACGACGATCTGCTGCACTTTGACCTCGTGGCCACGGGTGACGTGTCCGGTGAGGGGACCCTGTCCCTCAAGAACATCCTCCTCGTCAACCTCAACCTCTTCGCCACCTGGCTGCTGAGGGTCATGCTGCCCCTGGAATCCGCCTCAGACCTGGCCAGGCCCGCCGTTGTCACCGATTTGGACGCGGTGCTGAGGGAGTGTGAGGTGACCGCCGAGACCGCGAAACTCGCGCACCGGTTGCGCAACGTTGGTTTTGCCGCTGATTCAGAAGAGATGATCGTCCACTTCTGCCTGAGCGGCATTGGCGCTCCCGACTTGACGGAGTGCCTACCGCCGATCACGAAGAGGGCCCATCACAAGCGCGACTCACTGAACTCTATGACATCGATGACGACATCGGGCTCTGAGAGAGAAACCGCACAGCAATCGCAAGCGCGGGATATATCCGAGGTGGCGGAACGGGGTGACGCAGACATTCCGGTGCAATACGAGGTGGACTATCTGTTCATGGGGGCCTGGGAGGTGCGGGCCGGATTCCTGAGGTACGGCGCCCGCGCGGTGCTGATCTGTGAGGGGGGCCAGTGGTCCCTGGACAGGATTGACCTGCCCGCTAACCTCCCTGGGTTTCAGGTCGCGTCTCACAGGCCAGGCTCCCCGAAGTGGGCTGAGGCCAAGCAGCGCTTCAGGGTGGCCTGCCGCCTCCACGCCACCCTGGTGCACCTCATTCACATCCACCTGATCTCCGCCTCCAGCCTCTCGATCGCCGTCGCGGAAACCCTCTCCGGCTCCAATCCCCTCCACCAGTTTCTCAGGCGCTTTGTGTATCACACGGCGACGATCAACTCCTTGGCGCGGGACATCCTGCTGCCGAAGAGGGGCGTCCTGCATCGAGTCACTGGCCTGACAGAGCAGGGGTTGGAGCACGCGATCGCGGGAGTCTTTGGGCGCTATCCGCGGACCTGGAACATGCCTGCGCAGGTGCCCACCTCCCTGCAGTTCGGGGACTCCCCTTACTGGGATGACCTCGGGTGTGTGCACGCAAGGTGGTGGATTGTGGTGCACGACAGGCTGCTCGCGGCGCTGAAGGCTGACGTGGGCAAGGGCGGGGTCCACAGGGACGAGTGGCGCGCCTTTCTGCGCAAGATGAGCGTCATGCTGCCCCCTGGCGTCTTCAAGGTGTCTGACCACTACGGGGGCTCAGGCTCAGACCTCGAGGAGACGAGGGTGGTGACACCCCTTGGCGATCTCCTGGTCCGGCTCCTCATGCACGTCTCTGGGCTCCATGAGGTGTTCGGCACAGACCTGGCCTACGTTTCTGATCCCCTGCTGTGCACTCTGGCCTTGAGACCCGGAGCCAGCGATGCGGAGAGGTTGCCCACGACGGATCAGGTGGCGATGACCCGCCTCCTTGGCCTCATCACGGCGCTTCCGATGACCGAGTTTCTCGGCACCTACCCGCAGTTGGTGCACCATAATCACGTCCATCTGAAGGCATTCTGTGACGCCTGGCCAGAAATGTGGGAGCCGGTATCCGCAGAGATCAACGAGCGGAATCTGCATCGGCATCCACCGTACCCCGATTTTGATCCTGTAAACCTCACCATCTCCGTTGGGACGTGATTTAACCGGAAATCATGAGGTGTCGCGGACTCGTCACCCGATGTTCTCTTACTGAATGAGTCCTCGTCTGCAAACTCTGCCACAATCCGTTCTGAAAGTCAAGTTTATATCGATCAAAATATTCTCGATTTATTTGGATCAAAAATTTGATCCAAATATTTAACTTATTTCTATCACAATGTTATCCACTGTTTGGATCAAAAATTTGATCCAAATAATGCGATCATGTGCAAAATGTCTGCCATAAATCAAGAGTCTGACGTAAACATGTCAAGGAATGTTGCGACGAGAGCAAGCCGCAGCCAGGCTTTGTCACCTGCGAATCAGAGGTACGCGGAGTTCGTGTTGAACACCAGCCAATATCAGGCATCTGAGGACGATGACAGAAGAATGACCCCGGAGGTCATCATCCCCTTCTTGAGGCACATTGTATGCGGAAGAGACTTTGATGTCAAATTGGAAGACCTTGTTGAACTCCTAGGTGGCCGGGAGCCTCACTACAGGGTAGCGTTGAAGAAAGGTTACATGAAGGGACGTGACTACCTTGAGGAAATGCGTCCCATTTCCGGACCGGGTCGCACCAAGATGGACACGCTGTTAACCATCGACTGCTTCAAGAGAATGGCGTTGTTTCATGGCCAGAGGAGATATAAGCAGATCGCCACCTACTTCATCGAGGCAGAGTCAGGACGGCGAGAGGACATGGTACAACGCGCAGAGGACAAAGCGTCGCGTGAATCGTCCGCAGTGACGACAGCCGTCAGAGCCTCACAGCCGAAGGCTATCTTGCCGACCACAAGACGTTACCCGCATGGCAACTGTGTATACGTCATCCGCGTCTTCAGAGAGTTGCGCGGTCGTGGCGCGGTGGAGGTCTACAAGGTCGGACGGACTGAGAACCTCAACAGGCGGGTCGGAGAACATTATCTGGGCCTCCAGGGCTTCGTGGAAGTACTTCATCAGCACATGACCCCCGATCCCCAATCAGTCGAAAACTGTGTGCATGGTGGCATCAGAAACCTGGCGCTCGAGGATGAAAGGGAGGTCTTCGCGACCGACTTACCCATTATCATGCTGGCACTTCAGCACTGCGAGGAATCATACTGGAAGTTATGCGAAATCACTGGGCAATGCGCCTACGCGAGGCCGAAAGGGAAAGTCCTTGTCTCTGACGTCGGAAAACCTTCCAATGGTGGCACCCAACCTGGACGCCGCCGCAGTGCTAAGTCTCAGATTGCACCGACTCCCACGATAACCTTCCGCCCGTCGAAGAGATCGTCACAGTCACACACAAGGTCGTCGATATCTCAGTATGCCTGACATCCGCGGCTTGAGTGACCCCTTGCTTCGATTGAGGTAGTCTTGTTTCATTCTTTGATATGCGGTCCCCTTGGAAGACTGCCGAATAGTGTTGTCTTGATATCTTGCACAACTCCTCTTTCTTGCCCCGTTTACACATTGCTTGCGCTACGCTACAATATTTCCTGTGATTGCGCGCTTACTGATGTCGGAGGCGTACGTTGTTAATCACTGTTTACTGTTGTTCAAAACTCAACGCATGGCGGATATATAAATACATTTTACTCTCTTGTGTCAACCAACGTGGAAGGACAGTCGCGGACAGAGGGGAGGACCAAAGCGCAAAGCCAAATTGACATCAGAGCCTGGAACGAAGTCGGCAGTCAGTTTCTCAGCGCGATTCGCGAGGATTTGCTGTAGATCCATGGGCAGACGACAAGCTATCCGCAAGAACTGCGCGATTTCCTTGCGACAATACTCGTCATACTCGTCATCCTGGTTTGGAGGGACCTCAAACTCAGCAATCGTCGTGAAGTACCCATCACAGTAGAAAACTATGGCCGCAAACCAGCAGGCCGCGTGCGCTTGAATGTCCAAGATGTTGTGAGCGCTGCCAGAGTCAAGTCTGAGGTGAAACGAGGTCTTTTCAGGTCCCTCCGCCAGCCAGGTCTCCAGCAACAGTACCACCATCTTGCGCCTGATCTCCCGAATCTCAGCGCCCACGCCGATGAAAAAATTCGCGTGATTCGCACCCTCCGGCATGTCGCTGAGGATGCCCTTGAAAGATGCACGTATCTCCTCATCTTGCAGGGCGAGCACCTTCTCCTCATCTCGTTCTTTCAGGTGCAGAGTGCGTAAATCGTCGAGCAACTTCACCACGTTGTCGCGGCGCAGGTCACGTCCCCGCCAAATCATGACGTCGATGATGTCCCCGAAATTGGCAGAGGTGGTCAGAAAAAGAGTCTCCAGGACAGTTCGCCCGGTGGAGCCAAATGGCGCGTGCAAATCAATCTCCTCGAGACAGAGAAGAGAGCAAGCGTGCCCCCACTTCTGGAGCCGAATCGCTGCACAGACTGGTGGCGTGGAAACGGGCTCGTTTGGATCCACGTCAAAGTTTTCCAGAAGCCACTCCAGCAGATCATGCTTCGCGTACCGCACAGCCCACAGGACGGCGGAAGCGGTGCCGTTTGCCAATCCCCCCAGGAGATAGTTGTGCTCATGGAGCAAATCTTCAATGGAATCAAAGTCTCGCTCACGGATCGCTGTCTGCAGGAGCCTTTCCTCTGCGCTGCCCTCACGCCCATCTGTTTCCGCCATTTCTCCCTCGGCAGATTCCACCTTAACACCGTGATCTCAATAAGTTGGCAAATCAAATTTCCGCCGTAAAGTTTGCAATCAAAATGATCCGTGACTTTGGAGATTATCATCCGTCACTGTCATCCCTCCCCTTTTGGCTGACTTAGGCCAACGATGACCTCAAGAGATGCGGCAGGGCACGTCAGTGGAGACTTCATCCTGTCAACACCTCGCGGCCCTGTGCTCGTCGACGTTAGGGAATCACGTGTGACGAATCAGGAAGGCATCAAGCAGGCGCTGAGGCGCAGCGATGTAGTCATCGGGGCGGACATCGTCACCGCCACCGATGGCTCTGGCGCTCTCTTTCTGGCCATTGCCGAGCATATCACCTGGTTCCATCTTCCTCTGTCACCCTGTGATCTCCCTCTGCGGAGGCTCATGACCCACCAGCACTGGGTGATCATCTCCTTCGCCCCTGACCACGCAGACGGTGGAAGATTGTCGAAGCCTGAGGTGTGGGCTGTCAGCATGGGGCTATTCAACGCCTTTAATCCGGCAGGAGTTCCTTCGGAGGCCACCGACCTGGAGCGCGACTTTATTGCCAGCATCTTACGCAAAGGGTCCTGCTCCGTCTGCGCCAAGGGCGAGAAGCTAGAGCCCTTCCTCGCGCTGCTCCAGCAGGTCTTCCCTGGTGTGGGCTTCGTGGTGAACGACGGGCCGCGAAATGCTGACGGCACCCGGGCGCGAGACAAGTGTGATTTTGAGATGTGGAGCATCATCTACTCCCCGCACTTCACCGAGGCCCAGTCCATGCGCTGCCAGGCGGCCGTCATCGAGCGCCTCCAGGGTTCCATCAAGATTCTCGGCAACGTCAGATATCACGCCTGGAGCGACTACTGACCCCCACATCTAAAGGTGGATTTATCATTCCCTTTTTGTTGTGAATTCTGCCTCATAAATGGGAACACAACGAATTGTCGCCAGCGAAACAAAGACATCTTGCTGCATCATTTTTCGATGAGTACATATCGCGGAGAGAATATTACGCACAAAAACAACGACAAGAGGAGTGAAGAGACAGAAGATTGAGTCAGAAGCGACTGTGGACGCCGAGGCCCCCGCGCGCGCGGATGCGCAGTAGGCGACCGTAGTGCGCGGCATCGGCAGCGTTGAGGGCCTTGTAGGCGGTCACATGACGCTGAAGGAACTGATTCCAGACCCTCTCCTCAACCCCGGGGACCAGGTGCCGGTGAGTATGGTTGGCCTTCAGGTTCAGGCGCAGGTGCTCCGGACAGAGCCGCAGAAGCCAGGCAAAGTAGTCGTGCAGGCGCCCCGCGTCATCATCACAACGTTGCGCAAAAGACACACCGAGGTGGCGCTCCAGGAAGCACACCAAACAGCAGGTGTCCGATCCCACCGCCTGAACTACATGCATCTCAATGGCGGTCTGATCATCCTCACCACTGACCATGTCATCTTCAGCAGTAGCATCACGAACCCCCTGATCGTCATTCTCAGCATCATCTTCAGCATTGTCCTCATCGTTGTCACGATCGTCGTGCCCATCACGGTCTGGATCACTGTTCTCATTCTGATGGTCGCCGTCGCTGTCGATGTCACCATCAGCAGTGGCTGGAGCTTCATGATCATCGGCAATTATCGAGGTCACATCAGGCTGATCTGCCGATATCCTCTGCGGGGCGATGCCAGATGATCTGACTGATTCATCATCTGGAGGCACGCCGCGGAGCACGTTCATCTGGCGGCGAGCGTACCACACACACTCGCTAAAAGCTTGCTCCGGAATCTTGGAGAGGGGAGCTCCCAGTGCCGCCTCAACCTCTCGCAGGAAGGCGGCTTTTGCCCCGGTTTGCTCACAGAACCAGGTTACGGCGGGCAAGAGTGACATCCTTGATTCCAATTTCCTTTCTCTCCTCCTGTCAGTCTTCGTCTCCGTCTCTTGTAATACTGGGGTTTTATGGGAAGGTGTATCCCTCCTCGAGTGCATCCACGATATCTTTGAATCATGATTCACATAACTTCCACACACTGAGTCTTCCAACTCCATCGTTCATCTTCGAGTCCAAGGACACAAACAATATCGCATTGAGACAATCATGATAGCCAAAGGCAAAAAATGGGGTGAGGGGATCACTGCATCGGCCACTTTGCTGTCAGAGACCTGAAGGCGTGCTCGGAGGCGGCGTGCGGGATGTACTGCCTCTGACACCCGGCCACCCTGAGGCAGAGCACCTGCTGAAGATCCAGGGGCAACTGCGCCGCGATATCTATGAATCGGGGAAGTCGCCCGGGCTCTATCGTGTCGCGCAATCGCAGGAAGTCGTCGGAGAAAAAGACGATCAGGGCGTAAACTTTGGCCCCAGCCGCGACAGTCATGCCGAGTGCCAGGCGCGCCTGTCGGGCAGCCTCTCCCGGGTCGCTCGCCATCAGCCGGATCATCTCCGCAACCTTGTCATTTCGATGGATGACGTCGAGCATGTCCAGCACGGTGAGCTCTGCGATTTGGAACCCGGTCGCGAGGGATCCGAAGCGAAATCTGCCCCGGAGCGCAAAATCAAAGGTCCTGCCGCTTGCGGCCACCTCATGGAGGAACCTGAGCGACGACTTCCTGGCCGAGCCACCCGACTTGCCCGCCTGCATGAGGACCGTCAGCCTGCCCCACGTTCGGGCGTTCATCTCTAGCCGCGTGTCAGCAAGCAGCAATCTCAGGATTCTCGAGTGGGGTCGAAGGCACTGCCCGAAGAGAATCGAGCCAGAATGACCGCCCAGGTCCTCACCGCGACCCATTTTGAGGTTTGGGTCTTTCAGCAGGTGACGCACGATGGCGTGTGCGGAATACCTGCAGGCGTAGACGAAGACAGAGCAGTACTCCCCGTAGTGAAGCACCGTGTTTCCAGTAATGAAGGGGTCGGCAGCGAAGGCTTCCAGCAATCTCGGCAGATCACGGGCCTTCAGGGCCTCCAGCACGGTCTTCATCAGCGGGCCAGCCAATCTCCACACCCCGCGGATTCCCGCAACCCACCTCCCTTCAGTTTCTTCTGCCATCTAAGTTGTCTCTCCACAGTCAAAAATTCACAGTATGTTCAATTAGGCAGTATTTAAGTCAGGAGAAACTTGAATTGCAGAACATCTCTTCTGTTGCCATCATTTTTAGTCCCTGATATCAAATGAATCATTGTGGCGCAACGCGGGTAGCCTGAGGCTCCTGAAGGCGCCCTCGGAGTCATGCGAAGGAATAAAAGTCTTGCGGCAGCCGGCGGCGCGGAGACAGAGGACCTGCTGAAGATCAGCGGGAAGGCGCGCAGCAATCAGCAGAAAACGCTTTCTAGGGTCTTGCAGTTCGTCGTCACGGCGCCCATTGTCGCGTAGAACGAGAAAGTCATCGCAGAGCAGAACCACCAGGGCGTACGTCTTGGCCGCGGTGATCATCGTCATGCCGAGGGAGAGCCGGGCCCGGCGGGTGGCCTCCTGCGGGTCCGAGGCCATCAGCCTTATCAGGTGTGCCACCTCGTCGTCGCGGTTGTCGAGGACGAGCATCTCGAGGACAGTGAAGGTGGGGACCTCCTCGCCCGGAGCCCAGGGAGCTAAATTAAGCCGCACGCGTCCGCGTGCCTCGAAATCGAAAATGCGCCCGCTGGCCGCGAGCTCTCGCACAAACCTAAGATCCCTTATTGCGCGTTTGCCGCATGGCCGCGCGGCCCTCATCAAGATGGTGTGCTGGGAAGTGTCGCGGGAATCGAGATCGAGCCGGGGGTCTGCCAGCAGCAGTCGCAGGATCCTGTAATGGGTTCGGGCCCACTGATGGAAGAGAAGCGAGCCACAGTTGGGCGCCGGGCCCGGATGATCGGGGGAGATGCTCAAGTGTGGGTCTTTGAGGAGATGACGCACGATGGAGAGTGCCCTGGACTTCACAGCGTAGAAGAAGAGCGACGGCCTGCAGGTGAGGCTCAGCGTAGTGTTCCCCGACACCTCGTGCTCTGCCTCGAGGATCTGGATCAGCGCCTGGAGATTTTTCTGGCCTATGGCCTCCACAACCCCCTGCAGCACCGCGCCGTTTAATCTGCGGCGACCATGCACGTCCGTGAGCCACATCGGTGCAGGCTCTTCCACCATTTCCCTTGCTTGCCGTGATTGGGGATCAATCAGCGCGGAAGAAGAAGGGCAAAATTGGGGAATATCGTTTTTTTGAACTTTAATCTCAAAACCCGCAAAAGACCGCCAGAATCACATCCCACTGAAGGCGGAATCGATGATACTTGTCGGAATGTAATAGTTGCCGAGAGCGATGGCACGGAGGCAGACAATCTGCTTTAGCTCCAGCGGGAGCCCGCTTAGCATCCCAAAGACTCTCCTGATACGACCTGGGGTGTGCTGCGGGATGGAGAGGAAGTCATCACAAAAGAGGATCGCAAGGGCATAGAGCCTGGCCGCCCGTATCATTCTCCATTGGCGAGGGAATATGTCGTTGTCCGTGAGCAACTCACGATTTCTATGCACGTCCTCCCAGGAGTTGTGGTCGTCTCTTCGCACCAGCAGTTGCCTCTTGTATTTGTAGAAAATGTAGAGAGCCGCACTTAGGAGTGGAGGGGGCTCGTGAAGCGACTCCAATGCCTGCACGATGTCCTCAGCGTAGGGGCCCCTCCAGGGGCCAGAGGGGCCATAGAAGAAGCCTGGGAAGAGGGCGACCAGAATGGCGTTCACCAGTTCAGTGTCCTGCGAGGCACAGGCGCCCCCCAAGGTGGCGCCCAGCGGAAGGATCAATGAAACGCCGGAAGCAACCAAGCGAGCACGGTGGACCTCGCGTTCGTCCACCCATTTCCTCTTCTCCGCACGCGCCGTCGCACCCAACACCGTCATTTCATATTCCTCTCCGTCCAGAGAACTTCGCCTCCCAAAGAGAAACCTCCGCAAGGACTTGAACATGGCGGGAGGCACCAAGAAGTCAGCGGCAGCAACAGTGGCACAATATCGAGGGACCCAGAGCACAGCGAAATGCAGGGAGGCAGGAAATTCAAGTTGAAATGATTTTTGGTTTCGACTTTATTGGATGATCTGTGATTGAACAATTGGACAAAGATGGGACTAGTCCTTGCCTTCGCGCTCCCGTAACATAAACGGCGCGATCCAGATGTCGCCCGAGGGGAGAATCTCGCACCGTTTTCCCTGGATGAGATAATGGCGGAGACTCTTGAGGACCCGCTTCATGGCGGTGGTAGACTTGAGCTTCGAGGACTGGAGGGGGTACCCGATGGCGTGCCGCCGAAGGGTGTCGAGCACCTTCTCCCTCATCTCGGATTCTCCCAGCAGGTCAACGACCGCCAAGAAGAGAGGCTTGATGACGGTGTCCCGGTCTCCCTTTACCTCAAGCGGAATGGTAATCACAGATTCAGGTCCGGGAGTAAAGCCAGTGGTGAAGACCTCGCCGCCGGCATCGAGATACGAAAACCACACCCGCTTCTGGGTGTTCAGCGCAGCCGCGAATGCCAGGAGTCTTGGATAGTCCCTCTCATCCACGAGCTCAAGTGTCTGACCCGACATTACGTGCAGAAAACAGGCCAATCAAGTGGGAGGAAGGGATTTAGGATCACAGCAACAACCTTTTCATGAGAAATGTATCTTCTTTTGATATTGTGATTGTCATTGACAGCAGGTATATCTCAAAAGCGAAAATCAGTTTTGAATCAGGCCCCGGGCGCGCCTGGTCCACCACCACTTGTTTGCCTCGTACTGAGGCTGAATGACCTGCGAGTACTGGACAAATCCGGCGATTGTGATGCCGATGCCCAGCAGTGCCGCCAAGACGCCAATGCCTCCCAAATAATCCCCGCGCATCGCGCAGATGAACAGCACCAGCACTAGGGACAGCAGAAGCAGGCTGAGAAGGGTGTAGACACCCGCTGGGGTCCACTGATTCCGCCAACTGGGGGCCTTGGCAACGGCCGGCAGGTTCTGCACGTCGACCATCTGCTGTGATTGGGAGGCCATGTTTTGCTTGTCGACTCTGACGGAGGGAATTTAATACTTGGCTGCGCAAGTTATTGTCTTCTGCCTCACTGCCCACCCCTCTTCCTGGGAAAGCCACCGGCAATCTGCTGATACGTCGCCAGTTTCTGTGACAAGATGGCCTGTCCAACCTGGAGACAGAGGCCAGCCTTGTTCTTCGGCAGAGGACTGATCCCCAGGGTCTGCGCCCAGGTCTTCAGTTGGCTGACAGTGTATTCATTCTCAAGGTGAAGCGCCTCCTCGAAGCAAAGCGAGTTGAAGCGCGCAGCCGCCGGCCCCATATTGTTTGGGAGGCCCGCCTTCAGGGAGGGGGCTCGGCTGGCCTGGGAGAGTGTCGGGAGACGAGAGGTTCCGACGGACCGGCCGTACGCCGGAGGGGGCCTGGTTGCCTGGCCATAGGAGGGTGGGGGCCCCTGGATGTAGGCGGGGACACCGCCCGCTGCCCTCAACTGCAGCAAATAGTCGCGCTGCGCCTGCTCCTCCGGGCTCCTCCGGTCGCCATAGACCTGGAGCAACTGGAGCGTGGCCCGCTGATTCTCGGTCAGGACATCTTCTGGTGTGCCCGGTGGGGGAGGGGCCTGTGGGGGTGGCGCTGAGTCCACGATCGCCGCCACGGCCGCCACGAGGGCCGCCCCATCTCGCGGGTCGCTCTGCAGGATCACCGCGGTGACCCGGGGGTCAACGATCCCGAGCACAGCCGTCTGATTGGCCGCTGACGGGCCAAATATTAATGCGTTTCCCAGTTCGGTCGGCCTGTCATAGAAGGTCGCCGTGTCGCGGTGCGTCGTGACGTTCACCAGGTCGTAGATCGCCCTCCCCCCGCTGTGGAGATAGATCCTCAGGACCCAGTCGCCCCCCAGCGGCGCTGCCCCGCGACCTGGGTCGGTTAAGGACGCCACCTTGACAGGAACCTCAACCGAAGTCGTCTGCCTTCGAACAGTTGGTGCACATTGAGACCTGGGAGATCGGTTGGGCGAGGTGACCGGCAACTGCGCCCGCAGGTTCCGAACCAGGTCGGCGCCGTTCCTGGCTAGAGAATTGTCCTCCAGCAGGTCGGCCACCTCCCGGCTCGGGACAACAACGACGGCGGTGCTGTTGCTGTTACTCGGGCCGAAGTTCAGGGTGTTGTCCCCATCGGCAAGAGACAGTGAGGGGGCGCGCTGAAAGTCAACCGTCCTCGCGCTGTTCTGGACGAGTTGATAAAAGGCCGGACCACGGTGGCTGGGGCTGACTTTCAGCACCCAGGTTCCTGTGACGGGCTCTGTGTCTCCGAAGTACGCCAGGTGCAGAACTCTCACTGGCACCACAGCGGTTGACATGTCTCCTGTGATTGACATCGTTCAATGCGCCACTTACAGGGGAGAGATGGTTTGAAGGGGATCGTCGGGCTTTGACCTGCTGTCTACCCAAGAACAGACCCTGAACACTTCACTCATTTGGATTGTTTCTCAGTAGTCTTCGCACGCAAAAAAAAGAAGGGAGAGGTTGCAGCCAGGCATTACGGGGTAGTCCAGGCCGAGGCGACGTTATGTCGCCCCAGCCAGACAACGATTTTAGAATGCTTTCGATGAAATGCCCAGCCAGAGCTTTCCCAAAAAAACCAGGCGATGGGTCGGTTGTTTTAACCCTTCATGTTGAGGGATGGTGAAGATATTGTGGGATGACAACGATGGCGTATCAGCATTTTATTCTGTTATGACTGATTCTGGGAAGCAAGGTTTGCGATCACAGAGTATTTCGTGACGAGCTCGGAGTGGCCGGTGCGTGCCTCGGCCTTGGTCATGTAGCGCTTCATATCGAGCTCCCCTCCGCCTGAGCCCTGACGAAACACCATGGTCTCGTAAGCTTCGTCACGATGATAGAAGCGCAATTTCACTGTAGAAATCGTGATGCCACCAGGGAAAGTCTCGTAGACGACGACAGTTGACATCGCAGGTGATGGAGGAGAGATGACCGAAAGGATTCAAGATTGATGTGAGTCTTCCTATCATGATATCCAATATCACACTACGCGCTATCATGATCATATTTGTTATATTAGGGCCCGAGATACAAGGCGCCGAAGAGCGATTCTGGGAGAAGGCCATCGTTCTTTTGGGCCCCATACCTTTTGCCTTGCATCTCTGAACGCTGACTCATCGCAATGGCAAATCTGACCGCGGCAATCGAAATCGGGGATCTGGCGCGGGTCACGGAACTCGCTTCGCCTCTTGTGCCTGGGGGTGTTGATGATGGCTCGGAGTGGACTGCCCTGCATGAGGCCTGCCACCAGGGGCGGGCCCATATTGTCGAGTACCTTCTCTCGCTGCCCGGCGTTGTGCCAATGGGCGTTGACATGTTCGGGCAGCGACCCCTCGACTCCGCAGCCAACGCCGCTGTTGTCGCGGCCTTGATCAGGGATCCTCGGGTGGATCCTGCCGCCCGCGACGAGTATGGGTACACTGCTTTACATCACCTGAAGGACCCCGCTGCCGTCGCACTTCTCCTCTCGGACAGACGCATTGATCCGAATGCGCTCGATTCTGAAAAGAAGACTGCATTCTACGCCGCCTGTGACGCAGGTCATATGGGGGTCGTGAGGGTGCTGCTGGGGGATAAGCGGGTGGACCGGAATCTGCCTTCCGAAATAGGCTGGTCCCCGCTGCGCGCGGCGTGTAGCTCCGGCCATCCCGACGTGGTTGCCCTGCTCCTCGCCGATCGTGACGTGGAATTCGGGCACGGCTGTCTCTTTGGCGCCTGCTACAGCAATCTGGCCTCGGTGATCTCGTTGCTGCTGAGGGACCCTCGCGTCAAACCAGGACACGGACTGGGCCTTGGCCACCAGACCGCGCTGCTGGCGTCACTCGTCCATGGCTGCGTTCAATCGGTGCGGCTGCTGATCGCCTCCGGGATGGAGCTCAACGAGAACATGAAGATGGACAAGTGCGGTACCTGGGAGACGAACATGACTGCCGTGGAAGCCGCTGCCTGGGCCGTGAATCATTCGTTCAACAGTTGGACTGATGACCCGGAGAGGCACCTCAGATCAGGCAAAATTGCTGACCTTCTTCACGACTACGTCAAGGACCGCCCTGGCGTAACCCGGCGGGTCAGAGAAGAACTCGCATTGGAAGAGAAATTGTTATCTGACAGGAAGTGAGTTCTCGGTTCGAAGGGTCAATTTTCGTGCGATGTTAAGCCTAATAAAATGAGGAAGATTATTTTTCGCACTTTCTTTCGGGATGATGAGAAATGAGTTGGGGGGGAGGAGATCAGAACAAGTCGTAGGTCCTCATGAAGTCGTGGACTGTCTTGATGTAGAGTCTGCGGCAGTCGGGTGAGGCCGAGAGGTATGCATCATGCCCTCCCTCTTTCAAGATCAGGAGGTGGTGCTCAGTGAAGTTAGCGTCGGTCAGGGCGGCGTGGAGCTCCAAGCCGCAGTGATGCGGCACGATCAGGTCACCCTTCGAGTACACCAGCAGGATCGGCAGGTCCTTGTTCTTGATATGGCAGACGGATTCAATGCCGTGGGGGCCCTTTAGATCGTACAGCGCAAAATGGGTCAGCAGCCACTTCCCCACCCTCGTCCAGCGCGCCAGCCACGACCTTTGCCACTTCAAGAGGAGCTCAAGGTGCGGAAGGCCACCCTCAATAATGAGGCCCTGTACCTCGGGATGAGGATGCAGCGCAAGCCAGTTCAGCGCCGCTTGACCTCCTCGGGAGATAGCGTAGATCAGGACTTTGTCGGGCTTATCGGCAGATGACATCATCTCCCGAAAGGCCTTCTCCATACAGGCGACGTCAGCAGTCTGCCCAAGATTTATCCTGCGGAAGTCGCTGAGGAAGCCCCAGCCGGCAGCGTCGATGCCGATGAGCCAGCACTTGAGCCAGCACCACAGCCAGCCCGCGATACGCCAGAAGCCGGACGCATTCTGGGTGTGGACATGCTCCGCAAAGGGCACCCAATGTAACTGCTCCGGCTCAAAGAACGCTGCGCCTGCGGGATAGAGCATGGTTGGATGAAGCATCCGCTGGAGACGGCTGGGTGGTGTGCTCGGCTCGGCAGGAACGCGCAAAGAGTACGGCCTCCGCGGTGCCCTGAGGTCACCGTGTGCAGGGATATTTGAGCAGTACCTGCTGGCCTGCGGCAGGGACGCGCAGTTACCTGGACAAAATAAGACCGCCGTCTTCCCCATTTTCCTTCGTTCTCAAACGATGGAAGGAACCAGCAAAAAAACACAAATTGTTGAAAACCGAGTTATTTTAGAATCGTGTCAACAGGTTTGCGAAGAACATGATCAAAACCAGAGACAAGGTGTGGGAGAACACCAGACAGAAGTGGGTCACTCTTTGCGACCTCCTGAAGCGCCCGGCCCTGCAACGTGGGAGGTGAGTCCACCTTGATCGACCGCGGCGGCGCGTGCCAGGAAATGATATTACGATCCGATAATGTCCCACGCCCCACCAGCGCTTGCTCAATTAGGGAAGTATCGACGTCGAACTCCTTGCCTTCATGGAAGCCCCCCAGAATCATTATCTCCTCCAGGAAGTCCTTGGACAGATGATCAGCCAGCAGCAAACTGAAGGATTGATGGCCGCATGGCCAATCTCCGCACACCGAAATTACGTCCACAAAATCCTGCCCGGGAGCGTCAGACTTGAGGACCAGAAGGGCGCCCTTGTGGCCGGAGGCAACAAGCACAAGCAGCGCATCAGGCCCAGGCTGCCTGGAAAATACGGAGAGCGCCAAGAAAAGCGGCACCCGCCAGTTGACAAGGACAGGCTTTCCGCAGATTCCGTCAAGCTTCACAGCACCCTTCCGAAGATACCACTTGCAATCAGAATGATAACGCCTCAGTGAGGTGCAAATAATATCCCGCAGTCTCGCCTTGGAGGCAACCTCCGGCACGGCGATCTTTTGGCGGTCGGCCAGACGTCTCAGTCCGTCGATGGAGAACTGCGCGCCCATGTGGTGGCACAGTTGATCAAGCTCATCAAGCACGGCCAGAGGGACAGGCGCCGTCACCCCCGGAATGTTGAGATCCTGTTGCTCGTAGAAGGCGATCGCCTCCCGCAGGGTGGCACGGTCTTCGGCATGTGGCAGCGAGAAAGAGATGGAGCAGGCGTCATCTGGGTGACATTGCCATAAATCATCAGTCAAGAGGAACCTCGGGGGCTCATCGGCCACCTGCACAAGAGTGCCAGAGACCGAGGGGAGGGGCGGGCGTTGGTGAGATCCCACTGTGCCTCCGCGCACCATGACATCCCACCTGGCCTGGGGCTGGTCAAACAGTACCGACACCTCAACCCGGTATCCTCCGCCGGGCAAAGTCCTCGGAACATGAGATTCGAAGGCGCTCTTGTACACGATGGACCAGGCCTCAAAGACGATCATGGCAGTTGACAGCAGGCAACAGGCAGCAGGCTCTGTGTCCGGGTAAGATACCACTGCTCGATTGGTTGATCGCTCTATCGAAATTTGAGATAATCTGAACGATGCCCGGCTCAGGAATCACCCACCATCACTGTGACCACCTCATCAAAAAGATTGAAATGTGTACGAGTACGAGATCTTTATTTTCTGACACAAGATCATTTTTTGAAGCAAGATCGTTTTTGAGGCAAGATCATTTTCGGGGAAACCTCCAGCATCGGGCGACCTCGAGCAAGATCTCTTTTCCGGGACGAGTGGACGTGCGATCGTATTCTGTCAGGTCAACAAGGCAAGATTCACTGGTGAAGGGGTCAGTGTCCACGGTGATATTGATCCCGCGCGAACAAAGGGAGGTGATCTTGGTCGGGAAGGTGTTTGGCACGACCTCGTAGAAGAACACTCCATCATCATTTCCCCGACGATCGGCATTCAGCCAGAGGGCGGCAACCACCTGGCGAAGCGAAATTCGCGCAATATCAAATGTGTTGTCTGAATCTGGCTCGCTGGACATGGCTGAAGAGAAGGAAGGTGGGAGAGACAAAATGGTGGACAACATTTATTATCCGGCATCAAGACGATGCAAACAAAACGACGAACATCACTCAAGACCGTCATCATCGCTTTCGTCGGCGGACTCATCATCATCCCCGTCATCCTCATCACTGTCTTCGCCGTCACGAGGCTTCGAAGCCTGGACCCAACCCTTGAGCCTCAGAAAGGCGATCGCCTCCTTGAGCTCGGTGCCGGCGATCCAAAGCTTCCAGGGGTAGGTCTCCCTAGCGCCGCGGAAGGTGGACAGATGCTCCGGAAGCTCACCCTCCCCATAGCAGGAAACCTGATACGTAACACCCTCCAGCGGCTCCTCATTGCGGACGTAGTGTGGGGCTACGATGAAGGTCATCACGCTGCTCTTCTTGGCGACATCCTTTCGCAGGATCCAGCCGCGATCGCAGAGGAACTTCTTGTACTCGTGCATGGCGGTCGGCTTGACCGAGACAGAGCCACCTGCCGAGAGACGCTCCCACTTGGCACGAAGGCCCTCGGGGAAGTCAGCCTCAGTCACCCCGCTGGCGGAGAACGTGAGGTAGTAGGAAAACACCTGTGCGGGGCAGGACTCGCCCACCATATCCACATCAACAGAGAAGTACCTGAAGGTGGGAAACGGGGCCACCTCGAACTTCCTCATCATCGCCCCGTCCTCTCCGGCACAGGCAGGCACTTCGTTGGAGATGACACGTTGTTCTTCCATTCGTTCTCAGAAAAAAAGGTCGGGGAGAATGCTGCTTCCGAATGTCGGTATTGCAGAGACGCAGAGGACTGTGAGACTTCAAGATATTTATTGCAATAAAAACAATCTCCGATGAATATCAGGTTTTAGAAATCACAAATCACACAGAAAGGATATTCTCCGATATGTTCACTCTTCGCCATCATGACTTCCACCACAATGAAGGCCGCCATCCCTGTCATCTCTGTCATCGATCTCGTGGCCATCATCGCCATCATCGCTGTCAACGACATCACGGTCAATGGGACTCTCTGTCCAGCCGTGGAGGGTGAGAAAGCTCCTAGCTTCGGCGAGGTCGCAATCCGCGACAGTGAAGTCCCGGGGATATTTGCCGCGTGATCCCTCGAATGTGGGGAGAAGCACAGGAAGATACCCCTCCCCGAAACAGGTGAAGTCAAAGTCCCCGCAGGAGATAGCCGGCGTCACGCTGAAGGTCATGACGCGGTTCCTCTCCTTGACATCGCGGCGCAAGATCCAGCCGTGATCGCAAAGGAACTTCTTGAAGTCGGGCGTGTCGTTCGGACGTACCTGGACCTAATGTAGCAGCGAGCCGTCAGTCAGGATGTGGTCGCACACCTTCGATAGTCCGGCAGGGAAATCGACATGAGTGACATTGCGCGCAGCGAAGTGGAAGAGATAGCTCATGACAGTCTCAGGGTCTGATTCACCGATCGCGCCCTCCTTGATGGAGAAGTATTTCTCGACGCCGAAGGGAATCACCCTCATCCGCCTCATGATCGCAGCGTCCTCGCCAATAACGTCAGGCGGGTCGTTGAATGCAATGCGCGGCTCCATTCCAGACAAAAAAAACAGCGAAGAAGTGAAGGGTTGGAAAATGAAGACGCTGATGACAAATGGGAAGTGAATGAATTGATAATTTTCTTTGGTATGAATGTCACTACAGATATTGGCACAGTGATTTCGCAAGACACGAATTGTGATAAGTAGGAATATGATGTTAAGGATATCCCTTATTCAGCAATCACGGTCCACGTCGCTGTCGGAAGTGTGGTCCGAGTCGAAGGTAACAGCATCACGCCGAAGAGGGAGCCATTATCGGAACGACGATTCGCATTGATTTGGCTCCCAGGTGATGAAATCGCAAAGATAGACTTTACGGCATCCTCGTGCTCGTGCTCGACAGTATCCGTGATTGTGGGCCAAGCGCAGTATTTAACCGAAGATTGAAAGGTTGTTTCCCTTTTAATGAACGAGAATGAAAGGGGGAATATCAACAAACGATCTCTTTTTGTGATGCACGATGACATACATCACTCGTAGAGTCCAACTTCGTGGGCGGAGGAAGGTTCCGGGAAGGTGCGGCCGAGTGAGGACATGTCCATCCTGCATCTGGCCCCGGTGAAGGCTTGTCCCCTGGAGCGGACTGACTGGCAGTTGCAACTGCCGTTATTGGCCCTGTAACGGAAGGCTCTGGCATTCTCTGAGGGACAGACATTTGATGCGCGAAATGACCAATTTCCTAGGGCTTGCCGACGACACCCGTGGAGTACGGGGACTATCGACTTCGCGATGCTGAGTCCCGAGATGTCGCACTCTCTGGCACCACCGCAACCTCCGCCTCCATTTCCACAAGATCCGCAACCCATGATAACAACTTTTCGGGGGAAATTTATGAAGGGAGACGATGAAAGAGTGCAGGTGATGTGGCTTTGACGTAGATCTCATCTTTTTTCTTGTTGTTCGTCGTCGAGGATCAGGCTGGCCGGGTTCCGTCAGCCCTTGTCACCTGAAAAACACAGAGTCACCGTTAAATCCATCCCTTTTACCTCTCCATTTCCCAAACTCTTCCAATCTCTTCTAAACTCTCAAATCCATGGGGTGCTCTGGTGGTGGCTGCGGAGGTGGGGGCGGAGGTGGGTGCTTGCCTGCGGAGGCGTGGATTGGCTGCAATGAGGGAGACAGAGGCTGCGGAGGCAATCCCTGCGAATTTGGCAATTGCACGGGAGTCGGCGGCTTCGGCTCCTTTCGCGGCGAGGGCTACCGCACAGAACTACGCCGGCAAAATCTGCGCCGGGGCGACTGCCTTGGGGGTGGTTGCGGCGGAGAAATCGGGAGCGGAATCTGCGGACTGAATCGGCCTTGCGTACTTTCCCTGAATCGGACCCCATCCAGAATCTTTGATCGCAGAATTCGCTGCCGCGACCAAGTTATTGAGGCCATCCGCCGCACCCAGCCGAACGTCTGTTTGCCGCCATGTTGGGAGACGCACTCCTGGCCCCGACCGGGGTACATTGGCTACACTGTTGACAACCCGCCTCAGCAATGAGCGATTATGTTTTGTCTTCAGAAGGTGGCGTGGCAGGAGATAAATGTCAAATTGCTCATTGCAAAGAGTATCACATAGTCTTCTTTATTTTCAGCGACCAGGAGCCTTTCGGTTTGATATCCGTAACTTTCCGCTTTAATCGCCTACCGATGCTGTCGCAATGATCGGCTGGGAGCGTAGTCGGGGTCAAGCTCTCCCAAAATTCATCGATGAATGACGCAATGTTCTCCGGCATCCATCGCTTGAGAAGCCGGTAGTCGGAACCAGGTTGGGGAAACCAGAGAACCGATGATCCCCTCGAACGAAGCGCACCCCACGCCTTCGCTTGATCGTGGTCATCGTCAGAAATGAGGAGGGGGACAGCCGGGCCATCACCAGTGATTGCGCCGTACAAAGAATCAAGTGCTTGCTTGCGAGCAAGGGCAAGCCTGTCCCTCTCCTTTCCCAAGACGCGTTCTCGAGTCAGAAACTGAAGGATGCCTCGTCGAAATCGGAGACAACGAGCATAACGGTTCCTGAAAAATCGGATTAGAACAGCAGCCTTCCGCTCAATTAATGCCTTTCGTTCGCGCATTAAAAGGAGTCCAACGCCACTGACTAACTCTAGCCTGCGCTTGTAGCGCCTTCTGAAAAATAACACCAAGCGAGTCGCATGATGAATTCGGAGCTCCATTTTGCTGGCGAGCTCCTTCGCATTCCTTAGAACCCTGATGTTTGTATCCGCATCGTCTGGGACGTGGCAAAGGGCCATTCGAAGGCGCATGAAACATCCGAAGTTCCAAGAGAGGAGACCTCGCTCAAAAGCATCCCAGAGAGGCTTCAGGGCGACATCCAAGTTTGCCACATGCCTGGCAGTATCTGCTTTGTGAGCGACGAATAGGTTATTGCACGACCAGCAACGAGTGTAACTATTCGTAATAAACCGGTCGCAGTCAAGACACACTCTGCAGGAAGTGCAAGTTGTCTGGGGTTGGCTGATGTCCAACAGGGTCAAATCCATGCCGTTCAAAATATCAGCCGCTCTAATCTCGAACAGGTGATCCTTGGCACACAACGTCTGCAATGCGACGAGATCACTTTCGCTCTTCGCGTGAGTATGAAATATCTCGATGATCCCAACCACCTGCCCCCCCCTCAAAACAGTAACATCAGGGCGTCTCTTCGCCGCTCCACCTTCGATTTGAATGACAATCTCCCTTTCGGCGATCGCTCGGCAGGAATCGTCGAATCTCTTCTCGAAAATTAGCGATCTGCAGGGCGGATTGCAGCACAATCGTGCGAAACGAAATTCCGACAAACGCTGACAAACTAAATCCTTTGCCATCTTGTGTTCGACAGATTCCCCTCCCTTACATCCGCGCCTGGCTGCAACCTCATCAGCGTTGTGCGCGAAATGACTTTGTCTCGCCTTACAACGCTTATAATAAATTGGCTTACGACACTCATAGCAGGTGAACCCGCATTGACCTGCCTTCACCGAAGTGTAGTGCACAAGTTTGCCAGCCTGCAGCGCCCACTCAATCATCACAGACATGTTGAAACTCACAGATACTTGGAGAAGTGTGAAGGAGAACAATAAACAGGGAATGTGATATCATCTATCAACAGAACAATACGATTCCAGTCCTAAAGAAATGTCTGTTCACTTCATCTCTAATCTATGCGATTTGAGAAACTATGTTCGATCAAGGGCACCAAATCAAGGATCGACGAATGAAGATCAGCAGAACGATCAATCAGCAGATTCGGCAACAATCACGAAAGAGGATATCAAAGAGCAGAAAGAATCTTCCTCGAAGGTGATACGAAGCAATGATATTTCTGATTATCGCACAGCGAAATGGCCACGACCTCGGCTGCCGTGTCCTGATTGTGGCGCAATGATGGGACTGAAGTGGGGAGCCAAGGTCCGCCCTCACTTCGCGCACAACCTTGGCCGCGGCACCAGCACCGCTTGCGCCAACAGCGGAGAGTCGCTACTCCACCTGCAGGGCAAGAAGATCATCGTCGAGCACCTGAATCACGGTCTCCCCATAGCCATCGAGATACCATGCCCCAGATGCCGCGACATCAAGATCAGCACCATCCAGATCACTGATCAGGAATCAGAAAAGGCCTGCGAGGAGATGCCTCTCCGGGATGGGAAGCGCGCTGATGTGGCTATCCTCGATACAAAATCAGATGAGATCAAGATGATTATCGAGATACTGCAGACACATCGCACCCTGGAGCAAGATCGGGCCGGATATCTCTGGCACGAGTTGAGTGCCGCCGACATCGTGCAGTGCGCCCTTGATGACAGCAGTGATCAACTTGACCTGACCAGTGGCTGGAGGCTGCGGGACCAGCGGAGCTATCCGCCCTGCGAGACCTGCACCTCCAAGGCCCGGGGAGAGGCTGCGGCGCATGAAGAGAAGCGTCAGCGGCACCGGATGCTGGCGAGAAAGGTATGTGAGGGCAGGGCTGAGAACGAGCGGGAGCGGTGCCGCCTGGCCGACGAGCGGCGTGAGCTTGAGGAGGTGGAGGTCGCCCGGATCAACGAGATCAAGGACCGCCAGGAACAGGAGGTCAGGCAGAACCGCGTGCAGTTGGAGGCAACTTTTAAGGCACTGGCGAGGGCGATGGGCTATCTGAGGCATGACGGAACTTGGACACTGCGCTGCGCAAGACTGGTGAGCGCGACATCCGCTGCCGCCTCCGCTTTCATGACAGAGAGTCGCTGCTTGAGGTGCCTAGAAGCATGCTGCGCCGTGAGTCTCGCCCGGCCCTTCTGTCGCGCCTGCTGGCTGCACATTAGAGTCTAAGCTTTTGATAAAATCTCACATAATTGTTGCGAAATTCATGTCAGCGTTTTCTGTGTCATCGCATGACTTTATTATTCTTGAAGAAGATGACAATGATGGAATAGCGCAGCACCTTCTCGGCATGTTCAAGGCGGCAGAGGATGAAACCTAAACATGCGCATATGGATATGCGGTGCGAAAGGTGCAACATGGCCAAAGGGTATCGCCCGACCTTTCGCAAAAGTTTGCCCACCACTTCGAACGAAGAGAAGGCTTGATCTCGGGAGCCTTGACACCAGCGGAGACGGAGGCGGAGGCGGCGACCACAGTGGGAGTGATATTTGGAGTGAAGACGTGGAAGTTGTGAGGCCTCTGGTCGTTGGGAAGAATGAACCTGAGGGGGGCAACGCCTGAGCTCAGTTGCGAGACCTCGGGCTTCGCGACATCGGAGGCGACAGGCGGGCGAGGAAGACCCTGCTCCTCGAGCCAGGCCCGGAACACGAGGTAGTGCCAGTAGCAGATTTCCCTCCCGCCAATGGTCAGGGGGAGCCCGGTCAATCTTACCTCGATCACCCCGCCGTTGTCCACGGCGAAGGCCCTCTCCAACAGGGCACCTCTCAAGGCGGGCTCGAAGGCCTCGACGATGAGGGCCAGAGATGCTTCGAGCAGGGCATTGTAGGCGCGCGCGACAACCGTCGCCGAGCTCCTTCTGAAAAGAATAATCGGCATGGCGAGAACCAGCGTCTTGCGCCGATCCTGGCAATGACAAGGAAGTTTCGGGAGCAGGTCATCTCGCGGCCACTGGGCGAACGTGACACCCGCTGGAGCCAGGGAGTTCATCTCGTCGATGCGAATGACCAGGTCAGAGAAGGTGTCGAAGGGGATGGCATCGCGTGGCAGGTTCTCCAGGTACCGAACAAGGCAAGCCTCGAGCTCATGCTGTGTGCCGCAACGTGGCCTCTCGTCAGCCGCGATCTCGCAAGCCTTGCTGACCAAAGCAACAATGTCGCTCACAGGCGCAACGGTGGGCGCTGCAACAGGGATCGCGGTCCCCACCGCGGAAGTGACCCGATTGGGCGCCATAGCAGGCGACCCGGCAGGCTGCAGGATCAGGCCGTGACAAATAATATTCATCTCGCTCATCGCGGCCCTAGAGGATGGAGTAAATGACTCCGGATAAGAACTCGGGATGGAGGAAGAAAATGGCGTGGAGGCGCAGCAGCAAAAGTCGGTGACCCCAAGACTTACCGCTGCTCGACACTTCAGTGCAAAATGATTCGTGATAAACGATATCAGATCGCCAACGATCACGTTGATCGTCGTCGACAGATCTTGTGATCCATGATATTTCATGTCTCTGATAATGATGACAATCGCTTCACAATGTTTTGCATTAAGTGAATCAGTGTCATAAGCAGAGTCGATTTGAATCCGCAAGTCTCCGCTTGTCTTTGAATTTCCCCCTTACCAACCAAAATGTACGCCATCCTCCGAAGCCTGGCGGCTCATCGCGCGGCCTTGAAATGCCGTGGAAGAAGCATGGCTACGGTGACGACGATGGAAATCAAGCTCGACAAGGCGACTCCCGCCACCATGTTTGACAAGCTCTGCTGGGTCTCGAGCCTCATCGGGCTGGCAACGATCGCTGCAGACCCACCCCGCATCCGGACAACATGACCCACCTCTTGTTCCTGATGTTCATGCTGGCACAAACGAAATTGGTTGTGTGTTTTCTCTTTCACGATGCAAACAAATGATGCTTGTTGGCTGAAAAACAAAATCATCTTTTCTTCTTCGCACTGAGGACAGAAATGTGAGATTTCAGGTGTCTTGAGGTTCTCTGTTTAGCGTCGCCCTCGGCCTCACTTGTGCACCTGTTGGAATCGTTCGAGGTGATAACTGAGAATGCGATTGCTCACGATATCTATTATCATGATGCTGGAAATTTCCCATGTTTCAATGGTATCAAGGATACAGGAATACATGCATATAATCGTATGGACCCTCCTCGAATTTTGTCATCATGACAACTCCAATCCGGATGATCATGAATCGAACTGTGGAAGAATTGCAAGCATTTCTGTTGCTTGTTCGCCCGCGACTTGAGAAGCCTGGTCTTTATCTTGATTTCGATATCAACCGCCTCTATCAAGACCTTGGAGGATGCCCCATCCTTCATGCCGCCACCGTGATTGGGGGCGACATTCTGCGCCACGTTCTTGCCTTTCCAGATCTTGAGGTGAACGGTGTTTTTGGTGACGGTATGTTCGGTGATGGCGGGAGTGCGGTTCACGTCGCTATCGCGTGGAATGAGCGGAGCCTGCGGGTGCTGCTCGCTGATCCGCGGGTGGACCTGACGGTGGCGAACGCTGCCGGTCACACACCGCTTGAGTTCGCCGCCCTGTTCGGCAAGTTGAGGGCGGTTGTCCTGCTGCTGGCCTCCGACAAACCTCAGATTGTCCGGGTGATCTCCCGCGGTGAACGCAGGGCTGTCGACCGTGCGGGACTCTACGCGGGCGCAGCGGTCGATGACCTCGGACGCCCCCTTCCCCAATGCTCGCGTGATGAGCTCGTGAATTGGAAGATTAGGAGACTTCTTCAGTGGTATTTGATTCAGCCGCAGGATATCTCGCGTCACTGCTTGAAGGTGAAAACTAAGGATCCGGGCCACGTTGGAGCGCCGCTCTTCGCGCTCGTCCTGCTCGCCACAGACGGCTACCTCGCTGTGCCTGTGGTCCCACCTCCTGCCACGCTGTGGACGTTTCTTTCGAAAATTCAAGTGCATCGGGAGGAGGGCGTCGCGGGTGCGTACTTGAGGCGCTTCTTGGGGATCGCCGCGAGGCTTCCCATCGAATTGCAGATGGTGCTGTGCAACGTGGCTGCTGGGTCCACCAGGGCCAACATCACATCCGCTGCGGCAGAGCAGGCCCTGCGCGATATCATTTTCCAGGACGTTTGTCATTCTTCGTTCTCTCTGCGCATGTCAATCTCCTGGCGAATAATAACAAGGAAATGATGATGATTCTTCCATCCTTTTTTTGGGAATGCAAACGGAGGGATTTAATGTTGTGAGTTGCCCCTTCTCTGGCAGGGTAAAATAATGCTGCTAGATCAAACTGCCTGCTTTCCACTTGATCAAAATTAAGCGCGGAAGTCCAACACCGAATATGACAGCAACTCGTCCCCTGGTGTTCAGCCTGCCTGAGGTTCAGTTCCTGGACTCTGATGAGCCAGAGGGCCCTGCGGCCCCGGGGCAGTTGACGGTCACGCTGGCGGGGCCCGGGCAGTTGGTCTACCGTGTTGCAAATGACGCACTCCCCGATGGCGTGGACTTCAGGGTGGTGGAACCGGACCGTGGCACGCTGACGTTCAGCACTGGGGACACGATGCCCATCTCAGCCGAGGTCACTGGACTTCCCTTCACCAACACCTCCCGCGGGGGGGTCGGCAATCCTGGGCTTCTCTACGACGGCATCGACGCCGGCTTTCGCGGCACTCCGCAGCAGAAGTACACCATCCTGCGCGGGGTTGAGAAGACCACCGCAGCGGTAAATCTCGCCCAGCGACTGAGCGACTCCTGCGCCGAGGGGACGCTGGAGGACGACCTGGCTGCGGGCACCAAGGCTGACGTGCTTGACCTGGCGAACAGACTCGGACTCTCGCTCCAGGCCTTCCCACAGAGCGCCACCAAGCGGGTCCTCTGCGGCAGGCTCGCCGACTACCTCTCCTCGCATCCCAACCCCGACGCCGCCCTCGCCGCCGCTCTACTCCAGTAATCTTGTCACACCGGATGTGACCTGGACACTATCGCGCACTTTGGCCATCACCGTTCCGTAGAATCCTGCAATTTGGGGCGCGTGCTGTAACTCGTGACTGTCTCCAGTGATTGAGCGGAGCGGAGCAAGAAATAAAGGCAGAGTAATGAGGGACAATGCAGCGAATGGTGAAGAAGGTGGCGAAAATAAACGATAAAGTGTCCTTGCAGTGATAAGCATCACATCGCATAACCTCGCATCGTCCCGGATCGTCCCGTCGTATTCCGCACCTCGCCTCTAAACCCAGACATGTCCACCCAGAAATTGGTGATCCCGGACTCGATTGCGCTGTACGATGCGAACAGCAATCTGGTGAGCCGCTACACTGCGCCATCGCCCCAGGAAAATAGTGCGGTGATCGTCTTCGATGACCACACCTACGGTAGCGCGTTGCCGGAGATCAGCGGCGCGGCCTATGGGAGCAACCAGATCGGACCCTACACCATCCTGAAGGCCTACAAGAGCAACACGCCTGGGGCGCCGCGCAATTACGCGGTCTCTTACATCTACACGCTGGCGAGGCCGGACTCACGCGCCCCCGTGGGATTCCTCACCTACTCGCTGAGCGGCCGCCCGGGGACCGGCGGGCTCGTGGCGCAGGGTGTGACGCCCAACATCGAGACTGGCTCGCCGCCTCGCTTCAATCCCCACGAGGGACCCGCCGCCAGGGAGATGGTGGCCAAGTCGCTGGGCAAGTCGCTGGCGCCCCGCTACAACGCCCTCTGTGACCAGGTGGCTGACGACATCGCCAACAAGGGCTCCGCCGATGACATCAAGGCCTTTGCCGCCGAGATCGGGGTCACCGTGCGCAAGAAGGACAGGAAGAACGACGTGTGCCGCGACGTCGCCGATAAGTTGGTCGCGAGCAAGTTGGCCACCTTCGACGAGATCAGCGGCCACCGCCCCATAAACCTCTCCTGGTGGCAGTCCTTCCTCAACTGGTTCAGATCCTGATCCACCTCGCCCCGCCCGATTTCGGAATTATCTTTATGCTGATTCCATTTTCCATTAAACAAGGGAGGCAATAAGGGTATGCAACGCAGACTCGAGGTGTTTTTTCAACACTGTTTGCTTGGGCGAGCTCTGGCGCCTGTGACAGAGCAGCATCTGGAGCTCCATGGGGAGCATCCTCAGAATAGCCCAAAATCGTTGCGCCCTGTGATCGCAGTCGGTGATGTGGTGACGCAGGAGGAGGAAGTGGTCCGATAATAGGACACCCGCGGCAAAATCAAGGGCGACATCTTCCGCCACAAAGCCGAGCTCCAGACGAAGCTCGTTGCGTGTGCGGAGCGGATCATCGACGTATCGCTGTATCAACTTCCTGGTATCGCCGCGAGCAACTTCTAGAGCAGTCTTGCCAATCCACAGGACGTCTTCGTTACCTTGGGACGACGACTTCACGCCAAGTTGCAGGCGCCCAACGGCAAAGTATGCCAGGATAAAGCTCACACTCGGGACTCGGTTTTCAAGGCAAGCCAGCCACAATGGAGAGGTGTTATCTTCGGTGAGGCAGTTGATGTCAACCTCGTCCGCCCCCCGGTGATCGCAAAGCAGCCTGAGGATGGGCCAAGCCTGGGCAGAAGATCGGCAAGAGGCAGCGAAATGGAGCGCAGTATAGCCAGTCATGGTGGGCAAAGCAACGAGGACCAAAGGATGACGCAGTAGCAACTTAACAGCAATTTGGTTGCCGGAGATGCAGGCCATCATGAGTGGCGTGGTGCCATTGATGGTTCGGTAATTAATATCCTCGCTCTGCATGCCGGGTTGCTTGAGGAAGGACTCCAACTGCCCCGCGAGATTGGGCCTCTGAGCGCACGACGCAATCAGGCGACCGCGAGGGCTATCCGCGTTGGGAGGCGACGCCACTTGCATCATCAATATTGAGACCCTGCGCTAGGACTCAAGCCTTCTCGATCCATGATTCACAGGCATCTGTCCACAATCAGGATCAAAAAGTGAGCCGCAACCATCACACAAAATGCTCCCTGTGAATCGCGAGGACATTGGGGACATGGAGAACATCATCATAGGATCATCACAAAATATGTGACGAGCGGGGGGGATCGAAGCGATTGTCAGTGGAATTGTTTACCCGCTCATGTTCTGCAAAGTAAGTGACACAGAGTATGTGATGTATGATGCGTGATGTGTGATGTGTTATGTGTGATGTGTGTGATACGGAATGGGCGAATATGTTTTTCGAGGCAGGAAGGCGTCGCGACTCACATAGCATCAAACCGCATGCTCTTCAACCTGCGGCAGAGGAGCCCCCACCATGAGTAAGAATGGGGAGCATCGACGGCGGTGACCTTCTGCCGGGGACGCGCAGAATCAGGGGAGAAGAGGTGGAAGTTGTGAGGCCTCTGGTCCTTCGGAAGGGTGAATCTCAGGGCGAGTGCTCCAGCCAAGAGGCCGGCGTTCTGTGACTTGGTGAGCTCGGACAGGGGAGGCGGACGGGGAAGTCCCTGCCCCGCGAGCCAGGCCTTGAACGCGGAGAGGTGCCAGTGGCAGATGGGCATGCCCCCGACACTTTGCGGGAGGCCGGCGAGTTGGATCTCGATGACCCCAAACTCGTCCACCGAGAAGGCCCTGTTAAGGAGGGCGCTCCTGAATGAGGGCTCAAAGGCGGCGACGACAAAGGCCACCACGCCGTTGGTCAAGTTGTTGTAGGCCAAGGCCAGGGCGGTGGGAGAGCTCCTCCTGACGATGATCTCAGGCACACTGATGACCAATTTCCTGCCCTGGTCGAGACAGTGACTCGGGAACCCGGCGAAGTTCTGCTGCTGCGGCCAGCGGCGGAAAGCGACCCCGGGGGTCGCGAGCGCGCTCATCTCGTCAACGTGGACCACCAGATTCCCGTCGTGGTCGAAGGGAATGGCATCACGGGGCAGGCTGTCCAGATGGCGCGCCAGGCACGACTCAAGCTCCTGCAGGGAGCCACAGCGCGGCATCTCGTCGGCCACCACCTCACACGCCTTGCGCACCAGGCCGATGATGTCACCAACAACAAGCGGATCATCCTTAGTTTGGGGAACGCGGCAATACGGTTTCTGAAGCATCTCAGCCATTGTGTGACGGCGACTGTGATGGTGACTGTGACAGTTGTCTGGGGAGGAGAATGTGGTCGGGAGAGGTCCAGCAATCAATCGCAGCCGGGCTTCTTTGAAATTTATGCCTTCCTCTCCGCGCGATAACTGAAGACTATCGGAGATGGTGTTTCGCCATTCAGGTGCGGTTTCTTAGATACAATAAAATGTGCCAGTGGCGGCAGAGAGGATAGTCACTAAGAAGGTGGCGGGAGAGATGATGGTCACGGAGAAGATAATGGCGGAGAAGATAATCACAAAAAAAAGATAATGGCGGAGAAGATAGTGGCGGAGAGAATGGTGGTGGAGAGAATAGTGGCGGAGAGGATGTTGGTGGTGATAGTTGAGCTCTCTCTGCTTCCGACATTTCGCGATGGACTCGCGGTTTTTGAGATCGTGCGAGATTCAGGAGGGTCTCCGCTGGCGGCTCGAGCAGCGTCTCCTTGGGCGATGTCGCGGCGATGATTTCGACATTAACGCCACGTATCCTGAGCTCGGTGTCCCGCTTCTTTTTGCTGCTGCTGCGGTTGGGGGGATATTTCTGGATCTGGTGCTCGCCTTTCCTGACCTGGATGTGAACATCGCCCCGAATAAATTCACCGTCCTTCACTGGATCGTGATGCGCCGTGCACAGAGCCTCCGCACTCTACTCAGAGATCCCCGGATGGATCTCTGCGCGGAAGATGGTGCGGGTCACACGCCACTTGAGCTCGCCTGCCTCTTCGGCAAGGTGGATGCTGTCTGCCTGCTGCTCGCATGCGACAAGCCCCAGCGCATTCGCGTACTTGGCTTTCATGATTTTTGGGACGTTGATAACTCATATTTCTACAGCAAGAACTGCTCGCGGGACCCCGCCCTCAACGGTGAGATCAGGCTGCTAACTCGCAACTACCTTACAATGCCCGACATTTGCCGGCACCGGCTGAAGGTGCGGCTCGGGGATCCAGGCCACGTTGGCGCCCCTCTCTTTGCCATGGTTCTTCTATCTTGTGATGGCTACATGCGCGTCCCTGATCCGGCGCCACCTGCGACAGTATGGAATCTCCTTGTGAAGATGCAGATGACGGGCCAGGAGAAGCCCGCCGCCGTTCAACTTCGGCGTTTACTTGCCATCTCCGCCAGGCTCCCCATGGAGGTGCAGATGACGCTCTGCAACATCGCTGGGGGGTCTTCCAGGCTTAGCATCGCCTCCGGGCCGATTGACCTGGCGCTCCGCCACCTCATTTATCAGAATCTTCGTGACTCCTCGATTTTATTTCGCCTCTCCACGCTGCGCCTGTTATGATCCAATAGATTTCTTATGGATCATGGAATGTTGCGCATTTGAGTAGTTGCTCCGTTGCCGCCGAGAGGATGGCGGCGTCGGTGAGGCCGAGGTATCCCCGGTCGTTAAGCGCTGTGTAAAAGCCTAGCATGGACTCTGGTATTGGCCCCTCCCAACCCCCGCCTGGCCTGGCGACGGCCTTGTTCCCGCCCGATAGATCTTCAAAGAGGTGCTGGAACTGACGCAGCAATTCCCGGGTGTCATTGTTCTGTGAAGTGTCAAATGACTCGCAGGAGTGGGCCTCGGGAGGCACCGTGTTGAAAAGGGCGTAATCTTCCGTCTGTCCCTGATCACCCAGCCGCACGCCCTTGCCCGTGGTGACGCAGGCCTCGCCGTAGTCGACCAAAAAAACCTCTGGGATGGCGCCCGGGTGCGGGATGCGGAGGAGCACGTTGTCGTGCAGGAAGTCGCGGTGCGCCACCCCGTGCTGGTGCAGGTCCCTCAGCGTCGTGAAGGCCTGCACGAGCATGTTCCACGCCGTGCACGGCGTGATCGTGGACAAGATCTCCTTGTTCTTCCGCAACTGCCACAGGCTGGTGGCGTCGCTGATATACTCCTCCACCAGCACCATGTTCGGCTGCCCGTCGGGCAGATCACCCCGCAACCTAATGATTTGGAAGATCTTGGGGATGCCCGGGTGGGAGACAAGGGTCTGCAGCAGGATGGATATGGCAGCCTCATTCATCAGCGTCTGCCTGCCGAGAGGACTGATCGGCGTCTTGATGGCGACTTCCGCGGTCCTGCCATCTTCGAGCGTCTCTCTGTACAGATCCACCTTCCCGTTCTCACCTTTGCCAAGCGGCTTCACATAGGCGAAGGTGGCCTGGAACTCGGGCCACGTCAGCGTCTTGATCCTCGAAGCGACGATGTCACGAGGCCCACCAGCAGAGAAAGGTGCGGCCTCATTTTGCGGACCAAGTTGGGGCTCCGCCCCTTGGGCGGCAGGGAGGGTGATAACAACCGCGCCAGACTTTCGCGCGAGGGCCAGGAATCTCTCGGCGTCGGCGTCTGTCGCCAGGTCAAACTGAAACTGGCTGAATTGATTGTACTCCCCGGTCTTCACCTCGGGCGTGAGATCGGTGACGACGAAACTCCTGGGCTCCACCCTCACAACTTTGAGGACGCTCTGCGCAGGCTCGGTGTCAATCTTCAGGCCAAACGTGAGCGGTGGGGGCCAACTTTGGGACGTGTCAGGGAGGGTGACCGTAAAAGTCTTGTCAGTTAGCCTGTTCCTGTCGTTGGCAACGATGACGGACCCGGGGGCGACGGTGAACGCCAGCGGGTTGGCTGCGCGTTGCGCGGCGTACTCATCAGTGAAGGGGATCTGGTTCGCCTGGAGGAACTGCACCAGTTCGTCCCCATACCTTGTGTCGAAGACGTGGGAGATTGGACCGCCTGCATTGGCCTCGAACGTCTCTGGGCCGATTTTACGCACGCGCTCGAAGACCGTGTAGCCACCGTCACGGAGTTCCGTCGAGGCAGATTTCCTCCCGGCCACTGGTCTTAGCCAAATGACCTGCGCGGCTCCGGGCACCCTGTTTCGCACATAACGGGAGAGAGAAATCGCAACTGAGTCCATGGTTCCCTTTTATTCGTCTTTCCGTTAATATATCGCAAAGAGTATGAGATGAAAACAGCCCTTCTCTTGAATCAACTTTTCCAGTTTTATTTGTCATCATACAACAACATCGGCGATCAGATGTCAGCCACGGGAAGAGGGGGAACAAGGGAGACGAGGCGGGACATGACGAAGAGCACGCAGCAGGCGTAGGTCATGAGCCCACCGTGCGTCCGCCCTCCCTCCCTGCCGTGCGTAGCAAGCCACAAGTAGATCTCCAGAGCGGAATGGACGCCGGGGAGCACGATCCCGCACATGCCGACGATGGCGAAGACCAGCATCTTGTGGGCCACCTGGACATCCAGGCCCCGATGCCTGTTCCTGATTTCCAGCACCTTGAACGTGGCGAAAAGCCCCGCCGCCACCCACACAGAGCGGCGAGTCCACCTCAGAAAAACGTCTCCGGCAAGGACCTGGTCAGATGCAGGAGACCCTGTCTCGTCGCGACCACTGTGTAGGAACATCATGGCCATTGCCTTCCTCAGTCTCTCTTCCTCCCTCAAAGCGATTGCCAACGGTGACCCAACAATGGCAGGAGGCATCTCTTACGCTTTCGTTTTCATCCCGCTAGAAGAAAGATGAGGGATGTGAAAATCACCGCCACAAACCTATGATGATTGATGTATTTCACTTAGCCAAGGCAAGACAGCAGGCCATGTCAGCGAGAGGTGTCACTAGCATCCACCTTGTGATTCCGTCCAGGAAGGCGAGCCTCCTGAGGTTTGCACCACGTGGACCGAGGGATATCGTTGAGCGAGTCGAGTGGCCTGCGGATTACTTTGTGGTGATCCTGGCGGAACGTCATGTTACGTACACTCTGCTGCACGGGGATGAAGACCTGGCCTTCAACGCTGATGTCTTTGTTAAGGGTGACCAGGTGGAGTTCGAGCGTCCAAGGATTGTCCACGTCGACGGGGCGGCGCCGCCGTTCCCGCCTGATGGCATCATCGTTGGTCTGGAGAACGGCAGCATTGCCATGGCCCTGAACCGACTTGCCAACTTTGTCGGCACAGCCATTCAGGGAGAGTTCTTCGACCACCTGCGGGAGGCGGCCACAGGTACCGAGGAGGCCTTTGAGGCACGGTTGGCAGTCCCGCTCTCCCAACTGACGCCGGGGCTCATCAGACCCTGCTGGATGAGTACCAACAACTGGCGGCCTACTCCACCCACCTCGGGGGTGTCCTTGAGCGCAGGTACCATCTGCTTAAGTATTACCTCCACCCACCCGCCCCGGCGTATGAGGCCGGGCTGCCGGTCCCACCCCTACCCCCGCCACCTTCCTATGAGCATCCACCACCCTTCGTCACAGAGTTTTACCGCGGTAAAAAATTCCCCAGTGGGGTAGGCGCGGGCCTGCCCCCACAGTATCAGTCTGCCTCGGCCCGCTTCAGCCAACTGTGCGCTGAGGCGTCGATCAACCTGGAGAATCAGTACAATAAGGGGCAACTTCAGGACTGGGCGAGGTCGCTGGGTCTGCGGGCGCCCTCCAAGGCCACCAAGCGAGAGATCTGCGATGCGGTGGCGGAGTCACTGGTTCAACAACAACTGGCACCAAGGTCGCTGGCGGCCGCCGCCCAGCGGAGACGGACGGCGTCGCAGCCCAAGAGACAGCGCGTTTTTGATTAATGATGGGCGTTGATAGGAGGCACAATGAGCGAAAAGTCCAGTTCACATTTTTTTCGTCTATACAGGGAGAGGTGGGGATTCAAATCGCTGCAACAAGCGATCACCGGAAAGAGGGACAGTGAAGTAGAGGTCGCAGATGGTGGTCGGTGAGTCAGGGGAGGTTATCGGGCTGGCACTCGACAAGTGGTATCGCTGTGGGTGATTATCGACCTCCGGGAGCCTGAACACCGCCCCGGTGAATCTGAAGTCATGGCCCCCGACCTGCAGCCGAAAGTGGTGCTGGGACATGAAGTGCCCTGCCTGCAGACCTGTCACCGGAGTTAGGCCCAAACTGCCAGACGCTCCAAGGTAGAAAGCATCAGGGACCTCTTCACCGAAGACCTGACAGGGCGAAGCAAAGACCGTCCGGACCATCACCCGGTTGACAGACCGAGCCGCCATAACCCTTCTTGTTTGGTGTGAGGCAGCGCGTTTGACCAGAGACAGCCTTGCTCTGGTGTCGTCAAAGCAATCTTGATTGAACGCTGGATAAATCCGGATATCTTGATGGTCATATTTGCATACGTCCATCAGGATTATCGCCACCTGTATCGGTGATGGCCCCACCCATCAACGATCAACCCTCAACGTGGTGAAAAAGCGGAATATAGACAGCATCCGGCTGATCATGACACTATCGATAACAGATATCGACGATATTTATCCTCCCTATCAGTGTGATTTGATTTGGTGATCTATATGATGCACGTTGTATGATCACTCTCAACCGATGATGCCAATGGCGGATGACATTGCTCAATTAGTATGTCGCGTGGATCGTTCACCTTGAGGATGGCCGTCATGATCGAGAGTCAGATATTGCCGCTCTGCACCTTGTTTTCGTTGGCCTCTGCCTGGGGCCTTCATGCCGCTGTCCGCGCTTGGGAGGCTGGCCTCTGCCCTCTGCCTCCCGGAAGTGAGGCCCTTCCACCCTCTCTCCGCTACCTCATCTTGGCATCTTTCTTTCTGCTGTTCTCCTCACTGCTGGGGCGGGCCATGTTCTGGCCGAGGGCGCTTCGGTATCTCGCCACCTACCGCCTCGCGTTGCACAGAGTCTGGCTGCTGCTCTTTTGTGTCGCCTGCTATCTTCACTTCGTGGGCGTTCGGTACCTCCTTGTGGGCCTCGAGTGTGATCATACCACCAACATCGTCACCCTTGTCATCATCGTCTGCAACATCCTGAACAGCCCGCTGATCGCTTACTTCGGCTTCTGGTCCGTCTTCATCACCGACGGCAAGGGGGCACGATCGTCCAGTTAAAATCTCTTAAAATTTGTCCGTCAAATGTTCGCTTCCTGTGGGGGAAAATAATTAAGTGGCGATCACGCGCGCCGCTGATCACTATCTTCTTTGATCCAATGATCTGATTGCTCTCTCTCTCTGAATAATGATCAGAAACTTGTCGTTTCATTTTGTCACTGTGTGAAACAAAGAGCGCTTATTCCCCAAGGTAGCGGAAGATGGCCGCAAGAAAGAATGTCGACGCCGGATCCAACCGAGTGCTTCAGGAGTACATCAGGGACTTCTCCCCTGAACCAGCGGACGTCCTGAGAAGCCTACTGCACCACCCCGATAACTGGCGGGTTCTCATCAGCCCGTTGTTGCAGCAGTGGGCCGTAAGAGGGTCCGTCCTCCAGCAGCAGCAGGTGCACACGCTGCTACAAGAAATCCCGTACCTGCTGGTGAGAGAAATCGCGGTGGCTGAGAAGGGCGGGGATGTCCCGCGGGCGCAGCGAGCGCGCCAGGCGCTGCTGGCCGTCTATCGCGACCCTGTATGGCGCCCCGAACTCCAGGACAATTTTGTTGCGGACCTGAAGCAGTACGCCTCTTTCCCAGCCACCCAGTCCTTCGTCAGCCCGTTGCTGGCCGCCCAGCGGGACAGCGGCTTGTTCCCCCTGGGCGTCCTGCAGCAGCGCCTAGACGGCTTCATCGCGCCTCTTTTCGCCTGATTCTATCGCCTTCTGTCCGGTGCTCTGCCGATCTCTTAGCCACTCAAAACATGTGATAAAAAGGTGACACATCATTATCTTGATCTTGATCTCATTTTGGAATGTTGATCAGCAGCAACTGCAGGGTTCGGGCTCAGAGGATGTTAGTCTCTGCAGGATGTCCTCGACTTGCTGGGTGTAGTGCATGACCTCCAGGTCGCCCCATTGCTCAAGGTCACCACCGTAGCGTTGAGTGCCGCCATTGGCCTCGTAGTCAAAATATATCATGGGCACCTCGGCCACCACAGCCTCTGTGCAAAAACGCCCAAGATCCCTCTTTTCGATCTGCTGCATCTGCCTAAGGACCTTGGGCTGCGGGCTCTCCCAAGGTGGGGCCTCTCTCTTTCCGGCACCTGCAAAACCCAGGTCGTGGCGCACGACCCAGTGTCCTTTACGGCCCTTGCCGCCCGTGAGATCACGCTCCAGGTCGCCCTTCCTCATGCCGGCGCAGCGCACCTCATATGACTCGGGCGGCAGGATGTGCTGCGCCAGGCCCTCCCTGATCAGGCTATCCAGTTCGCCGTCGCCCCGACTGAAGATGTCCGCGGGCTGAAAATGGACCCAGTGTTCGATGGTGATCGGCTCGCTGCTTAGTTTGGCTTGGGCAGCGCAGTTCCAGCAGTCACACTTCGTGAGCTCGAGCACCACCGGCGTGAAGACCACACCGAACCGCAGGACAAACCTGGCGGCCCCCGAGACGGGTGTCCGCTCCATGATGAGCTTCGTCAGTTCATCGCAGAGCGCGATATCTGCGACAGCGGTCAGGCCTTGCTGCTCCGCCTTGTTGCTGCTTCTCAGAAACACCTCGGGATGCATCTCAAGAATAGATAGGAGGGAGGAGCGGAAGGCAGAACACTTTCTCTTCTATGGACACAAAAAATGAGCAACAACCACAAAATCATGAACCATGGTCGGCGGTGGAGTCACGGTCCGCCCTGGACTCCCTGTTGGATGCTGCGAATCTACAGACCCTAGGGGACTTTAAGGACTTGGCGGACTTGACAGTGATCGAGCGCTTGAGTTCAGCAGAGGCCATGGTGACTGCGGCGGAGGAGTATTGAAACCATAGGGGGTCGACGGCCTCCGAGGTCTTGAGGAAGTGCGTAAAAGACGTGATCTTCTGCGCCTCGTAGTCGGCGATGTCCTGCGCGCGGTGCTGCATGACGGAGAGGAACCCGGGGCCGGCCTCGAACTTGGCCAGCGAGTCCAGGAGCATGGTCTCAAAGATGTGGTGCTGGATGGGGGCAAACAGAGAGGCGCAGATCACCGCCGGGAGGGGCAGAGGGATGGCGGCCTTGAGTTGCTGGCTGCAGTTGATCTCGAAGGGGGACTCGGGGGCCAAGTAGGTGCCGTAAATCCGGCGCGCCAGGGCCAGGCGGACGTCGGCGTCGTCGATTTCGCCCAGGAGCTCCACATCAATCCAAAAGAGGAGGCCCTCCAGGAAGAAGCCGCCCTCCGCAAAGGACCGGAAGGCGAGGAGAAACACCGAGTTATGGAGGTCCCGCCGAAAGTGAGAGGCCCTTGAGGAGCCCTTCGCATCCGACCGGTGCGAGACCGAGGAGGCAACGCTGGGGCGCAGTGCCCCGAAAGGCACCTGATCCTCGCTGTCTGCCTGCTCAACGCTCCCCCGGGCAGCCTGATCAAGCCCCTTGCCGCCGGGGCCAATGCTGTCCAGGGAAGCGGGGGCAAACAAGGAGGACCCGCTAGCACCCATCCGGAGGTTTGACGCCTCCGGGTGCTCAACAACGACCGGGCCTGCACTATGGACCTTGGCCATCGGGATGGTCGACACCCGGCCCACCAGGCTCCTCACATCATAATTCTCATCAGAGGACACCGCAAGCTTGCCGCTTGATGATCCCCCTGAGCCACCATTTCCACCGTTTCCACCGTTACCGCTGCCTGGGGACTGAGTTCCGTTGCCGCTGGCATTGTGCTGGTGGTGACCATTGTGGCTGCTGTGGCCGTTGCTGCCGCTGCGGTCTGCGCTGGAGGAGCGATCGTGGCGCCCGGCGGTGGTGAAGTAGAGGATCACGATGAAACCAACAACGAGCGGGGACTCGACGCTGCCGAGGTACCAGCCGAAACTGTTTGGGAGGACGCCATCGTAGTTCAGCAGGTAGAGCGGACCCATACTCATAGAGAGGTGGAAGGGAAGGCACAATGCGGTGCAGACGACGTAGCGCAGGAGCCTGGCGCGCAGCCCGATCATCTTCACCGTCTGGGCGTCGGCCACCAGCAGCACCGACGGCTTGATCGACTTCCAACAGGCGACCCCAAGCCAGAGCGTGAGCCCGTCGATGAAAAGGGAGATGACACCCTGCACCGACAGATGGATAAGGTAGAAGAGATTCACGAGGTAGTTGTTCACGTTATAAAATGTCAACGGAAGAACACCGCCAAAGAGGATAATCGAGCCGAGACCAAAACCATTGAGGACCCAGAGGGTCTGGTTGAAGCGCCGCACGGCCTGGTCTTTCTGTCCAAGAGGACTGCCCTCGAGATACTTCGCTAGGGGCACCTTAAACATGGCCTTCAGGAGCAGAGTCATGCACCACCTGTAGCAAAAGGTGCCGATAGGCAGGAAGATGTACTTGTACTCGTGCTGGACGCCCGCCAGGAAGAGGATCATGGAGATGATCTCGCCCAGGCATCCGATGTTGATCAGGAGGTGGACGGCGTTGGTCATGAGCCACCTCACCTTTCTCCGCTGCGACGAGAAGTCCATGTGCAGGATGAGCAGCCGCGCGGAGGGCACGGCGATGCAGAGGTAGATGACGATGTACGATAAAAAGATGATCAACTTTGCGACATTGCGCACACACGAGGTAGTGACGAGCACCTCATCGTTGCACGAGAGCCTGTTCAGGGCACCAATGCTGAAGTTCGACCCACACTCGCAATCCATCTCTTCTTGGCAGGATCCGCTTCTTATGGAAAAGGCTGAAAATTGGGCAAAAGCAATAAAGTAACAATGACCAGGGTGGCAGGGTTTGACAGCCGGAATATATGAGGAAAGACCGGGTGCGGAATTAATGCGAAATTGGCGCGCAATTTATTGGAAGTGGGCAGACGCAGAATGTAGGTAAATGAGCTTCATCATCCTGCCCATCCCCCGATTCGCCTTTTCAGCGAAATTTACCATATTTACGTAATCATGATTCTCAGCATCAAGATGGTTATCATTGATTTCTCCTCCGGGAGATTGCGATAACGGGGAACGGAGAAGTTGCACAGAGCTTTGGGTATCTGAACAGGGTATCTCAGATAGTGATCGAGATAATCGGCGAGAACCGCGGGATGCATCAGATATTTGTTGCGAGCGAAGGTAACAAACACTGTGATGGCGGACCCCCATCTATCCCCAAATGTGCATGATAGTCTAGATCGGCCGGATGCGGGGGGATTGGCTTTCAGGGCGATAGGCGTCACGCTGGGTGTTTTGGCGGGTCTCATGTTATTGGGGGTCCTGATTTGGTGGATTCTGCGGATGTTCCAGAGGTCACCTTCGTCGGTGCCGATCACGCTGACAAAGGGGCAGACGCTGGTGCCGCTGGTGCGGGCGCTTGGCCACCGCGATCAGGACCAGCCTGGCATAGCCCGTCAAGCCCCCGGCCGCCTGGACCAGGAGGAAGTTCTCCGCCTTGGCTTCGGCAACGTCGAGGTCGACACCTACCTCATCGGGGACACGCTCTCAGTGGGCCACAGTTGCTTCTTGAATCCCGGGAAGAACTGCCCCGAGACGCTGAGGGAGGCTTACCTCCAGTCCCTCGCGGACCGTTTTGTGCAGTTTGGTGACATCTACCAGGGGTCCCTGAAATTAGGGGTCGGGCAACGCTTTGTGCTCATGGTCGACGTGAAGAGCGAGGCCACCCCGACTTACGAGGCTCTGAACAGCCTCTTGGCGGAGTTCAACGCCAGGTATCCTGGCTTTCTGACAGAATATTTGGCTGATGGCAGTGTTCGGCCTGGGGCGGTGGATGTCCTCCTATCGGGGAATCGGGTTTCGCCCCAGACCTTGAAAGACCAGCCGGTGCGTTTCGCTGCGCTCGACGGCAGAATCCTTGGTGATCTGGATGACCCTGCACGTCAATACGGGCCGGATGTTATTCCCTGGGTCTCCCAGTCGTGGCGCGATGTCTTTGGGCCCTTCAGCGAGGGGGTTCCGTTCTCGGAGGACGTCAGCCAAGAACTGGAGGGGATTGTCCAGTTGGCGCACGCGCAGGGGAGAAAGGTGCGATTTTGGGCGACACCTGACTCCGAGGGCTTCTGGACCGCCCTGCTGAGCAAGGGTGTGGACATCATCAACACCGACGATTACGGGCGTCTCGCCACCTTTCTTCGGACATAGATCATTTTTCACATTTTTTTGCGGGTTTAAAGTGCAGTGGTCGTTGTGTCACAGTTGGCGATTTCTTACGGCCAGTCTGCGGCGGCACCGCACCAGTTGGGTCTCTGCCTCCTCAAGCCAGGCCGAGGTGGAGGGATTCTGGATGCCGAAGGTGGCCCGCTGCACGAACTCGGTCATGAACCGCGGGTAGTGGAGCCGAAACAGCCGCTCTGAGCCGTTGAAGCCAGGTTGCAGGACCGTCTCCTCCAGTTCGCCCTCTGCGGCCCCGCGCACCAGGGTTGCCGCCGCCGTCATCAGGGCCCTAACCAATGTGAGGGCCTCCGCAAAGAGGTCCTCGGCGTCCGCCGTCCGGCAGGTCTTGGCGTCCTCCTGCAGGTCGGTGGTCCCCGGGCCAAAAGTCGCAATGTCCGGGTCCACGTCTTTGGTCACGCCACTCGCCACCACGCACGCCTGGCCAAAGTCCAGGAGCCAGATCTGCGGCACCGTCCCCGGGTGCTCGGTGACCACCAGCAGATTTTCGGCGTGGAGGTCGTTGTGCAGCACGCCGTGGGTCTGCAGGAACGAGAGGATCTCGAAGGCGTCGTGCACCATGCTCCAGAAAGAGCACTCGTCCAACTCAGTGGATCCTGCTGCATAGTCCCTCAATGTCTCGCCGTGCTCAAGGTACTGCATGACGAGGTAGGTCTTTGGATGGAACTTGGCCGCGTTCGTGATCCTGATCACCTGGTACACGGCGGGGATGTGCGGGTGCTCGCCCAGAGACTGGAGCAGAAAAGAGATGGCTGCCTCGTTCAGCAGGTTCGGGTCGTCCGGCGTGTCAGTCTGGTGCGCGCTCTTTAGCGCCACCGTCTTCTGCTGTTGTTGTTGATTGTTGTCACCCTTCGGGGTGGTGGTTGTCGGCAGAGTTTCTTCGGCCAGTTCTACCTGGCCGAAACTTCCTTCGCCGAGGAGGCGGATGATCCTGAATCGCGATGCAAACTCGGCTGCGGTCAGGTTCTGCACACGATGCCTCAAGAGAGGCAAGGTTTCTTCTGCGGCGCCGCTCTTCTGCTCGCCAAGTTTTTGTGCCGCGGGGCTGTTCTGCTCGCCATGTGGCCCACGTGTCTGCAGTGTCATGTCGCTGGGTCAAAAATTGTCTTGGACACTGATTTATTAGCGCAGAGGGCTAAAGTGTCCAATCCTCCAGAGGCAAAAGAGTTGTGAGGAAACTTTATTGGGCAGCCAGAAAAACAGGGAAATAGATAAATGGTAGGCATGACATATGACTATGGAAAGGATTGCAGTGGGACGAGAGGAGGCGTCATCTCAATGGCGAGCACATGCTGCGATCTGACAGACTGTTGGCGGGTCATGTTCGTGATCTCAAAGCTCCCGCCGGAGTTGCCTGAAGACGATGCTGAGCCCCGGATTCCATTGAGACTGTTGAAGTACAGTAAAGATACCCACATGCAGAAAACGACGGGCTCGACAATGAAGAATTGATACTGCACAAGAGAAAGCCAGATGTTTAGTATTCACACGATGGGAGATTGAAGCAGGGGAACAAGTTACAAAATAAATATAGAGCGGCTGTCCAGAGCCAGAAATGGCCATGACGATGGGGGACGTGCAGAGGAGGGCAAGTGGCACGAGCATGAAGGTCATGAACCATGTGTAGTTCCTGAGCCGCAGCCTGAACGCCTGGATCTGGAGGTCAATGGGGCTCGGAACTGCCTTGATCATCTCGCCGCTCAATGCCGCCATTGATGCCAGGCTACGCACTTTCGCAGCAGAGATGGCATGCAGGCGTCGTCCGGTAATGGTCATCAAGAGACCAATCAAAAAACCTCCCAGACCTTGCAAGCAAATCGCGATCACAAATGACCAGTTTACCACCACATTTGACTCGTAGAAAAAGACGTAGGGGACGACGAGCATGTTGATCAAGATATTGGCGCCGCCGAGGAGATCGAGAAAGACGAGGGCGGTGTAAAAGAGGCGGCGCCAGAATTGCAAAGAGTCCGAAAACTTGGGAGGTCGGCTCTCCACTTCACCGCCGAGGTGCCAGACGCTCTCCAGCACGCCCCACCAAGTGTGCGCGAGCAATGTCATGCAGATTAGGAGGCAAGCAGCGTTGATCGGATAGATGAAGTAGCGACCAGGGTGGACCCAGGCCATCATGAACATCGCATGGAGCACAATCTCTCCCAGTGCACCCAGCGATCCGAAGACGAAGATAACAAACTTGTGACTACTGAGGGAGGGGGTGCTGCTGGAGGAAGTGACCTGACGCCAAATCTTGTACACGCACCATCCAAGGACGCATGAAAACGCCACGATCCACAGCAGAAACGCGAAAAGTTTCACCCTGTTGTCCACGCAACGCGGCGTAAGAAAGAGCTCATCTGCGACAGACGATCCCGTCAGGTTGTCGAAATTGAACAGCGCGCCCTCACAATTCACGTCTACGGTAAAATTGCTGTCATAGAACTCGGTCGACATCCTGTACCTGGAGGAAAGATTGCAAATAAACTGACAGACGGGTGAAGAGAAAGGGGGAATGCGACAGGTCTTCAGTGAAGACAAACCGCTGGGAGTGTCCCGAGAGGCCACAATATATAGACGCGGGATAAATTGCAGCCCGGGGGAAATCATCCCTGGCAGTGATATTCTCTTTCCCAAAATAGCACTTTCCGAAACGAATCATCAACGACAAATGGTGAGAATCAAGATATTAGACTATCTTGATGTTACTTCATCATAGCGCTTATATCTAGGATAATTGATGCTTGTTATCATTGATGGCCTTCCAAGAAGCGAAAACGACTACAGGAAATTACACCGAAAGGTCACGTCACTATCATCAATCCTAGTAATTGCGCTTTGATCGTCGCTGCTTGGAATTCGATCGTTGATGCTCTCGCTGATTCCGACCATTCTGAGTGGGATGTCGAAATTCTGCTTTACGGAGGCTGAGTTCATGGAATTCATCGCCGCCCGTGATCGGCAGCATGTCGGCATGCTCCACTGTCCGGGAGCCAAGGACCGGTTTCTGGCCGCCGCGGTAACGGCCGGCGGTCGGTCCTGGACACTCCATGATCCCCAGTTCCCGTCGCTCACCAGGACCATCTACTGCTGCCCGAATATGGCCTGCGGCGACAAGTTTCCGTGCTACCATCAGGTTTGCCCCTGCTGCGATACTCCACTCTCGCCGGAGTCAACTGATCACCAAGCCATCCCGATCAACAACATCGTCTGCGTCACTTTTGATCCGAGCCTCTGGATTCCAAAGAGCTAGTTCAAGTTGGCCATGTCACCCTTCGCCTTGCCAACATTTATCGCAAATGATCTCAACTTTTTTTGCTGTTCGAATATTTGGTGACATAATAGTTCGGGATGATCACCGATTTTTTAAGACTTCTCTCCTTTCTCTCCACATCGCAGGACAACAACAATGGAATCAGCGTCATCAGCCACAGCATGTTCATCGACTTCTTCCGAGAACCACAATGCCAGCGAAACCCAGGCCACCTGGGATGATGTGAGGGCGACATTTGAAGGGATTCGCGAGGAGTATCGCGCCAGGGCAGTCGCTGAGGCACAGGCGTCCGAGTGCGAGGTGGAGCGTCTTACCGGGGAAATCAGGCGGCGTATTGTGACTGGGCAGATGCAGAGGAGGGAGATGATGCGCCCGTCTGACAGGACCCACACCGCCGAGTTGGCGGTAGTCATTCCCTGGGATTCCGAGGGTTTTTCTGCAGCGACATGATTCCGAAGATCATTGCCGCGCTCGACATAGAACTTCCCAGCGTCTGGCACAATGTCACGGTTGCCGAGGTGACAGAGAGCGACGAGAACGGCGATGAATGCGGTACCGGGCTCTTCAACATCACGGTGACCATCAGGCTGTGATTGTTCCATCGCCATATCACAAATCAAGCGATAATCTCGTTGTGTGATGTCCATCGTTCGCAATAAAAGAATCAACATATTTTGGCGATATTCGATTGATTTGTCATCGTTGGATTGGAGATTTCGCAACTAAGTCACGACAAGAATTCATTGCTCCGATGAATTGTTCCATCTGATTTTTCACTCTCCGCCTCTTTCCCCCGCTGCTGAGGCTGATGGATATCCACGATCAGGAAAATGACGTCGCCTTGCCACACATCGCGTACAACGTTCTCACTGGCGAGCCACATGTGGTCGAACTCGATGAACATTTTCTGGGCCCGAACGTTCCGTGTCCTGGGCCACTCCCTTACTCATGGTATCGCCAGATCGCCCACCTCCTTGTGAACTATCGCCCGGACGACGCGCTCGTCCTGCTCAGAGGGGAGCAAGGGATTGCGGATCTCAATCAGATGATCCAGGCCGAGGAGGCTCTATTGGACAGCGATACGGCCACCAATCGAGCCTACAGTGGAGATTGGGCCCTGCTTGGATGTGATGTCACCACGCTCCTGCACATCGCGTGCTTGATAGATTCCACTGCTGTCGTGGGCTACCTCCTCTCTCGTGATGACATTGACGTCAACTTCCGCCCCTTGGAGTGTGGACCGACGGCGCTGTGCGACGCCTGCAACAACCTGAGCCTGGGCGTGGTGCGACTGCTGCTCCGCGATCCCAGGGTGGATGTCCTACTGACGTCACCGTTCCAGGATATCCTGGACCACGAGGCGGGTAACCTCTCCCTGATGGAGATGGCGATCGCCAGCGGACGCGTCCCCCCGCAGGAATTGAACAGCCGGGCGAGTTCTTACCATATGCCTGCCGTGACGCACATCGACTATCTGCGTGATTTTCGCACCAACGACGCTGGTGCGCTTTTCAGGTGCATCGGATCTGGTGCTGACACTCGGCTGGTGGTCCCCCACCCCGATGATTGGGCGCGATACGTGATTGCCTTGCTCGAGGAGAATCTTCGGGACCCTGAGATGACACGCTTTCGCTGCGGCCTCAAAGTCGGCTGGCCGGAGCATCTCGCCGCCTTCACTTTTGCCCTGGTGGTTCTTCTTTGTGACGATTACCTGCTTCTGCTGCGGGAGTCTCTCATCGAGAGCCAGGCTGTCATCTTTGCGGATTTAGCCCCATCCAAGATCGAACGATTTCTGATCATGATGCGGAGGCTTCCGATGGAGCTCCAGAAGGTCGTCGCCAACAGGATGCAGGGTTTGACCCGTGATCACGTTCCATTTCGGGAGAGGGAAATCGCTTTTTTGTACATGTTTCGTCTTCATTGATTAAGAGGCAGGGTGTGTGACAGCAGAACCAATCCTCCCCGGCCTGAGGGTTGAGATACTGAGGTCTGTGGAATGGTTTCGTCCAGTGATCTGGGCACTGGAGATAAGCACCAGAGCGGAGCGAGATGTCAACGATTGCTCATAATCTATTACTAATCATTCGAAGCGATATTGTCAGACATGGTGTCAGAGTAGCCTGATAAGGGCAGGGACGGCGCGCTCAAAATGACGCGCCAGGATGATGTTGCCCGCCCTCAGCAGGCCAAACCCCCGGCGGCACAGCACCATCTGGAGCTCCTGTGGTAGTCGAATGGCCAGCAGCAGGAAGCGGTGCAGGCGTGTCACTGCCGCGCGTGCCTTACAACGAATCCTGTGTCCCTTGCGATCCCTACAGGTCTTCAAGTCCCCGGCTTCCAGCGCCCTGGCAATCGCCCGCTCCAGACTTCGAAGAGCCAGGTACTCATCGGACGCCAGCACCACTGCCGCGTAAAATACGACGTGTTCCGGGGGATAGCCTCTCCTGACGAAGTGGAGGCGCAGCGAGACCGTGGGAAACGACCCTGGGCCATAGATCGAGCCGCGCTGGTCCCCGGGGGATGGGTAGACCCCAATGGTGTGCAAGGCCGAGCACGCCACGCCAGGCGCGTCTTCGGGATCCTTCCATCCCAAGCAGGCCTTGGCAGTCGGCGTAATAGGATATCCAACGGCGTCGATGAGCGTGTAGTATCCGCCGAGTGGCGCGTGCGTGGGATAAAGATGTGAGTCAAACAAAAAGTACCACTTCTGGCTATCCCACCAGAAGGCGTCGTTTCTCGGCAGCACCTCGATAGCAACCAGCCTCTTCTCGCCCTTCGTTTTCAATGAGCGCGAGACGGAGATCTCGGGGAACAAGGATGCGGCGGACGAGAGACTGTGGCTGCGGCACGTCTCCAGATCCATGCGCACAGTACTGCGCGACCACCAGCCGAGGCTGAGGTAGTGGTCAAGCCCGGGAAAGTCAGTTTCGGATGAGAAAGCATTGCTGGCCATCAGTCCTCGCGAGATTTTTGGGGGCCGTGAAAGGCGAGGCAGCGGACCACGGTGTCAGAGAGGGGAGAAATTGGATGTGAGGATTAATCACGGACATGGAAGGTCTTCCTGATGAGAACGAATAGCAGGAAATCATAAGAAATAATTAAGACGAAGTATCAGAGAAAGTTACATCTCTCGATACTCTATAGAAATGCAAGTTTTAGGGAGTCAAGAATGGCAGCGAGGCTGCGGAAGGCCGGCTCTGAGTCTTCCGTCAGGACATGATTGAGGCAGGAGGCGACGGTGCGGTGGCAGAGCAGCATCTGCAGTTCCATCGGCAGTTGCATTGCGACGCGGAAGAAGCTATCGCCCCTGGAGGACGGAAGTGTCAGGCGATGGACCTCCAGCAGCCCCTCGCAGAGGAACACAATTAGAGCAAAGAGCTCTGCGGCACAACTTCTCTGAAACCCAAGTTCCAGGCGCACCTCGTGGCGGGTCGTTGCGGGGTCAAGTGTGTATCTTTCCAGCAGAGCCAACGTGTCCCCCTCCGCCTGGCGCCTGGCAATTTCGAGGACAGTGAAAGGCCCGTCACCATCAAGATCTCCAAACAGGTCTTCCTGGCAGGCGGCAGAAAGGTCTAAGGCGCAGGGGCTGGCCACAAGGAGGCGCAGGTAGGCAATCTGTCCCTGGTGTGCCACCTCCCACAGCAGGGTTTTGCGGCTGAGCGTCTCCACATTTAGCTCCACCCCGGGCTCGGCGACGAGAAGCCGGAAGCATTAGAACTGCTTGAAGATGAAGGCCACCGAAATGGGCGGGGCGCTCCCCTTCTGGCTGGGGTAGTTGACATCAAAGCCCGGGTGACGCGTCAGCAGGCGAACCATGTCCACATGTCCATGCCGGCAGGCCATTCCTGTCATCGTCCAGCCCCTCAGCATGAAGTTCACGTTGGCAGGCTTTCCACCATCCCAGAGCTTGGCCGTCAGAGTCTTCAGGTCATTGTCAAATACAGCAGCCAGAAGTTCTACTTCCAATGTACCGGTCTCCATCATCCGGAGACCAGGAGAACGGCAGAGTTTTGCGGGAAGATGGCGCAACAGGAGGAGAGATTTGTGGATTTCTGCATCTTCAGATTCAGGCTTTCAATCAGCAAGTTATCCACTCGGAAGGACTCGTCTTTCGATACTTTATTCGGATCAAAGTTTGATAGGAACAAGACTCGCAGCCAGGCTGCGGAAGGCCGGCTCAGAGTCCTCCGTCAGGATGTGGGGTGCGCAGGAACCCACTGCGCGGTGGCATAGGAGCATCTGTAATTCCATCGGCAGGGATCCTGCGACGATGAGAAATCGAGCCGAAGCCGAGAGCGGCAAAATTGGTGCCCGGATGCAGAAAAGCCCCTCGCAGAGGAAGATCACCAGCGCGAAGAGCTCCGCAGAACAATTAGATGGGTGGCCCAACTCCGCCCTGACTTCATGGCGTGTTCTGGGGAAGTCGAGGCTGCATCTCTCCAGCAGGGACACCATCTCCGCACGCTCGTGGAGCCTGGCGATTTCCAGCAAAGTGAAGGGACCCCTGTCATCCTGACGGTAGGCCAGAGTCTCCTGGGCGGAAAAGGAGATGTCCATTCCCTGGCGACTGGCAATGAGTAGGCGCAAATACTTGACATCGCCCTTGACGACTACCTGCCCAATGAGTGACGCCTGTTCGCCGTAGGGCACATTCACCGCCACCCTGGCATCAGCCAACAGAAGCTTGAAAATCGAAAGTTGCCTGAACATGAAAGCCACCGCGAGCGGCCCGCAGCAGTCGTCCCGCGGTGGGTAATTAACATCCACAACTGGGTGCCCGAGGAGGAGACGGACGATACCGTCGTAGCCCTCGCAACATGCGATCCCAAGAAGAGTCCATCTTTCAAAGATGAAGTTCACATCAGCAGGAACCCCATGATTCCACATTCTGCTCTTTAAGGCCTTCACATCATTCGTAGTCACAGCCTCGACAAGTTCCCCTTCCATTTCAACTGCCTAGGGAGGAGCAATATCTGGCAGAGAGCAAAGAAATCTTGGGACTCGTAAGAAAAGTCTTTTGATGATACTTTATTGACATCAAAGGTTTAGGGGATGGAGAGTGGCAGCCAGGCTGCGGAAGGCCGGCTCAAATTCCCTGCTAGGAATGGTCTCCCGGGATGATCCAACAGCACGATGGCAGAGCAGCGCCTGCAATTCCAGCGGCATCCTCGCCGAGATTAGGAAGAATCTCCCGCCCCATGAGCCAACTTGGTCATGCTCCAAGGACAGCAGACCGTCGCAGTAGAAGATCATTTGGGCGAACAGTTGCGACGCGCAGTTGAAGGCCCTCCCTAAAGTCACGCGGGCCTCATGGCGAGCGCACTCAGGATCACGCTCAAACAGTTGCAGTAAATCGATTATCTCAACGTCGCCGCCCTTTTGTGCGACTTCCAGGACAGTGAGGTGCCCATCACTCTTCATGGAAGATCTGGGGCAGGTGATTGCGAGAGGCAAAGGCCGTCCGCTGGCCACCATCAGTCGCAAAAATCTGAGCTCCGACTTGGACGCGATGGCCCACAAGAGAGGTGCCCCTGATGATAAGTTGACATCCACATCCACTCTTGAGTCGGCCAAGAGAACCTCAAAGGTCGCCAATTGCCGGTACACGAAGGCTGCTGCAAGGGGAGTTGTACGAATGGGCCGGGGATAGTTTGGATTAACCCCAGGATGTCTCAGCAGAGCCAGGACGATGTTCTTGTACCCCATGAGGGAAGCGGCTCCAAGAGGCGAATGTCCCTCTCGCAGGTAGTTGGCGTTCATCTCCGGATTCTCCCGCAGTATCTCTTCCACATCACTCAGACGACCGTGGCAGACAGCGTCGAATAGGGGGCCATCCGTCCGGAAACGTCGCTTCAATATCTCCCGTTTGACAACGGGGTCCAAAGTCTCCAGGAGGGACATTGCCGCTGATTTTGTCTGCGCTGTCTTCATCTGCGACGGCTACCTCGAGGTATCGTTGCCGCACCAGTCCGAAGGAGAGAATGACCAATTTTATCTTAAAAAAACCGATTTCATTCGTTGGACTATCAAGCACCCCTCCGTCTTTCTTCCCTCCTGAATATCAGTTATCAAAATGCGCATCATTGCCAGTTTGACGACCATTCCCTCGCGCATCTCGCGGATGAGGCCTGTGATTGAGGCTATCCTGGCCCAGACGACCCCCATCGAGCACATCGAGATCAATGTGCCCACAACCTGCATCAGGACAGGCGAGGACTACGTCGTCCCCGAATGGTTCGCTGACTTCCAGGGGAAGCTCAAGGTGTTCCAGACCCGGGACGATGGCGCGATCACCAAGATCGCCCCGACCCTGCTGCGACACTTTGGCGAGGAGGACCTCTGGCTCTGGAGCGTCGACGACGACGCGGTCTATCCTCCCTACCAACTCGCCAAGCTCGCTGATCGGGCCGCATCACTTGGGAAAACTGATGTGATCTGGAGTCGTCACGGCGGAACGCTGGACGCCGCGGACAACATCAGTTTCTGGCAGGGTGAACGTGACGTGGACATGTTCGAAGGCTTCGGCGGAATTGTCTACCCTCCAGGGACATTGAACAACGCCGCGGAATTCGCCGAATACGTGGCGCGGACCTCCGCCAATGCGGATTGCAGGCTGAGTGACGATATTGTCCTGTCCTACTACTTCCGGGAGGTGAGGCAGCCGGCGCTGCGCATCATGATGAGCAACAACCCCACCTCCGAGTGCCCCTTCATGCCCACCGTCTGGCAGCCATACTCATCTGAACCCCAGTCCCTCTGCAAACAAGGATTTGGAGGCCACATTCCGCGCTATCGATGGGTACGCGAATTCCTGAAGACCAACTTCAAGCGCCAGGATATCAATGACATAGAATGCAAATGAAGATATCCGATGTTAATTCTATCTTCGCGTCTGATATCGTCCCATGCTCAATCCCTCCACCCAAAAGAAAGTTTCATTATGGCGGCGTTCATACCCTCAACTCCTTCTTATCTGTCCTTGTGTACCTTTGCGGCATGATCTTCAAGTCCGATTCCGCAACGGCGCCCCAGGTCCCTGAGCCTACTGTGTTGGATGTCACTGAGTCAATAACACAAAAGCTCAAGAAGGACTGTGAGCAGCGCAGGTTGCGTGAGAAGCAGCGCGCCGACGCCTGCGCCCGGGACGCGGTCATTGACATCATGCAGAACCTGGCTGACGCTGAATGTACCCCTCAGGGCAAGTGCAAATCTAACATCAAGCTTGTGACCGGCTCCAGAGGCGTCTGGACCTCCGGCGACGGTGTGCAGCAACTCCTGCGGGCCGAGGGCGTCCAGGTTTTCAACACCGTGATCGAAGACAAGCGTGTGAAGTTCGAGTTCAGCCTGTGATCTGTCTCAATAAATTCATCTCCCTCTTAAATCAGAATCGTGTTCTCTACTTCTTCGATTTGTTCATTCATCTTCTCTGTTGATGTGGAGACTTGTGTGCGGTGATGACGACGACATGTGATGATCTGTGATGAGAAATGATGGAATTCTGGTGATGTTTATATCATCGGATTATCTGATGATTGTGCACTTTATGATTCCTTAAATAGCTCTTTCTTCGCTCTCATTCAGTTGCTCTCCTCCACCGTCCTTTCTTCATTCCCCTAGCCCTTCGTCGCCAACTTACTGCCCGACTCCCTTCATCGCAATGAACGTTCAACAGCAGCCCTCGCGCGCACAGCAGCAGCAGATGCAAAACCCCGGCAACATGGCCCCCGGCCACCCGCAGCAGCAGCAGGCCCAGTCGCAGATGCAGGCTCAGATGCAGATGCAGGCGGCGAATGCGAGGAATACGATGATTAACAGTGCCGCCGACAACATCAAGCAGGTCGCCAGGAAGTAGTCACCGGTTTCCACGTTGATGTGTGCCGTGAACACTAGAACTCTATGATAGATAGTTGTCTTCGCAGTAAGAGAGAACAATAGTGTCCGCGCACTTCATTTCTTTCAACATTTCAAATCGCTGAGCGACGAAAACATGGAGCACCACTTTATTTCGGGAAAGGCCAAAAGCTAGCGATGAAAGAACCGGCAGTGGCCGGGGCAGGGTAATCAGGTGGGGCCGCCAGCACGCCGCCCTCTAATTCCTCGAGTAACTCTGGGCCGGCGAGTGTGCCCATGGTATCAAGTGGCCCTCTGCCTCCCTTTGGAACGGCGGCCTCAACGCCGATCTGGGCCGCCGGAAGGCCGCAAGTGGATGCAGCACCAATGACGACGGCCTCCGAGCTTCCATCCTCCGTGTCATTCCCCTCCTCACCTTCTTCGAGCGAGACGAGGTCATCACCATCAGAATCGCCCAAGAGACCGTGAAAAGAGTCAGTGACCACGGTCTTCGTTCCGCTCCTGAGGGGGCCGCCAAATGAGCCGCGGCCGATGACCAGCATGCCCTGCTCAATGAGCATCTCCCGGCTGCCGGCTTCAACATTATCGTCGCCGTCTTCGGAGGACAGAGCCCCAAAAAAGGCATTCAGATCCACAAAGACGCAGCCCCGGTAGGCGTCCCCAGCCAACTGCTCCAGGGCAGAGGTGTTGAGGTCGTAGCCGACAGCCCGATAGTGGGTCACGGGCTCCGCACAGCGGTCGCGGAACATGGCCACGGAGCACCGCATCCCCTCCTGCTGCAGGAAGGCGGCATTGAGCACCTTGCACCCATATCCCACGCGACCGTGACAATGGTTGAACTCGCCATAGCTAAAGTCTACCGCACCGAAGCCTGCCACCGGAATGACGTGGGGCCAGCCCTCGACCTTGCGATAGGCGTTTGCCTTCCCCGTGAAGCGGGGTGCCTCATCAATGAAAAAGAAGACTGGATCATGGAGGCGCGGGCGGAAGGTACCGGTCTTCTCATCGACCGTTCCAAGCTCGAGCGTGCGGACTAGCGGGGTGGCAAAGGTCACACAGCACCCCGAAAGGTCGCCCGAGCGCAGGTCGCACACAAACCCTAGCGGCCCGATCTCGCAGTGATCACTAACGGCTTGCTTCTTGTCGGACATCCTCAGAATTCGAGGGAGGTGGAGGAAGGCAAAGAAGTCTTTTATCATTTCGAGCACAACACCATCATTCGATCACAAGATCACACTGTTTGCTCCTCTTCTTCGCGAACCACGATATCATTGGGCAGAATCGGCAAGCGCTCATCGTCTGCCAACAGATGCGAAAAGTGAAATGCGAATCAGTGATACCAAATTGTGTGATAAAATTCAATTTGATTGGGGATAAAGTGGTGAACACTAACCTTGTGGTGGGGAAAGAAGCCTGGTGCAGGCAAGAAAGACGATGGCCGGGAAGAGGCACGTCAGTGTCCCGTAGAATTGAAGGGCAGGGCTCGGTGCAACCTCTTCGGTTAGCAGCAAGTGGTTAGCAACACTCAGCGCGATCTGGGCAAGCAGGCCAAACACAGAGGCGCGGAGGAAGACCAGCGTCTGCTGCTGTGCCCATGAGGCCAGAGGCACTCCCAACTCCTCTCCGAAGGTGATGGCGCCGCCCACGAGGACACCGAACAGGAACTCGCTCGCAGGAATCCAAAACCAGGCCACGGGAAACCAGAAGCAGATCGGCGCCAGACCGGCGAACCCAGCCGCGATAATGAAGCGCAGGGCGTTCGCCCGGAGATAAGCGCACCCCATAATGTCCGTCTAAGGAAGATATCTCTCACAATAATTATTGGGGCAGTACCAAGAGGAGGGTGGATAAGGAAGTGGCCGGAGGGGAATGATACCCTGAAAAGAATCATGATGAGGTCGGATACCTAATGTTACGTGAGCGCGCTGATGTATTGGACGGTGGCGCTCATCTCGAGCACGTTGAGGTTGAAGCCGGCGCAGTTCACCGGGAAGGACATGATGGAGCCCGCGGCTGTGACGGTGGCCACCACAGGGAGGGTCCCGGAGACATAGGCGGTGAATTTTGGGGTGACCTCGATGGCAATGCCCGTGAGGGTCAGCAGTGCCGGCACGAAGGTGATGGCGCCCGACACCAGCCCAGGCTCGAAGTTCACCAGGGGTGTGGCCGCCCCGCCGGTGATGACGGCCGTGGCCGCCAGGCTCAGCACCACCAGGTAGGTCCCCGGGAGATTGAATATGACCTCCGTGAAGGGTGTGGGCCCTGTGGCCCCCGTCGTCCCCATCACCAGGGTCCCGGAGGGGTCGCTGGATATTGTCCCTCCAAAATTGGCCGGCTGGGCTGGCGCCGCCACGATTACCCCGCCAGTCCCTGTAACCCCGATCACCACCGCGCCCACCACCCCGGGACCAGTGGCCCCGGTAATGCCAGTGGCTCCAGTAATGCCAGTGGCGCCGGTTTCCCCCGCTCCTGTGACACCTGTTAGACCTGTGTCCCCTGTGGCGCCAGTGATTCCGGTATTACCTGTTTCTCCGACCCCGGTTGTTCCTGTCGTTCCGGTCGCGCCGGTATTGCCGGTGACGCCGGTGACACCTGTTTCGCCTGCCCCAGTTGTTCCTGTGATGCCGGTCGCGCCTGTACTGCCGGTCGCGCCTGTACTGCCGGTACTGCCAGTGAGGCCTGTGGCGCCCGTCTCTCCGGCGCCGGTAGCCCCGCTGCTGCCTGTGGCCCCAGAGGCCCCGGTGGCTCCCGTCTGCCCTGTGAGCCCTGTTTCCCCCGTTTCACCGTTTTCTCCCGTCACTCCAGTGATGCCTGTCTCTCCCGTTACACCAGCCTCCCCGTCCCCAGTGACACCCGTCGCCCCAATCGGCCCTGTCTCCCCTGTCGTCCCAGTCACTCCCGTCGATCCAGGAACTCCAGTGAATCCCATTAATCCTGTCATCCCAGTCGAGCCCGTCGATCCAGATACTCCCGTCAATCCCGTCATTCCCGTCGTTCCAGTCGAGCCCGTGAAGCCGGGGGTGCCCGGAGTGCCTGGACTCCCAGGATTGCCTGGAGTCCCGGGATTACCCGACGAACCCTGCGCACCCGGAGCGCCTTGAATGCCCTGTGCGCCTGCTGGGCCTGGCGTCCCTGCTGGACCCGCATCACCCGGAATGCCAGGAATTCCGCTGGACCCGGGGGTCCCTGGTACACCTGGACTGCCGTCAGTCCCGGCGGCTCCTGGAGGCCCGGCCTGCCCAACTGACCCGGGGGAACCTGGGGCCCCTGGTGAGCCTGCGGATCCCGGGCTCCCTGGACTCCCTGCAGCCCCCGGAGGCCCCGGAAGCCCCCTGGCGCCCGGGCAGCATCCACCTCCCTCGAAACAAGCCATTAGATTCTGTCTACTGTTTCTGAGTTCCAGATGACAAATTGTTACGAAGTCTTTGACTTCTTGCGGTGATTTCATCACCGACTCTCTGAGCGAAGAATGTGACAGAAGAAAATGTCTTAAGGCTTTTATTGCACGCAAAAGAGCACGCCAAAGAGGCAGAAGAACAGGGAAGTGCGGAGGCAGGAAAAAGAAGATGATCTAGATGACGGGGGCGAACTCCTGAACTGCGACGCGGAGGAGTGCCTCGTTCCAGAAGATGCCGGTGGGGTCGACGTTCATGAAGTCGCGGAAGGCGATGAGGCCAGCGAGCTTGGCGCTTTGTGAGGGAGGGACCTGGCTCCAGGTCTTGGCCCAGTGGTACTCACCGTGGAATGGAGCGGACGTCAGGACGGGGTAGATGGTGTTCATGAAGTCGGTGGTGCCGGCCGCATTCTCGCCAAGGAGAATGTCAATCCACATGCAGACATCGGCGTCCACGTTACATGGAGAGGCGGCCATGTCCGTAGACCCTGTGTAGCGAGCATTGAGCCCAAAGGTCACTGGAGCCTGTCCATAGGTGTTGTAAAAGAAGAACTGCTGGGCGTTGAGGTAGTTGAGGGCATCAGCGGCGGTCTGCCAGCCGGCCAAGTTGTTGTTCACAGGAATGACGAGTTCAGGGTTGAACATCTTCGGGCCACCTTGAATTCCAGGGCCATAATGCACCGCAGCCCATTCGGGCCAGGTCGAGTTCTGGTTCGCAAAGATCGAGAAGCCGCTGTCGTTGTCAACCTCAGAGAGCACGGCTGGGTACTCTTCAAAGATGGGCGCAAACTCCAGGCCTGCGGCGACGGTGGCGGCCCCAGCAGCGATGTAGGCGTCAAAGTTGAAGTCACTTGGGGCGGTGGATGGGTTGGTGGTCCTCACCTGGATCGTCGGGGACAGGGCGGGGAGATACATCTCCAGGCCCGCGTTGGCGTTGAACAGCGCCATCAGACTTGCGGCGGTGATGGTGGTGTTGTACGGCGCGGGCTGGGCCAGGACGTGGATGTTCTGGGCGACCGAGGCCTGGATGTCCATGTCGTAGACAACCCCAAGCAGACCCAGAGAGACGACGGCGTAATTCAACTGCTCGCCGGTATACGTCCTGAGCACCCCGAAAGCGTCCACGATCCTGATCTGCCTCACACGGTCCGCGACGAGCCCCTCGCTCTTGCCGGTCCCATGACAGCCGGGGATGACAGAGCCGCCGACGGTCAGGTCGTCGATCACCGTGCCGGTGGGGAGGGCCCAGTTGTTGGCGGTCAAATAGACATCCAGGGCGTTAACGGTGGTGCCGGTCAGGACTCGCACGATGAGGTTAATCGGGTCGACGGTGGTAATCCCAGTCAGATTCATCGTCTGGATCAAGATGCCTGGGGTCTGGATGATCGGCCCGAACGAGTGGCCGGCGCCCATCACCCTGACGGGCCTGTTGTTGGCCTTGGCATCAATGACGATCGCCTGGATCTCAGCGAGGGTCGACGGCTGGTAGATGCTGTGCGGGATGAAGGGCAGTTGCAGGTTCCAGTTGAAGACAGTGGAAGTCTGCGCGGTATCGTCCGCCAAGGCGCAGGCCACGAAGAAGGCCAGGAAAATGGTGATGAAGCAAAACCTCATCGTGGCCGAATGAGGAAGGAAGAAGGAGGTATAAAAGATAAATTACACTCCAGATGCCGAAACGCAGAGTGCTGTACTATTTATAATTTTGGCCGTCGAGCCGCAGTGATCACATCATTGATAATCATCGCTTCACATCGCAACCAGAAAAAAAGTGAAGCATGATATCATATCAACGAAATATCTTAGAATAATGCGATTGAAAGTGTGACTGAAATCAAAAAAGGCGCCTGCTCCATCTTTATTCAACCTCCAAATGTCTTTGCTATCTTTTTTCTCATCGCGGAAATCGTCCTCCCATTTGACATCTCCATTATCCTTGTCCTCCTCGTCGTCCTCGTTGTCTTTGTCGTCTTCGTCCTCACCATCATCCTCGTCGTTATTATCGTCTTCGTCGTCATCATCACGGTCGTCATCATCTCCATCATCATCGTCATCGTCGTCGTCATTCCCATCATTATCGTCGTCATTATCGTTGCTATCATCTTCATCGCCTGATTCGCTTGGGCCCATTAGCGGAGAATTGAACGATTTCAGGGCGATTCTAAACGAAATCGTTATAATCGGTCTGGTTCCCCTTGGTGGTGGTTACGGGACGGGAAAACATGTCTGCGTCTGGGACACATTTCTTACAGCGATCATCCAATATCGTTGGACAATGAGCCGTGAATGTGACTACCCGACGACTATGATGAATGGTGTGATGATCAGCCTTCATCGCTTCTGTGCAGAACTCTACACGAAAAAACCGATCCCAGAGGGCATGGTGGTCGATCACATTTCGCCCAATAGCATACTCAACTGCCTTCCAAACAACTTGGCAATCGTGACAGCAGGCGACAACAATCGCAATCGGCAGAAAAAGGCAGGTACGGCTTCCTCTCACCGTTGCATCTATCCCACGGACGACGGGCTGAGATGGTATTTGAGTATCACACATCTCAAGCACAGTTTCCGTTTCGGGGAGTTGGAGAGAGAGGAAGACATGGCTGCCTGCTATAACATCGTAATGTCCCTTAGAGGCCTGCGTTTCATTCCGAACAACATTGGCGACGTTACGGAAACTCGCTTGAAGGTATTGAGAGAATGGCTATTTCCAAAGATGCACGACTTCGGCTGGCTTCCAAATGGTGAGAGGGACCTTCAAGTTCCTAAGACGAAGGGATCTAGGGGCAAATACGCCAAAAAATGCATTCCCCCATTGCCGAATCCGATTGGTGCTGATGGCTTTATTGACATTGACATGTCCGGGATTAACGGTGCAGGCAAGTCTGTAATAATTCACCCTGATTCGTGGGCAGAGGTTGGCGGCAAAAGTGTCTGTCTCTCTCGCGGATACCCATGTATTACTGTACATGGCAAACCTGTGAGGCTTCACATAGTTCTCTGGGAGGCGGCCAACGGCAGGAAAGTGGAAAGAGGGCTGACAATCAACCATAAGGATCGTAATAAATTCAATGCTACGTTGGGGAATCTCTTCGAGGCCACAGCAAGCGAACAGATGACAAATCGGATACTTCCTAGGAAAGATGGATTACCGCCTGGTGTTCGACGCTCCCGTCAAAAATTTAGCACTGGAATGATGATTGCAGGTCATCGTTACAAATTCGGTCTTTATGAGACTGTGACCGAGGCTTCGCATGCCATCCGAATGGGACACGAGCTCTGTCGTCCGGGGCGCTTGTTCTGGGAAGATCCCCTTCCCTTCATCGACCCCACGTTGCTATCAAAAGTCATTGCGGAAGTTGATCGACTGTGGAGTGAACAAAAGGATGACATTTTTGTTTCGATGGCGATGACGTATGCTGGAGTCGAGAGCGACGACGCCGAATCCGATTTAATTGGCTCTGGGGAAAGTGATGACGAGACATCCACTCCAACTCAAATTAACGCGGTACAGGGCTGATGGACAAGTTCTCTTGCCCGACCCGGTGACGGTGGTCCCGATCACACGTCCGCCTGGAGATTTTACCAACCCTCTGTTTTTTGATGATGACGCCTTGTAAATCACACCAACCAACCAACTTAACCCCAATTAAGTCCCATTTCAGTCTTCGTGTATCAAACAACATGTGTGGTTGCGGGCAGTCAAACGGAGGTTGCGGTTGCAACCGTGGCGGAGAATTCCCAGTCATCGAGACAGGCCGCTTCGTCGATTGTTTTGGAAGTTCTTTCTTCTCCAGGTGCGGTCGGTGTGGATTGACGTTCGACCGATGCACCTGCTTCAGGGAGGGTGAGTGTTTCAGTTGTTGCAAGACCTGCGAGCGTCGTCCGGAGCCTTGCCGCTGCGAGGAGAGGCGCCCCGAGCCCTGCCGCGAGGTGAAGAAGCCCTGCGGCTGCGGCTGCCAGGCCGAAAAAAAGGTTTGTGAGCCAGTGAGGTGCGAGGAGAGGCCCAACCCCTGCTGCAGGCCACCCTGCCCCCCGCTCCCACCCGTGGTGCCCTGCGTCTGTTCGGCCGTGGCCAGCAACACCCTGCTCCCTATCGTGAGGGATAACCTTTCCCCTCCTGACGCGAACACCCTGCCCCTGCTCTTCAACCCCGCCGGCTCGGTTGCGTCCTGCTGCCCCGCGGCATCCTTCACCCTCGTCGCCAGTGCCACCCCTGCATTGGGTTACACCACAGTGAATCTTGCGGAGAGTGGGACTTACGTGATTACGCTGCAGGCCTCTGGAGCCCTCACTGTTCCCGTTCCTCCCCTCACCGCCGCCGCCACCTTCAACATTCTCCTCGCTTTTCCGCTTGGCAGTCCTGTGAGCGCTGTGCCTGCCTCGGCTGTGCCCATTGCCTTTGTGGCCAGCGTTTCCACCAGTGGCGTTGTCTCCGTTGACGGCAGTGTCGTGATTTCGGTTGGAGCCCCGACCTCATTCCAGGCCGTGCTTGATCCTTCGGCCGTCATCCAGGGATCTCCCATCACCCTCAGCATCTCCAGCGAGACCCTCAGTGTGCAGAAGATCTTCTAGATTGTTTCCTGTGCCTCATCTCTTGCATTCCGAAACAAGGAGAGAAAATGAAGATTTTAAAAATTGCACATAAATATTCGTACGCGATTTCTTCTGTCACTCGTCATCATCGTCGCATTCATCAGATTCCTCAAAGTCGCCGGACTCTTCGTGTTCGCTGGCGTCCTCGTCACTCTCGCATTCGCTTGCAACGGATTGGGCATCGCATGCGTTCTCGTCAAGTCCTGTGCCGATATATATCATCGCCAGGGAAACGAAGATATTCGCCTCTTCCTTCTTGTATAAACGGAGTACGTTGGCAGTTACCTCCGTCAATAGGCTAGGGTCTATCTCCGGTAATGCTTCAAGCCAGTGCTTGAAACCAGGCCGGCAAAATTCGTGTGCCATTCGAATGGCGTGAGCTCCCTCGGCAGCCGTGCGGTAGTACCCAAAGTAAAACCGCCGGTTAAAGATTTTAATGCTGCACTCATACCCTCCAGTATGCTCCCAAACACCCTGTGGCAATCCGTTTGGTCGGAAGAAGGTGCGGTTGGTCATCTGATCGCTATGAGTGCTCTCCTCAAGGTTCCTGATGGCAGCATTGAAGTGATTCTGATCGCGGTGATTGATCGTAAAACCCTTGGTCACCTTTTTCTTGTGAAACGCTTCCCAGACGACGATGTGCACCGCCCGATATTTCCCCTCGGACATGATGGCCGGATAACTCCCGTTGAGCGATACACTCTTCCCACCGACTTCAGGCCAAGAGCAAGGCTCGATTGCCACCGAACGATCGCCCGCGCGGAGTCCAGACATTGGGATGTGGATCAAACCGTCAGCGCTGAGCTTGGGCAGTGGTGGACAGGACTTCTTTTTCCGCGGCTTCTGCTGTCGATGTACAGGCGGGCGAAGCTCTCCCCCTCCGTTCGGTTTCCATCCGAAACCGCCCATCAAGCCAATCATCATGGCTTGAAGTTCGTTCCATCGCCGACTGGAAACACTGCTCACATCGTTTGGAATAAAACGCTGATGCAGGAGGGTCATGATGATGTTGTACGCGGCCCCTGCGTCGTCCTCCACCTCGAAAGTACCGAAAGTATAGTCGTAGCCTTTGTGTCCTATTTTAAGCGCCCAACGCTTCCACTTCTTCGATACTCCCCTGTGACGAGATGTCGCACCTAACTTTTTGGGGGTATTAAGATTGTTCTCGCCGCGCGTGACGATGGCTAGATTATTAGGCGCACAGTTCAGAAGGCTCCCGGAGATGAGGTGATCAACCACCATTCCCACAGCGACGGGGTTCCCGGTATAAAGCTCGGCGCAGTAGCAATGCAAGTATATCCCTTTGCCGTTTATATGTGACGAAGGATAGTCGTATTCCTGGGACATGGTCCACTTTTTCCGCATGATGACATCGGCGTGCTCCGCCCAGACGTCGACACTCTTCCCGTGGCCGAAGCGCCCGCCGAGGGGCACAGGAATAAGTGGCACCACGTAGTCCAAAATCGGTCTGGCATTGTGAAGCAGACCCCGAAGCGTGGGCGCAACAAGCATTGAGGAGGACGCTGCGAGCATTCTTTTCGAGTGGGAAGGGGGAGGGAGTGATGAGAAGAGTGTCGATTACCTCACGCTTTGTTCCGTCTTCCTACATTTCCACTTTTCTCTGCGTCACTTTCTCCCCAAAATTTCAGGGGATGTCACTTCTGACCCTGGTTCGGCAAGGGCATAATACCATTGAGCAGATTGTTGCCTTTGTGCGGGACCACCCTGAATATGACCTGAATCTGCCGGAGACTGAGGGCACATTCACGGCCTTCATGTACGCATGCGGCCACAACCAAATCGACGTGATCAGGGCCCTTGTTCACTTTTTCCCGGGGCGCCTTGACCTGAACCAGCGGGACTCCTCTGGCTGGACCCCGGTGATGTTCTCGTGTGTCCGCAGCGCCTTCCTGGACGTGGCCAAGTTCCTTATCTGCCACCCTGATGTCCGCCTCGACGTGGTGACGAACGCTGGCGACTGCATTCTCCACCTGGTGGGCGCCAATCTGGAGCTCCTGCGGTGGGTGCTCGCCACTAATAAGCCTCTGACCCTCAACTGGGCGCACATGGACGACAGGTACAGCAAGGCCCCCTCTTCGCAGAATTTGGCCCAGTGTCGCGCCATCCTCGAAGGATTTCATCGTAATGAGGGGCTCGCACGCCACCAAGCCCGGCTGGAGATCGGCCCCGGGCCGTTCGATGCACGATGGCTCGATACCTATGCAATAATGATTTTCATATCTGATGGGCTACTCCAGATGTGCGCAGTATTGACACTTGTCGTTCGCCAGGATACCGGCCGGTTCTTTGGGATGGGGCAGAGGTTGCCGCTGGACCTGCAGATGGTGCTGTGCCGGCGTCTTGTTGGCTCAGGCCGTGCCGTGATAGCCGTCGCGGATGCAGAGCCAGCGTTCCAGCACCTCGCCAGCCAGTTTCTACCCTAACCACCTGTCTCATTTCCCCATGCCTGATATTGTCCGAAGACGTTATCGAATTGGCTGACCGAGATATTTATGATGATGTCGGCAATGAGATGCTGATTCACTAACTTCTCTTCCTCCCAAAATTTCCCTTTTTTTGCGAAGAAATGGAAAGAGGTCAAGGCCACTACCGATCGAATCTGATGGGCAAGCGTGTCGGGTCCAGCGCGCGAGTTGTTGAGTCAAGCCCACACCTCAAGATGTTGATGGAGGCGGAGGCCGAGGCCGAGGCGATCGTGGCTGGGGCCATCAGGCAGCGTGAGGTCCTCTACAAGAAGATGAGGGAGGAGGCCCGCGTGGAGATAGCCGCCTTCGAGGAGCAGAAGCGTGCGGAGCTTCGCGATGCCAGCGAGCAGTTTGCCTCCACTTCAGGCATCGCCTGATTATTTTGTCGCCCCACTGTGCGCTTCAAATAAAGTCAAATGACTCCCTTTCCGCCTTCCATTTCCGCTTGCGAAAAACATCATTGCAAGAAAATCACGCCGCACGAGGTGAGGCCAATCAGCGGCATCGGCTCGTTACAACACAAGATTCTGTCGCGCAGAATCTTGTGCCCGATGATCCACCATCATTTGGAGCTCCATCGCCGTCATCGTCGCCATCACCAGGAATCAGAGACTAGTTGAGGTCTGCGAAGCGCTTGGCAGTGGCCGGAGGTAGTCGTCGCACAGGAAGACGGTGATGGCAAAGAGGGCCGCCGCCCCCTCGGTGTTGAACCCCAGTGTCAGTCGGGTCTCAAAGACAGTCTCCTCCTCGTGGAAGAGGAAGCGCTCCAGCAGTGACGCCACCTGATCATGCTGCCAGAACCTGGCGATCTCGCAGGGGGTCTTGTAGCCCTTCCAGTTCCTGCCGGACCTGCAGAAGTCTACTTTCCGGCCGCAGGCAATGAGCCAGCGAATCACATCGAGGTGGCCCTTGCCTGCGGCGCAGTAGGCGGGGGACCAGCCGTCGCGATCGTAGGCGTTGACATCCACGCGGGGGTCGGCAAGCAGTTCCCGCACCACCTCAAGGCGTCCCTGCCGGCACACTCGCTGAAACGCGGTCCTGCCGTCGCTGCTCTTCCTGTTGACGTTGATGAGAGGATGGCCGAGGAGGAAGAGGACGACGTCCGTTCTCCCGAGGGTGCAGGCGCGGGTGAGTGCGGTTTCGTCAGTATCCACCCAGGCGTTGATGTCGTAGTCCGGGTGATCCATCAGATATTCCCTAACCTGCTCCACCTGGCCCCGTGCACACAGATCACCAAACTCTGCAGCCATCTTCTCCGTGGCACTAGGAAGGAGTACCGCAGAATCGAAGTGAACGAATTCAATTCCTTGCCTCACCTGCTCCCCCCCGCCTAGCTCTTTTCGCCCAAGGAGGTTAAGATTGCCGTTTGCTTCCCACTTCACATTACACAGTCACGGGGATATGGAGGGACAAGAAGCCGGGGCCAAAGTCGACAGCGCGAAGCCGAGGCCGAGGAAAGACACCGTCAACGTCTCTGTCGTCGGACCCGACAACACGACGCTCAAGTTCAAGATCAAGCGCAGCGCGACGCTGGAGAAGTTGATGCTGGCCTTCTGCGAGAACCGGGGCCACCAGGCCGACGGTATTCGCTTTTTGTACGACGGCGCCAGGGTCCGGCCGGAAGACACCGCCGATGACCTTGAGCTCGAGGACGGCGACACCATCGACGCCATGCTCGCGCAGATTGGTGGTTTGCCGATGCCTCTCACTCCCTATCATCAAATGTAAATTTATCGCATGCGGAGGGTGATTTGAAGAGACAATCTATTTCAAATTACTTCTCATTTAAAATGATCTGTCCCCTTTCGGAGGTTGAAGTTTTTTGGAAGCAAGTCTTACTCATCTCCCGCACACGACGATGAGATATTAAGGTCTACTGAATGGCGAGCGTTGTCACCCGAAATCTGCTGCTGCTGAGGCAGTTGAATCTCCAGAAGGCGATGGAAATGATGTCCTGACGTTTATTCGGCAAATAGAGAACATTCCGCCCGAAAAACTCGATGCACTCCATTTTTGACCTCGAAGTTCTATAAATCACCAAGACAAACACTCTACTTTCAATTTCCCTCTCCGACTTCAATTGATAGAAAACATGATCGGTTGCGCCAGCGAGAACGGAGGTGAAGACTGTGGGTGCAATCGGTCACGCTCACACCCGGTCACTGAGACTGGCCGCCAGATTAGTTGCAACGGCAACACCTTCTTCTCCAGATGTTCGCGCTGTTCACGGAACTTTGGCGAGTGCACCTGCTTCAGGGAAGGCGTTTGCTACTCCTGTTGCACTCTGTGCCGCCAACCACCAAAATCCTGCTGCCAGGAACCAAAGCGATGCTGCAAGTCTGACGGCGGTGGGGGTAGTGGAGGCGGCGTCGATCCCCCGGTCTTCTTCTCCCTGCCGGCACCTGCGCTGAGGGCTGGGGTCTACCCGTTCTTGATTGGCGGTGCGGCGTTCTTTACCTGCCCGCCCGGGGGTGGTAACTTCCGTGGCCTTGAAAACTTGCCGATCATCAACACGCGGCTTTCGAACGAGAACTATCACGAGACGCTGACCTTGTTCACCTCCCCCCCGGGCTCGGAGGCGGCGCCCCAGTGGACGAAGGTGGGCGGCGGACGCCTGGTGGATGTTCCGAGGAATTTCGTCAAGACTGTCCGCGGCTACCAGGTCGGGGTGCCCTCCGTGGTCAACCTGGCGGGGGGAACGTTGTTCCAGTTGAGGTTAGAGATCGTGGGCAGCCCCTCCCTCCAGTGCAAGGTGACGGCAGAGCACGTTGCCGACTTCTTTGGCTGATCATCACCCCTCTTCCTCTCGAATAAATACAAGGCTCAGAGAAAACATAAGACAAATTTTAGGGCGCGTTCTGTGGTCTTGGAGGGGATGAGGTCCTTCGGGATTCTCTGGGCGAGATTGCAGGCCAGCATCTGGAGCTCCAGCGGCAGGCGGCGCAAAATTCCAAAGAAGCGCAGCGCCTGAGTAGCTCGCGTCCAACAGGGAGGCACATTCTGCGTCAGGGCCAGAAAACCATCGCAGAGGCAGACAACCATGGCAAAAACGATGGCCGCCTGGCCCGGTGATCTGAAGGACGCGAAGACCGACGGGCCAAATATGGCCCAGCACATCACCAGCCACCTTGCCTCATGATCATCAGGTCCGGTCTTCACCAACCTCAGAAGGCGTCGCATCATCTTATCCTGCTCCGCTGCAGCGAAGGGAGGTGCGTGGGAGAGGGTCTCGCGGATCAGCAGGGGCTGGCCCAAGGTGAGAGCGGAGCGCACGCACCACCGCAGGTCGGAGTCCACGGCACCTTTAAGGTCGCGCATCTCACCCCACATTCGCAGCGCAAGGTCGTATTTGCCCTTGATGCAAGCATCCGAAAACCAGGACATATAGGTCTTGTCTGCCGGGACGAAGCAGGTCCGCAGGCGGGCGTGGAGGACGTCGAAGGCCTCCACGTGGCCTTGGCAGACCGCGCAATCAAGGGTGTCCAGGACCGCGACAACTCCTGGGCGAAGAAGCTCAAGGATTGCCTCAACAGCGTTGTGCTCCGCCGCAGCATAGAGCGCCACGCCGGTGTCGCTCGCGCCGAGATCCTGCAGTCTGCTGATAATGACGGCCTGATTTGCGGCAGCCGCGGAGCGGAGCACCCACTGGCGCCCGCGGAAAGGACCCCTTCTCTCCACATAAGGCGGATCCAGGATGAACACCATCGTGATGACCAAGATGCCCTTCCCGGCAGCATGTGCCGCAACCCAATCAACCCAGCGGTCGAGTCTGCGACTTTTTAACAATCGACGTAGGGCTGTAATAGTGCAAAAGGGCGAAGATAGGGTGAAGCACGCGAGAATGTCCTCGATAGTCATCTCCTGCCGCCGCATTTTGGCCCAGTCGCAGAGGCCGTGATCCTCTGGATCAACGAGGGCAACCTCTGTCGCCGCCCACTCTTCCGCACGCAATCTTTCAGCATGAGTCGACATCCCACCAGCAATATCTGAGGGGACGGTATTGAGGAGAAAGTGGCACAGAGAGAGTCACGTGTGGCGTAGTATGATTTTATTGATTCGAAGAAAAGTTTGCAAACAATCGGAGGGTGGTCTCAACATCCTTTGCCGATACCATATCACGTGGCATCTTCTGTGTTCAACTTCGACTTGAATTCAGCAGATAAAATCATGTTGGATAAAGGGATCCAAGAAGACGGAGGGCGGCCTCAGAATGCTTAAGCAAGATAACGGCACGGGATATCCCCTCGGTGTAGTTGCAGGTCATCATCATGAGCTCCATCGGCAAGCGCGCCACCAGAGATAGAAAGCGCAAAGCGGAGGCATCAGTGTCGGACATCCCGTCAATGACACCCGTCGCGATCGATGACAGGGGGGCAAGAGAGCCATCGCACAAGTATACCACGAGTGCGTAGATGATGGCCGCCCGACCAAGGGACCTCGAGGGCAGGAAGTGTGCGGCGCCAAATTGGGTCCAACAGCCGAGCAGCCATCTGGCCGTCTCACGCTTGGAACCCTCGCTCGTCTGCTGGAGCCACCACTCCAAGGTGTCCTGCTGATCCATGGGACGGTACTCCGGCAGCCTGCTGAGACAGAGGGTGATCAGGCGCGCGTCTCCCCCGTGGCACGCCCAGCCCACCGCGCTGGAAAGCTCCCTGACTGACACCTCAGAGAGCACTATGCCGCTATCTAGATGGAGAGCGATATCGTGTCTCCCATACTGGCAGGCCAGGAGAAACCAAGAGTAGAGCGTCGAGTTATGCGGGCTGCAGCGGTCCAGGAGGGTCTTGAAGATTTCAAAATGCCCGCCTTTTATGGCACCCCCCACGGCGTCAATGACACCCCCGGTCCCGGCCACTGGCCACAGCAGGAGATGACAGACGGCGTGTGCGCCTTCTCGGGCGGCGGAATAGAGGGCGCCGGAGAGATCACAGGCGCCCATGCTGCTCAGCCACTGGAAGATGTGCACCTGGTCGGCCCCTGCCGCAGCCCTCAAGGCCCAGTCAAGCACAGAATCGGCCACCAGCCGGTGCTCATGCCACAATGCCATCATCGCCACCAGGTGCCCCCGCTCAGCACACTGCACCATGGCCCATTTAGCGTAGAAGTGCTGGCGCCGCCGGCCAAGAAGCCTCAGCAGCGTGCGCAGCCCCTGATATTTGCCGCTCATCTGGAGGCATTCCATAATGTCCTCTTCCATCATCTGCTCCAGGAGCATGTTGGCGCGGGACGATTCCGACCAGGTAGAACCGTCAGAGGCTGGGATAACAATTGTCGCCGCCCATTCCTCCTCACGCTTTTGCTGTGCCTCCGTCACCATCTCACAGGAGTCGCGGACGAGCAATTTTCAGAGGAGGGGATCGAGCTCCCAACGAGATTGGTCCCGCGAAGATCGAAACCGCGTGATATTTGTCCATCCGGAAAGACTTCAACGTCCCCTCAACAATCTCGCCTTCAATCCCCTGTCGCCAGTTCTCCGCATCCACCCGGACACACAGATCAAAAAAATAATTATTTGCGAGATCGATAATGTCCTCCTTCGGCGAGTCATCGAGGGTGGGGCCAGGGGAGGCGAATGGCTTGCGTCGCTCGGCGCGCCTTGCCGCCCTTGACAAGGCCCCTGTCGCCGACAGCGGCGACGCTTCGTCCGCAGCGTCTGTGACGGAAGATGGGGAGCGGGGGAAGACGGAGCAGGCCGGAAGAGACACGTGTCTGTCCTGTGGGGAGGCCGTCACGAAGGCGCTGAGGTGTTACGAGCATCGCCGCCATGAGCAGGCCGCGCGCTTTGCTAACCGCGACGCCGCTGCCTTCAACGTCTACTGCGCCGACTGCCTGCACTGCTGCCGCTCCTGCAGGAGCGCATGCTGCGAGCACCACTGCAACGAGCGCACCAGCGAGGCTGGGAACGAGTTCTATCTCTGTGATGACTGCTGCTAAATCTATTCAAAACCATTCACCGCCAGTGTCACAGACGAAAACGAGCACAAAGAAAAAGATCAACCAAAACTTCGCGATCCATCGGACTTATTCTTCACAACCATCGCGATCTGGTAATCTCAGGACAGTCTTCAGCGCGAACTCGGTATCAGCAGACAGAATCCTCTCCCCAGGCGATGGGAGTGCCCGGTAACAGAGAATCTTCTGGAGCTCCATTGGCAGTGATTCGCACACCCGGAAAAAGCGCGACGCAGAGTTCCGAGGACTTCTCAGCGTTAAAAAACCGTCGCAGAAAAGAACCACGAGGGCGAATATCTCGGCCGCCATCATCCCCAATGCGCCAGTCTCCAGGCATAGTTGAAGTCTGATATGGTGGCGGTAACAGTGGTGGTGACTGCCGAGCAGGAAGAGAGAAAGGACGCCGAGTGTCTTTCCGTCGTCATCGGCCGCATAACGGCCCGCAATCTGATGCGACGTGTACTCTTTGCCATTGTCCATGGCGCGCCCCTCGAGGTCCCACTCGATCTCTCTCCCGCTGACGATCAGCCATTTAACCACCTCGGCCTGTGTGTAGTAGCCGGCGTAAAAGAGTGGAGTGCGGCCCTTGCGGTCGCGGTGGTTCACATCCACCCGGAAATCGCAAAGGAGCACCTTGAGGACCTCCAACCGGCCGTAAATGCAGGCCTCATGGAGGGCGGTGCACCCACAAGTGTCGGTGCGGTTCACGTCGATGTCAGAGACGCCCAGCAGGAGGCGCACAACCTCTCCATGTCCGCCCCTGGTGGCACACTGCAGCGGCGGATCGTCGCCCCAGACCAGAGCGGACTCAGTGTCAGTTACAAGGGGCACAACCTCGAGCAAGCGCCGCAGGGCCGCGACATCCCCATCCGCGCAGTGCGAGCGAAATGCCTCAACGTCGCCCGCAGACAGCATTCACCTTCAAGCACTTGAAAAGGAGACAAATTCTCCGATATCAGGCATCGATAGAGGAACACATTGCACTCCTCTCGATATCATTGCGCATCATGACTTGTGAAACTCCTCCAGTGCGCCCCGGGAAATGAGGCGGGACCCGACGGTGATACTTTTTGTGCGGTCTACAAAAAGTCGCGTGGGGTCATCAATAACCTTTTTTTAGCCTCCACAAAAAGTTGGGGGCATCGTCAACGGAACTTATTGTGCTTCTTGCCTTAGGGCTTTCAGGAGCGCAGATATATATCCTGTTCTTTCCGGGCGGCCTGGGTCATGGCTCCGCGCACCCTGCTCTGCTGCTGGGGCGCGAGGCCCGAGAACTGGGCGTAGGGGACTGCCTGCATGGCGCGGGCGCCGAGAGTTTGTCGCGCTGGCTGGGCCACGTTGAGCGGCTTCTGCGGTAGTTGGCCCCGAAGGGTGGCCGAGAACGCTGCCTGCCGCGGTGGGCGCAGATTGAAGAGGTGCGCGCGATTGGTGAGCGCGTGGCAGAGGTCCACCTTGTTGAGCCTGCCCGCGTTCGGCACCCCGAGTGACCGCGCGAGGTCCTGCAGGTCAGGCCTCAGAAGCCGCTCCGCGCTCTCCCACCTGCCGCCCTGCTCGTTGTAGTATTCCACCTTCCCGGCATCCGGTGAGTGGGGCTCGTCGTTAATCCTGAGCGTGTGAGCGCTGCATCCCTGGGCGGCTGCGCTGACCCGAGCGAAGATGTCGGTCCACTGCCGCGAGGCGTCCGGCCCCGCCGCCATTCTGCCGGGAGCGACCGGCTTGGTGGCAAGTGTGGCGTCGTAAAAGACCTCACGGAGCAGGAAAACCGGGAGGTCGGTGCCCCGATTGAGGAGCACAGGGTCCACCTGCAGGCCCCAGTACACCCTGTAGCGGTCCGAGGGGTTGGCCTGCCGGGCGAAGACGCTGGCGGCCGCGAAACTCGAGGGGGCAAGGTACGAGAAATGGCCGCTGAATTCGAGGTCCTCGGCGCGCTGGGCATCCTCAAGCATTCTCTGCGAGTCATACTGCGCAGCATCTGCGCGCTGCCACCCACCAGGACGCCGCACAGTGTCACCCGCGTAGGCGTCGACCACCACCTCGATGAGAGCCTTGGCCTCGGCTGCCAACAGTGTCCCGGCGGGTATGACAGACCCTGACAGAAGGTAGGAACTGTGTTCGCGTCCCTGTCCCGCCCTCCACGAGAACCCGAAGAGGAAAGGTTGCGCCTCATCGGCAAAGCGGGCCTGGCGGATGTAACTTTCACGCCCGACGGCAGTGCGCAGATCGACACCTGATAGGCCAAGGAGGCTGGCGTCCGCCTGCACGAGGTCCAGGCGGTGCGGCGCGATCTCTCGCGAGATCCTGTCTTCTCCGGGCTTTTCGACCAGATCCTCGCTGGCGAAAGTAAGGCGCCAGATATTGCACGGCGTGCCAAGCGGAACCGTCGGTGCGGCCAGGATGCGCGCGTCATCGTTTCCGTAGAAGACTTGCTGGACGTACTGGGCCTGGAGTTCCTCCCCAGAGACGAGGAGAGGCTGGAGGGCGTCGTACTCAATGATGTGGAGGGTGAGCAGCGGGAGGTGCACGTCCCAGCGACGACGGCCCAGGAAGGCTATCGCCTCGGGGATCGAGAGACAGAAGGCCACAGGCTGGTCGTTGGACGAGTACAGATTCGGCACCACGCACAGTCTCCGATCAAGCGCGGGGATCTGATTCATGGCGATCACTTGACAGCCTTGATCACGAGATAGAGAGATGTGTTGCGAGAGCCGACTTACCCATTCGGCACGGGAAAGGACTCATTATGCCTGATCCCACTTCTCCTCACAAGCTTTGATTAAGTCACATATCTGGAGGGGAAGCACTCCTTGTTTTGTCACACGTGGAGGCAAATGGCGGAAATGACGAAGAAGAATCAACTGCGCATCGCTATCGAGGCGAGGGCCACTGACGATATTGTGCGACTGCTGGGGCCAGAGAGCTATCGTGAAGTCCTACTGGAGCCCACCGGCCGCCATGAGCAATCCCCGCTGCACGTGGCCTGCTCCCGGAACTCTGTCCGCGCCCTGAGGTTGCTGCTGGACTTGCCCCATGACGCAGGTGTCGATGTGAACGAGCTCGATTTCCATCGCTGTACCCCGCTGCATGTTGCCTGCGGCCAATCCAGCCTCCGAATATTGCGGATGCTGTCGGGCGACCCCCGCGTCGACTTCCGAAAAATTAATGCGGCGGGCTTCGGGGTGCTATGGTGCGCCATGTACGGCAGGTCGAACAGCAACCTTCCATTCTTGCTGAGCCTGGGTCACAGTTCCCTTGAGCGCCAACTTAATAACTGGCGCATTGAGAACGACATGGTGCTCAATGACGGGGATTGGTCCTCCCGTCAGCATGTTGCCCTGGTCAAGGCGTTTCAGCGCGATCCAGTCGGCGAGAGGCACCGCCTGCGCATCCGGTTCCATGATCCCATGACCCTCGCCCTCGAAATGTACGCGCTGCTTGTGCTGGTCAGCGACGACTTCCTGGCGCTCAAACTTTTAAGGAGGCGGGTTCTCCCCCTGAAAAGGGATCACGCCCGTCGCTTTGTTACCGCGGCGGCCAGACTCCCGCAGGAGCTCCAGGCCCTGCTGAGCTACCGCGCGTTCAGGGTTGGCCTGACGTGCATGACGGGCAACGCTGCCGAAATCGCCTTCAGATCAAATCTTTCGGCCTTCAGATAGTATCTGCCTTCACCTCATCACTCCCGCAGATGTCTTCAATCAACATTATCTCGCTCTACAGGCCCGGAATCATGATAAATGATATCCATTTGGCGCTAAATAAGCCTTGATTGTTGGATGAAGTGAGTTGGCTTGCGCAGATGAATCAAATTTATCGGCGGATTGCTGCATTTCGGATAATTCCCTGTTCTCCACGTTGGTGATTTAGGGCGGGCATGACGCTGGCGACGGTGTTTGAGAGGGAGCTCGCTTGGGCGTTGCTCATGCAGCAGCAGCAGGAGGATGAGGCGGTGAGAAGATTGAATTCGCATGATGCGGAAGGCAGAAGCATACTGCATCTGGCAGCAGAGCGCTCACCCGTCGAGCGAGTGAGGGAATTGCTGGGGTGTCCGTGGTTCGATCGCAGGGTTTCCCTGAACAAGAAAGATCGCCTCGGCCAGAGTCCGCTCCACGCTGCCTGCCGCGAAAATGGTGTGGAAGTGGTGCTGGAGTTGCTGGCCCACCCGGAGCTCGATGCTGCTGTCACGCTAAACGGGGCAGATGAGGCCGGGCAGACCCCATTGCACTGCGCGGCCGAGAAAGGAGACCTCGCGATGGTGCGAGCGCTGTTGGAAGACCCGAGACTCGATGCAGGGTGTACCCTGAGGAGGCATGATGTCTGCGCGAACACGCCGCTTCATACTGCCTGCATCTACGGGCACCTGTCAGTGATGCAGGAAATTCTGCGGCACAGCGCGAGCCGGACCCTGGACGCCGAGTGCCGCGTCCTGCTCATCCTGGCGCGTACCTACTGCCACATTCACATCGTACACTGGATCCTCGCCTCTTGCGAGATCATGACCGTGCACATCAAGGGCTCCGGGAGCCTGACCGTGCAACAACTTCTGGATGAGTACGAGGCTGATCCAAGGGGAACCCGCCAGATGCTCCGCATGGAATCGGGACTCTCTCCCCAGGACGCGGCGTCCCTCTTCGCCCTGGTCGTCTTCTGCTGCGATGGCCTGCTTCGCCTGTCGCCCACGCAACCCGAGAGCAAGATCAAGCGGTTCTTCGGGACGCTCCTTGCGTTGCCCATGGAGCTCCAGATGCGGGTCTGTCACCTGGCCTTCGGCCTGAACCGGCAGCACGTCCTCTCACCCGACTCCGAACCAGCCTTCGAAAAACTCGCCAACCTCTTTCCCTTATCCGAATGATGTTGATCACCCTCATGCTGAGACTCATTCCGCATTGTGTTGAAGATAAAGATAGACAAATATTTGAAATCATTTTCCGCTGCATCCTTCTCTTTTCCATCACGATATGATGACATTCGCCTTGATCATTGATCGTTCGCGCAGGGTGTCCCTGATTCACGTCTTTGTGCAGAAGGATGACCCGGAGCCTTTCCGCATCATCCTGAAACTGCTGCACGATGAGGACCTCGGGATGTCTCACCGGAACCCGGCGCTGTGCACTGCCCGGATGGTGGTCTGGCGGCGGGTCTCCAGCAGTCTGACCGGGGAGCTAGGCGCCCTACTGCCGATGCCGCCCTGCCTCGGGGAAACATCGCATCATCGCCTTAAGGTGCGCGACGCACCTTATCGCCTCTGGGCCAGGTGCCCCGCCTCATCATCCGTCGACACAGAAGACCTCGCGGCCTGCATCGCGCAGCACGGTCCGGTGGTGGTCGATCTTGAGGTTGATTCCCACACCCGGGCCTGGCGCATCGGCACGGACATCATGACCACGCTGCTGCACTGCGAGACGATGCAGGAAGTGAGCGCGCACTTGAAGCGGGAAACCATCTACGATGCCGGACCTCTCGACTAATCCTACCGTGCTCACCATCATATATCATATTGTGATAAACGTGGACGCCACGATCCTCTTTGGCATCTTGATGATTTTGTTCACAATTTTATGATCTTCCCAAGTACGAATATGAATGTGAGTGGGGTGCGATGAAGTCTGATGATCAGCCTATCTTTATTCACAAAGATCATCATTGCGAAACGATTCATCCAACACCGCGAGCAATAATCGAGCCTCTCTGGTGACTATCATGATATAATCATGAGATTATGTGATCATTGAGTCCGCGATATGGGCCAACTGTTTCAGCCGGTGCGTTGGCGAGTTGTTCAGCGGCGATGACGCAGAAGATGACGCCATCAACGATACCATGCCTGGTGGAACGGCTGATGGTCCAGGTTCTGATAAACCGTGTTGCGCCGCAATCTCTGATAAGGACGGGATGGCCGGGATAGGTTGTTGCGGAAGTGACGCGTGTCGCTGGTTCAGCGACTGCGGCAGCAGGTGCAGTTGATGCTTCAGGACGTCTCCAAATTGGTGACGCAGGCAGTCAGTCAGCACAAAGAGCCCCGGCAGGAATACCTTGTCCGCGACCTCGGCGCCATCGAAGACGGGCACCAGTGTCCCGGGATGGTCGCGCATCAGGGCCTGCATGTCGGGCGACGCCAGCATCTCCTTCGACCCGACGACCGGATACTTCCCCGCGAAGAGGAACAGTTGGGCGCCGGCGGAGCCGACCGAGTAGACGAAGGGGTCGCTTGGAGGCAGGCGGCTGATGAACGACATCATCGGCGCAGAGTACTGCGGGGGGTGACCCAAACTCTCCGCCTCGCGATGCATTTGCCGCAGCCTCTCCTGCCTCTCCTTCCGCTGCGTGGCGCTGGTTGGGGCAGACATCAAACCTCTAAACAAAGACGCCCCTGATATTGGTGCTGAGTTATTGAAAGACGGACTCAAGTGAGGGCGGGAAGAAAGGCAGACAACTATGACAAGACTGCGAAAGCGTGATCACAGAACGGAAGAGGGAGATAATGTGCTGCGACAAAAGCGGCAGGCTTTAACAGTTGGACAAAAATCATCTGCAGATAATCGAGGCCTCAATCAAGATAATACTACCATCATCCACATTATCGAGGATGGGACGACATTATCGAGGATGGGACAGGCGATATCCGGGATATCTCATCGTGATATCACCGTCCTCCATAAAAGGAAGCGAATTATGAGATTTGGCCGGCAGAAACAGATCGTATCCTCGATATCTGCTTGTACATCTCCATCGCGTGATCACTCGTTCTTCGATCCGCCATCCTCAATCCTCACTCATCCCATCTGGATACTTGATCCTTGATCATTGATCATTGATCCCGGATTCCTTGATCCCCCATTCCCGATTCCTTGGTCCCTTGATCACTGGATCCTGATTCCCAAATCCTGATTCCTCAATCCTCGGTTTCTATACCTTCGATTTACGTATCGGTGGATTCTGGTGTGGGCAAGCATTCCTGGTCGTCAACGAAAGGTAATGAAATTCCTCTGCCACCATGGCACCTGTCCAGGAACCGCATTCCTGGGCGAAGAGGTTGTTGGGCCATATAAAAGAGGCCCAGGAGGTGCAGGAGGTCCTGGGTCGTCCCTGCCTCCCGCTTACCAAGCCACCCCGGATCACCTCCTGCCTCCTGAAGCTCTCCATTCATCAGGCTCCACCCTGCCTTGCTCTCTCAATTCTTATCATCCACCCTTTATTGGTCGTAGGTGCAGGATCTCCGAAAATGGCTGCCAACTTGCGAATCACGACGAGACGCACAGACGCACCACAGGAACGCGTGGTCCCACAATTGTCAATGACGCCCCAAACCCGGACGACCAGCACGGTGACGATCGAGTTGGTCGAACACCTTCTCCGCAACGCCATCAGCAGCCTACAGCAGGCCAAGGTGCCTGGGATGCCTCAGGTGGCTGATGTCAATCAGGGTGAAGGGGGTGGTGCCTGGCGGTGCCCGGATCTCTGCGAAGTCCGCATTCCCCTGGAGGCGTTCGGGCGCGGTGATGGTGCGGCGTGTCCCGGTGCATCGCATGCGGTCGTCAAGGTGTGGCTGGCGGTCAGCCTGGAGGGAGAGCCGCTCACCGTGCACGTGTCGTACCACCCGCTGGCCGGGACTGGCGCGTCCAGCACCCCTGCGGCAGAGGCACGCGCGCTCCGGTTTCTGCGTCGTCGCACACCCACCACCATCATCTCCATCGCCAACCTGCGCGAGGCCGCCATCCATGTTGAGAAGGCCGTCCAGCGCTACTTATCGCACCACTTCACCTCCGCTCAGGCCGCTACCTGTCTTCAAGGGATTGCGGGCGATCGCCATGATCATCATGGTAATCATTATCATCATGATCGTCATGATCATCGTGATTTCGCGGATACCGCGGAGGCTGATCGTGGTTCATCAGCCACCGCTGATGTGGCAGACCGCGTGTCTTTTTGAGGGGCTGTCATAATTATCTTTCTGTGTATCTTGTTTCTTTGTATCTACTTCTGTTGATCTTCGTAAATTTCAAGCGACTCCAAATCAAAATCTCGCCTTAACATTGGAAACGACTGGCGGTGATGAAATGTCACATCGCAAGCTTCGTCTCCTCCACTAGATGGACAGCGATATCCGATCATCGCAAGGTGATCACCTACAATCATGAATCGCTAAGTTGATAAAAGGTCGCTTACAGGGCACAGCGAATGATATAGAGTGCATGTTCATTCTGCGCCTTGTTAGTCTCCCGTCTCTCTCTGATGTCTGCGTCGCTGTGTGGTCTTCCGAACGAGGTCCTTCTGCTAGAAATTGTCGTCTGTCTGCGACCCTGGGACCTGATTTCGCTTTCTGCCTCATCGCGCTTCTTCCATAACTTATTGCGAGATCTGCTTGTCAAGAGGAGGGACATTTGGGTAGCCGCACGCTCCAGATTGCAGCGTTGGGCGCGGCGCCTCCTGGTGCCATTGCCCACAACTGCCAGAATCGTGCTGCTGCTCGGCGAGCCAGGGACTGGGAAGCATCTCCTGGCTGATTCCTGTCGAGTGCGCCGCGTGGCCGACTTTGGAAACGAGCATCGAGGCTACATCTTCGACGTGGCAAGTGCGGATTGCGTTCCCTCTTGGCTTGAGCCGTATCTTGTCGACAGAGATTTGGGGAAAGAAGGGTGTGAGGTTCTGCGTCCCTTGACGGTGATGAACCATGATGCCCTCCATTTCCCATCCAACCTGCTTCGCAACGCTGACAACTTGCTGCTTTGTGGCCCCTTGCTGCTTGAAGGCTGTCTCAAAGGCCTCAGGGGCAACCCCCTATTCCTCCGCCTTATGAAGTCGGAGGTCTTCGGCACCCTTCAGATGCTGACCATTCTGGCTGGCCATGATGGCATTTACACTGTGCTCGAGGTGTCATCACATAGTGGAGGGACCTGGCGGCTCTTCGACATGACCGAGCATCCCTGCCTTTCTGTCGCGGCGCACACCCAGTTCTTTCCCATGGCCAGGCATCACAATCGTCGCTCGCTGCTGCACTGGGGCAACCTCCCTGACTGAACGTTTCTCACTTTCATCTCTGTCGTTGTTATTTTGATATCATATAAATCATGGAAAACAAGGTAAATTTGTTGGCGGCACTACCTTTTCAACAGTCTCCTGCGTCGAGGGAAGAAAACGATCACCTGATATGGCTTTCGCAGCAAGTATCACAAAACACTAGTCCTCGGAAGCCATCAACATTCTCGATCAACATCGAGATCTGCGCTCGAGGGTGAGGCGAAGCGAAAAGGTTTGAGGTCATCTTTTTCGCCATCACCTCCATCGTCCTTCACTCCCCATCCTGCAATCACTCGCATCATCTTTTCTCACTAATTGGTCGCCAATAAAAGATGGAAATTGAGCCATCAGCCCCATCGGTACTTCACGATGGCGATGATGCGGAAGGCGACGCGGGAGGTGGCTGTTGCTGCGCTCCTAGGGGCGCTGGGGACCATCGGGGCGCATATGACCGGTGCCAGGACTCGATTGCAGACTATGGCGGGGTGGTGATGGACGATGTCACCACGTGGTACACCAATGTGAAGGACCACCACATCACCCTGCTGCCCTGCCTGGTCTGCGTCCTGATTTCCGTCTACCTCTACGATCTGGCGCTGTCCCAACTATACTACCTGATCAACGTCCCGGGGGCCTCTCTGGGGGAGGTGGGGCTCGATGTGGACACGGAGGTGCTGGTCCAGATCGCCTGGGGCAGCCTGCCGCTGTACGGCAACCTGACGCTCGTCAGCCCGGTCACCTTCTTCTCGTACGCCTTCCACCACCTCAGCATCTACCACATCTCCACCAACCTGCTGATGCTCTTTGCCGCGCTGAGGCTCCTCGAGGAGAGGTTTGGCTCGCTGAAGGTCACGATTCTCTTCTTCCCGCCGCTCTTTGCAGGCAGCCTGATCGGTTACATTGCCTACCGCTCGCCGCTCGGCGATGAAGTCGTGACGATCCTGGCCGGCGCAAGTAGCGTCTGCTATGGATATCTCGCGGTCATCGTCGGTGACGCGATCTTGAACTTTGGCTTTTACAGAAGCCGCTGGCTGTCGCTGCTGGTGGTGGTCATGTCCCTGCTGATCGCCATTGCCCTTGATGCCAGCGGGGTCTCGTCTGCTATCGCGGGCGAGGGAAGCACGCAGGTGGCTGTGGCGGCCCACGTTGCCGGGGTGGCCTCCTCACTGTTGGCCGCCATCGTCCTTCTTCCAATCGCCTATCCCAAAGCCTGGGAGCGATTTCTCAAGCCCACCTGCTTCGTGCTGTTACTTGGCATCATGGGCGCGCCAGCCATCTATCTCGGCCTGCTCAGAAGTAACCAGTGATCACCAGTATTCATGGGACATCGAACCTCCAGGGACGATCAATCATCTCCACAACATTCGAAGATCATGATATCGGGGGAGGAATAATAAAAAAACAATTTGGGAGATGTGGGAAGTCAGGCTGCTTGGATTGAGGGCACGAAGGGTTTGACCAGAAACACGGATAGGTACATGCAGGTCCCTGAAATGTGGGTGATGGAGTAGGTCTCGACCGCGTCGTCAATGACGCAGTACTCCCGCGGACTCAGGGTAACTCGCTTCCCATCGCCTGTAGTCAGCAAGAACTCACCAGTCAAGGCCGCGAAGAAACTGTGCACCACGGCCCCGTCGTTGCCCTCCTCATCCCGCTCACCCTCCACCAGCAAAGTTCGCTGCTGACAAGTCTGCCCCGGCTCCACCAAGTGGTTGCGGTGGCCGTACCACTTGGTGTGCGCAGGGAGCCGGGGTGCCAATCGGCGGAGTAAAGCCGGCAGCAGGTGCGCGCCTTCCCCCGTGGCAGACTTGGTAATCAGCGTCCCGTCTGGCGTGCGCATGCCCTTCCCCGGCACCAATGTCAGATCGCGGAGGGCACTTGCGTCAAAGACGGCGGCTGATAAGAGCGCGATCAACTGCGCGGCAAGCTCCCAGTCATCAGCATCAAAGGGTTGAACAGAGATCCCCGCGCTCATGACATCATCCGTCGCCATCAGATCCCACGGTGCTCCACGATGCAAGATCAGAGGCGGGGACAGGAAAGGGGACAGAAATCGGGACAGGAGAGGGGCAACAGCGGTATTACGATGTTTGATTTCCGATCATTTATTTATCAGATTCAATGATCAGGAAGATAATGCGAAATCAGATGCACAGATATCTCCGAGCCATGATCTTCGCGCTGTACTATCTGCGTAGATGCCTCGAGATGAAGTCCTTGAACTGTGACAGCATTTGCTTATCCGATCTCGCCGGCAGAGGGCGAGGCCGCGGGACCTCGAGACTGATGTGATAAGGACGCTCAATGAACTCCCGGAGGCTGGTCAGGATCACCGGCGTCGGGGACCCGGCGCAAGTCGGGCACGTGCATGCTATCTGTCTGGGGGCATCCAGCGACAGCGATGCCACTGACGCGGACTCCTCTTCATGGGTTGCGTCCGAGCCCGCTTGTGCCGGTGCCCTCTGGTGCGCTCCCTCGCTATCCAAGTCGTCGACACTTCCGCCGTCGTCTTTATCCGTCATCGCAGGCTGGGAGCTCTTGTCTTTCCTGGCGCCAGAATCATCCCTGATCAGCCATGATCAACGCCGCTCTTTTGGCCACTGAAACGTGATGATTGCTAAGCAGATAATTGGTATCATCTATCTCCTGAAGATACTTTTGATCTTCGAAGAATGACGGTTATCGTGACCGAAAAACGTTTTTCAGGGATATCATTGGATCGCGGAGGTGATAATCGGCATTGCATAGCCGTTCGATGATATCTGGCGTGACTCATGGGGGGGGACTATAAAGGCGGGCATACTGCAGTGATCGACCACCTTCAGATGGCGTTGATTTGGATGCGGCTCTTCCTCTCACTCTTTTTCAACTGGTGCATTCGCGTCCTCTCGTTCGGCCCCTCAGTCAAGATGACCAAGACTCCTATTCCATTGTTCCGTTTGGCGGACTCGCCGCGGGCCTTCCTCAACAGCCTGCCGTCGAAGTTGGACGAGCCGCGGTTCATGTCTCGCGCGGAATTCACGTTGCGCTTTGACACCTCGCCCGCGAATGTGCGGCAGATTCCCGACACCTCTGGATTCCAGGGTGATCTCATCGTCGCGCGGGACTCGACGCTGAACAACTCCCTCGTGGTCCTGAAGGCCCTCAAGGGTGCCCACCATGGTGACAACTCTCAGACCAGGATGCTCGCGCGTGAGTACACGCTCATGTCCAGGCTGCCCCCTCACCGGAACGTTGTGCGGTATTACGACTTCATCCGGGTGGACCACGAGGATCACCTGCCGCCCAAGACCTACATTTCAATGGAGTACTTGGGAGAGGCCGATCTCTGTGAGCTTTACTGTGAGGACCAGCCGGTGATGAAGACTGGCACCTGGTGGGAGGTGGCCCACCATATTTTTGCCGGGCTGCACCACCTCCACCTGCACCACATCGTCCACCGGGACGTGAAGGCGGAGAACGTGATGTTCTGCGCGAGGGACAACAGGTACGTCCTCGTCGACCTCACCTTCGCGGGGATCGCGGCCACCGTGCCCCGCTTTGATGGGGACCCGCCCCTGGCCCCTCTGCTGGCGGACTCTTATAGGGCGCTCCATTTTCATGACTTCGACCACCGCAACGTGCACCCGCGCCTGCTGGCTGATGCTGCCATTGTGGGCACGGACGACTACATGGCTCCCGAGCACACCTCCGCCATATTCAGGGCCGGGGGCGAGTTCGAGTTCAAATCACTGCCCTTGGAGGCGGGCTTCTTGCAGGCCTGCGACATCTGGTCCGCATCTTACACGCTCCTCATCCTCGCCCTCGGCACCCACGTGCCAGCCAAGTCCCTGGCCTACGACTTGCGCCGCGATCTGAATAATTATAGAAGGGGCTGTGACGACGAGATGGTCGTGCTGCTGGAGGCGGGGCTGGACAGGAACCGTTTTGCACGGCCACCCGCCGACGTCTTCTCTACCGTAGCCTTCCTGCAGGTGGCCAGCGAGACGGACAAGGCGTCGGACAAAAACTCTGGCAAAAACTCTGGCAAGAACTCTGGCAAGAATTTGGCGAGGGAATCCGGGGCTGCTGGCGATGCTTTTGCGGCGGCGCCCTGTGGGCTCCATGGCGATAGCCACTACTGCTTGCGGTGCTTCCTGCCCACGACGCCGGGGGAGCCGTTCCCTGGCTCGCTGAAATTCTCGAGCCTCGTGATGCACTTTGCCTTTGAACTGCGCGACATCGTTGTGCCCTGTGAGGCCGTTGCGCGGTGCGTGGGCGCGCTGGTTCCAAAGCACGTCGTTTGCCCTAAGCTCACCATGAGGTTGCGGCTGCGGCTGTTCTACGACGTGCGGCTAGACAGCGTGCGCGCGCAGGTCCTGAGCCCTAACAATCAGTTCCTGACGATCACCACCCCGACAGACATTCCTCTCTATCGCGATGAGTCGCGGGGGAAGATGATGACCAGAGGCTCGCTGAGGGAGATCGCGCACCTGCCGCTCGGGGCCAGCATCCCCCGCGAGGAGTTCCTGGCGGGCTTCTACTTTCACCTCCAGTCATCCCTCCACCCGATCGAAACCTGCCAGGTCCTGAACCACATCTTCTAATCTTCCAATCGTCCTTGTCCCTCTCTCTTCAATTTTGTGTCACAATCGCTGCAATATATTATCAACTTCAAGCTATCACCCGACTTCTTTCCTCCGTCTGGAGACACCAATCAACTAGAAATGACTTTGGCTCCTGTCCCCGATATTCGCTGGGACCTCGGAGCGGCCATCTGGCACGCGGCTGATCGGGGTGACGCAGGTGCGCTGCGATCCCTTCTTGGTCACCCTGAGTGCGGAGTGTCCGAGGTCAACTTCACACTTCGAACTGCGAAACAGTCTCCCCTTATTCGCGCCATTGTTCGCGACTCCATCGAGTGCGTCAGGCTGCTGCTCGATGCCCCGGGGGTGTTGATCAACTTCCAGAGTCATGCTGGGTCGACCCCTTTGCACTACTGCATGACGAGGTACTCTCCTGTCTCCCCCATGGAGATCTTGAAGTTGGTCTGCGAGCATCCTGGGATCAACTTCAACTTGCCGGACGAAAACAGTCAGACGCCACTCTGGCGTGGCTGTCAGGTGAAGCATCTCAAACGCGTGGAAATGCTGATGGCTCTTGCTCCTGCAGGAGCCCTCGACCTTAGCGTCACCAGTCGCACCTGCGTGACTGACGAGCCTGGGCACGCGACCTTCTTCCACATCCTTTATGAGGGCAAGTCTGCGATTCAAGTTGCCAGAGACCCGAAGATCCGGCAACTGATACTTGATTATGGGATGGACGCCTGGGAAACAAGACGCGGACTGCGAACTGCGCTCGGTCTCTTCGATGAAAACATCGCCGCTGACTTCGCCTGCACCGTCCTTTTGTGCGATGCCCATCTCCGGCTGAGGGCACCGGTCGAGTCACGAGATGCTCGGTGCCGATTCTTTGGCGTGATTGCTCGACTGCCTCTGGAGCTTCAGATGGCGGTGTGCCATCGGCGCCATGGCTCGCCAGGAGACATCATCTGCTCACGCGATACGGACGCTGCCTTGATATATGTTATTAGTCTTCTTTTGTGAACAGATATTGTCATGCGAGAAATAAAGCCCCATCATCTCCCGCATATTTGCCGAAAGAGGTGACATCAAGGGAATCCTGAAATGGAGACCATCCCTCCAGCAGGCAGGAAGATCGTGCTTTTCGCGGTGAACACGCAGCCTTCGGGAACGTGGGGCGGGAAGGAAAATTTCAATCACCTCGGGATCTTCGCGGCTGTGGAGGACGTCAGGGAGTTTGCCGAGGAGATCTCCCCCCATCACTTCAGTCATGGTGGCCAGGTAGACGCGGGTCAGCCCTTTTCTGTCGTGCTCGAGTACCCCCCTCGAGGCTCAGGGGAGCCGCTCCTCGAGGGCCTCCGGGGCAGCGGGGCAATAGATTACCTGAATTATTTAGACACCAACAGGGCGGACCCGCAGGTCCTCAATCACCTGCTCTGCCTCACCTACCTGATTGATGACGGCAGGCGGCGGAAGTTCGTCTTTGTCCCCGCCTACGGCCCCAACGTCCCCAAGACGGAGCCAGTGACCGTCAGGTTCACGACCTACGATTATCGCACCGGACAGGACACCCCGCAGCAGGTCTCATTCTTCGCTCCCAGGGGGGCCTTGAGTCTCCTGCAAAAAGCGCTGGAGGAGGCGGCTGCGGGCTCCCAATCCCCGTTCGGCCCGGCTTCCCGCCCATTGCTCGGAGTTGGGCAGAGTCTTGGGAAACTGCTGCCGCTGGAAAACCGGGGGACCTACCTGAGCGCGGAGCCCACTCTCGGCGCAGTCGTAGCCCTCTACGCCGGGGCGACGTCTGCACCCGCTCTTCCGAACGTTGGCACCCAGTTCCCCTTTGCCTCCAGCATTCCACTGGATCCCCTGGGGGTCATCCGGCCTCCGCTGGGACACCGACGGGCGGTGGCCACGGAGAGGCGCGAACTGGGAGAAAGGTATCAGGCCACTGGACAGATGGCAGGTACTGAGCAGATTCGGAGGCGCGCCCAGAACCTGGAGGACATCCTTGACCCGGAGACCACGCCGCTAAATGCGAACCAGTTCAGGCACCTGCTCAGTGAGTGCGCCAGCCATGAGACGGAACTGACAGCCTACACCAAGGACCTGCTTTTCAGAACTGCCCGAGAACTGGGCGTCAGGGTGACGAAGGCCATGACCAAGGCCGCGCTCTGCCAACTGCTCAGCCGCCACCTCGCCGTCCTCAACCTAGTTCCGTCATCTCTACCCAAAGTGCTTGGCATCTTGTGACATAGTTCGCTTAAGAAGACAATCGCTTTTTTTCGCCACCGCCAATTTATTTGCTCAGTCCCACTTTGAAAAGCGACACCAACTTTCGGAGCGCGCCTTTCTGGCAATGAGCGTCGTCTTGTACCTCTCGACCTCCGGGAAGACCGATGCTGGGAGCGTCTCAAAAAGGGCATTTGTCCTCGTCTGGTACTTGACGCGAAAAGCCTCCAGTTCGGAATCGGTCGCAGGTTCTCCAACCCCGCTTTCATGGAGAAGGACGGGCGCCTGATAGCCAAGCCTCTTGACACGACGCAGAAAGGCCTGCTGGAGCAGAAGCTTGGGCACGTTGAGCTTTTCGCCGCACTTGCCGCAGTTCGGCACGTTGGCCTCTATCAGCGTCCCGGCCAAGGTACGGCCACAGCCGAGCTTATGGAGATAAAGCTCCGGGCAGCCGCAGAGGCGCCACGTTATCGGGCCGGCGCGCATCTCGCCACACCCCAGGCAACATTTTGGCGCCATCTGATTCACAGTGCCAATACGGAGAGGTGATATATAATCAATCCTCGTTAAATGACGACCGACGAAAGATGGCACGGAAAGCCGGAGTGCCAGTATCGATTGTCCCCCGTCACTTCATAAACCCAACGTTTCCTCAATGTCTGCGAAGACTTACGCCGACTTCGAAGAATCGATCAGACGCGAGGCGGCGCGATGCTGCGTCATCAAGGCAGAAGACATCGATCATGTTTACGGTTCCTGGCTGGCCATCTGGCACGAGCTAAACGACACCACGCAGCAGCAACGATCAAACTCTCGAAGGGCCGCCTGGGCGCGCAGGCGATAGCGTCTTGACGTGCTGGTCTTTGGATTCTTCAATTACTTTTCATTTCTCACGATCAATAATCATCCAGGAATTGTTTCCGCTCTTTGCGCTTCTGATGTTTCTGAAAACGGTCCTCTGCTTTGAGCCATCCCCGCCAACGCTGCGCCACGCATGATCGCTCGCTAAGGTGGATTACCTCGTGGTACTTCATCGGGTGGTTGACGCAGCCGCCTACCAGGTGGACCTCCCCATGTGTCCGCTCCTCGAGCACAGATTTGAGGTACTGGGTGTGCCTCACCCCGAAGTGGCGGGCCCTCACGCCCAGGGACTTTGGGTTCACGTCTTCTCCATCCCTTTGATCCTCCCCCGCTCAGAAAAAAATGAAATTTTTGGGATGAAGTTCTTTATTTGTCCACAGCCAACAGCAAGATCATTTTTCACTCCAAATGTGGCCGGGTCCCACGTCACGCATTGTGAGGAAGCGACCGAGCGGCGTCGCCGCCTTAATCTCCTCGGCCTCGCAAGCCCGCATGTTGTCCTCAACCCCAGAGCCGCAGGCGCTCTTGATCGTCCGCGAGAGCCTGTGCTGCAGGACCCTTACAGCCTGCCTCAAAGAGTTGTTCTCGGCCTCAAGGGCATCCAGACGCGCCACGATTCTCTCCATGGCGTGCGTTGAGCGAGAAGGCAGGAAAGATACGAACAGAAGGGAGATGAGAGCGAAGTCTGCGTCTATTTATTGACGCCTATCTTCGATCATAAGGAAAGTCACACCACAAACTCGCAGATAAGGGAATCATCATTTTCACTAGCAGTCCTATTCCTCTTTCATGTCCGTCGCTGACTCCAAATTCTATAATTCCGCGTGTGATCGCCATCGATGCCCGGGATCGTCAGGGCCGTGAAGGTCGGGGTCGACCGCGGGATCAGCATTCCGGAGCATGTGCAGTGCGGCGTCGATGGCGCCGGGACGAGCCGAGAGATATCCGTGCTTGTGCAACAGGCGCAGCAGGCGTTCCTCTTCGCGGGTGATGTGTGGCGGGTCGCGCCCAGAGATGCGGCAGGCGATCTCCACCTCGCGCCCACGGAACTCGGCAAGATGGGTCTCCCTAAGTGACAACCTCACGTCATGGTGCGTGACCTGACTCAGCACGCACTTGCGCCGCCTGAGTGATGCGCATATTGCAGCCAGGACATCAGGCGGGATCCCGTGATCAAGCGTGGACGGCAGCCCTCGAAATCGCTCCAACCACTCAGCAAGATGTGACTTACGCGTGTAGTCGCCAGGGGTCCTCTCAAATATCACGGGGTCTAAATTATTCATTGCGATGCAGAAGTCGAGGGAGGAGGGATGGGACTAGTGTGTGGTGGATGATTGCAGCGCTCAGACGATATCATAGGTGGTGCTCCAGACTGTCCGCCTTGGGTAACCATTCCGCTCGTTCGACGAGATCCACGGCCTTTGGCACCCGAAGAAGCATATCGATTTGTTGCTGCGGCGCACGGCTTCCTCATTCTCCAAGCGGCAACAATCCCAGCGTCTGCGCCATTCGTTCTCGAGGGCGAATCTGCCGCTGAAGTTGGGCCTCACCGCCAGACACGGCTGGCCCCGAATGCACTGATCAAAGTTCCCCCCAAAGTTGTTAAACATCCCAGACATGCCCGCCGCGATCACTTTTCTGGTAATAAAGGTTTTGGCAATTAAGTTTCTGGCAACGAAGATTCTGCCAATGAAGTTTCTGCCAATAAATTTCTGGCAGTGCGCGACTGATCACAAAGTCTCTGTTAAATACCTCGGACCAGAGAAAGGCAAGAAGGTGGTGAAGGTCACACAAACAATGTGAAATTCAGAACAGCAAACAACAATACACAGGAAATAGAAAGGAGAATGAAGGACGTCAGCGGCGGCGTTTGGACGGGGGCTGCTGCGGCTGCTGTGCGACACCGTCCTCGGGAAAAGAGCGCCTTTTCTTCACACGATGTCCCCGCCCAGACTCTTCAGCAGGATCCGCTGGAGGCAGAGAGACGTCACCCGCAACTTTGGCAACCTGCACGGCCTTCGGGGCGCACATGAACTCGGCGATCTCGTTCAAAACCGCCTCTTCAGCAGCGGAATAAGGAAGATCAGCCTCTGAAACAGGCACCGTCATCTCCACCTCAGGCCCTCCCTTGCCCTTCTCCGCTTCCTTCTCCGCTTCCTTCTCCGCTTCCTCCCCCGCTTCCTTCTCCGCTTCCTTCCCCGCTTCCTTCCCCGCTTCCTTCCCCGCTTCCTTCCCCGCTTCCTTCCCCGGGTGATCTTTACTGGCTCCCGCATCAACCTTCGAGTCAGACTCCAGCAGTGGTGAGGACAGAGAAGGGGAGACGTCCTCGGCATCTTTGCCGTCGCCAAACTTCTCCCCCGGAACGAAAATGTCTTCCACCAACCGGTGAAAATGCTGACCCAGAACAACGACAGGAGTAGGTGGCTCAGAAAGTTCAACCTGATCTGCGATCGCAACCAGAGGTGATGGATGCCGAACTGAGGCAAGCGGTTCAACAGTGTTAACAGGATCACCAGGATCAGTAGGGTCAACAGGGTCAGTGGGGTCAGTAGGGTTAACAGGTTTACCAGGCTCGGCAAGATGAGCCGGGATGTTGGCAAGCTCTGTTTCAGGCTTCTCGCTTTCCGTGTCTCTCGGCAACGATATCCGAAAAGGTGCAGACTGCTCAGGTACCGCGTGGAGAACGAGATCTCTGGGACTCGCGGGTAGGGAAGCACTGGAAGCGAACTCAATTTCTGCCAGGGGAGGCAAATCAGGAAATGTTGCGGGAGGCTCCACGGGCTGCCGGTTCTCCAGATTCTGATGTCCATTCAGGGCTTGGCTTAGATCATCGCTTACAGGAGCAAGAGTCTGATGCTCGATGCTGCCATCCTCCTCGCCCTCGCCCTCGGCGTCGCGCGGGTGACGTACGAGCACAACTCGGTGCTGCTGCTGCTGGGGAAGCGCATCAAAGTCAATCAGCCGGCGGCCGCGTTGGCCATGGCCCTGCGCAGCCCCGGCCCTCTGCTTTGCGGCGGCAGTCGTCACGCTCGAGGCAGACGATTTCACCTTCTTCTCTTGCTCAGGTTGAGGTCTGAGAATCGCAGCGGCGGCGGGGGTCCCGGGGGCTGGGGTGAGGTCGCGGGTCTTGGCGGAGCTTTTGGAGTCCCTGATGTGCCGTTCAACCATCCTCATATTGGGATCTGGCAGCAGGGACTCAGGGTGCTTCACCAGCGGCAGCGGCTGAAACTTGGACGAGTTGACCAGCCCCGCCGCGATCGGCAGCGACATCACTGCAGCGCCATTGCGAACGGCAGTCGTCTTCCGCTGCGGCTCCGGATATCGCGAGGAAGATGAGGATGATGAGCAGGATGAAGATGAGGACGAGAGGGAGGCGACGGAGACACACTTGACCTGGCGGACCTGGGCGCGGTACTCGTCCCTCTTAAACCTAGTTTTGAGCTCGTCGATGACGTGGACGAAGGCTGGCAGGAAGACCCTGGTGGAGGTGAGGGAGGCGCTGATGGGGACAAAGGACTCGGGCAGAAACCGGGCGTGCTCGGCGAAGCCAAGGAGGACCTTGCCGCTCCCGGCGCAGTGGTAGAAGACGGCACCGATCTCCGTAAAAGACCCCCTGAGCGGGCTCTCCTGCGGCAGGCTGTCCCGGAAGGCAGAGAGCGCCTCCGTGTAGATCTGCCCCTCCTGGAGAACCGGTATCACCTGTCGAGATCCAGGCCCCTCAGCGAGCTCATCTGAGTCAGACATGCCGCGAACACAGAACAGCGTAGAAGGCGACAAGGCAAAATATCCCCTGCGAAAGATGAGGGCGAAATGGGAGGTTGGATAGGTGACTCGGAAGGGGGAGAGGCGATGAATGGAGATCTGTGAAGGGCAGAGGGAGGGGGATTGGTGGTGAGCTTCGGCTGTTTTTACGAGAGATGATTGTTATCATGTGAAGATCTTGGAATCGTGCAGAAATCACAAAACACTATAATTAGATGTTTTGGAAGATATCCGGAAATCCTCCTGATATTTCTTGTTGCTCTTGATTGCGTCATTAACTGATTGCGTGATTGCATGATTGCGTGATGACGACAGGGATTGCGGAACTTCAGGCGCGGTTGGCGGAGCGCGAGCGAACTGAGAGGGCGGAGCGCCATGATGTTGCCGACGCGAACGCCCTGGCACGCTGGAAGAATGCGGCGAGGTCCGGGTTGATCTTAACCCTGTGGAGGCGGAAGAGGCACTGGAGGTGCCTCCCGCTGCCGCTGCGGGAGCGCTGGCTCAGGGAGGGGATGTCTGCCGCCGCCTCGTGCTTTCTGGGCTGGAAGTGTGTCTCCTGGTTCTTCGATGTCTGGGAAGAGTACTACTCAGCGCAGAATCTGGACGAGGCCGCCAGGGTGGAGGCGCGGCACGCGATGAAGTTGGAGGTGGCGGACACCGCGCTCTCCTGTCGCGTCAACCCCATTGTCCACCTCTGCCTTGACGACCTCACCGCGGCTGAGGTGCGAGCGCGCGCCCTTGATCACCTCTCGATGATCCACGACAGGTACTGGCGCCAGAAGTTTGCGGACGGCATCCCGCCCTTGCCTGCTGATTTTCATCACTTCCAGGTTGTGCTAAGGAGCCTCAACGAAGACGACCTCCAGTCTCCGTTTCTCCACCTGCGGCTGGCGCTGGCAAGCGCTACCCTGGACGTTGCTGCCATTGACTCTGCCATAGAACTTGGAGTCGTACCTGCGACATTGTGGATCCGGGCGCTTGTCAGCCTGGTCGAGGCCAGCCGCCTGATCGGAGGTGTCAGGGTGCAGCCGCACGCCAACATCGATCGCCTCCTGAGACACCTCAAGATCGGGATGCCCGAGTTCCCGGAGATGCCCTGCTGGCTCTTTGTCCGCCGCAACTCTTCGCTGCTCGGTACCCAGTTTCTGGTCCCCTTTTCTCACCACGACGGCGCGTCAGTTCCACCAGACCTGCAGTTGCTGCGCCACCACCAGTTGATTACTCCGCGCCCTTCGAGACCTAAGCCGGCGCCCTCGCCCTCGCCCTCAGCGACTACACCTGTTGATTTCCAGGTGAGGATATTTGCGCAGAATTGGAACATTGCGCGTCATTATGTGGGTCTCACGGGCCCGTTATTCGCCAATGAGGGCCCGGGCTACGATCTCGAATGCTCTGGGCAGAGAGCGTTGGAGGTCTTCGAAAAAGACACCGAGTTGCGGGGCAAGATCGCCGCCGAGTGGTGGGCCCTGATCGCCCTGCATGCGGACGGGTGCGTGGAGGTGACCCACCATATCATCTCGGAATCTGAGCCCTCCGGTTACTCAAACTCCGATGGAATTGCCTTGTCCGGCCTTGCCGCGCAACAGTGTAGGGTCGCCGATCTCAGGCGTTTCTTTGCGATCGCGGGGAGATTGCCACATGACCTCCAGGTGGTGCTGAGCAATCGCCTGATGGAGCTCGGTGACTACACTTCCGTGAGCAGCGACCTACATCGTGCCACGCGCGCGGTGCTTGTTGCCTTCTTTCTCTGATCTCCTCTTTTTTTTGATGGTGAGGATGGAAGACACACCATCACAACTCAGGTGATTTCACTTCCTCTTCCTCTGGGCAGCACGCTGATCCCAGGCCCTCATATTTTCCTCCTCCTGTTTCTCACCGCGGCAGAGTTGTCGTCTGATTGGCCGATCACGGTGAACCTTCACGGGTAGCAGGTGGGGCACGCTCGGGGAAGACCACTCCTGGGTGAGCAGTTTCTTGAAGACATGCCCCGACTCCCAGCATCGGACGATGTCCCTGCCCCGCTGGCACATGCGCAGGCCAAGCACCATCTGGAGCTCCATCGGCAACCGGACAACTAGGGCGCACCAGCGCCGCAGCCCCTGGTACCTGGTCCGATCGTCGTTCGGTTTCAGGTAATCGTCGCTGAGCAGCACCATCACAGCGAACCAGGTGGCAGATACCGAAAATCGCTTCGGGAGAGCGCGCCGATGGACATACCCGGTGGAAGCCGGATCCGGGGTGAAGTCAAAAGGGGAGATAACGAGGCTGCTGGTCCTCCCCAATACAGTGGGACAATCACACGACATCACGGCGGAGGAGACAAGATAAAAAGATACTATTGTTTATGATAATACTGTTGCGATTTCATCTATCGCATTGACACTCAGAGTGCAGAGCTCCCTGCGATCGAGATGTCGACGGTGTTCAAGGTCTCGGAACTTCGTTTGCCGAAGCCGGGGGAGTGCGTCGGGAATCACATCTGGCTGGCTGCCGACAGTGGGATGCGGGGTACCTTAAATGCCCTCCTGCGACTCCCGTCACTGAGGATGTCTGAGGTGAATTATGAGCACTGGGGGACGTCCGATTCGCCGCTACTGCGCGCCATCGCCCACGGCTTTGAAGACTGCGTCCGCCTGCTCCTCGCCCATCCGCTGATAAACATCAACTTTCAAAACTACCACGGCGTTACAGCCTTGCGGCGCGCATGTTCTTACTTCAACTTCAAGACGTCCCTCGTGATCCTGAAACTCATCTGCGCGCACCCGGGAGTTGACCTGAATGTGGTTGATAACGACAATACCTCGCCGCTCTGGAACGCGTGTTTCCGCGGGGACCTATTGTGCGTGCAGTTTCTCCTCGCGCACGCGGAGTTTGGAGAGCTCAGGAGGGATGTGCGGGCGAAGGAGAAGCGAGACGTCTTCTCCAGACTGACCTGCAACTGGGAGGGGAAGACAGCGCTTGAGGTGTCCAAGAGCCCCGAGGTCCGTGAGGTGATGGCAAGCTATCAGAGCAGGCCACGGGAAACAAGGCGCCGGCTGCGCCTGCAACTCGGACTTCTCGCTGAAGACGTCGCCAACCTTTTTGCCTGCGCGGTGCTCGTGTCTGACGGGTACCTCCAGTTGCGTCGAGCCGCTCAAAGAAAGAGGGCCGCAAGGTTTTTCGCCATCATTTCCCGCTTGCCCATGGAGCTCCAGATGATGATGTGTCACCGACGGTATCGCTCAGCCAAGGTCTTTGTCCTGAGCGGCGACACGGAGGCCGCCCTGAATAAAATTATTCGCTGTTTCTCGTCGTTGTCGCCTTCTTAAGCTCAAAATACATGATTTTTGTGTGAGGAACTCGAGAAGTATTAAACAGCCGCCTTCTCCTTTTTATTTATCTACGAATCGCGATATCGAAATGGAAGAGGAATACGACGAAGAAGTCGACTATTGGAGGCAGGTGCAGTTCACTGAGCATGTGAGCGATGCGCGTCGTCAGGGCGCCATTGTATGCGAGAACGACGACTGCCGCAGGGGCCTAGCCCTCGCCTGGAACAAGACCACGGACATGGTGGGCATTATCTCGACATACAGCACCCGTGGCTCGGTGTGCTCCGAGGACGGCATCTACGGGATGACTTGGGACCCTCACAACAGCGGCTGGATGTGGCAGGGCAGCCGCGCTGAGTTGAAGGCCATGGCAGAAAGCAAGGAGGACCCGGTGCTGCGCCGACCCTACCTGGACGAGGACTATGACAGCGAGCTTTGGTTCAAGTTCTACGCTCGCTTTCTGCGCTGGAACGACGACTCCCTGAACAAACATGACGTGTCCACTGAATAAGCGCAATAGATATCAGGTGACATGAGGCGATGTGTTGAAAAATGCAGCGACTGCTTCTTTCCGCAATCGACGACAACGACGAGGCCGAGGTGGAGCGCATCCTGCGCTATCATCTGGCTGAGGTGTGCTTGACTGATGAGGAGAACACTGTAACCACCCCATTTCACGATGTCTGCGCGCGAGACCGACCCCGTCTCGTGTCCCTTTTTCTGAGGTATGGGGGCAATGAGATCCTCAATCACTGCGACTTCTGGGGCATAACTCCGCTAATTCTGGCCGTTACGAATCGACGCCGTGAAACTGTGCGCCTGCTGGTCGCCGACAAGCGTGTTGATGTCAATCGCCGGCGAACGCATGGTCAGACCCCCCTGGTGTACGCCCTGTCATGTCGATACGCGGACATCGTGAAACTGCTTATCGCCAGTGGCCGCTTGGTGGATGTCACCCGAGAACGCCTTCAGCATGGCCTGCGGCACCTCTGCGACTCTCCCTCTGACCCAACCCTGATGGACGTCATGGAGAAGTACCTGGAGAACCCGGAGCGAAACGTTTTCCAGGTGCAGCGTGAACTTAAGATGCCGGCCGCTGAATCCGCCGCTTTGTACGCCATCATCGTATTCTTCTGCGACGACTACCTGCGCCTGAAAGCGACAATTCCCGTTTTCCCCATGATTTCCCAGCGGACTGTCACTCTGGTGTGGCGTTTTTTTGCGCTGAGCAGCAGACTGCCACTCGAGCTCCAGATGACTATATGCTGCCGGGTCTTCAGTAACCGCGGAGGTCTGATCCCCTCAAGCATGGTGGAAAGCGCCTTCCTGGCACTCGGAACATACTGCGGTTACAATGATAATTTTGAGAGAATGATCATGGAAGCGTCACGTTTCTGTTTCTCTCGACGAAGACAATAAAATTTATCATGATAAGAGGGAAAGAATGGCAGGGTCAAAATGTCTCTGCAGCAGCACATCGCCAGGCAGCCCGACGGAGCGCAACGCCATCAGCATCTGAAGCTCCATCGGCAGACGCTGTGATATCAGCAAGAACCGGACCACGCCAATAAGGTGGTCGTCAAGCGCATCAGGGAGATCAAAGAGGCCGTCGGACAGGAGAAGAACGGCCGCAAAGCGTTCTGCAGCCCATGCGCAGCGCGTCCCGAGATCCACCAGGAAATCATGACGCGTCTTGATGGGGGAAAGGAGATAGGCGTCCAGGAGACTCCGCATGCCAACACACGCAACCTTGCAGCGCTTAACAAGCGGCACCATCTCCTCCGCTTCTCGAAAAGCGAGGAAGGCTTTAATCACCTCCCCGAAGCCTTGGGAAATCCCGTATACGAAAGCACCCTCGTCCGCCAAGTCTGGGGCCCCACCACCAGAGACCATGAGATCAACTCTGGCATCTCGCAGTAAAATCATGACCAGCCTCAGGTTGTTGTGGAACACCGCGAAATAGAGGGGCGTCCAGCCGGACCACCCTGCTCGGAGATTGACGTCAACGCCGGGAATGAGGAGCAGAAGTCGGACAACTTCAGGATAGTCAAGGCGGCAAGCATAATGCAGCAAGGCCCAAAAACTCCCGTTTCCCTGGAGTTGATTCACGGCAGGCTTCTCCGAAAGAAAGGCAGCCAAATTGGCGTGAATAGTAGTCGGAAACCCGGCTGCCATCGCGCACTTGAATTCATCGTAGATCGCCTCCATCTTGGGGAGGGATGCCAGCGAGTAAGGAACAAATGTTGCATTGGACGCCGCCCCATGATTCACTGCATACTTACGCTGCAATGATACAATGATATCACTATATCAAGTGACCTGAAGAGGATGAGTTTTAAATGTCGAGACTATCAAGCCGTCGACTTCCGCTTCACGTCGCTGCTTGTGTTGGAAAGGAGCGGAGGGTTCCCCAAAAGATGATTCCATACCCCTTTTTCACCACTCACTGGGACACACCATGCGTCGTAATTGACGTTGGGCGGGTCGCCCGGTACATGGCTTCTGCTGACTTTGATCCCGGCCTCCTGAACACAGGGGATGATACTGGCGAGACCCCGCTGCATCGGGCCTGCTTTGGGAATCAACCAGAGTTGGTGCAATTGCTCCTTGATCACCCGGCTCTTGACGCCGAAAAGACCCTGAATGCCGCGGACCTCCGGGGCGAGACGCCTCTCCACAGGGCATGCGCCTTTGCGGGGGCGGCACAGATCGTGAGGCTGCTCCTGGCCGACGTGAGGCTTGACGCGGCGGTGACGTTGAATCGGGCGTCCATGACTCATCGGACACCCGTCGATCTTGCCTGTAAATGCCAGCCCGATTCGGAGGTGCTTGAGATTCTCCTTGCTGACAGGCGCCTGGATGGCGCCAGGATCTTGAATAACGTTACGAGAGGAGAGTCTCCGCTGTTTATTGCCTCCCTACACGGAAGACTCGGCGCAGTCAAGCTCCTGCTGGCAGATGCGAGACTTGATCGTGACCAGGTCTTCCACGACTCCAGGAAGTTCGGCTGGAATCCTATCTCCATAGCCTGCATGAAGGAATTTGTCCCCGTTGTCGAGTGGTACATCGCAACCTTGCCGAAAGTCTACCTCAAGCACCTGGTCACGTTTCGAGACGGGCAGGCTAACGGGGTGATAGAAGCCTACATCAACGCTCCGACGCGCACTGTTTCTTCCCTGCAGTTCAAACTGCGCGTTCCCGGGCCCTGCGCCTCTGCCCTCTTCGCCCTCATGGTCTTTCAGTGCGAGGAGTTCCTCAGGCTGCCCGACCACCGTCGGGGCGCCGAGGCCCGAATGTTTCGCCTGGCGCAGCGGCTGCCACTCGAGCTCCAGATGAAGGTGTGCTGCCACGCCTTCCTGCTCAACAAGCATCACATCCTGCATCAGGATTCGGAGCCCGCCTTCAAATATCTGGCCAGCCTCCTCTGACGCCCCTTCTTCAGCCACGATGTCAATAGAAAGAGAGGTCATAAGAAATTTGTCTTTTGAAAGTTGTTGATATGGAATCATAGATGTCAAGATATCAATCGCTTTCGATGCGGCGACAGGTTTGCAGGATGGGGCTGGCGGGAACAATGGGGAACCAACTCTCCCAGCGGACCCGCCCCTCGTTCGCGGCGATATCTTGGCTTGCTGTCCAGTAGGGAAATCTCCTCGGGTTAAGGACGTGGCGATCTCGCGCGGCCCAATCACAGAAGTGCGCCCTGAGGCGTAGAGACATCGACTCATCCTGGGTGGCCAGGCAGACAGTGTCATCCGCAGGGCACTTATCCCAGTTGACATCCAGATTAGGAAGCCAGTCGCGGACAAAGAGCTCGAGGGAGCCGGCGCGGGGCAAAGGCGGTGAGGGAGGGTTGATCCAGCCGCTGTAAATGGCCTGACCACCCCAGAAGGCCCCGAGGACGGCAAATATGGTCAGGCCCGCAATCAGCAGGGCAACAAGGGCATGCAGCAAAATGATGGCTGCTACACGCAGCAGGCGAATGCCTTTCACGCACGCCCTCCAGACGCGTGGTCTTTTCCGCAGCAGAGCAAGAGGGGCACGAGGCAGGGGGAGGCGCGGGCACGCGTTACAGGCCCAAACATCGCTGTGGATCCCGAGAAGGCCGGGATAACGCGGAAACCACAGGCAGCCACACTGGATGTTGAATTCCGTGTGGCACGCAGGGCAGAGGACGTGGTTACAGCCGCCCTCCAACTCGTAGTGCGTCCCACACTTGGGACAGGCCATGACCTTGCCTGAGACGTAGAGGAGGTCAATGACCTGCGCCGGCGTAAACGAGGGATGCTGGACGCGGGCAGCATGATAGCGGGCACTGATTACGGGGGATATCGGGGTCAGGGAGCGGCAGACTGGACAGTGACAGATGAAGGTCCTCCCTCGCGGGTTCTGCAACTTGAAGACGGTCGCGCAGCCATCTCCAGAACACCGGAGGATCATCTCATCTGCATTGCTGAAGCGCGAAGGTACCAGACGGTAATCCAAGATGGTGGCGGACTTCGTCCGCGGAGGGGCCACGATCCTGCAGAGCGAGCCGCCGCAGCGGATGACATCTGGCATGATAGACGTGCAACTTTCATTCAGGCAGGTGGGCCAGCGGTGCTTCAAAATGTCGATCCCGACCCTGGGATCATCAGGGAGCGCGCGGGCGTTAGCCCACCAGTCCGCGACGCACCCCATGCAGATGTCCGCAGGGCCGCCCCCGGAGGCAGCCACTCCCAGGCACGCCACGGCCAGGTCCTGAGAAACAGGCGGGGAAGAGGGCTTCTCTGCGTCGTACATCACCACCCCAGACATTGACTCGAGGCAGATGCCGCAACGTGCGGCCGCGAAAAACAAACAAGGCGAAACAGGGCTCTTCACCTTCATGACAGATCGTGCGGGGGCGAGTGAGGGCGATAATGGTGGATTTTGCCCTCTTTTGAAGAATTTCCATTGAATCATGATACGCACACATCTTTTCAAATCTCACATATCCAAGTCATCATCGCGGATTCCCTGCTCCCCACTGAAAGATGAACGTCCAAGTCTTGGCATTCGTGAAGGAGGGCAATGTGGAGGGGCTGCGGCACTGGTTTGAACAAAGCAACGGCCAGGGGCTCCGGGATCGCGGATCGGTAGCGACGGCTGCCTTAGTGCAGGCTTGCTCCCTCAACCTCGATGATATGGTGGAGGTCTTTCTCTCCTTTGCTCCCGACAAGCTCGATCCGAACCTCCCCGACATTTCTGGCTGGACCCCGGTGATGTACGCAATGGCCCACAGCAACGACTTTGAGATCATTGATTCCGCCCTCGCGCTGCTGGCCTGGCATCCCCTGGTCCGTCTGGACAAGCACCACCCCTTCTTTAAGGGTCCCCGCTCCTGGACATATTTTGGGGACGCCGCGACCCGAAATGTGGAGATGATGAAGGTGCTCATCGCCACCGGGAAGCCATTGGGCTGGGAACAGGAGCAATTGATCCCGAATCTGTTATGCGAGCCCTTGCCTCTGCGAGACTTAGTCATCCGGAGGCGCGTACCTGGCTGCCTTGAACTCCTGGAGTCCTTCACCTCCGACCCGGAGAGGACGCGGCATTCTATCAGGCTCGAGATATTCAGCCAGTTCACCCGCCTAGGTGAGACTCGCGTTCAGCACTACATCGGAGCCCTTGCGCTGGACCTCTTCGCCTGCACCGTCCTGGTCTGTGACAGTTACCTCCGCATTAAACCGCGACAGGAGAAGGACGGCAGCGACCGCGAACGAAATGAAGGCGCACGGCGATTCCACAGCATGTTGGGGGCCCTACCTCTTGATCTGCAGATGGCGATGTGCCATAAAGTCGCGGGATCAGGCCGCTGCGTAATATTGGCGCGCGAATCGGAGCCTGCCTTCAGATGGCTCGCACTTTGCTGGAGCTCGTTTTTCTCCGTCGGCACAGAAGAAAATGATACGACATGAAACTTTACAAAACGTCGCCTCGCCAAAAAACTTCCCAAATCAATGAATTTTTTTCAAAGAACAGCGCAAGCGAATGTTTTTCAACAGTTTATTAGGCCGTCGGCAATGAGATCGTTTATCACCGCATTCGTCTCAGCAACGTTGTACCCGGATTTGATCATGCGCACGAGGACGCCCATTTCCTGATCAGCGTTCATGACATCCTCGAGACTGCACCCAGCACCCTCCGAATAGTTCATGCTGTCGTACTCATGTGTCTGCTTAAGCGCTGCTCGCTTGCTCCGTTTCAGTTCCTCAAGTCTCAAAATGAGCCTTCGGATCTCAAGGTATTTCTCCCGGGGAAGTCGGACGCCCCAACCGGGAAAAATAGTGAATTTTTTGTCCTGTGCCTCATGGTCATCCGTAGTCGGGGACTCCTTTGAAGTTTCAGACTCAACGTTCATAGCGCGAAGGAAGGTGGGTTGCCGGGGCGATTTGAATTTTGAAGTCCCAACTGATTTGAAATAATTAACACAACAAGATAAACTGATATTGAGCTCTCCATCATTATGATGACAATCACACCAAAAAAGGGCGAAAGCACCATCATTCGAAACGAAATTCAGATTGCAAGATTCCAGTTCATCATGTAGCAAAGCGTGAATCATGATATCAGGATTCTGAGGAATGTTGAAGGGCGAAGCGTTTCAGGGCCTGATCAGTGTCTCGAATCATGATGACCAGACCGCCAGACCCATGCCGGCGATGGCAGAGCGACATCTGGAGCTCCATTGGTAGTCGTGCAATGATCGCCAAGAATTGCCTGGCAGGGTTGTAGACCCCCGCGGTGAGCGACAAAAAATCGTCACTGAGCAGCACCACGGAGGCGAAGTCTGAAGCGGCGTCATGGAGTCTGAGACCCAAGTCTGGGGCCTCGCGGAGTTGGCATCTCACCGCTGCAGGATCAACCGAGTATAGCTTCAGCAGTTCTCGAGTGGGGTCGTGCCAGGTCACCTCAAAAGTAGTCTTGCCATCCCACAGTCCGTTTCTTGCAGAATGGGCCAAAAGATTAAGCGTGCCCACAGGGGCGGACGCCAGTAAGACGCGAACATGATTCATGTTGTCACGGTGACATGCTCGCCACAGTGGAGTGATGCCGCACCGGTCGACCGGATCGAATTTCAGCAACGGGTGAACGCAGAGCATTTTTAGGACCTCCAGGGCCTCAAGAGTGTCTGGTTGGGTGACCGCACAGTCCAGGGCGGTGAGCCCCTCCGAACGCAGGTTAACATCAACATAGGGATGGGCGAGCAGCATGCGCACGCACTCGACGGCCCCGCGCCGCACGGCCCGATACAAAGGCGTATCGAACGTGTACCCTTCGAAGTTCACATCGTCACCCCGCAACACAGGTGACCTCAGCAGCGTCCCCAACCTGACCGGGTCACCACCGTCTGCAGCATCCCAGATCCGCCCACCAGTGCTCCTGCCCTCAGCGATCATAGGAAGCAGGAGTCGCCGGGTTCTGATTCCACCAACTCAACAAGGACATTACTCTGATCAGGTCCCGCAAAGATGGGCCATCGGTGAGGGATCCTCTTCACCGTATAAGGCTTTATCGCTCCCACAGGCTTCCACCGGCTCCTCCCTATCTACGTCGGAATGTCACTTGGGCATCGAATCTGGGAGGCAGCAGACGAAGGCCGACGTCATGATCTGGGGGTCCTGCTGGCCTCCCCGGAACTGACGAGGGATGATGTGAATTATTGGCATCCTGAATTGGAAGAAGCCCCGTTATCGCGCGCCGTCCTGCGCGAGTCTGAGGAGTGTGTGCGCCTTCTGCTTAGCCATGCGCTGGTGGACGTGAATTCGAGAAATTATGGTGGCTCGACTGCCTTGCACCGCGCCTGCTCATCGCTGTCACATTCCTCTGCATCTTACAACATCCTCCTCATATTGTGCGCTCACCCTGACACTGACTTCAACGCCGTGGATGATGACAATTGGACACCTGTCTGGATTTGCTGTTCGACGAATGATGCCCGTTCCTTGAAGTATATCTTTGCGTGTGCCCCAGCGGGAGCACTGCAATTAGGCATCAGGGCGAGACGGACGGACCGGCGGCAGACGGCCTGGGAGGGCAGGAAAGCCGAAGATGTCTCCTTCGGGTACGGCAGCGACGTGCTGCTTGCGTATCAAGGAAATCCTCGAAGATTCAGGGCCGACCTGAGGCGCGAGTTGGGTTTCGTCAAAGGGGACATCGCCTTCGCTTTCGCGTTCATGTGCGCTACCTGCCTCTACGATGGCTACCTCCAAGTCCGTCGCCGCCGCCCCAGGAGGCGGGCTGCCCGCTTTTTCCTCATGATATCACGGCTGCCGAGACACTTGCAGATGATCATCTGTCATCGTGGACATGCCTCCCCTCACCAGGTCATTCTTTCTGGCGACACCAACTCCGCGCTGAGGGGGATGGTCATCGCTGGAGGCGCATCCATCTCTCCGTTGGCCATTCCATCACCTGGCTCGAATTGCGGATGACGCTTAATAAAGTTCTCATCTGAAATCCATCTTACTCTCAGATTCGAGTCTTGAAGTGCGGCGAGGCGCCCTCGTCGATACTAGAGACATGAATCCTTTCCCAGATATTAACGTCCCGGTGACGAACGTCACCATCCGCTACAAGCCCTTCTTTAGCCTGATGGTGCCGCAGGCCATTCTCAACATTCAGGTCTTGGGAAATGCCAGGTCTCCCGATTCTCCCACCGTCTACGATTTTAGCCTGCGCTACACGAACCCGAACACCGGTCGCAAAGTGCAACTCATCATCCGGAGGACAGACTGGGTCAAGCCAAGTCTGGAACCTGACGCGAACGTCAGCATCAATGGCAACACTGTGCTCAGCACCGACCCAGAACTTCGGCCACAAGATGGCGTCAAGATCGACCTCAGGGATCTGGACTTCCTGGCACCGCAGGAAGTCGCCGATGCACTCATCGCGGGGTCCACCTCCGGTGCAATGGAAGTTTACAATCGTCTGGCAAACAGTGACAGTCTCGCATTAGCGCGGATCCTGGCCGACGAGTGTGCCTCCGTCGAAGACCAACTCTCGAACAAGACCGTGGAGCAGTTGCGGGCCCTGGCTGCCAGGGCTGGTCTGCAGCCTCTGACCGCGCTGAGAAAACGCGATCTCTGTGTGCTACTTTCCCAATACATGGCCATGCATCCTCACGGCCCGGAGGCAGGGCTCGCGGAGTTTGTGTTCCGCGCGCAGAAGCGGCGGCAACAGTAGCGCCTGAGCCAAGTGGCCTGAAGTATCCCGCGGTTTCCGAGACATAACCTGGGCAATGGTACAGGGTGACCAGAAAACCATACCCGCCCTCCGCAGCACCAACGCTTCAAAAATTGTGATCCTCAGAGAACTATCGCTAACACAGGCCGCTTCCTCCCCTCTCATTTTTTTTGTACTTGACCATGCTCCCCTCTTCCGCCGTGATGCAATCTCTTGGGCGCCGTGTCTGGAACGCTGCCGACCAGGACGCGCACGAACTCCTGGAGTCACTCTTAGCCTTGCCGAGTGCGACGGGACTTGATGTCAATTTCCAACACCCGGTGGAGCCCTCACCCCCACTGGTTCAGGCTCTCAGACGCGAGCACATTCGAAGCTTTCGGCTTCTACTGGACCATCCTCTGATCGATGTCAATGCGACCTCTCGGAACGGATGCCGTCCGCTGCATACCTGCGCAGGCAAAACGGCTACTTCGACTGTCTTGCCGATGATGAAGATGCTCTGCGACCGTCCTGATCTGGACATCAACGCGCTTGACGGCGACAACGCGACCCCTCTCTGGCTTGGCTGCTTCAACAATAATTTGGAGTTCGTCCGCTTTCTCCTGGCGCACGCCTCCGTTGGCACCCTCAAGACAGAGGTGCGCGCTATCAAGCAGCGCCGCTCCCCAAGGACCTGGCATGACAAAACTGCTCTCGAGGTTGCGGCGAGCTCCGAAATAAGACTTCTACTGGGGGCCTACGGACGGGATCCTCAGGGTACTAGGTTTACGCTGCGCAAGGATCGCTCTTTCGGCTTCATCTGTGAGGATGTTGCCGCAGACTTCGCGTCAGTAATTCTGCTGAGCGACGATTTCCTTCACGGCGCTGCCCATCGCGCGAATCCTGCGTTGCGGTTTCTGCTGATGTCGGCACGACTTCCAATAGAGCTCCAGATGATCGTCTGCCATGTCCGCCACGGATCCGCCGGTCAGGTGGTCTTGACGCGTGACACGGAGTATGCCCTGAAAATAGCCATCCGTTATTTCTGTCCTCATTAGATCTTTCTGATGATTAAAACTGGTATTTAATTTTTCGCGCGCTATTCTCCACACTAATTGATCGATGAACCTGGCCGTAAGGGCTAGAAGTGCCTAGGATTGAGAACATGCGGAGCAGGGGACCCAGTTGCAGTTTCTGCCGGTTCCTCGACAGAGGACACAGTAGGTGCCACTCCGCTGACACGCGTCACAGGTCGCTCTGGCCGGCAACCGGCCGTTGCACGACCTGCAAGGATCATAACTATGATCGTCGCACCTCTGTCTCTTGCTCCCCTCACATTTCGGGCAGACGGTGGGTGGCACCACATAAGCGTTCTGACCTGAGGTCCAGGTTCCCCGTTGGCAGAACCCGCAGCACTCGGTCAACGCAGAACAGCCGTAGCAGTTCGGGCAAGGCATAACTTTTCGATTCAGGCCGGAAAGCTCGTCGCCGGATTTTGAAAATCCCAACACAAATAATAAAAATTATCTGTGTTGGGAGTGAACAACTCCTCCCCCGTTAGATGGAAGAGGTGTACGCGGAATTTCGGAAGCAATGCGCGGCCGCACCCCGCTGTAATATCCTTGCACACTTGGAGGCCTTCCTTGGGACCTGTCCCGAGGTGAATCAGCCGGACGACAATGATGATCAGAGGTGGTGCTTATTGGCGTACGCCTGCCGCCTCAATTTTCCAAGTGTGGTCAGCCTGCTTCTCCGCATCCCCGGCGTGGATGTCAACATGGCCGTGGCGTGGTCCGGCTGGACTCCCTTGTTCATCGCCGTTCACAACGAGCACATCACATGTGTCAAGTTGTTGCTGGAGAATAGCCGCGTCGACATTGAAATTCAACCTCGGTCTCGCGGCAAGACTTTGAGGTCGAGCGCCTTCAGGCATGCAGCCAATAGGGGCTATGCCGAAGGTGTCAAGTGCTTTCTTGCCCTTCGTGACCTCGAAGAGATGCTTCCCCTCGCGAAGAATTGGGCCGACATGGGCCGCCAGGTCCATCAGGTATGCCACGCGTACGTGCTCGCGCCCCGCAAGACCCATCACGACCTGCGGGTGACTTTCTCTGTTCCCAACGCCCTCGCTGGGGAGCGCTTTGCCTCCGTCCTCCTCCTGGCTGATGGCCACTTCGTGATAGCAGAACGATTTCGTAATTTTCGCTGGGATGGCGATATTGATTTCGCTGATCAGTTCTGTGACTACCTCGACGGGGCCGTACGCTTTCTGCTCATTTCGCAGAGACTCCCGCTGGAGCTCCAGATGGTCCTCACGTGGCGCTCCCTGGGTCTCGCGCGCGACACCGTGCTCCGGAGGGATTTTGATCCAGCCATCTTGTCTCTTCTATCATGATTGTCTTCGCATCATTATTCAATTATCTCAGCGTCGCTTGTGCATCTTGATTTCAAATTGCAAGATACCTGCCTGATCACTCTTTTCCAATATTCCACGTCGCCATAAATACCCCAATTCTCACCCGGTGTTCACCTGCCCGTGTGATCTTAAATATCAATCCAATCACCACGCCCCTCGAAAAAGGATGGGCAGCGGGCGACATTCTCCCGAGAAGAGCAGCAATCCCGGCAAAGTGTCGCAGAAAGTGAGTGTGGCAACCTCTACTTGTTGTGTGTGCCTAGAAAAATTGGATGAGATTGTGCGCTACGATCCCAAGCGGCCTTCGTCCCAGCCTCGCTCACAAAGGGCGGCTGTCCCCTGTCTCATAATGGCTGCCTCCGCGGATAGGGAGCTTCTTGAGATCTGCATGGGTTGCCTGGCAGATTGGTGGATCACCGCGCTGTCGCCGATCGACGATGGCCTCCGTGGAGATGCCCTGGGAAGAGGGAGGTGGCCGACATGCTTTGCTTCTTGCGGCCGACATGAGATGCCAAAGGTGGTGCGCTGCGGAAAGTCGATATGTAGGATCGAACCTCCCACGGACCCCACTTCAGTGAAGTCTGTTGGCCACCGACACATGCCGCTGAGCTTCAGCAGCGCCAGCGAGATGATCTTCAGGTGCGCGAACCCCAAGTGCGACATGGTGCTGGTGGCCAAGACCTACGAGGCTGGCTCCTTCGACGCGCGGTGCTTTTCCTGCCACTTGACGACCACGGTGTCCTCGCACGATGGGGCCCGCTATCGCGCGGCGCGCTCCCTTCATCCTCTGGCCAGTCCGGCGCAGATAATTGACCTGCTCTACACCCTCGGCGGAGTGACCCCCTGCCCGAGATGCGGGAGGATGTTTGAACTCGAGGGCGGCTGCAATCACATGCAGTGCCCCGCGTGTCGCACAGGCTTCAATTTCAAGTGCGGCTGCTACTGGGTTGAGCGGGCTCCCTGGCTGCTCGGTGGCCACAGTGATCCCTGGGCCTGGAATGGGTGCCCCCACCTCAAGCTTCCCCAAGCTCCTACTGCCTGGCTCTCGCTACACCCGTCGCTGTGGGGTCGACTGGTGAGGATTTATGCCTTCTTCCGGGTAGTCTCTGTGCTTGCTCGCATCGCCATTTTTCTTATTGCTGCCGCCTGCGGGGGAGCCCTAGTCTTCTATCTCGCCTGGTGGGCCGGGGCGGCCCTCTTCTCCTTATACCCTATTACTTCACCCGTTCTCTTGCGTCATCCCGGGGGTCTGGACTCTGAGCTCTTTGCGCGCGACTGGCTTCCGCACCTGGACGTGGACTGGGACAGGTGTCCGGCCGTCGGGGACGTCTGCCTCGCGACCGTGGCAGAGTCACTTCTGCTGCGCCTAAGGTCGCATCCTTGCACGTGGGCGGCCTGGGACCGCCACCTCCTCTATCCCGGCTGCAAGGCGGATGGGACCGTGGAAAACGATGTCGCCCGTCATGCTGGCCGGGTGCGCTGGGCGAGCCATTTCCCGATCGTGACCTCCGGGCCCATCTTACAAATTTGTCGTCGCATCAAAGAAAATTGATCACATTTACATTCTTCAGGGTGACCTGTTTCTGCTGAATCCAGCCAAGCGGAGAATGTCACAACATAAAATTGAAAGTGGGTGGCTTCTTCTTTTTCGATGCAGACAGAAACCTCCGCAGACGTGTCCTGGCCCTGTGAGATCCATTCCGCGATCGCGAGCGACGATGTGGAGCGACTCAAAGAATTCCTCGAACGCTACCCCCATTTCGATCTCGCCCGCCAGAAATTCTTCAATGGCACGGCGCTGGAGTGGGCGATCCGGTGCCACAGTCTCCAGGTCACCCAGTTTCTGCTCCTGCACCCGGCCATTGATCCGAACGGGGAGTCACCTCACGAATCCCCCCTGTTTCTCGCCTACTCGCTGTCCGCGCTGCGCTTCCTCGAGCTTCTGCTCTCTGATCCCCGCGTGAGGGTAAACGACCATGTTGTCACCCACGGTATCCTCCATCTGGCGGTGAATTCCGGACCACTGGAGGCCGTTCAGACCCTGCTCGCCAGCGGCCGAGACTTTGTAATTGAGGATGATCTCCTCCTCACCAATCTGCAATTGGTGAGGTCAAGTGTCTCACGATGCGGAGATGGTCGGGCTGAACTAATCCGCTCGTACGTAGCCGATCCGGCCTTGACCGCCCTGAGGTGCCGCTTCTCTCTCGGCCGGCCCCGGGCTGCTCTCATCTTCGCGATGATAGTTTTCCTCTGCGATGACTTCGTGACCATTGGTCTCGACGCAGAGAAGTGCCCCTTTGGGAGGTGTGCCTCACACTTCTTCTTCATCGCGTCGAGGCTCCCCATGGAACTTCAGGTGCTTATTTCCTCCCGGGTTGCTCGCTCGTCCGCCGTTGTCATCCCTCATCAGGAGTCTGAGCTCGCCTTCAGAGTGCTCGCCGCTGTTCTCTCCTATCCGCACTGAACCGCCGTGTGATATCTGGGGATTGTGATAGCTTTTTTTATTGTATGAAATCATTAACGGATAGGAAGAGTGTTCAACTCCTTCCCTGCGCTCTTGATGTCAATCTCCCCTGGTTTGATATCTTGGGACAATGCTGACATCGCTCCCAATGCAGACGTACAAGGAGTCGCTGGGGTGGCGGATTCGCGACGCGGCGGACCGTAGCGATCATGACCTTCTGGAATCGCTACTGCGCGACCCCAAGTTGCAACCCACTGATGTCAACTACCAGGTGGTCGGCGACGTTGCCGCGCCGTTGTATCGTGCGGTGAGCCGCGGAGCCGTCCAGTGTGTGCGCCTATTGCTTGGCCAACCCAGCGTTGATGTAAACATCCACTGGTTCGACGGGTCGACTCCCCTGCATCGCGCTGCTACCGCGCCGGAATCGGCGGGTGCGCTGGAGATAATGAAGCTCCTGTGCGCACATCCGGACCTGAATTTTGATCCCCTCGATTACCACAACATCTCTCCACTCTGGCGTGCCTGTATTCACGACAACGCAGATAGCGTGCGCGTTCTCTTTGCCATGGCCCCGGTGGGGTCGCTGAATGTCAATTTGCGTGCCGCAACGGAAGATCGGTGGGGTGGGAAAATGGCGTCCGAGGTGACATGGAATGCCGAGACGCGCCAACTGCTGGGGCATTACTCGCGCGATCCGGCCGCAGTGCGCTTCAGATTGCGGAGGGAGCATGATCTGGGATTGCACCTAGCAGATATCGCAGCCGACTTTGCCACGGTGGTCCTGCGCAGCGACGACTACCTTCACGTGGCTGCGGGGGGAGACGACAACACGCAGCGATATCTTACTATCGTCTGCCTGCTGCCGATGGAGCTTCAGATGATCATGTGCCATCGGCGTCATGGATCCGTGAGCCAAAATATTTTGGCGCATGATACAGATGAAGCGTTGAAGCTCCTCATTCGTCAAAAAGCATATCTGACATCATAATTTTGCGGAGAAAAGAATCGAACATTTGGTGATTTTTCAAATGATGTTGTAGTCGGTGACCACATAGCCGATGTCGACCCCATTTTTGGATATGGTCTCCCTCATGCTGATGTCCGACACGGCAGCAAGGCGTAGGGAGACAGAGTGTAGGTTCCGCGTCGCGTCGGCAAACTCGGTGGTCCAGACGGCGCGTTTTTCAGCATCCCGATTTAGGCAAGTTCTCTCGACTGGAGAGATGGTCGTGAAGATGTCCTCAACATCGCGCATGAGATCGTCTGCGCCACTCGTGGCCCAGTCGGCCAAGACAGGGCTCCGCAGGTTCGGAAAGTGGAGTTCCGCGGTGATCGTGGCCACCCTGTGCGTCTGGTGGTTCTCGCACCAAACGCACCCGCAGCCCCATTGATGGGTGACGCAGTGTTCGGTACCCTCAAGGTTCACCTTCAGTGTGACAATCACCCCCATCATCTCTGTCATCGCAGTCATCCGCGCAGAAATCTGCTCCCCAAGATTCACTCCGGGCATCTCACCCTGACACGCTTCGCCGTCATTCTGCGACATCATCGCAGTGGCTTCCTCGGAATGACAAATCAGGAAGAATGACGAAAAATGATCAAATTAGTTCAACATCTTGACTTCGCAATATCACAAATTTGTCGATGTAATAGCAGAGCCAGGCAAGCGAGCGAAAGGCGCTCTCAGTCATCTGATGTGGTATGATAATGTTTAAAAGCCCGTTGAGACGGCAGGACAGCAGCACCTGAAGCTCCATCGGAAGTTGTGTCTGAATCTTGAAGAAGCGCACGGTCCTTCTCTTTATCGCATCGGCCCCACAACCAGGGGGATGGGCAGGAAGACGCATGAAGTCATCACAGAGGAAGACGCCAGTGGCGAAGTGGGCCGCAGCAGTGGCGAGCGGGTGTTTGAGCTTGCGCTGAACGTTATATACTTTGTCCTCTGGGTGCTGAAAATACGCCGCAAGCAGGGCGCGCAGGTCCGGGAGGTAGCGCCGGTCGTCCTGGATGTTGATCCTGGCGGTGAAGACCTCAACGGACATGTGTTGCAATCGCCCGGAGCCGATGATGAGCTCAAGCAAGTCCTGGCGATTCATATACGCAGCCTGCATAAAGGGAGTGGTACCACCTCGTGAAGCCTGATTGACGTCGACCTTCGGATGTACAAGCAGCAAACGCACGGTGTCAAGGCATCCATGACCTATCGCGACGTTGAGGGGACTTCCGCCCCACACATCACACAGATTGAGGATCAGCGCGTCGGCGTATCGAAGAAAGAGCGCCACAAGGCGCGGGCGATTTCGCTGGCAGACATTGTGGAATGGTAGGATTGATGAGACATTAGCGTCATCGAGGCGCACCACAGAAAGATGATATTTGAGGATGCGCTCGACCTCGGCCTCGTTGTCGTCATCGATCGCGGCACGAAGCAGGGCCTGCATTTCTTGTTCTTCGAGTTACAGTGATCCCCCTATCGAAAAGAAGGACAATATTCTGTATCCATAAAAAGGTGTCTTCGGCGCGGACTCAGCAGGTCAGAATCGCAGCGAGGTACAGAAAGGCGCCCTCCTCGTCGGCAAGCGGAATCGATATTCCAGTTACCCCATGGCCGCGGAGACAGAGGACCCGCTGGAGCTCCAGCGGGAGCCTGGCAGCCATGGTAAAGAAGCGGTAGTTCCGCTTGTGAGGTTTCGGGCGGAGACAGTGCAGGGCGTCGCAGACGAAGACGATGTGCGCAAACTTGAGGGCCGCACAGGCCTCCCTGATCTTGAGGTGGAGGCGACAGCGAAAGCGGGTGCGAACCGGGTCCTGGAACCACTCGAACCTCGTTGGCGCGCCCTTCTTCACCGGCTCCGGCCTCACGCGGAACCAGTGGTTGTCACCCACCACTCCCCTGTCCAAAGGCCAGGTTATCTTTCTGCCAAAAAGGGGTGGGAGCACAGCGATCAGGAGCAGGAAAACGCCCGGGCGCTTGATGTGGTACGCTGGCCTGTTGTTCATGGCCCTCAGCAGGCCATGCTCCAGGCTCTGCTGGGCCACTGACATGCACCTTGGGTGCGACATAAATATGCGCAGCATGTTGGTGTTGCAGTGTTTCACGAGGTGATCAAAAGTCGCAAACAGGTCATCATCCTCCCAGTCGCACCGTGTCAATAACTTTCGAAATATGGCCCCGCAATGATACCCTGCGGCGCGCTTGAGTCTCACCCTGGCAGGCGTGGCAGGGTCCATGAAGTGCTCGTAGGTGGACTGAAAGCGGCCGAGACGTTCGCCGAGCTCGCTGAGACGCTCGCTGTTTTCCCGTTCCTCCTGTGTCGCACCTATGGTGATCACGGCGTTCGCGATGATGTCGTGGCCCATCGCATTCAAGGCGGCGACTCGCTCCGCCCATTGCATTCTTCTATTCTTCCTCGCAGGAGTCAGCCCAGAAATATCACAAAAATGTAACGAAAGTATTGATCGACTTTTCAATTGCCAAAATGTGAGATGAACAAAAGTCATGTATTTGGGACGAGGTCACATCGCATCAGGTGGAGACAACCTGCCTCGAACTCGCTCGCCAAGATGGCGGCCACCCTTGCATCACCGGCAGTCACCCGGGCCATCTGCATCTGGAGCTCCATGGGCAGGCGCATACCGATGAGCGTCCACCTCAGGCTGTTGTGAGAGCCCAAAGCAGTCGCGGTGGGAATTGCCAGGTATTCGTCGGAGCAGAGCACCAGAAGCGCGAACCATCTCGCTTCCGCGAACAGGGAATGGAAGAACATGGGTGTTGGCCGCTGCGATTGCATCAGCGTGTGCATGGCACCCATGGCGATTATCTGCATGAGAATACCTGACCCCATGATCAAATCCAATATCAGGAGATCCTGCCAGTCAGTTCACAATCAATGAATGATACTTACATCTGTCCCACGTTCTGCCTTCGAACCGGATAGAACGGGACCTCATCATCTACAAGACAATAATATCAATGATATCATGATACCAGCACCTCGCTTATTTGAGGGACGATGCCGCCGATTGAAACCAACAATGGCGATCGATGATCAGGATGCACGAAAATTTGGAGTGCACCGATCTCCAGAAGCTTGTGGCTGAATTGCAGGAACTCCTTGGCTCCCGATTTGAAGTGTCAATCGCTAATCTGGGCAATCGTGGGGTTGAGCCCCACGTCGATGAGGTGCAGATCGGCGCGACCCCAACAGGGTTTTCCTCCGAAGAGATCAGACTCGGGCACGTCATGCTGGAGTTTTCTGATCAGGTTGAGTCATGGATCAGGTTCAAGATCGATGACGATGTTGTCCGCTACACGACTTCCCCCAGGGGAGGATACCTCAATCTCACCGTCACATCCTTTCAATTCCGGGGAGTCAACCTAGCGAGACTCTACATCTTCCTCGTCTCTGACCCTCCACCCATTGCTGCGGAACTTCATGCGCTGGAGACCTCACCGGCAGTGACAATATTGAATCAGGACCCGCAAGGCAATAAATGAAAAATTCGTTATGTTGATGTTGATTGGCAAGAAGTGTGCTCTTTGATTTTATGTATCATCATGATTGCAACAAAACATCTTCCCCCTTCCTCCGCCCTCCATCGTTCCTTTCGCTGTAAACATCGAGTGCGGGATACATGTCGTTCACTCTTACCGAGGCCCGCCCTACGGATGGCATGTCCGATCAAGATATCTCCAAGAGCGTGAGCATCTCCACGGCCTCAGCGCGACTGGACGCGCTGTCCCGATCTCACGTCGGCTGTGACTACTTACCTAGGGTGGTGACCCACTTGGAGTACGCCTCGAGAATGACCAATGGAACGATGTCTGGCAGCCACACGTGGATGGCGCGTGAGGTCGTGCACCTGCTTGGCGTCAGCGCCCTCGACAATGGTTACTCACTCGATGAGTATCCGGCGAAGGTGACGATCTCCGTCACCGGCCAGGAGCCGATTGTTTACAACTTGAAGTTGAAGCGCTCCAACAGTGACTACTCCTGGTGGGCCTCCGATCATGCCGCGCTTACCGACGCCATTTGTCTTCCGGCTGGCGCCGCGGTTCACGTTGACGTCGGAGTCCTCTTTGGCTTCGATGTCTTCACCACTCCGGATTACCTTTACTAAAGCAATTGTCGCAAAGTGTGTCGCCTGCAATGGCACCTTTGATAACATCAAGAAAATGATCTTTTGAAGTCGGAGGTTGCTAAAGTTTGGGATTTATTGACACTTTGTTGCCTGGTGAAAGGGAAGGGACCAAATGATGGCTCTCAAAGCAGCCTCGGTGTCCTCGGCCAAGACCACAGAGCGGGAGGACGCACGCCGCCGGTGGCACAATAGCATCTGGAGCTCCAGCGGGAGCCTCGCAATTATAGAGAGGAAACGGGCAGCCTTACCCATTTGGTGCAGCAACGATACCTCGAGGTAGCCATCGCAGATGAAGACTGCGCAGGCAAAGTCGGAGGCAATATCCTTCTTGATGAGGCCAAGCTCGAGGCGCAGACGATGTCTTGTCGCGGCAGGGTCGGCTTGGTAGGCAGCCAGCATCCCCACGATCCCCGGGTTCCCAGCGACCTCGAGCGCAGATTTGCAGCGCCACGAGTCGCCCATGTACGCAGTCTCTACTTGCCTGGGGGCTGATCGGACGTGAAGATCAATCTTGCCGAACTGGGCATGCGCCAAAATGAGCCTGACCAAGGTCGGCTTATCGCGGAAGCAGGCGTTCCACAGGGGACAGGTGTTGTCGCGATCAAAGACCCTGAAATCAACCCCAGGATGCGCGCAGACCAATTCCCCGACTTGATCTTGCGTGCGTGAGTCAAGGACTACACAGTGGTGCAACGCGGTCCACCCATAGGGGTCCGCCCAGTTGACGTCAACGAGAGGGAGACTGAGCAGCAGGCGGACGCACTCCACGGACCCCCACTCGACCGCGCAGTGAAGCGGGGGCCTCGGGTAGCTCTGGGCCGACAGAAAATTCAGGGTAGCGGACGAGAAATCAGGGGTCCGCAGAAGGTTAAGCAGGGCAACGTGGTCCCCGCGGTCAGCCGCCCGCCATATGAGGCTGCCAAGGCCTACATCCAACGCAGTCGGCGACCCGCCCCCAGCAATCATCTCGGTCCCCGGCATAATCATGTGGTAGGAGGGTTCTTCCGCCTTGAACTCTGCGCAGCGAGGAGAGAAAAAGACTCACTGACAATCGCTGCATCATCACAACGCCAACCATCCAAAAACTCAGAAATATCTCGCTCGTATATTTCTCGCGTGGAGACATGGGAATATCAATCGATTTCAGTTTTGCCGGGGAGAGGCGGGAGGTCATCGGGCCAGGTGAGCTTGGCGTTGGGCGCGACCTTGGCAATCCAGGCGCGCATCACCTGCACCTGGATGGGCGGAAATTTGCCGATGAAGATGTTGTCGCTGGCCAGGCCGCAGATGAATTGGACCAGGCGAAAGTCGTTGTCCTTGTCCTCCGTCAGTTCGTCAAGGCCCCAGAAGTCGAGGTCCTTGAACACCATGGCGCGGATCGGCCCAAAGTTCTCTTCTCCCCTGGTTTTGGGATCAAGAATGAACGCTTTGTATTCAGCGAGCAGCGTCTCCATTGCCGACCGGGCGTCCGGGCAGGGCAGGTGAAGAATGGGCAGCCTCCCGAACTCGGTCTTCTCCGTCACGTCAGCCACCCAGGTGCCGTCCGCCATGGTGACAAGGAAAATGCGTGTCTTCTTCCCACACTTGACCTTGATCTCCAGTGACAGCGACATGGCAGCGAAGGAGGGGAAGGTGATACTCGATGGTGAGAGTAACATGGGAACATTCACCTCCCTTGATCATAGAAAAATGGATTGGACAACATGTTATAGACCTCCTGCTAATGATGATGGAGGGGGGACTGTCTGCACTGATCATTGGCGCCATCCCGCAGGAGGCGATCCTGCGCGCGTATCTCGCCAGTCCCTTGATGGCCTACAATAGATGGGAGTGGCGGCTTGAGCGGCGGCGAAAGCAGGAGAGTGATGCCGCCATACTTTTCGCAACAGTTGCCTTCCTCTGCGATGGCCTGCTGAGCCTACCGCTCGCAAGAACTGGGGCGCCCGTGACCTTCTTCTACACGTGCACGAGGCTGCCTCCTGAGCTCCAGATGATGCTTTGCAACAGGGCCAATGAACTCGGCGCTGAATCCATTGCCGTGCTGGCATGCACCAAGGGTCTGAGAACGCTCGCGTCACAACTGCCCCGAAAACCAAGGAGAAGACGAGAGCAAAAACCACAAGAATAAAGATCAACAATTTTTCCTGTTGCTTATTGCTCATTTTGTGACAAGGAAAGTGCCAGATTACTGAAGGAAGTCTCGCCATGATTGGAGAGAACATGCTGCCCCGCAGAGTCGAACGCCCGATGGCACAGGAGCATCTGCAGTTCAATCGGCAGGCGGAGGGACATCAAGAAGAATCTCCGACCAACGCAGACTCCAGGAGAAAGGGCAAGGTGATCGTCACAGAGAAAGATGATGAGCGCAAAAAGCTCCGCAATCAGCGGGTCAATCAGCCCAAGCTCCAGGCGGACCTCGCGTCTCGTTCTCACCGGATTATCGAGGATCTTGCTCATCAACAGTGTGTTCGAAGTCCGCCCAAACTTCTCGGTCATCCACATCGGGGAGACAGCCTCGGCACCAAAGCGACCAGGCTTGCGCCAGTCAAAATCCCTGCCGCTGGCGATCAGCCATTTCAGCACGTCACCCTGATCTTCCTGGCAGGTGACCCACACCGGCGTCCAGCCATCGACGTCGGCAAGGTTGACATCCACGCGAGGATCACTCAGGAGAAGCTTCAGGCTAGCCAGGTGCCCAGAGGAGCAGGCGAGAAAGAGAGGGGTACTCCCGGCCTCCGTTTGAGCGTTGACGTTTATGCCTGGGGAAGACATGAGAAATCGCATTATCTCAAGGTGACCGTTGCACGTGGCGTCATGGAGGGCAGTCCAGCCCCTCGATTCACCGCTCCACCTGTTCACGTCCTCGTCAAACCTCAAGCGCCGCTTCAGGTCAGCCAGGACAGTGCTCTCCGCGTCTGTCTCGGTGGCGGCATCCACGGTCGTCATTCGACCATCCACAAGTAGTTTCATTTCAAGCAACAATATAGCAATGGAGCCAAGAGATCCAAGGGCAACGAGAGGGGGAGACGCGACAAAGAAGATCTTCCACTTCTTGTCATCATGGGTCAATCGTTGGCGAAGACCCCGATTCCACTCTCCGCGCAGTTAGTTCATCGGGCAAAAAGGGCAGAAATATCAAACATCGGAAATCAAGACAATCATGACCGATCAATTGAGAAATAAGGAGGTGAGTGCCCGAAAAGACGCCTCGCAGAGGCTCGAAAGAATGTGTGGCTGCAGCGACCCGAACGCGCGACAGCATACCATCATCTGCAGTTCCATCGGCAGTCGCGTTGTCATCCGGAAGAATGGGACCACTGAATTACACGTGGCACTGGTGGCGACAGCCAGAAAATCATCGCAGAGGAAGACTACGAGCGCGAAGAGATCGGCGGCCAGCGCCTCGCGGTACCCGAGCTCGAGACGGAGCTCCTGTCTTGTCCGCTGGGGATCTGCGCGGTAGCGTCTCAGAAGAGCGGCTGCCTCCATCTTCCCGTTGTGCTCGGCAGTCATGAGCGGGGACTCGTTGAAGTCCCGCGCCCTGAAGTCCCAATCTATTTCCCTGCCGCTGGCAATCATGATTTTGATCACGTCGGTGCGGCCGTAGTAGGCCGCGTTCCACAGCGCTGTGCAGCCGTCACCGGTCAGCACGTCAGTGGAGACGCGGGGGTCCGCAAGGAGGATCCTGAGGCACTCCAAACGCTCCTCATAAAAGCAGCAGATATGCAGCGGGGTCCAGCCAAAGCGTGATGCGCTGTTCACCTCCACGCCGGGCACCTTGAGGAGCATGGACACCACATCTGCCCGTCCGCCGACGCAGGCAGCACTCAGCCCCGTTAGCCCAGCCGAGTTCACCCGTCGGTTGATGTCGAAGGCAGGACTCACACTGTTGATGAGGTCGCCAACCTGCTGCAGGGTCCCATCTGAAAAGAGATGAAGAAACCTCTCATCGTACTCCGCAGGGGAAAGCATCATAACAGAAGGAGAAAAGCCTCTACGAGGCGTATCCTCTCCGATGTCGCCCTTTTCACTTGCCACCGCTCTCAATGTCCACAAACCCCAACCTCAACCCCGAAGTTCTCGTTTGGGAGGCTGTCAGGAAGCTCGACTTCCCAACTCTGAAGGGATTGCTGCAGAAATTTCCGGCGGTCGACCTGAATTGGAGCTCTTCTCGATGGGACGATGAACCCTCCTCGAATGACGAGGCCCTGGCGGCGATCCATGTGGTGTGCACCTCAAAGCGCGGCGAGAGCCTTGGGTGCCTGAAACTGCTGGCCGAGCATCCTGGGGCAGATGTGAACCGCCGGACCCCTTGCGGCTGGACGCCGTTAAACCTCGCCTGCGCTCGTGGTCACCCGAACTTGGTTCACTTCCTCCTCTCTGAATTCAGCGCCTTGGTGTCTTACTCTCCGACTGCCGACACGAACTGGAGCCCCTATTGGAATGCTGTCAGGGGCGATCATGTTCTGATCCTGATGCTGCTGTCGCAGCATGCCGCCGGCAGGCCTGAGAGGGCGCTGGACCTGGAGGCAGTCGGGCGTGATTATTACGACATATTGCCGTGGCGCACCATACTAGGAATCGCAGGGCCAAAGTGTACCAAGTGGCTGCTGCGCCACAAGCAGCGACAATTATCACACAAGCAAGTCGCTGCTTATGTAAAACGTCACTTGAAATAAGATCCACATGGCAATTTAGAAAAGGGCAACTTGGGATGTAAAGATTTTTTTGGAGAACTACAAAATACAAAATCAAGATATTCAAAAAAGCATTTGCAGAGTGGCGGCATCGAGTGCAGGGATCATGGACAGCCACCACATCGCCGGGAAGACAGGCCGCAATTCTGGATCCGCGATCAAAGATCGCAAGAAGTCGAAGAGGACCCGGTGCGCCCCCCTGCCGCTGACGTCATGGGCGGAAATGCCGGGGATGATGACCTGAAATTCCAGCCCACGCCACACAGTCGCATGAACTGCCTGCCACGCAAAGCCCCAGTCCCCATCTCGGTCGAACAGCACGCGCCTCAAAAAGGCCACGATCTGCGCCACGAACTCCTGACAGGCCTCCCTGTGGCACTCGTACGCCCCGAAGTCAGGCAGAATGTTGCTCCAGCGCGGAATCTTGACGTTCGGCAAGGACTCCAGGCAGGTAACACGCCACTGCGAGGGGGTACGGCTAACGATAAACTTATGATAGCGATCACCGGCTGTGAACACCGCAAGCTCCAAGGCAAAGACAACTTCCGCTGGCATCCCTCAACACGTTCACTGAAGGCAACTGATTTTGATGCCCTTGTTGGCGTTGCTGGAGGGGATGGCCTTGATCGTGACTATGTATCCCTGATATCGGTGATATTGCACTGACCATCAAGATACCGCACAAAGATGTCCAAGGGACGGACTGTTTACATGAGAAAGTTGTGCGAACATGATCGCAACACTTCCATCATCGATTTATCTTCTGATAAAGATCAAACACTGCATCAAGATTTGCAGTATCTCGGTTATAGCGGATGTCACATATCTCTGATACCTCAGGTCGAAAATCATGATGTGTGGCTTATCGCAGTATAAGAGATATCGCCTGTTGTTGAGACCCCCAGATCGGCCAGTGTGTCGTCATCCTTCCTGTATCATGGAACCTGCAGCAAATGAAGCGTTTGATGCTGAGAACTCTGTGGTGAAGGTGGATGATGCGGAGAGAGGGGTCGATGTGGAGGCCGTGGCAAGTGTTGAATCCGAGGAATCCAAGGAGGCAAGGCAAGGCAAGTTGAGGGTGATTGTGGACACACTCCAGCCTTACAAGGACATGAGCGTCTTGGCCGGGCGTCTTCGCGACCTGATCACGAAGCTCGAGGAGAAATATCCGGAGGGTCGTGACGAGGGAGAGCTCGAGTCTCTGAGGATTGCCGACGAGGAGCACGCCAAGGTCCACAGGATCGCCGCCTTCCATGACAAGTGCAAGGCCGCCCTTGATGCCACAAATCAGCCAGATGATCAGAAATCATCGTGACGTTTTGTTCTTACCATGTTGCGGAATAAAGACCCATCACACTTTCCCCTGATCTTTGGTTATGTCTCCTTTCTGCTTCGTGAATTGGACTCTCCTCCTACTCCGCTCAAAAGAAACGATGGTGTCTGAAGAGCAGGACACGATGGATCGTGTTGGGACGCTGACCGTTGCCGTCAACTCCCTCGACCTGGAGCAGGTGAAGGCTGTGCGGAGGGTCGCGAGACTCCGAGGGAGGCATCTCTTCGAGGCCCTTAGCGCGGCGTGTACACATAATGACGTGCCCATTGTGCTCTTCCTTCTTGAGGAGTGGCCGCAGCGGTCTGCGCAACTGGCGAGGCGCGGCCTAGGGGCGTACACGGAGGCCATCGCGGAGTTGTCGCGGGGTTTTGGTGTTGAGGTCCCCGTGTCGACTCCCACCGCCTTCCTGGTGCCTGGCAAACCGGAGCGAATGGACGATGCCTGCGAGCACGTCCTGCTGGGGTCGCCGCGCCTGCGTGATCTCTTAATCATATGCGCCCGCGGCGGCTTCGTGGCGCTCTTCATCGTGCTTGGCGACTTGCTTGACGAAGAGGAGTCCCTCAACTGGGTTTACAAGCAGCGGGAGCTCATCTTCGAGGAGTGCTTGGGCGTCGCCGCCGGATTTGGGAACGAGGACATCGTCGCCTACCTGCTGCACAGCAAGTTATCTTGGCGGCATTCAGGTCCTGCCCGCAATGCGCTGAACTGCGCAGAGACCAAAGACCATGAGCGCTGCGCCACCCTGATTCGCGCGGCCATTGAAAAACACTTTCCCTCTCCTCCTCAGTGATGTACTGCAAAGTGATATTCTGATGCCCTCTTCTCGCCTCTTCTTCCCCCCTTTTTTCCCTATGTTCGCCACCTCATTGTCGAATCCCTTCTCGGCCAGCATGTTCGTGGCTTCTCTCTTGCCGCAGGTAATGACGCCGGTCATGACGCCAATGGAGGATGTCGTCATGTTCAAGGAAGGCGCCCTCCGAGGGAGGGGCCTCTGCAGTGGACGCACCAAGGGGCCGAACGTGCGGATTGGTTCGCGCGTTCAAGCGGGGGACGTGCTCATTTGCCGCGTTCCGTCCCCTTCTGAGCAGCCGGAAGCACCTCCGTCATCACGTCCTCGAGCAAACCGAAGCGCGCTTCTTCCTTCCCAGGTCCTTGATTATTTACTATATGAGATGGAGAACTCACCATCTAAAAGAAAGTGATACGAGTTCTGCGTCTTTTCTGTCCTCTCTCCTCCCTCACTTTCCTGTTGTTCTTCGAAATTGTCAAAGAGGATGAGCGCGTATAACTCTGGGTCATATTTTTTTGGCAACAGTGCCGAACAGTGGACCAACGCCTGGGCGGGGGGTCCGGTCAATCACATCGCTGTCCCGTTGCCCGCCCCGGTCGTTCCCTTTGCACAGGTGGCGCAGTTTGCCGCCCCGCAAGCCCTTGCGCCCCTAGTCGGCGCGGGAGGGATGGCTAACACTGAGCCGAGGAAAACGGGGAGGGAACTTGGCCTCCCCAAGGTCTTCTCTGCTGTCTATGACGGCGATGTCGCCGCGCTGAAGGTCCTGATTGACGACCACCTGAGTGGCAGGTGCGTCCAAGACCTCAACGCCGCCGTGCCGCAAGAAGACTTACGCAACTCCGCAGACACCCCCTTTCGCTACGCCCTGTCGACTGTGAACGGGGAGATTCTGAGGGAGCTCATCAGGGCCCCTGACGTCCGCTTCGACTTCACCAGACGCGGCGACGAAGGGCGCCCTGTCTTCCCCGTTTATCTTGACGTCCCGTCATGGCGCCTCCTGCTCAAGGATCGGAGGTGTGCCCCCGCCATCGCGGCGTGTGAGCGGCACAACTTTCTGCACGACGCCATCTGCTGGGGACAGGAGAATGTCGTGAGGCTCCTGCTGGCCTACGTCCCCAACATGGAGCGCTGCCTGAACCAGAGCAATGCCCAGGGCCGCGACTTCTCGGGCAAGCCGCGCCAGGTGGCCCTGTTTCACTCCAAGGGGGCCATTATCAAGCTCTTGGACCGCCTGGAGCAAGCCCCACAGTTGACTGCCTTCCGCCTCCGCGTGGAGGACGGAGACACGGTCTCTCTGGCGGCTGAGATGTTTGCCGTCATTGTCCTGGTGTGCGATGACTATCTCACCTTCAGGGACCTCGCTGCGCGCAGCGCCGCCCTTGAGGACAGGCTCGCCCGCTGGCGCCGATTCCTGCTCACGGCCTCTGCTCTCCCCATGGAGGTGCAGATGCTCCTCTGTCGCCGCGCCTACGGTGACGGAGGCAGCAATCTCCTCTCCAAGGACTCGGAGCTCGGCTTCAAGAACGTCGTCCTGCATCACTGGCCTAACGTGGCCGCCACCACCCCAAACTGGATGTGGTGACTTCTTGAAAATTGAATTTTACAACTTCTGTTTTTCTGACTCGACTTGATCTCCAAATCATTGTGACAAAACGGGGGGCCAAGTCCGCAACTTCTAAAATGGAGGGATTATTCAGTTGGTTGGGTGATCTTTGAGGCGAATGAAAGGCTGAGGATGAGGGCCAGCAGCCCGAAGAAGACGGCAATGATGATGAAGATAGTGATCAGCAGCCAGCCCTACCACGGAATTCCCTTCTTCCTGGTTCCTGTGATACTGGGTGCCATGGGCACCCAGAGTTGCTGCCGTTCTGGCGGTGGGGCGACAAGCACCTATTGCTGATCCGGGCTGGATCATTTTTCCTCTCTTTCAACATTTTGTCACGAAATGACTTTTTATTCGTGGCGAAGCAAGACAAGATACAAAAATGAGGGGTAGGTGGAATCAGAGGCTGGGCGTCTGCGAAACCAGCCACCTTCCGTCCCTGCGGGTGACATGCGACGGATAAACCAACGTGTTGGCCTTGTTCTTGCCCCTCAAGACGCGCAGGGTGACCTTGAAGGTGTAGCCCTCAGGAAACTCGGCAGTGTCCGGTGTATTTGCAGTGTTTGGAGAGTCCGCTGGTGTTGGGTACGCGAAAATGTTGTCCACCAGGTTGCCGAGACCAAGACTCTTCTCTCTCTTCCGCACCATGAAGTAGTAGAAGAAATCTACACCTGTACTTGTCATCCCAAGGCGCTTGCAGTGGGCATTCAGAAGATCAAAGAGCCCCCTCTTCGCCCCGTGCGTGTTAGCCACCGACAGTGGGTGAGGAATGCCACCGAACTCGAAGAAGAAGCATATTTTCACGGTCTCCTCGGGCTCACCAGCGATCAGCCCGGTGGTGATCAAAGCCTTCCTGATATCATCCGTCATGGCTTGCCTTCCCAACTATTTCTTGCAATCAAGATAAACAATCAAAATGAATAAGTGATCCCTGAAAAGTGAAGCGTGATCTTCGTTGGAGCCAAGACTGTGTCCATCTATCGACATATAACATTGTAAGCAAATATCACAGATAGCGGAGATATCTGCGGAAAATTGTGCAATCAAGATATTTTCTGAGATGATGGCTGTAATTAGCAGCGCGGCAAAAATCTCCGCTTCGCATCCCAGATAAAGGCATGACGATCAGGGATACATCGCATTGATCCATCGCAGATGAAATTGATCAGGATACTGTGGTTTCTGACAATCAATGATAGCGGTGGGGATGGAATTTGGCGGCCACGATGTCAGCGAGGGAGAATCGCGCTGCACAGAAGCCTTGGTCATAATGGCAGTGGAGTGCTCCGAGGCCGTTGATCACCGCCACGCCCACCTCGGTCTTTTCCACCGCAGGGGCTCCCCTGGCCGAGCCGCTGAAGCGGACGGTGAGGTCGATGCGGCCGTTTAGCTCCCCGGGGCCCAGATCAATCACAATGCTGGTCAGTTCCTGCGGGCCGTTGTGGAGCGCCACCCACTGGAACGCGCGCCCCGAGCTTTCTCTGGAACTGCATTGGGCGGAAACGTGCAGCCGCGTCCACCGTCCCTCGTTGCCGGCTGAACCAGGGACCGCCCCCTCAGCCTTGTGGCCTTCAGTCATCTGGATTCCAGATAACTCTGTTCAAGATAATCACGATAATCACCGACTCTGCGATGCCAGTGAAGAAATGTGATATCAGCGATATCCTTTCCGGGCGGTGTGCGGTTTGCAGACTGCGCGATGAGATGCGGTGATAGGCGCACTTTGCGAGGGCGATTAGCTCGAAGAGGGTGGGGTGTCTTGCCAGGGGTGGCCCCTGATCTCAAAAAGACGGGTGGTGCTTGACGTTGAGTCAGAGCGCGCCAAGGGGCGGGGCGCAGAAAGTATGACGTCTCTACGTTCAAATGGCGAAACAAGGCGCCCCAATTTGGGCAGGTGTGAACGCCACCCCCACCGCCCCCGCGCTAGCAAGGCAGGCCGCCCCTCAGGTAGCCCCGCAAGTAATGCCTGCGCCCGGACGCGCCCCATTTCCGCCTGCCGCAGTCCCGGCCCTGGGTTTGGCCCCAAATCCGGCGCCACTTTTGCCGGCTAATCCCTTGCCTGGCAGGCAGCCCTTGATGCCCAGGGTGGCCTCTGCCCACCGTCATCCGTCTGCGCTGGCTCCCGCCCAGCAGGCGCTGCCACAGGCCCAGGCACCAGTGGCCCGCACCAGGCCGGCGCAGGCGCAGGCAGCCAGTCGGCCTCCGGCAGTGTCCTCAACGCAAGTGGTGGCCACAGGCGCAGGGCGGGCTCAGATGTACCCACAGTACCAGAACCCACAGGAGCCCGACTCGTTTGTCCTGAATTCGGACTTTGATTTTCTGGCTGACCCGGTGCCGAGGTCCGTCAACAAGGGCGACCTCACGCTGCCGCTCGCCTCCGGCTACCTCACTGGCCTGCATGGCCTGCCGTGCGACGGCTCTGAGGCCGTTTCTATCGCCCTGCCGCCTGGGTTTGGGAATCCAGTGGTGCACCTCTTCCTGACGCGGGACTCGCCCTACTTTCCCCCGGGGCTGATGACGTTTGCCATCGGGAGCGAGGACAACGCGAACGCGGTGTTTCTGGCGGGCCCGACACCGGCGCCGGTTGCCTACGTAGATGACCAGAACCTGCTGGTGAAATTGGTGCCCCCCCAGCACATCGACTCGCACATCTTCTGCGTGCTGCAGATCACCGTGCCCGGGGGCTTCTCCAACCTCCTGAGCCTCAGCCCGCTGATCAGGAGGGGGAACACCGTCATCGAGTCCTGGGTCGACGACATCATCGCCAAGTTCCCCTCGGGCACCACCGGCGTGTCCGCCGACCGCGCCAGGGCCCAGGCCCAGGCAAGGCAGCAGGTCCTTGAGGGCTTCCTGCAGTCCTGCAGCGTGCTGTCGAGAGAACTTGACGACGAGTACACCAAACTGGGCCTGAAGCAACTCGCCACCAGCGTGGGCGTCTCCATCCCCAGCAGCGCGACCAAGCCGGCGGCCTGCACCATACTCGCCAAGGAACTCGTCCTCAACGGTACCTTCAGCCTCAAAGACCTCGGGGGCAACGCCTACATCTAGCCTTCTTCCCTGGTCCAGGAAAGGTTCTGCCGTGCATTGTTTTGTGCTTACCAGGCGGTGAAGATCGCGGAATGACAAAAAGTTATGCGTTTTGGTGGCGCACAAAAGCGAAGTTGGACAAAAGGATGATTCATTGAACGCTTGAATTAGGCAATTTTTGGCGGGTTAGGGGTGCAGGCGGGGGCGCCTCATGACCTGCCAGGCCACGGACGCGGTCGCAGACGAAGAAGAGGGGCGCACGGACCTGGTCATAAACCCCGTTGATGAAGTCGATGTGGTGGGTCATCTTCTCGGCCTGGGGCATCATCCCGTCGAGCTTGGCATTCATCTCCCCCTGTCTCGCAAGCAGCAGGTCCAACTTGTCACTCAGCGACTGCAGCGTGTGAGTTTCGTCGGTCATGGCTTCTCTCCCCCCTGGCGTGGTATCTCGATGGCGAAGTTGCTGGCGATGTTGATGACGATGTTGATGGCGATGTTGATGCCGATGTTACCCATCATCCAGAGCTTTTTCGTCTGCCAAAGGCCATCAAGGATAATTGGAAGAAATGATACAGGGATTACTCTCGCAGCGCTCTTGGACGCACCTTCCTGTCTGATGCAGGGCAACATTGATTCGTGCCTGCTTGAGTGGGGATGAAGAGAGGGTACGCGCGTTCATCGGGGATAAGACCCGTGAGCAGTTGCTCCAGTTGGTGGATGAAAACGAGATTCCAGAGGAGGCGTTAACGCCCGCACCTGGCTGGCTGATGCTCGAGAGTGTGTTCTTCTTGCTTGTCAGGGAGCTTGATTGCGAGGTCCTGACGGCCATGCTGAGCAGCCACTGTTGGGGGGGCTGGGGCGGCAGTGGCGCCGTGTCCTGCGCCGCGCGCGGCGGATACGTCGCGATGATGATGTTCTTGGTTTGTCACCCAGCGCTGGGCGTGGAAGCCCTGCTCGCATCACCTCGCTTGCTCGATGGAGATCACTGGATTCCTGTTAGTCTGGCGTGTCTCTACAATCACCTGCCCATGGTGGAGTGGATGCTGGCAGTCATGCCCGTCATCCCTGCTATTGTGGAGTGTCTCAGGGAGGGTCTCCTCTCCAATGGCTTCAGTGCCGACGCAGGCATCCGAGAGCTCGTGGCCGATTACATCTGGGACCCCGCGGCGGCGAGGCGATATCTTCGACTAGGGCAACACCTGACCAATGAGGAAGCCGCCGGGCTATTCGCGCTTCTCGTATTCCTTTGCGACGGCTTCCTTCAATTTAGGCACCCGCACGGCCGGAGTCAGCAGCGCTTTCTCGGGATGGGCAGCGCACTGCCCATCGAGCTCCAGATGAGACTCTGCCATATGGCGGCAGGCTCAGACCCAGAGGCGTCTGTCATCCTCGCCAAGGATTCGGAACCTGCCTTTCGCGCCCTGGCTCTCTCTTTTGCTGTTGAATGACGCGCAGTTATCATTTTGCTCCGTCACGAATATAAGCGAGAATCTGCGCAATTTCGATTTGAGGTTGTTTTATGTTTTATTGTTATTGTCTCATGCTGGGCTGACATGTTCCTTGTACTTCTGCGATATTTTCTGGAGGTGGCTGGCGTCGCCCGTAATCGCGTACATGAGCAGCGAGCAGAAGCCACAGAAGAGGGCGAGGCCGAAGATGGCGAACATGATGAGGGAGAGCACGATGTGGGCGTAGACGATGGTGTACACGCTGTAGTTGCAGAGCTCGTAGTCGGGGCCCGGCGACTGCGTGAAGAAGAGGAAGCAGCCGTAGGCGCCCCAGGCCGTGTCAAAGAAGAAGTGGCACCACCTAACCCCGGACAGCAACGCGGTCATCATCCTGCCGCTGTCACAGTGCTTCCACATCGCCACGTAGGGCTGCAGCATATTGAGGAGCTTCAGGATGACGGTGTAGACGGATGAGGCGCCGGCGACGGTGGCAAAGATGGAGAACATGTGGAGGCTGCAGGGAAGGTAGTCCACGTACCCCAGGGCGCCTATCACCAGCAGCGCCACGCTGAAGGTCACACCGGCGAGGAAGAAGATGACGTTCAGGAACATCTTGCACGCACCCTCGTTCGGGCCACAAGAGACGAAGAAGAACATAACGGCGCTGCAGGGGGTTTGGAAGCTCCTGATGGTTTTGATTCCGGAAGGAAGAGGGCAACGAAGAGGAGGAAGAGCGATGGCAAGAGAGAGAGGAGGAAGAGCGATGGGAACGGTAACAAAAAGGGATTAGCTTCAATTTTTGCAGAAGAATGTAGCGTGGTCGGATATTACTTAATACAAACTTTGGCTTAATCTCTTGGCACGATCTTTTTATCTCACCCCCTGTCTCTCATTTTAGAGGGGTAATGAAACTCTGCGCTCACAATGAAAGAGCTCTCCGAAGAATCAATCTGGCCGCAGTGGTCCCCAAAACAGCGAGTTGATGCAGTCTGCTTCACAAAAATTTTGAGTGCACTCTCACGCGATGAAGTACAGTCACGAGAATCGCCTGCCCGGAAACGTGATCACGCGACCCACGAACACTGGGAATTATGACAACTAAAATATGATCTATGACTGATGACTTTGTCAGAGATCGTCTGCTTCGATTTTTATTTCCATCCTCCTCCTCCTCCTTCTCCAATTTGTTTGCTTAGTCTGGGGTGAAAGGTCGACAGATATGTCTGAGCACTCCGCCGGTGGCGCTTTGCCACTTGAGGCAGCGAGGCAGAAGGTGCATACCTTCTCCATGTCGCTCGCCGGCCTGTTCCCGCACCCAGGTTATGATCCCTTCGTCCGGCACCTGCGCCTGGTCTCCCAGGCCAGCGGCGACCTTATGCACCGCGCCTCGCTGCTCCTCAACTTTCATTACACCAGGTTGGCGGAGCTCAATGAATACCCTTTATACCACGCGCCCATTGCGACTCCCGGCAATATCATCTACTGGGCGCAGCGGCTGATCATCGACCCAGCGTGGTCTGGAAACCAAGGTGATGAGGAGGTCCTTGATCTGCTCAGGGAGTCCTACACGCTCCTTGCCGCAGGGCTCAAGTCATCGCTCCAACTTCCTGGCCAGTGGGGCGAGTTGCTGTCCTCGCGAACACTCTCATTCAACCTTGGTCTCTACGCCACCAACATGGGGCTGCACTTCACCACTAACCTGGAGCGACGTGTGATCGCCGCCTTTCGGTTTCAGCATGGGGACATCATCGACGAGGGTTATAAGAAGTGGGAGCGCAAGCCGCTTTTTGGCCGTGTCGTCGACTACGTTACCGAGGCCACCTCGTCACTCCTACCTTCTGTACCTTCAGACCCGGACCACTTCACCCTGCCTTTCGTTACCGCCGCCCGCGCCTCGTTACGGAGGTGCAGGGAGCAGGCGGAGATCAGGGAGTGGATGATCATCCAGGAGAAAGCGACCCCCTTCGGGTTCTCTGACGATGTTCCTGACACCACTCTCGACGTGCTTTCCTTAGAGGAGTGGCGGACCTATAAGAAGTATAGTGAAGTTTTCAAGGACCTTTCCCTCAACTCTCTGCTGGAGCGTCAGCCGCTGGCCTTTGTCCCCTTCTTTCGCGACCTTCAGCAGGCACTGCTGCTTCCCAAGACGGTTTCGACGGCTTTTCCCGCGGAGACGCAGCAGGATGAAGACGGTGATGATCTTGAGCCTGTTCAGCAACATATCTTCAGCCTCTTGCCCATCTGCACCCGGCGTCGGATCTTTGTCAACGTTGACGATCTGTTGTGGTCTCAATATCTGAAGGCGGCTGGCGTCGCCGACTGTTTACTGCTCCCTCTCGAGGAAGTTCTTACAAGCGTTCACCTCAAGCGGAAGTTCGGCACCCGGCTTCCCTTTGCCGGCAGTTTCACGACAGACGGGTTTAAGGTGTGCGTGCGCTTCGGCCTGAAGGGCAAGCAGGCCAGAAGTGATGCCCACGAGGCCGAGAAGACCCGCGTCATCGAGGGCTGCCTGGCCGCCAAGACAGCGAAAACGCAGTTCGCCAAGGAGCCTTGTGAGCTTCGCATCGAGAAGGACTTCACGCCAGAGTCCATAAGAACTGCGCGGCGCCTGGCCGGCATTGATCCGGGCAAGGTGACCGCCATCACTGCCGTCGTCAGCGTCCTTCATCCGCCCCTGCTTTCGCAAACCTTTGAGCCGGAGCGGCAGTATCCCAAGGTGACCGTGTCGGGGGGAGAGCTTCTCGAGTGGCAGGGGCGCACCCGCAGCCATAAGGAGGACGCCAAGCTCCGCAAGAGGTTCAAGATGCTTGACCCCATATTCGCCCTAAGCCTCCTGCCCCAGGCCACTTCCTCGGAAACTTGGATCACTTTCATAGGCACTCGCATAAGCCAGTTTATGGTGTCGAACCGTTACCACTTCCAGAGGCAGAGGTCACGGAACGATTTTCAGACCTACTCTGCCCGTCAGCGTGCCGTTGACGAGGCCGCCAATCGTCTCGGCGGCAAGGTTGCCCGGCCCGTTCCGCCTATTTGGCGGAAGCAGCAGATTCAGCAACTCCATCGGGAGCGAGTAAAGGTGCACTCGACCTTCATGGAGCACGGGCCGTGGCTCACGATGTGCCGCCAAATATCAGGAGACCTCCAACGTCTCCATGATCACGATGCCAATGCCCTGAAGCACCGCACCGAGCCTAGGATCCAGGCCACCGTCATCGCCTTTGGAGACGCCAACGTCCAGCAGGGTCGCTCGTCGAAGGGTGGCCCGAAGCTCCCGATGCTGACCCTGAAACGCCACCTGGCCCGCCGTCAGGAGATCGCCTTCGGCCTGATTGGCGAGAACCAGACCAGTCAAATATGCTCGCTGGCCCATCCTCCCGCCTCCCTGCCCCACAAGGTGGCACCCTGCTGCCCGCCCACAAAGCCCAAGAAACAAATCTGGGGAGTCCGAGCCTGCCAAGGTGACAGCGGACAGCCTCCAAGATTCATCGGTCGTGACATCAATTCCGCACGGAGCATGCTCTACCTCGCCCAGCAGCGCGGGCAGGGCCTGCCCCGCCCTGAGCACTTTACCAACGCTCACTGGATTGGTAAATCCGACCCCAGAGACTTGCCTTACGAGCCAGTAGGGACCAGGCGCCCCTAGCGGGCGCATACTTCTAGCACTGGAGACGAACAATCATTCTTCATTCTTCTTGGTTTCAAATCACTTTCTTTGGTTTCAAATCCTGTTTATATTTCCGACCGTGCTAAGAAGAATGATAACACAAAGATGCACATGTCGCCTGATGATCGTTTGCAGGTGAGGCGGCTGCAGCCATCCTGATGAAGGCGAACAGCGTAGAAAACAGTCAGGGCCAGGACGATAGCAACACCAAGGATAGCAAAGCAGATGTAGGCAGCCAGCGCGGCGTTCCCCACGAGGTCGCCCGAAAGGTACACTGGGTCAGGGGCGATGGGGTCGTAATAGGACAGGCGCCCGTCGTTGGTGGGCGGGCACACGAAGCTCACGTTGTTGTACAGGTACAGGTTCCAGGTGTGGCAGGCATTCACATAACACGCGAATGGGGGGTCGGTGACGATCTGCGTCACCAGAGAGGCCTGCAGTAGGACGTTGGGACCCTGGGGATTGCCAATGGCGCTGAAGGTGTCCGGCATTGTCGCCTGCACCTGCTCAAGACTGGGCTGGGTGCACAGGGCTGGGATCAGCCAGTGCTCCATTTTTGTGAACGACGGCACTGTGTAAAGCAGCAGAATGCACCCCGCCATCAGCAACCCGAAGAGGATAGCGAACGACACCAGGAAAAGCACAATCTTCGAACACCTGTCCATTTCAAAATCAGGTTAAAAGAGGTCACTCAAGGAATCATAGTAGAGGATGTCGTGGCTCACAATCTGCCTGGGAGTTTAAACCTTTTTTTTGCGGATTATCATCCCGCAAAATCACGATATACGACGTTATCAAGAAAGTGATAACGTCACAGAGAATCTTGATTTTGTGCGATATCATTTTTTAGCAGGGCAACTGAAGTCGAGAAGAAAATTATTGGGCATAGCGAGAAGATATCAATTTATTCCATTTGATGGGGAACATGAAAAATGAAGTCAGATGCGCTTGATGACACCCGCAGAGTTCCCGTTGGTGCGATAGGTGAACTTCTGGGTATTGTAGATGAAGAAACCATCCAAGTGCAGACTACGCACACTTTCAAGGACGTCGGCAGGTAGATCGGCGGCATCAACGATGTCCCTCCTGGTATCACCATCCCGCTGATATGTCCCCACGAGACGAAGGTTGACATCCTCCGGGTAGAACTTGCCATCGCGCGCCACGTAGCACTTTCCGTCATCGCCGTGGACCTTGCCCCCCGCAAACGCCATGAGCGTCTTCAAGCCGGCTTTCTGGTCAGCAGTCTTCCCCGGAAATATCTCTTCGAACTCCATGAATCGGCTCTTCTCGTGGCACAGTGGGGATGAATTTCAATGGAATAAAACGCAACCTCGGCATCAGAACATGAAGCCCTTATCATCGCCTGACACTGACTCTTTATTGAAATGATTCATCACCTGATTGCCTGCAGAAGAACAGATATCATGATTTTGTGTTATCGCGTTGTCATTTCTCTCAAGTTATCATCAAGTATCTCCAACTTGGCTGGGATATGTGATCTGCGCATTGTCTGTCGTGATATCGTGCGCCCGAGTACAGGGTCCATCATCGAGGGTCGGGGTTGTCTAAGAGACCTTGACGCCTCTGGTGGTCTGCTGCTCTTCCTGAGGATCGTGTGAGATTACGGAGAATGGATGATGTTATGAGGGGAATTCGGGAGATGGCGCTGGTGAGCGTGGCCTCGAGGGGCGCCGGTACCTCGAACGTTGAGTCCTTCCATGCCTTTTTGGCAGACGGCCCCGGAATCAACGACGTTCAGCATAATGCTTGGGGTTACCTTCACTTTGCCTGTCGTCTGGGTCTTCCGCATCTCCTCGCCCGTCTCCTCGCCGTCCCTGGCGTGGATGTGAATCTCGTGGCGTACGGGGGATGGACGCCACTATCCTTCGCGGCTTTTAATGATCATGTCGACTGTGTGCGGCTGCTGATCGCCGACCCCAGAACAGACTGGAACATTGTGGCCCCAAATTACCCGCGCACGCTGCTTCACCAGGCGCGCAATCAAAATTCCCTCGACTGGCTTATCGCCTTCCATCCCCTCCCCCTTGTCCTGGATTACCAGCAACTATCGAACCCCTCCGTTCGCACTGACCCTCGCCTGGCCCACTTTCTCAAATGTCCCATTGCCGTCCGCCATCAAAACCGGCTTAAACTGAAAGTAATCGATTCCTGCGCCGGGGAACTCTTCGCCGTGATAGTGCTTGCCTGCGATGATTATATCCGACTTTGCCCTGCCACTGCCGAGGCCGGAAATGCGCCTCTTCTTCGGAGATTCCTTGCGATGTCGCGGAGGATGCCCCTTGAGCTTCAGATGACGCTGGCCTGGCGCTCTGTCGGCAGCGTGCGCGAGATCATAACCCGTGCTGTTTCGGATCCCGCATTTGATTCCCTTCTGTTCCGATGATCCCGTGCCCTTGATGAAATTGACGATCTCTCTTGCTCCCAGGCCTTCACTCTTCCGTCTTGCAATAAAAGTTCAAAATATGTTCACAAACGATTACGAAACTTTATTGCGTTGATCCACGACACAGATTGCACGATTAACAATTAGAAAACCAAGATGTTGATGTCCGTGGTGAGGCCTCGGGGATGCTGTTGGTGTTTGAGATGCTGAGATTCATGGAGACAGAGGTATGGGCCGGCTGCCGCCACGATTCCCTGTGCGCCCTGGCCTTCAAGATCAGGCTGGTCAGCACGAAGATAACGTCATCCAGGTTCTGTGCGGTTTTGGCCGAGGTTTCGAAGAAGGGCAGGCAGTTCTCTCCCGCGAAGAGCACCCCGTCCCTGTGAGGGACCTCCCTACAGCCCATCTGGACCTCGTTGCCCTCCAGGTCGACCTCCCTGCCTACCATGTCAAGCTTGTTGCCCACGACAACCACCGCCGCGTCAATCATGTTGTGGTGAATCTGGGAGAGCCAGTACGGGACCCTGGTGAAGGACGCCATGCTGGTGACGTCGTACATGAGGATCACCCCGTCGGTGTGGCGGTAGTAGTTGGGAGCGAGGGTGTGAAAGCGCTCCTGGCCTGCGGTGTCCCAGATCTGGAGCTTCATCTTCCGCCCGTGCAGATCCCGCTCCATCACGAAGATGTCGGTGCCAATGGTGGCCTGGAGATTCTCCGGGAAGATCCCGTCCCTGTGGCGCCTGGAGAAGGCGGACTTTCCGACCCCAGACTCGCCCACCACGATGATCTTGAAGGTCGCATCGTAATTTCCGGCCACATTCGATCCCGGAGACCTCATGGCGACGTTATCAACCATTTTTCTGTAAGACAGCGCAAGAGAAGGTGACACAGCCTGTCAGTTTCCAGTCCTCCTCAGCCTATTGGATCGAGCCGGAGATCACATCCTTGCGCCATCACATACCGACAATCATGATATTCAATTGAAATTTGAAATCATCCTGTCAATCGTAAGGTCCCACGATATTATCCACTCGTAAAAGGTACGGTGAATTCTCGCTGAAAAGATAATGCCGAATCGAATTAATTTCTAAAATCGGGGGTAAAGGAAGCGGCGAAGAACTGATCTAACTTTTTCAAGAGATGAATCCCTATCGCGATATTGCAACTGATCCTCAGTATAGTTATGGTGACCGCAGGGGACGCGTGGCGCCGCTAACCAGAAATCTCCAATTCAGACAGCCCTTCAGGGGACCCACACCTCTTCAGCAGGTGCAGAATGAGTGCGCTGACGAGGCGGAGACGTTGTCGGAGGAGAGCATGAAGTTCTTACGTGATCGGGCCAGAGACTTGGGTCTACCAATCCCTGGAGACGTCACTAAGGCTGAACTCTGCGTGCTTCTGTCGACTATCGACACCATGTATCGGCGTCGTCAGCAGAGCCTAGAGCAGGAAGAAGATGTCGTCTATTGAATATCTGAATCTTGCGCCCAGTATCCCTTCCTTTCATTTAGAATCCTCTGTTGTCAAAACCAGAAAGATATCTCGTGATGTCGTTTCCGTCTTATGACTGTGTTAAATACCACGACAGATGGCACCTCTCTTGGCGAGTTGTGATCCTGTGTCGTGTTGAACGTGATGGATTGGGGATTTCTTCATCACGCCATTCAACGATTGATAGGACAGCGGATCTGGGATGCGGCTGATGGCGGCGATGCCGGGACTCTTGGCTCCCTTTTGCGCCACCCGAAGTTGACTGAGGCGGACGTTAACTACTCTTCAGTCGGGCAGCGGGATTTTCCGCTGTGGCGTGCAGTCGACCGCGGAGATCTGGCTTGCGTCCGTATCCTGCTGGCCCACCCCCTGGTCGACGTTAATCGCCGGAATGTAACGGGTTCCACCGTCTTGCATCTAGCCTGCGGCAAGGTATCAGAGGCGAATGAGGTCTGGGTGGCCATCGTTCGTGCGCTGTGTCTGCGCCACGATGTTGAACTTGATGTCATGGACCAGGATAATTGTAGCCCCCTCTGGGTTGCCTGCTGGCATGACGGCCTACAGGCAGTGAAGTTGCTGCTCGCGTGCGCCCGAGTGGGGGGCCTTGATCTGGCCACGCGGTCCCGCGACAAGTTTCGCGCCGTCCGCACCATCCCAAGTGGCTGGGACAATCTCTCCGCCTTCCAGGTCGCCACTGACACGGAGATCAGGGAATTGATTATTGCCTACAGTCAGCATCCCCTGTCAGTCAGGAGATCACTGAGACAAGAGTACGGGCTGTTGTCGAGGGACATTGCCTTCGACTTCGCATCCACCGTGCTCTACAGCGATGGGTAACTCCAGCCGCGGCGGCATCAGTCGCCGACGACGTTGCGATTCTACGCGATCGCAGCCAGGCTCCCCCTGGAGCTCCAGATGGTCCTCTGCCACCGGCGCCATCTCTCCTCCAGGTCGCTGATCCTCTGCGCCGACACCGAACAGGGCCTTAAAGATTCGCTATTACTCTGAGCAGATTTTTTCGTGTGATGGTCAATGTGGAGGGCAAACAGTTGGTGTTGCAGGGTGGAGAAAGTTGATTTGAGGGTTCATTTATTTCGACTCAGGGCACAGAGAAACAGGAGCGAAGATTGTATGAGCAATCGCCTGGTGCATCACTCAAAGGAAGGCAGGCCGAAGGTGTAACCTGCCCAGAAGCAGCAACCAACCAAGGAGAGGCCGACGAAGAAGCCGATTGGCGTGGGACCTCCACCAGGGGCCGGAACACCAGGTGATGGGGAGGTGGCGATGAGCCTTTTGCCCAGGACCTGCATTGGAGCGAGACGGGACTTCAAGAGCACAGAGCGAACCATGGGAGGCAACATAATCAGGCGAGCAAAGCAGGAGAGAAAGTGAGGTTCCGAATCACAACCCAGGCGGTTGATTGGTGATTGATATTTGCGAGAATTGGACTATCACGTAATCACAAGAATAACATGATAAATGGGTATCAGCCTAGGATATTTTTGGCCAGGTGCTGTACATCTAATCCATCCCTTCATCAAACTTTTGCTTTTTGACGAGTCGGATTGCTGGGGGGAATTGTTACTGCGTGATCCCATGACTGCAGCCTTGAAGAACGAACTCGCGGATGCCATCCGCCGGGGAGATGATGATGTCACCCTGAAAGCCCTTGTAGTGAGCAGTGGGAGGGAGGATTTGCTGCAGATGGTGCAGGGGGACTGCGAAACCCACGGCAGCCTCATGGAAGTCATATGCACTTTGAAGCGGGAGTCCGAGTTTTTGCTGCTCACCAGAATATTAGAAGACGAGGTGCTCAGCGCGTTGCTCATCTCGACTTCCGGTCACCCATACACCGCCGTCGGCTATGCCGTGCGCAACGGGTGCCTTGAGATCCTGAAATTTCTGGCCACTCACCCGGCGTTTGGTCTTCCGTCTCTAACTGCCCCGTGTGATATTCCAACAGGAACTGTCAACAGATGGTTGCCCGTCACCCTGGCTTGTCTTTTCAACCACACCACTGTCGTCAAGTGGCTCTTGGCGACGGTACCGGTTGGCCCGGAGCTAACCCATCGGCTTAGAACGGAGCTTCCTGTGTCGGGATTTACTGGCGATTTCCAGATCAGGGACTTTGTTCGCTGGTACATATCGGACCCTCTCGCCGCCAGACGCGCTCTCCGTCAGAGCTTGAAATTGTCGGATGAGGAGGTGGCTGATGTCTTTGCGCTGATCATTTTTCTGTGCGAGGGCTTGCTCCAGGTGCCAGATGACAGCGATAACAGCGGACGGTTTTTTGTGATTGCGCAGAGGCTGCCAATGGAGCTCCAGATGCGGCTCTGCCACCTGGCAGCCGGCCCTGGATTCGATCGCCAGTCAGTCCTCTCCATAGACTCGGAGCGTGCCTTCAAGGCCTTAGCGCTCTCTCTCATCGAGGCAGCGAATCAATAAAATCGAAATCACACAGTTCCGACACTTTTCTCTCCTCTTGCTCAATTTTTCCCTCATCCCTTCCTCCATCTCGCAATGTGTGACCAGGAGTTGCCTGAGGAGGTGGGTCCTGTCGCTTCTGAGGATCTGACTAGTTGGCATGCCATGATGCGGGACCTCCGGCGTATCGTGGTCTATCACCCCCAGGTGGTGAAGGAGGACTTTGCTGTCCCTGGCTGCCTGCGAAGCGCGCGGTCGTCGTTGCTGCAGGCGCTCCGCGCCGTGCAGATGAGCGCCAAGTTCATCCTTGAAGTCCTGCGCCGCCCCGAGTGGGACCTCCCGAGCCATGCCCCAACCCTAGCCATCGTCTGTGACCACGCCCCTCGCCTGAAGTCCTGCTGTGATGCGTACTCAGCAGCCTACATCTCCGCGGAGGCCATGCTGTTGAGGTTCGATCTGAGCGCAAGCGATATCGAGTCAGTGGCTGGCATTGAGACGGGGTTCGAAGCTCGCTTTGCTTCATTCAGCCCCCTGGCCGATGACCTTACGCCCCTTCATGATCTCATGTCACAAGCCGTGCTACCCTCGTTGTCGGGTCCTGGTGCGGGCCTCTCTTCAGTTGTCCAGCCTGATGCGGGTACCACGGCGGGAGACAGGCTGTACGTCACCGAGCTCCACTCGCAGGTACTGGCACTCACAGACGAGCTACTGGGGCGATATGATACGCCCCACTGACCACAGCATTGAATGATGATATGGCGAGACCAGTTCACATGATGTTTGATTTTAGAAGAATCAGTTCCACCAAGTTTTGAATTTCATCGTCATCTTCGATATTTCGTGGCCTGATTTTCGGATATCATTGATTTCTGCAGAATGAGGGACATCTGCGTGGCAGATACTTTATGCCAGCGGCAGCATGGTTTTGCCAGATACTCATCTTTCCTTCGCGAATATGACCGAACGACAGCAGCACGAGCAGCAGCAGATTCAGTTTGCCTTCGGAACTGGATTCATGTGCGGACTCTACGCAGCCCGTTTGCTCCCTCTGCCACTGGTCCATCAGGAACAGGAAGACCGTTTCCCGACCCCGGAGGTTGCGCTCCCGCCTTCTCCACCACAAGTCCCGCAGGAGGCTACATTGAGTACCTCACCTTGGATATGCAGTCCAGTGTGCACCCTTCCGGTTCCAGAGCTCCCTCAGCCACCTAGCGTGAAGGTCGAGCCCGTCTGCTCACCCCTTCCCGCAGGTCCGGGGGTTCAACCTAATCCATGTGTTCATGACGACGGCGGATTTGCCGGAAGCTTTATCCTGCCTTTTGGGGTGCACAAGGGCGAGTCGCTGGGAAGTCTGCCCATCGATTATCTTCAGTGGCTGGCGAAGCCGGACCTCGCAGATGACAGTGACGGCAAAAAATGGATAGGGAGGCAGCATCCTGAGGTGCGCGGCATGGCTGACCTCGTCTTGCAACAGAGACGTCTTTGCCGAGGATGCGGGGGGCCGCTGATCGACGGCGTTGACGGTGTGAGCAAGCGGTACGCCACCAATCGGCTGCACAAATCATGTTGGCTCCTCGCCAGGGGCAAGAAATTGAAGCGCTGCTGATATCCACTTCCTCTCCATTCCTCTATGACCCTATTTTGTCACCTGCTCGATTGTGACGATATTATAATCGCTCACTTGATCATGCGCGAGTCCTTTTCAATATGTAATCCCTGGCTGCTGGCCGTTCACTGATGAAGCGTCATCCTGTACTGCTTGGATGCGGAGCTATTGGGGGAATGAGGTATTCCTCTTCCAACGCTGGGGTCCGCGGTGACGAAAGAAATGTGTGGAAAGCGAGGTACTGTCAGGTCCGTGTGGGTTACTATCACAGGAAAGCTCGATAAGAGAAATTTAATGAAACGAAAACACTGTTGGGATAATCACGGGTGAACATCGTTATGTTTGTTGAGCGAAATGTGGTCCGGGGCCGGATGGGGCGCGACTCGAAAGAAGTGCATGACGTGGGGCACCCCCAGTGCGATCGTCATTATCAGGCCAAAGAGGCCAAAGCAAATGTAGGCCGCCACTTGGCTCTGCCCCACCAGGTTGGATGACGGGTAGACACGATCAGGGGCCACGGGATAGTAGTACGAGAGCTCGGCGGGGGCGGTCGCCGGGCACACCTGGGTCTGATTGTTGAGCACGAAGAGCTCCCAGACGGCGCAGGTGTTCACAAAGCACATGAAAGGCTCACTGGACACGACATGAAACGCTGCGACCACCTGGAGTGTGACGGTTTGGCCCTGCGGCTCACCGATCGCGGTGAAGTCTGGGGGCATCGTGGCCTCAACCTGTCCAGAGAAAGGCTGTGTGCACACCGCCGGCACCAGCCACTCCTCCATTTTCAGTGCAGCGGGGACAGTGTACAACTGCATAACCAACGCCGCCAATATCAAGGCGAGAAGAACAGAATATCCTGTGATGTAAGCCGCGATTCTCAACAATTTCTTAGTTTCCATCTTCGAAGGCGATCAATGGCGGATTTAGAACATCACGAAAGGCTGATTGTAAACAAGTCGAGCACACTTTATGCCATCCGACGTCGCTATCAATGATGGCAGGGAGCTTACTTCGGAATTCATGATTCTCTATTGTAGTCTATCATTATATCTTGGATGAAGTGGATCATTTTTCTTTCGCTTCGTCATCATCATCATCGACGCGTTCATGATGATGACGCATATATCTTGATGGCAGATGGCTGTTATGTTCAGAGAACTGAAACTCATGTGAGATGATGTGGATATCGGGGCAACAAGCGAAAAATGTTTATTACTTTTTCGCTGGTATCGTAACACAACCTGCACACCAGAGCTTAAATTTAGGAATTCAAAGGGGGCAGAGGAGGCCAGCAAACGACACATCCGAGGCCGCTGTCGCGACAAGATCGCGGCTCAGACCGATCGAACGCCAGGCCATGATCATCTGAAGTTCCAGCGGCAAACCTTGACATATTAGCAGGAAGCGACGGACTGCCGAAACACTGGTATCATCGCACTCACCATCGGCCGGGATGACCAAGTATCGATCGCAAAATAGGACCATGATCGCGAAGATGTCTGCGGCGCAGGCTTCAGGAAGGCCAAGCTTCAGGTGAACCAGACGCTCCACAGCCACAGGATGCCTGCGGAATTGGCGGAGGAGGTCCGATGATTCATTCCCTCTCAGCAACCAGGGATCAGGGAGGTAGTTGACGGCGGTCTGCGGCGAGAGTGCAATAAACCATAGCACCGTGGTGATGTGGTTGCCCACAACCGCGTGCTCCAGCGCTGTCTTGCCGATGCAGTCCTGAATTCCGCAGTCGATGCCAGGATGGCAAAGCAACAACTTGACACATTCAACGCGATTTTCGCACGCAGCGAGCATCAGCGGAGTCCAGCGTCCGCTTGCCTGCAGGTTTACGTCCACACTCTCCACTTCAAGAAGTTCGGCAACGATAGAAGGATGATTCAATCTGCAGGCATAATGCAGGTAGCCCCAGACGCCGTTAAGATCGTTGATGAGGGGACGCCGTGAGGCGAACGCGCGGAATCGACTGGTGTGGCCTGCGTCGCCCCCAACTTCTGGTAGTCGGAGGATCATATCAGTGATCATTGCAGGAACTTGCTGCGACATTCCTTACTCTGCAAGCAGCACGCGAGAAGGACGTCTTCGATGCACGAGTGTTTGGCTCCATCAGCGTTTCACCGAAAAGAAATCATGATTATTGGGGAATCACACAACTCCGTGACAAGAAGATCAAATTAACGGGAACATTTGCGAACGAGAAAACGCTGGTGATATGAACTGCCCTCGGAAATCTGGTTTGATTTGACGCTTTCAGAAAGGAAGACACGAGAAAGGAATTTGTGCTCAATCGACTTCCTCGATGCTTCCAGGTTCAAACCACGCCTTCATGACAAGAGCAATCCTCGAAGCCTGAGGGATCTCAGCCAACAGTGACTTTTCACTGGCAGGACTCGTCTGGACGGATGCCGCTTCATAGAACGCCTTCAAGAATGCCCCCTGATCAGGGGCTTGCCGTGACGTCACCTCGACATTGTTAGCAGGAAACCGCTCGAGCTCGGAGCAGTCAGAATCACCCCCTCGAAAAGCGGCCATAAGTACCTTTTGTTCGCGCGGACCCTGGCTGCGAGAATCTTCATTGGAGTTCATTAACGAGCCGATCTCGGAGTCGGTCATCGTGACACTGAGGTAGGCTTCCGCGATGTCAGCAGGATGAACAAGGAGCCTCTCCCAGAACTTGTAGGCCTCCATCTCGCGGCTGATGCCCTGCTCCTGACTGAAGGGCCAGACGGCATCACGCACACCTTCCGCTGTCAGCCACTTTCCGGTGGCGGCAGCCTCCGCGATGAGATACGCTCCAAGAAGCGCCCCAGTGCGACCCCTCCCCATCCAGCAGTGGATGCCCACCCCACCGCCATTAACTATGACGCGGCGCACGAGGCGGATGAAATCACACGTTTGCTCCAACGTGGGCACTCCGCCGTCAGCAATGGGGATATGGATCTTCTCGATTCTGTCAGCAGTGCTGTCCAGCAAATCCACAGGTCCGCAGTGCCACTCCGCGCCGTTGTTGTTGCGGCCATTCTTTAGAGGCTCCTCCAGCATGGTCACAAGGTGAGTCATCGGTGGATCGCGCATCGCGAGCGTCTCAAGTTGAGAGGAGAGAAACGGCAGGCCAAAGCCGTAGAGCCCTCTGGTGGGCTCACGGAACCATCCTGGATGCTGTGGGGACAGCGCAGACGAGCGCGCAAAAGTCTCCCGGGAAACCTCGCCACCCATTTATCCGATCTTCAGACAGGGTAGTTTGAGCGGAAAAACGATGGGATCGTGCAATCGTGAAGAATACGATTTCTTCGGCAGAAGAACGCGAGGCGAGATATTTAAGGGAGCAATTTTGATAGTGGGTGAGAATCACATGGACAGGAATCAAATCACAAATGTCATATGATTCTTTCCGTTTATCATGTGACACAAAACGATAAACGACCACATTCATGAAATCGTCCATGGATGATGGTAGGGCTTGGGGGAAGGTCGAGGGGGAACGAGTGCCGCAGTTATCAATTGACCACTGCGATTGGTTGTGCGTTTGCTGCCGAATAATTGAACACCCACAGATGGGTATCAGGTTCATTTGGCCCCAGGAATTCGGGATCTCCATTCTGCAGACTTCGTTCCGTGTAAAGGGCGTTGCTGATCGGATCAAAGAGCCAGCGGTGTCCCGGATTGTTTGCATCGCATGGCCCTGCGTAGAGTCCTCCCCCTGGCGAGTTACCGCACGTGGAACAGAGGCATTGCCCGGTGGCATCGTTGGTGAGGTTAATGCCATTTGAGATGGACCAGAACTGTGCAGGCTGATTGGGGTCATCCTGCTGCATCTGCACGGCGTCGCCGCCTAGATCACGAGCAAATAGTCCTACTGCGCTGCGGAGTCTTTTGTGGGAGAAGACCCCTCCGCAGTATACTGCCCCAGCAGGCCCGGTTACGGTGCGTGGGCACTCCTCGCCGGGGTAGGGCGGCTCATCGCTGATAGGTGGCTCCTCATCCACAGGTTCCTCTCCCCCAGGTGGTCGTGGAGGTGATTCGTTCGAAGGTTTGGTGGCCTGCACGATGCCAAAGATGATGAGCGCGAAGATCACCACACCAGCGATCGCAGATGCAATCTTCGCCCACGTCGGAAATCCCTTCTTGCTCGTCGGGATGATGACTGTGGAGGACGACGGTGCTGGGGGTGATCTGCTTGGCGCTGCTTTTGATATGATGCCCTGCGATTGCTGGCTCATGATCACTGATTCTCGGGGCGGATAACGCGTGTTTGATTCTCACCCTTGTTATTTTTCAGCCAAAACCACAAGATCAAAAATCATGTATTTGAACAACACAACGCCTAGCATGGTCTCGAGGCTCGATACTCACGCAGAAGATGAATACCATGCCGCAAGACGCATAAAGGCGGGATCCGATTCCCGAGCGGGTATATTGTGCGCAAGTGAATACAGGGCGCGGTGGCAGAGTAGCATCTGGAGCTCCATTGGCAGCCCGCTGGCCATCATGAGAAAGCGCCGATCCTTCAGGGACTGGAGAGCAAGTGAAGGCACCGCATTTTCGGGCACCTTGAAGGTGAGAAGCCCGTCGCAGGTGAAGACGATCAAGGCGTAGAGGTCGGCGATCACGGCACCAAGCAGGCCCAGTTCACGGCGGACCTCGCATCGGGTGCGGACTTCGTTCTCTGTGATCCTTTTCAACAGCCGCACACAGCGCGCCGCCTCAAAACGCGCGGCAACTCTATGGGGACTAAAATAGTTGGTGTCTGATGGCGCTCCCCAACTGATCTTCCTGCCACTGGCGAGTAGTAGTTGCAGTACCTCAAGGCGGTCACGCCTGCAGGCAATGTTGGCCGGGGACGGGTCACCTACCTTTCCACAGTCGACCTCGACGCGAGCGTCAGCCAGGAGACGCCACACAATCGGAAGCCTGTTGTGCTCGCAAGCAAGTTCGAAGGCTGTGCTCTCTGCGCACGACAGCGTATTTACGTCGATGCCTGGACAGGCCAGGAGAAGTCTAACGCACTCGTCATCACCATTCGCCGCGGCCGCGTGTAGAAAAGTCCAAGTGCCAGTATTGAGGACCAATTCATTTATGTCTCCTGGGGGACTCAGACTCATAAACCGACGAAATCGAGCCAGAAGGCGTCCCGCAGAATCCGCCTCAGGGATATCTTCAGGGGACATATCTCTTCCTCCACAATGCAACGGCAGACAACATCTACTCTGGGGTCGGAATACTCAGTTATAAGGCGAAAGCACAGAGGTGGAATACACAATCGTGGCGGTGGGCGATTGGTATTCATCGAGATATTCGATGCGTCGTGATTTCATCATAATATCGTCCGAAAACTTGAATATCTTGCGGACAAAATGTATCGGGGCGTTACAGAAAAATTATTCACACAGAAGAAGAATCACAAGAATCTTGAATGCGGGATTGGAATCTCTCGAGGGGATGATGCATGCAGCGGAGCCAATCGCGCGATGGCAGAGAGTCATCTGGAGCTCGATCGGCAATTTTTGGGCCAGGTGCAGGAAGCGGCCACTTTCATTCAGGGAGCGAACCGAAAAGAAGCCATCGCAGACGAAAACAATGGCGGCAAAGAGGAGAGGCGCCACATCAACTCTGCCAAGATCAAATCGCACGGAGAACCTGGTGAGCGTCGGGTGGCTCCGGAAGTTTCGGAGAAGCTCCGCGACTTTTGCATGACCCTGCTCGGTTGCGATTTGCAACGGGGTCGTGGTCGGCGGACCACGGCCGATCGAACCCTTTAGCTCACAATCGAGGGTCCGGCCACTGGCGATAAGCCGCCGGATGGTCTCAAGTTGACCCATCACTGCCGCCTTCCACAGAGCCGAGGAGCCACAGCAATTGTAGTTGATGTCGACGCGCTTATCGGCAAGAAGCAATTCCATAATGTCCAGTTGATCCTCACGACTCGGAAAACAAGAGGTCATGAATGGTGGCCATTCACCTTTTCTGCAGTGGTTGACATCAATGCCCGGATGTTCTAGTAAAACACGGACGACGTCATAGTGTCCACCCCTGACTGCGTACTGCAGGGGCGAAAACAGCCATTCAGGACAGTAGTTGACGTTGACGTCCGGGTGATGGGCGAGGATCTCATTCACGGCAAGTAAATCACCCTGCCTTGCAGCCTCCCGCAGCAGGGGCTCCATTTTTTTTGATAAAGGAGACGGCTGTATTGCACAAGAGATAATGATAGATAAGGAAAACTAGAGATCAGACGACAAAGTTTTAAATGCAGGCAGACGACATCTTGCGAGAATGACGGATCCTGATGGGCCGAATACGCCGCAGCACATCATCAACCGGATCCCCATCGCGGATCTTGCCTCCAACACAAATCCCCCCATCACTGACGGAAAGATAGCAAGCAGCAATTCTGGTTCGGGAACAACATATGTATATCCCACGCTCGTCGAGAAGTGAATGACGGGTTGGTGGCGTTCAAACACTGGACACACAATCTTCACAGAAATATTCTTCTTTCGATTACAGAACATTGATCAAGAAGACGAGGAAAGCGGACAGGAAGAGAGGAGGAGCATGGCAGCATGATCGAAGTCATGGCTGAGGACGATTTCCCGCCCGCTGCCTTGGGTCCGCCACGCCAGCGCCATCTGGAGCTCCAGCGGCAGCCGCCGTCCAATTCGAAGAAATAGCCGCATGGCCGCGAACTTCTGGTGGCCATCTGGGAGAATTAGGTACTCATCGGAAAGGAGGACAAACATGGCGAAGAACTCCGCACTTCGAGAATCCTCGAGGTAGAGGTCCCCGCGCATCCTGTGCCGAGTCCCCCAGGGGTTGTGCTGGTAATCGCGCACTAATTTGGCGGTGCAACTGCAGACATCGTTGATCAGGGGATGATGGGGGGACACCACATTCTCTTCTGGGGATCTCAGGGCGATGATCCACCGGGCCGATGTGAAGTACTTGTGTTGGAGGGCAAACTCAAGCAGGCTGTAGGTGTGCAGGCTATGGGGGCGTGCAGAGCGAAGCGATAAAGTCCGGATGACCTCGACCCGGGGATCACAGAGCAGGAGCGGCAGACATTTGCTTGTCTCCCGACGTGCGGCCATCATCACCGGAGTGCGTTCCGAGAAATCGTCTGTCTGTCCGTTAATAGTAACCTCCACACCTGGGAGCTTCAAGAGCAATCGCAGCACGCTGGGGAGGTCGTGGATGATAACCAAATCCATTAAGGTGCGCCCATAGCTTCCAGGAAATGCAGCCCCACCGCTGTTCACGTCAGGAATTTCATCCAGGAAACGAAGAAACCCCCAAGAACCAGGCTCGTACCCTGTCTGCCCCAGCCTCGGAAAGAGTTTCCGCGCTTCAGCGATCACCGCCTCCATTTTCTTCCTGCGGCGTTAGAAGCGAATCTTGATGATCGAGAAGATCAGGGTGTAGAGTGACAGATGTTGGATACACGGGACAAAGAGGGCTGAATGATATTCCGAAACTTACTGGTGAGGACACCCTCTATAACAAAGATCAGAGCTATCGATGTATCACACGGAAGATATGATCAGAGGATAATCGTGAGATGTATATGACCGGATACTCTTCCTGATCATCCCGATACCGCGATGCAGTTTGCTATGGTTGTAAAATTTTACGGGAAATGACACAAAGTACTTTTTATATTCTCAGAGCAAAGAAGTACGCCAGAGAGAGGGCGAATAAAACAAATATCAGAGTGACACCGATGATGACGCGTTGGGTGGGTGTGAAAGTGCCGGCGCGCCGGCATCTGCCGCAGCAGGAGGTATCCTGCATGGCGTCCACATCATCCGGGCATGCCCGAAAGTCGGCGGCTGATTGGGCGGCCACCTGCGCGCTGCTGAGCGGCACGGCCTTCTTCCTCCCCATGCCGTCGCCGCCGCCCGCCCTCAGAGGCTGTCTCTCCACCCCGGCCTCCCCATCTGGGTGAAGACCGTTCCCCCCATCTTCCTCCTGATCGCTCTCCGTGGGAGGCGAGTAGGCGCGATATGTCAAATAATCATCCATCCCCTTCTATCTCTCCTCAGCAAAAAAAGCAAAGCGGGGCAGGAAAAAGAAGGAATATCTCTCTTCAGCGAATCGTCACAACAAACACCACACAATCACACCACGCAGTCACAACCAACAATAGCAAACACGAAGGCATCATCTTGCGGACATCACGCACTGGACGAGGAAACTGAATAGCACTGAATACCACTAAATATCACCGAACATCACGCAGAGCCAGTCTCATCGAGGGCGAACTGCCCCTCATCATCGTCATCGCCAGGACGCAGAAACTGGAAGTGGAAGGGCAGCGGGGTCGGGGCAGAGCTTTGGTGTTCCTGCGCCTGCCGCTGACCGCGATAGTCAGGCTGCTGGTGGGAGTCAGCCCTCAAACCAAGGTCACCTGCAACATCAGGAATCCCAGCGTTCGCGAACATCCGAGTCAGCGGCGTCTCCGGGAAGGGGGTCCCCGGGACGCCAAGGAATCGGTCTGAATGCTGCTCACCACCAGCACGGTGAGGATAGTGATGAGGTTCGTTGAGGCGCTGCTGAGCCAGATGCTCCAGATGATGCGAGTGGAGTCCCTGTTGCTGGTGCTGGTGCTGGTGCTGTTCGTGGTGCTGCTGTTGGAAGAAGCGGGGCTGCTGCTTGAGGTACTGCTGGTGCTCACCGTGGCCACCATAGTGGACGACCTCCTGCTGCGCGTCCCACTCGTGTGGGCGGCTATCAGAGGCATCAGGGGCGTCAGGGGCGTCAGGGGCGTCAGGGGCATCAGCGCGGGCCTCGGGGTCACCGCGCACTGCCTTCTCAGACCCATGGTGGAAGGCCCGACTGCGCAGGGCACGCCCAAAGGGTGTGTGCCCGGCGTAAGAGTCGTAGTACTCTTCCTCTTGGTGTGTGTCTTCATCCGTCGCCTGGGCAGCCGCAGACTGCCTCTTCTTCCGCCCCTTTTCCGCATAAGGTTTTCTGCCCCCAGCGCCGCTGCTATTGCGGGACGAGCGAGAGGAATGAGGAGAGTGAGAGGAGTGAGAGGAGTGAGAGGAGTGAGAGGAGTGAGATGATCGTCCCAGCCCCTTCGCAGCCTTGGCGGTCGGCGCTGCCCACCGGCCGCCGTCCTTCTTCCGATCGCGGGGAAGCAGGCCGGCTTCCTGGAGTTTCGTTCTTAACATATTGGTCCTTGAGGTCCCTTTCTGCTTGCTGACGTTATACTGTTCCAGGGCCTCTCCTTTCAGGCCCTTGCGAATGAGGGGAAAGTCGAGCAGGCAAGGGAAGGTGGCGGCCCACTTCGGCATCGGGATCAAGTCATAGATGTCAAAGTCCGCCGGCGACACGTTGCTCTGTTGGTGGGCCAAGGCAGCGGCACCATGAGCGGCAGTATGAGCGCCAGGATGAGCGCCAGGATGGGCCGTCGTGGTGGTCCCAGGCACCACGTTGGCGAACGAGGCCCAGGGGATGAACTCGTCGTAGTCGACGAAGGCCGGGATGAGCACGGGCTGGCGGTGGTCGCCAAAGTCAAGGCTGAGGCAGGCGACCACCATATCCAGGTGCAGGAACTTGACCTGGGAGTCGTCCGAGATCTCAGCGCCCGCCCTGCCAACGGGCCCTCTGCCGTTGCGCGAGAACTGAGAGGCGTACTGGCTGATGGTAGAGGGCGGGAAGTACTCGTGCCAGTGGCACACCGGCACCAAGGCCTTGAGGAGCGTCACCGAGCCCTGGCCAGACATGTAGATCTCGTGGATGCGCTCAGCGTTGGCCAGCATGCTGTACACTGTTAGCGGGGGGAGGTCCCTCGCCCTTGGAGACGACGACGAGATCTGGCACATGGACGGCTTCGGGATCACCCCGCCGTCGCGGCCCGGGATCTTCTCCGTCATCAGCGCCGGCGTCGGCATTGGCGCTTGCATTTGGTCATCCAGCAGAGGATTAGCATCAGCCATTTCTGGATCTTCGAATTTGAGAAAAAGATGATGAGAGAGATTGGAGATCAGAGATGGGAGCTCAGAGATGTGGGGAGGGAAAGAAGGAAGAGGAAATCTTGGGGCTGAAGGGTGATATCAGCGCAGAAGCAGATCATCAGGATAGATCATTGATTTATATATCTTGTTTTGGGGAGTTATGACGATGCCAAAAATATATTTTTGGATCTTGAGATTTTGTGATTTTGTGATTATGAATCAGAAAGCCAGAGCTATAAATACACTGATGATGATCACGCCTTCCCAGATATCGCGCGTGATCACCATCCTCCTTCCCCTTTCCCTCTGATTGTTTCTTTGATCTCGCTCATGTCTCTCCCCGCAGATTCTGTTCCTACTGTTGCCTCCGATCAACCTTATCATTCTGATCAACCTCATCAATCTGATCAATCTCATCAACCTCATCAACCTCATCGACGTCGTTCACCTCATCCACTTCGTTCACCTCATCAGTCTGATCAACCTGAGGAAGTTGATCGCCGTGCTGTGGAGGTCGTCGAAGCCATGCAAATCCTCGGAGTTCCTGACGATGTCCAGATCGTTGGGGTAAAGGCCGCTGACCAAGACGGGAAGCACGGGGATGAGGGTGGCCAGCAGGATGGAACCGACTCGCTGAACGGTGATGCGAATGTTGTGGCTGATATCTTGGGTCGTGGCCGGGGTGTGTCTGCAGCCGAAGATGAGGGCGACGACGACGACGATGACGGCGAGGCTCAGTTGCACGCTGAGCTCGGGATCACTAAGCCAGAAGTTTCTCTTCCCTCTTCTGAAATTCCGGCGGTGGTTGTTGCTGGTTTGGCGGGATCTCAGCCGTCCAGGTTTGGTGTTGGGGCCTCTTGGCTTCGCTTCCGCTGCTTTGACTCTGCCGGCGAGGAGACCGCCGTCGACCTGGAGGTCGCGAGTGCCAACCGTGCGACCCTGGAGTTCCTGGTCTACGGTCTCCGCAACCAGTGTGATGTGGTCCTCGAGCACGTCACCATCACTGGCGGCCCGGGCTTTGCGGAGTTGTCCGGGGGAGTGATTCACCCCGCTAGCACCCTTCCGGATGATAACCCAACGGCTCTGCCCGCCGGCATCGAGCTTCCCCCTCAGAAACCGCACGCTATGACACTGGTCAGGAAGACCAAGAAGCGCAAGAGGGCTTTCGCTGAAGATTCGATCTCCGCCCAGGACAGATCAATGTCGCCACCCGAGTCGTCTTCCTCACCGGCGGCCTTTTCCTCAGCGCATCACCCTGGTCACCCTGGTCACCCTGGTCATCACCATCAGGTGCACCAGCATCTGAAGGAGGAGGAGGGTGCCTGGTTTCATGAGCCTGCAGCCCGGCAGTCGGGGTTTGCGAGACCGCTGGTGCCCAAGAACAAGAACCCTTCCGACTACGCGGACTGCGACCCCATGTTCCTGCCTGCCGTGGATATCAGCACATCGGATGAGATTCCCTCCGTTATGCCGGTCGGGTGTCATCCTGAGTCGTGGCGCAAGGTGCTCGTTGCGGCGCGGACGTATCCCACCTTCTCTCTCGAGGTCCTCCCTGGCCATGTACGGTACCTCAGGTTTTAGTCATCCTCCCGTTGTTAGTTGCTGTGTGTCTTGTGTTATGTGTCTGTAGGCGTTGAAGTGCGAAGAATAAAAAGTGTTTGTCCCCAGGAGCTTCTTATCGCCCTTTTATTCAACTTCCGCAGCCTCCGGCTCAACGTGCGAAGCAGAAGTCAGGCAACATATGCCTCGACATCTGCGTCCCATAGAAATCAAAGTCCCCGACAAAGGGGCCAGGCTCCTTGTATATGGCTTCCGACACCTGGAAGTAGTGGACTCCCTTGCGCTCCCGCATCGGGAGACCTAGAGCAAGCAGCGCCTCCGGAATCTTCACGTCAGGATCAACGCACCTGAAGTAAAGATTGTATCTCGGAGGCACATAGAGCTTCTCCTGGCCCCCATTCGCGCTCTGACCGTCGCTCTGACCGTCGCTCAGCGCTTGGCCCGAATTTTCACGCTGAATCTGGCGCTTATCGGGGTGCTGATCGAGGTCTGTTGGATTTGAGATACCAGAACAGAGACTCGGATACTCCCTCTCGAAGTCTCGAAGGTGGGCTAGAAGTCGAGCCTTTTTCTCCGCCAAGTGGGCCTCGATCATCGGGCAGGGCAGGGTCTCGAAGTGCGCTTTCACCTGATCGTCATCCAACAGTTGGGAGAGGGGTGTGTGCAGCCAGGGACCTTGGTGGCACAGTTTCTCGAGGTATTCGTGGTCCCTTCCCTCGAACTCCGTCAGTACGCTGACCAAGAAGGAACGGTAAGGGGCGAGAATGCCGGCGCCTCCAACAACCAGCGGGAGCGAGGCCCAGTTCTTCTCGACATCGACAGCAACGGGCCCATCGCTCCCGCGCACAAACTCGTCCTCAAAGAGGCCCTCGTAGCGGAATCTCAGGCTAAAGCCATGAACCAGATACAGGAGATGGTGAATGCAGGCCTTGGTGGCGAACGGTCTGTTCGCCAAGATATAGGACGCAAAGTCAAGGCTGCTCATGTTCAGAAGAGACGGAGAGATCGAGAGATAGGAGGAGATCCTCGTCGAGAACTCTGAGCAGACCTTCAAAAATCTTCTATTGTATCTTTCTCCTCGGATAAAACAAAGTGAATAAGAATCATGTTTATTGTGAATCAGTAAAAGCCACCATACTCCGCTTGTTCAGCATAGTAAGTGTGAAGGATGTGTTTCAGCGCAGCGTCGACGTCGCTTGACAGCACATTCTGGCTCCCAGAACTGTGTCGCCTGTGGCACAGGACCATTTGGAGCTCCATGGGAAGCTTCGACAGAATCCGCCAGAATCTGCGTGTCCCGTCCATCGCTGTCCCAAAGGTCTCCTTGAAGAATCCGTCGCTAAGAAGCACACCAGTGGCAAAGTCCTGCGCGATCTCCTCGGTGTTATAGCACAGTTCGATCCGGAGGCGGGCCCTCGTAGCCTTTGGATTAGTCCTGTAACGGGTCAGTAGGAAATGGACAGTCTCGCGATTTCGTTTTGGGTCCGAAAACGGCCACTGCGGTAGGGCCGGAGCGACTGTGTCCCCCTTCCGGCAGAGATCAAGCACCCCGTCCGGACAAAGTGCCAGGAAGCGGCGCACATGTTGGAATTTCCATTCGCCCGCAGCGTTCCAGAGCGGGGTGGCGTCACCGACGGCGGAGAAGTTGAACTCGATGGCCGCATGGCCGCAGATTTCTTGGAGCAGATAGATCGACCAGGGACTCACAGGTAGGCGGAGGCAGAGCCAGAGTGCTCTGACACCTAGTCCGTTCCTGAAGTTCACGTCCACCAGGGGATGCCGCATAAGAATGCGAGCGCACTCCACGAAATTGCGCATAAGCGCGGCTGTCAACGGGGAGTCTCGCTGCGTCCCTGAAACGTAATTGATATCGGCAGCGGTGATGTCGGCCCTGCTCAGCAGTGTGGCAAGTTGTTCCGGAGAGTTTTCATTCGCCGCCTCCCAGATCAATCGCCCCAATCCCTGGTCTTTAATCGATGCTGGCGGCGCGGTCATGATCACCTGCTTGATCTTGCAATGCAACCTGAGTACGCTGATCAACGTGCTCGCTTCAGGCTGAAGGAAAGTTATCGATGATCTGCAGCATGATCGCGAATGATCAGAATATCATCGACAGTTAGCCAGTCGGCATCGCGAATCCCCACACCCTGTACACCGGCCAGTATCTCTACCTTAGTCTCAATCTGTGATTGCACCACGTTTTTATGATAAGTTTAGGTTGGGAGGAATTTGATCACACGAAGATATCTGAAGACAAAAATCAACTCGACGTCAGTGGAAGACATATTCTGCAACACAATCACTCAATGGGAACTTCCGCCGAAGATGACGTGTCATAATGGGGGTTAAGAGCCAGTTGAGGGAAGGCGCAGCCAAAGGTGGGCACCGCCTTTTCCGCATCATCGTAGTCGAAGGTGATGCCAATGAGATGTCGCCTCTGGGAGAAAACCGGAAGACCCAGGTACTCGGCCCCGTCATCGTAGATGGGCATGAACACGCGGCACACTCCGTGAGGCACACCGCGGCCTTCAGGAAGGTCTCCGTACATATACCACACCTCGCGTTCAGTTGTCACGGTCGCCTCGAAAATAGGGTGCATTTCGACCGCATAATCCGGAGGAAGGACGTCCTCGTTCACCGCCGGTGTGTCCACCTGAAGATCAATGGCTTCCTCAGGGGCCATCCCAACGAAGATAGCGTCAGCCCACAGGCTCCTGCAAACCTGCCCCTTCAGCCTGACCTCAGGGAGTGCCGACAACACCACGCTGCCGTTGGGCGATGGCGTGAGGGCCGACGCCAGCACTATGATGAGCTTCGGTGACCAGATTAGCCCCACAACGTTGCGGGCCTCCGACGCCGCTGTGGAGCCTGAACCTGCTGTCAGGACCTGCAGCAATACAACGCGCTCGGCGACAAACGCCGTGACGTAGTTGTCCCATCGCACGATCTCCTCGTACCTCGCAGCAATTGTGTCGTCGCTCGTCATCAGCGCGATGTTCTGGGAGATGATGGCGCGCTCAGGCAGTGGTGAAGAAACAAGACAGAAGCAGTAGTTTTGTGAAATAATTGGGATTGGGATGTCGGGAGGGATTCAGGGATTGATTTTTAAGTTTCTTGATTCCTGGATACTAGTGTGTTTGTTTGTGGAGATCAATTTGATTCCGGATGGCCATCTTCAGCAGGGAGTTAGCGTTTGCCCTGGTGACGCAAAGGTAGCATATCTGCCTCAGAGCAAAGTCGTAGTCCAGGGGGATGTACGCCTCATCACCGCATCCGCCCAGACAAGGCGATTGGATTCCGCTCATAAATTCCGGGAAACCCCTCAGCCAGGCAGTCTCCCTTTCGGTGAATGCAGGCGGGATCGAGATTGTGGGACCACTTGTGACAACGCGGACGGTCAAGGCATCCGCCCTGGGCGTACGAGCAGGATACGATGCAGGCTGAGCAGCCGACGAACAAGGAGCGGAGAGCAAAACGCAATCATCATCGTCACTAACCACGGCATGCGGCAGTGAATCGACCACAAGCACTTCAGTCTTCACTTGCGCAGCGGGGGTAGCTACGATCTCAGCATTCAATAAGCGGCCTGATAGTGCGCACGCCCCAAAGTCTTCAACCAATGGAGATGACAATGATGACGAAGATAAAGACGGCGGCGATGAAGATGTGGACGGGGCCGAAAATGAGGTTGACGAAAACAACGACAACGATGAAGAAGAAGATGATGACGACGATGAGGACGATGAGGACGATGATGAAGATGATGAGGACGATGATGAAGATGATGAGGACGATGCTGACAGCGACAGGAGGTTGGCGATGCAGCAGGAAACCTCCTCGCGCTCTTCGTCAGTGGACGCAGCGTGCAAGGCAACAATGGGGCCCAGGGGTGAGCGGGGCACGGGTGTGGTCAGGCGCTGAGCGTTCCCGCGATGATGGTGATGAAAGTAGGCCTCCTCTGCGGAAAGCGTGGTGAGGCCATCCAGACGGGGGCGTTTGGCCCTGGGTGCACTCAGGGGTTCGCCGTCGTCCATGGCATCGCTGTCTTTTTCCTCAAGGTACCCGCCAGTCCCGGATCCAACCACGATAGTGTTCTCGCGATCGTCGTCGTAATTGTCGCCATTGTCGCCATCGCCACCCGCCTCGTCATGCTCGCTCTCCGTGCCACTTTCAGCGTCACTTTCAACGTCGCTATTAATCCCCCTTTGCACTCCTCGATCAACACGCCTATCAATGCCTCTATCGATTCTTGTATCGATGCTTGTATCCACGGCCCTGCGCGTCTTGAAACCGGAGAGCGTAGTTCTCTTCCTCTGAGGAGAGATGGACTCCAGAAATGCGGTTGCTTCGGTACCTGAGATCCGCCTGGCACAGTCCTCGGCGATCCAAATCAAGAAGGTGACCTCATCCTGATCCTTCTTGACACGATCACCCGCGGCGTACTTGCGGGGGTTCCGCGAGGCGAAGTTGTTGGACGCGGACAGCACCTTGGCATGTGTGCCGCCAAAGAGGGCGCCGTCAAGTTCGAAGGCCAGCATGATCGCCGCAGTGAAGGCACGCTTCTTGCACAGGCTCTTCCAAGACTTGTAGGCGCACCAGTTGTCAGCCAGTATCGTCGTCACCACACGCAGATCAGGCCCCGGCGTATCTCTGGTGGCATAAAGGAGTGGCGCGATATGAGGTCAGGTTCGAGAAATAAATTGACAGAAAACCAGACCTCTGAGACGGCCTGGGCGAAATCTGAGGGGATGCCCTAGCGAAACGACCATTCGCAGATTGCACACGCTTCACAGGCACAGGCACAGGCACAGGCACTGAACAAGGAGCTTCCATGGCAGTTGTAGACGAGGAGGCCGAGGGAATTGGGGACCTAATTGGACCGCGAAGTCTGATAACTCTCGGGGATATCTGATCGTGCGACGCTGCCGGCAAGTAGACCCCTTGAATTACGCTGTCGCCAACGTCCGCCGTCGGAGGGGCTGAAGAAAACTGCGGAGCAGCGGTAACAGCGGAAGGTGCAGACAGCGCCGAGAGGGGTGCGGCAGAAGCTAAGGCCACGGAGGTGGGCGCCGGAGAAAAGCGGGGAGAAAGAAGCCCTGGAGATGTCTCAAGAAGTTCCGGAAGTTGGGGCGGGCGTAACTGCGTCGAAGTGGGTGCCGACGCCCTTGGTGTGGAGGCAGGCGCGGAGTCAAGCACGGGGTAAGACGCATGCGCTGGGAAAATTTCTGGGGTATGCGCTGGGGTTATTCCTGTGGTAGGCGCCGGGGTAAATTCGGAGGTAGGCGCTGGGGCTGGGTCTCGGGCTGGCGGAGCCCGGGTGCGGCGCTCTGCCGTGGAGATCGAGGAGGGAACGTTCCAATCCAGAAACAAGGAGCGGTGGGCCCAGAGAGTCTGCAGGCCGGGATTGACCTCGTACTCGTATCGGTAGAGGTCGGCAGAGGTCATGTTGCGGTCGTTCTCCGAGAGAAAGGGCGAGATGGCGAATCTGTAGCACAACTTGTCGGCCTCGCGGCAGTATTTGGCGACCGCGATCCAGATGGTCTTCATCAGCAGGATGTATGACACCTCCTCCTTGGAGAGCGGCGGTGGAGTCTCCGAGATGAAGTTGAGCGGGGCCTGGAGACGCAGGGCGCCACAGCCGGCAGTCAGGCGGGTCCCGAGCGACACCGCGAGAGAGCCAGGGACAGAAAGCCGCCGGCGCTGGCTGGCGATCTCCGCCACCGCCTCCTTCATGCCATCGTAACAGATCTTGAGCGCCTCCGCAAGCTTGTGCCGGTCAACCTCACACAGCGACATTGGCGGACCATGAGGCAACTCGAGGGCGGCATCGCGAAACCTGGTCTTCCCCTTCAGGAGCTCCTTTAGCCTCTGCTTGCGAAGGGCGATGACAGCCACATCGTCCGCTATTGCCTTTCCCTTTGGCTCTTGCATTGTCTCAGTGAAGGTGGCGGGCGGTGAGTGGGGAGAAGAAAGGAGGTGAATCAAAGTCACCGATCAAAATATCGTGGTAATCAGATGATTGGATGTTTTATATCTTCCAGAAAATTATTTTTAGCCATATCTGCTGAGTCACCCAGATATTACTATCCCGGATAACTGACACGTCGCTGAAATATAAGGGAATGATTTCCGTCTCTGGGGGTGGGACAGATGCAACGCTATCTCTGCCTTCTATCTTCGTCGAGTGCCACAAGAGGGAAAAATCATGGAGTTCGAGCAACTGTTCCCTGCGGCCAGTGTTTCGGATAAAAATGCGATGATGATGATGATGCTCTACGGAGGCTCACCGCTTCATGAAGTCGGCGCCCAGCGCTATCGCTACAAGGATGGCCTCTTCCACGTGGACACGACCACAGAAAAGGGCACTACCGACGTTGCAAGAATGCTTCGTTTCCATGACCCGACGGGCGGGATTGCCTTTATTGCTGCGGAGGCTGCCGGCGTCGAGTGGTTCTTCCTGCGGCACCTGAAAAGCGAGAATCGAAGTTGTTGCTTTCGGCACAAGGGCATGCAGTTCGTATTTGACCCGAAGAATGGCGGCCGCGTTAGCCGGCCTGGCTTTTTCTACTCCATTTATCTCTCCCTGCGCTATCGCCAATAAAAAAAGTTCAACTCATTTATTTACAACCCCGCCACAACTGGATCATCAAATCAAAATCACAAATCGAGAAGAAGATCGAAGGCTGGCCCAGAGTCTTCGGCGATAATGATCTCCCTGCTAGAGCCCAAAACTCGCCAGGCCAGAGTCATCTGAAGCTCAATGGGCATTTTCTGAGACAAGGAGAGGAAGCGGGCTATGCGTCGAGATTTAGCATCTTGTGCAGCAGTCGATGCTACTCGAAAATATCCGTCACAGGATAAGACCATGATGGCAAAAAGCTCGCCGGCCATCGCTTTCTCGATTCCAAGCTCGACACGAATCCGATGGCGAGTGCGCCCAGGGTCCGCCAGGAATCGCCGATGGAGCGAGACAGATCTATTGCCCAGGCAGCGACGGAATGCGGGACCTTTCGAGGCCGGTAAGGCGTGGAGTGCCACCAACCACTTGGTCGCCTGGAGGCGATTACTAGAAATGGCAAACATGAGGGCTGTCTGTCCCACGTTATCACAGAGGTCAGGGTTCACCCGTGAATCGGTGATCAGGAGCGCGACGCATCGGGGGTTGTTGAAGAAGGCCGCGAACATGAGAGGCGTCCAGTTAGTCGCGCTCCGATGGTTGACATCAACACCAGGCACCTTGAGCAAAAGCGCCAGGACGCCCGGCAGGTCCATCCGGCAGGCGTGGTGCAGCAAGTCCAGCCCATGATTCAGGTCATGGAGCGATGGCCGGCTGCGAAGAACGTGGAAGAACATGTTGGCCATACCATTGGAAACCTGGTCGCCAAACACCCCCGATGCCTCCCTCCTGATATCGCTCATAACGCCGTCGCTCACTGTGACACTACCGGGCGAAGCCATGGATCAAGTTCTCCCCTGGGACAAAAGGTGCTCCGCGGCAATGGCGGCGCAATGGTCGATATTTAGCAGATCATGTTATAGACGCAGAAGTATCACATGATCATTCATCGGCGATAGAGCTCCCGGTTTTCGTATCTGATCAGTGATGCTGACATCGCTGATGGTGGTGAGATGATGTGATCACCGTTGCGCTGCTTTCTCACACCTACCAAGTCAATTTCACACCAAGACCACCACTATCTGTGATATTTTGGCAGACATATCTTGCATTCATCTTGATTTTGGAGATAACAGCAAAGATGGAAAGCTCGCTTCTGATTTCTTCTTCTCATCTTCTCATCATGATCGGTGCCTTATCGAATTCTCATTATCCTCCGAAACATAAGATTATCTGCTTTTGGCGAAGGGCTTTGTGACATCAAGAGGGGGATATCTCGCAGTCCTTGCAGATGACGCGCAGGATGGCCTTCTCGGCGTGGTAGGCCTTCCAGGCAGGGCCGCCAGGTTCCTCGCAGGGGCTGGTCTCCTCGAACGCCTGCCAGAGGGTGCGAAGCGGGACCGCGTGATCGAGCCGGGCATAGCGCAGCGGGGCCCACGTCTCACACAGAAAGCACCAGAAGGTGCTGTCTGCGCCGAGGAGCCCGCCTAGAAGCTCCTGCTTCACCTCCCTGCACTGATACCTGACACTTGCGCGATATTTGCGCGCCCGACATTGTTTGAGACTCCGCGCTGCAGGTGCCACCTCAGCGGGGAGGTGAAACTCCTTTGCCAGAGGATTCAAGACACACCCGCCTGCGGCCATTTCGCTTTTTCTCGTCAGAGGGGACAAACAGATGGGTTGTTCGAAAATGTTGTTATATCTTGCATCGATTCATGATTGCCACATCATGGTACATCATCCCTAGAATATGATCCAAGTGAATCATCCATAATCTTTCCATCCGGTATAAGTGGTGTCCAAGGAGATAGCTTCTGGTGGGGACAGCATCGCGGCCAGATCATGACCTCGGTGAGGGTACAGCCAAATCCGGCGGAGTTTCAAGGCTTGTACGCGCGGACGTACAGGCGCTGGGATGGGGTGACGACAGACAAACGTCAGGTGGAGGCCGGCATCAACTACGCGTACTTCTACAGCAATGTCTACGCAACGGTGGCGGAGGCGCAGCAGGCTGTGCGGGAGATGACCGCGGGATGTCCTGACATCGACCTCCTGAACTTGTTCAACAATGGCGAAAGAATCATCCACCATTTTGTGGATGACAACGATCCTGGCTGGCTACTCAGTATCTGTGACCATCCTAGCGTTGATCCCAACTTCAGACTGTTAACAGCCCCGTGGACCCTGGCCTCCGCGTATGTCGACCGCGACCTCCTGGGGTCGCTGCTCAGATCGCGGCCCCACTTCATCCTCGACTTGCCGGATCGTCTTCCGACCCCGTTGCATCGCGCCTACGACTGCCGGAAGCCAGAGGCAGCGAGACTCCTTATTGCCAGGTTTGGTCACCTCGAGCGATTTTTGGCCCTGAGCTTCGTCTCGAGCAAACCACGCTGGCAGTCGGGCGATGTCACCGCCTGGCTCTGCTATCAATACACGAAGCGGCCTGCCATGACCGTAGCCCTCTGCGCCTTGCCCGAGACCAGGGGGCCTGTAGTGGCCTCTTTGTTCTACGCCCTTGTTATCTTTGTGTGCGACGGCCTCCTGCGTTTGCCAGACCAACTCGGTGCCCCCAATCAACGGGATGAGGCGGTCCCGCGATTTCTGGCGATTGCTCAGCGTCTGCCTCTTGAACTTCAGGTGATTCTCTGCTGCCGCGCCGCAGGCACAGCGGCCGATGCAATCAGGGGCGCGACCGCGGAAGCCGCCTTTCGCATCGTCGCCACGATCGCTAATGTCCCCTTTTCTTCCCTGACGTTTGAGACAGAAAAGCAATAAATGTTTGGGCTTTATGACACTTTTCGCCTGCTGCGATTGAAATCCCTCCCGCTTGGAAATCCACTCAGACACAGTAACTTGATGCCATACACATCCTACACGAGCATTGTGTTCGCTTTCAGGAGCAGGGAGGTGTAGATTCTCTCCACCGCCTTTTTCGTGGCCCCCCTGTGCCCCTCGCGAAGCTCTGCGACAGCAGGCAGGGCACCTACAATCGCCAGCACCAGTTGTAAGGACTCCTCTGGGTTCAGCCCCTGGCTTAGTTGGCGAAACGCGTATAAACCATCCTCTCCAACTCCCTCGGTGCGTGACCACTGCTGCGCCAGGACCAATGCCAGTTTCCTGTCTTCCGGTCGGGAGTCTTTCAACGCGAGGCCAACCAGGAAAGGAAGCGGCAGGCGGAGGCCCATGAATTTCCAGGTTGCGACCACTGAGAGGCGCTTGTCTTGATGCCACAGGTGGTTACTCTGTTCCAACGCAGTGAGCCAATCATTCCCTGCACTCATTTCAGTTTCGAGAAGTTGCCAAGAAGTTGCTGAGAAGTCGCAAAGGCCCAAAGTGAGAAAGGAGACGTCCTTGGTGTTGTGATCTTTCGGTCTGTGCGTAATCGATAACAAGACTTTGAATTCGAAATTTTGAATTTTATTCGTCATGACATCATCCATGGATCGATTTTCGCCAAAAACATGAATTTCTCAACTTTAAGATGAACTCGAGAGGCGCCAAATCAAGAACTGGCGTCGAGTTCCCTGATCTTGCTGATGGAGGGCCTCCCGATGCGGCCAAGGAAAAAGTCGCCCTGCGATGGAAGTCGGATGTCTGCCTTGCGGCGTCGAAGGTGATCGATGACGCCGCCCACGATCAGCGCCCAGTGCCCCTCATACCCATGTTCGATCCACCAAGGCTCAGTCCTCCTGAACAGCGCCTCATTGCGTTCGGCAGAGTTTCCCGGCATTATGACATCATCGCCGCCAAGGAGACCATCCGGCAGTCGCGCGATCAAAGGGGACACGTCAGGGGTCTCAGACTCAGTCGCCGTCAATGAAGTCAATGAAGACGCGGATTTAAGGTCTGCCGCTGCTTCGGGAGCCAGGCTAAAAAGCGGGACGGGGTCGAGGATACCTGAGGGCTCTGCTGCACGCGGCGCAGGCTTGTCCCAGCGCCAGGTGCAGAACATGCCATTCTTGCTCTCAAGCTCGATCGAGCCTTCACCAGTGCTGAACACGTAGCTCGTCACATCAGGCGCATAAGGAGGGTTCATCGCCAAGCGCACAAATTCGTCATGCCGGTAAGTGACGAACTCGTGAGGCCCGTTACTCGGGCTCTGCACAATATGAACGTAGGCCATGATTTGCAGACCTTTCAGTGACCTCGACTTCTGTTCGCTTGATCGGGGTGACGCCTTTTGTAGTGCTAGGCGAGAGTGATTCATGAAGATCCAAAAATAATTTTCTTAATTTGTGACGATGCCAGAAATCATGATTATTGGGTCTATAAAGTGGCGATATCTCACGCCACCATCATTGCCACGTCCAAATATTGCCACCCGACACTGTCCGTCTCTCTCTCTCTCTCTCTCTCTCTTCAACAAGCTCCCGGCAATGTCTCTTCTCTCTCTCATTCTGGGCGTCGTTGTCATTCCGCCTGCTGTGGTTCTTTCATTGCTTGGCTACCTTGGCTGCTGCCAACTCAAGAACTGGATCGTGCTGCGCAACTGCCACCTTCCGCGCGCCAAGGAGCGTCCCTTCATCGGCTCCCTGCTCCTGATGCAGCCGCACAAGGCGCTGGTGCAGGATCACCTCCGCTACGGCAAGACGTTCCTGGGCTCGAAGTTCACCGCGCCCGTGGTCTCTACCTCTGACCCGGAGCTCATTGACCTTGTCCTGGCGAAAGCTAACTTCCCGAAGGGAACTCTGCACAGCCTCGTTGAGGCCTTCACCGGCCCCAACCTGGTGACCCACCAGCACGGTGAGAATCAGCCCTGGAAGCACCACCGCCGCCTTGCCGACCCTGCCTTTAGGGCGTCCTACCTGAGGAACCTCTCTGGTGTCCTCGGTCACCGCGCCAATGCCTTCTGTGACGCCCTCGCCGCGCGCTGCCGTCATCCCTCTGGGGTGCGTAAGGGCTTGATGCTTGATTTGGCCCCGGAGATCGACAAGCTCACGCTCGGCATCGTGGCCGAGGCGGGGTTCGGGTACAATCTGCGCCTTGAAGGTGTTGGCGCGGTGGATCCATTTCTCTCTGCGCTGCAGACCCTTCTCGCGTCCATGATCTCCCCGCTCATGATTCTGCCTTTTGGCCCCAAGATCCAGCGCTGGAGGCAGCGCGCTAACTTTGCGATCGTGGACGAGGTTCTCTACCGCATCGTGCGCGAGCGTCTTGCGTCGTCTTCCACGGCTGACCTGGCCGAGCCGACTGCTCCGAGGGATTTGCTGAGCGCTCTGCTCAAACCTGACGCTGATGGGAACGCGCTGGGCGCCGAGCAGTTGCGTAATGAGTTGCTGATGTTCTTCATCGCCGGCCACGAGACCACCTCGACCATCTGCAGTTGGACACTCTTGGAGCTCAAGCGTCACCCTCAGGTCCTCGAGTCGCTGATGGATGAAATCGGCTCGCTTGACCTGACAGATGAGGCCCCCACCTGCGACCAGGTGGCCAACATGCCTTACCTCGACATGATCCTCAACGAGATCCTGAGGAAGTACCCGCCAGCGATTTCTCACCAGCGTGTCATCCCCGAGGAGTTCACCTTCAAGGGCATGACCTTCCCGAAAGGGGTGACCATCTTGCTGTCTGCCTTCGTCGCCCAGCATGACCCCAACATCTGGGAGGACCCCCACCTCTTCAACCCTGAGCGCTTTGCAGCGGGCTCCTCGTATCCGGCCGGCGCCTACGCGCCGTTCAGCCTTGGAGCTAGGCGTTGCATCGGCGCTAATTTCTTCTTCCTGGAGGCCAAGATCATCCTCGTCACCCTACTGCAGAGATTCAACCTGACGTTGGATCCCGACACGGAGAGCGGGCAGTTGGATTCCAGCACCGGGCTGCTGAAAATCAACCAACTTTTCGTCTCCGTTCAAGAAAAACGATGATCATCGTGCTCCTGTCATATTCCCTATTTTCAACAGTTTCAATAAATTTCGCAACTAACCGCTCTCGGTAAACCCCGGTCCCTGGCTTTGTCTTCTACCTGAATTATTCAACCCCGCTATGGACGTCGGCCGGATCTCACTTGACAGTGACGGGGCCCTCTCCGAGGTCACGCTTGCCGATGATGGTGATAAGGAGATCACTGAATTACCTCGCGTGGAGGAGGAGCTTTTCTCGATTCTTCACTCGCAATGAAGAGGTCGCGGCACACCTCGCGAGCCAACTTTTTCCGTTTCTGCTGTGAGTTGCCTTAAGCGTGGGCTGCGTTGACTTGTGCTGATTGGCGGCGGCAGCGAAGGGGGACTTCTGTTGCCCGCGCCAGGAGTCGTTCAAGGAGCTCTCGATTGTGACTCCTCAAATATCGACACCTTTTGCGGCTGTCTCCATGAGCCTGTATCCTCTTCATATTCTGTGTTTCATGATGTTGAGCAGTACGAAGAAAAAGAGAGGGAATAAAGGCAATTTGGTGTTTGGAATGTTTTATTGCCAAAAAGGGGGGAAAGGTGGAACAATGAGCGACGATGACAGAGTGGATTATCGCAGACTCTCAGGGACGGAAGGGACATAGACGCCGAGAAAAGTTTCACGGGCTTCAGCAACCACGTGCAGGACCCGTTTGGTGTGCCTCTCCTTGCACTTGGCGACCCTCCGCAGGCGATCGAGATCCTCGCGCTCCATCTTTCCCAGCGTCATGCGCCCGTGGTGCCGCACGCAGTGTAGAGGAACGTGGTACTCCCTCTTCCAGACTCTGGGATCGAGCGCCGCCTGAGACCATGACAGCGGCGCGGCCTTCATCAGCGGCACCAGCGTCCCAAACGCGGCGAAACGGTCCTTAAGGTGCGCCAACATCGCTACGTCGGCTGTCAGCGAGTTACCGGAGTTTATAGCGTTCTCAGACGATGGATTCAGCATTTTCCTCAAAGGGGGCGGTCGCGGAAGTGAGGGAAGAGGGAAAGACAACCGCGAAAATTGTGGATTAGTGAATGAAATTGCGATTGATGACCCCTTAATTTTTTCCTCCTCCTCCTTTTATACTTTTCCCCCCAAGTGACAAGTTCACTTTGTGTGACGTCAACAAATTATTTTGGACCGTTGCCAGCAAGATTCGCGAACACGAACGATGGACACTTTTGGATTATGGCTGACCTCGACTGTGGTGGGCACCGCGGCCATTCAAGCCGCGGGTGAGCTTGACAGCCGCCCGGAGAACCGCACAAAGACCGTTGTGGGCCTCGCCTTGGTCGGCATGGGAGCCACCTGCCTCATCGTCCACGAACCCCTTGCCGGCCTCAAGGTGACCGGCGTGTGGCTGGCAACCTTCGGCCTCGAGATGCTCGCTCGAGGCTCCGAATCCAAGTACCTGTCGGATGGCCCTCGCAACAGCAGGCGCTTCCTCTTCGGGCAATGCGCCACCTGGCTCACCCTTCACCTCCTGAGCGCTTGGACCAAGTTCTCTTTTTGAGGCCCATCATCACTCTTGTCATTTCACCCTGTGTGAAGTCACAAGAAGTGAAATAAAATCTTGGTTCGGCGCCTGTCAAATCTCTCGCCACTTTGGCTGCTTCCACGTCCATTATTCATAAATATCTAAACTTATCGCAAGCTCGTGAAGCATGGAACACAATTTGCAGTCTGCGACGCCGCGATCTGCTGTTGATAGATATCACCAGCCCACGGTGCGCACGGCGAGCCCCGTCCTCTTCGACTGCGGCCATGAGCTCCGAGCGTTGCAGGTGGCCGACGTAGTCACCGCGTACTACTCCAGGGAGCCCCTGCTCCTGGTCCCCATGGTGGACCAGTGGGTGGCCGAAGACCCGGGCCCAGTATTGGCGCAACTAGAGGACGACAGCGAGACACCGCAGCAGTTTGTCGTGACGCGATGGAAAAAGCTTCGAGCCCTACCGAAGATCGCGCTGGATGAAGACGGTGGAAAGGTCAGCACGGTGTCACTGGACGAGGCCTTGCTCTTCGACACGGTGATCGCAAACCCTCCGCTGCAGTTCAAGCTCTGCCTCAATTACGCCGCCACGATGAGAGACCCTGATTCTCTGGAGCGCCCGGAGCACTGCCCCGAGCAGATGACCTTCCCCAGCACGAAGGGCGGGCGACTCCAGATCAGGCCTGAGCAATTGCCCTACTCCTGGTCCAGAATGGTCCTGCTCCATGTGGAGATGCTCAGCGGTCTCACGGCCCCGGAGGTTGCGCGGAGCAAAAACGCCTGCAACGCCTCGCTGGTCGTTGAAGGTGTGTTGCCCGATAACCAGGAGTTCTATGTGAAAGAGCACAACATCGTGATATACACCGGAGGGATACAAGGCCTGCGATACGCTCTGTGAGAGAGAGATCCACGCACAATGGCACGAACATCATATTTTCGCTCTTTAATTGCATCACAAAAAGAAGGAAGTTTAGAATCGATGACCGCGCTTGGCTTCTCCTGATGTCTTCCTGCAATGTCTCCGTACTCAGTTGCCTCGCCGGTGTTGTCTTCGGGGTAATCGGCTTTATGATTAATCTCGTCTGCTGTTATCCTCCGACCTGGGACTCGGAGCTCGCAGTCTCTTTCTTCATCAGCCTTATCGCGTTGGCTTGCGTTACTGTGGTGTTCGCCTTGTGTGCCCGCTGCCACTTGGATTGGATGTTTTTGGAGATATGTCTCGTCTACATTACGATCTTTATGCTAGTATGGTCCGCCGCCTTCTTCTGCGTGTTGATGAAGTCCAGTCTGAAGGCCTTCTTGTCGTCAGAGATCAAGTAAAATATTTTCGGAAGATGCATTGTTTTTCTGCTCTTTTCACAGGCAAACTACAACAAAGAATTTCCTCCGAAAAAACCTGACTTTTCTGGCTCATCAGGCAGCAGGTGGACCAGTTCCATCTCACGCAGAATTTGTTGCCTCGTGAGGGTAGGATCGCTGCGGAATCTCTCGAGCAATGAGACGACCTCTGCGTTGCGAGTCAGCGGATCCTCAGCGTACGGGTGATCACGCGCGATCTCCAGCGGTGTAAACTCCCTTCCGTAATGATGTTTCTTGCCTTTCTTCTCCCAATCAATCTCTCGGCCGCTCAACATCATCCGCCTGATGATATCAAGGTGGCCGTGACGGCAGGCGGCCCACAGCGGAGTACACCCATTCCAGTCCGGCAGGTTCAGGTCCACCCGCCGATCGGCCAAGAGCAGGCAACCTGGCTCCACACGCTTAGTGGCACAAGCAGCGAAAAAGGGAGAGTGATCAGCGTAACCTCGCACGTTCACATCGATGGAGGGGTGCCGCAACATCAGGCTGACAACGGCAGAATTCTTGTTGCAGCAAGCCCAGATCAGCGGCCTGCCTTTCCAGGAACCCAAGGTGGCGTTCACGTCGAAATCCGGGTGTTCGTACAGATACTGCTCCACGGCGGAGGCGTCACCGTGTGTGAAGAGCTCGTCCAGTTGATGCGACATCCTCGGAGGAGGTAACACACAGAAAAAGACGATATTTCCGAGATGGATACTAATCACCACATCGCACACGCATTTATCGTGATTCTTCGCGGTTTCACCATTCAGGCCTCGGCGGAGAATTTGAGTATTTCAGAGGTATTAGAAACAGGATATCTGAGGGGGAAGATGGCATCCATTTCCTCCTTTTCTTTCTGTCGAGTTATTCCTGAAATGAGTGTCTCAATTCCTGTCAAAGAGGTTGATCTGTACGCATACGATGGTCGCAGTTTTCGTGATGACATCCTGCTGGATGGAACGGGTGTTCTCACTGTGGCGCTGGTTGGGGACAGGTACGCGTGGGTCATCGTAGCGAACGATCCGAGGACAGGAAAAGAAACCACGTTGCATGGTATACTGGGGCGCTTTGGCGAGCCAGGAATGCTTCGCGGAGAGAACCAGTACGGGAGTTGGCGTCTAGAGCTACGTGGGTCTCTGCCGCTTCAGCCCCCTGTGACGTCTTCTTACACGGGGGCAACTTACAACTCGGCGGGGAATGTCACCTTCGCCCTCGATGCAGCGGTGAAGGTCAGGACTGCTCTCTTCGGGCTGACACTCCCTAGAGGCCTGAGTTACCGGGACGACTGGCAGCACTTCGTGTCAACCGTCACACCCTACCTTGCTGTTTCACCTGAGGCCAGAGGGCGTGCCATCCAGCAGCAAAAGGAGGAACAGCAGTCTCTGAACATGGAGCAGACGCTATCGGAGGATATAAGGGGCCGGGAGCGGATGCAGATGGAGTTGGAGCTTGGCCCGGAGCAGGGTGCCGTTCTGGACCTTAAGCAGATCCTGCTGGCAAAGGGCCGAGATGAAAATGCTGTGGCGTATAAGGATTCCATGAGATCGTCGGCGGCTCTTTTCGGTCGTGAATTGCCCTCCGACCTCGGCACGGAGGACGTCGCTTATCTGCTGGCACAAATCCTCGTCTCCCTTCCCCAGGCCCAACAGTTAAACGTTATTGATTCTCTGTTGTGATTTTATGCCTTTAAATAAAGTGTCCACCAGACCATTCTTCCCCCGTGAGAAGTCAGGATCTTCCACGCCAGATGGTGACCCCGGGCGCGCATAGGGAATGATCCGCACGCCCGCTATCCGCTTTGGGGAATCATGTTTAATCCTGAAATCACCCCGACACCTACGACCCAAACTGCTTTTCGCCGACTCCCAGTTTCATCAGCGGCGAGTTACCTTTCGCATCGCGATATGATCGTCGTGTTCTTGTTGATGATTCTCGCATTGTTCATGCCACGTGGACGATTTGGGTTATGTCCAAGAATAGAATTCGGGGCTTACTTAAGTGAGGCGAAATCAACCGGAAAAGGCGTCCTCCTCACCCTCATCGCTCGGCTCCTTCTCGTCGATGTTCAGGCGCTTGCATGACCTTCTGGCGTATGCCCCTCTGGGCAAGATCAAGGAATTTCTTCATGATAACACTACGTTCGACGTCAACATGAAATTTGACGCTCGCAACTGGACCCCTCTGCACTGGGCGAGCTTTGGCGGAAGCCCTGATGTTGTCGCGCTGATTTTGTCTCTTCCTGGTATTCTCGTCAACGAAACCTGTGAGCATGGATGGACGCCGTTCTGGCTTGCCTGCTTCCACTCGAATTGCGATGTCGCTAGAGTTCTCTTGGCTGACCCCCGCGTGGATGTCGACATGGCGGATGATTACGACATGACTCCGCTTTGGCGTGCGTCCTCTTTCGGGTCCCTCAAATTGATCAAGTCATTCATCGCCAGTGGACGGGACTTCGCCTGGGAGAGGAAGGGGAAGGTTGATCGAGCCTCCCAACGCGTAACTCCCCTTGAGATTGCGGCGTTTAACTGTCACCCCGAGGTGGTCTCCATGTTAAACAGGTTTTTTGCAGACCGTGTGGGGACCAGACGTGAGATCTCCCTGGAGCTCGGCATGCCGGATCCTCTGGCTGCCGACCTATTTGCCACCGTGGTGTTCCTGTGCGACGGCTTTCTTAACCTTAGACCATCTTTTGTGTCCTCACCGTCTGGGCGTTTCTTCTCCATTGTCAGCAGGCTGCCCATGGAGCTCCAGATGATGATGTGCTGGAGGTTGTGCGGTTCGGCGAAGCAAAACATTCAATCGAGGGATGCCGAAGCCGCCTTCCGAATGCTTGTTCGGAGTTCTTGACTTTGTTTTATTCATGTTGTTCGTTGCTGTTTGGGAACGAAACCTTCGGCTCGATTTCAGACCAACAAAATTTCGGAAACCCGCTAAGATAATTTTTGGAGTGTTATGACGGGATAGGTGTCTCTCATTTATTTGGCGGGATTTAAACGATAATAACAATGCAGTGTCTTATATTGATAAACAAATAGCGGGGCTACGACCAATCCCAGAGTCAAAAGAAGGGCGTAATAAGCAGTATCAGCCACCTGCAGCGGTAGGGGATCCGTCCGGCGAACATCCCTCAGCATTTCTAGCTCATTGTACGTCCACGCAGGCAAGGCAGTGGTCACCACCGCGATCTTGTAGAGCTTGAAAGCGCGACGCATGGCTTCGCGATGCAACATCACTATTTTGGCAAGGGGAATAATCGGTGGGAGGAAGGCTGGCGGGGAAGGTGTCCGAAGGCGCCGCATTTCGCTGAGGAGTCGGGTATCATCCTTTTATATTCCCGGATTCCGAACACATCTCTGACGATGTGTCCGTATCATCTTCAAAAACAAGCTTCTGTTATCAACGATTGAGAATATCACCTCGCAGATGGCACCTGAAGGCCACTTGCTGAGCTCGATGATCGAACTCAGGTTTCTGACCTGTCATACCTGAAAGCCTGCCAGATAGGAAGAAATGAAGACAACCGAGACTACTGTTATTTTATTATCTCGACGAAAAATAATTTACTCACACTTCCCGGAGGAATCGATCACAAACACCTCAACCATTTCTTCATTTCAGCGTACTTCTCGGGGTCCTCCCTGCAGGCCCTGATGGTCGAGATGTACCAGGCGAGGCGGTCGTCGTCGGCAGAGGCGAGATGCTTCAGATAGTTTTCCCTGATAATCAGGTTCTGGGCCTCGGTCTGAAAGCAGAGCTCGAACTTGTTGCAGAAGTCGGGCCCCATCTTGTAGTTCTCCACAGAAACGTAGGGGAGCCCAGCCTTTGTGATTTGGACGGGAGGGACAGCGTCACCTGGGAACTCGGCCTTGGCCCACTCCTCGAAGTTGCTCTTGGCGTCAGCGAAGGCGTCCTCCACGCTGAAACCAGGGGCAGGGATGATCCCGAACTCCAGGTCGCTCTCAATGTAGTTCGTGCTCTTCTTCCAGGTGAAAGCCCTGGAACCCATCATGATGACCTGGACCTTTGGTCCGAGAATGCCGCGCACCTTATCGGCGAAGACGATCAGTTGAGGTTGCACGATCTCGTTGTGGCGGCAGACCTCCTTGTAATAAGCGCGCATCTCATCGGTGACGGTGATTTCTGCGGTGTCCATCTTCGTGTTGCAGGTTAGTGCCGGATCAGAGGAATATAAGGATTCTGAGGGATTTGAAAACAAGAGGGAAGCGAGAGAGAGAGAGACAGGAGGACACGGTGGGTTTGTGGAGATGAAGACTGATGTTCGTGACCGTCTGAGTGGGATATTTATAGGCAGTGAAAATGGGAACCATTTTTAGCTCCCGAAGATACCTGATGACGTTGACAGCCATCAAAGGGCGAAACACTCGACGGCCCTATAAAGGTAAGGTGCTCGCCGAAGTCACCGTAGGTCAGATATTTGATTATTTGATTTCTGAAGGCCAGTTGATCCTACTTTCGCAACTGCAGTGAGCCAACCCGACCAAACTCAGTCAAATTCCAAAGAATGGGTCGTATCTTCAAGATCTACAGCATGGCGGTGATTGCCACTGGTGTCCCTGCGTGGATTTACGATGAGTTCACCTTCATGAAACACCTCAACCGGGCAGACCCTCTGCCGCTGCACGTGGCGCATACCGTTGCTGCCTCTGTCTTCCTGACCGTCTACGCCGTGTGTCTGTCACCTCTTTTCATTTATCAATATGGCACCTTGGTTTCGTATTACGACGAGCGCGAGTTTGAGAAATTGAGGAACGAGATTAAACGCCAGAAACCCTGGGGGAATTGAAGCGTTGTTGTTCAAATAAACTTTCGAGTGACATTCACAAGTGTTCCCTTCCTTCTGTCTTCGTCAAAATATCGTCTCGTATCTCTTATCACTGCGAAAGTAAGTTGAGTCAGGTCAGCATAAGCAAAAGAAGATGGAACATTTGAAGCAGGATGTGAAAAAGTGGAAAGAATTTACTGCTGCATTTCATTTTATTTTGACTATCTCATCTCAGGCCTTCCCCAGTACACTGAGATAACTCTCCAACAATGAAACAGCCTCCAGACGACCCCGTGAGGCTGCCGCCTGAACGACTGAAAGCTCCTCCCCGAAATAAGTGGCTATTTTCAAGGCGTCAGGCTGTTTTCCGCTGTACATCAGCAATTTCATCACCTTGGTGTAACCGTAATAGGAGGCAATCCAGAGAGGAGTTCTCCCATCTTCCGCGGCCACGTTTATATCAACGTCAGGAGACCCCAGCAGTAGTTCCACGACACGGAGATTTCCATAAGAGCAGGCGACGAATATGGGTGTAGCCCCAAACTTATTCCTCCTGTTGACCTCAATGGCGGGATGCCGCAGAAGAACAGCGATAAGGTACGGAGAGCCTGTCCTGCACGCGACATGAAGGGGTGTTTTCAACTCCCCGTTGCTCATGTCGCTACTGATGTCAAAGGAAGGATTCTCCTCCAAAAAACGCTCAACGCGGGCGACGTGACCACGTTCCAATGAGTCCAAGAGCTCTCCCAACTGTCCAGGGGTGCATACAGCATACCGGGGTTGGGCTGGTCTGGGCATGATAAGAGTGGGCCTGGGCAAGATAAGAGTGGGCCTTTCCATTGGATCGATCGCCGCGTAAGGTGGGGGAGGCTCTTCGTCTTCCAAGATAGTGGAAACGTTCATGGCAGGAGTGGTCGTGATTAGAGATGAGTAGAGATGACTGTAGAGTGGGTGCTCAGTTTGCTGAGAAGGAGGGCTGGTTGGAATTAGTTTGCCGAGGCTCGGTATGACCACCAGCGGCAATCGGGCGATGTATATAGCCGGTGTGATCTAAAAATATATTTGAGTGGCATGACAAGTCATAATAGATGATGGCGATCATCATGACAATCATGTTTCACTTTCTTTACGAGGTGATTATCTTAGCATGCATGACGATGACAAAAAACTCCTGGAAAAAGGAGGCCTACATACGCTCACATCAAGCTTGAAGAGAGAGAGTCGTCCCAAAACGCACCTTCTCTCTCCTTTTGCCCTTCTCTGAGAAATGGCCACTACTGACATCTTCGCCCACGGCTCTGTTGAAGACGCGACCAAGTGGTTAGATGATCACCCTAACTTTGACATCAACTCCGGGGACGAAAATGGCTGGACCCCTCTTCACCGTGCCTGCTTCGTGGGGAACAGCGGGGTCGTTCGTGTTCTTCTCGCTCGTCCCGACATCGATGTGAATCAGACCGGAGTCGACGGAATGGCTGCAGTTCACCTTGTTTGTCAGGCTGGCGGCACTGCAGTCCTTAAGCTCCTTGTGGCTGATAGTCGCGTGAATGTGGATCTGTGTGCCGCTGGTGGGCACTCCCCTTTGGGGGTGGCCTCGTTTCGCGGATATGTTCCTGCAGTGATGTGGTTGATCGCCAGTGGGAGGGAAATCTATTGGATGAGGACTGGATATCTTGAGGGGGTGGTGTTCACTCCACTGGAGATTGCCAGGCGACACAGGACAGGGGTGGTGATCCGATCGTTGATAAAGCGGATGCTCAGAAATCCGACCCGGAGTAGGCAGGAGCTTCGTCGCACGCTCGGGATATCTGACGCTGAGTGAGGCACGCTCGATTGGAAGATATTCGGCGAATTATTTTTGGGTGCTTTTTGGAGAGTTTTTTGTGTGTGCTTTTGCAGTTATAATAAAGAGACAGAGCGAAAATTAAGAAAGACATCTTCAAGAGTGACCCAACTTGACTTCAATACAAAAACACATCAATTAAAATTTGTAACAAATGTAGCGCTCCCTCTCGACCCTTTCACTAGCGGCAATCGCAGCGAGCTCGAGAGCCTCCTCCGCCCCGCCTGGTGTCCACACGGTCTGAACGCCTGAGGTCACGCTGGGCTGCACCGCCGGGGTGGTCGCCACGCTGATCACCGCGGGAGGGTCCATCACAGGTGCACTTGGAGGAGGCATGGAAGAGATTACAGGAGATTCGAGATATGAGGAAATGTCGGCTGGATGAGGCAGGTTTCTGTCGAAAGAGGACAAGCACGCAAGGAACGCTGTCTACTTATACCCAAGTCCGCTTGATATGGCATCCCCAGGATAGCTCGTTACCCGGACCTGATTGTACCGGGATGCCAGATCTATAAGGCACTTGATGAGCAAATCCAATTACGGAGTTTGATTCTTGATTCTGTTATACAACGGAAGATGACGCAGTAAATTGTTCAAGGTCTTTAAGCATCCATTGTCCTCAGTTTCTCTGCGGGAGTCCACGCTACAAAGGGATCAAAAAATTGGGTCGCGGCGTTGACGTACGGTGGATAGCCGCATTTCCAAACGAAATCGCCGGATGTCTTCCCGCGGAGCAGCAGCCAGTGATGACGCAGTGATGCAAGAGCGTAGATGAATCCATCGAAAGAATTCTGCCTTCCAAGTCCAACGATCTTCGCGACCGATTCGCTGTTAGCGCCACCTTCCGGAAGAAGGCCGGTGTTGGCGTAGTCGAGGTCTTGTCCAGCAGCAACAACGAGCATGTAGGCCATAATTTGGCTGTCCCCCCTGTCGCTTGTAGACAAGTGTGAGAGCGCCGAGTAGCCGTGGTCATCTTGGAGAGAGAAGAGGAGTACTCCAGGCCGTTGGCGGTTGAAGAGGCATAAGGCATAGAGACACTCCATGGAGCCTGCGATGCAAGCAGCCATCAATGGCGTTCGCCCAGTGTATTTATCGCGCTGGTTCACGTCGATGTTTGGGTTCTGGAGGATGGCAAGGGCAACGATCTGGTCACCGTCCACACAAGATTGGAAGAGAACGCCATGCCCGAATTCTTTCGCGTCATTTATGCGCCCCGTCGTCGACAGGACCTCCAAAGCACCCTGAATCTGACTTTCAGACAATTTACGATTGGAATGGTTGTGCGCCACGACGTAGGTCGACAGCATAGAAACGACGGCAGATTGCGGTCTCTGCGTCGGAGGGGACGGCGAGAAATGTGATGTCGGTTGCATTCCTGGCTTCTGATCTTCCTGATATTTGCTGTGACCCTGGTCCCCACTACCCTTTTCCTGATCTATTTATTGATACCGAGCGCACCACAATATTTGGATTACCATGTCGATCCAAAAATAACTTCGCTAATAAATCAGCAAATCGCAAAAAAAGCAAGATTTCATGCTGATATCGGAAAGCTCGCGGGCTAGATGGCGGAAGGCGAGCTCAGCCCGCTCTGTAGGGATCATGGACGCGAAATGGCCAGACGTTTCCTTGTAACCTCTGTATTTCACATGACAACGCAAGTCTTTTTCTTCTTTCCAGAGTTACCTGGGACATGATATGACGAAGGCGGAGCAGCGTCACCATCCCCCACCAGAGGCTTCTTTACCAGGAGGGGGAGACTGTGAAAAGAAGGGCTTGTTTCTGTGACACCGGGTGGCAGAGAGACCTCCAGTCCCTGCGCCCGCAGGTACGCCATAAATATCTCGGCCTGGCGGAGAATGCAGTTGCGACACCCCACCGTCAGCAAGATATGGGTGGTGGAGGTGATCGAGAACTTGCCTTCCTCCAGTGCCTTCTCGAAGAGGGGAAAAAAGGTCCCGATGACCTCTGAGACGTTGGATTGATACATGGAGTGGAGGAGCGCACAGATGGGCCTCTCCAGGAGCGCCTTCCAACTGTCACCGCAGCCCCAGCAAGAGGCCGGGTTGATGCGGTCGCCGGAATCCTTGCTAAACTCGAGGCAGCACGGCATGGAGATGCTGAGAGTCCCGCCGAACCGGGCGACGCTGATCCCCGAAGTCCCGAGATGTGCTCTCAGGGCCTCCAAGTCATACGCGTTCACGGATGGGCATCCCGGCATGGCCTCGTTCAGTTGCTCGCAGTCCACCTCCAGCGTGCCATGCTTATTGAAAGCGCGGGCGGCGCGACCATTGCGCCCGGAGAGGTGAAGGCAGAGCGCGTGGGTCAGCGCCTGCACCCTTTGCTGCTTCACATTCACGGCGTCGTCAATGGCGGTCGCAACTATGGCCTTCAGAGAGAGCCGGGAATTTTTGCTGAGAGACAAAGAAGACCCGCAAGCCACTTGCGGACTTCCCTTGCCGCCCGGCATTCTATTATCAGAATACGCAGGGGGAGGTTGTTGGTCTGCTGGTGCCTGGCTCATCGTAGTTCAAAAAAAGGAGGTAACGGTGACAAAATAGTGGGTAACAAAGAAGTGCACGATCGTCAATACTGCGATGAGGGATGAGGAAATGTCAGGGCTTCCACTTCATTGAAATCACCGAGTGGCGAAAAAAGGAATCATTCATCCACAATTGCCAAAAAGACATCTCTTCCGAATGACAAGTGATTTAACATGACATTGGAATGTGTGAAAGCTCGCGCGCTAGATGGCGGAATGCGAGCTCGGCCTGCCTTGTAGGGATAGCGGACGAAGACCGGCCACCGACCTGCAGACAGAGCAGCGCCTGGAGTTCCAGCGGCAGCCGCTGCGCCAACCGCAAGAAACGCAGCAATTTCGCATTTGGCTGAATCTCCTTTGGCTGCGGGGAGATAACGGTTGTTGTCGGCTCACGGAGCAGGCCGTCGCAGACGAATACGATGGTGGCGTACAAGTCAAGGAACTGGACGTCAGGCCACTGTCCATCGGGGACCGGGCAAGAAATCCCGGCAGCCTTGTAGGCGGTGAAACGTGTCCTGGCCTCCAGCAGAAGCTCGTATCTGACAAAGTCCTCGTCCACAAGCAACCGGGTCCACAGATCATGGCAGGCCACATTCTCAGGATCCATGTGATCCAGAAAACCTGGGGGAACCTTGACCTGCGGGAATGACAGTGGCTTCCCACTCATGACCATCCATTTCATAACCTCCAGATGCCCAAACGCGTTGCGGATGGGGGTATTCTCATACACCGGTCCCCAAGAAACCACGTCGAGCCGGACCTTGGGGTGGAAGACCAGGCGCTGCAAGGTGTCGTAATCATAGCGCCCGCACGCATACATGACGGGCGTGAACCCGTAGTTATCACAGTGATTCAAGTTCAGCCTCCCGGTGTCCGCATGAGGCATGAAGACTTCCAGGACACGAAAATCGTTTTTCCGGCAGACCATCTGAAACGCCGTGCAAGATATGGCGCTTGCGGGGACGTTCAGGTCGACGTCAGGATGCTGCCACAAGAAGGTCTCAATTATCTCCGCCGGGGCATCGGCGGTGACCAAATTCATGAGACTCAGCGCAGTCATTTCCTTAGGTCTTGCTGTGGATCACCTCAACCAGTCCTGTGGCCTGCAACAGAGGCGATGTTCCGTTGAGATAATTTTGCCTTTAAGAAATCAGATATTTGTTCGGATCATGACGTCTTCGGATGATACCTTTGGTTTTCGAAATAATTTTCTGGGATCATTCAACTTCATCTTAAAAGAGACAATTAAATCACCATGATGTGGAAGCTAGAGAAAGTTCGTGGGCCAGATGCTGGAAGGCGACCTCAGCCCGCAAAGTCGGGATCACGGACCCGGGGTGGTCTCCGACGCGCAGACAGAGCAAGCCCTGGAGGTCGAGCGGCAGAGACCGCGCGATGGAGAAGAAGCGACGGAAGTTCTGACCCTGCCAGAATTCTTCTGGTCTCCAGTGAGAAGTCGGGTACTCCCAGGCAGGCGGGGAAAGGCTGTGGGGGTCCCTCAGCAAGCCATCGCAGAGAAAGACGAGGGTGGCGTAGAGATCAAGGTACCGGACGTCGGGCCACAGCGTGCAGGATGCTGGGGATCCACTTGCTGCCTTCAGCCGAAGGTCGTAGCGGACAAGATTCTCGTTCACGAGCAGACGAGCCCACAGGTCCTGGCACGCCACCTCTTCGGTATTGTGGCGATCAATCAACCTTGGAATCGGCAGTTGACGAAAGCACAAGGGCTTTCCGCTCATGACCATCCAGCGCATGGGCTCCAGGTTCCCATAGACAGCGTGAAGCGCGGTCATTTGCCCTTCTCTCGAATTGGGGGCGATCAGGTCCAGCCGGACCAGAGGGTGGAATATCAATCGCTGGGCAACATCGAAACCGAGACACCCGCCTGAAAAAATATTCATGATGGGTGTGCAACCATACTGGTCGCGCTGATTCAGAGCAAGCCTGCCACTCGCCACATGAGCCAGGAAAACTTCCAGAAGAAGATACTTGTTCTCGTCGCACACCAACTGAAAGGGGGTGAAACGCGAGGGGCGTGATGAGTTCAGATTCAATTCAGGGTGCTCCCTCAAGAAGTTGTCCACCTCCGTCGCAGGGGCACTATTCAAGACAAGTTGAAAAAGATCGAAGGAGGTCATTTCTGTCCGCGGAGTAAAACATCCAGTCCGGCCTCGAGTGTGACTGCGCTGGCGAAAGAGCGCAACATCCCCACAAGCGGGCTGCTAAAGTCGCAATTGTGCGTGCTGCTCGCACCCCAATTCGTGGCGGAGGGGCTCCTGCAGCAAGGCCAACAAAGCCGGGGGTGGTAATCCAGGTCTTCTATTCGACAGTGATGCAAGGATTTACCTGATTGGTTGCAATCGTGTTTCGCAGTTGATACCGAGGCCAATGCCACAAACAATGTAATTCGAAGAACTGGAAGAACGGCAAGTGTGGAATGAGTAGTTATTTTATTTGAGAACTTGCGCCAGCGCCTTGAAAGCGGGCTCGGAGAATCGGGAGATAATTGACTGCAAATCTTGTCCATGGCCCACAGCGAGGTGGCAGAGCCGCATCTGGAGCTCCATGGGCAGTCTCTGCGCGATCAAAAAGAAGCGCGCGCTGCCGTTGCGGCTGCCGGGTTGTGCATGCTCCGTGGTGACATGGGGCACACGGAGCCATCCCTCGCACAAGAAGATCACGAGCGCGAAAATGTCGGCCACTTCCGTATCCCACAATCGCAGTCGAATACGAAGCTCGCGCCTGCTGCGGGTAGGGGCGGTCAAAAAACTTGCCACCAAGGAACGAATATCAGGGGACTCAATGTCGTCACCACGACTTAGAAGAGCCTCCAGGCGCAAGATGACCTCGGCGCTTATCGTCGAGACGGCCAGCAACCATCTCACCACCCGGAAGTGATTGTAGAAGCATGCAAGCGCCACTGGAAAAGAGTGACTAAGAGCTCTGCCAGGAGCATCGCATGGGGCAGAGAGTGCTGAAACCCCAAAGGCAGGGTGATATGCTAAATACTTCAGGATCTCAAGACAGCCGCTCCGCGCAGCGCAGGCTACGGCGTCGTACTCGTGCATCATCGACTTGCCCATGAGCAGTGCGGTGAGGACCTCGGCAGGGAGAAGTGTAGTGAGCAGACTGAACGTGCCTTCCCGCCGCAGATCACAGATCTGGTCCATCAGGCTGCCATACAAGCCATAGTGACTCTGCACCATCACCAGTAATTCTGCATTCGTGTGGTCCAACACCAAAGCCCTGATCACATCATCGTCCTCTCCCTTCTGAATGGCCCACCCAAGTGCGTTCCCAAAGGTCGCAGGCATCCTGAATGGCGCTGAACTAGGCGCAGAAAAACGACGATTGCGGATCTCTAGGATGATCATGCCCAGCATGTGATTAAATAGTTCTTCCGCCATCGAAATATCGTGCCATTGCAGGCAATCATGAATATGACGGATGTTGCATAACTTCATCTGAATCGTGTTTTGCGCCATCAAAGGATGAGGTGGGATGTGAACAATTCTTTGCTGATTCAACTTTATTTAACATCGAAAGATGTTCAAAATCAAAATATCATGGGTCTCGTTGAAAGCTCGACGGCCAGAGATTGGAAGGCGATCTTCAAGTCATCAGTGCGAATGAAGGGACGACCGGAGCCGACAGAACGAAGACACAAGAGTCCCTGAAGATCCAGCGGGAGCCTGGCAGCAATGCGGAAGAAGCGCGCAGACTTGTTGTGCCGCCACCGCCACAGCGCGGAATCCGTGGACTCGGCTGTGGCCGGTAGAGGGAACTCCTTCTCAAGCAGAAGGTGGTCGGAAATAAACACAATGCAGGAGAAGAGGTCCGCCGCAACAGCCATGGGGAACTGCAAGGAGATGCGGGCTTGATGTCTCGCCGCAGCAGGATGCGTCACGACGAGCTCAAGCAGGCTGGTGGTCAAACTGCCTTTGTTGCGGCGACGGGCGAGCTCCAGGGGAGTGTACTCCTCTCCATTCCAATGTCTGCCCTTGGTGTCCCAGTCAAGATCGCGATCGGAGGCGATCAGGTGCCTCACAAACCAGGTGGGAGCACTATACACAGCCACCCACGCGAAACTGTGACCATATTCCAATATGTCCACTCGGGTGCGGGGATCGTCGAGCAATGGCTTCAAGGCAGTGGTACTGTGAACCCTGCAGGCCAGAGCGAGGGCGGTGATGGGGTGTATTTTCGTCTGGCGGTTGACATCAATTCCCGGCTGCTTTAGCAACCACGATACGATCTCGCCAGCGTCATACTCGCAGGCAATGTGCAGGCAGTTAACCCCTTGGCAAATGTTGGCGTTGATATCGAACGCAGGCTGGGCCAGTATAATATCCTTCACCTCGGCGAGTGATCCGCACTTGATGGCAGCGAGAAGCTTTCGAGTGTCCATTTCATGGATCCAGCAATAACAAAGAGGTGATTGAAAGGAAGAGTCGCGTCAATAGTCAACGAAGTGGAGGTAGGAATGGTTTCACTGATAAACATATCATCTGAAAAATAAATTTGTGAAAATCAAGATATCCTCGGTCTCGTTGAAAGCTCGTAAGCCAGATGCCTGAAAGCGATTTCCGCGTCACCGGTAGGGATGATGGAACGACGTGAGCCAAAGAACCGGAGGCATAGCAGTCCCTGTAGATCCAGCGGGAGGCGGGCGGCCATGCAGAAGAAGCGCCCAAAATTAATAAGCAGCCGCCGCTCCCACGAGTGACCCGCTGTCCCCATCGAGGCCGGAGTAGTGAAATTTTTCACGACCAGGAGGTCATCGGAGATGAACACGACGTCGGCAAAGAGGCCAGCAGCCACAGCAATGGGTAACCTCAATGAGACGCGGGCTTCATGCTTCGCAGCAGCAGGATTCGTGCCGAAGAATTCGAGCATACGAGTCCTCTCAGACTCCTCCTTCTCGGCACGGGAGAGCTCCAGCGGGGTGCATTCTTCACTATCCAAGTATCTGCATTTCGTGTCCCAGTCAATGGCTCGATCGCAGGCTATCAGAGCGCGCGTGAACCACGTACCACAATAGAAGACAGCGCGCCATGCTAAGGTCAAACCGTCGTCCAAAATATCAACGCGCGTTCGCGGATCCTCGAGCAACGGCAGCAAAGCGGTGGTGCTGTGATATTCACATGTTATGGACAGCGCGGTGAGTGGCGGGGCTGTCGTGGACTTCCGGTTCACATCGATCCCCTTCTGCGTGAGCAACCAGGACACGATATGGCCGGCGTCCCAGCGGCAAGCAGAGTGCAAGCAGTTTTCTCCCCGCCAAATGTCGGCATTAACGTCGAATCCAGGTTGCGCTAACAAAATCTCCTTCACCTGCACGAGCGATCTGCACTTGATCGCAGCGCGTAAGTTCTGAGCACTCATTCTATCGAGATAGGAGCGGCAAAAAAAGCAGCGCGGAAGTAGGAAGTGAGTCAACGCAGTGGAAGGTGCTCGACGTCAACTTCCCCGCAGAATCAGACATTTCAAGATATGGGGCCAACATCATCGAGAATTTGATGACGTTTCACATTTCCAAAAATTGTCTTCCAAAAATAGCTTTGTTTCAACGTCTGAACCTTTATATACCTGCCTTGCTGGGCCCTCACCTTTAGGTTAAAATGTTGTCGCTGACCTTCATTCTTCTTCCCATTTCTCTTTCCTGCATTTCGCTAAGCACTTCAAGTCTCACAACCATGTCTGTCTTTAAAGTTACTTCTTTCGCCGGATCCGAGACCCCCAAGTCTACCAGGCCTTCTCGCGTTGACTTCATCCAACACCTCGCCCAGTTTGCCTTCAAAGGCCGCGGCTTCTCCAAGGATCCGAACCCTCCTGCGGGTCCCTTCCTGCTCACGCCCAGGTTCCACGTGCCTCGTGATACCCGCAACCTGGAAAATAAGGAGAACAAGGAGGCTGAGATGGCTGACTTTTTGAGCCAGCACCAGAGTGTGTTCTACGCCGAGCCGGGCGACGAGATCTTTGGCAAATCGACTACCCCGCTCACCCTCTCATCTTCCTCCTTGTCTTCTGACGCGGAGTACTTCACTGCCGAGGAGGGATTTGAGAGTGAGGACGGCATGACCGTCGAACAGTTTTCAGGCTCTGGCAACGACAGTGACTCCACCGAGAGGCAGTTTTCCTCTGACGCGGAGATGTGGGAGGATTCAGAGGGCGAGGAGCAGGAGCAGGAGCAGGACGAGGACGGGAGCTTCGAGGAGCACAGGAGGCGCCAATGGTCCCTGGCCCTGCCGCGCAACCTCCTCTCTGCTTTCTCATCTCCCCTTGGCACAGCCCCCACCTCGGCCTTCTCTTCACTGGCGACCGACACCATGACCTACCGCCCGGCACCTGCACCGGTTTCTCGATCGACCAGGAGGCTGTTCAGTGGGCACAGTGACTTTGGCGACGTTCTTAGCGGCAACGATAGCGACAACGAGATTTGTGGGGAGGATTTAGCGGAGTCTGGTTCTAGGACTCTTTCCGAGGCGTATTACAACAGGGATCCTGTGAGCGGCGAACTATCTGACGAGGTGCCCACCAGGCCGGTGACTCCGACTTCTCCTGACGCTGAGTCGGTGGAGACAGCGGACGAGAACACCTCCCCGGCGCTAGAGGCCTTGTTGGATCTCCTCTTCCCAGCGCCCACTGCGGCCTCCTCTTCCCCTCCTGCTCCTACTGCCGGTCTTGCTGCTGTTGCTACTATCACTGCTGCCATTGTGCCGGCGGCACCTTTTCAACTGCGCAGGAGCTCCAGACTGTTGAAGTCCTCCTCCTCTGCTTCTTGCAGAGGTCACTGCAAGCGCCCGTATTGTAGGGATTGCGGATTTCCGTCTGTGAAGTGATTCCTCTCTGGTTGTGTCTTGTTCCTTGTCCCCCTGTCTTGTATTGTCTATGTTCTTCTCATGTCACTTGAGCAATAAACTTAAATTCGAAAAATATTTTTTGGAGTTCATGACCTCCATTTCCTTGAGGGACCAATCAACGATTGATTCTGGGGCTCAAAAATATTTTACGACATTCTCCTTCCACTCCTGCAACCGAAGAAATGGCTGAATTCTTTCCTGAGCTCTTTCGCCTGGCCAACCTGCAGTTGCTGGCTTCGGCGAGCGTCCACGACTTGATCATCTTCTCGGCGATGGAAGATTGCGTCCGCAAAGGTGGTCCTACCCCTCCTCACCAGATCCTCCCATCCTCCGACGAGCCCACGGGGGTGACCAAGAGGGACAATGACCTGGCCGATTTCCTCGAGAAGGCCGCTCATGACGCCCAGTGGAGTGAACCGGGTCTCAAGGGTCAATGTCACCTCTGGTTCTGTGGTGACAGGGTATTCATCAACCACTACCAAGATTACTGGGTCTTCGACTACTCCCTCAATCAATTCCTGTGATCTTCGGATATTTCATATCTTTGTTGTTACTCAGTAATCTCAATAAAGTAGAGGCTCTGTTGCAACAATCTCCAATTCCTCTGTTAATCAGGCGACGAAAGACAAATGGCTGATACGCCATTTTCTCGCCGTAGCGTAGTGCTTATTCTTCCGGAGGGACACGCGAGCATCTTCAAGTTGAGGCCTGGTGCCTCCGCGTACTCTGATGATCCGAACGATTTCATTCACTCCGTCGACTGGCCGGCGACGAACTTGAAGGTGAATGAGACTGCTGATTTTGGGTTGGAGTTCATCCTAGGCGGTGGCGGAGCACCCGACCTCACCTTCAGCGGCCAGATGGCCGTGGAGGATACAGGGGACGATGTTACCTTCTCCCATTTTCATGAGATTCGGACATCCAATCAAGTCTTTACACAGTTCGCAAAAATTGTCGCGACCCTCGAGGATGACTCCGTTGCCGACGCCTTGAGGGAGATCTACATTGGCGGTGGTGACGACGAAGATACTGAGGAAAGGCTCTGGGTTCATCTCGAGGAGGCCTCCGAGGACGCGACCTCTTCAGACTGGGTGCAGAGGACGCAGGGTCCGCAGACGATCGCGTGCATTAATGTCTGCGACTTTGTCAGGATGGCTCGCTCTGCGGGCTCTTTGCTGGCGCTGACCCAGAGCGGTGTTCTTGGCAGGCCTGTGGTGCGCGAGACCCCAACCTTTCTGGTTTCCTTCTGGAATATGTGCTTGGCGCCGCCTGCGTCACTTTACCTGACCTTTTTCTCAAGGTCGCGGCGCGATGATCCTGGGGAGCCGGACATCAGCATAAAACTGTACTTCACCCCGCCGGCGGCCAACGGGCTGTCTACAGAGGCCGCGGAACTCGATGACGCGGGCAACATAGTTCTCATCAAGTACGCGCGGAGGCGCCCTGAAGGCTATCCCATGGTGGGCCTGCCTCTCTCTAGCGGGACGACGGCATTGCAAACGCTGCTGGCGCTCGCCTCGCTTTTCGGTCTCAGTGGGACCGTCTTGACGGACGCCAGCAAAGTGGCCGGCTGTGACACTTATCTCGCCCTCCTGCGGTGGGCCGTTGGCAGGCCTGCCTTCTACGAGTCATTTGGCTTCCGCCCTGAGGGGCAGACCGCGACGGCAGCCGTAAATCGCCTCAAGAAGAGGATCGCCGCTCTGCCGGCACTGACACAGGCGGCCACGGATTTTTTCAGCAGCAGGAATCGTGGGGCGCAGGTGTGTGATATCATAGACCGCGTCTTCGCAGAGGTGTCCGCAAGGTATCAGCCGCTGTCACGGCGCTTCTGGGCTCGCGCCACCAACCCCAGTGACCTCAACACCTGGTTGCAGACATACTCCAGTGAGAGGTGTTCTTGAGGTGCAGTGGCTGATGATCGTTTCTTGTTTCAACACGATCAGATGCAACACATTGAAATTATTGAACATGATGTCGCAAATCGACCAATAAAAAGGCTTGCTACCCTGGGAAATCTTGCCCCATGTACTTCCTGTGCACTGTCTGAGGTGAACAACAAGAAGAACTCGAAAATCGATCACCACCCGCGGCTTTGCTGGCCTTGCTGCAGAAGCCCCTCCGCCACGAACTGGGGTGCGAGCAGCACGCACAATTGCGACTTCAGCAGCCCGCTGGTGGGGATGTTGCGCTCTTTCGCCAGCGCAGTCAGGCCCCGCTTGTTGTAACTCTCCATCAGATCATCGGCGACGGCGTCGCAGGCGTCGATCAGGTCCTGGCCTTGCTGGGCCTTGTTTCCCTTGTTGGCAAACTGGCCGTACGGCACCAGATTGGTCACCAGGCGAGACCCTGTGAACGGCTGTCCATTCATGTGAAAACGCAGAATCTCCGGGGCCGGGGCGTGACCCCTGTCCACCTCCCCGGCGAAGGTGGCGTCCACAAGCGGCGCGCCAGGTGCCCTGCTGGAGGTGAAGTTGCGCCCGATCCCAGTGATGATCTCGTACCTCACGCTGCCGTCAAAGTGAGTGTAGGGCACGATGACATCAACCCTTGTTCCGTGCTTGCCCTTGATGAACACGACGGCGGACGGCATTCTGAGGACGCTGCCAGCCTCCTGCTTGCCGCTCTGGTTGTAGACCCCAATGAAATTTGGGTACACAATGTTGGCGTCCGTTCCTTGCGCCTCTTGCACGGCCTGCTGAAATGTGTAGCCCTGAGGGAAGCCATTGAAACCAGTGTCCACCCCAAACCCTTGGAACATCGGAAGGGGCTGTGAGAGCGACATTATGTTAAGACTGAGCACTGAGAAGATCTTGACTGATGGAGGCAGGCACCGTCGATTTTGAACTGCCGCCGAGGTTTTGTGCACCTATTAAGGGCTGCCTGCCTATCCGCCAAGGCCCGGGCGGCATGCCGCCAAATCTTTTGTTGTCTTAAGAAAGCAGGCACCTCGAAATAACAAGCAAACGTCGGAGAGCCAAGATTGAGAGACTCGAATATTTGGAAAGAATTTCTTTATTTCCTTGAGGCGGAAGAGACACAGGAACACAGAGACACAGAAAACAGAGGAGTACAAAACAGAATAATAAGGAGAAAGATGTGGAGCTAGGCGGTGAGGGCGCATCGGCGGCAGTAATCGTTCTTGACGGTATGAGTCTGACAGCCGACCTTGACCCCACGCTTGGAAGAGAGCACCTCACGGGGAACTGCAGCAGGTGGAGCAATTGAGGCAGGATCCTTCGCCTTCCGGCGCCTTTTCTTCACAACGGGTTCCACAACTGCCTCCTCAGCCTCCGCAACGGTCCCCGCAGCCTCTGCAACAGTCTCCTCAGCCTCCGCAACGGTCTCCTCAGCCTCCGCAATTTTCCCCGCAGCCTCCACAACGATATCCTCAGCCTCTGGAATAGTCTCTTCAGCCTCTGTAACAGTCTCCTCAGCCTCCGCAACGATCTCCTCAGCCTCCGAAAGAGTCTCCACTGTGACTTGCTTGGGTGTCTCCAATGATTCATGTGACGGAAGAGCCTCAAACGATGACTCGGTTGAAGAAGAATTCATTAAGACGGGAGCAGCGGGCACCGGGTCCTCGTCGATCTCAGGACAATAGAGGACAGTCAATGACACTGCAGCAGAAGTAGGGACCAAAGGCAAAATAGGGGGAAGAGGGAGAAGAGGTAGCGGAGACATGTCCAGGGATTCGGACTCTGACGCCCGCGGGGGGAGAAGAGCAGACGAGGATCCCGTGGCAACAAGTGAAAATGCAGAGGAGCCAGATGCCACAGAGCGAAGCAAGGGAGCAGGCACCGCCAGGCCCTCAGTGAAAGGCGGGCAAGCAGCAGACTTGTTGTCAAAGTGGTCCTCGGCCTCAAAATCAATCTGGTCAGTCTGGTCAGGCTGTTCAAGCTCTGTGTCTTCCTCGGTGTGCTCAAAATGCACCATGGCAGGGGCAAAGGTGACACGAGCGCGCTTCCTCTGACGCAGGTCCTCAACAGTACGCGGAGGTGGGAGAGCAGAGTTCCCATCAGCCTCGTCCTGCTCGTCTGCGGTGCTGCCCTCTTCCTCCTCACTGCTCTCCTCAATGGATTCCAGCACGGGAGTGGCAGAGGAGAGGAGGATCCTGGCGGCCCGGCGTTGGTCAGAGGCTTGCTCGTAGGCGGCGAGGGCAGAGATCCGCTGCGCAGCAGCCTGGCGGGATCCGCGGACCGCCAAGTCCTGAATAATGTTGCGCCTATCCAGCATGTTCTTCTCCTTGCTGGAGATCGACGGCCTCTTGCGCTTGGCCGTCACAGACGAGCAGGCAGAAGAAGAGGCAGAAGATGAGGTCGAGGAGGAGACAGAAGACTCTCCGGCGAGTGGGTTCTTGCGAGCAAGATCAGAGATCCTCGAAAAGGCAAACATCCTGGAAAGTGAAGAGGGGGACGGAGTAGAAGGGCGTGAAAAATTGAAAGCGGCGAGGAGGGACGGTAGCTACAAGCGCGATGAAGAGGAGAGAGGGAAGAAGGAGAGGCAGGAGTCGTGGAGAGAAGAGAAGCGAGTGATACTTTTCCAACTGCTTTTGTACCCATTGATATCTGATTAGGTGTCATCATGATCCAAAAATATCATTTGTTCACAATAAATCTCAATAGATTTCTAAAAATACTTTTCAGGGGGTTCTTAAGAAGTGCAAAAGCAGCGTGACTTTTCCGCAGCCAGAAAATAACCCTCCCCCCTTAACTTCCCACTCTCCTTGCATCTGCAGATCAAAACCTTTGGAGAAGATGCGATTCGGCGGCTGGTGTTATCTTGCGTTTCTGGTCGCCTTTGCCGTGCTGGGACTGTACAAGGCTGGCGAGCACTATTTCGGAACCCGGACACCGAAGTTTTCAAGGAGCAGTTACATCGCTGAAACCGAGTTGGAGACCGCTGCTCCGCCGACCGAGACCGCGGGCGCCATGTCCAAAACGGAGGCTGGTTTCCTGCGAAAGCCGCTCCTCTGGTCTGCTGTCCGGGCCTTAGACCCGGTTGTTTTGAAGGCTGCGGATCTTGAAGGGGAAAAGGTGGAGCTTGACGTCGAGCTTTTTTATCGCAGTGGACTGGAGCATTGGGAGGGGGTCTACGCTGATCTACACCGCCAGTTCTACCTCAGGACTGTCGAGCCCGAGCCCAGCACCGTGCCGAACCTTGTCTCCTTGAGGAACAACATCGATGGGCGGATTCTGCACGCACTCCAGGCGATCGCACACCTGAAATGCCTGCACAGTCGCAAGGGACATGAATCCGCCGGAGAGCATTGCGCCTTCTTGCTGACCGACACCTGGCGTGCGAAGAGGGCCCTTGCCCGGGAGCGAAAGCGCCAGGAGGCTCGCATGATCATCCAACTCTGAATTTGTTGACTTTCTATTTTTGGAATTTAAAATCTTCATAATCGCAATTTCCCTCCTCCTTCTCCTTTACTGCGTTGTCCTCTTCCTCCTCCTTCCTCCTTCTCCTTCCTCCTTCTTCCTTCCTCCTTCCTCCTCCTTCCTCCTTTACAATTTGACTGGTTTTGCTTGCGGTGTGTGAATGTTTGAACTCTATGACAAATTGGTGGGCAAGGTTGAGGTGATTTGGAGCCAAGGACAGAGATTGGAATCTCTTCACCCGGCGGTCACCGCCATCGACGATGAGGAAGATGTTTTCGCCAACTGCGACGAGGAGTCTCAGGAGATCTCACTTCCTTCGAAGCGCAATGTGGAGGTGATTGTTATCAGCGACTCTGAGGATTCTGAGGGCTTGGAGGACGAGGCAGATCAGGAACCTGCTCTGCCGCGGTCGCAGGAATTTGTGACCGGCTGGAATACAGTCGACTGCGAGGCGCGGCTCTTCGGATCACAAGGGCGGAAGCGCACCTACGCCCAGGCGCAGCAGGACGATTGGGAGGATCTCAGCCAGCCCAGGCGCGCGAGCTTCTCCGAGTCCCAGACTCAACTGCCCTTCGATCAACTTCCCACCTTAATGTTGACCCCGGTTCCGCTGTTTGACGAGGAGGTGAAGGAACCCGAGAAGCCGCGAGATTTAGGGGACCTCGGGGACCTCGAGGACTTGGAGCTCACGCAGATTGACCCGGGGATGATCGTGGATCCAGAGCTCACTCAGATTGACCCGGGGATGATCGTGGATCCAGAGCTCACGCAGATTGACCCGGGGATGATTGGGGACCCAGAGCTTACTCAGATTGACCCTACCATGGCTCAGCATGTTGCGACACCTCGGGACGTTCTGTCTGCCGTTGCCCTGCAGCGCAGGGTGCCTCCCCTCCTCTTCTTGCGACGAATGCTTCAGGAGCGGCGCGAGCAGGCGGCCAAGGTGGACAACGGCATCCACATTGAGGATCCCTTCCCCGCTGCTCTGATCACTGTACCCCCCTTCACCGGCATCACAGCCTCAGGCAGCCTCGAGTTCTGATCCTCTGCTCTTTCCTCTGCTATTTCCTCTGCTATTTCCTCTGCTATTTCCTGTTGTATTTTGTGTTGTCCTTCTTCGGAGCGAATAAAACTGAATTTCCCCAGTTGATCTTGAGTTCTCGCTTTCCTCTTTCTCTCCCGCAAGAGGGTCACCGTGTGATCCGTATCGACCAGAGTTTGTGAAGTCCACAGAATGACCTTCGAGGCAGAGAAGACTTCCGAAAAATATTTTTGGGACTTGGCTCTTATTCATCGTCGGGAAACGAAGAAACAGGGATAAATATTGAGAAACTAGGAAGTGACACTTGAGATGGCAGGCGTAGGGGAGGCGAATAAGTTGAGCGCCTTGATGTTCGCCTTGGTACCGTTTGGGTTGGCACGGTAGTCCTGGAGCAGGCGGCGGATGTCCTGCAGCATGGGAACCCGCTCCGGCTCAATGTTCTCGAGGGTGGTCAGGAGGTGCCAAATTGACATGCGCTGAGGGTCGTAAGACCCGTCGTCCGCAAAGTACCCCTGGTAGGTCAACGACACAGGCTTCCGGGTGTAGGCCAGAAACACCTGGAGGGTCACCAGCGAGGGCTCCTGAACGATCTCCCAGAGCAGGGTGCCATGCTCGCCAAAAGCAGTGCCCCGCTCGCTTTGGCGGCCAGAGTGGTAGACAAAGTTCGGGTCGAAGGTGGGGCAGTCGACCAAAAGTGCCAGGCACTGCAATTCGTTCACAGTCCCTGTGTGGGTGAGCATCTCCGCGGCCCGCTGCCCGGTGGCGATGAGGGCAGTCATGGGGTTGACCCTCATGGTACGCACACACATCTGCACCATCTGTGGATTAGTGGCGAGCACGCAGTCATGAAGGAGCTCCACAATCTCAGCCCTGTCAGGTGAACCGCGAAATCCACACTCCAGGGCCTCGGCAGAGTTCAGGGCAGCCTCAAACGCCGGAAAGTCCCCGCTGCTGACAATCTTGGTCATCCTCTCCTGGAATTCGATCAGCATCTGGGTCCTGGCTTCGTTCCTGGTCCTCGCACCACCACCACCGCGGTCGCTGTTGCCGTTGCTGTTGAGTGTCTTGGTCATTCCTTTGAGAGGGAAAAGTTAATGGTAGTGAGACTAACGGAAAGAAGTGGGAAACAGAGGGGTGTTGGAAAAGAATAACCATTGACTGCGACCCGCAGCGGGTACTTATAGCATTGCCAAAACTGGCAAAAGCGTTTTGCTGACGAGGTCAAAAATAATTCCAAGCGAGATGAACACGATAGCGTCGATTTCCAGATGTTTCACATTAAGATATGAATAGATCACCTGACACCCAATCACAACAACAACATGATAGCTCAGTCTATGTCCATTTCGCGGCTATATAAATGTGACGGACTTGAGTACACCAAGGGGCCCGCGGACCGCCTTTGTCGTCACTCCAATTTTTTCGTCATGAAGCCGAATGCTGGACTGGAGCTTTCACGTGCTGAAATCGCCGACATCATCCGCGACAACTGGGTCACCTATAAGTCGTGGATGTGCTACAACAAGAAGGACGGCTTCGTTGCGGCGATGATGCTGGCGTACAACGTTGAGAGCACCAAGTTCAACGAGTTTCGCGACAAGGTACATTGGCAGTTCGGGTACTTCCCGAAAAAGAATCGCGAGCTCGACCTGCAGGCGAGGGAGAACGAGGACACCCGCAAGGAGGTGACCTTCTCGATCGTGCTCGTTGGCAAGAACCGGACGACTTTGGAGGTGACGACTGCCGAGGCCCAGGCCCACCTGGCGACCATGCCTGCTGCCAGACCGAGGGGCCAGAAGTGGCCTGAGGGACCCAAGTCACGCCAAGGCAAGCACGGTCGGGCGCACTTCCCTCTCAGCCCTTTGCCGTCGAATGCTCTGCACGGCACCACTGAGGACCATGATGTTAGTGATGCTATTGGTGATGATATTTGCGATGGGGTTGAAGATGTGGTCGAGGATGAGGATGATCTTTCGTCGGATGATGGTGAGCAGGTTCCCCCGCGACCTTTGGGCAACAGGAACGCGAGCGGTGCACCTAGATGTCGTTTCAAGGCCTTGTCCAGATCACTGGAGATGGGGCGTTTCTCGTCCAAGTTGGATCCCTTCTCGCCCTCCCTGACGGCAGCCGTATCGACGGTATTTTCTTCATGCTCATCGTCTTCCAAGAGAGGTTCAGCAGTCTCGGAACCTTTTTCACCCTCCTTGGCGCCTGTTCCGTCGTCAGCGGTGCTCTCCTCGCCCCCTGAATCTGATCTCTTCATCTCCGCCAATCGGCCTGGTCCGAACAAATACCAGCGGGGCCTGGCGCAGCAGGTCGCCGATTGGGGCCGGAAGAGCAAACCTCTTGCCGTGTCCTTTCCCGCGCCTACTTTCTCGCCTGAGGGGAAGGATGATTCTCGCACCCCATTTGACTCATGCGGCTCAAACGACACCAGCATCACAGGCGACACCAGCATCACAAGCGATTGGCGCCTGTCATCGTTCGGCGTGGGGAAGAACGCTGGAATGGGATTGGACACGCAGGATTTCGCTGAGATTCTTCGGGACAACTGGATTGCCTACAAGTCGTGGCGCTGCTCCAACAAGCAGGATGGCTTTGTCGCCGCGCTGATGATCGCGTACGGGGTCCTCACTGTGAACTTCAATGACTTCCGCGACAGCGTCCATTGGTGCATTGGATACTTTCCAAAATACAATCCTGATCTTCACCGGGAAGCGATGGCATTTGTGAACACCAGCAACGAGGTGACCTTCTTCATCAAGCTACTCCACAAACACGAAGCCCCGGTAAAGGTCACCTCCGCTGCGGCCCTTGCGCACCTCACTACCTTGCCACCTGCGAGGCGGAGGGGCAGCAAGCGACCCTGCCGCAATCGGGAACGCAAGCCAGAGTCACCAGTTGACGCCGCCACTTCCGATAATGATGACAATGATAAAGACGAAGGAAATGAGGATACGAGGACCACGAAATCCGTCAGCAAGCTCGTGAACTCCAGGAACGCAAGTGGACTCCAACGTTGGCGCTCCCCCGCCCTCGCGGCGGCCACTGCACCGATACTCTCGTCATCTTTTACGTCCCGTCCAGGTTCACCAAGGGTGGCACTACCCGTTCTGGCCCTCCCGATTCTCGACGACCCGGTGAAGGCTGTGCCACATTTTCCAGTCCAGGCTGCGGAGAATGACGACGATTGCGTCATGATTCCCTGGACGAATGTGGAGGCTGTGCAGCCTATGCAGCCTGTAAAATCTTTCCCAAATTTGTTGTTGTCTTCAACGGCTGCTGCGGCGGAGGTGGCGATCGCGCGGCAGGAGTTTCTCTGGCTCAAGGACATGCCACCCTACGATGGTGTATCACCCTGTCTTGGAGGCTGTGGAACGCGGGACTACGTCGCCGCGCACTACGATGTCCTGAGGGCGCTCTGCGTTCGCTGCATGTCCGCGGCCAACTCCAATGGCGCCTTCAAGATGTCGCTCTGGACCAAAGCCATGTCTTTAAAATCATGAAGCCCAATGAATAAAGTTTCTTTGAATTTATTTCAAGTTGTCTCGAATGACAAAAGCAGCGAAGAGCATGAAAATGTGTGTCAGGCGGAGAAGCGGAGGGTGAGCGGATCAGGCTGGCCAGCAGCGTCCACTTCGTAGGTAATCTGTGCGGTCGGCAGCCAGCCAAGTCGCGGCGTAAACACATTCTTGTGCCTGGTGAAACTGCCCAGGGTCCCGTATTTGTTCAGACCATAGTGCGCCCGGTGCAGCACGAGCTCCACAGCAGGAAAAACAACTGTGTACCCAGGTCCACGGGCGTCTTGTAGCAGCACCCGGGCCCGACTCACGAACGCCGCCACAGCCTGCTCCCGGTTCATGGCGCCTCTTTTCAGGGAGTCTTCAAGCTCGTTCTCGAGGGCAGCGAGGGAAGTCTGAGGTTCAGACTGCATAGCGTCCTGGGTAGTTAAGACAGAAGGAATGGGAGACCAAGAGACTTTCAATAAAAATTATTTTGCGAAAATTCCTTTATTCGTGACACAAAAACACAAGTTACAACATTAAGATTGAAGAAGAAGCAATCAGTAGAAGACATGTTGGGTACAAAAATAGCGAGTCTCAGCACAGCGGCGGGTGCAGCGTCTGCCAGTGCTGGTGGCTGCGTGGCAGGCCCCGTGGTTGTGAGCTTCAAAGATCCGACGACCATCAGCACGCGCGGCAGCAAGGTCCCTTTCTGATTGGGAGAGCACTGGCGACTGCACGACAACAATCGGAACAGAGGCAGCGGCGGGACTGGTGACAGCGGCAGGAACTGCGGCAGAAACTGCGGCAGGGGCACGGGAGAAAGAGAGAGGAACTTCCTCCACCTCTTCAGCGTCCTCGCTCTCCTCAGGCTCCTCAAACTCTTCAAACTCTCCCTCGCTGCTAAAGTCATCTTCAAAGTCTTGGGTGTACGAGACACTATGTTCGAAGCCACTGTGAGAGGAGGTGGAAGCCGAAGCAGTGGCAGACGACGAGAAAGAGCCGGCGCCAGTCGAGAGAGACCTCGGGGCAAATGAAACGGCGGTGTCCGCGGGCAGGCGAGCCCCAGCCACGCCTGAAGCAGCAGGAGTAGGGGAAACGGAGGCGGAGGAGGACGATCTGGCAGATGTGAAAGCGGAGGCAGCGGCAGGAACAGCAGGGACAGACACTGAAACAGCAGGAGCGCGTGTAGGAGGCTGAGCAGAGGTCGGCAGGCGGGTCAAGGCGACGGCGGTGGTGATCTCCGATCCGGTGGCCTGCAGGCCCCTCATTGCACTGCGGGCGTACGCCAGCACAACGCCGACGGACTGCTGCCCAAGCAGGTCAAAGGTCCCCTGCGCGTTCATGGTGGTGATCGCAAAGCCCCACCCCAGCGTGGCCTTGGCGGTCTTCATGAAGGCAGCCAGGTTCTTCTTCATGAAGAGATCCTTCAACTCAGAGTAGATGAAGCCCAGGGAAGGGGCGCCACTCATCAGGATCGCGTAGAGGAAGGCGCAGACTCCAGGCGAGACCAGGGACTGGACGTAGAGTTGACACTCCTCAAGGGGACGGGGCCTGTAGGCAGCACAGGCGGTAGTCAAATTGACGACAATGCCAGAGGAATAGGGAACCAGCAGCCCGGGAAAGCGATCAAAGACTTGCACGCACTCCGTCCCGGTAGGCCTGGACGCGACAGTGATTCCAAGGGAAGGACTCACAACCTTGAGGTAGGCAGCCATGCATCCGACCTCAGAGAGCCTGTCCCACTCCCTCAGCAGGGAGCCAAGGGTCCCCGGAGACCCCGAAGAGCCTGCAGACCTGACGGAGCAGCGCTCGGCGAGGAGCTCAACGAGAGCAGTGACAGCAGGGGAAGCAGAGAGAACAGACATTGGAGAAAAATGGAAAGAGGGAAGGGGGGATATAGGTGTCGTGTTGTCAAGCGAAGGTCAGGGTGAAGAAGGAGAGGCTTAGTGAAGAAGTGGTCAAACTGGAGATCGAGGATACATAGCCAGTATATATACAGATTGAAAAGCGGTTTCTTGATTAGTCAATCACTCCACAACCATCCAAAGATAGATCAGGGGAAAATTATTTTTAGAAACACTGGATTTCTGTCCGCGTCAAAGCCGTCATGGACTTAGGTCTATAAGAAGGGGGACTTCGCTACTCGGTGTCTTGGTCTCGGTCTCATTTTCTTCATTCTCCAGAATCTCTTCTACCCCAGTTGTTTTTCGTCTTCTCACCTCAAGCATGCAGCCCAGATTCAGCGATTCCGTCCCCACCGCCCCCGCCCCGACGGTCCGGGAGATGTTTGTGCGTGAGATGCCAGTGTTCCAGGAGAAGGCAGCAAAGGATGAGAAGCGGGTTCAGGATGAGAGGGCTGCGACCGCAATGCGCACAGAGCAGTGCTCCCGTGACGCCGTGGTCGACTTCCTGGCCAACCTCGACAACGCTGTTTGCAATCGCCTCGGTACGTGCACAGTGCTCATCCGGCTCTCGACTGGGCTGAAAGGTTCAGGTTGCTCATTCATGGATATTCAGACCCTACTGAGACGTGAGAAGGTCGCTGTCAACGTCTCCCGGGTTTCCAACGGGCAGGTGGAATTTTTGTTTGCCGCCGATAAAAATTAGAGTGGTCTCGAACTGTTTGAAGTGTGTTGTGTTTTGCCCAGGATCAATAAAAGTCACTCTTTGAAATTCGTTTTCTCTGCGTTCGATGACAAGGTTGCTCACCTCATGTGTTGTCAAATCCAGCAGTGGAGAAAACCATGTCGGTCATCGTCGTTGGCAGAGGGTGCAGTAGGCGATCTCTGCTGTTCCTGAAACTCCTCATTGAGGTGACATGTACGTGAATGATTCCGATCATTCTACAGCGCGCAACATTTAAGCGTTCTACCATTACTTTTCTCCCTTTGTGATTTTGGCAAATTGCAAAGCATCTAGCTAATGCACAAAATAGAAAAAGACGGCGGAAAGAAATGACCATTTGAAATTTATTTTTGGAAGCATTAGAATTTTGTCAACGTCAACGCCCTGCATCGACGTCTATAAGTCAGGGAGGCTACAGCACGGTCTCTTAGTCTCTGCGCCATTCGTTTCAATTTCCAAAGTCTTCTACTCTCTGTCGCTTCCTCTCCGATTGTTTGAATCATGAACTCCTCCGATGCCAGTGTGACCCCGGGCGAGACTGCCGCATCTGCCGCACCCACCATGAGTGCGCACAAGCGTGCGTTGCTGGAGGGCATATCTCCTGCGGCGCTGTCTGGCGAGAAGAAGGCCCGCCTGAGCCCTCCTCTTGTGCAAAATACCTCGGCTTCAGTTCGCTTGAGCGCTGTTAACGTTTCTGCCCCCGGTCCTCACCCTCTGACCCCTGCTGTTGCCACGACCGACTCTCTTAACTCTCTTAATTCTCTTAACTCTGCGGAGGCTGATAGCCCTGATTCGCTGCCTCCTCTTTCGGAGGTGGCTACTCTGAGGAGTACCTCCTTTGACGTGGGCGACGAGTTCTCGCGGCTGCACGACGTGGTGAACGAGATCCTGAACCAGGACTTATCTTACGCCCGCTCCATGAGGAGGCTTGAGGCCCTCGCTGCGTTTGACCCTGCCCGCGCTGCCGAGCTCAGGGGACGCCTGGCGATCATGTACACCATGCTCGAGTACGTTGCCCATGACAGCAACCTCCTCTGCAGAGACGTCTGCGTTGGGTCGCGTACCATTGACGAGCAGGCTGTGGGCACGGAGCACTCCGTGCAGCACATCGCCTTCTGCTTCGCCACTGGTCCCGGGAGCGAGGACGCCCTCGCTGACAAGGAAGTCAGATACTTCATCTCCTCCGAGCATACCGAGAGATATCTCCGCAAATGAAATTGTTGTGTCCCTTCGCTCTTCTGTTCAATCCTTCTTTCTTTGCGTGTCTCAAGAGAAACTGGCAGAAAGCTTTGAATTTCATTTTGCAACTTCTTGTCTTCGCTATCTTCGCTGTCTTCACTGTCTGGGGCTTCCCTCCCACTCATTCGCGTGTCAACACTCATAACACTACTTCGACCCAAGGCACGATAAACAGTCGTTTTCCCTGAGGCCGGGGGACCGCAGAAAAGCACGCGCTTCACCCTTTGCAGCGGTCGTCAAAGCGCGGCAGCGGGATGGAAGTCGAATTCAAAATTCAAAATTCAATAGAAGAAGACGGCGGAAAGAAAGTAACAATTCAAAATTTATTTTGGAAATACTATCAGATACATAGAACAACAAATCAATCCTGTGCAATAGCATCACAGGACCTCTTTCCCCCAATCCCAGAGTCCTGCGAGGCCGCCAACGGAATTTCATGGCGAATCTCAATGGTGGCTATATCCTTACAGATCCTGCACAACTCAACGAAGACAGGCACAGCGTCGCTGTACTCAGTTATCTTGGCGAACCGCAGGAGCAAGGCCTGAATCTCAGGGTGCCTCGGGACCACGGGACCAAAGATTGTGCGCTCCTCCTCGTCCTCGAAGCTCACGCTGCCGGGCACACCGACGCAGTCCCCGCCAATCTTGATCTGTAGAGGAGGAGCAAGGCCCAGCGTTCCCTGCGGGAAGAAAAGAGGCGCGGAAGTAGAAGCCGCCAAATTCTTCCGGAATGTCGGTGTCCCCAAGGAGCTCCTCGTCCTCGCAGAGAACAAGGGTCAACACGGGCCTGATGATAGTGAAGGGCAGGTTGGCCTCGCCGTAGGTCGGCTCCTCCTCGTCGTCGTCGAGATATTTGTGGTCCTCGTCATGCTCGGAAGGGTACACCTTCACGTCGTGCACCTCAAATATCACCTTCAGTTCTCGCTCAGATTGAGGGGTAGATTCAGGGATAGAGTTAGCAGCCGCGACTGAGTGCATTTCGCAGACGGTGTCGACGGTGGAGGTCGACGAAGTGCGGGCGACCTTACAGGGAGGGGAGGAAGACATGGCAGGGAAGAGGAGCGAAGCAGGAGAACTTGGGACTTGTCAGTGTTTGATTTGGTGGAGGTGAGGACGGAGAGCACAAGCCTCCCATTATATAGATTTCAAAAATATTTTTGAGAACGTGTCATAAGTAAATATAATAGAAAGTCTAATGGCGATTTCATCCTCAATAGAAAATTTGTGCCCAGAATTGGAATAGACATTCTTTACTCAAGACGGGAAAGAGGGACAACAACAAAGATCATTCCTCTGTTTGTGACCTCCTTAATTCCTCTGCACTGCGCTGATACTCCCTGAGCTTGATGAGTTCATCCTCGGCTTCCTGCCATTTCTTCAGATTGATGTAGATTTCGGTTTGCTTGAATTCGTACAGCATGGAGACGTCGATGCGCATTGAAACGAGCTTCCAATCGCGCGTTCCCTGATGGCCAATCCCCTTATCCACGAAGATTGGCTGGATGTCCCACTTCGGAAGCTTTCTTTGTTGTCTCGGGGTCAGTCCCAAGTACTCCTCGCAGACTTCTTGGTAGATCTCGATTGCGTCCGAGAAATCTTGGGCGCTTTCGGTGAAATTTTTGAACCAGGCAAGATCGCAGACCATATTGTTCCTGTGGCAGTTTTGGTGTTCCCCCACGATGGCGCGGACGTTGCTGCAACAGTTCTCCTTCCACCTCGCTGCCTTGATCATCCGCAACTCCAAGTCGACCAGGTTCTTCGGATAGTGCCGGCTGAAGTTACCCTCGACTGTCCACTCAGAGGTGGCGATGAAATCTGCCGAGGCCATTGTTTCCGGGAGGGAGAAAAGAAAAGTGGCGATTGCTAAGCCTTTGCCCATCTCTCGACTGCCCTCTTATTGCGACTCGAAAACAGTGCGTATCTTGATTTGCGTATCCATGATTCAATGCAATCGAACGGCGTTTGATTCTGATTGTCTCACAAGGCCAAATTTAAAAATAAATTTTCCGTTTATCAATTGATAGTGGGCCCCATGGCTGTTTATCTTACGGATTTGACGTAATCATGATCTCATGATCTACGGATATAAAGCACTCACGTAAAAGATGATTTTGGATCGTATAGGGAGAGGGATTGTGTAATCGAAGATGTCATCGATTGTGCTTCAGATCGTCGATGTGCCTGTGTGGGCCGTGAAGCTTCATGATGTTGATGTTGGGGATGGGATCCTGCGCATTCGTTCGCTCAGCCTTCGGATCATGCCGGACATCACCCTCATTCTCGATACAGGAAGGATCATCGAACTAGGATATTACTCGATTACAGCGCGTCACGGACCGAGCAAGGATGGGAACTACGTTTCCTCGAAGGAGCTCGCATGGACTGCGCCGAGTATTGACATCGGCAGCAAGATAGCGCACCTGACAATGTTCACGAACCTCGATGTTCCCAACACATCAAGGGACATCGATCACATTCAGCGTGAGATCAATATCTCGTTATCCACAGATAGCAGATGAATCTTCGATGGTGTTTTATCTGAGACTTCCAATTGTTGATCTGAAAAATAAAGAACAACGATAACATTTCACTCGTAACCTGCCAGGAAGGCGTTCAGCCACGATTGCGGTCCGCTGACGGGGAGAGAAGGGCCGCTCTCTGAAGAGGACTGTCTTACGTCACCCTCAATGAAGAAGGAGTCCCCGTCATCCAACTCAGCAGAGCTCTCAACATGTGAGATATCCTGGAGAACGGATCGCGAGAGGCCACTTGGTTTGCTCCGTGGACGGGCGGGGGAAGTGAGGTATCGATCAAGGTACTCGCTTGTCAGGTCCTCCATGTTGACGTAATCTTTCATCTTACGGTGTTCCACGCGCAGACAGCCATCTGGAGGATAGGCGATGTACACAACGCAATATTGCCCCGGCGGAGGGGGGTCGGCGACCGCGATATCAGTCTGTCTTCGGATCATCTGCATTCGCTGGCTGAAGTCAATGTCTCCGTCCTTCAGTCCACGCACCACACGATCGCAGTTGAACCTGATAAAGGTAGTCGCCCGACCCCCATAGTTTGCTACTACCGTCTGAGCAATGCAATCCTCGCGACGTCTCTCTTCGAGGAACTTCCTGGTGCTGTGCCCATCGTCCTCGTCGGCTTCCAGGATCAACATTAGATTGAACAATTGGATCTGCACATCAACTTTCAGCACGCCGTAGGTGGTGAGCGACTTATCCCAGTAGCGCTTGGCTCCGGCGATGAAACGACGGCAGTTGTCGTCCGTGAATTCTTGAAGAAGGCTGCCACAAGCTCCAGCAGAGGGCGCGCGGACCCATCAAAGAACTTAGTCAGCGGTGTGCGCCCCGTTGTCTGTTTGTGGTACTCCAATGCAAGAGCGGAGGCCTTCGCCACACGTGATGGATCTTGGCTGTCGTTGAAACGATACATGCGGTCCTTCTCCAGTCTCTCCGCCGGGCTGGTATTCTGCCGGCTTCGCATTGTGGAGTCATTTCCCTTCCTGTTGCACTCTTTGCATAATTTCATGCGGGAGCGCTGCTTTCGATCGAAGAAGGTGATCGACTGCCAGCGACAACCCCGTGCTGTACATTTATGATCCAAGCGGCATGTCAGCGAAACACAATTTCTCGCACAGCGGCCGACGAATGATTTGTACAATGCATCGGAGGCGTAGATATCGTCATCAACATGCTTCGGATCACAGTTGGTCAGACGTATAGGTTCCGTGTCGGCGGCGACGAAGGCCAACGAGGCGGCTGCATTCTGTACCCGGGGCTGCAGGAATCCGGATAAAGTCCCCTGTTTCTGTGGATTCGCGATTAGAGATGCCGCCGGGGCAGTTCCCGTTCCCGTTCGGATGACCTGCATGCCATTGCGCTTGGCGATGCGCTCGCGGCAGGTGATGCACATCTTGCCGCGATTGAAGTTGACGACGCCATAATGGCTGTGGTCGAAGTACCCAGGGCACACGTTACACTTGTGCGTCTGCTGGCAAGCCAGCGAAACGCAGTAACCTGTGCTGCAGGCCATTCTCAGAGGAGGAGGAGGGGTGAAGAGCAGGACCAGTCAACAAATATTATGTCACAAAAATATTTTTGCATTTATTATTAATCAAGTCAGAGGACATCAGGCTATTTCTCGCGCAATTTCCGGCGGAGCGTTCTGATCTCGCGAATGGCGGTGGAGATGCCATCGCGAGCACGCGCGCATCTCGGGCTGTAGTGACCATGGGGACCCATGGCGTCGATGAACTCGTCGAGCACAGTGAGACTGAACTGCAACTCCGCGTGAGCATCAAGGTCTTCGACGTCCTTGGGGGCAAGAGGCGCGGGATCAGGCATGATGTATCGGAACTCCAATGGCGTAACACCTGATTGGTCGACTGCGGGGCGTGGGTGGGCGTGATCGATGACCGCAGAGGGTGCGCCCTCAAACGCAACATAAGGCGGCGGCAGGTCCTCGGGAGCGGAGGCGGGACCTGGGATCGGAACAGGTGGCTGGGTGACGTGATCGGCTGGCAGGGCAACGTAGGCGACCTCAGGGATTTCGTGAACCGAACCGTAACGCTCCACTTGCAATCTGAACTGAGAAACGACCTCCACTGCTTTCGCGATGTAGGGAGCCTTGAAGCACTCTGCGGCCCCGTAAAGTCGAGCGGAGGACTCCAGAAGCTTGGGACGGCACACCACATAGCGCAGAAACTCAAGCATGTAGTACTGCTTGCGGTCAAAGAAATTTTTCAGAACACGCACAACGTCAGCATCAGAGAGTGTGCTATTGGCGAAGCGAGACCCGGCCGAAAAAGATCTGATCCTCCCAGGGACCAGGAGCAGAATGAAGACCTTCAGGCGGTACTCTGCGCTATGGAAGAGGTAGGCCACGGAGCACATCTCTTCAAATGTCAGCGAGTGCAGCGACACCACCGACTTCAAGTGCTCCCAGTACCCGTCATCAAGCCATCCGCAATCGTTGGAGCCAAGTTCTCGTATCGACTTAACAAGGGTGTCCATAGTCAAAGTGAACAGTGAATAATAACAAGGGAGGCACGGCTGTGAGCTTTTCGCCCAGTATTTATGATTGGGAGAGATGATTTCAACGAAGGCAGATGACCCAAAAATCCAGAGAGTCAGTGATCCAAAAATAAGTCACAAGTTTGAGTAGTGGATTATTGCGAATCACTGTGAGAATCTAAGTGGTGGAACAAATAAATATAGGCGTGGACGAAGTGGTGACCCCCATGTGGTAATATGACGTCTCCCACATCTGATAATTGCCAAAACGTGAAATGTCGCTATCTTTGAATCCGCCTCAGATTGTTGTGTTGCAAATCGTTGATGTGCCTGTGCGTGATGTGAGACGAGGCGATGCACATCTTGGCAGTGGAATCCTGCAACTACGCTCGCTCGATCGTCGGATCACGCCCGATATCACCTTGATCCTGGATACTGGGGACAAGATCGAGCTAGGATACTACAACATCACCGCCCATCATGGTTCCAATGGAGATCGCAACTTTGTTGCGAGCAAAGATCTTGGATGGAGAGCACCCACCCCGGATATCTGCAGCAGAATCTCGCATCTCACGATCTTCACGAATCTTGATGTCCCTAACACGCCAAGATCCATCGATCACATCCAGCATGATCTTGACAGGTGGATTCTATCTGCCGATTCTTGTCATAAGTAATTGTCCTTGTGTGCGATTCTTGTTTGTCAATGGAAGATCGGAGAATGAAAGTCTTTGTGTTTCCCGAAATTTATTTCCCATTTCCTACTTGTTCTTGTCCAACTGGTGACTTCGGTCCATGGAATCTGTTTCAGGACCATCAAGCGGGACGGTAGTCACGGAGGCGTTAGCCTCCCCATTTTTCCTTGGACATCTCCAGGGGTCGGCAACCTCTTTTGAGGCGCATCCTGTGTGCGTCAAGGGAATTACGAAAAGTGACGCTGCTGATACTACAGCGTCCTCTCTCCGCCGATCTTTCGCCACTGCGCTGACTTTGAGCTCACCCCCGGCACTGAAAGAAATGTGACACCTCAAGAAAAAAGAAGTGCAGAGCACAACATTTATTATCATTAACATCTTTATTCTTCATCACGATTAGTGTCCACACCACTAAAAACATCAAGTGTCTCAAGGCCGAAGCACGCACCGGGCGCGTCCTCGCACCATGGGAGAGTATCAAGAATAACGCTGCTATCGTATGAGGTGGGAACTCCACGCTTCTGCGACCACCCTTCGAGGCGGCGCTGAACTCGCACGAGAGTGCGGAAGGCGGTCCAGATCAGATTCTTGCGGAGGTCACGATCCGCCGCAATGTCAATGATCCTGAGGGGCGGCACCGTGTCGTCCGCAAGATACTGTTTCAGCAGAGCGAAGCCGTTGTGGGCCATGAAGATCGGCAGCCGGTCGACGGTGCCGAAGTGGATCTGACCCCAGCGTTTCTGCAGTTTGATCCGGGTCAGGGCCGTCACCGCCTGCGGGTCGGCGGGGAGGACAAAAGGCCCCTTTGCCACAAGTTCCGAGAAAGCCTCGCACAGTGGCATGTTCTGGTCGTACTCCAGCCGTTCGTGACCGGAGAGGAGCTCGCAGGTGATTGGTCCACGTGGCTGCTTCAGGAGGGCGAAGACCTGAGTCGGCGCAATGCAGGGAAAACCTTGTAGGGAGAAGAAGGTCAACTGGCCCCACTCCACCCTGGGCACGATCTTCGGCGCCAGCGGCACCTCCAGCGACTGAGCGAAAGAAGACGCCATCTCCTCGTCGTCACCCTCGTTGTCACCCTCTTCATCCTCCCCACTGGAATCCGAGCGCTGACGCTTGTGCGGGAAGGTATCAGCGAGATCAACTTCCTCGTCCACGTGATCAACCTCCTCAAAGGAACGCTTCCTATCATCAACCGCCTCACGTGTCTCAATTGACTCAGTTGCCTCAATTGACTCAGTTGTCTGAGTCTGTGTTTGATTCGTGATTTCAACTGCAGTGACCGAGGAGGTGGGCAGCGGACAGGGGACCGTGGTTGCTTGCCACTTGCGCCTGATGTACTGGTCAGAGTACTCCTCGAAGAGATTCAGGGTGCCGTTGGTTATGAAGACATCCTCGCCGAGCACAGGGTCATGGAAGTCGTAGGAGCCGCCCTCGCCATACATCCAGATGCTGCCAATGTCAGGGTTCGCCTCAAACCACTCGAGGGCGCGACCAGGGTTCTCCCCCGCCTGCCACTGGGACCAGGCCACTGGGTTGATCACGCGGGTCACCTCGTACCGCCGCAGTTCGCTCACCAGGTGCTGGCCCCCAATCTCCTCCACCAGTTGCCAGTCAACCTCCTCACGCGTCTCCTCAAAGGTGGGCGCAGAAGAAGTCATTGATTGATTTTAGAAGGGGCTTAAGGGGAGTTGAGGGTCTTGTGTCGCGGTGTGAAGTTCAAAAAGAAGCTCGCAAAGATGGTGTAGTTCGATGGATCAAAGAGGTCAGGGCAGCGGAGATTGGGGGCCGCCTTTATATCCTTCTTCATTCCAAGGGGTCCGAAAATAGTTTCAGATTTCCTGATTCGTCATATCAACAGAAAATTATTTTTGCTGAGTCACCATTTATCTGTGAGGCAAAAATAGATTTTCGTAACGTTCAGTCCGGAAAGCAATAAAAGGAAGCCTCTCCGGGCACTCTTGCGTCTCTCTCTTCATTCAACAACAACTTCTCAACTTCACAACTTCTTCCCCGAAGTCCCCCTTTTTCCAAAAAATGTCTGCTACCACTTCCGCCAAGAAGATCCTGGAGATCGAGGCACTGCCCGAGAGATTGGCCATTGAGGCCGCGGCCACGCTGCTTACTTTGCCCCGCGACTCCGCGAGTCTCCTGGAGAGTGCGACCCCGGCAACTCCACCGACTACGCCGCCCATTTCGCAGGGAGTTCGTGGCAGCAAGAGGGCTCGCAGCGACGAGGCGCCTGATCTTCCGCGGAAGAAGGATGGGTCCAAGGCCATGCACCTGCCGCCGAGGGTGCTTCAACTTGCGGGATATGACGGATTTGTTGACCTCGACGAGGAAGAGCAGTTCGTGTTGATCAAGCAGTGGGTCAATGAAGGGAACGCGTCCACGGTGTTCGCTTCCATGGACAGCCTCCCCTTCAGGGAGAAAGAAGCCCTGGCGCACCGTCTCCTGTTCGTCGGCCTGGAGCGGTACACGCCGATCGTCAACCGTGACGGTGGTGGGGCTGGCTCCATGGACGATCTCCCACCTTACCTCCAACACTTCTTCATCGCTTGGATTGCCTTTTTTTTCGGAGATCTGCCGAAGCGCGTCTTGGAGGCCAGTGACGACAAGAACGCCAAGCTCCTCCACCTGATTGTGAGCCACGTGTGTTGGGACCAGAACTACTGGAAGCAGGTCCCGGAGGTCATTGCCACATTCAAGGACTTAGCACAGCAAGGTCGCTACGTTCCGAAAAGCCTCGCGGTTCCCCTCAAGAATCTCAGCCTGCGCGAGTACCTCTGAGCTTCAATCCCTCTGTCTCTTCCTTTGTTTCAGTAATAAAAGCCAAAAATATATTTCCCGAAGCATTTATCTCTTTTATTTCTCGTTTCACGAACATTCCAGGAAACCGAGAGAGGTCAATCATGTGGGGGAAGCAGTAACTTGGCCAAGGCCCGAAAGGCAGGTTCCGAATCCTCGGTGCGCACAATGTCCTGCTGACAGCCGTGAACCCTGAGGCACAGGATCATCTGCACCTCCAGTGGCAGACAGAGCGCGATTGTAAAAAAGCGCTCGGTGTTGCGCATCCGCTGTGTCGAGGGAAATGTTGAACACGGGGCGATTTTCTTGAGCAGGAAGAGATCGTCGGCAAGGAAGATGAGGTGGGCAAACAACACCGCCGCCAAACTGGGAGGCATGTCCAAGGCGACTCTGGCCTCATGCGTGGCTTGGATTGGGTGGGCCGTGTAGGCTGCCAGCAAACGCCTGATCTCGACTTCCGCAGGCCAAGGGGCGGGGAGAACCTGTATCGGGGGGAGGGATTCCGGCGGCGGGACGTCGAGGGGCCTCCCGCAGGCCATCAGATGCCGCACGATCTCCACGGACTGAGAATTCATCGCCAACAACAGTGGGTTGCAAGTCCTGAGGGGCCCATCTGCGCTCGTCGCGCCGAAGTTGAGGTCGACACGCTTGTCTTCGAGCAAGACCTTTGCAACCCTAAGGTTATTGTGACGACATGTAATGCCAAGGGCGGTCACACCGCTGGAGGTGAGTCGATTCACGTCTACGCCTGGATACTGGAGGAGAAACGACACGACGACGACGGAGTTGTTCATTGCGGCACTGTGCAGCATGCCGCGGTCCTCATTTATCCACCCATTCACATCGAACTCTGGGTGTTCTTCCAGCAATTTCCGGATCCTCGGCAGTGATCCACTGAGGACAGCGCGGAGAAGCTCCCCTTTCAGGGACATGCTCGGCTGTAGTACGGATGAACAAATTGGAGGAGAGACTGGGGCGACCTTGCAGGCAGTGAGAATAGCCGGAGGAGAGGCGGTGAGTTTGCTGGTAATGGCCGTGCTGAGAGCCATTGCTGTTCTTCACGCCTTCCAAGACCATCCGCAGGGAATCATGATAAGTACATCGGACCTGCGATCGTCACATTCCCAGTGATCCGTGGAAAGATATCAAAATTAGCGGAAAGATGACTGCAGGAATGATGGGGCGAGAATGCGAGTGAAACAGACAGACAAGTTCTTGTTGGTTACCACAAAAGACTAAGAAACGAAATTCAGGGGGCCAAATGCCTCAAATGGGCGAAGACAATAGCGAGCGGGCAAGGGCCCGGAACGCAGGCTCTGAGTCCTGGGTGCAGAGGATGACACCCGGAGAGCCGAACGCCCGGAGGCATATGACCATCTGGAGCTCCATCGGGAGGTGAAGGGTCAGGGAGAAGAACCTCAGCGCGCGATGCTGGCGCTGTGTCGCAGGGTCCGTGGTGGTTGATGAGACTTCCTTGAGGAGAAGGAGATCATCCGCCAAGAAGATGACAAAGGCGAACAACACCGCACCGAGCGTGCGTGGCATCTCCAAGGCGACCCTGGCGAGATGGGTCGCCCGCTGCGGGTCGACAAGGTATATCTCGAGCAGTTCCCTGAGCGCATCGGCATCAGGCCGCACCCCCAGCGGGCGACGGGCGAGTGCGGCGACCTCGAGCGCGGTGAAACGTAGAGGTTTGCCACAAGCAACCAGACGCTGCACGATCCGTAGATATTCTGATCTGGCGGCGAGCAGAACGGAACTGCGAGTTCCAGCGTAGTCCTTCTGAATATCCACGACGACGACCGGGCCGTTGATGTCGACGCGTGGATCTTTAAGCAGAATCTGGACGACCTCAAGCCTGCCATAAAGACACGCTATCCCAATCGGGGAAAACTTTTCGCGGGAAAGTGCGTTGACATCCACGGCGGGATGAGAGAGGAGGAAGGAAACGAGCGCGACGTTGCTGAATCTGCAGGCGCTGTGCATCATATTACCCTCATCGGTGAAACATGAGTTGAAATCGAAGTCCGGGCAGGCTTGCAGGATCCTCTTCATCCTCCCGCCAGATCCCACCGCGGCACATCGTCTGAGATCATACTCCATGGCCTTCTTCTCCATCGCCTTCCTCTCCTCGGGATCGAGTGGTGGGAGCGACATCGCACCAATCTGTGAAAGGAGGATGAGTATCAAAGTCACGAAAGCGTAGTGCAATCAATCGTGATGCATCTATCGCGTTGTCAAAGATCAATATTCTTCCGAAACTCGCTGTGAAATCGATTGACTATCTTCTTCTCCTCCCCTTCTTTACGTTATCTCTGTGTCAGATGTCTGAGGCAGAGCCGACGAATACTCCAGGGGGCGGTGATGCCGCGAGACAGGTCAACTACGCAGCCTTCGCGAGCGACCTGACTACTGTTTTGAGAGACGTTCCCTGCTGTCACTATGTGCTCTACGTTGGCGGGAAGCTTGTGGGGGATGCCGCTGAACCGGCCCCTCTGATTCCGCAGATCGTGGACGGGTGTGTCCTGATCCAGATCAGGAATCCCCGCCCCACCATCTCTGACGACCGCCGTAATCTGGACCACAAAGGGTGCTCCTGCGGCAAGTGCCGTGACTTTGACCCGTACGTGGCGGACAAGGCCGCGTTTAAAAGAGACAAAGATGACGGGACTCTCAGCGCTGGGGAGTGGGTGATCTACTTTAAGGGAGAGCGTCTTGGGATTGCCAAAACGCCCAAGGAACTGGAGCACCATATCGTCGATGGCTGTTACCTCACGCCCGTCACCCCAGGCAGCAAATCTTGGTTCCGCACCTAACCTTCTGGTTTCAACACAGTGCCTTCTCTTGGCCGAAAATAAAGTCTTCAAGCCAAAATTATTTCTCAGACTCATTCTATTCCCTGGTAATGAGAACACACACAGAAAAAGAGGAGAGGGCGAAGAAGAGATATAGAAGAGGAGGAGAAATAGGAGGAGGCGATCTTAGTTGGTCACTTTGGCCGAGGCTTCATGTCGAAGTGAAACAGAGGAGGAGGAGGAGGGGGGCCATCGCACCAGCGGAGGAGATCGAGCCCGATGTCGCTGGACACCAGGGACCGCTCGCGATCCAGGGCGAACCAGTCCCTCTCGTTCCTGACCTGCACCCGAATGGCGCTGCAGAAGGAATCCCAGACAAGACCTCCGCGAAGGACGGTCTCAATCTCGCGCTGGATGATCCTCATTGCGGGGACTGCCTGGTCCGCGAGCTTTTTCTGGAGAAGCATAATCCCTTCCAGAGCTATGAAAAGCGGCAGCCCGTCAATAACGGCAAAGCGGATGGTGCCCCAACCCTTTGGGAGCCTGACCCTTGTCTCAGCCGTCATGGGCGGAGGCACAACGGGAGCGACAAACGGTTGCTGCTTCAGGTGTTCCGCAAAGACGGCGGTAAGAGGCATCTGCCCTTCATCCTCCAGAAGCTCGTGGCCGTACAAGGGGGTGCACGTCAGCGGGAGTGCGGGCAAATACAGCAGGCGATCGAAGACTCTCCTCGGGGCGAGACACGGGTAGCCGACGACAGAAAAGAAGGCTATGGGACCCCACTCAGCGCGGGGCAGCAGTTTGAGCCTGCTGGGGGCGGGGCGGGGACTGACCTCAGAGCGATCCTTCCCGGCGCAGCACGGCCTAACGGCAGATATTGCGGTGACAGGGTGGGAGGAGACCGAGGCAGAGCGGGGCCTCTTCAGGGGCGGAGGAGACTCAGAACGGGACTCAAGGGGGGTCACCAGATCCTCCAGCATGCTGAGGGTGCGCTTCTTTTTGGCCTGGTACCAGGTCTCCGCGGGCTCAGCGTCAAACGACAGCGGGCACCGATGGTGTCGAGAGTTAGACATCATCACGACCAAGACAGGTTGAAAAAGACACCGAGGGAAGGAGGAGGTCTGAGAGCAGAATTCTTCGAAGGTCAAAGCCAGGAGGGGAAGGAAGAAATCGCTTGAATGTAAGATCCCTCGCTTGAATCTATTTTTGTGACTGCCAAAATTTCTGAAAGAACAAATGTTCACAAATATTCTGAATTTATTTTTGGATCAGCGCAGAAATTCAATAAAAGCGGAAGCTCTCTCACCTCCTCTCCCCATTCACGTAATCAAAACTCCTTCCTTTCCCTTGTGCCCTTCTCGAAGTCCTACGTGCCCTTTCTGACTAGGAATGAACGAGAGCAAGACCTTCACCTTCAATGGGAAGCAGATAACGCTTCCGCGCAATCCGACACACGAAGAACTCAGACAGGCGGTGCTCCTGGCCCGTGCGGGCAGGCCGATGTTCTCTGCATCCGTTGAACACCCCGACGATCCTTCCAATGGCTCCCATCGTCATGTGGTTGCCCATCCTGTGAAGGTGAGAAGGGCAAGGGGGATAACTGCGGTAACACCTTCTGAAGACGTCGAGGAGCATGGCAAAAAAGCCCTGAGAGCCGAGAAGAAGGAGAATAAGGAGAGCAAGAAGAACAAGGAGAAGAAGGGGATGAGGACCTTGCGCACCTCTGATCATGACCGCGAGTCTGAAGCTCAGGGCATGTCTTCTTCCCAAGCAGACTTCATGACCATGCTGGGATGCGAACCTGGTTCGGTCAGGATGGGGTGGGACGGGAAGAAGTCGGTGCTGAACAGCGAAGGGCAGTGGATCGAGGAGGAGGGAGACATATGTCTGTTGGACGCTGACACAGGAGGCCCCAGGAATTACACTGCCCTTACGTTGCCGCAGGACATCAAGGACATGGCCCTCATTCGGAAGCAGGATGGCTATATTCTCGTCGACAGCCAGAAGTTTCTTGTTCGCAATGGCGAGGTTGTTGATTGTGATCTTGAATAAAGAAATGTCGAGAAAGAACAAGTTCATTGCTTGAGCCCGCGCTTTCCCGCTCTGGGTATTGCAGCCGCAGAAAATGACTGCCTCGGTGGCTTCTGAAGTAGCGGGTTAACAACGTTGGCCAGGGCGAGGTGGGCGGTGACCTCATCGCAGAGTTGCCGCTTGGTCGCGTTTGCAGGGACCCTGAGCCCTAGGTCTGCCGCCTTTCCGAAGAGGGCCCTTCTGGTGTCGGCGCTCAATTCGGCGTCGATTGAGGCACACTCTGCCAGTATGATGTTTCTCTGCGTGGGATTCAGCGGTGTTACGTCAGGATTCAGGACATTCTGCAAGACTTCGCCTCTCGTGCGCACCGTGGTGCCACCACCCGTGAGCGCTGCCATCGGTGCTGCATGCATTAATTCAAGTTCGCTGCGATTACGCGACTGCGGGGTTTGATACGTCCGGAGCGGTGCTGAAGCCAATCTGGCCGGCGTGAGAGTGAGGGCCTGCAGCCTACGAAAGAGACCAACACGCACGTGTTTGGGCAGGCGGTCACCAATCGCGTCCACGAGTTCACTAAGGACGGCTGCTTGTGCACTGTTCGGAACCCGGAACGTGAGGTACGGCAGAGGGTTTTGCCCCTCACTTTCGTCAAAAATGAAGTAGCCCTCCACCTGGCTCTCCTCAAGGGTACCGAGGATGTCCTCAGCCTCAGCACCTCTGAACCGCAGCGAAACCTCCCCGTGAGTTTCATCCACAATGGTGAGGACCTTTGGCCCCCGGAAGTTGTCGTCCCTTGCGGACTCGCTCTCGCGACAGTCCGATCCCACTCTGACATCATCAACAAGCAGGGTGGCCTCCATCTTCTTTGTTTAAGATACAACATTTAACAAATATTTCGCCCAGCAATCCACTCCTATCATCTACGTCCTGAGGTACAGAAAGATGTCTTCCACTCCTTTTCAGTCGAAAGACCCGGATGCGCCGCTTTTGAGTGGCGAGTTGCAATCTCTGGTGGTGCTGACGGAGGGAGACCGAGCAGACGCTGAAGGCTCCCCGCTGGTCCGCAACTTCTGTGACTTGAGCCGGACCTCTCGTGGTGACGACGCGCTGAAAGCCCACGACCTGGCGTATTCATGCCGTGGCCTGCTGAATGCCATTCGGATCACAGAGAAGTTGATCGACTACGTTAACGGGAACTGGCAGCGCTTCGGTCACGCTCAAATAGCGTACGGGATGGTGGAGGGCCAGAAGTGGTTCCTGCGCAACGCCTCAGATGAATTTCAACAGGCACTTGCCGCGTCGCCGTGGCCCGCATCAACGCGCGAGGTCTTGGATGTCTACGATCGTGTTGGCAGAACCCTTGATGATTGCAAGGCCCTTTCCTCCACCATCTCCAACCACATCGGATTGTCCGTTGATCCGCAGCAAACAAGTTGATCTTGCTGTAATGATGTGGGATATTGGGGATGACAAAAAGCAGAGATTACTAAGGATTACTTCCCCATCTCTTGATTCGTTAGATTCGGAACATTCTGGGATTGATTAAAATTATTTTTAGATTCCAATGGTTGCAGGGATCATTCCGACCCTTCATTTGATTAGGTGTCAGCAACGAATGGAAAGCAATAAATAGCGAACTCTAGAGAATCTTCTGACCATGAACGAGGCGTGAAACCCCTCTCCGCTCTTTCCGCTCTCTACCTCTTCTGTGTCTTTCATTCAGATGTCGTGCGGCGAGATCACTGAAGTTCCCACGGACCATAAGGATAGCTTCTTTGTGGTTTCTGGCAACGCGGACTTGCAACGTGCCTGCGCTGCCTACTATCTGGCTTGGGACGACGGTGTGGCCGGGGATGACCATCCGGCCTCCTTTTCGCCTGACGTCCAGCGCATGCGTCCACTTGCTTATGACTCGCGTGATAATACTTTTCAACTCGACGGGAAGCCACTGAAGTTCCGCGAACCGCGGTCCCCTGGCTTTTTTCAGGCAGTTGTTGAAGCCATTCCACAGGCCCTTCGCGACAAGTTTCCGTCTTGGGAGGACTGCCGGGCGGTTCCCGTCGCAATGGCTGGAGAGCCCGGGGAGCTCATCGTCCGCTCCTTGCACCCTCGCGGTCAGAAGCTTTTCAGCGGGGACCTCGCGATTTGCGTCCTGGGCCCGATCGACATCGTGATGCATGGTGACGGCATGGTGGAGATTGGGAAGGTCACCTTGTTCCCCGGTGATATCTTTGCCAGCGTCTTCGCTACCAATGGAACCACTTACGGTGCTCATCTTTCACAACAGAACCCGGGACCGTTGGCCCGGGGCAAGCTCCTCTGGATGTCAATGAAAGCGGCCCAGAACAAATAATTCCACTTATCGTTTACTCGATGTAATAAAAAGAATCACTCAATCGCTGTCCACTTATCCCTCCTCCTTCAGACACCTAGCGCCGCCGAAATGGAACGTGATGACTTTAACATCTTCGTGTCTGAGTGCAAGGAATTGAAAATTGCTGGGCTGCCTTCATTTCATGGGACTACGGAGAAACTGATCAACGGAGTTCGCCATCACCATGTTCTACTCGACGAGTCGCAGCCATCGTTCATGCAAGACCTTGAGATGGTGATCCGGAGCGGATTGCCCTGGGACACAATTACTGGGAGTGTTCAAAAGAAGTGAGGAAGAAATGATGTGCGCAAAAATAATTTTTCGAATTATTTGTCAATCCCTCTTCAACATCTTGCGGATCATATCCCTGTCTTGGCTTTGTCGTTCGGGTGTAGAATCAAGTCCTTTCCAGAAGGCTGTGGGCTTCCAGCCCCTCTGTTCGAGATGTGCCTGCGCGCGGTCCTTTTGCTCAGGATCAACCCAGAAGGTCAAGGCACGGGTAGTGGAGAACAGGTGGAAGAATTGAGGCCCGTAGCCAGGCAGGTGACGCGGGAAGTCTTCCGACGGGCCATCAGATGAGGCAAACACACATCTGAATATCGCCTTCTCCTGAAACTCACGCGCCGGCTTCCGCTGCGCGATCTCCTCTGATGTGAGCGGCATCTCCGAGGCGACCCTGCCTTCGGAGACGTCCACCAGGCGCACACCCTTGTATGTGTAAGACCTGGCTCCGATCGCGCCCATTGAGCTCGCCTCCACGAAGCCTCCGGCAAGAAGCAAGGGACGAAGTGCCTCCTCAGCGCCTTCCCCCTTCATATATCCCGGAAAGCCGAGATACCCGCCGTAGTGCCAGACGTGAAGTGGCCCAGCCTTGCTGCGCACCAGAAGCTCGAGTGTGCCGAAGTGGAACAGACCCATGGATCAAAAATCGGATGTGCGGAGAGCGGGACTGACGATTCCTGGATTTCAAAACATCTTTCTGTCCGAATCATGCGCCGAGGCGATAGAAAGAAGTTACGTCACCCAATTAAAAGTTTCACTTGCTTTATTTGAACCACAACGAACGACAAGAAGACAAGATATTCAGGTAAGTTAGGTGGTTCAGAGATGCTGTTGGGTGGGGTCTGAGGAGATGAAGATGTGAGAGGCCTTGCCCAAGAAAGTGGCGGGACACTCCATCCCGGTCCCGAAACAGAAGGCCAAGGCGTTCACGGGAACTCCTTTGCCCAAAAACGGCTTGTCGTCACCGCCGGTCACCCCGCTGATGTCCGAGCAGAGAAGGTCGCTCTCCCGCGCCACGAATTCGAGCATGTGGTAGAAGATGGCCAGGCGACTCCTGAGCTCGGCGGCGCGCACCGGATCAAAGTGCGACATGACCTGCAAATCCCGCCAGGCCGCCTGGTAGGACAAGGTCTCGTGGGAGAGCTCGTGCACCAGGGTGTGCAGGGTCCCAAAGTGCCCGGCCACCGTGAATAGATTCGTCTGCTGGTGCTCCTTATCAATGAAGTCCTGCAGGGCCTCCGCGTCCTTGGCGTCCATGTGCTTCCCAGGCCTCCTCTCCTCCGGTATTCTCTGGGTTGGCTTCTCAACGTCGACCTCAGATTCGCCCGAGGATATTGGCCCGACCTTGGGCTTCTTCTGCGGGGCCAGCAGGGATGCAGAAATGCCCTCGAGCAATTTGCGCTTGTGTGCACTCAACACTGAAGCAGGGTCAACAACACTCGGTGGCGTTGTGAGCGTCGCGAGGGCAGGGGCAGAGTTCATTGTTCGAGGAGAAATGTCGCCAGAGGAGAATAGCAAGGGGAATGAGTACAAGGGCCCGACTTAAGGGTGGGAGGGCAGGCACCCGGCCCATATTTATTGCACTCTTTCTGGATTGTGGGTGAAGTGGTTGACGTCGACAAGAATCTCTCCCACTCAAAAATTATTTTTGGATCCGCGAGTAAGAGACGAGAACATATAATATGCACATCTTCGCTCTATTCCTTCGCCTCCTGTCCCTAATCTGTGTAGGTGATAATTCGGGGCGGCAAAGGAACCTGACGGAATGGCCCACATTGAACTGTCTAACTTTGTTCTGACGACCGCGCTTGCGGGTGAGATTCGGGGCCTCCTGGAGTCTCATCCTGATCTGAATCTCAACACAGGCCCCCTGCCAGGTGGTCGCAGTGCTTTCCACATGGCCTGCGCGATGAATAACCTCTCCGCCGTTGAGGTATTTCTCTCGCATGTGCCCCGGGTGCCACTGGACCTCAACTTCCCGGATCACCGCGGGTTCACGCCGGTCATGTACTGTTGCCAGTTTGCTCTCAGCCCCATCGCAAAGGATGTGCATGATTTCCCGAGGACATCTCGCCGCCTGATCTTTCATCCCGCTGTCCGACTTGACGTGGTAACAGAGGTGTTAGGCAGAACTTGGACTCCACTTCACGTGGCCTGTAAGAGCTTCGAGGCTATGAAGTGGATGATCATAACTGGGAAGCCGCTCAGTTTTCGGGCAGCGCCGGCCCCTGCTTTCGATGACGAAAATGGAATCGCCTGCCGGGTCCTGTGGGAGCGGCTGCTGCGAAACGAGGACTTGGTCAGGTACCACCTGAGGCTGGAAGCCGTGCATTCACCATGCGACGTCGTTCGTCAAGCCGCCGGAGACCTCAGATACCTCGAGCTTTTTGCCACCATCGTCTTCCTCTCTGACGGACTTCTTCGGGAAAGATCAACTACGCCGGCTGCCAGGGAGCTTGTTGGTCCTTATTGGGTTGTCGTCAATCAGCAGTACCGTCGCTTCTTTGCTATGACCCAGAAACTACCACTGGAACTTCAGGCTTTGCTGTGCCTGCGCGCCGGAGGCCAATATGGGACGGTGATTACGACTCCTGAGGCCGAGATTGCTTTGCAACATCTGGCTGCCCTTCTGTGGTGCAAATCATGAACACATCAATTGGGACATTGTGGTTTTTTAAGTTGCAATAAAAATTGGTTCATTTTCTACAGACGCCATTCTCCTTAATCTTGGGGCGGGACGGAAATCAACCCCAGTTTCACCTTCCCTCAAACGCAGGGTCGTAGCCTGGGTGTGCCGCGGTGATCATGCCACTCTGAAGAAGCAATCTCCCGATCTGCTGGCACAACGCAGCCTTCGAGTCCTTCCGATTCAGGTTCCAGCCAAGACCACGGGCGAGACCCCAGAGTTCGGTCTTGAGAAAGTTTTCCTCCATGGTTCCGTTTGCTGCGGCGCTGCACAGGTACTGCAACTGGTTCGCCGGACTTTTTCGGTAAGGCTTGGAGGCGAGATAGGCGCCCAGGGATGCCTTGAAAGAGGACGGATCACCTCGCACAGGAGGTGGCTGCCTTAGACGTGCGAGAACCCGATCGAGGATCTCAGAGGCTCGCTGTGGATCCATTCGTGCCAGGCCGTCTCCGACCGCGGAGATCAAATTGCGCACAGATTGTAGGCCTTTTGGGGGGAGAAGAATCCCGTTCTCGTTCCCCACTTCCAGCAGCACGGAGGTCACCGTGTTGTTCGGAACCCCGCTGCTGGCGTCAGTCAGAGTATCGCGGACGCTCTCGTAAATTTGCTGTGACATCCTTCCTATCTAGTGGACTCTAAATTTTTGGGGATGTTTGACAAGTGGATGACCAATTTTCACTGATTCCGTTGGTGACGTCCGTAAGGGCGAGAAAGGCGCCCTCTGAAGCACCGGTGCGAATGGTATCGCCACTCAGGCCGAACGCCTGGTTACAGGGGACAGAGGATAGTCTGGAGCTCCATGGGCAGCCGCCTGCTCAGCCTGAAAAACCATAAACGCCAGCATCTCCTGGGCGGCTTCCGCACCGTCTCGTCATCCCAGGCAACAGCGACCACATGACGCTCACAGTGGGTTTTGAATATTGGGAGAAAATATGATTTATTGATTCGTTGACAAGAAGAAACACACCTCGCAGAAATTAGGCAAAGACATGGAGAAATGAAACAATCGTGCCCCGACAGATACAGCACGGTTTCAGTTTCATGGAAGCATAGCAACTCCCGCAGACCGCATGACCGCAAGGGTTGGCCGCCCAAATCGCTTGAAATGGCGAGAGGCAAACAGGACAATCACTGCCCTCTTTTTGAATTCCCGCTCCATCGGAAGGTTGCGGTGAAGCCCGTAAAAATTGCGAAGGGTGCGGCTGGTTGACTTCAGTTGACGCGTTGTCCTCCGGTGAGAGGTTGGCCTTCATGGGGCTGTCTTCAGCAGATCCACTTCCACGCAGGAGGTCGCCTTGCGCGGCAAGCTTAATCCGCGAAAATGCCTCCAGCAAGGGGATGATGGCAGTGTGCCCCTGATTATGAGCAATCTCCAGAGGTGTAAGGAGGGCACCGTTCCACTCCCCCCTGCACTCGACATCGACTGGCAACCCGCTGTTGAGGAGCCTGGTGAGCGCAAGGAGGTGACCTGAGTAGCAGATCCACCAGAGCGTGGTCCGCCCGTTGGCATCACAGGAGTTGATGTCCAGGCGAGGATGGGCTGCAAACGTCTTCCAAATGACGTCGCCGTCCTTGTAGAGGGCCAGCCAAACGGGTGCGAAGCCGGATGTGTCCATCGCGTTGACATCCACCTCCGGCCGGCGGAGCAAGATCTCCACCATTTCCAAATTATCCTCCATGCAAGCGGTGTTGAGCACGCTCGAGCCGAAGGTCTTGTCAGTCCAATTGACGTTCACCCGGGGATGGTCACTCAGCACCTTCTTGAACGCCTCCAAGTCGCCGTCCCACGCAGCCTGCCACAAATCTTGCTCAGCCATGTCGAAATCAGAAACAAGGAAGGAGGATGATAGACCTATCTTGGATAGGATACAAGACCAGAAGACTGGCCAACGGCGTCAGACTTATGTTCGGGTCGGTCTGACGCAACCAAATTCTCGCTGGTGATTGTCCTTTGAGTGTCCACACTTCCCATTTTGCAAATCTATTTTTAGCTTGAGCTTGTTACCCACTCCAGTCATGTGATGCAATACGACTTCGCACCCCAGAAGATTATCTTCCAGTTTTCGTCGCATAAAAGGGCCCGCGCTCACAGGTGGGATATCAAATCTGGCCTCTCTCTTTTCGTTGGGAAATGTTGTCTTCCTTTCTGCTGCTGGCGTTGGCTGCCTTTCTTACAACCCTTCAGGGTCGGGCTCTTTCTGCCCCTGGCGTTGAAATCTTGCCGGCAACCGCTCCCATTCTTGAGGAGCCTGAGGTGTCGTTCCTGCTTCTGGATAAAGCAGAGAAGGCCGAATTAATCGCCTGCTTTTGGATCAGGAGCGTCCCGATTTTTCAGTGGCCAATTTCTGCCATGCACCTTGTTGCCACCATGAACACCGAGCATCCTGCCGGGTTCTTTGAGACGTGGCAGGAAAGTCTTCTCCTCTTGCTACACCGCGTTCCCGACCCTGTGGAGCGCCAGGAGCTTGCTGACTTTCACCTGCTGTTGATTGACAAGTGGGGAACCTTCCCGTCAGACTGCGACTTCATTGATTTTGTGACCGACCAACTGCTCCTCACTTTCTTCGCAAAGGAATAAAATGTTCCACTTTTTCGAAATCTTGTCTCACGAAGTCTCGTTTCATGAACATCAACTTCAAATGGTTGGATGTGTGATCATGCTTCGTTGTCATTGCGGGGGCGCAGGTAATACTCGTTGACGCTGGACCTCCTCCAGGCGTAATATTCCTCTCGATCGTCGTTCTCGCGTTTCAGTTTCTCCTCTGCCGTCGGAGGTGATTGACAGCGCTGCAAGGCCAGGACATGTCTCCTCAGCGCTGTGACCTCCCTCTCCAGTTCACAAATCCTCCGATCCCTGCGGTTATCAGTCTCCTCCATTTTCCAGGTTTCCGCCAATTCACAAGAAACGGAAGACAGAAGGAGGAATAGAGTATTTCGATCAATCTTTATTCACTCGGCCCGCCGGGCCAAAGATATCAAAGAGAGGACACAAGTGCGTGTCTCCCCGGAACTGTTGCAAGTCACGGCAGACGCTCTCCAGGAGCAGAATGTAGTCTGAGTCATATTGCACCACGCCGTGGCAGTCGGTCCAGACAGTATCCAGGCTGTGCCAGCACTCGCCGAGCTCCTCCAGCGCTGCTGGGATCTTGGCAATGACCTCAAGCTTCCGCGACTCAGGCAAGTCCTCCGCCAGGTGAAGAATATCGCCGACCTGTTCCAGTTGATCTGGGACCTGCAGCGAGAAGGCTAGCATGCGGGCGTGGTCCACGGGGAATTTGTGAGCGAGGGTCGCGAGGAAGAAGGCGTGGCGGGAGTCCCTCCGGAATCCGGCAGCGTTAATCTCCAGGCTGCTGTCATAGACCGAGACGTAATTGTGGCTCAGCGCCCCCTCACAGACCTGCCAGAGAAGTTCCTTTGCCTCCGGAGAGGAAAGAGGGCGACGAAGGGAACACTCGGCGGAGAAGAGGAAGATCACGAGGTCCATGCACCCCTCCGCGCCGGCCAGGAAGGCCAAGGTGGACGCCGTGGTCACCGACAGGTCAGAGCGCTGCTTCACTTTCAGCAGAGCCCCCAGCGTGGCCTTCTTCTCCCCCTTGCTGGCCTTCTCGCCACACAAGCACTCATCAATTCGGCCGACCCAGCCTCCAATGGTCAATGGCTTTGCGGCGACAGCGACGGGTACAGTCTGCGCCTTGGAAGCGCTGAGTGAAGGGCGAAGGCGAGCGGGAGCTCGAATTTTCAGCGTGGTGCGGGTTTGCTCAACATTCACCTGACGATCAGTAGAGTCGCCACGGGAAGCGGCGGGGTCGCGAGGGCCCTTGACAATAATGGTGAGTGACATTGAAGTGAATTCCAGACAAATTCCAGACAAGAGAGAGAGAAAAGAAGGAAGGAGGAGGTAATGCTATCCCTGATTCTCAGTCACCGGGAACACAGATATATAGAGATCTCCAAAGGAAGTCTAAAAATAATTTTTCGGAATTTTGATCGCGTGTATTTGTGGTTACCATGACAACTGAATCTATGAATAGATTGCTGACGAGATACATTCAATCATCTGATGATTCAGCAACGTCTATAAATATATGCTGAAGATGATCACCATCATCGATGATCGCTTAATCCACTGCCGCTCATCTTCTGTTCACCTCTTCCCTCCCTCCTCTCATCTCTGATTGCCTCTTATCGCCTCTGATCTTCTCTGATCTTCTCTGATCTTTTCTGATCGTCCCTGATCGCCCGTGATCATCTCTCCTCGTCTCTGATCCTATCTGACCACCTGCTGATTGCTTCCACCTCCAATCTGCTCGAGGCTCGCTCCCACAATCATGATTTCTCTGGTGATGCGGCGGTTTGTCGGTGCCCTGCTGTTTGTGATCATCGTCGCTTGCGATCTGGGTACTGCGCAGGTGGTGGTTTGCGAGCCTGGTTTCTACGGCGATTTGTGCAGGGCCTGTCCGCAGGGCCACTACTGCCCACCCGGGGGCATTGGCTTCCCATCTATGTGCCCCGTTGGCACTTACCAGCCCTCCGAGCGGGCCACTGAGTGCATCCCGGCGACGACTCGCACCCCCGCTGGCTCCATCTATCCGGACGCGCCCTTCCTGACGTCGCAGCCAATGAGCGTCACCTACCTTCACGCGCCTGAGATGCCGTCGACAGAACTCTTCCCGGTGCTCATCTTCTGCGGCATCTTCGCGGCGGTGGTCCTGGTGGGGACCCTCTTCCTGGTCGCGATGCACCGGCACCTGGAGAAGCCCGTGGCCGCCTGTGGCTCCCTTCTCCAGACGCCGCTCAGGTCCCTGACCGTCACCTCTTCCCTCCTCCGCATCAAGGAGCGCCCGAGCTACTACCGGGGCGTGGTTTCCATCTTCACCTGCGTTGGCCTCCTGTTCCTGACCGCCTACCAGGTGCAGGTGTACTACCTCCAACAGTTGACGACAGTGTCGACCATGCAGCCCGGGCTTGAACTAAGCGACGGGCACTCGGCGCCGAAGTACCTCGCCACGACGCTCTCCGTGGAGCTCGCCATTTCACAGCCAACCTTTTCCTGTGCCGCTCTCGGGCGGGCCCTCTTCATTTTCTCTGACCTCCCTACTTTGGTTTACCCGGAGGGAGATAACTATGCCATAGCCTCCTGTGTCGAGGACCCCATTCACCGGACCCTGAACCTGACCGCCACCTTCCCAACCCAGCACACCTTCACAGACACGTCTTACCTGCTCTTCCGCTGCGACCTTAGCGCCCACACCATCGACCAATTTCACCACGGCTTCATTTACCGCCTCCACGTCGAGACCTACATGGGCAAGGCGATTCTGTCCTCCGTCATCACCCACGACGAGGCCGGGGGTCTGTCTTGGTTTGCTAAGGACAGGTTGGGAGTTGTGGCCACCGAGGCGTCGCATGAGGGTCAAGTCACCTCCCAGGGACTCTCGTTCTCCCACTACTTCCTGACCAGTGAACCCTACCCCATGTTCTACGCTGTCGCAGGGGCCCTCACCTTAAGAGTTGATCTCTCCCTGCTCCCGTATCACTTTGCGGTGCAGACTGTGCGCACCACCACGGCACTCGAGTTGATTATCGGCCTCCTGGCCCTTGGCGCGGGACTCGTGGCCTTCAGCAACCTGTTCTACTCCGTTACCGAGTCGCTCTGGCGGCGGTTCTTTAAGAAGCCCTGCTTTCCCGCCCGTCGAGACAGCCTCTTCACGGAGCAGTACTACCAGAACTCCACGTACGCATTCCGGAAGAATAACAGCATTGTCTGATTTTTTGTGGTGTTGATAATGATTTTTTTGAATGGATGAAATTACTCGTAATACTTTGATTGTTGCTTGATTTCTTGTTGGCAGTTCAATGATCGATCACAAATCTCGTTGCTCACAATCCGCAGGGTCCAATCTCAGCCTGCATCATCTTCCACGGTGATCACGAAGATCATCACGGAAGTGACGCGATCGTTTATCTAAAAAGAATTTTAAGTGGATCTATAAAGCGTGTCCGAATTTCCATATCTGCAGGCACCTGCATTTCAACTTACTTCGTTATCTTTCCCCCATTTTGTACAACCTTTTACCACAAGAGGCGCGATGATGTTGTCGCGTGATCTCCGTCTCCTGCGAGTTGTTCTGCTCAGCCTCGCATGTTACATGATTCTGCAAGTTGTCTCCGAAATGACGGTCGTGGTGGGTTGCGCGATCCCTCATCTCGCCTCAGATGATGGCGGTGCAGAGCAGGTGGTGTTGAGCGATCGCGCTGTTGCTTCAGACGAGTCGAAGGCTCTGGTGCTACCTGACTCGTGCGGACCTACCTTTCACCACTATGATCTGTCGTCCCCGTCTTGGGCTCCAGAGGATGAATACTTTCGCACGCCCTGGTACTGGAGCACGGTGGACTTAAGCACCGACCCAATATACGTCACTGCGCTTCTTTCCGATGGAACTCACATCGTCAGCATGGAGAAGACGCAGATCAGCAGGGGCGAGTCCGGGTTTTCAACGTACGGTGGCCGCCTGGGTGTGGAGGTTTTCGATGACCGGACGCTTTTTGAATGGCTCAGGGTCTACGCAGATCTACTATCATTGCAACATGATGCGGAAACGGGGCGCATTGCGATGTTCCCTGTGTCTCACGAGGTGGCCTCCCTCACCACTATCCGCCAGAGGCTTCACGCTGCGCTTCAATCGATCTGTTTTCTGAGGTGCGGAGACAAATTTAAGGGCTCCTCATTTCGTGAGGTTCTGTGCGAGCCTGTTTTGCGCGACTCCGAATATGCGAGGGATGTTTTGCAGCGCGAACAAGAGCGTCTCCAACATCTGTCGCTGTCTTCTTTGTCTCATGATCTTTTGAAGTTGTTGTGAATAAAGCTTCACACTGCCGGTGTTGCTGTTCCTTGTTTTATTATTCGGTGGGTGACGTAAACTATCACCCTTCGCTGACATGCAATGCGCACGCTGAATTGCCCCGAGCCAACGCGTTCAGAAGAACGGAGGGAATCTGAGTTCAGGAGATTATTTCTCTTCATTTGTTGGCTCTGTGTTTCACATCATTGTACCCTTTGCCTTTTGAAGGCAGCCTCAAGGCCAGCGGTCTGAGTTGCCATGGTGCGAGCAGCGCTGGCGCCAGTGATACCAGTGACACCAGCGACACTAGTTGTCGCGGAAACACGGGGGCCACGGGTAACAATGGAGGCGGGTGCAAGTTGCTGCCTGACGAGGGCCTCTGCCACGGCGCCACAGACCTCCCTCTTCGTGGCCTTCGAGAGCCCTGTGAGCCCGAGGGACTTCGCCCAGTCCTGCACCTGGTCCTTGGTGTATTGGTTCTCAAGTCCCAGGGTCTTCTCCGCGCAAAGTTGGTTGAAGCGGGTGGTCGCTGACTGGTATTGCGGAGGCAGGCCGGTGCCGATGGTGCTGGGGGTCTTCGCTGGGGTGCGAACGGTGGCGGCAAAGAGGGGAGGGTGAGGGTACGCTGGAAGAGGCTGCGGGGGCGCGACAGGGAGGCCGGCCTCGTAGAGCGGGGGAGGCGGGTGGAGGTAGTCCCTCAGGAACTCGTAGCGCGCCAACTCAGTATCTCGCAGATTGCTCCTGTTTTCCGCGAGTTCCTCGTATTCAGACTGCAGGTCCTCGCGGTCCTGTGCCGGCAGTTGGTCGACTCGGAGGCCTCCAAGGCTGTCGTTCCAATTGCGGACAAAGTCGTCCTTCACCGCTTCCTTCAGCACCGTCCACGCGGCCTCCTCCTCTGCCGCACTGTGCTGCCCGTCGGTGACATCCGCAAGCGCCCAGAGCGCGTCTTCAATCTCAATCGTGGGCAATGTCATCGAGATCAAGTTCGGCGTGAAGGCCACGTCGAGCCCACGATACCTCAGGTTCTTGATCTCTCTGATCTCCGTTCCATGGGGCTCGACTGTAACCTTTCCGGAGAAGGCGATGGCCGGGCCATCGAACGATCCCACCACGAAGCGCAAGTGACTCCCGGTCTGCCCGATCACCTCAATGAAGTCTGCCGGATAGTCAGCGGCACCCAGCGAGACCTCCGTGCCGGCCTTCAGCAGAAAGAGGTGCACCTCCCTCTCCGGAATGGGGATGCTGACCGTGATCTGATTTGCTGCCATTCGTTGATGCCTGATTGCTAGGACAAAATTGATCACTTACCTACTGCTGCTAGTTTTAGTGGGGAAAAGTCCAACAAGTCGTCTGCATTTTTATATTCAAGAGAACAACCTTGTCGGGAACAAGGAAGGCGACACAAGGCAAAAGAGTGGAAGTCAGAAAGGAGAAGCGAAGAGGGAGGGATGGGAGGGGTGGGAGGGGACAAAGAAGGCACTAATGAAGGCGGAGGGGGACCTCGGAGACGTAGTGGTGGCAGCCTGGGGCCCGGCAGACGTCGTCCCTCATCTCAAGGAGGCAGGGACCGCAGAAGGCGTGGCCGCACACGGTGGCCCAGCCACGCTCCCGCATCTCGCAGTTCATGCAGAACCGCGTCACAGGCGAAGTCCTAGCAATCGGGCGCATCTCAGCGACGGGCCAGGCCACCCCCGTCGCCTCGGCCACTTCTTCGACCTCCTCCACCTCAGAGTCGCCAGGCGACGGAGAGGCCGGGGTCATCTCATCCTCACTGGATGACAGTTGGACACGGTCAGCGGCCGTGGGTGATGAGGCGCCTGCAGCACAAGTCGCTGCCACAACGGGGGCCACAGCGGTGAGCAGTTTCCCGTGGGTTCCGTCGGCAATCCTCTGCAGGCGGTAGGCCCGGTGGTACTCGGCCTTCTTCTTCTTGGCGGCCTGCTCCTTTGCCGCGGACCCATCGACGACCAGGGACTGCCGCACGATCCCCACAGTGTCTTTGAGCATCTCAAGACAGGTCTCCAGCAGGTCGGTACAGAGGTCCAGGTCCACAAGTGAGCGGGCCTCCTCAAAGAGGTCCCCGGTGGCCTTTATCCTCGTGCACACCTGGGGCAGGAGGTCCCTCACAAAGCCCTCTATGCCATTGAGGTAGATGGAGAGCAGGCGCGTCGGCCTCACGACCTCCCCGCTCCGAGTGCGGCCTGCGGGGATCTCCACCCTGCCTTCGGGATCCACAATGAGAAAGTGATTGCTGGCACCCACGACGTACTTGAACTCGGCCTTTGCAGGCTGCAAGGAATCCGTGGCCAGGATCCTCACCCTCGCAACGGTCACCAGCAGCCGGGTGATGATCCCCCTCCTGCGCCAAGATGATAGCTTCACGAGGCGCTGGGCCAAGGGCGTCGTCTGGCGCACGAGGCGGCAACAAAGAGCATAGAGCGGCAAAAGTAGCGGCTCGCCCTCAGCAGCCACCAGGTTGATCCCCCCGCAAACAGCAACTCCTGCCACGGATCCCCTTGCCTCCATAGAGCATCCCGCCGCCGCAGGATTCGCGGGGGACGAATCGTCTCCACTCTCAGCCTCATCGAGATCAATGCAATCTCCGCTATCTTCGACGCAGGGAGAGGCCGAAGGCTCTGGTCCAAAGTCAACATCCTCCTCCTCATCGCCGTCGGCGACAACCTGAAAAGGAGGATCAAAGCGTGCGCACATTTTGGGCAGGGGGGAAAGACGACACTGGCAATGGAGAACACAGTAGAGGAAGGAGAAGGGGAAGAGGTGAACGAAACGGTGGGAAGGAGGCGCAACGGGGAGGACCGGTGTTGTTCTGGTTTTGTACGTGGCGTGCGAAAGGGGACAAATGCGATCTTCCGCGAATAGAATTGCTTTACATTCCCGACTAATGACACGTCATCAAAAAAATATATTTAGATCTATTTCAGTCAGAGGAAGCGACATGAGACAATCCCGCACTCACACCTTCCCGCCCCTCCTCCTCCCCCTGCCGACTCCGCGTCCTCTTTCTATCTGCCATCTTTTTCTCGACTCTTTCCTTCCTGTGCGACGTTGAGGAGATGCTGATTTGTGCCGACGAATTCTGCGGCATTGACTGCGCGAACTTGCACCTCTGCAGCCTGCGCCCACATGCGGAGATGCGCGATCAGTTTGCGACCTCCGCCGGCCGCCGCCAGCCAATGTGTGCCGTCTGCCTCGAGAAGGCCCTAGCCTCACTTCTGCTCCCGCAGGCCATAACCCCTCCGAGATTCTTTTCCTGCTCGTCCGCCTCCCTCGAAAGCCCCCTAAATTCGCTGCCCGCTGCCCCTGCGTCTGTACCTGCACTTGCCACTGGGGGTGGAGTGACTCCCTCTCCTCTGAGTCGTTCACCCGCTTCAAAGCAATCGGGGACACCTGCCTGCGGTCACAGAAATGACGCGATGCCCTGCCCGCCGGCTCCCAAGCAGACGGAGCCTGCTGAAGACGAACCCCTGGGTCTGTACCCAGTGGTGGTGGTGAACGCGACGGGGGTGGATGGTTGGAAGAAGGGAAAGGCTGTAGCTCGAAGATGGCAATCCAATCAGCGGGCGAAATCGCCGGGAACGTCGCCGCCTGCACTGGCTAGGGGTGAACCAAGGAGGCCATTGCTCTCGAAGGGTGCCCGCCGAGTCATCCCGATCAGGAGAGACTCCGAATCGGAGCCAGACTCTGACCGCGAAGAGAGTCGCGGGACTTTGCCGCCCGTAACCGTTGTAACATTGCCTCAAGTTCCCTCTCTGGCAGGCTTGCCGGTGGCTGGGACCATGGATGGAACAGTGGAGCAGGCTTGGGGCTCTCGCGATATGTTCTTGTCCCCGAGGATGGCCACGACACATCCGTGCCGCCTCTGCAAGATGAACCAGGTGCAGTTCTCGGTTGAGGAGTGCGGCTGCCTCTTCTGCGGCCGATGCATCGTCAAGCTCCACGGGAAGCCATGCCCGAGCCACACTGGCTGCGTCGTTCTCAAAATCCCCATCCCACTCCCCCAATTCTCGTGTCTTCTGTCTCCTGCCTGATCTTTGGACCTTACCCATTTATTCAGCACACTTACCCATTTATTCAGCACACTTCTCCCAATAAACATTCAAATAAAGGTCTTCAGGAAGAAATATTTTTTTGCACAATCGGCACATTCATTACCCTGCGAGCAACAAGGAACCGGGAGAAGAATAAACAAAACAGCGTGTTAAGAGGCAGATGACCGCAATCTCAACGAACGACCAAAGCGTCCGCCCGCGTCACGGTACCGGTGCCACCGGCTCTGGGCAGCGATGGAGGCGGCAGCAGCCCTGCTCCGCGGAGGCGGCACAAAAGTCAGTGCAGATCTGGTGCGCCGAGCGGCGGAGCGATTCTCCTCCGTCAAGCACTTAAGCTCCCCGAGGAGGGCAGAGAGGACCCGGGAATCGCGCATCACGGTCTCGCTCCACTCTTCGCAGACGCCTTCCCTGCGGCGCTCAACGTGGTCATCGCCTTCCGCGACGTAGTCACCATCAGCACAACTAGCGTCGCCAAAGTCAACGGGCAGTATCCCGCGGGTAAAATTACTGGTGTCAAAGTCGGAGCGGTCGTACCTCTCAGCACCTACATCGTTGATGCCGTCGGCAATCTGAGAGCGGTCGGTGACGGCGTTTTCGGGGAGGAAGTCACACATGCGGAGAAGGGGCGGCAGGGTATCGCGCGCAAGCATTAAATTCAGAGATTCCATCAACCAGATCCCGCTCTCCAAAACCAAATTAGGCGAAATAGAACTGGAGGAGAGAAGGCCAAAGGCGACGGCAGACAGGAGATGGGGTGGGGTACGTAAGTAGATTCCGTTCTGAAAGAAGATTTGTTCCGGTGATTACTCACGTGGGATAATGGATCTAAAAATACTTTGGGATGATCAATACATGGGCGGATATATAAAGGACTCAGGATCTCTGTCCAGCGCTCGGCCGCACACAGCGTCATCGAGTTTTTCTGTCCATTCCTCCTTCTGCCTCTCATCCTGAACGTTATTTGCTGTCTGCATCAGGATGCGAGTCAATGATCCCGTGCCGACGCCGACCTCTCCGATCGCCATCTCTGGCTCTGTCGCGCTTACGCGTGAAAGCACCCTTTTCAGGCCGGCGATTGACCCGCTGCAATTCAGGGCTTTGGGCAGGCTGTCGCAACTGAGCATGCTGCACTCGATTTTCTTGGAGCACCCTGAACCTGCCTCCTGTGTCTTGCAAATCATAGGGTTGCTCCCTGAGGCGACGCTGAGGGTCCTCTACGCTGAACTGGTGGTGAGATTCTGCCGTGATAGGCTATTCAGGTCGGTGCCTCTGCGCGGCCCGGGAGCCGCCCTGCTGGCGTTCTGCCTCGAGCAATTTCCCATGATTTTCTACCGGGCGCGGGAGCCTCTGCTGCTTCCCTGCGCCGAGTTCGAGCAGATGGGATTCCTGCATTTCATGCTCTTCGCGGTGTTGCCCCGCCTTGATCGGCATCAGGCGGTGAAGTTCACCTCGTGCCTGAGATGTCACTTCCCGCACATCTCCGCGCTGGCGGACCAATGCGATCCCTCGCAGCGAAACACCTACCGGCGGATCGCGCAGTTTTTTGAGCTTCATATTCTGCCTGACAATCACCTCTCGCAGCCCTCATCCACCCCCAGCCCCTCTTGTCACAAAGTTTCGACACACCAATAAAGCTTCCGACACCTCTATTTCGCTTTCTCGTTTATTCAAAGAGAATCAGAGGGACAAACAGAAAATCGGCGAGCACATTCCTCAGGCCCGCCTCAACGTTGCGTGCCAGAACCGTTTGCCCGCTCGACTCGTACAGTCTGTGACAGAGCAGCATCTGGAGCTCCATCGGCAGCCTGGTGATGATGCCCCAGAATCGACTGTGCTCCACCGCAGAGAGTGACCGACGTTGCAGATAACCATCGCTGAGAAGGACGGCGCACGCGAAGGCTTCAGCCACCTCCTCAGACGGAAGCGCAAGCTCGCGCCGTAACCGAACCCGTGTCTCTCTTGGATGAGTTTGGAAGTCGCAGAGCAACCTCTGGCAGCGTAAATCCCAGGTTACCTCTAACGCCGTCTTTCCATCGAAACCGCACCACGATCCCTGTTGCAGGCGTGACACTGCGCGAATGTCAAGATTAACGGACCCAAGAGGTGAGGTCGCCAGGAGACACCGGACATTGTCAAAGTAGCCATCGTAGCAGGAGATCCACAGGGGGGAGGTGTTTTCCGAGTCCACCCTGTTCACATCGATCAGCGGATGCCCGCAGAGCAACGTCATCATTTTGAGGTTATCAGGTGTTGGGAGCGAGTAAGCACAGTAGTAAAGGGGAGTGGCGCCGTCCCAGTCTCCGGCGTTCACATCCACGAGCGGATGGACGAGCAAGGCAACCACACAATCCAGGTAGCCAAGGCTGATCGCGCGGATGAGAGGTGTCATATGCTGCCAAGGCTTCCCCTCGGCGTGCGGAAGGCACCTCCCATGCAGGGAGTTCAAAGCAGCCCCTGTCCAAATGTCGGACTTCATGAGCTCCCGCAACGTGTCGGGCGAGTTCGCGTCGACCGCCCGCCAGATCGGGAAGAAAGGGAAGTCCGCCTCATCCGCAGAATTGAAAACGGAGGAGTCCGCCATCCTATCTGTCACGGTGAGAGTATGTTGATACAGGGGACTTTGCACCATCATCATCATTACTCCAAACCTGTCATTTTGAGTTTGGGCACAGGCTTCTGAGGATCTGCGACCCAATCCCAGGAACTCCCCCTAGATGGCATCAATTCCAGACCCTACGACTAACGTCATGCATTGTTAAATCGCACCGCCATTGAAGACCACAAACAATTACGAAAAATGATATTCTGCATTTCATTTTATTGGAAAAAACATTATTGGACAACAAAAGGGAGGGAGGGGAAGTCGCGAATCACAGCCTTTAACGCCACCTCGGTATCACGGACGAGGACTGTTTGCCTAGGTGACTGGCGGCTCCGGTGACAGAGAATCATCTGGAGCTCCATCGGAAGTTTGATCATAATCATCCAAAATCTCGCTGAATCAGTGTCCTGGAGCCTGAGACGCAAAAAGCCGTCGCTGAGAAGGACGGCGCAGGCAAAGTCTGCGGCAATATCCCCGGTGGTGAGCCCGAGCTCACTCCGCAAAGTGGCGCGACACTCCGGAGATCGAGAATGGTACTCAGTCAGCAACCTCTCAATCCGCGGATCTTGAGTAACCCTCTGCCGTGCAGCCGCGCCAGATATTCATACTCGCAGGGGCGCCCAACGGAGCAGGGTCCATGATGGCACGGATGTCCAGGTCGATGGCGCCCAGAGGGGCATGAGCTAGAAGGTGTCGCGCTATCTCGAAGTTGTTCCCGTAACACGCCACCCAGAGTGCCGTGGTGTTGTTGCTGTCGACCTGGTTGAAGTCGACACCGGGATGCGCGCAGAGGAGGGAGAGAATCCGCAGGTTCAGGGGCGATGGCCTCGTGCTGGCGCAGTGATGCAGAGCCGTTTCACCACGGGAGTCTGCAACGTTGACGTCCACCAAGGGATGGCTCAGCAGCACAGCGACGCAGTCAGGAAAGCCAGAAAAAACAGCACGAAAGAGTGGTGTCGGATTATCGAAAGGATTTAGTACCACATCGTGTTCGGGCTGACTCATCATGGGGGAGTTGACGTCCGCAGCGCCCCAAACTCTAGAGCTCAACACCTCCCTCAGCGTCGTGGGAGACTTGGTCGCAACCGCGTCCCAGATCCAGATCGCCCCCCTGGGGCATGCGGTCCCGGATCCGACATACTCGAGGACTTTTGACTGTCGCGATTACAAAGTGCCAGAGGGACACACACCCCAACAGAGGCAACCTACCGCGACGTGCTGCATAAATAGGAACCAATCTCCTGACAGGAATCTTCGATTGTGTGCTCGTCATCAAATTTCTATTCATAGCTCTGAAAATAATTTTCGCTTTCCCTGAAACAGCCCTATAAAAGAACCACGCACTTCGTGGTCTCCCATTGACCCTGTCCTCATTGCCCTCACTTTCTACCATTAGACGATCTTCTTCTGCCACTCCCTTTTGTAAACTTGTCCGTCCATCCATCCATTCTCCTTCTCATTCACGTCATTGCTCTGAATCTCAATTGTGAGAGATGTCAGGGACGCCACCTATTACCCCCATGAACCTGCTGCTGGCGCAGATGGAGCGGGCGCGCAGGACGCTCGAGGTCTCGGAACTGTCGCAGTACTCTGGCGGGGCCGCTGAGTTCCTGCTTCGGACCTGGATTGCTATCCTGCACCTCAGCGAGGATCCAGATGCGGCCCTGAAACTGGGGCTTTTTGATTACCAGGTGCAGAAGGTCGCCTGGACAGGAGCCGGCGACCAGTTTGTGTTCCGCACCAACGTCGACCCGCAGGCGCTGGTGCGGATGATGCTGGTCAACCCGGCCAACACCATTCAGTTGTTGGTTAACTTCAGGGAACGCTGGACGCCTGCCATCAGGCGGCAGATGATTGAGGCCAGCGTTCCTTCTGGGACCGAGGCCGAGGCCACTGCTGTTCTCCAGGGAGAGGGTGCGACGCTCTTTCAGGCGCTCTACGACCCCGGCTTCTTTGATCAGAGGTCGGCCGCGATGCTGGCCCCCATGTACCAGGCGCTGACCAACAACATCAGCCAGAACGTGAACGAGTTCGCCGGCAACAACCTGAATCGGTTAACCGCCGGCCAGGCATCGGACATCTTCACGAGGCAGGTCGCCGACCGCGCCCTGAACTTCGTGCGCAGCATCCAGTCGGCCGCAGGCATCCACAGCGGCGCCAGTTTGCCTGCCGTCGCCGTTCTCCCAACTCCCTCGAATCCCACAGCCCTCGCGACCACCACAGTCTCCGTGGTGAGATTGCCCGCCCGGCTGTTGGAGCAGAATCCCGCCCAATTGGAGCACTCTGTGGCCCTTGCCCAATTTCAGCAGCAATCGCAGCAGCCGATCACCTTCCCCCTGTACGTTATTCCCGACGCGGGCGGTTCCCGGATCCGGGCAAGGGAACCCGAAGAGGAAGAAGTCCAGGCGCAGGAGGTGGTGCCCCACCTGACGGCGGCCGAGAACCGCGGCAAGCGGCGCCGTTACATTTCGGAAATGCCAGAGGCGCCAGATTACCAAGAGGCGCCAGAGGAGCCCGAGGAGCCACAGATATTTGCTGAGACGGATCTTGAGGAGATTCCAGTGGCGCCTTTCGAGATTGAGGCGCCTCCGAGCGCGGCCTCGGTGGAGGAGGTGGCTCGGGACACCCAGCGCCTGGCTGACTTTGTGGCGCAGACCGTGGCCAACACCACCCCGGCGGAAATATACAGCAACCTGCCCACCATTTTCTTCAGGTGTGAGGGTGACCGGTGCACTCAGCCGGACATCCTGGTGCCCGTCGAGCAGCCTTACCCGACGTTCTACAACGCCCTGGGGGCAGTGCTGATGCAGGACAGGTACCGCAGCCCGCTGGAGAGCGTGCTGGAGCCCGCCACCCTCCAGGCCAACATCCTGGCGGCCGTCTTTGCGGAGGCCCTTGAGACCGTGAGACTCGGTGACGATCCCTGGGCCTACCGCCAGGCCGTGGCCCTGCTCAGGGCGCAGGACGAGGTGTTCTATAACTTCGCGCTCGCGGTCGTGGCCCGGTTTCTGACCTCAACGAGGAACATGAGACCCCTGGTGGCTACCTTCTACCCGTCCCGCGCCGCGGTGACGGCTGAGTACAAGGTCCACCACATCGGCTGCGTGGAGCCCGGCAAGGAGTACGGCGGCATCTACGTGCCCCAGAACATCGCGAAGAGCGCCCAGGGCTACTGCACGAGCCTGCCGTACCTGCCGACAGAGTCGCCCGTTGCGCGTCTGTCCGACATCACCCTGGCCACTGCCCCCGTTGGGCCCGCTGTCGAGGGCATAAGACCTGTGGGCACCTTGAGGCTTGATGACCTGCTGGTGGTTAGCCCGTTCTCGTTCCTCAAGTTCGCGGAGGTGGACGTCTACCCGGCCTCGGAGTTGAACGACGCCCTGAACCAGAATCCCTCCGTGCAGAACCCTTACGTGCCGCGCCAGGGGGTCGTGATTGACTACGTCGTGGCCCTGGTCCCGACGCCGGTGGTGCCCCTCCGAGAACTGCGGTTCCAGAAACCCCCGCAGCAGGAATTCCAGGGCACCAACCTCCAGCCGTCGTCTTTGCTCGTGGTGCTGACAGAGAGCCTCAGCACCGTTCCCGCCTACTTCCCGTTTGCCTCCGTGCTGCCGCGCGGGGCGGTCGTGAACCAGAGGGACCTGCTGGAGACCATCCTGGCGACCCCGAGCGTGCTGCCCCCTGCCACGCTGGGACGGCGGGTCGGCGTGGCCGAGCGCCGCCCGGAATACGCCGTCTTCACCAAGGCCGCGCAGAACCTGCCCCAATCCCTGGTCATGACGCCGCAACTCTCCATCGGCTCGGGGGCCGTCAGCCTAGGGACCCTCGGCGCGGTCGGCGCCGCAAACCCAAACCCCTTCCGGCAGCCCTTCAGGCGGGCCGCGCTCGAGGCGCCCCCGAACTCCTTCTCCACCCTGGTGCCTCGCTACTTCACCGTATTCGAGGTCGCCGCCCGGCTGGTCCAGGTCCTGGTCGTGCGGGGCCTCCTGCACGAGGAGGTTGGCCACCAGGAGTTGTATTCCACGAGGTGGACCAACCTCCGCACCCCGAACTTTGGTATTTATTACGTCACCATGATCCCCATCTGGGCCGCCCTGCGACATGTGTCCATTGACTTCATGCCGGAGCCACAGCGCACCCCGGCGGACTACCTCAAGCCCCTGCGACTCATAGAGGAGCAGTTCCCGGACGAGTGGCGCAAACTGCAGGCGGCAGCGGACGCCAACCTGCCGCCCCTCTCGGCGCAGGAGGCCGCCTTCGAGCCGGTGATCGTCAACTACTACTACCGCAACCTCACCGCCGACACCGAACTCCCCAACCTGCTCTTTGAGTTGTTCCTCAGGGAGACCTCATTTCCCCTGAGAACCACGCTGGGCGGGCCCTTGGCCGTCGGCGGCGACGCCTTCTACATGCGCGCGCCACCCCTCATCGCCGTGCAGGTCGGCGCCCTGCGCTTTCCGCCACTCCAGGCCCACTACCGCCTGCCCCAGAACGCCAGCAGGAACAGGCCCACCCTTCCGGCACCGCAGACCGCAACGCAAACCGCACTGCAACCCTTCCAGCAACCCGCACCGCAGTTACGACAGCAACCAGTGCAGCAACCCACACCGCAGCAAACTACCCCGCAAACTGGACAGCAACCCGCAGGGCAGTCTGGAGTTCAGGAGGTCGCGCTAACGCGGCCAAGACCTGTTTTCCCTGGTATCGTCCCCCGTCTGCCCCAGCAGGCTGCCGAGAGCCAAAGCATCCAGCGGGCCATTCTTGCCATCCCCACTGTCCCCGCTATCCCCGCCGCGGTCCCCCTCTCGTCAGCGGCTGTGGTGCCTGCCGGCTTCGCATTTGCATTTGGGGGTAATACAGCCTTTGCCCCTGCTCCGGCACCTGCTTTTGCTCCTGCTCCTGCACCTGCGTTTGCTCCTACCCCTGCCCCTGCCCCTGCACCCCTCCTGACGCCTTCTCGGGCCATTGCTCCGGGTCCCTCTGCGGTGCCCACGTTGATTCCTGCCCCCGGCACAGTGGCTCTCCGCCCCGCTCAGTCTGCGTTCCCGACCGACTCGGAGGAAATCCTGGCCTCGTATTTCTACGACGAGGGGGTCATTGACGCTGCGACCGGGGCCAGGAGTCTGCAGCGCCTGGGGCCTCGGGCGCTCTTCGCCAACAACGCCAACCGCGAACTCCTGGAGGAGGTCGCCTTCCGTGGCGTGACCCCGGACACCCCGGGGTCCCCCGTGGTCACAGAGCCAGGGTTCGTCTACACCTTTCCCGATGAGGTGCTCGTGCAGGTGTTCGACAACTCCCCCGATGTCTGGCAGGTCGACCCGGCTTTGGACCCCCAAGCCCGGGCAAATTTAAGGGCCAGCCTCAGGGACTTCCGCAAGCAGGCCTAACTTCGGCCCCTCCCCTCTATTTTGTGTATTTATCACCGTGTTCAAAAAAATATTTTCGCAACTTCAAACTTCCCTTGCTTCGCGCTGCTCTATTTCGCCCTCGAACTTCAATCCAACATCCCAACGTCACACAATCACAGCGTGATGGGATAATCCCGTCGCCACTTGACCACCGGCTCTGGTGGTTTCCATGGAGGGATTTGCCTCCTGCACGTTTTCCTTCCTTTCTGGGTGCCGCCCACTGGAGAAACTCCGATGCCGATAATAGATGAAGTCCGACAAACCTCCGAAATGAAAAATGACGAACATTCGGAGGGTTATTATTGGATCCCGCCAGCCGCATAAATACAGGCGCCGCCGGACCAATCTGGGGCCATCTAGCTCACCAATTATTTGTGCCTCTTTTCCTCGCTTGCTATTTAATCTTTCACTGTTTCACTGAGCTTGATGACTGCCTCCGCGTACCTTGATGTTCGTGTGCCTGACGCTGGCGACCACGCGCTGCTGAACGTCCAGCAGCGGCGGACGATATACGAGGTCTCACGGGCGCTGATCTTCATCCTGTGGATCCCAGCGTATGTTGTCCTCCTCATGGCCTTCCTCAGAGAGGGGTTCTGCGAGTACAGTTTCCTGATGTGCACGATCTTCACCGCCTGGGAGGTTCACTTTGGCATCCTTGCCCTCCGCCTCACGAATGGAACTCTCTACACCAAACTCTTCAATGTTGCCTTCATGACCCTGGATTTTGGGATCGCCGGCTGCATGATTGTGTACGGAAACTCCGCCACGGCGACATGGACGGTCCCGGCGCGGGGCGCACTTTACCTCAGCCTGCTGGCGATCACACTCCTGCTGCTCCACCGCCACGCCCATCCGACCCGTCCGAATTACGACATCAAGAGGCACACGCTTATCTGGCTCATGGTGGCGGCCATCCCCCTCTGCGCCCTGCTGGAAACGTTCACCCTCGACCCAGCCTTCGTGGTCTGGTCGGCCGCGGGCACCGTGTTGGGTGTGGGCATGGGCTTCAAGGACTTTGGAAAACCAAGATTAAATGTCCTGAATCACCTCTCCATCGCGGCCGGAGTGGCGGGCAACCTCTGGGCTGCCGCGAACTTCCATGCTGTTTAAACCCTGAAGTATTTTTTGTCACCCTGTTACCAGACACTGTCATTTCTTGAGGAATAAAAAGGCGACAGAATAAAATGGGGGAATAAAGTGGGGGAATGAAATGGGGGGTGGATTCAACAGAATGTCGCATGCAACGCATGAGGTGAACAAAGAGAGCACGTTCATCGCCCGTGCCATCCGTTGGACAGGAGAAACTGCCTGGCCGCATCGGCGTGCTCCAAGTCGACGTGAAAGTCACTCTGGGCAGGGTAGCTCCGGAGGATGATACCGTCGCGCTGGAACCCTGGCAGGTGGCTGGGAAGGCCAGAGAAAGAACCTGAACTTGTGCAGTGGAAGAGCATCGTTTTCTGCACGGTGGCGACCTGCGAGTGAAGCAACCCTGGTGTCAGGGCGGCCTGGACAGGGCCTCCCTCGCCAAGGCTCTCCGCGACAAGGCTCTCCGCAACACCGTCCTCTTCGATGCGCCCGTCGTGACCCTCCGAAGCCGGAAATCCTGTCACCACACCCTTGGAGGTGGAGAAAGTGTTGTACTCGAGGAGGTGCGATGGCGCCTCCCGAAAGCCGGCGGCAACAATGGCGGCGGTTACCGTCTCAATATTGTCACCCGCTCGTGTCACGTAGAACTTTGAGCGCCAGGGAAGGGCTCGAAAAGGTTCCCACTTCACCTGGTGACTGGCGGCATCCCGGATGCACGAAGGGCAGTCTTCCGGCGAGCAGTTGAAAATGAAAGTTCTGCTATTTCCGTCAGGGCCACTTGCGGAAAAACAGAACCTCCTCGGATCGTAACCAGCGCCACGGCTGCTGGACGGCCTGAGACGAGAGAACAAAAGCCCCATTCGCGAACGGGATCACTTCGGAATGGTTAGGAGCAAGAGCAGAAGATATCGGGTTCATCGACAACTGACAACAAATTTCCAAGATTTTTGTGGCTCATCCAATCGGGGGGAGAGAAAGAGAAACGAGATACAAGTCCTATCCAAACTAGCCGATCAGCATCACAATCCGGCGGAGGGCATCCTCGGCGGAGCGCACGGAGATGAATGATGTGCTGCCGAGGTTCAGCCTGATACAGAGCATCATCTGCAACTCCATTGGGAGTGCCCGGGCGATGCAGTAAAACCTCAGCCTGGGCTCGGGATTATCACCTCTTTCCTGATCAGACAGAGCGAGATACGCATCACAGAGAAGAACGACCTGAGCGAAGGTCTGCGCCGCCCAGCGCTCGCCAAGCCCTACCTCGCGGCGAAGCCTTGCACTCACGGGGAGAGGATCAGCGGTGAACGCCCGCAGTAAGGCCGCTATCTCCGGATGCAGCGTGTGCCGCGCACGGTCCTCTGCCGTGCAGTTGGACCAAGAGGACGGCCCAGGAAGAGTCCGTCGCGCGACGCCGACCTCGCGACCCGTGGCGAGCAGGAGCTTGATCACTTCCAGGTGACCATCATTCGCAGCGATCCAGAGAGGGGTCGCACCGTCAAAGTCCGGCTTTTGGATGTCCACCATGCCGCGATGATCATCTAGAAGCAGCCGAACTAACTCGAGGTGGTTGGACTCGCAGGAGATGAAGAAGGGGCTTTCTCCCAGCCTGTTGGGGATGTCGAGCCGCGTCCTGGGGTCAGCGAGGAAGAGCTTCACCACGTCGGTGTAGCCTTGAAGGCAGGCGCGGCAGAATGGGGTATTCTGCCACTCACCGTCGCGGAAATTGACGTCGACGGCAGGGTCTTCCAGCAGCCGGGCCACGGTCGCGCAGTCACCATCGTCCGCGGCGCGCCACAATCTGAAGCCACTGTGTAGCGCTGGCGGCCAAATTTGCACAACTTCAAGGATGTTCATCAGCAACCGGCAGAGGCCAGCAAATAATTCGGAGATCATTCCCTGCGATTGAAATCAAGTCCCTGCACTTATCAGATATCAGCGTATGCAGATCACAACCGGGAAGGCAGGCAGATGATGAGCGAGTGCAGAGCATCAGGTGCAGCAACCTGTCGCTGCCAGTGAATGTTGAGATAAAATTCGGATCTAATTATCACCTCTGTTGCCACCATCGTCGGATGATGTCCCTCATCCGATCATCTCGTCGACCTTGCCTTGTCTTGTCGAGATTCACTTTCCCTTTGGCGGCTGATGCGCTATCTAAGTGTGGATATCTGTTTGAGTCATTGATCCGTTTTTTAGATTTTTGGTTGATATCAAGATAGTCAATTCCAATCCACCCCCCTTAAAAACCGCCATATTCACTTCATCGTCCTTCTCAGCCAGAATCACCGCAACCTTTCTCTCCTCCCTCTCAACACTCTTTACAGACTTCACCGTGCACTACAGCAATATGTCGAGCGATTTGACCCAGTTAATCTCGAAGAAGATGATGGATGTTCATCGCACTTGCGTTCTTGTCGGCGGAAGCGTCGGCGAGCGAAGCACCATCTTCGAGACCATGCTCATGTTCGGCAGGCTAAACAGCGACCTGAAACAGCGCCCTGCCTACATCGTCGACGCTATGCGCGGCACCGCCACCCCACTGCGACTCCTCACCACTAGTCCCTACGACCTAGACGGTGACTTCAACATCGACTCTTCCGAACCCGCCACCAAGGAGCCTGAGACTGCTGGCACCGACACTGTGATGGACCCGCCTGACGTGACTTCATCAGACGCCATGGCCGACAGGCCCAACATGCTCAAGAATGTGCTGCGCGCTCTGAAGGGTCGTGCGCACGCGTCGGTCGTCATCGTGGATCAGGTTTCGCCCGCTGATCTCGCCGATCCTAAGGTCCTGGAGCTCCTGAAGGGCTGCGAGGAGGACATGCATGTCGTCTGGCTCGGCTTCTCGGACCTCATGACCCCCATCCCTGCCCCGGTCGCCAGGCATATTGGTGCCTGGGTCTTGCTCGGCATCACCTCGCTCGGAGAGAAGGGCTCCGCTGCCTACAACGCCTTCAAGCGTCAGTTCTTCTCTGAGGAGCTCGAGGATAGCAAGTTCTTCAACGTCGGCCGCTCCGAGTTCGTTCAGAGCTACGAAGGCAAGAGGGCCTCTTTCTTGGCTTGTGAGGAGGCCCTGCACCTCTTTGCCCTCCTCAGGAGAAAGAACGGCAGCGACTCCGAGGCCTGCTTCTGGGTCGCTGACAAGCAGGACAAGCTCCCCGTGAAGAAGCCCGCCGGGGGAAAGGATGACTCCGATGATGACAACAGCCCCAGTATCAGGGTGTCAGGTGGCTCATCTTCAGCAGCCGAATTCCTCTCTTTCCTCTCCCGCCTTCGCTCCTGAACTTTCACTCTTAATTTCGTCGTCTTCATCCGACCACAAAGAAATAAAGATGCCCGGTTTCCTCTATCCTTGACCTCAATTCTCCAACATTTCTTGTAATCTCTAAGTGACTCGCACTCCAGTTTTCCTGGCCCGAAATTTTCGCTATCCTCTTCCGGGGTTTGGCGAACACGGCGGTCACCCTGAGGCAACACAGGTTTTCTTTCTCGAACGCATATTGAACTCACATCATTTATTTCCCCGCGATTCGCACGAAACAACAAACATTTATTTCACTCAGCCTGATTTCGCCCAAGAGAAACAGGCAGGGCATCGACACCGGCCTTGGTGAGGAAAGACGGCTGCTCTGCCAGGACCCTGTGATATGGGGAGGCGTTGACAGCCTCCGGGGCAGAGGGGCAAGGCGTCGGGTATTCCTCCTCATCGATCATCTTCCAATCGACGTTGCACTCCACCGGACCGCAGGGGAGCCCGTGGCAAAGACCCAGCAAGTGACAGAATCCCGCAAAATCGCGCTCCGGGCGATCCAACTCGACACCTTTGCGAGAGTAGAGGAAGACCATCAAGAAAAATCCAGCAGGGCGTCCGTCGTTGTTGAAGCGCATCAAGTTGTGAAAAACGACCCCATCGATGGACTGCATCTCTCTCCGAATGATATCGTCGAGAGCCTCCACCGGAGGAATCAGCGACTCCCTCCCGTACTCAAGCGTACTAAAAAAGGTCGCTCTGAACACGGGCATGATAGAGTCAAGGAAGGAATCAGGGAGAAAAAGGAATCCGGGAGCTCAGAAACGCTTGAGGTGCGGGCAAGACAAAGATGAGCCTGATTCGTGTAGTTCCATGATGCGAAACACTGTGATAGATCACGTGTATCCTGAGGTTCCGAAACGGGAGAATAAGGTTGCTGAAACAGTGAAAATTAAAAATATCTTTCCTATTTCGGTCCAGACAATTATCGTTGATTGCTTGGCTACGATCACGCCCGCGTATTAATATCGCCACCCATCTGGCCAGAGATCTTTGGACCATCCAGAGATTCTACCTTTTTTCGCCGCCGCCCCCTGCAACACGTGTGTCAGACAAATATTCCCACCCCGACTTCCCCGGCACCCTTTTGGTTCCACTCGTCTGCGAACTTATTTCACTTTGGCTGCGACCTTAATGATGTCGCCCCTTTCGCTCGGCTTCCTGGCAGCCTATTTCTTCTTGAACACCGTCCTGCTCGTCTGTGGTATCGCGGGGCTATGCATCCGCCGCCGGCATCGTGTGCTCCGGTATCGCAACCTGCCGAGCCTGTTCTGCTGTGTGATCTTCCTCTATGTGCTCTCCGTGGTCGAGACCGCCAGCATGATCTGGGGGAGCGCGCCCGTGTGTGAACTAATCAGCGCCCTCTTTGCCGTGATGCCCATGTTCACCCTTCATTTTCCTTTCTTATCACCCCTAGTCTTGGTCCAGGCGCATGGCTACCAGAGTGTCTCTCAGGCACCTGATGGTGTGCAACCCTCACCTCTTGAACAGTGGTCTCCTGGGCTGAGGGTGGCGTGGCGTATCCATAAGCACCCCTCGATTCGCGCTGTCACCGCGCTTCTCGTGGGTCTCCTCACCGTGGGTATCTACCTCGGGATGCGCTTCGGTACTTCGCTGCTGCCTGCCACCGAGCACAGCGTCCGCGTTGATGACAATTCGACCGCTTTGTTAGATCTTGCTGACTGCAATCACACCGCGATCTTCGCAATGGCCATCAGCACCCTGGTGCTGACCCTGACCTTCTACTTCTTTGTGCGCCTCTGGTGGGTGCGCGACCCCTTCTTTCTCCGCTTCGAGATCTACGCCACAGCCTTGATCGGCAGCCCGCAGGCCATTGTCGTGACCTGTATTTACGCCTTTGGTCCCAGCATCCTGCCTGCGTGGTTCGACTACAGGGGGGTGTGGGTCTTCCTGCCCTCGGTCTTTGTCAACCTCCTCTTTCCGCTCTGCCTCACCCACGACCCGTTCATGGTCTGGCTCCAGAGGTATACGCATCGCGCAGACTTCCTCGAAGCCACTCATGAGGAGACCGTCATGGAGCGCTGCAACATGCTCGCCAGGAACTCCGTCAATCTCTTCCACGCAATCTTGGACAACCAGGTCCTTCTTGACGCCTTCATTGCCTACTCCAAGGAGCAGTGGTGCAGCGAAAACATTTTGTTCTACGAGGGTGTTCGCCACTTCAAATTCCACAATTTCGCTTCCTCCGCGGGTGATAGACTCGTCGCGGCGCAGAAGATTTGGGATACTTACTTTGTCCGCGGCGCTGACCGGGAGATCAACATTGAGGACACCACCCGCGCTGACATCGAGTTCGCCATCAAAAAAGGCGATGTCTCTTCTGAGGTGTTCACTCACGCGCAGACCAACATCTTCAAGCTCATGGAGTCCGACACCTTCGTCCGCTGGCGCAAGACAAAGTCATTCAAAGACGCTCTCGCTGAGGTTACTTCCAGCAAGCGCAAAAGCCACAGTCATTCGTCCGCCTCTGCAGACGGCGTTATTTTTTGAAGTCTCCATCCCCCTCCCCCTGTCTACCCTGTCTGCAATTTTTGTTCGGTGTCTCTTCTCACCCCCGTTTCTCACTCTGCGTGTGTTGTTTTCTGCTGTCCCTGATCACATAATAAACGCTCTCGTGGTCAATGTTGCCTAGTTTTTCGCAGCCTTGATAATCGCCTTCTGGAGGCCATCTCACACGATGAAAAACCTTGATTCCTCCGCCACATAACTCGCGCTGTTCTGATATCCCCAGGATTCGACCCCTCTTGATTGTATGAATCAGGTAATTATTGACAACCGGCTCCAATCGCCTGATAATCAAAACCGAACCTTTCGGGCCTGCTCCTCCCCTGTTCGCTCTTCACGACTTGCAAGTTTCGTTTACTAAGGTTCTTCAGCATTGAAAGAAAGGCGATGGACACCCCGGATTTGAGTGGCAGCCGTGGCGTGAATGACTCGGCGATCCTTATCGCCTCGCGCATCTCGCGGTCTTCGTACGCCTTGAAGTTGGTAGCCTTCCGCCTCTCTGAGCATCTCTGTTCTTCGCCTCGCGGTGCGCTGCACGACTTTGCCGCCCTGGCTGGGAGCCTTGCAAAAATAGAGGACCTCCGCCGCCTCCTGCAGACCGCCGTCACCGCGGAATGCATCGCTGATCCTGGGTTTGGGCTGGGGAGTGCCTCTGGCTCAGAAATGTGCTCGTGCCTCGAGGCGCAGCCGCCTATATTGGACTTCTTCCTTCACCATCGCGTCGAAGCCCAGCACGCGTCCAGGATTCTAGACTCTGGGCCTGCCCTGAAGGGCTTCGTGGCGGGCTACACCGCGCCCTTCTCCATTTATGGCCCGAAATCTACCCTGTTGCTGCTGAGCTCCCTCAGCAAGCTCATGGTCACCTGTCTCCCCGTGTACGACTTCCTGGTGTACCTCCTGATCGCTGGGGACGGGGGCCTGCCCAAGTTCTGGAGCCTCCTGCCCGCGGTGTTCTCCGCGCATGACTGCAAACCGTATCTGAGGCATTGCAGGCTCACGCGGAACCTCACGGACTTCTACGACAACGACCTTCCCTGGGATGAGTTCAGGGTTCTTGGGTCCAGTCCCCGGCTCTCGCAGGGCTTCCTGTATCTTAGGGTGATGAAGGGCGAGCTTCGCCAGGACTGGCAGGACGGGCAGTGGCTCGATGCCATCAGCGCCTACAATCACGCGAGGATTGACCTGCTGTGCAGGGATGTCCTCGAGAGCCTCTTTCCCGGCTACGTCTCCCAGTTCGAGGACGAATTTGCCCGACGCGGCGACGGTGCCGCCAATATTGGGACCAAGGCGACCGCGACCACCAGCACACATCGCAAGCCGATGAGGACTGACCCTGGGCTGCTGAAGAAGAGCACAGAGATGCTGTCCATGGAGCCGATGACGCCGGCTGCCCGTCACTACCCACCGGAGGGGAGCATCCCCATCTACAATCCCGCGTACTATCCGGGCGACACCCAAGCCATATCGCCTATTGGCGCGATGAGATTCGCCACCCTCAGTTCCTCGCCACCCTCCGCTCCCGCCCTGCATCCTGTCCTTTGACGGAAGCCTTACTGTTGAGACCTCTTCTGTGAAGAAAGGGAATTTTAAATATGAGTGACAAAATCTAGTCTGAGTGCTGTTGTTTTAAATTCATTCTTCTGCCTACAAACAAAAGTTAACAACAGGACAAGTTTGAAATGTCAGCGCGAGGAATCTGAAGGCAGGCTCTGAGTCCCTTGAGGGAACATTTTGCCCTGAGGTGTCGAAGACCAGGTGGCAGAGGGCCATTTGGAGCTCCATCGGGAGTTTTCGGGTCATGGTGAAGAATCTGACTGATTTCAGGGCGGACAAAGAGTGCAGGACGGGCAAAGAGTGCGCGACGGGCAAAGAGAGCAGGGCGGGCAAAGAGTGCAGGTCGGGCGAAGAGTACAGGGCGGGCGAAGAGTACAGGGCGGGCGAAGAGCGCAGGGAACGCGAAGGATCCGGCTTGAGGGTCAAAAAATTGTCGCAGAGGAAGACCACGCACGCGAAGAGTTGGGCCGCCAGGGCATCAGGTAGTCGAAGTTCCAGCCGCGCCCTGAATCTCGCTTGTGGAGGGCAGCGCAGGATGTCCTCCATCAGCAGAGATGTCCGCGTTGAACCACCCGTCCTGGCAGCCTCCAGGGGACTGGTCTCGACCTTGTAGTCCCGCCCGGGCTTGGTCCAGTCGAAGTCCCTCCCGCTTGCCACCATGTGTAGAAGCATCTCGTAGCTCCCCTCATGACAGGCTGACCAGACTGGACTCCAACCGTCGAGATCGCAGATGTTGACGTCGACACGGGGATCGGCCAGCAGGAGATCCATCACCTCCCCCCTTTGGTTGGCGCAGGCAATCAAGAGAGAGGTGCTCCCGCCACTTGTGACTCGGTTCACGTCGATTCTGGGGTGGCGCAGCAGAAAGCGAATCACCTCGATGTCACCCTGTTCAGCGGAATAGTGAAGTAATGTCCAACAATTTCCCCAAGGGGGGTGATTGACGTACTCCGGTGGATTCTCCTCCAGGCGCTTTTGAATCGCCAACAGGCGCTTGCGTGACCGAGCCGGGATCTCGTGGCCAAACATCTCCTGTTTCTCGCAAAAAGGGTCTCAGAGGAGAACATCACCTTGGGAAAAAACATGATTTCGTCATCTGCGGCGACAGACAATTATCATGTATCAACGATGTCAAGTCAAGTAATATCAGGATAATTGGGCTTCGGTCGCTCATAAGTATCTGCGTGTCTTGGAGCTTGCTACCCCAATCAGCATCCGCGGCACTTCAAGTTCATCTTCTCTTTCCAAACGAGAACAGTCAACAGAGTCAATGAATCCCGACGCAGTGTTCGAGTGCACATCGGAGGCGCGTTGCTACTATCACGCGGTGGCCGCAAGTAATGCCACTTTTAAGAAAGATATTGACCTCTGGCTGTCTGACCTCCAGGCTTGTCTGGACCCCAAGAAGGCGAAGGTGATACTGCTAGGCTCTCGTCCTGCTGACTGGAAGGGCAAGGATGTTTTCACCTGTCACATCCAGAGCCACGTGGCTGTGGCCGTGAGTTGCCTGGACCCCGACTATCAGTTTGAGGCCTTGGAGCTTGGAAAGGCCTTCGTCCGCCATGAACTGATGACGGACGTGGCCCCTGGCAGGCTAGGGGAGGGAAGCTTCTTTTCTGGTGTCGCAGAGCTTCGTGGAATCCCATTCTTGGTCCTCAAGGGCGTGCGTCGGTTGGCGCATATCTCTGGTCAACACGTCATTGCCTTCTGCACCCCTTTGGTAGTGGCCACTACACAGGCCAAGTATCTTACCAAATACTGGAAGTCGAGAGAAGCGCATGGTTTGGACCAGATCATGGCCCACTCCCTCTCCACAGGCGACGCCTACGACGAGGCAGATGAGATGGCTGCATTCTACTTGGCTGACGAAATCAAGTTCCTCGCCGATGTCTTCGCTTGATGTCCTTGCCTCACGATTTTCAGGGGTTGATCTTTTGGTGCCAATCTTGTCCAAAATAAATGTCGCTTCTTGTCAATGATAATAGAGTCCACATCAAATAAATTTGTCTTATCCACTATCTTGCGCTGATTCGGAACGAAGACGTCGCTGTAAAGCACATCATAAGATGTACCGGATCGATAGAATGGCAATTGTTGATGCCATGATCTTCGGGAGCCAAGAAGATGAAGGGGTGAGGAAGTGATAATGATTTGAAACAGTTTATTCGATTCCAAGATACGACAAGCAGAAAGCGATGATCAGAGAAATCATGCGAAGTATCAGGGGTTCGGATATCCCAGAGTCTCCCTGGCCAGATCGCGCGCCTTCAGTGGTCCCTGAGTGACGTAGGCGCCAAGAAATTGCAAAGCGGACTTCAGGTCAATGATGTACTTGGAGTCGGGGGACCGATAGATGGCGTCTTCCTGCCTGAAGGTGTTGAATGCGGCAAGTTCAGCCTGGGGCATGTCGATCCCTTTCCCAGAGGCCAGGTACCACACCAGGCGATCGCGCAGGCGGAAATCGCAGAGCAACTCCAGGCCGGCCTTCGGCAGCAGCCGGCACCTATCATGCTCCAGGAGGAGGAAGAACTTCTGCTCGCTGAGACTGCGGGCCTCCGCGGCAAGCCATGTTTTGGGGAAAGGGAGGCAGTCGATGGCGCTGTGATTGTTCAGACGACGATTAACGACCTCCGCAGGCAGGGTGTCCAGCGCCACACAGAGTTCCTCCACAGTGGTCGCCTCGTCCAGCACCAGCGTGTGCATATGTTCCTGCCCGTACACTTCCCCCGCATCCTCCCCAGCGTCCTCCCCAGCCTTCGATGTCGAATCACTCATCAGTCACTATCTCGTTGTCAACGTTCAAAAGATGCAAAAAATGTAAAAGATGCAAAAAATGTAAAAGAATGCAAGGGTTAGGATCGAATTTTGGCGCAACTGATATCACTTCGGTGGTGATGGGGGGAATGACAAATGTGGTTGGAAGAAATAGGGGACGCGAAAAAATATATCAATGATATTCACAGAGGGCGATAGCAACGATAATCACCATCGAATCAGAATCAAGATCAATTATCAACTATTGAGGATCGCACGTGATATCACGGAAGGCCAATTCGAGCAGATGACCGCTGACGATGTCGCCCGCAAGCCCGTGCCGCTTTCGGCTGACAAGCATCTGAAGCTCCAGCGGAAGCCTGGCGCAGAGCAGATAAAATCGACCCCGCCCAAGGCCATCGCAGTCGCAGTTGCAGAGGTTTTGGGGCTTGACGGAGAGGTAGTCATCGGAGACCAGGACGATGGCGGCGCAGTCGTGAGCCGCGTCGCGCGCGCCAAAACCCATAGACCGGCGGAGTGTTGCGCGCGTCTCGCGGGGTGCCCTCTCGTAGCTCTCGAGAAGAGAAAGCGTCTCTGACGGGGCATTCACCTCCCTTGTCCTCATCAGCGCCGTCACCTCACGCACGCCGCGAGGGCTGCTCTGGATTTTCTTCGCGTGGATGTCGATTGCGCCAACTTGGTGGAAAGCCAGAAGGTAGCGGATTGTTTCGCCTTGCCTCGGGTCCTCCGCCACGGCGATGAGGGGTGTCACCCCCAGAACGTCGGGGATATTGGGATCCGCATGACCCACTTCACAGAGCTCGCGCACGATGTCGACGTGGCCACAGTCACAGGCGATCTTCAGCGGGGTCCTGCCATTGCTCGCGGGCCTGTTCACGTCAAGCTCCGGGTACGACAGGAGCACGCGGACATTCTCGATACAGTTCCAGAAACAAGCCCGAAACAGAAGGGTGTCCTCAATGGCATCAAAGACCGCGTTGATGACCCTCCCTCGCTCCGCAGATGACAGGGCGCCCATCAGGGTCCGGAAGGTTCCGCCATCCCTAGAGGCCTCGTACCACAGCGCTTCATGAACAACCAGACAATACCGGATGTTGGCTGGGTATGATAACTCTGTCCCCATCATCCAGCAGCAGAGAGATCCAGAAAGAAAACAGTGAGGTAGGTGGGTCTCGGAAAATTTATTGCGACAAAATCATACAGCGATGGCAAAACACCATCAGAAGGGAAAGGCATCTTCCTCGGGCGAGTAAGAGAGATAGGTGGTGGAGGACTTGGCCACACGACCTGCAGAACGCCTGGCTGTCGTGGAAGGCATCTGTGCGATTGCTGAAGTGACAGCAGGGACAGATAACGGCGCAGGTGCAGGTACAATGGTAGGTGCAAAGAGGGGTGAAGATGACGAGGCGCTAATAGGCACGCTGATGGGGGCTGAGGCGCCTGCGAACAAAGGCGATGACGTGGCCAAGAATGGCTCAGAGATCAACGTAGCCGCCGGTGTGGGCGCCAAGAGGGTGATGTGTGGTGCGGCCTCGGGTGAGGAGTACGGGAGATCGGAGGGGAGTCCCGTGTATGGGAACTCAGGGGACCCAGATCGGACGAAAACCTCTGGCTCTTGAGTCCCCGACACCGCCTCTAAGCCCGGAGGATTGGCCTCCTCATAGGTGCGCTTCCGAGGCGCAGAAGACGAAGACGACGCTGTAGCCTCCTCGGAGAATGGGAGAGCGAGAGGTTCCACCTCAGGGCGACGCAATAAAGAGCCCGGAATAAACGCCGCAGGAAGAGGAGAAGGGGCAGGAAGAGGACAAGGGGCAGGAAGAGGAGAAGGGGCAGGAAGAGGAGAAGGGGCAGGAAGAGGAGAAGGGGCGGGAAGAGAACTGGGCGCCGGAGGCTTGAAAAAGACCAGTCTTCCCAGCGCAGAGTTCACTGGGAGGCGGCTCTGTGAGGGAGCCTGGACCGGCGAGGGCTTGACCGCCCCGGGGTAAATTGGGGTGGCAGAGGTTGGCACTGTGCTGGCGGCGACTCCGCCGACAGCCGCGCGCTGCTCTGACAGTTTCTGCAGCAATGCCCGTCGCTCTTCAGAAGTCGGCACCGGCCGAGCAGCGTTTGTCGCCGTGGTACCAAGTGCAGGCGCCCGGGCAGCAGGGGTCATGAGATAAGAGAGTTGGAGGCCCCCAGGTGAGAGTGGCAGTTGGTTGGCGACCGCAAGTGGCACCCGGCCACGGTATCCCGCTGCTGTTGGCGCGGGCGCGGCCATGGTGCGTCCCGCAGGTGTCGGAATAGGCACCGGAACAGCCGCAGGGCGCGGGGCCGCCCTTGCCACCACTCGCTCAATCCGCGGCGGGGCTATAGGGGCCACGGCAGCAAAGGCAGGCAGAATTGGCACGCCCAGAAGCGCTTGCGGAGCGCTCAGAGGCTGTTGGGCAGGTTGGAGAGGCTGGAGAGGCTGTTGTGCTGGTTGGAGAGGCTGGGGAGGTTGAAGTGGCTGGAGAGGCGCCGCTGGGTAGAGGGCGGCGAGAATGGCCGGATTGGTGACCTGGTAGGGTAAAAGCGCTGGAAGAACGTCGGCAACGGGGGGCACGCCTGGCGCGAGTTCCTGGGCGACCCTCGGTCTGGCGCCAACATTGATAGTGAGGTTCGGGTCTGAGGCGGCCAGGTTGCGCAGGTCGCCCTGCAGCACATTCCTGGTCCTCAGGGTCGGCGCGTAGTACCTCGTTAGGATCCAGCCGTAGAACTGCGGGGAGGGACCACGGAGTCGGGGCTGACCGGGGGTGAGCGGCTGCCCGGGGACCCACACCCGCGCCAGCAGCAAGCCCGTCTGGGGGAAGAAGAAGGCGGTCACCTCCGGGGGCACCACGAGGTCGGCGCGCAGGTTGAGATTGAACATTGACGCCCGGTCACCAAGATCAGGAATCCCGTCGGGGAAGATCACCCCATTCTCGTCACGAGGACCAGGGATTTCCTGAGGACCTGGAAGCGGTGCCGCTTGAATGACCGGGGCCGGGGGCTGCTTGGCACCAGGGGCGCGAGGGGCACGGGGTGCCCGCGGCCCACGGGGCTGACCGCGACCGCTGCCCTGGCCTGGCCCCTGATTTGCTCCGGGGACTGCTGCCCGTGCTGCCCCTGCTGCCCCTGCTGCCGCTGCTGTTGCTGCTGCTGCTATCGCCCGGCGGGAGGGAGCGACGGGGAGGGCGCTGAAGGGGAGCGTACCCGGGGCCTCGACGATGCCGATCAGGCGGTTTCTCTCGGTGGTGATCTCCGACAGCCAGAACTCCATGGCGCCCTGCGGCGCCACTGACGCCGCCTGGGCCAGGACATCGATGTTGTAGGGCTGCCTCGCCAGGAGCGCCTCGTTCACCAAGAAGTCCCCGTATCTCATTGCCCGCCCGCCCATCCCCGACCCAGGCGACGAAGACGACGACGAAGATGACGACGACGAAGATGACGATGGAGAGGTGGAAGATGACGAGGCAGTCTGAAAGGAGAAGGGGAGGAGAAAGTCGAAGGTGGCGGGAACGCGGACTTCCTGGGTGAGGGTGGTGTAGAGACGCTGCAGCGAGGCGGTGAGGTTCCAGTTGGGGCCGGAGTTGTGGCGGAGGTAGTCAATAAACGCCAGGAGCCGGTCTCCGCCGACGTCCCTGGCAAGGGCCTGCTGGGCCACGAGCCCGGGCAGGTTCGCGGGGGTAATGACACCGCGGGACAGTTGGTCCCGGAAGGTGGCGATCGCCGCCAGGCTCGCGGCCGAGGTGCCGCCGAGGAGTCGCGCCCTGGCCTCCCACGCCCTCAACGGGTCCGCCCTGGCCTGCACCGCCCTGGCGAACCCCTGCTGAAGAGGTCCGGTGACCCTGGCCGCGGCGGCCTGAATCTCAGCCAGCCTGGCAGCCTTGTCCTCAGGAGTCTCAGGAGTCTCAGGACCCCTCGGGCGCTTCCTGGGCTTCCCCTTATCAGCCTCTTCCTCTTCCTCTTCCCCGCCGCCACCTCCACCGCCACCTCCGCCATCCTCTTTCTCCTCCTCGGCATCACCAGCGGGTCCCTCGCCCACAACCTCAACAGGCTGAGGCAGGGGTTCGTTGACGAACAGCCTCCCGCTCCAGGTAACAGGCCTCTGGGGACTGCGATCAAGCGTTTCAGAGATGGCGCTGCGCTCCCCTGCGGTCAGGATGTCACGGCGATAGGGGAGGCCAAACTCGGCCTGACGCAGGCCCAGCAGTGGCGTGTAGGCGATGGGGACCCCGTCGTTGTCCAGCGGGACCTGGTCCGCGAACTCCCGCTGGAGAGGCGCCAACTCCTCTGCAGACAGAGGTGGCTGCGGCTGTGCGTTCTCGATGGTGGCCCGGTTCGTGACCAGCCCGCTAGGGGTCAGAGCGGACAGCACCTCTCTCAGGAGCCAGGGGACTGGGGTGAGCCCGCCAAGGTAGAAGATCCCGGCCCCAGAGTCAGCGACAGGCTCCGAGGTGAGCGACTGCACCAGGGGTAGTTGGGCCGACGAGGGCGCTTCCCCAATTGGGGCGGCATCGAAGCGCTCCCTGGCAAGAAAGTACGAACGCAGCCGGAGCCTGTCCTCTTCATCAGTTGGCAGGTTTGCGGGGAGCACAAACCGCACATCGAGGGCGGTGATGGGGGGTGGCACCACCTCGCGCAGAGACCCGGCCGTGAAGGATCCCCCTGGGGGTGTCACCTGGGTGAAGAAGGGCGAGAGAAGAAGCGGCCCGTCGTAGCCCGCAAGGGCGGGGATCATGAGCGCAGTCAGCAGGTAGCGCTCCGGCACCTCGAGCGTGATCAGCGCGTAGGCCCCCTCGAAGTAGTCCAGGGTGAAGTAACCGCGGTTGGGCAGCGTCGCCTGAGAGTCGGCCAGGCGCCGGACACGCCTCACAACCTCCCTGCGCGAGACGTCACCAGCACGGGCGCCTCCGTCAGGCAGCGCCACCTGAAACTGCAGGTCGTAGTCGAAGATGGTGGCGTCCACACTCTCGCTCTGCTGCAGGGACGCCAGGCGGCCGCGGGTGGTGAGAAACAGCGTCCCCTGCGCGTCTGTCCGCAGAATGGAGACATACCGCTGCGTGACCTCCCACTGACTCTGGGCGCGGGCAAAGAGCGGGTGGGTCGGTGGCAGAATGACGGCCGGTTCGCGCCGAAACCGCTCAAACTCCGCAGGCCAGAACCGCTCGGTGTCGCTCAGAGGCGACGACACCACCAGGGGCATGGACAGCCCGAGCGGGACAGCCCTCGCCCGCTCAGGTCCCAGGTTGACGCCACCGTTGAGCAGGGGTGTGCCGTAGTGCAGGTGGTACGGCAGCGAGGCCTCCCTCACCCACTCAGTCAAGAGAGGGGCGCCCTGCCGCGCAGGGTCCGCGTGCGCAAGTGGCACACCGAGCGCCGTGGCTGCGCCAGAGGCTGTGTTGTCACGGAACCCTTCGATCCCCGCCTCATCCAGACGCACACCCACCACACCCAGATCATTGGCCACCACCTCGTTGGCAAGAGCCTGCCCTTGCCCCTGCACTTGTCCTTGCCTTTGTGTCTGCCCTGGAACGGCACTCCCCAGGTACGACTGGAGCGACATCCGCGTCTCTGTTCTATGTTGGCAACAGATGAAAGAGAAAAGATCCTCAAACTATGAGATGAAGATATGGTGAGGTACCAGGGATATCTTTTGCAACGAAGACGGATATCTTGATACCCGCACGCAGGAATGCTTTACCCCCACCTCGTCGTCTTTTTCACTGATGAGGGCTGATCACCCTCGTGATCAACATGAGGATCGCGGGATCGATGATAATCATCCCCAAAATAGAATGAAATATCATTGATTCAAGTTACGATCAGACTTTATTGCCAAGAACCGAAGAATCAAACTTGAATACAAAGATGATCAACATTTTTCAGGATTTCTCGGGCGCGCCGTCGTCAGCCAACATGCAGGCCCACTCACAGCAGACGGGATCCCGCGCAATGCACTCCAGATAGGCCTGCCGACCGTCTGTCCGGGTCCAGATATACCCATCTCTATGATGCTCGGAGTACGGAGGCTTCAGCGGTAACTTGCGGAATTGCTCATCCGTGAACACAGCCATCTTCCCATCCATCTGCTCAAAACGCACGCGATGAACCTGTCCCGGCATCATGAAGTTCAAGTGATATCACCACCCCAGGACTATGATCCGCGAACAGAAGCGATCAAATCAGGTTGATCAGAGAGGGGATCGCAGAATTCAGTGTCGATCAAAGATATTGGCTTGCGCACATTCCCCGCTGTGTCACCTCCCTGCAGTTATATCCAAACGAACGTCTATCCATGATAATGATAATGATTCACAATATCTCGATGACGCCCCGATTATCTGATGACATTTCCGATCATGATTTTCCTGAACCGTGACGAACTCTGATGTGTTCAAGATGCGAAGATCACGAGTCGAATCGTTGTTCTTTCATCTCTCATGTGGCCCTTGTTCGCGATATCTTCACCAAACTAAGATTCCAGTCACTGATGGTGTGCAAAGCACGCACTTGGCGAACTTGATGTGCGGTAACAGGTGGCGAACGGTGATATCTTTCCTCCTCCATCACTTCTCTTTTTTTGCTGGCTTGTCATGAGCCAAGTTCTGAGCCTGGTGAGCAAGGCGTGCGAGGAGATGGCTGGGCGGCCGTCACCTTCTGGGGGCGCTGGGGACCTGCAGCGCGCTCTGGCCGCCTTCATCCGCCAACTGCCTGCGGACGAGATTCCGTTCGACCACAGCGCATCTTTTTACATTGACGTCTGTGAGGTTAACAAGTTTGCCGATCCCGGGGTGGTTTTTAGAAGTTGGTTTGCCGAGGGTGAGGTCCCCGTCTTCCTGCCGTGCCACATCTTAACATGCTGGCGCAAGTTGATGACGCTCGATGTGCCGCAGATGTTCTTCGGCAGGGAGGAAGGCTCAGAGCTTCAGCGGGCGCTCAATGGCCTCTTCAAGCAGACGGGTGACCTGATCGTCGCCAGCCTGCTGCCCCTCTTCCAGGATGCCCTGCTGTCCGGTGCCTTCTCCGCAAGCGCGGCGGGCGTCATCACGCTCACGTTCCCCGAGAAGATGCCGAAGATTGGGAAGCGCGACTTCGCGCCCTGGCACGCCCTCATCTTTGAGCAGTGGTTGACTACCCAGGGTCTCCTGAAGCACTCCGCAACCCCCAGGATGACTGCCCGCACCATCTACTTCGGCTTGCCCCAGGGTGACATGCCCTCCAATTTCAGGGCCTTCCAGCCCCTCCCCACTGACGTCAAAGATCAGGAGGTCGCTTCATGCTGGCAATCGTGTGCTGCTGTGCGTCATGTGAATAAGGTGTTCTGGCGCTGGTTTTTCCCTGGTGTCCGACGCTGATCACTCCAAAGAATCATTATCAATCCTTGTCCCTGCATTGCAAGAAAGAACTATGTGGAATTTATTTCGCCGGAAGATATGATGCATGTTGCAATGTGATTTTTGTTCAGCAGCATGTTCAGGGATAGGTTGAGGCCAGGTCAGGGGAAGGGCATCAGGGGAAGGGCATCAGGGGAAGGGCATCAGGTAAATGGCATCAAAACGGAGAGCCCGCCGTAGTGCGGGGGAATGTGGGGTGCGGGCTGTGCAGGCGGATTCAGAGGATTGGCAGATGTTGCTGAGTTGGGCGGGTGGAAGGCGAAAATCGGGGAGGGGAAAGGGGACTGAGACGCTTCCTGATCCTGGCTTCCATCGTCGCCCTGCGTGCTGGTTGCAGGTATGGCGGCCAGTGGGATCTGCTGCGCCCGGCCCAGAGCCGCGGCGTCGACGTAGTAAGGCGTGCGCCCCTGGCGCATGAGGCCGCCGGGCACGATCTGCCCTTTTTTGTTGCGGACGGTGACGTCATCGATGTTCTCGAACACCAGGCCCGGCTGCGCGCGGGCGTAGATGCCCTCGAACTGGAGCGGGGTAGAGGACCGGAAAGAGTTGATGGTGAGTTGCACGAGCGGCGTAGGGATGTTCTTCCAGACCAGCGCGGTGCTCGAGCCGTCCGGTTCCTTCTCCACCGCGTTGGGCGACCTGTGATTCAACTGCGCCCTAATGGCGGTGGGTGAGGGCGCCACCACCGCGGTCACGTCTAGGTGTTGCGTCATCGCCAGATTAGTCGACCCGATCTTCGTGGGATCGGAAAAAATTACTGTGAACAACCAAGATAGGCCAATGATGATCAAAATCACCACGAGAGCGACCAGGATCTGAGCCCAGGGGCCAAAGGGCTTCCTCGTCGTCTGCGCGGAGGCAGCCTTGTTTTCGCGACCGGCCTCAAGTTCGTTCTGGAGGATTTTGTCGAGCCGCTCCTCTTCATACTCATCCTGCGCGGTGTACGGCCCGCGGGTCGCTGCGATTGTCGCGGTCGCCGGGTCCTCTGTGGTTGACGTCGACTGGCTCATCGTTGCTCTCCAGCGACATCTTGTTTAACATTTCCCTCATGGAAAGAATCCTGACACACCCCCAATAAAAGGAACCGCGAGATCCCGCCCTCACCGAGCCATGTCTATCAGTGCCTGGAGCCTACCCCTCCAAGGGGAACTCCCTGCAGCCGCCAAAATCTTGGCCATAGACGACAGGCAGTCGATGCGAGCGACTACGATCATGGGGCAGGTCGCGGATCCGCCAGCAGGGCAACCACATGAACTGCCTGACCCCGGCGCAAATCAATTGATGCCCCTCGTCAGGGAGCAAGAACTGAACATCATCCCGTTGCCCGTGACTCAAACACAGCACCAGGCTCAAAAGCAGGGCCAGAGGCCGGCACCGAATGAACAGAGACGGAGGAATCAGGCTTTATTGAGGGCGCAAGATACACTGAACTCAAATGTGGTCGCGGGAGCCGTGAACACCCCCGAAGCGCCGCCTGGAATGCGTCAGGACACCGGAACCGGGGAGGGGACCGACACCAGCGGCGGCACCGGCAACATTTGGAGGTGGTTGATTCCGGTCTTGTTGGTGAGCGTCCTGCTGGCGGCGCTGGCCGGGGTCTTCTTCGTACTTGCTGCCCAACGCAAATAGGTACAACATCGTGATCACCGCGACGAAGATGGCTGGCCCCATCTGTTTTCCCTCCAAAGCAGCAAAGGAAGCGAGATAATCGGCAGTTGTTTAAGTCCTGTACACCATCATTTTTCTTATAAGCACAAATTCACAAAGATACAACATATACAGTGGAAAAGCAAAACAAAGCGACAACACCCAGAGAAAGCGATTAACTACAGACGACTCCATCTCCGGCTCCGTGAACCAGTTCCTCCCAGACCTTCGTAACCTTCGTGACCTCGATGAAGTTCACGTGGCTCATAGCCAGCGGCAGGGATCTCGGAGACATCAACGACACAAAAAGAGAGAGGGCAACGAACACTCCGCCTATGAGACTGCCATGAACACGAAGACAAACGACTAAACCCACGAACCATCAACCTATAAAAAACGACGGAATCGACAAAAGCCGATGTCAAACTCCGCTTAGACGAAGACAACTCCGAAACGTCCCTCAGGGGAGGAGACGACGAAAGGGTGGAAAGAGAGGACTGTCACCAAAAGGACATCCACTTCCACAAGTTTCTGAGGAGGAGAGAAGTGCTTTGTGTCTACGTCCCAAGGGAAGCCGGAGGACAGATCAAGCTCGCCATTCCGACCAAGATGAGCGACATTCTCGACGCCGACTTCTTGGTTGTCCAGGGGAACGATGACACTTGGAGTCCGACACTTGTGCAAACTACACCTACAAATTGCCCCCTATGACTCAAGGTCGCCTCCAGAGAGATCAACCTTCCTCCGCCGACGTCTCGCCTCACAATCCCGAACGGAGATTGCGACGTTGCTAGAAAGATTCACCGCCGATCCAAAGAAGACACGTCATGAAGAGCGTTTGAAGCTTGGACGGCCGCACGCGCTTGCTGCTGAACGCTTTGTCTTGATCGTCTCGCTGTGCGACGGCCATCTCAAACTCAACGAAGGAAGGCTCAGACCAAAAAGACAATCCCTAAAATTTTCAGTTCGCGGCCGGAGCCACAACTGACGCCTTGAAGTCACCGTTATCACCTCCAACGCCGCCATCCCTGAGATCTTATGGTGAACGTCTATTCGCCTCACCAGCATGAAGAACCGAAGGCGGAGCAGTAAGCTCGTCGTGATCTTCTCAAGCTACTCGACACCATCCCTTGCCTCAAGTGCATGAAAATTCCGGGCCCGAGTACTGCGTCACGATAGGCTACCTAACCCTTTGAGCAAATTCTAAAAGCACTTATAAGTCACCGGTTTTGCGACATTGAAGTACAGCCGCAACCGCTTGATTTCATACTGCGAAAGAAGCCCACCAAGGTCTCGCCCGAATTTCGCATGTACAACAACAACACCGGGGATAAAGGCAGAAAAAAAGAAACCCTACAACAACTGGCGCCGGTGGAATGCATCTACCAATGGACGTCTTGAAGTGATTAAGTGGCTTATCGCCAGCGGGAAAAACCCCGGCAAAGAATATCCCGCCATTCAAGGAACCAGAAGGAAGTACGACATACAGGCGGTAACGACTCCTAAAATTACCAATACCTCCAAAAAGGTCCCGAACGCCATCTTCTTCCCTCAAAAAGAATTCATCAGGTACCGACTTGCTCAAGACCACACCATAGTCTCATCGGGAGGGACAAGAACGCGGATAGGAACCAATTGCACATCACCTTGAACTACGCGCAGGGACGGGAGCCCTCGGAGCGGTTTGAGCGAGGCTTCTGGACACGCGAACGCAAACACTAACTGCAATGTCCCCCTAGTACGACCTCAAGTATCCCCTCAGGGCACTCTGCAGGATTACTTGAAAACGACGCGTCAAAATCACGGCAACAAAGGAATCGCTAACACCTAAAAGCATCCAACGCTCCCGTTGTCATAGAGGCGGTGCTCCTCAGGAGTAGCAAACAACGAGCCGGGAGGTAGCATTTAGGGACTGGGGTGAAACGAGGCTCCAGGACGACGGCCCGACGTGCTTGATCGGCCTCCCGGTCTTGGAGAGAGACGGAGATGGGGTGAACGAGATGCGCACGCCTATCTTGGGGTCAACGACGCCATCGCCGAGGCTGATGTCTTTAAGGGTGGCGCGGGCATCGACCCTGCGCTGTGTCATGGGGTCGAGCCTGAAGAAAACCTTCCTCTCGACACACCAGATCATCATCATCAGATTGCTCACCTCGCAGAAGAACCAGTCGCTATCATCCTCCGCCGGGATGGGGTACTCTACAAACGTCATTGATCGAAGGGGAGTGGAGGGGGAGTGTCTGCTGGTCGAGAAATTGGGGAACAACTAACTGCGAAATGTCAGTGGGTATTTATAGACACGGAATGACGACATCATGATTTCAGGATAAAATCACAATCTATTACCTATGATAGAAAATCATGGGATAGTTCGGGACCGGCGGCTTGCAATGGTCCTGATGTAATATCTAGTGATTCGAGCACGATGTCGTCGTCTTCTTTGTTATCATCATCGCCTGCTGATGATCACGCCATCGCAGAATGTGTCGTAACAACCCTGTCTTCAATATCTGCGATCGAAGACGCTGAGCATACACTCGCCACGGCCGACATTGTGACTCCCGGGGCTGCTGATTTGATCGGGTCTACAATCCACGAGGCCAATGATGCGCTGGAAAAGGAATTTCTGCCAATTTTCCAGGCCTTCTTTCTTGCGAGGGCGACCTTCAATGGAAAAAGGCTTCGTCAGGGCATCGCTCTATCTAAGAGGGAACTCCACTTCGGCGCCAGGATTGAGGCCTTCCTTGACCTCACACAGCGCCTGTCTGGGAGCGCGAAGCTAGAGGCCGCCGTCGCCAACACGTCGTTGGTTAAGGCCGTCGCCGCCTACCTCCAGTCCAACTTCACTATCGTGCCGTGATATTTGTTTTCATCGATCATTCCGAATAAAATGTCTTCCTCAAGTGCTCATCGTAAATCCCAAAATCATTCCACTTGGCGCTTTCGTGTCCGAGGAGTGGGTCCCCCGGAGGAAGGCCCCTGAAGCACGCGCCGGAGGGTTGGGTTCAGGACGTTGGCCAGCACCAGATGCGCGGTGACCTCTTGGCAGAGTTGGGCCTTGGTTGCATTGAACGCGACCTGAAGGCCCAGTTCCCGGGCGGCCTCGAATAGGGACCTCCTGTTCGCCGGCTGCAGTTCGCTGTCGAGCGATGCGCATTCAGCCAGGAGCCGGTTTCTCTCATTTGGGTTAAGAGGAGTCACTTCGGGATTCAGGATGTCCTGCAGGATTTCGCCGCTGGTCAGAGTGGACGGGGAGGCAGTCATCAAATAGGCACTGGGTGCATTACGCGCAGCCGCCAGTTCCTGCCGGACGATCTCGAAAGGCTGCTGATAACTCCTCAGAGCAGGCGGGCGATTGCTTGAGGCTCGGAGAGATAAGGCCTCCGACAACACGGCTGAAACCTCGCGGGCCGACCGTCTGAAACCCGCCGCGTCATAAAATATTCCCCAGATGTCTTGAGGTACACTGACATCAAGTTTGGCAGCGATGGCCCTGGGCGGGGCAGTCGCGTCCTGGAGAATGCCCCCTTCGCCGTAGTTATTGATGACCAGCGTTCCCCGCGTTCCGCGGACCACCTTCCAGAATTCTGCCACCAGTGTCACAAATGCTGGTTGCCCGGAGGTGGGATTCCGGTAGAAGAGCGACCAACGGTACTTCGAATTGAAGCCTTCACCCCCAAATGGGGCAATAGACATCTCCGCTGTCGGAACCTCAATCGTGAAATCAGGATATCTGTAATCGCCAAAATCCTGCCCAGGCATGGCCCAGGTAACGGTTACATCCGTCACCGGAAATCTCACCGCGTCCATTTCGAACGTCTATTACCAAATGGTTCTCTGAAAATGGCGGTAAGAGAAGAAGACAATGACCTCCAAGATGTCATGCCCGTGTCGCAGCAACGAGGTGACTCACTCTTCGAAGTCTTCGAGACGAGGAATGAGGAAACACCAGAATTTTGAGAACGATGTCAGTATTCATTCTCGAGTTCCTGGAGGGCGACAGCGCGACGCTCTGGAGTTAACGTGTCAAGGAATGACAAGTCGTTTGCCCCAGGGCGACCCCCGGGGGGAACAACCTCGAATGGCTCTGTTACAGCCGCCCGATTACCCGCTTCCGCTGCGACCTGTGCGGGGGTCTGTGAGGAGGCCTGCGAGAATGGAGTGGGATTGCCCTGATTGGTGACCACAGTGGTGGCCGTCGTGGTGGCAGCAGTAGAAGCCGCTGTCCTCGAGGCGGGGGGCAGTGCGGCCACTGAAGGGGGCGTCGTCAATTTGGCGCCCTGCTTCTTCTTCCACCAATAATACAGCCCTGCCAGCAGGGCCCCGAGGAGCAGCAGGGCGAGGAGCAGCCACCACCACCAGTTGTTGGCTGCAGAATTGGGCGGGTTGTCAGGGTCCTCCGCCCCCGGATCACCGGGATTCACGGTGTCGGGCCGGGCGATGGGGGCCCCGGTAGTGAACGAGCCATATGGCCAGGGCCCGCACTTGCCACTGCCATCGTAGGGACAGTTGTCAATTGATGAGAAGGTGACGGCGGGGTCGGAGGCCACGTCGTTGTAGACGCTCTGGATGCTCTTCACGCAAACGCGGTCGACATCAGTGTGGACCATTGCCTCAACAGCGAAGGGGTGGGTGGTGGGGCAGACCAGAGTCTCCCTGCCGGTCTCGATGTCGCCCTGGTTGGTGATCCTCGCCGAGTGAGACTTGATCTGGGTCCAGAGATTGCGCGCGTGCTCCTGCTCCGGGGAAGGGGTCCACCCATTGTCACGGCACTGCTTTTCGTTCGTGTACCCGGTCAGCGATGAGGCGCCGCAGCAGTAACTGCGGGCTTCCTGCCCTGTCTGGGGCACGGTGGTCACCTTGACGCTTGGGGCATCACAGTAACAACTCGGCAAAGTGGTCCCTATTTGCGGGGTTGAGTGGTTTTGAACGACGGAATGAAGAGGCAAAATTGCTGGCGAGAGGCACTAACCATGGAGACAACTTTCCGCAGCGTAGTTGTAGTTGGGGTCATACCCCTGGCTGTTGGCTTGCTCGTTGCTCATGATGTCCGTGATGGTTGCTCAGTGATCCTCAATGATCTTCGATGATCCTTGATAGTTTAGTGTTCCGATCAACGACGACGGATCAAGTGGCAAGTTTAACGTGCGGCCTGTGATTTCATGAGCCCCTGATCATCGACAGATAGCAGCGACCCAGGATATCCACGCCATCTGCGTCTGTCTCCAATGAATCCCTCATCGATCTCGATCACATGAATCCAGATCACCGCGATCTCCGATCACCGATCGTTGATCACTGATCATCGATCGTTGATTGTTGATCGTTGATCTGCGAAAGAAACGAATGCGTCAGAGGGCGAGAGAGAAACACACGGATATTTCAAGTCACAATCTTTCCCATGATCACCTGATCGACGATGTAGACAGCCGATTCCGAAATATCTCGAATAACTATTAGAAATCGAAGATATTGCGGAAGTGTCGGGAATTGCCTGTTATAACTAGTCGAATGTGCCGTGATTTTAGATAGTGGTCAATCCGTCATCTGCCCGCCACTTGCTTCCTTGGTGATGTCTCCGAGGTGTTTGCATGACGCCGCCCACGACGGCAGTGCCGATGAGGTCCGTCTGTTCCTTGAGGCCGGCTATGACATCAACAGGCCCGACCACGATTTGCGAACCCCGCTTCACCTCGCTTGCCTCGCCGGTCGTCTCCCTGACGTTGTCGCTATGTTGCTCTCACACCCGCTGATAAATGTGAACGTGGCAGATCGGTGGAAGGCGAGTCCATTCATGCTCGCTGCGTGTTTCGGTCACGTCTGGGTGGTGCAGGTGCTGCTCCAGGATGATAGGGTGTTCTTCGACCAGCCCGATGAGACGGGATGCACTGGCTTCTGGTGGGCCGCCTACCATGACCGCGCTGCCGTCGTTGACGCCATCCTCGGCAGCGGACGGCCGATTCATGTCGAGAAGAGATGCGGGCAGCCACGCGAGACTGCCAGCCAGGTGGCCGCGCGCCGAGGGCACACTGAGGTCTCCAAGCTTCTCGCGACGTACACCCTGGCTCGGCGTTCTGCTACGTCTGCCAGTCAGTTGAGTCCTCACAGAATTATTCTGAAGCCTGTAAAGCCTGTAAAGCCTTTGAAGCCTTTGAAGCTTTTGAACCTCCCGAAGAGGTCGAGGCCGGTTGTTGTCTGTGATCCAGAGAAACAGGTGCCTGATAATGCCACCGTGATGAGCGAGATGGAGCATTCTGCTGACGACAACGAGTGCTGCGGGCTATCAGTTCGGGCGTGGGCGTGCCTTATCGGGAGCATCTTTATCGCCATTGCGCTTATCAGATACATCACCTGCCTGCTTGGCGATGACTCTGCGTCTTGTGTCTTCACCACCTTCTTGATTTTTTATTGAAGCTTGGAAGATGGACCAGAAGAAAATGTGATGACGAAATATTCCTCTTTCGAATCCGATTTCTGGATAACGACCCGATATCGCTGACACCAATGGTGATCCTGACTATCAGAGATACTCTGTCAGTCTCGCAGATTGTCTTCAAAACTGAGACGAATTCTCGCCCTTGCGGATTATCGTCGTTCCGTGATCTTGTTTTCCCTCTCCGCTGCTCCCGATCATACTGGTTATCGCCGCCATGTCCTTGTCCTTCACGTTGTCAGCGCGCAGTGCGGAGCAGGAGCGACTCAATGTAATGGCGCAGATATTGCGGGGCCTGCCATCCACGCTGCCTGGCTGGGTGAGGAATGTGGAGGCGCATGCCGGGAAGCTTCGGCAGTCGCCTGGACGCACGTCGATGCTCTCCGCCTTGCTCCATGATCCCGGCAGTCAGTGGGCCCTTGCTTTCAGGGGTCATGTGGACCTCGTCTTCGTCATCTGCAAGGTGTACCCAGCAGCCAGTGTCCCGAAGGCAAATCATGAGGCGTCCCTCGAGATTCTTCGCCAGTTGCCGTTCTCAGTTGCTGCCCTTGATGACCTGATAGAGTCCGGTACCGATGAGCCTGATGCCGTTGACGATCTTGATGAGATGGCGCGAAAGATGGCTGTCGATCTCAGGAAGTTGAGGACTAGGAGAAATGCCTCTTTGTGGAGGCAGGTGAGGAAGCTCAGGCGCATGAACGCGGAGATGAGAAGTTTCGTGGCGACATTTCGCGGCCACGCTGTCCTTGCCGTCGGGAGCTTGGCCGATGATGATCAAGCGGCCGATGGTGATCAAGCGGCCGATGGTGAAGTTGCGGGAGATGATGACGATGAAATTGGCGAGGATGAGCAAGATTGGGAAGATGATCTCTGGTGCAGGTTTGAGATGGAGACCGTGAGGTGCCTGATTCACACGCCGGACTTCACTGACCGCCTACTGTCGAGGATTGTCCTGGCTGGGAGCTTCCTGCTGGTCCTGGGCACCGTCAGCGTCGGTGTGCAGTTTGGCGTCATGCTTGGCAAGGTCATGCTCACGGCGTTCTTGATTGCGCTGCCGCTCCTGCTGAAGGGAATCGCAGCGCGCTACGATGTGCGCGGAGCAATGGCCGCCCAGAGACTACTGTTTGAGGAGCGCCTCGTACAGCGTGGTGTCGTGCGCCTAACGGTCGACCCTCTTACTGGGAAGCGAAACCTTGCCTTCATCGATCACCCGCCGGTTCGCGACACCTCACCAAAAGGTGATAATGATGTTTCGCATCAGGATCCGGTTGGCCCGGATGTCGCCGATATCAGGGATTGCAGACAGCCAGTTAAAGATATGGAGATGGATGTTGTTGAAGATTGATTTTCCTGTGCTTTCAATAGTATCTGCGCTCTTGTTTCAAAGCGGCATCGATCTTCTATCTTCCATTTCACTTTGATATCGTTGATTGTGGTCACCGCGACGATCAACCGCAGGGAAGATGGACGAGATGCCGGAAGTGCAGTCAAATGCGGCTGATCTGCCGCCCCCATCGCTAGGTGGGGACTGGGAGGGCGGTGATGGGCAGAACAAAAAGCCGGTACTAAATCCCGCGGTGGTCTACGTCATCATCTCGCTGCTCTTCCTGGCCATCCTGGTCGTGCTCATCGCCCTCCCCAAGCGCGGGTGGGGCTGGGCCGGCGTAGTGGCGGCCCTGGGCCTGGCGGGCGCCCTGGGCTATGCCACATTCAAGTACGCCACTACCAATCAGAACTCGGCAGCATCCAAAGCAATCAATGAGGATCGTGGAGTCATCCGTGATCATGATTCCAATCCCGCCGATCATCCTGATGATCTGATTGCGAGGCAACAACAACAACAATGGCAACAGCAACAGCAACAGCAGTTGCCGCAGTATCAAGGATTTGTTGCAGGGCATGATCCCCAGTCTGGAAATCAGCAACCCCGCGAAGATCCTTCTGATCACCCTGATCTTTTTGACCCTGGGCAGGGTGCGCCGAGATCAGATGGGTTTGGATCGATGCGCTACCAGGCAGATGTGGCGGCCTCTGAAAGCGATCGCATCGAGAGGCAGGATCGTGAAGCACAGGATGCGCCGGTGCGGATCTTTGAGCCGCTGACCGCCACGAGGGCGATGCCTGCCGATCATCCGCTGATGAATCGCGTGAGGTTCGAGGAGCCATTCGCGCGCCCTGGTGTGACTGTCGGCCAGCGACCTCATGATCTGAACTTTGAACTCCCACCTGTGCCAGGCCCAGAGGGGGGGCCCGCAGGCGTGGATCCGAGGTCTCAGTTCTCATCCGCTACTATTGATAATTCCGTCATTTCTGACATGGTCCAGGGCAGCGGAGTGAGACCTCCGTTGCTGGCGCCGCCTGTGCCCAACTCTCAGCGCCTCTGGAATGATGGCCAGCCTCGCGACTTACCGCCCAGCGATGACGATTTTTATGGGCGGAACGCCTTCCAGAAACGGCGGCAGTTCGAGTACAGTCTCAATCGCCAAGTTGATCCCCTCCAGTTGGGTCCCGCTGCTGAACTCAATGCACTCCAGAACCTCGCCTATCAGACTACTCGAATGAGAAGGGACCCGAACATGCTGGATCCACCTGGATTTTTTCCGGAATCTGCTGAAAATTAACGGCCGCCCTCCGCCGTCCGCACTGGACAGTAAAGGATGTTGGCCAGGGTTTTGTGGGGCCTTGCAGGGTAAAAGACAACATAGGTATCGTTGTGTCTTGTTCACGCGCAAATGCAAAGGGAATTGGTGTATGGTCATGATTGCGGTGCAGGTCCCATCTGTGGTCATGCCAAACGCGAATGTGTGTGCTGTGACGCGCGCCTGTTGCCAATTTCTGGTGCCCCTGGTCCTCCAGGCGCGCCCGGGCTGCCAGGCCCCACCGGATCCTTCACAGGGGCCACTGGCCAAACAGGCCCCACAGGCCCTTCAGGGGCCACTGGAAGCCCTGGACTGATGGGGGCGACGGGCCAGACTGGGAGAGATGGCCCTACTGGCCCTATTGGCGCCACAGGGGACCCAGGGCCGACTGGGAATACGGGTGTAGCAGGTGCCATGGGGAATACGGGGGCCACCGGCTTCACTGGACCAGATGGCACCACTGGGGACCCAGGCCCTATCGGGGAGATTGGTGCCACCGGGGCGACCGGCGCTACAGGGAATCCTGGACCACCCGGCCCCACAGGAGAAACTGGTCTCACAGGTGCTCAGGGTCCCACAGGGCAAACAGGGCCAGCAGGCGCCACTGGTGCCACCGGCCTCCAAGGCCCTACTGGAGTTACAGGCGACGCTGGGAATACAGGCGCCCCAGGCGATCCAGGAAACGCGGGGCTCACGGGAGAAACCGGAACCACAGGGCCTACTGGGAGTAGTGGAACTGCGGGAGTCACTGGCCCAACAGGCGAGCCTGGATTACCTGGTCTTAATGGTGAAACGGGGGCCACTGGGGCTGCTGGCGGTACAGGAGGGACCGGCACCACAGGAAACACAGGTGAGTCTGGGGCAGTGGGCCCTACCGGAAGCCCAGGGACTGATGGTGCGACAGGAGTCACCGGAGGCACAGGCCCCACTGGGGGGACGGGGGTGACTGGTGCCACTGCGCCAAGCGCCGGGCCTGCGGGCGCCACCGGCGAGACTGGGGCACAAGGCTCTGCCGGATCACCTGGCGCCACGGGACCCACGGGGAACTCCCCAACAGGTACTACTGGGCTCACAGGGGTGACGGGACCGTCTGGGAGCCAGGGGCCACAGGGGCCTCCGGGTGGGCAAGGCTCGGTTGGCTTCACGGGCCCGACTGGTGCGGGTGCCACGGGCCACGGGTCGGCTACATCCATGGACGGAATCCAGAACACGTTGCTCGGCTCCATCGCCCTCAATTTGACCTCGCAACTCGGCGACCCGTACGGCAACATCGTGTTCAATGGCAACGGCACGGGCACCCTGAACCGGGTCGGGAGGTACCTCTTCATCACGAACTTCCTGGCCTTTGCGGAGGGCACCTCCTCGCCGTTCACCATCATTTTCGAGAGCGTTGGGGGCGGGGGGACCATGATCGGCAATCCCCCCGGGGCCCAGGTGATGAACACCTCCTTCGGTCCCCCGGCGAGCAGCCCTTACGTCGGTGGCACCTTCTTCTTCCTCATCGACTTCAGGGGCACCTCTCAGGACTTTGAGATCGTGGTCACCGCCCCGCCAGGCTTCCCAGAATTCGGCATCGCCAGCAGCAGCGTGGTAGGGGTCTACATCGATGTCTCTGGGTGAGACGTACTTCTCCAATACTCCCCTGTCTTGCCTGCCACCACCTCTCATGACAAAAAAGACCTTTAAATTTGCTTCGTTTTATATACTCGGGGTGTGAGGGGTGATGCAGATTTCTTGCTTGTACGACATGCGAGTGGCTGTCACGGAGTGTCAGATTGGATTGACGGCGCCAATGTAGTAGCAGTTGATGGTCGCCTGATTGATATTGCAATCACCGCCTGCCAGCGACGCGTATTGGAAACTGAAGAAGATCTGTGCCGGAGTCGAGCCAATCGGGACGTAGATGAACCATGTGAATGGGATGGAAATGGTGTAAAAACTCGCCGTGACCGTGTTGGTGACGTAGGCACTCTGGCCGGAGAAAATGAAGACGCTGGGAGGGGAGGCTGTTGGCGTGATGGTGAAGGGCGTCACGACGCCTAACTCATTGAAGTCTGATTCCACGGCGATGTTCATCAGCAGCATGTATTGCCCGCTCTGTTCGAAACCGATGGAAGTGTTGTTGTCAATAATCACGCTGTAGGGATCCCCAAGAGTCTCATTGTTGTAAGAGAGGCTACCGTTGTTGACGGCGACCAGCGGTGCCGGGATCTCGGCCCCCAAGGAGGGGAACACTGAGGGACTCGGCGGCCCAGTCGCGCCCTCCACCCCAAGATTGCCGTTATTTCCCTGGGGTCCAGCATTGCCAACAGGACCAGCAGGCCCCGCTATCCCCGCATGTCCTGTTGCCCCAGTGACACCGGTAGGCCCAAGTGGGCCTGCTACACCAGCCGCCCCGGTTCCCCCCGTCACTCCTGTCTCTCCGGTAGTTCCGGTGATCGCCAGGCCAGGGGCACCGGGATTTCCGGATTCACCTGTCGCCCCCGATTCCCCGGTGGCGCCATCTTGACCTGATGCGCCAGTCTGCCCGGTGCCACCAGTGCCGCCTGTGGGACCGGCAACTCCGGCCGTTCCATCCGCACCGGGGTTACCGGTCACCCCTGTGACACCTGGCGCCCCATTTATTCCAGTGGCTCCCGTGGGTCCGCTAGGCCCGGCTTCCCCTGTGTCGCCAGTGCTGCCGCCTTCGCCCTCAGCGCCCAGAGCCCCGATGATACCTGTGGGGCCAGGGGAGCCTACTGGACCATTACCGCCTGCCGCCCCTGTGGCACCTGTGTCTCCGGCCTCCCCAATGCCTCCATCAGTTCCTGTAGGACCTGCTTCACCTCCTGCGCCCGATGGCCCAGCAGGTCCTGAGTTGCCTGTGGCACCTGCAGGCCCAGTGGCGCCTGGTTCTCCACCTCGACCGGGTGCCCCAAGTGCTCCTGAGGGGCCATCGGGACCGATGGCGCCAGGGCCGCCAGTGGCACCTGTGGATCCAGTTGCTCCATCATCGCCGGTCGTCCCCGTCTCTCCGGCGGTGCTGCCAGCGATCCCTGGTGCCCCTGTTGCACCAGTGACGTTGTCTGGGTTGCCGGTGGCGCCTGCCGGCCCGGGAACACCCGTCATGCCCGTTGGCCCAGCACTCCCGCGTGGCCCGATAGCGCCGGTCATCCCACCGCCTGGATTCCCATTTGTGCCCGGAGGGCCCGCAGGCCCTGGAGGGCCAGGGATGAAAATGATCTCTGAGACGCGATCTCGCCTTCGGCGCTCCCATGTGTGCTTCATCGCGTTGAAAATTCTGCGGACGAGGACCTGGGAAGTCAATTTGGGTGCCGAGGTGTTTAAACATTCGTCTGCTGATTTCTCGGGCAGCGCAAATAGAAGTGAGGTGTACAACACGCGAAGCCTAACTTTTTGTCATCTTTCACGTTGACATTTGATGCTGCGGACACCGCCGCACTTTGGACAACCGGGGCCGCCGGGACCGCCAGGGCCCCCTGGGCCTCCTGGGCCGGTGGAACCGCCAGGGGCACCAGGAGCAACTGGGTTCACAGGGGGCACTGGAGACCATGGGATGACCGGGCAGCCCGGCACTCCTGGTGCCCCCGGCACAGTGGGCGCCACAGGCAAAATGGGGGCTACGGGCCCTACAGGTCAGACAGGCGTACCTGGACAAAAGGGCGCTCCGGGTGCTGAAGGTGCACCAGGGCCTACTGGAGAAACAGGTCCTGAAGGCCCCACAGGGGTGACGGGGCTGACAGGAAGCCAGGGGCAGACCGGTCCTGACTCTGAGGTTGCAGGCGCGGCCGGAGAAACTGGGGCAACTGGCCAAACCGGACAGCAGGGCGATCCAGGTGCTGGCGGAGCCACCGGAGCCAGTGGGATCACGGGTCAACAGGGTCTCACTGGATTCACGGGCGCAACTGGCGGCACTGGCGGTGATGGGCAGACAGGCGGCACTGGCGCAACAGGGAACACCGGCATCTCTGGGGCAAATGGCTCCACTGGATCAACTGGGGTACCCGGCCCCATTGGGCCCACGGGAGGGACCGGGAGCACTGGGAGCATGGGGCCCACAGGGGCGACTGGAATGTCAGGCCCTGCAGGACCGTCGGGCGCGACCGGGGAGCCCGGACTGACGGGGGCCACTGGGCCAACAGGTATCGATTTCACAGACCCAGGACCGGGTGGGGCTACAGGGCAAACCGGAGCAACCGGCGCTTCAGGCGCCAACTTGACTGGCCCCCAGGGCAGCACTGGTACCGAGGGCAATGTGGGATCTGTCGGCATGACGGGGGTGCAGGGTGCCACGGGGGTCACAGGACAGACGGGGATGACTGGCAAACCGGGGGTCACCGGCCATCAGGGCCCGGTCGGACCCGCTGGTGTCCCTGGGGTCCAGGGAACGCCGGGCGCCATTGGACCGACGGGGCCGATTCAGTACAAGGGGTTCCTATACTTCCAGGCAATCCCCGGGACGTACTCCAGTAGCGGGATCGTGAATCTAACCCCGATCTTTGGAAGCAATGACATGGTCACGCTGTTGGGGGACACGGTCGTCTGCAACGGGGGCGGGAGGTACCTGGTCTACGTGAACTACCTCTTCACCTTCCAGCCCTTGGTGGAAATCGAGAACCTCATGACCATCACCCCCGTCAACAACGGTACCACCGCGACCTACAATCCCCCGTCGCTGACCTGCATCCTGCTCAACATGCCAGGTGGGGGCTACGTGTGGCAGGGCGCCGGGGCCTTCATCGCCGACACCTTCGCCGGTCAGGCCAAGTTCTTCTTCACCCTCACCAACAGCGCCGGCCAGGCTTTCCAGATGCCCACCCCCATGCTCTTCACCGCCTACTTCCTCGACTCCAACGGCGCTGGCCCTTGAAACAATTGCAAATATGCGCTCATGTCTCGTTCGCTCCAACATTCGTGAAATCATAGTTTTTTGGAACATATTTTTGCCACCCGATAACATCAGTAAGCAGCAGGCTTCACAGCCGAAGCGATGATCCACAGAAGGATCATGAGGGCCAGCAGCGACGCCAAGATTACGAGAGGCCAAAACCATGGCCGCAGCATGAGCGACTGCCATTGCGTCTTCTTGTACTCCTTGACTGAGCCCATGCCGCCATGGTTGTTCAGCAATTCGGGGTCCGCGCGAATCGCACATTTCCTGCCTTGGGGCGTATCACGAGGAAACTTCTGGCAGGTAGACTGCTCCCTGCTGTTTGCGTCGGTGGCAGCCTGGAGGAGGGCGTTCGGTGACCCGTACTTGGCGAGCAACTTCTTGCCCTTCTCGACGAAGAAGGGGTCGAGGGGCGCCTGGTCGGGGTACAGCGCAGCAACCACAGGCAGGGAGTAGTTCTTCATGCCATCAGCAAGAGGGGGAAGGGCGCGGACGGCCGAGGGCATGATAACGTGGGACATTATTCTATCTTGGACGTTCGCCGAATTCGAGATTTCAGTGAGAAAGTGATCTTCCGAAATGGGTGCAGGGACCTCGTGATGCTGTTTATTGGGCCGCACATGAAAAAAGTGACCAATGGGAATAATGACACTTATCAGGACATCTTTCGGAGGCTACTGGTGTCCTCGATGACGGCCAGAGAACAGCAGGGGCGGAACATCTTGACACCGGCAAGGTGCGGGTCGTCGGTCACCCTCACGCCCTTGAAGCCACCAATGACAGCGCAATCGACCTCCGTGCCCCGGGTCCTGTCTGAATGCCTCACATCCGCGCAGACGGAGGACATCTGCAGGCTGCCAGTTGGCACCCTCCCCTCCTGGCCGAAGAGGTGCACCACCCAGCCAGTCACAAAGTCGTTGTATTGGCCGCCGCTGCCAAAGGTCTGCCTTTTCACGTCCATGATGTTGTCCCACCAGAGGGTGTCTACGTCGCCCTGCATGGTGGCGATGAACTGCGAGACGATGAAGTGCATGTTGCTCAGGTACCTCGCGAACTTGGCGGAGGCCTCGTCGTCCTCCAGCAGGTACTCGCGCTGCAGGGTGGTGATCTTGCCTAGGATGCGGAGGAAGTCCCCAACCACGCCGCCAAAGTAAACGCCACGGATGCCGCAGGCGTACGAGAATGACTGGTATGAGAAGAAGTGCTTCAGCCCGCTCATCGTGGCCACAGCGGCCAGGTGGTCATAGATCGGCAGGGTGGCGGAGAAGTCGGAGGCCAGGGTGTCAACGATCGACAGGCCATCGCCCTTCTTCACCACGTTCTCGCGGATGGCCGCGACCATCCCGGTTAACGTGGCGGGCCATCTGCCCGGCCCGTAGATCGTGGCCACCTTCAGGGGCTTGCGCCCGTCGTGCGGGACGAGCAGGTGGCGCAACTTCTCGGCGTTCTGCTCGAGGTACTGCGCGGTCCGCAGCGAGATGGTGAGCATGAGGTCGGTCGGCTCGATGACGAGCATCCCGTGGCTGTTGTAGCAGTCGAGGAGCCAGCCCTCGAAGAGGCCCTTCTTCTCCGAGGTCGGCTGGCAGGACCACTCCCTGAAGACCACATTGTACTTTGGGAGCTCCACGTCTCCGATCTGGTCGCCCTTCACGACCTTGCCCTCATCATCATAGTTGTCACTGACCACCAGTCCCTGGGTCACTGTGTCCCAGGAGTGGCGGGGCCCACTGTACCACTTGGCGCCGTTCACCTGCTTGTAGGTCTCCAGGTACTCCTGCAGCCAGGAGAAGCCAAGGGTGGTGTACTTGTCGGCGATCATCTTCCTCCAGGCCTTTTGGCTCGCCGCACGCGCCTGCTTGAACTTCAAGTCCTCCCTCTCGCGGAAGCGCTTCTTGCGGAGCCACTCCAGGCTCTCGATGCCTCTCAGCAGCGCCTTGGCATCCTCCTCCTCGTCCACCTTCTGCTGCTCCTCAGCGCTCAGTGCCACCTTCTTCCCTTCCGCAGCACCCCCTTCACCCCCATCCTCATTCCCATCCCCGTCCTCATTCCCGTCCTCTTCACTAGGCTGAGGGTTTTTGAAGTCGATGATGGCGAGGTCCGGGGAGATGGCGACGGAGGTGTACTCGCTGCCATCCATGGTAACGAAGCGCAGGGGGACCTTGGTCATCTGGCGGTCGCCGACGTCGGCCTGCAACCTCTTCATGAGGACGCGGGCCTCGACGTCCTGGCGCGCCTCCCTGTCTGCCTGGATGATCACCTGGACGTGGTACGGCAGGCTGTCGAACCTGTCGCGCTGCTCGGCGGTCAACAGCGTGCGGAACTCCTCGCAGTGGTCGTCGTAGAGGATGTCGGCGTTCTCCTCCAAAAAGGCCTTGGTCTGCGCCTCGCGGTCGCCATCGGGGTCAAACTTCCTCTTCGGGGCCAGGCGTGACATGATGCGGTGAATGAAGGAAACGAGCAGTGTGAGGTAGATTATCATGCAGAAGGGCGACAAGGACGACCAATGATCACAAAACGTAAATTGTGTGGCCACGACGAAGCGAAGTGCTGACGGCGGTGCTTTTTATTACGAATCTGTTGATGGAGGAGCGAAGTCGGATAGGAATCGACGATAACAGGTTATCCCAGCGCGTGATCAACAATCTGAACCGCGAAGATGGAAGATGGAAGATGGAAGAATACGAATGCGCGTGATGTGAGGTGATCATGCGAACATGAGATGGGTGTGATCATCGACTGTGCGCTCGACGTTGTAACTGCGCAGGTGCAGTATGATGTCCTCTGATACGTGATCTCCGCCGTCCGATCCTGAGATCGGGATGCATAGGCGAAGCTCGTTGGTGCGACAGGCGTTGACTCCGGCCACCTCACATTTCCAGTGTGCCTTCAGCACCTCGTCCATGCGCCCTGATCTGGTGGTCTCCCAGCCCCCTGCTTCATCGAACGCAAAGTGGCCTGCGTCATCGCTCGACCCAAGCATCATCCTTTCGTTGCCGCACGTATCGATAAGATAGCAGCACTTGTTGAGCGGCTGGTCTTTGTGATCGTGAACCTCCATGCGATCGATGAACCGCGGAAGGTGAAGTGTGATAACGGCGCAGGCACGGAGTCTGACACCCTCTGGCTGCTCTTCAGCCAGCACCTCCCGCTCAAACTTCTCCGATTTGAGATGCCTCGTATACCAGAAGCCAACAAGCTTGTCGCTGGAGGTCGCGTCGCCGCCCTCTGCAGCCTGCTTTGTGAACCTTGCGACCGGGCCAAGGGTGTCACCAAACTGCGTCTGCAACTCAGAGTAAGCGTTGTTCCCGGATCCCAGGGGATCCCACCTGCCCTTCGCCGTACTGTCTGCTGGGATGGAGAAAGACCTGTCCATACTTTGCTCCTGGCTGCGTTTATCTGATCACTCCGTGTCTGATAAAGATGATGGGGTATAAAGAATGGTGGCGCCACTTTGATGATCCCAAACACTATTTAAATTTTCGATCTCCTCCGTCGAAAATTGCTTGCTCGCCGCCAAGGCTTCCTGAGAGTTCCACCGGCCGAACGTGGCGAATTTTTCGGACACGGATTGCAGTGCCGCAGCACCGCTGAATGGAGGCGATATACGCTTACGTCGAGGGGTTATTTCGCGAGGGGTATCGGGATGCGCAGAACAACGTGTTTTCGTTGGATAAACTGCGCACCCTCTCGGCCATGCGCCTGGGTGTCAACGAGATGTGGCCCCTCAATGGGCAGCAGTGGAGCCTGCTCCACTACGCGTGCCGCCTTGGCCTCCGTGATCTCGTTCGCATGCTGCTCCGGGTGCCGGGAGTCGATCCCAACCTCGCCGCGGGTTTCACCCTGTGGACCCCTCTGCTGCTGGCGGTCTACCACGATCATGTGGCTTGCGTCGTGCTACTTCTTCAGGACACTCGCGTCGACATTCTCAGGACTGCAGAATACGCCTTTTATAATCGGACTCCTTTTGCGGAGGCGGTCGTCTGGGCCAGGGTGCCCATCTTGAAAGCGTTCTTCGCATTGAGAGATCCTGACGAGATGCTCCCCTTGGCCAGTAAATGCCTGCCGAGAAATGACTCGGTCCGGGCTTTGATTTCGAAATATGAGAAGTGGCCACTGAAGGCCCGCCATGAGTTCGGAGTCGACATGGGTCTTTCCACTACCGTCGCCGCAGAACTGTTCGCCGTCATCATCCTTCTCGGCGATGGGTATCTCTACATTAATCACCGCCTCCGCGGGGATTGGAGGGGCTCGCACACGACCCTGCGTCTGGTGAAGATGGCGCAAAAACTTCCCATGGAGCTTCAGATGACGCTCTCCCGGCGCGCGGCGGCACTTGCTGGGAGCACAGTGCTGCAGAAACACCTTGATCCTGGCTTGTGTTCCCTTCTTTCACCAGTCTAGAACTGCCGACAGAAAAATGAATATGATCCAATTTATTTGAGACAAAGAAGTTTGCAAAGCAGTCGCTGAAAGGCTGGCTCCGAGTCCTTGAGGAGAATGGCGGTGCGGCCGGTCCTGGCGATCACGTTGCACAGCCACATCTGAAGCTCCACCGGCAGTCTCCGAGTAATCCCAAAAAAACGATCGGCAGAGCTCATGGAACTGATGACAATCTGGGGGACTTGGAGGAGGCCATCAGATGCGAGAAAAATCAAGGCAAAGAAGTCTGCAGCCAGCCGTGCGTCGAAGCCGAACTCATGCCTGAGCTTCCGGTTGGTGCCGAGCGGGTCTGCCCGGTACTCGTGCTGAAAATTATAGCAGGGCACACACCCGACGGCTGAATCCCAGGGACCCCCAAGATGGGCCGCCCAGCCGATGCGCGAGACATCAACTGGGTGCCGAGAGGGGTCCGACGCCATGAGGAGGCGCGCCGCGACATCGGTGGTCCACATGAACACCCGCTGCACGGGTGTCTGACGCACCAGATTGGGCGTGGTGATCGACGCCCGGCCGTCCTCGACGAGGAGTCTGATGATCTTGGAGCCCCCAAAGATGCAGGCTGCCAGCAGCGGCGAAGTGCCCCCCTGCCCTGGCTTCTCAACGTCAATTCCGGGAAGTGTGAGCAGCAAGGCCACAGCCTCAGTGAATCCGGCCTCACAGGCCAGAAAAAGGGCAGGCTCGCCATAATAGGGATGGACGCCATTGATGTCAAACCTCCCGTCCGCCACCAATATCCTCAGGCTCTCAAGGCAGGTGCTCGTGACAGCAAGCGGGATGAGGGGTAAAGGGACCAACGGCAGCGATTTCGCCTGAGGGGCCCTTCCTCTGACATCTCTCTGGTAGACGCATGTCCGGAGGTCGGCAAGGAGCAGTTTCAGGACCTCCGGCTCCGCGCCGGTTACAGCGGCCTGCAGCGGAATCCGGCCGTCATCAGCGGCGACATTGGGGTCAATGCGCCCGTCCTCCAGCAACAGCGCCACGACATCGCGATGGCCATTCTTCACCGCACAGAGCAGCGCAGTGTAACCCTGGAGGCAGGCCTCCGTCACCTTGACGCGCGCATCTCCGAGCAACAACCTCACCACCTCGACATGGCCCTCGCTGCACGCCTCCACAAAGGAGCTCCGGCGATCATGAGTTTTCTGGTTGACGCTGATGAGACCAGGTTTCAGCGACAGCAGGAGCCGAACGATCTCCGGAGACCCGCTGTGGCAGGCAGCATACAATGCTGTGCATCCGAACATGTTGGAATTTTTCAGGAAGCACTTTCTGGGGCGATGGCCCACGAGCCATACGACAACCTCATGGTGGCCGTAACGGCAGGCGCTGGTGAGCACAGAGTTCTGGAAGTTATCGACGCTGTCGGTGCGGCACCGGCGATGCGACATCAATTCCTTCACGGTGGCCAGGTGTCCATTACGGGCGGCAAGGGCAAGCGCTGTTGCGCCATCTTTGAAGGCCTTGGCGTTTATGTCAACCCCCTTGTGACGCAGCAGCAAGGAAACAATGCCCGTGTGGCCCGAGACAGCCGCAGAATGCAGCGGCGTAAAGGGGCGTTCGCCCTTCTCCAGGCCGCGGCCGTCCGCGCGCGACCTCCTGTCACTCATCAGCAACTTTGCCATCTCCACCTGCCCCCCACTGCAGGCGATGTTCAGCGCATCGAATAACGCCAGCCGGGAATCACAGTAAGGCAGAAACGCGAGGAAAGTCTTCACAATCACAATATCACCGGCGTCAACCGCAGTCACAAACGCATTCATCTTCCCAGCAAAAACGTTTTACTCCTGTTTGCCGCGTAATGGGGAACACCCCTCGAAGTTCGACTTCTTCCCCCAAGCTATTTGTGTTGCGCTGAAAAGATAGTCATGAAATCTTAAACAGGCTTCTATCACGATGATCGGGTGATGGAAATAGGATACTCAGCGAGGCTGATAATGGATCAGGATATTCACCGTACTTGAGAATGTCTGATCCCCCTCCAAATGTGGGGGTCATGAGAGTGCCGGCGGGGATGTCGTTGGAGAAGGTGGCGCTGCACAACATTCGCTTTGCGGACCAGGCGCTGTCTGTCGCCCTCTTCTCGCCCGCGGCCCTAGGCTGGTTCAAGGCCTTCAAGGGCAGGAACTTTGACGACCTCGAGCGCTTCCTGAGATTTGAGCGCCTCCAGACCCACGTCCTGGCGCACAAACCGGCTCGCTTCAACTCCACCCTGCAATTTTCTTCGTCGAGTAAGGCGGGGTTCGTGAAGCCGGTGGCGCCCGTGAAATGGGAGGCTTGGTTTTGCTGCCGCCCGTCGCCCTTCGCCCTCAAGGAGGTGGAAGAGTACCATGGGTCCTACGAGGCAGCACTGAAGCACCTGAGGCACACGGACTTCGTGGAGGTCAAGTCGGGGCCCCTGACCGAGGGTGTTCCAATCCCGGCCGGCACGCATTTTGTGGGCTTCGACAGGGAATTCCAGGCACTCACCGGGCAGATCTCCCACTGCGAGGCGCTCTACCGCTGGATCTGAGATTCTGAGGTCCCTGTGTCGTTGTGTTTCCATAAATAAAATTTGCTTGATCGTCATCAAAGAAGTACTATAACAACGTCCAGTTGTACGATGCCGTCCACGTTTTCGCCGCCTGGCACGGAGGTGCTCCTGATGACTCTCGTGAGGGTAAGGGACGCCAAGCTCTCGCTGCTCCCGGACTCCGTCGTCAAAATGCGGAGTTCGATCCTTCCGACCGCGAGCGGCGTGGTCAGTTCTTTCACCAGGAGAGCGGGGGGCGTACCTCCATCTTCCGGGGGTTCAGGGCCTGGTGGTGGACTAGACGCAGACACAGAGTCATGGTGCGCGGACGGCGGAAACCAGTATTCTTCGTCGCAGAGTGCCCTGAGCGTGGCGAAAATTCCTGACTCGTCGGTGGAGGATCCCTTGATCGCCCTCAGCAAATACAGGTGATTTTCACGTCCTCTGACATTCTTCTAATTCCCGTCTCATCTGAATGCGTTTCCATTCCGCCACAGTTGGTGTGTAAGTTGATAGTGACCATGTGGCATCCGGCAAATATCTCCTCTCGAACGGGGACGCTTCAGTTGAGGGCCTTGATGAAATTCATCTTTTTGTCGAAATCTTGTATTCTCGGAAAGAAAAGAGCACAAAAGTTCTATTTGAGTTGAAGTTCTTTTATTCATGCCTCTTGGCCTTGCTGACGGCATCCTCAACGTCGTTGTCGAAGGTGACGACGTGGAGCTCAACACCATCACGGTCGTCCTGCTCCATCTCCTCGACGGTGTACTCTTCCATTCCCTTCTCATCTTCCGCCCAGTTGAACTGAGCAACTGCCTTGCTGACGCGAGCCATGGTAGCGTTCATCCTCTTGATCTCGGCGCGGAGACCTGCGGTGACAGCGGGATTCAAGAGCGACTTGCCTTTCCTCGGAAGCTCCTTGACGCTGCGATGACTGCCATCATTACTGCCATTATTACTGCCATTACTGCCATCACTGCTATCGTCCATCCTCTCCAAAGAGGATTTCGGAAACTCAGCCGCAGGGGTGGTGGAGGTTGAAGAGGCCACAGCGACTCGTGCAGCGGGTGGAGTGCGCTCGCCGGCCGCCATGGTGTGCCTCTTTCTGCACAGATTCATCATGAAGACGCTGTGATAACCACAGGTGAGACTCCGCTCCTCCTCTGCTACGCGGGAGACGTGGGCACAGAACTTGTCGTAGGTGGCGGAGAAGAACTCCAAGGCGGTCCCGTAGCCGGCCATCCCCTCGGCACAGGGCCTGATGAGGTGCCTCGCCCTGAAATCTTTCACGACTTCAGGAGACACCGCTTTGAGCTTCTCGATGCCGAAGAACGAGACCCCGGCAAATTGGCAGATCACCCCCAGCGGAACGTTGACCTCCAGCGAGTCGCAGAACAACCAGAGGATGCAGCGGGCCTTGCGGCAGCGCTGGATCATCCTGGCGACGCGAGGACGTGACAACTGGGCCTCCGAGACGTGCTGGCAGCAGAGGATGACCGGCCCCTCCTTGAGGGAGGCAGCCCAGGTCAGCAGCGCCAGGAGGCGGTCTTCCTTCAGAGCACCAACGGTCTGGGGCTCCGGAATCGTTGCCTCCGGCGGAGAGAGCGGAAAACATTCTCCGTCCATCTGGTTCTCGCTCTGGTTCTGCTTCAGAGAGGAAGGTTCCAAGGGAGGGGAATCATCGCGTGCTTGCACAGGCAGGGCTGGAACGCCGTCCCCGCGGCACACCCCAGCCCGACGAAGCCTGTCGCAACTGGGGCACATTGACTCAAACGAGATGAGGCCCGAAAGACCGCACGCAAAACAACGATGCTCCCCGACAGGACTTGGTACGGAGTATGTCGCCGCAGACGGGGTCCCAGCCTCCGAGGAGGATGCCGGTGCAGGGGTTGATGCAGTGGTTGATGCAGGGATCGGGGTCGCTGAGGTGTCGATGATGGGGACCTTATCAAGAAGAACGCATGCGCCCCACTCGCCCGACTCAGGGAACGGGACGATGCTCATGCGAGGGACACCGGACATGCAGGACGCGGAGGCGATCTCCTCCGCGGCGTCGCAATGGTAGACCGGGAACTGAGGCTGGTGACCGGTGCGAAAGGAGTGCGCCATGAGGCCTGTGATGAAAACCTCCTGGTCGTGTTGGTCGCCGCCCATGAAGAGGAGATCCTCGCCCCCAACGGGGAAGGCGTCCTGCAGGATCTTCGCGACGGGGATGATCACTTGCGACATATCGTCAAAAAAGCACGCTAACGATTAATGATTCGGAGGAAAGGTGGGGGAGGGGAGGGGAGTGAAGAAGGGGACGACGAAAAGATGCATGTGCCTTCAGAGCCTTTTGTAACATCCATCGACCGGAGGTATCTTGATACCGCAATCCTTGCCTTAGCAGCAAGATATCAGGCTATTATTTCGTTTAATGGAATTGGAAGAAACTGAGCGGAGCGCAGAATCCTGATAGATATCATCGCTCCTGGTTTGTGCTATGTCAATAACCCAGGTGCTGGCGATCGCGGAGCTCCGGGTGCTCATGTTTTTGCCGCACTTCTCGCATGAGGAGGTGGTGCGCCTCTCGAGGTGCTGCAGAGCGCTTCACTCCGCGTTCCATGTCTTCCTCCTCCATCTGGCGAAGAGGCGGGCGGCCGCCCTGAGGTTGCAGTGGTGGTGGAGACAGTTCACCACGCCTTTTACCTCGTCCGCCCAGTTCACGCTCATCATTGGCTCAACCGGTTCGGGCAGACGCATGACCAGCAGCAATCTGGGCCGCCTGGGAAATCGTGGGCGACGATTAGGGTGCCATAGCGCCCTTGGCTCTGGGGTCGTCGAGGTGCCCGAAACCCTCCGCACTCTCTGGCTGCTCCCCAATAAGAGCGTTATTATCGACTGCCACACCGCCGCCTCCATCGGCGAACCTTTTGTGGGCAAGTGCGACAAACTGCTGATCTGTGACAGGATATCGGACAGCACCGGGCGTCTTCTCGATGTTGCCCGCTTCAGCCTCTTCCGGTCATTTATGGCGGCGTGCGACTTGGGCAGCGCCCCGAACAAGGAGCTCTTTGGGGGCGGCCCATTTAGGGTTCTCGAGCTTTCTGCCGCCGAAAGGGCCTGGAAGTTGTTCGATATGCAGTGCCACCCCGCGCTGATATTTGCCGAGCAGATCGTCTTCCCCAACGCGAAGATTTGTGATAGGCCGAGGCTCCTCGGTCGCGGTATCTTAAAGTTGTGATGATCAATTACTGAACAAACAAGATGAAAAATTCCATTTCGAGGGAGTGGTCAGGCGGTGATATCGGCAGATAATTGATTGTCAAAAACCAGATATCAATGAAATTGCGATAAAAAGTGATTTCTGAGAGGTTCATGAGAGCCCCCATTGGTCGCCTTTTCTCTTTGTCCCGTCATACCTCCTTATTGAGACAGATGTCGCTGCTTCGTATTGTGTCCATTCCGGAGCTTCGTGACCTGATCTTGCGGGACCTGCCCTCCCATGCCGACATCGTGCGCCTCTCACGCTGCTCGCGAGCCTTTCGCTGGCTGCTGCTGCCAATTCTCGCTGCACTCCATAAGAAACGGGAGGCGGCCATCAGGTTGCAATGGTGGTGGCGGCAATTTGGGTCCCCTCTGGACACTTTAGGAAAGTTCACGTGGATCATGGGTCCTTTCAGCAGCGGGAAGACCCTACTGCGAATCAACCTGTCACGGCAATTTGCGGCACAGGATCGCATCCTCCGGCAGTGGGATGTGCACGATACTTACATGTTGATTGACGACGGTGAACGAGTGCCTTTCCTGCGTGGTGAACTATCTTTAATGGTTGATTGTTTTTCCGTCCGTTCGATCCCCCAGGATCTGGTCTCACATTGCGACACCATTCTTCTCTGTGGGGTGCCCTCGGCGGACATGGGGCATCTGAGTGCCACGTTCGGACGTGATACGCCGCCTTTTGTGGCCTTGCGAGCCTCGGGCAATTACGATCCCAAGAAGGTGGCTGCTCTCTGTGGTGGCATTCCTTTTCCGGTCCTGGAGGTCTCTTTGCCCAAGGCGGCGTGGACGCTTTATGACATGACGCGCCACCCGGCATATCGGTACCGGAGCCATGATGCGATGGTTTTTCCGGACTCAAGGTGGAACCACCGCCCGCGCATGCTAGCGCGTGGTTCTTTGCGATTATAATTTCTGTGGTGTTTTATCGAGAACATAATAAATCTCTTCTTTAATGATTTCTTTCCTCCTAAATTGGTGACCACATTTTGGGATTCTGAGCCCTCGGTGAGCCGCCATCAGCACTCTCATCTGCGCGCCACGCACCTTTCTGCAAGGTCCTGAGGGAATGGTTATCTTCCGCAGAACAGGTAACTCGTAACTCCTTCATATGGAATTAGACGTGCTGATCAGGTCCACGTTGCCCCAGGTCTTGGAGGGGGTGGTGGCTGACTTCAAACGGGACGTGGTTGGCTTCGCAGCCGAGGAGCATCTCTGGGCGGCACTGCACGCTGGCTATTACGTGGTCACCTTTCTGGCTCACGAGCGCGGGGTGCTTGGCCTCACCTCCGGGAGCACCTGGCTCGGGATTCAAGAAGCCCTTGCCATCGTCCGCGCGCGATTAGATGACCATGGCCTCCAGAATGTTGAGATGCAGTATGGCGAAGAGGGCATTCGTCTAATGTTACCTTACAAGCACCACGACCTGATCCCGGCTGGGACTACCCTGGTGCCCATACTGTATGGCAGACCGGGCGATCTTGTCCGGCCGCTGGAGGACAGTCAGCATCTTCTCCCGGCCGACAGAGTGCCCTGGGGAATTGAGCACTGTCTCGTTGCAGGGCACTTCGCCTCGGTGTTGGCCCTCGAAGACAAGGTGGGGTCGCTGCAGACTGCACAAGTTTGGGCGGCGCTCAAGCACTCACTCGCACAGGGAGTCCCCGGCTGCGCTATTATGGAGCGAGATGGATTGGTATTAGTTCACGGCAAAGACAATCCCCGCGCCTTACGACTCGCGCAGTGCTTTCAGGCCGCTGAGGTCCGCCTCGGCTGCGCCCCGTGGTTCCGGTTCAAAATTAGGCGGGCCCAGGTGACCCTGGAGGTGAGGCCAGAGCTTTTGAAGGCGACATTTGTGCGAGATCTGGGCCACCCCTGTGATTACCTGGACGCCTTACTTCAATGCTGGGACTACGCTGGCTCCTCTGGTTTGCCTTGCTGCGTCCCTCCTCTGCTAACCTCAGCCCCGGTGTCCCGAGATGATTGGGAAGCCCTGGCCACGCAGATGTGCGACGCGGTGCTAACGCACTTTCACTTCGCTCTTGAGTGGTGCCTCGATGTGCTGCGTTCCCTTGATGTGACCGAGGAGATAACGCGGGCCATTAAGGCTGGCTCCCAAGGATTCGTCGTGCTGTCAGCCCCTCACCTCCAACTGCTGCCACCTACATCGTCCCCTATGGGGTCGATAATTGGGCCCGCTGACTTCATTGGCCGGGTTGATCGCATTGTTCGACAGTCCAAGGCAGGTCACTACTTTGGGGACGGCTCTTTCGACTGGATCCTTGAGAGTGGGACTCTCTCCGTCTGCCTGACGCTCAAGTACCTGCTCAGACTTGGATTTCACTTGTACGGGCGCCATGTCGCAAAGAGATTGCCCAGGACTGCCCCGCCGGGCTTCCTCTGGGCCCTCATGGTCTCCCTGTGTGACGATTACATCGTCATGACCGTCGGTGGTGACGATGAAACACGACGTTTTCTAAAATTGGGCGCTACGTTGCCGCTGGATTTACAGATGGTGCTGTGCAACCGCGCCTGGGGGGCAGCCGCCGACACCATATCGCCATCGACCTTTGAGCTCGGAGTTCGGCTTGTTGTTCTTGTTCTGAATTGTTGATTTCCTCCGCTTTGCGGTGTATTTCTCACTCCGCGAATGTCAAAAACGGGGAAGATCAATTTTGTATCGGGCTGGCGTTGAATTTTCTGCGCAGAAGATGACTCTCCAATAAGCGGGCGTCAAAATCAGCCTTTGAAGATATCCGCTGCAATCGCTGATCATCTTTCCTGCACGTTTGAAGTCTTCTGGGGAAGGAAATCATGTCGCTGCTACGGGTGCTGAAGATCCCTGAGCTTATGGAGTTTGGCCTGGGTCCGCATCTTGCCCACGAGGACATTGTCCGCCTCTCGCGCTGCTGCTGCACCTTCTACACCTGCCTGCGCTTCCTGCTCCGCATCATTGCGAGGCACCGCGCAGCCTTGAGGTTGCAGCGTTGGGCCCTTGAGTTCACCACGCCTTTTACCAGTGGTGCGCGCTTCACCCTGATCTTAGGGGTGCCCAATACGGGCAAGAGTTGGCTGCATCATAACGTTGTCCGCTCCCTGGTCAGACGCGGGATCGCGGTGTTCCATACTCATATTGACCACCCCGAACTGGTGGGCCATAACGCGGCGTTGGCGCATTTTGGATTCGGCCAGCGGAGTTTGGTGATCACCTCTGTGTTCGACGCCACACCGATTCCGCAGCATCTCCTCGCCGCCTGCGATAAACTCCTCATCTGCGGTCCCGTATTTCAGGATCACGGTGCTTTGCAAGGCGTAGGCCACCTGCCGCTCTTCCAAGCGTGCCTTGCTGACCGCTTACGCTTGGAGAATCTGATGAGAGGCGCCTCAAAGTACACTGTGCTGATGCTCTCAGCAACCACCAAGACGTGGACGCTGTTCGACGTGACGAGACACCCAGCCTACTCCTTATCCAGCGTCGAGCCGGCGATGCAGAAGTTTCCCGGAGCTAGATATCGCGATCGCCCGAGAGTCATTGGCCGCGGAATGTTGAATTCTTGACGAATTTCCTGTTCTTGGTCACTCAAAAATTTAATATCATGACCTCAAAACAAGTTGCCACGAAGCCCAAGATTGCTACCTGATCTCTCACCCTCCGCCAAATTCTCCTCCTTTATTTCAATCTTTCGCGTTCAGAGGCAAGGTGGGAGGCGATGTCTGAATTCAATGTGCGCACTGGCAAACTCTTCCGCGTTCCCGAGTTGTTGTCTTCCCGCGAGCTTGAAGGAGGACTCGGCGACCTCGCGCCCCTCAGTTCCCTCACTCCCCTCGCTGCTGCTGGTGGCAGCCATGGTCCGTCTCTGAAATCGCTGGCATTGTTTGGCGCCGGCTGGGGTGCCTGCATTGCCGCGGACTATTTTGTGCGCAAGCGCTACCCTCAAAAGCCGTGGGAATACCCGGATAGCCTTGCTTGCTTCTTCGGCTACATTGCGTGGCCAGTCACATTTCCTGTGGCTATGCTGAGCCACTTCCTGACTCGCCGCCGCCAGCGGCTCGGATGCTGTCCCGCCTGCCACCAGATCAAGAAAGGCGCCCACCAATCGCCGTCATCCTCCTCCGCCTCGCCGTTTGACGTTGCTGAGCTTTCGGAGCCAGACTCCGTGAGACCCCTCAGAGTAGGTCTCCCATGCTGGCGCTGCGGCGACTTCTAAACGGTCCCTGCAACTCGTCGGCGATCATTAAATCAATAAAGTTTTCAAAGATATCAAACAATATCGCCTCTACTTTTTCGATTCCAGGATAATGACGAAGATCAGGAATGTGCTGATAACGGTGCCCCATGCGGCGTGTGATCCTGTGGAAAACGATCAGGCGGACACCGGGGGGCATCCCTGTGATCTGCTGGCGCATCACTTTGCCCGCCTCCTGGAGCACAAGTTCAGGCTATCCAACGATATCCGCAGTATTCTGATAGTTGGAGATATCGCAAGGGCGCGCTGCGATCTGACGCGGAAGACCTGCTCGTCGACCACTTTCGCGCATGATGCGGTGAGGGCCCTGGAGTCCGATGCCGTTGATCTCTACCTCGAGGTGCACTCGTTTCCCGTGAAGCAGAAAGAGTGGCGGCTGTGGCAGGTGGTGGAGATCGTCGACGCTGGGCAAACATCAGGTGCCCGCAACTTCTTTGCCACCGTCGGCGCGCGCATCGAGCAGGCCGGGATCCACGCCGCCCTGCTCACTGGCAAGAACAACTTCCTGCAGCAGACCGCCTCATCACACAATATCCCCGCGGTGATGCTCGAGGTGCGCGAGGACCTATCACAGAATCAGATGCTCGAGATCGCCTCAATTATTGTGGCCTCATGTTGCGCTGCGATGTGATGATGATCATGCAAAAATTGGTAACTTTGAAGCAGAGGAACTTCCAAGCCTTCATCACTTCTCTTTCTCCTCCTGATCAAAAACGATGGAAGACGACGACAATGAAGTTCCGTACGTGTCCGCCGCGGAGATGGTCTACGAGGCTCACAAGCTTTACCCCGACTTGGTGCTGGATGGCTGCCAGAAGAGTGCTCTGGCGGAGGCAGACTTGTTGGAGCCGTTCACAGTTTACGGCAAGACCGAGCAAAGTGGAGAACCCGATTGGACTGGCGTGAAGTACCCCACCCGGTTGAAGGTGGCCGCCCTTGCCCTATTCTCGACCCTCAAGGGCGCCAGCGTCGTGACGCAATACCTCCGCCAGCAGTGGCTCGGCTGCGGGGATGAGTGTTTTACTGCGAACATCGGCATCGCCCTAGTCATTGGCCAGATGTCTGTCATCGGGAGTGCCCTGGAGGAGTTCGATCACCGGTATCACAATCGCACGCCCCACACCCTAGTCCCCTGCGCCAACCCTCCCAGCACCGAAGATTTGATGGACTTCGCTCATGACACCCTCTCCGCCTTGCAGTCACTCCTCGATGAACTGAGGGCCACCTTGCCCCCACCACCCGTCCGCGAGACACCAGATGATCAGTGAACGAGTTCCAATACATTGCAGTGCGCCAATTTGTAAGAAAGTGAAGCAAATGACAACGTATACAGAAATCTCTTTTTTGACTGACAAGAAGAGGAAAAGCCGCGGCGATTCTATTCGCCACTTTTCTCCACCACAATGGGGTCCCTGCGCCTCATATCCAACTCTGCAGTCACAGTGGTGACTGTTTTAACCTCCGCCTCCTCATCGGCCTCCAAACCCTGAGCAGCAGAGGTTGAGGGTGATGATGACGATGATGTCACGGTGACGGTCTCGGAGTAGGCGCGCCCCAACTCAAAGGCGGCCCAGAGCGCCATGACGCCGATAATCAGCAGATTGATGGCGGTGTCGGTGAAGACGATGGCCATGATCACGCGATCGGGGAAGGTAAAGAGGGGGACGCCGAAGCTCCAGAGGGCAGCGAAGAAGTAGAAGTTCACGATCGTCCAGATGGGCGCCCGGTGCCCCTGGATGACAAGGAGCGGCTCGCAGAGCGCTTCCGGCCAGCACGGCTGCCACATCACCTGGTCATCCCACGACAGCGTGAACAAGACGCGCCTGCCACTCTCCAGGACAGGATGCGGCAGGATGCAGCACAACGATTCGCACATGGTGATGTTCAGGAAGAGCTCGGAGACTGCCGTCATCTCGGAGTGCGGGTAGAGCATGAGGGCCCACAGGCACCCCAGGAAGCGCCCGGCGTGGAAGAGGAGCAGCAGGCCCTCCAGCGCATGGCGCACCCCGTCCTGCACCTCCGCGATAAGCGGCACCTTGAGGCCGGGAAGCATTCGGAGAAACCCACGCAGTGACATTATTGGAAGCAACGAAGAGCACAGAGAGGTGGAAAGACGAAGAATGAACAATTTATCATTTCTCTTGCTCATCGTGATATCACGATATTAAGACATCAATCAATCTTTGCCCCAACGAGACCAGAAACTTCCGCAGCAAGGGGAGAGGGCGTCCCAGGTCAGGCTGCAGAGGCCATAGATGAGGAGGCAGAAGAAGATGATGAGGGTCGCGATGAGGCCCACGAAGCCCCCAACTATCATCGTGAGGTCCCTTCCGAGATGAAATAGGATCGAGGGGATGCAGAAGCACAAGCTCTTGCTGCTGGCGCTGGGCCGAGTCCAGGTGAGCAGGCGGCGGACGTCGGTCCCGACACCCGTGAAGAAGGCCCCCACATGACCGACGAAGCCGCAAACGCCGCGCCTGATGTAGTTGACAGAGCCCTGGCACCACCCAAGCATGTTGAAGGGTTCCCCGCCAGTGGCGCCCGGGAGCGCAATCTCCTGGTAGTTTTTGAAGTAGTCATTGATCCAGAGATGCTGCTCTGTGCCAATGTGAGAGAAGAAAGGTAATCTGATCACCTGGGTATCGTGCAAGAAGCGACTGCCAGCAGGGGGTGCCACCTCTAGAACCATGACGATGGAGGCAGGTGAATACGAAAAGTAAGGTGATCTGAAGATTGAAGGTGAATATTTTGATCGATGATGACCGCAGGCGAATGCCAGAAGACTTCTTATTTCGCTCGCTACCCGATGCTGGAAATCTTGGATACTCGATATCCTAAAAATAATCAACCATATCTTTCGGAAGCCAAATCAGAGATTCAGGGGCGATAGACACACCCAATGTGATTTCTTCCACCTTTGATTCCCTCAGCAGAATATCGCACAGTCCTCACCATCCTTTCCCTCATCATGAACGTAATCTCTCGATACTGTCCTCTCTCCTCCTTTGCTCACAGGTCGTCTCCTCATCCACGGAATGCAGAGAATGATGGAATCTGGTCGAGGGGACAAGGCTCGGGTCGGCCGTCGCAGGCCCCAGCGTCCGGCAAGCACTGCAATTGCGGCTTCGAACGCCTCTGATGATTCCTTCGATCTAGATCTCGGTGTATATGAAAGTGAGCATGAAGCGGCTTACGCTTATCGCTTGGCCTGGCAGTTCCTGCATCCTGGCATGACGGTACCCATCCGCGGCTTCGTTTCCGAAAAAGAGGTCGAGGAGCGAATCCCTCTGGAGAAGAGGAAGCGCGTCATGGAGAACGTCCTGCTGCGCGTCTATGGCATCGGGCTGCCTGATGAGAAGGGATATCCGGTGAACGTCAAGATCCACAGCCGCCCATCGTACCCTACGATCGACCTTGGCTATTTCCCCAATCTCCAGGAGGCTATCTATGTCTCCATCCACACCCGCAATATGGTTCTCACCCAGAACTGGCGTCCTCCAGTCTCTTGATATTGTTGTTGTGTTCTTCAGATGAAAGATATATGACAGTGAAATGATTTTCGTGATTTGTTGATTCAGTTCGTGACATAAACGACAACGATAGGCGCGCCACCCTCTTCTGCTTTCTTGGCTGCTTCGATGTGCTTCTGGCCGGTGGCTCCGTAGTACATGTAATGGACGTAGCAGAGGGTGATGACGTAATCGGGCTCCATCCCAAGCTCTGTGATCAGTTCGTCCCATGATCGTACGTCATAGAACCTGCGGATCTCCGCTGCCAGGTTCATCATGCGAACAGGGAAGGAGGGAGCCCCAGGGAGGCCGGCGTCCGGATTGACTCTAAGGACGATCTGCGGACGGGCATGATCTTCCGGGGTCTTGAGCCCAGGAAAGACTCCGAAGGCCAGTGTATCATACCTCTTCACTTCACAATTGGTCTCGTAACTCTCGTGGGAATGCTCATCCACCTCGACCACAATGGTGGCCCAGTCACCAATGTACACCAGGTCAGGTCTCGCTTTGGCGTCAGTCCCACAGGCGGGGCCGCCGAACAAAATGTCATCGCAGGCACGCGGCACAATGTCGGAACCAAGGAGTTCGGTGAGGTGCTGCTGGACGAGGAACTCCTTGCGGAACACACCAATGAGGGTTGTGCGGCACTCGCAGCAGTATCCAGTGCTTTTGGCTAATGTACGGTGAAGTTGGGTGATGCGGCACCCGGCACAGAGCTTGGTTCCGATCCAATGTGCTTTGGCCAATACGTTCGGTTGCTCATGTATGGGAATGTGCTTCTGAAAGTGATGTAATTCCATGTGATGTGCAGTGGAGAAGTTCTTCCCGCAGTCGCTGTCCCGGCACGGAATTCCGAGACCGAGGTGATACCTTCGTTTGTGATAAACCAATCCGTTGGCCGCTGTGAACGCCTTGCCGCAGCCTTGATGATCGCACTTAAAGTACCCCTCGCCGGTGTGCTTTGACTGATGTGCATAGAGGGCGTTACTGAAATCGAAACCAGCGCCGCAATCTTCGAATGGGCAGATGTACTGCTTGACGTCTGCGTGTATCCTACGATGCCAGGCAAGAGCACCCACCTGTGGGAAACCTTTCCCACACTCCTCGCAGACAAAAGGTCGCTCCTTGGAATGCACTTGCAGGACGTGGGCCACAAGGGTGTCCTTGCGCACGAACCTCCTGTCGCAACCTTCGGCGTCGCATTCGAAAATTCGCTCTTGCGTGTGCGACGAAATATGCTTATTGAGCTTGCTGGGCGAAATGCATGTGATGTCACAGTCTTCGAGTGGGCACGGATATGAGACGCGAAGGGAGGCGCATATGTGAGTATCAAGGCGAGCGAAACTTTGCCCACACTCTTCGCATATCTTCTTCTCCCGCGTATGAGTGGGTAGGTGTCTATCGAGTTTGCTCTGCGTCTCGAACGACATGCCACATTCCGCAAACGTACAAGGGAAAATCTTCTTCCCAGCGGTGCACTTGTGGGCCATAAGAAAGGCCGCCTTGGTGAACGATCTCCCGCAATTCTCGTTTTGACAGACGAACTCGCTGTCTTGCTTATGAACCCGCATGTGGGTCACAAGAGTTCCCTCTTTGCCAAAGGGCCTCGAGCATTCCGGGCAGATGAAGGGGAGAGCGTCGCTGTGGGCCTCTGTCAGATGGTCGTTCAGGAACTCCCTCTTCTCAAACCTGGCGTCACGTCTTCCTTGATTGCAGGCGAAAGCCTTTCCTTCAAAGTGAATTCTCCTGCGTTGGCCAAGTTTTCCGAGAGTGTGCCAGGAGGTTGTACATCCTGGGAACGTGCAGGCATACGCCTTTGGTGCCACGGACATCTCGCAAAACCGGAAGTTACGGTTGGTGAAGGAGCAACGAATCCAATATATTTGTTGCGACACTTCTCACCTCACAAAATGATTTTTGACAATAAGCGCGATCATTCGTCTTCTGAGGCATCGACATTCCGAAGGTAGTCTGAGAGAGTGCGCCCCCGTGTCTTTATCAGCGCGCCGACGGTCTCCATCATTGGCTGTAACACGAAATAGCGAAACAAGACGAGGTTGACGATCTTCCACATGCAGAGGCTGACAATGATCAGTTCCACTCCGATCACAAATGCCTGGGAATGACGCTTGACCAATTCTGCGCATTCGTCTGAGTGCTTAATCCAGAACTCAGCCGACACCCCCGACAACTGCGAGCAAATGTCGATCTGCGCGATCCCTCCCCAGCACGCCCACTTTCCAAGGGAGGGCCCCCGAAAATAAATTGCAAGCAGGGGCGTAACCACGAGCTTCTCGTGGGCGACGGAGGCTGCGAGGGTAAGCGCGACGCAGGCCCAGGTGGCGTATCTCGCCGCCTCCCCGTCCGGCAGAAAGGTGATAAGTGTGGCGCTCGCGACTATGACTGCGCCGAACGTTGCCAACATAGCAATCCAGGAGCACCCGCTGTTGGATTGCTCAAGCGGCCTCGCGGCAGAGAGGGCCATACGACGTCGTCGCTTATGTGCCTCCTGTTGCTGCCAGCGTCGAAACTTCTCCATTTCGGCGGCATCGCTGATGTTGCAGTCTTCTCTCTTTCCGATATCGCGTTGATTGCCAGCGTCCTCAACTTCTGAGGCCTGAACACTGGGACCGGACATGGGCGCTTGTCTTGTGCGGGAACAAGATGAAGCCAAAACTCCCAGCCAGCGCAACGGCGTCTGGCAACACCAAGTGATCGCGCTCACGATACCCCCATCCACCCGAATTTTGTCCCCAACCCGATCCATTTCCGAAAAAAAATGAACCGGCTGCCCTTGATCTTGATTGATCAGGGCAATCAAAAAGTCGATTGTGACCAGACGATTCTTTTCGCCAGATAAGAAATCCATCACAAAAACCCACCACCGACAGCGCTGCCAAGAGGTGGCACCGGTCTCCGAATGACCCTGAAGTAGGGCTCGGCAATCTGGGGGTAAGGTGGCGCCAAGCGAGGGTCTCGGTCCTTCAGGCCCTGCACCAGGTTCAACGCCCCAGATCGGATATTAAGATGAGGCTGCGGGCCGCGGATGTCGTAGGTCACGTCTCCCTGGTCGACCCCGTTCTCCATCTTGAGGCTCTGCAGCGGGCGCGGGTCCCTGAAGTTGAACGCCCCGCCATTGTTCGGATACAATGGAACAGGCCGCGGCTCCGACCGTGGCTGGCTCTGCGCAAATGACCCGCCATCTGGCCGATACTGTCTGGAGGTGATCCAGCGGGCCTGATATCTCTCTGATACTGCACCGCGATCATCGTTGACCCCGGGGATCTCGAAGCCGCGATCAAAGACATCAATTTCTGGATCACCGTTCGGCAGCGGCCGATCCCAGTTAGTGTAATCAACCATCTCACTTTATCTTCGTTACCGCGTCGCAAAGAATAATCAGAGATATCAGAGATCGTGTGGATGGAGAAGCCAGTTGCTGCCGCCTGCGCTTTGACACTCCGGCAGGCCTTTGGGCTCGTGATGACCCCACCACCAGCCGCGGCTATACGCGACGGACCTCGCCGCCAGCGCAGGCGGGCTGCACTTGCTTCTGCCTTCAGCACACTGCTCGGCAGACGGCTCAACCCCCGTAATCTTGTCGTCATCGTTGTTCTCATCTTCGCTGTCTCCATCAATAACATCATCGCCATCATCGCCATCATCACCGAAGGGCACGTCGTCCATCGGGAGTGTGAGCAGCCCTTCGTGATACGAGTTCATCCAGGAACCCTCTGTCCCCCTGGCCCGCTTCAGGGCCGGCATTGCTGTGAGTGTTGAGGCATCGGCGGTCGGATTATGCATATCCCCAGAGAGCGAGCTCGAGGGGCGCTTCTGGCCACGCCTGCTGCACTCACCTTCGTTATCGTTTTCAAACATTGTGTGGTTTGTTTCTTGTGTTCGTGAGAGAGGGAGGGGAGAAGAATGAGGTGAAAAGTGATCATTTTATTGCACCGTCGTCGCAGGTGATCATAAACACCAATAATACCCAAACGATCACGGTGATCACCGCCCGATAAAGTGATCGAAATGATCAAGGTCAAGATCACATGATGCAATTTGATCACGGAAACACCTGAGTGCCGAAGGAAGAGGCCTCTGAGGTTACGCTTGCGGGTGGGGTATGAGGCACGCCATCCCCATCGTGCTGATAGAGCTCAGTGCGCCCAACATCGTACGGGAGGGGAGCTAAGAAGAAGGGGTTTGAGGAGCGCTGTCGCTGGCCACGACGACCTGAAGATGATGAAGACGATGACGACGGCACCCTGGGCAGAGGGTTTCTATCGATAGACGATGACAATCCCGAGCCTTCAGATAGCTCAGCACACTCGGAAGACGCAAAGGGTGGTGGGCTATCAGGTGCCAGAATCCTCGATTCTTTCCGAGGCATATCATGATGTGAGGTGCCATCGGATTGATGATCGCGTTGATCAGCAGCAGGATCATGGATGACGATTGTCAGACGTTGCCCACGCCGTCTCTTCAGGGTATGCTGGTCCATCAGACACATGATCATCGCACGGATATCTTGATTGCGATCGACATCGTCCTCACAAGTGATGATCTCAAGGCGCGCGGCAGCAAGCACCGGAGGCAGGCAGTCCACACCACCACAATTATTATCCGCCGACCAAGAGTCCACCACGTCACTTTTATCAACTTGGGCTTCCTTGTCGCCAATTCTCTGTTGAGGGAGAGCGCAGGCGGAAGGGCAGCGCAACTTGTCGAGGATGGCGAGGCGATCCCCAACGCTGTTCCAGACCTTCTTCAGGTCCACATCCTGTGGAGCGGAAACTCCTGTCACCTGCGAGAGCACCTGCTTCATCTCCCTGTCGTCGTCGCTGTCCGAGAGCGACAGGTTTCCAGGGGTCATCCCGAGACTCGGGCAATCAAGATTCATTTGGTGGGGATAATCGATATCACGATGATCTGCGATGATCAAAGCTTGCAGGGATCAAGGTAATCGGTGGCGAACATGAGGGTGATGATGATCATGATCAGCGGCTGCCTGAAAGCCTGGGTTTTTAAGGTGTCTGGTCATCAAAGCCAGTATCATCGCGTCACTATCCCAGATACAATATCCGATATCTGTGATTTACAAAGTAAGATTTCTGATAACCAAAACTCCTCGAGACCAGAAGCCCGAACATGAGTCTGTGGGTAAATCACAGTGGCTACATTAGCCCGGCAGCGCAGTTGAGTAACCTCGGACCCACGCCCTCCTGGAACAATCAAAGAGGCTCCTGGCAGTCGCTCTACGGCAACACGTTTCCGAGGGACTCTGTCCAGTGGACCGGGCAGCGCCTCTGTTTCAACCGCCAGGTGCCATTTCAGCCTTCTGAGAGTTTCTGCATCACGCCGCAGGCTCTCAGCACTCTGCCGCCGATGGTCAGGCCACTACAATCGCAATGGGGATTTTGATTCCCTTCGGTGCTGACATCTTTGATTTTGATGCCTTCGATATCTGTCTTGATTTCGGGAAGAAGTGGTTCACAAGAAAAATTCAAATCGCTTTCCATTCGGTCAGGAGTAAGAGGTACTCCGAGGCACTCAGGGGAGGAGAAAACCACTTCTTGTCGCACAAGGCCCATTTGTATAATTGCAGATCTTCATGGCTTGCCACGAGCCTCTCGAGTTCCTGACAGTGCTGCCCCGGCTCCCCCCTTCGCTGGACATACATCTCGGCCGCCTCCTTCAGACCTGGGATGGGGGCCAGTAGCGCGGGGAGGCGACGGTCTCTGAAGTCTCGGGCTGCAGGCTCAATCACGAAGCCCAGTCTCTCATTAGGGGTCGGCTGTCCCAGAGCAATCCTGATCAACGCCAGAGGAAAATTGCAGCCGGAGATGTGGCTCAAGTCCACCAGCGAGAATTGCCCCAAGTGCATCGCCGTCCCGAGCAGTCTCAGAAACTGCAGGGTGCTGGTGCCACTTGACAGCGGGGTGTTTTTGGGGTAGCCCTCCGGTTTGTTTTCGGCGTAGTGGAAGCGGTCGATGCCTCCATCCTGGGTGATAAATCCGGCCACCCCGTTACCGGGGTCTGCGATATCGGGCGCCTCGAAATTCAGATTAAGTCGGACCTGAACCTGCTCTCTAAAGCCGGCTCGCGTGATGCTGGCGAAGACAGGGGTACCGACCCCAGTTATCTTGAGGTAGAAGATCCACGCATCCATCCTCTTTCCGGCAACGTTCTGCGCATGGAGGAGGAACTGCCGGTTCAACACCAGACTCTCCAGTGGTCTCTCAGCCGGGCCACGCGTTAGCATGGCGAGGAAAAGGGAAAGTGGAACGCAATCCATTTATCCCCTTGCTTAATTTACCGCGAGAGAGAACTGCGCCAACATTTTTCCTGTGGGTCGGAGATTTCGATTCCCTTCTGTTCTGACATCTTATATTTCATTGCCTTCAATAGTTGTATCGCTATCACAAATCATCTTTTTGAATCAAGATGTATTTTTGCAAAAGTTTTTTGGATACAATAAGGATTGTTCAGCGCGCGAGAGTCAGCGGGCCTGTGTGGGTGCCGCGGGCTATGCCAAGAACCTGTCCCCAAATAGCATTGAGGTGGCGGTCCGGGTGGCGCTCCATGTCGACAACGCGATAAACGAGGTGGGGGAACAAGAGGGGCCACGTCGCGAATATGGCTAGCGGAGTGTATGACGCCGGCGGGCGGAAGCCCCAGCGGGGTGGGTAGGAAGTGCGCAGCAGTGTGGAGACGACGGCCAATGTCGCGCCCACCAGCAGGTACATAACCGCCCAGACGGCTGCGGTCTCGGTGACAATCATCGGAGTGGGCACTTGGCGGTTGGGGGGAATCACAGGCGGTCAGGTAACAAACACAGCAGAGAGAGAGGCAGGAAGACGCTGGGGCGATGACGCGGCCTTAGGTGGCGGCACAGGGCGCACCCAGAGCCAGGTCACTTTATGTCCTGAGTAATTTTATCTTGATGTATCCAAAACATCAGTTTTCTTCGGTATCGATCAATAATATCACAATTTCAGAATCGCGGAGATGAAATCATGGGGTATCGCGCTGCTGGCGGTTGCAGGCATTGCGGTCCTCGCGACAGTCATCTACTTCATCGTCCGCCTATCTAGACCGGGTGGAGGACCATCTGAGGGGGACAAGGAGCCGCAAAAGCCTGTGCCAGACGAGGAGCAGCCGTTGTGCCTCCGGCAGATTACAGCCTTCGACGGGACCTCGTTGTGTTCGTTCGGCTTCTCGCACCTGCGCCTCTTTGCCCCGTCCGGAGCGGTGGCTGCCGATCCGTCGATCACGCCTCAAACAGTGCAGTTAGTGGCCCCCATTGGCGCGAGCAATGAGTACTGGTCCTTTGATGGCACCTTCCTCACGAACGACGCGACGGGGAGGTGTCTGTGCTGGCTCTGCACTGGGGAGGGCGCCCTCATCCGGACGATCGCCTGTGACCAGGCGCAGGCCAACTCGACCCGCTGGGTGTACGACGGTTCGACCTTCTTCGTGGAGTACACGCTGACGTCGACAGACGAGCCACTCTTCCTCGTCGTCGACGAGGGAGAGCAGGTCAGCGGCCTGGGCGTCGACTCCACACTGAGGCCTGCTCCCTATCCGGGGCCTGTGGTGTCCACCTAAGAATGTGTCTGCCTGGAAGAACTATGCTGCCTTAGAATCACCTTCCACTTCTTGTTCGCTTTTCACCACCTCCACAATTCAAAAAAAACGCAGGAATTCACTTCATAACACCATTCAAAAGTCACCTTCATCGCCGGTTTCAGGAGGACGCTGGGCGGAGGGGAAGAGGTCATCAAGGTCCATCAGCATGGGCTGGTCCTGCAACCCGTCCTCGGAGTCAGGAATTCCCGGCCCCGCAAGGCCACTTAAAGAGGAGGACAGCGACGACGTCCCAGAAAACAAGAGCGCGGTAGTCCCCGGGCTCGGATGTGTTGAGGAGGGACGAGAGGCGCCTGGCGCCCATTGGGCGTCACGCATCTCCCCAAGCGAGTTCAGCAGGGCCAGCGAGTGTCCGCGGCCACCACCGTCATCACGGCGGTCATCATGGCGGTCATCATGGCGGTCATCACGACGGTCAAAAGACGGGTGAGGAATTCCAAGTTGCCTCGTTGGCGGCGCCGGCGGAACAGGGGACGGGAAGTGCAGATATACCAGGTCCTGAGAGGGAGCAGGCCACACCTGGCCCTCCAGGATCAGCGCCTCGGTCATGGCAATCCCGGCCGAGAAAGACGGAAGATCGAAATCATCCTCCTGACCGGTCAGCATCTGACCCCCCCCTGCATCCCCGCCCTCCAGCAAGGCCCTCACGAAGTAGTCCTCGGAGCTCAGTCTGCGGTGAGATCCCTGGGGTGTGGTAGTGTCCATCCCGCTTCCGGGGTCCTCCTCAACGCAGTACCGGTCTAGGTCGCCGGCACTTGACGGGCGAGACATCTTTCTCGTCCGACCCTCCGCGGTGTCATCAGGGAAGCCGCCGTCAGAGAAGCAACCAACCTCCCCATTGTACTGATCGCGGTGCGGGGCACCATCGGCCAGGTGGCATCGGCGCTGAAGTTGCGCGAGGTCGGGGAGACTGCCGTCGCTGCGCGATACCTGGCCACGCTTTCTGAGGAAGCCGCCCAAGTTGTTGCCAGCAACCCCACCAGCCCCACCGGCCACCCCGGTGTGGTGGGCGATGTGAGTGTTGGGGTTAGCATGTCCGCCTCCAGGGCTGGCGTCCGGATTCACAGTCGCTGGCTCAGAGTCGGCCCGCTGCCTGATCTTGGACAGCGCAGGGGGGCGCCTGCGCCCCGCCTTAGGCGAGGCCAAGTCACCATGGGAGCCCGCTGACGCCGTCGAAATTGACGATGCAGGCGAGCGAGTGCCAGCACCTCGCTTCGAGTTCTTGACGGCAGCCGCAGCGACCGACGCTCCAAGACCGCGACCTGCAGTCGGGGGCGGAGGAGGATACAGGATAGCCTGCTCAGCGCCGCCAGCGGGATCGAAGGCACCGAATTTCAGCGCCGGAGACGACGAGACGCGACGAGTTAGGATTGCCCCGGCGGGAGCAGTAGCCGACGGCGAAGCAAAGGGCGAGGCAAGCGGCGATGCAAGCGGTGAAAGAGACGGCGAGGTAGAAGCAACCTTGGGTCCCGGAGGACGAAGCGAACCCGCCGGGGGAGTCTGGGTGACGATGGCGTCGTAAACGTCATCCGAGAAGCCACCTGCGAAATGGGCATCAAAGGCGGCAGCAGAGGGCACCGAGACCGAGCGAGGGCGAGCCAGGTGATCGTTGCTCAAGATGGTGATGCCAGCACTCAGCGCCCCCACTGAGTGGGCAGAATTCATCATGTTCACCGCATTCAACGAGACCCTCGGAGTAACCGGGGGAGACGGTGACGTCATCAGATAGTCGCCTGCGCCAAGAGAGCGAACTGTGCTGACAGTGGGCGTCGAACAGAGAGTGGGGGAGGGCAAGGGTGGCAGCGCCTGCACCTGGCGAGAGCACAGGTCCCTGAGTGAGGTGATCAACAGGTCGGAGGTGTTGAAGATGAGGGCTGGCAGGAAAGCAAGGCGCCCAATCTCCTCAGCATCAGCCAGATGGGTCACAGTCGCGCTGAGAGATAGGGCGCATCCCTCACCAGGCACAACACCCGACGAGGTTGACGACGAGGTCGAGGGCGAGGTTGAGGTAGGCGAGGAGGAAGAGGCGCGCAGGAAGTCCAGGAGCCCAAGAGGCGCCACCACAGGAAAAAGCCCACCCAGTAGGAAAACACCAACGCCCCCAGCAGCGATGGTCGGGTCAGCAGTTTCACTCCGTGACGACGAAGACACAAATGAGGCCAGATGGGGATGACCGGGGGGTAGGTGCTCAAGGTAAGCTCGAAGTCTCGAATTGCCGTATGGGGAGACCGCCCCAGTGTGCTGCTGAGGAGCAACACCGCCGAAAGCAGATGAAGTCGACGAGACAGATGAGGCCGAAGACCCAGGCCGAGTAGAGTGCGACGGACGGGCAAATCGATCGTCCTGCCGCTGCTGTGTCGTGGTGCCCTGTTTCTGCTCCTGCGGTTGACCTTGCCCGGGCATCTGGAATGGCGGTGGCGCCACTTCCTGAGGCAGCAGGCTCTCCATGCCCGAGGCCTGAGGAGGCCGAGCAGTCAGCAAGGCACGATCGAGCGACATCTATCGGTCCAACAGCAAGAGAAAGTCAGAATCGACGAAAAAACTGGGAGTTGCTCGGAAGAGGAGGTCAGAGGAGAAGGGGTCAGAGGAGAAGGGGTCAGAGGAGAAGGGGTCAGAGGAGAAGGGGTCAGAGGAGAAGGGGTCAGAGGAGAAGGGGTCAGAGGAGAAGGGGTCAAGAAAAACGCGTGGGAAAGGAGTCAACGAAAGACGTCAGAACCACCGGGATGAGGACAGAGATATCACGATCGCATCTCACCGTCACCGTCACCCCCCTCAAGATCACCAAGGCGCCAGCCAGGAGTGATAAGATATCATCACAAGAATGGAGAAAAACGAACAATATCGGCTGGTCTTCACAGGTGGAGCCGTAGGGGGAGGCGGTTCGCCGGCTGCGCAGGGCGGTTGTCCGTGGCCGAAACTTTGGGGAAGGAAGCGTGAGGCCCGGGATAATTGACTTTCCTGGTTTGCCGAAGATGGTTGTTTTATAGTGATCCGCGATCGCAATGTAAAGATATCACTGATATCTGTGGCACCCTAATTTTACCTGGTGCTAAATTTAACATCCCCGTTCCAAGGGGATCTACTTATGGTAAATCTCCGGATCCGCCGGCACTTTTTTAATTAAACCTGAAATGAGATCCTTTCGAGACTGGCTGTTTCAGATCCAGCAAAGTAAATTCAGTGTTCCCAAAACGAGACTTTCCTCATCAGGCAGGTGGGTCAGCCTGGATCCAAAATTTTTATCAGCATGAAGTGAATGTGGATCCCTGCGTTATCATCTAGATCCTCTTGTATCAATATTCTGGCCTTCTGACCAAGGGAAATTTGATGGCTGCCGCTCCCCTCGCAGTGTGCGCACCACATCGGCCCCGTGCGACTGTCACCCCCCGCCGTGTCTTACAGATGAAGGCCCAAGAACATGAGAAAGAGAGGAAGAGGGACGATAAGGATGACGCGCAGGCGTGGCTTGGGCTTGGGCGGTCTGCCTGGGATGTGGTGAACGAACTGAAGCGGTATCACAATGTGGACTTTTTCTTGGAGACGCTGGCCTCCGGCGATCAGGTGCGGTGGGGAACGCTGCTCAACCGTCAGGTCCTGCGGTGGTCTCTTGGCCATAGCAGGTGTCTGGAGCTTGTCGCGGCGTTGTTGGCCCACCAGCAGTTCGACCCCAATGGCATGTGCCTGGGGATTCTGCCTGCCCTTCATGTCCTCTGCCTTGACACGCCCCCCGCGGTGAACGAGTTACTGCGCCTGTTTGTGAACTGCACGCGGGTGAACGTACTTCTCAGAGATGGCGCGGGCCACACCCCGCTGCACCGCCTGGTCTGGATCCAGGCCTTTGACCTGGCACACTTCTTTATCGATCTCTGTGAGGGGAGCGGGCGGGATCCTGGGCCGCTCCTAAGCTCCGATTTTCACACCACACCTTCCATGGCCAGCCTCGTTTCAGCATGGATCCTGCGCAGGGCAACAGAGACTACGAAATTGTTGGCGCGAGTGAGCAGATTGCGCGCCGACATAGCCTCGGCCGCCCTCCTCTGCGACGTCGTCCTCGTCTCGGATGGCTTTCTCCGCCTTCCCCCTTCTTCCCCCGCATCATCGCCATCATCGTCATCATCATCATCTTTGACCTCATCATCGTCATCCCTTTCCTTCCCTACGGTATCCACCATGATGGCAGGAGAGGCAGAATCAGGGATGCGGTTTTTTCGCGTTGTCAGCCGGCTCCCGCTCGAATTGCAGATGCTTATCTGTGCCGTGGCCCCGACCACGGATGGTGACCAATCCGTCGCAGAACGCTCGGCGGGAAATCCCAACATCAACTCTCGCCGGTTTACGCGCGCTCTGCTGCTGCGTGCTCAGTATTTGTCCATCTCTTACGAATCATGATGTTGTTGCCTCTCGTGATGATCTCCATCTTATTCGCCCATGAAATTGAACAAATGACTTCTTCAAGAGACAAGAATCAGTAAAGGATGGGCACCGGCCTCGGGCGGCTGGTGGTGCAGATCACGCGGCCAAAGTTGTCGCGAAAGCAGCGGGCCGAATTGCCGCTGCAGTTGCTGCCCCACAGGCCGGAGGAACAGCCTCCGTAGTTGCCACCCCAGCCCCAGCCGTTGTTAAGACCATTGATGCCGAAGCCGTCGAGACCCGTAGTCCCGGGCCATTGGGAGCGGTTCAAGTCGTTGCCGAAGTTGAAACCCTGAATCGGGCCATTCGCCCCAAAACTGTGATGCGGGCTGCCGCCGAGGCCCCCGAAGCCGTTGCCAAGGCCTCCAAAGCCGCCACCGTTGCCTCCGAAGCCTCCGCCTCCGAAGCCGCTGCCACCTCCCACGCCTCCACGGCCTCCTCCGCCGAAGCCTCCACCACCGCCTCCTCCACGGCCCCCCCCTCCCATTCCTCCGCCGCCTCCACCGCCATGACCTCCACCTCCGTGCGACATTATCTGTGTTGGAACTTGGGGTTTCGAAATTGAGATGGTGCGGGGAAGGGTGAGTTTGACGTGATGCGCGACATTTTTTGGGGATTCACGCGCTCGCGGGCGACAACGGGGGAGGCAGCAGTAGTCCTAGAAGATCATCGGTGGCATCGTCCTCGTGGATGAGAAAGAGAGTTCCCAATTGCGCCAGGCAGACAACCGGGTGCCTCCCAGAGTCAGTCTCCCTCAGAAAGATGAGCTTGTCCGCCACCCTCGCCGGATCGTCAGTCACAATCAGCCAGTCACACGCCCTGAACGACCACACGGGCGGTTGCAGGACCCGCCAGGGGAGGTCACTCAGCGAGGCAGGACCAAACATCGCCCAGCACGTCCCTGACGTCGTCTCACCCAGCGCCTCCTTAATCCTCCTCAACGCCCCGAGATCCTTAAGACGGTAATCTGCTACCTCTGGGTTCCTCGCAGCGCATTCTGGGTCCTCACCGCGACTCGGTGGGGGTCTCGGGCGAGGAGCGCGAACTGCGGGAGGACTCTCACCGGGTGCTGAGGAGGACCCCAGCAATTCACGACGTGCCTGATCGTGGCTACCGATGTCGCCGCCACCCACGCCGCCTCCAGTGCGCCCGCTGCCTCCAGGTCCATTGAAGATACCAGTTCCCCACTTCATCTTTCCGCGAATGTTGGGGGGAGGAGAAGACAATGATGTTCCCCATCATCTTTATTTATTACTCATTGTCGAAGGCGACTATGATGCGCCTGAAGGCCCGCTCCGATTCCTCGCTCCGGACGATGGTGCGACCGGTGTTGCCCACCGCGTTGCAGAGCACCATCACGACCTCGAGGGGCAGTTTCTTGGCCTGCACGAAGAATCGCCGCGCGCGCGCCCGTGTCACAGGCAGGCCCTGGCGCCTCTTTCTCAGGACCAGGAACGCGTCGCTGTAAAAGACCGCGAGGGCAAACACCCACGCTGCCTGCTCTGTGGCAGTCCCAATCTGCCTCCTTACAGTGATCACCGTGCCCTCCCGGTCATCCCAAAACCGCCTCAGCAGATCCGCAACTTCAGCGTGTCCTGCCGTCCGGGCCGCGGCGACGTGCGTTGCAACTTCGGCGTTGGGGAGACGCGAAAACGAGAGCGGGACACCGGCGGAAATGATCTCCCTCAGAACATCCACGCGGCCGCAAGAGACGCCCAGGAAAAAGGGGGTGCGGTCAGGCTGTGCGGTGTTCCGTGGCACAGCCTCCAGCGTTGTCATCCCGCGGGAATCGCGAGCCAAGAGCCTCAAGACCCCTGGGTGCCCCTGCTGGGCGGCGATGAAGAAAGGCGAGCATCCGTTTGTGTTGAACGTTCGGGGGTCCAGGCGGCCGTCGCACAGCAGGAAATCCACCACCTCCGTCCGGCCATAGGAGCACGCCACGTAGAGCGGGGTGTAGCCCCCCTCGAGTGTCAGGTGGACGTCGACCTCGCGGATGGCAGCCAGGTACCTGACGACCTCCAGTCTGCCCTTCTCGCAGGCGACGTAGAAAGGCGTGGCCCCGTTCTTCAAGGTCGTGTTGAGGCTGCTCCTACCGTCGTCAACAAGCAATTTTACGGTCTCCAGGTGTCCTTGCTCGCAGGCGATGGCCAGGGGAGTGGAGCCCTTGTCGGTGCAGAGGTCGAACCTGACCCTTGGGTCCTTGAGCAGCATCCTCACGATGTCATTGTTGCCGGACTGCGACGCCACAAAGAGCGGCGACGCACCCTGATAATTGCTGATGTTTGGGTCGATGCGGCCGTCCGCGAGGAGGAGGCGCACGGCGTCCGCGGCATTGTGGCTGCACGCGACGTACAGCGGCGTGAAGTTCCCCTCCATCACGACGTGAGGATTCACCCTGCGATCCGCGAGCAGCATGGACACCACATCGACGCGACCCTTCTCGCAGGCCACATACAGGGCCGTGGCGTCCTGGCGCGTGGCATTCATGACATTAATCTCCGGCTGCGCTAGCAGCCACGCCACCACTTCGGTGTGGCCCTCCTGTGACGCGATGAAGATCGGGGTCGCCCCGTCATCCTTGCCCCAGTTAGGGTCGGTGCCCTTGCACGGGGCCTCGCGGTTGGCCGCCAGCAGGGACTTTGCGACCTCCAGGTTCCCATGGCTGCAGGCCACGTAGAACACATTGAACCCGCCTGTCATCATCACGTTGCGGTTGACGCGGGGATGCCGCAGCAGGTGCCCCACGATCTCCACGTGGCCGCGCTCACAGGCTACATAGAGCGGCGAGGCGTTCTGGGACTGGCACCGGTTCACATCCACCCGCGGGTCGTCCCCCATTATCCTGACAATCTCCAGCCGATTCATCCTGCAGGCATGATAGAAGGCGGAGAACAGGCCCGCAGAGACCCAGTTCACGTCAATTAGCGGGTGCTTGAGCAGCACGCAGGCGATTTCCAGGTGCCCGTGCTGCACGGCGATCATCAGCGCAGGGCCCTCAATCTGGGTAATGGCCGCGTTGATATCAAGCACCTCGTCCATCATGGTGTTCACCAGGTCAATATTCCCAGCCCGCACGTGGCCCAGAAAGAGCTCGAGCGGCGTTCTGGTGACGGGCACCTCCGTTGCCGTCATCGACGGTCCCGCGGACACCAGGCTATCGCTCCCCGAAGGCTCCGCCGCCGCCGCCACCACCACCGCCAGTGAGTCACTCTCGCCGGAGCCTCGCCCGATCGGCACAGTTCCAATTTGCAGCATTCCCAGGTCGGAAATAAAGCTTCGAGATAGAATCTTTTGAGAGAGAGAGAAAAGGAGGGAGAAGGAGAGAGATGCCCGCAGCCAGGACAATGAAGCCAAGGCCGACGTAAAGAACGATCCCTCCCCACCAAACCTAGCAATCGTCTGAAGACGATTTCGAGATAGATGACCTGAGATACAAAAAATGATGGAGATAGAGACCGAGGGAGATGAAATTCGACAACAGTAAGAAATGGGCTGAGATTCACAGGTCGAGGTAGCTTTGGTTATTGTGAATCGCAGGCGATGGCCCTGAACGAGCGCTCTGAGTCCGCGGCCAGAATCACGCTGCGGCCGGTGTCGCCGACGGTGTTGCAGAGGAGCATCTGCAACTCGATGGGGAGCTTGGCGGCAACGACCATGAAGCGCCGCGCCAGTCGCGCAGTTCCCGTATTCGGGCGGGGCTTCCGCTTAAGGGCCAGAAATGCATCACTGTAGAGGACCACCTGGGCGAAGAGGTAGGCCACCAGGTCCCTGGCGAAGCGCAGTTCCCGCCTCACCCTTCCCGTGGTCGCCTCAGGGCTCTCCCAGAAATCACGGAAGAGGCTCATCGCCTCGGAAAGGCCCTTCCTCTCCATGACCTGGAGGACGTCCATGATCTGCGCGGTCGTGGATCCAGAAAACGGGGTGGAAAGCCCGGTGGCGATGATCTCCTTCAAGACGTCCAGGTGGCCCTCGGTCGCGGCCCTGCAGAAGGGGGACTTGCCCCCGTACGGCCGGTCGATGCTCGGGCCAATGCGAGGGTCTCCCCCTAGCAGGCGCAGAACATCAACGTGACGCTGCTGCGCGGCGATGTAGAAGGGCGTCGTGACGCTATCATTTGCCTGGCAGGGGTCCAGGCGGCCGTCACGCAGCAGAAAGCGGACCACCTCCGTGTGGCCGAACGAGCAAGCCACGAACATGACCGTGTACCCCCCGTCCATGGTCTGAAAGATGTCGACCTCGGGCACCTGAAAGAGATACCTCACGATCTCGAGGCGTCCCTGCTCCGCGGCAACGTACAGGGGCGTGGCGCCGTTCAGCAGCGCCTGGTTAACGCCGACGCGCCCATCCTCGACCAGTATCTTCACTATGTCCAGCCTTCCCTCCTCGCAGGCGATGAAGAGGGGCGTGGACCCCTTGTTGGTGCGCAGCGCGGGCTGAGTCCTCCGGTCAGCCAGCAGCAGTCTCACGATCTCCGGACTTGCCTGCTGGGCTGCCACAAAGAGCGGGGTGGCCATTTGGTACTGCCCGCGGTTAGGGTGGAGGCGGCCGTCCGCCAGCAAGAGCCGGACCACCTCAGTGCGGTCGTGGCTGCACGCGACATACAGGGGGCTGAAAGAGCCATCCATCTCCTTCGTCACTTCAACGCGCGGGTCACGCAGCAGCAGGCGCACCACCTCGACGGCACCGTGCTCGCACGCCACGTAGAAAGGGGTCGCCCCCGCGCTCATGGCCTTGTTCACGTCCACCTCCGGCAAGCTCAGCATCCAGGCCACTACCTCCGCCTGGGCGTTCCTACAGGCGATGTAGAAAGGCGTCGCGCCATCATCCTTGGCGAGATTCGGGTTCGTGCCAGGGCCATAGTCTGTGCGATGCGCGGACAGCAGCAGCCGCAGCACATCGAGGCGGCCGAAGGCGGCGGCCACGTAGAAATTGCTGTACCCGCCCAGCATCAACCTATTCCGCCTGACCTTCGGCGTCCGCAGCAGAATGGCAACCACCTTCGCGTGGCCCCGCTCGCAAGCCACATAGAGCGGCGTGGCGTCCACATCTCCGTCCCCCGGCTGGCAAGGCGGGCAAACTGAGGCCCCGCTCTTCCGCCGAGAGAAGTTGACGTTCACGCGCCCACGCGCAGCCAGCATCCGCACCATCTCGACGTGACCCTCCCGGCAGGCGTGATAAAACGCGGTCACGCCATTCGGGCGGTGATTGTTGACCTTGATGAACGGCCGCCCCAGCAGGACTCGGACGACCTCAATGTGGCCGCGGCTCGCCGCACAGACGAGGGCGCAGTCCCCCCCTGGCTCCTTGGCCTCGTTTATGTCAACCACACCAGGCCACATCTGGGATAGCAATTCCAACAGGGCCTCAGAGTCCCCACCCTCCACGGCCTCCCAGAAGAGCGCCCTCATTTCGGGCCCCGACATGATAGAGGAAGCCGGCAGAGAGAGAGGCGCAACCGAAGAAGAACCAAAAGAATTAGGTGCCGAGGACAGGGTCCTGACATACTGCCCTTCAAGAGAATTGGCCCCATCATCCTTACGCCGCAGGTCGGGAGGAGAGACTAACTCGGGAGGGACCTCAACAGTTACCGCGGCGGCACTTGCACCCGAGGTGGCGCTCCCACGGCTCCGCGGCATGGCTTGATTCGCGGCTGAGTGTCCAAAAAACGCTCTGTGAGGCAAGGAGCGGAGGAAGAATTAATGCAGACTTTTTTTTGTGCCCGCGAAAAAATAATCAGCGTGATCTCCTGCCGCCCCAAATCTGCGCCTCGGTGATATCTTGATCCAGTAAGGGCTAAACGCGCGCGATCGTCCCCTTTGAAGTGTTTCTTATCGTGCCATCATCGCCTCCTGATGGTTGTTGTCATTGGACCTGATCGCCTCGCCTCGCCCCCCCGCCTGCCCTTTCTCAAGACGAATTCGTCAGAGTTGATGTCGAAACTGGTGACATCGCGCCGAAAGACATCCTCCCCCAGTGATCAACTTCCCCCAAGACATGACCCACTGCACAGCCCAGCGCTGGACTACCTGGTACGCCCGCTGGGGAGCCTGCGGCGCCTCCTGCTGGCCCCTGACAATCATCGAGGATGTGGAACCCCCGTCGATGATTTCCTGCAGCGTGATTTTGTGTGGTGACAAACGCGCGATAATAAACTTCCCTCACTTGAGGTCGATCTTCTTTCGTCAACACAATTCAGGTGAGTGCAGAATCATGATTTGACCCGCGTCAAGTGATCAGATGTTGAGGACGATAGGTGGCCCGGAAAATGGCGTGGCAGGTGGAGTGGGGGAGTAGTACCCTGACAGCCCGGCCTTCTGCGGCGTGAGGCTCGGGTTCATCCCCGCCATCTGCTGCACCAGTTGCTCCTGCCTTTTCTTTGCCACCAGATGTGTAGTGAGCAGGGAGGCCATCGCCACCAGGAAGCCTACCAGGGCGAGAATGACGACGGAGACGACAACCACAATGACTGGACTTGCGGTGGGCCACTTCTTATAGATGAGATTTGACAGGTAGTAGATGAGAACACTGGCCACCACGCCCACGACGATTGCAGTCAGAAGCGAAACCGTGAGGTTGAGGGCCTGGGACGACACGCCGGCTGAGTTGGATGCCATCTTTCACAGACACTCGTAAAAAAGTCTTCACAGGATGCGGTCTTACTCTATCGCGGGTGCCTAAAACCCCTCTCTCTGCGTTCTTCCGCCACCTTGCCACCAGCAAAGGAAAGCGCCTTCATTCGATCACAATAAACTCGATGACCGTATCAAACAAAGAATCGCAGATCATGGCAAAATATCTTCCGCCATTTGCACGTCCGGGGGGACCAAAGACATTCCCAGCCGGTGTCCCCATCGTCCCCATCGTCCCCATCTCACCATCAGCCCCAGGTCGATCTCCATCACTGCCCCAATCAACGATTCCCTTGATATCAACGATATCGCTGGACCAAGATCTTCTGAGGCGGTGGATTGCCAGGTTTCCCTTGCTGCACTCCGGAGTGGGGACACAACACCGCCTGATTTTATTTGACGCGCTGCTGCTGGGCAACGGCGGAGTGAGTGCGCTGCAGGAGTTCCAGCGCGAGCTCCAGGTGATGGAGGCCTTGTTTGCCTCCTATCCCGCCCGGAAGTCGTGCGTCCAGCGGCTGCTGGCGGTGCAGGTCCTGCCTGACCCCCGCTTCCTCCTGCTGCACTACGAAGACCTCACCTGCGGCCACCTGGTGCCCTTCTCCGAGCTCATCAGGACCTCAGTCGAAACGCAGAATCCGGGATTTGTCTCCCTCGTCTGGCTGCTCTTCAGGGCCGTGGTCTTGGCGCTCAGAGAACTGCATGTCCTCGGTATCTCCCACGGTCGCCTATCCCTGGCGACCTGCCTATTATCATCCTCCGCAATATCGTCATTGTCATCATCTATCTCCGTTTCAACACCGTGGGTGGTTTTGTCAGGCATGGCGTTCACCCCGCCGCAGTCGGCATCCACTTGGCGTGACCTCCGCGCCCTCGGATCACTGCTCACCAACATGCTGGATTTCGGAATCCTCACATTGTCGTCGATGTCTCTGGTATCGCCAGTGTCGACAGAGACATCCTCTGATGTGGGGCGGGGCGCGGAGATGCTGCAGAGGCTCTCCTTGGGGGAGATCGACCCCCTGCTGGCGGTGACATCGTCCCCTCACGACCAAGACGAGGGCAGAGTCGAGGAGGCGCCGGCTGCGGTGGCGCACCAGATGCTGTGGTCCGCCTCCATTCTGCTGCAACTCCGGACGGCCGCGGCCGGAGGGTGCCCCAACACCCTGGCGTGCCTGTCACAGTTGCTGCAGGGCCCGCTGTCAGAGGCCGCTGGCGAGGCCCTCCAGAAAACCTGGGGCGCGCACTCTCAAAGCACCCTGCACCTCAAGCTCTCCCGCACCCGACCCTTCTGCTCATCTCCTCCTCTTATTCCTTCTGTTACTTCTGTTCCAAGTGTCTCTGGTGGAAACCCTGTTTTCTGATCGCCTCAAAGTGGAGAAGAAGCGTGATATGAGCAGGTTGGCGCTGCCCCCCGCGAGGGCGCTGGTGACCGAGCAGATGGAGGCGCTCTGGCGAGACCGCCCCTTCCCGGAGAAAATACAGGAGGTTCTAGCCATCCACCCAAGCGCTATCCTGCGCCGCCCACCCACTGCTGACTCAGCCTCTGACACTTCGATGGAGGCTGTGAAGGCTGAGCCTGAATTTGGCTTCCTGGAAAAAAGGCGGGGTTTGAGGTTCTTCAGGAACTGGCAAATGTGCCACGACGAACTGCGGGTGATGCTGCTGCTGCAAACCTCGCTACCCTCGCACCTCGGGCCACCGCTGGTCATGCGCATGCGGTGCGTGACCGATTCGAGCAACCCCGAGCTCCCTGCCGACCTTGAGCGGCCGTGCGATGAGGTTCAGTTCTCACTGCTCTACCTCCCCGGCTACGACCTGCACGACCTCTTCCACCAGGGAGACGAGCAGTCGCCCTGCTTCGTGGATTTTGTGCGCCGCGCCGGCCGCCGCCTCCTCGAAATACTGCAAGGGTTCGCTGCGCTGAGCGTCACGCATCGTGACATCAAGATTGAGAACGTGGTGGTGCGCTCTTTCCAGGAGCCCGAGTCCCTGGTGGTGATCGACTATGATACGGCGGTCATAGACGGCTCGAGGCCGCTGGCCGAGGAGTGCGACACCAACATCGGCAGCCCGGGGATGCTCGCCCCCGAGATAGCCCAGGGAAGATGTGGGAGCACCTCGGCCTCCTGCGACATCTTCTCCTTTGGGTGCCTGCTCTTCACGTTATTCGACCCAGGGTGGCGGACGCCGCTGGAGTTGCCCGACGACGATGACGGGGACTATGAGCGCATGGCGCACCTCGCCGCACAGCCAGTGCCCTGGGACATCTTCACCGGCGACGCCGCCCCGGCCGCCATGCTGCTCAAGGCCAGAAATCCTGGTTTGACTCAGGGCGCATTCGAGCGCTCGCCCGCCAAGCGCAACCCCTTCTACAAAGGACGGAGAAGTGGGGTCGTAGACAAATACGCCCCTGACCTCGCGGCGCTCATCACAGAGTGCATGCATCACGATCCTGCGAAGAGGCCCACCGCAGAACTACTATTAACCAACCCTTGGTTTGATCTACAGCGTGACCGGGACGCTGATCGGCGCAGCCGTAATGATATCATCCGATGGTACACCGGCCTGGAGAAATGTGTGTTAGACCCGATTGTGGCGAACTGAAAAGGGGTCGACACTCTAATTTAATCATTTGATGTGTTGATGGATGAAAGATCTGAGGGCGAGATCTAACTGTGTGCTGGCGATGTTGTTGCCTGCGGAGCCAAAAGCCCGGTGGCAGATAGTCATCTGGAGCTCCATGGGCAGGTGGGTCACCAGGTCACAAAAGCGCCCGAAATAAGACATGCGGAAGCTCCTCTCAAACTCCTGGGTGGAGCCCCGCCCGTGCTTTTGCGGGTGAAGATAGTGATCGCAGAGGAGGACGATGATCGCGAACAACTGCGCCTCCAGCGGGGCGAAAGTGGGGATACACCTCTGCAATGCCCGCGACATCCATCCCAGTGCCTCAGGCCCAGTGATGCAGCCTCTCCTGGTGATGAAAATTGTACGAGGCCAGGAGCGCGGGTAGTCCTCGTAACCGACCTCACGCGCCACCCCGTACCCACGGCTCCAGTAGATGCCTGCCGGGCCTTGAGCGCGGAAGTGACGATTGAGCCGAAACAAGAGGCGACCGCGCCAGGCATCAAAATCACCTCGCAATTGGGTGCCTGACATCAACGCGACCCAGTACCGCGACTGCTCCGCAGGGGGCCACACCTGGTCAAGTGTCGCAGACATTTCACTCGGTATCCCGTTGGAGGACACGCCAGCGCCAGGAGTTGATCAAGGAAGTTGTATTTCACTTTTTCACCTCTCCTTCTTTGTCGGAAAGAGATTCTGCCATCCATGGAGGGAAATGTGAACGCTGTGGAATTGCTAGCGGTGCTTGAGGCCCCGGCATCGCAGTCGCCTGCCGCCATCGGCTCGCTGCTGGCTCCTGCCTCTCAGTCGCAGGTTGCTCAGAAGTTGGCCTTCACAGCAGAGTTGCTGCGGTTCGCCAGAAAGACGGGGAAGGTTGGGGAGTACCTTGGGCGAGTGCTGCCGGCGCAACTGCAGCAGGCGCTCACCCCTGATCTCTTCAGGGAGGCGTGCGCCGACCCTGACGTCCTCTCCGAGCTTGTCTTTGTGCTGCGGGGCGTGTCCGAGCCCCAGAGAAACGCGGCGCTCACCGAGTTCCTGCCGCAGGTCGCCCGCCTGCTGACGAGGACAGTTGCGGAGGCCCTCCCCCCGCACCCTTACCTCCTGGCGTGGCACATGGTGAACGCGGACCTCGTGAAGGTGAACGAGCTCATGGACTCCCTGAAACTCGCCTTTCCGGCCAGTGTCGTGCGGTTCTGGAGGACGGTGGCCGTCGCCTCCCGGTCATCCCTCATCTGCTCAATCGTGGACAATCACTTCACCTCAGCCGCACAGGACCACCAAAAGCAGCAGCAGCAACAACATCAGGGCCCGGATTCGCTGGCACTGCTCAATCCCTGCCACATGCTGAAGGAGCTCCTGCAGGGAATCTATGTTACGCCTTGGGCCACCACACTGCTGGAGTTCCACAAGGCCCTGCACAGCCGCCTGCCGCAGACGCTCAACAGCGCGTACCAGTACTCGGAGCTCCTGCTGGAAATCTTGACCCTGCGGTGGGAGCAGTACCCGATCGAGAGGTTTCTGGACGACCTGCTGCTCCCGCACACCCCGCTGAAGGGGCAGATAGTGGACGCCGTGCTGCGCTCGGCCGTCAGGGCCCGGCAGGACGAGCTTCTCAGTGGTCAGGCGGTGTCCTATCTGGCGCAGAACATCTGGGGCCGCGTGGTGGCGCAGGAGACCAACGGCCAGTACTTGACCTTGGTCGACACCCTGCTGCAGTTGCAGGCCTCCGGCATCGTGACCGTGCCCCCGTGCCCTGCTGACCTGCTCCCCACGGTCGCGGCCTCAGTGACACTGCTGCCCGAACTCACCCACCGCCACCTCTCTCTCTGGAAGCAGGCCCAGTTTGACGAGGCCCTGCAGCAGTTCATGCTGGAGGAGAGTATCTCCGCCAGCAAGCCGCGGCTCATGGCTCTGCTGATCCTGCGGTACGGGGAGCGGCTGCCAAGGTTTGAGACGGAGGTCGTGCGGGGCGTGGCGCACCTGAACTCGACCCTGGTCTTCACCGCGCTCGCGACCAGGTGCTCCGCGGCGGCCTTATTGGGTCATGACCAGGTGCTCGTTAACCTGGCGCTGAACACCCTGGACCACAAGGTTATCAAGGCCCTGGAGTCCAAGAAGCTCCTGGACCGGGTGCCGAGGAGCATCATGCTCCAGACCATCGTGCTCGCCTGCCGGGAGCAGAAGCCCGAGGTCGCCCGGACCCTGTTGTCAAAGGGCTTTGAGGCCACGCTCGACGTTGAGAGCTCCGAGGCCCTTGCCGAGGGTGTCCTGACCTGGGGCGCCATCCACAAGTCTGAGGCGATCCTGGACGTCTACACGAGGTGGGACACGATGCCCGTGGTCGACGCCCTCTTCATCGTGCTGATCGCCGAGCCTGGGCCTGGCATCCTGAACCGGGTGATCGGGAGCCTCAGACCCCCGCCGACTCGGGAGTCGTGCGCCCCCTTGGCTGCCATCCTGCAGGGGGACGGCAAGTTCGAGGCCCTTCAGGAACTCGCGAGGCGGGGCCTCTGCTGATAATTCAGTGGCCTAATTTTAAGATCCCCATCCCCACCTTTTCATCCCATCTCTTGTTGTCGTGGGAATACATGTCAGTCTCAAAAAACGCTCTGCATCATCATCATCACCACCATGATGATGGGGTGGCGGTGCTGGTCCCTGGGCCACCAGGGCCCGCTGGTCGCGATGGGGCGCCCGGAGTCCCTGGCGTCCCTGGGTCTCTGGGCGCCACAGGTGTCACGGGACCCGGGGGCGGGACCCAGAGGGCAGGGGCCACGGGCGCCACCGGAGGCACAGGTTCAGCGGGTAACGCTGGCCCGACGGGCGTAGGGGCCGCCGGGAATGCGGGGTCTGCGGGTGCGGCAGGAATTTTGGGGACCATTGGGCCCACGGGGCCGACAGGGCAGCGAGGAGGCACTGGAGCAGCAGGAAGCAGCGGGGGCACGGGCGCAGGAGGTCTCACAGGCCCCACTGGACCCACGGGTGCCTCCGGGCAAGCAGGCGGAAGTGGGCTGAGCGGCCTGGTCGGCGTTGGCGGAGAAACAGGCGCAGGCCAGGCAGGGACGACGGGGCCCGCCGGGAAGATCGGGGTGACAGGGGCTGATGGCGTCACCGGGGTCACCGGTGCGACTGGGGAAAGTGGTTCGATTGGTCCGACAGGTGCCGCTGGATTGACTGGCTTTGCGGGCATGACAGGGCCCGGTGTCACTGGCACGACCGGCGCCTCGGGCGTTATTGGCAGCCCTGGGGTTGCGGGTGGCGCAGGAGAAACTGGCGCCAGCGGAGCAGGCGGTGAGGCTGGGCAGACCGGTTCGGTGGGCGCCACAGGAGCCTCTGGTGTCACCGGGAATGCAGGCCCGACAGGCCAGACTGGGGAGACGGGGCAGACTGGGATTTCAGGCCCCACCGGAACAGGAGCAGCGATTGGAGAGACCGGGATCGTTGGGAGCACCGGGGTCACGGGTATGACGGGGAGCCTTGGATTCGGCGGTTCAGCAGGCAACACCGGCGGCACTGGAAGCACCGGCTTCACCGGGACTGGCGGCATGATTGGTGCCGCCGGTACAACAGGCGGAAGTGGCGCCACTGGGGCGACAGGACCGTCGGGGTTTACTGGTCAGACTGGGGCAAGGGGACCTACCGGCGAAAGTGGCCCCACTGGTCAGTCAGGCGAGACGGGAGTGACTGGGACACCTGGGGAAACCGGTGTCACAGGGAGCGGCGGTACCAGCGGTGTCACTGGTTTCACGGGAATGACAGGGCAAAGCGGAATGACTGGTGTTACCGGTGGCACCGGTGAAGGTGGAGAGACAGGAATGACAGGGGCAGGAGGCGAGACGGGCAGCGCTGGTGTGACGGGCCAGACGGGTCCTGGCGGAGCGGCAGGGAATAAGGGGATCACAGGGGCGACTGGAATATCAGGCATGGCTGGCAGTGAGGGCACCACAGGCGAGGATGGCGCCACAGGCGGCACAGGGGTCATTGGTGTTACCGGTAACCAGGGAAGCACCGGGGGCACTGGTGTTACCGGTTACCAGGGAGGCACAGGGGCCACTGGCCTCTCAGGCTTCACGGGGGCCTCCGGTGCGACCGGGAACACTGGGGTCACAGGAAGTCCCGGACCCGAAGGTGTCATCGGGATGACGGGGATCACGGGGATGTCCGGCGCGGCAGGCGGTATAGGCGATGCGGGCCCTGAAGGCGCTGGGGGAGACCCGGGGGCTACAGGAGAAAGTGGCCCCGCCGGACTACCAGGAATATCCGGTGTGACGGGAGAAACGGGGATCACGGGCACCCCAGGGTCTGCCGGGAGTAGCGGGAGCACGGGCGGCACTGGCGACATCGGGGCCGCGGGGCCGTCAGGACCAACTGGTGCGACAGGGATCACTGGCTCCATAGGCACCACCGGGGTGACAGGTGATCTGGGCGCCACGGGCACCACGGGCACCACAGGGGCGACGGGAGGCGGAGGTATGACGGGCATCGTGGTGATCGGAGCCAGCGGTGCCACCGGAGTGACTGGTGCCACTGGCCAGACCGGGGAGACGGGCGCGACTGGCGTCACGGGTCTAACGGGAACCACGGGCACCAGCGGTCTGGTGGGCCCTACAGGAGAGACCGGCTTGACCGGCGTCACGGGGGTGACAGGGACCTCCGGGAGTACGGGACTCTCCGGGGCGGTGGGACTCACCGGCGGTACCGGGGCAACTGGCCTAACCGGAACTAGTGGGACAAGTGGCGAGGCGGGCATAATCGGCGCGATCGGGGCCAGTGGGGTCACTGGCGTCACTGGCGCGACCGGGGTCACGGGGAGCACCGGAGTGTCCGGGGCGGCGGGAGTGACGGGCGCCACGTCCGCCAGCCCGGCCCTGATCGTCCCGTACGCCTCGGGAGCCGCCATCAACATTGCCTCGCCCACGCTGACCAATACCCTGTGGATGTACGGCTTTGGGGCGGCGCAGCAGCCGGTCACCATCGCCACCAATGTGATCCCCCTCAGCGCCTTTGTCGCGCCGAGGAGCATGACGCTGGTGGCCGTCTACGTCTCCATTATCGCCACTGCGGCGGTCGCCGGGGCGAACACGCTCTTCATTGAGGCTGAGAAGGCCGCCGTAGGCTCGCCGATCTTTGTCGGACCCCTCTTCATCAAGTCGATGGCCATCCCAGCGTCGGCACCCGCAGGCACAGTGTTCTCTGCAAATATCACCGGGCTGGCTGTCGCCATCAATCCAGGCGATCAAGTCGCGCTCCTGACCATCACCGCCAACGCCACGACCCTCACAGGGGTCCTCTTCGCAGGCATGCTCCTGGAATGAAGTCGTCAGGGAATATCCTCCTGTCCCAATGCCCATCATCGGCCAGCGCCCACTGCCCAGTGCCCACTGCCCACCGCCCAATGTTGTCCTACGCTTGTCGTCATTGTGAACTGTGTTGTAGGGCCTCGGGAAAATGGCGGCGATCACTGAGTTGCGCGCGGGCGCAAATGTCGCGCCACTTTGTAAAGAATTTCTTGTGCTCACCACAACCGGTCGTTTTCATCATTTTGACACGGCCAACAAATGTCTCATTCGACTCATATCTTCGATGATAATCATCGGCGGGGTTTGCGCCGGGACGGGACAGTGATATTGATTCCGGGGCCACCAGGTCCGGCAGGCGAGGACGGAACACCTGGGGTGCCGGGGGTGCCTGGCGTGCCCGGGGCGACGGGTGCCACGGGTGCTGCCGGGGAGGCCAGCATGACTGGGGCCACCGGGCAGACAGGTGCAACAGGGCCAGCGGGGTCGACAGGACCGACTGGCGCAGGGACCACGGGCGTGACTGGCAACACAGGTGTGACCGGAGACAATGGGGCGACGGGGGCGACAGGTGAGATGGGTTTCACAGGCCTCCCTGGCTCAACGGGGATAGGGGGAACCACCGGGTCCACAGGGGCCCCCGGCCCAACGGGAGCCACAGGCCAATCAGGTGTCACGGGTCCAACGGGGCCCACAGGCCAGACAGGCCAGACTGGCCCCACCGGAAACACAGGAGTGGGAGCAGGGGGCACAACAGGGACCACCGGCCCTACCGGGTTCACCGGGGCAAGTGGCACCACTGGGACTTCTGGGACCCCAGGGGCGACCGGGCAAACAGGGCAGACAGGTGCCTCAGGGCTGACAGGGGTCACCGGGGCCACCGGTGTCGGAATGTCCGGCGAGACAGGTGTCACCGGAGGCACAGGTCCCACTGGCTTCACCGGCGGCAGTGGCGCCACCGGTATGACAGGCTCATCTGGGCAGACGGGGCAGACGGGGATCACAGGCGCGACCGGAGAAACCGGTAATACAGGCCCGACTGGCCCGAGTGGGCCTGCAGGGAACACCGGGGTCCCGGGAGCCACCGGCCTCGGTGTGACCGGGCTCACTGGGGCCACGGGGGTGACCGGGCCAACTGGATTTACCGGGCTCACCGGGATCACTGGACTAACCGGTGTGACAGGACCTACAGGCCAGACAGGCCTGACCGGGCCGACCGGACTCACTGGTGCCACAGGACAGTCTGGCGCTACAGGCACCACTGGCGCGACAGGTGAGACCGGGGGCCCTGGTCCAACAGGAATAAGTGGAGAGACAGGCACCACCGGGGTCACCGGCATGTCAGGCGCGATGGGTGAAATCGGGGCCACGGGGATCACGGGAGCGACAGGAACGAGCGGGGTTACCGGGAGCACGGGCGAGACCGGGAGCACCGGGAGTACTGGGAATACTGGAGGCACCGGGGAGACTGGCAACACCGGCGCGACAGGACAAACGGGCATTACCGGCGCCACTGGGGAGACAGGCCCGACGGGTGAGACGGGGGTTACAGGCATGAGCGGTCAGACCGGAGAGACAGGAGCCAGTGGCGCGACGGGCCCCACCGGCGTCACTGGTCCCACTGGTTTAACGGGTCCCAGCGGCCAGACTGGGCAATCGGGGGCCACCGGTGAGACAGGAGTGACGGGGAACACGGGCGCCACTGGCATGACCGGCGATGATGGTGCGGTCGGCGCGACGGGCGAGACCGGTGTCACCGGAGCAACAGGCACCTCAGGCGCCACTGGGGAGACAGGCGCGAGCGGCCAGACCGGCGTAACCGGCGGGACGGGCGAAACTGGCCCCACCGGCGAAACCGGGGAGACCGGCGCAACAGGGGATCCAGGCGCCACTGGGGCCACAGGGCCGACGGGTGGGACGGGGGAGACCGGAGAAACCGGGGCCATCGGGGAAACAGGGGAGACTGGGAGTACCGGTGAGACCGGCGCCACCGGAGCCACGGGGGCGTCAGGGATGACCGGGAGCACCGGGGGGACGGGAAGCACGGGTGAAACAGGGGTGACCGGCAATACCGGCGCGACGGGGGAGACTGGCCTGAGCGTCACCGGGGCCACGGGAGCCACCGGGGTCTCAGGAGCCACTGGGGTCACCGGGGAAACGGGCCCCACAGGAAATACCGGCGCCAGCGGGCAGACGGGAGGCACCGGCCTGACGGGCGCCACGGGCGTCACCGGCTCCACAGGACTCAGCGGCATGACAGGCGCCAGCGGAGTGACCGGGCTCACGGGATCGACGGGGGAGACTGGAGCCACGGGGGGAACCGGCCTGACGGGCTCGACAGGCGCCTCCGGCCTGACGGGCGTAACAGGCTCCACTGGGTCCACTGGGTCCACCGGGTTCACGGGGGCCACAGGAATCACAGGCTTGACAGGTCTCACAGGCCCCACAGGCACCACGGGGGTCAGCGGCGCCACAGGGCTGACAGGGCTGACAGGTCTGACTGGGGCCACTGGGGCCACAGGTGCCACGGGCGGAACACCAACAATCATGCTGCAATATGCCTCTGGCGGCGCAATACCGCTGGCAACATCTGGCGGGAGTGCAGGATTCTACCTCGGCTTTGGAAGCGCTGCCGCACCGATCGTCGTTGCAGCCCTTGTGACGCCGTTCGACGCCTTCGTTGCCCCGAGACCCGCCACCCTCTCAGCAGTCTACATATCACTCATCGCGTCTGTGGCTGTCGTTGGTACGAACACAGTGGATGTCGTTATTCAGAGGGCTGTCCAGGGATCGGGAGCGTTCAGCAATTTGGCCACCGCCACCTTCAACATCCCCATCGCGTCTAATCCCGCGGGCACCGTCTTCAGTGGAAACGTAACTGGGCTGGCTGTCGCACTCGCTGCCGGCGACCAAGTTGCGTTAAGCGTTGCGACCGTCAACGCGTCCACCCTCACCGCGATTGTCTACGGAGGGATGCTCTTGGTCTGAAATTGAGACGCGTGAAATCTGTATCGTGATCGAATCAAACGAACTGAAGAGGGCGCACAAACAAGATGATCAAGAAACACTTAGGGAGACGATGAGGTCTGATTCGAGATACTCACCACTTCGAGGTACATAACGTGCGTCTCGCTGCCCTCATGGTCCTTGGGTCTGAGAGGAGGGGAAGGTGATCGGAGACATGGCGCAGTGTATTGTCCCTCATCACGCTGTCATTCAAGGTGAAATCGAGCCCGACGGATTCCAGCCATCTGTGCATGGTGTTGCCCTCGGAGAAGAAACAGAGCCTCGGTGGCGGTTGCCACACGCTTCGGAGGCTGACTTATTCACTGCCGGAGTCTTGGGTCGCTGGCTGCAATTGTCTGCGCTCGCCCCCGTCCCACCCAATGCCGCCAGAGCCACGCCGCGATTTGAGGTGTTCAAAGAAGTCGAGGGCGAAGTGGCGCTCATTTGCGCCACCGATCATTTCTCAAGTGGTGCCTCGGCGTTGGCTGACCTGGAGGCCACTCTCTCTGATTTTCCGCCGCGAAAAGTTTCTCAGCAAACTGCAGGTGGCATCCGATATCAGATATCGCACCCACCACCGCCGTCGACTGTTCCACCTTGTTTTGGGCACGGTCTTCTTCATCTCCTGAGAACCTCGTCACACGCGGAGATAGCGGCGAGTGACATCGGCTCCGTGAGGCGGCGAACATCCGGCTCGGGGATTAAGAACTCATCATCTCCGGCCTTCGGATCATGGATTTCGGGGGCATCGCCATCTTTTACAATCAAGTGCTGTGTGCCGGGTGGCTCTGAGTCGTCCATAGACCGTCTGGTGTCCTCCGCGCGGTGGTGTGTTCCGCTCCGCGCGCATCACCGTTTTCAGGTGGCTGTCACCCGCGGGCTAATTGGGACCGCGACGCCCGAGCAGGTGTGGTCCCTGTCCAAGGCGGACCTGGTGTTGCGTCACACCACGCAGGACGTTGTGGTCTACGAGCTTCGTGACGACCTGCCCGCCTGGCTCCGGGCCCAGGTCAGCCGGCACCTGCCGCCGTCTTCTCTTTTCCTGCTGCTTGGTGACCATGGTCTGCCTCTGGCCTGGCTGCCGTCCCCCACCCTGTCCACATTGCATGACAGCCTGAGACGCCTTGATGCGCTGGCTACCTCGAGGCTACCGCCGTCTCTTGTGATCGTGCAGGTGCGCTCATCCCAGGCCCTCGTTCTGCCCAACAATTCCATTCCTCACTTTGCTCTGCAGCCGAGGGTGGCGAGGGTGGTGGAGGCCTTCCTCAGGCAGCGAGTCGCCGGCAAGAGGCTGGTGCCGGCTCTGCAAGTCCAAGATCATTTCAAGGTGATGGTGCACCGTCGTGATGACGCCAACTTCTTCTTCGACCAACTTCGTGAGGCGAGAATTCTGGTGGTGGCGAATTTTTCCGCCACTTTTTCGCGCGAAAAACCAAACCGGAATGATTTTCAGGGCGACCAGCACCAGGGGCGCCACGTCATCAGCGCCATGCCGGCCCGATGTTCCGCTGCCGCTCCGCACTTCCCGTGGTTCCTGGCCCAGCACGCGCAGACCCCAGTCGAGATGCAGCGCCATGCTTCCGTGATGAGCTCTGATTCTGGCGTCATACGAAAATTGGCCATTTTTGGGCTGCTCATCGCGCTCCTGCAGTCCGTAGACTACCACTGCCCGCACCACTTCATGGTCGGCTTCCACCTGCCGCATCACTCGGTGACAGACGATGTCAGGGTGGCGGTGCTCGGCGGCGTGAGGTACTACTCCGTCAACCTGCTGGTGATGCCGCCGCTGATGATCATCGGCCTGATGGACGCGGAGAACAGCATCAGGTGGTGGCTCGACCGCGCCGCTGCCGCGGTGGCGGCCCATAACTCCACCCACGACCTGTTTCCGCCAGAGTGCACCCGGGAGAGACAGCGGCTCGCCGACCTGGTCCACGAGCGCTCTGATAACCTGTTCACGAATTTGATGATGTCTGATTGTTGGCAAAAGATCGAGTGAGTGAAAGATGCCTCCTTCACGTGTCGCTTTATTCGCTGCAATCAGCGCCCGCGATCATGATCTCGCATGCAAGATGCTTGATAGGTACGCTGAAGAGGCTCGAGGCGCGGAGGCGGACTCGATGTTTGCCGCCGTTTTCTCCGCTGCTGTTTTCACCGACGACATCGAGTTCGTTACCATATTATTCGAGCGTGCGCTTTCCAGGCCAAACGTCACAACACAGGTCGATGGCGGGGCGATGTCATTATTCTGGGTGCTTTATTGCAGGGCCCCCTTCAGGGCATTGGCCAGAGACTTGATCCTGCGCTTGGCGCGGCATCCTGACTTCGACGCCAACCTCCCAGTCTACAGTACAATCATGGGCGTCAGCGGCCCGAATGCCGGGATCCTCGCGGCGCGGAAGAATGATCGCGAGATGTTCGGACTCGTGCTGCTCAACACCTTCCCCCGTCTCAACTGCCGAAGTCTATTGGAAAATCCAGAGGAAACAGAGTTGAATGTGTTATGCAGGGAGTACGACGCGGACCCTGCCGCCTGCCGCAGACTCCTGAGATGCGAGGCACCCCATCGCGCCCCATTCGTCAGCGAGCTTTTCTGTCTCGTCCTCCTCTTTTGCGATGCCTACCTCCGCTTCGCAGAGCGCGCCATATGTACCAAGCACCGCAGATTTCTGGCAGTTGCATGTCGACTCCCCATGGAGCTCCAGATGATGCTATCGCACCGCGTGTTCGGATCGCCGCTGACGTTCGTGCTGAGCCCTGATATCGAGCGATGCCTCCAAAAGATTACTATGACCCTGGATACCTGAGATTCTTATTTTGCGTGATAATAAGCGTTTGGATATGTTCCCCCCGCAATAAAATGAACGTCAATTCATGTGTCTGTGCCGTGCAAAGCGATCGCTGTTTGCATTGCTGCAGAATGATGGAGTGGCAACAGGATGCCGTCAGTGATCTTGAGAGGCAGACTCGCGCGGTGGCTGTCACGGTGCGATTCTACGTGATCTCGAACGCCCACCGACACCTGGCCGCCTACCTTCGGAATGAGGAGGCACGCTGCCGCCTGGCCTGGGAGGCCTGGGACTGGAACGCCGAGGTCATGGTCCTGGAGGATGGGCTCAAGAGGAGAACAATGCTCAACAGGGCCTGCTGGCTCGGGGACACCGCGATGGTCAAGTTGCTGCTCTCCATTAAATACATCGACCCATCCGATCCACGCCATGACCTCGCGCCCTTTATCTTCAGCGGATTCACTGAGGACAATCCCGACTTCCAGAAGTGGCGCATCCTGGTCCATGACCTGAGGGTCCCTCTACCTTCGGCTGAGCTTGACGTCATGATCAAGACGTGTCTCCATCAGTATCGTCTTGGCGACCTGGAGACGCTGCTCACCTGCTGCAGACCAGAGATACCTGACTTGGTCTTGAATATCCTGGCCACGCTCGAGGAGTTTCCAGGAGCCTCCCGGAAAAGGTGTCACCTCCACCAATTCTGCTATCTTGGACCAACAGGCCGCTGTAGCTCGGCCTTCGCACTGGGCAGGTTTGCGGTGAATGCGAGGATGGCGCGGCTGCTGCGCGAGTACGCCACCGGACCTGAGGCCTTCTGGCACCGGGTGTCCAGGCGGAGCGAGTGCCTCCTCGCCAAGCCGCATACCGTGGCCGAAGTTTACTCGGTGGTGCTGCTCTTCGCCGACGGCTACTCCGCCATCGCTGACGATGTTCAACTCTCTGAAGCACGCGATTCCAGGCCCTCCCGCTTCTTGCGTCTTTGCGCTCGCCTGCCCAATGAGCTCAAAGCATCCATCTGCCACCTGACCCAGAAGAGAACCCAGGCAAGCTACGTGGCCTCCAGATACCTCGAACCTGCCCTCAAATACACCGCCTCTGCCTTTGCTCGGACGTGCCCGATCAAGGCAGGTCGCTCTACTTTCTTCTGGAAGGTCTCGGGTGAGGTTGCTGCCTGTCTTCGGCGCCGGGTCCTGAAACTTCTTCCAATGCTGACCGTCGTATTTCTTCATGCTCTGCTGCTCAGCATGTTGCCTTCTGTCTTTCCCGTGAAATAATGATTTATGTTCCATGAAAAAATGCCAATGTGAATGTCGGGGAAAAAGGTGTCGAGTTTCAGATAACTGGGCTGGTCATTTCCTGTTCAATTGTCAGGATCGTCGCAATCATTGCTGGGCACACGCGCCACCAAAATTGCGGGACAATAAAGACCGTGGCTTCACGGTATGGGCTTCGGTTCCAGCATCATAGTCGCCGCTCCCAAAATCATCTTCCATGACTCGGTCCTTGGCATCAAAAGCAGCCCCGGAATCAGCAACAACGTTTGCCAGGATCGCAGATGAGGATTCCTCGGCGACGGATCTGACAATCATGTGGTCACGATAACCCTCAAAAATCATCCCATCAACCTTCCAAGGTCGACGTTCATCTTGATCCTGCGCTTGATCATCACATGGGACGTCATTCCGAGCAAAACTTTGATTCACGCTCTGATCACCATCATCACCGTCCTCCAGATCATCGCCATCATCGTGATCTTGGCGATCACCAGCGCCCATGATGACATCAACAAACGATGCCAAGCGGCGAGTGGTGGTGGTGGTATCGACAGTGGCATTGGCGGTGGCATTGTCACTGGCCGAAAACGGGGGGAGGTTGCCGATGCTCAGGGTGCGCTGGCGGTGTATGGGACGGCCGCTAGGATCCATGAGCATCATAGAGCCCTCGCCGGTCAAGTCGGGAACACCATCGCCCTTCTCCGCAGGGCAGGGAGATGACACTGTCGCCGCAGTGTCACGTATATCAGAACGGCGCTCACCGGCGGGACGAACAGCGACAACAAGAAGCACATCGTCGTCATCGGGCCCAGCCTGCACAGGTTGGAAGCCAGCGGCATCTTCATCACCACCGCAGACATCGAGATCATCAAGATCATCAAGATCATCATCATCTCGAGCGCGCTGATCCCCACTGCCGAACATCAGGTCATGCTGATCAACATCAAATTGACCACATGAATCAGCGATGGTCATCTCCAGATCATGATCCAGAGACGCGATGATCACCGGTGATGGTGCAGAGTTGGCGAGGGCGGTGACAAAAGAAAGGCGCTCAGAGATGGGAATCACGATGTTAGCGTTGGATGTGACATCCGTGATCACAAACCTACCGCGAGATGTGGTGGTGATCATCTCCCCGCCCGACCGCGATGATTCGGGGGATATGTGAGGATCGCGATTCGATGAGTCGGACAGCACAAACGCGGAACGGGATGTGGTGACATCAGTCGATGCGGCCGACGACACGGAGAACTCCGCCGACCAGCCTTTCCCTTCAAGCTTTTCGAAAGAGGCCACAGCGTCCTCGACGGCAGCCACATCAAGACGATTGCCGAACACTGACAGGATGGCAACCTGTGCCTCGGCGAATGATGAAGACATTTGCAGCAAAAAACGATCCTGAAGTCGTTGGACACCTAAAAGAGAGGAAAGAGGGGATGTGAGGTAACACTCCAATCGCAATCCTCCCCTCTCGTTCACCAAAGCGCAATATTATAAACGCCTGCCTCGATCATCATCCCCAAAATCAAAAAATAACCTTCAATTATCACAGATAGTGATCCACAAAAATCAAGAAAATCAGGGATCATCCAAAATGATGGGAATGATGCTGGCAGATGGGGCGACGGAGATGCAGATGCGGGTCGGGTCCGCGATCATGCTGGCGCTGCCGACTGTGATGGCCGTGATAACCGGCTGGCCCTTTGGAGAGCTTGTGATCTCGCTGCTGATCACGGTGTCCTCGATGGAGTGGGGTGCCATGGTCGGCAACGCCCCCCTCGACCATTCAACAAGGATGGCGGCGGCGGTCATGAACTGGCTCACCCTCGCCGCCCTGGCGCTCTTCTCGGCACATCACCTCAGTATCTGCGTTGGCGCGGTGTGGGTGCTGGTGGCACTGAACATGCCCCTCTGCACCACAGAGAATCTGTCACCTGAGGACGAAGACCGGCAGATGCGCGGCCCGTTTGTCGGCGCCCTTTACATTGGCACCGGTCTCGCGGCGGTCTGGAGCGTCTACGTCACCATGCCGTCCATTACCCTCCTGTGGCTGCTCTGCATCACGTGGCTGACCGACATCGGGGCCCTCGTCGCGGGGCGGTACCTCAGGGGTCCCCTCCTCTGCCCAACAATCAGCCCCAGGAAAACCTGGTCAGGCGCCGCAGGTGGTCTGCTGCTGAGCGCCGTCATCACCACTCTGGTCTTCTCCGGCCCGGCCGTCTTCAACACGCAGGAAGTGAGCCAGGGCGGCCTGCTGCTGCGCGCGCTGATCGTTTCCTTCGGCGCTATCCTCGGCGACCTCCTGGAATCCCTGATCAAAAGAGCCTACGGCATCAAGGATAGCGGAACCCTGTTGCCGGGACACGGTGGCCTGCTCGACAGAATTGATTCCCTGCTGGTATCTGCCCCCATGCTGTTGCTGATCGTCTGGATCATGACCTAAGTTATCCTTGCGAAGCCATGAATCACGATATCTTCATTTCAGATATCTGTGGTCTTTTTTCTGAAGCGGCGTATCATTGATAGATGCACTTTTTCTGATTGGGTTTGATTGGGTTTGATGGGACTTGACCAGCGACGCAATAAATATCTAAAGCGTCGCGAACCGAATCCTGCGTTTGTTCCAAGTCCTTCCCTGCCTTCGAGATCTCTTCCCTTTCTTCGTCTGCTATCGCGATGGTCATCTCTTTCCCTATTGTAGTGCGATCGCTGGTGGTGTTCGGCAGCGCTGTTACCCCGAGTGCCTCCACCACACTGAGAGTTTGGGTCGCTGGCGTCAGCCACCCCAGCCGTCTATACTACGCCGTCTGCGAAGGAATGACCGACATTGCCATGTTCATCGACCATCCCGCTGAACATCATTCTGAGCATACTTCTGAGCGTCGTTCAGAGCATTCTTCTGAGCGTCATTCAGAGCACCCGCTCACAGCAGGGGCACCTGTCCTTGCGGAGTTCACCCTTGGATCTGTGGACAGCGCCAAATCCTGCATCTTCAGCGTGCCAGATGCGCGTGTCAGCGCGGCCCTAGTTGCCGCCTCTTCCCCCACCCTGAATAGAGGAGAGGTCCTCGCCCTCCTCAGAGCTTCGCTTCTTCCTCCTGTTCTCCCCGGCACACCTAGTCCTATTCTGTCGACATCACCTGCCATCTCTTCTGGAAGCGGGGTGTCTGGGGCAGTGGATGATGTTTCTCGCCTGTCAGTTTCTGCCCCGAAACGTCGCCTGGTTCCCTGGAGGCAGTGTGAGAAGACGGGCACCATCTTCATTCCCACCTTTGTGCGCGTCATGCCCGAGACGAAAGCTCATCGTTCAGAGGACTCGCGCTTTGGGGGCGCAACCTTCTTCGCCGACAAACGTACCAAGGTGTATACCGTCACCTTGGACACCGTCTGCGGGCGCACCTTCATGGGAGATCCTGTTAAGCACATCTATCACGGCGAGACGTGGGTCGATGGAACCAAGATTCCCTTTCCTGCAATGGACCTCCCGGAGGGAGTCGACCTCGAGTGGCCCTCCGGCTGCGATCACCTGGAGGACATGACCCCCGACACCTGTCTGCCGCTTACCGTGGTCAAGGCTCCCCTCGTGAAGCCGATATCGACGGTTCGTCTTGTGCCCTGGAAGCAGGATCCTTGTAATGGGACTGTTCACACCGCCAGGCAAGTCTACGTTGATCCCAAGACCAGGGAACGCTCGACCTGCAACGGCACTCAGTTTCGGGCAGACACCTCTGGGTCCATCAACAATATACAGATGATGGAGTTCAATGGGAAATTCGTCTTCAACGGGGTCGGATTCCATCGCTACCCCGGCGAGCGGTGGACTCCCAACGGCGTTATTCCATTTCCTCGCTTCATCCTCCCGGAGTGTGTCCTTCTGGAGTGGGGACCTGGCTTGAGCTCGCTGAGAGAGATGACCCCCGACGACTGCGAGCCTTTTGTGCCCATACCCAACTCGCCCAACACGCGTCCGACAGAGCCTGATTTTGCCACCACTCTTCCCAGGAGCTCTCCGCCTTTAGCCCTGCCTTCCGTCTTGCCCGAGATGCCCGAGATGCCAGCGCTGCCCGAGATGCCCGAGATGCCAGCGCTGCCCGAGATGCCCGAGATGCCCGAGATGCCCGAGATGCCCGAGATGCCCGAGATGCCCGAGATGCCCGAGATGCCCGAGATGCCCGAGATGCCCGAGATGCCAGCACTGCCAGCACTGCCAGCACTGCCAGCACTGCCAGCACTACCTGCGATGCCTGCGATGCCTGATATATCGAACTTGGTGACCTACAAGCCTGGGATGAGCACTGTGACGAAGACTACCGACGCGCTGGGCAATGTGGATTACGGGGCGGACTCTGGCCTGCATTTTGAGGACGGCAAGACCTACGTCTTCGAGGAGGACATCGAGTGCGCCATGTTCACCTCATCGTCGTCCAAAAAGACATAAGTTCTTGTCCATCTGTCTCCGTTGCGGGGTAATCGGAAATGAATAAACCTAGCGTTCCTCAGAAACATGACTGTGAGATGGACAAAAGAATAGAGGATCATGTTTTTGTCAATGACATCTTAAAGGCCTTTCTTAAGAGAAGACAGCGGCATAGACCATGGTACAGGAGGCATTGGCAGTGACGCCCAGGGGAAGCTTTCACTATGACCGGGAAGAGCCGTTCATTGGCCACACGCTTGCGGCGGGGCTGAACTGGGAGACCGCCCATCTCGACACCATCGAGCGCTGGCTCGGCGGCTACAAGAACGCGGACATGACCATGGTGGATGTGGGCGCTCACATCGGGTGCCACAGCGTGCCGTACGCGTTGATGTTCCCCAAGGCCCACGTGCACGCCTTCGAGCCACAGGACAACATGCTCACGTTCCTGAGGGGCAACGTGACCCTTAATCACCTGGAAAAGCGGGTGACGGTGCACGCCGCGGCCCTGGGGCACGAGGCCCGCACGGTGACGCTGCAGGATACGCCCGAGACGCATCATCATGGTGGGATCCAGTTGGGCACGGGGGCTCGCCAGATGCAGATGATCACCCTAGACTCCCTCGCCCTGAGAAACGTGGCGCTCATCAAGATAGACGTCGAGGGCGCGGAGCCGCTCGTCATCTACGGCGCGCGTGACACCATCAGGAGGGAGCGCCCGCTCATCCTGGCCGAGCGGAACGCAAAGCGCATCACCGACGACATGGCCGCCAGCCTCGATCTCCCCCAGGACATAAGGCGCTTTGATCACAGGGCCTTTCTCGAGGGGATCAATTATCGGCTCTGCGGGCGCCTGGCCGACGACCAGGTCTTCTGCCCCGCGGAGAGGTGCTCGCACATCACCTTCGATAAATGGGCCCTCATCCACGAGTCGAGACGCTGGCTCGTGATCTACGGCAGGGGACAGTGTCTCGAGTTGCCTGCCGTTCAGCAGGTCGTGCGTGACGTCGGACCCTGGGTCATCGTTATCCTGTTACTCCTCGCTGTTGTCCTCGCCGTCGTATTCAATAGAAAGCGCTGATTTTTCTGGGCCCCAAAGTGCGGTCATCCCCCCGGGGCGATGATCACTGCAGGCTTTGCCTCTGTGTGGCTTCAAAGTGTTGCTTATTTGCCGCTGCGCTCTGCTTTGAGCACTGTTTTGTAGGTCTGAGCTCTGTCCTGTTCTCATCTCCTACCCGGCGTCATCGTTCCGTTTTGGTGACTAACATTCATTGTGTACTACCCAGTCTGTGCGAATAACAGTGGTGATTAAAACTCCCTCGCCTGAATTACCGGATATGGAAGATATGGTGGAGACGGGAGGGATGGGGGAAACGACAATAATGCCGGCGTCTGCTGAGGCGGAGCGGCGGCTGTTCTTCCACTTTGTGTGCCACGGCAAAGTGGAGGCCGCGGCGGCCTTCCTTGAGGCGCACCCGGCGTTTGACATCAACGGCGTCAGTGACGACGGGCTGCGGGCCATCAACCTCGCCGGCCAGGGCGATTTCCCGGACATGATGCGCCTTTTATTGGCGAGACAAGACATCTCGCTTAACGACCGCGCCCTCGGGTCCTGCACGCCCTTAAGTTGGGCGGCCTATTGGGGCGACTGCCGCGAGGTCCAGGAGCTCCTGATCACCGACCCGAGGGTCGACGTCAACGCCCACGACACGGTGAGTGGCGCCACCCCGCTGTTCCACCTCATCTACCACAACAACATCGAGGTCACGCGGTGCCTCCTCACCCAGCGCGATCGCCCCGCCATTGACCTCGTGCGGCCGGCACGGATGCTGGTGCGTCTCAATTACAAGAACAAGGTCTTCCAGAACGTCCACCGCCTCAGGGTCGTCACCCCTGTCCAGTACGCCCGCGAGATGGGGCACCGCTCCCTCATGCAGTTGCTCATGGATATGAAGCGCCGCCCCGTCCTCACCCGCGAGTGCCTCTTTCTCGGGAGAAGAGACCCACAAGCCATCGCCGGCCACCTCTTCGGGGTGGTCGTCCTCCTCTGCGATGGGTATCTCGCCATCAAAAGGCTCTGCCTAAAAGGCAAGGCTGCGCGGCTTCTGCTCATCGCTAAGAGGCTGCCGCTCGAGCTCCAAATGATGCTCGCCGCCCGCACCGCCCTTTACCGCAGGGATCACGTCCCGCCGGCGCAGGTCGAGGTCTCCCTCAGATACCTCGCCTTCTGCACCTCCAGGCTCCACCCGCAAAAGTTCAGAAAGCAGCGCTCTCCCAGAAAACCTCCCCAATCCAAAATATCATGATTTTGCAATATTGGCGTGATAGATCAGTGACTCAATTCTACAAGTTAAAGATCCTCTCCACGCCTTCCCGTCTCCTGTTATCAGTCGTGGAAGTAGTTGTGAAATGGAGTTCTCGGAGACTGCGGCAAGGGCTGCGCTGGAGGTGGCGGCAGCGAGAGACCGCGCAGCGCGCCCCATGGCCAACTCCTCTGACTTGACTAACTTATCTTACTCGACTGCCTCTGCTACCTCGGCTGCCTCTACTCACTCGGCTTCTGCTGCTAACTCGGCTGCGTTGGTTATCTTGGCTGAATCGGCTGGGGGCGCTGCGCGGTGGGAGGCGGTGCCGGCGCATATGAAGCAGCACTTCCTCGACGATCCGCGGTGGCAGGGGGCCGAGGCCACGCTGAGGCGGCAACTCCTGGAGGATCCGCCCTACAAGGAGAATCCGGCGCTGAGGGAGACCTTCTTCAGCAAGCTCTCGCGCGGCGACTACCTCATGGAGGGCAGCAACGTGGTCTTCCGCTTCTGCCTCTCCATCTACGACGACCACGGCTCCGCCAACTTCCGCGGGTTCGGCCAGCAGGTCGCCGCCGCCCTCGGCTGCAGCCGGCCGTTCCAGTCATCTTACAGGCGTGAGGAGGACCGTCAGTACCAGGGGGTCATCTACACCCTCAGCGTCGACGTCACGCACCTGCTGCCGAAGGAATAAGTGATTTTAATAAATTTGGACAACATCCCCACCTGCCCATCTATTCCCCTGACTCGGCTCTTCTGTCTTTTCGAATCATTCTGCTGGCCGTCATGTAAAGCCGGATTTTGTTGTTGCCTGGCTGCTTTTGCGTCCCCTCAGTGTAATCATAACAGGGATCTGTCTCAACGCTGCTGAGCCTAGATAGTGTGGTGATAGGGTAAGGCAATAAAGGGGGGAGGCCGTGACATGGCGGCCGCGTTGCAGCAGGCGTTTTTGGAGCAGTACGAAGAGGGCGGCCCAGACGCCGACATCGGTGCCGACGAGGAGGACCTGGAATGGGACCAGGGTATGTTTATTTCAAATTTGCTCAACGAGGCGGCAGGAGGCGGTGCCCGGCTGCTGCAGGATGTCATCTTGCCGGTGGTGATGCAGGACCCTATGGGATGGTACGTGCTCACCTTTGTGGTGCGCGAGCGGCTGAGCAAGTTCTCGGAGCCAAATGAACTGGCAGTTCGCCAGGGCGCAGAGCAGATCGCGCTCCTCGTTCGCGCGGCCGTGACGTCCCCGCTGTTGACTGCGAGGGAGCGGAAGGAGTTTTGGACTCATATCCTTCGGGGCCCGCTCTACCTCCTTGGGGCCAGACCCGAACTGACATTCTCCATGCTCTCCAATGCTGTTCAGCAGTTGGGGGAGCCGTTTGTTGGTGAATTCAATACCGTCATCCGCGATTACATCACGAGTCACTCGGCGATTCTGTCTAACCCGGAGACGGCGCCATTCGCCAACGAATCCGTGAAAGTTGCGTATCATATTTTCAACGACTACCTCGACACCCAGCCCGCACCGCGCAAGCGCCGCGGCTGAAGACAGCCCCTCAAGTTTTATGTCAGGTGATCTCAAGTCCCTTGCCGATTGGCTTGATCTGGTGTTGTGACAGGAATTGACCAGCCGCCGGAATATGTCTACACCCTCGGCGTCGACGTCACGCACCTGCTCCCAAAGGAATAAGGGATAAGTGATTGTTGGCTCTGGCAAAAAAAGACGCCGAGGGCAAGCAAAGAGGGGTTCCGTTGTGTTGCTCGTCTCCGGATCTTGTTGATTTTGTGTGTGTTGGTGTGCTCTGGTAGGGGATGGATATCCCTGCGTCAACGGCTGCCACTCCAGCCCCGGTGCCGCCGATTGTGGCCGCGGGGTCATCAGTGGCTGCTCCTGCAAGTGGCAATTACTTTGCTAATTTGAGCACCTTCGACAAGGCAAATTTGGCGCTGCTTGTCCAGTCGCGCAATCAGAGCCAGGCGCTCCATGCTGGGATCGCAAAATCCGCTGTTGTCGAGAACAAGCAGGCAAAACTCACGCAGAATCTTTTGATCCTCTTCGGGTCACTGGTCCTGGCTATCGCACTCCTGTGGCTGGGGAGGGTACTCAAAGTGCGACGCAAATACAATTACATGATCGATTTCGTGCAGCGCCTCATTGACCGTGGCGATTATGACCTGACCTCAGCCTTCACATTGGCGTTCTATGCTGAATACCCCAATTTTGCCGACCTGCTCCGGAGCAAGATCCTCAACAAATCCTTCCCCCGCGCCGTCTTCTACTCCCTCTATACATTGCCGTACAGTAGTCAATTCAATTTGGAAAACATCGACCTGGCCGCGCGCTACTTCGACGAGATGCTGACTTACAGCATGGAACACGGCGACGCCGATGCCAAAACGATCATGTGCAGTTGGGGCGCCATCGCCTCCCCACCCATCACTGAGTGCTTAGAAGCCTGCCCGGTTCCGTATATCTTGGACGGATCCGAGATTGGAGTGGCCGTCGCTCGCGACGCTGCGGTTGGCCTCTTTTTGCTGTCAGCCCTGGCGTTTATCCCGGGAGTCGGAACCATTGGGGCCATCATCGCCCTCTCGGTGGGAGCCACACTGGGAGCCACGGTCGGGCTTACAACTTCCCTCAATCAAAATGCCCAGAACCAGGCGCTGTGTGCGGAACTAGCAAATGGCCAGATCTGTGCACCCCAAGCCGGGGCCGATTGTGCTCCAATTTAGTGTTCCTGTCACTTTCGCGCATGATCAATATTTTGCATAATTTTCTGATCACTTTCTCCTGGATGACGTAAGATCATGAAGATCGACAATCGTTTCACTGCACGCCTCCTCCCACTCCTCTGTCTGCCTGACAAAAACTTTGATCTGTCCCCGATGGAGCCATCCAATGCTCTGAAGCGCAAAGCTCCAATGCTGGAGAAGCAATTCCCTTGTCCCTTCCCCGGCTGTGGCAAATCGTTCCCCACGAGGCAGTCCACCAACAATCACGAGAGGATTCACTTCCCGGACCTCTGGTTCAAGTGCGACCATGAGGGATGTGATTACAGCAACGCTTTCATCGCCGGCCTCACGGGCCACAAGCTTCGTAATCACACCGAGGAGCGGCCGCACGCGTGCGATGAATGTGATTCGAAGTTCGCCACGCCGAATGAATTGAAGACGCATTCCCGAAGCCACAGCGAGGCGAGACCCTTCCCATGCGTGGTCCCGGGATGCAACCGTGCCTTCAAGGACGCCGCGAAATTGAAGAGACATGTTCTTGCGCTCCACTTCAACGAGAAGGCTCACATATGCCTCGAGAAGGACTGTGAAGCCGCGTTTTGCACCCCGGACGAACTCAAGATCCATCTTCGGCGCCACGCCGGTAGTAACCGTTTCCCGTGTTCTATTGAGGGATGCGAAAGCTCGTTTTCGGACAGCGGTGATCTGGCTAGGCACGAGAGTTACCACGAGGGTCTACATCTCCACGAGTGTACGGTGGAGTGGTGCGATTGGGCTTTTCAAGAGCTTGAAGACCTGGAGAGTCACATACGACGCGTTCACGCAGAGAGGGAAAAGACCTTCAAATGCCTGGTGGAGCAGTGCGGGTCCGTCTTCTACTCTACATGGGACTTGGCTAGTCATCAAGCCTCGCATTCCGAGGACCGACCCCACCGATGCCTTGTTGAAGGGTGTGGGCATTCCTCAAAGACATCAAGGGAACTCACCCAACATCAGCGGACGCACAGCGAGGATCGTCCCTACAAGTGTGAGATAGAGGACTGCGGTAAAACGTTCAAGACCAATGGAGAACTCGCCACCCACGTCAAGAGGCATGTGGGCATTCGTGCCCACAAATGCTTGGTCGAGGGATGTGGCAAGGAGTTCTTCGACCTCACCAAACTCAGGGAACACTCGGCACGGCTTCACGAGGAGAGGGAGAAATCCTTCAAATGTTTGATCGAGAAATGTAAGTCTGTCTTCTACACCGCCCACGATTTGTCCGTTCATATCGCCAGGCACTCCGAGGACAGACCTTATCCTTGCCTGGTGGATGGCTGTGGTCGGACCTTTAAGACTCCGGGTGAGGTGGCATCGCATCAGCGGATGCACTGTGAAGATCGCCCGCACATATGCGAAGTCGAGGATTGTGGGAAAGCGTACAAGACAGGCGGAGAACTCGTTAGACATCACAATCACGCGCACCTGGGCATGCGGGTTCCCTGCATCTTCGGTGGCTGCGAGGAAAGCTTTTATGATCGGTATAGCATGATGATGCATCGATTCAGGTTTCACTTGGAACTTTCTAAACAGGCAACAGAGAAGCCAGAGTGGATCGGGACCAAGGTTTGCGTTTGCTGCACCAAGGTCGGACTTTACAGTCTCGTCGCTATTGAAAGCCAACTCTGTGCCGGTTGCCGCGAAGACGAAGGCCTTGTGTGCAGGCGTGAGAAGATGGTGCAGCAGCATCTCATCGAGAAGTTGGGAGAGAGTGCCGTTTGCGAGCGCGTGCGACAATATCAAGGTCGGCGGGTCTGCCTGTGCGACTGACCGCCAAGCCCGGCCTGACTTGGTGTTTTGCACTCCGTGGGTCACGCTGGTCATCGAAGTCGATGAGGACTCTCACGCTGCCTACGAGGGGAGTTGCGAAGTCTCCCGATATGAGTCCCTAGCGCACGGTATGATGCCGTCAGCGGAGACACCGGAAGGTTATATGCGCCCACAGATTGTCCTCAGGGTCAACCCTGATGTCGGAATGCCAGGTGCGCCTCCGTTCAAGGTCAGAATGAAACTTTTGGCTGAACGAATTCTCCGCTTCTTCGCTGTGTCCTCCTGGGATGATCTCGTTGAGGAGCTCGGCGTTGAGCCGTTCAGGACCGTAACAGTCTCCCATATTTGCTTCCTGCATTACGGCCGCGGTGGCCAGAAGCACATAGATGCCGCCAGAAAGGCCGAGGAAGATGGCGCGGCCGTGAAGGTGTTAGGTGTTGTTGTCTGAGTTCCCAGAAACTTATACTCTACGATGTTCTTGCTTCTGTTGTTCTTAAGAATAAGTAAATTACGGCAAGCGGACAACGTTTTCCAACCACATTAACAATCACGGGAGTCCAACCAAGATTTGTTTTTTCAAAGGCACTGAAGGCCGGTATCCGAACGACACGAGTAGGCTTGCGGATCTGCACAAAATTGGTCCAACTCCTTTTTCTCCGCCGATTTGACCCCGACATGAATACCTGCGAACACTAATGCAAAAAGGCCAGCCACGCCGAAGTAAACGCTGGCCGCGCCTATGGCAATCCCGCCTCCCACGGCCTCGGGAACAAATATCGAAAAAGTACTGAAGAAAGAGAGGAGGTTGAAGGAAATGCGAAAGGACGAAGAAGAGAGAATGAACGAATACCTCGCCAAGAAAATGCCTTGCGTGATACCGTTCAAAGAACTAACGGCGACGTCCCCGTTGGTGATGGAGTAGTAGATGCCGCATTCCTCAAAGCAATCCGTGGCGCCGATGTCGCTGCCCAGGGACGAACAGATGATTTCTTGTGCACTTGCACTTGCGTGCTGATCGGCCCAGACATACATCTCATTAAGGTAGTACGCGCCGCCCTCGATGTCCGACAGATTGAAGAGATTTGAGTACGGCTGGCTGTAAAAGGCCAGTGCTACCGCGGTCGGGAAGTTGCGATTCAGCAGTTTCGACGACAGGATGGTGCTGAAGTTTGGATAATTCGCACACCAGATTAACTTGCCGGGGCTCATGGGGGCACCCCACAGGCTGTCAACCTGTTTGAGGAACTCCAGGAGCAGGGCGTACTTGCGCCGCACGTTGAGCCAGCGCACGAGCCAAGCGGTGATCAAAACAGCCAGCAACGAGCCAAGCCAGATCAAGGTTTTTGTGAGCAGCGAAAGGGACTTCTCCTGGGCCTTCACGACCTCTCCCTGGCTCTGGACGGTGGCCCCCAGCGCCTGGTTCCTCTGCTTCGTCAGCAGCAACTGCAGAGCCTGCGAGGTAGTAAGGCTGCTGCTACTGCTGCTGCCACTGTTCGCAGCGACGCCGCTATCAAGACCCCCGCCAGGATTGCCCGAGGTTGCTGATGGAATATCCATCAGATGATCAGCAGGGAAGATGCTTTCTCTTGGGCTGATTCCCTGATTTGATGGTTGTGTGATTTTATTTCACAATCTCCGATTCGAAAGAGCCTCCTATCGCCTTCTCCATTTCTCTGCTTCTCTTTGAAGCAATGAGCTTTTGTCTCGCTGCCCTGATCACCGCCTGCAAGGAGGGTGACTTAACATTCGTTGTGTCTGCCCTCGCTGACCCCGATTCTACTGGTGTCGCCAAACTGCTGGCGACGGTTGATGACTGCAGTCGCACTCCATTCCACTATGCCTGCTATGCCAGCCACCTTGAGATCGTCAAGGTCCTGCTGGATAGCACGACGCTGGATGTGACCAGGTCACTCAACGGCGCCGATTTTCAGAATCTTACGCCAGTACATGTAGCGTGCCACAATGGTCATGTTGAAGTGCTGAGACTGCTGCTGGCTCACCGAGGCCTGGACCTGACGAAGGTGGACGAGCGAGGCTGGACGGCGCTCCACTTCGCTGCTTCCGGGGGCCAGGTTGAGGTGATCAAGATCCTGCTGCCGTTCATGATCCACCCCCCGGCCAACCTGCGGTTCCTGTATCCCATGAAGGTAATCAACCCCTCCAGGATTCGTCAGAAGATTCCGCGTAAAAAGAAGAGAGACGAGCAGTTATACAGCATGACGGCGCTTCACGTCGCGCAGATCCAAGGGCAACTGGAGGCCATCAAGTGGATGCTCGCCATTCCCACCTTTCGCTTCTTCCCCTTCATTAACGACCTATCCCGGAGCCCCGTCATTCGATCTCTTGTCCAATCGTACGTGGCAGACGAAGTGCGTACCAGAAGCCGATTGCGGGTGGAGCTCGGGCTGGCTCACGAGGATGCTGCCGCTCTCTTTATCCTTGTCTTCTCTCTGGCCGACGATCTCCTGAGAATCACAACCATGGATGACAAGAAATACTGCAAGGAGTATATCGCGAAGCGCTGGATCATGAGGCGGTTCCTGAAGGTGGCGAGGAGGCTGCCCCTGGACCTGCAGATGCGCCTCTGCAATGTGATCTACGGGGTGAACCAGGACTGCATCCCCGAGAAGGCAACGATGCCTGCGTTCAGGGCCCTCGCTGTCGTGGACTGGACGGATGAGAGATAAAATGGGGACTTTGTTCACTTTGGCGTTTGAATCTAAAGACCTAATCAACACCACATTTATCTGGTATGTTCTGAGCGGGGATTCCGAGCATGGCGGAGAATCCGTCGATGTTGTAGTGGTGAATCCCAAGATAATCTCCAATACGATAATGGATATCTGATGGTGGAATATCGACGATATTGGATACTCACTTTCGTATCTCGGGTATATCAGAGATATGCCAATCTTCCTTCCCTGCCCTATATTACAGAGAGTGGGGACGGGAGATTTTCAGCGGCATCTTCCTACACAGTACACTCAGTCTTCCTTCAACTGTGGTCCTCGTCATGCCTCGTGTCTTCGAATCTGGTGACTATCAGGATGCTGAATCCGGGTGGTTTGATGTCCCAGACGTTCTCGACGCCGTTAGCGACGGGAAGCACGCCGGGCTGAGTCCTCACCATATTTTCTTCAAGGGCGTGTACCCCTCTTCGCACTGGTGTAACCGCCGAGAGCCGGAGTATGAATTGGGACAATTCGCGATTGGGCTGCAGAGGTTCGAGGTGAAACTCAACCCGACCGACTGCAGGGGCTATCGTGCGCTGGTGTCTCTGGTGGAGAGCAATGGGCTTGTCGGACCCTCTGTCTTTAATAGATACTACACGGCGCGAGAGAAGGTCGGGCTTGGCATTGCCCTGGCCCTGGTGGCCGACGTCTACGAGCAGCAGGGACTGGTCGCCCAGATCCAGGTGGCCGCCAACAAATCCCACACACTCGTTGAGGGTAACGTCACTGTCGCCCCTGTGATGACCCCAGTTCTGATGCTAGGGTCGGCGGCTGAGCCCAATAAGTGCCACGGGCACGTTATCGGGCGCGGAATAATTGGCCATCCCTACATCGCGGGTGTTCCTCTCCGTGGCCCGCGTCCTGGACTCGGCTTTGACATGTTTGGCGGCGTCGCTGGGGAGCCTGGCAACGAGAAGAAGGTTCCCTGGAATCCCGAAGAGCTAAAGGCTGTCACATCTGTGCTTCGTGCGAAGCTTGCTGCGCACTTCGAGGCCGCCAAACTCTAATTTACCGTGTTTATTGTTCTCAAGAACGAGGTTGCAAAAAAGATGGTGTTTTCCCTGTCTGAAATATGAGCTTCTGTTATGACAGAAATTATCTGGGGCGTTCCGCGCTCTCGCCATTGTGGACTGGTTGGATGAGAAATAACAGTATGATTGAACCTTTGTGTGCTTTGTCACTTCCATTAGACCACAAAGACAGCGCCATTATGATTCACGTTTTTTCTGATTATCTGCTTGAATCGATGAATTTTGAATACCACTTTGAAGAAAGATATCGTTGAGTGAGAGGCTTCGTGTTGATTGTTCTGCTTCCATTTGGTCTGGACCATTTACCTACCCGCCTGAGATGCCGATCACCTGCTCATGCTCGGTTGTTGAGGTGGAGGAGGTGGAGGCTGCCATCGCGAAGAACGAGGCTGCGGGCCTCCCGATTAACCACTCCAATTTTTTCCACCTGCTGCCGCTCCATCTTGCCTGCACCTGTGGCCACGCGCCCTCGGTCGAGCGGCTGCTCCTGCAGTCTGCCAATCCTACGGAAGCGGTGGAGCAGACAGACTATTATGGCCGGTCGTGCATGTTTTCTGTGTGCCACGGAAACCACGGGAGGCAGGGGGAGGATCATGCGCGCTGCCTGGAATTGCTGCTCCGTCACGTCGATCCGGCGGTGGCGCTCCACCAGACCACCGCGGGTGGGCGGACCCCGCTGCACGTTGCCTGTCACGCCGGGAAACTTGATGTGGTGCGAGTGCTGATGCAGCACCCTGCGCTGGACCTGGAGAGGACCCTACACAGGACGTGCAACGATGATTTGACCCCGCTCTTCCTGGCCTGCTCAGGCGACTATGTAGAGGTGGTGCGTTATCTGCTCGCCCATCCGGACATCTCCCGCACGCTGAATGTCCCCGACTTCAACGGCCGGACGCCGCTCCATGTGGCCTGCAGACGCGGTTATCATCAAGTGGTGCAACTCCTGCTCTCGCACCCGGCCTTAGACCCGGCAACGCTGAATGTGGCTGATGAGGAGGGAAATAGCCTGCTGCATTTTGTGGACCGCCACCACAACTGGAGCGAGATCGTGACCTGTCTTCTCCGGCATCCTGGACTTGATCCAGCGCTGACGATTAACAAGCACAACATTGTTGAGTTCACTCCGGTCCATCACGCAGTGTCCCACGACAACATCGATGTCCTGCGCCTCCTGCTGAAGCACCCTGGGCTCGATCCAGGCCTGACCATCAACGCGCCCTTTGGCGTCGGTTACACCCTCCTCCACGATGCCTGCGCCACCGGCCGCCTTGCGGTGGTCGAGTGTCTGATGAGCCATCCAGGCGTCGACATCTCCCTGGTGGATGAGGAGGGGGAGGGTGCGCTCCACTTTGCTGCCCGTGAGGATTATCTGGAAATTGTCAGGGTGCTTCTGGGGGCAGTCACTGCTCCGGGGATGAAGATGGGCTTGCTCCAGCACGCCAGTAACGAGGGTGTCACTCCCCTTGGGATTGCTATTCGCCACGACCTTCTGGCAATAGTCAAACTGCTGCTGGCGTGGCGTGGCCTGGCGCCCGCGGTGCTTGATCGCTGCTGTCACCACTCTGACGAATTGGAGGACCTCCTCTGTTACTACGAGGATGACCCGGTCAGCGTAGTCGCCGAGTTGAGGGTTGAGCTCGGGCTGGCCTTGGAGGATGCGGTGGCCCTCTTCGCCATGGTCGTCTTCCTCTGCGATGGCCTCGCTGACCTGAGAGGCAGGATGACGCGGAGCAATAGCAAGATGCAGCGCTTCTTCTCCAGCAGCCAGAGACTGCCGTTGGAGCTCCAAATGCGCCTGTGTGGGATGGTCTTCGGCATTAGCAGGGACTTCCTGCTCACCAAGGACACCGAGCCCGCCTTTCGCTCCCTCGCTGTCAATTTGTAATGGAGAGTGAAGAATAATGCAGTAAGCTTTCTTCTGCGTCCGATTCGCAGATTTTTTAAGTTCCTGCCGTGCTGACACCAGGCTGTCTGAATCAACATGGCTGAACCCAGGGGGAACAGACTATCATAATTACGTTTTCACGGTGCTTAATCATCACCGTGAATAATCATCATCCGCCATCCTGAAAGTCAGGTGGTGCATTCTTCTCCTCTGCAAGAATTCGCGAAAACAAAATCGCTGTTTCTGTCCACCTTCCGATCATGAACTGGATTGATGCGGACAAGCTTATGGCAGCCTGCAGGGAGGGGGATCTGGCCACGATCAGGGCGGCCCTGGCCAAACACGACGTGAAGCGTACTCTTCTCCTCTCTGATAATTACTGCCGCAACCTGCTGCATATCGCCTGCTGGCACAACAAGCCTGAGATCGTGCGGGCCATTCTCGGTGTGCCCGATGGCATCAGCCACGTCATCAATGGCCGTGACCTGGTGGGTCTTCACCCGATCCACTCTGTGTGTCAGGGCGGTTATGTCGAGGTGTTAAAGCTACTGCTCGAGCACCCAGCCACCCTCGTCTTCCAGGTCGACGAGCACGGCTGGACGTGCATGCATCATGCCGCCGCCCAAGGCCATGCCGCCATCATCAGGCTCCTTGTCCCGCATATCACCGACAGGGTGCCTGAGACCGTAAGGTACCTCTTCACGCAGCCGCGCGCCCGCTGTTCGCTCATTCCTTTTGATCTGGCCAGGGCAAATCCTCACATCGAAGCGGTCAAAATGTTCCTTGTCTTTGGCCCGCCATGGGTGCCTACCGCTCTTTCCACTTTTTCACGCCATGAGGCGACTCGCATCCTACTTAAATCTTACGAGGCGGATCGTGAGGCCACTGTCGGCCGGCTCAGAGTGGAGCTAGGCTTTGCTCTCGAGGACGCCGCGGCCTTGTTTGCCATCATTGTCTTTCTGTCCGAAGGATTGATTGACTTCTGCTCCAAGGAGCGGGTGCGGGACCGATTCCTCATCGCCCGCCGGACCCGGGACAGACGCTTTTTAAGGATTCTAGGACGCCTGCCCATGGAATTGCAAATGCGCCTTTGCTGCCTGACCTTCGAGCTCGATATACCACACCTGCTCTCTGACCGGACCGAACACGCCTTCAGCGCATTGGCAGGTCTTTGTTTGCACATGAAATAAGCAGTGATCTGCTTCACCCATTTCTCGCTGCCTTTCACCTTCGCTGGTGAATCATGTTCCGAATAGATTACTGTTACCGTGATATCTTTGGAAATTATTCTCTGACGCGATAGCCGACTATGATTTCCCATCGCCATCCCCAGGCGACAACGACAAAGATGCCATAAGTCTTGAGTTGATGCGGGGATAGAAAGAGGAATCTGGCTAAAACACTTTGCTTTCTCGTCGTCACACCTCCATGGACTGGGGATATTCGATCAGGCTGGTGACTGCGTGCGGAACTGGGGATCTGGCCACGTTACAGGCCGGTCTTGCCTTGCCCGGGGTAAGGCACACGCTACTCACCTCCAACGAATACAGCCAGACGCTGTTGCACATTGCCTGCCGGCGCGGTCACCCGGACATGGTGCGGGCGATCCTGGCGCTCCCGTCCGAGGACACTGAGCACGTCACCAACCTCCGTGATTGGGAGGGGCTTTCCCCCATCCACGCCGCCTGTGCGGGCGGGTGCGTGGAGATGCTGAAGCTCCTGCTGAGCCATCCGGCTGTTATCTTGTACAAGGTTGATAAGCAGGGCTGGACCTGTCTCCACCACGCAGCCGCAAACGGCCGTGCCGCAATCATCAGAGTGCTTCTGCCACATATTATTCGTACCTTGGCCGACTATCAGGTCAAGCGGTTTTGGCGGCCGACGAAGACAAGGAGCGCTCTGACCGCCCTTGATCTGGCCATAGTGCACCGTCATATGGAGGCAGTCAAAGTGTTGCTTTGCCTCGGACGCCCCTGGCTGCCTCGTAATTTTTCCACCATTTCGGGCTATCTCGCGATCAATGCCCTGGTGCAATCTTACGTGCTCAATTCTGAGGCCACGGTCAGCAAGCTCAGGCTGGAATTGGGCTTTGCCTGTGAGGAAGCCGCGGCGCTTTTCGCCATCGTCGTCTTCTTGAGCGAAGGTCTCCTGGCGTTCCGCATCCGGGAGCGCGTCCTCCGACAACGCAGAAGACGTTTCCTGCAGATGTTGGAGCGACTGCCCGTGGAACTGCAGATGCGCATCTGCTGCCTTACTTTCGGGCTTGACAAGCCGCACCTGCTCTCCGAAGAAACAGAGCCTGCCTTCTGCCACCTTGCAGCGCATTATTTGAGCTCGAAATAAAAGCGAATGCCTTCGCCGACTTATCGCTACTTTCTCCCTCACATTGTGTGCTGCACTTCAAAATAGAAAAGAGGGTTCGATGATCTCAGCGAAGAATAGATACAAGGTGGCGAAACGCGATCTCGGCCTGTGGGGTCAGGATAAGGGATCTCCCGGAGCCCATCGCGCGATGACAGAGGAGAGCCTGAAGCTCCATTGGCAGCCTTTCAGCGAAAGCCAAGAATCGCGACACGGGATCAAGAGTCCTGGAAACAGTCGGGGTGCAGGCAAGGTAGCCGTCGCACATGAAGACGCAGCAGGCGAAGAGGTGGTGCGCGGCGGCAGAGGCATAAGGTGATGCGCCAGGGGAGCCGTTCAGAGAGATGCCATGCTGCCCAGGGAGCTCCAGTTGGATGGCGTGGCGGGTGAGGTCCGGGTCCGCCACGAAGCGATCGAGGAGCTCAACACGGCCACGTTGGCAGGCCTCAAGGTCCAGATTGCCGACCGGCGTTTTCGGGCTGGAAATGATATCACGAAGCCTGGCAGGCCCCGAATTGTGGGCAAGGAGATCATCGGAAGCCCAAGCGAGAGGCTTCCCACATCCGATGAGAACTTTCATTATCCCCACCGTCCGATGGGCCGCAAACGCGAAAGCAGACCAACCGAAAGCGCCAGACTTCGAGGTCACCACGAAATCCACTGCAACACCGGGCACCTGGAGCATCCGGTGGAGTATTGCACAACATGCCTCAGGCCCGGAGACGTAGGCCACGACGTCGATCAAGGGGGTCCAGCCGCGCGCTGTAATGTTCACGACGTCAAGTTGCTGGGGCACTCGTGCAAAGAAGAGCTCCATAATGGCGGGATCACCGCGGGCGCACGCCCTGACGAAGGGACTGAAGTTGTAGTACTCACCTACCTCGCAGAGATTGAGTCGAGGATAGGAGTTGAGGACCTCCGCGATCTCCCCCAGGGAGCCATGGCCCACAAGATCAGTGAACTCGTCGATCAACATTTCACGAAGGAAGGAAAATCTTTTCCCTCGAACGGTCCCGGCTGCGTCGTTTCGGTCTCAAGACAAGATGAATCTTGCTCAACATCAATCATCCACCACATTTTAAGGATATCTTTTGATATCTCAGATGGAGCTATGCGGATCGAGCGTTTCATCCATTCCACCTTTGCACTTGCGCCTGGTTCCTAGATGGACGCGACTCGTCTTGGCACGGCCTGCGTGGTGGGGGACCCTGCTATCTTGGAGGCTGCACTTGCAGATCCTGCGCTGTTGCCTCTCTTCAGCCGGATCGACGGCTTCGTTCGCACGCCTTTCCACTACGCCTGTCTCACGGGCCGGGCGGAGATGGTAAAGCTACTGCTGGAGCACCCCTCGTTTGATGCTAGGCGCTCGCTGAATCTGCCCGATTTCCAGGACGCGGTGCCTCTTCATCATGCCTGTCTCAATGGGCACACCAACGTAGTGCAACTGCTCCTGGGTCACCCTGCGCTCGATGGGCACGCCACCGACGCCAGGAACTGGACCTGTCTGCACTATGCCGCTCGCGGCGGGCACGCCTCTGTTATGAAGCTCTTGCTGCCTTTTCTGCTTCGAAGGGTGCCTCCGGAGAAGATGCGCCTCCTCAGCGAGCGCGCGGGTCAGGATGCTCTCCAGAGCCCATTTATGCTCGCGAAGATTCATGGCCACCTGGGGGCGATGAAGTGGCTGATGGCCCACGACTTGGCCTTCATTCCAGGTGACTTCTACACCCACTCCAACAATCCACATATCGCACAATTGCTCCACGCTTACCACACGGACAAAGTCGCCACCGTCCGCCGGTTGAGGGAGGAACTGGGCCTGGCGCTGGAAGACGCAGCGGCCCTCTTTGCCCTGCTCGTCTTTCTCTCGGAGAGCCTGCTGTCGCCCATCTCCGCTGCTCAGCCATCTAGCGCGCGATTTTTCGCCGTTGCGCGGAGGCTCCCGATGGAAGTGCAGATGCGCTTGTGCGGGGTGGCTTGCCGCCTCGACATCCCGCACCTCCTGGCAAGCGCCACTGAGTCCGCCTTCCGCCTCTTGGTCTCCCACTATCCTTTATCCGATCATGTCACCACATGATACAATCAAGATTGATGGATCCAACGATGCTGCTGCAAGCGCACCATTTTCATCTTCCATCTGTGGTGTTGTCGTCAATGTTGTCACACATCAGCAATCAAGAAATTAGATATTACGATCTCAATTCGCTGATCACCGAACAGAGAAACGATGATCATAATTTGTCCCGAGATATGATGTCAGAGGCCATCAGTTCGCGTCACAAATGGCGGCAGCGAGGACAGGGTATGCTGCAGGGCTGCAGTCGATAAAAGGAGCACTTCGGACAGAGGAAACCACCTCGCTTCTGTGCTTCTTGCGTCTGCTTCCGAAGCTTCCGAACATGTTCGTCCAAGACCACATCAGCCATCTTGAGCGAAGCAGGGGAAGAGAGGGGAAGAGAGGGAAAGAGAGGGAAAGAGAAACCCCCTTAATCATTTCTCAGCGTGAAGATTTAGAGATATGTCCTGTGCATCGCACACTATTGTTGAGCGAATGATTGATCATGATGCAGTGATAACAATAATCTGTGGTTCAGATGAGGTCACATTGACATTCTACTCTCTTTCCACACTATTTGACAAACGATCACAAATCACAACAAGATAAAAGGATCCTGAAATCAAGATATCTGGTACACCAAAATCAAGGATTAGAGGATCACAGGATTACGCAGCACGATTCAGCCTCCCTGATCCTCTGCGGCCGGGGGTAGGTGATCACGGTATCCTCGGCGGCGAGGGTCACCAACTTGAGACACTCGAACTCGATGTCCCTCTGGCCTAAACCGGGGCTGAAGACGCAGGCGATCGGGTCATCGATGGCCAGGAGCTTATGCCTCACCTTGGACGTCAGTTCCCTGATGAGGAGACCTCTCTCGTCGCCATTCAGTGCGCGGGGCCTTGTGAGGAGAAACACCAGGCAGAGTTTAGGCTTATCCTCGTGGTCGCCGTCGTCGAGCCAGCGATGGCAGGTCTGCCACTGCCGGTGGATGATGGCCTGCTCGAGCTCGGCGATCAGATTAGCGACGATATCCCCACCACCAGGAGCGCAGATAGGAAGTCGCGAGGCCGCGAAATGGGCATCCTGCTGTGCCTGAGCCTTCAGCCACTGATGCCTGGCGCTGGGTGACATGAATCCTCCTCAACGTGGTGATCCAATCATAAAATGAAGATCTGGAGATCTGGAGATGATTATGGCGAGCGTCATGTTGCGCTGTGTGGCGATCTCCATATTTGTGGACATCAAGTGTTATCACAATATGATGCATCATGATACCGCACCATCAATGATTCTGCTGAAAGCTATAAGCTATCACTTGACAGATGAAGGATATCCATGATTTATGAATCATGATTAGATGATCACTGGGATCCGTATCCAACACAAGGTGCGAGTGCTAATCGTATTCCATTTACCACATGATTTTATGTGATGGCCCAATAATCTCCCTACTCTCAAACGTCGTTGGCGACCTGGTCAAGGTGAGTTTCAGATTCAAAGTCGCCTGAAGATCATCTTCCTCGGATATGGCCGGCCAAATTCAACAGGCACAAGGTCCGCAAACCCTGGCGCATCAGCGGCAGGAATTCCTGGATGAGTACATGGGGTTCGTGACAAATAACTGGGAGGCAGCCCCGGCGATGAACCAGGGGTTTCTGATAACTCTCTGGTTGGATGCACCCGGCGCTAAGAGCGCCTCAGTGTTAAGGGATATTGTTTTCCCGGTGGTGTCGCAAGATCCAAATGGATATCTTGCACTCCAGTTCGCTATCCGAGGTCGCCTGATCCACCTGCGGGAGGGGACCATCTCGCCCCGGAAGGTGAAGGAGCAGATAACCCTCTTGGTGCATGCGGTGTTGAGCAATCCAAGGTGGACTGCGCAGAATCGCGTTGACTTCTGGACTTTGCTACTCCGTCGCACAACCTACTTCCTCGGCCGACGCCCTGACCTTGCGTTTGCACTGCTTTCTGACGCGGTTGCGCAGGCGGGTGGTCGTTATCTGGAGGAATTCAACTCTGTCCTGCGTGGCTTGCATGCCGATGACACCCGAATGCAGGGAGACCCCCACCATGTCTCCCCTCTTGGCCCAATCCGCCTCGACATCTTCGGTTCGTACCTTGACACACAGCGATTGCCCCGCAGCGGGAGACCCTGACTCCAATGGGTTGCTCTGACTTGGGCGAGCAGAAACATTAAAAATTAGGCAAAAGATATCTCTGATTTGTGATTTATGACATGATGATCCTTGATCTGCGATAAGATTCATCTGCATGTTGCAGGTGACGACGAAGAACGAGTAAGTTTTTCGTCACATTGCATTACTATCCATGATTCTTGTCGCATGAAATCAAGATATTTTAACTCGAAGGCAGGCTGTTGTCGATATCGAGGTAAACCATGTAGAAATCAAGGTGTCGCGCTGATGGAGGTGATCATCCCACCGGGTGACATTGGCATTACCTTATCAAGGATCTCTGATCACAGATCACGAATGCATATTTGTGGACGTCAAGTGTTATCATGATTGCACGCATTCCCACACATCACCATGAGCGACGTTGTTGATCGTCATAGAATATCACAAAATCAATCATGGGTATCCATGATAGTGAATTTATGATCTGACTATCCGCGATCCGTGATGAGCAGCCCCAGGATATTGCACGTTCGGATCGGAGATGAACATGTCTCGCATCAGATCACCTTACTGTATGTGATTGGCTATGCGACATCAAGATATCTCCAAAGAAAATCGGGATGGTGTACCTAGAGATCAAAATGCGGCGCATCGAGATCGACAACTTGGATCGAAGTTCAGATCGAAATATTTGCTGTAGTTTACGTGTAAGGCCATTTTATCCGACAGCAGCGGAGAGGATTAGGCGGAGGGTATGGCAAGTGAAGAATCTTGCGAGGTGAGGTTCCCGGTCCGCGACGTCAGGGTGGGGTACAGCATTTACCCTGAGTTGACGGAATCCGACTACGAAGAAATGGACGAGGATGAAATTGAAGACTACTACCAGAGTTCGGCTGTGAAGAAGCGTCCCCTCAGGCTCGATTCCGCATCCCTGAAGTTGGTGGCCCGACCTGACGCTGGCCCGCATGCCACCTTCAAATTGAGCCTCTCTTGGAGCGACCCCACTACGTCTCAGTCGCGCGGACTTTACATTGAGAAGGCTAAGTATGCGCCTGCATCAGGGAGGATAGTTTTTGTACCGGACTTTGCGCTTGGCAGTAATTTGGGTGAATCGGGCCTGGGCGGATATAGGTTAGAATACGTCAGCGTGTCCGCGCCCCCGCAGGTGACTGCTGCACTACTTCGCGGATTCCCCAATACCGCCCTCCCCTTGGCCACCGTCTGCGCGGGTCTTCGTCAACTTGCACCCCCAATTTCTGCATCCGGAGCACAGTCACTCTCCCATTATCGGACACCCTTTGAGGAGCAACGCCGTGAACTGGAGTTGGCGAGGGCGACTCCCACCGCGGCCTACATGACGGGCGCTGTCCGCGTTCCGACAAGGGCGAGTATCTTGCAGGATGTCTTGAATCCGGCGCTCACCCCGTTGAACCCCACCACGAGAAACATGATCCTGGCAGAGTGTGCCTCCATCGACGCTGAGTTGGATCCCTACACCAGGAGACAACTTTTCAGGGCTGCCAGGGAACTTGCGCTCCAAATCCCGGCGAACGCTACCAAGCGCCAACTCTGTACTGAGGTCACTGCTCACCTCGCCCTTGCCAACGTAGTGGACCCTACATTGCAGCGGACCCTCAGGACCCCCGCCCCCGCTGCCGGCTCTCAGTTGGATCGCTCTGGAAAACGAAAGTTACAATAAACAGCCTTCAACCTTCCACCTTCCATCTCTCCGCCTCATATCTTTCCTCGTTGGGTTCAAATAGTGTTAGAGTGATCGCTGAACACTGAGGACTGGAGTGATAGGAGGAGCGTCTCCATGTGATGATGGCGATGAGCCCGCGCCACCTCGATTGCGAGGGGCAGGTGGCAAGCCCCGCAGTATTCCACCAGCAGCCGCGCCAGGGCCCCCTTGTTTCCTGCCGCGCTCTGCACCAGCGCCAAGTCCACCTCGTGCCACCGCTCCCTCCATTTACCCCGATGATGTCCACCATCTTGAGATTGGGCCTCGTTCTTAGCCCCTGGGGAAGACAGGGCGAGGAGACACTGGGCAGCGCTGACCACGGGGTAGTGCTGCCAAAGCAGCCGTTCGAAGGTCTCCAGGTCGCCCGTCGCCGTGGCCACCTCGAATAGGCGCACCTCGTCATAGCTCAGGGCGCCCGGGAACTGCTGCAAGTGCTGGACCTGCCTGGCCCGCTGCAGGACGAGCTCCGTCTCCGCCTGCATCTGCAGCGCCAATTGGGCGAGATAGGCCCCCGGCAGTTGAACCTGCTCTGACCACGACACTGACAGGTACGGTGACTGAAGTGACGCAGACGAGGGAACAAACGCGGCCGCTGCGGCCGACGCGGGAATAAAGGCGCTCAGGGCGACGGCCATCGTTATCGATGAGGGAGGAGGCTCTGAACCAAGAGGTGGTTCCGACTGGGAGTCGTCATCAGGGGAAGACAACCTCCTGGGCACGCCATGATCAAAACCCCGCATCCCGGTCATTCAATTCTGGCCTCTTGCCAACTTCGGCCATTTTAAGATATCAGCGGTCAGTGATTTTCAGAGGTTCTTGACCTTGACTGTTTTTGTATCTACGACGGTTTTTGCACTTTTGACAGAGGTAATGGCGTGGAACAGGACTGGGAAGTACGTTATTTTGCCGCCTGGGGACAGCGGTGATCTGAGGGGCAGACCTTTTCCTGTGTCGCCGGTCACGCCGCAGGCGCAGGCGGCGTTCTTCGACAGAATCCTGCGCTACCAGCCTGAGGCCAGCGCCGGCCCCGAATTTCCCGTTGGAGGCGCCACCGTCCCCTACCCGCCTTTCCAGGCGCCGTACTCCCTGCCCCGCAGTTTCTCAAGGAAGTTTGGGCCAGATCAGTACAGCATTGGCATCACCCCGACGAGGTTCACCACGGGAACACCAGGCAGTGGCTGGCGGGAGGACCAGAGCGCATTCGCCACTACCGGGGACGGCCCTGGCTTCCGCTCACTGACCACCCCCTTCGGCTGGCAACTCGGAGGTGAACCCAATATCCAGTACCTGCAGCCGGGCTGGGTGCACTTTGGCGCTGTCGGAGTTGAGCGCCACCAGGCCCTCCGTGAACCCGCGCTTTTCAACCGCTGGCCGGCTTCTTTTCCGCCCACCCCCTTTGCCGAGAGCGGCAACACTTGGTGGTAATTATCTTTTGTTGAGTACCTCAAACTCCTTGACAAAGAACTTGTGATAGGATAGACGCGAGATAATTTGGGGCACTTTATTATCTTGAAATTTGACAACCTCATTTCTTGGCGAGAAAAGTGCACTCGCGCTCGACAATGTCGCTCAGAGTGCGCACGATGTGAGCAGAAGCCCAAGGAGCCAGGACGCCGCCGGGCAGGAAACAACTGGAGACATCCATGGACGCGGCACACCTGCCAATCTGCTCGGCACGATCAGTCTGTCGCTCGATTTCGTTTCTAGCAGGCATGTTCAGATGGCGTTGAGGCAACCGGGCAGGAATGGGAGGAGCCAAAAACAATAAATTGCTTTCCCCTAATTGTGATCACTTTCATCTCCAATTTTCAGGGCAAGTGAGGCAGCGCTGTGCTGACAGTTAAAAAACCCTTTGTATTTCAAATTTTTCTATTTTAAGTGTGTCTTGACTGCGACGATGTGCGTCATTGAGCCATGATGAACTCATTGATATCGTAGTGGCGAACGGTGCTGAACTTGCAGCCGCAGAGCGGTTTGCCAGCAGTGGGGTAGGTGCCTAAGGTCTCGTAGCAGCGCCCGCACAGGCTCATCCCGTCGCAGTCCCTGTGGAGGTAGGTGGCGGGCGCGTCCAGACACAGGCGGCAGGCTTCGGCCGCGGACGGCTGGTCACGAAAGACAAGGCCGTGGCGGGCCATCGTGCTCCTTGCGTCGTCGGCAGATGTGCCTGAGGTCATCATCCTTTCTGGCTCCTCGTCGCCCTCGTCTCCAGAGTCCTCACCGTCGCTGAGGTCCGACTCGGACGTGCCGGAGAAGTCGCTCTGCCAGTCCTCGTCCTCCTCATTTCCATCCTGTCCCATCTCCGCATCCAAAGAAGTGGCGGAAGTGGCGGAAGTGGCGGAAGTGGCGGAAGTGGCGGAAGTGGCTGAAGTGGCGGAAATGACCGCAGCGGATCTGCGGGTGTGGGCTGACACGGGAACCCTCTCCTGGTAACGGCGGTCGACAAAGTACTCGTACCTCTCGCTGTGGGGAACGAACTGCGCGAGCAGGAAATCACGGTAGTTCTTGGCGTCGCGGAGGCCGACCTCGGCAGCGGCCGGGAAGAGGGAAGCGGAGAAGGGAGGAGACATGACGATGACGTGCGCCTCTTCCTCTCCGCCTCTTCCCGCCCCACGCCGGCTAAAATTCCTCGGATTCAAGACCCCATTTTTCCTTCCCGATGAATCAAACTTTGCGGCTCCACTCCACTCCTATCCAAATCATTTATTAGACCGGAGTCCTCTGTCGCCATGAACAACCCTGAAGATGAGGCCACCGATTTCCACAGGTACCTGGCTGCCAAACAAACCTTAGGGCAGAGGTTGGCAACCATCCAGGGAATGTGGCAATTTGATACAGCCCAATACCAAGTCGCCCAGCCTTCGCCGCGCCGGAAGATGGCCCTCCTCTCTCGCAGCAATCGGGAATTCGTTGACCAGCATGCCGCGAACCGGCTCCGGGCTGAATGTGCTGAAAGGGCGGCTGAATTGTCGGAGGCGTCCAAGGCTGCCCTGATAAGGTATGCCAAGCAGATTGGGGTATACACTGTTGTCGATATGAAGAACCTCAGTAAGGACCAACTATGCGCCATGGTCGCCATGAAGGAGGCCAGTGTGTGACTGCCCAATCACAAGCCTTGTTCAGGGAGATTGAACACAGAAAGGACCAAGTTGAGAGGCAAATCAGGACAGATCAGATCCGCCGATGGACAGATCGCGGTAGCAAACTTGTGCTGAGTGAAAAAGATAGTCTCTAGTTATAAATTTGGTGTGATCTCGTGGCTCTGAACGTTATTGTTGCGCGAACATTAAACAGAGTGCACGCCGTTCGCTTCTGCCGTGCGCAATCGATGAATCCAACATTTCCGTCACCAGGCGGCGGAGGGGTCGGGTACGGGTACGGTGGTGGTGGTGGTGGTATGGGGCCGATGACGGGATATCAGGTGCCCCGGGTGGGCAATGTCGCCCAGTCGCCGCTCCCTGGGCACATGATGCAAGCCGGACAGATGTACCCTTACCCCTCCCGGCGAGGCGGCTCCATCTACAACTACAATCAGCCCCAGCCCCAGCAGCAGCAAATACAACAGCAACAGATGCAACAGATGCAACAGATGCAGCGTTCTGTTCACTTTCAGGGTCAGTCCACCTCTGGGTACGTCCAGCAGCCGCCCCTGGTCGGCGGGATGGGGGCGGGGGGGCAGTTTCAAAGCCGCCAACGCCGTCCGCAGCAGCAGCAGTCATTTTTCAACCAGCAGCCAATGCAGCCGCAGCAACTGCAGCAGGTGCAGAGGCCGGCCCCAAGCGGGTACGAGGGTGGGGACAGTGTGCCGAGCGGGGGCAACCTGATCAACTACGGTCAGGAGCAGCCCTCATTCGGCGAGGTGGTGGTGCCACCAATGCCCCCATCGCAGGCCTCTCCCTATCACAGGCAGTCGCGGGGCGGCCACGCGCCAGGCATCAACAACCCGCCGCTGGGGATGGTGGCGGCCGACCCGCTGGCCCCCATGAGCAGCCAGCAGCGGCACCAGCACCAAATCGCCCAGCAACAGCAACAACAGCAGCAGGGGCAACAAACTCCACCCAGAGCGAGCTATCCCCAGCCACCACAATATCAGCAACCATCGCCACGGGGTTCGACGCAGTACAACTATCACCAGAACGCACAGCCTCAGCAGGGGCAGCAGGGTCAGTATGCGATGCGACAGACACCTCCCCCGCCGCCGCCCCCTGCGCCATCGCGCCTGCCCACGTATCCCGGGAGCAGCAATAACCAGCCGCAGCCGCAGCAATCACCCTCGCGCCACCAGCCTCAGAATCCGCCCCCGAATCCGCCCCAGAACCAGCAGCAAAATCAGAGTCAGGGGCGTTCGGGGGGACGTCGGAGGAACGTGGCGTTTGCCGCCCAGGTGGCGGAGAATCCACCAGCGCAGAGGCACTCCCCACCACCCCCTCATCACCCTGAGCAGCCGCAGCATCCTCCGGCCTTTGAGAACACAGGCCGACCGTCGGACGCGGTGTTGGCGTCGCAGAGCCCAGGTAACAGGGCGGACAACGCGGGGGGTGTGATCTACAAGAAGTCTTCGCTGGTGACGCCCATCACGATTTCCGGGACCGGGGTCTACATCCCACTGCTGTCTTCGTCGTCAAAGGAGGCGGTGCTGACGACCGTGTTCGGCCAGGCGTTCTGGACTCGTCTGGGATCCAAGATCACCCTTGACTTCGCGATAAAACTCACGAAATCAAAAGACCCGTGCCTCAGCGTGTACGTCTCGCTGCCGCCTGGGCTGGAGATTCCTGCAGGCAAGGAGACCCTCATCACCGGCAGCGTGCTGCAGATGAACGCCTCATCCATCTCGGCCTCATTACCGCCGTCTTCGCAGAAGCACACTGAGATGAATCTGCTCGACTTCTCGTTGGACGAGATCCAGGAGGCCGTGGAGACGCGTGACAAGAAGGCGAAAGATGCCGGCATGATGCCAAGCCCCGTCGTCGCATCATTATCGCTGCGGGGTGCCACCACCGATCAGCCCATGCCTCACCTCTGCCTTCTTCTCCAGTTTGTTCCCTCCGGGCCGTCATCGCCCCTCAAAAATCGTGACGGCGAGATGCCGTCGGCTATGGAGGTCCGGCAGTTTGCTGTCCACGTTCAGTATCTCCGGCACATGCCCGAAACAGAATCACTATGAACATCTTCATCATATTCATCATCTTCATCATCTTTATCATCTTCTTGGATTGTCATCCCAAGATATCAGATGCCATTTTTGCGCATTTTCCTGATGCGGAAACTTCTATCCCACTGCGATCAAAGATTCGTGATGGACGGTGTCGCGCCCATCGTCACTTGGCGGCCTGAAAGGTCTTTGGACCTTTGGTGAGTGATGATTATCGTAAAACCGCGCTTTGCCCGCTCCCAGGAGTTCTTTTGGAGGCGTAGATATGGCTTTTTTTCAGAGTGCCTGCTGTGGCGGGCAGATTGAGGTGGTCAAGAAAATGCTGGCAGAAAATGTGTGGCTGACCTCCGAGGTCTTGAACATGGCTGACTGGTCGGGCGCGACGCCGCTCCACTCTGCCTGCTATGCGGGCCATGTCGAGGTCGTGGAGGTGTTGCTGGCTGATCCGCGGTGGGATGCCGCCACCCTGAACCAACCTGATCATGTCAACTGCCGCACCCCACTCGGGGCTGCCTGTGTCAACGGGCATCTGCACATTGCGCAGATGCTCCTGAAGCACCCGCTGCTTGCCGATGCCACTTTGAACACCGTGGACCACGTGGGTGTGACGCTCTTCAACTCCGTGTGCGAGTTCTGGCGCAGGGACGTTTTCTGCCTGCTGCTGGGTGATCCTCGGCTGAGCGCCGACAGCGTCAACGGGGTCGGCGCCGGGGGCCGGACGGCCCTGCACACCCTCTGCCTCAACCAGCGTTTCGCCGAGGCGAAAATGCTGCTCCTGGACTCCAGACTGGCCCCCGGCAGCCTAAACAGACCAGACAATGGGGGTCGGACCCCCTTCTCCCTTGCGTTGTCGGCTGGCTGGCTCAAGATGGGCAAGTTACTGCTCGCCACCACTACCGTGGACCGCGTGTCCTTCTGCATCCAGACTGCTACGGCCTATCGTGGCGACTTCGTGGCCCTTGCGACGCGATTCAACCAGTCCCCTCGCGAGGTTCGGTGTCAGTGTAGACTTGCAGTGGGCCTCGCGGCGCAGGACGCCACTCGCCTCTTTGCCCAGGTGATCTTCTTGGCGGAAGGCCTACTCTGCGTGCCGAGTGTGCTGGCAGGCTCTGAGGTGCGCTTCTTCACCATCTCGCAGAGGCTGCCCCTCGAGCTCCAGATGCTGCTCTGCTGGCGTGCGGTCGGCGATGGACACAGCGAGACAATGGGCACCAAACTCTCTGAGCCCGCCTTCCGCGCCCTGGCAGGTGTCCTACAGGCTGAGGGCTGAGCGCTGATGACCTGTTTCATGGTGGGGACTGTGACTGAGATGTCCGACCCACCACGGGGCGATGCGCTAAGTAAAAACGGTGCTCGCTAAGATCAAAAAGTTTTGGTGTCTCTTCACACTCTGCGCTGCCAAGAAGCACATAATTAAGATGGCTCGATTCCACGGGCAAGGTGGTCGTCAGTACAGTCTGGCCACGCTGGTGGAGATGCTGAGGCATCCGTCGTCGCAGCCCTCCAAAAAGCAGCAGACGTCCCGGACGAATGCGAAAAGCGGACAGGTACTCGGCATGACAGCGAGCGGTGATGACGGCGTCGTGCTGGCCTCTGAGGGGGTCACGGACACCGAGGCGCGTGGCGGCAGGATGCTGAATTTAGTGCCCGTGCCTTTTGATCCGCTGGAGTTATGTCTCGAGCACCTGCAGGCCCGCGTCAGGGGGTCGTCGTCAGATGTCTCGGACCGGGACACACGGCGCCTATCCCCCATCCCGAGTCCCCTTTCATCGGCCACTGGTCGTGGTGACGACAATGGCGACAATGATGGCGGTGAAGGGGAGGATCACGAGGGGCGGATGATGGTCGAGGTGGAGCCCGTGATGATCCCGCTGAACGATGCGTACCTCCCCAAGGCGAGCGCAAGCGGCAAGGGCAAGGCGAGGGAGGTGGTGATGGACATGCGGCTGTCGTCGACGCCGTCGGAGAACCAGGAGCCGCCCCCGGCCTTCTTGCTGGACCCGTCGCTCCTCAAGTTGCCGCTCCCGGAGGTGCTCGACTTCAGGCCCCACCTGCTGCCCGTACGGGATCAGGGAGCGGACGGTACTTGCGCGGCGCACGTTGGGGCCTGTATGCGCGAGTACCACGAGCGCGGCCTCCACAAGACCATGATGATCCATCCTGACTCGGTGCCCTCCGGCAGCCACCAGCCGCAGAAGGTGTCATATACCTACTGCGGCTACTTCAGTCCCCAGTTCGTCTATAACCTGAGGCCACACCCGGAATCTGGGGGCATGCACGCCCGGCATCTGCTGGCCGTCCTGGAGAAGCGCGGGATCGTCACGGAGGTGGACTTCCCGCACGGCACCGACACCAAGATCACCCCAGAGTTGCTCGCCGAGGCCGCCCGGCGCAAGATGGTGGCGGCCGCCTGCGTCAAGACCGTGGAGGGCGCGAAGCGGGCCCTGCAGCAGAACGGCGTCCTCCTCATGTCCATCCCGGTGTACGACACACAGTGCCCCACGCCCTGGAAGGCCTCAGTCGACCGCCACAAGGTGCTCGGCGGCCACGCGGTGTCCGTGGTGGGCTACAACGCGGAGGGCTTCATCATCCGCAATTCATGGGGCCCAAAGTGGTCCAACGGCGGTTACACCATTTTCGCCTACGAGGACTGGGGCATGCAGTGGGAGGTCTACGCGGTTGTGGAGTGGATGTCGCTGCCTCCCTCGTCACCCCCATCGGGGCTCGCGCGCGCCTCTGCCTCTGCGTCTGGCTTCACCTCTGCCTGCAATGCCGGGACTAGGTCCGTTCCCATGCACCCGACCTGCCCCCCGCCGCTTCCCGCATCCCTCACCCCCGTAGAGGTTGCTGGTCCCATGATTTCAGGCACCCAGGACGGTCTCCCAGCCTCGACTTCTGCGGGCTCTGCTTCCGCGCCGACGCCGACCCATTCCAAAAAAGGCGGCATTTTCAAGCGGTACCGCGTGCACTGGCGTTTCAGAGGCAGGTCTGTCGACTCTTCATAGTTCGCCGCACGAGAATCTGCTCCGGTGGCACCACAGTTTTCGGGGGGCTGTTCGGGCCCGCCCCTGTTATTTGTGCCATCTTTTCGATGGCAGCAAAGTGTAAGAGAAAGCAGTGTGGAGTCCGTCGTTCTTTAGTGCAGTTCATCTTTCTGCCTGCAGTCACATCATGTGTCGAAACTGCGGCAATTTTATGTGCCAAGGCTGTGACTTTGGCGGTCGCGGCCAGAACCCGCACCCACAGCCACAATCCCAGCATTGTCATCAGCATCCGTGCCCTGAACTGTCCTGCGGCGCCTGCGTGAATGGCATTCCGGGAATACCCGGAACTCCCGGGGCACCTGGGTCTCCGGGGTCAGTTGGCCCTCCGGGCACTTCCGGTACTCCGGGCAATACAGGCGCTCCAGGCACCACGGGTGCAGACGGTTCCCCGGGTTCTGGTGGCGCGACCGGGACGGGAGGTTTCACTGGGGCCACAGGTCCCGCTGGGGGGCCACCTGGTCCTACCGGGGCCCAGGGACTGCCAGGCCCGTTTGGCCCACAGGGTCCTCCTGGCGCAGTTGGTGCAACTGGCATCGGACTCCCAGGGCCCCCAGGGGCGACTGGCGGAGCAGGGGCCACCGGAGCAGGCGCTCCAGGAAGTACGGGGCCTCCAGGCCCTCAGGGCCCTTTTGGACCGCAGGGTGTCCCCGGCCTTCCCGGGGGCACCGGTGCAGGGGGTTTGGGGGGTGCGACCGGCGCGCAGGGTGTCACAGGCGCTGATGGATCTGGCGGCTCGACTGGGAACACAGGTGCCGGTGTTACAGGTGCGGCGGGTGCCAGCGGTCCAACTGGTCCAACCGGGGCGATTGGCGGGACCGGATCGGGCGGAGCCACAGGTGAAAGCGTTACAGGCGTTACAGGAGTTACGGGCGCCACGGGACCTACGGGGACTGCCGGCAGCGATGGTGCTGGAGGGACCACTGGAGCCGCTGGAGCCACCGGATTGATCGGACCCACAGGCGCGACGGGGGCGAGCGTCACTGGCTCGACTGGAGCCACTGGTGCTGACGGAACTGGGGGTAGCACCGGTGCCACCGGCTCGATCGGAGAGACCGGCGCTACCGGTGCCGGGGGCGCCAGCGGCACGGCCGGGAGCACTGGCCCGACCGGTCTAACTGGAGCCACTGGACCTGGTGGTGCAGTCGGCACGACCGGGGCAATCGGGGCCACCGGGGCCAGCGGCTCAGATGGGGTGGGTGGTTCCACGGGGGCAACAGGAAGTGGGGAGACTGGAGCCTCTGGATCAACTGGGGCGACTGGATCCACTGGGACGACAGGGGCTAGCGGGATCGGCGGTGGAACCGGGGTAACTGGCGCCACCGGGAGCGGCGGTGAGACGGGATCTACGGGGGCCTCCGGGGCAATGGGCGCAACAGGAGCGACTGGTGCCTCTGGTTCCGGGGGTACCACGGGGGCAGGCGGCGCAACTGGAATCACCGGGTCTGTTGGGGAGACTGGGGAGACCGGAGCAACAGGAAATGCAGGCGCGACTGGCGCGACTGGCGCGACTGGAATTACTGGTTCTGGCGGAACTACGGGAACAAGCGGAGCCACCGGCGCCATCGGTGCCACCGGATTATCGGGAATGTCTGGAGTGACGGGAGTGACTGGGGGTACCGGAAGTTCAGGCTCAACTGGAGTGACAGGGCAGACGGGAATGACGGGGGTGACTGGAGTGACTGGAACAACGGGGGTGACTGGGGTTACCGGAACGACGGGAGTGACAGGAGTGGGGCAGACGGGGCAGACGGGTGAGACAGGAGTTACGGGGCTAATTGGTCCCACGGGGGCGGCGGGTTCAGGGGCTATCATCGCCTTCTCCAGCGGTGCCGCAGTCTCCCTCGCGACGGTTCTGGCCGTGGTGAACAATTCCTACGGCTTTGGCTTTACGGATCCGAGCATCAGCCTCCTTGACCTCCTCCCAAACACCTTCTTCTCCGTCCCGCGGGCTGGCACCGTCACGCGCCTCACGGTCACCATCAGGGTGACGGCGGGAGTCAGTGTTGCCGGCACCCTCTCGTTCACCATCTACCGCGCGTCTCCCGGGACAAGCAGCGTGTACACGGCACTCCCGGGCGTGACGCTGACTGTCGCCATCCCGATCCTCAGCCTCCTCACCACCTTTTTCGGGGACTCCGGGCCCGTGAGTGTCCCGGTGGCCGTTGGTGATCAGTTGGCACTCGTGAGCAGCAGCAGCGGCATAGCGGCGGCAGTCGTGGGAGTGGTGGGTGCTGGCCTCGCCATCTCATGAACCTCATCGACACCGTCATTCTGGTCTGCGCTGCAAGAAAAGGTGACGCTTCTTGCTTGGCCTCGCGGCTTCAGGACTTGCTCCGTCGAATAAACTGTCGCAGTTGACATCACTCCGTTTCCACTCTTCCACTCTTCCTTCCGGAGCAACAAGATTGACGCTGAAATGGTGCGCACCAAGGCCAGCAGCAGACAGACGGTGTCCTCGGCGTCGTCAGCGTCCTCAGTGTCGTCCCGGAGTTGTGGGCCTGAGAAGTTGGGACCCCCTGTTCACATCACCCTGAGGCAAGATCACCTTGCTATCAACATCGCCTCCTTTCAGGACCTGCCCCCTCTTTCACGGGTCGAGTTCACGCAGCATGATTTCTCGGCGGCAGGTGTTCAAACCAGGGTGTGTGAGATGCGGCTGACGGCAGAGCAGTTGAAGTGCTTCCCGGTGCTGGTGCGGTTCTGGGTCGACTTCTCCGCAGAGTGCCCTGCGGAGCAGCGGCCTGACACCCTTGAGAGATGTCTCTTTTTCGTTGGGGACCGCCACTGCAGGCTGCATTTTGTGGAGGTCATCCTCGCCTGGCATGACAGGTTCCGCCACGAATCGTGGCTCAGCCCCGAGGAGGCCAGCGACACCAAAGCCGAGGAGGTCTCCAAGATTCCGCTGGGCGAGGACGAGCTCGACTTTCTGGCCCATCACCTGATCTCGGCAGAAGAGCGGCGGGCCTTCTGGGGATTCGCCCTCTTCCTGCAGCACCACCGCCTCCAGAGCCTGGTGGCGAAACTGACCGCCCGCGACATCGAGGCGGACGAGAACATGTCGCTCCGCCGAATTCGCGAATTGTTAGGAGTGCCACCTGCGGGTCGCCTGCCGCAGCACGATGCCTTGCTGGCGCTGCTGGAAGAGAACGTGCCGCTGCGCGAGACGATCAGCATGCGCATGCTGCGCAAGATGCTCGCCACCACCACCTTCGAGTACCACCTCCGGGACGTGGGCTACCCCCTCGGCGACGACGCCTACAGGACCATGACCGCCCTCACCTCCGCCACCCTCGCGCCCTACCTCACGGGCCTTACGGCCCACGACCGCGAGCCGGTCCTCGCCGCCCACGAGGCCTTCCTCCGCGTCCTCATCGCCGACGCCAGGGACCTCCCGTCATCATCCCCTGCCTCTTCATCCTCTTCCTCTTCATCACCTTCCTTGCCCTCGACGTCGTCCTCCAACGTTGCGGTTGAGTCCGTGGGCGCCGCTGCCGCAGGTCCCGCCTTGGCGATGCCACCGCTCTCCATGCCTGCGTGATTTCATCTTCCCCCAATTTTTTGGCGCTTTTTCGGGGAATGTCGAAAGCGGGAAAATAAAGTCATCTTGATCCTTTGTTAAAGCGTCATTATCACTGTCTTCATCACCTCACCAGACAACGCGACTCAGAAAGCAATGGAGGCCCCACAGGCACCAGAACAGGCTGTGGCCTTGAATTCTCACGACCTATCACCTCCTCTCGTATCGTCCCCGACTCCCGTTGGCGCGGCTGAGGTTGCTGCTGTTACTGCAGCGGTGGCGGAGGACCAAAAGGAGCAGAAAGAGCAGGGCGGAGTGCCAACATCAACCGGGGCTGGTGCTGGTGCTGGTGCTGCTTCCGCTGTTGGGGTGGGTGGGGGGCTGGCGCTGAAGAAGGGCAGGGGGAAGACGCACAAGCCGGTGTACACCTGGCGCAACAAGCAGGACTACCTCAAGGCCGTCGACCTGAAAAGTGTCAAGGCCGTCGGCGACGCGCTGCAGCACACGCCGTACATGTTCCTCCTGGTGTACATGGAGACGTGCCCGCACTGCAAGGCCTTCAACCCGACCCTGGCGCAACTGGCAGCCCTCTTCCACGGCGCGATTGCCAAGGGCGACGCCCCGACGCACGACCAGGTGGCCGTGGCCAGGGTGGAGGGCACCAAGATTACGGCGGGGCTCAAAGACCTCTTTGGCATGCCGGCCGACGCGCGCTTCACCTTCCCCCGCATCTTCTTCAAGCGCCCGCAGTGCGCCACGGGCGTCCCGAATTCGGAGTGCAGGGAGATGACCCTCTACCAGTATGGGCACCCGGCCGAGCAGATCAGCCCCGAGACCTACGCCTTCACCTACCCCGGGGTGAAGATGGAGACCCTCGGCGATGGGCGCATCATGCTGACCGACGTCGATGGCACCCAGATGGCCGTCGTGGTGGACCCGGCCACCGGCAAGTTCCCGAACCCGGAGGTGATCCACGAGCAGGACCGCAGCCTCCCCTCCCTCATGTACAGCATGGCCAGGGTCTACGGCAATCCCGACCTCGTGCCCCTCAACGTGGACCTTGAGGCCTTGACCGCCGGCAACACCGACCCGGACTTCTACCTGTTCTACACGCCGGTCCCCACCCTCCCTGCCACCTACACCAGGGTCAGGCCCACAGACTTTGCGCAGCAGCGGGAGGACGTGAACAAGAAGGTGGTGGACGAGTTCAGCATGCACCCTGAACTGCTACAGCGCTTCAACGTGAAGGCCATTGACATCGAGAGACGCGATCAGGGCGGCATTTCCTCCCCCACCTTCTACGCCGTCGCCCGTGACAGCGGGCACCCGGAAGGCACCGCGCCGCAGGGCCAGATTTTCAAGGAGCAAGATAGTCTCTATCTCCTGAACCTCCTTGTCAACGGATTGCCGTCAGAAGATGAATGAGGCGTCCAAGGGACGTGGCAACCTGTGAGATTTGCTGTTGTGGGAAGAGGCATTCTGAAATATTAAAACCCGGCTCACAATCTGTCAAACATCGCTTTTCACGTCCCCAGCATTGAAACGCAATAACATGTCCGGAACCCGCAGGAATTCCACCAAACGTGTCACCGTCGAAGGTGTCCAGGTTCGCGACGGCAAGACGAACAGCAGCAAGCCGCTTGTGCTGATGGTGCCTTTGCAAGGCGCCCTTAGCAACAAAATCTGCAAGTATATATCTGACGCGGTGGCCCACCCTAAGGACGCGCAGAAGGTGGAGGAAGCCCTCCAGGTGTACGAGGCCGTAAGGGAGGTCAGGACAGACAACCTGCCCCCCGCCGAGACCTTGCAAGATTTGCAGGCCATCGTGGCAAGGGGCTCCCAGACCTGCGGCGAGGACACTGATCCCCCCGCCAAGGCTCCCAAGTATGAGGAGGCGGAGCAGCGCAGCGAACCTCCAATGATGGTGGGGGACCCCACCCAGAGCCCGTATCAGGCGCAGGGGTTTGAGGGAGGGGAGCCTCAGGGGGAGGAGTTCTCGAGGGAGACCGTGACGACCTACGATTCGGCCCACGACAGTGAGCCCGTGACCACCACTCGCTACGAGAAGCACCCGCTCTCGGAGAAAGAGGACGAGATGCTGCTCGCGCTCTTCGGGGGTGACGGGCCCCTCGCCGGGCCGGGACTGGACGTGGTGCTCGCGATGGCGCTGCCCGCCTGCCAGGCGGTGACTCTCGAGGACTTCTACGCCCAGCGCAAGATGCCGATGCGCTACGAGCCCGTCGAGGACAACAACTCGCCGGTGCCCTTCTACGTGGCGCGCTCCCCTTCAGGCAACGGGATGTGCAGGATGTACCCGCCCAACAGCGTGCCGAGGCGCACGACCTCCAGGGCCTCGCTGGACGCCTTTGCCCGGCGCGTGAACTCCCAGGCAGCCGATATGAACGAGGTCATCCACCGCGTCCTCAACCCAGACTGGCAGAAGGCCCCCAAGCCATCTCTCACATCCACTCCCACCAGCGAAAGCAGCAGCAGCAGCACAGCCCCAGCCCCGGAGGTCTCGGGGGTCTCTGCAGTCTCTGCAGTCTCTGCTGGTGCGGAAGGCGGTCAGCCCGCTCCGGCCGCTGCCGAGGGGGCCCTAGTGCAGGGCGGAGCCGACACGCCGGTTGCTGGGGATCAGGTCCACAGTAATGTTCTCGCGCTGTAATCCAAACATGAAGCGTCAAGTGTCAAGTGTCAATCACTCCCATTTCTCATTTTCACCTTTTCAAGCCACCATCATTTCATTTTGCTTCTGGTGATATCCGTCGTCGGCCGTTGCGATGAGGTGGGACTCGGTCGTCTCCCTGCACTCGAGAAGGCCCGTGTTGGATGAGAGCAGGGTGATGGTGCGCAGGGGAAATGGGGACATCAGTCGCCTAACGTTCAGCCCGGAGACCTGGAGCGCCTCCAGATTGTCGCTCGGTGAAGAAAGCCGCCTGACCTTGTGTTGGAGGACGGCGGCGTCAGCGGCAGTGAGAAAGCGGACCTCCCACATTAGACGCCCGGGGGCCTGGTAGCCATTGGGGACCTGAAGTCCCCCACTAATAGCTTCCGCGGTGGCGGCGCCGGGCAAATGGGGGATGTCGGCCACCAGGTGAGTCTTGAAGTGGCGGCGACGTAGAAACCGCTCGAGATGCTGAAACCCGGCCTGCGGGTGGATCTGCAGGAAGCCGACAGCGGCCAGGGCGAAGCAGCCCATCGCGTTGAACTCCTCGGCCCTCCTCAGATTCCACATCACCACCTCGGACGCGCTCCACGCCGCCGGCGCATGGCGCACGAAGAGAGACATCTTGGGCTTTTGATTAACGGGCGACCAGAAACAAAATCTGTGATCTCCTCCCGTCCGCAGCGAACTCAGAGCGCCAAGATGCAAAATAGGCTTCCCAATCGCTATGATCTGGCCCCGGCAACGGTGGCGATGGACGTGCGCCGCATTTCATTGGACTGGCAGATGGTAATGGGTGAGAAGGGTGAGAAGGGTGATCGAGGACGAAAGGTGATGTGGCGCGCCCGAATTCCACATCTTGGTGACTGCCTGGTGGAGCTCTCGTTCTCGCATCCCCTCCTCGGGTGGGTGGAGGCTGGACGTAAGGCGGCAAGGTTGCCGCTATCTGAAAGGCGCTGGCACCCGGACTCCAGCAATCGTCCTGGGTGGATGCTCTGGCTCTACGGGGCAAGCACTGATGCCCATCTTGTGCTGGAGATGGACGAGGGAAGGACGCCACCCCCGTCGATAGAGGCAGTGTATGCCTACGTCAGTGGCCCTGTGCCTTCGGAGGCCCACATTCGAAGGTGGAGGCACTGCCGCACCACGGTGCAGCCCAAGCTCTACGACCGCGCAGGCATCCCAGGCGACATTGTGCCTCAAACCGCCAATTACTTCCGCTTCGCCAACCCCGCAAGACTTTAAACCCCCCAGAAATTTGCCTCTCTCCCTCTTCCTCCCTCTCTCTCCATCTTTCTTCATCTTTCACCATCTTTCTCTCTCTTTCTTGCGCGAGTTTGGGAGATAATAAAGATCAAACAATGATGTTGTTGTTGGGATGGGTCTCGATGATGACGGTGTTGGCTTCGGAGAGGGGGCCCCCTGATGCGCGGGCCATGGCGGCCTTTTTAGCGCTCTTCGCCATCCCCGCCTGCTGATGCAGGGCAGCATGCTTGAAGAGCGCTGCGCTGAGCACGCTGACGGCGGTGACGACGGCCGCGCCCATGGTGCCGCAGTTGGTGTTGCAGGTCAGAGTGGCGCTGGGGCACTCGGGCCCGCACCTGAAGTTGGCGATGAGGGCGGACGCGCCCGCGATGGCCACGATGGCGGTGAGGATCAGGAGCCACGAGGAGCTCTCGATGTCGGCGTTGGTCTGGAGGAAGCGGTACCCCGGGTTCTTGCGCAGCAGCACCACGTACCTCACAAAGGCCGCAATGGCCGCCGTGCCAGCGGTGCAGGTGATCACCAACGCGGCGATAGCCAACCAGTACGCCTCCTCGCAAGGGGGCGCAGACGATGACGAAGTGCCGGTCATTTTCCTGCTGTGATGAAAGGAGCTTGGCCGAGAAGAGGGGAAAGGAAGGGATGACGTGAAATGAAACCCTTTATTTACAGAATAATGCCGAGCAAAGTGTAGGTCGGAAAGAGGGCCACCTGGGAGATGACAAAGGTTCGCCAGAAATCGTTTTTTGCCGGACGGCCCCAGGGGGTGGCCACATTGTCCCCGAAGTGGTGGCAGGCGACCTCGAGGGAGGACAGACCAAGCCAGATCAGGCCAATCCGCCCTGAGTTCGCCGGCAGGCGCTGCTTGAGGAAGGCTCGGCTTGCCGGCACAGCGCAGGCACCAGCAGCGGCGAGAACACCGCCCGCGACGATGGCCGCGGCAGGAGGTTCCTTCAGTGACGCCACGACCTGGGGCAGGATGCCGAGCGACGTGCAGGTCACACTTGTCAGAGCAAGGTGTCCCAGCAAAGTCATCTTCATAATCTCAGGCATCGTCTGTCCCTTTCTTTGCCCAACGCGAGATATGGAGAGGAGGAGGACAAATTGAGCGAGAGGTTTACTGCTGTTGAGGGGGAGACTGATCGTCGGCATCATCGTCAGCAGCCCCGTCGGGACCGTCTTCACCTCCAGCGTCCTGATCATCCTGATCGTCGTCAGCGGAGGGCTGACGTCCTGGGCCGAAGGGAGCCGCCTGTCCCTGAAGGGAGTTGGCCAGGGAATCAGCGAGGGCCTCCAGGGTCCCGGCGAACTGCTGCGCCTGCTCGAGGGTCTCTGCCTCGTCGAGACCGGTGATGACCCCCTCAAGCTCCTGGATCACCACCATCATTCTCTCATCCTGCTGCTTCTGGATGACGGCCCCTCCGCCCGATTGCTGTCGCTGTGAACTCTCCGGTGCGTCCACAGCCATGCCGTCTTCGTCGAGCTCTGGCTGATGCTGAGCCTGCTGCGCCTGCAGAGGATGGGGCTTCGGAGGCGCGGCGATGACCACGGGATCAATGGCGTCACGCATCTCCTTGATCGCCGTCTTGGGCAGGGCCGGGGCCACCTGCTTGAAGTCCTCCACGGCCTTCTGGATCTTCTTCTTCACCGAGGCCTCCGTCGGGGCCCTCTTCTCCGGCTCGGGACCCTGGTGCTTCATGGAGTACTCGTAGAGCTCGTCCCAGCGCACCTCAAAGAGCTCAAGGACCCCCTCGGCGTTCACCTTGCGGTTCTCGACACAGAAATCAAGCGCCAGGGACACCCAGGGTGGGAGAGATTTTGGGATTTTTGGAAGCTTCACAACCTTGCCTTTGCCCTTCGAGGAGGAAGCTTTTGGTGCCATTTGTTACGTGTGGATGAGTGGATGCGTGGAGAGAGAGATGGGACTCAATTTGACAACGAAGTTAGAAAATCATTTTTATTCGCTGCACTATCACTCTGCCACTCTGGACGACACACCAGGCCTCGCCAGAATCTTCCTGCTCCAACGAAGGGGAATAAAAAAGGTGATGAATGGGCGGCGCGTGACAACACACACGTCCTGCGTCTCCCAGGCTTTGTGGGCTGCTGCGAAAGATAGGCAAAAATAGGAACCGGTATTGTCGAAGGCGAGAAAGCCCGCGGGTGAGTCACGATTCTGGTTAGCAGCATCTTGGCCGAAGTCAAAGGGACAGAAGACAAGTGAGAGCTCTGCGGTGCCGCGCGAACGAATATAGACATCCCCATACTCAACGTCCCACTTAGCCTCCCGCTTGAAGCCCCGAAGTCTCTCCACATCGGGCAGATAGAGCCCTTCGAGAAAGAAGGGTAATTTCTCTCTGTCGTAGTCCGTGATAAACGAAAGATTATCCAATATACATTCGCAATCATGGACGGCCCCCCCGGCAGCCAGGAAGACGGACACCTTGAAGGTCACAAACTCCAGGTGCGGAGCCAAAGTTCTGGGAAGTTCGTCAGAAGTCAGCACGAGGAAGTCAGCATGCCGCAGTCTCGCCTGCAAAATGGCACAGGCCTTCACATCCTCACGCTTTCGCTGCTCATCCGCAATCTCCCTGACCATAGCCGCAAGCCCATCGTCGGACAAAGTGCTTAGCGCTGCGACAAAATACATCAAACCGGGTCTTGAGCAAATGATGAAGCGGTTAGAGAAGGGTGATCAGTAATCAAGAAGGACGCGTCGTGATCTCAACTCCAATCCTTCCCTGAACAGCCTCTTATTCGCGCCACAACATGACAGCATCATAACGTTAAATGCATCACAATATCACAGCATCTAAGCATCATTTCGCCGAGAATAATGTCTGCCTGGGCGATTACAAGGGCTTCGTATCAAGGACCGGCGTGATCGCAAGGATCAAGTGATTGCATTGCTTGAGGATAACGAATTGGTTGATAGTCTCATTTTGAAACACAATTCTCCGTTGCCAACATTCAAAACATCAGATATCAACTTTATCGCAGGATCGAAGATACCGAAAGAGATGACAGAAATTCCAATTCCACAAGGTTACGGGGGGAGTGGGCCGTTTCACCAGAAGGCGCAGCCCCGTGACGCGCCGGTTGATTGGAATCTTGCGCACCCGAGTGTCATGGCCCGACCCCTCAGCACGGCGGCGCATCGTGCCCAAACAGGCGCCGATATCAGCGGAATGGGGTTTATGCCTCGGGGTGGGGCTTGGCATCATTCTTTGAGAGATCAGAGCCAGAGCACTGAGAACGGAGGTGGCCCAATGAGCTCTGGACGCCACGATGACTACATGATCCCCGCCCTCGGAGGGGCACGGGTCGGGTCGCAGGAGGGCTATCTGCACGTCCCGCTGCCAGCGAACTTGAAATTGCAGGCGGCATTGAGGGATCACAGCAGCCCCGCGCAGAGGACCGCCATGACGCAGCACTCAGTCAGTACCCTACATGCGCCTGAAAACTACGTGCCTCGGAATGACGAAGAAAAGGAGATCTTTACAAGTGGCATCATGATGCCCTTCGCAGACGACGGACCGGGGCCTCAGCAGCCGCAGGCCGCGCAGGGATATGCGCCCATGTCCCAGGGGAATCGGGGGATGCAGCAGCCAGCACCCCAGCACCAGCATCCAAATGCCGGAAGGCCCAGACAGCCGGAGATACAGATGTCTCGCAACGACGCTTACAAGGCTTCGGCAAAGACTGCTCTGGATCCCAAGAAGGATTTTCGCCCGAATCCGTCCCTATTCGCGAAACCGACCAAAACCCCCACCAAATACTGAGCAATCATATTTTCCACCGAATAATCAATTCTTTTTCAGACTCCCTATGATAACCCTGATACTCTTGATCAGCGACACCCACAGCCACAAACCTAAATCTGAACTCGCGAGCAGAGGATGGCATCGATCAACCGATATCAAGCGGAGATTAGTGATCTTGGAGGACATCTGTATCTTGGATCAAGTGTCATCTTTGATTGCGGGGATGATCAGCCGCTGATTTCCTATCTGAGGCAGATCAACGTGCAGCACCTCATGATCACCGCAGACGATGTGCTAGTGCTGAATGAACAACTGTTTGCGCGGCACAACATCACGATCACACGTTTGGAAATACCAGATGACGATCTACCACAACGATATCTTTCAGGGATGCTGGATACTGCGGAGGCCAGATACGCAGCCAGCAGCGGACAGATGATGGGGACTTTGCTGGTGTGCCGGGAAGGCCGGAACCGGAGTTGCGCGGTGGCGCTTGACCTATTGGTGAAAGTTCGAGGGTTAAGCGCCGATGCCGCGTTCGCTCTCCTCAAGGACAAGCGTCCCCAGATGGACGTACAGCCACACCTGATGGGCTTTCTCCTGGCCAGGATGCAGGGTTGCGCCGTGCCTGCGAAGCCACCCTTTCTGGGGCCTGTCAGCGCTAGCCGTCTGGCGTGTCGGCGGCTTGCCCCCCTGAGGCTGCGGGATTGGCAGCAGCATAGGGCCGCCCTGGCCCCGCGACAGCGCACGTGCAGCGCGAGCAGCGTCACGAGGACCAGCAGCAGCACCGACAGTCTCACACTTTGCGTCTGATATCTGCTCTTTGCGGCCTTGAATTAAAGAAGTTTCGTGTCCAAGGAAGGGTTGATTTGATTCTTATGCGCGCGCCTGCTGCCGCTGGGGACGAAATGTCGGGACCTCGCAGAAAATGCGGCCTATTAGAAATAAACAGGGAGTCACCATCTTTACCATCATCCGACTTGTGATACCTGAACAGTGACAAGGCATGTGCGATCGTTGTCCTCGCTGCCAGAGTGGCGGTGGAAAATGCGTCTGCGTTCAGGGTCCTCCAGGGGCGCAGGGTGAGGTTGGCCCAGGGGGCGCTCTGGGCCCGACAGGTCCCACAGGCTCTCCGACTGGGCCGGCAGGTGCCACCGGTCTCACAGGGAAGTCTGGCGCCATCGGGGCAGTGGGCGGCCAGGGTCCAATTGGGGCAATCGGTGTCACTGGGACCGGTTTTGGCCCGACCGGCGCAGTTGGAGCCCAGGGCGACCCAGGCATGACTGGCATCACCGGCGCGGTGGGAGTCACTGGTCCCACCGGCCAGAGTGGGCCTGCTGGCGCAGCGGGCTTGACTGGCGAAACAGGACCTGACGGTCCAGGCGGCTCCGCTGGGCTACTTGGGGCCACAGGGCTGACCGGGGCGGCAGGGTCCACGGGCTTGACGGGTATTCCGGGATCCACGGGGGCCACAGGTGGTGTTGGTGCGGTTGGGGCCACGGGATTGACCGGCACCGGCGGTGGTGCTGCTTCGGATGGATTCACAGGAGAGACAGGTGCCACCGGCGAAACCGGAGTCAGTGGCGCTGCCGGTGTTACGGGACCCATCGGCGCCGTTGGGCCGTTGGGCGCTACTGGTGGCAGCGGTGCCACCGGGCTCATCGGCTTGACAGGCTTCACCGGTATAGCCGGCACCACCGGAAACGCTGGTGTCGCCGGGGTCACAGGGCCGACGGGGGTGCAGGGGGCGATTGGTGCTGCTGGGATCACTGGTGTGACGGGCAACACCGGGATTGTCGGCATGACTGGAATCACCGGCCCCTCAGGGACCGGTGGTGCAGTTGGGGAGACCGGGGCGGGTGGAGCCCTTGGTGTCACCGGAACCAGGGGTGTTACGGGAGAGACTGGCGGGACCGGAAATACTGGCAGCATTGGGGAGACTGGGGTCACCGGCGCCACCGGTGAGCCTGGGAGTGTTGGTGTCACTGGGCCAACTGGTGCCAGTGGTATCACTGGTGAGCAGGGGGTCACTGGAATCACGGGGGCCATCGGTGCGACAGGAGAGACAGGTCCGACGGGCGATGTCGGGCCCGATGGGGCCGTGGGAGTGACTGGCCCAAACAGCACGGTGGTGCTCGGGAATCAGTTTGTCGCGAACGCGGGAGGAGGCACCATCATCCCTGGGGCCATGCTGCCGCTGACGGTCTCCGCCATCGGTGGGGTCGCTCCCGTCGGCAACTTGATTCTGTTCCCAACGGGAACCAACGTCTTTGTGGCGATGTTCGTCGACTGCACCTTCGCCGGGGGGGAGGAAATCAGCATCGTGGTCGATGGTGTCACGGCCGCCGCCATCCCCACGCCTGTGCCGCTCTACACCTTTGGGAACACTCAGGCCGGAAACGGGTCGATCAGTTGCCGCGCCCTGGTGGACCTGCACGGCCTCCCCGGCACCACGGCAACCATTGGTCTCCTGAACAGCGGGGCCGTGAATATCGTCCTCAACCCCAACATAGGTAATGCGCCAGTCAGATTGGCCGCCGCCGTGTACACCAACTAGGGAGCCCTTCTTTCCGGTAGATGCATCATCGACTCTCGGCGTCGCGCCTGAGAACAGTCTGCTGCTCTGGCCATTTTTTGCCCCCTTGTGAGATAAACACTTATTGCCCTCGTTGTCTTCTTCGTATTGAGTGACTGTCAAGAAATGCGCAAGGAAGACAAAGGGGCAGGTGGGCGCCAGCAGTTTTGCGCGCCCGGTGCCGGATCGCAGTGTATCACGCTCGGGGCGAAGGGTGTCGAGGGCGCTCCGGGTGTCACCGGGATTACTGGCCCCACAGGCCCGACGGGGTCCAGTGTGGGAGTGACGGGAGTGATCGGCAATACCGGTGAGACCGGCACAACTGGACTCTCGGGTCCAGCCGGGGCCACGGGGGAGACTGGCCCCGCAGGCATCATCGTGGGCGCCACAGGGGGTACAGGGGCAGACGGACTCACTGGAGTCACCGGGAACACCGGCGCCCCTGGGGATCCCGGCATCGTCGGTCCCACAGGGTCACAGGGCGCTCAGGGACTCACGGGGGCTGTGGGAGCCACGGGAGTAGGGGGTGTTACAGGCGCGATTGGGGCCGGAGGCGTGACCGGGGCCACCGGAGTCACCGGGGTGACAGGCCGCGTGGGCCTGACTGGTCCCAGTGGTGAGACAGGAATCACAGGCGCGGGAGGACCCGGCGGCACCGCAGGGGCGTTCGGGGCAACTGGTGTTACAGGCGCCACCGGGGCATCCGGTATCACCGGCGAGACCGGGGCTGTCGGCTCTGCTGGGATAACAGGTCCTACAGGACCCCCAGGCACCAACGGTGATCCCGGTCCGACAGGTGCCGTCGGTGCCACCGGTCTCACCGGCCCCCAAGGTCCAACAGGTGAGACCGGCATTTCTGGAGCCGCGGGCTCGGCGGGGGCCTCTGGTGTCACCGGACCCCAGGCTGCACAGGGTCCCACTGGGGCGCAGGGTGTTACTGGGGCGCAGGGCCCTGTGGAGTTCGTCGGGCCGACCGGTGAGACAGGGGAGACAGGTGTCACCGGGGCCACCGGGGTGACCGGGACCACTGGCATCACAGGGGTGACGGGGGCTACGGCCCTGACTGGCCTCACAGGTGCCGCAGGCAACACTGGGATCACGGGTGAAACTGGGGCTGCGGGTCCTGCCGGACAGACAGGGGAGACAGGCGAGACGGGAGTCACCGGGGCTGTTGGTGAGACGGGGGCAACTGGTATCTCTGGCGCAGCAGGACCGGGTGGGGTTGCGGGCATCACTGGGCCCACGGGTGCGGAGGGCACCTTCGTCGGGGAGGCGCTTTATGCGGGCACCCTTGGTGGCACGACCGGAACTACGGGGCCTTTCGCCGCAGGGGCCACTCTACCTCTGACTACGACGGCCGTCACCTTCGGGGGAGTCACTCTTGCTGGCAACGTCATCACGGTTAATGTTGCGGGCCTGCACATGCTCTGTTGGTCTGTGAACGGTGACCTGGTGGCCGGGAATACCATTTCTGGCTTTCGCTCGAATTTTCCCGGTATTCAGTTCGCCGAGTTTGCCGGCAACTCCACAGGGCCGGGCACCATCTACGCCCAGATTTCGGAGGTGTTCACCGTGGGGGAGACGGTGTTCCTCTCGGTGGGGCAACTCTCCACGCCCCTCACCCTCACCGCCGACCCGACCAAGTTCGCTGTCAACGTCGTCTTTATCAGCATCCCCTCCTGAGGACAGTGTCCTGCACCATTCCCCTCAGACCCGATTCACCCCTCTCGATGCCTCTGGTTTTCAAGACCAATCGGTGGCCCTAGTCTCGTGCCATCGCCGCGGGAATGTTGCCGCCGGCTCGCTGAGTGTCGTCCGCAGCCCATCTGGGCTACGACATGTTTTTGTCGCTTTTTTGCGGGCGTGGAGTGATAAGAAGAGGACCATTCCGTAAATTAACAGCCTCGTCATATACTGTCGCGAGGACTTACGCTGTGATGTGTGATCCGGGATGTTTTAGCAAGCAGACAACTGCCAATTACTGTGGGACAAACTGCCCGGCTGGGGCCACCGGTATCCCAGGCATCCCTGGTCCGGTTGGGTTCACGGGTCAGGCGGGGCTTATTACTGCCCCTACCGGAGCGGCGGGTGTGACGGGAGCCACTGGACTGAGTGGTGCTACCGGGCCAGCCGGCTTCACTGGCGCCTCCGGGGCCTTCGGACCGGGTGGTGTCCCTGGGGCAATTGGCCCCACAGGAATTTCGGGCGCCACGGGCGATCCCGGGATTCAAGGCCCCACGGGCGCGGAAGGTGTCACAGGTGTCACTGGTCAGACTGGGGCCTTGGGTGCCATTGGAGTCACAGGCACCGGGGGTTCTGCAGCGGCAAATGGGCCGACAGGGGCCACCGGCCTCACCGGTGCCCCGGGAGATCCCGGCATCAACGGCGTCACGGGCCCCCAGGGTTTGACCGGAGGCCTCGGGGCCACAGGCGTCACCGGCACCGTCAGCGCGACAGGGCTCACCGGCGCCGTCGGAGAGACCGGGATCACCGGGAGTGTGGGAAACACGGGTCTCACTGGCCAGACGGGAGCGATTGGATTTACCGGCGAGACAGGACCCAATGCGGCAGTGGGTGTGACGGGCGCCACAGGAAACACAGGGTTGACTGGTGCCACTGGGCCACAGGGAGTGACAGGTGTCATTGGCAGCACCGGAAACACCGGCATCACCGGAAACACTGGGATCATTGGCCTGTTCGTGGGGGCTGCGGGAGAGACGGGGCTGACGGGGGCAACTGGTGTCACGGGACCAGGTGGCGGCACCGGAGAGACGGGGGCAAGCGGGGTGGCTGGGGGCACCGGACCCCCAGGACCACAGGGTCCCCAGGGAAGGCCCGGACCGACCGGGGCGAATAACGGGGCCCCTGGGGCCGCAGGTGAGACCGGCGCGCAGGGCTTGACGGGTGGGACGGGCGCGGGCGGCGAGACAGGTGAGACAGGCGAGGTGGGATCCATAGGAATGACTGGAGAGACAGGGACCACCGGAGCGCCCGGAATCAACTCTGTGGTGGTGGGGCCCACCGGACCAGATGGCGCGACTGGGGCGCCCGGAGCCTTTGACAATTTCCCCCCAAACGGAGGTGAGTGCTTCCTCTCGGGAACTTTCGGTACGGCTCCCGCTGGTGGCCAGTTGCCGATGCCTAACATTAATCCGGCAACTCTCGTCGGAGGGGTCACAATGGCCGGCAGCGAATACACCGCACCTGCCGCAGGATCGGTGCAGATCATTTTTACCGTCTGCGCAAACTTCACCGCCGGCCAGACGATCTCCATCATTCAGAACGGGGTGATTCCGAATGGTGCCTTCACTTTTGGCAGTACGTCGGTCGGGCAGGGAGAGATATCTGGCACCGCGGCCTTGATTGTCGCCGCCGGGGACATCATTGCGCTGCAAAACGGGATCGGGACTTTGAATTCATCGTTCGTCAACACCCAGGCCGTCCAGTGGCTCATGTCCGTCTTCAGGAACGCACCATGAGACTCCCTCTCTGACCTCCAAGTCTGGTGCATTGCAAACCCGAGGGACCGGTGATGGGCTTCCTGACCCCGCTTCTCATCTGATGTCAATATTTTTCTATGGGCGGAATTCGGGTGGAAAGAAAAACCTGTCCTGGACCTCTCTCCTCATATTCCTCCTTCGATGTCAACAATGTGTGCCTTTTGGGAGGAGGTGAGGACTCCAGAGGTCATTGCCACGGTGCAGCGGACCCTCGACCTGCTTCTCAGCCCCTCGAGGTCATCCACCAGCAGCGGTACCATTTCAGGTGCCGGGGGCCTCTCATCCAGCGAATCATCGAGCGGCGCGGGCTTCAAGGGCGCCATTCCGGTCTCGCTAAGAAGGGCGCAGATCTCCTCAAAGCTCAAGAAGGAACCCTACTTCGTCTCTGAGAAGGTGGACGGCGTACGCTACCTGCTGCTGCTGACGAAGATCGAGGACGAGCCCGTGGCCTTCTTTGTGAACCGCCGCGGTGCCGTCTATCAGACGCAGATCGCCGCTGACCTCTCCTACTTTGACAACACCGTATTCGACGGCGAACTGGCCCCGGAGAGTTTTGCCCCAGGTCAGATCCGCTACGTTTTCTGGGTCTTCGACCTCGTCGTGATGCAGGGCTCCTCGCTGCTCCAGCACCCGTTTCTCACGAGGTATGCCACCTACTCCAGACTGCTGGAGGACTCACCCCCCACCGAGGTGGACAGGTCGGAGCGAGAGGCGCAGGCCATCTCCGCGCACTCCCTGACCTTCACCTCCGACCTCATCATGTTCCGCCCCAAGCCCTTCTACAACCTCGAGCGCCTCCCCCAACTCCTCGAGGACCTGGATCGCCGCATTTACGGCACCGATGGCCTCATCTTCATGCCCGTGAATGCCCTCCTGCAGGCAGGCACTCAGTGGGACCAGTTCAAATGGAAATCAGCGCATACACTTGATCTGATGGTGAGGTTCCAGCCGCAGGGCGACGACAGGTTTCCTGTTGTCTCGCTGGAGTACAGGACGAATCTGGACGGCCTAAAGTTCACATCATGTATCCTGGAGCGCGGCGTCATGATGAACGAGGAAGCGTACACTGGAGCGAGGCGTATGCCTGCCGAGCCTCGCTGGTTGAAGCCGGTGCTTGATGACCACGCCCTCTTCTTCCCGCGCCTCTTTGAGGCCGGTCGCAAGGAGGAGCTCGCCCCAAGCGAGATCAGCGGTATCGTAGAGTGCCTGCTGTGGCTTGAACACGGTCAGGTGATGCTGAAGCCGCTTCATACCCGCAGTGACAAGTCCGAGAGCAACAATGACTATGTTTGTCAGCAGACCGTTCTCAACGTACTCGAAGACATCCGGCCAGGCGAGCTCATCCAAGCCCTGTGTTGTGGCGTGTGAATCTGAGAACATTTTATTGGCCACTTGAAGTTAAACTCATTTCCCCTCCAGCGCCCCCTTTTGCTGTTGACAAGAAAAGCATCCACGCCATGTCGTTCATCCCCCCTGCCGTCCCCCTCACCTCCACCTGCCAGGAGGAACTTCTCCCTGAGCCTCAGCAGTTCAAGACGCGCGACTTCGCGCCCCTGGTCTTGGGAGGCGCCAGTCTGCGGAGGCGTGTGGCAGCCCCCTCGAGGGCCGCCCTCTTCCAGCCCAACTCTGCCACTGCTTGGTTTGATGCCGGAGAGGATGTGTACCGCAAGGCGAGGGGAATTTGCCCCGGCCCCACTGGTGACGCCCAGTTCCTCGCGGAGCAGAATGAGGCCTTCCAGTGGAGCATGCAGCGATTCGCTCAGCCATCTGGCCCTTACATTCTGACTCCCCTCACGACTGTAGAGATCCCCGGATCTCTGGAGGCTGCGGCCTCAGTCTACTTCGGAGGACCACTCTCCGGCATCTACCTGGCGTCCGCGCCCACGGTGCTGATTGGAGTGTACCGTCCCACTGTGATCCGCAAAAACCTGAGGGTCAGCGCCCTGTCTGGAGTGCCGCAGAACTTCTGCACCGCCCTCATCGCGCAGCACGAGATCTACCTCTTCCCTGCCCTTCCCGCCGTCTTCCAGGGCGTTTTTGGGCCGGCGTCCACCGCCACCATTCCAGGCCCGGTGAGTCCGCAGGAGTTCATCGGCCTTGACCTGAACACCCTGAGCATGCCGCTCGTCGCCTACGGGTACATCCAACTCTACGGCGAGGCCTTCGATGAGTGTGGCGAGGCCGCCTACGCCGAGATTAACTTCAGGTACCAGGACCTAATGGACTTCACCATCTCCGGAAACCCGAACTCGGTCAGCACCAACGGCATCCTGGACGAGAGCCTGACCGTCACCTTCCCCATAGGCCCCTTCGAGACCGGCATCGTCGGTGGCGTTACTGCCGACCTGCGCTCCAAAGACCTGTCGAACAACAACTGGGTCGGGACCATGACCTACAACCTGTCGCAAACGCTGGAGGGCAACATCACCTCGAGCGTGGTGGGCAACCAGCCCGCGGTGGCGAACGGCTGGTTCCTGGACACGACTCTGGCGCTGCAGTTCTCATTCCCCCCAACCCTGAAGGAGTGCCCCTGCCTCGTCGAGGACCCCTGCCCCCACAAGAGGGATTGCCAGGCTGCCTGCTAACACAACTGTGAGAAGAAGAAAGTGCTAAATTGCCCTCCATGAAGTGTAAACCGCCGCCGTTCGTTTTCATTCTGTGATCATCAAATATCTCCCTTATCTTAACGCGATGTCCGGGAATCAGGCGACTGACTCCGTGCTCTTTCAGCAGGTGGTGTCGGCCGGCCAGTCTGACTGGGAGGTGACCCAAGCCAATCAGGATGCGTCGCAACTGCAGGCTGGGGTGGAGGCCTACCAACGCGCGCGCGGCTGCATTTCGCTCGCCGAATACGAGGCGGAGTTCGACGAGGCGCTGGCCTACTTTCTCACCAGGGTCTCTGAACCAGGTCTTGTCTACCCCATCGAACCCGCCTCCGTCATCATCACCGAACTCCAGGAGCCCCCTACCGATCCCTCATTCGCCCTCCTCTCCATCGGTCTGCCCCTGACCCGACTGTCAGTGCCCTCGTCCATCCCCGGGGCGCCTCCCATCGTCTTCGCGTACTATAGGCCGGAGGTATACAGCCAGGACGTGAGGCTCTTCAGGGGCTGCGGCTGCGACCCGTGCTTCCCGAATTGTGACGCGCTGATCGTCCAGCACCGCTTCTTCATCATCCGGCCCGTGATTGAAAACCTTGATGAAGTGCAGGCGCCGAGGCCGAGGCAGGACTTTGGGCATCAGGGTCGGTCGCTGCAGGCCTGTGCGGGGGCCGCCGCCAATGACTACCCCTTCCTCTCGCCGTGCAAGTGCACAGGCGCCTGCCTGGTGGTGCCGCAAGCCCCTGTGGCGCCGATTGGCGCGACCTTCTTCGACTTTTCGAGGTCTTTCTACGTTGGTCGCATCGTGATCAAGGGCTGCGAGGACATCCTCTTCAGGTCACTGTACCTTGCCGACCTGCTGGTGTACGCCAGCACCAACGTCCTCGGGGCTCTGCCCTTTGCCGAGGCAGGCCAGGTGCTGATTGTTGAGGCCGTCGACGCCGAGATCTACGCGCCCAAGTACTGCCCCCATGGGGGCCGCGTCACCTTCACCAGGCAGCAGGACATCAGGGCCAACTTCGTCACCTCCGCCTCAGGCCAGGCGCCACTCACATTCACCCAGTTCTTCCCTGTCCTCTCCACCGACGGCAACACAGTCTACTCCATCTTCACCCAGGGTGTCGCGGTGACCTTGTAAAGTGTTGTTCTCCATCTATCCTAAGAAGTCGCGTAAGGCAAAACTAGGTTATTGCTGGGTAATCTCCGCTCCCCGTCATTCTTTTCTCTGCCCTCAAACCGTTAAGAAGTCCCCCGTTCCCGTTCGATCATAGACAAGGATGGCTGAATTTTGTGACTGCCCGCTGTTTGAGAACCAGGCGATCCCGACTGCGTGCCTGCCGCCACCATGCCCCGAGGAGGTGCTCCCTACGCGCTGCCCCAGGAAACTGGAGACGTTCACGATCTTCGGGCAGAACGTGTCCCACGGAGACTCGGGATACGAGGTCATCCAGGCGAATGAGGACTCCTCCAACATCATCGCGGGAATCAGCGCCTACCAGCGCGCGCGAGGCTGCATCTCACAGGCACAGTACGAACTCGAGTTCCAGGAGGCCCTCGCCTGGTTCCTGGAGCGCTTTGTCACCGGTGACATCACCCCCGCGGAGGTCAGCGTCGAGCCTCACCTGCAGCCCAACATGTTCATCAACCTGCCGTACTCGAGCCTGACGGTCACATCACACGGCGGCACCAGAGTGCTCGCGTTTTACAGGCCGGAGGTCTTCTGTCGCGACCTGAAGTTGCTCGATGCCGTCGAGTGCTCCCCCGAGGGCTGCGAGCCGTACAGGAGACGCAGGGGAGGGTGTGCAGTCATCGTGCAGCACCGCTTCCTGATGCCCAACGAGGAGAGGGAGGGGCTGGTTCGCCGCCGCCCGAGGTTCTCTCAGCCGGATGTGACGCTGTCACAACCACAAGGACCTCTTTTCCGCCACCCATCCTCATCTTGCCCGGCGCCGCTGGTGATCCCTGACTACCCGTTCCTCATCTCCCCGAAAGACGCCTGCCTCGGAGGCCAGTGCACGGTGGTGCCCCCCGCCCCGGTGAACCCTCTCCTGGACTTCCACAACTACTCCTCCAGCGTTTTCGTGGGCTACGTCCAGGAGGACCTTGGCAAGGGAGGAGAGCCCCGCGTCACCAAATTCCGCTCCCTCTATCCCAGCCCGCTCTTGCTGAAGTACTCCTCCACCGCCGCGCTGCCCGCGGTCTGGCAGGGAATCCTCGTCGAGTATGCCTTCGCCGAGGCCGTTCAGGAGCGCACCGCTTGCGAAGAGAGGGCGCAAGAAGACGAGGTCCGCTTCGCGCCTCTGCAGCCTGTCTTCCCGGAGGGATTCGCCACGTTCATCAGGTCGCAGGATCTGAGGTGCAATCTGGTGGACCTTCCCCTGTCCGCCACCATTGCAGTCCCGAGGGTCATCGCCGACAACGCCGGCGTCAGCAGCATCTTCACCCAGGGCGTCAGCATCGCCGTCTGATTTCTGTCACATTCAGCCAACTTTTCGCCAACAAAAAAATCCACACCTGTGCTGTCCCATCTCTCAAAATTGGATCGAACTGAGAGTTTCTATTTCTTAAACTTGAATCAGAGTGAGGATGAAGAAGATCATTGAGCAGAAGCAAGACGGATCATCTGGGTGAGGTAGTCGTTCTCCTTGCCCTCGTGTTGGAGCAACTGCGCAAAGAAGGGAGCACTGGGCAGTGATGAGACCTGCCCTCCCAGCGTTTTCTGGACGAGTTGGCCGCCGTCGACTCCAAATTGCTGATTCATCTGCTCGGCGAGGATAATCATCTGTGCCAGGTCTTCTGGGGTGCTCATCTGGCCAATATTCTGCTCCAGTTGCGCGAACTGGGCCGCTGACTGAGTGGTGGCGGCGATGGCTGCGGTCTCGATGGGGTCGAGCAGGTGCGATGCTAGGAGCAAGGCTGACTGATTGTGCTCCGCCGAGAAGTGCAGCAGGTCCTCGAGTTGCACAGGCTGGTTCTGCATGATAGGCCCGAAGAAATTCATCTCATCTATCATGTGCTGAGGCAGCGACTGGAAGATGCACCCGATCGCCTTCCGCTGGATCTTGCCCTGCAAAACTGCGTTGGTGAACGACTTGCTCTGATCTAAGAGAGAGAGCGCCTGACCAGAATCATTTCTCCAGCCCTTCTGATTCAGATACCTGTTGTACTGGTCCAGCAATTGCTGACCCCTCTTCTTGAGCGCAGGGTCGGATAGGAGAGTGGTAAGGTACGATGCATGATCGCGAAAGATTTCAGAGGTGAACTGGAGGGGGCTCGGGCTCAGCGTGACAACGGGGAAGGAGGCGGACATCACGCACGATACTCTTAACAGCATTCAATGCGAAAAAAAGCGCCACTCACTCTAGGCCCCCTTCTTTTTTCGTTTGCACACGTCCTTTCGCTCAATCAGCAACTCATGGGGGGTGGCGACAGTGATCTGCCTCGCAAGGAGGTCCCGCGTGACTTGAAGCCGGAGACCGACGTTGAGATGGGGCTGCGGGTTCGGGGGCGGCTGCAGCAGATATTCGCGAAAATGCGTGGCGATCTCATCGACATGCTGGAGCGCGTCTCCCTGCAACTTGCCGCCTCCGCCGCCAACTCGGTGAATGGCGTGGTCCTGGCGGACGTCACCCACGTCGGCAGGGAGATTCAGGTCGAGGTGGTCGGCGCGGCCAAGGAGGCGAGCGCCATCCACGACCTGGGACGGGAGATGCTGGGCGATCCCGATGAGTTCCACTCCCTGGTGGGCTCGTATTACATGGCCTTCGTGGAGCACCTGGAGGATATTGTGCCCTACCTGGACGCCTGGCTGCTGAAGGTGGCGGCCCACGGCGACGACCTCCCTACCCTCCAGGAAGACCTGCACACCATCATTGAGCTCGTGAAGTCCCTCGATGTCTGATGATATCTTCGCGCGAAAATATAGTTTGTAATGGCACAAGAATAAAGCTCGGGTCATTTTTTCTGGACAGAAATATGGATCACCATCCAGATGATGGCGATACCGCGATCGAAACACAATCGATGGATAAATCAATGAACAAATCGATGGACGAGGGGATGGTGAGACAGGTGCTGCAGAGAGCGCAACGACATCCTGGATATCCTGATGAGGTGCTGACATCACTGGAAAGGCTCAAAGATCAACTCCAGGCGAAGGTGGATGACCTGGAGGCGGTGAAGTTGGCGCACTTTGCCGAGCAGCAGTTGCTGAGCCTGCCGCAGAAGCTCGAGAGAATGCGCGCCCTGCAGGCCCAGGTCCAGGCCTTAGGTGATCACCTCCAGAAGGCGAAACAGGATGGCTGGCAGAACGTCTACCGCCAGGCGCGCACTACCGAGGGCACGCTAAATCAGAGGGCCCCGGAGTTGCTGAACGGCTGGGTGGCCATGGAGGCTGGCCTGAAGTCTTCTGCGGGTTTTTGCCGCGAGATTCTAAGCGGCTGGCAGTAGAATCTCGCCACCCTCCGCCAGCAACCGATGGCATGACGAAAAGAGAAAAGCTCCTCATCATCTCCGCCCTGCTCGTGCTCATCAACCTCGCCGTCATCGTCTTCATCTTCAGGCGCACCCTCTCCCCACTTCGTCCCGCATCCTCAACAACATCCAAACCATCTTCCCTATCTTCTCCATCTTCTCTATTCTCTCGATCATCTCAATCTTCTCCGTCATCTTTGTTATCCACATCAGCAGATGAAATTGAGGATGCAAAATGAAATGTTAGGATGACGGTGATCTTGATACTGTGGATTGCAGGTACACGAGGAGTTGCGCCATGTCCCAGCGCTCGGCGCGATCTGGGTGCAGCAAGCCCCTGAGGGGAGCGGCCAGCGAAGGGGGAATGAGCGCCGGCCATTCATCAGCGGCGGTCTGCAGGGTGCACCTCTCTGGCATCGAGGGCAGGGTTTCCGAGTCATCCAGCGCCCCATGCGGGTACTTCAGTTTCAAAATGAGATGCAGCAGCATGCCGAGCGCGTAGTTGTCCTGCGCGTAGTAGTCGCCCGGCGTCCGGTAGGGCACCTCTGGGTAGCGGGGCGGGAGACAGGCCTCCAAGGAGTGCGCCTTGAATGGCTGGCCCTCCTCGACAGGGGGCAGGTCCCCGACAATTTGCGCCCTGCCAAAGTCCAGGAGCACAAACCCCAGGTCAGGTGTCACCTGCACGTTCACCGGGTGCAGGTCCCAGTGCACTATCTTGTGCTTCTGCAGGTGATGCAGGGCCCCGCCAATGTCCTCCAGCAGGTGCCGCGCCAGCACCCCGCGGTGCTTCTCAGCGCCCTGCACTCCCTTAGCCTGAGGCTTTATCATCCGGCTGCCAGACCCAAAATATGATGAGGACGGTGAGGACGATAGGGATGATGACGACGACGATGACGAGGATGAGGATGATTGAAGCTTGATGAGGTCGGTGAGGATGTGCCAGAGCTCGGTGCCGGGGATGTGGGTGGTGACGAGGACCACGCTGCCGATGCTCTCCAGGAACGCTGCCCGCCGAAATTCCACGATATTCTGATGGCGCGCAAGGCGGGACAGGATGAGGACCTCGCTGGCGACCTCTTTCCAGAAGGACTCCAACTTCTGCACGTCCACCTCGTCCGTCTTCAGCACCTTCTGCGCCCTCACAGTGTCGGAGTTCAGGAGCGCGCGGTCCGCCGCGTCACACACAAAGGCCTGCTTGATGGCGACCGCGGTGGCGCTGTGACCGCGCTTCACCGCGTAGAAGACTGTCCTGGTCACGGACTCCGCCAGAATCCCCACCATCTTGTAGGACGCGCCGATCGGGCGCTCATCCCTCAGCAAAGCCACCAGGTCAGCATCGGGCCCCAGATACTGCTCCCAAGCCGACCGACGATCACCCTTTGTTCGCTCGCTGTATCCGATGTGATTGTTATGATCCCTCTGATCTTGATCAAATGCCCTGGATATCGGGTGATCACCGCGGAGTTTAATCGGCGATGTTGGCGGTGGCGGTGGTGGGGTTGAGATCACCGAGAGTGGAGATGGTATCTTCGATTGCGCGTTCCGTGAATCAATGATCGGAGATTGATATCTTGATCTTGGACTTGCGGCGGGCAATGGGGATGAAGATATCGATAATGATGATGATGACGATGACGATGAGGAGGCTGAAGTAGGTGTTGGGGGGGCTGCGGATGTCATGGGCTGGGTGAGCTTGGCGTAGTCATAGAACACCCTCCGCTGTTTGGGGGCCTCGGGCTCCGGCGCTGGAGTACGACCTGTGTGTCCACGAAACATCAGGGAGCGGTTTCTATCCGATGATCACTGATCGGGAGAGTTGATCCCCGAAAATGATCGTGGTAGGATGCGTTTAGTATTTGATGTTCTGCGCCACAATTTTGTTGCAGGGCCAATGAAATCATGGCGATCAGAGCAAGATCGGTGAAATCCCGGATGGAAAGATCAAACGATATCCGATCCGGTGATCTCATTGAGCAATGGCGAGCACTATCAGGAGATCGCGCAAGCGCACTGCCGCAGCCGCCTTTATCACCAACAGCGGCCCCGATGCCTCGCAATCGTCGGGCCCATCAAACCTTGCATCTTCAAATCAGCGATCTGGGAAGCACATTGCTTTACAAGGCGATGAGGGAGACGATGGCGATGACGACGAATATGTTGCACCGAAGAGGGCGCGCAAGGACGGGCGGCATGATGTGCAGCAATTCAAAGTCGACGACGATGTAAGTTTCCTGCATTCGTTGCCTTTCATTGCACAACAGTTGTCACGCCCTCCATCAATATCGAAAGTGGGAAACACCCCCTGAGGCGTGGGAGATGCTGTTGCGCAACGTACCGCGGAGTCTTCGTCTCTGGGATCCTGTAAGAGTGCAGGGCATCTTTAACTCTCCCAAAATATTCGATTTCCAATTCCACACTTATTTAAATAATAGTTTTACTGCGAAGGCCGGAGCGCAGATTACCTTCGTCAATTGGGCTTCCAGATCATTCACGAGCATAAAGACTGCTATAAGTGGCAACCAGCGAGCTCGGCCTTCGATTTGATTGTCTCAAACCCGCCCTGTATGAAATTTTCACTTCTTCACATTCTGCGTTGCCGGGCATGATACTTTCTCTCTATATTCTGATCGCAGACAGCGAGAAGGACAAGGTACTGAAGAGGTTGCTTGAGATCGGTGTTGCCTTCGCGCTCCTCGTTCCAGTCACTACCCTTAGCCGCCAGTACTTCGCAAAGATCATGCAGGACGTTCCCTTCAAAATCTTGGTTCCCAGCCGGCGAGTCCAGTTCACCAAAGGTGGAGTCTGTGCTGGCGCATGTTCGTTCGACACCGTGTTTCTTCTTTGCCTCGGCTTTCAGCAGTTCTTCCCTGGATCGCAGATTCAATTCATAAAAATGTTGTGAGACAAAAAGGGTAATATGGAGGTGTTATGGTGGATGCAGCGCTTAAATTGTTTCGTGTTTTCGAATCGATGTTGTCCAGACTAAAAAATATAATCCTCCTTGCATTTTCAAGAATTCACCCCTCCAACATCGTCATTGCCTCCCAAGAAGAAAATGATGTCAAAGAAATTGGCGTTCAACTCTGCCACCGATGAGCTCATCCCTCTCCACGGAATGAACGGGGAGGGGAAATTCATGATGATCAATCTGACGATTGCGTCAGAGATGACCCAGGCGAGTTGGTCTGTAAACGCCTTTGGTTACCCGATTGCCACACATGGTGGTAAACTTGTTTATGCGCATCGCTTTGCTTTCCGTCTTTATGAGGGCCGTGAAATCACTGCCGGAATGGATATCGATCATCTCTTTCAGGACAAACTTGATTGTCGGCACTCTTCCCTGGGAGAGAAGACAAGGAGTCAGAACTTGAAGAATGTGCCAGCAAGGCTTGATAAAACCGGGACGAAATTCAAGGGCATCTTTCTCACAGGCTATAGCGATGACTTCCGAATTGCAATTTATTATAGAGGAGGAACGGTCAATTTGGGAACCTACGAAGATGAGATACTCGCTGCATGTTTTTACAATGTCGCATTTCGAATGGTGGAGCCGAGTTTGCCCGTTCCAAATGACGTTGATTGTGCGGACAAAACATTATTTCCTGCGTTTGAACGTTACGCCGACGAGAGATTGAGAGCCCATGGATGGCAACCGGGGGCCTCGGCCTCCATTCCGGCAATAGACGATGGATGCAATTTTCGCAAGCCCCCTAGAGAATTAAAACGCGAATATCCGGGAATTCGCTCCTTTGGTCGGAGTCTCTTGGTCCAGACAACTTTTCAAGCGAAGAAATTGAACTTGACTTTCAGGGATCTTCCGTCGGCCTTGGTGGCGCGGAATCGAGTTAACTCTTATCTCCGTGGGAATTCAACGGAGATGATCGACAGTCCCTGCCTGGACGAGTTTCCCCTTTCGAATGTCGCGTCGATAAGGGCTGCGGTGGTTACTTTTTTGAAAAAGGAGGGATTCGCCATCGACTGCAGCCTCCCTGGAAGTTGGAACCTGAGGTTTCCGTTGCCTCCTTTGGAGGGGGATGGCTCTCTCGCCATTCCTCTCAGCGGAAGACAGAGTCAAGGTCGATTCACCACTATCCTTCCCGCGGAGTGGGAACTGGTGGCTGGGAAGTCTTGTTTTTATTCCGGTGGCTACGTCTACATTTCCTTTTCAGCGAAAGAGGGGGGGGCCCGTTTACTACATCGTTATTTATGGATATCCAGAAACGGACCGGTGCCCGACGGGTACAGTGTTGATCACCGCTTTCAGAATACCCTTGACAACCGTCTTGATCATTTGGCTTTGAAGACACCTTCGGAGCAAGCGAGAAATAGGCGAGAGTCGGTTAACCGAAAGGTCCCTTTCACTGGATTAAGCGAGGCGGGCATCCTGGGAGATGCGTGGCGTGCTCAGTGTGCACTGCATGGTCACGCCTATCATCTTGGATGCTATAAGGAATCTTCGCATGCCGGATTTGCGTATAACGTCGGGTCGGTTGTTTTGGATCCCGTGGTGCGGCGAATTAACAATAATCTGCCTCATATTGATTATGCGGCTAAGGACAGAATCATCAGCAAAGTGTTGGACCTGCTCGCCGATCAAGGAGTCCGAGATCTTCCGTCACTCCAAAATTTCAAGATTGCCTTCCCTGATTTGTTATTCGACTCAGTGCAATAAAAAGACATCATCTTTCTGCAGAGTACACTCCCTTAAACACCCTCACATGAGAGGAAGATAATCGAATTCGGCAGGCACCTGCGGCAAGTGGTCGCGATCCAGGAAGTACTTGGACTTCAGCCATTCGCCTCCCAGCCTTGTTCTACAAGAAAACGGGAGACAGTTGACCAGGTGGACGAACTCCGGGAGGGTAAGGGTAGTGTAGATCGAGATATTGCACTTTCCCTGGCTCGTGACGAAGTTTTGCGCCACCATCTTCTGCTGCGCAATTGGCACCGCAGCCTTTGAGAGCGCGTTAAACAGACCGGATGGGGCGATACAGGGGAGCCCAGCCTGAGCGGAGGCAATGATGTTGACCACATCGGCGGCTGGGACGTGCAGGTCCTGGGCGACCTTGGAGGCGGCCTTGTGTGCTGCGGCACTGTCAGTCAAGACTTTAGGATCACCCTTAATTGCTTTTGATACTCCGCACAGCGCCTGATAGGTCTTGGATCCACAGCCGCACTGTTCGTTGCAGAATTTTTCGACTGCCGCCCAGAGCAGGAAGAGCCGGTGCCCGCCGTCCACGCCGGGCGCGAGAGGTGCGGCCAAAACGGTGTCGAGGTAGTCGTCGGAAGCGGAAATCAACTGAAGTTCTGGCGTAACGCCGCAGCCGTCTGTGTGGTCCTGGACGTGGCTGTGCACCGCGTTCACCAGCGCCTCGGTCTGCTGCGCCTGCTCTCTCGACTCATATTGCTTTGACATTTTCTTGGACGACTTTCCCAACGAGGTGAAGACAAGGTGAAGAAGAGATGACAGATACTTTGTGCTTCTGGGTGGTTTGACGTGATGTCGGTGAAAAAGGGATTGGTTGTGAAATGCGGGTCAGTCGGACTGAACAACACTGAGTCGTAATGAACGGCACTCAGTCGTACTCGCTCGCGGAGGGCGCAGGTGGCCGGGAGGCGTCGTTGAGCCTGAACTGTGAAAGCGGGCCGCGCCTGATCTCGCGACGAGCGATGAGGTCATCGATGCGCTCGCGCGCCGAGTCCGACGGGTGCGGGCTGAAAATGTACGAGGCCTCCGCGTGCTCGAAGGCGGGATAGAGGAAGTCCTGCGGGATGAGGTACCCGATGCCGGGCTCGACCACCGTCTGCTGCACATAGCCGCCACGCTCAAAGGACTGCATGTAGGCTTCCGTGATGCCCGGGTTCGTGAGGCGGAAGAAGACAGGCGCCTGTGTGGCAGGGTCATGGAACTGAGAGAGGATGAAGTGGGCGCCAACGAGGCTCGCTGCCGACAGTCTCGGCGTTGTCGGCCCAGGTTCCTTCCCGTTGGCAGCCAGCGTCAATCTGGCGGCCTCCGCCGCAGCCTTGCTTGACGCTGCCGCAGTAGCCTGCGTCCCAGTCAGCACTGGGGCATTCCCGGGAGGCCTTTCCTCCAAGGCCTCCGCCTGGCCGGACTCTCTCATCTGCGCGGAGGTGGGGGGCACCGGCGCAGGGGCGCTCCCGAAGTCAGCGATGGGTGCCCGGCGGATCTCCCCGCGACCGATGAGCCCGGTGATCAACTCCCGGGACACGTCCGAGGGATTCGGGCTGAAGACAAAGGTGTGCTCGGCGCCCTCGAAGGCATTAAACATCAGCGAGTAGGGCAGGAGGTAGCCAACCCCGGGCTCCACCTGCACCTCATGGGCGTTCTCGCCGCTCTCGAGGAGCCGCAGAAACGCGTCGCTGCCGACGTCGGGGTTAATCACCCTCAGCAGGACGGGCGCACCTGTCGCCGGGTCCGCATACTGCGAGAGGATGAACACTTCACCCGCGAGACTGTCAGCCGAGAGCCCCGCCGCGCCGGGTGTCGCAGGAGTCGCAGGAGTCGCCAGAGACGTTAAAGAGGGCGTTAAAGCGGGGGCAGGCGGCAGCAGGTCAGGTTGTGGTGGCGCGAGGGGCGCAAAATAGAGCGGAGTGACAACTGCTGGTACCTGTGGTTCAGCGACAGGAAGAGCGCTTGGTTCTTCCGCGATAGAGGGGAGCGCGCCCGAAAAACGCCTCAGGCGTTCCTGCCTCGCGGCCTCCCTCATCTGCGCCTCACTCGGCACAGACTGCCCAGACTGCCCAGCCCCGAACCCACCAACCGATTGCGGCGTCAGCAAGGTCTGCTGAGTCTGAGAGGTCTGTGGGGTTTGCGGTAGTTGTGGGGTGGGGTTTGTTGTAGCCTGGAGCGGATGCGGTGCCTGAGGCTTGAGGACCGTGGGGGCTGGGTTCCCTGTTGGCTGGCTGGCAGGCATCTCCACGGCGTTGAACGACACGCGTCCCCTGCTGAAGGGCAGCGGAGCAGGGGCCTGCGCGGGAGCAGCCTGGAAGGGCGCTCCCTTAAGACCAGCGAAAACAGGCTGCAGTGTCGGGTGAGGCGCCGGGGGTTGCGCGGTCCGGGGGCGCTTGGCGGAGGGTGGCTCGCTGAAACTCTCTGGGCCAGTGGCGGCGGGGGGTGGCGCCTCACAGGTCTTCACCAGGTCGCAGACACACTCCAGGCCCAGCAGGGGCAGCAGCGCCGACACCTCCTGGGTCCTCAGCCTCGAGAAGTTCACCAGCACCTCCCTCAGCCCGGGACCGCCTTCGGCACCTCCCCTGCTCTGTCCGCTACCCTGCGACTGAGGAGAGGAAGATAAGCGGGTCTTTGAGAGGGCGGAGTAGGCGAGGTAGGTGTTGGTCGACGAGGAATCCGGGAAGTCCGACGCGGGAAAGCAGCCCACCGCCGCGTTCTGTGCCGCATAATTCATGACCCGTTGCAATGTTGCGGCAGCCAGGTCGAGCGTTGGGGGTGCGGCGGAGGTGAGTTTCGTCACCTTGGTGAAGAGATTGCCGGCTGGGGCCCCGTCATTGAAAATAAGATGGACATTGGCCGTGGCCTCCGGAAAGATCTCCGGGATCACGACTCCCGGGAGAGCGGAGATGACGATGGCGCCGGCCGGTTCCACCGCCGTCGTCACCCTCAGATGGACCTTGGACCCATTGACGAGGATGGCGGAATCCGCGATCTTCTGCTTCAGGGCGGTGAGTCGCGCGGAGGCCTGGTCGGGCACCGGGCCTTCAGGCAGCGACCAGATGGTGGACGCGAACCCTGGGGCCACCTGGAGCCAAAGACTTGTGATGCTGCCGTCACCTTTGCGCTGAAAGCCGCCGACCCGATAGAGAAAGAGGTCGCTGAGGGGGTGTCCGGCCACCGAGACGCCAAAGAGGAGTTTCTTGATGTCAGCGTCAGACAGGTCGTCCAGCACTGACTCAACGGATGTCACTGGGGTGTGGATGGCGGTAAAAAACATGGGGCTGGCAGCAGGGTCCCTCTGGAGCACCAGCGTGCGGGCCCCGGGGGTCGGCTGCGTCAGGTATTGCATTTTGGGCAACTGTCTGCGGTGGCGCGAGGTGGGTTTGGTCGCCTTTTGCACAAATACCACTGGTATTTCTTTCGATCTTTCCGCATCTCAATCATAAATTTAGGGGGGAAGAAATGCAGTCACGTCATCCAATGTTTATCGCCACCCTCATCTACGTCGACGACGACAACGTCTGTGGAAACGAAAAGAAATGTCGATGGAAAGGGGATCAAATCGCAGTAGCGTGACATCGTCATCAGCCAAGGTCGATGTTGGTCCCACACACCTGGCACTTGCACTTCTGGGTTGCCGGCTCATCAATCGATCTGGACGCCGGAATTTTAGAGTGATGGATTTATTGAGTGAGGTCGGAGATGATGGATGTGTTGGATTTGATTGATTTTGTGGATTTGAGGGAGCTTGCCTTTCTTGCACGAACTCGTAGTCGAATTTGGTGGGGACGAGGCACACCTTGCAGATGAGGTTGAAGGCGTTCTTGGGCGCCCCCTCGGCGTCATCGAAGGCCGCCATCTGCTGCTCCATCAGCGTCCTGATCTCCCCGCCAAAGGTGACGTCGCGGCGCGCCGGCGTGATCTCCGATGACACCCAGGTCACCAAGGCCCCCACCGAGTCCCCAGTCTCCTCGACCTCGGCATCCTCAGCCACCGCAATCTCCGCAGTCACGGCCGCTGCACCCGTCACGTCCGCCTCAGGTGTCACGCTAATCTCACCGTGCTCTATGATGTCACCGCCTGGTAGGCTGCCCTGCGACAGAGATGAGAGGAGCACGGTGACCATGGCGAGGTAGACTGGCTGCTCGTAGCCGAACTTCTCGGCCAGGGCCCTCTCCCACTCAAGCGCGCGCGCATAGTTCCCGCCGACGTGCCCTCTGACACTGAAGCCACCGAAGCCACGGATGCCAGCGAGGCCAGGCAACCGTGCCCGAGGGCGAGACCGCGTGGCAAGCAAGTGCGCAATCCTGAACCGCTGGGCCGGCGCCACCACCTGCCTGGACACGAGCTTCTTCGTGCCCTGCGTCAGCGTCTCCATCAACCTGGCGGTGAGCTCGGCGCCAGAGACCTCAGGCTCACTTTCCCCCTTCCCCAGGGTCGCAGGTCTCTGCGGGGCGTGATGTGCCATTGCGGTTTATGCTTCTCGCTAAAGGTGCCCTGATGATTGCCTGCTGGCGCGCACTCGATTTGATGAGGCCTGAAGATCCGGGGTATTTCAAGATCACTCCTCCTCCACTCTCTCTTTGTGCGGCAGAAAGAAGGAGATCACTCGTTGTTCTGGCTTCCCCCTCTCTCCTCATTCATTTACCTCCGCCCTCAACTTTCTTTGTCATCGCGCCCTATAAGACGTCGCACAATAAACACCACCTCTATCGCCCTCGGCACCGTGGACCAAACCCTGCCTCCTACAGACTCTCATCGTTGTCTGTGATCTTTTGCAAGACCTCTTGACCTACCACAGGGAAGAGGTGAGAACAGGTGAGTGGTGATGGCGAATAGTGGGAGCAATTCTCAGCAGGCGTTCGGGATCCGTGTGATCATCGAGGCCGCTGTGAAGGCCCGCAATGACAATCCCCCGCCGCCCGCGCTGAACGTCCCCGCCTTCAACACCTGCCTGCAGGACGGCTTCTGCGGGGGCTCTGCCTTCCTCTCCGACAACCAGTGGCTGGCGGTAATCGAGCACGTCCAGGCGGACCCGCGGCTGTACGTGTCCATGGACGAGGCGACCAAGTCAGTGCACCGCTTTTTCGCCGACCTGGACCTCCACACCGCAGACAAGATGGGGCAGGCTGACCTGGTCAGGGTTGCCGTCATCTTCCAGGCCTCAGTGCGGCAGTGCTTCCCTGAGGTGCCTGCCGCCCTCCTCGAGTGTCACGTCCTCACGCCCAACATCTCGACCGTCGTGGGCAAGCCCAACATGCCCCACCAGCCGCAGCACTGGAAGTACGGGGCCCACATCGTCTTCCCGCACCTCTTCGTCACCTACAGGGAGTGCGTGGGCATCAGGGCGCAGGCCCTCGAGAACATCAACGCCGAGCTCGCCCAGTGCCTCCTCTCTAACACCCCCACCACCCTCCCCAGGTCCCTGTACTCCTGGGAGACGGTCGTGGACGCCGCGGTCTACTCGCCCAACAAGAGGCTGAGGATTCCGTACGCCCGCAAGGTCGAGGCGGTGAAGGGCACCAGGCGCAAGGTCTGGGGTGACCAGTGGTACCGTTACTCGTTCTCCATCGCCGGGGACGGCGGCAGGTACCACGTCCACGACCCCAAGCCTCCCGTCGCCTCCCTCATGCTCAACGTCTACGAGCCGCCCCCCTCACCTCTGACGTCCCTGTCCTCTCCCTCATCTCCCGTGTCCGTGTCTTCGTCATCGTCTACATCTTCCTTTCTTGAGCAGTCCTCTCAGTCCTCGCAGCCGATCGACCCCCCTGAGGTGCTCGAGAGTCCGTATGACGAGCTCCCCGATCATGTTTCTCAGCCCTCTCAGGGCTCCCAAAGTTTGCAGGGCTCCCAAAGTTTGCAGGGCTCCCAGAGCATGCAGAGTGCACGGGGGCTGCAGGGTGGTGTGGATGGTCGACACCACCGGCAGTCTGGGGACCGTGGGGCCTTCAGGCGATTTATCTCTGCCCACGACGCCAGCGGTGTGCCTGTGTGGGAGCAGGTGTTCGTCCCGGAGCAGACGCCCGGCTACCAGCACCCGTCATCCCTCACCGACCTCGACACCCTGATCGCCAAGACCCTCTTCTCAGGCAAGAGGCGCACTCCAGGTGGTGGTTGGGCAGGTGGGGCGGGTGGGTCTTTTGGTCACCTGGCGGGGCCTGGGGGATCGCCGCTGATGTTCCCGCTGGACCAGCAGCCCCGGAACACCGAGCACAAGATCTACGCCGCGCCCTTTGGGGCTGTCTGGAACTGCCTGCAGGTGCTGCTCACCAAGTTCCACCCGCGCTACGCCGAGCTCACCATCAGCAAGTGCTGGCAGCCCAAGAACCTGGGCTCTTTTCTGGTGTCCGTGAAGGGGGTGGGGGACCGGTACTGCCAAAACAAGGGTGGGCTTCACAACTCCTCCACCGTCTACTTCACCGTCACCCCGGAGGGGATGCGGCAGCGCTGCTACTGCAAGAAGCCTGGGGCAGGGTTCCGGGGGCAGTCCTGCAGCAACTTCGCCTCGGACGCCAGGTCGCTGACCACGGCGCAACTGGTGACCCTCTTCCCCGGGTCCACTGAGGCCGTGCAGCGGCAGAGCAAGGAGCTCACCAGCGCGCTCATTGGTGGCCACGGGGCGGCCGGTCTTGGCCTAGCCATCCGCGCCGCCGGCGCCCTGTACAATCAGGCCAACCCGCAGCCCTCCGCCCGCCCGGCAGCGCCATCACACCCCGATGACCACCTCTTCGCCGACGCGGATGCCGGCGCGGGCGGTGACCACGGTTACCACGATGATCACGGTGAGCACGGTGAGCACATTGACCAGGGTGACAACGGCGATCATGAGGCTAGGGCGGCCACCTTGGCCGTCGAGCGGATGGCGGGGGCGGGGGCTGGAGTTTTGCCGCAGGCGGCCCAATTGGCCTACCAAATCAGGGGAATTGTGCCCTCCAAGAGCAGGGATTCACCGCATATCGGATCCTCGGCGGTGATCGTGCCTCCACCTCGTCTTGGGGCCATCGGACTGATTCCTGGCGCCACCGCGAGGGCGCCTCAAGGGAAAGGGTTTAACCCCCTGGTTGCCGGTGGCGGGGTTGGCAAGGCCCCGAGGATCTCGGACGAGCGGCGCATGGCCCGCATCAACGCCAACGCCCAGTACCTCCACGTGCTGAAGCAGACCAGGACCCTGGAAGCCGGCAACATCGGCACTCAGGCTGGTGGGGGCGCCGCCCGCCGGCAATGACAAGAGCCTGGCTGTGCTCAACGTCCCACCGGCTTCCCTCCCCCACTTTCCATCACTTTCCGCGCAGCCATTCTTCCCGCTGTACCGCACCTGTCAAGTCCCAGATGAAAGATGACGAGAAAACATATTGAAACGTCTCTGAATTTATTCATTTTCGATTTCATTGGGCTTGCAAACTATTCAGAATTTCAGAATTCAGGCGAGGTGGGGTCGTATTCCTCATGCTGCTGGCCGGGCGCAGGGGTCTGTGTCCTTGGAGGCGGATGATATTCCGGGCTGCATGGATCGTACTCCTCATCGCCTCCGATGCCATCACCGCCTTCACTGCTGGCCGCATTTTTGGGGAAGTCTGGCTGGGGGGGTATGCAATTGGAGCGGGTGTAACGTGGCGCCACACCCCAAGGCGCCGGCGGTAGGTGGTCACCAGGGGGCGAGTACGTCGGGCTGTGTGCGGGTTCCCGATAACTGCCATCATATTCACCCTCTTCAAACCCAGTCTGAAAGTCAGGGGACGGGCTCCGTGGGTTGAAGCGGCAGGGCGAGGTTGCCCCCTGCGACCTGGCGCCGCCTGGCCTGCGGTGGGAAGACGCCGAAGACGCCGAAGATGCCGAAGACGATGACGAGAAGCCGTCGGCGTCCGAGGGGGGCATGCCAAACCCGTCGCTGTCAACGTCCATCGTTGCGGAGCATCCCTCGCCGCCGTTGGTGGACCCTGAGGCGGTGCGATCCTCCCATGTCGGGGGGCCAAAGGACGCCCAGAGCCCTTCCAGTCTCCCTCCGCGCGCCTCGACGTTTAGCAGCGACTTGGGTGCCAGCGAACTGCCACCCTTGCCGGAGGCGACCTGAAGGGCGGGGAACAACTTAGAAGTCGCCACCCAGTACTCCGGGTTCATCCCGCTGATCACGAACTTGGTCGGCGGCAGCGGCGTGATCGAAGGCAGCCGGTCTCCACCATCTGATGAAGGATCCGCTGTCGAAGAGCCAGAGTAGCCGGCGAAGACGCCTGGCTTGTAGGGGGCGGGGACGATGTCCATGGGCCCGGTGCCCGCGGGGATGGGCATCCCGAGCATGACGGCCTCCGAGATCCCCTTGATCGGGTCCTCCGAGCCGTGCCAGAAGGCCCTGGTCAGCACCTCGATCGTCTGCTCGAACGACGCCATGAGCAGCGGCGACGACTCGGTCATCTGGATCCCGTGGCGCGACATCGGGATCAGCCGCCCAGAGTGCGTGATCGAGTCCACGATCATCAGGATGTGCCGCGAGTCGATGAAGGTTCCGTCAAAGCTCAGGACGAGCTTGATCTCCCTGAACAGCACGGCGGCGGCGGCGTCAATGCCCAGCACCTTGTACACCTCGTGGATGTGGTTCGAGAGGCACATCGCCTTCTGCAGGTGCTGCGTGGGGAGGCGGAGGACGGCGGCCAGGTCCGAGCCGTCGGTCTCGATCAGCCACCGGTTCTTCTTCTCCAGTTTGCCGCCGGGGCCCTCCACCACCTGCGACTTCTTCACCACATAGCAGGCCTTGATCTCCGGCAGGCCCCGGATGTACGTCCGCTCCACAAAGAAGCCCAGCAGGGTGCGGGCAGCGTCCGCTGGCGTCGAGGTCCCCTTGTTGATCTTCAGCAGTTTGCAGGCTTGGCGGAGGTCTTTGATAAAAACACGGAGCGACCACTTCTCCTCAATGATGGGAGTGGTGGAGATGGTGCGAACAGGGACCACGAGGACACCGTCGGGGTTCTCCTGGCCAAAGGCCCGCTTCACCATTCTGGTGAGCTCCGCAATGCTGACGTAGTACTTGGACATTATGGGGGCCGAGAGCAGCAGCAAAAAGCAGACCTCACCCAGTGGCTGATCGGCAGGGAGATCAAGGAGGGTGCGGGCACACGCCTCCGCATTCTGTGACTCAGGACTGGTGTACTGATCGCCTGGCGTAGTTATAGTGGCAAATGCGACCAAATCGGAGAGGCGCAAGCCCGTCAATTGCTGCGCCACCTTCTGCAGGCGCTCGGGATCCTCCGCAAGCTCGTCCGAAGGCACCAGCGTCATCGCCGGTGTTTTTATCTACATGAAATCTTTTGGCTCGCCGGACCTGGAAGTGAAGTCGATTGTTGCTTACGTCCTTCGTGCATCTCTATATTCCGAAAAGGATGCTTAGTGAATGTTGACTGGATCAAAGAAAGGAAATACTTACAACCAACTCATTCAGGCGTGGGAGCCCCAACGTGACATTCTACGAATGGTAGCGAGTTAACATATGCTGGAATGACAGAAAGAGAGAGAGTGAAGACCTTTGACGATACCCCTGCGTAGCTATCTCACGGGAATCAAACAAGAGCAGGTTAGTTACGCGCGTTTTAAGGAGAAGAAAGACAGTGAAAGGAAGAACCCCCTGGAAAGTATTTAACGTCATCGTTTGCCGTCAACGCGCAGGTGCACAATGGTGCGTCAGGCTTTCGTCACATCCAGAATGCAAAAAAAAGCAATGAAGAGGAATACCTGGGTTGAAGGCTGCAGAGGGGAGGGTCATTCAATAATCATTCACCATGTCTAAAAGATCGAAACCTACTTCGCCGAGGGACTCTGCTGCCAGGCCGCCGACGGCCTCTCCGCTGGAAACCTGCGATCTGAAGAATCTCCTCGTAAAGTCTTGCAGCAGGATAACAACTTCCTGCTCCGAGAAGCGGTGCACGCCGATCAGAATGTGGGGGGACACCTCCGCCAGGATGGCAGCCTGGGTAACCATTGTCTGTCCTTGACGGTAGGAGTTGCCGCCTCCCCCAGCCACGCCGCTAATCTCATCTAGAGCCGCAAAGATAACCTTCTGGCATTGTGTTGGGGAACAAACCTCCTTTGTGGTCCTTCTCATCATGCCGGCCTGGGCGGACTTGGTCGTTTCTGCGAACTGACGCACAAGACGGTAAGGATTCACTGGCAGCGAGTACAAAATGGCCATGTCGAGTGGGTCCGAGAGCGAGCGGACCTCTCTGAGGTAGTTTCTAATAGCGAAAAACTTGACGAGGTGCGCCTCCCTGCATTTCGCCCACACCTCTGGGGAAAAGTCGTCGAACTCCTCAAATAAGGCACCGGGAGGCAGTGGACAGAGCCTCGACGAGCATTCAGCGTCGGAAGCCATCAAGATCTGTAATTTCACACGCTCCAGGAACTGGCCGTCCATGCCATCACCTCCATAAGCCCCCTGAATGATTCGTCCACTAGAATCGCGCACCGATCCATCCGCCTGCGCGACCTTCGACTCCACATTTCGCTGCATGGTCCTGGACAGATAACCGACAGTGGCGGTCTACAAGGCGAAAAGAAATCAGCCCGAGGCAGCAATGGAGAGAGAAAGGTAGAAACCTTGACGGCGACGGCGATGAGGGCATCTCGTCCCGTGATGAAGCTCAAGTAAAGTTGGACGGCGGTGAGGCCTTGGATGTAGGAGCGGTCGATATATCCCTTGCCCCTTGGGGTGGGATCGCCCTCGATGGGCATGGAGGGCAGGACACGCTTGCCGTTTTCCGGCCTCAGTTGCTTCCCGTTGAGGGTCTGCGCCCCCACCGAGAGCATGATCATCGCCTCAGACATTTTTGTACCTTTCGCGCCAGAGTCCACCAGGCGGGCCATGTTGTTCGTCCTCGGGTTGATGGACCTCGAGAGATCCTTGGTCACGGAGTCCAGCAACGAGTTCTGGAGCCTGATCTCATGGAGCTCCTGCTCGTGCGCCGTGAGAGCCAAGTCCAGGTTGGGCTGCTCCCTGAAGACCCTGATAAGCTCCATGCACTTCTCCATCTTCTCCTGGCTTCTGGCCTTCAGGTCAGGGGGTGGGAGGCAGTCTGCGATCCCGATGGTGTGGCCTTTCGTGTAGAGGTAGAAGATGGCCAGGCGGTTCACGTCCGAGAGAAAGTGCATGGCCCTGGTCTGGTCGAGGTCGTTGGCGATCTGGTGCATCAGCGAGCCGCTCCCGGCCCCGGTACACTCGCTGGTTAAGCAACCAGTTAAGACCTCCCCGCCGACGATGTGGACGTGGCGCTCCTGCATGTCCTCAAAGTTCTTGACGACCTCGTCCTCCTCGGCGCCCTTCTGGAACCTGTCGTAACTCAGGGACCGGGGCAAAAACCAACTGAGGATCTGCTTCCCGGTCCACAGTTTCTGGGGCTTCATGACCGCAGGGGGAGGCAGTTCGTAGACCTGCTGGTGGGGCTCCAGGAGATGGCGGGCCTGCATCATGCACTGCATGACCTGGGCCCTGGTGAGAAAGGAGTCCCTCCTGGTGAGCATGAAGACGCCGGAGGTGCCGTCCTGGATCATGCCGCAGGTCCCGGCGTTGTTCTTGGCCGCCAATAAATTCTTGGAGACGGAGCAGAGCTCCTGGGCCTCGGCGCGGGCGGCCTCGTTCTGGAGGAAGTGGATGTTCATCTCGTCGCCGTCAAAGTCGGCGTTGTAGGGCTTGCAGACCAGGGGGTTGAACCTGAAGGTCTTGCCGCCCCAGATTTTGGCGCGGTGGCCCATCATCGAGAGCTTGTGCAGCGACGGGTGCCTGTTGAAGAGGAGCAGGTCGCCGTCCTTCATGTAGCGCTCCACCACGTCGCCCGGCTTTAGCACGATGAGGCGGTTCTCGCCCTTGAAGTGTTCCAATGAGATCATCTGCATCTGGCCGCCCTGCTGGAGGAAGACGTTGCTCGCCCCGCCGAGCTTCTTGGGCCCGGTGAGGACCGCCTGCTGCAGGTGCTCGATGTTCCAGCGGGTCACCCGCTCCTGGTAGGTCAGGGTGAGGGCGACCGGCAGCGGCACGCCGACCTCGTCCATGTCCAGAAACGGGTCCGGCGAGATGACCGTGCGCGCGCAGAACTCCACTCTCTTTCCAAGCAAGTTGGAGCGGAAGATGCCGCGCTTGCCCTTGAACTTGGTGGTGAGGGAGCGCCCGGGCCGGTCCCTGGAGTTCGAGCCCCCGCGCCCACCCCTGCCCCCGCGGGCGCCTCTTCTGCTGGAGGCGGAGCCGTTGCCCCTCTCCGCCCTTGCGGCCTCCTCGATCTTCTCCTTGGAGGGGTTGTTGGTCGAGGCAGCCGAGCCCCCGGTGGTCCCTGCCTTGGGCGCCTTGGTGTCTGTCCGGAAGTAGGACCCCACCTCCTCCTGCAACTCGGCGATCTCGGTGGCCAGCCCGTAGTGATTCTGGATGTCCTTGGTCACCACTCGCCGCCGCTTGCGCGCAGGCGGTTTCTGCCCTGCTAATCCGGCAGTCATGGCGCTCCTGATCAGCGTCGGCGCTGAGGGGGTTGGGGGGGCGTCATCGGTCAGAGGTGGGGGCAGAGGGTCCTCGTCGAACTCGGCGTTTGGGTCAAGAAGCGAGGTGATGGCGGTGTGGTCGAGGACGTCGGTGACCTGGATGCCGGTCATCTCATCTGGGAGGGGGACAGACGCCCAGCGCGCCTCCTGCTCGGGGAGGAAGAGGTAGAGGGGGATCACCTCGCCGTTGTCCTTGCGAGACTGCAGGGTGTTGTTCAACTCCTCGCGCTTCCTGAGGATGTCCCTGAGCTTCTGGGTCGACTCGTCCTGCCCCCCGGACCGGGACCCCTCGAAGTGGACCATCCCAGGCCGCAGCACCGGCGGGGGCACCACCAATTTCGTAATGATCGCCCAGGACGGATGCGAGTTCACCGGGTCCTGCCCGAGCGTCACCAAATCCTCGTCCTTCATGTTGCGTAGAATGGACGCGGCGTCGGCGGGCACTAGGGGCCTCAAAAAGACCTCCTCTTCGAGGGGGGTGAGGGCGCGGCCACCCACGCTCTCGATGAGCTTCTCGCGCATGGCGGTGGACCAGTGCGCCACGATGGTGTTGGTGTGGGGCTGCTCGTACCGCGGCTGCGGCTTCCCGCAGCACCTGCACGTCGCATAAGCCTTCGATGGTGGCGTGAGCTCCAAAAAGCGCTGAGACAGGTTGTCCCTGCACTGGTCGATGATGCGCTGAACTTTGGCGTCGGCGGGGTCGAACAGAAGGCACGAGTTCCAGAAGCACGTCACCTTGAGGAGGCGGAAGACCGACTCGATGAACTGGACGTGGTAGAGCGGGACCGGGAGCTCGATGTGGCCGAGGTGGCCCGGGCAGTTGCCAGTCAGGCCGTGGCGGCAGGTCTGGCAGGTGATCCGCGGGTCGATCGTGCCCATCAGGCTCGAGTTCACCCCATTCACCAGCGGCCGGTTGTCCCGGTTCACCGTGGACGATGTCACCTATTTCGGGGTTTGATCATTCAGCGGAATTGTTTCAAGTTACGGGGTGATTGGGCTCTGGGATGTCATTTGCCCCGGTAACGGGGGAAAATGCAAGGAAGAACGCGGGGAAGATATCTGGGATTGTCAGGGATACCTCGACGACTGAGAGGTCCTGGATCATCTTGGGGCTCATCAGGGAGAACTTGATGGACTTGAGCTTCGGGGCCTTGCGCCCGTCGTTCAGCGAGTAGACGAAGATGGAGCTCGACATTGCCTTCTCAAAATCCCTCGAGGTGAGGAAGTTGAAGGAAGGGAAAGGGTGGTGAGCGCGAACAAAAAAATAGAGTTCTGCTTTTCCCAACCCACGTAAAAGTGATGTATTTATTTCCTCGTCAAATGACAAGGTTCTGAAAACGCGGAAGTGCAGATTAGATGAAATGCGTAGATCAGAGGCTTGCAAGTGAGACTTGAAGCGGGGTAGAATGCCGCCAAGATTAGTTGGCGACGTGGACGACTGCGGGCTCGAAGTCCGAGCTCAGGATCACCTCGCGGGGGTCTCCTTGGGCTCTCCAGGCCAGAAGCATCTGGAGCTCGAGGGGAAGACGTCGCGCCATCGACAGAAATCTGGTCCGCGGCGCACCTGGCCCCAAGTGGTCATGCAAGATGAAAAAGTCGTCGGCGAACAGTATGATCACGGCAAAGATCTCTGCTGCGAACGCCTCCCTGAAGCCAAGCTCCATCCGCATGCAGTGGCGGACCCGCAGCGGGTCCCGCTGGTAGTCAAGGTAAAGGTCCACACATTCACGCTCATGCATCCACGGAGAACGCCAGCGAGAAAGATCGCCGGGCACGTGATTCTCCTCGAACGGCCTCAGTGCCATCAGCCACTTCGCACCCTGAAGACACCTGTGCCTGAGCGCAAAGTGCATGATGCTGGCGCCATCGGGGAAGAACACAATACTTGCCGGGGCGCGCATCTCAACACGAGGGTCCTGCAGAAGCAGCCGGAGACAGCCGCCACTCCGGAAAGACACAGCCTCCGTGAGGGCGGGGCCAAAGCACCCCGCCTTATGTTGATTGACGTCCAGGCCTGGAACATTGAGAAGCAGCGCCAGGGCAGTATGAAGATCAACGCGGCATATGAGTGTCATCACCGTGCAACAGGGTTGGCCACGGTGGTTCAAGTAGCACTGATTCACGCTCGGATTCTGGTCAAGGAAGTCGACGACATAGGGATGGCACTCCCGCTGGTTTAGCTCCGAAAATCGCAACCTGGCTTCGCTGATCACCGCCTCCATCGTCGCGATTCAATCACACCAGCCACGGAGAAAGTGAGAGGGAAAGCGAGAGAGAAACGAAGAATGCGAAGATGGAGACAAGAAATCACTGCCCAACAATCAGCGAAGGAGACACCTAGATTGTGAGGGCCATGAGCGCAGGCTCCAGGTCACGACTCACGACCACATCACGCGCCCCGCCCACGCTGCGCCACGCCAGCACCATCTGGAGCTCGAGCGGCAGCCTCGCCGCCAATCTTAGAAAACGTCTGCCCTCCTGCGGAGTGGCCAGACCGTACATCGCGCTGACTGCGTCACAGGACGTCAAGATCAAGAAGTCATCGGAAAGCAACAACACCAGAGCGAAAATTTCGGCCGCAAGAGCAACGTATACACCGAGCTCCACACACAAGCGATGGCGCACCACAATGGGATGCGCGAAGAAGGCGATCAGGAGATCAAAGCTCTTGCTATCGCCGGAGATGCTGTGTCCACCAATCTCCTCACGCAGTTTCTCCTCATGCATCCAGGTATCCTCCAGCGGCCGGAAGGCGATCATGCGCCTGAGGCAGAGATACGCCCTGATACGCAGTACGTAAACGATAGCAGGCGTATCTTCCGCCAGCCCCACGCCCTGGGGAAGGATCATGTCAGTCCTCTCATCCCGCAGGAGCAGACAAAGACAGTCCCACGAATTGTGGTAGATCGCCACGCGAAGGGGAGTCCAGTTATCGGGCGCCCCGGGTACGTTGACATCCAGGCCAGGGACCCGCAGGAGCAACGCCAGCACCTCGGGCATCTCGAATAAGCAGAGATACTGCAGCACCGTCCAGCCAGGCCCGCCATGGGTGAGGCCCCCACCCTGATTCACTGTGGGGTGGGAGTCCAGGAGCACCACGAAATCCCTGTAATGCCGGTTCCAGCGATGAACAGCGAATGCGGCACGTGCCGCGGTCACCACCTCCTCCATGGTGTGGGTAGCAGAGACTCGCCCCATCATTCCACCTAATCAAAGGACACTCAGAAGCAAATGTCGCACGAAATTAAGGTGAATACTGCCGCAAATCTTCAAAATCATCAACCTCAAATAAACATCAAACAAGATATTCGCCGGAGGGAAGACAACTAATTTGTGAGTGCCAGTATGGCGGGCTCGAGGTCGCGGCTCAGCACGACATCGCGCTGACAGCCAACACAGCGCCAGGCCAAGATCATCTGAAGTTCCAAAGGCAGCCTCTGTCCCACGTGCAGAAAACGCTGCAGAGAAGATGGCGCGCTTTGTACGGCGAGGTTCACGAAATCGTCGGCCAGCATCACGAACATGGCAAAGACCTGGGCGCTGCGAGAATCAGCGAAGCCAAGTTTCACCCGCGTCCGCTGGCGCGTGAGGACGGGGTCGCGCATATAACTCCGCACAAAATGTGCTGTCCCGCTTCCGGTGTCATTCAGGTGGGGGTGCTCAGGGGGGACAAAGTTCTCCTCAGGAGACCTCAGCGCGACGAGCCACTCGGCGGCATGGTAACGCCTGCAGGTGAGCATGTAGTGGAGAAGACTGCACGGCCGGCGGACGCCATCGGGATGCCCGACAGCGATGCCCACGCGAACGCGGGGGTCGCCCAGAAGCAGCGGGAGGCAGCGCGAGCCATCAATGAAGGCGGCCGAAGTGACCGGCGCCCAGTTTGTGACATCGCTGGCCAGGTTCAGGTCCACCCCAGGGACCTTCAGCAGCATTACTAGAACCTCCGAGATGTCCAGTCGGCAGAGATACTGAAGCATGGTCCATCCCACAAAGCCAGGCGCCGCCTCCTCTCGATCATTCACTCCAGGGTTCTGGTCCAAAAATCTCCCAAAACCGGGGAACCGGTCCCACACAATATTTCGGGCGTACACAGCCCTCGCAGCCGCGACTACTTCGGCCATCGAGACCACCTTATCCGCCATGGTGCCCTCCAAAGACCGCAGAGGCAACAAGCGACAGGAAAGGAAGATTATTTAGTGAACAACGCATCACGAATCAGATGATCACACCTTCTCTGCCAAAAAAAGGAATCAAGATACAACGCCTTCAGGTGGTGATCGCAATGATAGCAGGTTCAAAGTCCTCGCTCAGGACGATATCTCGGCTGCCCCCGACACAGCGCCAGGCCAAGACCATCTGAAGCTCGAGCGGCAATCTCATCGCGAGCGACAAAAAGCGCCTCGAGCACTGAGAAGCGGCGATTCCCACATTCAATATGACCCAGTCCGGCGGCGTCAGCGCCACGAAGTCATCGGAGAGGAGCAGCGTGCAGGCGAAGATCTCCGCAGCCACGGCACGGTGGAGACCGAACTCAACGCGCAGGCGATGGCGCGTAAGAACAGGCCAGTCAACGTACGCAGCCACTAGGGCGGCAGACTTGTTGTGGCGAGTGTGCGGCTCAGTCAGCAGGTGACGCCACATCTCCGCGTGCATCAAGTTCTCCGCCACCGGCCGATGGGCGATAATACACCGAAGGCTAAAAAATTGTTGCATTTCCAGCGCATACATAATTGCGGGCTTCGCCCCCGTGGACGTATCATCGAGGAAATGAACATCACAATCCTCGTGTCCTCGAGCAACAGGCGGAGGCACTTGCATGAATCGGCGTTGATCGCCAGGCAGAGAGGCGAATAATTGCACGTGTCCTCACTGGAATAATTAATATCCAGCCCAGGGACCCTCAGCAGCAGGGCCAGGGCTCCAGGCATCTCAAAGCGGCAGATATACTGAAGCATGGTCCAGCCAAAGCCACCATGGAGCCTCCCTGCACGCTGATTCACCGTGGGGGCCGTGTCAAGGAAGGCAACAAAATCTCCGTAGTACTGACGCCACCGATGACCTGCAAAAGCCTTCCTGGCCGCTTCCACCACTTCATCCATCGCGTGAGCAGGATACCTCGTATTCCCAAATTATAGGAAGACTCAGGGACGGTCCACAAAAAAATTAAACTCATATACAGACATCTCTGATTCTTCTCCCACTCCCTCTACAAATCACTCTATCATCACACCTCATCTCACCTCATCACCATATCCTGACCCTCTCATCACATAATTTATCATAAAAAGCTTCAAGAATCTGGGCGCGGATGAGGCCCAGGGACGGAGGGAGGGGACTGGCCGCGGTAATCGATCACCGCCGAAGAAGATGGGGACCTGTTGCCATTGGGATGCTCGGTCCCTTCATCAGACTTCAATTCAGAGGCGGATGAAGGGGGGAGGCCAATGTAGTCCAGATCGAGCTCGAGGGGGGGAAATGCGCGCCAGTTGAACATCGCGATCACCAGGCGCATCTCGTAAGCCTGGAGATCGGCCACGCCGCAAGGCCAGTAGCTCTTGAGCCACCTGCCCAGGACGGAGGTTTCGTCCCCGAGCCTCCCGCACTTGGCACGCTCCCCACGGACCAGGTCGCTCCAGTCCAGATTGACACAGACCTGGCGCTTGCCCAGCACCACAATGAGCACAAACTCTAGCAGCAGCAAGACATCCTGCCCGCGCAGCCGCGCACGACACGACGGCAGGATCAGGGGTAGAGATATCTTGAAATCACGCAGCACATCAGCCGCGCAGAACTCAGAGCGCAGGTTCCGCGGGTGCACGTGCCGCGAAAAGATCGTCTGAATTAGCCCCATCAGCGCAGCGTCATCCGAGAACACCAGCACATCAGACCCCACCACCGGCAACTCACACCCACCATCGTCATCGTCATCGTCGGAAATGATCACTACATCAGCATCTCTTACATCAGTCCCAGAGACAGTCACAGCGACAGCGACAGCGCCATCACTGCGTGAAATAGGTCGGGTAGCGGTGGAGACCGGCCTCCGCGCCTTCGCACTCTTCGAAGGAAATGAAGCCACTGGACTGCGCCGGGGGAGCGGTTTGAAAAAGAAGCCAATGGGGCGCTGCCCCTTTTCCCCAGAGAGCGAGGGCAAGAGGGAGCCAGGTGCGATAGGGAGCGGTTTCATTTTCCGAAACCAGCCCGTCCGGGCCACCCGGCGCTTAGAATTCTGGTAGCGTTGGTCCTGCAGAAACCCAGGATACAAGAGCTCAATCTGCGCCGTCGACAATCGCTCAGTCCCAGAAAGCGGCGCCCCAGAAACCGGTGCAGTGGCAACAAATGCAGCGTCAACAGATGCAGCGGAAACAGATGCCTCTCTAGAAACAGACACCGAAGTAAATGCCTCTGCGGAGGAGGTTAAAACTACTTCCTGTAGAGCAATAACGGGAGCAGGCGAAGCCTTGCGACACAGAGGCGCCTTGACAGAGAGCGGAGGGGTCGACAGGACCAGGCGGCGGCGCGAAACAGCAGCGCTCCCTTGCTTGCGGAAGAAGCCGCTTTTTGGCGAATATTCCCGCCAGCGCGCGGGCCTGGGGATCGCAGCCTGCTTCTCAACAACAAAGCTCATGACCAACAGACAACGGAAGAGCAGAAGCCACAACGAAGACCCGAGAGGAGAATCCAAGGGCGAAATCCAAGCCTGGAATCCAGAGCAGAATCAAAAAATAATCACGATATCAAAGCAGCCGAGAAAGGATACCACAATCAGAGATAGAACAACAAGAGATCACAGTAGTTCACTAAGAAGCACGAGGCAAAAGATGGACGGCAATTACAACGGCGATATCCTGGGGCCGATCGTGGCGCCTGATCAGGGTGAGATCAGGTGGCACCGCTATGGTATGCCTTACAATCACGGCAGTTATCAGGCTCCAATCGTTCCGGGCGGCTACTCACAATGGAGCACTGTGTTCACCGCGCCGGCAGAAAACTTCGCGCTGACGAAGATCCTCGCCACAGAAAACCGAAACGCGTGGCGCCCGGCCCTATCCTTGCGCGAGGCACTCTACTGGTCACAGCCACCAAGAAACTTCGTCCCCTTTCCGCTTGCCCTACCACAGCAAGCCTGGGATTGAACAAAGACGTCTTCTAACACCAGCAACGAAACCAAAGTGACCTTGCAATCCAGAAAGTGGTTGATCAGAGAAGAAGAATCAGGAGAATCGAGAGATCGCAAATCAGACGGTCAGAGACAAAGGACAATTGGGTGGGGATTGTTCAAAGGCGCCAACTCGGAATCAACGCAGATCACACCCACCATCTTCGCAAAGATACAAAGAATCAAATAATCAAACAATCAAAGAATATCAAAGATAGCGGCGGGAACATATCCGCTGCAGAATCACTGATATTGTCTGATTATCTGCGCTGATGTGTGAACCCAGGTCCGCTGATCCCAGAGGCGACATTGTCGACACCAGCGACAATGATGTCGGTGATGACTACGATGCCTTAGATGATTTAGAGGTCAAGGTGCTGTCTGATATCACAGATATCTCAGATACCCCAGATACCCCAGATATCTCAGACACCTCAGACACGTCGGATAATGATGATCCTAGCAACATCGGACATCCGTTGTCTCCATCGCCATCTTTGCCGAGATCGAGTGCGGGTGACGATGATCGGGAGAAGACTCTAGCGGCGAGGGCGACCGCCGCCTTGGTGGCGAATGTGCCGGATAATGAGCCTCTTCTTGATGGAAGTCTGGTGCAGCGGATAGTGGCGATGCTGAGGCCGGTGGTGGAGCAGCAGCACCTTGATCACCTGCTGAGGGAAGAGCAACGGCAGGCCGAGGTAGAGGCGGCGCAGAAAGCGGCAAGCGCCCTGGCCGAAAGACGCCGAGTGGAAGTGGCGCAAGAACGAGCGCTCTTTCCGTTCCTCACCAAGTTCATCCGCGGCGCCGCCAGCACCTTTGCCCCACCATCCTCTATACCGGGCCACGGTCAATTGGTTTCATTCAGTGAGCAGTGGCGTTCGCTGGACACTGAGTCAGGGGGAATCGTGCCGCGCGCAACACTCCGACGCTGGGCCCGCGGCCTCATGAGACACTACGCCCTCAACCACCTCTCCGAGACCCCATCGTCATCCTCATCCTCATCCTCATCGAAAGCCACTGGCTCCGAGCCTCAGAAGGGCGATCATAGGGATGGTGATCACTTACTGCGCTTGGCAAGGATCTTTGATCCCGGCAACAAATATCGCCAGATGATCGCGCTCGTTGATCTCGCCGCCGATGTTCAGCGTGACAAACTCAGCGCCGCCATCTTGCAGATTTTCACTGCACAACATCCAGATCATTGCATCAATCATGATGGTGCTGATGATGAAAATCATGATTTAGGGGTGAAACGAGATCATGATGTTGGTGCGATGGCTGATGACTGTGACGAGGCGAGGTTCGCGCTCGCGCAGGCACCTGGTGATTTGCGACATGCGCTGATCCGGGATGTGAATGACGAACTGCAGACGCTGCTATCATCATCCTTCTCCGAGATGGTCGCTGCGAGAAGCGTAGACAAGGAGCGCGTAGACAAGGAGCGCTACGCGACTGCCGAAGACGTGCTGCATGACGCCTGGCAGGCCCTGCGCGCTTATGACCGCGTGGCCTGGCGTACCCTGGATGAGGCATGGGAGCGGCTGGAGCAGTCACCTTATCAGGCCTCTCTTCTCGCCGTCTGTCTCGTCCACCTCGACCGCTCGCGGAATGTGTATAGCGACACCGTCGGCCCCGCATTCCAGGGGACAATGAGCGGCAACCTCGTTAGTGACCTGGGGATCAAGGCCGCAGTTGTGTTGGTTATTGGCTTCCTGGCTGGATTATTGGATCACAATGCGGGATCATCGGATTTGGGATGGCGGGAGATGTCTTTCATCACATCGGAGATATCCGCCCTTGCGATAGACACCTCTTGGGCTGCCTGCGTGAAAGTTGCGCTCACTATCAACACCACAGGATCGAGGGCCCTGATCAACCTGATCATCAAGATAGTCCAGCAGCGGGGTATCTTGATCCCCTACCGTGATCTATATCCCCACATCCTGAGTCTGGAGGACTACGCCGCCATCAGCGACGCGGAGTGGCGCGACTTTCTCAGTGTGTCGCCCTGGCTCCACGGCAACTTCCACGACCCGGCCTTGCCTGCCTTCTGCGCCCTCTTCGGCTCCCTGTCGTCGTTTTCTTCGGATCAGGCAGATCAGGCGGCTCAGGCAGATCAGGCGGCTCAGGCAGATCAGGCGGATGGCAGCGCGCTGCGGGGTTTTATGCGGCGGGTGCTGCGGTGGCTGGAATCGCCGCAGTGGAGCCAGCGGCATGACATGCTGCTGCAGATTCTGGTGACCCAAATTCTGAGGGCCGGCCTCAATGATGTCGCCCTCTATCTCGCGCGCCATATTGCCGCCACCTCAGCCCGCCAGGTCCCCATCCCCATACCGCGCCACCCATCTCTTCCGCTGCCGTTCCCTGCCCCACTTATCTCCGATGCTCAGGATTCCTTTGATCAGCGTCAGAATCGTGATTCTTGTATTCAGCATAATCGTCATCATCAGCGTGGGGTTCATGATGCTCGTGATCGGCACCCTCTGCATGATCAGGGTCATCAGAATGATCAGCGTGATCAGAGTGTTGGACGTGATCAGCACGATGTACGTCAGTTATGTCCTGACACATCCACTTTTACGCGGTATCTTCAGTCGCATCAAGATGGTGATCGAGATGAGGGTCAAGATGCTGGTGATCTCACTGGCGATGCGGCCGGTGATGATGGATATCAGTCACCATCTGATGGTCGAGGTGGTGGGGGTGGAGGGGAAGATGTGCGGGGCTTGCTGCGCCGGATATCATCCTCGTCCTCATCGTCGTGCCAGAACTTTGGGGTCCCCAGGCTGAGGTCTGACCTGTCTTACCTGCCCGTTCAGGCTGCCCGCTGTGGGCTCTTCGGCTTCATCTCCCAGTTGGAGCCGCCCAGCAACGACCGGGTGGCGTATCTCAGGGCAATTGTCCGCGCAGGATTGCTGTCGGGGCACTTCGAGGTGCTCGTGGCGTGGCTCGCTGATCGAGGTTTTTCTGAAGGCAATGACCTCCTCTGGGAGTTATTGGCGTTGCACAATCTCTGGGATACTTTAGATACTTTGGGATACTTCAAGCGACTGGACGCTGGGCAACAGGAACGCTGCCTCACCTTCTGGCTGCGCCACTATCCTCCCCACCTGGAATCCACTCTGCCCATGGCGTTTCTCGATGCCTCTTCATCACTGCTGACGCGCGATTCGCTGTACAACTTCTGGAGGCTGGCGCTGCAGGCGTACCCGCGCCATGCCGAGATGTTCCTAGTATTGCTGGCGAACACGACGGGGGACAGCAGGCTGCATGAGTCGGATGGGGTCCTGTATCAGGGCCACGATGACGAGTGCTTTGCGGCGCTGCCTGAGGCCTGCCTGCTGAGGCTGCTCAAACTGCTGACCTATCTGCCTGCCGCGCTGGTGCTCGAGTTCGTGAGGAGGCGCATGGTGTCCACCATGCGGCTGCTGCCAGAGTATGTGTCCTACTCGCTCTGGCCGGAGCAGGGTGAGGTTTTTGAGGCGCGCCTGTCGGAGATACTAGGTAGTGTGGAGTCGGGGAATGCAGGTGCAGGGGACAGTATTGCATGGAGATTGACAGAGGAGGCGATCCAGGAATGGATCTATTCGTGAGATGTTTCTTCGCATTTATGTTTCAACACAGGTTGATGTTCGTTTCATTGTTCCCCTTCGCCTCAGTCTTCACTTTCGCTTTCCGATTCGTTGTCGCTTTCGCCGTGGTTTTCGCTGTCCAAATTCTTCTTCCTGTTGAGAACGTCACGCCTCATTCTTGTTGGATTCTTGCCGAAGATCTTCTCGCTTTCGGCAAGCCACTGATGGTATGGCTTGAGGTCGACATAAGAGGCCAGGGGATGATCCTCCCGCTCGATGTAACGCAAACCTGTGTAACCTATTTTAATTACCTTGAAGACGTTCAACGGTGGTGGCCTGGCACGATGTTCCGCTATGAAGTCGATTACTTTGTGTGTCCTGATCTGGCAGTCAAGGTCATCAACGTTGTCAACAGAGCGCGTGATCATATCGGAGTTCACGCGTAACCAGAGAACTGGAACCGCCCCATAATTTCGCTGAAGAGCTTGGCTGATTGCGTCCATTCGGGAATACTCGCGATGTCGTTTGTAAGAGGCGTGGCTTTGTTGGTCGGCCTCGATGACGATATCGATATTATCATATTGCAGGAGTATGTCGACAGCAACTGGAGCGATTTTGGCGAAAAGATCGGTGCAGATCATTGAGCCTGCAATTCCTCGCTTGCAGTCTTCGCGGCGCAGATGTCTGCCGGTGAAGGCGAACAGCGCGTCCGAAAGTTGATTGATGAACGCGCGACTTGACAAATCGAAGATTTCATCCTTGATTCCGCGTGCCGCCCTCTTATCCAGCCGTTTGATTCTCCTGTCATTGAGGGCTTCCCCGTCTTGGCTGTTTATGTGATTTTTCGTCACTAGTGGGCAATCGCAGGCGTAAGTCTTATCGGCGAGAAGGGCCTTCCTTGGCTCTTCTGGGATCGGGGTTGCTGTCGTCTTTCCGCCGAGTTGCCTTTCTTCTTCCTCCCTTTTCGCGATAGCGCGAGCTTGAATGATAGACATCTTTGGGAGAGGGGCATCCATCCTCTCATAAAATGATGTCATATCCACAAACATTTTTTGCTTGAAAGTCTCCTGGACTACGTCCAGGGAAGCGTCGTAGCATATTTTGAAGACGTCGTAGGTATTTTGAGGTGCGTCTTGTTTGATGGCAATTCCAAATGCTCTTTGCATCATCTCAAAGCGGATGGAGTAATCGATATCATCATTTTGGCCTAGTTTCGGAATTGCCCGATCGGTGTTCACACGAATCATTGTCAATCTTGCTTTCCCATAGTTCCTGACGGCGGCCTGACTAATGCAGTCTACACGCCTGTCTTCCTCTTCAGATGAGTAGGTACTGTGACAATCCGCGTCCGCTTCAAGGACAAAAAGCCTTCCGTTTGTCACGAACTGGACGTCGACCATGAATGATGAAATAACACTGTTCCCTCTCCAGAATGGCACGGCCCCGCGAAGGGACTTCCTGGAGTTATCGTTTCCCAAGATAAGGCGGTGAGATGTCTCCAGCCAGTTCGCGAATATTTCCATGAGCTTTGCCCCAATTCTGTCAAACAGGTCGGTGAACCGAATATGTCCTTGGCACGCTATCTTGCTCCTGTCTTGCCTCGCTCTTTTTTTTGCGGCCTCTGTAGGTGATTCTAGTTGCCTCCGCTGGGCTGCCTTATAGTGCTCGTTGTACATCGCCTTGTATATTTCGGCTTCCCTCGGGGTCATCTGTTCCTTCTGCTTCTTTTTCGCGAGTGCTACTTTCCCCCTCTCCTTTTCAGCATCATAGCCCGGGAAGCGCTTCTTGCAGCCGCAACCCTTGGCACGCTGTCCCTTCACGACCGGGAAGGCTGTGGCAGGAAGATAAGCAGTACAGCCGTCACAATAGTGAATTAGCTTGCAACTGGGAACCAGACATTGACATGCGCGGGCTTTTCGAAGCTTTCGGCACCCGCAAACTTTGTGACGTACGCCGTTTGTCGCTGGGTAAGAGTTCGCTTGCTTGAGCTTCAAGCAGTGATTGCAGAAGTGCAGAAGCAGGCAGGTGATGAGGAGGCACTTGCATGCCCTCTCTTTGTCGTCTTTCCTTGTCATGAAATGTGATTTCTAATTTGAAGGAAGGAGGGTAAGAAGGTGATTTTGTTGGGCGATAAGGAAAGGTGAAGTCATCGTTCTTTTCCCAGAATAATGCAGACAGTGCAACCGTGGGCAAGGCCGCTGCTCATTCTGGCAGACGGTCCCAAGGGCGCAGAGTCCATCGAGGCTAACAGAGATGTTTTCCTGGTGGGAGATCCAACAATTGCACCTGCTTATCCCGCAGTGAGGGCACAACTGCTCACTGCTCGGAATCGCCTCAATCTTGTAGAGCCCGTCACTGCTCAACCGCCGACACTTTTGTTCATAAGGTTTGCTTTACTTCGGGCGACTCATTCAAGTGCCGACTCAACTAAGTACGAATGACTGATTTAGGTTGGATCCAGAAAATTTCGCGTTTCATCCCAGCGGTGGGGGGGTGCGGACTCAATGGGAGTCGTTGCCGCAACAACTACTCGTACTATTGCCCTTCGCACCACTCCCAGAAATATATCAACAGATGAAATATTGACACTTTTTTTCTCGTTTAGAACTTCCTGGATTTGCTGGAGGCAGCACCCAACTGTAATGCATTCTTTCTTAAATCAACTCACCCTCACGCTGACTGAAAACCCCTATGCAGTGTCATTCCATTTTGTGAACGGCCCAGAGTCGTATCGCATGATGCTCGCCAAGGTTTGTCCCCGTTTAGCCATATTTCTTCCACCCCGCGGTTTATTTCACATTCGTTGCAGTTTGGGAGACAATTCTCTCGGCTTGGCAACAATTTCTGGCGCTTCCAGGTTCCCTTGGTCGAACTGGCAAGGGCCTTTCAGGTACGCTTCTGTTGCGTTCGCTTCGTTACCGATGTGATTCAATGCAGAAGTTTCTGTTAGAACATCCCTGAGGCTGCGAGACATCTTATGCGAGAGACGAACCGTCCCTTCATTTTGCGGCCGAACACCTCCAACGGCCTGATCCCCAATCCTGGCATTCTGTTCACTTCCACTGCCCAGATTTGCGAATTTATCTCGCTGCCTCAGGTGCGGGAGAGGTTCCTGCCTACGTTCGGTGAGTGCAATTCATTTCTTCGGTATCACTTCATTTCTCTGAATTCGCATGATTTTCTCAGATGACAACTACATCCTCTTTCCATCGCCATTGGATCGCTTGGCCGGTGTGTCGTGTGCTGAGATCTCCGAGGATTTCAGGCCCCAGCGCAGATTCATCTTCACAGCCTTCTTCGCTGGGTACCCGAACGCGGCGTTCCCTGACAAGCCACCCGACCGCAACTTCAACGGCGGCTTCGCCTACCTGAACATCTTCGACACCGCAGTCAAGCCATATTTTGTTGATGCTCAGTGCGTCATCAACAACGCGGGGTGCTGTATCAGCACGGATGTGCTCACAGGGGCGTGCAGGTCGAAGTGCCCTGGGGTGAAGATCGCGGACGAGGAGAGGAGGTGTGCCTGCTGCCGCCTTTGTGGGAACATTGGTGGCACCTGTGGCTGCTTCACCGGCATTGGACAGTGTGCGCAGCCGTTCAGGAATCTGCTTGTTGGGGGCGGCAACGGATTCATCTCGCAGGATTGCTGTGCGCCTCCTCCCTGTCCCCCCGAGATCGAGACGGAATACTGTGAGTGCACCACCTTGGATCCTTTGGACAAGGAACTCGCGGAGGATGTCCAATCGGGCTGGTGGAAGGTCGTCGCCCCAGGATCAATCTATCAGGAGACCCTGCTGGGTGTGAGCACGGCCACCTTCTCGGCATTCATTGACCGCATGAACGAGTTTCGTCTGGCCAACCGCCTCGACATCAACCTGGTCGAGTTCGCCATCGAGGATCGCGCAGGCCTTCCGAATCTGGTCGTGACCGATATTCGCTTGAACACGAATCCGAAGTATAGTGCCCTGTTCTTCTATTGTCCATGTTATGTGACTAATTCATTCTTTGTCATTTTTAGTTGGCTTGCGGAAGCGAAGGCCGGTTTGACTCCGTATTGTAAGGACTCGATTTCTGTGATCCTCACATTTTCGAAAATAACAGATTGTCTTTTTTAGACTTTCGCGATCTGGCGGTAGCGTATATCAGGAGTCGCTACCTGGCTGTGGTGGCGTAATTTCACCGAGCGGGTGGAGGAGACAGATGTCATGGGCGCAGCCGCCATCCTTTTTTATGTTGCCTGATACCCTTCGCGTCCATTGAAAAATTGTCCCATCGAAAAAAGCATTTTTCTCGAATCACTTCCTTCTCCCCTTCTCACTTCTTTCGTTGTGCCCCAGAAATGAAAAGTAATGACGATGATCACTCTTCGAATTGGGAGACTGACGAGGATGACGGTGAAACTGAGGAACAGGGCGACGAACTTGACCCACTGGGCTTGGATGACCTCTTGGAGATGATCGACGAGAATGCCATTGAATTTCACAATCTCCTTTTCAAGGCGATTGAGAAGAAAGATCTCGAGGAAGTCCGAAGCCTGCTGGATGATGAAGTGAACCTCGCCAACCTGGAGCTCCACTATGGGAATCAGGCCTCGATTGGTTTTGTCGAGACCATACTTCACGTCGCGGTCATGATCGGGACCCTTGAGGTCATGGATGCCATCCTCGCGACCAAACTCTATCCGGACTACCACGGCGATGAGCGCGATTCGCCGGTGCTGCGGGCTTTTGTGCTGGGCCGGACCGAAATCTGGCAGCGGCTGCTGCTTGACCCCAGAGTTGCGCCATGCTATTATCGGGACAAAATGTGGGAGAGCGTTCTGTACGCTGCGCTCGTTGATCAGGAGTTCTACCAGGGCAAGGGCCAGGAGAGGCTTGAACTGGTCCGGTGGGTCTTTGCCACGTGTCCCCCGAGGGACGTCTTCTTCCTCATCAATTGGAAGGCCTGGGGATACGAGTTCCGTGGCTACCTCGGACGCATTCCATCGCCGTCTCTGGCCGGGAACTGGACAGAGGAGGAGGCCGCGGTCGAGAGTTGGGTGGAGGGGACTGAAACAGAGCAAGCAATCGCTCGGGTTGTATTCGAGTACAAATTGGATCCCGCCGCATCCCACCGCAGGCTACAATTCGAGCTCGACGTAAGCGGAGTCAGGACAAAGTCTATCGCCCGTCTTTATGCCCTGTCGGTCCTCCTCTGCGACGATTACTTCACGATTCGGGTCTTTGCCCTTCTGGCGGCTGCTGGTGCTGCCCGTTTCTTCCTGATTTCCGCCAGAATGCCTCTTGAGCTTCAGATGACACTGGCCAACAGGGTATACTCCGGGTTGGTGGGGAACAGTGTGCTGGGCAAGAACTTCGAGACCGGCTGTCGTTGGTGTCTCCTGGGGAGTGAAACAAATTGAATGACAGACTTTTAAACTTCACCTTGTTTCAACTTTCTTATTGCCGTGCGATCATGACCTTCTGTGGCGCTTGTCGGAGGTCAGCATTCCACGCACTCTCCTGCAATTTCAGATGTCACTGAATCTAAGTTCGGAGGATTTTGGTCATTTATCTTTTTTAGATCTCCTTGCTGCTGTGGCTTGACGACACGCTGTGCCGCCCGCTGTGTAACATGTTCGAGAGATCCTTGCTGTTGCATCACCGCATGTCCGACCTGCAGACGCACGCCGTGCTGCTGTCAGTCATATCGCTCTGACTGCGCCCCTGAGAGGTGCAATCCCTGCCAGCCCTGCAATCCGTGCCAGCCCTGCAACCCCTGCGGCCCCTCGGCGCTCGTCGGCCCCTGCCACCCTGTCTTCCTGGTCTTTCTGCTCGACTGCTGCACGCTGACCTCTGTCTGGGACACCTATTCGGAAGCGGTCTCGTATACGGTGAACATCCAGCGCAACACGCCCTGCTGCGCGCCGTCGGTCCTCATCGTCCAGGCGGCCCGCAACTTCGTCTTCAACCTCAAGATCGCCGACCGCGAGTTCCTCTGTCGCTTTCCCTTGATGAATGCAGCATTCCAGGGCTGCGTCTACTTTGTGGCGGCGCTGCCTGAGCCCGGGTGTGGAGATACGTGTGCGCCCACTGTCTGCGCGCCGCCGTGCAGGTACGAGAACTTCACAGCGACGGGCTCCGGGTCTTACTGCCAGACATTCCCGCTGGCCTTCCCGCCGCCAAAGTGCGCCACGGACCCGTTCCCCTGCGGCAGGCCCTGCGAGAGGGAGCGGTGCTGCTCCAACTGTGAGCAGAGCCCCTGCCAGTGCAAGCCCGCCTGCTCGCGCTGCTCCTGCAACCCTTGCCGCTGCGTAGTCTGATTATGTCTTGATCCTGTCTTGATTCTGTGACTTGTGTTCAGTCACCCAAAGCATAAAAAGACCCGTCATCGCAGGTGAAGGCAGAGAAATGAAGGATAGAAGCAACAGGAGACTTCACATGTTTCCAGAAATGAATGTGCAAAGAGTGTAGATGTCTCCCTCGGTGAGAGTCAGTTGGTATGAGAGAGCGTGCGGCGGGTAGGACTCGAACAGGAAGATGTCGTCGGGCCGCAACAGCAACTCCGCCTGTGGTTTGTCGACGACTTTTACTGTCACTTTGATTTGGCCGGATATGCATAAAACCGCCTGGCTGACCCTCGCGGCATATTCCGGTCCAAAAATGAAGATCCCAGTGCTCTGCGCGGAGTCAGTCACCGCCAGCGTGTAAGCGTTCACGTGAAACGGTGGTCGCAAGGCACGCAGGAAGATCTGATCTCCGCCGATTGTATCGATCACATGGCTGATAGTCGCAGCAGAAGGGAGAGATGAGGTGTAGCCAATGACCTTTGAATTCATGGTTGCCGGGATCCGTGCCGACTGAGGCAGAGCCAGAAATTGCTCCTTCAATGGCTGCGTCTCGCCCTGAAAGTCGGAGTGGATGAGGGCGAACGAGTCTGCCAGATTGGATGGTGGGTTCGCAACGGTCGTCTGCTGGGACCCATTGTGACCGTACTTTGACCTGTTGAAGGCAATCTGCAGGTACATAGAGTCAACGCCGACATCAAACTCAAGGTATAGGGCCTTGCCGGCCTGGGAGGTGAAGATGGCGCCTCCAAGATCGCCGGAGCCGATCTCACCAAGCGGCAAATTCTGGTCTTGAGAGCGCACGCTGACCTGAAGAAGACCCTGAAGCGGTATCAACACGAAAACATCGTCGTCCGTTCGAATGACCGGTCTCGCAGTCTGCTTGGCGATCACCACCTTGGCAAACACCACCGGATCAACCAAGATGAAGCGGCCGGCAGGCTGCTCGTACTTCAGCAGCACCCCGGCGATCTTGCCCACAAAATCTTGGAGCACAGGGTCCTGTTCCACATCAATGCCTAACTCCACCTCACGTTCAACCCCGTAGTCATGTTTGGTGTTCCCATCGTCAAACCAAAACGCCGGCTCCCATTGCGCAGTATTCAAGCCAGGTAGGTAGGCTTCGAGGTCGTATGCCAACTCAACGAGGGCGTTGCTGTGGAGGATTTGCCCGATGATCTGCATTTTCGCAGATGCTGCACAAGGTGACCAGTTTAAAAAAGAAGGGTGAAAGAATTGCAACCCTCGTCTCCAACCTGCTATTTGGTGCCGCAGTATCGCTCGATTCTTCTTATCCTCAGTCACCCATCATCAATCACAAACACAATATCCTCTTCTTGAAATCACAATAATAGTGGCAGCGAAAACAACATTAATTATTTTGTCATCAGATGATGTCTATCACTGCGTGATGAGGAGGATGGAGAATGGCAGGGTCAAAGCCTTCGGCGAGAACGATTTCGTGCTCCAGGTCACCGCAATTCCGCCAGGACAAAATCATCTGCGGTACCATCGGAAGTCTGGTGGTGATTGATTAAATTTTGGTCTTACTTGCACGTAAAAACATAAGATGTTGAATTTGATGGTGCGTCATTGTTCCTGAGCAAAAGATGACACGATGAAAGACAGAGAGGGTTCGAGATCGCGGGTCAAAATCAAGTTGCCCGTCTTCCCGGCGCAGCGTCGCGCCAGGATCATCTGAAGCTCCAGCGGCAGCGCACTCGCCACCCGAGTTACTCGCCGAACTGCCTCCATCGTTGTGGACCCAGGTCCTTCGAGGGAGATGTTGTCCTCTTCAGCGGGGATTTCAAGGAGCCCATCGCACACGAGCACGAAGTCCGCAAACCACTCTGCGGAGGGAGCATCCGTCTCCGGAAAGGCCCTCGCGCACCGGTGGTAGGTTGCCGCGGGGGAATGCAGGAAGTCAGAGAGCAGGGCGGAGGAATGCTCCGGCTCGTAGACCATGTCCTCTGGGATGAAGGGTCGCGCAGAGGCGATCAGGGTGGGCAAGATGCTGCGGTATTCTCGGCCATCCCCTCGCAGCCCCCACGCTGCTTTGCCCGTCGAGGAGTCCCGCAGCAGAACGGTCGCCAAGAGGAAAGGACGCGCCAGATCAGTCCTGGGATCCATTATCACAGCCCGCAGCATTTGATGCCGAATTGGAACATCTCCCGCCGTCACGAGGTAGCAGCATGTGTACAAGGTCTCCAAGACTGTGGACCCGTCGCTGTCACAGACATTTGGGTCGATGCGGCGCAGTGGCAGAAGGCAAAAGAAACCTGGGTGCTGCAGTCGCGCGCACAGATGAAGCAGCGTTCCTTGATACCCATCGTGCGTCTGGATGAGGGCGTTGAGGTCCAAGTCAGCATCCAAACGGCCGATTTCCCGGGAAAACGCAATAGCCCAACCGTCGGTGAGGAAGAGCAACAGTCGGTCCATCTGCCCCGCTCTGGCGAAGGGGTCTGTCAACTCCGTCATCTCAGAGACACAAGGCAGGACTGAACAGTTTGGACAAATTTCAATGAGAAAATGATCGTAATCAAACACCAATTTGCAATTTATCGTGCACTCTGCCGAAGTTGCACATCAGCCATTGCGACTATCGGGTTAACACGATTTTGTTGATGCGAAAGTCCCTTGTTCTGATTGGAGGCTTCCTGCTTGCTGTGAGGGTGAGTATCTGAGCTTGGCAATAATGGCCGAAATGGCTGGACGTGGGACAAGGTTGCCACTTCATGATGCGATCCTGGCCGGGGCCTCTTCCGCTAAATTTGCTGCTCTCCTGGTCGCGTGTCGAGACTCTGACATCAACTGCGTGGATCACAACGGAGATTGTCCCCTGCGGCTGGCCGTTTGCCGTGACCGAGAGGACCTGGTCCGGTTGTTGCTGAAGCACCCCGCGGTGCTCGTGAATGTTGCAAATGTGATAGGTCACACCGCGGCGCATCTTGCCGTCAGCGCAGGTCGGTTACCCATCCTGCGGACTCTGGTGCAAGACGCCCGGGTTGATTTCACATGCAGGTCGGATGGCGGCCGCAGTGTGCTGCGCTATGCGTCCTTTCTCGCCTCAGTGCCAGAGATCAGGTTCGTGCTAGCCAGTGGCAGGGACGTTGGGCCGATCCCCGGTCCCCGTGACCACGCCAAAGACCACTCGGTCTTCACTCAGGGTGGTGTCTGCCAGGGGATCATCGACCTCCTGGCCGAGTTCAGCGCCGACCCCGTGGTGACGCAGCATCGGCTGCGCGTTGCCGATGACCTAGTGAGGGAGTGGCCTACGGCTGCTGCTGCCGACCTCTTCGCCCTCATCATTCTCCTCTGCGATCGCTACCTTCGGATTCCAGCGACCACCGATCTGCATCGTCATCATTCACCCATTCCGCGATTTTTCACGATATCGAATCGGCTACCACTGGAGCTCCAGATGGTGCTGGCCCTGCGGGCGCGTCGGCTGGCCCAAGATATCATCAGCACACAGGATTCGGAGCCGGCCTTCCGCCACCTCTCGCGGCTGGACTTCATGCCATCGGGGCTGTCCGAGTAGATGTCCCTGTTCGACGCTCGCATCCCTAATCTGAATTTCAATATCGTTGTTTCTAATTGAAGACTATTTATTCATCTTGATCTTAACATGGAACGCTTCCCCTCTTCTCGCTTCCCTTCCCTCTTGGGCTGACTCAGAAACCCTGAGAGACTAGGGAATGACAGAAGTTGTCGGAAGTCGACTGTTTTGTGAAGCCCTGATGGCGGGGGCGACCTGTGAGCAAATTGCCGCCATCACATCGGGGCTCTCTGGCTTGGAGGTCGGAACCACAGATGAGCACGGGTGGAGCCCCCTGCGATTCGCCCTCTCGCTGCAACGTAATGACGTGGTGTTGTTGCTGCTGCGGCACCCCGGTGTGGACCTGAATGAGCCAAATCATGTTGGCCAGACATTGGCCCACTATGCCGTACAAGCAGGGAGAGAGGGAATCCTGCGGCGGCTGTTGAGACACCCTCGGGTTGATTTTAGCCGCCAGACGACGAGCGGGCGGACGGCCTTGATGTATGCCGCCTTCATTGGAAACGAGGCGAGCGTGAGGACCCTCCTGGCCAGCGGCAGAGACCTGGGAGACCTGGCCTGGTTCGGCAATCGTGCCGATGATGTCCAATTTGGCTACCAAGACGACGTCTCGAGAGGGATCACGGACCTTCTGCGCCAGTTTGACGAGGATCCTATCGTCACGCGCCACATGCTGCGCCTCTTGCCAAATCTTATTCGCAACTGGCCTGAAGCCGCCGCCGCCGAGCTCTTTGCGCTGGTCGTTCTCCTCTGTGATGGCTATCTCCATCTTGCAGGAACCATCAGTCTTCATCCAGAAACTGCGCGATTTTTCAGGATGTCGAATCGGCTACCACTGGAGCTCCAGATGGTGCTGGCCCTGCGGGCGCGTCGGCTGGCCCATGATATCATCAGCACACTGGATTCGGAGCCCGCCTTTCGCTCCTTGCTGCTTAACTATCTCCGGTCCTTGCAGCGATCATGATAGTGTGAATTTCTAATAATGTCAATCTCCTTCTTCGAAATCATAAATCAAAGAATGAGTTCGAATCACCCGATGGTTACATTGCAATCAACGATGAGACCATTTGACAATCAGCAAACTTCTTGAGCATCTTCCTTCGCGCGCAAAGATCATATGTTGGATAAGTTGGATAAGTTGGATATAGCGGAGCGTCTGAAAGGCGGGAGGATGGCAGGCATTGGCGTGAACTTCCCCCTCCAGGCGGCTTTGCGGGCGCGGGCGAGTTGTTCTGTCATAGCGAGTCTTCTGGCAGAGGATCCCTGTCTTGACCTCAATCACAAGGATCAGAGTGGGGAGACGGCGCTGAGCCTTGCCTTCGTGCATGGTCGAGGTGACGTGGTCCTGCTGCTCCTGAGAGACCCCTCCCTTGACGTGAGTGTGTCAAACGTAGTCGGCCACACTGTGGCCCACTTCTCGGTCCAGAAAGACAGGGAGCCCCTCTTGCGGCTGTTGATAAATGACGCCCGCGTTGATTTCAGTTGCCGGACGAAGGCCGGGCGGAATGTGCTCCGTTATGCCGCCTTCTCTGGGAACCTGCTGGCGGTCCGGTGTCTCCTCGCCAGCGGCAGGGACTTGGGTCATATTTGGTGGTGGCCTGACGATTTCGTGTACAACATCGCGGACAGCGACAGGGAGGACATCGCCCGTCACGTCCCGGAGCTCCTCTCCCAATTTATGGACGATCCTGTGATCGCTCGCCACATGCTGCGTGTGCAGCCAGGCCTTGCGGGCGACTGGCCGGAGGCGGTGGCCGCCGAGCTCTACGCCCTTACCGTTCTCCTCTGCGATGGCTACCTTCGATCTTCCCCGATCAGGAAAGACTTTCCCGGTATTTCGCGATTTCTGGGGATATCTGGCCTGCTGCCGCTGGAACTCCAGATGGTGCTGGCGCTGCGATCGCAGGGGCTGGCAAAGGATATCATCACCAGCCCAAATTCAGAGCCTGCATTTCGCAGCCTGTTGAAAGGTCATTTCGTGTGATCTTGGGAAAATAATAAACAAGTTTATTGATCGCCGCATGACAAGTGCAGGGCACATCACAGAATGGCGCAAGTGGGCAAGTTTTCCCTGATTTCACCCATCGGATCGATGGTGGTGCGGCAAGGCTGAGCCTTTTGAGGAGACACGGAGGAGTCCTTGTGCGCCTGGATGGCACCCAGGGAGGGGCCCTGGATGCCCAGCAGGAGACACTGGGGTCCTCGGATCACCTTCGGGGTCCACAGGGCGGTCTGTGAGAGGGTGCTGCGGTCGTGGCCGTCCTCCAGGCGCCACACCTCGTAGCCCATGTCGCGCTCCACGAAGGCGCGGAAGGCCTGCAGGGCATGGGTTGACGGCGCGACATTGCCCCTCGGCAGAAAGAAGCGCAGGCGTCCTGGCACGATGGTCGAAGAGAACTGCCCATACCAGATGGCCCACTGGAGCTCCGCGATCAACTCCTTGAGCTTGTCGCAATCAGCCGCGTTGAGGCCGAGGATGGCGCTGAGCTCCCGCTTCGCGCACTGTGTGAGCAGGGACGTGCTCAGGTCCTGACCGAGGCGGTGTTGGTCATCGTCCAGCACTGGTGGCGGAATCACAACATCATCATTTGATCCGGAGGCAGTGGAGGCAGATAACTCAGGTTGTGATTTGCCCACTTCCATTCTACGTCTTCTCCTCGTCCCAGAAAGCAAGTGCCAGCGAAGGGTTGGGAAAATACAGTGAGAAAAGGAGGACCAGAAATTTCTTTGAATTATCTCTTTGAACTATCTTGGTGATAAATTTTGACAAACGGTGATGGACAGACTTCATTTGTTGTTTCTGGCCAGACCCTCCTTGAGCGCCAGAGCCTGATAGGCAAAGACAGGCCCAGACAGCACAGCACCAACGAAGTTGATAACGGTCCCATTCAAGACGTCCTGGATGCGGTCCACCGGGCTCTCGGAATCAGTCACTGCGGTATCCTTCACCAGGAGATACTGCTGGTAGGCGAAGGCGGGCGGCAACGTGAATCCAACCCCAAACCCATAGGTGTAGGCCAAGGCCTCCAAAAAGCGCACCATTCTAGGCGATGACATGACTCACTCAGACAGCACAGCGGAAAAGAAAGAAGACAAGCAACTGAGGGAAGTAAGGTTTGGCAGATTGTATTCTCTTTGATGAAGATAGATATAATGATCAAGTAATATCAGGATACATGTGGAAATGATGCGGTGATGGCCAAGATCGCAGGCTCAAAGTCCCGGCGAAGGACAACATCACGCGCAGCATCATCCGCCGCACGGCACGCAAGCACCATCTGGAGCTCAATCGGTAATCTACATGATAACTGCAAAATGCGGACTAGGGGTGAAGACGGCGCTGACACGGGCGTCACTGCCAGGAAGTCGTCGGAGAGGAGCAGGAAGAAGGTAAAAAAATCGGCGGCAAGTGTCGCTGGCAGCCCAAGCTCGATGCGGACCCGGCGCCTCACCTCCAGAGGCCGCAGCAGGTAGTCGCGGATGAGCACCACGGAGGGACATAGTAGGTTGCCCAGGCCTGGGTGGTCCAGGGGGATGGCGTTGTCGTGGAGGGGGCGCAAGGCAAGGAGGCACCTGATGGCATCATGGCGCTCATGCCAGAGCGCGAACTCCAGGAGCGTGGGTAGGGCGTCCTGATGAAAATATTCGCTGCGGTGAGTGCAGTCCAGCCTCGGATCCCGTAGGATACGCTTGAGGCAATCGACCGAGTTCATGTAGATACAGATCTGCGCAGGTCGCCACTGATTGACATCGTCCCCGACGTTGACGTCTATGCCAGGGACTCTCAGAAGACGCTCCAGGACAGGGAACATTTTCAAGCGGCAGGCATACTGCAGCAGCGTCCAAGGTATCAAGAATCGCCGCCTGGGGGCGCGTTGGTTGACGCTTGGCTTCCGCGCCAAGAACTCATCAAAGCCGGGAAAAACACCTCTCTCCGGGTGGACCGCAAACAATCGCTCTGCCTCAGCCAATATTTCATCCATCACCGCGGAGGATCGCGAGGCACTCGTCAAGAGAGGTGGCCCTAGAAAATGGGAGAAGGTCACTGACTTTCATCATCATCCTTCACATGCATTTTCATCGTGCATTATGACGATGTGACATGATAGTCAAGCCTCCAGATGAGTCTGTCGAGCGAGGTCATCACCATCCAACGTTAGGAGTCTGCTACCCGCCACTCGCTGCGGGCACGATATGGACCCCAGGGTTATAGTTTAGAAAGGGCTTTGTGCTGAGTTGTTTTTCAATAAAAGAACACAATCTATGTGGCAAGATCAACGATGGCTGGCTCAAAGTCTTCCCGGTGAACAACTTCACGGATCGGGTTACCGCAGGCGCGCCAGGCCAGCACCATTTGGAGCTCCAATGGCAGCCTCAGGGCGATTCGAAGCAGTCTGCATCGCTCAGCGCCCTCTGCGGGGGCTGATGCCGTGAAGAACCCATCGGAGAGGAGCAGGAACAGGGCGAACAGCCTAGCAGCCTGCGCTCGCTGGATGCCGAGTTCCACGCGCAATTGGTGACGCATGGCGGCAGGATCGTTGAGGTAGTCGCGTAGAAGAGTGGCGTTGGCGCCAAACATCGTGTGAAGAAATGTGTGCGCGTGCATGACCACAAAGTCTTGCGGATTAATAAGGGCCATCACCCACCTGATGGCTAGATGGCGCTGCTGGTTGAGCGCGAAATCCAAAAGGCCCCTCATCTTGAACACCTGGTAATCCGGCGGCACCAGGTGATCGACACGGGGATCCTCCAGCAGCATTCTCATGCACTCAGTATGCTCCTCCGCTATCGCAACCATCACAGGGCTATAACAGGGCTCGCAGCCAAGGCGGTTGACATCGATGCCTGGAATCCTGAGCAGAAGCTCCACCACCCTCGGCATGTTGAGCCTGCAGGCGTACTGCAGCACTGTCCACCCACGCTCATGCCGCTGCTGATTGAGGGTAGGATTCTCGTCCAGGAAGAGCCGAAACACATCGACCATGGGGCGACGCCGCATGAGTGCACTCAGGCGCCTGGCCTCACGTATTACTTCTTCCATATCCTTCACAATGTAATGGCAAAAGAAGGTCGCACGGCAAAAGAAGGTCGCACGCGGACAATCTTGATAATCATGATACTGCTTTCCTTTGCCTAATCATAACCCAAGAGAATGTGCTGCGCCCCGTGATTAGCCCTTCATACATCCGCTCCTTCTTGTCCGAGTGTCCAAGCAGGAGATGGCCCAGCGTAACGTGGCGACGCCTTTACATCAAGCCCTCGGCGCGGGGGCCACTTGTGGTGAGATCGCTCGCATAATCGCTACCACCCCTGATCTTGACATGAATGCTCGCGATGAAAACAACTGGACAGCGCTTTACCTAGCCTGCAGACTAGATCGCGTGAATGTGGTTATGTTGCTTCTGGGCCAGCCTCCCGGGCAGGTTAACGCCGCCGATCAGCATGGCCACACTGTCGCACATTATTCAGTCACAGAGGGCCGGCGGCGTCTTCTGCTTCACCTGGTGAAAGATCCTCGGGTCGACTTCCTGCGCAAGACTTCTGGCGATCGGAGTGTGCTGCAGTACGCCGCTTTTGTCGGGTCCACGGCGAGCGTGCAGATCCTGCTGGCCAGCGGCAGGGACGTGGGTGATCTCGCCTCCTGGCGAAATCGCGCGAGGGATGTTCACTTTGGCTTCAATGACGGGACCGCCACAGTCATTCTGGACCTCTTGGCCCGCTTCGAGAGCGACCCAGCCCAGACCCGCTACACCCTCCGACTCTCGAAGGAATTGAGGGCTGACTGGCCCGAGGCTGGCGCCGCGGAGCTCTTTGCGCTCGTGGTCCTCTTCTGTGATGGCTATCTCAGGTCATCTCCCGCAATGCCTCATCATCCCCTAATTTCCAGGTTTTTTATGATTTCAGTCCGACTGCCGCTGGAGCTCCAGATGCTCTTCGCCTTGCGGGCCTTCCGGCTGACGAACACCGTCATCATCACCCGGCATTCAGAGCCTGCGTTTCGCTTCTTGCTGCGGAAACATTTCACAAGATAGCCATAAATAATTTCATATATTGGGTGCGACATTCTTCTCATTCAATAAAAAAACACATCATGTTGTGCGGGCGACGATGGCGGGCTCAAAGTCTTTCGTGAGCACCGTAGAGCGCGTGCGGTCACCTGTCGTGCGCCAGGCCAGCACCATCTGGAGCTCGAGCGGGAGTCGACTGGCGATGACGAAGAAGCGCCTCGAATCGGTGACATCGCGATAACTGATCGTCCGGAATTCCATGAACCCGTCGGTGAAGAGCAGCGTCAGGGCGAAATAATTGGCAGCGCAGGCCTCAGGGATGCCGAGCCACAGTCTGATCTCATGGCGCACCTTGATGGGGCGTTTTAAGTAGTCGCGCATCAACTGCGCGCTGGGGTTGAGTTTCGCCCAATGCAGCGCAGGATGCATCGGGTCAGGCGGGCATCTATCAACGACCCCAAGGGCGATGAGCCACTGCAGCGATATGAGGCGTTCCTTGTGGAGGGCAAACTCAACGATGTCCCTCGTCTTCCCGCTCGACCAGTGGCACCAGGCAATGGCAAACTTGGTCCGAGGGTCACCCAACAGAAGCTTCAGACACCTGGCCTCGTCGTTGATAACGGCATTCATCAGTGGTGACCAGTTCAGAGGCAGTCCGAGGTAGTTGACATCCACTTCAGGGAGCCTGAGCGCAAGCTCAACGATCCGTGCCATCTTGAGGTGGGTGGCATACTGCAGGATTTCGGACGCCTTCTCATGGGCCTTGGGCGCATCTAGCAGGTGGCGAAATTGATCGCGTCCATGCAAGCCAGGATGCTCCGCAAAGTGGCGCTCTATTTCCGCCACAATCTCCACCATTTTTGCACAGAGGCGTACTCCCAGGCGTCCTCCTCCAAAACGCACCTTTTATTCGTCCAGTCCTTGAATACTGTGGAGTGTATCGATGATAACAAAGAACAAATAAGGTGATATATTTTTCATCGGACTTGTCACACTGAATAGTGATACAAAAGTTAGTTGGGTAAGGAATGTGATGGCAGGCTCAAAGTCTCCCTTGCGAACGAATCTGAAGGACCAAGGTGAACCGGCGAGTGGAGTCAGGCTTCTTTGAGCTTGGTCGATGACGTCCGACTTGCTGCGCACGACAGCGGAGCAGGGGATGGAGGGGATGGAGAGTGTGGAGAGGTTGGAGAGTGGGATGTGAGAGTAGGCGCCTTGATCCCATGTGAGATCAAAGTGTCCCGCATCGCCGCCAACTTCTCGACCCTTGACAGGCGGCTGCTGACGGCAATAGGCAAAAAATCGTGAATCAGCAGCGCACTGCTCACCCCGGACGTGGGCATCACGATAGGCAGATCACGATCGCCAGGATGACTTACGGAGACCTCAAATGCCCTGAGGATAGCGGCCACCTGAGAGCCATCGCAGGGCAGGATCTCGAGCGGCCGGCCGAGGCGTCCTGGCCTCTTGAGGGCCTCTGTCAAGACCGCCAGGTCGTTGGTGGTGGCCACCACAACGCAGCCGCTCAGCATGTCATAGCCATCAAGGGCGGCCTGGAGCACGCGATCAACACCCTTCAGGTCATCACTGCGGCCGCCCTTCAGCAGGGAGGTCAGGGCGTCGATCTCACCACCCACACCCCCAGGCACCGCCTCCTTGCCCGCTTGCTGCGCCACTTGCTGTCCCTCTTGCTGTCCCGCCTCCGTCTTTACCGTCGAGGCAGACACCTTTGGGGTGGAGACGGACACGGTAGTCTCGTTGGTCTGTGAGGATGGTGAGGATAACGAGGATAATGAGGATATCTGCGCATCGGCATCCTTTCGGAGGCCCGCAGAATCACGGGACGCGAGCATGAGGTGGAGGTCGTCGAGGAGGACGAGACTGTTGGGCGGGATCGCGTCGAGTTGCTCCTTGATCGCCACAGGGCCGCTCACCGGGGTGAATTCCACCCTATAGAGCGGCATGGCCAAGTCTCCCGCCAGGGCGTTGGCGATGCTGCTCTTGCCAGTGCCTGGGGGACCATGCAGCAGCAGTGACGACTTCACCGGCTGGCCCATACTCTGCTGGAGCTTCCTGCAGGCCTGCAAGTCCGCCACAAAGTCCGTCATGTACTGCGCCACGCTCTCGGCGAGGAAGATGTTGCCCAGGGACTTGTGACACGTCCTGGCAGATGAGAGCCACTTCTTGTCCGCCGCAGACCAGCGGTAGTCGCGTGGCGGGCCGGACAGGCGCTTCGCAAAATGGTCCTCGAGAAAGGCCCGCTTGGCAGCCACGATGAGGGCGTCCAGGGCGGCGTGGGATTCGCCGCGCAGGGTCAGGGTCCGTGAGATGGACTCACGATTATGTGCCGTGGCCGCCACGACTGCCTTGACCAGCGTGCCGCCGAACTCTCCCCCCTCCCAGATGAAGGAAAACTCGTCCACGCCATGGTGGACCCCGGCGTATCTGACCATGTCGTTCGCCCGGTAGGTCATGATCTGGTCCTGGACCACCACGGTCTTGGTCATGGAGTCGGTCCACATCGTGTCAAGGACGCAGCGCCTGAGCATTTCCGACATCCCCGGCTGCGCGGCCAGGGCCGGCTGCTGGAGAAAGTGTGACAGGTAGACCACAGGGTCCTCCAGGTCACCCCTGCCCTCGCTCTGGCAGGTGAAGGTGATCCACTTCCCAGGCCTGGGGAACAGCCAGTCTCTGAGCTCCGCGAAAAACCTGCCCTCCAGCAGCATGATGGCCACGGTTATCAGCAGCGGCATGAAGGCCACAAGGAGGATGCTGAGGTCCACGTCGCCCCTGCTGAGCAGGATCATCACCGAGGTCGAGACGGTGCCCTGCAGCGCCGCCTTCGTCTCCGCAGACAACTGCATGATATGAGGTCTGTGATACGTCCTGCACAAAGAAGGGGAATGTTACAGCAAAAAAAGATAATTTGATATTGCATTGATTTCGCTGTATCAGAGATATTATGTTATCATCGATTGACAACATACAGATACCAACTATCTTGATGAGCCAATTTGGCTCTCAAATACCCAGGATAGGAAATGTAGCAGCCGATAAACTCCGATTCTCTTTTTCTCTCAAAGCTTCTGCGTTGATTCGCCCGCCAAACCGCATTTTCTCACTTAACCTACCTCCAGCGGAAGATCCTCAAAACCAGTCCCCAGTGAAGATGACTGATTGCAATCTATACTTTGATATTCGGGATCTGGACGCATCTTCGGCTGCGAATGAGGTCTATGTGACCAACTACTGCATTGCCAACCGGACAAAGCTCGGGTTCTTCCTATTCTGGTTGGTCTTCTACAGCCTGCAGGCGCTGGTCGCCCTTGCTTGCCTCCTGAGAGAATGCACCCGGGGTCAGCCCTTCAGGGTTCATGCGACCAAGAAATTGTGCTTCCTACTCATCGCCTGCGCCGCCATCTGCGGGGTCGGCTCCCAGGCCCTGTTCTTGAGTTCCAACCAAAATCCTGGCCGCTACATTCTCTACGCCGGCGGCTCCCTCTTCGTCCACTTTGCCGACGCGTTCGTCTACAGGGCGTTGTCGGCCGCGGCTTGCGGGCTCATGGGCTACAAGAGTGACCCAGAGCACCTCATCCGCCTGCGCTGGCTCTTCAACATCTCCCTGTTTGTCTTTGACGCGCTCGCCGTTGTCACCCACGTCGGCGTGCTGATCGTCTTCGCGGCCATCGCCTACGGCCAGGGTAACTTCGTCCTCCTCAACGTCGTCTATGTCGTGTGGGTCTCCCTGAGCGGGATCAAGATGCTCGGGCAGGTGATCGCCTTCGTGACCTTTGCCCGCGGGATCATCTCGAACTCCAAAACCGATAGCGAGATGCTGGACACCGCCAACAAGAATACGGAGGTCGCGGTCTTCCGGGCCAAGATCAGGGCCTTCGTGCCCCTGGGATTTGCCTTCATTCCGGTCCTCTGCGGCTTCATCCTCCTGCCCCTCATCCTCCTCTACCGCGGCGGGCCCATGCTCCCCGGCATGTTCTACTTCCACTTCACCGCCGGGCAACTCTACACCTGCCTCTCTGCCTGCTGCACCCTCTTCCTGCTGCTGAAGGAGGCCAGGGCCTTTGGCCTCTCCTCGGGGCTCGGCACCGAGAACAAGGACGAGAGGGGTGACAGAAGCGACAAGGGCGACAAGGGCGACAAAAGTGACTCTCGGGCGGGCCGGGGAGACAGGCCCGTCAGTACCTCGCCTTCCCTTTCAGTGAACCCTGGACGCGGCAAGCATGGGTCCAGCGACCTCGAGATCCAAGGGGACATCCTTCTGCGCCTGCGACCTTCTTTTCCCGCTGTCTCAGTGAAACCAAGCTCTGCGGACGACTTGAATGAAATGGCTGCTGCCTCTGTGTAATTGTTTCTTTAATGTTTGTTTAAGTTGTTGAAAAGAAGAATGAGGTCATATTTTCGTATGTCTGCATTATTCCTTTGACATCGAGGCGGCAACAAGAATTCCGTTCGCGAGATAAGACGGTTGCATGCCCGCCGTGTTTGCCTTCAGGGACAAGGACAACACGGGCATTGCTCCCAGGAGTCGACGGCCGATAAATCGCACCCTGAAGGTCGGGATGCTGCGGGCCTCACGCTCGACCCCATATTGGACCTTGTCGACAACTTCAAGCGCGGCGTTTGAGTCTACTGCCTCCGCAACGAGTTTAGGGCCCTTTGAAGCGCTGTAGCGCTTACGCAGACGTCGCTGGCTGAAGAACTTCTTGATATCAAACTCGACGAGGGCCCTTTGACAGGAAATAGGAGGGCAGCGAACCGGGCGCCTTAGATCCTTGAACTTACTCGGATTCCACTTTTGGGATCCTGGCAACAGCAATCGGGTTGCGGACAACGCTCGAACCGCGAGGGGAACACTGCGGCCGAGAGTCTCCCCTTCTTCGAGGAGTCGTTTCGCCAAGTCTCGTGTCAGGATCCTCTCCTCCTCCGCTCTTTCACGCTGCCGAAAATAGGTGGATGCAGCGGCAAGACGTGTTTGCTTGTGCACACATAAGCGAAAGCCGATGTTCTCGGCAAATGCCAATGTCGTCTCGGGCGTGAAACGAATGGCTATCTGATACGACAAATTGGGTTGAAGTGCGTCCCCAACGGCGACAAACGGAGCCAGGACCTCGCCTTCTGCTTTTGATTTCTCGAAGGCGGCGACGCCCACCTCCCGGAGATTGCAGTGCTCAGCCAACTGAATGGTGATTCGAGCAAAATCATTTCTGTCGATCAGCATCCCGATGAGGGGAAGCAATTCCTGCTTAAATTTGGCCACTTGCTGATATGCCACGCTGCCTTTCTTGGATATCACAAATCCCAGGTTGGTGAAATGCCCGACCCCAGTGTGACTGAAGCTTGCGGTGCAGCCGTCTCCCCCGAAGAGCGCACCCACAAACTCGCGTTGGACGTCCACTGGACAGGAAGAGGCAAGGAAACACGATGGAAGGCTGGTCACCTTTCCAATACGACGCCCAGTTTCTACCCCGGCGACCTCCAGCACCTCTGATAGACGGCGAGGAAGGTATACGCTCCCATTGGGATTTCCTTCATCAAACGCCGGCGGAACTAATCCCAGTTCAAGAATATCCCTGTGCACAGCGTGAACATTCAGCATATGTCCCATTCGTAGCCCACCGCAAACGCCGCCTTGCTTGGTCTCCACGGACAGGTGCCCATCTGCGAGGAGGTAACCGAGGATTCGAGCGAAGGCGAAGGCTTTCGAAGGAACGGCCATGCTGATGTCGAAACCCAATTGTGACCTGGTACGGACTGTCCAAGGGACCACCGTGGAAATTCCCTGGTCACAGGACTTGCGCTTTGCGAAGTCAGGGGCGACCACCACCATGCTTTCGTCGCTGATCAGGTCGGTGACATCAACCCACTCCCCAGAGGTCAAAAGCACGCGCACATCCGGAGTACAAATCAGGGTACGTCCGTCAGAGAAGAGAAGCTCGTGGCAAACTGCTGAGGACGGCAGCATGACATCAGAGACCTCACATGGGCAGACTCCCGCGTCGACAACGTCACGTAACCCCATCACGCGTTCTCCCGCGCGAATCGAATTCAATGCCTTACTGACTCCCTCCTGTGTGGAGATGTACGTTGACACTTCAATCAGCCCTGGACTCATCCTGATGGTTCCTTCTTGACAATCGTTTTCGCAAGGAAAGGAAAGAGAGAGAGGGGAGCGATCAAGTGTGGAATTTCTCGAAATGATGTCACAAATGAAGCGGCTAACACCAAAAATGCGAAGGGTGAGTCATTTGTTCCAGAAGCGCCGGGGCCTCTTGCCGCCATAGCCGGCCGGGTGGATGCCCTTCTTCCAGTCGCTGTACTGGCAGCCAACACAGACACACTGGTCATAGTACATCATGCAACCCTGGAGCGGCACCTGCTCTTTCGAGGCCCGGACGGTGAGGCTCTCGCCATAGGCCGTCCAGTCGCGCTCGGCCTGCTCCGCATTCGCCTCCGCCCTGACCTTGCGCTGACATCGAAGCTCCGCACGCTGCGCCTTGGCTGCAGCGGCCTTCACGCGCATTTCCTCCACCTCCGCGGGGCTAAGCATCTCCTCCTCATCGATCCCAACGCCATCCCCAACCCCTGCCTCTGGCGACCCCTTCTCCATTACTCCGCGTCGCTTCAGGTCACACTGCGGAGGAAAGGTCTGGCTCGAAATTGGCGTCAAGTAAAAACATCGTCATCATCTGAGGTCATGGATTATCACGATTTCGCCACATTGTGGTGATGGCAAAGGCAAAAAAAGGCCATAATTAGGTATCTGCGAGGGACAAAATTACGGGGATGAAATCACGCTGTAAAATGATATCCTCTGATGAGTGCGCAGCACGTGAGGCAAGCATTATCTGCACAACAAGCAGCGGCAGATTAGAGGCGCAGACAAAGTATAGCGCCCCTCCGCTCATTAAACAGTAACTGTAACCCATCATCAATTGCTTGCGGGTCTGAAGGCAGTTCCAGTGGGGGCAGTTAGCACGCTCCCCCGCCTTGAACAATGTCGCCACATCACACGCCAGAATGGCGTGCTCCTCTTTGCTCAGCACATCCAAAACACAACCCCCCAACGCGAAACCTTGACACTGTGCATCCGTTATGGTGGGGGAAGCTTAATAATCAAAAAAATTTATGATGGATAGGCGATGGCTGAAGACCAGCAGATTCCAACAACACCTGCATCACCAACGATGAAGGATGATGGCAAGGTTCCGGCATCCCGGATGCTGCGTCCCAGATACATATTGCCGACTAATGTGCCATTGTTGGAGCCCCCCGTGTCTTCCACAACTCCTTCCCTTCGCGATCTCAATTCTCAGGATTACAGGATAGCATGCACGACAAGCTTGTTGAGGAACCCTCTCCGGTTGCCGGCTCGACCGCGGCAATGATTGCTGACAACCTGCCAAAGATGGGCGCCAACGGCGGGCAGAATGTTCTGGCCGCTGCCCTCCTAGGGACCTGGTCTACTTCAGGTGATCCTTCTGATCGCAAGGATGTTGCGGACCACAAGACTTCCCCAGCGGGTCCTTACGTTGACGCGCTCAACTATCGGCTCAACTCGCAGCAGGTGCTGACCATCCTCGATGCCACACTCAGGGAGGACGAGGCGCATGTGAGAGGCTGCCTCAAGCGCGTGCATGAGCTTCAGGACCGTACCCTGGCTCCCAACCAGATGCCAAACACCCTCAGCGGTCTGCTTGCTGAGGCTAAAGGAGATCTCGTGAAGGCCCAGCAGACCCGCGATGAGAGACTGAAACTGGTCCTCGCCTTTGTCCCCAAGTAATTGGCAGAAAATAAATGCTTTCCCTCACTTCCTTTTTTTATCCGTTGTCCAATTGTGTGTTGTATCATGCATCATATGACCATGGTCCTCGATTTTGTAATGGGGATTGCTGCAAAAAGAAGATGGACGTGCCACGACTCGAACGTGGGCCTTCCCCTTGCATGCCAAGGACGTGTTACCCCTACACTACACGCCCCTCTCTCCTGGAAACCATTATCACAATACCGAAAGAAGAAAACCATCACATATTAGATGCCATGATCTTTATTATCGACGAAGAATGACATCGATATCGCCAGATTGCGCCACCACCTTTATGTCTTCCGGAACGATGATGACGTCATCAATCAGGAGTCGGGCCCAGAGCGTCACACAGTGCCGCATCTTCTCGACCAGGCTAGCGGCATCACAGGCGACGAGATGACGCTCCTGGAGTCTATCAAGCAAGACGATCATCTCCACAAAATTGCCCGCGTTGATAACATTCTTCTGGAGGCTGGCTGCGGCTGCGGCTGGGGCATCTCTCAAAGCATCCCGGGAGATATCCTGGAGGAAACCATCACCGATGGCAATATCCACACGTTCCTCAATCTTCACAATATTGTCAGCGACGGGGCCAGCGACAGGAACAGAACCGGAGGCATAGGATGCCCCGAGAGCCAGGCAGGCGGGCTGCCAGACAAGAATACCCGGGTCGCTGGCGACATGGCCATCTTCGGCCTGGTGGTAAATCTCGTAGAGGTGGAGCCCAACCTGGGGGAGCGAGACAGCCCAGTTCATCACACGGCGGGCATAGCTCTGGCGATAACCGGCACGACACACGTTGAAGGTCAGCCCCCGGCATTGCCAGGTCTGCACCTTCCAGTGCAGCGTGTCCTGGCCCAGCACATCCGTCCCGTTCATCGCGATCACCACCATCTCGTTCTCCGGCTGTCGAGTCATCGCCACAAAGATCCTGTGATCATCCGTCATCTCTGCTTCTTGATATGTTTCTTCGCCTGGTCTATAGTGGAAGCAAGTGGAAACAAATGCAGCAAATGCAGCGAAATGTATGATCACATTATGAGGAATCAAGAAACGCGCTCAAGATATCAAGGATAGTGGTGATCAGTGCTGATGAAAATCTTGATATTGCTCATCATATGCTGTGTGATCGACATTGCAATGCCTTCGGATGTCACAAAGTTGGGGACTGCAGAGGAGAACACGATCATCAACGACGCGATATCTGGCCTATCTCGGATATCAATAAACGATGATATCCGTGGTCCCTATGGCCTGACAACGTACTACGAGGGCACGGAGCCGCTTCACAACCCCCGCGGCGAAGGCCAGACTCCTGACACGCGACGCGCAAGGCGCAGCATGATCAAATTCCGTAACGGTCGCTTTGCTGGCTACTTCCGCCACACCAACTTCGCCGCAGAGGCCCTCTCTTCACCGCTATCGTCTTCATTCTTCGACCCTTCTCCATCATCCACTTGATGTCGCCAATTGTCTTCCTCATCGTGATTGGAATAAATAGACTATCCCGACGGTATCTGACATCTTCTGTTTGATATCGACCATATCTCTGATTGGGATTACATATCATTGATTGTACGTTTCGATGTCTCCTGTTTGCTGTGAACGACTACAAAACGATCAGGGAGATCATGATCTTCGTCCCTGTTCCATTATTCCAACCCTGTTTTCGATCATCTTCTCCTTGTGCGATATTCTCCCTTTGTCTGCCTCTGATCTTGAGTGATGTCTGACGATCGTGTGAATGTTGCCACGGGAAATGTTTCGTCTCATGTCCCTGTGAACCCGTATGTTTCGATCTCCCCGCCCTGGATCAGGGAGGGACCTTCTGCATCCATCGCGCAGTCTGTGCTTGGGGCCGCAATTGTGCAGCCTGGTCATCAAAATATTTCGCCGCCTACTGAAACCGCACAGTTACCGCAATCGGAGCAGGTTTCTGATGATACCGGCGCAACTGCAGATAACTTCGGGAAAGAAGGGCAGGAGATTTCTGCGGCCCAGGCCCTTGCGATGGTGCGCGATGCTGCCCGAGGGAGGGCCTCTACCTTCTCGAGTACCGAAGTCCTCAGGGTCCTGGAGGGCAGCCTCAGGGAGGACGAGGCGCACCTGCAGCGCTGCAGGGCTCGCCTTCACGGTCTTCAATTGCACTCCCACTCTGACCCCCATGTTTGGGAGACCATTCTTTTGGAGGCCAGGCAGGACATCGCCAAGGCCGAGGCCACCCGTCAAGCCCGCATCGACCACATCATCTCTTTCCTCCCGAAATATTGATTGTAACTTCCCCGCAAGCAATGGATCGATATCTTCAGTTTTTTGTGTTGCTTTTGATTGGTAATTTCATATTGTCCTATTGGTTGTGTGGTATATGGTGGATAGCTTGCAGACGCATTCCGGCTTCGTCCTATTTTGGGGACGATACTTGTTCTTCGCTGGGGTAGGGTCGGGTTTCGGAGTGTCGAGTTCGGAATGGGATTTTTGGTCTGACATCGAGGAAGAAAAATACCAGGGAGGAGGAAAGGCGGAAAATAAATGCTCTATTGCCTCTTTCTTTCACTTTACTTCAACGTCATCAAAAGCGGAAAGAAGTTTGCGAGCCATTAAGAAGATCGGGCAAATTTCTCTTGATCTGCGCGCCGATCCTCGAGTCGTTGCCCAGAGCTTCCATGAGAGGGCCCATTTCAGACATTAAGTTTTTAATCGATGCTTCATCACACTGGCCTCCAAATACGAACGCAAGTTTAAATGATTTGTGCTGCGCGGATGCTTCAAGTATAACGGTTTACCTCGATCGAAGACCTCAGTTCCAAGCTTCACCAGATCCAAATCCTCAAGTTTCTGCTCCCCGGATATCAGTCCCCCGATCACGCGACTGGCTGTGGCATTGAGGCCGGAGCGAACACTTGTTGAAAGAGTGTAATACATGACCAGGCTATTGCAGAGGTCCATCAGGATGTCGAGAACAACCTTCATGAAATCGACGTCATTGCTTTTTTTTGAGAAACAAAGTGTTAGAGGATGCTGTGAAGAATAGTTGAACTCGCGGAAAACGCTAGTTACCCAACTTCAGCAAACTTCTCCTGCAACCCGAGATCCTACAAATTTGGGGAAGAGAAGTCTTCAGTATTCCTCACTAACATCTTCCACCTGCCCCTCATGGCATGATGTTACATCCGCGGTTTTCGGGAACTTACCTTCAGAAATCCAATCTTGCAGTCTGGGGCAACGAGTGGGGCCACATCGCGGGCCAAAAGCGATTCCAGATAGGTCTTCGGCTTCCCAGTGACCTCATCCTTTCCGTAAACCTGCTTGAGCTCCTTGTAGAGAATATCGATGACCTGCTTACGTCCTGATGACGTCATGAACATCGTGGCCACCTGATCCTTCACCTTCAGAATCCCCACGTCCTGATCTAGCCATGCCTCTGATAACTGCGTGATGAACTCATCCAGAAGCTCACAACACCTGCGAAATAAGAATAGAGAAGCATGCGCACTCAGGGACATGAAGTCGCAAGGGAAGTGGTTTCCTCCAAGGAGGAGAACTCCCAGTTGCAAAAAAATGGCGTGCCACGGGTACCTCTCCAATGTGAAGTCCACGCCGGCCGCGACAGGTGTTGGACCCGCACTGCCCTTCGCGGGATCCGAGGATGAGGAGCTCGGGGGGAAGGGACCGTTGTTGCGCGACATTTTTCTCGAATGCACCTGGAGTAGCAGAAAAACCAGTATGGTGGAGGAAAGGCAGACTCTCAACGCTTTTGATCTTGCCACCCCCAGATTATATTTTCATGTGCGTCGTGTGACATCATATTCTTCCCAAGGCCTCACACCTTAGAAGAAAACCCCCTGGGCCAGAAGAGAGTCCGACAGCACCTGAGGCGGCCATGATTTCACCACTGTCACGCCCGCCAAGTCGACCTCGACCTCCATCTCTGTCCCTGTTTCTGTCACATGGGATGGATGCAGCACCTCGGGCAACGAGTCGGGCTCCCAGTGATACACAGAAGCCAGGGCCGCCAGCACTGTCAGGGGCGTGAACGACGTCTTCTGCAGTGAGCTCAGGGTGTCGCGCGCCAGCAGGTGCTGCACGCGCACGTAGTGGAGCACCGCCAGGATCATCAACGCCTTCACCCGCACGTACTCCGCCACAGTCATCTTGTCATCAATCTTCAAGAGGTGGTGGTGCATGAACGAGATGCAGGACACCAGGTCGAGGGCGAAGAAAGTCATGATCTTCTGCCGCCCGGCAGCAGTATCCGTCAGCCCCCGCAGTATCTCAACGACGGTATCGCCATGTAGCCCGGACAGCACCTCGCCTCCGAATTTCTGGGCCACGTATCGCCGAAAATGGCTGCAGTAAATCCTCTCCAACTCGGCATCATGAGGTCTGAAGACCACTGGCTTCTTGAGGGTGAGGCATAGGATGCTAAGGGCGCCGTCGACGATGGAGGCGCTGAGCAGTTTGCGGGCTGCGAACTTCTGGGTCACCAGATCAAAAAGCCACTTTACCCTACCAGAAGCGGGGCAACGGTCGGCGAGGACGGCTACGGTGGCGAGGGCCTGGGGAATCTCGTCGGCGTCGATGGTGTAGATGCTACTGGCGCCCGAGGGCCCCTTGTTCAGGCAGTTGGCGAGCTTGAAGGCCAACGCGTAACTGCATTGGACGAGGACGGTGGGCCCGGGGATGGTGCAGATCACCGGATTCGCGGACACCGCCGGGATCAGCGTCAGATACTGCACCATCACCCCGACTTCCGGTTCGTGGAGAGTAGGGAGCGGCGAGAGGCGGCGCGACGGTGGATCTACGCTTGGAGACCTGATCGTCAGTTTCGAAGATTGCGGAGATCAATGATGAGTAATAGCAAGAATGGCAAGATATTGTTGACAATCAGATAAACCGCCAAATCATACCCAGATTATCACCATCGTAATTACCACCACCACAGCGATCTTGAGTATTATTTGCCGTCGTAAGGGAAGAGGATGTCGTTCGAACCGTACGCGGGTGAGTTTCCGAGCAGGGCTGCTGTGCTGGCCAAAATTGGGGCGAGTGATTCGGACACCGTCTTTCCCAGCAGCGTCTCCCTCTTCAGAAACGACGGGGTGCCAGGTCCGTCCCTCCAGCAACCTGGTGCTGCGGTGGTGATCGATACCAGGAGAGGTGATCCGGACATCAACTTTGTCCTGCCTTTCGTCAACCCAGAGGGACGACAGGTGTGGACGCCGTACCCCTTTGCGTTCACCAATCCGCGCGTCTTACGCGGCAGGAAGTTGGGGCAGGCAACGTACGCCATGCAATTGCGCATGCGCGGCGGTCCAGGCGCTGTGGCCGTGTTCGAGATGAACGGCGAGCCCGGGACCGGGAGCAGGCTCGTTGGTACATTGCTCGCTAAGGCGCAGTTTGGCCTGCCGCCTGGGGATGACAATTACCCTGCCTTGGTCAGACCCAGGCTAACACCGTTCCAAAACGAGGCAGACTACGCGGCGCAACTCACCGACGCCTGCGCAGCCGTCTCCGCTGACCTGGAGGCCTCGTACAACAAGAACAACCTTGTGGCCCTGGCCCAGAAATTAGGACTTGGGGGCGAGGTTGGGAACACCACCAAGCCGCGACTCTGCGATATAATCGCCGTCTCACTTCGCCAGAGAGGCCTAGCCTGACATGCTGCCTGCGACCTAAGGCTCTCTGGAACTTTAAAGAGATCGATGTCAATAGCAGTGCGGGATAAGGGAGAGAATCTTTCCTTGATCTATTGAGCTCTCTCTGTGAAAATGGCCAACAGTGCATCAACGGCAGGATTGATTTCTTTGGAGAGAATGACATCTCGGGGCGAATTTAGGATGCGAGAAGCTAGCACCATCTGGAGCTCCAGCGGCAGCCTCGCGGCCATCATCAAGAATCTCCTTGCGGCATCATATAGAGGGTCGTGATCACGGGGGCGGAGAAAATCATCGCTGACGAGAACGAAGAGCGCAAAGAGGGAGGCTGGAGTCAGAATCCCGAGCTCAAGGCACACACGTTGGCGGACGGCATCCGGGGCGTCATGGTAGGCGTGAAGAAGCGCTCCCATAGGTGGTTTACCTGGGTAAAACCGGGTGGTGTTCTCTGCCCGGGTGCGCAACGCGAGGAACCACTTAACGCTTTCGACGCTGCTCATTAGAGCGGCGTACTCGAACGCAGCGATACTATACTCAAAGGTTTCATCGACGCGGGACAGGGTGATGTCGATCCTTGCATCCAGCAGGAGAAGGCGGACGCAGACGAAGTGATCCATTACGGCAGCCATCATGAGGGGCGTGTAATCCTCCACCGTGCAGTTGACCTCGATGCCAGGCACCCTGAGCAGCAGGGCAGCCAGGCCCGGGAGATTGGATCTACAGGCGTGATGCAGCAGGGTAAAGCCACTGGCATCTCTCTCGTTTACTCCCGGATGAGGCTCGACGAAGTCCTGGAGGTATTGGAATTCGCCTATTTTTGCCCCCGCAGCGATCTGTCGTCTCACCTCCGCGATCACGTCGTCCATTGTGACCTCAAACACACGTGATAAGAAGACAGAAAAAAGGGCAGGGAAAGTGATTGTATTGGACATAAGCATCAGGAGGGAAAAGATGATAAAATCGAGGAGATGGCGGGATCAAGGTCCCTGATCAAAATGATGTCTCTGGGAGACTCGCAGGCTCGGTGTGACAGCACCATCTGGAGCTCCATCGGCAACCTCGCGGCGACGATCAAGAATCTCCGCCTCACATCACCAACCGAATCAACTGAATCACCCATCGAATCACTGATCGAATGACCTATCGAATCACAGAGTGCGTTCTCCTCGCGAAGCTTGAAGTAATCATCGCTGGTGAGGACGAAGAGGGCAAAGTATGAGGCGGGGGTGGCTATGCCCAGTTCAAGGCACATGCGCTGCCGAACAGAATGAGGCTCTGCTGCGTAGGCGGCCAGGAGCGCGTTCATTTCGGGGTGATTGCTGCCACAAACCCCAGGATATTGGCCCGCTAGCGGATCTTGGAGCGCAAAGAACCACTTCACTAGATGCAGGTTGTCACGGAAAATTGCATGTTCTAAGGCAGTCGGGGTGAGCGAGTGGGTGTTATAGGATTTTGTGTGGGTGAGGCAAGTCCGGCGATCACATAGGAGCAGGCGCACACAGTCGGCAAAGCCCGTTATGCATGCATACATGAGGGGGGTGTACCCATCCACCATTTGATTGACGTCAACGCCGGGGACCTTCAGGAGCAAAATCAAGAGCGAGGACCAGCCATTCAGGCACGCGTAATGAAGCAACGCGCACCCGGTTCTGCTTATCTGATTCACCTCGAGATTCTGGCGCACGAAAGAGCCGAAGCTACTGCCCTCATAGCGCCCAGGGGACTCCGTGCTCAATCTCCGCGCCTCCAAAAGTGCCTTCTCCATCTCCTTAGTTTCTGAGACGAGGCGAAAGCGAAGGAAATATGATACACATTTGATTCCAGGAACCAAGTTCAGTTTAATGATTTTGCAGGGAATCGGAGGGGCGCGAAAGTAAGAAGATCATGGCAGGATCGAGTTCCCTTCGGAGAACCACGTCCTTGGCAGAGCCCAAAGCCCGGTGTGCCAGCACCATCTGGAGCTCCAGCGGCAGTCGCGCCCCCATCGCCAGGAACCGATCTTTGGCATCAGAATTTGGCAAGGCAACCTTCCGACAGAGATAGTCATCAGAAAGCAAAACCTGGAGCGCGAAGAGAGACGCCGGGGTCGCGACGTCGAGCTCACAGCACAACCGCTGTCGTGTGGCGATAGGATCGGCCTGGTAGGCCCAGATCAGCGCGTACACGCCAACGGTGTTGTGTGCGTAAAGATTCAGGTTCGTACATTCCGCTGGCTCCCTGAGGGCTAGGAACCACTTCACCATCTGCAGGTCGTTGTCTAGCAGCGCGTGCTGCAGCGCGGTGGTCTGATGGCTGTTGATGCCCCAGGCCTTCGTGTGGGAGAGGCAGACCCGCGGATCGCCCAGGAGGACGCGCACACATTCTCGGTGCCCCCTGGTGACTGCCTGTAATAGAGGGGTGCACTCGGCGACAATGAGGTTGACGTCGATACCAGGGACCTCGAGGAGCACCCGGACCAGGGTCGGATTGTCCCCTCTGCACGCCAGGTGGAGCATGGTGTACCCATCGGCACCCCGCTCGTTCACACCTGGGTTCTTGCCCCCCACCAGCGCCTGGAAGAGACCCCTATTGCAGAGGCCGGGGTGCTCCCTGAGCAATCTCCTTGCCTCCGCCAACGCCGCCTCCATACTTCGATTCAGCGGATGGCAACAAAGGACCGGAAATCAAACTTTGGGTTGATCGCTGATTGCTGGTTCACTGCCAGAACACGAATGACGAAATGAAGAAGAAGGGTCGATCAATAATCCTGCCATCTTATTCCGACATCTTGCAGACATCATAGGAAGATAAAAACATCACAAGAACCGGATCAAGTGCCACCCGGAGGACAATGTCCCCTGCTGAATCACATGCCCGGTGGGCGAGCAGCATCTGGAGTTCCATCGGCAGCCAGGCAGCCATTAACAGATATCTGCGCCCCGCATCCTGGCTTCCATCGTGGCTTCCATCTTGGCTTCCATCTTGGCTTCCATCAAGGCTATCTGGACCATCACGGGTTTCATCATCACCCTGATGGCTCAGATAGCCATCAGAGACCAGGACGAAGAGCGCAAAGTGGGAGGCGGGGGATAAGATACCGAGCTCAAGGCGCAGCCGCCGCCGGACCGCGCAAGGATTCTCGTCGTAGGCGGCAACAAGGTCGCCCAATATGAGGCGGTCGCGCGAAGAATCCTGGAGCCTCCCGCAGGCACCGGGGGCTTGAAGCGCGAGGAACAACTTCACCACCAGGAGGTAGCCCGTGAGGAGAGCATGCTCCAGGGCGGTCATCGGAGTGCCAGAGGTGATCCACGCCCGGCGATGGGTGAGGCAGACCCGCGGGTCCGAGAGGAGCAGGCGCACACAGTCGGCGTGGCCCCTGACAGCGGCCTGGATGAGCGGCGTGCCCTCTGTCATCGCGTTGACATCAATCCCCGGGACCCTGAGGAGCAGGCTCACCAACGTGGGCCAGTCCGCCATGCACGCCAGGTGCAGCAACGTGAACCCAAAGGCGTCCTCCTGATTCACAGTCGGATTCTGGTCCACCAGGTGCTCGAGGAGGGTCTCATGACGAAGCCAGCGTTTTTCCGCAAGCAGCCGCCTGGCTTCCCCCAGCACCTCGTCCATCCTCACAGTCTCAGGTCACCAAAATAAGCAACAATCACGCAAGGAGAAGAAGAGGGAGGTGAGGCACTTCGAACGACGATGCGTGATTCACGAATTTATTGATTCAAATCTCGGGTGATTCACTTCAAAAGATGAGTGATGGCAGGATCAAACTCCTTTTGGAGGACGATATCTCCGGCTGATCCCATCGCCCGATGCGCGAGGAGCATCTGAAGCTCGATTGGAAGCTTCGACGAGATCGTCAGAAGTCGGATAGCGTTGACATACTGCGCCTTGATCCCCTCATCATGGAGATCATCATTCATCTCCGGTAGGCTTTTGATGCGGAAGAAGTCATCTGATACGAGGAGGACGATGGAGAATACAATGGCGGCGGACACTATGCCTAGCTCGAATTGGAGTCGAAGCCGAACAGGGACAGGGTTATTGGCGTACTCCTGTAGTAGCGGCCTCATGCTGGACGCGGCTATACGGGAGAGGTGCATTCGTCCGATCGCGTTCTCCGCCGGCGATCGGAGGGCCAGGAACCACTTGATACAATCAGTTACCTCACACGCGATGGCGCGTTCCAACGCGGTTTCATAACCATGGTGCCATCTTTGATTCGAGCGCAGGGACACATCGACCGTTGGATCTTCTAGCAGCAGGCGAACGCAGTCTGCGTTGGAGTAATGAGCGGCGAAAATTAGCGGGGTCTCCAGGTCTACCCTGGCATTCACCTCCACGCCAGGGACCCTCAACAGAAGCGCCACCATGTCAGCATGCCCAAGAATGCAGGCGTAGTGCAGCAGGGTTCGCCCACCCTCGCACCTATCTGTCACTTTGGGGTGCTGGCGTAAAAACCTCCCAAGACGCTGGCTGGCGCCGGGCCCGGCTTCTGGGCTTGACTTCTGCCTGCCAAGAGCAAGGACAGCCTCCATATTGACTCTGTCCGTGAGCGCAGAGATATTAAGATTAAGATAGGGGACAGCAGGCGCAGTGATCACTTCCTCTCATGGATCTATTATTTGCTAAACATCATCCAACAATAATATCTCAACGGCGGCGTCAAATTCTCGCTGAAGAACGACGTCTTTCGGGGAGGCCATGGCGCGAGATGCGAGCACCATTTGAAGTTCCATTGGCAGTCTCGTCGACACCCTGGGAAACCGGACACCGGTCGGTATCCTCAGATCATCAGGCGGTGACGGAGGCCTGATCCTGAGGAATCCGTCGGATAAGAGCACAGTGGCAGCGAAGAGATAGGCGGCAGTGGGCAATCCGAGCTCAAGCCGCACCAGAAGGCGAGTGTGGAGAGGCTCGCGCTGGTAATCCTCCATGAGACGCGTTGCCCCCGGCGGCCACTCGATATGGGAGAGCGCGAAGCCTGCAGCTTGCTGCATGCACTTTGCACCAAAGACGTTTTCAGCGGGGCTGCGCAGGGCCAAAAACCACTTGACCGTGTCTAGACGCTGTCTGGAGATGGCGAGCTCCAGCGCGGTATAACAATCATCGATTCTGGGGGCCCGAAGGGTGACGTCCACCCTGGGATCTTCCAGGAGCAACCGAAGGCAGGCGTTGCTCCCATGGTAGGCCGCCAACATCACCGGGGTCTTTTTGGCAGCGGCAGGATTCACCTCGACGCCCGGCAGGGCGAGCAACAGTGTGACAACGGGTGCAAGGTCCCAGATACAAGCCTGGTGCAGCGTGGTCAGCAGGTGGAGGCATGTATCGTTCACTTCGGGCCTCCCATCCAAGAAGCCACGGAAGTAGGTGCGAAAATCGCCTCCGGGCGGGTTAGGGCCCAGCAACCGCCTGGCTTCGGCAATCACCTCCTCCATGAATTTCGAAGCTTTCCGGAGAATAAATGGCCCGCAAGTTTATTATAGCGCCGAAACCAAGAAGGGACACGGAGGAAGGATGATAATGTAAACGTCGAGGGACATTTGAGAGTGATCATCACTCGGCAGCCAGCCACCAGTCGATTGCAGGATTAAACTCCTGCCGAAGGATGACGTGCCTCCCGGAAGAGAGGGCGCGCAGTGCCAGAACCATTTGGAGCTCCATTGGCAAGCCGATAGCCATCGTGAAAAACCTGGCAGCCCCCTGCGCCCCCTGCGCCTCAAGGACGACCGCAGTGTGAGCCCTTTTGATGAGAAAGAACTCGTCGGACAGGAGGAGAATGGCGGAAAAAAGGTTGGCTGCGGTGCGCACATCCAATTCCAGGCACAGGCGCTGGCGGAGGCCGACGGGATCAAGGCTAAAGTGTCCCAGGAGACTCGCCGTATTGGGACAAACGCCGAGCTCGACAAACTTGCCCCGTACAATGATCTCCGAAGGCCTGCGAAGGGCCAAGAACCACTTGACGCACTCCACACTATCTGTGGCCACCGCAATTTCGAGCGCCGTCTGCGCCTGTGCGCAGATGTAATTAGGGACCTCAGTCATCACATCAGTCCTCGCATCTTCCAGCAGCCATCGGACGCACTCGAAGTTTAAGAAATTACAGGCCGTCCAGAGCGGGGTCCCCTCCTTAGAAGGCGCGTTCACATCCACCCCGGAAATTTTGAGCAGCATGGCGACAACCTTCGCCATCCCAAGTCGGCACGCGTAATACAAGAGGGTGTGCCCACCAAGGCAGGTGCCATTCACACCGCACTTTTTGTCGAGGAGATACCAGAGCCCGGAGTTACCCCGAAGTCTGATATCCCGCAAGCCAAGCTCACGCCACATTTCATTCCGAACCTCATCCATCCCAAATCACAGGGTGTATCAAACCACACAAAATACACAAAAAAATAGGTGAGAATGAAGGAGCTATTCAGAGGGATGAGGCGTCTGACAGCGCAGAGTAGGCGTGGAGGGAAGGGTGTGGATTGGCAGGGGATAAAAAAACTGGGGAGCTCATCGTTAAGAAACACCATCAGCCCCGTTCACCATCAGGAGCATCTTCAAAACATCAACAGCAAGCCCTTTTTCAGCCCAACATAACAGAAGACGCAATCATGTCCGGAGGTGGCAAGTATCTGGGGGAGACCGAGATGTACACGTACAACGCTGAGAAGGACACCGAGTCCTCGATCAGGGTGACGTTCGTGGGGCAGCAGGACGGCTTCGACATGTCCATCACCCGCAAGGAAGGCCATTCCCTGGACGTCGTGACGTCCGCCAAGGACTTCAGGGTCCTCGACGACCCCCTCCTCTTCAAGGCCCTCCAGTCCCTCCGGCTCTGGGCCTCCGACACCGCCGTCGTTGAGAACGAGCACTCCTTCACCGACGACGAGGACGACGAAGAGGAAGAGAACGACGAGGATGAGGAGGTCGACGCTGAGGACGATGACGAAGATGAGGAGGTTGACGAGGAGGACGAGGAAGAGGGCGGCATCTCCATCGAGGAGACCGACGACGAGGAGGATGAGGATGACGAGGAAGACGAAGACGATGATGAGGAGGACGACGACGACGAGGAAGATGATGAGGACCAGGACATCGAGGAGGAAGTTTCCCGGCACATGCTCGCGGACGGAACCCTGATCAAGACTGTCCGTGTCTACCCCGCATCACTCCTCAAGGAGGGCGGCGCTATCCCCACAGACCAGGGCAACAATGAGGACGAGGACGAGGAGGACAACGATGATGAGGATGAGGACTCAGAGGAAGAGGAAGACGAGATGATCTCGTCCCCATGATGATCACCGCAGTGAGACTTCGTTCGTGTGGTATCCCATCATGCTAATAAATCAGAAGATGTCCTTTTTTTCCACTTCTTCACTCCCGTCGCTCTCTCCGCCCGAAACCCCACCTCACCTCACCTCACCAGTCTCCCCGACCTCTTGAGTAATGACCTGCTCGCTGGTGCCGACTGCTGTGATTTGTGACGCTGAGGCGCAAGATTCGGACGCGTTCCCTATTTCCGACCCGGGAGGCGGCGATGCCAAGGAGGTGTCTGCCTGGCAGATAACGTTCGCCGGGACCGCGGCGTGCTCCCCGGACCTGGCGTTTTACCGCAAGATTTGGACCTGGGGTCGTGGCGATGCGGGGCACCTGGACATGGCACCAGCGTTCGTGCAGGCTGCTAGCCAGGGCAACGTCTACATCATGAAGCAGTTCTTCCTCTGGGGCCTCTTTGGCGCCCGCCCGCCCCCGGCGACCTGGAAGTTGCTGCTGAAGGGTCAGAGCGCGCTGGAAAGAGATGGGCGCTTTGGGGCGCTGTTCCGCCTCGTCAGTTACTGGATGACGCTGGGAGACAGGCATCCGTCCACCGCCGCGCGCCTCCGCACTCAGTATCAGGCGGAATGCGACGAGTATGCCGCCCTGTGCACCCACTACTTCGAGCGGGGCCTGATGCCCATCAGGGTCAATTTCCGCGAGCCGCTGCCGCCTCACGCTCCAATGCCGCTGAACGGTGGCGCCTTCGAGGCGCACTACCGCCTCCTGGTGGAGCAACATCTGACGGCAGAGATGAGGGCCGAGGCCAAAATGTTTGCGCCGGTGAGGGCAAATCGCAGCGTAACCTGGTCCGCAGACCTGGTGCAGGTGGTCATGCCCCGGGACCCCGGGGAGGCTGCCCCTCTCTCTGCCCAGGAGTGTGAGACCCTCGATCAGTACGAGGCCACGCTCAAGGCGATCGCGCCCAATGGTCAGGGAGCCTCACCGGCTAGCATCATACCGCCGTCTTTGCCTGCCGGAGGGGTGATGTCGCTGCTTGGATCGGCTTCACCGCTAATGTCACCGTCGCTGTCACCTCCGGAAACGTCACTCTGCCCCTCGTCTATGTCTACATACTCCCAGCCCTTGGTGGCGCTGTCCTACCATACCGCTGGTGCGAGAATTGATCTGTCACCGTTGTTGCTGACGGAGATCATGCTGGAGGGCGGCATAGTTGCCACTGAGAAGATGGTGAGGAATACCGGAAAAAGGCGAGGAACAAGGAGAGCGGCGAAATCAGGCAGGGCGGCGCGAAGCCGGATGCTGGAGCCTGGTGAACTTCTGGAGAGGGCGATGAGAGGCCGCAGGTTGTCTGAGGCCACTCTGCTGCTCTACGAGCACCCGCACCTCGCCTGGTCGAAGCTAGCTTGTTCGCTGAATCCCTCGGTGTGGACCTACGCTGTCATCCTCGCCGCCGAGTGGGGCCACCGAGATCTCCTGGAGCTCTGCTCTCGGAAGACCTTGGGGACAGTGAAAGATTCAAATGGTTGGACTGCTGAGGCGAGGGCATGCAAGTCGCGTACGCTGGGCGTCCTCCTTGAGGTGCAAAGGGAGCAGCGGCAACAGCAACAGCAGCGTAGCGCCCACCCGTTGGCCATGGCGGTGTCTTTCTGAGACCCCCCCCCCCCCCATCTTGAAATCACTTGAGTTTGTTAACGTGACATTCATCAGCGTGGCATCACACAAGAAAAATTGGGCAAAATTGGAGCAAGATCTCAAAAGATGGGGGAGAGGGGATGTCAGCAAGGCAAGGGAGAACTTGGTCTCCATGGGGGGGACACCGGAGATGATGACAGTGAGGGCGGTGAGGGCGATAACGGCGATGAAGGCGATGAGGGTGAAGAGAGCGATTGATGTGAAGATGTATGTGGTTGCGGTGGTGGGTTGGCCGGAAATATTTGGGGGTTATGACTCGATGTCTGCGACGGTGGAGCCTGCGGGGGCGCAGGCAAGAAGGGGTCGGGAATTCCACCGCGGCACCGCTTATAATACGGGGACAAGTACATCGTCTTCAGGCCGGAGTCCATGCCCAGGCAGAGGAAGAGGTAGCGATTGCAGACGTTGGGATACAGGACGATGGCGATCTTGCAGACCTCGCGGTCGCAGTTCAGTCCTATCTCCACAACGCGAATCTTCCCCGGATCTGGCGCCACCCGGGTGTAACCCATGATTTCTTCAGCCTCCACCCCATACAACTCGACGTAGCAGCCACACCGGGACCGCCGACCCTGATAATCTCTCAGACGTTGCACCAGCGCATGGTGCCTGAACTTGAACGGCAGGAGGTGATCCAGGACGTGACAGTAGACAGGCGCCAAATCAAGGGAGAGGAGCTCGGCCGGGGACACCCGGTTGACCTCCTCGGTCTTCCTCCTGAAGACGTGATGCGGCAACCCCTGCAGGTCCTGCGGGCACAGCAGCCGGTAGCGAAACATGCTCCTCTCAACACGGAAAATAATGATGATGATTGATTTTTTAATGATACATGATTCCAAATCAGGGGTTAGTGCCCAAACAGACGACACCACAGGGCCGCCACGCGGCGCAGGAGCACGTTGAGCGACCTGTAGACAGCAAGCGCCCCGCGCCCGGATCCAGCACGCAGCGGCTGCCACCAGGAGGTGAGTCCGCGCCAGAAGGCAGCGCCTGACCATCGGCCGGCACGAGGCTTCGGCGCCTCCTCAGCGTCCTCATAACAGACAGTGGCCCCCTCGAGTTTGGCGCCGTCAGCGGAGAGGCCATGAGAAAGGCTAAGAGAGGTGGCCTCCGACCTGTGGCGCTTTCCCCGCGCGTGCGACATGCCCTCGCGCTGCTGGTTCCGCTCGGCGGCGGTCATGGCGGTGATCAGCAGCCCGAGCTCCGCAAGGTCGGACGCGTCCCGGCGATTCATCATCGGGCGTTCCTGCTGCGAAGGCTGTAAAGTCTGCTGCTGGACCCGGTCCTGTTCCTGCTCTTGCAGGTGAGGGATCCTCGGTGCGCTCGGCATCCGGATGATGACAACCGCCTCATTGCTGGCGGAAGGGGATCGAACATCCGTGCAGCGGACGGAGACGCCATGCTGCTGGGGAGGCCCAGGTACTCCCTGCCCCGAGGATGCATTGAGCGAGGGCCCGGCCTCAGGCGAGGTGAGGCTGCCGGTCCCTTCGTCCTCCATCTCCACCTCGAATTCGGAGACCTGGCACTCAGAGGTGTGAATCCACGAAGTCAGGGCCAGCGCTTCCTGCTCCAGGGTTGCGACATGTCGCCCATAGAGGGGCTGCCCCGGGGACGACGAGCGCTCCGGAGGGGCATCTTCGACTTCCAGAACGTGAGGCGCCTCCCCATGACCGTCCTGATCATCCTGGCCATCAGGGTCATCGTCGCCATCAACGTTATCAGGGTCATCTTGGTTGTCATAGTTGGTGGCAAGCTCCTGGCCGGATGATGGCGCTGCGCGGTCGACAACCATCTCACCATCGTGGATCAAGCTCCCCTGATGGTCTGTGATGCTGCTCTGCTCACTAAAATCGTGATTCCCGTCATCATCGTGATTTTCATCCTCATCTGCGCTCACGAGCTCCGGGTCATCACAGCCATCGTAATCCTCATCGAGGTGAATCCACTTTGAGGCATCCATTATCCGGAAAACTATCGAGGATAAAAAGATGACTTTGTGGTGATGATGACTTTGAAATCGCACAAAAGGCGCAATATGAGCGGTGGCGGGCTTCTCTCGTTTTTATGACCCCAATCTACATAATTTTATATTGGTCAACGTCGCTCCTGACTTCGTGCCTCTCACTTCTTGCCACTCACTTCTTGCCTCTCACTTCTTGCCACTCACCTCTTGCCTCTCACTTCTTGCCATTCACTTACTCACGTTGATCTTCTTGCTTCCAACCTCTTGCTCCCGTTTTTGCAGTGCCTTGTGTAAAAAGTAATCAAGGCGGGCTTGTAATGAAGGGTGAAAAAGAACACGCCTTTGACAACGCTGCGCTTGAAGGAGAAAATGTGCCTGCTGATTTGAGCTCATCGATCACGATTCTCGACGATGATGATGAGGAGGCTCATACCCCCAAGTATTCTTCGACAAGACCGAGTGACATCCTTGAACGTTGCCGCGCGTCGCACACCCTGAAGGTTGATCTTACGTGTGCCACGCTGATCTGTGATGACGACGAAAAGGGGGACGAAGAAGAAAAGGAGGACGTGAACCACGCCGACGATGCCCTGGCCGTCCCCATCGAGGAGGGGGAATTGCAGGGAGTCCGCCGCGCCCACCAAGACCACCAAGATTCCGGCCCGGGAGAAGGTCAGCCTGATATATTAGGATATGTTCGGGGCCAGGGAGCTTCGCTGCGCGAGGTGAGGTCGGCTGTTGATGATGACAGGAATGTGGACGTCAAGACTGGCGGTGAGGAGCCAATTCGAGGTCAGAACCGGTCTTCATGGGCCCGGAGAAACAGATCGCGTGCGAGGAGGGAACAGCGGGCTCGCGCGAATGCGATGGCCATTGCGCGATCCGATGAAGTGCCTGTCAGCATCCGACTGCCCTCTCCCTCCTCTTACCTCCCCGTTGAGACTCAGGGACAGGGGCCCACCCACACCGAGAGGTCTCGCAGTTCTGTCGCAGCCAAGGCGCAAAGCTCAGTTTCCGTCGCGGTGTCTTCCTCCGCCTCGTCCACCTCTGATGCAGTGAAGGAAGGGACTTCAGGTAGTAACTCCTCGGGGTGCAGACCACGGCTGGGGCGCGAGCGTCCAGTTGAGGTGGTCCTGTCGAACCGTGCAGTGGAGGTCACCGAGGAGATCACCCGACTTCGTCACCTGGCGTCTGTGGCTCCACCCTCCATTTCCGGCCTGGGCGGCCAACGTCAACCTCCTTCAGGGCAGGGTCATCAGCCACTTGCGACTCCTCTCCCTCGGGGTGATGAAGACGACGCTGGCTCGGCTACCGACTCCGACTGGATGTTGACTGCTGAGGAGCGGTCGCTGGTGACCGACGGGGAATATGGGAAGGCCCTCCTTGCGCAGCGCCAGTCGCTGACCCGGGACGTCGCGCAGTCAGCCAAGGCCATTGTTGCGCCGCAGCGTCTGCATGCCAGTTTCGAGAGGGAATACCACCGCAACTACCCCGCGCCGGCCTCCTCTTCTGGCTCGTCTTCTACGTCATCTTCTGCCTCATGTTCTGCCTTATCGCCTGAGAAGGCCCTGCTGCAGTACCAATGGCAGGCTATATTTGAGTATGTGCTGACCCAGCAGCCATGGTACGGGGAGTGGAGCATAGCGTGCCACCGCCACCTTCTGCTGAGTCAGGCCGTGGACGAGGTGCAGAAGCGCCTGGTCACGCTGGCCGGGATCAAGCGACGCTTTGAGCGGGTCACACACCTCCCGGAGCTTCGCCCCTACTTGCGGTTCTCAGGCTGGGCCGCCTCGTTCGAAATTGCCGGGAGCCACTACAAGATCGCGCGAAACTCGGCAGTCTTGAGGAGCCCGGGGGTGTTCAGCATTCTCTGTGATGGGGAGATGATCGGGGCGTGGCTCTCCAGCGGCAGCCTGCTGTCTGTAGTAAGCGAGGTCCACCAGCGCCACCTCCTGGACTTCTACCTGCGTGATCGCGGCATGCCGGCCGACGACGCGAATGCCTTTGGCTACACCTGCGGCGGGATCAGTGCTCCGCTTCCCGGTGGCTCCAAGTTCACTGCCGGGCTGAGGCGACAGCGTCAGCGTGAAAGGGACGAGGAGGTCGAGAGGAGGAACCGGCGTAAGCGCAATCGCTCCAAGGATCGCTCCAGGGATCATTCCCGGGATCGCTCCACGGATCGCTCCAGGAATCGCTCCAGGAATCGCTCCAGGGATCGCTCCAGGGATCGCTCGAGACAAAATTCTCGAGATCGTTCTCGGGCTCGCTCGAAGAGTCGCACCGGAGACCGCCCACATAATCGCTCTAAAAATCGCTCTAGGAGCCAGTCGAGAGAACCAAGCCGTGGTCGCAACCGCCAGCGCAGCCCCAGGCGCAAGTCATCTTCTCCGGCTCCGTCTCGGCGCTCGAAATCCCCGTCCCGGGGAAAAAACCGGAGCCGAAGCAGAAGCCGAAGCCGAAGCCCTGGTATTCCCCGTTCCCGCGATCGACGACGTGTGACATCAAAATCACCAGAGCCCTGCCGACGCAGCAGGTCCCCCTCACCAGCCGGATCGAAGTCGAGATCAAGGTCGCGGTCAAGATCCCGATCAAGGTCAAGATCAGGGGCAAGATCGTGAATATGGTTCCGATGATTTCGAGGATGTGCGCATGCCATTATCTGGTGTGTGATCTTGCGTCTGATATCCCCGACCTTAAAATACCGTTTTTTCTCTCTGCTTCTTCTCCTGCAATCACAAAAAGAGGAGTTGCCTTTAAGGAAACCAATTTTCTGCTTCCTTTGTGTGCTGTTTAATTGCATTTCCTTTGGAAACCAGAACGCAAAGCCGGAAGCTCCCTTCGTTGGAATAGCACCATGAGCTTGGAAACTCCTCCAGCGGAGGTGGTGCTCAGCAGGCAAGCCTCTCCGAACCTTCTTACGTTGGTCTACTCGTCGCCAGTCTTCAAGCGGCTGAGGCACATTAGGCAATTGGGGGCGCTCATGTACGTCGACCCCGCCGCCAACCACACAAGAGCGGACCACAGTCGCGGGACCGCCGATCTGGTGCGGGAGGTGTTCGAGGTGCTCGACGCCAAGTGCCCCCCCACCGGTGCCGGGAGGTGTCCAGAGAGACTGCAGTCCCTGGCGGCTGTGGCGGGGGCCTGCCATGACCTTGGTCACGGGCCTTACAGCCACGAGTTTGATCACTTCCTGGCAGGCTTCATGCCGGCCGACTTTCCCTTCCTGGACCACGAGGCGCGTTCCATTATGCTCACCCAGCATATTCTTCGGGACCACCTCACCCAAGTGGAGATGGAGGTGGTCTGTTCCCTGATTGACCCCAAGCGCCACCATTGGCCAGGCGCCGTCTCTGCCGAGTGCGCACTTCCGGTGGTGTTCAACGATGGCGGCGGAGATATTGAACTCTACAAACTTAAGGAGGCACAGAGACTGGTGCCGTGGACCGCTGCCTGGGTGCGCCACCTGATCTCGGCGCCTGATAAGGTGAGGCCGGATGTGGACAGGCTGGACTACATCGTGCGCGACAGCCGCGCGCTCAACCTCGCCGGGGTGAAACTGCTTGAGGACGCGAGGGCCGCGTTCCTGGAGGACTGCGCCGTCGTCGACGGCGAGTGGGTGCCATCCTCTCCCCGTGGCAGGGAGGCCCAGCATGTGCTCATGGAGCAGCGCCGTCTCAACTTCGCCCATATCTACCAGGCCCCCGCGACAGCCGGGGTGTCCGCCGCCCTGAGGGAGAAGCTCCAGCAGGAGTACGGGTGTGACGTGGGGTGGTGGACCCGGACCCTCTCGGACCCCCTCGCCTTCTGCGCCCTCCACGAGAAGACCCACACCGACCTCTTTGAGCGTGTCCCGAGCCTGAGGTCCGAGGTCGCAGGTGGAGGCCCCGGCTCCTCGTCATCAGGAGTCCCAGCGGAATACCGCGCCTTCGACGCCCGGCTCGCCATGTACAACGAAAGGCACTCTCACATCTCACCCCCCACCCTGGCCCTCAATGACCCCAAGAATTAGAAAACCACATAAATTCGCTGCCAGAAATTCTCGATCGAAAAGAAGTTGCCTCATTTTTGTGTGATGCGAAGGGTTTGTGACACAAAAAAATGTGGGAGTGGCGAGCAGTTTCGCAACTTATTTCATGAGGCCCCCAAGCAGGGACGGCAGAATTTTGGACTCAAGCCCCTGGAGCGCGGCGTCCTTGCCGGCGTTCAGGGTCGACTGCAGCGCCTCTTTCCCAAAGTCCTTGAACGCCTGGGAAATTTGCTCCGAGTACTGCTGCTTCACGGCGGGCGTGATCCCCTGCGCCAGACTCTGACCCCTCCCTTGCTGCTGCCCATACTGGGGCTGCTGCTGCTGAAACTGCGGCTGCTGCTGTTGCTGGTACTGGGGCTGCTGCTGCTGGTACTGCGGCTGCTGGTACTGGGGCTGCTGCTGTTGCTGGTACTGGGGCTGCTGCTGTTGCTGGTACTGGGGCTGGAATTGCTGTTGCTGGTACTCGGGCTGTTGTTGTTGCTGGTACTGGGGCTGGAATTGCTGCTGCTGGCCCTGGAATTGAGGTTGAGATGAAGCCTGGGGCTGGGGTTGTTCGAGGTGCTGAAGGGCGTTGCCGGCGAAGTTGAGGGCGTCCTGGAGGGAGAACTGATCGGGTCCGGCGGAGTGCACGGCCGCCACGTCGCCGTGGTCTGCGGCGATCGCCGCCAGGGTCTGATGCCCGGTGACCTGGGCGAGGTGCTTCTCGGCCAGCCACTCGTTGATCACGCCGGCCTGGGCGGCAGGGTTCTGGGCCTGGGAGAGCATGGCGTGGGCGACGTTGGAGATAAAGGCGCACTGCGCCATCGGGCTCAGGGAGGCCCAGACGGGGGGCGTGACCTTGTCCGCGAGCCCCGCCCGGCCGAGGAACTTCTCGACGGCCGCGTCCGCCGAGATGCGGTCGTGCTGCTTGGTCTGCTCGATGTAGTTCGACAGGTGGCCCGCCAGCAGGTCCGCATTCTGCTGCCACCCGCCGCCTGGAATGTAGAGCGTCGGGTCGGTGGTGACGGCCGCCAACACAGGCATCGAGTGGACGCAGGTGCCGGCGGCATCCCCGTCGCCCATCTTCCCCGCCAGGTGGCTGAATGAGCGCGTGTAGCCCCCCAGACAGCCCCCAGCCCTGAACTCCATATTCCTGTTGCTCATCTTCGTCTGATACGTGGCTTGCAAGTTGTGTTGGAAAGAGGCCCGGAATTGAGTGTTACCACGTTGGCCCAGAGAAAAAGCCCCACTTTGCCATCAACCACCTCCCCATCAACCGCTGATCAACGCTCACCACAGACGGATGATGATCATAATGGGGATCAGTCCAGACACCGCCTGCAACAGGCAGATATGTTGGGCAGATGTGTTGCCCAATCAGCGGAAGAGATCACGATATTCCACCTGATCATCCTATCAGTGGTCACTGGTGTCTGGATGTACATCATAGGCGTCAACAACATGGCCATGATGATCATCCGAACGAAGATGAGATTGCCGCGATTGCGATGTCGATCTGTTTGATCATTGTCGTGATAGAGACTATCAAGATATTCGCCACCAAAAAATCATGGATATTGTGAACATTGGTGGCGCCACCTAACTTTTCAACTTTTCAGCAGTTGCACAAGTCCACGAACGATTTTCACCATCACCAATATCTTCATTTCATGGGGAAGGTCGTGACAGGATAAATCATTGTGCCGACCCCTATGTACTTAAGATACGCGTCGCGTCGACCGCGGAAGCCTGGTGTGAAGTGGGTGGTGAGGCGCGACGAGGCGTCTTCTTCAGGCTTTCCTCGGTCCCCTTCGATGCCGAACTCCAACTTCGCCCTATCTCTCATCCTGTCACGAGCGTTGATGATGTAGAAGTCATAACGCCACTCAGAGAGCAGTTGAGCGTCTAATTGCTTGTAGAGGTCCTCGGCGTAGCGATCGGCGAGAACCTGGGCGTTGTAGACGGTGGCGGGTAAGGTCTGGAGGTGGTCGGCCTGCTCGCCGAGGAACCTCACGACGCCGTCGACCAGGCTGGCGTCGGCGACGAAGTCACGCCGCCCGTTGGTGCGCTCGAGCATCTTCTGATTCAAACTATCGGTGATGCGAGGTATCTCGAGAATCACTCTATCCCAAAGCGGAGTGGCGTTCCGGGGCCTGACGTGATGGTAGTACTGCACGAGCAGTTCTGGGGACAGCGCCTGGCCTGTCTGGTCGACTCCAGCCTGCGGCCCGGATAGCGGGGCTGGTGGTGCCACCGAGGTGATCACTTGCGGGGTCAGAATCCCCCGCTTCTGCGCGGGGATGGATGGCTCGGACGTCATCCCAGAGTTTTGCGGCGGCCCAAGGGCATAGCCAGGAATAGGGACGAAGCCCGCCGTCTGATGCCAGCCCCCTGCCGGCCCCTCAATCTCGTAGGTGTTGAGTTGGTGTGACATGATCAGCGGATTTGGTCTGAAGATGATGTCACGGAACCAGGTTTAATGCCACACCACCGCCTTTCTCTTTTCTCGGGCCCTCAGTATCCCAAGAACCCAGCCACACACTCCCCACACATCTTCCTCTGCCTTTTTTTATTTCCAGGGAAGCTTCTGTCAAGAATTGTGAAATCACATCTACCATTCAAATCCTCACCCACATCCACCAAATCACCAACACCCCCTCACCACAGATCAAGTTCGGCGCGGAAGACAGGATACCAACGATCATGGATCACCCCACGCATACATCACCTCCAACGTACTCAACATTCTCTCATTCGGCATCATCCGGCGGTCCCTCACCCAGCAGCAATCCACTATCAGCATCAGGATCACAGCGTCAAGATACAACGCCCCTGATCCACACGGCACAGGCAGGCGGTCCGCTGATCACGCCCAACATTCAGCAACACTTCGATCATCTTGATCAGCCCATCACTGATGAGAACAATGTTATCATCAACGACGATGATCAGCAGCAGGTGATGAGTGATGATGGTGATGAAGGCTGGGAAGACGTTGATGACAGCGGCGATCTCCAGATCATGCCAGCCGCATCCATCCCATCAGGCACATCAACCCCACCAAGTCCCTCGAGTACCCCAATCACGGCAGTTCCATCATCTGGGGCTTCCAAGCCTATTGCAAAGCAAGGGAACGCGGCGGCCGGACCCGCGGCCAAGACCCTACCCCAAGCAGCCAAGAAGAGAGCCCGCAAGATCGTCGATAGCGACGAGGAGGAAGACGATGATGAGGACGACGATGACGCTGGATCATTCATCGCCGATGACGACAGTGAGTCTCAGGAGGATGATGACTACGTCGACAGCAGCAGCGAGGCGGAGGAAACCGATGAGGACGATGACGAAGATGACGAGTCCGACGTTGATGAGGCTGATCAAGTATCAGCCCCCTCTGGCGATACTACTGACCTTGAGCTTCTGGAATCTGGCGCTGAGCATCATGAGGGGGGCGCAGAGCGACTTATCGCAAAGGATCAGCAGACTCAGGTCCCTGCGAAGGGGGTGAGCAAGAGGAAGCGAAGCCTGGAGGACATTGGCGGGCCGGCGCAGGTCCCGCCAGAGGAGCTTGAGGAGTGCATAGCCAAGCGGCGCCCCCGCAGGGAGGTCAAGCCGGTGGAGCGGTTCACGGTCTTCTCCTACCTCACCGACGAGAAAGCCAGCATGGTCAAGTGCTACGCCGGCGTGATGCAGGACTACCTCCGCGGCATCGAGGACCTCGACAGCGACGACGATGACAGTGACTCCCACCATCACGATGCTGATGAAGATCACCAGCCCGCCGATGATCAAAGTCCGCAGATGGAGGACCCAAAGCGCGATCTGCAGATGGACGCTAAGGTCAAGATAGGCAAGCCAGCGAGGAAGATCAAGAAGACGGCGATCACCGCCGATTAGCAATTGTCATCGTCCTTGTAAAAAAGAATCAGAGATATTGACCTCATTTCATCTGTATCTGGTTTGATCGTCTGATACACTGGGTGATCTTGTGATCGTGCCGCTACATCCTCGATCGCCTTGTTTTACGTTGTTTTACGTGGTGTTGCGGACAATGAACCAGGTATCAGGTGTCGATATCAGTCGTATCAAGGATGCGACAATGAAGGATAGCGAACGTCGCAAAGGAATCGAGGCGGGTGCGAAGGGTGGTGAGGCTGAGCGGCCCCATCAGCGGGTGCCACTGGGCGTCGGCGACTGCTTTGGGCTGGGGGGTGCCAATTCGTCGCCGGTCGCCTCCGCCAGGACCCTCTGCAAGGGTGAGCGAGTGGCGGCCGTGTTTCCCATGGACTGGACCCGCCAGCCGTTTCTCTGGCCCATCGCGGACAAACTCCTCAGGCTCCTGAGGGACCCGCAGCGGCAGCCGCTCATCAGCAGTGCCATGGTCCCTGCGCTGCCTGTGCGGCTCTTCTGGGCCACCAGGGCCACGCTCAAGAACCCGCACTCCAGGCAGGGACTCGGAGAGGTGATCGCCATCAAGTTGTTCGGCAACCTTGACTCCGGTGACCTCATAGACCTGATCGACACCCTCGAGCCCAAACCCATGGGCTTCCTGACCTTCATGGGCCGATCACCGTCTTCGTTGTCGTCGTCTTCAACACCCTCATCACCTCTCTCTGACATATCATCCTCATCCCCCCGATCCTCGTCATCCTCGTCGTCTTCATCATCCTCGTCGTTGTCGTCCTCTGCTAGGCGTATATCGTGCAGGGTGTTATCGTTCCCTGAACATCGCGACGATCATGACAATGTCGGGCTGGATCACGCTGATCATGATGCGATGGGGCGTGATATGGGTGATGGTGGAGAGGGGATGTTCAATCTCGATATCGCCCGCCTTGAGCGGCTGCTGGATGCCAATCGCGAAATCGATGCTGCGGCGATAGATTGGGATGCTTTTTCATCCAGTGACGAGGAGGAGATTGCAGACGGTGACGAAGTGCAGGGAGATGATGCCGAGCATCTGCCAGAGTTCGAATCCGTCCCACTTGACTGTTGAACCACGGCGGCCGCGGGCGCGACGCAACTCATGCCGGTGGGGCGTTGTTTGGGGCGTTGTTTGAGACATGCTTTTTTGGGCGCGCGTGGTTCAAACATCCGACCTTTTCAGCCCCTTTCGCCGTTTCTACTTATCCCCTGCACCCCGCAACACTTCCCACACACCATGTCTCGCGTCATGCCCTTCCAGAACCAGCGTCTCCGCCAGCAGTACGCTGCCGGCCCTGGTGCCAACTTGCCACTCATTGGTGCCACGATCGGTGCCTACCAGCCCGGGGACAGGTCGACCTACATTGACGAGCCCTTCATCGGCAACCCGGTGCAGTACTCTGACGGCGCCATCCGCCAATGCGCCGGTAAGTCTTTTGGCCATCTTTTGTTTATGGTTTGGAGGACTCTAACCTCCTCTTCTCTCGGTGACGTAATCAGGAAACCCGAATTATACAAACTCGAGTGCCGGCTCCGCGGTTTCTGCCTCCACCCCTCTCGGCGCACTGGCCTGTGCCGCCCCTCCCCAGGCAAGTGTTTTTCCACTCTTCCTACAGTTAGATGTTCTCGATTAACCGATATCTTCTTGTAGTTGGCTCCTGTTAACTTTGGTGGCCAAGGTGCTGCCTCTTGCACCCTTTCCCAGGGTCCCAGCGGTGCCTACAGCCTTCGTTGCACCTCCATCTACTGAGATCTCGGATGTTGATGAAATGTGTTTATTCTTCTGCTTTCCTTCCTTCCGATACGAAAAGAATAATGGAAATCAGTGAGCCTAAACATCGTTCGAATGTGCGTGGATGTAAGTCCATGCTGTGTTTGCTCCCTCATCCTTGCTCTGTCTGTGGAGTCCCAAAGCTCGTCGCTGAGTACGACGAAGGAAAAAGTAAATCCCATCGTCTCGTAACTTGTCGTGCCTGTATCAATCGTGGCAGCCCTCCCATTCCCGAACATCCGAACCTCGAAGCCGGCGTGGGTGAGGTACTCATTCCTTTGACAGGCACAAAAGGTTTGGGTTCCGTCATGCTTGTCGAAGAGGAGGATCGAGACTTCGCCCTGCAGATGAAAAATCACGTCGACGGGAACGGCTATGCCAGGCGCTCGGCCGACGGAAAGCCTGTATTTTTCCATCGTCTGATTCTGGAGAGAAAGCTCGGGCGCGCACTGGAGGCCACGGAGGAGGTCGATCACATCGCACCTGAGCGCATCCTTGATAACCGTCGCTCCAATCTTCGCCTCGCCGACAAGCACCAGAGCAAGCGCAACCGTCGCAAGCAAGCACGTCAGACGCTCTCCCAGTACATCGGGCCTACAAAGGAGAGAGACTGCAAGCGCTGGCGAGCCAAGACGTCAATTCCAGGGCAAAGGGTGGAGCTTGGTATGTTCGAGACAGAACTGGCGGCCGCACATGCGTACAATTTTGCTGCGCTTGGAATCGATGCCGAGTTCTTTCAGATCAACAAGAATCTCCCGCCGCTCCCAGCCGACCAACTCGCTATCTTGAAGGGCAACGCAGTTGCCGCTGTTGAGAGGGCGCGCGTTCTGGCTGCCAATAAGAAACAAAAGTAGCGACTGTGATTTCCGAAAAGGATGTTCACTGTAATTGATTTTCTGTGGCAGTTATAGTCATCAATTCAAACGGCTTTTGCGTCTCAGATACTTGTTGGAGAAAGTTCTTCCTTCCCTTCCTCCATTCCTTTTTGCAAAATGCTCCATATGTCCCAGAAAATGTCCGCGTTGTCTGTTAACACGCCCCCCGCGACGCCACCCATTGCCATGGTGCCGCGGCGCTCGAATTTTGCTGCGGACGACTGGGCTGGCTATTTCGCGGCGCGTGATAACTACCTCTCCCGGGAAATCTATCCCTCCCTGGCAGGCGAGGAGCTCCGGGAGCCGCTGCTGCGGGAGACGGACCGGGTGATGTTCGTGCCGCCGGAGCCCGAGTACGCGGAGCTCTACCAGATGGGGGTGAAGCTCGAGGACTCGAACTGGAACGTGGCGGAGGTGGACTTCAGCCATGACCTCACTGACATGGCCAAGCTCTCGAAGCCGGAGCTCCACTTCCACCTGCATGTGAACGGCTTCTTCATTGTCGGGGACAAGGTGGTGAACGCCAACCTCGGGGAGCAGATCCTGAAGCGCCTGAAGGTGCCGGAGGCGGTCTACTTTGGGGAGGTGCAGGTCGGCCAGGAGGCGGTGCACAAGCACGGCTACCAGAAGGGCCTCGGAGCCTCGCTCAAGAACGTGGAGGAGATCAAGAAGATCGCCTCTGAGTTGCTCAAGAACCCGATTCTGCAGCGCAAGGCCCAGTGGCTGGGGAACCTGGCCACAGATGACACGCCGTTCGCGGTCGTGATCCTGGCGGCGGCCACCACCGAGCTCGTCTTCTTCTCCGGGGCCTTCCGCTACGTCTTCTACCTGAAGAAGAAGCACCTGTTCCCGGGCTTCTGCGGGCTGAACGACGCCATCATGCGTGACGAGGGGGCGCACGCCCGCTTTGACGTCGCCATCTACCTCCTGCTGCAGATGAAGCTCCCCATTGAGGTCGTCCACATGCTGATCGGTGAGGCCGTGGACATCGAGTGTGACTTCTTCAGGGAGTGCTTTGCGCACGGCGAGGCGCCCGGGCTGACGTTTGAGGCGATGACCGACTACATCCGCTACGTGGCCGACTCGCTCTGCCGCATGCTCCAGGTGCCGGCGATTTACAACGTGGTGCTCTCCGACGAGAGCATGAAGGAGCTTGGCCTCCACCAGGTGGTCGACTTCTTCGGGCACCGCGTCATGGAGTACACCGGCTTCTCTGTCGGCGAAGGTCTGTCCGCCTCTGACCGCGCCCGCCTCGGCGAGGAGCTCCTCGAGTGATTCCTTGTTTTCTGTTTCACACCCTTTTGGCTGTTGTTTCCTGATGAAGAGGCTGCCTGTTTCCCCCTGTACATTTCGCGTTGTACAAAGTTCACGCGGTTGATATCTGCTGCGCGCGGAATGGGGGGGGGAAGAGCGGGTTGATGGGACGCAGGCCCGACACCATTCCTCACGTGTTCAAATAAGTCGGGTATCCCTTGCGAAAAAAAGTGAATTACTTAATATCGTCACTCCACCACGCGCTCCTTCTTCTTCCCAAAAACGTAAATGTCTGCTGATGGCGAGATTGACCTGGTGGCCCCTCTTCACGACACCCGAGGCCTTCCGTCAGGTGGAGACCCCCAGCCGCTGGAGCCACTGGAGTGCCCGGAGCAATCGGCGCAGTCGGGGCAACTCGAGCAGTCCGTGTCTTTTTTCGAGCGATGCGGAAGTTTGTTGGAGCAACGCGGTCGGCTGGAGCCAGAGCATCAGACCGCGAGGGTCATCGGGCAAGTTGTCGAGCAGGTGACAGAGCAGGTGACAGAGCAGGTGATGGAGCAGACGACTGATCGATCCACCTCATCTGCTTCGCTGTCGGTGAGGCGCGTCAGCACGGAGGACGGTGAGGTCACGTACGACGGCCTGCTGGAAATTCTCCTTGGGTTCCGCCCGCGGATGGCGGAGATGCTGCAGCGCGAAACTGACCTTGCCGTTGTGGACTTTGAGACGCTGGTCACGGCAGTGCTGCAGAACTGTCCGGTGTCGCTGTCGGTGAAAGATCTCGAGGAGATCGTGGTGGGCGAGGCGCTGAGCCGCGGTCTCACTCGGCCGGACTTCATGGCGCTGGCGACCTGCTACCACGTCACCTACTTTCACGCGCTGGCCCTGAAGCCGTTTGCGAGGGCGATGCGTGAGGCGGACGCGGTGCTTGGCCAAGGCAAGCCACACCTGATGCCGGGGCTCCTCGAGTTTATCGACCGCAATGCCGGGGCCCTGGAGGCGCTGCTCGACCATGGGGCGGACTACCGGCTGTCGACCTCTGCCCACCACACCGCCGAGAAGGCGTACCTGCTGGGCAAGCGCAACAGCCACCGGCGGGTTGTGAGGCCGCTGGAGACCTATCAGCAGATGCTCCTCAGGGTCTCGTGCTACCTCTACTTCTCCTGGCACCCGAGCGTCTACTACGACCAGAACGGCCACTGCAGATACACCGAGGAGTTCCTGGAGCGGCTTGAGCTCAGGCTGCCGGGGACCCGCGAGAGGTTGAGGGTATCGTCGGGCCACCTGCCTGCGGCCATCTGGGCGCACTCGCCGCTGCCGGCGGACGTCGTGGAGGTCCTCAAGGCCCACGAGGCGGGGCAACTCGCGGAGCGCGCCGCCATTGATCTGAACGTCGAGACCGAGCCGAAGATGCTGCCCCTCTCTGACCTCTGCCTGACCGACGAAGAGCTCCTGGAGCTTGACATGATGAGGCTGTCGCAGATCGAGGAGTCATACCGGCTGATGTCCGCGCAGCACTTCATTCACGCCACCCCGACGCTGGTGTCGGCTGGCTTGATGAAGCCAGGTTTGGTGTCCTGCTTCATCGTCGACATGGCGGACGATTCCGTGGAGGGGATCTACCAGACGCTGAAGGAGACCGCCCTCATCCAGAAGGCCGGGGGCGGGGTGGCAGTGCGAGACAAGATCAGGCACCAGGGCGCGCGAATCGCGTCTTCGAACGCCTCGGCCTCCGGGCCCGTGCCGTTTTTGAAGGACTTCCAGAGCATCGGGCACGTTGATCAGGGCGGCACCCGGCCCTCCAGCCAGGCTCACTACTGCACGCCTTTTCACCCGAACATCCTGGAGTACCTGGCGGTGAAACTGAAGGGCACCACAGAGTCGATGCGCGCCGAGAAGCTCAACATAGGGGTGATGTTCCCGGACTACTTCATGCGCGCCGTCAAGGACGACACTGACATCCCGCTGCTCTACCCTGAGGAGCTCTTCCACGCCGCGGAAAAGCTCTTTGGCCCCGAACTTGACGCCTACATTAATGACCTGGTGCGAAGGAGGAAGTACGTGAGGCTGATCAAGGCGTCGGAGATCTGGAACGCCTGCTGCAAGTGCTGGCACGAGACCGGGGAGCCTTACGCCCTCTTCAGCGACACCATCAACGCCCTGAACGTCCAGGTTCACCGCGGAATGATCCTTTGTGGCAACCTCTGCATCGAGGTCCTCCTCGTGATCACGCCCGAGGAAACCGGTGTCTGCGTGCTCGCCTCGAAGAAGGTGTCAAGCTTTTACGACGCAGGCTCGCAGACCTTTGACTGGGCGCTCCTCGACAAGACGGTGAGGCGCATGTCCCTCAACCTGAACAGGGTGCTGGACCTGTCGTACTACCCGACCGTTCCGGCCAAGCGCGGTGCCTTCAGGCATCGTCCCATCGGGCTCGGCAACCAGGACCTGGCGGGACTCTTCATGGTGGCCAATCTGCCCTACGCCTCTGAGGAGGCCATGCTGCTCGCCCGTGACATCGCCGAGCATACCGCATTCGTGGCCAAGACGACCAGCGCCGACCTCGCCGAGGCCTCCGAGCCGTATTCTTCCTTCCCTGGCTCCCCGGCCTCAAGGGGCAGGCTCCCGTTCCACATGCTCGACGAGCGCTACCCGGGCAAATTTCCCCCACCCACAGATCCAAACTACAGGCATTCCGCGCTCCACGCCGGGGTCAAGGCGCTGCAGTATGATGTCCTGCTGCCTCGCATCATGACCGTGGGGCTGAGGACCAGCACGGACGAGACGGACATGCCAACGGTGTCAACCTCGCTGCTGCTGAACAGCACCGAGTCATTTGAGCCCCTGCACTCCAACTGCTACCTGCGCAGGGTCTACAACCAGTTTGCCTACCTGAACATGCACCTCGTCAACGCCCTCAAGAGGCTGGGGGTCTGCTCCAGGAAGGTGATGAACAACATTCTCGCCAACATGGGCTCGGTGCAGCAACTCGACTTCCCCGAGGACGTGGTGTCGGCCGCCGCCCTGAGGCACCTCAAGGAGGTTTTTCTGGTGAAGATCGACGAGGGCTACTCGAACAAGCCCTACATCGACATGATCTCGGAGACCAACCGCTTCAGGGACGGTGGGTCCAGCAACAACATGTTCCTGCGGCGCCCGGACCTCCGCAAGATTTCCTTCCTCTACTTCTACTGCTGGCTCCGGGGCCTCAAGGGCCTCTACTACCTCAGGGGGCTGCCGGTCCTCAAGCCACTGAGCTACACCAGCGACGACACCCGCAATGATGGGGAGCCAGGGCCGGTGGTCGAGGACTTTGGGGAGGACGCCGGGGCCCGCCAGAAGTTGCTCGAGGCGCTCGAGCAGAATCTCAAGACCAATCTCAAGGCGTCTGGCGTCATGGATGACGAAAAGGGCGCTGGATCTTCGGCAGATACCGGCTGCAAGGACGCCTGCTCAGCCTGATACTCCCAAACCCTATTCCAACTCCCGCTCAACACTGAATGACATAGATGTGGGTGGATGATGAGCGGATGTGTTGAAGAGAGATCGGGGTGCCAAATGGGTGATGTTAAAAAGCAGTATATTCGATCAATGATTTTGATGAATCTTTATACTATCTGCTCAGGACGAACATCTTGATCGCACTGATCAGCGTTGTGACACAGATTCTGCGGCTGTGGACGGGTCGTTGTTCACCGCGATCACAGTGCCGGATTTTGCTGGGGATCTGTGGCGTCTGGGTCACGGTGGCGTTTCACCTCGAGGGCGACGGCCTGGAGGAAGAAGCGTTCCCAGAGGCGATCGCTCCATGGCTGGTCTCCCAACTTCACGTACGTGTCGCATTTGTCGCACTTGCCGCCGGTCGATGCAATCCAGTCGGAATAAGAGTCGCCATTGTCCAGCAGTATCTCCGAGGCAGTCTCCATCGCCCACGTCATGTTCAGGTCGACCCGCGGCGGAGCGTCATCGCTCATGATCGCAACATCAGCAATATCTGCAACATCATCAGCAGACTTAGTATTTGGCTGTGCGATGGTGATGGGGTCCTCAATGAGGGGGAACCCGGCGAGCCGCATCTCCCTCGCAAAGACAGCCCTCATCTCGGGATCGAGGTCAGTCAGGAGGGAGATGGGCGAGATGGCGTCGCTGTTGATGAAGGCCACCCCAATGGGGTTGATGAAGCAGGACGGGCAGAGTCTCCTGGCCACCCTGTCAGGATCGGCTTCCGCTGTCAGGGCCTCCAAGAACCTGGCCTGCGCCGGCAGGACCACATCACACAGGTGCTGGTAGGCGCTGATATCATCCACCTTTATCATGGTGACAGTCGCCGACGGATGCTCCACATCAAGATCCTTGGGGTCGTAGTTCAGTGACACCAGGTTGACGAAGATGCAGATGTCATCGAACGGCATCACCGGCGGCTTGTCATCATGATGATGATCAAGGGGATAATGGTGATCATGTGAAGTGGTGATCCCTGCGCCCGTCCAGCAGGCAGGCCACCGTAGAGGATGATGCCTCAGCAGAGATGATGCGCTGAGCCCCCAGATGGAGGGGAGCGGATGCGAGAGTGGACGTCGGGCGGATAGACCCAAGATACTCTTGTTGGTGATGCCAAGGAGCAGGCGGCTGAGGTGATGGAGGCAGATGAAGGGGGGCCTATGGACCTCGGTCAGCAGCCCGAGGCTGATCACCTCCTCTTCCTGATTCAGCCATCCCAGCATTGCCTGAAAACTGTGGCCCAGCACAGAGCGTCGCGTCTCGCCAGAGCAAATGCCGGCCTTGTTCATGGTTGGCAGGGGAAGATCAATCGCCGGAACTCGCAACTTTTCTGGTTGCTCCACCCGGGGTGATAATTCCACCTCTCATCTTCCCTCATCTTCTCTCATCTGCCCTCATCTTCCCTTTCTCCGGTCCCTCATCCACTTCGCCTTCCAGTGTTTTGATATTCCCTCCGGGCAACAAAGCGGGACAGAGGATCACGACATCAGGGGAATCAAGTGACAGGAGAATCAGATACTGTGGTTGGAAGATGGATCACGTCCGCGTGCTGAGAAGGGAGCCGAGCTACCAGTCACAGGCTGCCTTCCTGCGGCAGCCGCAGGAACCGGTATCGGCTCCCGCCCCGTCCTCCACATCATTTTCATCCCAGCGTTCCCTGACAGCGATGGCGCAGATGACACAGATGACAGCGACGACACAGGTGACGCAGATGATACAGGCGCCTCCGCTGCCGCCTCCGCCTCCGATGCCGCCGTACCTGGCTGAGCGGATGTCTGGGGTGATACCGCACGCTGGGAGGGGGCGGGGGAGGCCGCTGGAGAGGGCGGTGATGCTGCTGGACAACCGCAGCGAGACGTGGGCGGCGCTTGAAATGATCCTGGGCACCCTTAATCTCCTGCCGCTCCTGGTGCGGCTCCCGCGGCTCCCTCACCCGACGTGCGCGGAACTTGACGCCGACCACCTCGTCTCGCAGGTGACCTTGTTTGGGAAGTCCCTCGAGGTGGCCGAGGTCGCCGCCGAATACCCCCCTGCCGCCTCGGAGACAGACGTCATCTGGCACCTCCTGCAGGTCGCGCGGTCGATTGACTGCGACACGGTGGTGGTGACCTGGCGCGCGACCGCCGAGGCGCTGGCGGGGGCGAGGGCCCATGGGTTTCAGAAATTCCCCGTTATCCGGGTGCTCCGGGGCACTCACGAGCAGTTGCTGGCCGGCCTCAGGCCTCGGGCCGCTCTCTACTCATCTGAGTGTGTGCTTCAGCGGCTCCGCTTCTGTACGGTGACGGGGTGCCAGGGCAGAGGTGCTTGTGGGACCTGCGACCGGCTCATCACTCTCGTCCTGGGCGGCGATTACGCGACATCCATGAAGCGACTCATGGCGCGGAGGCGTGCCCTGAGGACGCGGCCGTACCTGCAGCCTCGCGATCCCGCCAGAGAGGTGATCAAGATTCGCTGGGGCGAACAGGTGGCGCAACACTGACCCCGTCACTTGCCATTCTTTGTGGTCTGAGAAAGGGAAAAGTTGGACATTCTGAGTGTGATTTCGAATTGTGGGGTTGTTTAGGCGGAGGCCGCGTGCGTTGAGATCACCCGAAAAGGGCAAGGCGGTCATGGTTCCAGAGGGGGTGGTGAGTCCTCTCCCCTGGGCCGGTGATGAAGGGTGCCGCTTCCCGGCCCTTCGAGGCTGGAGTCAATGCTGCGCCTTCGGCGGAAGACCCTCCCTTTGACGTTGGTGGTGCCCAGGGGCGCTGTGGGCTCGCCGAGCAGGCACCTGGTCTGCGGGTGCTCGATGCGCAGGCGCTCGAGGGCCTTGTTCGCGCGCCCCTGAAGCTTGAAGGGCGTCTTGTCGACCTCCAGCAGCAGGACCTTGAGAATTTGCATCGCCCTGTGCGTCTTGCACTGGCGCGAACACCAGAGGTCGAGGGTGTCAAGGGGCCTGAAGGACTCCGTCAGCCAGCAGTAGAATCCCACCCCCGCGGCGAACTCCGCGCACGTCTGGCCCAGGAACCAGCCGCAGGCGAGGCCCCAGCCGTAGACACACGCGAGGAGGGCCAAGATGGACGGCCGCCTGGCCGCCTGTGCCGGGGTTTCCGAGAGCCAGAGCCAGACCAGGGCCGCGTGGAGCGGTACGACGGTCCTCAGCGGCATGCCGGCGGCAAAATCGGCGCGCATGAGCATGCAGATCATCATCATCACCCAGAACAGGAGGTGTCCGCTGGCACCCACCATATCCCGCCTGGTCGCCATGTTCTCGAAGCACCACACCATGTTTCAATATCTCAATATCTCAATATCTCAATATCTCAAATTTTCCTGGGCCAAGGGAAACAACGGGGGGTGTGGTGGGCAGATTGATCTCTGGGACCCCGGATTTATATTTCCGCTCTTTGTCAGAGCACAATATGAGAACAAGACAGAAAGCAGGGCCCTGATGACTCGCGGCGGCTGGAATCAGGCGTCGGAGTCTTCTGAGACCTTGGCGGCGAAGATGCAGTCCATGTTGGCGCCCTGGGCCCTCATGTCAACGCCGACGACGAGCGGGTGGATGCGGTCGAACTTGAGGCGCAGGACGTGGGCGGAGAGGGCGCAGACGAGGGCGTAGATGTTCTTCAGGACATAGGTGCGCTCCTTCATGACGACCTTGTAGTGGGAGAGTTCGTACTTGCGGATCTGGTCGACCATGATGAGCATGTTCTCGTCGCCCGCCGCCTCCTCATCCCCCGGGTCGGCGTCACCGCTGTAGACGGAGAAGAGGGGGAAACTGGCCTCGAAGAAGTTTCCCTTGATGCCGATCTCCACGATCAGCATTCTCTCGGGGGTCAGGGTCGCGTAGGCCGGCGCCCTCGGGGCGCGCTGGCTCATGTCCCTGACCACAACCGACATCAACTCGACGTGATTGTCACTCCCGTGCTTCAGGATCGCCTTGAAGAACTCGCGCCTGATGTTGAAGGTGAAGAGCGGGTTGAGGTCGCAGTGCGCCGTCTCGTCGGGGTCCACCATCGTGTCGATGGTCATGGGGATGCTGCGGTTCTCGCCACCCGTGTGCGCGTCAAAGCGCACCTTGTCGGGCTTGTCACCCGGCGACAGCGCCACAATGTCCACGTAGCACTCCTTGATCACGGAGTAGATGACCTTGAGCCAGGACGGGATCACACTCGCTTCGATCTTGAAGAGGGAGGTATGGCCCCGGGTCCCGAGGGCGCCCCACTTCACCACACAGGGGATCTCCGCGAGCAGGCACGCGCTGGTGCCCGCCCCGGCGGGGCACTGGCAGATACTCAGGCCGGTAGAGGACACGGTGATGGACACGGTGTTGGCCGCCGCGATCGACTTGGACAGCACCACCGCCAGCACATCCTCCAGGCACTGCAACTGGCCGGGGGACAGCGTGGCGCACCAGTTGTATGCTCCCGGTCTCACGGGGATCTCCTGCAGCGCCGTCGCTGTCGCCTGGGCCGCCGCGCTGCCCCGTCCAGATGAACCAGCCTGGTGGGTCACCGCAGACGATGACGACGAGGCGACTGTCCTGGCACGGGTGGAGCTTGAGGAAGAAGAAGAGGACGTGTTGGAAGACGCAGAGCCCCTCTGACTCACGGCGCGCCCGGTACCCTGCTCAGGGGCCCCGAAGTCGTACACCTTGCGCACCACGCCCCCATCCCCGCCTGCACCAATCGGAGAGGAGGGCAGACGATCACCGTCGCTGACGATGGAGTGATCCGACATATTGTCAGGCAGTTCAGGGAGTTCAGGCATGTCAGACATTTCAGGCACGGTTACCATCCCCGGCGGGAAGAGCGACTCGCTAAGACGGGTGGCATCCATCAGCGAGTCCCTGCGGGCGTTAATATCAGCGGCAGCGTTAGCATCACCGTCAGCATCAGCATCCTCACTCCCATCAGTCGTAACAGTAGCAGGAGCCACCTCCCTCTGCTTGCCCTTGGACCTGGCTGATGTAGCGTTGGCGGTGACAGGAACCTGATGTGCATCAGCGGTGGGGGGGGCGGTAGAGGCGGAGGCAGAGGCAGCCTTGGACTTGAGCCTCTTCCGGGGTGGGGCTGGTGAGCCGAGATCCCCCTCGAGCTCATCATCATCCTGCCCTAGGGAGATAGCCGGTGGAGCCCCCTCCTGGGGAAGATCGCCGGTTTCGCCGTCCTGGGCTCCCTCCTCGGTGTCATCAATGAACTCGCTGTCACTGAACGTCGGCATCCCGCCGTCGCCGTCGCCGTCCTCGTCGCTGCCTCCCTCTGCATCTGCACCCTCTTCCTCCGCGAGGGCGTCGATTAAGGTCAGCGTCTTGGCCTTGGCTGGGGTCTTCTTCACGCGGCCGGCAGGGCCAGCGGTCTTGGGCCGCCCTGAGGCCGCGGCAGTGGTGTCAGAGCGGGGACGCTTCGACCCCGCCTTCCTCCCCGTCCCCGGGGTTTTCGCCTTTACTGCGCCGGTCGTGTCAGACATCTTGCGTTAATCAGCGAGAGGGCTGCAACACACTGAGGAAGGGCGAGGTGCAGGACAACACTGAAGTTTGGTGATTGATAGTACCTTCGGAAGGAAGCACCGCGGATTCTTGGAGCATTAATACTTTTCGTAAGTTGGATGGCATGATCATAATTTGGCGCCAGGGATACGATCACCACCTGCAGGCTGTCATCATGGTGATCACAGTTTTTCTCGTCCTCGGCGCCAGTGATGCATAACTATTGTGTTTATCCCGTTGATCTTCGTGGAGGTGATCACCTCCCGCCGGTTACGATGCGGCTGACGTATCACTTCGGGGGTTCATCAGTCGCCACATGGCGTCACCGTCCCTTTCAGTCATGACTTGATTGGATACAGGCCTTCCTTCAATTGTCTTCGACTCTCCATCCCTTCTTCCTTCCCTCCTTTTCTCCAACCCCCTCTCGCGGCCACTGACTCTTGGTTTTGACCGCGACTTCTCCGCCTTTGTGATCCGTTGTCTTTTTCGCTCCCTGCTTCTCTGCAATCGTTGTGAAGCATTTCACCTGGTGTCTCATTGTGAAGAGAAGGTGGTCTCTGGCTGATGGACGGGGAGCACAGTGTGCAGGAGATCCTGCAGAGGTGTACTGAGCTCATGGCGGCGGCGCAGAATCCTGCCGGGGTCATGTTGACGGTTGACCAGTGGTGTGAGCCGCTCGACTGGCTCTACAGCCGGCTGAATCCTTACCCGCGGCCAGAGTCCATTGAGTCGGTGGCCGAGGCGCGGCGCTTCTACGGCCTGGAGTTGAACCAGGTGCTCGACTACAAGGCCATCGAGGACCGGCACCGGGAGGCCCAGGCCATCTTCCCTGTGCTGCAGATTCTGTTCGACCGCCTCGGCCTCGGGCTGGAGGGTGAGGGGGGCAGCGAGGAGGACCAGGCGCGCACGCAGAAGATCAACCTGTGCTCGACCCTGGAGAACTCGTACTTCCTCATCCTCCTCTACGCCCAGGTGTCCGACGACATCCTGAACCAGCGGGACTTCTCCAGGATCCCGGACGACTTCAAGGTGCACAACCTGGCGCGGCCCACGAAGGACGACACCTCGCTGCACCACCTGCTGCACCACTTCTACGACCAGGCCCAGAAGCGGGGCCTGCGGCGTCACCGTGGCCACCTCTACTCGCAGGTGTTTGTGCCGGGGACCAACGTCGCGACCGGGGCGTGGCAGTTTGAGATCGAGCTCAAGCACTTCGTCTACGGGTGCCTCAGCCGCTACCAGAACGCTGCGATGTTCAAGCACGCCATGAGCCAGGGCGGCATCATCAACAAGGCCATAGACTACATCGAGTCCGCCTTTGACGACCAGTTGCCAGACGTCAACCCCTGCCGCTTTGTCTACGCCTTCAGGAACGGCCACTACAACATAGAGGAGGAGCGGTTCACCGCCTACGACGCCCCGGACTTCCAGCGGACCTCCGCCTCCAAGTTCTTCGACATGGACTTTGACGACTCGGTCCCCCCGTATCACGAGGGAGAGCCCCGGGGGAGCCTGTGGAGCTTCAGGCGGAGCCAGGAGGCGGTCATCAACGACAAGTTCACCGCCGAGGACCGCGCCCTCTTCGACATGTACTACGACAGGTACGTCCCCGCCGATTTCAATGGCAACATGGAGCTCCCAATGGGGGTGCCCTGCCCGGAGGAGGACTGGCAGGCGCTGCAGGCGCTCTTTTTCAGGTACGGCTTCCGGCCCTCGTACCTGTACCGGGACCCGATGCTCATCCCCACGCCCGACTTCAGCAGCATCCTGCAGACGCAGGACCTCTCGGACAGGGTGCAGGAGTGGATCTTCATCTTCATTGGGCGAATCCTGTACCCGATCAGGATGCACGACGACTGGCAGGTGGCGCTCTTCCTGAAGGGGATCGCCAACACGGGAAAGTCGGCCATCATCGCGACTGTCCAGAACCTCTTCAACAAGGACGACATCGCCGCCCTCTCGTCCAACATCGAGCAGCAGTTCGGGCTCTCGGCCATCTGGGGCAAGCTCGCCTGGTTCTGCGTGGAGATGACCCACTCCTTTCGCCTCCCTCAGGGCGACTTTCAGTCGATGATCACGGGAGAGAGCGTGGTGGTGGCGACCAAGAACCAGACCGCCAAGACGGTGGACTGGAACATCCCCGGGATGATTGTCGGGAACGTGAACCCGCCCTTCATTGACGCCGCCGGCTCGATGACCCGCCGCCTCCCCGTGGTCGAGTTCAACAAGTACGTGACGAACGTCGACGCGGGGCTGAAGAGCCGCATCTTCTCTGGCGAGATGGCCAACATTCTGAGGAAGGCCAACATGATGTACAGGATGGCCGCGAGCAACTACCCGGACGTCTGGGCGGCCCTCCCTCCCTACTTCAAGCAGACCAAGGCGCGCTTTCAGAGCCAGGTGAACCCTGTGATCGACTTTGTGGGGAACGGCGACGTCGTCAAGGTCTCCCAGGGACACTGGATCCTCCTCTCCGAGTTCAAGCTCCTCTTTGCCAAGTACTGCAAGGACATGGGTCGCGCCACGACGCAACTGACCAACGAGCAGATCATCTCCATGTCCAACGTCTTTGGGCTCTCCCACGAGAAGGCCGCGGTCCACAACGTCGGCTCTGCCAGGCTCCCGCAGACGGGCGACTTCCTTATCGGCGTGTGCCGCAAGGACGAGTGGGATCACCAGGTCAGGGAGATGCAACTGTTGAACGGGGAGGCTGATCAGCAGGAGCAAGCCCGCCTCGCGGAGGCCGGCGCCCGCCCCGGAGTGTCCGGTCCTGCACGGCATCCTACTGCCAGCGCCCGGCCGGCGGCACCCGGTTATCTCCAGGCCGGGGCGGCCCGGATTTCGCACTCATTCATCTCCGCGTCCTCCGCCACCGCCAGGCCAACCTCTGCTGCTAACGCCTCCGTTGCCGCTGGCACAGGTGGTGGTGTGATTCCGCAGGTGGTGACCCCACAGGTGGTGACTGGTAATGGTGCTGGTTCTTATGGGGACGATGTGGATCCGCACGCCGCTGCCCGAGCTTTCGCGCGGCTGCAGTGGCAGCATCAGCATCCCGCGCCGATGATGACTGATCAAGGCCGGCATTTTGGTGGAGACGACGACGACGATGATGATGACGGGGATGAGCGACTTGAGAGGCCCGAGAGGCCTGAGAGGCTGTCTTTCGGCGCGCGGCAGCCAAGGCCGGGCGATCACTCGCCCCACAGTGACGAGGCCTACGAGCTCGGTGAGCGATATGCGGATGACGAGCCGGATGATGTGGAGTTTGGTATCGGTGACCTACCACCTACGGGGGGCGAGGACCTCCTGCAGGATCACTTGGCCGCCAGTCTGGCGCAACCCATGACTGTTGACGTGCAGAGCTCGTCATTGCTGCCCGAGCCCGATTCCGATGCAGGTGGGGCTCCCACGACGGGGAAGGTTCCCGGCGGAAAGGTCCTCCGGGTGCCGAAGTTGCGCACGGGAGACACCGGCCAGCCTCCGTCATCACACTGATGCGCTGCCCAGTGAAAAAATAAATGTGAGGGGGCGGCACAGGTCGCCTCATTCGCCCTTATTTTCTGGCTTTTCCCACCAAAACAGCACCCTTGCCGCCACAATCCCCCACACAACCTCTCGCTCTCAGTTTCAACCACCCGTGACTTTCGCAGAAGACACTCTAAAATGGACGCTTACACGCCTGCCTACGCGCCACTCGTGCCTGCCGGTGGCTACCCCCCTCAGAGGGTGATCATCCAGGACGAGCCCCACAGCACCTCGTTCGGAAATGTCTTCAAGATCCTCCTCTACATCCTGCTGGCCCTGGTCCTCCTCGCCCTCCTGATCTGGTTCTTCGCGTGGCTCTGGAGTCTCATCGCCAAGTCCATTCACGGCGCCCAGCACCCAGGCTACGGCAACGGCAACGGCTATGGCAATGGCAATGGCAATGGCAACAGCATCTCCAACTGGTGGCACAACCTCACCCAGGGGTGGATGAACCAGATGAACAACATGAACGGCGGGGCCAACCAGAACGTGCCCCTCCTCCCCCTGCAGCAGCAGGAGCAGCAGCCACAAATGCAGATGCAGATGCAGCCGCCCCTGCTCCAGCAGCAGCAAATGCAAGCCCCGATGAACGGAGGCTCTTTCAGCATCCCCGTCCAATTCCAATGACCCGTTGAAAGTGGCGCCCTTGTTCGCCGTGTGTCACTCCCGCAATAAAAGGGAAAACGTAAACCCCCATCATTTCTCTGTCCCAGTCTCATCTTCATGTCGTTCATTTTTTGGGGAGGGGTTTTTCGGTGACAGCCAAGGCCCGTTGAGATGCGGCGGTTGGGGGTTGGGACTGGGGTGAAGAAGAAGGGGCGACGAGGTCTGCTATGCGCCGCCAGAACTCAAAGTCTTCGACGAAGACAAAACAGCGGCAGCCACCCATGTTGGCTAGGATGTGCGGGATGATGTCGTCGCCGTCGATGTGCATCATCTTGCAGTCCGTGATCAGCCTTGCCGGGATGACCTGCTGGGAGCAGATGAGCTCTGGGACCAGGACGACCGTCGTGGTCTTCCTGGTGTGCGCCGCGTACACCACCCAGTGGCGGAGTCCTTCCCTGGCGTCCGTCTCGTCGCGGAGGCAGGTGACGAAGGCAGCAGATCGGTGCTCGGTCTCCTTGATCGCGTTGCTGATGGCGCTGGACAGCGACGGAACCTGGTGTGACACCTGGAGCGTGAACCATTTCCCCAGGCGCGGCCCTTCCTGCATCAAGCCCTGCGGTGACGTGGACGAGCTCCCCTTGGGGAGGGACTTCCGCCCGGAGAAGATTTTGAACATCACAGGAATTTTCAAGCCTCCACCTTTGGTAACAGGCAGCAAGATTCTTTATTCCCCCACGCCACGCCACCACCACCAATCATCAACCTCACCCTGCATTCTATTAAAGTAGCACCGCCCACGTTCTTTGAACATGTCGTCCTCGAACCCACCACCTGCAGAGGGGGCGTTCCGTCCGGAACAGCAGTCGGAGGTTCGTCAGCCTGCAGATGACCTGTTTGCAGGGCTCCTGGCCAGTGTGAAGGCCCTAGACCTGCGGGCGACACCGCGCGGAGCCAAACCCACAGCCACAGCCACCGGCGCAATCACGGCCACAGGCGCAGTCACAGCAGCCAGAGCAGCCAGTGCGGCGGCGGGAGCGGCGAACGGCGGGCTGGGCGCTTCGCCGACCTCTGGAACTCTGAGGAGGCCGGGTCGCACCGTCCTAGACTGGCTCTTGGATCCTGCGCGCACGGCGCATGAGGAGGTGGCGATCCTGGGTCCCAATGCTGCGGTGTGCGGCCTGGAGCACGGGACCATCCTCAGCAGGGGCCTGAACGGCGAGGTATACCCCGTCACGGCGAAACTGGTGGCGTTTCCCGACGCCGGCCCCTGGATCCTGAAGAAAGCGACCCGGGACGCCGGGCCGTTCCGGCTATCGGAGGAGGAGAACACCGCCACCCACAAGGTGTGCTTTGTCCCGTTCTCCACCTCGTGCCAGATGGTGGCCTCGCGGTACACGGTGCAGCAGATCCTCGAGAGGTTCGCGTGCTCGGTGTCTGCCGACGGCGCGTCCCTGCAGTGCAACGTGCCCGACATCGTGGAGGTGCTCCTCGGGGTCCTGGCGTCGGCGCTTTTTGAGCAGCGGGTTACGCCTCACACCACGCTCCTCGCGCAGGGAGGCGTCTGCCAGGACCGGCACCTGACCCTGCTGCTCGAGCAGATGCAAGTGCCGCCCTCAATCCTGAACAACGGCGCGGGCCTCGCGCTCCTGCCCTGGCTCCTTGAGGCCCTGCAGCCCGGCAGGTGGCTGCCCGCCGGGGTGGCGCCCCAGCCGACCCTGGAGGGCACGGTGTTCGGGGCCGGGCAGAATGTCAACGCCCTGCTGCAGATTGTCCCTGAGAGGGCGGCTGAACTGAGGGAGATCATCGACGAGGTGCTCATCTCGGTGTTGCACACGCAGTACCTGCTGCAAGGGGAGTTCGGCATCGTGCACTTTGACTTCTCCGTGAGCAACGTCCTCCTCACGGCCCCGCGGGGTGACGGCGGCAACTACTACCGCCCGGGAGGGTTTGCCAAGGTGCGGTACCTCAAGTACCTCTTTGCCTGCCAGTTGCCTGGCGAGCGAAGCCCGGCCCTGCGCGCGCTCTACCTCCCGTACCGCGGCTTCCTGGTGAAGGTCATCGACTTTGGGCTCGCGGTGGCCCAGAAGCCGGCCGTGCCTGCCGCCACGCAGACCTACGGGCCTCAGGCGAGGCCCGGGGCGCCGAGGGTGATCCAGCGGGTCACGGACAACGTGGACATCTCGCGGGACTGGCGCTTCCTCGGCTGGCTCGCCCAGCAGGCTCACGGCTGGGACGGCTCCGAGAGTGAGGTCAGCGCGGAAACCAAGATCAGGCAACTCGCGATGATGATCACCGATGAGTACCCTGACGTCAGCGATCAGTACGCCGCCGACCTCGCGGGCCCTGCGCTCCGCGGTGAGTATGAGCAGTACAGGGACGTCGCCCGCTACCTGACTCACGAGATCGAGTTTCTTGGCACCGAGCGCGGCCTGCCCCTGGTGGTGAACCACGGGTACGACGCCCAGGTGTTTGCGCACGACTTCACCAACACCGCCGTCGGGTGGCTCCAGGCCGTGTCGGGGCAGGTGGCCGGGGCCCAGTTGACAGGCACCCTCCTCGACTTCCTCCTCGCCACCCACTCTGGCGACCTGCAGAACCCAGAAACTGGCCGCCCGGCTCTCGGGCACCTCTGGTCCAGGTCCCCCCGCGAGTTGCTGCAGCAACTCTTCGCCATCGCCCTCCATTCTGCGGGGCCATCATCATTGGCATCATCATCGGCTTCATCTACCGCCGCCTACGAGGTGCCGCGCGACGGAGCGCTGATGGCGGAGATCGTGGGCTCGGCGGCCAGGCGTTTCCGCAGGTACCTCGTCCGCCCGGCCGGCGTGTCGGACGACGAGATCGTCACCATCGGCCCCGTCAAAGACATCGTCTCCACAGGCGTTCCAGCCACCTTCTCCCTCTAATCAACCCTCTCCCTCTAATCACCCGTGCAACCTTCTCCCCGTAATCAATTTTTCCGCAATCAATCCTGCTGTAGTCAATCGATTCAATTATTCTGTCTGCAATCTTTGCTGCGTCAAGCCCCTCCTCCACAAACGTTGAAGGGAGCATCACGATCTCATTTTTGTGGTGATCATTGTTTGCTTGTTCGATTGATCATAATGACATCAGCATGGGGAGTGGCGTCCGAGTGTGAGCGACTTCGCAGGGAGACGCTGGCGGTCGCCGCCACAACGCGACAAAGCGAGCAACCTGCGAGAAGGGCCGACTTTGGTGGGCCGTCGCCTCGAGGTGAGTCTGCGAGGCCAACATACAGAATTCCACGGCCACTTTTGAACACGCCGGAGGACCAGTGCCTGCAGAGCCTCCTCGTGTTTGTGCGCGCGCTGAGGCGGGAGGCCTCGCTGCCTGCCACCTTGGGGCAGTTGGAGCTTGAGATGAGATTCGGGACCCTGCAGGCCAATGGGCACTTTGTGGCCGGGGTGCCGCTGCAGCAGTACGAGGAGGTGGCGCGCCAACTGCAGAAATTCGGGGGCTGGGAGGCCGTGACCAACGATGGCGAGGCAGTCATCTACCACTACCTGCTCCCAGGCTCCCGTGAGCCCCTGAGGACCACCACGGTGGCTGACCACCCCTCCGGTCACCTGGTGAGGCACGAGACGAAGCAGCGCCTCCTCGGGCAGAAGTTCGGCCACACCCCCCGGGACCTGCGCCAGCGGGGTTTCGACTGGCGCCTCTCGCTCTCCAGGGAGAGGCGGGTGCCGGCAGAGTCCATTCCGGGCCTCCTCAACCCAGAGCACGTGCGCATCATGCAGCGTAACTCCTACCAGCGGGGGAGGTGGCGCTACGACCTCAGCATCGTGTGGAGCGGCAGGACGCATGACGAGGCCGAGCGCTGCCAGACAGTGACCGGCGTGACCCAGTTCGAGCTCGAGGTCGAGTGCTGCGACCTCGCGGGGCTCCTGGCCCTGAGCGATCGCAAGGTCGCCCAGGACATCATGTTCAAGGTCGCAGACCTCCACAGGCTCGCCGACACCGTCACCCGCTCCTTCATCCCCCTCTCCTGATGCGTCACAAAATTTCTCTGGACCTAAACATCTGATCAGAGGGTAGTTGGGTGGCCCAAAAACGTTCCCTTCACGCGGAGTTGAAGTTGAAGTTCAGGTTGAGGTTGTGTTTGAAATTGAAGTTGAAATTGGAAATAGACGTGTTGCAACTGCCGCTTTATTTGCATGGACAGGGACACAACAGCACAATCACTGTGTGATCAGCGGTGCTTCTAGGCCACAGCAGGCTTTTGGAACGAAACCGACCGAGGCGTCGCCGGCTTCTCAGCCCTGTATCTCGAAAATCGCAGAGCAGGAAAAACCGCAAACCAGAGCCAGAGAAAAATCCAGGGGGAGATCGAGGGTTTACTACCTAGCACCAACGGGCCACTCGCCGGCGGCGGGCTTGTTCTGGCGCTGGGCGGAGTTGGCGGCAAGGCCCCTGGAGGAAACACGCTGGCGGCGGGCGCTGTTCAGGTCCTTGTAGGCCTGGTAGAGGGGGGCGCTGGATGGATCATCAGCGAAGCCGACGGGCGCGACGTTGCCCCTGGCAGCGGCGTAGAAGTCGTTGACGTCAGCCTCGTTGTTGGCAATGTTCTGGGAACCGAACTTGCGGGCGAAGATCTGCTGGCCGCCAACGTTGTTGGCAAGAGCGACGGTCTCGGGGATGTCGGTCCATGAGGTCTTGCCGCCACAGTTTCCACGACGGCGGGAGTCCCTGCGGCTGGCCACAGAGCGCACGCCGGCGTTCAGGCCGTAGGTGGGGTCGGTGGTCAGGTCGGCGAAGCAGTTGGCCCCGCTCAACTTGTAGCCGGAGGTCCTGCGACCGCCGTTGGTCCAGCCAGACTGAAGGCCGTAGATGGGCTGCTTGGTGGCGTTGTTGTAAATGGGGTTCATGGTGCCGAGGCCAAAGGTGCCCTGGGCGTTCCTCTTCGAGCCCCTGTTTGGGCCGAGTCCGGTCTGCCCCCTGGCGTAGTTGTACGCAGCGTTGAGGCCGGCGTTGGGACCAATGGCCGTGTTGACATCGTCGATGGTGAGCCCGGCCAGGTAGCGAGAGGGGTTCCTCACGAACTCGGTGGTGAAGCCCATCTGGCCAGAGGCGATACGGGAGGTGTCACGGGGGAAGGCCTGGGCGGCGATGTCGGAGTACGCCTGGGCGCCCATAGCCTGGCGGCCGGTGCTGGCGTACTGGGCCAAGGCAGGGACTGTAGGGTAGGAGAGTGCGAGGGCGGTCTGGAGGAGTTGCTTCTGGGCTCCGGTAGCCTTCTCAAGGGCCCTGAAGAAGCCGACAGAGCCTGCGATTACCCTCGAGCGGTCACCGACCTGCACGGCCAACTTTCCAACGTCAGTTCCAGCCTGGGCACCGATGGCGTTGAGGGCGCCGCCGTCAGCGGGCAGGTTGATGTAAACGGTGTTGGCGGGGAACTGCTGGGCATACTGGTCTCCAAGGATGGCAATGTCCTGCTGGATGTACTTCTGAGGAGCAGGCTTGAGGTGCTGACCAGGCTGCAACATCTGCGCGTTCAGGAAGGTGTTGCGCACACCAGCGAACTGTCCCTGCTTATTGAAGGGACTGGCGGTAACGTTGTGGTCGAACTGAATGCGAGCATTCTGGAGTTGGTTGTCAGCGCGAGGGCGAATGGCGGCCATAATTGCTACTTGGGGATGATTGGTAAAAGACGGAAGTGGGGTGGAGTGGAGTGGAGTGGGGGCGGCGAAAAAGCGGCGGATGAAATGGGTTAGAAACGGCGGGTTCACACTTTCTCGGAGCACGGCGGTATTCAAACACGATTTAACCCGGCCCACCCAGAATTTCACCCTCTGGACAACATTCAAGGCCTCCACATTCAAACAGCGAACAGACGTTGGCGTACCTTTTTTGCGTGGGGGTTTGAGGTCTAAAAACCAGGAGATTGTAAAGGGCAAGGAAGTTTACTCAATCACCTGCAAAAAAACTCTGCTCGGCCCACCAACCACCTCAAATCAAAGGCCCTCCCCTCACGCACTCCCGAGCAGGGAGAAAGGTGACGGGCAAGTCGGAGGAGAAGAAGCTCGGCCATAACACCAGAAAGAGTCCATGGAAGGCAAAGAGCGACGAGAAATGTCGCGCCGACAGAGAGTAAACCAAAGCGCCAGTGCCCGCCTTTTCTAATCACCAGCATAAATGGACGTTCCGGCGGCATCACGCGGCATTGGACCGGATGCCACCTCAGGCGCAGCACCAGTTGCCGAGCCAGGCGCCGAATCAGCGACCTCACATGAGGTACAACACGCCGCGACGACAACTGCCGATACGCACTCCACACCTGCGCCAAGCAAGGCAGCCTCCGGGAGTGCCCCTGACGCGAAAGCGGCGAAGAAACCTTGGCCGTCTTGGCTCACATACCTCTTAATCGGTGCCGCTGTGCTGATGGTCATCTTGCTGATCTTCTATATCATTGGCAAGCAGTGCGAGAAGGCAGCCATTGAGGACCCAGAGGCGACGCCAGGGCTCTTCTGCACAATAGGTAACGCTGTCGCTGCCTTCTTCGACTTCATCGGCGAGGCCATCTCATGGCTGGCCGAGAACATCTGGTTCGCAATCATCGCTATCAGCACCTGGCTCGCCACTGGGGTGGCCAGTGTCGTGTACAAGGTCTTTGGCGGGGGCACGGGAAACGGAGGCGCCGGCAACGATCCCAATAAGCCGACCAACCCAGGAAGTGGCGAGAATCCCGACCGACCAGAACCACCCGCCGACCACCCACCCGTCGGCGGCGAACCAGCCCCCGATCATCCCCCACCTGGCGGCCGCCCTCATTGAAATCTTTCACCGACAAAAGAGGAAATGCTTATTGTGAAGTGAGGTGAAACGAGGAGAACAATTGCAACGTTCAACACCGTGGGCCTATGTCGGCGGAAATTAGTTCACACCGGTCACGATCTTCACACCATGAGCGCAACGTCAAAATGTTTTCGCCCTCCCTCACAACAGCAATTATTAAAGACGCCGCATTTCATGACGCAATGCATCTTCAATATCCCGAAGTTGAACAGGAAACCCTTAATATGGTCGATGGCGCCCTTGTTGGCCTCCATTGGCCTTTATTGACCTCTGTTGGCCGCAAAACCGCGCAGGAATTGCCTTTGCCGCATCCGACTCATCTTCGAAATCAGAGATTGTGGTTGCCTTCTCGCCCCTAACTGAGGCGCTGCGGTCGAGTGCGGAGCCAGATGTTGACCGCTGTCTTGTGACCCTCCTTGAGAGGGAGCGCCGTGTGCATGCTCATCGGGTCCGAGTCCAAGGAGTTCTTCTTGAGGTTGTCCCACAGAATCGCAGTGCCGGCCTGCGGGGGCACCTTCAGCCCAATGCGGGTGAATTTGGTCTCACCTCCTGCACCCGGGTGCTCCTGAGTTGAGAGATACGCCAGAATGGTGTAGCGGCGATTCCCATGCCGTTTCACGGTATTGCTCCGGGCGGCAAAGGCATCCTGGTGTGGCCGGTAGTATTGGCCGGGGTCGTAATCTACGACCTGGAGATCCTCGACGTGGGATACAGGCAGCCCGACCAAGTCTGCGGCCCGCCGCTCGACTGCGGTCACCACCTCGTCTTCATGCGCCTGGAGGGTGGCGGAGGTCGAGGTCCTGATGGGCGAGACGACAGACGTGCCATCTGAGGATTTAACGCGGGATCGCTCACCACGACCGCGGGAGATGCCCAACAGGTGCTCCACCTCCGCCGGCGACAGAAAGTCGCGAATGACGTAAACACTGGGGCGCGAGACATGCATCCTCTGCAACTGCATCTGCTGCCGGTCGCCAAAGGCATCATTGTAGGGGACCGTGGTGGGTAATGACGCGATGGTGGAAGTCTTATGCCGTGAAGTGCTGGCCACGATGGCCCAGGTCATCAGGCTCAGGATAAGGAGGCCCGCCAGGACGTAAAGGGCAACTAAGAGCCAATTCATCCTGAACAGTTTCTCTGGCACACCCCTTTGAATCTTGCACCTCCATTGAGTATTCGTCTGGCACGCGATCGCAAGGATCCTCATCGCGTCCAGTCATTACCAGTGGCAGTGACCGGGAGACAAAAAGATCTGCGAAGTGAGAAAGAGGGTTCCAAAAAGAGTGCTGACACTTCTGATCTGATTGTCTATCTGCAATAGCTCCAGAAATTCAGGCGCAATCAAATCAATAATGTACTCGCAAGAAATGGCAATAAAAATCGAGACCATATTTCTTTCCCCAAATCAGGCACTAATTAATGATTGAAACCACTTTCTCGAGTGCAGCCCATAATTGGCAGGAGACTCTGAACGGCAGAAGGGGGAAGCAAATGAGCGTGCCCTATACCATCAGTCTGAAGCCCCCGTCAGCGGCGCCGGAGAATACAAAAAGTAGAGTCACCATAATAAATCCCGACGAACTGCAATCATCGTCGTCCGGTTCTCTGCAACAGTCCATCGCCTCATATCAGCACTTTCGGGATCACCGCACAGTATATCTGAATTGAGATGACTGACACCACAGGGGAGAACACCCCGACGCAAGGACAAGGGATTGATGATGACAAGCAAACGGAGACGAAAAAGAGAGTCATCCGACGCAGGGAGCTTGCCATTGCGCCCGCCCCGGTGGGAGAAAATATCAAGGAGCAGACCAGCGAGAAACCAAAGAATCGCAACGAGTTGAGGAGTGCCCTGCGCGAGCAGATCAGGAAGGACAAGGACGCGCGCAGACCAGCCGCCAATCGCGCTGAGCCAGATAAGGTCCCGCCCGCCATGATGGCAACCGGTCTCGATCCGGAAAAGCTAGCGAAATTGCTGCGCCAGCCTGGGGTCAAGAAGATGATCCAACAACTCGGGCTCGACAAGCAATCGTAAATGCCAACGCTTGTACTGGGTTCATCATCAAAAGAACGGTCAATCTCCCTCGATCTCCAGTTGCAGAATCTGCTGCTTGACTGCGGTATCCCGCTTCTTGACAATGGAGCGGGGAGCAGGTACAGGCGGAACGTCGCTGTTGGCCATTTGAGTACGAGGGCAACCGGTCCGCGAGACTGCAGAGGCCGATGACGATGACGCAGCGCTCAGTGCCTGAGCCTTGCGCTGCTCCTCGCGTCTCCGGTCCTGATGATTGTCGAGCAGTCGCCAGTAGGACTTCCAGAACTCCCGTGACCCGAACTTGAAGTCAGGGAGGTCGAGTCTCGCACGGTAGGAAAACACAGCCTGCTCGAGGCAGTTGCTCGTGCCCGAGTGGTCAGCAATCAGCGTGCCAAATCGGTCGGTTACTGCCTTCAGCACGAGGTTGAAATCATCAAAGGAGTCAAACATTCCAAAGAAACATTTGAAAAGTTTGACGCGGCTCTCGCGATTGGGCTCCCACTGGCAGAGGACGTACTCGACGTTATTGCGGATGTAGGTGGGCACATCCATCATGTACTGCACAATGTTGATGAAGAAGAACTGCAAATGCCGACCATTTAAATGAAGGCGTCGCATCAGGCGGCTGGTGAGTAACTTCTTGTCCTCCATGCAGTCGTCGAGCACGATGAGGATGCGCTGCATGGGGAGCTTCTTCTGCATTCTGGCCTCCTGGAAGTCCCAGAGTTGGTTGAGGATCCTCTCGTCATAATGGTCGTGAACAACGACGTCTGGGAAGATTTTTTTGAAGAAGGTCTGACTGTCGATGGTGGGGCAAAATGCTACCACAGCGTCAACCTGACGCCGGAGGTGGAAGAGCATCTCTTTAAGAACCGTCGACTTGCCGGATCGCCGTCGTCCAAGCACATAGACGACGGAATTGGTCTTCATCGCCTCGAAGTTGAAACGCGACACCTTCAATTTTGTCATGCCTTCACAATCAGGGGTCGACAAATGGCACTGGCTATTTTACGAGAAGACAGCACATTAATGTGAGGATTACAGAATGATGGCCAGCACCTCGAGCGGAAAGCCGCCTCCAAATGCCTCCATACCAGGGTGACGCCATCGACCAATTCCAGACAGATCCAACTTGATGTGGCAGACCGTTTTCCCACTGCCCTTATCAGAGTATGGAAAGTAGAGGAAACGGCCGATTCGAAACCCCCTCACTCTTTCCTGAGCACCGTGGGGACAGGGATGATCCCAAATTGAGCATCAAGGACCGGAGTTGGGAGTACTGAGGGGTTCAGCGATCCCCTAATCGCAGGCACGACCGCTGGAGGGGGAGCCGCACCGAACATTTTGGCGCTCATCTGCCCGAGCGTCACCGAAACATGGGTGGCGTTGTCTCCAATCAGTCCTGCGGCGCCACCAGAGCCTGAGGACGGTGGTGGGATGACCGCAGGTGGCTTCATCAGCGGGGTATATCCGCCACTGACTTGCGAGGCATGGATGGACTCCATATCGTCATCGTCGTTATCATCACCATCAACATCGGAAACGTGCTCACCATCCCGAAGAAAATCATCTGCAGTCTTCTGAGGAAGGTTCTCCACTCCCGCGCCTGTCATACCCTTCACCCCCTGAGGTTGGGACAATGGCGAGGAAGATGTCTCGGCAGTTGCAGCGAATGATGAGGATGAGGATGAAGATGACGGACGTTTCTGACCCCCGGTGGCGTCGCCGCCATCGGACTTCGAGGCAGGATCGCGCACGAGTTGCCGGAACACGGAGGGCTGAGGCTTGGAATTTGCCACGAGTCCCGGTCCTGGCTGGATTTGGGACACAGAATCGTCTGGAGAGACCACGCTACTCCTGGCGTCACCCTTGGAGGCGGCAGACTGGGGGAGTGGTGGGAGGTTCGCCTTCCGAGGCATCGCTGCGGGGACTGGACGATGATCACCCGCCGCCGGAACTCGTCCACCCTCATCATCCTGATCACCATGATCACCCTGATCATCCTGATCGTCCCCTGAAGGATGATGGATTGTCTCAGATGGATGATGGGCTTCATCACGGGACGGAGCACGACGCGAGGGATGCCGCGCCGACTGCGATGCGAATGGTGATGTCTCGGATTTTCGCATGTCGCCCTGGGATGATGATGATGTACGGGCCCCTTGGTACCCTGGAGTTGGACGTTGCTGAGACTGTTGAGGTTGCCGAGGATACTGGTTTGGAGGAGGGTTCTGGAGCAGGGGCGCGGACGCGCGCCTCGAGAGCATGGAGGGTGCGGGGACGGGGAGAGCAGACGACTGCCGTGGCCTGAAGTTGGAGTAGGCCTCGTTGTCGCCGTCGGCATTGGCGTCGTCGTCGTACTCGGTGTGGGTGACGGACTGCCGCATGGCGAGGCTGAAGGCCATGAAGTGGAAGCTCTGGCGCTCGTGGAAGGCGCGGGAGTCGAAGTAGTGCCACTTGGAGAGGTAGGCGGAGAGTCCGTTGCTGGCGAGGGTGTCCGGCCCGGAGACGAGGGCCTGCATGAAGCGCATGTAGAAGCCCTCCACCCTGCACACGGTGGCCTTCAGGGGCCGGTCCTCGGGCCTGTCCTGGAGGATGAACTGGATGATGGCCGCCCGGTAGGTCTCGTCGAGGTCGGGGAACCGGGTCCTGATCTTGAGCACCTCCTGCGTCACGATCGACTGGTCCCACTGCAGCACGGTCTGCAGGGTGACCTGCCACATCTTGTCGCGGTGCTGCGGGCAGGCCCTCGTGAAGTCCACCACCGTGAGCCGCAGGTCGTCGAGGGTGCTGTGCGCCGCCTGCCCCGTGATGGAGAAGAGTTTTTGGATCTCGCTCTTCGCCAGGCACATGCTGCCGACCACCGTCGACGACGCCCCAGAGTTTCCGGCATGCATCCCAAAAGTTCCGCGCTGTCTGAACATCCCAATCAATAACCCCTCCCTTGTTCCTGTCCTTGTCCGTGTCTCGCAGTTGCCTTGCCGTTGCCTTGCTGTTGCCTTGCCGTCTTTACAGTGATATCGAAATGCGGATAAGAGTATCCGCGATAACAAATCCCGTGATCGTAATCCACAGTGGGCAGCGATATCCGCAACAAGGGTGGGCTGTGATTCGGTGAAGGTGATTTGATCAAGGACGTCGCTTTATTTCCCTGCTGTTCTGAACACATCAAGCCTCGATCACAAGCACTGGCAGATGATCACCCGATCAGCCATCTGTCCGAACCATGAAACCGATAACCGGCCCCCACTTTCGGTGCTCCGATCATCATATTGATATCTTGACTTCCGATCTAGATACTCACCACAGATAGTGGAGATCATCACGAAATATCCGATGAAGATCGGGGAGATCGGCGATCTTGTGTGAGATGTGTGTGATCTCACGCTTGTTTTGTCTTCCACACAATGCTCCCAGCAGCAAATGGACTGATATCAAAGATATCAAAGATATCATGTGATGAAATCATTGAAATCGTTGATCTCCAGCACAAGTATCATCATTTAGTGTGGATAACTAAAGATGACGCAAGTATCAGGCGTCAGACGGGTAGTCGTCTTCGTCGACGCGCGATGGCTTTGGCTGCCGGGAAATCTTGAGTGGGGTTGAACCCTTGAGAGGCGTCGCCGGTGTGGGCTGGGCACTCTCGCAGCAGTAGATCACACCGCACTCATCCGAGGCAGGCTTCTTATCGCAGCAGCAGAGCAGAGGCACGCATGGCATGAAGCAGGTGAGATGAGACATATTCCCTCCCGTCGGCCTTTCCTGTCCTCGGTGTCTTTGTCAGGAAAGGGAGGAGAAATCGAGGTTGCGTGACCTGCGAAGGGGGGGAAGGTCTGTGTTCCCGCAGTCTTCTATTCAAAGGCGATTTTCACACACCTCGGTCATCATCGTATCCCGCCTTGTTCTGCTCCCCATTTGGAACTCGATCCACCATCAAAGTGACATCATAGAATCTGGCCATGACCGAAATGCCGGAGGCGTCCGATGTGCAGGCTATGCCGGACCTGGTGGAGGGGCCAACCTCGAGGCTTCAGTTGATGGGCTTGCGGCTTCAATATGTGGACAAGCTCCGTCTGGCCACGCTTCCTGCCGACGTCATCTGCTGCTGCGTGGCCCTGTCGCTGCTCTGTCCGACTGCGTGCACCTGGAGAGAGGGAGTCCTCATCGCCGCCTGGACGCTCCTGCTGGTCGTGCTCTGCGTGAGGGCGGTCCTCAGCGCGCAGCGACCCAGCGCCGCGTGGCCTGCTGCGCACCTCGCGTATTTCTTGGCCGGACATGTCGTGGCGCCGGTTCTTCTGGTGCTGGCCACTTTGGCAGCCTTTCTCATGCTCCCATATCCATCGCTGGATGATGTGGGCCGGCAATTCGCAGCATCAATTCCATCGTGTGCCGAGAGCCCATTGATGTTCCCGACCATCCTCATAATGGTATCCGGAATCGCGGCTATGCTGGATCTTGTGACACTGCTGTTCACCATCGTCTGGTTGGTCAACGACGGGCGTGAGAATCCCCATCAATCTTCCATCACCTTTGCAGCGTCACAAAGTGAAGAAGAGATTGGACGATAAAAAAATGTACATCACACACATCTGATTCCGTGTTCGACATATTCTTCGTGGAGAAAAACGACAGGGAAGTGTTGATATCATTCGTATTTTGACGGATATTGAAAGTGCACAGTCTCGGGAAAGTGAGGTGTTCAGGCCTTTCTCTTGGAGGCAGGTGAGTCCTTGTTGGCTGGCTCCCCGCTGTCGGCAACCTCCTTGGTGGCGGCAGCGTCCTTGGCGGCGGCAGCATCTGCCTGGGTCTTTCGGAGGCCTGGGAGGCCCTCGGTCAGGTCGGCGGGGAGGGGCTTTGAGGTCCTCTCGAGGACCTTGCGGAGCTCCTCGGGGCTCTGGCCCTTGACGAGGGAGGCGACGTCGATGCAGAGCATGTCGAGGAGAAGCTTCATGTCCAGCAGGTTGGCGGCCAGGATCATGTCGACCATCATGTCATCGTGCGCAGCCATGTCGCCGCCGCCGAACGCGTCGCAGAAAGCGTGGTCCCAGTCGTCGAGGTCGCGGAGCTTGCGCTCGTCGTCCTTCATGCCCTTGATGTCCTCCTCAGTGATCATGTCCTTGGAGTGCTCCATCCACTCAACGACCTTCCTCAGGTGCACGATCTTCACCTTCACGGGCACCTCGGTGGCGACGTCACCCAGATCCTCCAGGAGGTCCTTGATGGTCACGGACAACAGCGCGCCCTTCCTCGAGACCGGGATCACCACCCCGTCCACGCTCTTGAGAGTCACGAACCTCTCAGGCTTAGCCTCTGCGACGGTCTCGATCTTCCTCCCCATCTCCTGCACCTCAGCCATCGTAGCCTCCGCCATCGCCGCCTCCGCCATTGTCGTTCCCGACATCATAGTCTCCGCCACGGTAGTCTCCGCCATGGTAGTCTCCGCCATCATAGTCTCCGCCGCTTCGGTCACGTCAGCCATGGTATCAGGTGTTGTTGAAGGAAGAGAAAGCTCAAGTAGAGTAGGAGGAGGTTGTGTGCGGAACGCAAAGTGAGGGTGATCGAGGAACAAGGTAGATATAGGCGCAACAGTTCCCCTCCATGATATCCACACATCATGATCTTCTCAGGCTGCAGAACAAATTATGCGAATTTTGATGGAGAGAGACAGCAGATATCACAGATAATCGTGGAGATCGTCGATGGTGACAACTCTGGGAGGTTTGGTGATGCGCGGGGGGCGGCAGAAGGGGTGATCCAGGGCCTGGGCGGCTGATAGCCTCTGGGCCGGATCGTCGCAGGTCAGTTTCCGAAAGAGGTCGTCCGCCCAGGCCAGCGACACGAGCCCGGCCGCGCGGGTCTGGGGCTGCCTCCTGATAATGCGCTGGTAGATGGCCTCGTCGACCTCCTTGTCAATGTCCGCCCTCTCGCTGGCGCGCTGAGCCTGACACTGGAGCTCGGCATCCTGAGGATGCTCGTACGGCGTGAGGTGGTGGACGTGCAGGCACTCGAAGAGCAAGATGCCCACCGCGTAGAGATCGACGGCGGGGTCGGCTGATCCGGGACCGGTCAGCAGTTCCGGGGCTAGGAAGGCCGCGGTCCCGAGGCACTGGTCGGCCCAGGGGTGAACCGGGTAGTCGATGATCGACGAGAATCCAAAGTCGATGACGCGGGCAGACTCAGGGTCTGGCGGTGCGGCCAGCATGATGTTCTCGGACTTGACGTCACGGTGGCAGATCCCGCGGTCGTGGCACTCCTTAAGCGCGAGGAGCACCGTCCGCAGCAGCCGCCGCGTCCACTCACTCAGGTTCACCTGATCTGGGCCCCCCGGCGTCACGTGCAGGAGGAGAAAGTCCCGCAGGCTCATCCCAGGCACCAACTCCTGCAGCAGAATGACTGTGGAGATGTTCGCCGCCGCTGCACTCGCATCCGAGGGGTGGACAAGGGGGGCGTGGCCGCTGTAGGGGGTGAAGCCCGGGGTCCCCGACAACTCCCTGAGGTGCCGCACCTCCATGAAGAGGTTCCGCCAGTCGATGTCGTTCTCCGGGGTGATGCTCTTCAGGAGGTAACGCCGCCGGTCCTTCTGGCCGCGAGTGATGTACACCTTGTCCTCGACGAGGACCTCCTCCACCCGCTGGGTGTCGATCAAGGCCTCTCCCCGCGGCGGGTGACAGCCCCAGAAGGCCTCCCGCCACGACCCGTACCCAGGCCACACCACGTACCGACTCGCCTGCGCCCAACTTAGTCCCGAGGATGATGCCCGCAGCGATGATGATGGCGACGACAAGCCTGATAGCGACCCCATCAGCGACTGCGATTGCTGCTCCAATTGCCTCTCTGATCGCTGCTCCGATTGCTGCTCCGATTGTCCCGGCATCTTCTGGCGGACTGAAAAAGATGGTGTGTGATTGACTTACCATACGGGGGGATGTAACATTTCCCCGCGTGAGGATGATGTTTCCGATGCACCTAATGATGATAAATCCGACGATGATGAAAGGCGTCAACTGTGTGTCTGAAGAGATTGGGGCGAAGTATCGTCTGATCTCCCCCGCTCCTGATAAGTGCTGCCACATGAAGCGGGACTTCCTTCTTGGCTCACAAAAAGACAACTTGACGCCCCTCCATTTCAGGCCCCGGCCGCCCAAGAGACTGATAATTTGCAATTTGATGCGAAGATAGTGGTTTTTACTCTCCAAGTTTTCCCCACGCACCTCGACCCAAAAAGCTCAGGTCGTTTCCGCCCACACCCCACACACATTCCACATGTCAGTCTGCCACTGGTTCCCTGACCCACTTCGGCTGGTGGAAGCGCTTGCTTCAAAGCCTGTCGCTGCATCTTGGCTAAGTGGTACCTCACCTGAGGGTGTGAGTGGGTGGCTCCAGGTCTCGCCCGATTTCATGTGCGCCTTGAATTGCGCGGAGGTGGCCCCCGACGCCGCGCCATTTGACACGTACTGTGCGACCATCGCCGCGCTGCTCCAGACCGGTGCCGAGGAACAGTGTGCCTCGGGCAGGGGCCACGATAACCAGGGCGCCGTTCATGTGCCGGAGGTCTTTATCCAGTTTCCCCTCGGGCAGACCTGGCTCCTCTACTGCGGCACCTACCTGCCCCTCATGGTCGAAATCGGCCTCCTTGCACCCCGTCACCACCACCGCATCCCAGTCAAGGTTGGTGCTGAGGCTTGTGCTGAGGCTAGTGCTGATGCTTGTGCTGAAGATGACGTAGAGAGTGGGGCTGGTGGTGAGGTGGATATGGCGGTGCAGATGTGTTCCCGCCCGCTGTATGCGTGTGCGCTCTGGCCTGATTCGCTGGCGGTGGACGCAATCATAGCCTCTCACATCCCATCACTGAATGCGCTCGCACTGATGAAGAGGTCCCCCCAGCAGTACGCTGCACATCTCACGGGTGTGGGCACTGCTGCTACCTGTGCTACTGGTGCCGCAGTGGGCGCGCAGCGTGCGCCGATGTCGGTGGCATTTTTAAGGCCTGGGAATCCGTTCTATGAGGTGACACAGCGAGTCTGGGCCTGCCTGGCGGATCATGGTCTGACGAATTCGGCCACCTGGCCGGCTGGGCGGCTGCCTGTCCTGCTGCTGTCCTGCAGCGCCCAGACTGGGATGTCTGTGGTCCAGGTCTGGTGGTCTGCCTTCCCCAAGGTCTGCCCCACCGACACACTAGATGTTTTTGGGTGGCCTGTTCCTGACCTCAGGGTCGTGCCGGTGACCCCGCTCTCCGGCCTTGTGTTGGCCCCGGAGGGCAGCGAGACCACTGTCTTTGGGGCCAGGACCTCTGTGACCTTTCCGCTGCCCAAGTCCGTGATGACGAGCCCCCCTCTGCTGCACGCCTGGCACTCCCTCGGCCTGCAGGTGGTGGCGACGAGGGCCAAGACCGCGCCTGGCTTGGTGGTGAAGGGTACTGTGGCCGCTGTGCGGAACGGCACCCTCGCCCTAGCGCAGCACCTTGTTTCAGCCAAGGACGAGGCCTGGGGCCGGGGACTGGCGAGATCCTCTGGGCCGGGTGATGCAGCATCGCAGCAGGAGGTTGCCGGCCGCCCCCTCTGGGGCCGAAATCCGTTTGAGAATGTGACACGAGAGGACCTGCAGGGCTTCCGGTTCGCTGTTGCGACAGACATGGCCGCCGGCGCGCAACTTGCCGCCTGCCTGAGGGACCTGTTTATGCGCGGCGTCCTGGACGTGACCTCCGGCTTCCAGGAGCTCCCCCTGCCACTCCGGGTGCTCACGGCGTGGCACATCAGGCCTCAGGCTGCTGCTGAGTTCCCATTTGAGGAGTTATGGTACTCCAGTGGGTCACCCGGTGATTCTCTGTGGTTTACCTGCGCCGAACAGATCCTGGCGGCGCACGCCGATCTCCTGCTCCCCTGCCATCACCGCCTGGACCAGCAGGGTGTCGTGTGTCGGCTGGTCACCTTCCTCTACCTCAACGTCAGCGTCGTTTCTTTCCCCCTCGGCAACCACCTGTGCTTTAGCGACGGCGCGCCCCGCACCTCGCAGCAACCCCCTCAGTTCTCGTCACCATCATCATTTTCCTCTTCGTCATCATCGGCATTATCTTCGTCTTCTTCCTCATCATCGATTTCTCCGTGGTCCTCTTGGTCTGCGACGTTCGGGTCGCCTGAGGCGTGCTTGCCTGTTGAGGGCTCTTTCTCCGCGCCAGAGACGGTAAACCTTGGCCTGGTGTGTGCACCGGCTGGGTCGGAGGTAGCCGATACTCCTGGCGGAGAGCATGGTGCGTCCTCTTCTGATCCTGATATGGGGGACCTGATGTCCGGTACGCGAGCCTGGCAGTTTGCCTTCGCTGAGGAAGAGCCCGATGATAGCACCCTGGAGGACGATGTGCAGGGGATGCGGGGGCACATCCCACGCGGACCTACCCCCAGCAATATAGAGCCACTTCCTGGTGCGAAGCATAAGGTCCCGCAGGGGCGGGGTCAGGTTCCGGCCCCGGGGCGGGTTAAGCCAAAGGAGAGATTGCTCGGGGACAAGCGACACAGGATCCCCGGCCTCACATCTGCGCTTAACAAAGTGTGACTCGTCGGAACACCCAACACCCCTTGATTGTTTGCACATCATGCAGCGCAAGATTGGCACAAGATACTTCGCTGAGACATAAAATGATGGTTGCACTTTTTCTTGAGAATCGGCTGGATGAGTGTGATCGGAATGTGATCACAATGTGATAAAAATATGTTCAAATGGTCATGAGGTCGGTGCCCTGCTGGGTGGGGGAGAGGGCCAAGGTGGTGTCGAAGGTCGAGTAGTTGAAGAATGAAGCGCCGCTAAGGGACGAGTCGCGGGTGGCTGCGGTGAAGACCTTGACCCAGGCGGTGGTGATCTGGAGGGAGTAGTCGTCTGACATGTAGCGCATGGGCATCCAGACGTCGCCGTTGGTGGACACCATCTGCGGGTAGGTGAGGAGGATGCGCTGCTCTTTCTGCAGCGTCTGGAGGACCTCGCCTGCGTCGTCGGGCTTGGTGCGGGCCGGGAGGCCCTCCACCATCACCGTGGCGAAGAACCAGATGGCCTCCTGCTTCATGCCCATCATCTCCTCCATCTTCTCGTGGAGGGCCTTCAGCGACCGCTCCTGGCCCTCGGACTTCTTGCCAGCCGCCTCGAGCCGCTCCTGGAGGGTCGTCAGGTTCTGCGAGAAGCCCTGGCGGGTAGCCGCCAGTTGGTTCTGGAGGCCCTCCACCTTGGCCAGCAACCCCGCCAGGTCGCTCTGATTGACCTGGTTGACCTGGTTGACCTGGTTGGCATTGGAGGGGGTGTGCGCCCCGGAAAGGCTGCTGGGGTTGGGCATCAGCGGCTGGTCAAACATCCCGTCGTGCGTGCCGATGGGCGCCCCCGGGAGAGGATTGCCGCTCGCGCTCGGCGACTGCTGCTGCTGGTGGTGCTGAGACTGGTTCTGCTGCGGTTGCTGGTACTGTTGTGACTGATACTGGGGTGCAGGGGGCGCAGGGCTGCCGAAGAAGTCACTGTGCTGTTGCTGCTGCTGCTGCTGCTGCGAAGGTGGCGGCGGAATCTGCCCGTTTCCCGGGGTCCGGATGACGTTGCCTTGCTGCCGTTGCTGCCCCTGCTGGGAGGATGGCGGTGGTGGTGGGGGCATCCCGGGCAGGCGTTGAAACTGCTGGTGCTGTTGCGGCTGCTGTGACGGGTGCGAGCCGAAGGGCGGCTGAGGGTGCTGCTGGCTCTGTGGGCCACCCTGGGTGGGGAAACCTCCCCTGTTCATCGACGAGGGTGGTGGGGGTGGCGGTCTGAACCCTCCACCTCCCTGTTGCTGCTGCATCGTCATCCTCTGCTGTTGCTGCTGCTGCTGAAAAGCTCCTTGGGGGGGACCACCGTGAAACATCTGCGCCCCGTTGCCCGCTGGCCCTCCCCTGCCTGGACCCTGCGGCTGGCTGTTGCCGGGGTGCGTCGACCCAAAGGTCTCCTCGCTGCTCACGAAGCCCAGGCTGTCGTTGATCCCAGCCTGTGGGGCGTTGTTGCCCCCGCCGTAAGAGGGCGGCCTGTAGCCAAACCCACCACCCCCTCCGCCTCCGCCCCCACCGTACGCGAAACCAGGCCTCTGCATTCTCTTCCCGATAAAGATGTCAGGTGTTAATTGTCTTGCGAATAAAATGGCAGTGTGGGGCGCCGTTATTAACAACACCTCGCCAGTTTATTTTCTGACTCCGCCCTCGAGACAATTCTGAGCTCCCAGCAAAAGGGAATGGAGGGCCGCGGAGGAGAACGACAAAAAGAGAGGGGTCAGGAGGCTGTGGTAAACGGGGACATTCTGGAAGTGAGGCAGGGAGGCGAGGCCCCGCCATTGCCGCTGAAGTGGTCGGCCTCCATCCTCCCGTACTCCACGATGCCTGACGGCACTGTCTTCATCCTCCTGGGGAGGGAGGTTCGGGGGAACAAGTACGCGGGCTTCGGCGGGCGCCGCCAGGCGGGAGAAGTCTCCCCGGAGGAGGTGGCAGCCAGGGAGTGGGAGGAAGAGACCCTGGCGCTCGGTTGCCCCTCGAAGAACCAACTCCTCAAGGAGCTCATCCGCGGGAACTTCACCGCCCGTCTCACGGTCGAGGTGTCGCCCGGGGTGCAGACCATCACCTTCCTGAAACAGGTCCCCTGGAGTCCGGGTCTTCCGGCCTTATTCCACGAGCGAAGGCGCCTCCTGAGCGAGCTCCGCGACAGGCACAGGGAGTTCTCGCAGGCCTGGGGCGACTTCATCACCTGGGAGAGCCTGACCCAGACCGACTCCGGGTTCGGCCAAGGTGGTGACCACAGCAAATCAGCGACAGGCGCCCACCGATATCCTCTTTACGGGAGAGATAGCCTATCCTGGTCGGTCGAGCTCCCGGATCAGGACGATCTGCTTCACGATCACCTCCCTGGCGATTACCGGCAGATGGAAGATGATGATGATGTCGTCGATCTGGATAGTGACACAGACAGTATCACGGACAATATGGTGGGCAGCATCGCTGACAGCATCACCGGAGAGGGTGAGCGTCATCGAGGAAATCGAAGAAATCCAGCGCGGGTGTGGATGACGGTCGCCACAGACGGCGGGCGGGTGGTGTCACTGCCGCACTGCGAGGCCTACCTGCGGGTGTACGACGCCTATCGCCAACTGAGGGAGTGCTTCCAAGAACTGCCGCAGGACTGCCGCGCGCTGGATTTCGTCCAGTATCACGGCCCCCCGGGGTGTGATCCAGCGCTGCCCACCTGCCCGGCAACGTACCTCGAGAAAAGCGAGCTCGCCTGGTTCTCAAACATGAGGCTCTGCAACGCCCTCACCCTTGGAAAGGACAGTCCCCTGCGGCGTCTCATCCAGCCAGTCATCTGGCTCGCCCTCCAAACCCTCGGCTTCCCCCTGCCAGGAATAGTTGATCAGAATCATGATCACCAGAATCATGATCACCAGAATCAGGATCACCAGAATCAGGATGCTCGCCATGATAATCGCATCTGCATGACTGCGCTCCACTTCACCCAGCCAGATGTGAGAGAACATCAGGATGATCTCCATGACTCCGATCATCACCCTGATCATCACCCTGATCGTCACCCTGATCGTCACCCTGATCGTCATCCTGATTGTCGCCCTGATCGTCTAGATCACCCTGATCACTTGCATTATCTAGATCACTCTGGTCACTTGAATCGCCTGGATCGTCATGATCTCTGTGATCCCCCTGATCACCTTCATGCGCTGGATCATTTTCACCATGATGATCGCGCTGGACGTAATGAAGAGGTTGGAGGCGCTGCAAAAACTGAGCAGCCCGGTCGTCACTTTCCCCGGCGTCCTGGGGAGGGGTCACTTCTATACGATGAGGGCGCTGTCGGTGTGAGTGCAGTCCGGGGTGTTTCGGCGGCGGAGAATGGCCGTGATATTGTCCGAGACGGTGAGCTTGGCCCTGCCGAACTGGGGTTATCTCTTCGACGCCAACTGCTGTTGGTAGCACCAGCCCCGTCTTGCGTCATGTCCCGTCTGCCTCCAGGCGTCCAAGGCGAACTCCGTGATTTACCCTGCGATGAGGACGACGAGTTGGCCGATGTCGATGATAGCGGTGGCAATATCCAGGTGGATGATGAAGCCAGCACACTCCTTGGCGCCTTTGCCATGGAGGAAAAGGTTGGTGGCGGGGTCGTCCTTGACCATGACGATGACTGTGAGCTATATGATCCTGTTGCCGTTCCTGTTGCTGAGTGCGGTGGGCCTCGGGGCGGCGGAAGAGAGGGATCGCTGCCTGCTTGTGTTGGATACCTTTTCTTTGGCCGCGGGGTCACCGTCGCCGCTTTAGGTGCCGATGAGACTGATGAGAGGCCTGCCATCTGCGCCGCTCCGACGCCAGAGCCGCAGACTCGCTCGCTGTGACCGAAGTGGTGGCAGACTGCGCATTGCTGGAGCCAGCAGTAATGCTGGGAGTGGTTGGCGCAGTCGCACCGGAAGCAGGTTCCCTGAAACGTCAGCATCTGTGGCAGATAGCACTGCGCGGCCAGCGACGGCCATGAGTAGCTCAGGTCCGGTGACGCCTTCTCGTTTCCCGCCTCCGCCCACCCCAGAAAGCGCCATGGTACTGAGTTCACCTCACCCACAAAGCCCATTACCCCCGGGATCTCGTGTTATCGTGATTTTGTGGTTTTTGATCTTCCGGATTTCAATCACAATTTTTGCCGATGTCTGCACTCGTGTGGATCTCCCCACGCTTGCCCCAGGTTTTTGATCTCCGCGTTTAGGGGCTCAATTTGATGATCTTGATTTAGACAGATCAAAATACTGATGCACATGATCATGATAACTGCTCGACCTTCGCACCCTGTCTTCATCATCCTCTTTCTTCATCCTCCTTTTTCTTCCTCTTTCTCCTTGATCTTGAAATGCGCGGGATTTTTGCTTCCTTGATGCTTGCTTTGTTGGTGCTTGCCCTGCAGGGGATGCTCTTGCAGACTGTGGCTGCTGGGCAGCCACTTTCACAGCAATATCGGATGGAAGCCATCTTCCGCGGCATCAATTGTTCAGGCGATGGGGCCGTTTCAGAGCTCGCCATTGATTACCACTGCGCCGAACGCAACTGCACGGGCATCGGCCTCGACACTTCGTCCTCAGTGTCGTGTGTTCCCTACTTTGTGACGGAGGACACTTTCGAGATTCGATTCTACGGGAGCAACACCTGCTCGAACGACCCTGTTACGGAGGTGCGCGTTCAGGGGTGCTTCGAGGCCGCGGAGACCCTCCTCTCTCCCCACGTCTTCGCCTTTTACCGATTTCATCCTCTCTTCCTCGATGGCAGCCAGTGGATCGCGCTGAACGCCTACTTCGATAGGAACTGCTCCACCCCGGGGCCTGCCATCGCCATGATACCCTTGTACGAGTGCTGGGCTGTCAATCCCTGGCACACAGTGATCGCCCTCCGTGAATCTGCCACTATTCTCTCCACCCTCTAATTCCCTCTGATGTCTTGTTGTTTTTCTCTGGATATTGTATCCGTAAAATGTGCTCAGATATCTTTTGTTGCTCCTGGTGTTTGTGATGGGGATGAATCGATCATAAATAAGATGGACACTTATTGAGGTCATACGGGAGGCGAGGTGATGATCCCTAGGCTGACTGCATGGCAGGGATGTGGCCGCTCTTGGCGAGAAGGTCGAAGACCGCGCCAGTGTAGTCGTTGCCGAAGCGCCTGAGGGTCTCGTCAACCATTCCCTGCGCCTCGCTGGCGTCGATGCCGAGGTCGACGGTGGCAAAGTGCAGGAGGTTGGTCTTGGTCCTCCTGAACGAGTCGTACGTGCCCTGGATCTGGAGCCCGGCGAAGACGGTGGCCAGTTCGTCCCTCCTCAGGGCGGCCTCGGCGTCCCTGAAGCCGGCGAGGCACCGGAAGACCTGGGTTCTGCTCTCAGAGTCAGAAACGCTATTGCCAATGCACCTCGTCAGATCGGCCAGCGCGTCCTTGGACTTCTGCTGTGACTGCGTCCGGCGGCTCTGCAGCACGTTGTACTGGTCCACCACTGCTGCCTTGCCTGCCGCCGTCCCGGGCGCGGTCTTGGAGGCAGCCATGGCCAACAGCACCTCGTGACCCTGGACCGCCGACGGTAGGGTGGCGGCCACCTGCCCGGCCTCACCCTGTGAGCCGACGAAGGTGACAAAGTCCTTGTAGTTTTCCCCCAGGCCCAGCGGAAGGCCCCAGTAATAAGTCTCCTTGGCGTGCGAGTACACCCTGTTGGCCCCCTTGCCCTGCGTGCCGTAACTCGCCAGCGTCTTCCAGGGGATCTGCTTTCCTGTTTTGGCCGCCCAGGCAGTCAGGTAGGTGGTGAGCGCGGCCGCCGTGGGGACCTTGTCTAGCGTCTCCCAGGTGGCAAGGAACTCCGGCAGGGTGTGGAACCCAAGTTGGCCCGGGCTCAGACCGCGCCCCACCCCAGAGGTGCCAGGGCTTGTGGACAATCCCGCGCCGGTGCTGGGCTGCTGAATCTGCCAGAGCAGGCACCAGGCCTTCTCGCGGTCCGACGAGGCCTCCGTGCAGTTGAAATCAGGCTGGGCGATCCGCCCGCTCGCTCCAATTGGGTCGCCTGCAGATGACATGGTGATTTCTCGGTTTCTCTTTGATTCTGGGGACGGGGGATTTGGTGGTTGAGAGAGGGTGGCGGGCCTTTTAGCCACTAGGGGCGCCAAAATCGCCCCCCTCTTCACTCCTTCCCTCCTGAATTCTCGGCGTCATTTTCAGCAGGGCGTCATCTTCAGCAGGCCGTCATCTTCAGCAGGGCGTCATCTCCAGCAGGGCGTTGAACATGGCAAGTAATCCGGCGAGCGCTGTGCTGACCACGCAGGTATACGAGCACCCGCCTCCGGTCAGGTGCTCATGCAAGAAGGTGCTCGACCATGAGGGATACAAACTGAAGCTCCGGCGATCACGTGACCTACCGCTGCAAATCATGCTGGCCATGGGTTACACGCGGACCTGCTGCAGAGGCCGCCTCGCCTCCGCGTGCGAGACAAAGATCGTGGTCAGGCCAGAGCAGAACTTCTCGACCCTCCGCATTCCCGCCACCACAGCGCGCAGAAGATACATCGCCCGCTGACCTGAACGAGCTCCCCCCTGAATTTCAGCCACTTATCTCCTCTCATCTATTCACAATTGCGACGGTAATAAAACGCAGAAAGGACGATGAGATCAATGACATCAATGACATCATCTAACAGTTTAATGTGCCTCGAGAAAGACGCGCACGGTGTCTCTCGGGGTGAGCAGCGCGGCAGAGTCGACCAGGTGGCTCAAGTCCACCACGATAGCCCCCGGCCAATGTGCCTCCAGTTCCATGGCCTCTTCCTCCGCCAGGTCCTGGGTGGCCGAAACGTCCTCCTCGTCTCCCGCCACCTCCTCGGTAGTAGTGAGACCGTTGTCGGCCTCGAAGATGTCGGCGGGGTAGGTGATGATGGGCACGTCGCCAGCCGTGGCCGCGACTCTCTCTTTGAAGCCGCCGCGCTTCGCCAGTGAGAACGGGTTCACCTTGGCGTTGAGGATTCTCACGGGGGGGCGCGGGCTCTCGGCAGGGTAGAGCTCCCCGTCCCTCAGCACCCCCTTTTCAACCAAAATTGCCCTGGGCAGCAGGAAATTGAAGAAGGCGTCGTCGAGGGCGGGCAGCAGGAACCTCCTCAGGAAGCCCTGGTCGAGGGCGAACTCGCACAGGATCGAGTGGTCGTGGGTGTAGACGTCAAAGGCAAGCCTGGAAAAACCCTGGACGTAGCCGCTGAGGTGAATCTGCACGAAGTAGTACGGAGGGATCCAGGGGTAGGGCCCACGGTGGGGGGCTGGGCACTTGGTCTCGTTCGGCACCACGGAGCCATCGCAGAACCGGAACTCACCGTCGTCGGACACCGAGAGATAATTGCGGTCCTCGCTGATGATGAGGCCCTTGTCGACCCGCAGCAACCCCTCCCCTGGCTGGTGGTACACAGGGACACGGCTGGCATCAGCGTACTCGCGAGTCATCGCCAGGTAGGCCACCTGCAACTGGACGGCGATCTCCTCGTGCTGCTTGCCGTACTCGCAGTTGGCGTTGCCCTCAAAGGTGTGATAGAGGAACTCCAGGGCGGACTCGGAAAAGCCGCGAAACCCGAGGCCCACCAGGCCTGCGGTGGTCGAGCCCGTCATGCGGTTGTCCCGCGTAAACACCACCTTTCCGGTCTCCTCCTCAATGTACCGGTGCTTCCACTCCTCGCCTCCCTGGGGCAGGTTGCGCATCGTCTCCCGCCTGAGGGGAGTCATCTCATAGTGGGTGAGGAACTCATCAATCTCTGCCTGAGACACCAGCGCCAACACGGCCCGATCGGCGTCATTGTCAAACCGCGGCTGGTAGACGTAAGCGGGGTCAAGCAGCGGCGTCAGCAACGCGGGGTCCATCTCCTTCAGCCTCTTGCCGTTGGCGCAGCGCACGCGTCAAAATCAGACTTTGGCCTACGCGGCACAGGGTTAGCAGGAAAAAATAACAGGGCGAGTGAGCAGTAAGCGCGCTGCTACAGAAACCTCAGATTAGCAGAGAACAGCACTGGAGGAGGCCAGAATAATAATCAGACCGTCAATTTCAAAGGCACCGCATCCCTTTTTGTCTGTCCATCCATCATCTCACCACAGGATCGCCAGATCAATAGATCAATAGATCAGCAGTTCAGGTGATCAAAGTCCACTATCACAAGCGCCCGGAGTAAGGTATCAATAAGCGAAAGAAGAAGAAGATGGCCCAGAGACAGAAGCTCCCGACGCCGTACGTCCTCTACGTGAGGACCAGGCCGCCCCCAGATTTCGCGCAGCGGACGCCTGACAAGCAGGTGGCCGTGCGAAACGGCATAGCCGGGTGCCTGAAGCTCAAGGCGATGCTCCAGCCGGCGTGGCAACACTGCACCTTTGTGGAGATCGACGACGTGCCGCAGTCCCAGAAGCCGGCCTGGCTCTCCGGGGTCCCGGTCCTGGTGGACGGGACAGAGGTCGACCAGAGCACGGGTGGCTACGTGATCTACTACAACGAGCACATTGTTCACCGCATTCTCCACGGGATCCGCAAGCCGCAGGCTCCGCAGGGCCAGATGACGGTCCAGCAGATGAACAGGGTGCAGGCCAACCTGGCCGGCGACGGCGGGGGTCGCTCCGACGGCATCGGGAACATGCGCACGGGCGGCTTCGTCCAGGCGGGCACCGAGCACCAGAACGACGGGAGCATCCGCACGCTGTCGGCCAGTGAGTCCGGCGCCGGCAACGGCAAGACCGCGTACGTGCCCATCGACGACCCAGACTCATTTGGGCTCCTCAGCGACCTGCAGGTCGGGACCTCCCTCAGCGGGCGGGGCAACGGCGCCGGTGGGGCCCCTGCCGGGGACACTTTGCTCCTGTCATCGTCCGGGGGACAGCGACACGGGGGCGGAGGCGGGATGGGGACTCAGCAGTCACAGGGGCCAGTGGACCAGGCCAAAATGCAGCGCGCCATGGCCTCCCTTGAGGCCGAACGCCAGCGCATCAAGCAGATGCAACAGTGATTGTGCCCCGCCCCCATGGAGCACCCGCGCAGCACCCGCGGAGCACAGGTGACAGAGAGGGGCGCCCACAAAATTGTCGTGCTCATGAAGATCAAAAGACCTCTGAATCCCCAAACGTCATTGCCGTAACAAAAGCAATGGCTTCATTCGACGTAGGGAACGTGCGCACAATCAGATGCGGAGACCTGAATCAGAGGCCGTGGCAAGGTGAAGCGGTGCTCTCGCTGGCCGAGGACAGCGCCGGCGCAGGCCCTCCCTACTTCAGGCTCCACTTTGAAGGCCAGAAAAGAAACTATCTCGGGCTGGACGGCACTATCACCCCCCATGGCACGGGCGGCGCTGACTTCATCGCCCTCCCAGGAGACTGGGCTCCCGCGGAGGCCAACACCCGAGTGTTCCACAAGATCTGCGCCGTCGTGTTCACGGTGCCCGATCCGAAAACCGCCAGACTCTTCGCCCGCATGCTCGCAGACGTCAACAAGGCGGGCGTCACCGTGCAGCCCAGGAACTCTCAGCGAGCAGAGAACACGTCAGCGAGTCGGCCTCGCGCTCAGTCGGCGCATGTCTCCACCCCATCGTCGTCCCATCAGCCCCTTCAGACCCTTCTGCCCCTTCAGCCCTTTCAGCACCCGCTGCAACCGGCGCATCAAGGGGTGTATCAGTCCCACGCGCCTTCCAGCGCCCCAGGCGCTTCCGGACCCTTCTCCTTGGAGGGGGTGTTGGGTACCGAGGCTGCCCACGATCAGGCGGCCTTTCAACCACGGGCGAGGTCTGGGGCCGTCTCAGCGGGGGCGGCGGCCAGTCACCTGTGCTCCAGGCTTGGGGTCAAGGAACTCAGGCAGTGGGCGCAGGACCTGGACCTCACAGTCCCGCCGGATGTCACCCGCTCCGAACTCTGCAGGCAGGTCGGCGTCGCGCTCCTGGCGCGCGGCGTCAATCTGAACACCTAGCGATGGCCCTCAATCGCTCTGACATTTTCATTTTCGCGGGCAAAAAGACGCCATAAATTATCACACAAAATTAGAGAAGCGATTTTCAGCGCTACCATTTCGTTAAACAGCAAACACCAGGCTTCATTTTTTGCCATCATCATAATTGGGGGAGAGATGAGGCAGGCAAGGCAGATAATGTTGATCGTGTCCGATGTGGGCGTCCATACCTGCGACGGCAGGCGGGACAGGAGCCAATTGTCTCCTTGGGCGGCGCGCGGTGTGATGATACTTGAACCTCGTGGTGCTCAGGACTACTTTGTCATCTTCAAGAACAAGATGGGCAGTCTTGCCTTCAGGGGCGCGCCAGCCATCAGCCCCTCAGACCCAACTGCGTGGCTGATCACCGTGCTGCACCCAGAGGCCTTCGCCAGCCAGCCGCGCCTTGACCTCGACGTATGCGCCGTCTCTTTTCGCGTCGCAGACGAGGAGGGCTCAGAGGAACTCCAGGGCGACCTCTTCCCCATATTCAGTCGACCACTCTCCGCCGCCAGCAGCGCGAGCAATGTCACCAATGCACACGGAAGGGAGCATCTTTCTCCGCTTCCCCGGTACTCGACGTCGAATGGAGATTCACTGCCGCCCTTACCTGTGCCAAAAACGCCCCAGCCAAAGGTCTTCCCGAAGATTACCGATCCTCTCAAGGCCTTTGACATCCTGTGCAGCCAACTGGGCAAGACCTTCCAGAAAGACGAACTCGTTGCCTGGTCCAGGCAGTTGGGCCTGAAGCCCAAGTCGAGCGCCACTAAACAGGACCTGTGCTACGAAATCGCGCTCCAGGTGCGAAAAATGAAGTGATATTGTGACATTGCATCTTTCAGCGAACGCCAATGACAACAGAATCGTTCTAAGTGCCACGCCCTAGGAGAAGAGGGAGAACTGCACGTCCTTGCTCATGCGCCCGTTATCAGAGCCGGTAGAGTGCGCTGACGCTGCAAGATAGGCGGTGTAGCCCTCTTCCAGGTCCTTCACGGTGATCGCAAACTTGGGTTCCTCATCAGGCACCCGAGACGATAATGGTGATGCTGACGAAGATTCATGATCACGGGGATGGAGCGGATTATCCCGGTCGTCCCGGTCGAAATCGTAGTGGTCTCCATCATGATGGTCGAGATCGTCGTCATCCTTTGAGGCGTGGGCGATCTTGACGTTCAGGCAGAGTTGCTCGACATCACCGGCGCTGTCCGGGAACCTCTCCCTGCGCGCATCAAACCACTTGGCAAGACTCACATCGGGTACGGCCACCGTCCAGCCACCCATTCTGCGCATGATGGCGCGGAAGATGAGCGCCAGGTCTTCAGCGTTGTAGGTCGGAAACTCGATGACCCTCAGCCGCCGCCTGAGGCCCTTGAGCAGGGTAAACATCTTGTTGAGCAGGTCGCGGTGCCCGACCAGGGCGATGGAGAGGTCCATGGCCTCGGCCGACATCGCCATCACGAGCACCCCGGCCACCTCGGTGCCAAAGGTGTCCTTGTCGTCCAGCAGCACCTGGTGGGCCTCATCGATCACCAGCATCCCGCCCTTGGCAGCCTCAATCACCTCCCTCGTCTTCGGCGCAGACTGACCCTGGAAGCCTGACACCAGGTGCTCCCGCGATACCACAATCACCGCAGGCTTTTTCTGCAGAGCCACCAGCGCCGTTTTGGCACCCGACAGGGCGATCCTCTTGGCATTACCATCAGCATGTCCGTTGCCCTGATCAGCATCACCATGAGTACGTCCCTTGCCCTGATCAGCATCACCCCGTGCACGATCCTGCTCATCGTGATCATCCTGATCATCTCCATCTTGATCCCCTGCATTGGCGTCATCATCAGCATCGCGGTTGTCTTCCGCGCCGCCATTGATCTCATCCGCTTCATCATCTACCTCATCACCCACATCATCGTCATCTGCGTCATCAGGATTATCAGAGTCATCCGAGTCACCTGATCCCGCTTCACTCTGGGCAAAGGTGTTGAGCGCGTGGAGGCTTGCAGTGGCTGCGCGCAGCCTGGCCTGGCCCTCGCTCAGGGTGTCGTGGAGCACGACGAACTTGCATGGTCCCTGGCCACAGTAACAGTGCCAGGCACCGTCGATGCTCACATCACACTGCCTCTGACTGGACCCCGCAGCCCCAAAGCCGCCCTTGTTACCAAGAAGGGTCTGGCGGTGGGAGAGTGGCGGGTAGGGGAGGAACCTCTCCTGCTGCAGGAAGCGCTGCGCATCGCGCACTCTGGCCTCCGCGTCACCCACCATCGCCAGCGTGGAGGTAATGCTCTGCGACATGAGCAGCGCGTCCCGCCTCCTCTCCCTCGCCACCGCCTCACGGTAAATCATCTCAGAATCAGAGCCCTCGCCGTCACTCCCATCATCCCCGTCATCGTCGTCGTCATCGCTGCCGCTGTTCGAGGTCGAGTCCACATCCATGTAGTCCTCATCGGCACTGTCATCTCCCCCCTGATCAGAATGATGAAGGTGATCATGATGATCAAGACGATTTGTGTCGGTGAGGATGTTGCCGCCCCGGCGCAGGATATCGAGCCACTCGGGCTTGATCTCATCACCTCTCTTCAGGGCGCGGAGGACGGTGCTGGCCGTCCTGCACCTCTGGTCAAGCGTCGCCAGCATCTTGTCTGTCGTCACCTCTTCGGCCGATGAGAGCGAGGCTGATGCGGAGTGACATTTTCCCTTCCGCTGCCTTGTTGTGGACGCTGGATCTGGTTCCGGAGCTTTCAGGACGCCGAGGGCGCGCATGACGGCGGCCAGGTGCCTGAAGAAGGTTGTCTTGCCCACCCCTGGTTCCCCCACCCCGAGGAAGTGGAGCATGTGCCCCTCGGTTCCCCGCACCTTGAAGATGTACCTGATCAGTTTGGCCACCTGCTCACCGGGACCTCCAGGCCGATGCAGGCCGATCATGCCCCTGAGATCATCGATCGCGCCAAGCAGATCAGCGAAGCACACATCTTGCAGGAAGATTTTCTCCGCCAAGGTGATGACCTCTTTCGCTGCGGTGCTCTGATCGATGGCGGGATCGGAGATTGTTTCTGCCTGATATCCTTGATACTTGATTTGCTCCCTGATGATCATCTCCCGCACCTTGTCCAATGCTGTCTTCTTCGCCGCCTTCAGGACAGATGGAATCGGGTGATCCTCCATCACCGCTCCATCGATCCCTTTGCCGTCCATCATAATCCCCCACTACTGATCTCCGCTGAGGGTATGACGTTTGATTGTCTCTGGTTATCGTTCTCTCCCTTCGATGATTTTGATGGAATATCTTGATTGCTGTGGATGATTTATGAGATGATGGAGCTTATTTCACAACATTTTATTCCACAAGCCCTGCTTTGTCGTGGTCTGAATCCTGTGGCTGAATCTTGTCGCTGATTTCCTGTCTCAGTTCACTGACATGATTCATCCTGATCTGAAATCCCTTTTTGATTTTATTGCCGATGGCGCCGCACCGGCCGCGTTGCAGGACTTCATTTTGGCCCATCCTGATTTGGATCTCGACGGCGACGTGAGTGACGATGGAGATGAAGGATGGAGCGCCTTCGCTGAGATCATCTGCCGCGGGGACCTCGCCGTGGTGGACGTTTTCCTGAGTCATGCCCCGGATCGGGTCGCGGTGAACCACGTTTGTGCAGGAGGCTGCACAGCGATCATGAGCCTGATCAGCAATCCCGAGGAGGGCGATAGCGATGCCATCTTTCGCCGCCTGCTGGCCCACCCGCTGGTCTCCTTAGATTTTGCCGTTCGGACGAATTTCATTTTGTACGGCTGGGTCGCCTTTGCCTGTGCTGCATGTCGCTCTCTTCGCAACATGAAGCTCCTGGTGGCCTCAGGCAAGCCGCTGGGCTGGTCGCCAGGTGACCTCTTGCCGAACAACGCAAGCATTGCTCCTTTGCCGCTCCGGGATGTTATGATACGCAGCCCTTTCTCCAACAAAATCCCTGATCTCCAGCAACGATTGGAGTCCCTGGATTGCTTCGTCGCGGATCCTGATCTGGCACGGCACTCTGCGAGGCTGGAATTTGCCGCCGAACATCGCCTGGTGGTCTCCACCTTCGATGCTCTGTGTCTGCCCGCCTTGGCCCTTGACCTCTTTGCCGCTGTTGTCTTCGTCTGCGATGGCCTCCTGCGGCTCAGGGACTTTGAAAATCTTACTGACAGTGCGGGTCACTCCCGACTTGTGGCTCTGGTCTCCCGCCTGCCTCTCGAGCTCCAGATGGTGCTCTGCCATCGGGTCGCTGGATCGGCAAGGTTGATCATCTTGACGGCGGATTCCGACCCGGCCTTTCGTCACCTTGCGCATCACTTCTCTTGCTGATCTTTTTTGACCTTCCTTTATTTCACGAGATCGTCACTTCCCGCAGACTGGAGTTTTCCTTGATTGGTGTTTTTTTGTGCGGGACAGTTGAAGTGTGATGACATAAGCGAGACATGTTGTCCTCTGCGCCTGTGCTGCGCTGCCGAGATGATGTCAGGCGGCGGCGGTGGCTATTATTTTGTCCTTTTGGTGTAATTAAACCCTCCACCAAGTCCCCGCAAACTGCCCATCCCGCTCCTTCAGACCCCCCCCCCCCCCCACCCCAAAAGAACTTCCTTTCCGCGAGCCCAGAGATGCCCCGTGCCCCAAAATCCCTCACTCCCGCTGCGGCCCCCGTGGCAAGCTCCATCGCCTCCGCTGCTCCCGCAGAAGTCCCTGAGATCGAGGCAGTTCCCCTCCGTCTCCCTGTCGCAGTGGCAGAGGTTGAAAACCCGGCGGAAGTTGCTGCAGACCTTGAGGTGGCAGCAAAGAAGGGCCGATCACGCAAGACCGGAGCGAAGGCCGGTCCCGCCCAGATGGTGCACAAGAACCCACTGATCGAGCCCTCCAACCGCGCGCCCTCGCCTTACATCCTCTTCAGCAAGGCCCGCCAGCCGGTGCTGAGGGGGGAGAACCCCGGGATTGGTTTCGAGGCGATCAGTCATCAGGTTTCCGCCGACTGGCAGGGGCTCACGGCCGATGAGAAAGCTCTGTGGGTGGACAAGGCCAGGGAGGGCGCCGAGGTGGTCAAGGCCGCCTACCAGGCCTACCGGGCCTTCGATCCCCCCCGCAGGCCGGTGACCCCCTACATCGCCTTCTACTGCGTCCAGCGCGAGGCCCTCTCCAAGGAGCACACCTTTAAGGAGGTGGCCGCCCTGGTCGGCGCCAGGTGGCAGGCCCTCTCGGAGGCAGACCGCCAGCCCTTTGTTGCCGCCCGCGACCTCGCCCTCCAACAGTACGCACTCGATATCGCCGAGTGGCAGGAGATGATCGCCGCCCACATCGCCGCCCACCCAGAGCAGGTCGCCGTCCCGAAGCTCCCTGCCACCAGGAAGTCCGTCACCCCCTCTGCCTCCCTTCCCTCCAGCGCTTCCTCGTCCTCATCGAAGGCCAAAGGCAAAGCCTCTGGCTCTACCTCCGTCAGGCAGCCAGCCAAGAAGGTCACTGCCTCCAGCAAGGCTGAGTCCGGCCGAGGTGAGTCGAAGCAGGGCAAGAAGGCCTCCGCTGCTGGACCAGCAACGAAGGCAGGCGTTACTGTCGCTTCTGCCTCCGGCAAGAAGAAGACCGCTTCCACCGCTGCGCGGGTCCCTGCTGTGAAGGGGGCCGGGATCACCAAGGAGCACGCGAAGAGGAAGCCCGCAGCGCGCAAGGTGCCTGCGTCGTCGACTTCCTCTTCTGCTGCGCCAATGGAGGCCGCCGCCGTAGTCGTGGCCTGACCAATCAAGCAGATCGGAGACGAGACGCCACTCCCGCCACTCCGACGCTCCCCGACGCTCCTCGACGCTCCCCCAACCAACATCTTTTTCACCTGTCTGTAAATTCGTATAGAATCCTGAAGACATTTTTGATCAACATCTCAACCTGAACCTTGATATTGGAGGTGTGACGTCATTATCCTCCTTTCTTATCGCTGATGACGGCGACCCTTGAGGACCGCCTGGCGGACGCCATCTCCGAGGGCCAGGAGCAGGTGGCCCTGCAGTTGCTCGAGAGGCACCCTGACCTGGAGGTGAATGCGCTCGGGGAGCAGAGGAACACGCTCCTGCACCTGGCGTGCCAGCGGAACCACCCGGGGATAGTGCGCAGGCTCCTGGCCCACCCGGCGATCGACCCCAACACACCCTCGAGGAAGACCTTTACCTCACCCCTGGTGACGGCGGCGTACTGGGGCCGCCTGGAGTCCGTGCAGGTCCTGCTTCAGGACCCCCGCGTAGATGTGAACCGCGCCGAGTTTGACGGCCGCACAGCGCTGTGGTGGGCATCCTGCTTCAACTATCCTGGCATCATCAGGTGGCTGATGGCCCTGCGGGGCCGGGAGCTTGACGTGGGGACCTCGGTCACCTGCGGCGCCGCCAAGTACAATCCGCTGGACGTGGCCATCAACAGGAACGCGGAGTGCGCCGTCAAGCTTCTCCAGGACTTCGCAGCCGACCTCCCGGGGACGATCGCCCGCCTCAGGCGCGAGCTCAGGGTCGCCGAGCTCCAGGCCGCCGAATACTTCGCGGTTGTCGTTCTCCTTGCCGACGACCTTTATCTCCTCCCGTCTCCACTTTTATCTCCCCCCGAATCCATTCACAGAGTCATCCGCTTCCTGACGATGGCGAGGACTCTGCCGTTGGAGCTCCAGATGCTTCTCTGCAACAGGGCCGCCGGGTTGTCGCGCGACATGATCCGCACCTCAGAAACCGAGCCTTTCTTCCGCCTCTACGCCCACATCTTCTTGAGCCACTCCTCTCCTCGTCCCCAATATTGCGCAAAAGGTGACTCGGATGTGTGATGGTCAGAATCGAGAATGATGATTAAAATATCAAGTTATCAGGAACAGTCGTTTTTGCGTGATTTCCTTCATCTCCTCTCATCGTCGCCCTTCGAGTGAGAGGGTGCAGCGAGGTCATGGCGTCAAGGTCACTGGCGAGGGAGCTCGAGAAGATTGCGCTGCACTGTCCGCCATGTGTGACCGTGTCGCCTTGTGTTGGGGACATCTTCGTGTGGCGGGCGACTCTCTGGGGTCCTGAGGACACCATCATTCACGGTCGCGTCTTCACCTTGCGCCTGCTCTTCCCCTTTGATTTTCCCTTCAAGCAGCCTGTCATCCAGTTTGAGGGTCACATCTTCCACCCGAACGTGTCACCGCAGGGCAGGTTCTGCCCGCGACGAAGTTACTATGTGGGCGAGCCCGTGTACAGCGTCCTCCTGTGCGTCCTCGGGGTGCTGGCCAGTCCTGATCCAGAGGACTGCGCGAACTTGGAGGCCGCCGAGATGTGCCTCTTCTCTCCCGACGAATTCTGGGCCCGTTTCTTCGCGGCCCTCCAATGTCCCCAGCCCCTGCCTCTGCCTACGCCTCCGCCGACCATCCCCTCTGGCGTACGGGACATCCCTTTGTCCCCACTCAACATTCCCTGCGGCTCTGGGTCTCGAATCTTGCCACAGCCGCAGCCACACACGCCCAAGGTGTCCGAGGTGTCCAAGGTGTGCGAGCCCACGGAGAACCTGGTGACGTCACAGAAGCGGGTGCTGAGAGAACTTGTTGATGGTGTGATTGATGACGCGCTGCCTGCTGTGCCTCAATTACCGATCCTGGCCGATCGCAAGGGCAAAAATAAAGACCTGCGACAGTATCTCAAGTGTGCTCAAGTCCCTTTCCCTGCTCACAGCCCCAGATACCGATCATAGAAATGGACGAGCGGGGAGGAGTCTGCTCATTGTGCGGCGCTGGCAAGGGCATGATGTTCCACCATCCCGTTCGTTATATTTCATACTTCACCCGGGGACAGGAGCCAGGCGGTGTAGTCGCGCCCCGCCTGTACCAGGTCAAGTGCCTCCCCGAAGACTACCGGGACGGTCACCCCGTCTGCCAAGACTGCCTGCGCAAGAAGTATCCCGCGTAGCATCTCTTCCATCCCGAGAATTTGTATCGCACCTGGGGCAGAGTGGAGCGGAATGGATCGGAGAAAAGTGTTTTTGTACCCGCAGACTTTAAATTACTCGCCCAAAAGGACAATCAGCACCACCGGAAAGAAGCAGATCAAATCATTATGGAGGCGCAACCATTTGAGCCGGCGCAGGCGCCCGGGAGCCAGGGCTGGGCTGACGTGCACGACATGGTGACCCAACTTAACACCTGGAGGCAGGAAACCCTCCCCAGGCTGAGGATGGTGGTGGCCGCCACGGGCACCGCCACCCCGGAGCAGGCCCAGGCGCTGTCCCGGCCCGAGATCATGGCGCTGCTCACCAAATACCTCGAGGAGCGGGTCCTGGAACTGCCTGACGAGTCGTTTCTCACTGATGACGGTGTCCTGATAGTCGAGCCGCTGAGGACCTTTGATGACGGCCGCCTCACCGACCTGCAGAGCGCCCTCACCAAGTGGGAGGACTGGCTGGCCGACCACCCAGAATCTCTGCCCGGGGACAAACCTCCCCCGCGCTACGGATATTTGGTTCCGGAGAAGGCCGCGGAGATAGCGAAGGTGATGCGGGCCCACTATTTTGTGGAGCACGTCGCCGCCACCGACGCCGTGGCGTCCAGGGACGCGGACGTCATGGACCTGTACGCGCTGGCCTCCGGCAAGGCCGCCTCGGCAAAGGATGTGCTCGCGGAAGGGCTCAAGGTGATGCTGCGCAAGTCACCGGACGCCCCGCTCTTCACCGCCATCACCATCTCCGGGGTGGACGCCGAGGGCCACCAACTGAGGGTGGCGCTCTCCCTGGCCCCCGGCGCAATGCCCCTAAGGGGCAAGGAGGCCAAGGAGCTCCGCAAGGTTTTTGGAAAAGAGTGCAGGAAGGTCCTGGTGGCCTTCAAGCTCGGCGACGAGGTCGGGGAGCGTGTCCTCGACTGCAACACCAACCCGGGCGCTGTCAACACCCTCGCCGACCACTTCAGCCGCCGCTTCACCGAGGTCACCGGCGTCATGGTCTTCGGTTACCCCGAGTACCAGGACCTCGCCCAGCAGGCCGCCACCACCCAGTCATCCTGCTCATCATGCGCAATCACTGGTGCCAACTTCTGAAAAGATCGAACTCTCTCCATCATCTTCTTGCGTTTGAATTGTTGTTGAGGCCGGTGATTTCCGATTTGGGGCGTTCGATATCAAGAAGAATCAGTGATCACGTCATCGCATCGTGCCCATCCGCAGGTAAATCCAGGTCAATCCAAGTGAAGACAGATAGATGGCAGCAATGGCGGCAACTCAAGGACATCAGCCGTACTCAGATCATCGTCATCACAATGATCATCGTGATCGCCCCGATCATCTTCCGGCAGATACAAGTGACGCTCATCTGGCCCTGATGCGGGATGCAAGGAAGGGAGAGTTCGTGCCGAGAGGCAAGTGCCTGCACCTGTGCGGCCCACGGCTTACCCACAACAAAGGCGAGGCGATGTTCCGGCGGGTGCAGAACATGCCGACCTCAGAGAAGCGCGAGCTCTTTCAACAACTCAGGCGCAACCGGCACTTCAACGCCCAGACCCTGGTCACCTCCATGGGCCTCACGGTCGGCCAGTGCTTCATCTATGCCGTGCTCTGCGACGAACCCTCACGCTCCAGAATCGGGACAGACCCCAACAAGGCCGGCGACCCGCCTCTTCACTGAACAGCCCCGCCCCAACTCTCGGCAACGACTCCCCGCAACTTGCGATCACTACGAAATCACACTGTTTATCTTGATGTTGGATCATGATCTACATTTTGGCGAACCATTACCACTCCCGTTTTCCCCCCAAGAACAAAGCGTTGTTTCCAAGATCAATCACGATGATGAATAATGGATCATTACTTTTCGATCTCTGAATGTCGTGATCTATGTTTTGCCGAAGCATCACCAATCCCATTTTTCCCCAAGAACAAAGCTCTGTTTGCAAGATTAATCACGATGATGAGTACGATGGATCACTGCCTTTTGATCTCTGAATGTCTTTTGGACGTATCTTCGCGTGCGTTGGGTGACAAGATTCCTCCCCAGGATAATGGACGACGTGGCACATGCTCAGGACTTGTATTTTCAGCACCTCGAGTACCAAGCTTTCTTGGCCCATCAGTCCCGGGAGGCCGATGAATTGAATTCGCCGGACCGGGTGCGTGATGAAGACAGCGACGGCTATCCCATCAGAGACGGTGACAGTGATAGCGACCCAGATGGGGATTTAGGGGAGGGTGACTGGTGGGACGATCGCGCCCTGGTGCAGTCGGTCTCTATCGGCGATGAGGTCTCTGCCCGCCACCTTTTAAAGCGCGGCGATATCAGCGCCGATTTCGCGCTCCCGGTTCCCCTGCTGTACTACAACGAAGACGGCGAGTGGTTTGATGATGACGACGATGAGGTCACGGCCCTCCAGGTCGCGGTGCGGAAGGGCCTTGTTGAGATGGTCCGCCTGCTGCTGACCTCCCTGAAGGTGGACCCAAGTTATCCTCCCTGGGACTGCCCACTGGCCCTCGCCTGCCGCGACATCTGCGATCGCCGCCTGCTCACTGATCAAAACAGCGCGGACCTCCAGGCGCGAAAGCGCGAGATCGTTGGCTTGCTGCTTGATGACGAACGGGTCCTGATCACCGCCGTCTCCGGCAGCCGCGACCTCACCCCGCTGGACTACGCGATATATGTCAACGAGGCAGATATTGTGCAACTGTTCCTCGACAAGCGCGCTGGTGAGATTTCAATACCTCACCTGCAGGAGCACACGCAGTGGCGAAAAGCTTTTGAGCCCTACGATCCCGCGCTAGACAACTATGGGGCCCAGCCTCCATGTCCGTCCCTGATGATGACCCTGCAGCGCTTTGTCTTCGTCCAGGGCATGAGGACCGGGCAGCCGGCGCACCTTGCTGCGGGGTTTCTCGCCTTGACCATCGGCCTTGTGGATGGCTACCTGGAGGCCGACTCTCTGCCCAGATACTTTGGCATCTTGCAGAAGCTCCCCCTGGAGTTGCAGGGGCTGGTGTGCTGCACTGAACTGCGGCGGGGTTTTGTGCCTCGCCAGCAGTTTGAGCCTGCCTTCGCCGCCCTCATCGGCACGGCCCCTAACCTGTGATCTCATGTCCTGTTGTTCACATCGTTTAGGAAGAACGAATTGACAGATGGCTTGCAATATTTTGAGTTAGCTTGGGATGGCGTGAGGTGGCTTGGGTTAGATATCATGAGATGGGTATTTTTAGTGCGATAATCAGCGGACGCCTGGTAAATCGTGTTTGAACTCCGCTCTGCAACAACATAATTGCGGCGACCCTTCAAAAAACGATGAGCGAAGCATATCGCGCGGCCGGTGGTGGGGGTGGGGGTCGGGGCCCTGCGGGGAGTGACCTGCCCGCGGCTGATGCCTATGGGGGCGGCAAGAACCTGGACATGAAGTGCAGCCTGGCGCTGCAGCAGATGCGCTTCCACCTCTCGGAGGAGGACATGAACCGCAAGTCCCGGGGGTACCTTACGGAGGAGGACGAGGCCAAGGCCAAGGAACCCGGGATCAAGGCCTGGCTGGCGCGGCACCAGGTCATCTCCAAGACCCTGCACAGCCCCTTCTTCTACGCCGGCCTCATCACCCTCGTCACCATCCTGCTGCTGCTGGTGGCCAAGCCCTCGTTCGTCATGACCGCCGGCCCGCACCCGCTGGCCCTGCCTGACCCGAATTACCTGGCCATCGTCCTCTACGGGGCCGCGGCCGGCGCCGTCTTCCTCCTCATCCCCCTAGCTCTCTCCAAGATCAGGACCGGCAAGTTCGACCTGAGCAACGGCTTCTCAGAAAAGGCCTACAAGGACGTGCTGCCCAGCCAGAAGGCGGGTGGCAAGGACCTCCAGGGGGACAACGATGCCGCCACCACGCTGGCGGACTGCGCGCGCTCCCTCAGATCCGCTGCTCGTTATTACTGATTTTAATCCCCGGTGGTGGTCGCCTGTTTGGGATCTTTTTTTGAAAGAGCAGAGGTAACACATTCACAACTCTCCTGCTCCGTGAGGTTCTCCAGGTTGGACCGAAACGAATTATGGAACCTGAAAGTGAGCAGAGATCCCGGGCTTTTGATGTTGATTTCCTAAGCGATTTCTTCGTCGATGATCCCCGCGGGCTGGAGGCCAACTACGCCGCTGCCAACAGCGTGGGCGCCCGCAGCAGAGACCCCGCCCGCCTCCCGGCCGACCTGGCGAACATCACCGCCCACGTTGCGAGGTTCTTCAAGGGGGCGGGAGATGCCCCCGCCACCCCAGCAGACCAGTACTGCATCGACAAGATCCTGAAGCGGGACGTGTATACCTGGTATCAGGCCCTCCTCAGCGCGACCACGCAGAACGAGGCCAGAGCGGCGACCAACAACCTCTACCGCCTGACCAGGGCCCTGGCCCAGGCTGTAACCAACCAGCGTTCGGTTTCCTCGACTGTGACGGCGAACGCAGCCCGCACCCCATCTCAGCCACCGGCTGCGCAGTCGCGGCGGACCTTCCCGAATCTTCCTCCAGCATCGTCGTTCCCTCAGACCCTGACTCCTGTAGGTGGCCGTGAGGCGAGTGGCGAACCCGCCACCCCTGCATATAACTTCGGTTTCGGAGAACCCCCATCACAAGAGGTGCAGGCGTTGTATGAGGGACAGCCCTCTCAGATGGGCGAGCGCATGGAGGTAGACCTCACCGGGTTCCCTCCGGCTCAGTCTCCGGGCTCCCTCATACAACTGCAGCAGGAAGAGCAGGAGGTGCCATTGTTGCGCGCGCTCGCTCCGAGGCAGGGGCCCGTGCCTGCACTTCCCCCGCTGCCCTTCACCTCGGGCACACCATCACCATCACCATCACCTTATCCATCGTTGTCACCTTCTCCCTTCACATCGGCTTCCCCAGCGGCTTTGCCGATAATCGAGCGGGCGACGCGACCTCGTAGTGAGACGGCGACTCCAGAACCACGGGTGGCCCCTAATGTGCGGGCTGGCCTGCAAGAGCAACAGCAGAATGCAATGGAGTTAGACGAGAATCTCCTCGCTCTGGTCTCCGCCACGCCGAACATCCAGGCCCTCGCTAGGGATGATATTCTAGCCCAATCCGAGGCCCTTCATGATCGCGTCGCCTCCATGGAGGCCGAGGTTGCGGACACTCGGCAGCAGATTGTCCAGGTACAGAGGCAGGCGGGGGCCTCAAATGCCGCGAGCCCACAGAGTCTGCAGGATCTGCAGGCAACCCTGGCGGCGCAGCAGGCGGCGCTCGCGTCTGCCGGGCAAACCGAGGCCGAGGTCTTCGCGAGGAATGCCTCGCTCATTGGCGGCAACGGCAGCGTCGCGCAGGTCCGCGCGGACTGGATCGCCCACCTGGCTCAATACAACGCCCTGACTGCCGCTCAAAAGCAGCAGGTGGCGGAGTTCTGGCCCAAAGACAACCCCTACCAGCAGTTCCTGCTCTCACTCCTCCAGAACAACGCCTCATACGAGCAGGTGGTGGAAGCCGTGGCCACCTCCCAATCCGCTGATGCTGCCGCCAGGGGTGAGGGCGCCACCACAGACACGGTCTTCCTCTTTGGGCAGAAGTCCACGATGGCGCTGACCCTCACCTTCTGCGCCAACTTCCTGAGGGTGCTGACGGGCTACGCCGCCGCCGCCTATCCGGAAGATCTGGTTTTCCAGAGCGCCCTCGCCCTCTACCAGACCGAGGTGGTGCCGTGGCAGAATGCGGTCATCCCGGGATCGCTCGCGGCCTCACTGGAGCGGAGTGACCGCAATAGGCCTCTCCCGGAAGGTGACGCCAACTGGTATAATCTTCAGGGCCCCGACGGGGCACTGTATCACATTTACCCAAAGATCGCCGCGGTACCACCCCGGAACAGGGACTCGCTGAAGAGGCTGCTGCCTGCATTGGAGGGCACCCTGCCGGTGCAGATACCCTTTGTCGAGCAGGCGTGCTCCCCAGCGGCAAGCGCTATAGGGAGGCAGGCGCTCACCAGAATAGCCCGCCGTGGAGGTGGTGCAAGTGGTGGAGGCGTCGGGGGTGTGGGAGGCCGCGGTGGCCAGCGCAGAGGTGGCGGGGGGACGAGGAATATCCAGCGGGTTCAGCAGTCGGGAAGGGTGCCGCCACCTTCCACCTCGATCGTGCAGGGCCAGCCTGCCTATCAGGCCATGACGGCCGAGCAGCGAGCCAATCTGCGTCAGGGAATCCAGGCGGCGCAGGCGGCCCTGATCAATCCCTCACCCTCGCCTGAGGAGGACGTTCCCCTTCCCGATTACGAGTCGTTCCTCGAGGAACCTCCCCAGGCTTTCTTCGACCAAGGACAGCAGCAGCAACAGCAGCAGGGGCCAGGGTATGTCGCGGCCACCACGTTCAGCATTGAGACCGCCACTCCAGGGGTGACACTTCCGCCTGCGTGGCAGCAGATCTGGATGGCGCAGCAGAACAAGGAGAGCGACACCTTCGTGAGTTACGACGACGAACTGTCCTTCTATCAGGGGAGCCATCCAACGCTGAATGTCCAGGGAGTCGTCGGCAACATCGCCAATGACCTGGCTCAACTGCTCGTCGTGGCCAAGGCCGAGATTCATGAGTCTGTGGGGCCACCTCCGGGCGCGGACCCTTCTGCGGGGGTGGTTTACCGGGCCCGGACGCTGGGAGAGGCACCGGACGCCGGGCGTTACCCTGTCAATTTTAAGGGGCTGGCGGCCATCTGTGGTGTCCCCACCAATCGGCGCACGCAACCTCCAAACACAATCCCCGGCGCGGACTTCCATGACTTCCCGTACTCTCCCTTCGGCCTTGACCTGGTGGAGAACGTGAGAGACATCGCTGAGGAGGGAATCCGCTGGAAAAAGGTGCTCTTCGCCACCGGCGCGCCAGGCACCGCTGATGCCAAGAAGGTGGTCGGCTTCATCGTCCTGAAGACCCAGAATCTTGATTTCGCCAATCTCCCTCAATTCTGGGACCCGACCAACCAGAACGAGCGCCATGAGGTGGTGGAGATCGCGGTGGTATGCGCCAGCGCCCAGCCTAGAGAGGCTGCGGGTAACAAGCGGATGCTCCAGTTCCTGAGCAATCGCGCTGACGAGCGCGCCCAGTACAACGTGGCCGCGGCCACCTTCGAGAGAAACCTGCAGAATCAGCCCATTGAGCAGGTCATCCTGCGGCGCAACCAGGTGGTCGGCGCCAGTGATCACCCCAAACTAGGCCGGCTGCTCCTCGTGGAGGCCCTGCGGGTCATTGCTGCGGACCCTGAGGTGAACACACTCCCCATCTACCTCGAGGTTGCCAACGCCGTCACGACGGACAAGGGCGCGTACCATGGCCCAAACACCAGGATTATTCAGGGGAACCTGCACAACGTCGAGCGCGCCTGGCAGCAGTACCTTGCTCTGCCCCTCAGCGGCGAGGGCGAGGGCGTGACAGACCCCAATCCCTTCCAGAGATACCAGGTGATCGCCTCATATCTTGCCGCTACCTACCGCTACCAGTTCGGCTTCCGGCGCATCTTCCCGTTTCAGGCGCTCGACATGGGCCTGGACACCCTCGCCTTCGGCCAGGAGGGCGTGGAGCCTCCCGTCGTCGCCACCCAGAAGACAGGCCTCTCCACCCTCGACGAGAGCGCCTTCGACGGGCTCTACAACCGTGGCATGATCCGCGCCCCCGTCACCCTCCCCGAGATCGACGCCATGCTCCGCCTGATAGGCCAAAAGTAGACCTCTCCCGGTGGTCGCCGCCTTCGGCAACCTGCTGAACACCCTGTGCAATGCGAAATTCAAGACAGAGTATGACATCACCCACAAAACGGCCCTCAATTTAAGTCATCCACCAAAACAGTCTCTAGCCTCACTTCCTGTGCCTCCTCTCATACCCCGAAGCAGAAAAGAGGCGATGCAGGGACCCCAACATCATCTACCGCACATGACGCCGCTGGCGGAGTTGACGGACGTGCTGCCGGGGGGGAAGGTGAGGGTGAATCAGCAGGGCGCCCAGCGCATCCTCGAGGCCCAGCGCGAGCGCCTCCAGGACGAGCACGCCGCCAAGCAGCAGAAGGCCCTCGACGCCGTGACCTACTTCAGGGCCAAGCTCCAGACCCTGCCCCCCGACACCAGGCAGCACCGCGACGCGCGCGACCATCTACTGGTGCTGGAGCAAGAGCTCGAATCATTAGGTCGGCGTGTCGATGTCAGCCTGCAGGAGGACGTCCTCAGGGGCTACGAAGCGGCGTTGGCCAGGCCGCCGCCGTTCAGGAGGGCCCGCAAGGTGCAGGACTTTGTCGCAAAAAACGTGTCCAGACACTACAGGCTCGGGAATGTGTCGGTGCCAGGAGACAAGGCCGAGCCAAACTCTCCTGCCTCCGGGTCTGGATTTGTGGCACATGATGCCCCGCCCGCAAAGCAGCAGGGTGGTGGCATCTCGAAGCCTGGGGCCAAGGCCGCGAAGCCCAAGACGCCGGTGGCCCGCGGGAAGGGCAAGGAGAAGTTGGCCAAGATGAAGCCTCATGAGACAGAGGGGTACAACGCCCTCGCCAAGTACGTCAAGGTGGACGAGGCTGCCATCCGCAATCGGGAGTGGCTCTATGAGCTTGTCGAGGAACTGTCGGCGAACGATCCCACTCTGCCTCCGGTTTTATCTACATCCACGTTTGAGTTATGCAGCAGCCCAAATTGCGGCGCCCCACTGCAACTCACGGCTGGAGGCGCAACTTTAGCGTGCACACGGTGCTCCTGTACTTGGCCCTACTTCGATAGCTCGAGCAGCGCAACGGCCTTTGGCTCCGAGGTCAAGATCAACAAGTGCGACTACGGCAAGTGCATTTTTCCCTTTCAACCTTCTCAAATCGCGGTAGATGAATTCTCTGTTGTCCCCAGAGCGGAAGTCGCACTTCAAAGGTAATCTGTTGACTACAAGTTTGCCTTCCAGTTTTGGACTAAACTGCATTCAACTGTCCTATAGAGTGGCTCACAAACGTATGTGCCCAGATTTTGGTGTTTCTTGGAGGACCTCACAAGAAATCTCTCACACCCGTAGTTTCAGGCGAAGGAGTCCACGGTGGTGCCGGATGATATCATTCAGTTGGTTTGCAAGTGGCTCGTGGAACGGCGGCACACTGATCCAAACTGGGTGCCTCTAGATGTCATCCGCGAGGGCATGGGTGAGCTCCGTTTGGCCAAGCATTATTGCCACCTGACGCAGATCGCCTGCAAGATCACTGGCAAGGACCCCCCGAGGCTGACCAGGGACGAGGAGACCATCCTCAAGAAGATGTTTGATCACCTCCAGGCGCCCTTCCAGAGGCACAAGAGCGAGGGACGCGCCAACTTCTTTTCCTATCCGTAAGTCCGCTTCCTCTCCATTCTCCCATCCCGAATTGATGCTCACGCTCTCGCTGCTGTCAATTAGATACTGTTTTGTACAGGTAAGAGCCTTTCACCTTCAGCGAATAATCCAAAGCCACACCATTTCACTTGCCAACAACTGATATATTTAGTTTGCAATGATCCAAGGCTGGGACCACTTGGTGCCATGCTTCAAGACGCTGAAGGGCAGCGACAAGATCCGCTGGCATGACGAGGTCTTTCGCAAGTGCTGCCTTGATCTGAAATGGAAATTCACCCCCCTGGCCAACATGGACAGCGTCGGTATGGAGGCTGCCAACGGCTACCACGACCCCGAGGTGGAGGAGGCCACCATCGAAGCTATTGAGGAGGCCGCGAACCTCGGCGAAGAGGCAGTGGAGCACCAGGTTACGAACCACGCGAACCTGACCTCTCCGATTGCGAAGGGAGACCAGGTGACAGAAGGCCAGGTGTCGCTCATCAAGCCGAGTCGCAAGCGGCCAGCAGAATCAAGCGCCGGCCCTGGCCCGGCCCCCCAGGTTCCTAAGCTCCACCCCATGTTCATGAAGGCCCACTAAGCTTCACGGTCCCGCGATCACACCCCCCGGGACCACACCCCTGGACCACACCCCGCGACCACACCTCTTCTCTCGGATTCATTCTCTTTCGCTCCATTGCAACATTTCCCAAATTTTTGGACAATGTCACCAACGAAGATAACAAACAAATTTAAAAACTCCATTTTTCACTGAACACTCCCATTTCTTGCCATCGGGTCCAAATCAGAGGCAGAGATTGGCGCTACGTTGTGAGCTTGTGGCGAGGGTAGCACCAGCGGCATAAGACCGGGGATCCCCGAGCTCTGCTCCGCACTCAGAGAAGGCTGCAAAGGAGACTGAACAGGCAACTCTGGAGGAGGCTGAACAGGCAAGTGTAGAGACGGCTGTAGAGGAGATTGAACAGTCGGCTGAATGGGCGGCATGACTGGGGGCTGGGCAGGAGGCTGGGGGTGAGGGGGGACTTCCGTGAAGTGGTAGGCGCAAGCGAGGGCGATGGGCTTGGCGTTCCGGCGCCGGATGTACCTGCGCATGAGGTCGAGGAGGTTGACGTTAGCGGGGTTGACGCGGAGCAGGCGGTCCGAGAGCATCATCTTCTTCGTGTGCGGAGGATCCCCGGGCGGGGCTGCCGCACCACCACCCGGGTCAGCGTCGCTCCTCTTGAGGTGGACCAGAACCTCGTAGTCGCGGCTCAGGGGCTGGTAGATGGCGTCAAAGATTCCCGAGATGACGGGCTCCTGGTGGAGCGTGCGGTGGCGCCCAGAGCGGCAGAGGTAGGCCCTGACCAGTGTGGGGGTCCATTTCCTGAGGGACGCCGGGAGGCGCGTGCTGGCCGGGGTCACAGACATCCCGTAGGCCGCCATCCGCTCGGCCAGCGAGTTCGAGTTAAACGCGTCCTCACCCCCTGACCCAATCCCCCCCACATGGTGGGCAGAAGATGACGATGAAGATGAGGATGAGGATGAAGATGATGACGACGCAGAAGACGAGGAAGAAGAGGAGGGAGTTGGGATCGGGAGGATGGTGCTGGCCGCAGAGACGCGACGCCGTGCGCCACCGCCCCCGCCTGGGTGGCTGCGTGATCTTGGGGTCGGGAGGGGAGGAGAGAAAGAGGATGATGAATCATCATAAGCCTGCTGCTGCTGATCACGGGGGATGAGCATCTCCTGGGCGAATCTGCCGGGTGGTTGCGCGAAATTCGGACCCAGATTTGATAGCCCACCATAACCGGCAGGCGGTGCGGCGGGGGCAAGTAGAGAGTCACCTGGCAGAAATTGCGGACGGGCCCTCAGCGACAGCGTCCCCCCAACACCGGGAGAAGTAGGATGAGCAAGAGTGGGAGCGGGCAACATCACAGGAGTGCGATAGGAGTTGGGGGCCGGCAATCTGGGAACGCCGTCAGAGGCGGACACACGATCAGGTAAGAGATAACCCCCAGGCGCGGTGATAGGGGCTGGGGGAACAGCGGGAAGAGGATGTGCGACGCCAGGGGGGCGGGGTCCTCGCACCACAATACGAGGCGGTGCCACCACAGCGGCGGCGGCTGGGGTGTTCGAGGAGCCCGGAGAATCCTGAATCATTTGGATATCGTTTCCGGCGGCCACGTTGGCGCCACCGCGGAGGCCCGAACGAAGTCGCGGCAGCATACTCATCCCCTGCTGCCCCCCCGAAAGCGGCTCCTCAATTCGCTGCCGAACGGACTCCTGGATTGGCTGCGGAGGGGGTTCCCGGACTGCCCGCCGCAGAGGCTGCTGGATTGGTTGCCGAACGGGTTGCTGGATGGGCTGCCGAAGGGGCTGCTGGATTGGCTGTCTCAGGAGCTCTTGCTGTTGGCGCTGCTGTTCCTGCCTTGCGGACTGGCGGGCGGCAGTGGAAGGCGGAGGCGTCATGATCTCGCCGGGAGGGGTGGCCAGGCGGCGGAACTGCAGACCTCTGCGATCCACCTCCTCGCCCTCAACCCCACCGAAGTATGCGGAACCCGGGACACGAGATAATTCAGACCCTCGTGACATAATCCAAGAACTTGGCAAACACGCCGAAGTGGCGCTCTGCAAAAAGGTGAGCCTCAGGGGTAGTCACCCAAGGCAACAACAAGAAGCAAGATGCAAGGAGCAAGAAGCAGTAGGCAAGAGGCACGAGGCACGAGGCACGAGGCAAGAAGCACGCAGTGAAGGTTGCAATGTGATCACCTTGAGCAGCGGAAGAAGAAGAGGATGAACCAGGAAGTGGCGTCATCCACATCATCGGCGGGCAATGTATGATCATGACCGGTATGATGAACACGATCAAGGTGATCACCGTGATCAGCAAGATAAATATCGTCTCCTTCACAGGCGCCCATTGATTCCGCAAAGTACGCAACAAGATACCCCATCATCATCTTCCGCTAGGCCGTGAGTCACCCACCAGAGTGGTTATCAGATACCGGATATCTGGAATTGTGATCGTGCGCGGGAAAGGGCACTATCTGACTTGTCTGTCTTATTTGATACCTGAGACAAAGATGGCGTGCGCGGCGGACTGCTTTCTGCCTGCGACCAGGACCGCGGAGTCGGTGTTCGTGCGCCGGGATGGGGGCAGGGGGGGCCGCCCGGTGAATCCTGAGTTCGTCGAAACCTACTCCCTGGCTGAGTCGACCGACCCCTCGAGGTGGCCTGCGGCCTGCGCCACCCCCTGCTTCAACTGCGGCGGGCCGATCCTCGGGCCCCCAGTTGCCTGCCCCATGCCCCAGGCCCTCGGCCCCTATGGCCCCAAGGACCAGCGCGTTGAGTTCTTCGGCCGCTTTGATAGCTTCCCGTGCATGCGCCGCTGGGTTAAAGATAGAAGGTACCCCCACCACAGCCAGTTGCTGGCGGACATCGAGACGATGGAGCGCGAGTGGATTGAGGCCGGGCTGGTCTCCAAGTCGGACGCGGGCAGGGTGGCCCCGGACACCTACCTGCTGCTCACGGGGGTCCTGTCGCGGGAAGAGTACTGCTCCGGGGCGACCATTGACGGCGCCCACGTCGACACCCTCGAGCGCCCCTTCATCCCCTCCGCCATGCTGGTCGTCACCCGCACCCCGGCGGCCCCAGGGACCTACCCGGTGCTGCTCGGGGGCCGCCGCCCCCACACTGTGTCCTCCCTCCTGCGGCCGGTCGGCAACGCCGCCGCCACCGCCAACGCAGGCGCCCAGAACCGCGGTCCGGGCAACCCCATCACCGTCCCGCCCCTCTCAGTGCCACCCACATTTTCAGCCGACCAGTTTCTCGCCACCTCATCGTCATCATCTGCCTCTTCCTCATCCTCTTCATCTACCTCATCCTCATCCCTTTCATCCTCGTCGTCCTCGTCGTTTTCCTCGTCGTCATCGACTTATGGGGTGTCGGCGATGGAGACCTCGGCGTCCGGCACGCCGATCGCGTATGGCCCGAATCTGGTGGTCGCGCCGGTGTCGCGCGAGTACTATAACCCAACGCTGCTGGAAACCTCCGCCCTCAGCCAGTACGTCCGCAAGCGCCGACTCACCCAGGCCTCGGAAGCCTTGGAAGCCACCGACACCACCGGAACCACCGAGGCCACCGAGGCCACCGAAGCCACCGAAGCCACTGAAGCCACTGAAACTGCAAAAGCATCAGAATCCTTGGGGAGGTTAGAGCTCAGCGGGCTCTCGTTCGCCATTCAGAATGCAATCTGCGCTCGGCAGGCTCCGGTCCCCAGGACGGGGGCAAAGGCCGCGGGACAGATGAAGCCTCCGGCACCCCGCAAGAAGCAGAAGCAAACGACCATCACCCAAACCCCATCAGCCGGCGCCGGCGGCCTATCAAGCTACCCCACCGCTGTCCCTGCCGCTTCATCTACCCTCACTCCGGCCCCTATCCCGACCCCGACCCCGACCCCTAACTCTGTCCCTAACTCTGTCCCGAATTCTGTCCCTATCCCCGCCCGTGATCGTTCCCGCTCCTCCGCGATATCAGCCCCTGATCTGCAATCTCGCCTAATGATCACCCCCGATGGGCGCGATGCGATGATGGTCGATATCGATCAGGTCTCGCCTTCATCAGGATTGTTGATTTCTCCATCCCATTCTACTTCAGCATCATCAATGCCCTCTTCATCGACTTCCTCAATCTCATCTGCCCCGGAATCTTCATCATCCCTAGCGTCTTCATCATCCCTCGCGTCTTTATCATCCGCCGCGTCTTCATCATCACTTGCGTCTTCATCAGCCTTAAAGGCACAAAGCACCTCATCCTCTTCAGCCCCTGCTGCCATCTTCTCCGTCGCAACAACTCCCGCCTCTCCCGCCTCTCTCGCCTCTGCATCAGCGCCGAGGCCTCCGTCCAAGAAGTCCTCTGCGAAACCCAAGGCGACTGCTGACCTCATGGATCTCACTGACCCTTCAACCGGCGCCGCTGTGGCTGGTGCCAAGTCAAAGACTGGCGGTGCCAAGAAGCGCGCCGCTGCCTCGTCATCGTCCCCACCCTCGCTCGGTGCACCTGAGCCCGTGCAGGGTGAAGGTCCCACACCCGGTCTGGACGCCACCAAGCCTGTCCCCGCCCGGCCGGCCAAGAAGCCCCGTGTCGCAGCATCTGCTGCCCCCGAGAGCGCACCCGAAAGTGCCCCCGAGAGTGCCCTTAATGCCGTCATCCTGCCGGTCGATTCTGCACCAATCTTCATCGGCGAGATTGTGACCCACGTGGGCCGCCTGGCTCCCCCTGCCCCCATTGTCTCCATTGACCCCTTGGCTCCACCGGTTGCGAAGAAGGGCAGAGTCGCCGCCTCCAAGAAGGCCGCCGCCATTGCCGCTGTCCCCGCCCTGAAACTGTCCGGCGACGGATCTGCCTCCCTCAGCGTCACGGCCCCTGATCATCTCGAGGTCGGCAGTCCGGTCCCTCTGGCTCAAAATGGTGCCTCTGATGAAGGCGCAAACAATCTCCCCCACGTCAGCGAGGTCGCTGATGCCGGTGACGTTAACACTGTCGAGGGCGTTGAAAGCGTTGAAGGCGTTGAAGACGTTGAGGTCGTTGAGGGCGTTGAGGGCGTTGAGGGCCTGGAGAACATCAGCGGCGGGTCGTCTGGTCGTGGAGATGGAGGCGGAGACGCAGGTCCTGGGCCGTCCCAGAGGTCTGGAGCCCCTTCGCCCGGCAGTCCCCCTGCAGGTCCATCTTGCTCCAGTGATCCCGTGAAGCCGGTGATGGTGGCCCAGACTGTGCATGAGCCGGACTGGGTCCTGGTGCAGGATGCCGGGGGGGAGGCGGAGCAGGGCGAGCAGACTGACTCATCGTCCTCTCTGCTGCTCCCTGCTGAGGATGAGCAGCCGCCAGTGGCTCCCCTCGCTCCCCTGATCGCCGTGGAACCTCTGACTGGAGAAGAGGTCGCAACTGGGGCTGAAAATGAGGCACTCCAGGATGCGCAGCAGATGCAATCAATGCAGCAGGTGGAGCAGATGGAGCAGATAGACCAGGTGGAGCAGATGGACGACGAGACTCAGCCGCAGGATCCTGTTGGGACCCAGGGGGCTGGTGAGGTGGCGCTGGAGGCAGGGACTGGGAATGGCGGGCAGATGGAGCTCTGATTCTGCCTGACGCTGAAGGCGCTGACAGTGGCGGCCCTTGTGTCCTGCTCTGACTTCTGGCTGTTACTCCCTCTCCATCTCCCCTGATCTGCCTGATTTGCCTGATTTGCCTGATTTCTCTTGTTTCTTTGCTCTCCCTGGTGTCTTGTCTCCCCTCTCTTCCTCTCCCTGTGGCCGCTGATGCTGATGATCCTAAGAAAATAGTCACAGAGCCGTCATCGTCCTCCTCGTGCACCACCACTCTGTTGTCCTTCTCGTCTTCCTCCTCGTGCTCCCCTTGATTCCTTTGACTCCTTAGATCCCCTCCCCCCTCCACGCTATTTTCTCCTTGCAAATCGATCTCCTCGTCATCGTCGACTTGCTGCCATTGGCTGCGCCGCTGATGTTGACAATGACCACGATCACTATCACTAAATGGGGGCTCATCATCGTCCACGTGGCGCTTCTTGCCGCGGAGGGACTCGTCGGCCTCCTCTCCTTCCTCGAATATGGTGCGCTGGTGCACCTGGTCTAGGCGCTCCCTGCCCTTCAGCGCCTGCCGCCAGTCTTCCACGAGCGGCTGGATGTCTGCGTTCTCCACCTCCTCCAGCGCGATGAGGGCCAGCCGCTCCAGCCGGTCTGCCTCCGCTGCCATCTCTGCGGGGCTGAGGTTTGTCTTGGGCGGTGCAGGTGGCGGGAGCCGCGGACCCTGTGACGGCGTGAAGTCCAGCACCACCGTCCCCTCCTCCGCATCCCGGGGGTACGAGATCGCGCACGGCAGGAAATACTCCTCCATCTCAAAGGGACGACTTTAAACCCCAGACTCCAAATGCCGATGAAGGGGAGAAAGGGGAGAAAGGTAGTTTGGCGGAGGGCGAAAGTGGATCGATCAGGCAGGGGCTGTGTTTTTCACCTGGGGGAGTCAAAATCGGAGTCGATCCCACCCCCCAATACACGCCAGGCACTGTTTGAATAGCAGTCCACCCCCACTCGCCGCCCAGCACCCTTTCCTGAAGCCGAGGTCACCAAGGAGCGTCTTTTTGCCGCGCGACTAAGCAAACCGTTTTGCACACGAGCCACCTCTTTCCCCTCTTACTTTATCCCCCAAAAAGCGGAGCAGCATGTCTTTGAACGAGGGAGTCACCGGGGCCACGTCCTCTGGCATCCTGTCCCAGATGATCGCCCTCGGCGCCATGAACGCCTACATCAACAAGGGCGCCACCGTGTCCTTCTTCAGGTTCAGGTACAACAGGCACACCAACTTCGCCTTCGAGTCGGTGCAGCAGCCCTTCGGCTCCGCCGTCCAGTTCGGGCAGCAGGCCGAGATCGTCCTCAACCGCGCAGGCGACCTCATCTACTTCATGTACGTCGTCATCGAACTCCCAGGCATCATCGCCCTCAGGTAACCACCCAATTCTGAAACCTATTCTCCTCCTTCCTCCTTCTTTCTTCTTCATTTCTTGGTGTTATTGGAATCTGAACCTTTGGGCGGTGCGATGTTAGGCATGAGGAGCCGAGGAACTGTGGGCAGGGCTTCTGCGGCTTCCAGGGGGTGTCGTGCTACCCCTCGCTGACGCTCGAGGCCAACGAGTGCAACGGCTGCCCGACCGTCTACGTCGACTCGGCCCAGTTGCAGGACCAGGCCTACTACGACCAGTACTGGAATGGCTCCCGCGAGGCCTACCTCGCCTCCCAGTACGGCAACCGCTCCTGCGTCCCCTGCTCCGAGGGCCCCTTCTCAGACACCTCGTCGTTCCGCGACGAGTTCTTCGCCCCCACTTGCAACACTCCTTGTCCCGCTCCCGTCCCCTGGGCCCACTGGCAGAACGCTGTTGGGCAGCGTATCATCGAGAACGCCTCGATTGTCATCGGAACCAATGTTGCGACCTCTCTCTTCTCGGACTACCTCTACATGTGGGAGGAGTTGTCCGGAAAGGCTGGAAAGCGTCTCACCGAGATGATCGGCAAGCGCAAGTCCCGTCGCCAACTCATTGAGGACGCCAAGCAAAACCAGCGCCTTTTCGTCCCTCTTCCGTTCTGGTTCACGCAAAACTCCGGCAATGCTCTGTCGCTGGTCTCCCTCCAGTTCAACGGAGTCAAGTTGATGGTGAAGTTTGCCGAACTCCACAAGTTGATCGTGATCTCGGACCCCGGAGTTCGCGTTGTCAAGTCCTGCGACTTCTCGCCCCTCGTGGCGTCTGATCTGGCTGCCTACACCGAGACTACTTACATCATTCTTGATGTCGACGAGCGCGACCGTTACGCCACCTCCAACTTCGACCAATTGATGACACAGGTAACATCACCTCGTTTTCGCTCCACAGTCTGCTATTCTAAACGACATTTTCCTTGGCGTTCATAGGTCCAGCAATGGCGCTCTGACTACCGCACCCGCACCATTCACATCCCCCTGAAGTTCAACTTCCCCGTCATCGAATTCATCTGGGCCATCCGCCGCAAGGTCAACGAGGATCAGAACAACTGTAAGCCCTCATTCTTCACTTTATTTACAAATGAATTGTTGTTGACAGGATTTGTTGGTTTCCTTGCAGCCTTCAACTATTCTGGGATCAACGGACGTGACCCCCTGAAGGCCGCCATCATCAAGTTCAACAACCAGCCCCGTATCTCGGCCAAGTCCGGCGAGTACTTCCGTCAAGTCATCCCCTACCAGTTCCATTCAAGCATTCCAGAGGCTCATGAACGGATCTCTTTCCCCTCCCATTTTACATTGAAGTCCTTAACTAATTTTCTTATTCTCTACTTTAGATGTATGCCGTTTCCGACGCCTGTTCTTACTTGCTTGATGCAAGAACTAACCACTTTCATTTGTTTCTATTTTTAGTTACAATTTTTCATTTGCCCTTGACCCCGAGTCCCCACAGTAGGAAGTCTTGCTTTTTCGAATATTTGTGCCCTAGACTTAAGTTTCCCATATGTTTAGGCCGACTGGATCCGTGAACATGTCGAGGATTGATAACGCCGAGATGGTGTGCGAACTTCAAGGTAGGTTGTCTTTGCGCTTTAATTCTTCCTTGCGGACTCTTATCGTCCAGTAACATTTCCCCTTGCATAAATTTATAATTACGTCACCGCAGAGGGTCTTGACTCAGAAGAGGTTTCGGTGAGTATCTGCGTTATCTGTGGACGTGAGTCTATCAACGAGCCTAATTAATTTTCTTCTGATTCAAGGTCATTTTCTTCGCCAGGAGTTGGAACATCATTCGCTTTGTTGATGGAGTTTGTGGCGTCCTGTTCGGTACGTAGATTTCTAAGATCGAAGGTGGCCCATTGCTAAATTTGAGTTCGTGCTTTTAGGGAACTGAGCGAACCTTACGGGCAACAGGCCGTCAGTAGCGTACTTTTTGTTTTGCGGAATCAAGTGTCTCTTTTATTGATTTCAGAAATCGAAACTTCCTACAAAACACCTCTCTATGAAACTTGCTCTGCGAGAATAAAAGGCAACGCTTGCATTCGATCTAAATCGAAGTATTCAACGATCTCCTTGACCTTGGCCATGAAATCGTCGAAACTCAAATCTACTTTCCGCCAGTTACAAATGCTGCAACAAGGTCGGGAATTAGCGGAAGTGTAGCCAAGGGCGCTGTCAATGCGGTCGACACCGTTGCTGAGGTCAAGGGAAGCGACACCACATAGGTAACAGGACTGAGCACGAAGCTTATCGTATTCTTCATCGGAGATACTAATCTCCAGGTTCCTCCGGATCGCACCTCCCTTCCAAACCCACAATGCGCTACTTCCACCTCGTCTTACGCCCTGGGCAAGTGCATGAGGGTCATGAATTAGACCTTGGTGATTTGCGATGGCCCGAATATCATGATAAAACTCAAGCAATTCAGAATCGCTCTTGATAATGTTGCAAGTTCGACAACAGGAGATGCAATTGCCAACGACATAGTCACGCATGGAGCTATCAACCCGATCAATGCCACCATAACCTGCTTTTCCGCAATAGTAACATGACGACCCCAGCATTTCCCAGATGAAGTCGTCCGATAGATACACGTCATGTTTTCCTATGTACCAATCTGTTCTCATTTGCTGCTTCCACTCGAGAATCACTCGACGCTGCTCTCGAGCGAAGAGATGGGAGCACCGATTTCCAGGGATTCCGTCGTAGCATCTTAGGCACACATGTTTCTGCTCCCCCAAGGGAAGTGAGTCGATGAGTTCTCTCCTTGCTTGATATCTATAGTATTCAGGGAGAAAGCTCAGCAGCCTTGCGGAGAATTTGTTCGCACCACCGTCGTCTTCGAGTTTGTGATGAATCTCGAGAAGGGTGGCTGTCAGGCGCCGAGGGTGTATTATGATGGCCAATTCCGGCAGGCAGTAGTCGCATGGCAAAACATTCGGAGGCATGTAACACAGGGGATGCAAGAAAGTCTTGCCAGCAAAACCGCAGTTGCGTGAGGGATGATGATAGCAACGGGACTCCATTTTCCAGAGGTAGGGCGTGTAATCCATGTCAAGCAATTCTTCGGGCATGAAGTATCTCTCGCACCTCTCCGCCACGGTGGGTCCCTCGAGTGACTGCTTATGCTTGTACTTAGGGCATAGAACACAGTAATGCCATTTAGGGCCATCCGGCAATTCGTCCAGGAAAACTTGAACATTCGAATTCTGCATGCATGCAGCGGAAACATGGACTCTCCCGCGTATTGTGAGAAAGACGGTCGGGCGCCCTTCTCGGAAATGAGCATTGGGGCCTTCGACAATATATCGCAAGGGAAATGGAGCACCGGCCAACTCTTCGCCCTGATTATGAGGCTTATCGTGGCATTCTATATGAAGGTGATTTCTATCCACAACGTCATCGTCTTTGGAAGGCAACACGACAACGGATTCCACTGCTGAAATGATGGGAGACAGGAAGGGTGACACGACAGGCGACACGACAGGCGACACGACAGGTGAGACGACAGGTGACACGACAGGTAAGACGACAGGCGACACGACAGGTGACACGACAGGTGACACGACAGGTGACGCGACAGGCGACACGACAGGCGGCACGACAGGGAACGCGGCCGATTGCAAGATTGAGCCCCCATCTGGTTCGAAGATCGCGAAAACCACGTCACTGGGCTTTGGTACCATTGGTATGCACTCAATGAATGCACTTCGTTCGAGAATAACGGTGCGAACAACTTCCTCCGTGCCACGAGACGCAACTACTTCGACTTCGTGCGATTCGGTCACCGTCGTCTTCTTCACAAAGAAGGAGGTGAGAGGTAACATCTTCCCCTTCTCGAGCTTCTGTCTCTTCGACATCGATGGCGACAATAAGTTTTGCTGACGAATGAATAGCAGGAGGGAGGAAGGTGATCTTTTAATTTGCTGCGCTGTTGTCAGAGGCGTGATCTTTAATGATATCATCGCGCATTGGATTCGAGAACGCGAATAACACAAGGAATATGCAACAATTTGAGTGACATGATTTCAGCAATATTTTCACAAGCAAATGGCCACATCAAGAAATCGCCGCAATTCGCTTGAAAGCAGGCTCTGAGTGCCTTTGAAGAACAGAGTCGGCCAGGCTGCCGAAGACTCGATTACAGGCCATCATCTGGAGTTCCATCGGAAGCCGGTAGATCAGCGCGAAAAATCGTGACTCACTCTTCATCGAGTAGTGCCCATCGCAGAGAAAGACGGTCATGGCGAAGAGCTCGGCAACGTCCTCCCTGAAAAAGCGTAGACGGAATCGCAATTCGGCGATCGTCTCCCGCGGCTTCTCCTGAAACTTGATCAGTAAATCGAAGATTTCAAGATCGCCGGTTTTCCGGCAAACGGTCACTGCATCGCAGTCGCCGTAGTCGTTGTTATCTGTGACCCTCTTGTTGACATCAAGCTCGTCTCCGCGCAGTGCGATCATGAGGCGTACGAATTCCAAACCGTCAGATCGGCAGGCCATGATGAGAGGGGTGTCGCCAAAGAAGGCTGCGTTCACATCAACCTCCGGCCTCCTCAGCAGCAACTCCTGGCACTCAAAAGAATGACCACATGCTGCGTCTAGGAGCGGCGTCCACCCTCGACCATCCGGGACGAGATCGGCGTTCACACCCGGATAGCTCAGCATGAGCCTTAAGGCATCAGGGTTGTAAGTGACGCAGGCGTAATGCAGAGCGCTAAACGGATCACCGCTGAGAGTATGGTGAAGAGCATGAGCCCCACCAGCATCCATGAATTCCTTGATATATTCAATACCATCGTCGGAGTAAACGGCATCGAAGAGTCTTTCGCGTGGGTCGTCGTCGACATCAGCGGGATCAAAATCTTCGTATTCCGAAGGACAGCAAGTCCGATCAGATGCTCCAACCCCCGAAGGAATCGCAGATTCAAGCGGGCCCGATGCCGATCCAGAACGTGGGCTCTGTATCGGAAAGAAATGAGTTAGTGGCAACATCGGCACATCGCACGCTCGACTTTTGGACATAGAAGACGCCCACGAAATCGAATGATGCCGAAGGAAAAGATGATTGACAGCGAGGAATCATTCCATTGCATCATATCTTGTGGTCACGTTTGGGACATCTTGATTACTTTCTGATCATCTTTGAGAGAATCATGCAGCCCTCCATTGCAGGAAGCAAAAAACGCAAGACGCGCGCTGGCGGCGTCAAGAAGAGGAAGAAGACACCTAAGAAGAGCAAGGTGGCAATTGCTTCGAAAGTAACTCTCCCTCGATCCCCATTTGTGGACACGGAGGCGTCGTCTTCTTCGCCGCAAGTCAGCGGACCATCGAATGCGCCCGGAAGTACGCTTTCTGAACCTCGTTTCAGGCTTGCCGATGAGAAGTAGAAGGCGCTGGAGCGACACGAGGCGGCGATGGCGGCGAAGAAAGTGGAGGCCGGTCGCATCGCCTGGGTCGCCTCCCTCTGCCTCCTGATGCGCGAGCCCATCCTCCGGCCCCTTAACTCCCTCGAACGCCAGGACCTCCCGAGGGTCTGCCAGCACCTGGCGAAGCAGGGCGATCTTGCCGGCATCGTCAAACTCGTCGCCACCTACCCGACGTTCAACTTCCCGAAGATGGCACAGAGCCTGATCTACGATGCCTGCGCTGACAACCAGGCTGAGATCCTCAAGTACCTGCTGAAGGTCCCGACCCTCATCCTCTCGCCGGAGTTGTGCATGATCTGCGCCTCCCATGTTGACCTTGAGGACGACGCGACCTGCCTGCGGCTGCTGCTGAATGATAGCCGTCTTGATGTGCAGTGCGATACTCGCTACGATGAGGATGATCCGGTCCAGGAGTTCCCCCTGATCTGGTCGGCGATCCAGGAGCCGTCGTCAGACGCGGTCAGGTGGCTGCTGGCGCTGCGCCCTGATGAAGTGGATCTCGGCTACGAGGGATCGAATCACGGCTTCGGGCACCGGATGGACTGCCGCGACCTGAACCGCCACCTGATCTGGGAGGCGGAGGAGGAACTGGACCCTGGCTCGGGCGCAGACGGCATGAGCGAGGAGGACTTGGAGAAGATGATGGACGGCTCGCATAACTGGCCGTCGCAGCACAAGTTGGCGGAGTCGGTGATCATCGAGCCCCTGCTCCACAACTTCGCCCAAAACAAGGTGGAGGCGGTGCGCAGGTTGAGGATCGCGCTGGGCCTGATGGAGGAGCTCTTTGGCCTGGTCGTCCTCCTCTCCGATGGCCACCTTTCCCCGGCCCCTGGCACAGGAAATCGCATAGGGCTGAGGTTCTTTGCGATGATGGAGAGACTGCCGATGGAGTTGCAGACGATCGCCTGCCGCCGCGTGTTCGGCGAGGGTGGCGACCTGATCAAGAGCGAGCACCTCGAGCCGGCGCTCAAACACCTCATCCGCTTGTTCTAGTGCTTTGTTCTAGTATCTCGCATCTCGCACTTTGATTTGATCGCGATGATGGATGATGAAGTCTGATTTGATAATGATATGATGATGCGGGCCGAACGTGAACAGTGGTTGAACAGTATCGCCGCTGCTGCCGCATATGACCACGCGGGACTTGTTTGATGCGATCAGTCGCAGGGATGTGGCGAAGGTTGCAGTGCTGGTGAACCCTGCGCGGAGCCCGATGGTTGATGTGAACGGGAGGGACGGGATTAACCTGACCCCACTGCTTGCGGTATGTCACTCTTTTCGCGAGCCGGCGATTGTGGCGTTGCTCCTGAGGCTCCCTGCGGTGGACGTCAACGCGCGGTCCGGGTTGGGAAACACGCCCCTGATCCTAGCTTGCACGGACAGTAACAGTAAGACGGAGGTAGCGGAGATGCTGCTGGCCCACCCGCGGGTGGACACCGGTGCGGCAAACGCTGACGGGGAGACCGCACTTTGGAGGTGTGTGCGGTCGCACAATCTGGGCATCATCAAGCGCCTGATCGCCTGCGGACGTCCGCTCCATGAAGGAAGATGCGCTGTTCCCGTCCCTGTGGTCAGCCCCGAGCCATGCACCGCTCTCGACCTCGCTCGCTTGAGCAAGGATGTGAAAATCACGCAACTCCTAGAAGACCTCGTGCATGAACCTGCCGTCACTCGGCACTCCCTGCGGCTTGAGCTCAATTATCCCCATACCCTCGCCATCCACCTCTTCGCCTTGGTAGTCCTCCTTTCCGACGGCCACCTTTTCCCAGCCCCTGACCCAAGAAATCCCGCAGGACTGAGGTTCTTTGCGATGATGGAGAGGCTGCCGATGGAATTGCAGACGATCGCCTGCCACCGCGTTTTTGGCGAGACTGGCGACCTCATCAAGAGCGGGCACCTCGAGCCGGCGCTGAAACACGTCATTCGTTTGTTCTGATTCAGAGTTACCAACAATATTGGCGTTCTTGCATTGCCTGAGAGGAAGAACAGTGCAGAAATCTAGAGAAATCTGGGGAAATCTGGAGATCATTGGAGGGAGGCTGCAAGGGTCGTGCAGAATTTGGTCTTGGTGACGTTGGGTGGAAAGGGCAGCCCCACGTCCCTGGCGATGGCTGCCAGTTCGGAGCGCTTGAGGCGGGACATTGACCGCAAGCGCCCCTGCTGGTATTCCCAGGCAGCCTCGTCGTCCGGAAGGAACTCCTGGTCCTCCAGGGCGCACTCGGCAAACAGGGGCTCAAGGCCCCTGGAGCGGCGCGGAGGACGAGACCTCTCGATGGCCTCCAGAAACTGTGCCACCTTCGCGGGTGGCTCGAGGGCGAGGAGCGAAAGGGAGCACAGATGGTGGCCTGCGGGGACTGTGATGGTCCCTGCATCGAGGGCGACCTCGAGTCCCCCTGTCCCGGCGTCGATCTGCGGAACAAGGCGTCGTGCGATGAACGGGTCAGGGACACCTCTGGGATCGGCTGGCTCCCTCACCACTGCTCCCCACCATGAGATCTCCTGAAGTCGCCTTGAAGAACTCGCAACGGAGACAGTGGCTCGCTGGTAGGAACCCTCGCGGGTGACGCTCAAGACCCCTCGCAGCAAGTCGACCTTGTGCGCTTCGTTGGCATGCGACCTGGTAGGAAAGATCCGGGCGCGTGAACCGAGGTCAAAGCCTTGATTTGGACACAGGATCCCTACTATGCCAACGCGAATGGAGGCAATGATGGCCATGTGAGGGACGTGGATAAATGAGCGCAGCAACCGCCTTCAGTTATCGCCCTGGGTGAAATTAACCTATCAGTCTTACCTATTCAGCAACATCCAATTTCTGTCGTCATTGCATCTCGTGATTTGAATTGATCGGGATGATGGAAAATGAAGTTTAATTTGATTGCGATATGGTGATATGGGCCGGAGGTGAACAGCAGTTGAAGAGTATTGCCGCTGCTGCCGGATATGACGACGCGGGACTTGTTCGATGCGATCAGTCGCAAGGATGTGGCGAAGGTGGCAGTGTTGGTGGACCCCGCGCGGAGCCCGCTGGTGGATGTCAACGGGAGGGACGTGAACAACCTGACCCCGCTGCTTGCTGCATGTCACTTTGTTTGCCAGCCGGCGATCGTGGCGTTGCTTCTGAAGGTCCCGGCGGTGGATGTCAACGCGAAGTCCGGATACGGAAACACACCCCTGATCCTGGCCTGCAAGGACCATAGCAGTAACATGGTGATAGCGGAGATGCTGTTGGCCGATCCGCGGCTGGACACCGGGGTGGCGAACGCTGACGGAGAGACCCCACTTTGGCGGTCCGTGCGGTGGGGCAATGTGGGCATCATCAAGCGCCTGATCGCCTGCGCTCGCCCGCTCCAGGAAGAAAGATGCGCTGTTCCCGTTCCTGGGGTCAGCCCCGAGGCATGCACCGCTCTCGACCTCGCTCGCTTGAGCAAAGATGTGAAGATCACGCAACTCCTGGAGGACCTCGCGCGTGAACCTGCCATCACCCGCCACTCCCTGCAAGTTGAGCTCAATTATCCCCAGGCGCTGGGCTGCCACCTCTTCGCCTTGGTGGTCCTCCTCTGCGATGAGCATCTTTCCATCACCAAAGGCGGCGACTTTCACTGTTCTATCCGCAGATACTTTCGTGTGACGCGGAGACTGCCAATGGAGCTCCAGATGATTGCCTGCCGCCGCCCCTTCGGCGAGTGCGGCGATTTGATCAACAGCAAACACCTCGAGCCAGCCCTCAAACACACTATCCGCTTGCTTCAGTGATCACACCTAGTATCCCTTACCATCCCACTCAATCCACACATTCTGGGCAATCTACACAGTCCGCACAACTCACACCATCCAGATAACCAATGTCATCGCTGGGTCAGATTGTTGGATTTTTAACTTCATTTGGTCTCATCTTTTGCAATGTCTGCAACGATCGTGAAACTGTGATGGGTGATCATTGATGATTTGATTCGCCACATGTGGGGTGGTTGTTATCGAGGCAAAGAGCCACTATACACTGAGATGATGAACTTCTACCTGGCAAACCCGATCCACTTGGTGATCACAGAAAACCGCCGGATACCTGCCCAAGTCCCCAGATAAGTTGCTCCCTCCACTTGAATCCGCAGTGCCTGCCGAAGATGACGACCGAGGATCTGTTCGACGCGATCCAAGACGATGACAGCGAGAAGATCGGCGCCTTGCTTAACGGCGACCGCAACCCGCAGGTCGACGTCAACGGGAGGCAGGTTGGCAACTTCACTCCCCTGCTCCGCACGTGTCTCTTCAGGGGGAAGGCCGCTATCGTGGCGCTGTTTCTGGGGCACCCAGAGGTGAACGTGAACGCCCAGTCCGTATACGGAAACACTGCGCTGATCCTGGCCTGCAGGAATGGCGAGGTCAGCGTCGTGGAGATGCTGCTCGCCGACCCGAGGGTGGACGTCCGGCTGCACAATGTCAATTACGAAACTCCGTTATGGGCGGCGGTGCGCTCGCACAACATGGAGATTGTGAAGCGCCTGGTGGCCTCTGGGCGCGCGCTTGGCGAAGACATCAAGGCAACGTGGGACCACCCCTGCACGCCCCTTGAAGCCGCCCGCGGTCAGGGTGATCTCGCGGCATGCGATCTGCTCGACAGCCTTGCCCGCGACCCTGCGGCGACGCGTCACGCGCTACAAATAGAGCTCAATGTTCCACTGGCTTTCGCGGTGAATCTATTCTCGCTGGTGGTGCTGCTCTGTGATGAACACCTTTCACTCGGGGAGCACACCACGGGCCTGGGTGCGGGGGTGAGATTCTATTCTATTCTGGGGAAGGTGCCCATGGAGCTCCAGATGATCGTGACCCGGCGAGTTTTTGGGGTGGCCGGGGACTTGATCAAGAGCGAACGCCTGGAGCCGGCCCTCAGACACATCCTTCGCTTATTCTAGCGATGCGGCGCGATATCTCGATCCAAGATGCCCCCCATCCCCTCCTAATTCGGATATTCCTCTTCGTTTGTTTTCCTGTCTCGCGATAGTCAGCATCCTCCGTGATGTGTCACCATCGTCGAAATGAACAGTCGCACCCCGCTTGCCAGCCCGTGCCCAAAATTCAAACTTTCAATTTCCATTCGTGATACTCTCGGCAGAGTGCAACAGATGGTCCAAGGAGACACGATTGCAAGAAGAATGCCAAAGAAGACACAAGCGAAATTCGGTGATCAACAATCGTTTCTGTTAAATGCACCCACAATGTGTGACAAATGAATGAGAGCCAAGCAAGAGCAAAACAATTTAAGGAAGTTGGGTGAGGAAGAGGTTGAAGATGTGGCGCCCGTCATAGCAGTGCTGTGTGGTCGTGGCGGTGACGCGGAGGCGGTCAACAACGACGCGAGTGAAGGTGTCCCACTCCTCGCGCAATGGATACGCGTTCAGCGGGAACACGAACTCCAGGTGCATCCTGTCGCCTGTCATCCGAAACTCATCGCGCTGCAGTTTCCCGAAGAGCATGCCCTTCAGCCGCTCGGAGACGGCCGACATCTCTGGGACGGGCCCCATCTTCTGGCGCACCACCTCGCGCACATTTTCCCAATTGATCTCCATCGCAGTGTCCATCGGTCAAAAGAAGGTCGATCGGCCAGAAACGGTGGAGAACCAAGACGAGTTGAAGAAGGAAGGGAAGAAGGGGGCGAGGATCAGTGGCAAAGAATCCGGCAAGTTCATGAGAAGCATCATTTCCTTGATGCGAAGATCCAAAGATACCAATATCATACGGCGACATAATGATAATCGCCGGATTCCACTGGAGAAAATAAGGCTTGGGCGTTGAACCTGTGTCACCGCGCGACCTAGATTCGGCTGAGATTCGGCTGGGATTCGGCTGCTTCGCGGGAATGACGACGAGGGATTTGTTTGAGGCCATTAACAACTATGACCTGCTGAACATCAAAGTGCTGCTGGATCCCGTGCGGAGTCCGCTGGTGGACGTAAACGGGAGGCAAGGGCTGACGCCGCTGCACCTTGCGGGTATTGTTCGCGGAGATGCCGCAATGGTATCGTTGCTTCTGAAGCATCCCTGCGTGGACGTCAACGCCCAATCCGGATTCGGGAACACCGCCTTGTCGCTTGCCTGCGGGAAGGGTTACGTCGCGTCCGTGGTGATGCTGCTCGCTGATCCGAGGGTGGACACTGGCTGGAGCAATCCCGACCACGAAACCCCCCTCTGGATCGCGGTGCGCTGGGGACATGTGGACGTGGTCAGGCGCCTGGTGGCCTCTGGGCGCCCACTGCGGGAATCTCTGAAGGCCAACTGTCCCTACGACTGCCGGATCGGCACGTCCCTGGTCCCGGTCACAGCCCTCGAATTAGCCCGCCGCAAAGGGGAACTGGCGATCTGGGCGCTGCTGGAAAGTCTTGCCCGCGATCCAACGCTCACCCGCCACGGCCTACAGATTGAGTTCGGTGATCCGCTGGCGTTGTCGATACACCTCTTTTGCCTGCTGGTCCTATTGTGTGACGATTACCTGTCACTCGGAGAAGGCAGCGCAGGGATGGAGGCCACCATCAGATGCTTCTCGATCCTCACGGGGATGCCCATGGAGCTCCAGATGGTCATATGCCGCCGCGTGTTCGGCAAGGGCGGCGACATGTTCATGAGCGAGCTCCTGGAGCCGGCACTCAGACACATCGTTCTCCTCTACTGATTCATGATCCCCATTGCATAACGCCTGATTCCTGATGCCTGAGGTGTGGTGGATGATGGATGATGGATGATGGATGATGCACAAAGAACAATGATTTTATACACTTATAACGATTACTGTCACTGGGATTGAGGATTGGAGAGAAAGGTGTTGGGAAAGGATTATGACTCTTGCGCAGCGCCTGGGTTGGGCGGTGAGGGAAAAATGCCTCTGCACGGTCTCGCAGGTGCTGGCGGAAGGACTCCTAACCCCTAGGTCACTGGATGTTAACAAGCCCACGCCACCGGATGGCAGAACTGTTCTGCATACGGCGAGTTATCACGGGGCCAGTGACATCGTGGCGCTGCTGCTCGCTTACCCGGGGATTGATGTCAACATCTTGACGTGGCACGGCAACACCGCCCTGGATCTGGCATCTCTTGCGGGCGAGGGATCGGTGGTGCGGGTGCTGCTCTCCTCGAGGAAGGTTAATCTCCAGCACCGGAACCCCCGCGGGGCCACTGCTGTGTCGCACTGCGCGCGTCGTGGCCACCTGGACATCCTGCTGATGTTGCTTGCGGATGAGCGGCTCGTCTTTGACTCTGAGCCGGCCTTCTACGCGGACGTTGGGGAGCAATGCTCGCTCTCGGAGGTGGCCCTTAAGTACCACAATCCCGAGGCGGCCTCGGTCTTTGAAAGATTCGAGGCTGATCCTGCGGCGGCCAGGTTTTCGCTTAGGGTGGAGCTAAACTGGGAGAGAGAGCGCGCAGCAGTGATCTTGGCGATGGTGGTGCTGCTATGCGATGAATTTCTGTCCCTCAAGCAAGCCACGAGTACCGACGTGGAGAGATCATCCCAGAATAGGCTGCGTTTCTTCAATATAACCGGGCGTCTGCCGCTAGAACTGCAGATGGTGATGTGCAACCGATTGGCCAAATCATCATGCGATGTCATCAAGACAGTGAACGTCGAGCTTGGTCTTCGCTTCGCTATTCAACAGTTTCTTTCATGATCGTGGAGTGTTGCAAAAATAAAGATATTGTCTGCGGAGATCGATGTCATATAGCACCTCGTTGATTTGTGTCATAATAATCTTCTATTTCTTCTTGATTCTTACGGAGGATGATGGCACAGTTCTGGAGCCTGCTGAACGCTGTGAACTTTAGGGATCACGAGGCAGTGTCGCGGATATTGCGGGAGGGGCAGCAGGCGCCCGACACACTCAACGTGAACCAGCAGCACCCTGAATACAGGACCACAGCGCTGCACATGGCCTGCCTCGCTTATCACGTGGGTATCTGCGCCTTGCTGCTGGCATACCCGGGGATTGATGTTAACGTGAAGACCTGGCTGGGCGTGACCCCGCTCACGATCGCGTGCACTGTGGACCACTACGACATGGCGCGGATGCTGATCGAGACTCCGGGAATTGACTTGCAGCAGAAAGACCGCGACGGCGCCACCGCCGTCTGGACTTGCGCCCGGATTAGCTCCCCCACTATCTTGCGCCTGCTGCTGGCTGACGAGCGTCTTGCTTACGATCCCTCACCTGTCTACTACGAGGACGTCCAACGGGAGGTGAGCCCTATTGAGGTCGCCAAGTGCAACATGAATCATCAGTGCATCGCCTTACTGCAGAAATTTGAAGTGGACCCGGCATCGACAAGGTTCTGGCTAAGACTGGAGCTCTCCCGTAGCGAGGAGTGCGCCGCCGTCGTCTTCTCGCTCGTGGTGCTTCTCTGAGTTGACTACCTCTCAGTGGGCCCCTTTTCGGGCCGCGTCCAGGGTGCCGGAGATGGAAGAGCGCGCTACCTTGAGTTGATGACGAGGCTGCCTCTGAACCTGCAGATGATAGCGAGTCTGCGAACAGCAGGCTCTTCTCGCCCAATCATCAAGGCCGCGAACATCGAACTCGCGCTTCGGCACCTCGTCCAGGAGATACCCCTGCCCTTCGATGACTTGAATCAGTAATGCTCATAAATGGACGATATCTTACTCTTGATTTTGATATTGAAAGTTACTTCTTTGTGTTTTGGCCTCTCTTCGCCTCTCTTCGCCTCTGCTGTTCTGCTGCTGCGGCCGAATAACCAAGAATGTTGTCACCAGCGATGCTTGAGGCGATGTATGATTTGAATGCGGCGGCCGTGGAGGCACTGCTCGACACTGGCCGGGATTCAGTCCCCGATGACGAGACCGACCCCTCATGTTTTATAACGGCGCTCCATATCGCGGCCTATATAAATGACGCCGAAATTTGTCAAATACTTCTCGCCCGATCCGAAGTGGATGTGAACGCGCGGACTCCGTCAGGGGATACCCCACTGCACCTCGGGTGCTTGAGGAACTCGATGGAGGTCGTCGACCTGTTACTGCGGGACCCTCGGGTACAAGCGGACGCTGTGCAGAACACTGGCTGCACGCCACTGCTGGATGCCGTTGGCAAGCGCCACCCGGGCATTGTGACGGCGCTAATAATATCGGGAAAGGATCTGGTCCCTTGGAGGGCCGGGTTTGTTCAGGGTACGGGCCCGGTACACACACCCCTTTCGCTGGCGCAGGACCGGTCGTGGACGGAGATGTCCGCGCTGCTGACGAGCTTTGAGCATGATCCCTGCGGGACCAGACATTCCCTGCGCCTAACAATTGGCGATCCCCTGGCTCTGGCCGCGGAACTCTGTGCCTTGGTCGTGATGCTCAGCGATGGCTTCTTCCTGCTGACGAGGCCGGAAATGCTCTTTGGCGTGCGCTTGCCAATGGCGTCGCGGTTCCTGGCGATCACTGAGAGGCTACCCCTGGAGCTCCAGGTGGTCATGTCTCTGCGCTCGCAGCGCATGGCGGACGACCACCTGTCATCTAAGCTCCTTGAGCTAGCCTTTCGGCATATCGCCTCACAAACGTGACACTTCGCGAAGTCTGTTTGGTTTCTCTGAGAATGTGATGTCAACTGACAATAAATTCAGAGGTATTTTATTGTTTGCGGCATGACACAGCCGAAAATCACAAAATGACACATCTTCTTGCTTTCTGGGTCGCCTGGGTCGCCTGGGTCGCCTGAGTGTCACGGCCAGATGGTTCGAGGGGCGTGGCCTGACGGACACTTGGAATGCGATTGACACCAGGGGTCAGCGTGGTGAATCGGACCTGAGCCTGTGATGACGGCAGTGCACAGGATGACGACTGCGTCGATGATGACTGGTTTGATGATGATTGGGTTGATGATGATTGGGTTAAAGGAGCCAGGGAGCGCACCTGGAGGGCCTTTGCATCGGCGCGCTGTCGCTCCATCTGGGAGTCCCAGTAGGCCTCTTGGTACGCTGCGTTAATGAATCTGTCCACCATGACTTACAATGCGAGGCAAAGAGTACTAATCTTCTCGCAGGAGGAAGAGGGAGAAAGCGAAGGATGCGACAGATTCGACATCGAGTTATTTATTGGGGTGCTGCTTGATCGGAGAAAAATCGTGCCAGATCACGCAACGCGCCCTCGAAATCCTTGATTGCGATGTGATCACAACCAAGATCGAAAAGTCGCAGGCAGGTCACCATCTGGAGCTCCATCGGCAGCCCGCCGAGCATCACCAGGAACCGCCTGATCTTGGCATCATCATAACCCCCAACATCACCCTCATCGTCACCCTCATCATTATTAGCAGGTTGATGACGCGATAATATCACAAAGAAATCGCAGAAGAGGACGACGAGGGCGAAAAGTTCGGCGGCGCAGGTATCAGGGTAGCGGGCGCGGAAACGGACGGCATGGCGTGTCGCCATGGGGTCGGCGATGTAGGCCGAAAGCAGGATGTCCACCCCCGGCACCACCTTGCTCGCAATGGACAGGGGAGTGACGTAGGTCAGAGGATCAGACTCGTAGCACCGGCCCATGACATTGTGGCAGAGACCCCTGGAATGAGCTATCATCTCGCGGAGCAAGCCCAGGGCGCCATTTGCACAAACGTCCCACAGCATAGTGCGACCAATGGAGTCTGGCGCATCAAAGTCCATGCCGCCATGCCTGACAAACATCTTGAAAATGCTGATCTGCCCGTCGTAGAAAATTCTGCGGTATGCGGGGGTGCCCCGATCGTCCCTCACATTGCCATCAATCAGAGGATGAGCCAGCAAGAGCTCGACAATGGCGGGCCGCCAGAAGGAGACCGCAAGATGAAGCGCCGTGTATCCGTAGACGTCTGTGGAGTTCACATCGACCTGCGGCAGAAGACAGGCCACCCTCTCAACATTACCCGAAGCCGCCGCAGACAAAAAGGAGCTTTCCAGGTCTGCCATCCTTCATCCAGGGAAATATGGCAGGCAAGGTCTCATGATATTCCATCATCTTGCAATCACCTTCGCGCGTCGTTTTTCCCCTGCGAGATTGGGCCCCCAACAAACAGGATATGATCAGGACCAACATCGTGAACTTATCCTCCACCAGTCGTTCTCAAGATCATCGTGATCATCGTGATCATCCTGCTCATCGTGATCGTCGTGATCATAGCGATCATCCTGCTCATAGTGATGATCGTAATCAGATGAAATGTCTGTGATGGTGAAGATGATTTATTTGGCTGCAAAGAAATGGGCAAGATCACGAAATGCACCCTCAGCATCATTTGTCTTGATGTTGTCCTGGGCTTGCTCGACAGCGCGCAGACACAGAATCATCTGCAGTTCAAGCGGGATTCTCCGGGCAACCATCAGAAATCGACAAGCCAGATGACCATGATCACGATCACGATCATCATCGTCATCATCATCAGGGTCTGGCGGACTCCGGAGGAAGTCATCGGCCAGAAGGACGATCAGGCCAAAAAGATCGAAGGCGCGGGAGTCTGCATAGCGGAGCTCGACCCTCGTCGCATGTCGAACCCGCAGTGGATCAGCGATATACGATTCAAGAAGCTCTGCCGCATCGGGGTTATACACCATGGCCATCTGCAGCGGCGTCTGCCAGAGATCTTCATAGGTCTTGCCCCGCACATTGAAGCAGAGGCCCCTTGAAAGGGCGATCATGCTATGAAGCATTCGTGATCCTCTGGTGTAGCAGGCATACCAGAGCGGAGTCCGGCCGAGGTTGGTGCGGGCATCAAAGTCGACGTCAGGGTGCCGCAGGAAGAGGTGGAATATATCTGTTGCGCAATAGTGGCAGGCCTTGTGCAGCGGTGTCTGGCCATTCGAGGCCCTGCGGTTCACATCGATTCCAGGGTGAGCGAGAAGCAGTCTGACGATGTCGGTCTTCCAGTTGCGGGTGGCGAAGTGGAGGGCGGTGCGGCCATCAATATCAGCACAGTTGACATCCACCTCGTTCAGCAGGGCCACAACAACCCCGGCATCACCTTCGGCAGCAGCGCGCAAGAATCGTATCTCAACCGCGGTCGGTAAAATCGGCCAGGTCGGCAAGGTCTCCAGGATCTCGGTCTCCATTCTCTCATCCGCAGAAGCTCAAAAAGAGGATAATTGAATTCCGATGATCAATGATCTGCGTCACATTGAAAAATGTGTAATCAAAGGTTATCTCGCATCGATGAATGGAGAAGAAATTGACATCTTACGATTCAACAATGTCAGAACATTGATTATCCTGATCAGAGAACAGTCTATCTTGATACCATGATCTCTGATTCTCTTTGATCTTGCCTTTTATCTGTGAAGTGATCAGTCGATACATCGCCTGCGTCTTTGTCACCCCTCTTTTTCAGGTTCGTTAGGTTATGTTTGTGATTTCACAGCAGTATCAGTTATATCCATAATGAATATCTCTGATCATCTCATGATAATCTTGAATAGGGAAGCTTTCAAGATACCGTCCCTGATGACAGGATAATGGGAATGAGCAATGAGGCGGATAGTGTTTAACGAATTTGAGCGTCTGCAATTGCTGGAGGAGACCCGAAGAAACGGAAATGGTGAGGAAAATGTGTCCGCCGGCCCTGTGCACCGCAATTTATGCTGGCGATGTGGCGGAGGTGCAGAGATTGCTTGAAACGGGGATCGACATTGACGCTGACCGTGTCGCGGATATTTCCGTGCTATCGGCGCTTCATTTTGCCGTGTGGGTGGACAACCCGGACATCTGTCGTCTGCTGCTCAGGCACCCGCAGGTGGATGTTAACGTGCCCAGTTCGATGGGGAATACGCCGCTCCATTTTGCGTGCGGTAGTAAGAACTCACTGAAGGTTCTTGGACTGCTGCTTGGTGATCCAAGGGTTCAGGCCGACGTTGTACAGCAGCACGGCCGCACGCCGCTGCTTGAGGCTGTCCGCAATCGCCACATGGAGGTCGTCAAGGCGCTCCTGCTGTCGGGGAAGCCCCTGGGCCTCCATAAGGCCGGCAGGAACGAGAGTGCGATTGGGCCAGTGTACACGCCCCTGGCCCTCGCGCGCTACCTGAAGATGGTGAACATGGTGGACCTTCTCACGAGCTTCGAGGTCGATCCTGCCGGCACCCGACACTCCCTGCGCCTGGCTGTCAACGACCCGCTGACGCTGGCAGTGGAGGTCTCTGCCCTCGCCGTGATGCTGAGCGATGGCTTCTTCAGCCTGTCTGGGTCGGTGCTCTTCCTCGGCGTGAAGCTCCCTGTGGCCACGCGCTCTACGCCGCACCGCTTCTTTGGCGTGATGCAGAGATTGCCGATGGAGCTTCAGATGTTCTTGTCACTGCGCTCCCAGGGCCTGGCGGCGGATGTCATTATGCCCGGGCTCCTTGAACCTGTTTTTCGTCGTCTTGCATCATCATCGCCTCGATAATAAAATCACGATATCAATTCTCTTCCCATCTTCATCTTGAGCAATTTTGATCAGAGCATTGTCCCTGCCACAGTGATCGCATTCATCGCAAATTAGTGGAAACTCTGGGTGAGGGCTGCATTTAGGCTGATATAAGGCGGTTTTAAATGCCGATGGGCTGCTAGCGTGGGCAATACCCCGAATCAGTGTTTTTTCATCTTGTGGCTACGATGGCGGAGAAGATTACGAGGACAGTGCGATGAGACAAATTTAGGTTCCGAGATACATGATGTGTATACTTCCGGCTGAAATGTTGATGAAGGCGGCGCTGCTGTTGTTGAGGAAACTGACAAGGAAGGCCCCCGCCCCAGGTCCCACATTATTGACCAAGAAGTTGGCCGTCACGTTCACCTGCGTTGCCCACACATCGGCGACCCCTGACCCATCTAGGCCGTACTTCCACATCACCGGCAGGGTTATACTCTCGGGATAGGATGGACTGGTAGAAAAGATGCCGACGGTGCAGGTGGATGTTGTCTCATCCCCTGTGCCTAAGTTGACGGCGCCGGCGATGACGACCATGACCATGTAATTACCCACCGCCGCCAAATTGACGAGGGCCCCACCGCCAGTAAATGTGATTGGCCCTCCGTTGTGGACATTCTCCCAGGCGATGTTGTTCCCGGCTCCGGGACCAAACAGTTGACTGGGAACCCCAAAACCTGCCGCGGCGGGAACCGAAGACGATCCGGGTGGTCCAGTTACCCCGGTAGATCCAGTACCACCGGTGGGGCCTGCAACGCCAGGGTCTCCAGTAACTCCCGTCGGCCCAGTTGCTCCGGTGGTCCCCAGATCGCCGTCAGCACCAGTGACACCAGTGGCACCAGTGGCGCCAGTGGCGCCAGTCTCGCCAACGGTCCCTGGATCGCCGTCAGCGCCAGTGGCTCCAGAGGCACCTGTCGCCCCAGTCACCCCAGTCACCCCTGTCTGCCCTGTCTGCCCTGTCTCCCCGATGTCACCTGTTGCACTGTCAACCCCTGTTGGTCCGATGGCTCCTGTTGGACCTGTCGTGCCGGTAAAGCCTCTTGCCCCAATGGGTCCCACTGGGCCGAGGGGCCCACGCGGTCCCGGGAGACAAAGAATTCCAGTATTGGAGACTCCACAAGGTGACGAGCAGGTGGAAAATGCGCAGGTCTGTGCGATTGGCCTTCCCTGGCATCCCGGACAGGACGGATTACCACATTTCTGGCACCCCATGTATTCTCACTCTCTCGAATGTTGATGAACTGCTCACTTCACAATACTTTACAACCAAGAGGAACAATTTGGTTCTTTAATGATGTCTGGGGCCGAGTTTACGAGGTCCCGAACAGGGGCCTTCATCCATCAGGACAAATCACGGAGCATTATGTCCGCTGAAACACGCAGTGTTAAAGGTGGATGTATACAGACTATCCCCGAGAAACCTGAAATGACGCTGAACTTTGCGACCCCGTCGCCGCCATCGGGTTACGGTCCGATATGTCATCAGTTGAGGACTGATCGCTCCCACTGCAACGGGCGATTGCAATTGCAATCAGTGTCATCCCGGGGGCCATAAAACTTTGTGACAGATCGATCACTTTCTGCGTCTGACCGCTGATATCGTGCCAGCCTCAGCATCCGATGTTGATCGCTATATCCGAGCATATCTCCGTGAATAACATCTAGATATACGAAAATGTGATTTATTATGGAACTATCACTGATATCTACGTTGCAGTGGATCAATAAGTAGCCCTCTTCCGATGTGCCTTTTCATCCCCTCTTCTCACTGTCCTCGCTGCCCTCACTGTTTTGATCGTCTCTTCTCATCACGTATTAGTAGCATGGCGTGTTTGGTGCTGTATCGTAACAATGTGCTTCCGGAGGGATACGCCGCGCGAACGCTTGCCGCGATGCAGATCGGGGATGGCAGCACGCCGGTGATCGCCGTGCCATTCACCGCTGCCGACGAGGCCAAACCCGTCACCTTCATTGTAAACTATCTTTCATGCACCCTTGGGCTGGGTAAGGTGAGCCAGATCGTGGTCCTTGGCGGGTACTTTGGCAATCGCCTGGAAGGTCTCTCCAAGTTCATCTCCGATGACTGCCACGTGGTGGTCATCCGCGGCTCAGATGACGGCCCGGAGTGTGTGCCTGCCGCCCCCATCAGAACCCTGTCCCCCACCGAAAAACTGGAGGGTCCGATGCATCTCGCCTTCAAGTACTTCTGTGTCTTCATGTCCGTAATGGCGGATCCTGTCAAAGCAAAGATCATTGGTCTTCTGTCCCAGTACCACTACGGCGCCGCCGATGCCCAGTCGCTGGCTTTCCACTACGGGCTACGCCGAGGTGAGGACGAGACTGTTCATTTGCAGAACCTGCTGGCTCTCTCCTCTCTTGAGGAGATCGCGCGCTGCACCGCTGACGGTGAGGAGCGGCGCACTCAGAACGCGCCCACTGTTGCTGCGCGCTGCAAGCAGGCTCTTGAGATGACGATCTCCGGTTTGAGGGTCCTTTCCGCCTTTGGCGACAGTCCCATCCTGGACACCCTGATGGAGCTCGCTCGGCAATCTCCGTCGGGCGTGGCCATCCTCCTCAGGTACAACTTCGTCCAGGGGAAGACCTTCGCCAGCGTCATGTCTTCTGGCCTTGGCGGGGTCGAGGGACTGGACGCTCCTAGCGCCGCCAAGGTTTTGCGGTGTGCCCTGGAGAACGCCAAACGTGGTCTGCTCCGCCAAGGCCCTGCTCCTGTTCATGTCAGTGGGGGTGGCTCTGCTTACCTGGCCGGCGGCAACATCGACTCCCTTCTCTTCCCCGCTTCCTTTTGTGACCCGGACCTCTGATTGGGGTGTGACGCAGTTTGAAGATGGCGATGGATGTGAAAGCAAAATATTGCGATGTTGAAATAGTTTTTCTGAGCTTGATTGATAAACTTGGAAGAATGAGTCATGTTTCGTTCACCCCCTTGGAGGTGACCCGGCGGCCAGCCGATTGCGGAGGGCACTGTTGTCCCCGAAGACTGGGAGGGGTGAGGTGCGAGCTCACCGGCTGCGTGCGCCGCAGGTGGGCGGAGGAAGAGGACGTGCTGGATCGGCGAACCCCGGGCCGCGCCTCCGGCGTCTACCCAAGTCATGGGCCTGAGTGTCGCATCTGCACCCCCAGCGACCCAAAGGCAGGCAGAGCTACAAGGTGCAACACCGTGGGCTGTCCGACAAGAAAGAGGCTGCAGGACGCCGAGCGCGACGCTGCGCAAATCCGCTTCCTCGCCAGCACTACATCACCGTCAGGGCAGAAGATCGAATCATGCTTCTACTGATCGTCGATCCAAGAAGAAAAATCATTGTTTTTGACCTGCAACATGAGACAAATGGAGAATCCGGAAATCTTCATCTCAGGGTGAACCAGTGGGAGAGATCGCGGAATGCCCCCTCGGCGTCACTAACAGTGATATCATCTTGGGAGAGGCCAAACAATCGCAACGCTGCCGTCTTGACCAGTTCCATAGGTAGTCTTCGCACCACGGAGAAGAAGCGGCGGGCCTTTTTCGGCGAGCGTCGGGGCAGAGCGCAATAGGAATCGGCATTAAAAATGGCAAGCGCAAAGAGGTCGCATGCCCGCGCATCGGGATAGAACAAGGCAAGTCTTGCGCTGTGCCGCGCCCGCAGCGGATCAAGGCTATACGATTCAAGGAGCTCGACCAGGGCGTGGTGGTAGAAGTGGGCCGCGATCCTCAGCGGCGTCGAGGGGGCTAGGTCCTCATGCGGGTTTCTGCACATCACATCGAGCCGCAGTCCTCTGCCGTGAGCGATCATCTCCTGCACGATCATGATGCTCCCGCTGCTGCACGCATACCAAAGCGGCGTCGGGGCGAGGAGACTCCCAGCCTCGAGGTCAAGCTCTGGACGCGCCAGCAGGAGGCGGAAAATGTGCAGCGTGCCACAATTGCAGAGCAAAGCGGCCGGGGAAAGGCCATCAGCGTACGCGAGATTGACATCAAGGTTGGGACTCTCAAGAAGCGCCCGCACGACCTCTAGGCGGCCTGCGGAGCACGCCCACAACAGGGCCGTACTCCCAAACTGGTCGCGGTGGTTCACGTCCACAACCGGCAGCAGCAAGCGGACCTGGCGCGCATCACCGTGTGCGGCAGCGTGGAGAAACAAGACCTCGAGAGACGGGGGGTCATTCATCGCCACCCCTTATGTTCTGAAAATGCACTGGATCGGGAGGGCTCAGAGTCAATTTTTCAGAAGAAAAGACAAGGTATCATGTGGTGCGCAGAGAGAAGAGATCACTCATCAGAGATCATCCGGCATTTGATCTGCTGTCATCACTTTGGGTGATAACCGGGCGTCACTCGATTTCACCGCGATAGAGCAGTTCGGCGGCAAGGGCCTCGCACACGTCGGGCTTGGGCTTCCCTGCGACCGCAAGACCCAGTTGCCGCGCCCACGTGAGGAGTTCATCCTTGGAATTATCGGCGTACAGTTCAACGCACAGTCTATGGAATCGCTGGCGCGGCGACTCAACGCGACGCCCAAATGACTCCACCAGGTTCACAAATCGCCCTTCACTCACGTCGGCGAGACCACCGCCAGCAGCGACACCATTAACTGTTCTTGGGGGGAGGGAGAACTTGACAGCGCAGGTCTGGATGTTGATCCTCGGGAGGCTGCTGACGGCCTCGGGGAAGAACGGGAAGGCGATAAATTGCTGAGGCAACACCCCGGGGAGCACCCGGCCGCGAAAGGCCAGAACCTGCTGCTGCTGATCTTGCGTCCAATTCAGGGTTGGATTCTGGGTCGGATATTGGGGCGGATTTTGGAGCGGATTTTGGGGTCTGGTCTTGGTGGCAGCGCCGCTGGTCGCGAGGAAGTGGAGCATGAACGTCCCATCCTGGTCCCGGGCGTCGCCCAACTCTAGGGCACCTTGCGCAGCCCAGAGCAAGCCCTTGCTGTCTACGTGGCCTGTGGTGTCATCACACCGATGAAGCCTGATATCGCTTACATATACTTTCATCATCCGCAATTCGTTCTCCGCAAGATGTTCCTCGTTTTATTGATATCTTCACGGAAAGGGTGACCATCCGGGAAAGGGATACAATGTGACTCTTTAACTTTTGATCAGCATAGGAGGAAACGTAGGCCGAGCTCAAAGTCATCGCTGAGGATGATGGTCTTTGCAGAACCTTGCAGGCGCTGGCACAGCATCATCACCAACTCGAGGGGCAGTTTCCCGGCGAGGTCAAAGAGTCGCCCCCAACAATCGGCGGCAGGCGTCAAGGTGAAGTAGTCGTCACTGATCATCACCGCCGCAGCATACAGGACGGGAGAGAGCGGAAGAGGGTAGATCAGCGTCCGAGATGTGTCAGCCAGACCAAGGTCCGCGTTCCTGAACACCTGTCTCAGAAGATGGCTGTCGACCGTGAGACGCAAGTGCCCAAATTGCAGGCTGACTCGCACCAGCGACTGCACGCCAGGCCGGTCCTCCTCGTTGGCGGCACGACCAACCGCCTCGTAGACAGCCATTTCCACCTCATGACCCCACGCCGTGCCCAGCAAGTGAGGCATGAAGGGAGAGCTCACCAGCAGCAACCCGTGGTATCCTTCCCGCAGGGCGTCCAGCAACATCGCAGTCAGATCAAGACTGCGCAAATGCGCGAGCAGAAATCTGACGAAGAGTTGAAGTCTTGCCTGCACTTTATCAGCCAGCAAGGCCTGGACATCAGAATGCGCCAGCCGTTGGAGGGGATCACCAGGCAGCAGCGCATCCAGATCATGGAGAATGAGAGGCCTGGGAACTAAAGAATTGAAACTGCTGCCCCAGGACTCCAGGCGCGGCCAGATGGTGACCTTCGAGATTTCGAGCGAAACGCGGAAGAGGCTCTCATCAGGCAGGGAGAGCCTTCCAAATGACTGCTCCAGACGCGCCCCGAGCGTCTCGCAGGCGTCCAGGAGTTGCTGGTGGAGGGGCGAGGTGACATCCCGCCCAAAAACCACCAAAAACGGGCTGTCGTACACAAGCAGCCCCTGCCATCCGACGATGAGCGCGCGGTGGAGCCTCCCGATTAGCGCATCGATATCCGACAACGCGGCAACGGCTGCGGCGACCGCCTCAATCAATCTAGAGGTGAAGTTCTCCCTGGCCAGACCATGCAACTCCTCGGCGGTTAACACTTCGAGGGAAATCGCATCGTCGCAGTCGAAGGTAAAAAAATTGCTGGGCTCGTCCTCACCCGGAGCAGAGGCCTCACGGGGCCGGACACCGAGGCGCATTATAGGCATCTTGGTGGACTCCGGGGGCAGCACACCCTCGAGGATGTTCCACCGGGTGTAGAGGCGAAATGGACTCGCCCTGCTGTTAAAACGCACTACGTCACCCGCAGGATTTCCCTCATCCCAGGCCCTGGGATCGCCCCCAACTATCCCATGAAGAAGGGCGCCAACCGCCGCCTCCAACACCGTCTGCCACTCGGGGATCCTGAGTGAGGTCTGCAGGGCCAAGAACTCGGAGAAAATTGGCAGGGTGACCCCGCAGTAACCCCGCCTCAGGGCAAAGCGAAGCAGGGCTCGGCAGGACACCTGAAAGCGCTCGTCCTCCAGCAGCGCACACGTCCTGCGGAATTCAGTCTCCAATTTGATCATCGAACGCTCGTTCAGCAACTGGAGGATCACTCCCTGTGACAACTGACCATCACCGCACCCAGACATCGTCCAATATCTCTCTCCCTTCGCTGTTTGGAGGCCACCACTGGAGCAGGAGATCTTCTACAATTGACGTCGCCATCTCCACCCCTCTTGCCTCGGTCGCAAACGATAGATACATGATCTTGTGCATGAGGATAACAGTATCAAGATCTTGTTGAGCAGCAATCACGATATCGACGAAATCTTAGTGGGCGTTCACTTCAATGAAAACAGTAGCATCAGGATGTTTTTGTGAACGAAGACAACAGGATGCGATCTTTCAGCGGGTGATGACACTATTTTGTGATAATGACCGCCAGACGGTCAGAAGTGGGTTGTTTACGGCGGGGGGGCATCGAGGGGGGTGTCGAATTGCTGCAAGATGGGGAGCGGCAGGATGAGGTGGCGGACCTGGTCCCAGACGTGCTCCGGGATGCGCTTTCTGTGGAACACGACGCTGGCGCCCTTGCTCTCGGAGCGCTCCGTTCTGTCGTACAGGGCCAGCGAGGCGGCCTTGAGGGCCTTGAGGTCCCCTCCGCTGAAGAAGGCCGCCCATCTCGCCTCATCGAAGATGTCCAGAAATTCCAATAGTGGCTTCAGCGTCTCCTCTGGCCGGAGCAGCAGGTCGTCGTAATATACGACGTGTTTTTGGGCTGCGGGCCACTTGTCGAAGAACTGTGCGATGCTGGAGTAGTCCTTCAGGTTGCGCTCCAGGGCGCTCCGGTTGCGGTGGCCGACATGGCGCGTGACGCACTCGTGCCAGTCGCGGAGCAGCAGCACCATCTTCGCGTCCGGGGAGCCGCAGGGGGGCGGCAGATCCCAGTGGTGGTGCTTGCGCGCTACCGCCACCCCGGAAACATGACCCAGTACTGTCGTGAGCTCCCGCTGGAGGTGAAGGGGGATATCAAGGCGATTGCAGGCGCACCCTAGGGTGGGGCGCCCGGAGAAGTACTCCACTATGCCCCGCAGCAGGTGGTTTCCAGAGCGGGGATAAGAGCACAGATGAACTAGTGGCTCCTCGCCCACCACGGCAGCCACATTCACGCCTGCCATATTCATGCCTGCTGGGCAATCAACTGCTGCCATTCGCCACCCTTAATAACTGCACTAATGTTCTTGTTTAAACAGTGGCCCAATAAAGAACCATGGGGATGGAGATGGAGATGGAGATGGAGATGGAGATGGAGATGGAGATGGAGATGGAGATGGAGATGGGGATGGAGAGGGTCATTGGGACATGGTTAGATTGGGAAGGGAACGGGAAATCTGCCGGCGACGTTCAGGGCGTCCAGCCCAGCGGTGTTCGCGGTGCTCCCCATGTTGGTCTCGAAGCCGGCGGCCGCGTCCTGCCCTGAGAGTTCGTTCAGGTGGATCGCCTGGCCTGCGCCTCGGGGCAACGTGCTGCTGTTGTCCGCACTCCCAGCCGGGCCCTTCAGGATATTGGTGTAGCGGAGGAGGAGAACGGAGACCGCCACTGTGATGGCGAATACCACCAGGACGTAGAGGACCAGGTAGAGGGTCTGATTGTGCGTGGCGGCTGGGCGCAGGTGCAGGATCAGTTCGTTGATCGCCAGCACGGTCACCAGCGTCAGCGCCGCCACCACGATCGTCGCCGCCTGCGCCTCCACCAGAGACAACTCCCTCTTCTGCTCGACCTTCTTCTCCATTTTGGGGCTCTCCATCATCGGTGCGCCTGTCACCTGTGAGGGCATCGCTGGTGAGGAAAATCCCTGAGCAGACTTTAGTGAAGATGTCGAGTTGATGGCATAGGATATGGGGATGCCGAGGAAGGGCTGCCCGGTGCGGGCGTCAATGAAGGCCACGCTGTCGGCGGGCACCGACTGCGGCAGCACCACATTCGGCGGGCGCGGGGGCTGGTAGCCGACAGGTCCCTTATTGCCATTATTGCCTGCCGAACTCATCTTTCAAGGTGGTGGTGATGGAGACGTCGATACCTGCCTGCTGCTCTTTAAACCTGAGGTCCCTCTTCATCGGCATCCTCTTCGTCGTCATTCTCTCCACCTGCCCGCGTGCCATGTTTCGCAAGCTTTTTCCAATGCGCCAGGAGGTCAGGAGATTGAGGGTGTTTCAGCAGGCGGTCCTGGCTGGCGACAGCGTCAGGGTGCGGGTTTTTCTGGAGACCACGGAGGGCCAGGCCGCTGTAAACCGGCGCTGCATTGTGGAAGGGAACCTGGAGGGACTCCCCGCCCTGCACCTCGCCACACGGAGATGTGATGACATCATCTTGAAGCTCCTGCTCGATGTTCCAGGCGTCAATGTTAACGTGAGTGACGCTGAAGGCCGCACCGCGCTCGCTTCGGCGTGCGAGATAGGATTCCTCCCAGTCATCCGTCTCCTAGCGGAAGACAGGCGTGTGGATGTGAACTGCCGCGACAGGAAGGGCCTGACACCGCTCTGGATGGCGGCCAACTGTAACCACTTCAACACAGTGAGGTGGCTCCTCGCCCTGAGGGCCGATGTTGACCTTAGCGTCGTTCCATACGAGCTCCACAGCATGCGGCCGTGGGGCAGGATGCGAGCGCTGGACCGTGCGCGCGGCTTGGGCGTCGGGCATTCCAGGATTGCGAACCTACTCTTCGACGCAATGCAAGATCAGCCACTCTGCCGCGCCAACCTGCGGCGGAGGCTCTTGCTGAACGTGTCTGACGCGGCTGATGGACTGCTTTGTCTCGCCCTCCTCCACGAGCAGCACCTTAAGATCGCCCACAGAGAGCGCCATTGCAGTGCATCACGCTACTGGGGAATTCTGAGGCAGTTGCACTGTGATCTCCAGGCCCACCTGTTGAACATCACACATGACGTCCCGTCGCCATTAATCACCGCCGACAAAATCGAGGCAGCCAAGACACGCATGGTGTCACACTTCTTTCGGACCAACGCCTAGCCCATTTCTTATTGCACTATCACCATCATCACTCCCTTCATCATCATCACCCTTGACAGCATAATAGAGCATTTCATCCAGAGAGGGAGCGCAGCCAGTCCGCCACCGTGTCGTTGACAGCGTCCCTTCTTCCCGCCCAGCCTTTCCTCGGCGGCTGCGGTCCCAGGCTCACAGGCTGCGACTCATGCAAGGCGGGCCAATGTTGTCTCCAGATGACAACGTTCGCAATTCCGAGGGCCAGTGTCACCCCAACACTGCAGGCAATGACGACACGGCGAGGAAAAGACATCCTGTAAAACTTGGTCAGCCACGGCAGGGAGAAGGGGAGGAAAGGTGCGCCCAGAGAATTGTGATGGGCGCGTTGCTTGGTTTCCGCCACGATGAGGATTTCGCGGCAAAAAAATCCGGGAGATATCTTCCTCCATATCATGAGAGAGGAGTTTCAAGGTTTCGGCACTCATTTCCTCCTCTCTCAGCAACCCGATCCTGAACGATGTCGTGCTCCTCGTCTACACACCCGGTGAACGTCTTGAAGTCGCTGAAGCGAGTGGAGAGCCTGGCGAAGGCTGCGCAGGAGGTCCACGACGAGTACCTGGCAGCCCGGGCCAAGGCCGACTCATCCCAGACTTTCGACGACGAGAGGAGAGCGGGGCAATGTTACCTTGATTGGCGTGATCAGAAGAAGCTTCACGACACTGCTGACAAAGAGCATGAGGACCTTGTCAAGCGATGCTGACGTCACCTGACTTTGCTGATTTTGTTTCGACTTCTGGTGAAGAGAGGAAATTCAATTTCATGTTGACTCTTTCTGTGCTTGATTTTGGTTTTGGTCGCTGGCGGGGGGAATAATTGATTGCGGGATCTCAGATGGCGTAGAGCCACTCGTGAACCTTCTGCTCGAGGTCGAGGGACCGGTCGAGACTCAGGAATTCGTGATCGGCGATGTGGCTCAGCGAGGAATTGTTGGCGTAGGTCTGCAGGGAGTCGTTGGTAAGAAGGGTGCGGGTGGTGGGGGAGAGGTTGAGGTAGAAGCGGCGGAGGAGGCAGAGGCCCCGGAGGAAGATGGGGGGCTCCCGACCGTCGCCTGACGGTATCCTGAGCAGTTGCCCGCCACTGTTCCACCTTGGCCGGTAGCCGTCACCCGGGGGCGCCTCGATCAGCAGGCCCGCTGAGTAGAGCGTCGAGAACTGGAGCAGCGCGGAGTGGAGCTCATGGAACACCAGCGGGTTGCAGACCAGGGCCGCCTGCGACAGCACAAAGACAAACTGAAACCTGGCCCCGCCAAAGCCGCCGACCTTCTCCATCAGCGTGGTCTTCAGGAGCCAGGCGTCCGCATCGTTGCTCTCGGGCACCTCCAACTCGTCCAGCGGCCAGAAGGCGGTCGTGATGGGCTCCTTGAGGGGCTTGGAGCAGGTAGCCACCAGCGCCATGAAGTGGTCGTGCAGCGCGGGGTCGATGTACCCGGTGAGGTGGACGACGAGGCTGTCGCGGGCCCACTCCGAGCGCTCCAGGGCGAAGGCCAGCGACCGCAGCCAGGCCTGGTCGCCGACCACGCTGTCGGTGGTGCAGGTCAGCCGCGCCACCAGGAGCACCGCCAGCATCGTTTCTTACTTTCGAGGATGGGTTGGGATATTTAAATGCCTATTGGACATCTTTATTCAATAACACAGGATCACGACACACTTCAGCGAGCCATCTAGTCATCCCGTGGCAGGTAACTAGTTGCGCCTAGTTGCGCTCGGCATCGGAAGTGGTGTTTTCATGACGATGTAATCATCAAATCATCAAATCATCTCTTTCTGTTGTGTGCCGCCAACCAGCAGAATGTCGCAGCCTATTAACTACACGGACTACAGCGCGATGCCGACCAGGATGGCGCCCAGCACCAACCCCACGTCGGCTCTGAACTCCATGGGGCAGAGCATGGGCTTCAACTTCGGGTCCGGGGCCACCTCCCAGAACGGCGCGGCGTTCTCCCCTGCCCTCTCCTCCAATAGGCCCAGCATCCTGCCCTACCCGGGCCCATCAAGGCCTTCATTTCCCTCCATTCCGTCCAATCCCTCAAGGCCCTCATTCCCCGCGATTCCCACCAATCCTTCGCGCCCCACGAGGCCAGGGTTCCCCGCCATCCCCACCTATCCAGCGAGGCCGTATCCTCCCCCTCGCCCTCCCCCAAGGCCCCCAGTGAGACCCCCCGCGAGGCCTTGGTGGCAGTGGGGGAACAGGCCGTCTCCCCCACCACCTCAGCGCCCGCAGCCATCACTCCCAAACCTCGGGGGGGGGTGGGTGGCTGGTTACTGGAACAACAGCAACGGGGTGCTCTGCACCTCCCAGCAGGGGCCCTTTGGGGGTCAGGCCCTCCAGTGCTTCAGACCTTGAGTACCGCGTTCGCTTCTGCCTGGCTTTATTGGACATTTTGATCTTGACAGTGAAGTGAAGAATGGGGAACAATCATTTTATTGCTTTTCGGAGGAGACATCAGAAGGGCACAGGCGTCATCTTGTCGGGTGGCAGCATGAAGCGCGCCCAGTTGGCGCCATTCCAATCAAATTGTCCGGCGAACTCGCCGGGCGCGAGGTACCTCTCCTTTGATACCTCCAGGTAGTACCTGTCATGCTTGTCCTTCCATCATGATCCTCCTGGAGGCAGCGGCCGGTTTCGGGGTCCGGCTTGGGGACCACGCCGTCCACGAAGTCGAACGAGTAGCCATCAAATCGGAAGTAAAAATGCAGCCCCATCGCAGCCAATCGATCAAGGTGGGTGGAGTGCGACATCGGGGATTTTCGAAGAGACAATCAAAGGGAGGAGATGATGCCACCAAGATGACTGTGATTTTATGAGATATCACTCTTAAACCCTGTGTTCGCTCCTAGACCGAGGGATCATCACATCATGCAAGCCGCACCCTCCCCAGCGTTTGTGAAAGATCTCCGTGTGAAAATTGACGCGCTCAGAGACCTCCATGGTCGTGCGCTGTGCAGTGGCATCAGCGATTGCCAGCATCTGATCTGGGCAGCCATCCCTGGCACCTTCAGCATTTCTGCAAGCTACAGCCCTGCTACGCAGAGCTACTGTTTCCCGGTGGAGACCACGCGCTCAAGTGATGATCTGCTGCTGCTCGTCTCCTTTCTCTGCAACTTCCCAGAGATTTTGATTGCTTACGACTCCGCAGTTCCAAAAAAGATTCGTCTGTGAACTGTTTCTCGTCAGCGCTTCCAATAAAACTCCGATGATCAGACCTCCAGCCACCACTAACTTGTGAAAAACAAGAACCACACAGAGACTGAAGTCGACTAATAAAAGGACCTTCCATCTCTCATTCCCAAACTTCATTATCACTGTCAAGAATCTCCTGTGATGGAGGCACCTCACTGTCACTGCCATCGTGGTTGTCATCCGCGGGCATCGCATCGAGAGTGGCGGGTATCCCGGCAGCGGGCGACTGAGGTTCGACCTTTGGTTCGGCAGTCTTCTTGCGCAGCATGAAGTCCAGCGATCCCTTCCCAATGATCGCGTTGAGGGGGAGCTTATTGCGGCCGGTGGGCAGCGCCGCGGCCTTCTTCACCAGCGGCGGTAGTTTCCGGGACGGGCCCACCACCTTGTCAAACTTTTCCAACTTCTCTGATTTATCCCCTGGAGCCAGAGTCCCTGGCGGTGGCACCTCCAGGGCCCCGCCGTCATCATTGGCGGCCAAAACATTAGGAGGTGTGACCTTGCGGCGGGTGAAGAATGAGCTCAGGTCCTGGAGGCCCTGGTCCTGGGTGGTGATCATGGACATGGCAGACTGGATCATCGGGAGGACGTCGACCTTGGCGATCCCGAAGAACTTGGTGGCCGAGTTCTGCAGTTGGTTCTCGAGGTAGTAGTTCCTGTCAGGCAGCAGGCGCCCGGCCTCAATCTCCGGGATGGCGTACTCGGCGTCCTCGGCCCGGTCGGTGACCGAGGCGAGCTTCTTGCCGTTCAGGATTATGAACTCCACCCTGTCACCGGGCCGGTGCTCGCTGCCAGGGTTGCGCTTCTGGCGCTTCTTGTTGACCTGGTGCTGCACCACGTTCTCGGCCTTGTATTCACGCTTCAGCGACTTGCTCTGGACGAGCTCGGCGGGGGGCACCTTCTTGTCCACCATCTGCTGCAGCGCGCCCCTGAAGACCTCCACGGCCCCCGGCAAGTCCTCGCGCATGATCATCTGCTCCATGACGTTGGTCATGGTCTTCTTCACGTATTCGGTGGTGTCCTTCTTCACGATGCTCATCCCCTTGATGAGGAGGGCCGGCGGCTTGTCGACCTCGAACTTCTTGCCGGCGTAGTGCTTCTTCTCCTCGCCAAGCATGAGCGGCAGCATCACCTTCTCCAGTTCGAGCTTCAGCGACTTGTAGCCCGCGGCCTCAAAGAGCGCGTTGATGTGGTCCACATCGTGCTGGGCCTTCTTCATCGCGGCGTCCACAACCTCCTGCCTTGGCACCTCGTCGCCGCCGCACCCGTCATATCTCACGAACACCGAGTCGGTGTTGTGCACGACAATTGACCCCACCCCAGCCTGGAACACATGACTGGCGGTCGTGAGGTCATACACCAGCGCCTCCCCGGGGTACTCAGCGGTCACGTCCCTGATGTCCAGAATGGAAGTGAAGCGGTCGTAGTCAGCGGTGATGTCGGCAATCTTCCGCGGCACCCAGGTCCCTGAGGAATCAAAGACAGCCGCCTGTCCTTCAAGCCAGCATTGTGAGGCAGCCGTGGCGGCCTTGACATCACGAATTACCCTGCAGGCATCATCTCCGGCATCCTGAGGGGCGAGAGCCTCAAGGGTGGTGCAAATGTCGTTCTGCAGGGGGTGGAGGGGCCAGCACACGGGTGCGGCGTGGAGCAGCAGCATGCCGATGCTGACATCACAGGGCCTCATCTCAACGAACTCGCCCGCCAGGTGAACATCCGGCTGCACCACGCACAGCGAGTGGTCCTCGGTCACCGTCACCTCCCCCAGCATGGTGGTAATCCTATAGAGTTTTTTCGAGGTGCGGTGCCTCACCACCTGCTGAATCTTGGTGAACTGGGCTGCCAGAAAGCCGCTGCGGCCGACCTTCCCTGTGCAAGACCGCTCCACGTCAACGTCGCAGGCGGCCCTCACATAGAGCTCACCGCGCATTGCCGGCGGGACCTGTGCAAGATACTTCGTCAGCAGGGGGTGCTCAAAATCGACGCCGCGCTGCTTGTCATCCGCCCCGAGCAGGTAGCGAGAGCAGAGGGCGGAGATCGGCACTATGATGGGTGCCAAGGAATGACACCTGATGATGATGGGGGTGTGTCCGGGCACAGAATCGCCATACACGACCAGTCGGCCCTCGCCGAGGGCCTCGACCGCTGCCTTCGTCTTCTCAAGGGCGTCGCGGCCAAATTTGGTGACCGACTCTGCCAGACGATTTTCCACCATGAATCCCTTACCCGCGCCCGTCAGCCCGTAACCCCCATTAGCCGCAAGTTTCACGGCCAACTGCAGGGCGTCGTACACCGCCTTGCCAAAGGGGTCCTGCTCCGCCTTCATGAGCTTCTTGACCTCCTTGCGCTTTTGCAGCAGATAGTCCATGACGTGGGGGAAGAGGCCCTTGCGGATGCATGGCCTCACAAAGTAGTTAACGCGGCCCTGCTGCCCCTCTGCCCGCTCCAGTTCCTCCCTCTTCAGGCCGTAGCGCCGCTCGATCTCCTCAATAGGCGGGGGCGGGCTCTCGAGGTCCAGCAGGGTGGAGAAGCAGATGGCGTGGCCGATGATGATGTTTGGGTACAGGGACCCGAAGTCCAGGGTGGCGATGGGCTTAACGTAGTACCCGCTGAGGGGCTCAAGCACAGTGGCCCCCTCATAGCTAAACACATGCAGAAACCCGCCTATGTCGGCGGGGTTGTTGTTGTACATGAGGAAGTCCGGAGAGACGTGGGCGAACCACTGCAGCAGGTTGTAAGACTTGATCTGCGTGCCCCCCAGCAGCACATCCGTCAGCAGGGTGTTGGTGCTGACACCCATCATGATCGCGCCGAGGATGACCTGGTTCTTCTGGATGTACCAGAGGGGCAGATCGGCGTCGAACTGGCAGTAGATGGCGTCATCCAGCAATCCCTCCAGGTCCTGTTGGTCGCGGTGGCGGACCATGTCCTTGACGTTGCACTCGACCTTGCCGACGCCGAGCGAGCCCTGCATCACCGCGTCCATGTTGTACTTGCGCAGGTTCTTCTTGTTCGCCTTCACCCAGTCATAGAGGTCCCACACGATGCGGCCGGTGGCCACCCACATGTTGCGGTCGTTCTCACCGTTGGCGCAACTGTCGTGCTGCGTCTTCTTGAGGGGCACCTCCTCGTCAATGAGCACCGAGAAGTAGGGGAAATTCCGCAGAGCCGATCTTGGGTCCAATTTCGGCCCCGCGGCGGCCAGGTTCGCCAAGAACGACTCATGCATGCTCTCGCAGTCAAAGCCGCCCAGGTTGTAGCCGGTGAGGACGTCAGGCTTGGCCTCGAACACGACGTAATTGCGCCAGGCCGCGAGCATCTCCAGCGCCCCGTCGCCGACAAAGACCTCATCAAAGAGCTCGATCTTGTACAGGGTGGCGTTTGGGTTGCGCTCCCTGATTCTCAGCAGTGCGGCCTCAAACTCAGCCGGGTTCTCGGAGAAGTACCTCGAGGTGAAGCACTTGCGGTGGGCGATCCCGGGCTTGCCCACCACCATCACCGAGCAGCAGATCAAGAAGACCTCGTCCTCGAGCACCCCGTGGCGCGGAAACCCGGTGCGGCCGAGCACCTCCGCGTCGAACGACATGATGACGAGCGGCGCCACCTTTTCGGTCACAAAGGGTCCGAGCTTGGCCTCAGGGAGGTCAACGCGGTCCATGCCATTCAGAACCACCTCAAACTCCACCTGGGAGTGGGTCAGGTACACCGCCGGGGTGGTGAGGTCCTTGCAGGCAACGCGCATCCACTTCATGGCCCCCACCTTCGAGAGGGTCAGGAACTGGGACACAAAGTTCCAACTCTCCTCGTAGAAGTGCAGCCGCATCTTCCTGGCGCTGGAGGGGATGATGTACTCCGTCTTCTGGAGGTCGGCCATCAGGTCCCGGAGCGTCCAGAAGCTTCCTAGGTAGACCTCAACGACTGTCTGCATGTGCGGCTTCCTCGGGTCTTCCCTGGAAGGCCGCCAGTACCACAGCCGCTGCAGCCGGGTGCGGCGCAAGAAGACGTTCTGCTGCAGCAGCCGGCCAGAGGAGAACTTCTTGCGGACGGACTTCTCCAACTCCGCCCGCAGGTGTTTCTCCAGGTGGGCAAAGTCAGCGTCGGTGGCGTCGTCATCCCACTCAAGGACCAGCCGCTTCATGTAGTTCCTGATGATTAGCGACACGCTGGCGCCATTGGTCGTGCGGCCCGTGACCAGGACGTTGAAGCCTGCGTAAGTATCACAGGGTGTCCTGCAGGGCGCCACGATGGGGCGGCATGATTGGAGGGCGGCAGGATCATACGGCATGTGGCCGTGCTTGACCCGGTCATAAGGCAGGACGGAGGCCGTGACCACCATGAACTCCAAATCCTCACCAGACTTCAGAGGCACAAACTCCCCCTCAATTTCGGGCAGCCCCCGAGCGCCAGTCTTCATCGCTGCCACAATTTGAAAATCACGCGGATCGAAGGAACCACGACTTCTCCTGAAATAGAAAGCGCACGTTGCATCCTGCTTCCTTCTTTCAGATCAATTTCTTGGTATTCGGTTTATGATAGAGGGCGAAAATTCATAACCGACCTTAAGAGATGTCAAGGATTGAGATAAGTGGGGTGCTCATCACCCTGGGGAATACAGGCGATGGGCCCAAAGACTCAGCAGCGTCACCTCCGCGATGGGAGGAACTCACGGTGTCAGCGGCAGCAGGTGCCCCACCTAAATTGGCTCCCGGGGTCACCATTTCGCTTGGTAATCGGCGGGATGAGCTTGGGCAGCATGGGGACGGGGAAGAGCAGGGAGGCTCGGGGCCCAGAATCTTGGTGATCAAGACGTGTCTCCGGGACGTGTTCCTCGCGGTGCCGGAGAGTGGGGCCGCCGATGAGGGTGAGACAGTGACTCAGCGGGAGTTCTTGCTACCGCCCCCGTTCACGACGGAGAGTCTTAGGGGCCCCTGGTTCTTTGGGCTGTCTTCAAATAGGGCGCTGACCATGGCCGCCCTCATCAAGAGGTTGGCCGCCCTATACCACGGCCCCCTGCCGCTCGACGCGCTCCTGGCCAATGCTCTGACCAGCAGCAACAGCAGCAACAGCGGCGGCGGGGGCAGGACAGGTGGAGATGCCCTTGGTGGTGCTGGGAACGGTAAACTCGCTGGCACGGTTGGTGGGGGCGGCGCGGAGGATGATGACGACCCCCGCGGTGAAGACGGCGAGGGTGATGTCGACGAGGATCGCGACGCAGAAGATCAGGGGGATGACGATGCTGGCGGGGGGCTCTGGGAGCCGGGTGAAGGCGAGGACGACGATGTTGACGCCATTGGCGACGGCGAGGACGATTTCGGTGCCGCTGATGGCGACGGCGACGGCGACGACGACGAGGGTGAGGGGCACCGGGTGACCCCCGGTGATGACGATGAAGATGACGACGATGTGGGGGGCGAGGCGCGGCGTGGCTCCCACGGGGGCGGTCACCGCTCTGAGGACGATCAAGGTGCTGAAGACGATGATGGAGAAGGTGACGACGACGATGGCCCCTCTTCCTCAACCATGAAGGGCAAGGCGAAACCCAGGGCGAAGGCCAAGCCATCACTGGGCAACGGCAGCCCCGCTGGTGTCAAGCAGAAATCCTCGGCTGGAAAGCAGCAGCCCGCGTCTCTTGGCGGCGCGAAGGCCGCAGGGAAATCGGCCAAGGCTGTTGCGCTGCCCGAAGTTGCCGCCAGTGCCCCGGAGAAGAAACGCGGGCGCCCGCCTGCAGGCCCCAAGTCCGCTGACGCTTCCGGCAAGCGGGGCAAGAAGCGCGCCCTCGAACAGTGAAGTGTCGAATCATGTTTCTTGGTGCAATAAAAAAGCACCCCATCTGGCCCTCGAAATATCTTTTGCATTGTTCTCCTCCTGTGCCTCCTGTGCCACCTGTGAGATGAAGGGAGACGTCAGGACCAAACGGGTAAACCCGTTCGCCTACCTGGCGGACCTTGACGAGCGCGACTTCTGGCGCCCGGTGTTGGTCTCGCTGGAACTCTTCCGGACCAGGTCGCAGCGGGCCTTCCTCAGCCGCGCGCATCCTGAGGTGTTCAGTGACGAGCCCTCCGGGTACTGCAACTTCAGCCGCATAGAGAGCGCAGAGGCGTTGCCGCCCCTAGGGTCTCTCACTCACCATGGCGACTTCTTCTTTCAGCACGTCATACCGTATCGGCCCTTTTTTGATCAATAAAAATACACGCCACCAGAAGGACCTCCCCCTATTCTTGCCTCCCTGTCTCGGTCCCGCGGCACAATCGGCGAGGCCTCTGAGCGCCGAACTCCGCCCTCGCCATCGGCATCGGGAGAGGTAGGGTGATGGGCATCTTGATAGGCATCAGTATTGGCGTCGGTGCGGGCACCTCGACTTTGGCCCGGATTAGATCACGGTCTGTGGACGGCGGCGGACGCTGCCTGTTCTGGAGGGCCCGCGGGTTGCTGTAGGCCTCGATGCGGTTGCACTTGGCATGAACCAGCCTGACGTTTCCCGCGACGTACCCGCCCCAATTGTCCAGGCGATCGACGCTCGCCCTGAGGTTGCTCGGGGGCCCGCCGAACACCACCTGGCGGTGGCACTCCCCGCAGATATCGTGGCACCCCTCCCTTAGGTGTGCGATCATCCTCTTGAGCTCGGCGATCCTCGGGACAGGCAAGACGGAGAGGTGGTGTCTGGCCCGCAGGATGTTCCGCGCCTTGGTGCGCGACCGCATCGCCGCCACCATCTGGCAGATCTGGCCCTGCTCAGTGATCTTGCGGAGCGGCCACTTGACGTGCTGCTCTGGCGCCGCGTCCTGGCACCCGATGTGCACGAGCCGCATGTTGCCGCACACGTACCCCCTATTATTATTGATCCTGTCCAGCGACGCCTGCTTTGGGTCCAGCGGCTGCCCCCACTTCAGAGACCCGTCACACTTGGCGCACCTATCGCCCTGCCGAACTAGGAGCTCCTGAATCTGACCCCTGAGGACCTTGCCGTCTGGCCGCGGCATCTTTCTCTGCACGCTGCGCTGCCTGCAGTTGCTGACCATGATGCCCACGTGACGCCAGAATGGTCGCTCCTCAGCAGGGAACATGCTCCGCATCCGAAGACGTCCGTGAAAAGTGGGCTGTGGTGTGCCGGGGGCGCGGCGGATTAAAAACAATAGATGTCGTGGGTTAACTGTGTCAGACAGAATTATAACAGGTGAGGACCGACGCTTGCCAGGAAAACAGGTCAGGAAACAGGTCAGAAAAATAGGTCAGAGAAAGTGAGGCCATGGAACCGATTACCTGTCCGACCTGTGGGGGCGAGCCGGTGTCATTTCCAGCGGTGTTCGCCGGGAGTTACGGCTGCTCGACGGGCCACGTCTTCCACAGATGCCTGGAGCACAGGTGCGGGGTGGCCGGCAAGTCGCCCATGGCAGGCGCCCCGCAGAGTCTCCCGGCCTGCACCTGCCCTGATGAGCGCGAGCAACGGGGCAGGCCAGCATGCCCAGCGTGCGGGTCAATCCTCCTCAGGGACGGTCTCCGGGACCGGCCCCTGCAAGTCTACTGTGAATCATGCGCCGCGGTGAGCGAATACTGCCAGGTCCACCAGAAATTGCACCGCAACCTGACGACCCACATCAGGCCAAAGGACTGGAAGTGCTCGTGCCCCTCCAACCGCCCTCCTCCAGCCCTCAACCTATCGCGCGCCGTCAACTCCCCCTTCCTGCAACAGGATCAATAAATCAACAAAACAATAATAACAGCAGCATTAACTTGATCCCCGCCAGCCTTTCGTGATGAACCCCTTTGATGCCGCGCTTCAGTCGCTCATAAGCCAGCGTCAGGATTCCCCTGGATCCATGCTGCAGCAGGAGTTTGATGTTACCCCGAACATGCCGCTCTGCAGCGCCTTCTGCGATGTCGTGGTCGCCCTGGACTTCAATCACCGCCTGACTCCAGACTTCCCCTGGCGCCTGGAGATCATGGAGAAGTTCGGGCCTCGCCCGACAGCGCACATCGTCCACCTCAACGACTCCTTGGCGGAAAGAAAATCCCCAGATTCCAGCCTGCCGCAACACACTCGCTGGCAGGTGCCACATGGGCAGGGAATCAATATGCTCTCTCAGGCCATCTTCCTGAAATCGGGTGCCCCACCCCTGCTGTGGCCCCGCAGGGTGCTGGTGACAGGGGCTCTGCTAAACTTACCACCGAGAAATGATATGGGCCGGTCACAATTGCGCTTCACTCCCTACACCATCCAACCAGCACAGATGCGAGCGCGCCCTAACGGCCTTGACTTCGGCATTGTCGGGCCGGTGCTGAGACAGGAGTTCGCCCTCACCCGCCCCGCCCGCCTATGATTCCAAAATACTGGAACAATTCCAGAAGATAAAATATCCCGCTCCAATCTTTTTCTCCCTTCCTTCCCGAGGCAGCGATCATGGAGCTTGCAGCGCTGACGGCGGAGTGCGCCAAGAATAGGGCGGAACTGAAGGCCATCGATGCGAAGATTCTGATTCTCGATAACGCGGTGTCCGCCTACAACAAGAGGATCCCCAGGCTGGAGTTGGCCGCGGCCCACGAGGAACATCGCTCCCTGGTCGAGCGGCAGACGATGCTGCTGGAGAGGGCCCTGGCCTTGGCTACAGCGAGGTGTGGGGAACCCCGTATCTTGGCCCCGATTCCCCTCACCGATGCGGAGGCCACTGCGCTTGGCCTGCCCACTTGGGACCACTCCGCTCCCCAGTGCAGTCCCTGTGATGTCTGCTCCTTTGGGCATAAAGAGTGAAATTTGTCCCCTTGTTTTCTGAATGCAGTCATCGTAGAAAAGAGAACCGAATTCAATCATCCTTCTCTCGCCATCAGTCCCTTCGAGTCGGCGCTCATGTCCATGATCCCAAGGGGGAGCATTCGTCAGGTCCGGCAATTCGAGCTAGATTGTTATGAATCAATAATGTGGGGCCTGTCGTAAACCAGCAATCATGTCCGCTCAACCTGCACAAGGACAAGAGTCGGCGGCCCCGGCCCCAACCTTCATTATTCAGGCACCTCAGCCGGCCGCCACAAAGCCAAAATCGAAATGGTGGATCCTGGGGCTCATCCTCGGACTGGCCGCACTGGCATTGGCAGCCTGGATCCTCTACGAGATCATCGCGGCCAATAAGGGCAAGGGAACCAACACCGGTCTGTACTGCACCCAGGGCTCTGCAAACGATCCCCTGGCGTGGACGTGCGGTGCTGTGAGCCCGGGCTATGAACATGGCGGTGAGCCTTGCACACCCCAGAAGAGCGGTGCCAATTGCTTCGGGGACTGCGGCAAGACCTGCAAGACCTCGTACAGGCTGCTCATACCAGAGGGCCAATCGAGACCTGTGTGCACCGCCGGGCCTCCCTGCGGTCTTGTGGCCGATGACATCACCTCAGGCTCTGCCACGAACTGCACCACTGAGGCTGGGTGCCGCGGTATTGTTGCGTAGGCTTCCTTTCGTCACCGTAATTTCGTGCACATTACCAGGTATCTTTCATCATGGACTCCATTATCACTCGTGCCGTGGGCTAATCATCGGCCCGCTATTGGGTCCCTTGCCCTGATTGGCCCCGCCAAAATCTGATCACCGTCTCCCGATGTACGTGATCCCTTCGATATCATGCGTGTGGGGTGAAAAGTATGATGAAATAATGCGATGCGCCGAACAAAGCAAAAACATCCTGGCTTTACCATTGCCCAACGATGACTCCTTTTGAATCAGCGCTGATGTCGATCGTGTCGCGTCGTTACGAGGGGCCTGGTGCCATGCTGCGGTCGGGGTTTGGGGTGGCACCCAACAGTCCTCTCTGCCCGCCCTTCTGTGAAGTTCTCCTCTCCCTGGAGTTCGATAGACCTCTGGCCTCCCATCATCGTTGGTATCTGGAGCTCGTGGACAGGCAAGGTGGAAGGCGAGGAGTCCATGTCCTGGATTTGAACGTGCCCCATTGCGGGAACTCCCCGACTGGGCTGAATCTGTCGCCCGTGCAAAGGTGGCATGCCCCCCATGGGAGGGGAGTCAACATGTTGTGTCATGATGTCTTTCTCAGGTCTGATGCCCCGCAAGCAGTGTGGCCTCGCCGGGTGCTCGCGATAGGGGCCCTTCTGGAGGTGAAAGCTCGCGACGAGCTTGCCCTCTCTGGACTTCAATTCGCGCCGTACTCTGTGCAGCCTGCCAAAACGGGGGCAACTTTGAATCGGCTTGACTACCATATCCTTCACAACGTCGTCCGCCAGGAGTTTGCGCTAACCCGCCCTGCCCGCCTGTGATTTTTGTGCGCTCACCGTGATGTTTCCAATTTCATTTGTGAAATAAAGGTATCGAAGATACTCCACATTGCACGCGTCTTCTTATTTGAAAAGTGGTAAAGTGGGTGAAATTCGAGATGAAGTTCGAGGTGATCTGTGGAGTGAAGGCATGTGCTGCTTCTTTGCGATGCTGAGTGTCGAACAGGCGAACGCCTCTGGCGATGAAGAGGCGCCTCTCGCCGCCGCCGCGACTTCAGCAGGCCGTCGCTCACCACCTGTGTCTTCGGTGTCCTCCGCATTCTTCTGGACGAACACCATCGCCTCGTTTGTGTGGTTCTTCTGCCTCACGACGGGGGCCATGGGGCTCGTGCCGTTTTCGTTCGTGGGAGAGGAGTTCGCACCCTGGTCTGTGGGCCTCCTCGCCTTTGGACTCCCGCTATGCCTCTCTGCATTTCTGTTCGTGCTGTACCTGCCGTGCTCTCAGCCGGACGCGCCCACATCCTTCAGGCCATACATCTGTGGCTTGGCGCCCCCGTGGCTGGTGCTTCACCTGGCGGTGCTCGTTCACGGGATGCTCCTGGTGGCGCGCAGTGAGTACCACTACGGCCTGCCACCCGGCGCCAGATTTGATGTGGTCCTCGCGGTGGTCTTCACCTGGATCGCCATGTGGATGTCCGTGGTCTCCATCACCGTCCACGGCGCCATCTGCTGCCAACTGTGGGGTCTCTGCCTCCCCTGCCCTCCTCACAATGTCAACGAATTGGTGCGATAATAATATTCGCATCCTTTAGTTTGTGGAAATACTCTTCTCCTTCGCTGTATATTTTCTCCTTGATTTCTTCTGCCACTCAAGTCATGTCTGTTGCGAGTACCACTCGGTATGAAGGCCAGGTCTTGGACGCGATGACCTCAGGTGACGCACAGGGCCTTCGGACCTTGCTGCAGGACGCTGAGGCCGCCATCAATGTCAACGAGCCCATCTATCACTTCAGGGAAACAATGCTGCACTGTGCCTGCCGCCGCGGCCTAGCAGACGTGGTCAGGGTCCTGCTTGAGCGCCCGGAGCTCGACCTGAACGTGGTGGACATCTTCTCCAGGACCCCTCTGATGGAGGCCCGCGCCAAGGGCGGAGCGGAGGTCGAGGCGCTGCTCCTCGCTGATCCCAGGATTCTGCCTGACTTCCAGCCCTCCAGGCAGCCGTTCACCTTTGCCGTCGACCTCAGCACCGGCGCCGTCTCCGGCCTTGCCTGACCTTCTTACCTTTTTCCTCCCAATGGGACCCCTTTCAGTTCCGTGTTGTGAGGTCTTTATGGTGAATGAAAGTCAGATTCATGACCAGTGCGTCAAATGATGATCAGTAATTAAAATCTCCGTGCGTGCTCTTCATACGGTGTCTCTTTATCGCTTATCTCTCTCATCGCGAGGTGCTTCACTGCCAGCAGCGGATCAGAGAACATGTGTGGCGGTGGTGAAAAAGGAGGCTGCGGCGGGGGTGGTGGTGGCTTCGTGGGAGGTCTCGGTATTGGCGGTGGCTGCGGCGGCGGGGGTTTCGCCGGCGGCCTAGGCTTCGGTGGCGGCTGTGGTGGCGGGGGCTTTGTTGGAGGCCTCGGGATCGGGGCCGGCTGCGGGGGCGGTCGCGGATTCGCAGGGGGCCTTGGTCTTGGCTTCGGGACGCTGGGAGGCTTCGGCGGCTTCGGCTGCGGCGGCCGCATCGCCAGCGGCTGGGGCGGCATCGGGTGCGATCGGTTCTGGCCCGAGCGGGAGCGAGGACTGGCGATAGAGGAGTTTGGCCGCGGGTTCCGGTGCGGCCGCAGGGGCAACCGCGCCTCTGGCGGCTTCAACGACTTCTTCCCCGGCTGTCTCGGGGTCGGGGGCTTCGGCCCGGAGAGGGTTGCAGAGAGACCCTGCGGGGGCGGCGGCAACGTGGGGATCCTCGGGCCTGTTGGACCCCTCGGCTTTCCTGGTGGTTGCGGCGGGGGAATTCAGCAGTTCGGTTTCCCTGGGGCGGCAGGCTGCGGCGGGGGCTTCCAGCAGGGCCTTGGCTGGGACTTTGGCCTGAACCGAAACTTCGTCAACACCTGCTCGGGCGAATTTCTCGGCGCCCAGTCGTCCTGCCTTGGCTGCGTGAGGCCGCAGGGTGGCGGTGGGTGCCATGGGACACCAGGAACACCTGGCACCCCAGGGGCACCCGGGCCTCCGGGCCCTCCAGGGGCCGGATTGGAAGTCGCTCTATTCTCTTCCAGCCCGAATGCCGTTGTTCCGGCTCCTAACACCCCCATCATCTTCGACCAGGACACTTTCACGAACACCACGCAGATCCACAACAACCAGGCTACAGGGGTGATTACCGTACCCGCCAACTCCACCTGGAAGGCTGACCTGTCGCTGATCTTCTACGGGGTCAGTGGCGCCAATCCCGTGTCAATAGGATTCGATCTCGCCCTTCAGCAGACTGGTACTGGTGGAGCGAGGTATCTATTGCCGGCGGGCATCACCTCTGAGGTGGCCTTGTGGCCTGTGGCCACTCTGCCGTCGCCCGCCGCTGCTCCAGAGTCTGCCCCAGTGACCATCGAACGGTTCTTCACGACCGACTCAACTGGCCCTTTCAGTTTCTACTTCTTCTTCAGCAATATCGGGCCGCCAGCGCCGCTGCTGCCACCCCTCTTCAGTTGGTCTCTCGTCCTCACACAACTCGCCTGAGTCACTATCACCTGAGATAGTGTCACTTCATCTTTTTATTGTCCCGCATCAAAATTCTCAGCAGAAAAAAAGGGCGATGTTGGAAAGGTGACAAAAAGGATGACTTTTTCGAGCGCTGTTCATCTGTCTCCTTATTTCTCTATCCTCCTCTTCCTCCTCCTCTCCCCCTCTCGCTCTTTATTTTCGCTCTCAATGTCAGGGAGACAAACGACCACGAATTTTGGACCCCTTGCTCTCTCCCCGAGTTTCTTGCACGACCTCGACCCGACTGTGGGGCAGGGGTGGCCTCCTTATTTCACGGCGCTCGGGAGTGATGTCCCGCAGCCTGCCTGGGCGGCCATCGGGCTGCCTGATCTTGGCTTTGACATGTTCTACCCCGATCAGGCAGCCATCGGCGAGTTCATGACCCAGCATCGATACGATGATCAATCCGTGCCCTTTGATGACCCTCAGACCCTGCAGCACCTAGGGGGGCAGTGGGGAAGTGCCGCTGCCTCCGGATCGCCTGCGGAACTTCTGCCAGCAATTGGAGACGGAGTTCCCAGTGGTGACACCATGGAGCGTGACGATGACCTGGGTCAGGCAGGCCTCTTTGATGCTGACTCGTGGATGCAGCAAGCCTTCGATTTCGACACGTCAAGCATGCTCCCGCTGCCCGCTGCGCTCCCCCTGACGCTCCCTATGCCCGCTGTCCTCCCCCTGACGCTCCCTATGCCTCTGCCCCCGGGTCTGTCACCTCCTGAATCCCTATCGCCCTCATACTCCAGACTCCACTCTCCTGAGGGAACACAGCACTGTCTGGTGCCCCAAACGGTTCAATTTTCCCGAGTCCCCCGCGCTCTTCAGGTACAGGCGACGTCGGTGAAAGCTCGCCCTGCGCGGGCCCCAACACGGATGTCTCGGAAGAGCGGTGCCCATGGGAGGGGCCAACATTCCGCTGTCAGCAACAAGCCTCGGCGCGGCCGGCCTACAAACGCCATGATTCTGGCGGGTCTCGAAGCCGGAATGCCTCGGCCTAGACCAGGTATCCCCTCTCCGGCCGGCATTGGTAGGGGCCTCGTTGAGAGGGTCACGTCGTTGGGAGTGCCCCGGGTCACGCTCAACACATCAAGACCATCACGCTCTGCCTCGGCCTTTACATCTTCCTCAGGCTCCGGCCCTGGTCTCCAATATTCGGGGGGAGCAATGTCAGGCACAGCGGCCCGGACACGGGCCATATCTAGACCCGCCTCCTCAAGCTCCTCAAGATCCTCAAACTCCACGAGTCCCTCAAGCTCCTCAAACTCCCTCGGTTCACCCAGATCTTCAAGTCCTCCCGGTTGTCCTCCAACTTCCAGGTCTTTTGTCCCTGGATATGACAGGCGGGCGGTCCCATTAAGCCCGCCTGTCGAGTGCTCACCGTCTGCCGTCGATTTTGATGCCAATGCCGAATCTAGACATCAGTCCCACATTGGCGATGGTGGCGACGGCAAGGGTCTCTCTCCGCATGATGGAGTGGGGCCCCATCAGTCCACAGCCATTCTCTCAAGGTCATCTGCGTCAACATCTGCATCTGCATCTGCCTCGGCCACCTTGGGTCTCTCTGGGCGGGGCTCCGCGAGCAGGGCCGGGGCTGTGACTGGTGGTATTCCGGTCGCCGAGGGCACCCTCCACGACTTCCATGTCGCGCGCAGGTCATCACAGGTATTCGGGACCGGCCTCTACTTTGTCTCATCTCCGGAGCGCCTCTCCGCAGCCTCCAAGGCGGTGAACGGCACGCAGGACTTGGCTGCGTTTCTGGCGCACTCCCAGAAGGTGGCCGGTCCCCTATTCTGCCCCCGTGATTCTGCGGCTGTGACGCGTGTCAGAGCCCTTCTAATCCGCGTAAATAACGCGGTGCAATTGCACGCGGCGCTGCCGGCCGAGACCGGCACGCAGTTGGTGCTGGACCTCAGGGCCGAGGGGATCGTGGTGCCCGCCGGCGCGTTCATGAGGCACTACGTCGAAACGCGGAGCGATCTGCTCAGGTTGATGTCCCTGTTGGCCCTGCCACCCGGCACCCCGTCGGCAGTGTCACAGACGATGGACCGCCCGACGCTGGCCACCCGCATCATGGCAGCCGCCGGCTTCAGCGGTGTGGACGTCCGGCACCTCCCAGCGTACGACATCCAGGGCGCCGGCTCGGTGATCTACGCGACCCCGCTCCCTTCTATCGCGCCCCAGTCAAACTGATCATCATATTCTTCATCTTGTATCATTGTTCTTGCTCTTTCTCTCTTTCGAATCAAATTGGGGGAAAATGGCAACTGGGTTCTCGGCGCAACCCGTGCAACCACTCGCCTTCAAGTGAGAACACATATTTTAGGATTTCGTTGCGAAAATGACTGAATGATGACTTTGAACAGCCCGATTTTCTGGGAGGCCGGTGATCAGACGAATCCTGCGCTGAACAGACACCGTGGGATTGCGCGCGCATTCAACGATACCGATGTCGATTATGTCACCCCGGGAGCGCAAGTTTCTCAGAATCCGGCGGTGGGGCAACAGCCTTACGCGACGCCACGATTTTACGTAGGCCGCAATTTCCCGGGCCCCGGCGTCCCGAATTCTGGCTATAGAGAACGCTATAACTGTTAGTCCCCACCCCCCACTTGATGCCGGCAGGCGAGCACTAATCAACGCTTTTTTGTAGACGACAGAACCTACGTTCCATTGGAGGGGAACGCAAACGTCTGCTATGGGATCCAGAGATACAGCAATGGCATGCAGACCTGGAACCGGGCCTTCAGAAAACCCTGTGCCTGGTCGATCGCCGCTCCTCAGGGAATCTGATCGCCGTGTCGCCGTGCGTGACATCATTCTGACAGTGCTGAATAAAGATCAAAGTCTTCCCCGAACATCAAACACCTCCATCATGGCGAGCATTTCCACGCAGTTTCCGTATCGCTACAGGTAGCCCATCACCATAATCAACACTTTTAGAGATACTCAATGTTCCCCTGCGCGCCATTAGCCCCGTGAGATGGGAAAACAAGTTTGCAGCCGGCGATCTCGTGATCCCCGGTTATCAGACCGGCCCTGGCCCAGGAGGGTACCCATGGTTTGCCACAGCGACCTTCTACGCGCCGCGCCCAGTGCTCTCTGATCCAGGGCAGGGCTGGAGGGATCTCGGATACCCAGAGTCCTTTGGCCGGCGCGAGTATCAGAACACAGTCCCGCTGTACGGCAATCAGCACTCGGTCTGCTACACCATGCAGCAGTTCAACAACGGATTCCAGATTGAAACGCGGGCCGCGCGCACCGCATGTCCCTGGGAAGTTTCTTCCAGGTTTCCGTGACCTCATGCTGCTAGTAATACCAGCCGGCGTAATCTCGGGTCTCCAGCGAGAGCCCTGTTCTGTCTCGCATAAGCCGATTGTATGCTTCGACTGGCATTATGACCTGAGGCAACGGACGCGGCCTGACTTCCAAGTCCGCGCGAACCGGCGCTGGGGCGTTGTTTGGTCCTTCCCTCAGAAAGTAGCCCGGAACGAGTGTTGCTCCTGGACCGAATCGGTTTTCGAAGAGGATTGGCCGCGATTGCCACCGCTGTGGATACGCCGCCATTCTCCCTATATCACGAGGGCGAACCAGAAAGCGCAGACGCAAATGCAAACGACAAATACAAAAACACTTGCTGCCGGTGATAAAGTTTTGAACAGATGATCGAGATCAAAGACAATGCAGACGGCATCACAAGAGGGCGCAACAACATCACTCATCCACGAGGACCGCAGCCGCAGCCTGGTTTTTTAAACGAAGCCTCTTACCGACGCTAAGAAAGGCCGCGATGAGCACGATGAACAGCACAACCGTCAGAATGGGAAGTCCGAAGTAGGCGCCGCGCTCGAAGGCAGGGAGGGCCTTCGGGGAGAGCGCCAGCCGCTTGCCGTTCTCGATCAGGGCATGCTTGGAGAAGGGGTTGTCGGTCACCTGCTCGTAGCGCTGGTAGCACATCATCGGAAAGAGGGAGTACATGCCGCGCTGCGTCATCGTCCAGCGGTCGATATCACGCCACCCGGGCGACCATTTGAACTGCACGTCATCAAAGGCGGCCGCCGCCATCAACCCCATCATCTGGCGGCTGATGATGTACGCGTGCAGAGCCAGGGAGCGCGTGCGCCATAGCTTCATCTTGGAGTCCACCGGCAGCCCCAGCAGGGGAAAATTGCCGATGTGCAGGATATTGAAGTCCTGGGGCAGCGACCGAGACATGACATCGGCGAGGTCCCCCACGACCTCCCTGGTCATCGTGGGCCTAAAGACCACGTCGTCCTCAAACACCAGGGCGCACCTGTGGCCCGCCTTCAGCGCCAGTTGCGCCACTGCGCGATGGGACTCCCAGCACCCGCGCTTGCCTCCCCTCTTGTCCTTCTTTGGCCGATAGAATTCCACCAGTCCCGACAGGCCAAAGTCGGCAAATACTGTGCGAGCCTCTGCGGCGCGGTCCTCGCGCTCGGCGAGGCAGATGCAGTATGCAGCAGGAACACACCGCAGCCACTCCGGCCAAACCCGCCCACCGGGCCCAGCGGACCCAACCGGCCCAACCGGGCTCCTGTCTCCCTCGGCACCTTTCATATTTGATGCGCCACGTCTAATGTGCAATGAGATTCCCAAAAAAAGGGATCCTTCGATAGTTTGATTGATGATAAGCAGAAAGTAATCGATGGGGCAGCGCAATTAGGGCAGAGATCAAAAAAGATGGCGATCAAAGATAGTAAAGAATCCAGAAACGGTGCATTGCTTTGGAAAAACGTAGCCATGGAAGGTGATCACGCTTCTGATCACATAAAAACAATCGCAGATATCCATGATTGCACTTCAAATGATGGGGCGCGGAGTGGAGATCCAGATAACGCTGGTAGGATCATATCCCAAGAGGAGATCACTACGCTTCGTCAGGGACCAGGACCTTGGGGCCTGATGATCGTCATCATCGCAGCGCTTTTTGTGATCTTGTTGGTGCTTAAGATCATCGACGCCGTGACGCGACCGCTGTGCTCCGTGGCCTGCCCTGCCTTAAGATGGCGCCACCAGAGGCCGAGGACAGGGGACTTGATCTTCTTCCATATGCCGCGCCAGGGAGTCGACCTGGCGGCGGAGTTCGTCATTGACTCATTTACCTCACAGCCGGTGGGCCACACGGCCATGGTGGTCTGCCTGGGGGGCGAACGTGGGGATGCCGAGAGCGCACAGATCTATGTGCTCTCTGCAGGCTTCAACAAACCCTGGCGGCTGGACCCACTCCGGGCCTTCGCCAAGTTCACCTCCGGGGCCATCCTGATGGCCCTCCACCCCCCTCTGCGCGCCTTCGAGGTCATCCGCGCGATGAACACGCACGGGGCGAAGGTGTCCGTGATGGGCGTCGTTCATAGCCTGCTACAGGGTCACCTGAAGCTCAGGGAGCCGCTCTCCAGGAGCAACGAGGTGTGCTCCTCAATGTACATCAGCGTGCTCGAGGAGCTCGGGGTCGCCACGAGGAAGAAAACTCGGGGCTCCGTCCTGCCGAACGAGTTGATGCTGGCCCACGACCCTGAGAGATCACCGCTGCAGATGATGGCCCCGTACCGGTTCTCTCCCCCCGTGCTCCTCGACACCGAGCTCAACATCGTCTGCCAGTCCTGAAGTTCCCACCGCAACATGGCCGACCTTTGCTCCACATCATTGTAAGGTGCCTCCGGCATCCTGATGCACTATCGCAGACAGTGTTCATCACGATTTTCCTGTGTTGGACAAAAAGTTTGAGGTGAATATGGTTAACGAGATCATTGATTCAACTGACACCTGGATGGCAAGAAAATGGATAGAGAGGTGATGATCAGGGAGACAGTGGAGAAGCAGCCCAAGCCCAGGCCGAGGCGGTGGGCGCTGATGATCATCATCATCATGGCACTGTTTGTCATCCTCTTCGTGATCAAGATCATCGATGCCGTGACCCAGCCGCTGTGTGTGGCGGCGTGTCCGGCAATAAAGTGGCGCCACCGGCGACCGCGGACAGGCGACCTCATCTTCTTTCACATGCCCCGCAAGGGCCTCGACATGGTGACAGAGTTCATTGTCGACTCGGCAACCTCGCAGCCGGTGGGTCACAGCGCCATGGTTATCTGCCTGGGAGGCAGGGATGGGGATGGCGATGACGCCACGTCCCAGGTGTTCGTGGCCTCCGCGGTGAAGGGTCAGGTGTGGAGGATGGACCCGCTGCGCGCCTTTGCCAAGTTTACCACCGGCGCCATCCTGATGCCCCTCGAGCCCGCCCTCTCACCGCTCAAGGTCATGCGGGCCCTGGACAAGGGCAAGGCCATGTCGCCCGTGGGCGTGGTGCTCAGCACTGTGCAGTCTTACCTGAAGTTAAAGGTCACCCTGCCGCGGACGGACGAGATATGCTCCTCAAAGTTCGTCCAGGTGCTCGAGGAACTGGGCGTCGCAAGCTCTCGCCGCATCAGGGGGTCCATTCTGCCCAACGATCTAATGCTGGCCCACGACCCGGACCGCTCACCGCTGCTGATGACCGCCCCCTACCGCTTCTCACCACCTGTCCTACTCGACAGCGAGCTCAACATCGTCCATGATTCCTGATTCCTGATTCTGTGATTGCTACGTCTCGACTTCCGAAATCCTTGTTTTCAACATCGTTGATTGCGTTGCGCAATCGCTCTCAAACGAACATTTGATTGTCTGGTGGCGCTAATTTTCGCCCTTCACCTTTCTTGCACTTCATTTTCACAAGGGACTTTGATCTATCAGACGTTTTTAATCACATGTTTTTGAGCCTATGACATGTTTTTGATGGCTTGAGACGAAGATTGGGCAATTAGGCGATGAGTTTATGCTCGATGGTGGATAGGCTGCTAGCGGACTGCTGTAGGGTCCTCACCACGTCGAGGAGTTCATCCACAGTCGAGGCTGGCTTGACAACGACTGGCGGCGTCACCACCACGGCGGGTGTTGGCGGCTGTGATATGGGACCTACAGCCGCCGGCGGTAACTGTGGCGAGGGTCCCGCGACAGTGAACACCGGAGCCTGGTAAGCCGAGGTGCCGTTCGGCGGTGCAATCACCATCAACGGCACGAGGTGATTGTCTGATGCTGTGACTCCATGGGATGACGTCATGATCGATGAAGATGGTGCGGCTAAAGAGGATATTGCTGGGGCTGGGGTGGTGGCGAACTCGGTCGCCACTTTCTGCACAGCCATCTTGTCGCGCCTTTTCGAGATGGCGTAGCCTATTGCCCCCGCTATCAGCGCCAGGATGACACCCAACAGTAGCAAAAGGACGGTGATGGCGAGGGGGTTCAAGGTCGCCGAGAGTGAGTCTACGAAGGTGCCTGTCTCCAGGTCACAATTCGCCGCCACCACCGAGCAGTCGCCCGGGCAGGTGTAGGTTGCGGATGCCCCCGGTGGCGCTGTGGTCACCAGCGTGCACTGTGTCCCCCCGGGCTGGCACGGTGGCAGGGTGCTCACCAGGCACTCTGGGTTTCTCAGCAACCGCTGTATTGGATTTGCCGTGTTCGCGTTCATCTTACTTGAATTACCGAAAAAAATCCGAGCAAGATGGGGGCGAAATAAAGCGCCACAAGTTTATTGGGTGGCAGCAGCGTTTTTTGTGACATACTGTGGCGACACACTTCCCAACAAATAAAAATGATCAGGGCTGGCGGCCGAAGAGCCTGACGCCGGGGAGGAGCACAACCCGCTCAAGGTCGACGAGGGTCTCGGCCTGGTGTTCGTGCACGGGGTCCATGTAGATGCAGTACTCAGCCTCGCCGGTGACGGCGACAGTGCGCTCAAAGTCGACGTTAGTGTGGACGTGCTTCCACAGCGCAGGCTTGGGGATGACAGCCCAGCCCACCGCCTTGTACCTAGGGCCTCCCGCGCTCGCCTCCGTGTCGTAGTTCGTGCAGTACACAACGTGGTCCGGAACGGGTGACCTGAGCCAGCCCGGGTCTTTGGGGCTGGGGCCCGAGATCATCACCCACACCCACTTGAGGGAGGGAGGCTCGCCAAGGTAGATGGAGCACAGTTCGCGGAGACAGCACCTCCAGGAAACCTCCTGGTAGTTGCCCTGCGTCGCCACGAGATGCATGGACTGGTAGGTTACGCTGAATGGAGTCCCGACATGGACCACAAAGTCCGCGGCGACCAGGGCGGCCTGAAGATCAGTGAGGTAAGAGATGGCCTTGGTGACCTCATACTGCACCATGTCGGCGTTGCGAAAGGTGGTAGGCCCGGCGACAGGTAGCGGCCGGGTCTGGAGGGGGGCCTTCTCCTCCTCGTCCATCCACTTAAAGAACTTGCACTGCTCGCCCTGCGCCTTGGAGCAACTCAAGAACGGCCGGCCACAGTTGGGGCCTGGCTTCTTCGTCACCACAGACTTGGCTGGCAGCCCGCAGGTGCACAGCACCGTCGCCGCGGCAAAGGTCTGAGAGGGCACGATCTTTGCGCCGTGTGACCCAGAGCCAGAGCCAGACGTAGAGAAGGAAGTGGCTGCCAGCGGGCGAGATTGGCCGGGAGGCCGGAAGGAGGCCCCCGCCCCACTGGGGTAAGACTTCGCGACGCCCCCCGGGGCGCCACCACCAGCCGTTCTGTTGCTGACTGTGAATTTGGGTTTCGCGGCACCCCCGCTAGTCCACGGAACTGAAGCCCTCTCACCCTGATCCATTGCCACAGAGTCAGATTCGGAACGCAGAATTCAAATTAGAGAAGGAGACGGGAGGTGGAAGAAGAAGCCAGGGAGAACCACACGTCGATACGTCGATATCTACTCATCCTCCCTTGAGGACCAAGATCAAATGAACATCACCAGGGGAAAACAATGTCTCGGATGCGACATCCAACGATCCGGCAAACCGAGATCAACGATCAACGATCGCGCTTTCGACCGACGATGATCCACCATCCCAAGGCGAATAGGGCGGCAAGCATGGCCAGGATCAAGATGCTGATCACAATCCAGTTTTCCGCGCTGTCATATCTCTTGGTGATCGTATCCGGATTGTCACGAACCTTATGGGAGACTTGTTGGCCAGTTTTTTGCGCCATACTTTGGCCGTCACGGGTCTTGTTCAGGCCGCAGTTGTTCTGGTTCTCGTAGCACGATAGGTCCCCACCCCACTGAGGCTTGCCCAGGTTGGAGTTGACGTAATTGTGGACCTGAGACAGCCACTCAGGCAGGCCCTGCGACCCCTTCGGACCCATGGCCTCCACCAGCAAAAAAGGCGAGCGAGACAACGAAGATGATGAAGATGAGGAAGATGATGAAGATAATGAGGAAGATAACGATGAAGATGATGAAGATAACGAGGAAGATGATGGAGACGATGAGAAAGATGAAGATGGCGAAGGTGATGCGGTCGGGTTTTGGGAGACGCGATATCGCTGGGGTGGGGGGTAGATGCGGGTGACCACGACGCTGAACTTGTCCCCCATCGGCTGGGGCAGCAAGTTTGGGATCACATCAACTATCAACGATACCGCAGCCTGCTTATCCACATCATGATCGGCCATCAACCTGTGCAGGTACCTCCACAAGGGAGGCCCCCAGGAAGATGGGCGCTTCCAATCGCTGTACATTGTCCGGGCGCCTTCGAGGGGAAACTCTGGCTTGTCCAGTTTACGGTTGACATCGTTATGCCGCGCGACGGTCCAGCGAAAGTCAGCGAGGGGGTCCTCAGTGACCGGCTGGGGAGGGCGCATCTGCTCCATCAACCCGGGGACGGGCGGCTCAGGAGGTGGGGTGGTGCTGATCATCTCTGCAAAGTCCCTGCTGCACGGCGCGCACAGCAGGGTCATGCCAAAGAGGGGCAGGAACTGGGCGTAGGCCGCGTCCGATCTCGGAGAGTGGCTGTGACCGTGCAAGAGCGACAGATAGTGCAGCGCGGCCCACGCATCCCGCGCCCACGCCAGGGCCGGATCGCCGTCATCCGCTGACTGCTGCTGCGACACCTGAGACTGGAACTGAGGTTGATGGTGGCGCGATATCGCGCGAGATTGTGTAAACATCACCACTCTCGCCGCACGATTATCCTCTCTTACCTTGATCATCGCGACAATCTTGATTTCATCAGAGATATTGCAAAGGATATCACCTTGATCAAGGTGATCAACAGCACGATCAATACCAAGATCAACATTGCCGTCAGAAGAATCAGGAGATTATGGATGTGCCAGCGGGGAATGTGTCGACAACGAACAGTTACAGCGGGATGCCTGATATCGTGATCAAGCCATCACCTGATTCTTCATCAAGTGATATCGTGAGCGCGCTGTCATCGGTACGGACCACCAATATCCTGCTCATCACCCTGGCCTCGCTCCTGGGCCTGCTGCTGCTCACCTTCTTGCTGTATCTCATCCTGAGATCACAGTTGGCAAAACCTAAAATTCAGCCGCCCGGTTTCCCCGGCCAGCCAGGTTTCAGGCCCAAGCCACCAGGTCCCTTCCGACCACCTCAGAACGGCGGGCTTAATGGCCCCCCGAGGACTGGGCCGGCGGGCAGCGGTGGGGGCGCGGCAAAGCCGGGAGAAGGGGCCGTACCGGCGCTCGCCGTACTGAGCGTGAACGGGAAACAGTTGCAGCAGATGATCGCAGGTCACGGTACGTCTGCGGCGCTGTTCCACGGTGACTTCTGCGGAGCCTGCAAGGCATTCCACACTCCCTTCTCGAGCGGTGTGGCGCAGTATCAGAACCAGAATTTCAACGGGGATCAGCCGGTGACGGTGAAGGCCATCGAGGCCAAGGAGTTGCTCCCAGGCCAGGCTCAGCAACTTGGCATCAAGCACTTTCCCACCGTCATCGGGTACAGGAACGGCCAGGAGGTGGGCCGCCTCCCCACCCAGGACAGGTCACCTCAATCACTTGTCGCCTGGCTCAACTCACTACATCAGCAATGATGTGCGATGATCAACACGATCTTGATTTCGGTGAAAATGATTATCATGATTGTGACATCAGTTGGAGTTTGAGACCTTGCAGGAAAAAGATTTCATCTGTGATCAAGATAAAGATCAGTGTCGAACGTGATCGCCACCAAACCACAACGGATATCTGTGATTTCATCTTCCACGAGCCGTGAATCATGTCAAATATCCAGGATATCCAGGATTTCCTGATCGAGGGAGGGGAGATGCCCGACTACGCTGATGAGGGACAGGATATGGGTGGCGCCGCCGGCCACGACGAGCGTCAGGGGGCGCCGGGTGAGGCTGCGCAGCCTGGACAGGAGATTGAGATGCCGGTGAAGGGGGCGCAGAAGAAGAGGCGTGACAGCACGGACGGCGGCAAGGGGAAGCGCAGGCCCTCGTTCAGGCTGATCAACGATGCCGACTTTGGTGCCGGGAAGCAGGTAGCCCCCGCGCCGCTGCCGGAGCACACCACCGCTGAGCACTCCTCTGTCACCTCCCGCACCCAGCGGAACGAGCCGCTCCTGCCCTCGGAGGCCACCAGCGCCAAGTCACCACCTCCGCCACCTTCAGCCCCCGTCAAAGACGATCAGGAAGTTCCTGATTATCTCAAAATGTGGTTCCCCGACACCATTGACAGCGCGCTTGGCGAGACATTACCGCTCGTCTTGCCCAAGAAAGAGATGCTGCAGATGCTGACCACATTGTTCCCGCTGCGATGAGCATCGTAATCATCTCATTGATTTCCTTGACTTCAATCTGCCATCATGGATACTCCATTGTCCCTGTATCTTGGATCGTTTTAGCCCCTTCAAAAAGTGTCGCACCTCTTGGGATCTTCATCTTTTCTGTCTTCAAACTCCTTCCTTCTTGATCTTCTTTATCTTCGATATCTGAAACCAAACTCTGCTGAAGATGCGCATTGATCTGAATCTCGAATTGGAGGTTTTGCAGGGTCAGGTGCAGACCGAGCCGGTTTACGAGCACCTCGGGGCGATGAGACCAGCCTTCCCCTTGGACGCCAAGGCCAGGTGTCTGGTGGCTCGCTCCCAGCCGCCCAAGTTTCAGGACTCCTCCAGGTCGCCGGTCTTGCTGCCGAGGGATGCGCGCGGCATCAACCAGTTCATCGCCGCGCTGAACCTGGCGTACCAGTGTCACCTCGGGCTAGCCCTGAGTCCCGACCACCTCTGGACGCTGATTCTCGGTGGTGTGGCCAAGTTCATGACGCTCCCCTGCAACTCAGACAAGTTCAGGGGCGTGTGGGTCGCCCACTCAGGGAAGATCGAGCTCAAGGTGCGCGACGACAGGCTCAAGCGCAACGTCGTGACCCCCGCCCAGAATCACTTCTGGGCCGAATCACTGCCTGGCTACGAGGCGCTGCTGCGTCCGCACCTGGAGGCCACCGGGATGGCCGATGCCGTTCTTCAGAGCTTCAGCACCTCCACCCCCATTTCCCGGATGGTGCACCTGACGCAGTTGATGGACATGAACCAGGCGTTCTTCTCGTACACCATGCAGACCATGTGCGGCTTCCGCTTCATCGACCTCCAGGGCTCCATCTCCGACTGGGAGAAACTTGTGCCCGCCACCGAGCATCTCCTGGGCAAGTTTGGCGAGGACCTGGCCTGGTGGTCTGTCCCCCTCCTCGACTGCCTCCGCAGGATCGTCGACTGCCTCCGCCTGCCGGCCGCGCCGGAGACCAAGGCCTTCTGGAACTCGCTGTACAAGATGCGCAATAGCTCAGGTGGCCCGTTCGTCACCGGATGGTGCAACAACCTGTTTCCGTTCATCAGTCGCAACAGAAAGAACGAGATGGTCGACATGGCCGAGGAATTGGAATCGGAGCATGGCAACATCGCTGGGGACAACTGTGACAACGCGTTTCCGTTGGTGCAGGGGCAAGCGCCTATTTCCTGGGATTATCATGGGGAGATCATTCCCACGACCTTGAGTGCCGGGTTCGCCAACCCGACCCTTGATTCTTCCACCGGCGTGATTCATTGTGAACTTGCTTGGCAAATATCGGAGAACTTGTAATCATGATTTGGGGAATCTCCCTCTGTGTTATCGCTGATAGTGGGCACAAACAATATTCGCATAAAAATAGACGTGGTCTCCCTTCTCCCTTCTCCCTTCTCCCTTCTCCCTTCTCCTTTCTCCTTCTCTCAATTGATACGCGCCTGTAAAGAGAAGATGGCGAGCTTATCCGAGTTGGAGGCTCTTAAGGAGCGCGTGTTCGCGCTCGAGGAGTTGTTGAGAGTCAAAAGCGAGGGAACTGTCCTCGCGGGGGCTCAGCGTGATGTGCTGACCGGAGATGATCTCACCGCTGTCACGCGACTGACCCGGGATGATGCTGGCCAGCCGCCGAGGTACTCACCGGGCGCTAAGGTCAAGGAGGAGGGAGTCTCTGGTTCAGCGTCGTTGGGCGCCGCGCTGGCTGCTGACTGCATGACGGCGTTCAGGGGCAGGCGATACTCGTCTATTCCCGACATTGGGCAGCGCCGGGCGTTTGGTCTCGCCCTCCTCGACGATGCGAACGTCAAGGCCTTCGTAAGGCAGCATGAGAGAGACCTGACGTGGATGAGGCGCGCAACCCGCAATCATGATGCGGTAATGGACATCCTGAGCCTTGTCGCGTCCTATGGCAGGGTCCCGAGGTTGCTGTTCGTTGACACTGCCTTTTCTCACTACTGGGCGCACCTCTACTTTGGCTGCGGTGCCACCCACAGTGGGCTGTTCAGCGGCGAACCGCGAGAGTCTTTCAGGTGCTACTACGAGGACCGCCGCGCCATTGCAGAAGTTGTGAAACAAACAAGCATGGGTTGTCTCATATTGTGATCATAATGTGTGGTGATTGATGTCAAGGGGGATCCATCAACAGAGACGAAGGCCCATTCAGTGAATTCCTTTGATTTGATCTTCTTTGCAGACAAAGGTGTTGCGCCAGTCACGAGCCGCGCCAGTGAAACTCTTCTCCTTCGCCATGTGGGCCACCGCAAAGTTGACGAGGAAGATGTAGACGGCGAAAAGCAGCGCCGCCACCAGAACCGCCAGGAAGGAAGATTGGCCAGAGAAGAAGACCCCATTCGACCCCGCCGGAAGCGTCAAGATGAGCCCCGGGGCCAGCAGGATGAAGCCAGAGATCGGAATCCAGAGGTATCGCCAGGTGTAAGCAGCCTGCCAGAATCGATTTTCGGTTGTCGCGGCCTTGACGCTGCCGGGATCGGAGGGGACTTTCGAGGCTGCAACTGGCTGCGGGCCAGCCCCCGCAAGCCCAGTAATAGGCTGAGATGTCGCACTTTTCTGAGGTTGAGCCATGTTCTCTTGCTCTCTTGCTCTCTTGCTTCTTTACCTGATGGCGTTCACAACTTCGACTGAGATCGCCGACTTGCACGTCACCGCATCTTGTCCATTTCCTTCACCAATTTTGTTCCCCCCAACCTTGTATTAAACCGCCCGATTCCCCAGGAAACATCTATCACTCAGATCGTGCGCTGATCACCATGGACATGTCGCAGTTGCCGGCGGGCGTGCAGATGTTGACGAAGGCGGAGGCCGAGCGGATGGCCCAGGAGCCGGGGAATCACCTGTACCAGTACCAGAACGAGGACGGCACCGAGGCTGAGGCCAAGCTCAACGTCGCGGAGTTAGACATCCCGGACATCCCGCTGGAGAAGCAAGCCGCCATCCTGACCGAACTGTGGGAGCTCAACAACGCGCGACCCAAGGAGGGCGCCTGGACAGATGCCGAATTTCGCCTCTTTGTCACGTCGCAGCCGGCCTTCAAGACGCTCCAGAAGCACAGGAAGCGAGTCTTTGAAGGCCTCACCACCCTGGGCTGCGAACGCACGGCGCTCGACTTCTGCCTCCACGCGATCGAGAACCTCCTGATGTTCAAGGACGGCACCAACACCGAGGACGACACCAACGTCAAAGTCTTCACGAGAATGGGCGAGATAGTCAAGGCCGAGAATCCGGACGCCGTGATGGCGGATCCGATCTCATCTGCAGCATCACCCACGTCATCGAGCCTGACCGCAGGGGCGAGGGGCCTCACGACTACCGCATCATTATCTGAATCATCGGCCGGGCCATCAACTCATGTGGGGGAGCCGGCAAACAATCTTCTTTCACCGGCCAATCATCCCGAGGCGGTGCACCCAGCGCTTGCGCCAAAATTGCAGCCGAAATTACAACCGAAGTTTGCGCCACCTGCCAAGAAAGCCAAGGGCATCCCTCCTCCGAGCTCGTTGCTGCAGCAGAAGAAGAAGCCCGCCGCTGCAGTCTCCCCGCTCTCCTCCTCGGCGGTGATCAGGCCGCCGCAGCCCAATCAGGCGCCCACCCGGCGAAAGTGATCGACCATCTTCAAAGACCCATTTTCCTGATATCATCTTTGTTTCCCCCCTGCCCTCGATATCAAGAAGCAACCAGACAGGACAAGAAAATGTCGTCGCAGGCTCGCCCCAACACCGCGTCGGGCTCGTCGACGCAAACTCTGAGCACTGCGGAGGTCTTAGGCCAGCAGCAGGGACCTGAGGCGGTTCCCGCCACCCAGGAGCGGCTGACCTTTGGGGGGATCCAGCAGCGTCAGTCTGCAGGCGAGGCCCTGGAAGGCCAATTGCGCGCCATTGATCCGGATGCAGACTTGACCTCCCTGACCTTCCGCGAAGTGGGGTGGGAGAACTGGGAGTTTGATCCAAACACCCAGCGTTACACGAACCCCGCCGCACCCGAGTCGTTGAGTGTGGAGGAGTTTCTGAGGAGGTTCACGGTGGACGAGGAGGCGGAGAACCAGAGGGCCAGGAAGCGCCAGCGCCGCTCCGAGGGCCTGAGGCAGGGCCGGCGCTTCAACAGGGAGCAGGAGTTTGGCCGGCGGTCGGCGGGCCTGATCCCGGTCCCGGTGCTGCTCCGCCTGGGGCTCCTCACCGGGACGGCGCTGGAACTGAGCGAGGACCTGAGGGACTGGGGGTATGACCCGGACCACAACCGCTTCGGCCACCTCTTTGGGGAGGCCAACTGGACCCCCAGGGACCGGTTCCTGGCCCAGTACGACCTCAGGATCCCCCCGGCCAAGCGCGCGTCGTTCGAGGACGCCGACGAGTCGGTGCCAGAATCACAAAAGGTGCTGGTCCTCACCGTTCCACTTTCCGTTCAGGGCGAAGGTCGCACGCCCGAGCAGGCAGCGAGGCAGGACGACTTCAACCTGTCAGACCTGGTGGATGACCGAGACGCTGTCCTCACGGTCTTTGGCCCAGAGCCACAGCCAGGCTACTACGTGACATTTGAGCCGAGCCCTGGTGTCGAGGCGCTGGTCAGGTGGACCTCCCTGCAGCATTACGTGCTTGATCACCCGGACCTCGCCGCGGTCACCGTCACCGTCCATCCTGCCCGCACAGTAACAACCCAGCCTCCGCCGCAGGCCCGCGACCTCCTAATTGGTGAGGCGGAGGGCCCTGTGCGGGTGGTGACGGCGGACGGTGTCGAGCAGTACCTGTCGTACGACGACGTCTTCCGGATCCTGGACGAGGCCGAGGGCCGACTGGAGGCCGGGAACTTGCAGAGCGCGGGTGTGGAGTGCTACGCGGCCGACTCCCAGTTTTCTCCGGTGATCGAGGACCTCCTGTCAGCCCTGGTCCTGAATCCCGCGGCCACGCTCGCCGACATTGCCGTCCCTGTCACCCCCCAGGACGCGAGATACGGGGTGCTGCGCGATGCCGCCACGGTTCTGCGGCAGGTGCAGGAGATCCTGGCCCTGCTTTCTGGCCCCGCTGTCCCCCTGGTGGAGGTGAACGTGCTGCTGGAGTCGCTCGGCAACGCGGTCGGGAGTGACCCTTGCAGGGCACTGTTGCTCTCATTCGCCCTCGATGCCGTCACCAACAACGCCGGTGCTGACGACGCCGGCCAGGAGGCCCAGGGTGCCACCACGCTCCTGCAGGTGGTGAGCGCGCTGGAAGCCATCCAGGACATCTACCGGCGCACCGGGGAGACGAGGTACATGCGGGTGGTGAGGGATGATGAAACTGGCGAGTATCGGATCGTCGCCGCCGAGAGCCGCCTGTCCCTGCGGGAGCAAGAGGAGCCTGTGGCTTTTGAGCAGGCCATTCCTCAGGGGTTTCAGGCGCAGGCAGGACTCCCGGAGCCCGTCATCTCCACCGTGACCACACCGCAGGGCACCTCCTACGTCGTCGACCGCAGTCGCACCCTGAAGGGTTCTCTTCGTCCTGCGGCGGCTGCTGCTGGCAGCAGTGGCAATGACTTGGAGTGCGTGAACCTACTGTTTGTGGCTGAGGCCGGAGACGGCGGGGAGGTCTACGAGGAGGACTCTGTGTTCCTGAGCAGAATAGACCCTGCCACAGGGGGGCAGCAGCCGGAGGTGCAAGAAGTGGGGGTGCTGGTGGCGGAGACCAACGAGGACTACGTGCTGCAGCAGTGGCCTGGCCCCGAGGCGCTGAGACCCGTGCTGCGGAATTTCCCGAGGATCGAGTTTCGCATGCTCGAGCCCACCGACGCTGTCTACGACAGCGCCGCCTCCGCGCTGACGTTCATACTAGAGGAGCAGCCGGTGCCGCTGGTCTTCAGGATCGTGGACGTGAGGTGCCAGGACGTCGATGGTGGGTGGCACTCCACGAGGGGCACCACTCCGCAGGTGAGCCTGCAGCAGTTTCAGTGCGGGTTTCCGGGCATGATCGTCAGGAACCGCAACGTGCAGCCTGCGGTCGACCAGATCCTCTCGCTGACGCGCCAGATCAGGGCGAGCCGCGGGAACGAGGCAGAAATCAGGAGGCTGGTGGCGGAGCGCCTGAGGCTGTCGGCGCAGGTGTGCGCGCAGGAGTTGCCCCACGACGACCCGACTTTCCAGGCGAATCTGGCCAGGCAGCAGACCTTAGTTTCCACCTCCCTCGAGAGTGACGCCGAGTCCGAAGAGGGGGAACCAGAGGAGGAGGAACCTGAAGTGGGGGGACCCGGGGAGCAGCCTGAGGAGCAGCCTGACGAGGAGCCTGAGGAGGAACCTGAAGGGGAGCCGCGTGGCGAGGAGCCGAGGCGGGGAAGGCGAGGGCAGAAGCGGCGGCAGTTCATGACGGAGGAGGTTGACGAGGCGCAAAGTGGTGAGAACAGCGAGGTGGTCTTCCCGTTGTTTGGGGTGGCGGAGGCTGCCCCGACCAGACGCAACGAGCAAAATCTTGAGGGGGTGTCTGACCAGATGACGACCGATCTCACGGGGAGGAACTTCGAGGAGCGCGACACGGGTGCGCAGGCGCAGGCCGACCTTGCCGAGCGTCTGGCTGACCTTCAGGACATTGCGCTTGCGCTTGACGTCCTCTCACAGACCTATCCCTCGTCGCCCGCCATCTCTCCCGCCCAACTTCAGCAGGCCGTCTCTGCTCTGGAGGCCCGGCTCCAAAACGCCGGTCAGGGCCTGCAGGGCCTGCAGGGTCCGCCAGGCCAGCGGGAGCCACTATCGCAGCAGGCAGCGCAGAATGTGGCGGCGGAAGTTGGCCTCGTGGCGACCCAGATTGGGAGACTGCACCCTGTGCTGTGCCAGGGCCGGATGAACCAGACCCGCTCTCTGGCGACGGTGAACGCCGACCCCGCGCTGCAGAGGGTGGTCAGGCTGCTGTCCGCCTTCATTGCGGCAGAGAATGTCGAGGACCCAGATGTATTCTTTGCCAACTACGTGCCCTCCCCCGGTGCCATCAGGTTCAGTCCGGCCGCCTGGACGCGGTTCACCCGGTCCGTCTGCGATGTTCGCGGCTTCGTGCAGCAGGTGTTCATCCCAGCCTACAGGGCGCATGTCCTGAACCTCGCCGCCCCGGCAGCAACACATGTTCCCACGAGTGGGGAGGCGAGTGGTCAGCGGGAGGTGCAAGGACTCGAAGACATGGATTACGACCTGCTCTCCGGCCTGCGCTTGCTCCAGGAGGACGGCCGTGGAGGTTCCCTCGACCTGGCGGCGGAGCGCGGTCGCAACGAGGCCGAGCAGCAGGACGTTTCCAGGAGGCTATCACTGGCCGAGGCACATGGGGCCCGTGCGCTAGCCCCTGGGGTGGTCACTATCGCCTCGACGGCCAACCTCAACTACCTCCTGCGCGCGCTGCAGGTGATCTACTCGCGCCCAGAGGGCAGGTCGCTTGCCGATATCGTGAGCGGAGTCAGGGAGCAGTTCGCCATCTACGGTGTGCACCTCCCCCCGCAGGCCGACCTCACGGGCTCGGTGCGTGACGCCCTGAACAGGACCGACAACGGCCTGGTCCGGCGGTTTGTGGTCAGGTTTGGCCTCCCTGGCGCCTACCACTATATCGGGCGCGCCTACTACTGCGCAGGGCCTGAGGCCTTGAGGGCCGCCCGCGGAGAGCCCACTTTCGGGGCTCCCTGTGATCCCGCCACCGAGAGCCCTCCAGCCACCCTGGTTGACGACCTCAATAGGGAACTGCGCAGACGCGACCTCCCCCTCGTCCCAGCCTTCTCCAACCCCGCCGCCTGACCCTCCACCCCATTTGGCATCTTATTCGTGCATCGCCCTCTGAAAGATAACCTCGCCTACTGAGACGTCATCTTCTTCATCTTGTACATCATTGTGGTCATTGTCGTCGCCTTTCACCAAAAAAAAGTTACATCATGAAGTGGAAGTCATGGTTTGTAGTGATCACCACTTGAAAATTCAAAATATGATCAAGAGAAGATCGTGAGTTTCGCGCATATTTGTGACCCTCCCTCCCAAAAATTTCACGTAGCCTTCTTCTTCATCTCCTCCCCCCCGATTGACACTGATACTTCTATCTCGCAACACTATCCCTGCAATCACAAGTCAAGCGGCATCAGATACTATCATCAGAAATCGCTATCAGAGGTTATCATCATGAGCAAATCATCCAAGGCAGCATCATTCACCGCAGGAGCGTCGGCCCCGGCCGCCAGTCCCGCCCCGGCGACAGCAGCCCCAGTTGTCCCTTCGACTGGGGGCGCCGCGTCCCCTGCCGCCAACCCCGCTCCCGCTGGTGCCGCTGCTCCCGGGAAGCCTCCTGCGCCTGCCGCGGGGTCGACGAAGCCCCCGAAGGCCGAGTTTGTCTCGCTGGCCTTCGAGGACGTGGTGCCCTACCTGGAGCACCACAACCTGAGGTTTGGCGTCCAGAAGCCTGCGGGCGAGGGCACGGCCTACCCGCTGATCGATGACAAGGGCGGGGAGCATGTGCTGGACATCCAGTTCGGTGGGGGCGACAACCTCCTGACCTTCCCCTTTGGGATCAACCCGCAGGGCACCCAACTCTCAGGGTATGACGTCACAAAGCCCTGGAACCTGGAGGTGGAGATGAAGCGCGGCACCGCCGAGTACGACCACGCCGTGCGCTTCGACGCCTGGATAGTGAACGCCATGGTGAACGCGTGGAAGATGTGGAAGGGCCCGACCTGCAAGAACGTCTACCCAGACGTTGTGGAGGGGGAGTACAACGGCATCTCCAAGTGCCACACCCCGGAGGACCCGATCAAGGCTGCCGTCTTTGACCCCGAGAAGAACGAGCCCAAGATGAGGGTGAAGGTGAACCCGCTCAAGTTCAACATCATCACCGTCATCGACCACGTCGACCTCGCGAACCATGACCTCCCCGTCGCCTACGACGAGTACGGAAACGAGCTCAACGGGAAGGACTGGCTGAAACCCTTCTCGAAGGGCATCGTCCACGCCCGGTTCTCGGGGCTCAACTACTTCAAGAAGTTCACCCCCATCTTCCGCGCCCTCGGCGTCAACGTGCTCAAGAAGGACGATGAGCTCAAGGAGGCCCCCCAGGTTAAGGGCTGGAGTGTCTCCCGCACCACCAAGCGCGCTACCCCCTATGACAGACCCGCCGGAGAACCCCAGGCGCAATCCGCCATGTCAGGCGATGGCGCTGCAATCGCCGCCTCAGGTGATGCCAACAACCCGGCCGGCGCAGGCTTCAACGACCCCTCCGGCTATCTCCCCCCCGCGCAATGATCAGCATCCACTCATCATCATTCAGTGACGTGTGTCATCTCCCCAGATAATCAAAAAAAGAACGATTACCAACCATTTCCTCGAGCAAGGCAGTTGCCAAAAAATAATGCGGGGACAGGGAGGGACTCGAACCCCCATCTCCAGGGTTACTATTCTGGCGCACCAACCACTCGTGCTGCCTGTCCAGATGCTCGACTGCCCGTGGGGGGACGACGACTTCCGCGAAATGTGACCAGCGCCGCTGTTTTCAAGGGGTGTGACATTAAACTCACCACTTCGCCCTCCAAGTTTGCCTCAAGCCTCAGCATCGTCGTCGACAGATATCAAGACATGGATCTCCTCTACTGGATTGTGGCCATCGCAGGCGGCATCATCCTCCTCGCCCTCCTTATCTGGGCCATCATCTACCTCACTCACTTGTGATCACCGGATACCCAAGTCATTAGATCACCGGATCCCCAATCATCGGATCACCAGATATAGGGATTATCCGATAATCAGACCATCAGATGACTTGATCCTGATGACCTGAAGACCGCGTCGCTCCATGAACGTATTATCCGACGACGGCAACACCAAATCAGATGATCATCTGATCACCTGATGACTCGATCATCTGATCATTTGATGAGTTGATCGCCTGATCCCTTGATCACAGAGTTTGCAGACTGTGAAATCATAAATGGTGTACACGACAAGAGGACCAAGATTGTGTGTTGACGTTGGGAAGAAGATGAATCATAAAAATCTGAGAACACTGAAGGTATCCCGCGATCATCAAATTCTAACCTTGCAATAGGCAAGACCTGATTCACAGCATCGTCGATCTCCATCACCCACATTCACATTCACGACCACAACAGAGAACTTGAAGAGCGATGGATGCCACGAGGAGAACCACGACCACCACGACCACGTCGACCAATGCCGCGTATCCCGCGAACAGCGGCCAGGCTTACCAGGCGGCGTATCCCGCGGGGTTCCAGGTTGCCTACCCTGGGGGCAACTCGACCACAGTGGTGGCAAAGCAGCCAACCAGCCCCTGGCTGATCGCCCTCACCGTCCTCGCGGGCCTCGCCCTGCTTGGACTCATCATCTGGGGCATTATCTGGACCATCGAGGACCTCGAGAAGAAGGCCGCAGAGAAGAAGGCAGCCCAGATCAGGCTCCAGGAGCAGCAGCGCCTTGCCTATCAGCAGCAACAGCAGCAGCAACAGCAGGGCTTTGCTGGCGCTGGAAATGGCGGGCAGGGACAGCACACCGGCCTGCCCCCTGGGCTCTCCCAGGACCAGGTTGACGCGGCGGTGCAGCAGGCGGTGGCCAACCCGGGCACCCCGGTGGTGATCCACGCCCAGAACGCGAACACCAACAACGGCTGGCAGACCGGCGGGGTGTCCATGACACCCTCCGACATCGGCCTCGACGGCAACCAGCAGGATCTGGCGGAGGAATCGCAGAAGGTGAGGCAGGGGATGCGGCCCTCGTTCCTCCAGCCCCTTGGGTCATCCTACAGCGAGAACATGAGGGGTGGCGCTGGGGGCAACAGGCCCGGGATCTCGCTCGCCTCCATGAGGGCCTCCGAGGGGGCCGGCCGCGCCCTCCAGATCAGGGACGGTGCCCTCTCCAAGAAGGTCTCCCAGACGGTTGGCCAGTGGGGGGGTAGGATATAGTCTCTTCTCTCTTCCGGAAATCAGAATATCAGATTCTGATGATCTCTGTTTTAGGCATTTTCCCCGAGGCCAAGCAGCGCACTGGGATCAACCCCAATGACGGAATTCTGCCCTTCGGAAGGACAGAGATGTTTAGTGACCCTGAGATCGGACTTATGCCCCTCGATGTTCCCCTGCCCAGTGGTGTGATGGCCAGCGAGAGCGGTCGCTTGGTGGCGGAAAGCGCATTCTAAAAGTGGTGATTAGGACTCACCAAGAAAAGCAAATAGATGTCAAATGAGTTCTTGTTTTAAAAGCACATTCAGAACACACAACCGGAGTGACGAAGTGATCTGCTCATTGATCGAAACCAACGGCATCGAGTCCAGGTTATCATAAGCGAGGCAGAATTGGGCGTAGGCACAAGAATAGAGAGCGTGACGCTTCACGGCAAATGTACCAATATCAAAGGTTTTGGAGAAGAAGGTCATGGTCGCGTCCAGCACTTCTCCACGCCGAATAATGCTCGTAGTAACCTGGCCGTCTGCGGAAATGCGAGCGCGATGTGTGAGATAGTGAGCCTCAAGCTTATCAAGGACGGCGGCGCGTATGATCTCCTTATCTTCGGGAGAGATCTCCGGAACATCGTCATTGATTTTGAAATGTTCAGCGTCTATCTCAAGGGCCGCAACATTATAAGCAAAGGCACAGTGATGCTCGTGCGGGCTGCAGTACAGGTGAATATGACCCAAACCGGTGGCGATCATCGCTCTCCAACCATCTTCGCGATGATTTTGAACACCCTTAAATTCTGATGTAAAATCCCCGCTACGCTTGTCCACATTACGAGAATTCGCATTGCGATTCTTCGGTTTGCGAAGATTTTCAAGACGGTTGTCCGTTTGATCGCGACCTTTATGTTCGATGTACTCACCGGGAAGCAATAATGGATGATGGCGTTCCCAAATGGCACGATGGAGACCGACAAGTTTGTAATTAACCCGTGCGTAGACGAGGCCCCCGTGGTTCCGACACCAACTATATCCGCGCACCCAATCAGCATCAGCCACATCGACGAGCATGAAGAACTCTTTATCTGCCCCGCTCATGGCGATGTATACGCTTCCGGGAGGCGCCGGGAGAGAACAAGGACGTTGTCTCCAGGCGTGACAATCAAGGCAGATGAAAGTACGATAACCGTTGGAGTCATTGCCGAAAGCCGATCGCGGCAGCCAGTGTTTTCTAACACGGCAAAAATGATCCAAATGGCAGCCCTTCGCCGCACATCTCTTCTTCTCGCAATGAAAACCCAACAGTGTCAACAGAAATAGTAGGAGCATTCTCTAATCTTCGGGTTTATCGTCGTTTCGGAAGAACAGTTAATCATCGCTTGCAATCCTTCTTCGCTTCGATGGGATCAGTCTCGACTACTCCGATGGGGCCGGTGATCGCTCACCAGGTAGGGGCTATCGTATTTATGGGGACGGTAAGGCCCATCGCCCAGGCTGGCTTGACAGGTGCTGTTTGTGTCACCGGCGTTGTCTTCCCATCTGATAACGGACGCGATGTTGCCGCTTTGCAACGTGCGCTGAGCGAGCATGTCTATGCTGGCGATTTGGCTGCCGTCAAGGAAATGGCTAGGTTATATGACCTGTCTCAGAGACGGTGGGAGGTCCCGCGGTTGGTGGCGGATGCCGCGATATATGGCCACTACCACATCATGCACATCCTGAAGCCTTTCTGCGCTGAGCGGGAGAACCCCTTTCGCCTAGGTTGGTTCCGCCCCCATTGCGATCTGCTGTGCGATCTTTGGGACCTCTTCATGAAGTGCAACAATCCGGCGGACTCTCCCGGTGCGCACTACTTCGCCACCTTGGTGCTGATTCGGGACGGATATCTGGCCCCGAAGCAGGGCAATCTCCTGCCCAAGTGGCTGCAATTGGCGCTGTGGGACAAGATGGGCGACGATCACTGTCGTCATTTGATCACCATGATCGCTGCCTGCCACTCCAGCGCTCTGATATCCTCCGAAGTTGACGCGGCCCTTCAAGAGATTATCGTTGTTGATTCAATGAAGTTAGTGATTGGAGGTTTACTTCATCAATAAAATTGTCTCTTTTATGATTCACGTTCACCACCTGGGATTTCTTGCTTTGCCAATGCTCGATCAAGTCGACCTCGTTCATAATCAAGCGACCCTGACGATCCTGTAGTTGTGAGACAGCGGCGCCAGACCATCGATGGAATCGTACGTTATGAAGAATACGTAAGTCCCAGTGTTTGCTGTCAATTGGACCAAGTTCGTGTAGGTTACCGCGGGGTTAAGTTGTGACTGGGCGATGACCGTGACGAGTTGGGTTCCGGTATCGAACGCCGAAAAGATGGGATTCAGGGAGATGACCCCTGAAACGCTCTCCTGCAAAACGAGGGACACGTTGGGGTCTGCGAAGATACCATCTGGCACCCAGTAGTAGTTGAGGGTCACCTCGTAGGTAGCGCCAATTCCGCCAGTGAAGGTAATGGTATCGGTTGAGTTGTCAGAGCCCGTGGCGCCAATCATCGCGACAACAGAGGATGTAGGATTCACGGACACCACGGTCGCCATGGCCCCACTGGCGTCGATTGACACGCCGAGTACGTCCGCGGGGACGGTGGCGATGGGTGGAGGGCCATAACTGATGAGGAACCAGTTTGTCCCATCACACTGGATCGTGGATGTCTGGTAGGTGCCGACCCTGAAGTCGTTGGTGATGGGCTGCGAGTACGTCACAGTGGTGGAGGTGGAGGTGATCACGGTGATGATCTTCCCCACGCATGTGGGCGTCGCAAAGGGCAGAACGACAGTCGGGGCGACCAGAGGCCCGAGGTAGATGACGTTGTCCGTCGACTGCACAACGTAGGGTGACCCCCCTAGGACGGTGCTCACATTGCCCGCCAAACCGGAGTTGCTAAACATGGCCCCCGTCACGTCCATGTCGTTCACCTGCAGTGTTGTGAAGCCAGGGGCGCCGTAAGCGGGTGCCTCGGGGTGCTGATTGTGGGTGAAAACGGCGTGGCCCCCCACGATCCCCGACGAGTTGGCATCCACCAGCACAACGCCTTGCGGCCGAATTGCTTGGATGGTGTTGGTGTTATGAGAGAAGGTCGGGCTCGTCACGATATTTGCACCCGTGCCAGAGCCGATGTAGGCGAAGGTTCCCGGAATCGCGCCGCTGAAGATGTTCCAGGAGACATTGGCAGTGTGCTGACTCGCCGATGTGTATATGTCGGTGAGGAAGTCGAAGGAGTTCGATACGGCTCCGCCGTACACGAGGTTGAACGAGCAGTAGGTGAACACGGTGTTGTCGTTCGCCGCATTGCTCTGGCTGAGGAAGAAGCCGTTCGTGGGCAAAGTCCCCAGGGAAGCGACGTCAAAGATGCACTGGGTGAAGGAGCAGGTCACGTTCTGCATCTGCAGCGCATACTGCGTCGCGCTCAGAGCCTTACCCGTGAACTTGCAGGTGTCCACCAGCAGCGAGGTCGTGGTGCCCCCTGCCGCCATGTTGAGCAGTGGGGCGTCTCCCGTGCAGATGAACTCACAGGCGTCCAGCGCCACAAACGGGCTCTGAAAGGTGGAGGCGGACACCAGCGGGATCGCGGCAGTCCTGAACACCGAGTCCTGGAAGGCCACGGTCCCGGCAAAGGTCCCGTCGAGCGCCACCTGGCCCTCAAAGTGCATGCTGATGAACGACAGGCTGGTGTTTCCGGCGCCGCCCACGACGTTCAGGGGCGAGGCCGTGATGATCGCCGGGTCTCCCGGATTGTATGACTGCACCGTGAGGCTGGTGAAACCGCTAAAATCAGGCTGGTCCGTGTTCGGGTAGGTGCCCGGCATCATCTGCACCGCCCAGGTCGTGGGCACCAGCGGCACCAGCAGCGCCTTGGCCAGCGCGGCGGTCAGCGTTTGAAATGGCAGGGCCCGCTGCTCCACCTGGCCGGTGGTGTCGTCACCAAACACTGGGTCCACGAACAGCGTCATGTTCGTCAGCACAGACGGCCCAGTCACGCCAGTAATGCCAGTCATTCCCGTCATTCCCGTCATCCCCGTTAGCCCAGTCACTCCAGTCGTTCCCGTCGATCCCGTTGTGCCTGTCTCGCCAGTCTGCCCTGTAGCACCGGTTGCTCCGGTGACTCCCGTAGCCCCCGTTTCTCCGCTGGCGCCAGTCTCTCCTGTGCTGCCCGTTTCCCCCGTAACCCCAGTCAGGCCCGTGAGACCTGTCTCCCCTGTCCCGGTGACCCCAGTTGCTCCGGTCGCACCACTGGCACCAGTGAAGCCGGTCTCCCCCGCCCCGGTGACCCCAGTCACTCCGGTCGCGCCACTCGAGCCAGTTGCGCCACTCGCCCCAGTCAGGCCTGTCGGGCCACTTGCCCCAGTCAGACCAGTCAGACCAGTCAGACCAGTTAGACCGGTAAGGCCTGCTGCGCCACTAGGGCCAATTGGGCCTATAGGTCCTGCGGGGCCAACTGGGCCAACTGGTCCTGGAGGTCCCTCGGGGCCCACAGCACCTGGACTTCCTGGACTCCCCGGAGTGCCTGGGGATCCTGGGACGCCGTCGATTCCTGGGGTTCCGGGGAGACCTGGGGTTCCCGGATCACCCTCTGTCCCAGGCGTTCCAGGGGTGCCCGCTGTTCCGGGGGTGCCGTCCTCACCTGGGGTTCCTGCTGTGCCCGGAGTGCCCGCGACCCCCGGATTACCCTGAGGTCCTGCGGCACCCGGGGGACCTGCGCCCCCGGGAGTCCCTGCTGCTCCGGCAGGTCCAGGGGCGCCGGTGTTCCCTGGGGTGCCTGGGACCCCATTTGTTCCCGGCGTCCCCGGAACGCCAGCCGTGCCAGCGGGCCCAGGGCTACCCGGGGCACCCGCACTACCCGGTGGCCCAATAGGACCGGCTGGGCCAACAGTTCCTGGACTCCCTGGACTGCCAGGGTTTCCAGCAGCGCCGGGCGCACCAGGCGGGCCTCTCTGCCCCGGGCAGCAACCACCATTTTCAAAGCAATTCATCACACTTTTTCTGGGGGCCGCAAGAAAGTTTTGATATGGGTCTTCATAATTTCATGACCATTTAGTTTCGAACCACCTCAAACAGGTCCTAGTTTCCGTTGTAGTAGAGGGTAACGGTGAGGGAGGGATTCGCGACGGCGAAATCCAGCAGGGCCTTCTCGTAATCTCGCCAGTCTCCACCCGCCAACCCGCATCCGACGCTCCAGGGGAAGGCCAGGCCGCGATACTGTCCTCCCTGGCACAGGAGCTCGATCTGGTCCAGACACTGCCGGAACCAGAGGAGGCGGGGCTCGCCAAAGTCGTTGCCGCCCGGCCGATTCTGGGCGAAGAGGGTCGCCACGTGCAGCCTCCTGCCTGGCAGGTCGGGTAGCAGGCACTCCGTGACGTCAATCGTGCCCGGGATGCGGGGCCTCCCAGACTCGTGGTAGGCCCGGTAGACGTTCGCGCCGGGAACCTGCCGGAAAAGGGCCTCGGCGAACCCACGGGCGTGTGTCGTGACGCAGTTGCCCTGGTGGCAGAGCAGCACAGGCGCCATCGGGATCGCCACCCGCCCAGCAGGGTCAGCCGCAGCGCGTCCGCAGAGAGCCGGCAAGTCTGCGAGGATATCCTTGAATTTCACACTGAAGGTCATCTCGCCAAAAGGAGGGCAGAATATCACCGGAAACCACATGCGCAGATCGTACAATGAGCGGATCGTACATCGAGGACAATAATCACAGTAATCACAGGCCCTGGGTTTATGGGGAGATGCCCCCGCCCCTCAAACCAACGCTCTTCTCCTTCCCGCTCGGCGCTTCGGTTATTCTTTGAAGTCGGAGATGTCTCAGTGTGCATCGCAGAGTCTGAACCCCGTGGCGGAGTACCTGGCGCTGGAGGCGGAGATCCGCATCCGCAAGAACCATGGCTCCGTGGCCCTGAGGGAGCTCCGGCGGGAGAAGAAGGAGATCCGAGACCGCATGGAGGAGCTCCTCAGGGCCAACAACGTGCACAGCCTGGCGGTCCCTACGCACGCCGTGGCTGGCGGGCCTGAGCCCTCCGCCTCGGGTGAGGCCGAGAAGTTCATCTATGTGAGGTCAGAGAATGTGACCTCCTACAAGGCGGTGACCCGGGAGGTCCTGGAGGAGGCGGTGACCCTACTTGACCCAGATGCGCTCTTTGAGAGCCTCAAGGAGGGGTTTGGACGGCAGGCGAAGAAGCGCAAGCTTGAGAGTGCCGCCGCCGCCGCCGCCTCAGCCGCGATCGGGACCGAGCTTGCAGGGTACCTCTACGAGGGTGTGCGGGCACTGGTCTGCAAGACCTCGCCCAAGATCAATGTCTCCGGCTCAAAGGTGCGGCCGGCCAAGGGCGAGGACCCGGCCGCGTATAACGTGGTGACGGACGACAACGAGGTCGTCACCCTGATCCAGCAACTCACCGCGCTGAAGGCCAGGGTCGCCGACGCAGAGCAGGCCGACTACGTCTCATTTGGTGCGCTCCAGACGCGTCGCCAGGCCCTGCTGCCCCAGGTCTTTGAGGCCGTTGAGGCCGCCCCCAACGCGCAACTCAGGGCAGAGGTGCGGGCCTCGCACCCTGGCCTCACCAAACCTGCGTGTTTCATCTATCGCGTCGAGGTGGCCTACAAAAGCGCCACCGTCACGCCGGCGCTGAAGATGACAGCCCTGAAGACTCTGCTTCATGAGGCCATGATCCAAGTGCTGGCCACCTTCGACTTTGGGGGCTCTGCGACCTCTGATTCAGGTGCTGGGTATGCTGACAAGGCTGGAGGTTCTGATAACATGGTGCAGTGTCGCACTGTCTCCGCAATAGAGCGGGGATTGCCAGCCTTCATGAACGAGGTGGCCGGTGATCCTGAGAGGTGGGCCCGCTTCAAGGAAGAGCTTCAGGCCGAGGTCGCCCGAGAATATGAGGTGGTGACCACCGCGCTGCCCTCTGATGAAAAGGTGATCCGTCAGATTGTGTTCAAACCCATAGATCTCTGATATCTGATCTGACACTGCAAAGCAAAATTCGATTCACTCCGTTTCCTCCACATTCCCTTGGTCTTGAAAAGGTCGGGAAGTGACATTTGCTCAGGGAAGGTTAAAAGGGATAATGTCAGATGCAATTGGTGATGCTGCGTTTGGGGGGAGTACAGTCGATGCTCGGGCTTGCAATGAACTGCTGGCTGAGGCGAGACAGTTGGAGGGGATTTTTACAAGGCACGCCCTGCTCCTTAGGCGTCCTCTGCGCCAGGATGACGCCTGCTACGCTGCATCCGGCAGGCAACTGGACCTGGAGTTCCTGGCGTACAGCGGCAGGATGCGCGCGATCGCCCTCCGACAGACCATGGAGAACGTGCATTTTCAGGACTTTCTGCACCGAGTCTTGGCGGCCATCACGCATTGGTCCACGACCTATTTCGAGCTCCTGCAGCATCATGTCGGGTGCCTGCCGCGGGAGGCGCTTGCATCCCATGAGGCGTGGCTGAGGCACTGCGCATCCCTTGCCACCTGCCTCCCGCCAGTGCCCTGAATCCCTCGAGTCCCCCTGCCCCTGCTAACTGCCCTCCGTCTCTGTTGCCGATTTCCCCTCTCTACTCTATCTCTCCTTTTTCCCCTGTGCCTTCTCTCCACGCTTCTGCAACGCAGTTGGAAGGCGAAAAAGCCTAAGTCCGGGGCAAGGGTTATGTTTTTTTTCCTCGTCATCAAGGATAACAACAGATTCTGTGCCGCCTGTCAGGAATCGCTTGCTCGTCATGGAGAACAGTCACCACTCTTCAGGAGGTGGTGGGGGTAGCGGGGTGGGGGGTGGAGGTGGTGGAGGCAGCGGTGTGACAACCAGATCGGGGAGGCAGATGCCTGCTACTGCTGCGGCACCCTCCTCACTGGCCACCACGTCGGCGCTGGCGGCCATGGCGGCAGCGGAGCAAGGAGCCGAGCCTGACTCTAGGCCGGGCGGTGGGGCCACTGGACCGCCGAGGCCAGTCTACATTCCGGACAATCTCTCGACGATCAGCCGGGTCTCAGCGTCGAGCAACAACGCGACCGACGAACTGCTCAAGACCATCAGCGCAGTGGATGACGACCAGTTGGACGAACTGGTGAGGGAGCGCGCCCAGAAGCCAAGGACGGTGCCGCCAAGGAAGTCCGGCACGAAGAAGGCGTCCGCCCTCGCCACCCAGCCGCGGATTTCAAGGGTTTCCCCCTCCCAGGTGGACAGCCTCTTCCTCCAGGAGGTCAGGCAGGTCCGGGATCCTGGCACTGGCTCCCACATCAGCGGGGGAGGCGCAGGCCACGGCCATGGCGGCGGGAGTGGTGTCGGGGCCTTTCCCGCGCCGACATCATATCCAGAGAGCTCAGCCTCCCACGATCATCGGCGAGGCGATCAGGGACCGTACGGCCTGCCGGACCTGCCTAACCTGCCTAACCTGCGTGACCTGCATGACCTGCCTGACCTTCGTGGGCCGCCACTGAATGCAGATGATGATGGGGAGAACATGGACTACGATGCGGTGCTGCGGATGACGCGTTTTTCGGGCCCAGGGGACCAGCAGCAGCAGCAGGCCCAATATCAGCCTGCCGCACACGAGGAGGAACTGGCCCAGCGTGTCCGGAGGCTGTCATTGGACGACCACCCTGCCCCGCCGAATCAAGATGGCGGCTTTTTTGGCGAAGCTCTAGCTCAGCAGCAGCACCAGCCGCAGCATCCCTCAGTGGGCCCGGCGATCAAAGACCCCTGTGATCAGAGGGATGGGAGAGATGGCGGGAATGGTGGTGGTGGTGTGGGCTACAGTGGATTCGGTTTGGGGCCAGATGCTGAGCGGGCTCTGCAGAAGGGCGCATTCTTCGGCGGCAATGACGAGGGACAAGGCATGCCGGCTGGTATGGCCCAGGACCACCTGGGACAAGACGAAGGTTACTTGAGTGGGCAGGGCAACCAAATGGGCCAGGGTGAGCCGATCGACCGAAGTGGCCAGAACCCGGGCCGGGGGCCGGCGTTCTCTCCCGCGGACTCGCAGTTTTTGAGGGAGTCGTGGCGCGCCTCAACCCCACCTCCGCCCCCTCCCACAATCGGTGCAGAGGGCGTGTTCCCCGGAGGCGCAGACTTCGCGGACTCTGGGGAGGCGCTGTCCCGAAATCTGGCTGCAAGACTGGGCGGGGGGGTGGCCGGACTGGCGGCGGGGGCAGAGCAACTGAGGGAAGAGTATGCGCGGGAGTTTGTGCCTGAGCCCAAGGTGCGGAGGCCTCAGGGTGCCGGGGGGATGATGCTGGACGAGACGCGCATCAACTCGCTCTACGAGGACCCGCCCGTCCACCTCCTGAGCCGCAACCAGATGATCCAGCAGATCGACTACTACAGGGACAGGTGCACGGAGATGGCGGGCAGGGGCGTGAACGTCGGGTGCCCGGGCCCCGAGGAGATGGTCGGGGTGGGCACCTGCCCGCTGGACCACCTTCAGGGGTTGCTGGGCAGATTCCAGCAGGCGTTCGACCTGGCCACCCGCCGCGAGAAGGCCGACTCGTGGGTGAACGAGAAGATCGACCGCTACGTCTTCTACGCCAGCATCGCCGAGGCCATCGACGGGCAGGCCGGGCCCTTCTTCAACCTGAAGGGGACCACCGCCGACGTCAAGGAACTGATGCAGCAGCACAGGGGCAACTTTTACAGGTGGTACGCCCAGCAGATGCGCGAGGAGGAGGCGGACCCCTCCAAGGCCATCCAGGCCGCCCTGAAGCAGTTCTACGCGATGCACCTGGTCCAGAAGGGCGCGCTCATGATGGTCGGCAAGGTCCTTGGGTTTAACAAGAAGAAGGACGCCGCCGCCCTCCCGTCGTCCGCCACCGCCACGCCCGCACACGGGGCCCAGCAGCCGCCGGCGTCGCAGTTCTACTACCCACCTCCGCCCCAGTTCTTCGGCCACCCACAGCAGGTCCAGCAATTCCAACAGTTCCAGCAGGCCCAACATCCGCAGCAAAATCAGGGCTTCTACGGCGGCGCGCCGAGCCCATACGCAGGGATGCCAGCACCCTCACCTGCGGGGCCCTTCCAGCAGCAGCAGCAGATGCCTTTCCAGGGTCCCGGGCAGCCACAACAGCAGCAGCAGCCTTACCAGCACTATGCCTACGCCCCCCCGGGCCAGCACCCCGCCCAGGCCGCGGCACCCTACTACTCGCCCTACTACCTCCCCTACCCGCCACCAGCCTACGCCCAACCGCCCCAGCCATCTCAGACATCTCAGACATCGCAACACACACAGCAACCTCAGCCACCGAATCCGCAGCAGCCGGGACAGCAGTACTTCCAGCAGCCGCCATCACAACAGAATCCCGCGATGAATGCCCAGATGCCAGGGGCCGCGCTGGGACCACAGGCAGCGCCAGCGCCCCCGAAGCGGAAGATCACCCGGCGGGCTTGAGTTGTTGAGAACATGTCCATTTCTTTGTCTTGAGGACTGGGTCGGATAACAAAGAGCACCAAAATACTCAGCCTTGGAAGGTAAACGATCGGGGCTAAACTGAACCTCTCCGTCCCATCATCAGAGTACCCTCGATTTCCACGAACTGATATCTCGAGGAGCCACCATCGCGGCCTGAACGAGGAAAGAATCTTCAGATGAATACTGGATGCCAGTCACGATCACACCGTTAGATGATGTATGGGACAACATTGTCAGCCCCAACAGCCATCAATATCAGCAGTATCAGGACGCCAGGAGAGGCTACGGACAGGGAGGAAGCAGCGAGAGGCAGACCCATGAGGCCTACGGCGACCAAGGAGGGCATGGAGGGCACCGAGGGTATGGTTTTAACAGCGGCTACGGAGGCCAGCCCATGCCTCGCGCGTCGCACCAGCAGGGACACTCGCCGTACCAGCAGCAGCACGTCCCTCTTCCCGGTCTACAGCAGCACCCCGAGCAGCAGCAGTTTGCTGATGGTCAAGGGACCTGGCCGCTTCAGCAGACTTCTGGGGTGGACTATCTGGGCCCGCTCCTGAAGGCCCTCCAGGAGAACAGTGACCTCCGGCTGGAACAGCAGCGCCGCGATCTGACGCCCCATCAGAACCCTCAGATCCTTCAGAACCGACAAAATCCTCAAAACGCTCAGAACATTCAGAACCCATTCTCGACCGCGTTCGCGGTGCATCCTCCGCAGAATTACAAGCCCACCCCGCGAGACCCGGCAACAGGGGCCTCAGCGAACTCGGTGACCATCAGCGCGCAGACACTGCTAAACACGGTCATATGGCTGGTGGTTACCCTGCTGATCATGGCCATCACCAGTGTCATCCTCCTCTCGCTGCTGCTGTCTGCCACCGCGCGCAACCGTGCCCATCAAGGGCGGCAGATTCAGCCTTTTCAAACTCAAACACAAATGTATCAGGGCCCACCTTTTGGGCAGGGATATGATTCAACACTTCGATGGTGACAGACGTTGCTTCCTTCCATCAACATCACACATCACACATTCAAAAAACGCAAGATCAGGATCCATGATCGACGATGGACGACGTCGCCAATGACGCAGAGACACTGCCATCTGCTGATGGACGGAAGAAGCGGTGGACGAGTTGAAGGCAGCAGCCACCGGCGATCTGGAGCACCTTGACGGAATTGCGCCCCTGGACCACCCGGGCCAGGGCCTCTTCGGGCTCGACGACCGGCTTCATCCCGCTCTTCTGGCAGAAGCCGGTGAGGATGAGGCACTCTGGGTCGCGCCTGAAGGTGAGGATCTGGTCGCTCAGGAGCCGGCTAGCGAGGGCGTTGAGCATCAGCGCGCCGCTTGAGCGCACATCCAGCCCCGCAGAGCCTGTCAGCGACTTCACCTTGGCCCCCATTCTCGCGCGCGCGCTCGGCCCGCCGTGTCTAGCCCTCTTCTGCTGCTGCCGCCTCTTCAGGCCTTCCACTCCATCTCCAGTCTCAGCCCCGCTCTCAGTTCCGGACTCAGGGCTGGTCTCAGTGCCGGCGCGCTCACCTTGGGTCTCAAGGGACCCGATGATGACGAGGGAGATGGCGAGGGTCTTGGCGATCGGGTAGTAGTTCATGGGCAGGTTGCAGAAGAGGCCCCCGTCCGTGCACACACCCTCCCTGAAGGGGGTGAGGGACACGATCCCCGGGTAGGACATGCTGAGGGCGATCGCCCGCGACAGGCGCAGGTGCGGGTCGGTGTCGGCGTTGAGGTATTCGGTCCTCTCCAATATCAGGTTGGAGGTAGTGGCGGTGAACTCCCTGCCGTCACACCTCAGCAGGAAATCCCGGAGGTTGATTCCGGGGCGCAGGCCGATCCCCTGGAGAGACGTGTCGATGACCGCCTCCACCTCGTCGAGGTTGAGCAATCCCCCGTGATCGAGCAGGTTCAGCAGGTTGCCGCTCTCGATCATGAGCTCCTGGAGGGGCAGGGTGAACAAGAGGTGCATGATGCCCTCAAGCGCCAGACCAAAGCACAGCGCGGCGCCAATGAAGGCACCGACTGACGAGCCAATGTAGCGCCTGAACTGCAGGTGGAGGGGGCTCGAGGGACAGTACGTCATCGCCAGTTCCTGCAGCAGCCCGAGCTCCACAAACCCGTTCCCACCACCACCACTCAGCGCGAGAGTATCGCGGCCCTCAAAGATCATATCCTAGATCCAAAGATGATTACGGAAATCAAAAAGTGATAAAGTGATACAAGGATCATGCGACCTGTGATGATCCGATCTTTGCGCGGGCAGGGTGCGCTTTGCTTTTAAATTGGGAGCTTTTTTCGATAAACCACAAGATCGCCATCAGTGCGGACACCGATCAAGATATCAAGTTATCAAAATCTCAAAGCAGCCCAAGCAATCAAAGTAGCAAAGGAACAGGACATTCGGAAACCGAAGATGATGCTTATACAGGATTCTCCGAGCGACTTCAGGATTCTATTCGACAGCCCACCGGTGAGCGGCCGCCCGCCGCTCTTCAGGGTAAACCAGGACCTGGTGCCGGTGACCGCCTCGTCGCTGGTGGAGGAAAATATGCCGCTGCCGACGCAGGGCCCAAGTGTCATCCCAACACTGAATCTCCTCGACAGCAATCTCATCCTCCAGGAGCACGGGTTCCCGGGCCGGTGGGTGATGCACTTCTCCACCTATCCGAGGCAGGTACCCTGGGCAGCCGAAAGGTCCTTCTTCTTCCGGCCGTGATGATGGCACTGTGTCAAATTGTGGGCTGATCACTGTATTTGAGATATCACAATGTTGAAGAAGAAGACTGTACCTTCAGGTATCCAGGATATTGTCATCTTCCTCGATTGGAGATCGCCACGGGAGAAGATCAGGGAAAAGGTGATGCTCAGCGTTGTAGCTCCAACATCTGGTGGTGTCGCTGATCAGCGGGATCAGCGGATGGCCTGATATGGCGATCGCTTTCGATCTCTGCTGGGTGATCACGCCCGCCCTTATCATTGGCACTATCAGTGATACCTTCTTCGATCTTGCACCCTGATCGGCTGCAGGAAGTGTGGACATGAGTAGCATCTTCGTCAGTCGATGTGCCATCTCTGATGGTGCCATAGGATTATCAGGATTATCGCTGATATCCGTTCGGACTTGACGATCTCCGTGATTGTCGATGAGATCACCTGACTCCTTGATCGCGGAATCAAGAAGGTGGGGATAACCAAGGGCTGTCATCTCACTTTCTTTGATGATCACAAAAACAATTTCTCTTCAAACTTCAAATTGATCTCGCATCAGATGTGTTCCAGAAAAGTTTGGCTGGATAGCAACATCACTGAAAGTTCAACTTCAACAAGACCGCTACGACGATGGTGGCAACAAAAATCCCGACGAAATAGAGCGCCTGCACGGCGATGCGGCGCTTCGGGGCGACCTTGTTCAGCATCTGCACGGCGAGTTCGTTTCCAGCAAGGGAGACCATGACGGCGAGGGTGCCAGTCACCAGCAGGTATACCTGGTTCCGGGTTTCATTCTTCAGGTTGGTCCCGGTCTCCTCAGCCTTGGCGGCCAGATAGGTATCCAGCGTTGCCCTGGTGCGGCCCTCGACGATGTCGTTCACCTCCTTCAGGCGCTGATTGACTACATCATTTGACACTGACATCGGTCGCTATCTTCTCCACCCGATCTGATGATCACCGTTTGGATATCTTAATCCATGATTCCTCTTCTTTTTTACCATCACCTCATCCGGTTCTGTTCGAACACAACATTTCCCTCAACATTATGGGTTTCAGGATGTGTAGATCATCTTCGAATTTGATATTCCCATCATGATGTGACAATCTATCTTGCCATCAGATACTCTGTGATTGTGAATGATATTGTCGAGTAGATGTCCGTGTAGATAATGATATCTCGCTATCAGATTTTGGATCATCGATCTTCGCCTGTCGTTGTCGCTCTATTTGATTCTGCCAATGAGGCGGGTGTGTGCTGATTGCCGCTCCTTTCTGATCTTCTCACTTTCAGTGTGTGTTGTTATCTCAGAGGTCAGACGATGGGCGATGTGTCTGCCGCGGACGTTGAGTTGGCGTTTGTTAAGTTGCTGCGATCTGCTTGTTCCCGCACGCTGCTATCTCAGCGTCTCGGCGATCCCGCCATCACGGCTTCGATGTTTCTCACATGCTCCGAGCGCCAGCAGACGGATGGGATGCGTCATCTGCTTTTGCAGCGGATGCTGCTCCTCTTTACTGATGGCTTCGTGTGTCACCCGGCGGATGAGGGCAGTGTCCCCAATCTACTGCCCACCCGCCTAGTGCCGTTGAGAGAAATCTGCCGCGCGGATGCCTGCTTCTCGTCGCAGGTGCCTGTCGAGCGCCTGCTCCACCGCCTTCGCATCTCTGAGCGTTCAGATGCCCTCCTCTGGTTGCTCCAGGAGGTGCTGGCACTGCTCTCCTCCCTCGACTCAATCTTGTGGAGGCTCTCCCAGGTCCTCGGACACTGTGTTCACTTCACCCGCGACGCCGATCTCGGGCTCTTCATCACCACCGCAGCCTCCGCCACCACCGTAGCTTCCTCTTCTTCCTCTTCTATTCCGTCTTCTTGTGCTGCGTGGTCGTCGCCGTTCGGCCACTTGGCCCATTTTGCATCCCTCTCCCAGGCGAAGAGGGGTGGCTCTCTTGCGGCCCCTCAGACTGGCGGGAGGCCGGAGAATGGGCTGTGGCCGCTGAGGTGCTTCCTGTTCCAGTTGCCGGGACCTGTGGCCGTGATGACGCCCAACTTTCTCATCCATGAGAATCTCTTTCACGTGGTGGCGTGCTGCTTCGTGCACGAGATGACCCATTGCACCCCGCGGGACGTGAATCTCCTCTCGCGGACTCATCGTCATCGCTTTCAGGTTGCCATCTGCATGATCTCCCACTTTCTCGCGCGCTGGATGGCCGTGCAGGCCTCGCTGCCCCGGGACTTCTGCCCCAAAAGCGGTGATTTCCTGGCGATGCTGCGGGACGTCAGGCTTTACCTCTTCGATCCGCGGCCGGTGGGTGAGCACGCGCTTCACATGAAGATCATTGCCCTTGTTCAGCGAGCAGAGGCAGCCGCCGCCTCTTGTGGTTTCGCTCCCCCTGCGGCGCCGCCCTACCTCCTGCTACCGCTCATGGTGCCCGACCGCTTCATCGAGGCTCCCGAATTCTGCGGCCTAGCCAGACCTCCGGCCTCAGTCCTGGCATCGCAGTTGTATCCTGCCCCGAATCTGAACATAACTGATCCTGATCACATGGGGAGCGGCGGAGTTTCCGAGAACTCTGGGTCCTATTCAGGCGCAGGTTCAGGCGCGGGTTCAAGGTCTCCTTCGCCAGAGGGGACGGCGCTGCGTGATCTCTACAGGTGTCAGTTCAATCTGCTCGCCTGTCCGGTCCTCACCTTCGTTGCGGGGGAGGTCGACGTTCCTGCTCGTCTTGCTGTAAGTCCGCTCTTTGCCGTCCTCCTCCTCACTCTTCTCATTGTTCTCGTCACCTTTGTCTTCATATCATTGTTTGCCATGAACCTCGTTTTCCTGCAGTCGGCTCCTGGAGATGGTCGGCTTGCTTCTGGTGCCGTGGCTCTCTCACACTCACTGCTTGACAACAGGGTGATTGAGTCGTCGTTCCTCCCTGTCTACGCTGTGTCGATTGATGGCGAGCGCAGGACCTGTGCGGCGCATCTTGTGTACATGCCGCCGCGCGGCGCTGAGATGCAGCGCTGGGCTCACCTTGCCCTGCCACCTCTTGGGACTGCCCCGACTCCTGCGGGCGCCTGACATAGCTTCCCCTGAGATCTCCTTTCGTCAGGGGCTGCTTCGGTCGCGTTGTTTTGGGGGGAAAAAGTAATATGAGTATTGTTTTTGCAAAGCTCGTAATCGCCACATCTTCATCTTCATCTCATCTTCATCTTCATCTTCATCTGTCTCTGCCGCGGTTGCGCACACTCAAAGTCAGTCTCAAGAGGGGTGTCGTCAGTGAGGTCTGAAAGCAGAGGTCTGAGGGAGCGTCAGAGTGGGAGGTTGTGAGGAATGGGAGATGAGGTTGATGAGGCTGATCTATGGGTGCCGCGACACGATGAACAAGCGCGTGCCGGTGGTGCCAGAGGTTCCCCAATCGCGAGCGACATCAGCCTGGCGAGCAAGAAGAGCAAGGGGAGCGGAGGCACAGGAGCCGGCAGCCAGAGGCAAGATTCACAGCCACGGCCTCAGCCCCAATCCCGAGAGCGGCGGCCATTGCCTGTCAACGGTCGGCCTCAGGGGGTCCCCTCGCCGATGCCATCAGGTCAGCAGCGGAGTGAAGAGGGTCAGCCACGGGTCGCGTCCTTGGCGTCCCTGGCGTCCGGGGCGTCGCGTGCGCTCGAAGCAGAGGAGCAAGATGTTGTGATGGGAGGAGAGACGCGCCCCGATGACGACAACAACGGCCGGGAGAGTGGAGGCCACCGGGATGATGAAGAATCTGGGGAGGTGGAAGAGGAGCAAGATGGTGGTCCAGATTACGGCAGCAGTAGCAGCGGCGGAGGCCCCGGGTACGCCCATGAGCGCGACGAACCGATGCAGATGATCGGCTCCGAGCCAGGTTTCACCCTCCGCGTGGCGCCACCGGCGAACGATTTTCCAGGTCTGGGTGCCCCTGGCGTCAATCCCCTCCACAGCCACGACGGTCCAGGAGGCTGGCTCAATCTCCGGATTGGAGGGCGTGGTGGGGTTGGAGGCGCGAGCGGGGGCGGCAGGGACTTCCTCGGTGAGCCGAAGGGCGCCCAGAGGTCAGCGCTGGCAGGGGGTGATGTGCCCCGGCTGCGGCCGGTGCAAGCGCTGGAGCAGATTGAGGAGGACCAGGTGGATGCCTCCGGGTGTGAGGAGCAGGTCACCCTGGCTCACTGGCACCATGTTTCCAAGCGAGTGCGTGACAAGATCACGGGTCAGCCTGGCTGGGAGGATGACCTGATGTGGTCCGGCCTGCCGCTGCAGGATCTGATTGAGAGTAAGACCGAGGAGGCCCTTGAGTCCTTGGAGTTTCTGAAGGGGAGCCTGGCCCCACAGATCCTCCGGGGTTGCCCGGGGGGCTACGTGGTGACGGTCCGCAAACTGCTGGATGATCTCCTAGAGGATCCGCCCTCCCTGGTCACCCTGACCTCCAACCTGAGGGTCCGCATTCGCAAGTTGCTGAGGGTCGGCTTCGGGGAAATCTGCGCCCGCCTTGACGCGCTGCAGGTCCAGTACCACTCGCGCAGGGCCATCATTCTCCAGACCTATCAGCGTGGGCTGGTGCAGAACCCGCACTCGGTGCTGTCTCAGCGCCCCCGGGAGCGGCCTCAGGAGGCTGCGGACCCCGAGAATCTGGCCCGGAGCCAGCATAGAAGCCACCTGCAGCAGGTGACCCAGTTATGGGTGGATGTGGAGAGCATCTGCCCGGAGCTCGCGGCCAGTGGGGGCGCCAAGTCGTGCCGCAGCACCCAGTTTGAGCAGGATCCCTTTGGGGTGGGCCTGACCAACCACCTGCTCCACCTCTCGGCGACACTGCTCAAAAAACCAAGACCCCTCCTCTTTATTGGCGATGACATGAACAGGGAGGCGCAGTACCTGAGGGTGACCGAGCAGTTGGAGCACAAGGACCACGCGGACTCGCTGGGCCTCCGCGAGTCGAGGCAGCGCCTGGCGATGCTGGAGCAGGAACTCAGCCTGCACAAGGTCGACCCGCACGAGCGGCTCCGCGCCCTGCACGCGTACGGCGAGGGCCAGGCGAGGCAGTTCCTGGCGGAGAGGCGGCGGAGGGAGTGCCAGGAGCAGATGCGCTCCGACCAACTCAGGAGGTCGCTGGCGGACGCGTCAAGGGCGCTGCGGGTCGAGGCCGACAGGATCACGCGCCACATCCAGGGTGCGGTCGACGAGCGGGTGTCGAGGGAGAGGGAGAACGCCGCCTCCCTGGTGAGACAGAGGCTGGCCAGGTCAGGGCGCCACACCGCCAACCTCAGGAACATGATCGTGGTGCAGGGCGACCTGTTCCACCCCATCGCGGCTCCCCTGGAGCGCCTCTTCCGCACCCTGAAGGGCGTGACGGGCGACCTCGTGGACCTGGCACACTGCCTCCAGGCGCACAGGGACTGCGCCCTCATTATAGCTCTGGAGAAGACCCTTCATCAGGTGACCGCGTCGCAGGACGGGTCAGAGGAGTCTGGGGAGGCAGAGGAGACTGATGAGACAGGGTAGATGAAGAAGATGAAGAAGACGTGGCTGACGAGGAAGGTGGGTTGTTTGGGTGAGGGCGGGTGGGCGGGCTCCGCCGACGGCTGGGCAGATGTTGCGCGGGTGGGTGTGGACGCCTATGGCCGCCTTTGTGACTTGACGCCCCGGGGGACGACGCCGCTGGAACGGGGAGAGTTGTGGATGTTGGTTTGGCCTTGGTTTTCTGGTGGCGCTTGTTGTGCTGGCCCATGAGGAAGATGACGGAGAACTCGGCCATGGAGAGGTTCTTGAAGAGGCACTGGCTGGGGATGAGGGGCTGGTGCGGGCTCCGCGCCTTCCACTTGGCCCGCAGCATGGCCAGCCCCTTGCGCACCTCGGCCACCGACCACCCCGGGATCGCCGATGTTGCCGACGACAGCGCGATATCATCATCGTTATCCATTTTTTTACCCCTCCACCTTGATCGGTTGATCTATCTTTCTTTGCCGCAGGAATTGATGAGGCCGGCAAGATGGGTTCTTTACCATGGTGGTGACGTCTTCAAAAAATTAAATGGGACTTGCAACCAAAGAGCGAAATCGTGCCGGAGACCAGCGCCGACTCAACGTCACACACATCACAGAGACCCGTTTAGTGGAAGAAATCGCGCGAGAGATGAGCGCTTTTGGGGGTCAGGGGATGACCTCGATGTTCATCCTTGACGAAAACGCCCAGCAGTCGCAGGGGTATCCACCGCCGCCGGACATCGCAGTGACGGCCATCCCCCAGGCGCCAGTGCCAGTAACCTCCATGATGGCCCAGTACGCCGGCACAGCCAGCGCCAACGTTGCCGCCGCCGCCCCGCTGATGTTGCCCATGTGGCCAGGTGGTGCCGACGAGGCAAATCAGGGGCAGCGACAACAGCAGCAGCAAGCGTCTCACACGGTGGCGCAGAATGGCGATACCTCGAAATTTCATTTTTGCCAGCCCGAGTACGATGAGAATAGTGGAAAGGTGGGGACGAGTTGCCTGTCTGGCATTGGTCCCGGGGTGGCCATCCCGCCGGCTATGCAGGAGCGGGGCTACGTGTCCGCCCGGGAGTGCGACCAAAACTGCCACCCGCGCAACTTCCCTGCCATGGGGGAGATCGTCACCGCCGCCACGCCCCTCTTTCTCTACAACGAGCATGACCCTGGTTGCCAGGGCTGCCACCGCGGGCAGAAGGACGCCACCTCAAGGTGCTGGCTTCTCCTCTCCTCAAGTTCGACGCCGGCTGTGCAGGCGCTGACCACTGGCTGTCTGCAGCAAAACCGGTCACAGGGCAACCGCGACCGCCTGGTCGAACAAGAGAAACCGCTTGAGTTGCGCCTCAAGCCGCTGGAGACACCATCCTCTGGTGATCAGGGTGACACAGGCGATTCGAACGATCGTGCACTGCGTTACGGGGACACGGTGATCCTGGTGGGAAAGGCAGGCTTACTCACAATCCTGGGGATATCGGGCCAAGTTGTCATAGACATCCCTGATCCCGCTACCTCGGGATCGGCGCCCAACAGCCAGTGGATACTGCAGTCGGGTGATCTCCTGTCACCGAGATCACCGGGCGAGTTCCTGAAAGTCGGGGAGCCGGTGAAGTTCGCGAGCGTCGCAGACCCCTCGCTCTTCTTGTCGTCGTTCACCGACAGCACCGCAGGGAGCCAGGTGACACTCGCCCCAGGTCCCCACACGTCGTGGCGGCTGGTGGGAAGACCATTCGTCTCCGAATCTCTGAACGACACCGCCGCAGGCCAGGGTAACGCCAAGACGTCAGGCTCGGGCGGCACAAACAACCCGATGAATGCCGTCTGGTGGTCGCTGCTGGTGTTCCTGATCATCGCGCTGCTGGTCCTTGGGACCCTACTGGCGCTCTGGCTCACCAAGAAACCGGCGTCTTCGACCCAGTGAGTAAATTTGCGGCCCAGCAACGAGGTGGTCCCTGTTTTCGGGACTTCGTGCGATTGAATCTTCCCGACATTCTCCCCGATATTCTTCTCGATATTCTTGTCGATATTCTTCCGCGCGCAAGTTGTGTTAAACAGCGAACAAGAACGGGGAGTAGAAATCTGTGGAACAGCATCATGTCATCGCCACCTGCAACAGCAGCCTCCGCGGCGTCAACACCTACAGCGAAGCCACCCGCTGGGGGAGGGGATGCGGATTTTCTTCAGGCCCTCCTTGGATCCGGGGCGGGCTCCCCAGCCCCAGACGTCGCTGCCCCAGCCCCCAAGAAGAAGATGTCCCCTTGGCTCATCGCCGGGCTGGTCATCGGCGGTCTCCTCTTGCTTTTCATCATTCTGGGGGCCATTGGAAGCGCGGGCACAACGCCTGAACCGGAGGGCAAGGGGTGGACTTGCAACAAGGCCACCTTCACCTGTGTGGCTGATCCCGCCGGGCTTTACACGCAGGCCGAGTGCACCGCGCAGTGCAACGACGTGGACCAGGGCTGTGATCCTCAGGGGACGAGGCAGAATCCTGACGGGACCGCCATCCTCAACCCGGACAAGACTTGCGCCTGCAGGCCCGGCATCGCTGGCCCTCTCTGCAATGCCTGTGTGGAAGGCAAGGGCCCGGGCTTCCCCTGCTGTGACAGGTCCCGCATGACCTGGACTACAAGGTCGGCTGAGCAGGGGAATAATGCACCCTTCGGGATGGTCACCCCCTGCATTGGGCCGGACTTCACAAACGGGAACGACGACGAAAGCCGGAGTGCCAGGCTCTGCTACGGGAGCAGCCTCACCAACTGCCAGGCGACCTCGACATGGACGGGCGAGTTCGCGCAGACGGGGAGCCTGAACGTGCGGCTCGGGTGCGAGCAGTGGGTGAGCGCCATCAACGGGCGGCCGGTCCGCTGGGATGACAGTTACTTTGACGACGACGCCCGCTGGAGGGACGACTTCGCGCGTGCCGTGACCAGGGGAGACATTGTTCACGGCGAGGTGTTCTGCTCTGACCCGGGGGCGCTCGCCACCGGCTCCAACACCAACTCTGGCAACTACACGGCCACCTGCGTGCCCGCGGGCGCTGCCACCTGCACCCTCAATGGTGACACCTGGACCTCCACCAACAGCGGCCTCAGCAATCCGGTCACCTTAGGCAACTTGGACGGCAATTAAATTCCAGGGCGGAAAGTCTGGCGCGAGATCAATAAAGGTTGTCATTCTAACCAGGGCACCGAATCTTTCTCTGCACCCGACATCGAGCCATGGCAGACGAAGCCAGCGTGGTGCCCTCGAATCCTGCTCCTCCACCTCAATCATCCGATGCTGCTCTTTTTCGCGCGCTATTAGCCCCGGCACCTGTGGCACCGGTGGCGCCGCCAAAAAAGAAGATGTCACCTTGGCTCATCGCCGGCCTGGTCATCGGGGGACTCATTCTCCTCTTCATCATCCTCGGGGCGGTCGCAGGTGCTAGCACGCCCCCTGTGACGGGCAAGTTCCGGTGCAACGCGGACGGTACGTGCACGGCCGATGCAAAGGGTGCCTACACGCACGAGGAGTGTTTGCTGCAGTGTCCCCTTCCCTGCGCCGAGCCAGGCACTGCTTCCGCTAATGCCGATGGCACCTGTGTCTGCAAGCAGGGGTACGGGGTCGTGGGGCAGAACACCAAGTGCGAACTCTGCGCCGCAGGCTATGGCCCAGGCTACCCCTGCTGTGATCGGCAGCAGATGCAGTGGGGGGCCAAGGCCCCCCGGAGCGGCAACGACTCAGATTACGGGATGAACATACCCTGCGTGGGCGCTCCCGCGGACGATAACCCCCAGAACCAGGCGGCAAGGCAGTGCCTCGGTGCCAGCGGCTGCAACTCCACTGCCACCTGGACGGGCGGATACAAGGACCTCGGCGGCAGGAACTTCCAGTTTCAGTGCGAGCAGTGGGTCTGGAACGACGAGGCGGACCCCAAGAAGCCCCCTATTCCGGGCGCCCCCGTCGGTCACAACGCCAACATCACTGACGACCGCCAGTATCGCAGCCTCTTTGCGGAGTACGTCAAGGCCAAGAAGATCATCCCCGGTGACGTCTGGTGCCAGCCCTTCCCGCCCGCGGACAACAACTCAACACAGTATCAGAGCAACTGCGTGGCCGGCTACGCCCACACTTGCAACCTGGACACCGGTGTGTCAGCCCAGGGGCAGGACCTCAGCGACGTGCGTATTCTCCAATAAACCTGGCGTCTCCCTCATTAAAGTTTGTCCTGCCCCAGCCAAAGTCGCGTTGATAGAGAGAGAAATGGCCACTGTCGCCGATACCGGCGGTGATAGCGCCACCGTCAGCGCGAAGGCTACCACCACCACCACCACCACCACGAAGAAGAAAATGTCACCGTGGCTTATCGCGGGCCTGGTGATCGCGGGAGTTGTTGTCCTTCTCCTCATTCTGGGGGCCGCCCTCAGTGCAAGAGGTGGCGGCGCGGGAGGTGGCCCCGAGCCTGGGCTTGACTACTCCTGTGTCAATGGCTTCTGTGTGTACGACCCGGGGAATGGGACCTATACCGCCGCGACCTGCCCGGGCGCGTGTGCAGGTGGCTGCTACGGGCCTGGAACGTCAGGCACCGATCAGAGTGGGGCCTGCATCTGCAAACCTAACTTTGCCGGTGACAAGTGCAATGACTGCAATGTGGAAGCCGGCTGGGGTCCGGGGTTTCCCTGCTGCGACAAGCGCGAGTTGACAGTCCTTGGCGACCTGGTTACTGATCCGGGCGGCAACGTCATCTCCAACACCCAGCACCTCGACACACCCTGTCGCGGGGGCGAGTATTCGGCCACCAACGCCGAGGCGATCAACGCCTCCCTAGGCTGCTTGGGCTCGCCGACAGACTGCGTCGTCACCCCGACCTACACAGACTTCCACCAGGCGAGCGGCAAGGCCAACTCCATCTGCGAATACTGGGTCCAGGAGGCCACCGGATACCCTGTGATGGCCAACCCGAGCACCTACAGCCGGAGCGAGTACGCCGGTGACCCCGAGTACAAGGCTCGCCTCCAGGGTGCCAAGAATGCCGGGGACATCAGGCTGGGCAAGATCTGGTGCAGTCAGACGCCCCCAGGTGGGGTGAACAACGGCGCCTTCAACAGGGAATGTGTCGCCGAGGGCATGACCACCTGCGCCTACGACACCGCCACCCAGACCAACAGATCCGCGAAGGTGCCCTTCAATCCCAGCAACGGCGTGTTCTACATCTGACTCTCTATCGTATCTTGTCCCCCACTTTAAACTCAAGAAGTGTAGTGCAACATCTCCTTTCTCAGGGCTAAAAAGCCAAGCTCTCATATGGCATCACAACCGACATCATCGTCACTTTTGCCGTCAGCAAAATCCATCTCAGATGGATGTTTGTCGTTGCCGTCATCCTGTGGTATGATAATGCGAGGGAAGCTACCCATCATAGCCGCCAATACTTCGTGCTTTCTGGACAAGATTGATCTCATCACCTGCATCAGGCTGGCCAGGGAGCGGCAAGACGCGAACGAGCGCGGCAGGACACAAAATCGCAATTACTCCGCCAGAACTGATGTCGACATTCACCTGCAGGGGCTGCTAGGTGAGGTGGCCTTCTGCAGGCTGTTTGAATTGGAGGACCAGACCGGGGACACCACCTGCTGCTCGCACACGAGGGACCGCTTTGACGCCTCCATCGACGACTATCAGGTGGACGTGAAGACCACGATCGCCATCGGGAACGGCATCCTCGCCCCTGCCTGGAAGTCCCAGAACCCCGCCGATGCGCTGGTCCTCATGTATCTTATGGCGGAGCCGCAGCAGTTGCAGGCCTGGCTGAACCCCAACACCAACCAGAACTCACTGCCTAGCAGGGTGGCGCTCCACTTCATGGGCTTCATTGCAGCGGAGGACCTCTACCAGCCACACTACCTGAACCAGCCTGGGCCTGGCCAGGGGAAGGGGTACTACTGCAAGGCCGGCGAGCTCAGGGCGTTTCATGACATGTGCCATCGCCTGCCTGCGACCCTGAACCCCTTCCCCACACCCCGCCCCAGATCCTCGATGACACCTTCCTCCGCAGGACCAGACCGCACCCAGCCAAAGAGCTTGCCCACAGCCTCAGTGACGTCGATAAAAGTGGCAACTCCTGGAAAGAAAACCTTCATATTTTGAGAACAATCCTTTATCTTGTGAATAAAGGCTGAGAGGACAAGACAACTGAAAGCAGGTCTGTGTTGTCAAACTAAAATGAAGCGAAGAGAGGTCTTGGTCCTCCTCGGAGAGCCCATGCATCACCAGGTCTTGAGTTAAAGCTTGCGGGGCCCCCGATCAGGGAGGAGCAGGTCACTTGGCGACGCGTCCGGGATGTCGAGGCCATGACTGCGAAGGTAGGTCTCCAGCACCGACGCGATTTCGCCGACCTGGCGCCAGCGGGCGAAGCGCAACGGGGTGAAGAATCTCATCCTGGTGGCGTAGACATCTTTCTCGCCAAATTCGCAGTTGCGCACATCCTCGTCCTCGTCCTCAAGGCAGACATCTTCATATCCTTCCCCTTCCTCGTCCTCTACCTCCTCCACCTCCTCCACCTCCTGATCCTCCTGATTCTCCTGATCTTCCTCATCCTCCTCCTGATGGGCTGAATCTCCGGATAAATCGGCGATCTGTGGTGCCATTGGGTCTCTTTCCTCTGCCTCGCAAACTTCGTGTGGCCCTTCTTGAATGCCACCCTCATCTCCGGCGCCCTCGTCAGGGGAATCCGGATGCGGCAATCGATCTTCGAGGCTCTCCAAGCTCACGTCATCATACCCCAATCGGGACACGGTCGGCGCGGTGTCCCGGAGTTCCTGCAGTCTCGCCTCCTCTTCATCCCACAGACGATCCTGCTCGATGTTTCGAGCATCCCAGATCGCATCCCACTCAGCGTGCAGTCTCTGGTAGTCCTCATGATAGTGGATGGTCTCGAGCCAGTTGCGCTCCTCCCACTTGACCTCATCGAAGGGGACCTTCTCCAGAAAGGCCCGCACGAAGTCGACGTCACCGCTGCAGAGCGCGTCCCACAGCACGCGCGTGGGTCTCACGAACCTGTGGTCTGGGTGCCTGATGAGGCGGGCAGCACATTTCGGGGCACAGTGGTCACCGCAGTAGTTCAGCGCGGGGTCACTGTGCTCGGCGTCGTCATCGGGTGCCGTCTGATTCACGTCGATGCCTGGAATCTTCATGAGCTCGTCAAAGAGCTCCAAGGTCTTGTCACCGCCGCAGGTGATCTTCTGGTGCAGGAACGAGAAGCCGCAGCAGCCCCGGAACCTGGGGTCGCCATTTCTCTCCGCGAACGATGCGACGCAGCGCTTCACCCGCTCCACATCGTGCCTCTCGATGGCATAGTGAAGCTCCATCTCCACCCCAGAAAAAGTCTGGTCAAAGTCAGGGTCATCCCACCTCTGCGCCTCATCGCTCGTCGTGGACAAGTACATATCTCGGAGGATGCAATTGGAGGCAGGCTCAAAAAAAGATTAAACGAGACAACTATTGGGGGGAAGAATGGAGTCGCGGGAATATGACATCATCAAAAAAGAGCATGAAATTTGTCATTCTTTGGCGCCAGCGACATCAGCGGCCAACTTGACCCTTTTTGGGGGTGGCGCCGAGCGCTTGACAGCCAGAGCAGCGGTTATCTTCGATATGTCGCTCGAGGAGAAGGCTGGCGGGGAGGTACATGACGCAACCGCAGTGGAAGCCTGGTTCGGACTTAAACTGCTGCTGCGCCGCGTGACACGCGTCGTTGAGGGAGGGGGCGTCGCAGGGGCATCCGACGCCTCACCTTCCCCGGGAGGTGAGCCTCCCGACTCCAGAACTTCTTGCTCCATGCCCTCGTCATCATCCTCCTCGATTTCCCCATCGTTATTGTCCCCATCGTGGTCCTCATCATCAGCGTCGGCATTAACGATCTCATCCTCCACCACAGCCGCGGTACGCTTCCTAGATGATGAGGATGAGGTTCTTGGGGCCCTGGGAGCCCGGGGAGGTCTGGGCCTCGCGATCATGCGGGTGACTGGAATCTCGCCTGTGATGGGCTCCATCAGGTGCCTAAAATCAGGTGACTCCAGATCATGGCGCTGCATATTGTAGCCCAGGCTCTCACCCATCTTGAATCTCTTTCTGGCGAGACCGCGGATCATGTCGTCGTAGTCATCCACCAGATCGTAGATCAGCGGGTGGTTGTTGCCGTCGTGGCCACGCTGCGTTCTGCCAAAGATCTGCTCTGGGTCGCCGCAGGGTGTGAAGAGGACCTCGGTGTCGATCTCCGGCGAATTGAAGCTCTCACTTCCCAGTTGGATGATCGACACCACAAAGTCCACGCACTTCAGCAGACTGCCGATTTTGATTCGCCAGGCAAGGGCCGCCGGCGTCTTTCCGGGGGCCTGGCCGCCTCTCAGGAGCCCGATGCTGACGGCCGCCGAGCGTGACTCGATGACTTCCTCGAAGTTCAGTCCCTCCGCCGGCTCCTCCGCGAACCCAAGATAGAACTCGGAGGCGTAGCACACCCAGTGCATGCCTGGCGCCAACTTCTGAATCAGTCTCACCACATCCTCCATGTTTGCCTTCCTATGACTGACCGCGATGAAGCGGCGCCTGCGCTCGCCCTCTCCCAGAGGCTTTGAGAACTGCTCCCAGATCGCGCGCACACCGACCGATGTGCGGGTTATGTCATCGCAGAGATCATTGATCATCCCGGGCAGGTCGAGTTGCTGGCGATTTCCTTTTCTGAGCCTCGACTCGCGGCCGTTGTCCGGCATCACCAATTGGATGACGGTCACCTTGGCTGTCTCCTCTGGCGGCCTCACATGGGAGTAGAGCACCGGGCCGATCAGGTGGAAAAGGGCCTCGGTGCGGCCGTCGCCCCGCCTGATGGTGGCACTCAGCCCATACACGTAGCGGGCTCTGACCAGCGTCATGAGGAGCCGGCTCAGGGTGTCGGCGGCGATATGGTGGGCCTCGTCGATGAAGACCACGCCAAACCTGACAAACTGGGCAGAGGTGAACTGCCGGCCCGGGCTCCTGAGGGTCTCGACAAAGGCGATCACCACGTCGCGGTCGAGCTCGCACACGTCCTCCCTGATGAGCCCCACACTCAGTCCGGGGCAGAAGGTCTCCACCGTCTCCAACGCCTCCTTGTGCTGCGCGGCAGTGGTGACCAGGATCAGCGTGGCGCGGGCGGTCCGGGAAATGATGTTCGCCATGCAGATGGTCTTGCCGCAGCCACAAGGCAGATTCAAGAAGCCACATTGAACCCCCTTCCGCTGCAGCGCCATGATATGGTCGCAGGCCTCCTGCTGCGGGACCTGCTTCTTGGAGCCAGGCTGTAGCGAGAATAAGGTGCCGCAGAAGGCCGCCTTCTCGGGGCTGAGGACATCGCCTTCACTGACCAGGCTTCTTGCTGCCTGGCCAAAGACCCTGAGGCCCACGAAGCGGGGGATGACCACCTGGCCCTGGATGATCCGCAGCAGACATAAGACCTCTGGCTTTTTTTGTGAGTATCCTTTTGTGGGGTTCTGATAGCTCAGCAAAGCGGTCAAGGCTAACAGTTGCTTCTCATTCAGCAGAGAAGCCAGAAACGTGTAACTGGTACAGGCCGTGGCGGCCCTCGCCACAGCGCCTGGAAGTGGGAAATTCTGCGGGACCTCAGACCATGATTGGGGGATGAGCAACGGGCCTGACATCCTGAACGGGTGTGATACGAAAGAAAAGAAGGAGGACAAGAGCCCGATGATATCTTCTGTGGGTCAGTGATAAAGCATTGTGCGTCCGGAGAACCACTTGGCGATGTTTGCACCCCGCCAGCAACCTCTGCCCGAAAAGGGCGGCGGGAAGCCCCCTCTGAAGCAGCAGGCTGCTAACAAGTCCTCGGTGGTCCTCATCACGGTCTCGGTCGCGGTGATTGCCGGCCTGATCATCGTCATCATCGCCAGCAAGTTTCTCACCCACAAGCCCCAGTTCCCGCCGAACGTGCTCAACCTCTGTCAGGACATGGTGGTCAAAAGCAGCCAGGCGGCGGCGATTGCGCATCAGGACTCCTCGCTCCTCATCGCCTTCCAGCACTCTTCCGAAGCTCTCTGTTCCGCCACCCTCGCCCGCAACATCCTGGGGGCCGACAACGTCCAGAAACTGTCGGGTATCAACGTGGACGCGCTTATATCCATGCTCTCCCAACAACGGGACGAAATCCTGAGGCTCATCGCCACCAAAAACCCCGATCTGATCCCGAGATCCCCGACCTTACCCTCAACCAATTGGATCATGACCCCAGGCAACACCGCCAACACTCCGACGCCACTACCCCCCGCCCCAACACCAATCAAAAAATGAAAATTGTAATCTCGTCTTTTTCACCTTGCTTTGCAGAAACAAGACAAATCGATAAGGATTGATCAACAAGGATTGAAGTTGTAAGGCCTGGTGACGTGGATCATGGTCTGCCACTTGAAGGTGTCCTTGACGCCCATATTGCGACAAAGCATGGTGTGGGCCGCGTGCGCCGCACCAAAGAACTCCCAGAAGGCGAGCTTGTCCTCATACTCATCGTGAGTGAAGGTCACAGGACGGCAAGGCAGGCCGCAGACAGATAGAATCTGGCCCCCGTGTTCAGCGGCAAAAGCGATGATCTTGGCCTCGACATCAGCGTCAGCCAGCGACCAGTAACCCTCGACGCAGAAGAGAGCACGAAAGTCTTCAATCAGTTCCATCACCGTCAACAGCAAAGAAAGGAGGGAAGGAGTTGAGCGAAATAACGATATTTCCTGATCTTAAAATCATCCAATGACCTCAAATCATCAACGTGTTGGAAATCAGGCCAGTCGCAGGAAGGTAATGCGTGCCTCGTAGAATCCCGTCGCGGGTCCGGCGATTGGGATCGCCACCGTCGCCACAACGGGGCTGATCATCAGGTAGGTGGGCGCGAGTGCCTGCACAATTGCCGCACCCTGGATCCACGTGGTCGATGTTGAGGACCCCACAATGGTGTTTTGATCCATGCCGGCAGGGAGTGCACCAGGCGTGACGGAGGTGTAGATCGCAAAGGCAGCCCCTGAGCCGCTGGTGCCGCTGGATCCAAAGTCGACCTTGTAAACCCCGATAGGAAGCAGGAAGGCGGTACCTTGGCCACCGGTGACAGTGCTCGTGATAATTCCAAGGGTGTTGAATACCAGATTGGGATAGGTCACTCCGGCACCCGGAGCGATGCTGTCGTTTGGAGGCTGAGTCGTGGTGTTCGTCCACTCGGCGTAGCCAAGAACACCCCCAACTCCCGCAGCGCCAGTGGCACCGACCGCTCCTGGGGTCCCGGCGGCCCCTGGAGAGCCTGGAGAGCCTGGAGCCCCTGCTGGTCCTTGCGCGCCCATTGGCCCCGGCGGTCCGGCTATTCCCTGGATGCCCTGCGTACCGGGTGCTCCGGGAGCGCCAACAGCCCCCGGTGCTCCAGGACCACCGGCTGCCCCAGCGGGACCAGGAGGACCGGCAACCCCCGCCAGCCCTGCAACGCCTGGTGGTCCTTGGCCCCCTGCCGGCCCTGCCGGGCCTGGTATGCCCTGGATTCCAGGCCCCCCTGGGGCACCTTGCGGCCCGGCAGGGCCAATTGGTCCGGCGGGGCCAACGGGACCAACCGCGCCTGGCACACCCTGAGGCCCGAGACCTCCGGTCGCCCCAGCCGGGCCTTGGGGGCCAATGGGTCCCTGCAATCCAGGGGCACCAGGAGTTCCCGCAGTGCCAGGGACTCCAGTCGCCCCAGTTGGGGCCCCGGCCGGGCCTGGACTTCCTGGGGCGCCCGGGATTCCGCTGATCCCAGGTGAGCCCGGGGCACCAGGCGGGCAGCAGATGCACGCTGAAGGCGCCCTCTGGCAGCACGACTGTTGCTGCTGCTGTTGCTGTTGGCATTGTGGCTGATGGCATGCGCCACGAGCCTGACAGTTGCCGCCTCCAATGAAAGACATCTTCTCAAACTTATGGGTTGGCAATTCCTCGGGACAACGAAATGATGGGGGGTCTCTTTTGGCCATCGGAATGAGATAAGAACCCCAGTTCTCATCTCATGTCGCCGCGATCACCCCTCACGCTTGATCTGTTGACCCATGCATCCCCTGATGAGACAGCGAGGGATTAAGGTCTGCAAAATGTGGATGACGGTGTTGCTTGGCACGGGCTGGAATCGACACCTGAACCTTATGATACCATCAGGTCAAGAAACCCTCAACACGTAATCCTCAGTAATCACAGCAGACGGGACGATGAGCGTTGCATTTTCGACGCCGACACCGAGGGCTTACACCGGATTTCTAGGACCAGTGAGGCAGGGTTTACCGTCCGCGGAGGCCGCCCTCGCCGCTTTAGGGGCCGATGACAGCAATACGGTCTATCCGTCTGCCGTCTCCATATTGCAGGAGCGTCACCAGGGAGGCCCAATCAGCAGCGTCACGGGCATTACCCCGTACATCGTGATCAAGGGGGGCGATTTGGCCGCGGTTCTGCCATACGCGGACGGGCAGGTCATCAAGTACCTGATCTACTCCGGCAGCATTAACGGCCCGGCCACGCTGGTGCGGGGCGCCAAACTCGGGGAGGGTGACTACACTGTGGACATTAGCGGCCGTGTGGAGTCGACGGTGTTCTTTCACATGACCGGACAGCCTGGGACAGGTTCCCGTCTCGTCGCCCAACTGCTGCCACTTGGTGGGTTCTATGGCCCCGAAGACCAGTACGGGGCGGCGCTTGCTTCCGCCTGCGACGCGGTGGCGGCCGACCTGGAGGCATCCTACCTGAAGCATGACCTCATCGAGTTCGCCAGGCTGCAGAAGATCCCGAACGCCTCAAAACTCACGAAGAGCGGGCTCTGCACAGCGCTGGCCGACACTCTCAAGAACAAGGGGCTGATCTCGCCCACGACTTTAAGCCAAGGATTCTGATACACAACGTCTTGAAGATTCGAAAATCGAGGCAAAAAACACACCTCATTGCAATTCATCACACTTCATCACACTTCATCACACAAAACCAGCACATTAACATGAACATTTCTTCATTTCAGACATGAAGCCGGACTCACGAGGCGGCGCTCCAGGAGAGAAATGCAATTGCTTTAGGCCGCTGTCGCGTGCCCCCTGTGATGACTCGTTCTTCCTGGCAAGGCGCCCGTGATGCTGCATGGCAAGCGTGGACACGATGTCCAGCAACTCATCGCATTGAACGAGGTCCGTGGCCGAGCACTGGAGATGCGGCACGTTATGACGGCACGCCAGAAGAATGCCGTCGGTGTTCTTGACCATCCGCTCCTCAAGGTCGGTCTTGTTGGCCACGATCAGTATCGGGACTTCGTAGGTCAGATTCTTCTCGACCTCGTGCAGCCAGTGGGGCACGCTCTCAAAACTCTCCCTTGCCGTGACGTCGTACACCACGAGGACCGCGTCGGCCTTCTTGTAGTAGAGGGAACAAATGGAACGGTACCGCTCCTGGCCGGCAGTATCCCATATCTGCAGCCGAATTTTTTTGCCGTTGAGCTCGCGATCAAGGATGATGAAGTCCAGTTGGATCGTAGCCTTCGTGAGCTTGTCAAACTGCCGCGTCCGGTGCGTGTGGAGGATCGAGGTCTTCCCCACCCCAGCGTCACCTATCAACACCACCTTCAGCAGCATGTCATAGTCCTCATGGGAGTTATAAGCAGCAGCCACGGCAGCCATTTTCAGCACCCGGACACAATAAAATAAAGAGAGGGTACGCGGTGGAAGAGAACGGGGGGGGAGAATGGGGGGAGAGGAAGAGGGGAAAGAGGGAAGATGACGAGAGTGTAGAAATTGTTTTCCATCTTCTATTTTGGTGAATCGGGATGTGAACGCCTCAAGATGGCAGGATTCTAGGATATCATACATCCATGGCTATCCTGTTTCACAGGCTCATGGTGAACACAACTGACGTAAAGTGAGATGGAGGCAATCGACGATGATTTGGGCACCCTGAGGAGAAGGTGGATCTGATCAACGGTCCCCAGTGTGATGCCAGGCTCATCCTCCAGCAGATGATCAGTAGTCTGAGCTTGATAGGTATCCGCCCCCTGTATCAGCCCCGAGGGAAAGTAGTACGGCGTGCGCTCAAAGTGATCGCAGATGATGACGAAGGGCCACAGCAAATTAGACTGCTCCAGCGCCACGAGATGATGTATCCGCCTTGCCAATATCTGTGATATCTGGAATAGCAGAAAGATGTGATCGGCGATATCTCCGAAGGTGTGACCCTTCCCTGCGGTGAGCGGCACAGGAATCTCGATCACAGTTTTTTCGCGGCCGCTGTCTGTCCTGAAAGGCCTGTCCAGAACGGTGCCCACCGAGAGGGAAGTGGTCATGCTTTGGTCGCCGCTCGGGGACACCTTCTCGCTGTCTTCGTCCAGGCGCCTGAAGAAGTGCTCTAGTTCAGCAGGCCCAGGCAAGCCCATACAAGTCACAGCCTCGAAGTTGGTGCTCGTGTACGCCCTCGACATCTCACTTTCCTCACCTCAATCAATCTACCGCTTTTCTCGATCTTCTAATCCGCCTCTGATGCTGGATACCTGATCTTATTACGCTTTGATGATCACGCCCAACACTTTCTTCCCCGAATCAGGCAGCAAAAGACAGCGAAAACAACATGTCCTTGATAATGGCGATGATGCTCACTCTAACTGGACGCGCTGGGCGATCTCGCGCTGCTGGAGGCCTGTGGTGCCCTGGGAGGCCTCGGCCTGCATGTACCTGAGCCACTCTGCCGTCTTGGGGTTGTTGTCGAGGGCCCTCTTCTCCTGCTCGTACTGCCCTGCGAGGGTGTTGTTGTTCTCGTCAGCAGGGTGAACGGGCACCTGATAAAATGAGGGCGTTGGGAGGGCGGCGCTGGCCTTGTCCTTGATGGCCTGGAGCGACCAGTAGTAAGTCTCGGCCCTCGGGTCATCGTAGAGCGCCATCAGGGCGGGCAGTTCCTTGGCCTGGCCCTCGATGGCGGTGGCCCGCAGGAAGCGGCTGGGGCCCTCCGCCAGCAGCAGGTCTCGCACGAAGGCCGGGTTCAGCAGATTCACGGAGCGGTAGAGGTCCCTGATCTGGGGCCCCAGGGCCGCAATCGCCTCCTCGTCCCCATTCCTCTCCCCCGCCGAGACGGCCTCGGCCTGGAGGAGGATGTTCATCGCGTGGTCAAGGGCCTTGTACGAGTTCCCGAGGAAGCCGCGGGTGATGTTCCACCACTGATTCGTCTTGGAGTAGACGGCGGCGAGGTCGGCCTCCACCCCCGGCAGCCCAGGCTGCAGTTGCCTCGCGATCTTGTTCGCGCGGTCGCTGCTCTTGCGATAGGCCCTGTCGGACTGGGAGGCCTTCTGGGTCGCGTCAACGTAGGCCCCGCACGTCTTTTGCGCGTTGCCCCTGCTTGCAGCCATCAGCGCCTCGTTGCTGCGCCGCCCCTCCAGTTCCTCGCGTCTCACCTGCTCCTGCAGGGCCGCCAGGTCGGCCTGAAACATCTGCAGCCTGCTGTTCGTCGGATTGCTCATGTTACTGTCTGACTGCGGTTCTATAGCAAGAAGGATGGTTTAATACTGCGGGCGGCGGTGGAGATGGTGGTCCGGGTGCGGATGAAGGCGTTTGCATGAAGGCCAGCGAATTTATTGTCCGCGCTTCTTGATAATCGGCCCGCTTCTGCTACTTCTGCTTCTTCTGCTTCTTCTGCTTCCTCTGCTTCCTCTGCTTCTTTTGTCCCGCAGCAAATGTCGGACACCTCAGCCACGACAGAGGCGACTTCAGTCCCCTCTTCATCATCCTCCTCCGCTGCAAACGCTCAGGCCGAGTCGCAGAATGCGGGCTCAAGTGAACAGCAGCATGGGCGGGGGATGAATCCCGCGCAGGCGCTGGACATGATGGTCGCGGAGCGCAGGCAGGGGCTGGCGGAGATGGCAAGGCGTGAGAAGGCCGCTCGCCACTTCATGAGTCTCCAGTCGGGGGGCGCAGGTGCGGAGCAGGCCCCTGTCGCGTCCAAGGCCGAGGAGACCATTAAGGAGCTCGACGACCTCTTCGAGCAGCGCACCCAGGAGGAAGTTGAGGCCGACGCCAAGGGTGAGGACTACGTCTTCAACTCCGACAAACCAGGGGCACCGCTGCCTGATCTGGTGGAGAGGCAGCAGACCCACGACCAGAAGGCGGACGCGCCGGCGAGGGGGGCGGGTGCGGGGTATCACCTGGAGGGGGACGCTGACCGCTGGCAGATCTTCATCGTGGCGCACTGGGACACGAGGCCTGCCTGCCAGGACCCCCGCATCATGCTGGGCCCGATCTTCGCCGGGGAGGCAGCCGCCGTCGCCTACGCCAATGACGTCCAGGCCTGCAACCCATGCCTGTCGGTGCGCAAGATCCGCATCAAGAACAACACGCTCGTCACGCTGGCCTCAAAGATGGATGACGCGGCGTACTGCGGCATGCGCAACTCGACCATCGTGGGCATGCACATGAAGCGCCGCGAGTTCCAGACCAAGTTCTTCGAGGCCAGGTCGCAGGCCATCAAGGACAAGAAGCCCGACCCCCTCGCCAAGGGCGTGGCGGAGTTGACCGGGAAGACCCTGGAGAGCACCATCGCCCTCAAGGGCGTGCCAAAGACCTTCCAGCCCAGCACCGCCGAGCTTGAGCGGGCCAACACGGCCCGCAAACTCCTCCAGAACAGGCACCAGCCTCCACCAGAGAAGTCATCCCCTGGCCCTGCGACCACCGTGGGGGTCCTGGGAGATAAGGCCAACATCGAAAAGCAGAGCAACCAAAAGCAGGGCAACGAGAGGCAGAGCGATGAGAAGCAGGGAAGGCAGGAGGGCAAGGGGAAGATGAAGGTGGTGGGAGAGGGTGCGTCGCCGAGCTTGAGCGCCGAATTCCCGCTGAAGATGATCGACCCGCGTCAGTTGTTCGCGGTGCTGCTGTTTGTGCTCGATGCGCCTGACGACGCCCTGGGCAAGCGGTCCAAGATCAGGTCGGCCAGCGCGGTGCCAGAGTTCGTGGTCCACTTTATGCGGACCTTCTCGCAGCGCGAGGAGGCGGAGGCGTTCTGCCGTGACGTCTGCGGCCCCAAGTTCCCCGACTTCGAGGTGCAGGTGGTAGACCTCTACCAGTGGCTCGACCCGTACGAGGCGGCGGCCAAGCGTGACCGGATCAAGGAGCAGTTTAAGAACTCCGAGCAGAACGAGGTCATGGGCCGGCGCACGAAGGACGTCAATGACATGGACAACCTCAAGCAGTTCTGCGATGAGAGCGGCCTCACAGTCCCGGTGACGGAGATCTACAGCGACGGCACGGTCGTCTCCACTGACATGCACGGCAACAAGGTGAAACTGAACCAGATGGAGGGTGTCAACGGCGAGATGCTGACCGTGCTGCCCGGCCAGGACGGACCCCAGGCCATCCCTGGCTCGGAGGAGGCCGCATTAAATAATGGCATCGGCAAGACGCCGGTGTCTGCTATTCCCCCGCGCAACAAGAAAGAATGAAGTCTGTTGGTTACTTCATTTACTTTTCGAGGCTGGAAACAATGTAACGAAACATCACAAGAGCATCGTTCGGGATCAAGAAATCACGAGAGCAGAGACGGGCGCGAAGGCACAGTATCGCCTGGAGTTCCATGGGCAACCTCTGGGCGAGGGAGAGAAACCGCTGGGCAGGGAGGCCGGCAGCGTTCCGCAAGGAGGGCAGTAGGATTAAATAATCATCGCACAGCATAACGAGGGCGGAAAACAGGACCGCTGCCCGGGCCTGGGGGAAGCCGAGGAGCACCCTCTTCGTGAACACGGCGAAGATCCGATCAGCGATGATGTCCTCCAGCATGCGCACAAACCAGACCTGTCGTTCCTCAAAGTACTGACTACAGCGTAAACCACGGTCATCAAGCCACGCGGGCCCTTTTCTCAGGGCCATCGCAGGCAAGAACTCGAAGTTGTGGCCTGGACTTGTGAGCTCGAGCTCGAGGCCATGGTGGGCAATGAGCAAATCGATGATGGCCTGGCGGCCAAGATAAGATGCCCACCACCACGGAGTGGTATGAGGGAGGCATGATGGGACCCCGGACCTCACCCCCGGATGCCTCAGCAGTAGCGCCACGATCTCTGTATAGTTCTTCATGCATGCTATCCCAAGCGGGGTGATGGGACAACGTTCGGCGTCATCCGCTGGCGCGCGCTCACCCTTCTCCGGGTCAATGCTCGGCTGCTGCAGTAGGAGCGTGACCACGAGCGGGAATCGTTTGCGCACGGCAATAAAAAGTGGCGTATATCCCTTCTCTGGCGACTGCCAATTGAGGTCGACCCCGGAATTCTCAACAAGAAAAGCCTTAAGATGCCCAACTTTCACGGCGTCATCCACGGGATCACGACATACACCTCCCCGGAGCAATAGGAGAAGTCTTTCCTCCGCAATCAAGGCCATGGAAGCAAGGGAGACTTTTCACGATCACGTCGCATGACAGACAACATGACATTCAATGTGAAGGACTTGATCACCAATAAAAGCTAACAATCAAGGATTTCGTAACATTCTCTATCATACAGCACATCATCGAAGGATATCGTCGCAATTGCAATGCGCTGCGATAACTTGCGAAGCGTTTTTTGATAAAATCAGACATCACTCCAATCGGAGGATTATTCCTTGAGCAGGGAACAGAGATAGCGGAACATCCCCTTTGAGTCGTTTGACATCAACATATCGCGGGGTGAGCGGTGGGCTCTGAGAGCCAGGATAACTTGAAGCTCCATCGGCAGCCTGCGGGCCATCCGCAGGAAGCGTGCAGTCCTGACCTTATCGGGGACGCGTAATCGGGGCCTGAGGAAGAAGTAGTTGTCACACAGCATGACGATCACGGCGAAGAGAGCGGCGGCGAGTGCCTGAGGAATCAGGAGGTGCATTCTCTTGGCGAAGACAACCAGGACGCGGTCATCCCGGAAGCGTTCGAGCATGCTCACGATGCGCACCTGCCACTTTCTGAAGTTGCGCCTCCCCACAGCATCCTGATCCCCCAGTGAATCTGCAGCCCTCGCGACCTCCATCACGTCCATGGGCTCCGGGTAGGGACCGAACGCCTTCAGGTCGAGGTCCATGCCCCTGTGCGCGATGAGAGACTCCAGGGCGTTGTATCGGCCATTCCTCACGATCCACCACAGGGGCGTCGCGTGCGGGAAGGTGGTCGGCGTGTTGGTTCCGACACGTGGGTCGGCCAGGAGAATCTCGACCAGAGCAGGGTCCCCCTGGTAGCAAGCCTCGCCGAGTGGGGTTTCAGAGTGCCGCTTAGGGCTGTTTGGTAACACGCGCTCACCCAGTTCTGGGTCGATCCCGGGCTGCTGCAGCAGGAACTCCACCACCCGCGGCAACTTCCTCTGCACTGCCGCAAAGAGCGCCGTTTGCCCCCTTTTCGCCGACTGCCACTTCAGGTCGACATGCGGATGCATCTGAAAGAGCACCTTCAGGTGCCGAAGAATGGTGGGCTCCATGTAGTGCAAATCCTCCAACCCCCCTCCACCCCCCACGAGGCGGAACAACTGCTCCTCCGCTGATTGGTACCGTGAACTCATCACTTCAAGAGAAGAAGGCGGCAATCTTTAATTTCTTCAACAGGTGATCTTGAGCAAAATGTGTGAGCGGTGAAGATCATCACTCGGGAACCTGGCCCAGAACATCATTCACCACCTGGGCGACGAACTCGGAATGGGCGTCGCAGGCCAGGAGCATGGCGGCGACCTGCTGCGCCTCCGGGGTGGCGTACAGAGCCTCGTCCGAGTTGTCGAAAGCCAGCGCCGCCTTGATCCTGGCCACGATGTCCTCAATCTCAGATTTCTTCTGCGCCAAATCGGCGATGATGGCGTCACTCTGCGGCGCCCAGAGGGCCAGGAAGTCCGCCACGGCGCTCGACTTCTGCGCGCTCTCTGCGGCCGCAAGCTTAGCATTCAGGGAGTCGATGAGATTGGCATGGAAGAGGGAGCCCTGCCCGACGTTGAAGTTTGCGGCCATGGCAGCCTGGATCTGCAGCCCGCGCGAGTTGACGAAGGGGTATATCTGCGTCACGACACCCTGAACCTGGGCACCTTGGTCGTTCGATGATGCTCGAGTCACGGCAGGGCTCCCAGCAGGGGATGAGGGACGGCTGGGGCACGCCGCGGGACTGAGAGGACCTCCGCCCCCGTTGCTCTCTGCGGCCACCAGCATGATGGGGGGTGTCAGGGGTCCTGCGCCCGAAAAAGGGGCAAGGGCAGCGGCTGGCAACGAGGCAGGGGAGGATTCATCATTTCCGGAGAACTCGAAGTTGGTCGGAGGAATGGGGCCGACACCGCTGGCTGACGACCTCTTGCGGGTGGACGGTGCGCGCACGCTGCGCCTCGCTGATGCTGGGGACGACATGATTTCCAATGATTTTGGGTTTATCGGTTCTTCGAACAGCAATTAAAAGATGCCTGCAGCGAATGGGATTCTTGACAATTGCGACACATTTTGCAGAAAAAGAAAGACGTGCTCATCCACCGTCAGTCTTCGGTCTTCATTCTTCAATCTTCAGTTTTCTTGGCAAGATGATGGCCTAACACTGGCTGAAGACGGGGATTGCGCGGGTACGGCCACCCCCGCAGTTGCCGCTTGCGCAGGGGGTGAGCGGGGTAAAGGGCGTGAAGGGAGTAGCGCAGGGCACCTGCTCCACGCGCACGCTCTCACCGCCACCGCAGCCACAGCCTCCCTCGCGGGGGCCCTCCTCGGATGACTGAATGATGCGCGACCTGTGCCTGCGACGGCCGCAGTCCTGGAGGGGCGAGAGCCCAAGGTCCCCGGTCCTCTTGAAGCCGAAGGACCTGTTCCAGCCGTTCTGGATGATGCCGAGGTCATTCGCCTGCCCCGCCACCCTGTTGTTGCAGTGACCGCGCCTCGCAATCGCCAGGCCAAGGTCGTTCACGCGCCAGTTCGACATGATGATGAGGAGATTCACGGGTGACGAAGAGAGGTAGATTGAGGTGAGAGAAGGCTTTTGATTGAGGCAGAGGCAAAAATGGTGGGGGTGTTACAAAAAGGTTTACAAGGCGAAGTCAGAATAAAGTGGCGCTCAGGTCGCGCAACCGACTGAGCGCCTGAGGGTGACTTCTCTCCAGGTGATCTTGGAGCGCTCGTGTCAAAAACATCCTGCGCCAAGCTCCGAAATGGGTTCGCAGCAGGGCGATGACATCATCATCAAACACCCAGTGGTCTGCCGGATGCAGCAAGAGGAGCATGATCAGGGGATGAACAAGGTGCGGCAGCAAACCAGTATCATGATTCATGTGGATGATGTCTCCCGATATCTGCTTATTGCCCCACAGGGCGTAGGTGATGTTTGAGGCCCAGTGCGTCTGCCTCACCCCAGGTGGGAGCTTGGCGCCCAGCACCGCGCTGGGGCAGTAGATGGCGATGAGGTGGGGCACCTCATGGAGCTTCTGAATAGGGAGACGCGCCAGCACCTCGCGCACAAAGGCACCGTGCGTCTGCGCAAAATAGCCGTCACCAGGCCGCTCGACCAGCGACCGCAGCCAGGCGAGGTGATGTTCCGGGTCAGAGGTCCAGCGAGGAAACCTCGCCGGCACGTCATGGAGAACGTCACGCTGTTCTTGCCCTGACAGCGCAAGGTAAGGGTCCGCAAAGCTTTCGATGTGCAGGAAGTTCAATAACGCCGGTAACAGGCAAATTCGATTCTCGCCGTGCCGGGACGATAGTGCGACATCACCCACCGGCGACTGCAGCCGCGCAGGTTCGTCCATCCACAGGGCTTTCCCCGACTCCCAGTCCACATCACGATATCTGCAGAGATCACTGATAGTGTTATCAGTGATAGTGGGGTGGAGCATCCACTTGGCACGATGACACGGTGGCAAAAAGGCCAGGACATGATCATGGAACGTCCCACTGATCTCCCTGGCACCTGTGATTTTTCTTCCCGGCGTTTGGCTATATATCATGATCTAGGTGTTGATTGGGGATCAGGTTATCGCTGTTGTCTTAACGATGATGACGTATCATTCTTTTTTCCATTCCCACTGGGCAGATAGCGAGGTGATCAATGTTCAAGTGGTGGTGGTGATGGTGCTGGGTCGAGGAGTTCCTGCTCGAGGAGGCGGATGTGCTCCTCGAAGCTCTGGCGGAGGGCGCGCTGCTTCTCGGCGAACTTGAGGACCAGGTCGCTGTCGGCCTTGCGCAGCGCCACCTCGTGCTGGCAGATCAGGCTCTCGCGGTTGGCCATGACCACCTTCCACTCCTGGCACTGCCTGAGGATCTTGTTCAGCATCACCTCGTGGCGCTTGACCTGCTCGTGCTTTCTGGCCAGTGAGTCGTCCATGGCGACCACGTCCTCCTGGTCGAAGTTGTCCTCTGCCGCCAACACCACGTCCCGGAAGGCCGACAGGTGGTCCATGTCCTCCATCAGGCTCTGAAGCCTGTTCTCTATCTTCGCCTTGCACGAATCGTAACGCTCGTCCAACGGGTCGCCGGTCACTGCGGCGGTCACACTTGGCGCGACGCTGGCGTTCGCGGTGGCGGTGGCACTGGTTGGGCCCTTTGACCCGGTGTTGTAGATGGCCTTGACGGTGGCGGACATTTCTGTGACGGTGCAGGGGATTTTTGCTGCAAAGGACCCAGGTGGCTGTCTTGTCTTACAGTGTTCCTGGTGAGAATTTTCTGTTGGTGTCTTCAAAGTGCCCAGGGTCTCTTCCGCTCCCGCCATAATCTTATTCTGCAGCAGCCTCCGCGGGGACAGATGATCAAGGTGGCGAAGCAGCAGCAGGCGACGGCTGCGGGCGCGAAGGCTGTGGGCGCGAAGCCGCCAGGCGGTGGGGGGATTATGAAGAGCGCCTTTATGAGCTCGATTGACTGGAGGACGCTGGGGGTGGACACGGGCAAGGGGGTGCTGATTGGCGCCGCAGTCGGGGGTTTTGCCATGGCCCTGAAGAGCGTGAGGGACTCTGACGGCACCAAGAAGCGGCGCAAGGACCAGGGGGCGCTGAAACTGCCCCTGTCGCTCCCCTACATCGACGCCAACCCTGATCTCCGTGAGGTCCTCGAGCTCATGGGTAAATACGCCCCCAAGGCCCCCAGCACCTTCAACCAACTGCTCGAGGCCGTGAACCAATTGCTGCTGCTGCACCATGTCGTCGCCGAGTCCACGACACCGGCCACCCATGAGCAATACACCCGCAACCTCCACCTTGGCAACTCCGTCATCGAGCTCCTGGACCAGTATGAGGCCAAGGTCAGAATGGCCATCCTGAACCTCCCGCTCCCGGAAAAGGAGGCCACGGGATTCAACATGGACCTCTGGCAGGAAATGTGCGCCCGGTGCCGGCGCCTCCTCTACAACGCCTACACCAACACCAACTCTCTCATTCACAACTCCATAAAATGATTTCTGTCAATGCACGGTCTTCAAAACAAATGACGTCACAAAATTTGAGCTTGGAATTTCTGGTTGCTTGCGGCGGACTTTTAAGTCTTAAGTCTTAGGTCACCCTGATTCACCTGATGACTGCATCTCCTGAACAGCCTCTCCCTTGTTTCAAGGATACCTGTTTCATCAAGGCCCGGATCGGAATGAAAGACAGAACCAGGAGCCTGCGGAGCACGGACTGCGAGGCGCGGGCGCAGAAGTGCCAGCACTGCCCGGTATCGTCGCGGGCGGAGAGGCTCCTGAAGTGCGTTGATCAGTCGGTGATCTGCGAGCTCTGCTATCACGCCAGGGGGGCGGACTTTGGCCGCACGTCCTGCTGCCAGGCCTACGTCGACCTCTCCTGCCAAGGTGAGAGGGACCTGGTCTGGGGCTGCCGCAGGCACGGGCTGTATTGCAAGGCTCACAACACTCCAGGGATGACCCAGGACTCAAGTGCGCCCCTGCACATCAGCAACACGGAGCGGGCCTGTCCCGACTGCTTCACCTCCTGGGTTTCCGACCGCCTTGGCCCGCACACCAAGCCTGGGTCACTCGCCTCCCTTGCCGCCAAAGCCGTCTCCTCCATTCCTGCTGGCTTCACCTCCGCCCAGCAGCAGCGTGTTGTCACCACCCTAGGCAGAGCCTACCTGCGCTGAGCTTCGATCAGCGGGGCTTCCGGCTGGCGTCGCTCCCCGCTCATTTTAGGCGCCGTGGCACGCCACGAACCGTCGCTGTCAGGCTTTGCTGGCCGGTTTCCTCTCGGGGGACTGTCTTTTTTTGCGAATGTTTCTACCTTGCCCACCAATGGCGCTATTAAGTCACGCGCGGCTGTTTTGGGCTCTCGGAGATCGTCCGAACCAAATTGCCTTCTCGGAAAATTGCCAGAGTATCAACATAAACTACAAAAATTGGCAAGTGCCAGAGACCGCACGACGCGCAGGCGGGAGACACAAGTCTACCAGCAGAGTGCCGCGAATCTGTTGCCGGCCTCCTGTTGCTCCCGCTGCTGCCGCAGTCTCGAGGCGGGCGACAGGTGCGTCCCAATCTTCAGCCCTTCTGTCTTCCTGCCTCGCTTCCTGGAGGCGGGAGGCAGGGACTGGACCACCCCGGCGCGTCGGCCCGTGGGGGAGCCAAGGATAAAGCTCTCTCCTAGGTCTCCGCTCTTCCCGCGATTAAGGTCGGTGCAGGCGTCCCCGAGGATGATGGGGAGGACTGTTCTGGAGATGCTCCTGGACAGCGCCCTGTTGGCGCAGAAGTGGAGGCCACGCGATCTCAGGAGGCGGGCCATGACCACCACCCGCTGCGTGTCCTGCTCCCTGATCCCGTGCGCGATGATGCGCTCGTGCGGCACCACGCAGTGCCTGATCGCCTGGACCCAGGCCCGCTGGATGACCCTCTTTCCCAGCACCGCCGCCGGCTTCATCACCAGGGTCGACGGCGCCTGCATATACAGTGACTCCAGGGAACTGCTGAAGTTAGCGGTGTAAGGGGGCATCCAGCCACTGTGGACGTCGGCCACCAGCCTCAGGATGGCCAGCCCCTGGTTCTGAGAGAGCACAAACTGCTCCGGCTGCTGAGGGGGCTTCTGCAGCGACGCCCGCAGGCGTTCCTCCTCCAGGGTCCTGTACCTCCCCGCGTGCTGGCTGAAGCAGGTGACCAGCGCGGCCATGGCTAGGGTCGCACACTGTGACCGCTCCGTGAGCTCCGCCTTTGCCACCGCCTCCAGCGAGAGGTGGCCGCCCGGGCGGCCATTGTGCACCACCCGCGCGTACCACTTCAGCGACGGGCACAGGAACGCCAGCACGTGAGACTCGTAATCCATGATTCTTTCTGCGGACAGATTTTCAGGGTTTCAAGCTTTCAGGGTTGCAGGGTTGCAGGGTTGCAGGGCAGGGCTCTGAAACAACGCGAAAGATGAGATGGTTGCGAAGGAGGTGATAGATGAAAAAATTCCGGGCTAGCACCGTGAGATATTTTTTGGCGCAGCAGGTGGTTAACACAGCCAGAGCGCTATTTTCATTTCGCTTTGTTGGTGTCGCCATTCATCACACTTCACTTCACACTTTACGCCATCAATCCCGGAAGACTCATCTAAAACGATGGAGGCGCCAGGAAATGTCGCGGCAGCGAGGCAAGCGGCGAGCCCAATAACCGACAGTGAAGGTGTCGCCCAAGGGAAGAAGGTGGAGGGCGGCGCTGCCGGCCAGGCGAAGAACAAGAAGTTGCTGCTCTATGGTGGAATCGCTGGGGGGGTGGTGGCCGCGCTGCTGGTGGTCGGGCTCATCTTCTACAAGATGCGCTCCGCCTCTGCGGGCAAGAAGAAGAGCTCAGCAAACCAGGGCGCTGATCCCAAGGCCAGCGGAAACCAGGCAGCGCAGCAGTGCCAGGGGAACGCGTGCGCGGTGAAGCCTGACTGCAAGGGGATCGACTGCGCCGCGCCCAGCGAGCAGTGCGTCACCAGCCCGTGCTTCAATGGCCTCAAGCCCTCGCAGGGCGCGGTGTGGGTCAGGCTCCCAGACAACCGGGTCATCTTCTCTTACCCCTTTCGGCACAGTCGACTGGTGCTGTCGGACGGCAAGCACCTGGCGGCAGACGACAACGGTCTGAGGGTGCTGGGGGGCAGTGGCCACGAGGTGGAGTTCTGGTCCTTCGACGGCCGGCTGCTGAGCAACGACCACCACCCGGACCAGATGCTGCGCAGGGTCACGGACTATGAGGTGGCCCTGGTGCCCAAGGGAGGCAGCAACAATCAGAGCAAGCAAGACCACTGGCTCTTTGACGGCCAGCGCTTTTACTCGCTCGACAAGATGGAGCAGGGCAAGTTCCTCTACGTCGCCTACGACGTCGCCACCAACTCCCTCACCCTCAAGGAGGGAACATTGTCCGACCTCTACGCCATCAGGCAGCAGGCGGTCACAGTCGAGGGTTACGTCCCAGAATATTCCTAGGCACCTGACAGATGACGTGTGGTGAAAAAGACAATTTCCCTTTCAGTTGCGCCACCATATCGCCACTTTTTTGATGTCAAGGAATGCAAACACACATCCATTCCCAAATCGCCATCATCGTCGTCATCAGCCTTCATCGCCGCCAGAAATGTACCAAAACCCCAACTCAAACTCAAACCAGTATCAGGGTCAGACGCAGGGCCAGAGGCAGGGGCGCAGGCAGCCGACGCAGCAGAACCTGTTCGTGAGCGATGAGATCGCACGCATCAAGGCTGCCTACCCGGGCATGGACCACAAAGAGGCCTTCAGCCGGGCTGCCAGCAACTGGGCGGGGGCCCCCGAGAACCCCAAGTCGGGGGGCGCATATCAGGGCGGCGGGTGGTGATCCTCCCCACCCTGGTCCCAAGCCGGGCGAGATCAATTGCCGCGCGCAAGTTGATAAAGGGTGTGACTCGTTGTGACGATTGCTCCCCATTTTGGACAGATAAGCAAGATGAGTGCCTCAGCCGGTGGCAGCAGCAGATCGGCCGCCAGACCGTCGGTCGCGCAGGCACCTGTCCCTCCACTTCCGCTGCGACCTGCCCCAGCGATGGCTCAAAGTCAGCCTCCTCAGGGAATTCAGCCGTCAGCGTTGCCACCGAGACCCCAGCCGGCGCCTGTTCCACCGGACTCATGGACCGCCTACTTCAGGTGGCTCGGGCTCTCCCCAGGGCAGGAGGGGTCCATCCGCCAGTCCCCTCTGGCCTCTGAAATTGCCTGGGTCAAGGAGACCTACTACGACCAGTGGGGCCCAGGTGACCTTAAGAGCCTCCAGGCGCGCTCGGTGCTGTGGAGTCGACTGGGCAACCCGGCTTCGGTCGAGGGCCAGATCAACAAATTGCGCGAGCAGATCAAGGTGGTGCCGTCTTATGTGCGCGACCCGACCACCAACAAACTCCTCGAGGTGCAGAAGATGGTCTACAAGACCCTCGACCAGGAGCGGCGGGAGAAGTACCGCCGGTCTGGCCACCTGACCCAGCGGGGACACGCCTTTGAGAACGAACTGCCGATTCTCGCCTACGTCAGCGCCAAAGGGAAGGTGGTGTACCTCAGCGTCGCGCAGCGCCAGGCCTGCATGGAAGGCCGCCTCCCGAGCGCCCCCACCTGCCCTTCGCCTCCTTTTTTTCGCCAGTTACCACGGGTTCTTTGATAAAGGACTAAACCCCCTGGTCGCGCCATCTGTCGCCACCTGTTGCCACCTGTGTTTTCCAAATGAAAATTAAAACGGCACAATTCTCAAAACCATTTCCTCATCTACATCACCCTTCGCCCAATATCTTACGATGTCTGCGGCCGAGAATCCCTGGGATTTGTTGCCGGTTGATCAGGCCACCAAAGACCTGCTCGGCAGCATCGCGAACAAGTTGGCGGCCCTCCGAAACCGCACCGCGCAGCCTGTCTCGGCGGAAGTACAGCGCCTCCTCGATGAGTTCATCAATCAGGGGCAGTATCTGATCAGATTCAACGCGGAAAATCCCCTTCCGCCGACGGTGACAGGCGAGACCCTGACCGCGCTCAACGCCCTGAACGACTTGCTCAGCGCGAGACTGGCGCAAAGCAATACGCAGACGACTCCCACCCCCGCAGCCCAGGCTATCGCATTCATCAACGTTTTGTTCCTCAGATTCCCAAACGGCACCAACGGGGTCAACTATGACGAGGGCAACCTGTCGACCCTCGCGTCGCTGGAAGAGATTGCGAGACAAGGTCAACTGCCTGCCCAAGCGCAGACCACCCTCAGCGAGAGGTACGAGGCGGCGTCCGGGATCATCCAGGAGGTGCGAAGGACCACCTTCGCGGAGGTGAATACCCGGCTCCCAGCCGCCATCCAGCAGGGTGCCCGCTATTTCTGGCCCAGCGAGGTGAGCGCGCTCTTTGACCTCGCCAAGGGGCGCTACAGCAACGGTAGCGAGTGGCTGCAGAGCGGGGTGAACACCTACGCCGACGCGACGCTACTCAGCACATACCCCTTCAGGCTCCTGGACATCACCAAGCCCTGGACCTCCACCCCACAGAATCAACCCCTCGCCTGAAAGACAGACCTCGGCAAGGGGACGATACGAAGCAATGAGACGATTAAGATTGAGGGTGAGGTGGTAAAAGACGCAGAGGGACATGGAAGAAGACGCCCAGTTCACCTTCTCGCTCCCAGCCCCAACAGGTGGTGGTGGGGGCAGTGGGCCGCCTCCCGCCCTCTCCTTTGGAGCAGGGCCCTCTGGCCAGAAGAAGCGGAAAGTGCAGACGGCGTTCACCGGCGACGAGGCGCTGGACTCGCTGGTAGATGAGGTCAGGGAGAAGGTGGCGCAACTCGAGAGCCGGCCAAACGTGAACGTGCCGCTGACATCCCTCTTTGCGGACTACACCCGCTCCCTCAGGCAGGTGCTGAACAGCGTTAACGTTGGCCTTGACCCCCAGGTGCTGGCGAACTTCAAGGCCTCGCTCACCCTCTTTTCCAACGAGGTGGACCAAAAACTCGCGGCCGCCAGGCGGGTGCCGGTGTGGATCTACAATTTCAACGTGGCCTTCCTGCGCAATCCGCTGCTCAATTTACCAGGGATGACGGACGACTGGGGGCAGGCGACGGAAGCAGCCCGGCGCGAGATGCTCGGCAGGCAGGGCGCCGCGAAGGACATGCTGGCGACCTTCATCCCCAGGTACAAGACCCTGGCCAGCGCGCGCAGGGAGATCACGCTGCAGGCCACCCAAAAGTACAGCCAATACCTCTGGCCCTTCGAGGTGCCCCCATTGCTGGCCTACCTGAGCGACCAGACAACGCTGAACGACGAGCACAACGCGAATGCGGGCGTGACGTTCAAGCCCCTCACCTCATCCACCGACCAGGAATTACTATCATACACCACCTTCCGCTTGCTTGACATTCTAAAACCATGGGCTGAACCACCGGCCAGTTAATCGCGTGAGGATTTCGCGGTTATCGATTTTTGTCATCCTGGGTCGCGATTGGACATAAATCAACGTGACTTTCGTCTTCACCGCCTTCTTCCAAAAAAAGAAATGGCCCAGGTGCATGGTTTCAAGGACAAGTTGCCACTGAGTGTGGCCTTTGAGGAACATCTCGGGCAGGTTCACAGGGTTGTCGCGGCAGTCTACGACTGTTATTTGCCCAAGCCCGGTGCCCCATCATGGGTCCTGAAGTTCTGCATAGTGCCCAACGAGTATCTGTGCCTCGTGTACCCAGACTTGGTTGACCTCGGTGAGGCGGAGACCGGGCCAAATAGGGGGAAGGTGACTCGCATCTGCTGTGGCCTGGGCACCCTGCGGGACTTTTTGCTGCGATTGATGCCGCAGGTTTCCAGATTTTCAAAGTTGATGTGCCAGGTCGACGACGCCCTGTGGGAGCCCCTTGCGCGCGTGGCTGACATCGCCTACCTCGAGACTCTACTTCCTCTCTTCCGCGTCAAATTCTCCCCCCCCGTATCTGCCCAGCAGGGGAAGTTCTTTGTGCCGCTGAGCGGTGACAAGGGAGGATGGAAAACCTCTTTCTTCAAGATCGCCAGCCGCAGTGGGACGGCGAAATCAGGTCTTCTTGGCGACAAGAGCGCCGCAAAGGGGGACATTAAGAAGCCTGTGATGTGCCTCACGCCCTACTGCGGTGACATGGTCGAGTCTGGCCAGGGCTTCTGCTGCGCCAAGGGTCACGCCCTCTGTGCGGCGGACTTCTTTGCCTGGCTCCACAGCGAGTTTGCCCGGCCAGGCATCTTCACCAAGGGTCTCCTGTGCCCGGCGGCTGCCACGCCTCAGAAGTGCCAGGAACTTGTCACCCTCAAGCAGGCCGTGCAGGTGGTCGAGGATCGCTACGGCCTGGAGGGGACTCAGATATTCAAACACGCCCCCAACGATCAGCGCGCTGCGGTTTCGGACGAAGAGATTGATGAAGGGGACGATGATGATGTTGCCGCCGATGATCACCGTGTCCAAGAGGTTCACGATATTGCGGCGGCAGGGGACGCTGTCGAGGAAGACGACGAGGACTTTGTGGGCCACCGGCGGCGTATTGCTCGCCATCTGGCGAGAGAGAGGGCCCGAGCCCCGCCGCCGCCTGTGGCATACTCCAAGGAAGAGTTCCTGCGTCTTGTGAACCAGCGGATGGCGCCTTTGGCCTTGGGAGTTGGGGATGATGGCTTTGTCGCCGCTCCCTGGATGGTGGAGAAGGTGACCCTTTTCTACCGCGGCCTCGTTGCAGATGGGCTCTACTGCGCGCGCCTGACCCACCAGGTGTCGCCCCAGGACTGCCTCGACGCGTTGGCGGCAGTCAAAGCCTCGCCACTTAAAGCCCTAGGTGATCATCTTATTCACTGGGTCGCAGAGTGCCTGGAGGAGGCGTATACTGAGGGGCAAGTGCGACGCTGTCCCAAGTGCCAGAAGGCCTGGCGCAAGGACGCGGGAACGTGCACGCACATGACGTGCACGCGTTTTTGCGGAGCTCACTTCTGTTACTGCTGTGGGCTCCGTCCGGCGGAGAACGAGACCGATCAGCGGATTGTGCTGAGTGGGAGAGGTCCGCACAGGGGACTTCTGGTGATGAACGTGCCAACGGACAACTGGAGCGTGGCGGTCTACAGACACACCGCGGAACACAAAAGAGGTGACCCCGTCGACTTCGCCTCTCCGATGCTCTCCAAGTGTCCGCTCTATCTGGAGACCCTGCAGTACAGTTACCCGAACATCTTTGATCCCACTCGAGAGGACCCAGTCGTAACCTTTCACGCGCTGCTCAGCCGCGCCAATATGGAGCGCTGGCTGGTGCTGTGCGGCCCGGTGTGGGTGGCCGCGGCCCTGGAGAAGTGTGACGAGGAGGTGCGGGAATTCTGCCGCGACCGCCTCATGACCACCCCTGCCAGCGAGCTCTTTGGCTTCGTGGATTGAGTTCTACTTTTTACAGGGTTTCTTTAAGTGCGATGAAAACGGTTGTGACGATTCGAGAGATGAATTTAACAAAAACGACAAAGTGTTGAAAATGGGGGTGAGGAGGTGACGAGAAGATCATCAGGCCCAATGTTCGAGGTTCTGGAGGACCTGGCTGAGGAGGTGACGAGAAGATCATCAGGCCCAATGTTCGAGGTTCTGGAGGACCTGGCTGAGGAGGACGAGCCCGGCGGTGCTGAGGCCCTGCTCCGTCTTGAGCACCTGCTGCACGCAGCGGAAGGTTTCCTGCTTGTACATCCGGCGCTTTTCCCTGGTCTTCTGCGCCGCCTGGTTGTTGTAGTCGCGGAACTTCATGTACTCGGTCAGGGCGTCAGAGTCCGGCGACACCCGCTTCCTGAACGAGGGTGGCGGCTCCCTGCTCGCCCGGTACCGCTGCTTTCTGGCCTCCCCGGACGGCGTGCCCGCCATATCGTCCTTCGGAACGGGAGGCATCTCTGCGGGGTCGCCTTCCCTCTGCCCACATCGGGTGCTCTGAATTTGCTGATTCTCTCGGACCAAGTGGTCACAGTAGTCATCGCCGGACGTCTGATAGCCCTCTCTAGTGGGGGGAAAGGGAGCCTGCGGAGAGGCAGGCGGCAGGCATTCGGCTGACACCAGGCGGTGGTTTAGAGACTGGGGATATTCTGCGAGACATCCTGCGGCAGGGGTATAGGGACAACAAGACCCGCTGAGACGCTCCCCCCAGTGCTGAGCGTCACGCGAATCAAAGTACTGCGGGGTCTGCGGTGACAGATGTGGCCCGGGTGATCCGAGGCCGGAGAATACGGCGGGGAATTCAGGGCCCTGGGGCGTTCCCAGTGCCCCAGGTGACTCGAGCGACCGCAGCGAATGTAGTGTCCCCAACATCTCATGAATTTCCGCCCGCTCGAAGGGCACAAAGGCCTCGGAGGCTTCGAGCGTTTCCAAGGTGTCAAAGGTCTCAAAGGCTTCAAAGGTCTCGATGGTGTCAAGAGCGCCGAGCTCTCTTGCGGGATCGTGAGACAGAGGGGAGCCGGCCACGTCGACCATGTCGACGGCTGCCATAAAAGGGTGGGAGTTCTCGGAAGGCGTCATCGGCAGGGCGGGGTTATCCGCATCCGGCGGCGTCGACAGGGTTCCGAGCTCAAAGGTGGTTTCATCGGTGCCAGGGTGGTATTCAACCGGCGCAAAGGGAAACACAGGCCCACTCATTCACAATAGTCAGGGAGGAGAGGCAGGGGGGGACACTTGGCACAAGCACTTGACTCTTTCAACTCTGGCCAATCCGGCGAGGGTCGACAGCGGCAGAAGGGAGGATTGAGGGAGTGAAGGAGCCGACGGGATTCGATTGTGGAAAAAACAGGTTTCACCTGATCTCAACCACCAGGTTACTAAATTAGGCCAACGACCCACTTTTCATCTCCAAATCAACTGGAATATCCTCCGTAAAATTGCTACCCTCGTCCTCCGTCCTCTGCGCCTCCAACTTCAGAGAGCCGAGATGATGATGGACTGGCAGCAGAAAGCCCTGGACGACGCGAGAGATGCCCGGCTTGCTCACCTGCCGTACATTCCTGTACGAACAGTGTCTCCGCTGGCCTGGGAGAAGGATGGCGCCGGACTAATGAGGGCTGTGCTGCTCAGAGACATGGATGCCATTCGAACCCTGAGGCTGGGCTTCTGCCATGTCCTGGACGAGAGGTCCGCCTTCAGGCCCGCGAAACTTGCCTACTGCCGCTCGAACAGACTGAGCCCGGCCGGTGATAATGAGCCCCTGCCTGTGTCTCTGATCGTGGCCTTCACCGACCTTGTCCTGCGAGATCAATCGCCTGGATCCGAGTATCTTGATTTCACTCACGAATGTCTCGATCTGCGAAATGATTCCGCTGATCCAACTGATCCGCGGGATCGTGGTGATCATGTGCCCATCATCGGGCGGGGGCCGATGGCGTTGAATGTTGTCGGAATAAGGTATCACGCCATCAGTGTGGTGATATCAGAAATGGACGTTTCTCTGCTGCCCAATCGGGTGGAGATGTGCGGGGCTCACTTGAGGCCACTCAGCCGCCGAGAGTGTGCGGAAGCTTGGCCACTTCCCATGTTCCAATTCGACGGAGACTATGAATCAGCCACATGGAGACCCAAAGGCCTTATCGTATCGCTAGAACCCAGTTGGGCGGGAGACTTCCCTCGCGCGGCACTTTGGTACTCCGCGCTGGTGCTCTCCACCGACGGATACTTCATCTTCTCCGACGAGTGCGAGGATGAGGTCCAAGCGAAGATGCAACGCTGGCTTCTCATCGGCCAGCAACTCCCCCAGGAACTGCAATCCCTGATATCTACGATTGCTGAAGGTGATATCAATCCTGGTTCTCTTTCCCCGATCGTCTCCCGTCACTTCGAGCTTGCAACGCGATGGTTTCTTCCACTGTTCCAATGATCAGCATCATTCCGATCACCTGCATCACCCTGATCGCCTTGATTTCCTTGATTATCTTGATTATCTTGATTATCTTGATTATCTTGGTTATGATATTGATCAGCAGCGGAGTTTGTAATGATCTGAGGCGAAGGATGCAGCCAAGTCGAAGAAGATCAAATGTTTCTTGGGCGTCTTCAACAACTCATCTCGAAATATCCATTTGTTGCAATATCAAGATTTTATGTCATCGAAGTTGTGATGGGTGATGGGTAATGCGTGATGGATGATGGTGATGTTTGCTAGGCCCTCATGCCGAGCCCTAGGGACGACGGCCCCATGACGGGCGATGCTGAGCGCTGCAGTGGCGTGCTTGGGCGCTGTATCATCAGGCCCAAAGGCTGCGCAGGCCCAGACATCCCGCGACTGCTGTCTTCTCTCATACTGATCTGGGTCTGCTGCCCGAAACTGAGGTTTGCGGCGTTTGGGTTAGGGCTGCCTGGTCTTCTTGGGGTGAACATCATGAGCCCGCGATCATCGACCTGCGCCCTGTAGTCCTTTTCCGCCCTCATCGGGGCCTTGGCGGCGATGTTCAGGCGCTCGTTGGCGTTGCCGTTACCCGCGCCCGCCACACTGCCCACCACCCTCTGCTCTCTCTGGGCGGCCTGACCCCTCGGGGTCTTGGAGACATCGTGCCTGGCCTGGGGGCTCGCCTGCATCAGCGACGGCACCAGTTGCGCCGCCTGGCTCGACATCTGCCTCACCTTCTCTATTCCGGGGGCCTGGTGCTTCTGGGCGAGGGAGAACTCCTTGGCCGCCGTCTGCACCGACCCGCGCGCGTACGGGTCGGGTATCGCCCCCAGCCCGGCCTGAGTCCTGTGGGCCTGCGATAGCGCCGCGGTGACATGCCTCCCCTGCTGTGCGACCTGGGCCTCAAGGTGCGCAAACGGGTTAGGCACCTCCTTCAGGCCTCCCTGGGTCCGGTGCCCCTGTGACAGAGCCGCGGTGACATGCCTCCCCTGCTGGGCGACCTGCGCCTCAAGATGCGCGAACGGGTTAGGCACCTCCTTCAGGCCTCCCTGGGTCCGGTGCCCCTGCGACAGCGTCTCGGTAATATGCATCCCCTGCTGCTGGGCGTCCTGCGCGTGGAGGTGGGCGTAAGGGTTGGGCACCGCCCCCACCCCGGCCTGCGTCCGGTGCCCCTGCGACAGCGTCTCGGTAATGTGCAGCCCCTGCTGGGCGTCCTGGGCGTGCAGGTGGGCGTAAGGGTTGGGCACCGCCGCCACCCCGGCCTGCGTTCTGTGCCCCTGGGAGAGAGTTTCCGTGACGTGCATCCCCTGCTGGGCCCCCTGAACCTGCGCGTGGGCGTAAGGGTTGGGCGCCTCGCGCATCCCCCCCTGGCGCCGCAGCATCTCCTGGTGTGGCACGTCCCCTGGCAGGTGATAAGACACCTGCTGCAGTCCGGACTGCGGATCAATAATGACCCCGGTGGCGAGTGCCAGATTTCTCGGCCCCTGTTCGCCCCGCCTCAGGATCTCCTGGGCCACCTGCTCAATCTGCGCCGCCGTCGCGATATCGATCCCGGGGCTGAACCCGGCGGCTGAGAGCGAGATGGGCACCTCCTGGAGCCGCTGGCCGGGGGAGTGCACCGTGTCCGGGCCTTTCTGGCCAGTGTGCTGCTGCCAGGCAGGCGCGTCTACGGTGAACGCTGCAGGCAGTTGCCTTGAATCGGCCCGCCCGTACAGATCAACGAGGGGGACCGGGACACGGGTCGGGTCGTAGACCTGCTCGCCCGCGACATGCGTGGCAGGGGGCCGCCAGAACTGCGAGCGATCGATGCCCTGCGCCTGCTCCTTGCCAAACATGGTCGGGTCAATGTTGGGTGTCTGCCCATAGCCAATGCTGGCCAGGATCTGCGCCTTCCCCGGGTTGAACTGTTGCCCGGTCCCCTGCTGCGTTTTGAGCGGATTCACCTGCTGCTCGATCACCGCAGTGACTCCAGGCAGCGCCTCCGAGAGCGAGGTCAGGCGGTGCAGCGGCATGGCAGTCTGCTGCATCCTCTGCAGTTGCTGTCCGACAATAGGTTCCACGGTAATCGGTGCCTGGGTGTAGCGCTGGTCGAGTTGCGGCTTCTGGAGGTGGTGCCCCTGCAGTGGGGCATCGTTCTTCACGGAAACCTGCATCACCGCCGTCGGCGCCTGCTGACTAGACTGCAGGTAAGGATCCGGGACATTGTTCAGGCGCTGCTGGTGCTGTCCGGACTGAGACGTGGGGGCCTCTGCATAAGCCGCCGCCAGACCGGGACGCTGGTGCTGCTGCAGACTCTCAGTGGCGTGCGGGGTCCTCGCGTTGGCATCATGCCTCCGCCAGGCCGGGTCGTTCCTCGCGTCGACCTTTGGTGCGGCCGCCGCGAAAAATGGGTCCACCGGCCCGCTTTGCTGGGCTCTCTGCCTCTCTTCTCTGTTGGCATTGCCGGGCTGCTGGAAGTGCGCCGCGGTCAGGCCCGGCAGGGGAATCTCGGAGGTCACCGTGGCGATTGGGTTGAAGGTCTCCTGGTGGCCGGCCTGTCTGAACTGCCCAGAGGTCGTCTGGATGGCGGTGCGCTCCAGGCCCTCTCCCCCAATGGATTGCAGCCTCTCCATGGCCGACCGGTGCTGAATGCTCATCCCCTCTGCACTAGGCCGCTCGTACATCGCCCGCTCGGGATTGTCATGTCTCCTCTGTACCTCTGTCGGCTTTTGGAACTCCTCTGAGACGTGGGTCGTCGGCACGATGGACTTGTTTAGGGGCAGTTGGGGCTTGTCTTCACGCTTCAGGTACTGGATGGTGTTGGAGAGGCCCTCCACCGGCTTGGGCGGCGCGATGTTCGGGTTCGACTCCGCAGGTCCCCTTAAGGCAATTGGCTCCAGACCCCGGGTGCTCTCGATCGGCACGTGGTTTCTGGTCCTCTGGGCCTTGTCGATGAGGGCGTTGGTCTCCGCCAGGCCGCGGGTGTCCCAGATCTTTTCGATCTGGATATCGTTGCGCTGCTCGCCCATCAGCATGTTCTCATACGCCGTCTTCCGCTGCTGCAGGTCCAGGTACATCGCCTGCTCGCTTGGGGCCCTGAAAGCGTCAGTCCACTCTGAGAAATCTTTCATTTTGTCAGTCTGTTTGTGTCGAGGCAGGGTGGTGATGATCCCCTGCAAGGCCATGAGTTTCGGATTCGGCTTTTTGGTGCGGATCAAATCGTATTCATACTCAAGTTCCTGGCCTTTGTTGCGGCCATTCTCTGGTGGTGAGGTCTCCAGGACGTTGTTTAGCAGCAGCACCGTTCCATCGGGTAGAACCTCTGCCTTCTTTCTGCCGTAAAGGGTATCCTGCGACTGATACAACTCCGGATCTTCCCAGACTCCGAGTGTCTGGAGTTGCGTCTCCATGGCGTAGGTTGAATAGGGAATCGCCTGCTCCCCCGGATCGAGATTGACGCTGAGGTATGGGTCACGGCCCTGAGCAGTGAGGGGATTCTGCGGGGCGTCCTGGACCCACCTCCTGTCTGCGAGGACCTTGATCAGATCTGCACTTGTTGGGGTGGGGGCCACTGGAGCGTAAGTCACGGTAGGATCAATTGAGTAGACGATATCTTCGGGGCGTGGATGGACGAGACCCCTAGGAATGCCCTCGGCCCCACGATGGGGCGCGAAGGCGAAGGGATCCGGACAACTCATCACGATTGACCGATCACGGAATCTGATCAGGCTTTACCATGAGCGGGTGCATTTCTGATATAAAACGAGAGCATTTGCAGATCAGGCCCATTCATATTCATCGATATTCGACAACCACATGATTTTTGCTGAAAAATTGTGACGCCATAACTGCAGCCCAGATCAGCAGCGCCAGCACCACCAGTCCAGCGATTATCAGCGGCCAGAACCACCACTTGTAGAGCACAGACTCGCGCCTTGCCTGCTGCAGTTGCTTCTCTGTCTTGCCAACCCAGTAGTTGCTGAGCATGTCCGGGTCGGCCCTGATCACGCAGGTCTGGTTCTGCTGCGGGGTCCCGCCGCCGCACCTCTGAATCTTGAGGTTGGCGGCGGCCCTCGCGTGCGCGATTGTGTTTTGATTCCCAAACTGCTTGGTGTACTTGTCGATGAGCCTCTCGCCCTCCGGAGCGTTGTCAGCCTCGCAGAGGTCGGTGCGGAACAGCGACGTGCACTTGCCGAAATTCGCTGGTTCATGGAACCGCGCGATGTCGTTTGCGGGGTCGATCACCGATGCCATTTTCTGTGATGCTGTCGTGGGATAGTGATGACGCCACTTTTATTCCCATCAACCATGTTTTATTGCTGAAATCACGTCCTCGTCTTTTTCTCCGCCTTCCCCCTTGTCACGCAAGTGCTTACTTCCCAGAAAACCGTCACATGGAGAAAGAGGGCGAATGCGAACGAAGGCTGCAGGTAGTTGTTGCTTGCTGCGGAGAGCGCATCATTGAATTGAACCGCAAGATCGTCGGCCTGGAGGCTGAAAATGCGGAGCTCAAGCAGCAACTTGCCGCATGTCAGACGGTGAAGCCTGCTACCGCGGCTCCTCTTGGCGAAGTTGAGACTGACGACTCGGACTTTCCTGCGGAATTGCGAGCGGAGACTGCGAGGCTGACTGCGCTCAACGTGGCGCGCGCTGAGGCTTTGACTCTGGCCCATGATGAGGACGGCGTGGTTTCCGTATCGTCATCTCTATATCCGGCGGAAGTTTGTTGGTGCAGGATTCCTGACAGGGCTTTCCCACAGTGGTGTGCAGCCTGCCGTCGCCGCGAGCAGTGGATCGCTGCCAACATCACTTATCTGAACCCTGATCAGCAGACTAGGCTAGCATTCCATTGATCTTCCTTTGTTGTGTTCACCCTCTGTCATCAGGCTCCAAGAAAAATAAGACGTCAAAACTCCTTTAATTTTGTTGTGTGTGCCGGAAACTCTACACACTGATGTCTGTGGTGTACCACAGGGCGCCCACTGACTGGACTGTGACGGAATACACGGCAAAGGCGGGAGGCACGAAGTCTGGGTGGAAGCCCGCGAACGTGTTGAAGTTTATGTCCTGCCGGTTAGCGCTCACGATCTTGATGATCTTCCCTGGATAGAATGGGGGATCAACAGGGGTGAGGGTGATGAAGACGGCCGTCACCGAAGATGTGACGACGACATAGTCATTGGGCAGCACGGTGATCCCCGCCGTGGTGCCGACGTTCCTGAGATTCCCGGCGATTCCTGAATTCGAAACCTCGGAGGCGGTGAAGTCCTCGTCCCTAACGTAGATCGTGGACGGATCTCCGACGCCTAGTTGCATCCTGAGGAGCCCTTGAGGATGCTGATTGTGGCGGAACTGTTGGGTGCTGCCCCCCAGGGCGGACGTCAGATTGGTCAGGAAGATGGACCCCCCTGATAGCCCCACCTGGTTGATGTTGTACGAGAAGACCGCACCGGCGGTGCCTGCTGCCGGGGATGGGGCTGAGTAGTACGTGAAAAAGGCGGTGCTGCCTCCCAAGATGCTTCCGAAGAGATTGTTGTTGAAGACCTTTGCGATGTGATTGGTGTACGCGGTTGTCTCGTTCAGCAGGGTGAACGGCTGGGTGCCCACCTGCAGTTGAATGGTGTTCCCCTGCAGGGTGGTGTTGTCGGGAGTGGTGGTGGCGTTGACGAGGTTGTACAGCGCCGCCGTGCCGCTCGTGTTGTTCCAGATGAAGTTTGAGAAGTTGCAGTTGACGAGGGTGGTCTGCACCGGCCCCACGCACTGAATGCCATAGAGATTGGCGGCCCAGGTATTCCCGTTGAATGATGTGCTCGTCGCGGTGAACGCTGACTGTGTGGTGCCGGTGTTGATGGACACCACCGGCTGTTCGATCTCGATGCTGACATTGCCACGCAGGAGGATCAATTGCGACAGAGAAGTGGTCACCGACAGTCCTCCCGTGATCTGGCAGTCAATGATCTCGACGGTTGACACCCCTGAGGTAAAGCCCACACTGCTGAAGAAAATAAGCCCCTGGAGGGTCATTATACCCCCGGTCGGCGATGTAGGGATGTTCTGGGGCTGAGTGATGAAGACAGGGTCAAGGTCATACGCCTGCAGACTCAGGTCGTTGATGTTCACAGGCCAGACGATATCCTCAGTGTAAGTCCCGGGCATGATCTGCACGTGATACTCAGAGGCGGTGGTCACCGCGGCACTCGCTGCCAGCAGGGCTGCGCTGATCGTGGCGAACGGCCGGGCTCTCACCTCAACCAGGCCAATGTTGGGACCAGTGTCGAAGCCAAAAACCTGGTCTACATACACCGTGAGGTTGGTCAGGAAGAAGGGGCCCGTGGCTCCGGTGGCCCCAGTTCCTCCACCAATCCCAATCCCAGTGTTTCCCGTCGCCCCAGCCGCCCCATCGGCACCTGTCTCACCAGTGGCTCCAGTTGCGCCAGCGGGCCCGGCATCTCCCACATCACCTGGCAGGCCCTGTGGTCCGGTCTCCCCAGTGGCGCCAGTTCCACCCGTCGAACCGGTGGCCCCAGTGAGCCCAGTTATCCCGGTGGCCCCAGTTGCTCCGGTGGCGCCTGTTGCACCACCTCCAGGCCCTGTCGGGCCGACGGGTCCAGTCACTCCGGCCCCCGTAGGCCCCGTTGCACCATCACTCCCGGTGCCACCAGTGCTTCCGATAGCCCCCGTTGCACCATCACTACCAGTGCCCCCGGTGCTCCCGGTGGCGCCTGTTGCGCCCGTGGACCCAGTTACCCCCGTGTTGCCTGTGCTTCCGGTGCTTCCTGTGGCTCCATCATCTCCTGGATCGCCAGTGGCTCCAGTGGCTCCAGTGAATCCAGTGACTCCAGTGACTCCAGTGACTCCAGTCGAGCCTGTATCACCGCCTCCAGGGCCTGTGGGACCAACTGCGCCGGTAACCCCTGCACCCGTGGCACCGGTTGCCCCAACCGCGCCCGCGTTCCCTGTTGCGCCAGTTTCTCCGGTGGCGCCACTTGCGCCGGCAGCCCCTGTTGGCCCAGTCTCCCCCGTCTCACCAGTTTCACCAGCCCCGCCAGTCGGACCCGTGAATCCCGTATACCCTGCGCCGGTGGGACCCGTCGCTCCCGTGTCGCCCGCATCGCCTGTAACACCGGTGGTTCCAGTGGCTCCAGTGTCCCCTCCCCCAGGGCCCGTGGGCCCTATCGGACCTGTGGGGCCCGTACTTCCGGCACCCGTAGCACCCGTGGAGCCATCACTGCCAGTTGCCCCGGTCTGACCTGTGACCCCCGCGGCACCAGCCTCCCCCGTCACTCCTGTCTCCCCGGTGGCCCCATCGCTGCCTGCATCACCGGTCGCTCCAGTTGATCCTGCGGGGCCGGTAGTCCCACTCTGACCGGTGGCCCCATCGAGTCCAGTGGCTCCCGTTGCCCCACTCGCACCATCAAATCCAGTGGCACCAGTCGAGCCATCAGAACCCGTGGCTCCGATACTTCCGGGAGGACCTGTGGAACCTGCAGAACCTGTAGAACCTGTAGCACCTGTCGTTCCAGTACTCCCTATGGAACCTGTGGGACCTGTGGGACCTGTTGGACCTGTGGCCCCAGTTGGCGCACCGGCTGGCCCAGGGGGACCCGGAGGCCCAGTCGCTCCAGCCCCCGTGGCCCCAGTCGCCCCGTCTGCGCCCGGGACACCATCGCCCCCTGTCGACCCGGTTGCGCCCGTCGGAGCCCCGGCAGGGCCTGGGGGACCATCGGACCCTGTCGCACCCGTCGCACCCGTCGGCGCACCCGCTGGACCAGGAGGCCCCATAGGCCCCGTTGGCCCAGTCTCTCCAGTTGTCCCAAATCCTGTGGCACCATCAGCACCATCAGCACCATCAGCACCATCAGCACCGCTTGGCCCAGTACTCCCCGTTGCTCCCGTAGTTCCGGTGCCTCCGGTGGCTCCATCAAGGCCGTCAGACCCAGTGGCTCCCGTGGCACCCGGATCACCGCCCGTGCCAGTTACGCCTGTGGCCCCCGTTGCGCCGCCCGCAGGACCCGGTGGTCCGGGTGTCCCAGGTGCGCCCGTCGCGCCAGTCTCCCCTGCCCCGGTGGCGCCGGCGTCTCCGGGTAAACCGGGCAAGCCCATCATCCCCTGCGGCCCAAAAGGCCCCGGTGCCCCTGGTGTGCCTGGAGTCCCGGCCGCCCCTGTTGGGCCAGGAGGGCCCCCTGCAGGCCCAGGTGCACCGGTCGCGCCTTCTGATCCAGCAGGCCCTATCGGCCCCGGGGGACCAGGAATCCCAATTCCGGGCGAGCCAGGACTTCCAGGCGCTCCAGCAGCGCCGGGCGTCCCTGGAGTTCCGGGGCTTCCACTGGCTCCCGGTGTCCCTGAGTTCCCGGTGGCGCCCGGGTAGCCAGGTTGCCCGGGCTGCCCTGGCTGGCCTGGACAGCAGCCCTGGGTTGGTCGACAGCCCAGATTCTCAGACTCACAACAGCGGCGCGGCGGACAGCATCGCACGGGCTGGGGGCAGCATATTGGCAAGGGGGGCGGACAGCAAATCGGAATCAGCGGGGGGCAGCATCCCAAAGTCCCAAAGCACCCACCGCACATTGGGTTCAGGCAGTTAATGCACATGGCGCTTTCCAATCACGACAAGATGCGTTTCAACGAAAAAAAATGACACTCCGAACAGTTCGTCTTACCCGATCCAGAGCAGGGAAAAAGGTAGGTGGACATATTCCAGTCGCCGCCATTAGGTGAGGCACAGCGAACGTAGGACGCAAGAAAGTGCAGAACACCTTTTTTTTGAGAACAATGGAGAGGGTCACGAGGAATGAGAGTAGGGATGGTGCGGTAAGGTCAGGGAGTCGCAGTTGATGCTGCCCTGCTGCAGCGGTCGTCGCGTGATGTCTGCCATCTCTGCCTGCGACACGTTGATCTCCGCGCTGTCGCCGGCGACAAGGGTACCTCCGCGCGCGAGATGAAGCCCGCAGATACGGGAATGACCTGCGGCAGTGATCAGGGAGCGACCTGTGATCCAGGGCAGGTCCACCTGTGAATTGCCCCTCAGCACACATGAAAGCTCAAAATGATGCAGTAGATCACTCTTGCTCTGCACCCTGGCATCGCAGGAAACCCGCAGGGTCAGCGACCCACTCCCCGCCAACTGCGTCTCGATATTCAGTATCACCTCATCGGTCAGCGTGATGTCGCCGAGATACTCGGGGTGCAGCGGCCACTCCGTCACCCGGGGTATCTCTTCTGGCTCCCTTTTCCCGGCAGGGAGGGCTGCGGTCTGCTGCTGCCTCTGTTGCTGCCTCTGCTTCTTGCCTCCGCCGAGGCACCCGTAGACCTTGGCGACGGCCCGGGATTCTCCTGCCTGGGTAGTGGTCTCGTCTGCTGATTTCCCCAGCCCGTGGAGTCTTAGCATCTGGCCGTCATGAATTGAGTCAATGTCTCTATCGATGAGGACCAAGAAGCCGGTGTCGCAGAAGATGCTGCTGCCCTGAATTGTGAACGTGCCCGCACCGGAGAGTTCAAGGCGGCCCATCTCGCTGTTCTTGATGGCCTGCGACCTAAAGAAAGGAAGGAAAAGTACCTATTGGCAGTTAAATCGCGATCTTCACGCTTTAGTCAGGATCTGCGCCCCCCTAATTTTTGGGCAATTACAAACGTCATGTCATTGGAAGAGCACCGCCAACATCACCATGATCACCGTCGTCAGCATGCCTCGATTGGCGTGATTCCCATTCCCGGACCACCTGGGCCCCCGGGTTCATCTGGGACTCCAGGGGTGCCGGGGACTCCCGGTGCCACGGGCGCACAGGGGCCACCGGGACCTGGATCAGGTGCCACAGGGGTTCCGGGAGCCACGGGCGTCACGGGTAATACCGGGTTGATGGGACCAACCGGGGTGACCGGGGCGGGTGAGACAGGAGCAACTGGTATTACCGGAGCCGCAGGCGACCCCGGCACCACGGGCCCATCTGGTTCTCCAGGCTCGACCGGAGCGTCAGGGACGACAGGAGCAACAGGAGCGACTGGGGTGACTGGAGTGAGCGGTGGAACTGGGCAGAGCGGGCTGACAGGGAACACGGGAGCGACGGGTCCGTCCGGCCTCGTTGGCGGAACGGGTGTGACTGGTGTGACGGGTGCCGGCGAGACGGGTGAGACGGGCAATACGGGCGGTACTGGTCCAACAGGGGCGAGTGGAATGACGGGGCTGACCGGTCTCTCTGGGGAAACTGGACAGACAGGGGCCACCGGCGCGACGGGAGCGATTGGAGCGACAGGTCCGACCGGCATCTCTGGCGAAACCGGACAGACAGGTGTCACTGGCCCGACAGGGGTGAGCGGAGTCACTGGCGTGACAGGTCCATCTGGCGAAACCGGGCAGACGGGCACGACCGGAGCGAGTGGCGCCACGGGCCTCACCGGCCTCTCTGGCGCAACTGGGCAGACTGGAGCGACCGGTGGAACAGGGACAACTGGCAACACAGGCGCGACGGGACAGACCGGCGGAAGTGGTCTGACGGGGGGCACGGGGTCCTCAGGCCAAACTGGCCAAACTGGGCAGACAGGAGGGAGCGGTGCTACAGGAATAACTGGCCACACAGGCGCTACGGGGCAGACTGGGGAAATTGGTCTGACAGGGGGAACCGGGTCTTCAGGCCCAACAGGGCAGACAGGAGAGAGCGGTGCTACAGGTCCAAGTGGTGGGACAGGTGTGACGGGCGAGACGGGTGAGACAGGAGCCAATGGGCAGACTGGAGGAACAGGCTCCAGCGGAGTGACGGGGGAGACGGGGGCGACGGGAACCTCAGGACAAACAGGATTGACTGGGGGAACTGGTGCCACGGGAACTAGTGGCCAGACTGGTGTGACAGGTGAGACTGGAGTCACAGGCCAGACCGGAGGCACCGGCTCCAGTGGTGCGACGGGGCCATCGGGGGCGACAGGCGTTTCCGGGGTAACCGGCGAGTCTGGGACAACTGGCCCTTCTGGGGCAACTGGACCTTCTGGGGCAACGGGAGCGACGGGGCCTACCGGGACGAGCGGCGCCTCTGGTGAAACAGGAGCGTCTGGGGCCACCGGCCTCACAGGGGCGACAGGGATCTCAGGCCAGACTGGGCAGACGGGTGAAACGGGACCCACCGGTGTGGGCTCCACCGGCCAGACCGGGGCAACTGGGGTGACTGGGGCGGGCCTCACTGGCGAGACCGGGGTCACTGGCGAGACAGGACAAAGTGGCGCCACCGGAAGCACCGGGAATACTGGGGTTGGAGTTACCGGCGAGACGGGACAGAGTGGTGCCACCGGAAGCACCGGGAACACTGGGGTCGGGGTCACTGGCGAGACGGGAACCACCGGGCAGACAGGAGAAAGTGGGTCCACTGGCAGTACCGGTCAGACTGGTCCGAGTGGGGCTACTGGGGAGAGTGGCGCCACTGGCGCAACTGGTCCTACAGGCTCGACAGGCTCTACGGGTTCTACAGGCTCGACGGGCGCTACAGGTTCCACTGGCTCAACAGGAGCCACAGGAATGACTGGACCCTCTGTTCTCACGAACCTAACGGTGTATGTCGACACGGCCTTTGGCGATGACGCGACGGGGCACGTTGAGCAACGCAGCCAGCCATTCGCCACGATCACCACAGCGCTCGCGACCATCGCCCTCATCACCCCGAAACCTGCGCAGTATCACGTGATGATCATGCCCGGGGTCTACAGCGAGACACCCAGTTTTGCCGGCTTTGCGACTCTGACGCTGCAGGCCTACGAGGCAAACTCAGTGTCCCTGCCCTTGCTCCAGACGATCACCGACATTGGGCCCGCCGTGAATCTGACGCTGCAGGGTCTGAGTCTCAGCGGGGGCATCGATATTACGCGCCACGGAACGGTGACGCTGAAGAACTGCACTGTGCTCTCTACGGCGCAGTCGTGCATCACCGTTTCAGGCAACATGAACGCCCTGTCCCTTATCGACAGCGTGGTGACCCAGACGGGGGAGTTCCCTGCCATATTGGTCACCTCGGCCGTCACAGCGTCGGTGGTGCTCACCTGCGACCGCTGCGCCATTGCCGGCAACTACGCCGTGAACCCCACCCTGATGTCGATCAGTGCCGCCGTGACGAGCACCTTCACGCGGTGCAATATCTCCGTAACCCTCGCACAGGCCACGGGGTCCACCGCCATGTACACCCTGGCGGACACGACGTCGGAGGCTGACAACGTCACGTTTCTCTACAATCAGTTCCTGATCTCCATCAACGGGGCCAGCAACTTCCGCCTGCTGTCCGAGAGCACCTTCACTGAGGGCCACCAGGCCACCTTCTCGTACAACACACTGGCGGGATTCATCGCGGACGGGGCCACCTTCACCTACTACTCCAGTCCGGGGGCCACCGCTAATACGGGCAATGCGGAGTTCTGCCACAACGAGAACGTGATGGTCTTCGGCTTCACGCCTCTCTTCCTGGTGGACGAGACGGGCGGGGGCGTGGACAGCACGGTGCTCTTCAGGGAGAACTGCCACCCCACGGAGCCAACCTTCCCCACCCCTGCGCAACTCGGCGGGCTGATCTTCAACGTGAGTGACGAGGACCAGTTCGGCTCTGCCTACTCGAACAGCGGCATCGCCGGGGCGGTGGTGGACGGCGCCGCCGCGAATCCGTACAACGCAGTGCAGTCTGACAATGTCATCTACCTGACCTCGACTGCCCCGACAGTCAATCTCCCCGCGCCTCCAAACCAGAACGTCGGGAAGATCATCACGGTCGTGACCTCCACGGCCACCACGGTCACGTACTCGCCGGCACTGTTCAACGACTTCCGGGTCGGCTTCTATCAGACGTCCACTGTCCAGTGCGATGGGACCAACTGGTTCCTGACAAACTACGGCCCCTCGCAGTCCCTGGTGACCGCCAACGGGTACACTCAGTTTTACGGGGGCTTCACCGGGGCTACTGGCCTCAACTTCCCCGCGGCCGCCACCACGGTCACCAACGACATCCTGTTTGTCACGGACGGCATCACCGGGCCAACGGGACCCACCATCCCCAACGGTCCCACCACCGTCGTGCTCGGCCCGGTCGGGCGCTACACCGTCACCGTCGAGTTCGAAGTCACCATGCAGACCAGCGTCGCCTTCTTCATCCTCACCCCGACCCCGGCGGCAGGGACCTCGATGGTGATCAATCCCCCCGCGACCGCCCCGCAGTGCACCGAGGTGCCCACCGGGGGAGACAACGCGAACGTCTTCGTGGCCTCCACGTACACCTTCATCGTCGACAACAACCTCCCCAACCAGGGCCTGACCCTGATCCTCGACACCCAAGATGTCTCCAACACCGCCCTGATGAACGAGTGTCTCGTCAACGTCGTGTACACCGGCAACGTCCGCTGAGAAAGATCTCATCCATGTTGTATCATCAGCAATTGTATTAAACCGATTCATTGTCTCAGGACATCGCGAAACATAAGACGGGAAATCTTTAATACGCGTGTTGTTTGGCGCCGGCATGGTGCTTCTGGAGTTTGGCCGCCTGCTGCACGGCCTCCTCGGCCTGCCAGCGCTGCACGTCCTGCAGTTGCGTCTGCCCCTGCTGCGCCGCCACGTGCTGCAGGACATCGGCGTGCTCGCGCTCCGTCGTGATCTCTGAGCGCCACCACTCCTCCGGGTAGAGGTACGGATCCAGGCCATGCTCCTTGATTTCGTGCTCCCTGATGAGGGGCACCTGGGTCATGACGGAGAGGACGGCCTGCCTGGCGGGCCCGGTGAGCGTGATCTTGCCGCCGTTGATGGTGCCGGGGCGGAGGCGGCCATCGTAGGGCCAGTTCTGCAAGCGCTGCTGGTCGGTCGAGGCAATCCAGAGGTTCATCGCCTGCGCGTTCAATTTGCCCTTGTGCTTCTTCACCTCAGCCAAAACGTTCGCGTGCTCGGGCTCTGTGAGGATCTCATACTGCATGAACGTGTTCGGAAAGTTAAGGGGATCTAGGCCACTTGCCGCGGCCTCATGCTGCCTGACTTCCGGGTGGGCAGTCAGATACTGCGTCAACGCCTGCAAAGCGTGAGCATCAACTTGCACGTCGCGCTTGCACATGTCACCGCTGTCTTTTATTCGGAGAGAGGAAATGTGATAGTCTTTACAGTGAGGTGGGAGCAAATTTGGGGCGTTTGTGAGGTCACGGCAGCGACGATCTAGCCGGAGACGCCGATACGGTATTTCTGGTGAGGCGGGATTCCAGAAAAGGCTCGCGTGTAAACCACGACGTCGGAAACCCGGATGCCGAGGAGTTTGGCGGTCATGTCGGTGTCCACGCGGATCTCGGCCTGCTTGTAGCGGTCGCTCCGGCGCTTCCCGGTGGCGGCGTCCACGATGACCGGGAACTTGAGCGACAGTTCCTCCTCTGTCATGATGTGGTACTTGGGAACGAGGGTGTGGTTCAGGGCGAACCACTGCAGATCGGCCTCGTGGAAGATCTCGACATGCAGCGGAAGCTCGCAGAGCGCCTTCCCTGCCGTGGGTGTGAGCTTGCTGCCAGAAAGCATCATGAGTGACGCGATGCGATTGGCGGCCAGAAAATCGCTGAGGTTGGTCTTGGGTAACGCGGTCGCGTGGGGAATACTCCCCGCTGCAGTAGGAAGTCCGGGACGCCGCGATCCGCATGACGATACAGACCGCGTGTCATCCAGGCCACACACAGAGGTGGAGTCCAGATCGGCGGGAACGGGGATGACGAGTCTCGCAGCCATGCGCCGGACCGTGTCCACCCCAATGTCCCCGCAGTTGACGAGCACACACTTCCACTCCTTGTGGGGGACATCATAGGCCACCATCAGAATGCCATGATCCTGGGCAAGCTCCTTCCTCAGCGTCGACGCAATCTCCTGCTGCTGTGAGGTGTCAGCCGGGACCTGCTGCGCCAGCACCCGGAGGCAGCGCTCAGCAGCCTTCGAGATGAACCGTTTTTGGGTCAGGCTTCGCAGATCAAGCACCTTCAGCAGCGTGTGCAGCGCGGTGCAGAGTCTGAGATTAGAGGCGAAGGCTTCCATTTTCTCCCAGGCAAAGAAAGGGAAGAGAGGGAAGAGAGGAGAGTGATGAAGGGTGAATTGGAATTCAATTCTTGGTTTTTGATTTCAGTGAGGTCACAATGTCGAAGACTTCTTCAAACAACGGCAAGTCAGACTGGTTCACATTTCGCTTTAGCACCTCGAGCTTGGAGATCGCGATCAGGACCAAGTCCTGTCGGCGCTGCCGGCATCTCTTCGCAGCCTGTCTGTTCAGCGCGCGTTTGTGTCCCTCAGGCATCGCCCGCCTGGAACCAAGACGCGGGCGGCCGCGAGGCACAGGAGGCTTCTCAATGGCTTTAGAAGCGGGAGGAAGGGCCACCGGCTGCGATCCAGATTTCATGCGGCGGAATGACGCAGAGGGGGGGAGGGAGATGGCGCCAGGAATCTTGGTAGCGTGATCCAGGATCACCTGAGTTGACGAGGAGGACAGCCCCTCCCGCCGGGGCAAAGCACCAACGGCCAGATTCGGCAAGATGCCAGGGTTTTCGATGTCGATCAACGCCTGGAGGCCTGAGTCCGGTTTGGGGGGCAGGGATTCAGGGAAGAAAGAAGAAGCCCTCCCCCTGGTGGTCATCCCCCGCGAACCCGCCGTGAGGAGGAGGTGGGAGCCGGGGCGAGTGGGGGACAAGGGGGCAGAGGGAGGCGAGGGCGAGCGCTCCCGCTCAAACGGCTCCGATGACTCGGAAGAGAAGGCTGCCGGAGATGATGAGGGCGAGGCGAAGGTAAAGGAGATGGTGTCCGAGCAGGATTCGTCACTCTGGTCCCTCGGCTCTCGCTTGACTGTCGCGCGTGATCTAAGCCGGGGGATCAATCTGTGCGGCGATGGCGCAATGCCAAATGAGACAGAGTCATCCGTCCCAAACTCAGCCACCACCGGATAAAGCTCACTAACGTCAAGTTCTTCAGTGTGTGCCATGCGAAGGAACGAAGGTTTCAAAAATAGTGACTTGAGAAAATTTTGGTACAACTTATTGCGGCCAGAGACAAAAGGTTGCCATTGATAAATCAAATCCTCGACGATTCTGTTCCGATCAGAAATATCCAACTTGTGTTCCAAATAAATCACGTAGATCAGAGACACCCGCCAATCAGGAAAACGCGGGCCCACTTATCCAAACCACCATGGAAACGCGACGTCCACTTGAAACTGCAGTTACACGATGTTGCATATACGATGGAAAAATCACCGCAGATCCTTTGACCCTTGGAACAGGAACTCCCTTCTCCACGGTCTGTGAATAAGAGGTATTGTGAAGTCAGGAAGGACATGAAAAAAATCAGCAAGGTTGCCAACCTGAATTTCGAGATCGCCGCCAGTGTAGGTGTCTCCATCAGACAGCAAAAGGCTCATGGAAATCTTGCGATTCGACACGGTCGGACCTGTCCCACAGTCTTGATGATAGTGATATTTTCCATGGTTCGTGCCACCCTCCATCTCATCTTTTTCGTAGCAACTGATCTGCAGATTCTATATCATGAATTTCTGTAAGAGGTCAGCGTCCAATAGCCGAGTCAATGAATAGTTACCTCGCGAAAGCCCGAGATCTGAAAATCCCACAGTTCCCGATTCGCGGTGTGGATAAGCACGCTAACGATCTCGTACAGCCACGCCCACTGTTGAGTGCGCGGAATCCACTTCACCTTCGATTTGCGAATCGATGTCTCGACCGTGGCGCCACCTGCTGCCCCGTTCGAGACGGTGCCTCCCTGCCAGGGGAGGGTCTCGATGTCGCTCAGCAGACGCTCGATCTGCTCCTCCGAGAGAGCCTGGGGCACGAGCTTGAACTTGTCAAGGCAGGCGATGCGCTGCATGCCCAGCAAAAAGTCGTGCACTGTCGGCTCATCCTCTGGCAGTCCCATGATCACCGTGGTCACTTGCTTTGCTGTTGAAAAGAGGGAGTTCCGGGTGGGTGAGGACAGCAGAATTTCGTGAGAAGGGTTTTAAACTCACCCCACACATTAAAAAAATCTCCCACAGCCCCACACCACAGGACATCACATCTACAATGGCCAACAACTTCTCCGGTCCAGTCACCGTCAACCCCAACGTGGCCCCTGCCGCAGGCCTCTACACTGGAACGCCCGCCGTCAACGCAGCCGCCGGCCAGCCATCCAGTTACTCGGCTACCGCTCAACGGTACGCGAACCAGGCCGGCCAGTACCTCCAACAGCAGGGTCAGGACGTGCAGAACTACGTGGCAAAATACCTGCCGCAATCCCAAAAGGCTCATGCCCGTTGGTGGACATGGTTGGCGGCGCTGCTCGGGCTTGTGCTGCTGGGTCTGCTGATCTGGGGAATCGTGGAGGCTATTAAGGCAGCCCAGCGTAACTCTGCCCCTTTCACCGGCTACACCTGCGCCGCCGACGGCACCGCCATTCCCGCGCATTGCGTCCCCGGCACCGACGCTGGCTGCTACGCCACCGCCGACGAGTGCCTCGCCTAAGTGTCGTCCTGATTTATGATCTCCATTCAAATTATCGCCCTCTTCGGACCAATGAAAAAGTAAAAAATAGTTGTGAAAATGATTTCTTTAAAAAAAGATCACATTACGATGCAGGAAGAGGTTGAGGAGAAAGTGGATGCTGGAGGGGCCTTCTGGTCCACGGAAACTTGGACCAGAAGGCCCTGGCGCGGGTTGCTTTCGGAGTGCCCTGACTGATGACGACGGCAACGTCATCTTTCATAGCCACAACAGTGAGGCCTACCTCGCAAGTTATGAACATCCTGATTTGCCTCTGCTCAATAGGGGTCACAGCGCGGCTTCTGGTGAGCAGAAACATGACGACTCCCTCAGATTGCGTGACCCTGTGCCAGCGCCTCAACTTGATGTGTGCCTCAAAAAGGTCCTTCAGGTGTTTCATCATCGTCCTTTCCTCATCTTGGACACTCCGCACAAGAAGGGCAGCGAGGGCACTGGGGGCCGTCGAAGGTGGGTCGGCGACTAGGGGGTTTTGGGACACAGAGGGAAGACACTTGTTATCACCGATTGCCCAATAAGCCGGTGGCGGCGGGTGGGGTAGCTCCGCCGCAACGCACCTGATTGGGATCTCACCCATGTCAATCGCAGAAGGAAGAGATGTGACAAAAATCGGAAGGGGACAATATCACCAATTCTTGATTGTTTCGCCCATTCGAAGTCATCATCAGAAGAAGGATAACTGAGTCACATCACGCAACATTTAGATGTGGTGGTGGTCGTCGGTTGCGATTCGGGATCCATGCTGACGCGCACCTCCAAGGCAGTCGCTGTTCTGACTGCGCTCGTACCTCCGCCGATGGAAATCATGATCTGATCTTTCATCCCCACCACGTTGAGCTTCATCTCCTCGGTAAGGTAGTCCTTGAATAGGCGCTTCTCCGCAGAGGTGACCTCGCGGTTCCTGGGCAGCAGAAATATGATCGTGCTGTCGTCACCGCGCGCACGAATCCACTGCTTCTCCTTGATGTCCACCACCAGCACCCGCTTCAGGTGCTCGACCATATCATCCTCCTCCGCCCGGAAGCTCCTCCTCAACGTCTCAGCAAGCGATTTGGCTTCTGCATTCACCGCGGCCTGGTGATCAATAGCAGGTACAGAAAGCACTGAAGGTTGACGCGGTAAATCGCGAACAGACCTCGAAGACGTATCCTCTGGCGCCTCGCACGCAGTGTACGCCGGAGGAGGCTTCAACTGTCCGCCACCGCTAATCTCCAACATGCTGCCTGGAGAGACATTACCGTCTAGAGACATGGAGTTGAGGAAGGCGCGCTGGGGGAGGCAAAGGAAGAAACAATCGAGGTTGATAATTCGATGCTTTATTCACCAGGAGATGAAATAGGAGCTTTATTTGTGGCCATGATGCTCAGAATTCGGTGACGAGCAAGTAGTGGTCGCCGTAGTGATTGTCTTCGAGACCAAGAGAGAGGAAGAATGCCCCCGGGCGGGCCTCGAAGACGTTGCCGACGCAGCAGAGGTATCCTCCGTTCTGGCCCACCTCGAGGGCTCCGTGAATCTCGGTCCGGTTGATGATCTGCCCGTCCTTGTTCATCTGGATGACGACATCTTCGACCGGCAGGCGCAGTAGGAACCTCCGCACCGTTTTTTGATGCACCTTGGTCTTCATGGTGGGTCCGGAGGTCTCATAGACAAGACTCTCGCCGTCATCCGCGGTATTCAATGCTTCGGACGAGGACATAATTTTGAAGAACAACGATGACAATCGATGAAAGCGAGATAAGAAAAGTGAAGGAGAGGGAAGGATGAGACTTTCTTCATCACATAAGTACGGTTAGATCACTGAAAGGCAAGCTCAGTGAGGAGAAGTGCGGAGCCGCCGTCATCGGATTGCAATTTCAGAAAGTAGAGGCCAGGACGGGCCACCGGCTCGATGATGAGGAAGTACCGCGCCGCGTTCCCGCCGTTTTCTGGTTCATGGAGTGCCAGGCGAATCTCGTCCGAGTTGATGACCTCATCGAGCTCGTTGATCAGGATGACAACGTCACACAAAGGCAGGGTGAGCTTCAGTTGCCTCGCAGGCGTCATGTCATGCTTCGGAGGCGCACCTGGCCGCTGCGAAAACCCAATGGTCTTGAACCCCGGGCGTGCGCTGACGCTGGACGACCTAGAAGACACCGAAGACGCGAGTCGATCACCCATGGAGATGATATCAGACTCTACTTTGAAAGTGACGCAGACGGAGGAGATACTCTAATGACTTTGATTATGCTCGCCAAACTCATCTCTTTGCTCGCTTCCCTTCCTCCTGCGCCGAGCATCACCGACTCGAGAAAGAAGAGCAATGTTGGAGGGCCGCTTTGTCCAGGGGGTGCTGCTGAAGAAGTTGGTGCTGGCGATCAAGGACCTGGTGTCCGAGGGCAGCCTGATGTGCGACGGGAACGGAATATCGCTCCAGTGCATGGACTCGTCGCACGTCAGCCTGTGCGTGATGCTGCTGAAGCAGCCGGCTTTTGAACTCTACCGCTGCGACCGCAGCGTGACGCTGGGGCTGAATTTTGGCTCGCTGAACAAGATCCTCAAGTGCTCCGACGCCGACGACGTGATCACGCTGAAGGCCGACGACGGCAACACCAATCGGGGCGCTGGGGGTGACTCCCTCACCATCCTCTGCGAGGCGACCAGCGGCGACCGCGTCAGCGAGTACAACCTCCGTCTGCTGGATTTTGACGCCGAGTTGCTGAACATCCCCGACACCGACTACGACGTAGTGCTGTCGATGCCATCGCGCGAGTTTGAGAAGATCTGCAAGGATCTCGCCATGGTCGGGGACTCGATCACCATGACCTGCTCCAAGGAGGGGGTAAAGTGCTCTGCGTCAGGTGACATCATGAAGGGCAACATCTCCATCAAGCAGCGCGCGTCCTCTGGCAAGGAACGCGATGACAGCGTCACCCTTGAATTTTCCCAGGGCCTTCAACTGAGCTTCGCCTTAAGATATTTGATGCTTTTTGCCAACGCGACACCACTGTCACCGAGGGTTACGCTGTCGCTCTCAAAGACCATGCCCCTGATGGTTCACTACAATCTCGGCGCTGCCGGGGACAGCGGGCACCTCCGTTATTTTTTGGCGCCCAAATTAGAGAACGATGAATGACAGCGTATCCGACAAGTCAAAGGTGTTGTCGAAGCGATAAAGTAAATCCTGGAAAATAGATTATTCTCCTGTCAATTTCAACACACATGTTCATCAAAAGTTTCTTCTTCGATTCCTGAGTTGCTTCCGCTCATGTTGCCTTCGTCCTCGCTGGCGTCTTGAAGATTGTCGATATCCAAAACATTGAGTTGGAGAGTCTTCGCCAGGGCGATAGAAATATCGACCTTCTGACGTTCCCATTGTACCTGCACTTCGTCGATGACCGCCTTGAGTAATCGCGAATCAATTTCAGGTGCAGGATGCTCCCAGTGCATGAAGCCGGGACGACAGAGCTCATGGCCCATGCGCGCAGCATGCGCAGCCTCTGGAATGGTTCCATAGCAGCCGAAGTGAAAATGCTGCCCGTGTATTTGGAGAGACGCTCGAAATCTCGCATCGGAGGGATAAACCCCATGCGGCTGGCCATTGGCACGGAAAATGCTTCGATTGATCAACTGCTCCGAGGATGTCTTCTCCTCGAGATTCTTCATGGAGGCGTTGAGCTTGTCGCGGTCGTGGTGGTTGATCGTGAGGCCCTGGGTGACCTCCCGCCCGTGGAACAAGGCCCACAGCACGTTGTGAAATTTCTGCTTCCTGCCACCGTAAGTGATCATCGGGTAGCCTCGGTTCACGCTGATCTTTTTGCGCCCGATGTGGGGCCAGACGAAGGGATCACAAGTGACGGAATTGTTGCCCGCGTGAACGCCGGACATCTTGATTCGAATCAGGCCATCAGATCCTGGTGAAGGCATTGGGGGACACGGCTTGAGGGGATGTGGCTTCATTGCACGCTTCGTAAGAGGTGGTTGAAGATCACTTTGGCCGTTCGGTCTCCAGCCGTATTTTGTCATCATTTCGGTCATCAGTTTGACGAAAGCGTCCAGGTGATCTGGCGAATAATGGCCGACATCGTTTGGGATGAAACGCAGCCCACGTAGGGACATGACGATGTTGTAGCACAAACCTGCATCATCCTCCTTGAAGAACGAGCCAAAGCCAAATTGATGTGCTTGATGGGCGATCAGTAAATACCACCCGGACCCCACGCGCCATGGGTGGACGCATTTGTGCTTCGACTTTCCGCCTGGAGCCTTGAGTTTGTTACGATTATTGTCTCTCTTGGAGACGATAGCCAGGTTGTTCGGGGCACAGTTGAGGATGCTGCCCGGCAGGATGTGATCGACCTCAAGACCAGCGGGGATCGGCTGCTTGGTGTAGAGCTCAGCGCAAAAGCGATGTATCGGAATAAACTTCCCGTCGATTGAGGCAACAGGATAGTCTAACTCGCTGCTCATGGTCCACCCTCGCGCGCAGACCTCATCGAGGATGCTGAGCCCGACATCAACGTGCCTGCCTGTCCCGAAGCGGCCACCAAGCGGCACAGGGCCGAGGGGCACGAGCTCCGACGATATTGGCCTCGGATCATTGACGACGCCGGGTATCATCGAAATGAGAAAGTTGGAAGAGGATGTCATCCTTTAACGCAAAGAAAGGAGATATCCAAAACTTCGTCACGTTCAGAAATGACAACAAGTGATCACACAATGGTGTTTTTCTTCCAGAAAGATCGAAAATACAAGTTGAGAAACCATGTGAGGCCCTCTTCAAATTTGTGCTGTGTAATGACTCTGGTCGCCTGCTCGAAAGCGGCGTAACAGGCCTGGATTTGGAGTTCCATCGGCAATCTCCTGATAATGGCCATCCCGCGGTGGAAGAGCGGCCTGGGGCCTTCGCTGTCATAATGCCGGCGGTTAATCACCCGCCTCTCGGTACTTGACGGCAGCAGCGAGGGCAGCGCCTTCAACGTCAGATAATCATCACAGAGCAGGACGACCGCGGCGAAGAAGATGCGCGCCTCGAGGTCCGGCGCCGTCTTGAGCGCCTCCTCAAATTGCACCATCGGCCGCATCTTCTGCGCTGCCATCCAGTCCGCATTCCATCCTCTGATGAAGACATGAAGTTCACGCGAAGATTGCTTCATCATGATACAGGAGGAGCAAATTATCCGCAATGATCTGCCATTATTTGATTGCTGCACCCCTTCGTCACCGTCTCCCATGAACGACGAAGACCTACTCAGGGCTCTGGCCAAACAGCCCAAGGATCATGCGACAGCGTGTGAGGGCTTTCCCATCTTAAAGCGACTTTGCCTCTCCCTGACGTCCTCTTCCCCGGACCCCCTCGATTCACCGTGTGTCTGGTGCCTCGATGAGTTGGCAGAGACGTTTGAGGAGGACTCGAAACTCATCACCGACGTCCTTGGACACCGCATCGTGGAGATGGGCGGCCTGAGTTTTGAGGGAGGGCCTCCCAGCGATCCCCTGGAGCTCGATCGCGACATGCTGGCCTTCTACGCCCCCCGTGGCGATGAGGCCAAGATCAGGACCCTCATCTGGGAGATACTCCAGCGGCGGTGCCCGTCCCTGGCCTCTCCCCATCCCGAACCCATCAAACGCCACCCAACCACCTGGCAACTGGATCCGCGTCATGCTAATGTTGATCAAGATAGACTCTTCATCATCGATCATCTTCCGGGACACGTCGTTGTCATCGATTTCATCATCACATAAATGCTTTCAATTTACAATTTGACACGAATAAAGATCATGGCAAATAAAACCACCCGGAATTATGTTGTATTCACGCTGCGAAATAAGAAGGTCACAGCAATGTGCACCACTGGCGGGGGTTGGGGGCGACCGTGGATGTCAGAAAATCGTCAGTGCCGTAGACATCGGAGGTCGGGACCAGGGTAGCGAGGCCCCAGTCTGCCGAGCCGCCGACGATGCGCGTGGTGTCCACCACGGGGACAAGCTCCAGGCGCAGGCCCTCCAAGTCATCGAGGTCAAAGATGTCGTCACCTGGCTGCCCGCCAACACACGGCCCGTAGTGAATGACGTGGTGCTCCTGGTAGTGGCCGAGGCGGTCGACCGTGGTCTGCCCGAGCGTGCAGAAGGTCTTGGTGGTGTCGTGATGCACCAGGCGGAGGGGCTGGTGCACCTCCGGAACGCTGAACAGGGAGAAGGCGGCCATGATGTGGCCCTGGTCCCGCCCCTCACCGGCGGGCGCCCTGTAAAACTTGACGTTCCCGCGGCCCCAGCCAAAAGACGCCACAAGCCCCGGCACAGCCTCGCGCCTTACGGACCCACACTTCATAGCTTTCACAGCCTCGCGATTAAGAGCTTCACACTTCACAGTCTCAGCCTTCACCATTTGCTTTACATCAACCTTCGCATTATCGCGATCCACATTCCTGACACCCTTCATATGTCTGGTGACAATTATCGTCAATTACCAGAAGGGGAAAGCGATGGGTGAAAGGGCAGGTGAAGTGGAAACCGGGATCAACGTGTAGCGAGAGTATCTGGAAACAAATCAATGATATTGGACAGTGGATATTCAGACAAAAAGGCAGCGCCCATTGCGTCTGATCAAGAGCAGGCGAGCATCATGATCCCCGGGCATCACAGGTCGATACACTGTGGCGGAAAATGGGGACGCGGTCATCTTGATCAGCGTGACATCAACATCACCATGATCATGATGATCAGCGCGATCGTTGTAAACCTCCAGAAAGTATCTTGATAGTGAAGTGACGGCGGCATGCTGATCCAGCGGTTCAGAATGATCAAATGTGGTGGACCAGCCGGCACGCAGTGCGAGCACCTGGAGATCGTCCCTCATTCCAGGCGAGGCGCAGAGGAAGAGACCAGGGCTGCCGGCACGGCGAAAGTCGTAAATCATGGGGCTGAGGAACAACCGCAGTTGCCGGGGAGCGAGGTTGTCCAGGAAGGCAGGCATCCTCATGTGCGCCATTCCCTGCCCCCTCAATTGCGATGTCAGGGCAGCAAGCGCCGGGCAGTGCACCGTGCAGATGAGGCTGGCGAAAGATATGTGGTAGCCGGCCCCGATTTCCCCACAGCGGCTGATCAGACTCCGGGCAATGGACGGCCGCATGGAGCCGTAGTCGCGCAGATGATACACCACCTCATCTGGCGACCCGAGAGGACGTAAGTTCTCGTCAGAAAGAGGCTCCACGTCATCGGGTGAGAGACAGAGGGCATCGCGAATCCAGAGGCCCAGCAGCCACAGCAATGCAGCGGCCGGTTTGCCATCCAGGACCACCTGTTTCACCGGATCACCCTCCGCAAGATCGACGATCAGCGGCACATCAGGGTTCCCATCCTCAGATAGTATGGTCAGGATCCGAACATCGCCCTTCTCGATATCAGCAAGGACACGCATCTGCATTTGGCAGCATGTCCGGTTTCCACCCTCTCCGATATCCTGATGACCACCATCAGGACGATCCTCTTCACGGTGATCCCCCTGATCACCATAATCATCCAGATCATCGTGATGACTCTGATCATCAGCAGCAGTTGCAGCAGTTGCAGCAGGAACCATCACGTTGATGACGGAATCGGGGGTGGTGCAGATGCTGAGATTTTCTGAGTTAAGCTCGTGCACTTCGCCGTAATGAGCAAGATGTGCCAGGGTGATGCCCGGGATAAAGTCAAGTGAAGCGCCATGGGCGCTCGTGACTGCCACCGCATCATTGAGTAACAGGTCTGGAAGGGCGACCCAGCCCCTTGTCTTGGTGAGCACCTGATGCGAGGCGTCCAGCCAGATATTCTCAATTTGCAGGGCGCGCTTCATCGCAGTGAAGTCACCGGGGCAGGGGTTTTGAACAAGGAAGCGACAAAGGATCTTTTACCATTATATTTCAGGATGCAGCAAAACGATGCGGAAATTATGATGTGAACGTCATGATAGGAAATATCAGATTGAGTCATCGTCCATCATGACGCCGGTGATGGCGGAGGGGTTTTCGGGGTTGTCGAAGACCAGGCGGAGCAGGCAGTTCATGCTCTGGCACTCCTGGATGAGCATCTTGACGGGGAAGGGGAGCGGCAGGAGGTGGATGTTGGCGTCGGTGTGGCACAGCCGGCAGGGCACGCGCCGCTTCACGATGAGGTCGTCGTCCTTCGGGATGGAGGCGATCACCCCGCACGTCGTGCACACCGGGAGCTCGTAGTAGTCCGACTGCTCGAACAGCCTTTCCTTCACGATGGCGGACGCCCCGTGGCACACCACCGTGTCCTTCTCCATCTCCCCGAACCGGAGGCCACCGTCACGGGCCCTGCCGTCGGTAGGCTGCCTGGTCACGGGGTGCAGGGGCCCCCTGGCCCTCTGGTGCAACTTCTCGGCCACCAGTTGCTTGAGGCGCTGGTAGTAGATGAAGCCGGCAAAGATCTCGGTCTCAATTCGCTCGCCCGTGCGCCCGTCGTACATGGGGTAGAAGCCGGTGCTCGAGAGGCCAGCCTCCTTCAGCAGGTCCATGATGTCCTCGACCGTGAAGTCCTGGAAGGCCGTGCCGTCCCCGATCTGGCCGTGGTAGGCGCAGAGCGTCGAGAACAGGGCCTCAGTCATGTGACCCATGGTCATGCGCCCGGTGATCGCGTTGGGCGTGAGCACCGCGTCCATGATCCGCCCAAGCGCCGGGCAGAACGGCATGTCCTCAGGCCGCGCAATCCACCCACACACCCCCTTCTGCCCATGCCGCCTGTTGTTTGAGAAGAGTTGGTTAGATGACGGGCAACACTCCGCAAAGGCCCAACAATAGGCCCAACAATATGCCCGACAGTAGGGGGAACTCTTACGAGGAGAATTTGTCGCCTATCTCGGGGATCATAACCATCTCCGTGACGACCTTCATGACCTTGAAGGTGTCCTCGTCGAGGAGCTCGGCGCTGCGTACCACGGAGCCCCGCTCGTCCTTGTTGACGAGGAGCGAGTGATCCCTGAACCGCGACCTCCGGCCCTGAGAGGTGGCCTCGCGAGACTCGACCACCTTGGAGATGACCACATCACCTGCGCTGGCGCGCTCCCCGGGGCGGATGCAGCCATATTCAGGATCAATCTTGGTGTAGTCGGCCTTTCTCATGGCGGTGCACTTGTTCGGGTCCGGGCGGCCGAACTCCGCCTTGTCCGTCCCGCTGACGTGAGTGGTGTCGGTATAGGTCCTGAAGACCGACGCGCGCATGTAGCCGAGGTCCATCAGGTCCTGATTGAGGATGAGGGCGTCCTCCATGTCAAAGCCCTCAGCCTTGATGGCGATCAGCAGATTGGTCCCGGTCGCCTGGTCGCAGGTGTCCATGGCCCCCTCGCACAGGGTCTGGTCCAGGGGTACCTCGGCGTAATGCAGCGCCTCATGCCGCCCGGTCATCACGCTCTCCAGGTTCTTTGGCCACTCCCCCATCGCCTGCTTCCCCAGGGCACACTGCAGCACATTGCGGGGACTCTGGTTCATGTGCAGATGTGGGATCAGCGCCGCCGAGATTCCGAAGATGGCGTAGGGATTGACCTCAAGGTGCGAGTATGTGCCCGGGGCTGTGGTCCAGACGTCGCGGGGCTTCACCGCCACCCTGAAGTGCTCCTGCTCGTTGGCACTCAGATACTCAATCACGCCATTTTCGACCAGGGCATCGAAGAGCATGAGCTTAGTGTATGGCCCTCCCTTCGGCAGGGTCGCGAGGGTCTTAGGTAGCAACCCCAGATTGTCCAGCACCAGGACTGGCCTGAGCAAGTCACCGGGGTCGCTGGTAATATAGACAAACGTCTCGCGGCGATAGACAGAGGTGAAGCGGGAGACCCAGCCCTCCTCATGCCTTCTGCGCCGCCGGATCTCATCGACGATCTTCTGTGGCTGAAGCGTGACACCTGCCATGAGCCCGTTCACCAACACCCAAGCGGCGCCCGGTCTTTTCGACATCTCCCGAACCACGGCTGGCTCATCAAGGGATACGACACCCAACTCAAAAATCGTCAGGAGAATCGTCTCCGAGGGAAAACCAGACCTCGGCAAGGCCAAAAGGGAGATATTATTCACGAGACCGCTGCAGAAAGAGGAGCACCTCAGAAAGACAGAAGTCCAACGGAAAATAAGAGGGAGGAACCGTACCAAGCGTTACCCTCTGGCGTTTCTGCGGGGCAGAGAAGCCCCCAAGCGTCCTGGGGTAGTTGACGCGGCCCAGCGTTCTTGCCATCTCGGTTGACGAGCTTCAAGGCCCTCCGGGCGTAAGAGGCGAACGCCACGCGGTTCTGGGTGTTCACAGGGAGGGTCAGTCCGTTCTGGGTGGCGGCGCGCGGCCTGGTGGTCCAGGCGCCGGTGGTGATGTTGGTCTGCAAGATGGTGGTAATGTACTTCCGGTTGACGAACTGGTCGATGGTCAGCGTCCGGTTCTGCCCGTCGTTCTTCCGCCACACCCGCTGAATCGACTTGGTGTAGTTCCTGAAGCACTGCCGCAACAGCAGGGCCAGGAGGTAGCCACAGCCCTCCATGCGCACAAAGTGCATCAGGTCGCGGTTGTCGGGCGGCGACAGGCCGAGGTGGACGCGGATGATGCGGAAGCACATCTTGGCCAAGAAGTAGGCCTTGGCGCGCCGCGTGGTCTCGTCCATGTCCTCGCCCAGGTGGGGGAGAAACTCGAAGGTGAGGATGTGGTGGACGTGGTCGGCGACGTTGCCTGAACCGTAGCCGGACTCCTCGCAGCCCTTGTCGGCGATGTGCGCGTACATCTCGTCCAGGGTGCGGCAGGGGTCCTCGGCCGTAATCCGCTCCAGCGAAGAGATGAGGCCGCAGGTGGAGACGAACTTCTTGTTCTGGGCGTGCTCGTGGCCCCCGATGTCCGCGATCATCCGCGTGAACTCCCCCTCCGGCACGCCCAGGGCGAAGAGGATGAACCGCAGCGGGATGTTCGTCTTGACGAAGGGCAGCCGCAGCGTGATGGCCCAGTCGAAGGCGGTGACCGAGGCGTCCATGTAGAGGGTGGAGGTGGACCTGACCTTGGACTCCCTGATGGAGCGAACCTCCGCGGTGTACTTGCCTGGCTCCGGTGACGAGACCATCGGGTGGTTGGTCTGCAGGCGCTGCACGTTCTGCAGGGTCTTCTCACTCACGGTGCGACCGTTCTTGGGCCTGACAATGAAGTAACCCCCGGGCTCGTCCGGGCAGGGGGGCGCGAAGGTCGACCCGACCAGCAGGGGCTGCTCCCACAGCGTGAAGTCGTGCTGCACCTCTTCCCTGATGACGCGCCACTCGCCCTCCAGAAACTCGGAGAGCCTGTACTGGACGTGGGTCATCACGTAAATCTGGTAGTTCTGGTTGCGCTGCTTACAGTACGCCGGGGTGAGCTCGACGACGCTGCCCAAGTCATGGCGGAACTCGGGCTGCGAGTAGTGGAGGTCCGGGCTGATAAAGAACTCGTGCCGCAGCGCCCCGCAGGTCTGCACCAGGTACGTGGCCTCGCTGATGATGTCCGGTGCCAGGCGCTGGAGGAAGAAGTCAAAGGACTTCTTGATGAAGGTCATCGAGCCGTTGGCGGCCAGCGCGGCCTGCAGGAGTTGCTGCGAGTTGCCCCGGTCGCTCAGCCACTCCAGGTGGGCGTCCATGTCCGCAGAGTGCCCGGGATGACGCTCGACCTCCAGGTGAGGCTTCGCATTTTTGATCCCAGGCCGCGTGGTGTCGTCCACCGTGATAGGCACCGGCTCTGGCAGCCAGAGGACCTCCTCCGCAGGCACCGCTTTCCGCTTTCCCTTCCCCCGGCCGTCACCCCTAGCCCTCTTGGCCCCGTGATCTTCGTGACCATCGTCTTCCTGCTCCCTGTCCCTCTTCGCCTTTCCATCATCACCCTCAGGATGATCGGCTCCCTTAATGTCGTCCTTCCCCACCAGCCAGAACTCCGCCTCCGAATGGCCAATATCCAGCCCAACAACATCCTCATCCCCATCATAATCAAAATCAGCATCAACGTCAACATCAGCGTCAGCATCATGATTTCCATCTTCCCACTCCATATCCTGACTTTCCTCAGGGACTTTATCATGATTAGCATCCTCCATCGTGGTTGATGAGGGTATCGGTGATGATGAAGGAGAGATATCAATAGAAACGATAGCCGTCGTCACACGCAATGCAAACTCCACATCATTTCGCACAACACTCAACCATGATCAAAGTGCAGCCAAATCACAGTGTTCAGGGTGATCAAGATGATGTAAGTGATTCATGTGATCCAGATTGATCAAGGTGATCACATCATCGAATTGGCGGTGGTTGATGAGAGCATGATGCACAACCCTTTGTCATCTCCAACACGACTAACGGGAGAAATGAGATCAACAGGATGATCAACAGGGTGATCAACAGGGTGATCAACAGGGTGATCACTGAGATTTCTACCTATACAGAATCAAGATAATCAAGATGATCGAAATGATGACCTTCTTCTGGTGATCATATGATCTAAGAGATTACATTGTCTGGTGTGATGAGCAGTTAGTAGGGTTTGCAAGTACACGTCAACCACTTCTTCTCCCGATCATACGAATGATCAGAATGATCAGAATTATCAAGATGATCAGAATAGACGATGCGACCAAAAGTTGCGGAGGTCATCAACGTGATCAATGTAATCATGATCCCAGTGATCACACCGCTTGATGAGGTTAGCAGTGAAGAACACCAACAACTGCACGAGAGGAACCAGAATGATCAAGGTGATCAAGGTGATCAAGGTGATCAAGGTGATCAAGGTGATCAAGGTGATCAAGGTGATCAAGGTGACCAAGGTGATCAAGGTGACCAAGGTGATCAAGGTGACCAAGGTGACCAAGGTGATCAAGGTGATGAGAGTTATCTAGATGATCAGCGTGATCAGGGTGCGAAATATGTTCCCTGCGTTTGTTGCGAACACATTGTCCTGACCTCGCTATCGTGGACTCTTTGATCCGAAAGCAAAGATCAAGGATACGAGTATCAAAATTGGTGTGTGATTAAGATTCAAGACCGCAGAAGCGCTTGATGGGGTAGTCATCCGGGTGCACGATGGCGGGCAGCAGCCTGGTTACGAATGCGCAGGTTGTGGGTGTGGTGGACATGAGGTGCGCCACCTGGAGGACCTGGAGCGGCAGGTCTTTCTCCGTGAGATGGAGCCGAGCGACCGCCGCCTTGAGCCGTTCGGCGCCGTCAAGGTTGGCCGCGGTCATTAGGCGCGCCAGCACCTCCACGTGCTGGATGACGGCCGCCGAGGAGAAGCCCTCATCTCTTAGGGGTAGGGACAGCGCGAGAATGCCTAACCAGTCGGAGACAGTGGAGGCGCAGGCGAAGTGGGCCCAGACGGCGAGCCGCCGGGTGTATCTGTCCCAGGTAAGATCATCGTTCACCTTATCACGGCCCAGTTTGCGGTTCACCAGGCCGTGCAGCCAGTAGATGAGGGTTGAGCAGCATCCCGGCTGGTCACGGGGATCAAGATCATCCATCGGATGACAGGAATCCAATATCATGGTGAGCGATTGACGGCAAAATTTGCAGGGAAAGATGACGGCGAAAGATTTGAGGAGGGTGATGAAGTCCGCTAGATATTGTGAGGGATCTTGGTCGGCCAGTTTCGCAGCCTCGGTGAGCAGCGCCCACCCAAGCGGTCCCGACACGTACGTGTTCATCGTCTCATGCAGGGTCACTAATCTGGGGTGACGAGCGCGGGTTTTTTAATCTTCCAAAGAGGTTAACCACAGCGCCTCTCGATTCATCTTGCCCTCGTTCACATCTCCGTCCGATCTTTCAGATATCCAAAATCCCAAAAAAACTCGAATCTCAAGATCAGGATGACGTCGTTCTTGTCGAATCTGCAGGGTGGTGGGGTCCAGAGCAGCGAGGCCTGCTCGTCTGATGCTGCCCCCTGCGAGGGAGTGGCCGCGCTCGGCATGGTGGCCTGCGCCATGGCCGAGGCTGTCGAGGCGGCAAAGGCCTCAGAGCCCGCCAAGAAGAAGAAGAAGGCGGCAGTGTCCAAGGCTGCCAAGACTCCCGGCGCCCTGGCTGCGAAGCCTGGGAAGGTCACCAAGGTCATCAAGGCCAGCAAGGTCGTCAAGACCGGCAAGCTCGTCGTCAAGGCCGTGAAGGTTGCGGCCACCAATCACGAGGCGCTGAAGAAGAAGAAGGTGCTGGTTTCGGCGAAGGTGGCCAAGGTCGGCATGGCGAAAGCCGCCCCACTGAAGGAGAAGGTCGCGGCCCCCATCGTGCCCGGTGCCGTCAAGAAGGTGCGCCTGCCCACCTATCGCTCGATGATCCTGAGGAGCATCTTCGACCTCTGCCCCACCCGCTACCTCATCACCCGCCCGGCGCTGGCAAAGGCCATCATGGAGCGCTACGCCATCCCCAACCCCACCCTGTTCAAGGCCTTTCTCAGCAAGACCGTCAAGGCGATGCTCGACGAGAAGCAACTGACCATCCCCGCCGCCCACAAGGGCTCGCTCCACGTTGCCGCCGGCTTCCGCCAGACTGTGCGTTATCGCAAGTTGATGAAGTGAAATATCATCCCTCATCAACCATCCCCCATCCCCCATCTCCCGTCTATCATCTTCATCTTTTCTACACCTATCAAGATAGTCTTTCCTCCACTTTATTGCACCCTGATTTCCCGTTTCCTTCGTCTCGCGCTTCATTCAATTCTTCTGGAGCGAGAGCGCCTGCGTCATGTCATCACCTTCCATCGAAACTGACTTCGCGAGCGATTTGGCAGTGGAGATTGGCCCCGCGGATGAGCAGAGTGGGTCTTGGGATCTGGTCAAGGTTCGCTTGAAGGAGATGAGGGATGAGAGTCTCGCCAAAGTCCGCCGTCGCGACAGGGAGCGCGGACTGGAGGTCGACCGGCTTGTGGAGAAAGTTCGCGCTCTGCTCGAGGGAGGCGAGTTCAGGGTCACCGAGACCTCCGGGCTTGGTCTGAGCACCACCTGCCAAATTTACCTCGCCATTGGGTGGACTTGCGATGGCAGCGTGTTTCCTGCCCACCAGGTAATCGACCTCATGCAGCAAGAGGTGCGCAGCCATCTCCGTGACACCTGCGCCACTTCTTCCGTCACCATCGTTGGAACGCAGCCTAACGATGAAGATCGCTACACCATTCTTGTCACACTCAACCTCTGAGCTCTCTCTTCCTTGCTCTTCTTTCCTGCCATGTATCACCAAGTGGTTTTCTGACATCAATAAAATCAAAGACAAATGGAAGTTCTTTCATGCAATTTGGCGGAAAACAGAAAACAGGGAAGACAAAATGGTATCATCATCCCTGTGCTGCCGGGCTGAGGAACTGCTGGTATGCGCTGCGGCACGTGGTGATGTGTCGGAAGTCAAAAGATTGTTTGCTGACGATCGCTTCGGTGACGACAAGGAATCGACGAGGCTGACACGCGCCATAAACGCCGCCATCGTCTTCGATCAACCCGACGCCTTCGACATCGTCACTGACGAATGCGAGGCCGTCTACATCCCCTGGCACAGGCTAATGGTCTCGGCGGCCAAGCATGGGCGGCTTGACTTTCTGGAAGATGTCACGGCGATGGAGGCCGAGGATGAGGAGAACGTCGATGTCTTTGCGGCCGAAATCAGTCTCGCCCTGCGCGCCTCATTGAGATACGAGCATGACGATTGCGCCAATTTTCTGGTAGACATGCTCGTCGAACTCCCTGGCCTGACGCGCGCCAAGAAGGTGGAGAGCGTGAAGGGCTTGATTTACCGCGGCTTTGCGGTGAAGGACGAGGTGGTCAGCCTCCGGTGGCTGTCTGCTGTCAGGCTGCACCGGCGTTTGAGGAGGTACCAGAGCCTCGGCGTGTGGCTGACGAAGGCGGTGAACGCTGGCAGGGTGGACGTCCTCGAGATGCTCCGCGGGACCTGTACGCCCCTGCAGAGCTTTGACTACCAGCACTGCGCGTGCGCCGCCATCCGGGCCAACAACGTCCAGGTCCTGCGCTGGATTGCGACATCCATCCGCTTCGTGAACAACGATGACCTCGAGCGGTACCTCAATTTCCAGGAGCTTGATGAACTCGTGCGACGACGGCATGATCAAGCGGAGGTGGTTTTCCCCACCATCGCCGACTGGGTGGCCCAGCACGAATCAGTAAACGATGTCTCGATCAATGTGATCAATGAATCCTTGCCGGATGGCCAGATAAATGATGTCCCCCAGTGAACGATCACCCTCACTTCTTCCTGATCTTCTCATTCTGGGACTCAGATTATCGGCGATGCCGGGAGGTCATGTAATGTGATATAATGATCAACGTTATCTTCGTTATCTTGATGTTGCTGATCTCACTTTTCTTATCTCTCCTCTGCATCTGACAAAAAATTGCAAACCACTGATTTTCGATGTCCGCTGCCAGCATTCTTCCTGCAGTCATCAAGATGAGTGCTGATTGTGGTTGTGATGCTGAGAGTGACATTCCTCTCGTGACCGGGACGTTTGTGGTGTGCCACCCGGATGCTGACGTCAAAGTGGAGGTCCTCGACGACAAAATCACGAATTACGCCGACGTGGCCGACTACTGGATCAGGCGCTGTGATGACGATGGCTACGTGCACGTCTCGGCTTCCATCGTCAGGTCCTCCCTGCGTCCGGGCGAGCACTACCTCCGCGTGGACCTCAGGGGCAACATCACCCACTATGGCCTCCGCCCCTGGAGACCCCTGGGCGCCTTCGAGTTCAATGTCGGCAATGGGCCGCAGTATGTTGAACTGGAATTTTTGACCCCGCTGGACAGCGCCGGTAACCCCACCGGCGGCGAATATTTCCCTGCGCTGCGCGACCCTGAGGCTGCCGCCGAGCTCTTCCCCAGGATGGAGAAGCCCAAGATCGATGTCAAAAACGGTGAGGACGGGTTGTCCATCTGCGTTAGCGGGGGTCGTGCTGGCGGATGTGGTGGAAGCACTGGTTACACATCATTGAAGCTTGTGGCGACACCTTTCTAGCTATCCTCCACTGCCCTTCTCCAATAAAGTCGCGCATGATATCTGAGTTTGTTGAATCTTCGCTCTCTGCGCTTCATCTCTCTCCTCTCTTTTTCGTCCCAAGAGATTCCTGTACAGGCTGTGTTGTGTGCCATGGGTCGTGAGATAAGCGATGGCGGCGTCGCGCACCGGGCTCGTCTTATTGCCACTCTGGACGCGACCATATCTGCTTTAGAGCAAGAAGTGTTCCCACCCAGGCGCCTTCTGGAGGCACTCCGGACGCACCTCGCCAAGCAACACGGTGATCAACGTTCTCTACAGGAGATTGCCGAAATCGCTGGCCCCCGAACCTTCGCCTCACGGAGGCCGGCCGCAGTCCCGGCGGTGAATGAGCATGATATTCCCTACACTGATCCGAGTTGGTGGACCTGAAAATCATCCCAATGATTGTCAAATAAACGATCGCAATGATGATAATAACGTCATCTCTTTTGCTCTCTTAAAAATGCCCGGTGTCGGAGCGTACAGTAATGAGTTTAAGTTGAGGCAGGGGACTGTTGTGGGCGGCTGGGTGTTGAGCAGCGTCCAGGTTAGCGAGGAGCCGGTCGAGGAGGATCAGGAGTACCACTATCCGACCCGCCTCATGTTCCAGCGCCAGGCCGACCTGCCGGGCTCGGCTACGCCCGCCCAACTCCTGAGCCTGGTGAACGCCATGATGGGTTCGCTGCGCATCATCTACAGCGATTATGGAAATCCATATGGCTGTCACTTCGGCCTTCTCTCCTCGTCAGCCGGCTCAGCCGACGATCAGGTGGTGTTGCAGACTGTCGGGGACTGCGTCCGCGATAGAACCCTCCCAAAGAAATTCTGAACCCCACTGCAATGTCATGAGACCCAAGAAGTGCTTGGAAATTTAATCAGGCGATAAATTGAGGTGGCGATAGATTGCAGTGGCGATAGATTGTGGCGGCGATAGATTGCGGCGTCGACAAAATGCGGTGGTGATAAAGTTCGCGCAATATCGACGGTTCATGTACTCATCGTTTCCACCCTCAGGGCAGTGTGTCACTTTGGCGGGCGAAGTGAAGAGCCATGAGGTTTTTGGAGACTAGGCTGTGATGGGCGTGATGAGGTTGGTCATCATTGCCGCTCGGGAGATGACGTCTTTCGAGTGTTGGACCTTGGTGATGTGCTGCTCGATGGTCCTGATGACCTCGAAGCGGGTGACCACGACCTCCTCGGCGCGCTGCCCGAGTCTGTGCACGCGACTGACGGCCTGCCGCTCGGTCGACGAGTTCCACCACTTGTCGAGCAGCACCACGCGGCTGGCGGTCGATAGTGATATACCGAGACCTGCGGCCGCCATGGTCGCGAGGAGCACCGTGTCCGGGGCCGAGGAGGTGGCGAAGGCCGCCATCACCTGCCTGCGGCGCCTCGGGGTTTCCCTGCCTGTCAGAAAGAGGGCCTGCCGCCTGAGGGGCGCTAGCACGGTGCTGGCCACCAGGTCGAGGGTCTGCGTCCACTGGCTGAACACCACCACCTTCTGACCTCTGTTCTCGTCCGCGTCCAGAAACTGATGCAGGGCGGCCAACTTCGAGGACCGCTCGTCTGCCTTGGCCTCACCCGTCTGCGCCATGACCTGCCTCTCTTCCGCCCCAGGTCCTCTTGCCATTGGAGCCTCTGTGTCCAGCGCACCCGCGATGAGTGTTCTTGCCGTGGTTCGCCTAAGGACGGGGACTCTTGGGGGCAGTCTTCCCGGAACCAAGCACGGGTGATTGCAGTGCAACCGCAGCCTGAGCAGGTTGGGCAGTGTTTTGCTCGCGCTGTTGTTCGGCGCACTGGTGTGATCCTCCGTCCTGGAGCGCGATCTCAGGAGATTTGCGAGCAGGGCCTTGTAGCCGAGTTGCTCGGCGGGATTCATGGCGACGCGGAAGGTCTGCTCCCTCAGGGGTGGCAGGCCCTCCAGGGCCCCAAGTTCTCTCCTGAGGAGGTGCTCGCGGCGCCAGCGCTGCACCTCGGGGCCGTTGGCCGCGAAGTTCTGCTGCCACCAGTGGGGGCTCGAGTAGGGCCTCACCTGGAGGAACTTGCACAGCGTGACCAGGTCCTGGAGCCTGTTGTTGATGGGGGTGCCGGTGAGGCACCAGCGGCATGAGGCGTGCACCGCGGCCACGGCCTTGGAGGTCAGGGTGGCCTGGCTCCGCATGACGTGCGCCTCATCCACAATCACGGCCCGCCACTGGCGCTCCGTCAGCGCGTGCCTCTTGGCGTGCAGTAGGCGCCATATCTCGAAGGTGGCGAGAAACACCCTCCCGACAGTGGGCGGCACCAGGGAGGCCGCGTTGGCCTCTTTGGTGGAGGTCGCGGGCACCAGGTCGCCGGCGGTCCTGACGTGCTGCGCGTACTCCGCCCTCCAGTGGCTGACGACCGACTTGGGGCAGATGATGAGGATCCTGGCCGCGGGTGCCGAGTTGAGGATGTCGCAGGCGGCGGCCAGGGCCTGCGCCGTTTTCCCCATCCCCATTTCGTCCGCCACAATCCCGCGCGGGTGCGCCAGCATCCACCGGCGCCCCACCTCCTGGTGCACCAGCAGTGGCGTGATGATCGTGGCCATGGGCAGTGCAGAGCTCATGTCGCCTCTCTTTGTCGGACGTGTCTTGACAGCCTCTTGGAACTCTTAACACTGACGTCATTGATTATTTTCAGCGGCACTCGGGTTTGGGTTGGATGGGATTGAAGAAAGTGCCGGTGGCGAAACAGGGCGACACTTTGTTCGCTTTGTGTTTCTTGGTGGCTTTTTTCACAACTTCAAAAAAAGACAGTGATAACAACAGGGCGTAGTGGTGGAGGTGGTCGTGATGTGCAGGTGCGGTTATTCGGGGGTGAAGCCTGTGGCTGAGGCGATGTCGGCCTGGCTTGGGGGCTGAGGCTGCTGGGCTGCTTCAACACCCGGAGGCAACTGTGGGCCAGGGTTCACCGGGTGCTCCGTGGGAGCCAGCGGGGCGTTGAGGTATGAGGCCTTTCCGTAGAGCTTGGTGAGGTAGTCCTTCGTGGCGTCCGGCAGGTTGGCCAGGTCGCTGCCAGGGTTCGACTTGCCTTCGCCCTTTCCCTTGCCACCGCCACCGTCGAGCTTGCCCGCGATGAACTTGTAGCCAAAATAGCCGAGGATGAGGAGCAAGAGGACCGCCCCGACGACGATGTAAATCCACTTCTTGGCGCCGGGGCCGCTGAACATCGCCCCGAGGCCACCCTTCTTTGGCGCCGCCTTGGCGATGCTGTTCTCACCGCCATGATCGCTGCCGCCCGACCCAGACCTGGGGGCTGATGACCGCTTCTTGTTCTTGGGCGCCGGGGCAGGCTGATAGCTCAGTTGGCTGCTCGCATCGTTGTCCCGGTCACGGTCCTCAGGCTCTCCGGGGAAGCTATCGTCGCCATACCGCTGCTGGTCCCTCCCCCCATTGCCTCCGCCGCCTCCACCACTACCGTGGTTGCCGCGGGACTGTGGTGCGCTGGAACTGTAGGACGGCGACCTCAGAGAGGACGTTGAGGGCGGGGAGAACTCGGTGTAACGGCTCTGGATATCGTCACCGTTCCCCGGGGCCTCGTGGTCCTGCTCGTCGAGCTCGTTCATCGACTTGTGGAACGTGTCCAGCAGGCTCTTGCGTGACATCGCTCTTCGCGCAGGTTCTTCTCTTCACTTACGCAGACAGCGGGGTGTAGTAAGAGGTTGGATATTGAAATGTGCAGTCAACCTGACGCTTATAGAGGGCCGAGGTACTCACACAACTGCTGGTGACGAACAACGAACGACAGGCGAGCAGAAAAAGAGGCAATAACAGCGGAAGAAGAACGACTTTATTCAGTGCTGAAGGGGAAAAATTTAAGTCAGCGGCATCGTGGGGGGTCGGGAGAGGCTGAATCACCCGTGGTGCTACTCCAGGGCAGCGACGGCCTGGGCTTACAAGTCGCGATCGAGAGGAGGGCCGCCACTGGCTGCGCGGTGCGAGAAATCAGAGCGGCGGGACCCTGCCGACCGGCGATGCACCAGGGCGTTCAAGGCCAGCAGGACCTGCGGCAACGTACCCTCCTCATCCAGCGGCGCCCCCCGGCCACCCCCATGGGCCACTCCCCGTTCGCTTGAAGGTTGCGAGGCACCATGCAGCGACGACCAAGACGACGAAGGTGCTCCCGCAGAAGGCGATGAAAATGATGAAGCCGACGAGAATGACGAATGCGACGAAGCCGGTGAATAAGACGAAGAGGATGAAGAGGATGCAGAGAACGAAGAGAACGAAGGGGATGAAGGGAATGAAGATGGTAGAGGAGAGGCAGAGGACGAGGCGCGCATTCTCGTTGGATAGCGGACGCGATCGCCGAACGAGGGGAGGGCCCTGGAGCGAGCCCAGACGACGAGGAGGGTGGCCCGCTCTGCGTCGCGATCAAACGGGGGTAACAGGTCCATGAGGCTGGCGAGCTCTAGAGCCCCGAGATTGTGACCGAGAAGGCTGCGTTGCTCCTCATCGAGGTGACTGCTGAGCGCCGACACCGTTCCGGGCAAGTTCTCCATGACGAGGGCGATGTAGAGCGCGATGTCGGCCTCCAGCACGCGCTGAAGGGTACCGGGGACCTTCAGACCACCCCGCATCAGGCGCGTGGTGACAGTCCAGATATTGCCTTCCTGGTCAGTCACCGCGGTGTTCCCAGGCGGGAACTGCAGCCGGATCAGCATCTGCCTGAAATCAGGCTGACACTCGGAGGCCAGGGAACTGAGATCAGCCTCGGACCATCCGCGGTCAGGCCCCTCACCCCATCCCTTGGAGGCCGGAGGGCCACTCCCAGGTCGAAGTGAGGTCCCCGGGAAGGGGGTAAAGATAGAGCCAAAAGACGAGACGGGCGACGAGACGGGTGCAGGTGGCAGCGACCTGAGAATGGTCCTGGCGCGGGTGGTCATGGAGGAGATGGTGGGCGCAAAGATCTTCATGTGACCGACGCCGGGCATCTTCTCGAGGTCCCTCAGCGTCTTGGCCTGCATGCTCGTCACGAGGAGGACCACCGGGTGCCTGTGGGTGGCGACACGGGGCAGCAACAGAATGTCCCCAAGGTAAGCTCGCAGGTATCCCTCGGTCAGCATGGCATCCGCATCCAGCAGCAGGTGCAGGGCGCGGTCCCCTCCCAGCGAAATCGCATCGGCAACGTTGGCCACGAGGGAGGCGCGCCCGACCAGGGAGGCGGCGGAAAACGGGCGGTGGTCGCGCCCTCCCCCGGTATCGACCGTATCAAAGGCAGTGTGATATGCCATCACCTGATCCAGGTGGTGGACGACGACCGTCCACTTTTCAGCGGCGGCGAGGGCCGTAACCAGCGTTTGCTTGCCGCACCCCACAGGCCCCGACACAATTAAAACCCTGCACGGCCTCTGCTGGGCGGTATCAGCCCCGGCAGACGATCGTGCCGCCGAATGGGCGGCCCTCGCAACAGATGGAGGCTGCGGCAGGGTGGAGGGTTGATACTTGAGGATCATCGACAGAAGGTGGTATCTCTCGGGCCGGGGATGAAGCAGGTCGCCGAGCCGCAGCGGGGGAAAGCGCTGATGCCACGGAAGGGCGTCCACACTCGCACCGCCACCATTTCTGGGGTGCTCCCTGCCCTCACCTCCGCCTCCGTCTCCACCTCTCGGTTTCTTGGTCATTATGGCAGAGAGATCGTTCCCGCGGGCCGCAAAAGTCCCCTCAAGCAGATCCGAGCACCTTGGCCTCGGTAAGGCAGTGGCCAGTTCAGATCCAGCGCCTGCTGCGACACTTGGTGCAGGTAACTGGTGCAGCCTCTGAAAGCTCTGGGTTCTGCTGAACTCGGGGGATTCTGGGGCGCCCCGCTCCAGCGAGGCGCGCTTGGCAGGGTGAGAGAGGATGGCGGCGCTATCGAAGGGGGCCGCGCCGCCCACAGATTGGAACTCATGTCTGCGCTTGGGAACGTTGGGGCCCACCACCACCTCGCAGCCGGCAGGGGATGGAGGCCCGGCTTGGGGTACAAAGTTACCATGAAATTGATGGCGGGCGGGAGAGGACACACCGGGCGAGGCATCCGCGGGCCGGTGAGGTGGCGGAAGAGGCCTTGACTGCGCCACGAAGGCCGGCGCGGGGAGAATAGCGCTCCACTCGTAGCGAGACTCATGACCCTTCATCACACTGTTTCACCGCGATGTCTCCCTAACTTCCGCGCGGTGGATCAATTGGTTTCGAGAATCGGCCAAAGACGGAATGCTTCAAGTGCAAACAGTAATCAAGAACACGAAAAGAAAGATATCTGATTTTCGCAATCTTCTTGAGGTCCATCTTTTTCGAGACGCATCACTTTGAGGTTTGTCACCTTGAGGTTTATCACTTTGAGGTTTGTCACCTTGAGGTTTATCACTTTGAGGTTTATCACTTTGAGGTTTATCACTTTGAGGATTATCTTCTTTGAGGTTCATCGTTTGCGCAAATACTGTGCGCCTGATCAGCACGATCATCTTCACGTCTGGATGAGGCACACCGCTGACCCGTCGTCACCGCCGTTGCAGCCAGTGGACGAAAGCGCCTCGATGCCACTGAGCGGTGCCGATGATCTCTCGATGTCTTGGGGGGCCTGGAGTCCGTGGTGCTGGTATGGATATTGTGACAAGTCATCGCCCTGATCGAGCTCGGTGATTGTCGCCGCCCCGGCCTGCCCACTCCCGTCACCCTGCCCGCTTTGCGCCATCATCGACTGCAGGAGGTTCATCATTCCGTCGCCAGCGTCACCTCCTGATTCAGCGCCTGGGTGGCCCACTGCGGCCAGGTGTTGGTGTTGGTGGTGGGATTCGAGCAATGTGCCGTCATCTTCCCCGTGATTCAGCACAGCCGGGATTCCCCGCGTCGGCGGCTGCAGAGGTTCAGGGCGATGGAGCGGCAGCGAGTTCCTCCCTCCTTCGGGCTGTTGATGCTGCTGCTGGACATAGTCCTGCGCCTGAGGATCCTGCAGAGGCTGTGGCATGGGCTGCTGCGATGATCCCTGCGACTGTTGCGATTGCGAAGCTTGAGCCTGTTGAAGAAAATGAGGATGCTGGGGCTGCTGGGGGTAGTAGCTTGGCTGGGATGGGCCTTGGGGCAGGGGGAAAGGCTGCTGCTGCTGCTGCTCGGCGATGAGGGGCAGTCTCCTCTCGACGGCGACGTTGATCATCTCCTGGAACTCACCTGTGGTGACCTTGAGGTAGTCCACTTGGGCGCTGAGTTTCCTGAGGAGGCCCGCGAGCTTGAGGTTCGACATCACGAGGTACACGATCACCGCGCCGATCAGGATGACGGCGATCCACACGGGGTCCATCATGAAGCCAAGGTACTTCTTCATGGTCGCCCCGACCTTCCCTGGTGGCTTCATCACCCCGGCCCCTGCAGCCGCCGCGGACGAAGCCCCGCCCTTTTGGCTGCCGCGACCTCCCGTCCCGTGGTCGCTGGCCAGTGCGGCGCCGGCATCATCCTTTCGCTGCTGCTGCTGCTTGCCGCTCCCCTCTGCGGCCGACGGGGGCTTGGCGGCGTTGGGCCCGGGTGATGATGCGCGCGGTTCGCTGTCCCCTTGCTGCTTGAGGGTTACCATCAGTGACCCGGCGCGCTTCGAAGTGTCTCCCGTGGCCAAGGCTGGCTTGCGCGGCGACTGGGTGCTCCCGCTACCGCTCGCGCCCCCGCTTGAGCCCGGGGCTGCTGATGACTGTCTGTTGCTCATCGTCGTTGGCGATTCTGTGGTGCTTGAGTTACGCGATGTTACTTATCTGAGCTCGTCTTTCGAATTTTTCTCCCTCCGCAACCAAGCCCCCTGTGTTTTGGCGGCTGCGAGAAGGTCAGAAGGTCAGAGAAGGTCAGAGAAGGTTAGGGTGAGCGCTTGCGGTTATTTGCGAACGGGCGGTTGTTGACCCCCGCCTTGGAAAATAAAAACACACGATGATCATGACTCTGCCGCTTCACCCGCTTCACTCGCTTGACCCAAGCCGAGGGAACTGAGGGATTCGCCCGCATCGAGGGAGCCGAGGGAGCCGAGGGAGTCAATGGATTCGAGGGATTCGCCCGAGTCGAGGGAGCGGAGGGCACCGTCGACGAAATCGGCGAGGACGCTGTCGGAGGTGGTGGTACTGGAAAGCAGCAGGAAGGCCTCCGTGTTTTCGCCGGAGGGGCAGCGCTCGCTACCCGCGGCCACTATCCTGAGGTCCGGGGGATGGGGGCTATACCTGAGCAGGTCGTCACCGAGGGTCTGGAGGCCAGAGGCGCAGGTGCCCTGGCTGAAGCAGTCCCCCAGGTGGAGGATGATGGCCACGAACCTGCGCCCTGCGGTGGCGCTCGCCACCCTCAGCACCCGCACCTGATTAGGCTCCCAGGCGCCGCAATAGTCCCCGCGCCGCAGTTGCCGCCGCACCCTGAATTCCTCCGGAGACCAGGCTCCCACCCCAGACTCTACCCCAGACTCCACCCCAAAGTACCCTGATTCTCTTTGTTCCCCCCGGCCGCCAGCCGCCTGCCGTGATGCTTGGGTTGTCTCGCGACCCGCGAATGCTGCCTCGGGGACACTCTCGCGGCGCAGTAGACGGAGATGATCAGCGCCAAAGGCCCCTGCCTTCTGCGCGTCAGCAAAGTACAGGCGGCCGTGGTCCCCGGAGTCGAAGATAACCTCTTGTTGCTGCCCCTCACTCCCATCGCCCCCGAGGGAGATGATGAGGTATTTCCAGACCTCGATTTTGGGGGCGATGCGGTCGAAGATGGCCCTGTTCTGACCAGATAGGGTCTTGCGCTTTGCTGCACGGGCGGCCCGCTCCCTGACCACAGCCTCCTGGAGGTCATTCCCCGCCCGTCTGGCGGCCTGCACCAGCGCGGCGTCAGCCTGCTCGCCCAGCCCGCAGTCCCCGCTGCACTCTGCGAGGGATCTGGCGTGATCCTCCACCTCACCAAGCGGCAGTTTCTCCGCCATGGTCTCTACGGCCGGGGCAGCACCGTCTGGGTGAACGCCCCTGAGTGAGATGACGGCCTCCGGCTGCGGCAGAAGCCTCTGGATCGTCACCGGCTGTCGCAGCAGACGTTCCGGTCGCGACGCGGACGTCGCAATAAATGGCATCAACTTGGCCGACGGCGGCACTGATGAGGGCGCCGTAATTCCAAAAGGTAAATTGGATTCCTGTGGCACTGATTGTGACGCAACTTCAGCGGCGAGGATTCCCGGGAAGATGGGTTGCCGTGGTTCAGGGAAAGGCGGCGGCTTGGGGTGGTACTCCGGCCTTGGGGGGATGCTCCCTGCAGTAGGGCCCATCGGCGGAGCCAATGTTTCGCTCTGCATTGGGGGTGCCTGTACTGTGGGAGTCTGTGTTAGAGGAGTCTGTGCTACTGCAGTCTGTGTTGGGGGAGTCTGTGCTGGGGGAGGCTGTGCTGGGGGGGTTTGTTTGAGCAGTGAACGTGGGTGGAGGATGAGGAGGCGGTGCCAAAAGGCGATGGGGCTGTCGAGGTCTGCGGGTTCGCGTGATAGGTCCAGGTCAGCCTCCCAGTCGTCGAGGGAGAGGCCTGACTCGGGCCACGAGGTTCCGAAGAGTTGGATGTTTGTCACCAGGGTCTGGACTGCCTCTCCGTACTGGGGGTCAAATTCTGGGGAGCGCAGTGCCGTCTCCGCGGCCTGCTGCAGGCTCGTGGCGTCGGGGTCGTCCATGGCGATTGCTCTTTTGAAAAATATGTGGGAATGCCAGGGATGTGCGCCCTGGATGTGACGCTGGGCTTGATGCTGGGGAGGGTGTTTAATTCCTGGGCTTGGAGAAACTTTCCGAGACCAACCATTAAATCTATCTAGGCTTGTGATAGGCACTTCCTGTCTTTGCAACCCTTCACCTTTCCACCACCTTCCGGAGTTCGACCCCGCAGGGGAGCAGAAGAAACAGCGGAAGAAGAATGAACGGGAACACGTCTGGGCAGCAAAGGGCAGGCGCGAGGAGCGGCGCAATGAACGGCGCGATGAGTGGGGCTTTTGACGCGTCACCGCACAACCTGGTGGGCCGGGTGTTCAAGATGAGCCGGACCGACCCCACGCTGCAGCCCCACCTGCTCGGCAGGGACGCCAAGGAGCCTGACTTGGGGGTCCTGAGCGGCGTGTACGTGGGGAAGGGCATGCCGCTCTTTGAGGGCAACGTGACCCGCAGGGCCAACCTCCAGAACGGGGAGGTGGCGCACACCTACCGCTCCTCGCCAGCCTCAATGCTCGGCGAATTGTACGACCCGGACGTCAGGCCGGGCATGCTGGTGCTCGTGCTCGCGTACCTCCTCAAGCACCACCTGGGTCACTTCCCGGACCTCCAGCAGTACCGGGACATCGCGGCGTGGCAGACCTCCAAGACCAGCGACGACGCCCTCACCACGCTCCTGATGAAGCGGCTCGTGACCCTCGACCCGGACACCCTGCGGTTGGTGCACATGCTGGTGGGCAGGGTCGAGTTGGACCCCGCCAACCCGGCCCACCCCGATGAGGTGACCCTGGACGAGGTGCGGCAGCAGTATGACGCCAACCTCTCCAAGGCCGAGCCCACGCCAGGCGCGCTCAGCGACGAGGGCAAGGTGGCCATGAAGTACCCGCCACTCTATGCGGACCTTTCCAAGCCCCAGGACCGGACGCTGTTCATCAGGACGCCCTGGTACCTCCCCGGATCATCAGAGAATTTTCTGCCGCGCGCCCCGCAGTTCGTGCCGCTGTGCTCCGAGGTCACGACCCGCTACATTGAGGCGATGGGCCGCATGGGCCCCAACGCCCAGGTCGCCCAGCATATGTCCGAGATCCAGCAGAAGGAAAACAAGCACGCCGCCAACATCACCACCGCGAACCTCGACCTCTGTGACATCGAGCCAGGCCAGGTCACCTCGTACCTCCAGGGAGACCGGATGCAGCAGAACTTCCTGACGCGCACCCAGGAAGAGGCGAGGGCTTCTGACGAGGTCAACCCGTGGTCAGGCGACGCCGGGAAAGCCCGCGCCCAGGCGCTGAACCAGGAAGTCTTGCCGCGCATCGACCAGGCGGTGATCTCCAGGCAGCCATTGGAACCCACCCCCCTCCAGCCACCCCCAGGATCACTTTTTCAGCCCCCCAGCGCCCAATAAACTTTTTTGACACCCACCCTTTCCCTCCCACTTCTTACTATAGTCTCATGACGCGACATCGATCAAAGTATCATGGTTCCTTGATCAGATGGCGAACAGACACCAAGCCTGAGGCACCGCGCAGCGCTGGCAAAATATCTGGCGACTTGCTAAACTGCGACCTAGCCTTCCCCGTCTATCCTCCAACATCCGCTATCGACCCTCCAACTGAAAGATGTCCCTGACGAGGGTGATTGACCCGAGACGCCCCTATATTGAGGCCCTAGACCGCAACCTGGTGGCCCAATTAGGCGGTCAGATGGCGCTGGCGGGCTTCGATCGGCTCGGAGTCTCAACGGTCATCAACCCGCAGCGCTTCGTTGAGGCGGAGGGATTCGAGCCCGACATCGCGACGATCTGGATGCTCGGAGGCGTAAACGCCGGCGGCTCAGGCGGCACCGCCTTCCCGGGGGTGTACCTCGTCAACGGGACCCTCACGGAGCCAGAAGCCCTGTCAGACAGATACGCCGCCGCCAAGTGGGGCTTCACCGGATTCCCGAGATCGGCACGCCGAGTCATGGCGCCCCAAAATCTCAGGCAGATCCAGAGGCCGGCACCCGCAGACCTGACTCTGGCATTGCTGCGGGCCCCCAGCGGCGCCGGTACCCCTATCTTCCCCGGATTCTCCACTACGGGAGGCGCCCCCAGTCCGGGCGGTCTGCCCCGGACTCCCACAGCCTTCAATGTGTACATGAGGTCAGAGGTGGCGCGACTCAAGGCCCTCGGGATGACCCATTCGGCGGCTTTCCACGCTGCAAATAACGCCTACACAGGGCCGAGGTGATCTGCTGGATGATACCCGATACCTGCAGGGCCCATCTGAAGATCATCGCGCTGTATACTTTCGCCGTTCTTCCTGGTCGTGCCGCATGCAGATATTTTGAAATCAAATTCGGTGAAGAACACTTCCCCATTTCCCGTATTCCTCACATGCTGAACAAAATCAGAGATACACAGCATAAACCACAACTTCAGGTTCAGTCGCTCTTGAGCTTGGAAACCTGTGCCTCGAGCTCCACGATGCGGGCCGAGAGCCTCGCGTTCTCACCGGTGAACTCGAGAACCTGGCGCTCTGCCATCTCGGCCCTGCTCTCTGCAGCAGTTGCCCTTGCTTCTGCCACGGGCAGCGAATCGAAAAGAACCTTCCTGCAGGCCCCCTCCTCCTCTGCGGCGACAAGAGCGGCCACCTGAGCCTGAACGTCGGCGGCCACCATCTTGCGGGAGAAGACACCATCCAGGTAAGCGACCCAGCCATGCTTCAGGGCGTAGCCGACGACACCAACGCCTTCCTGACCGGTCTGCCTGGTTCCAGTCTCAGGCAAAGCCAGGTACCAGGTACACGCCTCGACAGCAAGGCCAGTCCTTAAGTTCAGGCGAGCCTGCTGCTCAACCTCCTCGGCTTCGGCCTCACGCAAGGTCTTTAGGGCGTCGGACTCGATCTTCACCTCAGAAGCCAGGCGCACAAAGAATCGCCCGTCGTCGGAGAGCCCAATCCAGCCTCGCAGGCGGGCATACTTCTGGACAGCAGGCTCAAAACCTTCCACCGGAAGTCCATGTCTAGGCACCGACAACGCAAAGTCACGGGCACGAGCAGCAAGCATTGAGACAGAGAGAGAAGGAGAACTTTTTTGGTTTGAAAACGGAATCTTCCAGGAAATCAATCTCCTCCCCAGTATAATCTATAAGGCAAAGTGAAGATAGTTGAATCATGAGATATATCAGAGTGATTGGGTATGATATCGGGCTGCGGCACACAGGGTGCATCATCGCCACCCTGGCGTTCGATAAGGATATCAACGAGATCGTGGCGGCGCAGTCGCGGCTTGATCATGCGTCGTGCACCGACGTCGTGAAGGCCGCGGGCTCGACCGTGCGCAATTGCCTGACGCTGACCCAGGACAGGGCGCTCAAGTACCTGACCGCCACGGTGCGTGACCACCTTAAGGTCCTGACGGACTTGCAGGCCGCTGACGGTGAGCCGGTGGACCTGGTGATCTGCGAGCAGCAGCCGGGCCGCGCGGGCAAAAAGCAGTACACCCTGACCTACATCATCGAGACCTGCTATGACATGCACTTTGCCGAGCACCCCCAGAGCAGCCACAAACCCCAGATCCTCGCGCAGACAGGGGCCGGGAAACTGAATGTCGCCTCCCGGAGGGCCGGGGGCAACCTGGTGCTGGACCCGCACGCCTACCCGGACGTCACGGGTCTCACGAGGGCCCAGATCTACGACGTCAACAAGGAGTACGCCCTGGAGGTGGGCGACTGGTTTGTCTGCAACTTGAGTGACGAGAACATCGGGCCTGGGGTCGCCGAGTACATGGCGGAAACCCACCGCTACGACATGGCCGACGCCCTCCTGCACGCGGCCTACTACTGCCTCAAACGCAGCCCCCTGCCCCCTCCCACCCCTCTCCATGTCATGGCCTCCATGGTCCAGGTGCCATCTTCCTCCTCATCCACGTCATCATCACCGTCCTCCTCCGCGAAGAGGAAGGCTGCTGACACAGAAGCAGACTTCGGGGAGGACGGTGACCAGCCCGTGAAGAAGAAATCCAGGTCGACTGCCACGAAGACAGCAACAATGGCCCCGTCAAAGCCGGCCAAGACGAAAGAAGGCAAGGGGAAGAGCAAGGGGAAGGGCAAGGAGAACGGGCGGGAAACCGGGCTGGACGACAATTTGTTCTTTGGGTATCCGGTTGGCGAGGATGGCGTTGTCGACCTCACCCAACCTGCAACTGCGGACAAACAAAAGAGCAGATGATCGATTTTCTGAGGACCTTTATTGCTCGAGATTCCGACGGAGATAATAGAGGATCTTATGATTCAAATTGGAGGAAGGGAGGTCAGGGGAGTCTTTCCCTCAATTGGGCCCTGGCGCGCATGTCGTCCAGCGCCGAAGGATCGCGGTCTCCGCACAGGTAGAGACAGCCAACAACAAGCAGCAGGAGCGCGATAAGGCCGCTGACAGACCAGAAAAGCGCGGCAACGGACACCGCGCCGAGATAAACCGCGCGATCACAGTTCTCGTAGGCACTCCCAGGGCCGGTCGAAGCAAGGAGAAAGGTGCCGTAGACGGTCCAGCAAAGCTCAAAGCCGAGCAGTAAGCCGCAGACGACATCGTGAAAGGTGGAGGTATCGGCACGCCTCCTGAGCCGGACTCGACGGCCGTCTTCCCCGTCCCTGACAGTGAGACGCGTGGTCAGGAGGCCCAGGGCAAGGAGCAGGCAGCCACCTACAATCGCGTAGACAGGGATCCTCTGCTCGTCGCAGTGCAGGTGCTCGGTGAAGAATAGGCTGCCGGTGATAACCCCCACCAGACCAATGGCAAACTGCGAGAGAACAGCCGCCAGCATAAACAACAACAAAAGGCATCCAGCGCAGGCATCACACGATCCCATTTTCTTCCACTTGAAGATGAACGCGAGAACAAAAGAGCGAAGGGAGAGAGGGAGAGAGAGAGGAAGGGGAGAGGGGGAGAGAGAGAAAGGGGAGAGGGGCTTTTAGAAGCAGGTTCTCTCTGATATCATTCGCGGCACCGGATGCTGTTTTCTGTCACCGCCTTTATCGAAAAATGCTGCTGATCATCTTTGTCCCGATGACATTTTGTGGTGAGTTTGCTGTTGACTTCGTCGCCGACGATTAACTATCTGATGGAATGGTGACGACCATCCAACGCTCGACAAACGCAGCCCGAAGATTTGTGGAGGTCACGGCCTAATAATATGAGCATCAACCAAGAGGGCCGGGTGCCCATAATCGTGACGTCGGCCACGAAGGACGGAGAAGACAGTCTGGCCAGGGTCGGCTCGGGGATGGGCTGGCTCCTTATGTACCAGCCGCCTCGCGCTTCGACGCCCGGCATGTTATCCATCCTGACCCCAGGAGGCAGACTCCTCACCGAATTCCCAGTAAACACGCTGCGCAAGTCGGGCGCACAGGCGTTCCATTTCGGGCCTATCCTCGATGATTCCGATCATCTAGGAGAAGGGCAGTTCGTCATTGAGAATCCAAGCGCCGCAGCCGCTCTCGACACCCTCGTTGCCCAAGGGCCCCCTGCTCCTGGTCCTGAGTTTTACGACGGGCAGGTGCGGGCAGCGAAGCCCAGAGTCACCTTACCGATCGATCTCCGGGCTTGGACTTTGAACGGAGATGTCATGCCAAGGCCTATCGTCGGCAATTGGAGTGTGATGATCTATCCGGAGGATCCCAGTTATGGGGGCGGTGGGATCTGGTTCGACTTCTTGCAGAACGGCGTGGTGAGGCACACGGTGACGAACATCACCGTAAACCGTCGTGGGAATCTTATCGCCGCTGGCGACCCGGCCAGATCGGTCTACCTGTTCCAGGTTTCCAGTCCCGCGGTGGCCGAGGCACTGCTGGCGGGAGACAGAGACACTGATCCCTACGAGTACGTCCGCAGGCTGCAGCGAGCCCAGCAGCAGGTGATGCCAGGCCAGAGACTTCTCACCGCCCCGCTGGCACCCCAGTCTCGGCCAGATTCGTCCCCGGTTGTCACCAAGATGCCAAATTCACCCTCGGGGCAGCGCAAGCCACGAGAGACTGTTCAGGCCCAGTATGACCGCCTGTGCTCTGAGGTCGCAGCGCGCCTTCACGATGAGTCGAGTGTGGGTGAGTTGCGTGACTGGGCAAAGGGACTCCGCATTAGTCCCTTACCGAGGAATAAGGCAGGTCTTTGTATCGAGGTGGGCCGTGCACTAGTTGCTCAGCAAATGCAAGAACAGTAAGACCATCGCCGAACAACTGTCTCCTAGCCTCCATCAGTTGTTATTCTGTGCTTCTTTGTGGTACAGTTCCTCCGAACAATCACATTTTCAAGACATTCCCAATCGGCCAAGTTCGTCGCCGTTTTTCACTTCAGAAATCCTGTCGCTTCGGACGCCTTGCATAACCCCGGAGATGAGGTGGAGTTGAACTTAAAAACGCCTGCATCAGAAGCCCTGGCCGCGCTCCCACTGCTGGGGAGGGGCTGCGCGGTTGCGGGCGAAGCCGTTGTCCCTCAACTGCTGGTAGGGGTAGCCGGGCTGCAGGGGCAGGCCAGCCTGGAAGCCCCTGTTTGGGAAGCGCTCCCACTGCTCGCTGATCTGGCCGTTGCCATAGCCGAACAGCGCGCGCGAATTGGCGGCGCCCATCATCCCCGCGGCCCCAAGGGGGCGGCCAAAGTCGTCAACCTGGCCCAAGTTTGGGGTGGGCACGCCGCTCGCTTGCATGTTCTTCTTCTGTCCGTACATGGTCTCTGATTCTTTCCTTCGGGGGTGGGTGCGTGATATTTTATGTTGGGGGGATACTAGAAGATGATTACCCATCGCGAGGCTGAAAAAGCACTGCCTGGCCTATTCCTCGTGAACGGTCTCCTCTGGCACCCCTTGCAACCCTTGCACTTCGGGCGCCTCCACCTCCTGCGACGTTAGATTCGCCTCAGCCGCCATCACCGCTGATTCAGCGATGAAATCCCCAGCAGTTGTCGACGATTGCGGACTGACTTCAACCCTTCCAGTGATTCCGGTGATTCCAGACTCGCTATCCTGGACGTTGTGACAAGCTTGGATATCCTGCCTGTCCGACGCCTGCGTTGCGATCACTGCCTGCTGCACGGGGGGTACCGCAGCGTTGGGCGTCTGTGATGGGAATTCGGGATTGCCGCCATCTCCTGCTTCGTGAGATGCAAGGGGGAGCTTTGGGGGGATGATCCACTGGCCAGGTTCGATGGTGTCGCCGAATTTCTGATCTCGCTTTGTTCGGAGGACAGGAAGCGCGTGTTGCGAGACCATCACGCTGGCAGGGGCCGGGGCCCAGGAGTACTCCAGGCGGCCTTGCTCCGTGAGCACCGTCGTGCCGATCATGCACGCCACGTCACCGGGCTGCTGCGGTCTGGGAACCGTGCCGATGATCTCATAGAAAGTCGGCTTGCCGGAGGTGGGAGGCTTCTCAGCAATGACCGCATCCTTCTCCCTGCTGAGCGCGTCCATGATCTTGTCCTTGCACCGCTTCCTGTAGGCCCACCACCACTCCACCAGGATGTAGACCAGGTACAGCGCCAGCGCCACGAACAGGAAGCTCAGCATCATGGTCCGCCTCGACTTCTGGACCCGCGCGGCGCCATCCTCCCCCTCCTTCACCGAAGGCCACTTGCCCAACTTGTCTGACTTGTCGGATTTGTCCCAGCCTTCACAGGCCATGAGATCTCCCGCATCATCACCCCTCCTGGATTTCGCCAAGGATGATGACGATGACAACACCGACGACGAGGAAGATAGTGTTGGGAGATCGGCGCGGCGCCTCACCATGATCCTCTCCGGGTACGCTTCTGCGTCTCTGACAGCCGCCTCTCTCTGTTGCTGCTGCTGCTGCTGCGATTGTGCTTGCCGGGCTGGATTTTGGCGTCTCTGGCCGTGGGAGGGGCCCCGCGACCTGGCATTCAGCGAAGTGACCCTCACGTACTCCATTCTGTTCCACTGGGATGATGAGTCGGCGGAGAAGGCAAGCACTTAACCGTTACCAGGCACTAATTTTTTTGAGCGCCAGACGGTGCTGCTTATTACTTGGGTGAAGCAGCGGCGGGATCTTGGGTAAAGGGTGGAATGACGGTGGGAGGGTGGCGAGTTGATGGTGCGCGGGCATCAGTCGAGCGAACCCCAAAATATTGAACTGAAAGTTACTAAAACACCTCATCTTGCCAACTGCCCCCTTTTGATTTCCCCCTGTTTCAACACCCTCGAGAGAGTCTTTGCGCGCTAAAATGGGTTGCGGTGGTTCCGGATTCGGTGACAACGGAGGCTGCGGTTGTGGCCCCAGCGAGGGATCCTTCGACGTGCCCTCATCTGCGTGCTGTTGTGAAAAGAGATACTGGATCAAGCCCAAATTCGAAAGTCGCTGCTGCCCATGCCTGTCCTCATGCTGCCTGAGGAGGCCTCGCAACTGCCCCAGGCCCCTGGAGCCCCAGTTCTTTGTCTGCGACGGACACTGGAGTAAGTTTTCATTAAATTCTGATTTTTTGCTGCAAAACTGTTGCTGAACATTGCTCTTGCTTCCGCTTCCTCCCTGTGCACCCGTAGCGTTCTGCCGCGGCTGCCCCGTGTTTACATACCGTAAGATCGGGAAATGCCCGCAAGATTGCTGCAGGTAGGCTCTTTATTCAACCAAAAGAAGTGGAGGAGGTGGAGTTGAATTCAATACCAAACTTAAAAACCCCAATTACTGCTCCTGCATAGGTGTCGCCCTGAACCTCGCAATCCCTGCGAGCCTGACTGCGAGTGCAAGTGTGAGGAGCGCAGGCCCGCTTGCGGATGTGAGGAGAAGAAGGCCGATTGTGGTTGCGGCTGCGGTGGCAGGTAGTGACCTTGGAGATCCTCGCCGAAATTTTTGTTGTTGACGTTTATTGATTTCCCCGAGTGCACGAGTGGTAGATCAGAAGCAAACAATAAAAAACTTCACTCATAATGGACATCGCGCCAGAGTTTGTGTTTCTTGGCGAGAGTAATAACCGTGGCCCGAGTCTCTCTGATAACCCGCGGGGAAAGGTTTCCGACGTCCGGCATGAATGCATTCTCCTCGCCGACAATGAAACCAGCAAAGCGCCTCGCATAGGTGGCGGTCGGGATATCAGGGAAAGATCCAAAAAAACGCTGCTTCTGGAGTGGGATGGGCCGAAAAAGAACAGGATAACCCTTCCTGACCTCCGAGTAATTCTGAATCCCAGCCACACCGCTCATATTGGTAATTTTGAGATGAATCCCGGCGGCATCACTAGCGTTCCGCTCGCCATGCTCCAGGCGACAGATGACATCCACCTCGATTTCGGCGCGCCTTGGTCCGCTGATCAACATCAAGGCAAGTTGAAGAGAGATCATGTCAGGCGAGAAGAAAGACGAGTCCCTGCGTAGGGCTGCCAGGCGATAAGCATACGCCGCTTCGGCTTCCGACTTGTATTCCCCCAAACTAACAGTCTTGTCCAACTCCAGGATACGGATTGAAGAGTGGAATTCGCCAACGACAAGAATGCAGACACCCATAAAGAAAGAGGTACGACCAAGTGTCTTCTGCATGTTCAACAAATTCTCACGGTTCGAGGCGGCGCGCAGACTCGCCTTGCGATTGTCAAGCAGATCGTGATGATGATGATCGACAAAATGATGATCTTCGATCAATCCGAAATATTGCATCACGAAACGACTAAGAAGAATTCGCTCACCCTCAACCCAGATATAAACATAATCACTTTCCAGTGTGCAACGATGGACTTCCAGAAAAGGGGCAATTTCAGCATCCACCCGTGTGAAAAGGCCAGTACCTTGCGCGCCTGTTAGGGGAACTAGAATACCTGGATCAGGAGGTTCAACAAGCTTCATTCGCTTCCAGCCGCAGGTCACACACCCTTGGAATCCCTCCACATCGTGAATTAAAAGAATATCATTATCATGTACACAAACGAGTTGACGAAGAAATTGCGAATGAAGGTTCATCTTCAATGCGTGTAACCACACTCAAAATGAAAGGAGGAGTGAAATCAGCACAGATACTTCACACAATATTCCACAACGATCTGATATCGCAGGTTGATCAAAAAACAATCTTATGTTGCCCCAGATCGACACCACGATATCCCGCCTCTTGCAAGATACGAGTCGCAGGTAATTCCTGCCTGATGCACACCCGGTGGGCGGTGATCTCCTCAAAGTCCTTGTCGGCCTTGCGGCAGGCCTTGATGCCCGCACGGCACTCGGAGACGATATCGGCCAGTTTGTCTGATGAGATGGTGATGAGGTGTCGCTCGAGGGCCTTGGCCCAGCGGCCGCAGTCGCCGACCACGCTGGCGGACATCAGCAGGGCGTTGCAGCGGGAGAAGATGGTATCCATGATGGTCAGGACCTCGGCCAGGGCCTGCGGGGACGCCGGCGTCCAGAACCCCGGGTTGGCCACATACACAGTCACGCCCCTCATCTCCCCGAGCCTCTCCACCGAAATGCCACCAAATAAAGATGACGACGAAGAAGATGATGACAAAGAAGATGATGACAAAGAAGACGATGAAAATGATGAAAACAAAGATGATGAAGATGATGAATGGGGTGAGGATGCTTCGCGCCAGTGGTGGCCGGTGGCTGGGAAGACGCAGGCGCGACCGCGGTGGAGGAGGTCGTGGAGGGGCCAGGTGGAGGCGGAGAGCTCAAACGTGGTGGGGCGGGGCTGGACCTTGGGGTGATGGAAGTCGAACTGGAGGGAGAGGTGGGGCGGGGTGAGCGGCGGCGCCAAAAAGTCCGGCATCCAAGGCTCACCCATCTCCGGCTCCACTTCATCCTCCACCCCCAACCCCACATTCACATCCATCTTCAACTTCTTGCTTTTGCCCTTCTTCAAAGCGGCAGAATCAGAAAGTTCACCTAGCTTCGGTGGGTTGGGTAACTTGGGTGGCTTGGGTGGCTTGAGTGGCTTGCGGACTGTGAAGTGGCGGTTGAAGACGGGGATGTGGCGCATGTAGGCTAGGAGGGTGACGATGTTGACCTCGGAGCTCGCGAAGCCCGAGAAGTAGGGGAGGCCGACTTCCCGCAAATACGCCTCGATCCTGGAGGGGGAAAAGCGCTGGTCACCATCGATGACCTTGCGGTACATCACCGGGAACTCTGCCTCGAGCTCCGCCAGCAGCGCCACCGTCTCTCTCTTCCTGCTCATCACACCCCTCAATACGCAATACTCAGTACGCAATACAAAATACGCAATACACAACACGCAATACACGATGCCCAATCCAAAATACGCAATGCCCTGTGCGCAAGAGGCAAAGCACGAAAGATGAGAATATCCCTCTTTTCGGCGCTGGTGACACAGACGTCAGAGACAACACAGAGGTTAAAGACAACACAGTCTTCGAAGCCAATACAGACAAGAAAGAGACGACAGACAAGAAAGACACGACAGACGAGAAATATCCACAGACGAGAAAAATAGCACAGACGATAAAGATATGACAGACGAGAAAGATATAATAGCCAAGAAAAATAAGATGGACGAGAAAGATTCGACACAAATGGTGGGACCCGAAGAGGAGGGGCGGCGGGATCACTGGACGCGGCAATATGACGAGGTGTTGTCGTGGGCAGGAGAGGCGCTTGACACCGCAGGGGTGACCTCGGCATCGCCGCCCGCCAGAGCATCAGAATCATCTGAATCATCCGTATCGTCGTCGTCACAATCTTCGGAATCATCGCTGCCAGAGTCGCCGTCCGAATCGCCCTCTGAATCACCATTCGAATCACCGTTCGAATCACCGTATGAATCGCCGTTCGAATCGCGGTCAGAGCTCGCTTCTTCTCTGTGGTGGTCGTCGGCCGACGCGTCATCGGAGTTTGGATCATCAACTTCGATTCCATCAAGCTCGGGGAGGTCATCATCCGTGTCATCTGCGCCACCAGCAGTCCCCAGCGGTTGATGATGGAGCAGATCGACGTCGAGGTCGAGGAGTTGCTCCAGCGGGTCAAGTTCCCCGTCGAGGTCCCTGTTGAGTCCTGCCGTGGGGCTGGCAGTTGAAGAGGTGGCGGCGGAGAAGGGTCCGGCGCTGATTGCGGCGAGGGCGGCGCAGACGTTGCGGAGCGGCAGGGCCTCCTCGTTCTTCAGGAGGGTCTCCCTGACGTCGAGGGTCTGCTGGACGTGCTTGGTGCCGGAGGCCTCGTGGACGATGGCCACCTCCCGCAGGGTGACGAAGGAGACCGACTTCCCCAACACCCCGCCGGCCGTGCAGTGACCGCAGTTGGGGAGGCACTCCCTGCCTGGGGCTGGGCAGGTCTGGACCCGCAGGTTGTAGAGCTCCGCCTCGTGGCGCCACACCACACAGATCACCGAGTCAAACGACCCCCCTCTGCCATCCACCTCGTTAGCCACGTTAGCCACGTTAGCCACGTTAGCCACGTTAGCCTCGTTAGCCTCGTTAGCCTCGTTAGCGACATTGGGCGATTTCGCCGCCATCTTTTCGGAGGTGACGAGGGCGATGGAGGCGAGGCCTGGGGAGGCTGGGGGGAGGGTGGAGAGGAAGCCCTGGCCGAGGTCGCCGGAGAGGCCGCTGGCGGCAAGGGCGGGCGGGAGGCACTGGGCCCACCTGTACCTCGGCGCGTAGCACTGCGCCTGCGATGGGGGATCGCGCGGCAGGTCTGGAGAGTCACTGTGCGGGTTGAGTTGAAGGACCCACCAGGACGAGTAGGCGGACATGACGGCGCAGGTCTTGGCGGACAGCCCGGCCATGACGACGAGGGTGTCGGGCTGTCGCTGGGCGAAGGCGAAGAGCCTGTTAAGCATGAGGTCGACGTTGTCTCGCTGCTGGCTCCTCAGCGGGGACTCGCCGGCGGTGTAGTACGAGAGGTCCAACACCACCATGAGGGGCTGGTACTCGCGGGCGGCGAGCATCAGGTGCCAGGCGCTCCAGTGCTCCTGGGTGGTGTTGTCGTGCACCTCGAACATAAGAGGCCCCAAGTCCAGCCCGGCGGCGCTCCGCCTCGGCTGGTGCCGCTGTATGAAGAGGTGCATCGCGGTGGCCAAGAACTCGCTCACGGCGATCTTCGACAGCGAGTGCACCACCCCCCACCCGCTGAGCGGGACCATCTGCGCCGCGCGCAAGCTCACATTCACCACCGCCCCAGCATCCCGCCCCATATCCCGCCCCATATCATGCCTCATATCCTGCCCCGCATCCCCCGCAGTCCCATCAGCATCATCGTCGTTGTTGTGATCACTAGTCTCCATTCCCTGGGTGTCCTGGGTATCCTGATCAGGGGCCTCTTCATCGCCGACGCTTTCGTCTGACATCAGTTCCTCCTCGGACCACTCGCCCTCAAGCTCCTCATCCTCTTCATCATCATCCCCATCATGTTGATGGTGATGAATGTGATCATCATCCCGCTCTCCCCCGTCGTCCCCATCGTCCCCATCGTCGTGGTAGTTCTCGTCATCTTGTTCACACGGACATTGATTTTCAGGCTGAGGCAGCATCAGGCGATGTTTGGGGCCGGCACCCTGTCCCGGTGATGTGACCTCCGCCTCATCTTCATCTTCACGCGGTTTGCTGAGCACGTTCGCCATTCCCTGCATTGCCTGCCGAGCTTTCTGATACAAGTCCTGTGCCTGTCCTTGGAGAAGAAAGGCGGGGAGAGGAAATACAGAGAGAGAGAGAGAGAAAGAAATGCGGGAAGGATGATGTGACAGAGAGAAATTCGGACTGATTTATTGAAATTCGGGCCCACTTTAGTTTTCTTGCGGTGGCGTCAAATTTCGCCTCGGTTCACCGAGGACCAGATGGTTCAATGGGTCTCGTAGGGCCGGTGCGCGACCTCGTCAAAGCTCAGGGCTGGGCTGCGGCGCATGGCGAGTGAGGCCTTCAACATCTCGTCATCCTGCTCATCCTGCTCATAATGCTGCTCATGATGCCCATCACCGCGGGGCGCTCGATCATCGTCATCGATGTCAGGCCCGGCACCGTAAATCCCCTCTTCACGAGCCACCTGTGAGTTCCAGACCGAAGCCGCCAGGTCAGGACCCGACCCCTGTTCCTGCTGCTGCTGCTGCTGGTGGAGGCGGTAGAGGCGGCGGCGCTCGTCGTCCTCGTCGTCGAGGTCCTCGGCCAGCACCTGATAAAAATCGGAGAGCAGGACAACCCTTCTCCCGCGCTCGTCCGACGTGGCCTTGCGGCAGCAGGCGGCGGCGAGCAGACCATCAAAACAGCACCTGAGGCTCCTTGTCACCACAGACCAGTCAAGGATGACGCTCCCCTCATCACAGGGACAGCGAGGACAGTGATGAGGCAGGCGGAGTTGGATCATCGCGAGAATCAGGGCCACCGAAATCAGCACCGGCGCGATCCACATCACCCCCACCACAGCCCTAAAAGCCACCCGCAGCCACCTCTCACCATCGTCACACGATATCCGAGATACGATGATCGTCCCGCTCAAGATGAGCGAAAAATTGATCATCACGATAATCATCCACACCCCCACACTGTTTCTGGGGAACCGAGACGAGCGCGCGAATCCTGATACCAATTCTGATCCTGATCCTGATACGGGTCCCGATCCTGCTTCTAGTCTTGAATCTGATGTCGGCGATGTCGGTGATGTGATGGATGGGGCTGAGGTTGATGAAGATCGCTGTCCTGATGTGGGGGATAATGACGCTGATGATGACGCTGATGGGGGCGATGAGGCTTGTTGGGGTGCCCGAATCACCTGCTTGACGACAACGGTGCCGGCGATGAAATACAGGGCGAGGTGGATGAGGCCGCAGAAGAGCAGCCAGAGCGGCACTGACAGATGATTCTGCCCCGCACTGCCGCAACTCACACCGCGACTTAGCGCCTCCACACCGCCCGCGATGCCTCCAAAGGCACAGACTGAGCACTGCAGGACGTAGATCAGGGACACCATCTCCATGCGGCCCAGGAGGCGGCGCAGCACCGCCTTGCGAGTGTGTGCCTCGTGCGTTCTCCCCTGATGCGGCCCCCTCATTGTAGATATCAGGAAATGGAAAAATTCAGATATTTTGATGCTGAGTGACATGGAAGGAAGATTCTTGATCGTCTGTGACAAAGCAATCAGGTGGCATAAAAGGTGAGCTCAACATCAGAAGTCTGCTGCAGTTCACACGCACCACTTCTTTTCTGTCTCTCCAGCAGACTTCTCCATCTCTTTCGACTACAGTGGGGTGATGTCTTTGTCGGCAAGAGATTTGGAGCCTGTAAGCAGCCTGGAAAGTGGCTGCCTGCGTCTTGCTGCCTTTCCTCGGGAGGTGTCCGTCGCGTACAACTTCATGCACCCGCTGGTCTGGAACAAGCGCGCCGATTTGCACTCGTATGAGGCTGTCGTGCCGAGGTGCATGGACGTCATTCGCACCCTCGACTTCGGGTACTGGGACGCCCAGGCCAAGAGCGTGCTTCCCTTCGTGACCGTCGATGGGCAGACCCTGCGGATGATGCCCATCTCGGTGGAGTACGGAGGTGAGCGCCTCTTGCTCTCCCACACCTGGTTCTTGGACAGGGAGGCACATTCCAGCCAGCAGGGAGGCTTCAAGGTCTGGCGCGGCCTCTACCCCCACGCGACATGGTCCTCGAGGCCGACCGTGGACCTCACCTGGGGCCTGGGCAGGGAGTCTGTCTCCGACTCCGAATGCGGTGCGGGCCCGTTCTGCTTCAATCAGGTTGGCTCGGGGTCGCTGTTCGACCTCAAGGTCATCTTCGAGGCAGGGGCCTGCTGCTGGCTCCCCACCCACATGATGGTGTCGGGCTTCCTGCTGAACACCGACGCCCGGCCCTTCTTCGATAAGGGCGCCGCTCTTGTGAGTTGTCAGGAAGGTGCTGACAACCAGCCCAGTGTGCAGGCCCTGCCCGTGCGACTCCAGCAGCACGATCCTCGTGGGAGATGCCCTCGGCACAGAGGAAGATGGCGAAGATGATGGGGAAGGCGAGCCCACAAGCTCGTAGTTCTCCTTCAGGGCAGAGGGGTACCTCCCGTCAATCTCCGTCAGACAGAAGGTCTCGGGATCAGTGCTGGCGAGGAAATGCCTGACGCGCTCGTCAAAGTCGGAGTCGCCGGTCTGAATGAGCCAGCCAGTGCCTGAGGGCATCTGCTCGACGGCCGCGCAACCCGCCCTGAGACGGTTGAAGTTCTCCAGGCCGAACATCCTGCCGACCCAAGTAAACAGTTGCTTGCGATACCACACGCCGGTGGACAGCAAGACACCGGAGAGTTCATCTTCCCTGGCCTTGGCCTTGGCCTTCGCCGCGGCCTGGAGCAGGAGCACGTCCATGTACGCGGCGACGCCGCCCAGCATCGCGGGCACACCATCATGGAGACGACGACGTGCGCCCTCGTCAGACTCCTCGTAGCTCGGAAAAGTCACGGCGCCGAGGCGAAGCGCGTCTCCCATGGCCTGCAGAACCTTTGGCTCCGCCTCCGGAGCGTCGAAATCGTGCATCTTCAGCGCAACAACGAGCTTCGTGATCCAGTCCGGCTTAGGTTCCGACTCCAGAATCTGAAAGAGAAGAGAGGCGGTGCCTCCAGTTCCCGCGCCTGATGCTCCGTAGCCCATGACTTGAGAAGGTGCAGGAATTCAAAGTAGAACAAGGGAGGAGAAGCAGAAGACGATAAGAGACCAAATGCCGGTGGCTTTCAATCTGTCAACACGCATCACCTTGAAAGGATTATCAAAATGTCGCAATGGATAATGGAATAGCGAAGTGAAAATCATTTCATTTGAAATATCTGGCAATCTCGGAGGAAGATGTCACATTTCTTGGTTCAAATCAACGATAGATCAACTGGGGCAACAGAAGGCCATCACCAGAGGAATTGCCACCAGGAGGTTGCGGCAGGCACGGCAGGAGGCACGGCGGGCTGAAAGGCTTCAGTAGCCGACATTTGGCTGTGGTCACCTTGCTCAGCGAGCGAAAGCGACTCTGCGAACCCGCATATCTCTGGCACCACGCCAGCAGGCGGTAGGGAGTCCACTACCTCGCCACTCGGCAGACTGGAGTCAGGCTCAGCGCGATTCTCAGACATCGAGGCGGTGATGGGAGGGGCGCCTCGCCCAAATGTGTTGGGAATGAAGAGGAGGCCGCTGTCTCGTTCTGCGGCCTTCAGGCGGGCGATGGGACTGCAGCCAAGTTCAACAGTCCGGGGGACCTTATTTGGGGCGAGACCTTTTATGAGCTCTCCGCCGTCAGCGACGTGCCAATTCCGATGCCCTGGGCGAGCAAATTCTCCGCGCTGATGGAGACCCACTTCATCCAGATGTGTGACCCCGAAAATCTCAGCCACATCATCTACGAGATGGGCCACCAGGGGAGGCCTCACATGCGCGTTCAGGAGCTCCGTGACCCCGGCACTGGGGCAGTTTCAGGTTACCTCAAGCACGCCCCGGTCCCCCTCTAGTTTCTCCCAGATCATGCTTCCCTTGGCGATCGAATAAAATGACGGGCGATAGCTCAAAACATCTCACCATTCTTTCGAAGGCTGAGTTCCACCTGAATCCTGATTTAGCCGGAGAGCACAATGGCGGCGTGGGGGAAATTGAAGATTGAGGACTTGAAGGGGGTGATCTTCATCTGCGGGCAGCGGGCCAGTGGCAAGACCGTGCTGCTCAATGAAATCATCGCCAAATTGGCGCCGAGTCATGATCGCGTCGTGCACTTCATTGACCCTGACCGCGACCCGAGCCACTTGCGGACTCCTGAGGTGTGCTATGATGAGGCCCTCTTGGAGCGGATCATGAAGCATCAGCAGCGCAGGGTGGATAGGCGTCTCCCGCTGGAGAAGGTCCTCGTCATCTTCGACGACTTCCTCTGCTCCAAGAAGAAGATCACGGCCTCCGTCATACAACGCGCCCTGATGAACGGGAGCCACATGGGCCTCACCATCGTCAACGTCATGTCGTATGTCGCGACGATCCCCGCGCACATCCGCAACAACGCCCACCACTTCCTCACCTTCTGGAACCCTTGCCAGGAGTCTCGCTGGAAGATGTTCCAGTACTACTTTGGCGTCTTCCCCGGCTTCAAGGAGTTTGACGGGGCGTTCTGCGACCTGACCATCGATCACGGCGTCATGGCGGTGGACTGCACTGGTCACCGCAATCTGCCGCATCTCTGTGTCTCATCCTACAGGGCAGACATCACCGCAGTCAACGAGCGCGCGGTGGGCGTGGCTCAGGTGGCGGCCTCCCTGGACTGGCTCTGGGGTCTCAAGGACGAGACTCCTGCGGCCGCAGTGTCCCCCGAGCCTGCTGAGTCAGCCAAGTCAGCCGATGTCTTCATGCCGATGCAGGATGCGTCATCATCCGCGGGAATGATGATGATCGAGATGCTCCTCATCAAGATACTCGAGCGTCTTGATCTGATCGAGGCCTATCTCAACATCCCCAAGGAGGGCGCCAAGTGATCAGTGTCTCCCCCTCTCTGCTTCCGTCTTCCTGACTCTCTTCACCGAACTATAATATGACGGACAGTGCAGTAGTTGGGGACAATGTGTACGATGCGATGAACGAGTCTCTCGAGTGGGCCAAGGGCCTTGTGGCGGAGGCTGAGGAAGAGTTTCTCAAGCACTGGACCCATATGGACCTCGAGCGTGACCGCGCTGGGATTGCCGAGCGCGAGGGCCTTGGCTCGTTCTCCCGCGTCAGGTACCTGCTGCTGGACATCATCGCCCGGGAGACTGAGCGCGAGCTCCTGCCTGCCGAAGTATCACACTACGTTGGCCTGGTCATCGAGGGGATGAATGATGACCAGCCGTTCTTCAGGTGGCTGCCTGCAAACGGGAGCCATGAGGAGCTCCTCGCCTTCTTGAGGCACGACGTCAACGGCGGCCACCTGTCCTTTCTGCACATGTTGCTGCGCGTCCCCACCGACAAATGGAGCGATTTCGATGGGCGAATCCGCGCCAGCGATGGCTTCATGCACCTTTACCGTGCTGAGGTCGGCAAGGAGTTCATCGCGCTGGTGCGTGCCTCCGGACAAATGGAGCCCCTGATTGAGATCTGCGGCCCCCAAAGTTGGTTGGCTCAGCAAGTTGGCGATGAGGTGACTCGTATCCCGCTATGAAAAAGGCAGTGATCATCTGTTTTTGTTGTCTACTTTTACCCGATTGCACAAGACACCCTGACAACGACTCTTCGCTAACTTTTTGACCCATAAGAGGTCCATCGTGTCAGTGTGGCCTGTCCAAGATTTTGGCGGCGATTAGCAAGCCGACTAGGAATGCGGGCGCAGAGGTGTTCCCGTCATTTTCAATGGGCAGGACGCTGGCATCTGCAACCCGCAGGCCGCGGGCTCCGAACACCCTCCCGGAAGAGTCCACGACTCCCTGGCAGGGGCAGTGGCTCATGCGGCAGGATCCCGCCCAATGGTGGGTTTGGGACAAGTTGGCCCTGATAAATGAAGACAGGGTCCTGTCGCTCTGAAGGGTGGCGCTGTCTGGAACTGTGATCGAATAGTGTGGATCGCCCATGTGCGCCACCGCCGCCGCAGCCTGTCTCACAGCCGCGCGCAAGGTGGCGAGGTCGGCGGGATCGCTGAGGTAGCCAATGTCAACAATGGGGGCCTGCATCGGATCGGCGCTCGCCAGTGTCAGTGAGCCGCGGCTACGGGGCTGCAAGGGGATGACCACCACCTGAAAGGTCTCGGGTGTGGGGTTCATTCCTATGAGTTCAATCCCCCTGTCTGGACTGCCACTGGTGGGATCAGGGAGGAGCGCGCCCCCGGTGTAGAGGTCAGCCGGGATCACTCCGCCCTGGTCCCCAGGGTTTGCCGTGCCGCTAAGTGTTATCATGGTCTGGTTCACCAGATTCTGGCCAACGTGGGGGGAATGGCAGACCACAGGGATGCCGAGTCTCCTCAGATCCTCCTCAGGCCCAACACCGGAGTGCAGCAGTAAGGCAGGGGTCATGACTCCCGCCGACACGATAACCTCGCGCCGAGCCCGTATGATAACCACCTCCCCATCCTGGAGGGCGAGCACTCCCGTGGCCCGTTTATCGGACTCAAACAGAATGCGGAGCGCCGGGGCCTGCGTGAGGAGTCTGAACTGCTCCTCACGCTCTTCAGGCGCCCAGGCACATGTCTTTTTCTTGGCACAACTCTTCCCAAATTGACTGAACAAGGGTTCGAGAAAGGCGGTGGCACTTGAGACCCGGACGCCGTCATCTCGCTGGTAAAGTTGCCACTGGGTGAAGGGTCCCATGGGCGTCGCCGGGTTGTTGTAGTCCACGATGGATGACAATCCAGAGATGGCACTCAAACCTCTCACGAACTTCTGGGCCATCGTGGTGGGGTATGTCAGCGGAGACTGGCGGATATCGACAGGCCCGCAGCGGCCACGCGCTGTTGTGGATGCTCCATTGTAGTTCTCGAAGTCGGTGTAGACTCTTTCTGCATTTGCGGGGCCCCAGGTATCGTCCTGGACCAGGTCTGCCCAGCGCTGCTGAAGAGCGGGGGAGGTACGCACATACTGCATGCCGTTGATGCTGGTCGAGCCCCCCAGAAGGCGGCCGCCGGTGTAATCGAAGGCATTGAAATCGACTGCGGCCTGCGCGGTCGTCTGGCCGTTCGTCCAGAAATATTGGTTGACATATTGAACCGGCAGCACGTTTGCGTTCGCCCCATCCGCGATCAGGGCGTCCCGGTCGTGATTGGCCCCCGCCTCCAGCATGACCACGGTCGACGAAGACTTGCGGACGAGGGTCGAGGCCAGAGAGGCGCCGCCGGCCCCGCTTCCCACAACGACGTAGTCAGCCTCCAGGCTTCGCACCCCGTGGCCGAGGCGTCTTTCCATGCTCGCGCAAGGAGAGACCGCTGGGTGACGTGCCATTATCTGGAATGGACGCATCATGTCGTTGTCCTCGTGCGAGACAATGTGACAATGGAAGACGTACTGCCCGCGCGTGGCGTCGAAGGGGAAGTCGGTGCCGTCGGTCTGCGGGGCAAAGCGCACAACGATGCGCGTGACCGTCCCCAGGGCCTGACCCATGGGGCCCCCTAACGCCTGGATCGTGTCCTTCCAGCCGTCTTCATTAGTCCCCGCCGGGCTTTGTGGATAGCCGATGAGATACGGCGTGACATCCAGGGGATGCGGGATCCCGGCACCTCCCGCCGCCGCGCCATTGAGGGCCAGATAATCGACGGTATACTTCGCGAGGTCAAAAGACTGTCTGTCCCTCAACTGAAACTGGACGAGGTGCACATGCATCGGGTGCATGCCGGTCGTCATGTTCACGAACTCCCAGATCTCCGTGTCCCCAAGGCGAGGCATCTCCGCCACTGGCGCCATGTACGCCAAGTTGTTGATGTACAGCGCATCAGGGTGCGCGGCGTTCGGGAAGGGAAAGGCTTGCAGCAGGAACTGGCGGCGTTTTGGGTGCGGGGGCAGAGGCAACCGCCTGAAGAGATCGCAGGGCGTGGCAGCCCTAAAGGCCGCGCCATGCCGCGCCTGCCTGTCATCGTCGAACGCCACCACCTTGAACTGCATGATCTGGCCAACATTGGCGGGGTCGGGCGGCATGCCCTCGGCATAAGGCGCATTTGCGGTGTTCTGCAGCACAAAGGTGGTCCCTGGGCTGACGGCGGTGAAGTCGACGATAATGTCGGCACGCTCGGCGACGGCCAACAAGAGGTTGGGGACGATCACAGGGGCAGGAAGATAGCCACCGTCGCTGCCAATTTGGACGAACAAAGGTCCCGCGACGCCAGCAACGGGGTTGAACAACTGCAGGCCGTAGGTGCGGGTGTCGGAGGCGTTGACAATCCGGAGGCGGTAGCGGCACGGCCTGACCTCCAGGAATGGCCACACCACACCGTTCACCAAGATCGTGTCCCCCAGGAAATGAGACGCCCAAATAGGGTGCACCGCGGGATTGCTGGGCGGCATGTAGAAATTGAGTTGCCCGCTCGCCGTGAAGGTCTTGTCAGCGATGACCAGAGGGACCTCGAACTCCCCACAAGGGAGGCGCAGGGGTATGTCGATGGCGGGATCGCGGATCATGAACACACCGCCGTTCAAACCGGCGAAGTTGTTAAGTCTGGTGATGCCGATGGCGTGGTCGTGGAAAAAGAGCATCGTGGGCGGCTGCACAGCAGGGTAGTGAAACGTCCGCGAGTGCCCTGGGGTGTACCACTCCTGGGGTCCGCCGTCACTGGCAGCCGACTGCTCACCACCGTGGACGTGAGTCACGTTCCTGACGTCTGGGACATCGTACCCTGCGCCAGGGAGCGTGTGATCAATGCTTGACTGCAGCAGGTGAATGAGAGGCAGGTCGCTGATCCACCGCACTGATATCGGGCAGTTTCTGGTGACTTCAAGAAGCGGGGGTTCGAGAAGCCCCTCGTAGAGCCACATCATTGTCGTTGGCAGGTCCGGATGCACCTTGTGGGCCACCTGAACCATGCGAATTTCGTAGTGCGCAGGCTTGCCGCAGCAAGCGGGCCGAGATGGCTTGAGCAGACAAGGACGTGGGAGCAGAGTGACGTACTTCCTCAGGGGCGGACTGGAGCCCCCCATCCCTGGGGTCATGTCGCCCATGACCTGCCCGGAGTTCATTATCGCAGAGACACCTGTTTGTGGGGTGGGATTTACTGATGGCACGCAGGCTATTTTGACGCCAAACAAGTGAGCCTTGGATCGCAGACGACCAAGACGAAGGTGTTCGTCAAAGATGCTGGGAGGATTTCTTCTATGCGCCAAGGGAGCTCGCGCACCTCTTTCAATCATCAATTTCTATGGGCCCCGGCGGCAGGTCAGTGGGTGGGACTCTCCCCACTCCACTCCGAGGCAAAGTTGTTTTTTAAGCTTGGTTCTTGTAAACTCCTCAACTCCAAGGTCATCTCAAATAAACTGGGCTTCCCGTTCTTTTTGGTGTGCTCATTCAACAGATCAGATCGACGATGTCATTTGGCGAAGAGGGGCGTCGGCAACACCACGATTGGCGACATCGTCATGGTACTGTGATTGTGGTCCCAGGACCTCCAGGTGTTCCCGGTTCCGTCGGACCGACAGGATTGGCGGGCGCGCCCGGCGCCACAGGGGCCACAGGCCCTGCAGGAGGGGGCACCGGTACTGGCCCTGGACAAACAGGACAAACAGGACAAACAGGGCCAACAGGACCTACGGGACAAACAGGGCCAACAGGACAAACAGGGCCAACAGGACAAACGGGGCAGGCCGGACAATCGGGACAAACAGGGCAGACAGGACTTGCGGGGACTACTGGAGTCACAGGTTTGGCTGGGCAAACCGGGCAGACGGGACAAACAGGCCCTCCAGGGACGACTGGGGAGACTGGAAGAACTGGGACAACCGGGTTGACTGGAAGTGCGGGTTCAACTGGTTCCACAGGGGCTACGGGAGTGACCGGAGTTATGGGGATGACGGGAAACCCGGGCGCCACCGGTCCCACGGGTCTGACAGGCGCAACAGGCTCTACTGGGAACACAGGAGTTCCCGGAGGAGATGGAGGTACAGGGTCCACAGGATCTCCCGGCGAGACAGGCGCTTCCGGCCTCACTGGAGCAACTGGCGCCACCGGGGGCACAGGTGCCACTGGCCAGACTGGTGCCACCGGCCTTGCTGGCGGAAGCGGCCAGACGGGTGCCACCGGCCTAACTGGTGCAAGTGGACAGACGGGTGCCACTGGATCTACGGGCCTCCCCGGGGCCACAGGGGTTACTGGGGCTGGAGAGACAGGAGAGACTGGCTCGACAGGTGAGAGCGGGCCGACTGGGGCGACAGGTGCTACTGGTGCAACCGGGGCTGGGGAGACGGGTGGCACCGGTCCGACCGGAATTAGTGGCCCTACAGGTCCTGCGGGTCAGAGTGGCGTCACCGGGAACACCGGAAACACGGGTCCCGTGGGGCCCACCGGCCCCGGCGGTGGCGAGGCAGGGCAGACCGGCGCAACAGGCGTGACAGGCCCTCCTGGTGGGACTGGAGTAACAGGTGCCGGGGAGACTGGCTTTACAGGTTCGACTGGCTCGACCGGTGCAAGCGGTGCCACAGGCATGACAGGCGCCGGTGAGACCGGAGTAACGGGCTCCACTGGCCCGACTGGCCCAGGTGGGGCAACAGGCGCGTCAGGGCAAACTGGCGCCGCAGGATCAAGTGGCCAGACCGGCGCCACCGGCCAGACAGGATCTAGTGGTCAGACTGGCGCCACCGGCCAGACAGGATCAAGTGGCCAGACCGGCTCCACCGGTCAAACAGGATCAAGTGGCCAGACAGGCGCCACCGGCCAGACCGGATCTAGTGGACAGACCGGCGCCACCGGCCAAACAGGATCAAGTGGCCAGACCGGCGCCACCGGCCAAACAGGATCAAGTGGCCAAACAGGGGCCACCGGCCAGACAGGATCAAGTGGCCAAACAGGGGCCACCGGCCAGACAGGATCAAGTGGCCAGACAGGATCCAGCGGCCAAACAGGCGCAACCGGCCAAGCAGGCGCCACCGGCCAGACAGGGGCAACCGGCCAAACAGGCGCCACCGGCCAGACAGGATCTAGTGGCCAAACAGGATCAAGTGGCCAGACCGGCGCCACCGGCGCCACCGGTCAGACCGGTGTGACTGGGGCCAGTGGTGCAACTGGCCAGACAGGATCTAGTGGCCAAACAGGCGCTACCGGCCAAACAGGCGCCACCGGCCAAACAGGCGCCACCGGCCAGACAGGATCCAGCGGCCAAACGGGCGCAACCGGTCAGACAGGGGCGACTGGTGCCGATGGACCAACCGGCCAAGCAGGATCAAGTGGCGAGACGGGACAAACCGGCCTCAGTGGTCAGACAGGTGTGACTGGGGCCAGTGGGGCTACCGGCCAAACTGGCGCGACGGGAACCCCGGGCCTCACCGGGATTACAGGAGCCACTGGGTTGACGGGAGCAACGGGAGCAACTGGAGCAATGGGAGCGACTGGAGCAACAGGAGGGACAGGGGAGACTGGTGAAACAGGGGAGACTGGTGAAACAGGAGAGACTGGAGCAACGGGAGCGACCGGTTCGACTGGTACAACGGGTGGAACAGGACAAACTGGGCAGACGGGAGCGACCGGTTCGACTGGCCTGACAGGGCTGTCAGGGGCGACTGGTTTCACCGGCTCAACGGGACTTACGGGAGCCACGGGTATCACTGGCTCCTCTGGACTTACGGGGGTGACAGGTGTTACGGGAGCAACAGGCGTCACCGGCTCCTCTGGACTAACTGGATCTACCGGTCTTACTGGGCTGACAGGGGCCACAGGAGTTTCCGGAGCGACAGGCGCCACTGGGAACACCGGTTTAACGGGAGCGACAGGCGGCACGGGCGCCACGGGCGCCACGGGTCCCACGGGGGTGGGTGTGACTGGTCCCGTAGGACCGACCGGCCCGGGAGGTGGCGCGAGCGGGGAGACTGGCGCCACTGGAAATACAGGGTCGGACGGGGCGACAGGTGTCACCGGTGCTGGCGAAACAGGTGAAACGGGAGAGACAGGAGAGACGGGCCTCACAGGCGCGACGGGTGCCACCGGGTCAAGTGGGGCTACCGGTGCGAGTGGGCAGACAGGCGCCACTGGTGAGACCGGCAACAGTGGGCAAACAGGTGCTACCGGCGAGACCGGCAACAGTGGACAAACAGGAGCAACTGGTGCGACTGGAACATCTGGAGCAACAGGAGCCACCGGAGCATCTGGAGCAACAGGAGCGACTGGATTGAGCGGAGTGACAGGAGAGACCGGTGGAACTGGCTTTACCGGTGCAAGCGGTGCAACCGGGGCGACTGGGACCACAGGAGCCAGTGGTCAGACTGGCGCGACGGGTCCATCCGGGGCCACTGGCCAAGTGGGAAACACTGGTGCAACAGGAAATACTGGGAGCACCGGACAATCTGGAGCCACTGGCGGGGCTGGAGTAACTGGCGCTACAGGTGCGACCGGAGGAAGTGGCGCCACTGGTCTTACAGGTGCGACTGGAGGCAGTGGCGCCACCGGCGAAACCGGCGCCACAGGCGAGACTGGTGCCACTGGTGAAACGGGGGCAAGTGGGGAAACTGGTGCCACTGGCGCCACTGGCGAGACCGGCGCCACTGGTGAGACCGGCGCCACAGGAGACATTGGACAAACTGGCGAGACCGGCGCCACAGGAGACATTGGACAAACTGGCGAGACCGGCGCCACAGGAGACATTGGACAAACTGGCGAGACCGGCGCCACTGGCGTGACGGGGGTTACAGGTGCAACGGGGCCGTTGTTCCTGACTAATCTGACGGTGTACGTCGATGGCAACCCCCTGATCGGCAACGACCTTACCGGCCGGTTGGAAGTGCGTGGTCTGCCCTTCGCGACGGTCACGGCGGCGATGGCTGCGGTGAGGGCCAGCGGGCCCAACCCCATCGCTCAGTATCACGTCCAAATCATGCCTGGCGTGTACAACGAGACCCCCGACTTCTCTGGGGTCGTCAATCTCACGGTGCAGGGCTACGACGCCTCTTCGGTCACCTTCTCCCCTCGCCAGGTCTTTGCCGACACCGGCAACCTGACGCTTGGGTTCCAGAACCTGACCTTCGCGGCCGGGCTGCTGCTCCAGGTGTCACACGCCGCGGTGGTCATTTCTGCCGCTAACTGTGTGTTCGCCGCGGCCACCCTGCAACCGGTCAACTACAACACCTCGGCCCAGGGCAGCCTGAGTCTCGTCAGGTGCCAATTGCTGCAGAGTGCAGATGACCCGCTGCTGACGGTCGTGAACTCGTCTGTCGCGGGATCGCGGGTGGTGCCTTCATACTCGGTCGTGGACTGCACGATGACATCCACCGGCGCGGTGGCCAGCGCGGCGATTTCGGTCACTGACGGGGTGCCCGGGACCATCATGAACTGCACCATCATCGTGAACTACGTGGCCCTGGCGGCCCAGAGCACGTTCTACCAGTCGCTCAACACGACCCACAGCAGCGACTCGCTGATGATAAGCGGCTGCACGATCACATTATCCGAGTTTGACCTCTCGCCGCTGGTGCTGATGGATGTGACCACCGGCTTCGGCGGGCACCAGGACCTGGTGATGGACAACCACTTTCTCGGCCTGGTCAACAGCACCTTCATCTACCATCAGACCACGGGGTCTCCGGGAGGGGCGACCTTCTCGTACAACCAGAACTTGATCGCTGGTTTTCTCCCCGGAAGTTTGTACCTGGTCAACCTTGTTGGGGCCGTCGCGGGAAATGTGTACCAGTTCAGGCACAACGAGCACCCGGTACCGCCCCTACAGCAGTTGACCCCGGCCGTCCCCACCACCGGCCTCTTCGTGAACGACCAGGACAACGAGGGCGCGGTGGTGTCGAACACAGGCAACGGCGGGTTTGTCAACGACATCACTGCCGCCGCGATGCCCTACGCAGCGGCCCAAAACGACTACACGCTCGTGTTCACGGGCGCCACCGGGCCTGTTTCCATCATCCTCCCGGACCCGGCGCAGTCGTTCGGCAAGATCTACAAGGTGGTCACCACCGACGCGCTGCCAGTGACCTACACCCCCCTCGCCGGTGTGGACCTGCGCCCTGACTTCCCTGACGGGTACTACTCCACCACCGTGCAGTCGGATGGCACCCTCTGGGACATGACCGACCTCACCCCGGTCGTGCCCTCCGGTGGGAGCGGGGCCACCGGCGCGACTGGGGCTACTGGCACCGATGGCGCCACTGGCACCACAGGCCCGCTCTTTCTGACCAATCTGACGGTCTACGTGGACGCCAATCCCCTGATCGGCAATGACAGCACTGGCCAGTTGGAGGTGCGCGGCCTGCCCTTCCAGACGATCACGGCCGCGATGAACACCATCAGGGCGAGCGGGGCCAATCCTATTCCGGAGTATCACGTCCAGATCATGCCGGGAACCTACAACGAAACCCCGGACTTCTCTGGGGTCGTCAACCTCTCGGTTCAGGGTTATGACGTTAACTCGGTCAATTTCTTGGTGCAGCAGACTTTCACGGACAACGGAAACGCCGTCCTCGCATTCCACGGGCTGAACTTCAACGCCGGCCTGCAGATCACCCTCGGGTCCGGGCCGGTGGCGATCACCGCCGATCAGTGCACGTTCACCTCCGCCGCACAGCCTGTGGACTTCACCACCAGCGTCGGAGGAAGCCTGGCTCTCACGTCCTGCACCTTGTCCCTGGGTTCGGATCTGCCCCTGGTAACCGCCTCCAATACCGGGCCGGCCACCCCCAGCGCGGTATTCTCCGCTCGGAACTGCACCTTCACCTCCACCGCGAACGACGGGGCCCCCGCCCTACTTGCAGAAGGGGTGCCATTCAGCATCACCGACTGTGACTTTGCCATCACCTACGTCGGCCCGGGAGGTGAGAACATCTTCTACCAGTGCGACAGCGGGAGCATCTCGGCGCCGACCACGGTTTCCGACTCCCTGACGATGAGCGGCTGCAACATCCAGGTTGCGGGCAGCGCAGGGGCCGTATTCTCACTGCTGATGATCTCCTCAGGCAATTCGGCGCACCAGGATGTGGTCACCGGGAACATCATCACCGGCAGCGTGCCGTTCAAGGCGGTGTATTATCAGGTCGCCGATTCCTTTGGTGACGCGTTCTTCTCGGCGAACCAGAACTTGATCACGATCGGGGAGGGGCAGTTGTCCCTCGTCGCCGTGACGCCACCCACGAGCGACAACGTCTACGTCTTCAGGCACAACGAGCACCCGGTGGCGCCTGAGCGGCAACTGGGCACTTCGGCCACCGGAATCTCGCTGTACGTCAACGACCAGGACAACACTGGGGCGGTGGTGTCCAACACCGGCAACGGGGGCGACGTGACCGACATCACCGGCGCAGACACCCCCTACACCGCCCTGCAGAGTGACTACACCCTCATCTCCGACGACCCCGCCGGCATCATCACCATCAACCTGCCTAGCGCGGCCCTCTATTACGGCAAGATCTACAAGGTGGTCTCCATCAACGCCCTCCCCGTCGTGTACAGCCCCCTGGGCGGCGCTGACCTGAGGCCCGACTTCCCCGAGGGCTATTACTCATCCACCGTTCAGTCCGACGGCACAGTCTGGAACATCACCGACATCACTCCGGTGATCCCAACCCCAGGCTCAGGTCCAACCGGTCAAACAGGCCCAACTGGGGAAACTGGCCAAACTGGGGCTACAGGCCTCACGGGTGCGACCGGAAGCACAGGAAACACAGGGCAGACCGGCACCACCGGCACCACCGGGGCCACGGGTGAAACCGGAGTGACAGGATCCTCAGGCGCCACAGGTGAGAGCGGGATGACTGGGGCCACCGGTGCCACTGGCGATGCTGGGGCAACAGGAGTGACCGGGGCGACCGGGCCTCTGTTCCTGACAAACCTAACGGTTTATGTCGACGGCAACCCGCTGATCGGCAACGACCTGACCGGCCAATTGGAGGTGCGGGGCCTGCCCTTCGCCACCGTCTCCGCCGCCATGAACGCCATCCGGGCGAGCGCGCCCAACCCGGTCACGGAGTACCACGTGCAGATCATGCCGGGGACCTACAATGAGACCCCGGACTACTCCGGTGTCGCCAACCTCACTGTCCAGGGCTACGACGTCAACTCGGTCGTCTTCCCGGTGCAGCAGTCGTTCACCGACACCGGAAACGCGGTGCTGGCGTTCAGCGGCCTGAACTTCGCGGCTGGACTGGCGCTCAACAACAATTCGGCCCCGGTGACCATCACCGCCACCAACTGTAACTTCTCCGCCTCAGGCGGAGGCTCTCTCACATACTCTGCGGCAGTTGCGGGCTTTGTGACCCTCGTCAACTGCAACTTGACACAGAGCGCCGACGGTGCCTGCCTGGTCGCCGGAAGCAACAGCGCGCCCACCTTTTCTGTGAGCGGCTGCACGTTCCTCGCCACCGCGATGAACTCGAATGCGGTTGTGCTGGCGCAGGGAGTCGCTCCCATCATAAGCGACTGCGACTTCAGCATCAACTATGTCGGCCCGGGACCTCAGAACATCTTCTACCAGTCCCAGAACGGGTTGATTGAATTCCCGAATTCAACTCCCGACTCTCTGACGCTGACAGGCTGCAGCATCCAGATCTTTGGCAGCGCTGGGGCCGTGTTCTCGCTGCTCCTCATCGCCTCAGGGAACTCCACCCATCAGGATGTGGTCGCCAACAATGTGATCACAGGCACCCTGCCTTCGGAGTGCGTGTACTATGAGAGCCAGGACTCATTCGGTGGCGCGGTTTTCTCCGCAAACCAGAACCTGGCAGCCATCGGGGTGGACGACTTGTACCTGGTTGGGTTCACCCCCTCCACAAGCGGCAACGTCTTCATCTTCAGGCACAACGAGCACCCCGTGGCCCCGAGACAGCAGTTAGGGACCCCGCTGTCCTCCATCACGATCTACGTTGATGATCAGGACAACACCGGGGCCGTGGTGTCCAACACTGGCAACGGCGGCGCAGTGACGGACATCACCGCTGCCACGATGCCCTACGCGGCACTGCAGAGCGACTACACCCTTATTTCCACGGCCGCCAGCGGCACGGTGAGCATCACCCTCCCGGATCCAACGCTCTATTTCGGCAAAATCTACAAGGTGGTCACCACCAACGCCCTCCCGGTGACCTACAGCCCCCTCGGCGGCGTTGATCTGACGCCTGACTTTCCAGAGGGCTATTATTCGTCCACGGTGCAGTCAGACGGCACGAACTGGAACGTCACCGACATCACCCCCGTGGTGCCCGCCCCTGGTTTCGGCCCCACAGGAGAAACCGGTGCCACTGGTCTCACCGGATCCACAGGGCTTACGGGAGCCACTGGCTTCACTGGGGCTACTGGTGCGACCGGTGCCACGGGCCCTTTCTTCGACACCAATCTCACGGTCTATGTGGACGCACAGTTTGGTGTTGATGGAACTGGCGAGGTGGAGGTGAGGGCGCTGCCGTTCAAGACGATCAGCGCGGCCCTGGCCGCTGCCTCCCTGGCCGTGACTTCCGCGCTTGAGTACCATGTGCAGATCATGCCGGGCACTTACAGTGAGACCATTGTCTGGCCTGTGAATTTCACGACCGCACTTAGCCTCCAGGCCTATGATGCGGACTCCGTCATCATCCCCCTGGCCCAGACCGTTCTCACCGCGACCAGTGTGGCTCCGGCTGCCACGCTGACCCTCCAGGGTCTCACGTTTCAGAGCAGCGTGGCGTTTACGGCAGGGACCGCCGCCGTAACGATGAGTGATTGCGAGGTGGTCTCAGGGATCACCGTGAGCACCCCACTCGCCTCACTCATCCTAAACAGGGGCAGCGTCGCGACCAGCACCGATGCCCCCGTGGTGTCCCTGAACCCTGGCTCTACAGGAACGATCTTCGTTGCCGACGGGACCCAGTTCACCGGCACGACCTTTACCACGAATCTCTCGGCCATCGAGTCTACTGGGCCGGTCGTGGTGAAAGTGACGAATTGCATCTTCGACAACTTCATTTGGAACAACGCTGTCGGTACCGCCGCCCTCTACACGCTCGCGAATCCGAGCGGGGGTGCTACGGTTTCTGATGATACCACCTTCACCCTGAACACCATTCTCGTGCAGACGAACAACGTCCCCTTCACAGTGCTGAGGGAGACGTCATCCTTCCCGGGACATGTGGCCACAGTTACGCACAACACCATCGGGGGGGGAGTGTCGATTCTCTTCGGGCACAGCGCCTTCATCTACTACACTTCACCCGTGGCAGCCGCGGCCAACACCGCCAATGCGGTGGTCTCCTACAACCTGAACACCGCCACCGTGACCTCCGGCTCCGTCCTCCTAGTCAACCTGCAAGCCGGTACCGGGGCGAGCACGCTCCAGTTCCGCCACAATCAGCATCCTCTGGGTGCGTTCATCACCCCTCAAACGAATCCGGGGTCTCTGCCCATCTTGCTCTATGTAGATGACCAAGATGGGGCGGGGGCCGTGGTGTCAAATACCGGCACCGGGGGCAACGTGAGGGAGATTGACACCGGCATATACGTCTTTGAGGTCACGGACTCGGTCGTCTTCTTTGCGTCTGTGGCGCCCACCTTCCCCCTCACCCTGCCCGGCGCCACCACGGTCATCGGGAAGGATCTCCACTTCAGCGCCAGCGCAACGCTCGGTCCGCAGCCATGGACGTTCACAAACGCTCTCGCCGGCAGCGTCCTCACTGTCCCAACCCCAACCCTCTCCGTCTCATTGCGGAGTGACGGCAACAGGGGCTGGTATCTATGGGAGGCCACTGTGTTACCTCCTTCTCTGACGAACCTCACGATTTACGTGGATGCGGTGGAGGGCGACGACGCGACCGGCCAGCCGTTCGAGCGGAACCTCCCTTTCCAGACCCTGACGGCCGCCATGGCCTCGATTGCGACCCCTGTTGCCACGAGCATCTACACCTTCATGATGATGCCTGGCTCATACGCAGACCAGCCGTCGTTCGCCGCCTACCACCTGATCAGCCTCCAGGCCTACGACACCTTCTCGACTTTCTCGCAGTCGCAGACGGTCAGTTTCTCGAACCCAGTGACCTTCGCCTTGGCCGCGGGTGGCGGCAACAAGGTCCTCTCGGTGGAGGGTGTGACCTTTGCCGCAGGTGTCTCCCTCACCAGTGCCCTAAGCCACTTCAACTTCACGGACTGCCTCTTCAACTTTACCGCCACCGGGACGACTCCAGTGACCATCACGCACGGAACAAGCGTGGTGCTGCAGGACTGCGGGTTGATCTCAAATGACGCGCCGCTGATCACCGCCTCGCCGCCGGGCACGATCACCATCTTGGCGGATCGCTGTAATTTCAACATGATCTTCGCTGGCACGGCGACTGCGGCCATCGAGAGCACGGGACCCACAGCCTTCACCATCAGCCGGTCGACGTTCAACCTCGACTTTGCCGCCAGCACGCCCGCCGTTTCCTTCTTCGACCTCGAGAACCCCGTTGGCACCGGGGACGATGACACGACCTTCACCGACAACATGATTGAACTGGTGGTCAGCGTCAACACTCCCCCAAGCATCGCCCTATTCTTGGAGTCGTCGCCGATCTCACCCCGCGTGACCGTCATCAAGAACAACGCAGTTTCGGGAAGTTTCGTGAGCGTTACCTCGCCCGTGCCGTTCACCTGGTACGCCCTGACCCTAACTTCCAGCACTGAAAGCACCGCCCTATTCTCGGACAACGTCTTCACAGCCGCTGTGGCGGACGTCACGGTTGATTGGGTTACCTGGAGCGGCGGCCCCGGTTCCACCACCAATCAGGTGACTTTTGAGGGCAACCAGCACCCTACCCAGCCGGTGTATTCCGCTGCGACACTCGGGGCGCTCCTCACGATCAACGACGTGGACCAGAACGGCTCCCAGATCAGCAACGTCGGCGACGCCGGGGCCGTGGTGCAGACCACCGTGGGGGCCACCTCATACACAGTGCTCCAGACCGACAACGTTATCTACTTCAACTCAGTCGGCGTCCCTGGGCCCTTCACGGTGACCCTTCCAACCCCCGCGTCACAGAATCTCGGCAAGGTCATCACCGTGCTGACCCCGTCACAGAGTCAGGTTATCTACAGTGAGCCCTTGCTGAATGACACCAGGGTGGGAACCTACGCGACGTCCACTGTGCAGTGTGATGGCACACAGTGGTACCTGGTAAACGCTGGGACCAACACAGGAGGCGGAGGCACGGGCCCCACTGGCCCCACAGGAAGCACAGGAAGCACAGGCAGCACTGGCAGCACTGGAACAACTGGGAGCACTGGCGCTACGGGAAACACTGGGGCCACAGGTGCCACTGGAAGCACTGGTCTGACGGGGAGCACCGGAGCAACAGGGGTCACGGGTCTCACTGGCCTGACGGGAGCAACAGGTAGGACGGGGCAGACAGGCGCAAGCGGCGCCACCGGTCAGACGGGCGCAACGGGTTTCACGGGTTCCACGGGCGCTACAGGCGCCACCGGAGCCACTCCCTCGATCATGGTTCAGTACTCCTCAGGGAACGCAATTGCGATCGCGCCATCAGCAAGTTTTGTGTTGAGTTACGGCTTCGGGAGCGCGGGCGCGTCGATCACGGTCGGGGTAAACCCCATCCCGCTCAATTACTTCATCATGCCGAGAGATGCCACCCTCACAGCAGCGTTCATATCGATTCTCCCCACGGTCACAGCCGCAGGGGCGAACAGGATCTTCATCGAGGCTATCAGTGCTCCAAGTGCCACCGCAGTCTTCGGTATCGTCCTATTCAGTACGAGCATCATAATCCCCGCCGGAGGAGTCACCGCAGGCACGCCCCTCGTCGACAACGTCACCGGGCTGGCGGTCGCTCTCACGGCCGGCACTTTGGTCGCCCTTATCACTATAGCGAACAACGTCTCCACTTTGACCGCGATCTTCTCGGCTGGGTTGCTCTTCCAGTAGAGTAATCCCAGTTTTAGTCGGAGGCTAAATCGTCCGACCTCACCAAGTCTGCATCCCAATATCTGTCTATCTACCACCAAACTACCCTCCCTCCCAGATGACGATGATCTCCGTGAGATGCGATGTGTATGGACAAATTCAACCCCAAAAATAATTGTTCGGATCACAAAAGCGATGAAGATAAGCGATAACAAGTAAAAGAAGTCCACGATCAAAACCCATTTCTCAGTAATATAGACTACTCTCGATCGAGGGACCTCAGAGGGGATAATGAGCGGCAGGGGACACGACGCCGACGTTGGGCGCAAACTGCGCGCCCAGTACGTCGACAAGATTCCAGTGATGATTCACGTCCCGAGAGCATCCGCCGCAATGTCCCTGATATATGATATCTGGGCAGTGGCGGTGCTCGGGCAGCCAAAGGAACGCGTGGCCTCACTGCCCTGCCACCCGGATCACTCGGGCAAGATGCTGGTGCCGTCGACGTGGACCAAGACCAATCTGATGCACTATCTCAGGATTCAGTGGGCCCTACCCCCGGAGAAAGGCTACTACCTCACCTTCGGCGAAGACAACGCCTTCCCAGACTCGCAGATGACCATCATGCAACTGGACCACCTCCACCGCAATTGGGACGATGACCAATTACTCCACCTGGTTTTGCGTGAAGAATCTTTCTTCGGCTGACATCAGCATCTTCTTTCTCAATTTGAGGTGTTACAGTGGTGAAGATCATCGCATTCAGATGACGAATATCAAGATAATATAGTGGAGGTGATCAGAGTAACTATATCGAATTGATCAAAATGATGGGCTCACGGTGATCGAGGTAATCAAGATGTGGTGAACAAAGCGATCAAGATACGAATGTTGCGCAACATTTCGCCACAGAAAGACCAAATTTCAGCAAAGCAGTCACATATCACCAATTACATTGATCACATTGATCACTATCTATGATATTGTGAAAGATAACCGATGTCATCTATAAATCTCATTATCACCACAAGATTATCACAAGATTATTAAGGAATGTGATCAGACGAGACGCTCAGAAGAAGTGATCAGCCCAGTAGTCGTCTATCTCGCGGATGAAGATAGGGTTGGAGGTTAGAAACCTTGCTGTCTTCACCCTGCGACCTTCGACCACGGGGCCGCCGCCATCCGGATAGATTACATCATATTGGGCCAGCGAGATGTCAGGTTCTCGGTCGATGCCCTGGACGCGGGCGGCCGGGACGAGGGGTGCCTGTCGCTGCCTCTCTGCCTCTGGCGAGTCCCACAGCGTCACGATCTTGGAGTTGTCTCGAAGGTTGTGAACAGCAGACACCCACACCCTGTCGGCGTAGTCGATGTCCCTGCCCTGCGCATCCTTCAGCACGAGTTCCAACCCAGGCCACTGGGCAGCATTTGTCGGCATTGTCCCCCGCTGTTGAATGAGACGATTCATCTCGCTCGCAGTGATCACCAAGATATCTTTATCCGGAGGGTGGCTGAAATGATGATCTGCGCGCTATATCAGCAACATCAGACGGTGATACTTGTCATCAGAGAGTTGCCGTCAGCATGGTGAAGTGCACAACAGCCAGGATGATCAGGAAAATGATCAACCCCACTATGACCAGGATATATGTGGTGCTCTTCCTCGATAGAAATGGTTTCTGGGGCATCTTGGACATCGTGGATATCGTGGATATCGTGGATGTTGACGATGATGGTGCGGCGCCGGACCCAGACCCACTGGAATACGCCGCAATCTGCGTGCCCACATCGTGAGCGTGCTGCAGGGCCTGCCTGCTCTGAAGTCCGCCTTCGGGATCAAAGGCCTCAGTGCACTGCTCGCGCGTTGTCCCGAGCCCGATGCAGTCCTTGATCAGCGCGCTCAGGTCTTCCGCAGAGGGTGCGGGCTTAAGATCCATTCTCTTCAGCCGGCGGTGACACACAGCAATTCCTTTGTCCACTGACGACTTTTTTTATTCAAGACGAGAAACAGAGGATTATGGAGGACGACGATCATTCATCCTCGTTACAGAACCAAAAAAAGGATCGGATGTCGAGCGGGTCAGCGGGAAGAACGGCGCGGGAGCCGTTGATCAGGCCAACGAAGCGATAAGTGCCACGCAGCGGGTGCCACTCCCGGTGGAAGTTGGTGCCCACGAAGCCGCCCTTCCGCTCCATCAGAGACCCAAGAGGCCGGGGAATGGTCCCATTAAGACCTAGCAGCCAGAAGGCCATGTAGTCTGGATACCTGTCGGCCTTCTCCTGTCGCCTGGCATCGTAGTCTGATCTCACCCAGAAGATCGACTCCCGAGAGCCGCCGCCAGCGTTGTTCACGGCCACCACGCTCGCGACACCAGCAGCAAAAGAGACAGCGAACCGAAATAACATTTTCGGGCGTGAATCAAGGAAGCCAGGTAGTCAGAAGGCGGACCACTGGGACCACAAGGCGAAAAGGAAGAAAGATATCTCGACACTTTATTGCAGAAGAACAGGAGAGAGACATCATCAACACCAATTAGAAGAACGAACCATTAAACACATCAAGTGATCCAACATGTCAGACATCAGCATTTTCGACCCGAGTTCCGCGGCAGGGTACGAGCAGCGAGCAAATCAACGTCAGTAACAGGAGGATCAACTCGAGCCAGATCAGGATGACGCAGGCGATCGTCAAGGAGATGATGATCTGATCACACTGAAAGGCGGCGATCAGCGTGGCTCCCCAGACACCCAACGCGCCCTGGGATGTCACCACAGAGAGCATGATGGCGGTCATGAAGGTGTTTGGCATCCCGAGTCCGGACATCTGTCCCGCATGCAGCGAGAACAGAAACGCGCTCAGAACCATGTATCCAGTTCCACTGACAATCAGGAAGGTGATGATGACAGGATGGCCATCCGCCGCACACGCGAATACCCCCTGAGAAAAGAGGCACACGGTGACAATCGCAGCCAGCCCACAGGCAAGATTGGCTAGTGAGGAGAGCGCACAAAGCACCAGTTGCCCACTGGACATCATCTTTATGGGGAGATATATTTCAGGAGGCAAGCTTCACATCGACGGAAGCGATCATACAGGGCCCATCATCCTCTTGGCCAACGATGGAAAATGCAAATATATCAAATATCGCGATGATTACTGCAGCAGATTGAATGATTTATTGGCTTTATCTGGAGATGAAGCACAAGATTTTGGATCACACCGGCGCAACGCGAGGTGATGTTGGGTGGCAGGGGAATGATAGAGAGACGATGATTACGGCACACCAGGTGAGACCTTCGACCCAGATCAGGGACATGCAGGCAACAGCCAGCGAGGTGATCGTCCGAGCGCATTGCGCTGTGCTATCCGCGGCGCTTATCACGACTGTCCCCCAGATGCTCCAGCCCACCAGAAAGAGGGCGATGGTGATGAGTGGCACCGTGATAAAGCCATTAGGCCGCCCGAGCGACCACAATTCACCCACCAGAATGACGAAAAGCAACGGCGTGACAGCAAGGTATCCGATCCCACTCACCAGCAGGAAAATAATGAGGGGCGGATGTGTTCCGCTGCCAGGGGCGCAGGAAAACTCGCCGCTGGAGAACAGGCCGACGACGATAATCGCCGCGAAACCGCAGGCAGCATTGGCCAGCACTGCCAGACCACACAATATTCTCTCACCATACGACAGCATGACTACGCCCTAAAACAAGATGGAGATGGCAGCAGAGAGGAGTTTGTGCGGGCAAATTTATTGTGCATCACAGGCATGTTGCAGATATCATGATGAAGCCTGATAGTATTTGCAGAGATTGTTGGATGTGCCTGCCTTTTCGCGTCCGGGCGCGCAGAAGTCCTTGGCAAGGGCGGCCAAGATAACCTTGCGATCGTTGCCTTGCTCGAGGGGGAGGGACAGCCCCCTGCTCTCGGCGTACCCCTCCAATTCCTCCGTCGGCACGTTGTCCCAGTCCAGCGCGTAGGCATAATCATTGCGGTCCCGCCCCACCTGTGAAGTACAAACTGCAAAAGGGTTATAGCAGGTCTGGCCATTGCGTTGCTCGAAGTATGCTCGCTCGCGATTGCACCACGGAGGATTGGAACCCATTAGGTGTAAAACGCAGCCACCGTAACGTTGCTGAAGATCACTTATATCGGCTCCGGGGAGGAAGTAGCCTTCGTGGCCACTGTGGCGCGACCTCCTCTGGGTAGCCATCGCGGCAGATGCAGAGTCACTTTTCACTTTCGCAGCCGACGCGGCGGGGGACTTTGAACTCTTCCTCTTCCCGAAGATAGTCGTCACCGGAGGATAAGGGGGATCAGGGTGATCAGAGGGATCAGAAGCCGCAGATGATGACTGGCGACCACTCTGGTTGGTAGCCCTGAACTCGGCAGTGTTGAGGATTTGACCTCCAATTCCACGCAGCAACGCTATCACATCAAACCCACCTCGGGCGGCATTAGGCCCCAATCTTGTCGCTGCCTGTCCAGCGTCTGGGTAGGTGAAGAGCGCGACCCGATACCTGTGGAACTTGTCCTGGGGAGGGGGGTTTGGGGGCACAAAGGGCACAATGCTCTTGCCGACGATGGCCCCACTGGACGCCGCAAGCCTGCCGTCAAGGAGCAGCCAGTGCAAATATCCGGGTTTGAAGGGTGATGGAGGATCAAGATCGGACATCACGACACCAGCGTAAAAGAGTGGGCCTGGGCGTGCAATGGGGAGTATCTGGGACTGGAGGGCCTCCCGTAGGTTGGGATCAGTGATCGTCACCTTGGGAGTCTGCCTCCCAAACCTTTCTGCCGGAAGAATAAGCGCTGATGCTTCATCGGAGCGCACGACGATATTGGGATTGAACAGAACCTCCATCCGCGGTCAGCGAAGAATGGACTCGGCAATGGCAGATCGAGTTGCACCCGACTTTGATGATCACGGCTCACAAGATAACCTGAGCACAGTGGAGCTCGTCCACCGACATCCCCATGTCATCAACGATTTCACTTTCTCACCCAAGGATATCAAACATCACCGGTTGATCGCGGAAAATGAACCATCAGCATGAGGATCAAGATATGAGCGATGTGGATCACACCACCGCTGATCAACGTAGTGAGGAGAGCGTTGTGCACCGCAGCAACGGGAATCAGGATGCTCATCGTGATGAACATCAAGATATTCATGATCTTCATCTCGGATACCCCGATATCGAAGATCATGATGAATGTCAAGATCGTCAAGGTGATGAGGCTGACACTCATCACCATGTGGTGAGTGATGTCGGTGACGCAAACGGCGATCAGAATTCTCATGAACATCATGCCGAAGCAAACTTCGACGAAGATGGCGATGAACATCATGATGAAGAAAACTACTATCAAGACGGCGATGATGATGAGAGTGAAGATGAGGACGTTTGGGATGGGGATGAGGCTGCGGGGGCGCCGGGTGGCCTTGAGGTGGATGGCGTGCTGCACATTGTGCAGGTGCCTGACATCGACTTTGACGACGCGGACCTTGATGATGATGCCGCGGAGGACCTGGTTTCACCGGCGCGCAGGCTGCGCAACGCCCTGCTGCTGAGGCCCTGGACGAAGATCTACGGCTGCGTGAAGGCGCTGCTCCAGAAGTACCCTGCGGCGTCACTCGGGCTGGCGCAGGACTTGGCCCCGCCGCTGCTTACGACCCCGCTCATTTACGCCCTGGCCCTGCAGCATCCTGAGTTGCTGAGGCTCTTCCTTGCCTTCGGGGAGGACGAGATCGGGCTCAACGTGCCTAACGTGATGCACCTCACGCCTCTGCACCACGCGGCGGTGCTTGACGACCCAGAGTGCCTGGAGATCCTGCTGGCCGACCCGCGCATCAGGATCCCCTCCAAGGTGACCCGCGACGGCAGGCACTGCGTGACGCTGCTGTGGATGACGCACTACCTGGGCTACCCGCGTTCGACCGAGGTCCTGCTGGCCTCCGACTTTGACCTCGAGTATGAGGACGTCAGCGCGAGAATTCCTTCCGAGGCGTTCGCGAGGATGAGGAACCCGCCGCAGATGCTGGCCGAGGCCGACACATTGATCAGGCTGCACCTCGAGAAGCCACAGATCACCCGCCACCTCTGCAGGGTCAAGCTTGAGCGGCCGGCGGCCCTGGCGGCGGATTTGTTCGCCCTCATCGTGTTCCTGGACGAAGGTCTCATCAACCTGACAGCCGCTGACGATGAGGCGATCCTGCTTGACGGGCGTGATCCCTGTGATGCGGAGTACATCCAAGAGATCCTGGCGCTGACGTTCTTTAGGCTGAGCCGGAATCTACCGCTGGAGCTTCAGATGGTGCTATGCCTCCGCGCGTTCGGATCTGGGAGGGATATCATCCGCACCGCTGACTCGGAGGGCGCGTTCTTGGCCCTGGCGGACGTATTACGGACTATCGATGATCGGGCGCAGGATCTTCGCCATCAGGATTCCATAGACTCAATGGATATGTCTGATTCATCTTCTGCCATCGCTCTGTCAAGGCACGATAGTGACGAGTTCTGGTTTGATTTTTAATTGCTCGTGTCGCCAGTGTGCATGACCTCCGCATCGAATATAGCGTTTGATCGCCCGCCCATCCCTGGTCATGATTTCAAGGCTGTGGACTATGAGGTGGCGAGTTCCCTACGCGCAGATGTCCCAGGTGGAGATGGACGCATGGGTGGCGGCGGTGGATGCCGACGATCTCGAATTGGTGACCAACTTGTTGCCCTCCATCACCTATGTGAACTGCAGGCGTTCTGGCTTCAATGCGCTCTGGCTGGCCTGCCATCATGGCTTCACCTCTATTGTGAGGCTACTGCTGGGTGACTCACGTGTTGACGTCAACTGCACCTCGCTGCGAAATGGATTCGCCGCGCTCCACATTGCTGCGCTTCATGGCCACGCGGATATTGTTGTCTTGCTCCTTGCGCACCAGAAGATCAAGGTCAATATCGCCCCTTTCTCCGCTGAAACTCCGCTCTTTGTGGCCGCCCAGTTTGGCCAATTGCAGGTCGTGAAGTTACTGCTCGCTGACAGACGCTGCGATCCCTCTCTCCGCAATTGTGATGGCCGCTCACCCTTCTGGGTCGCTTGCAGGCGCGGCAATTTCGAGATTGTGAGGTGGATGATGATCTGCGGGCGTATGGACGTTGATCTCACGGCGCCGGAGCACGATCTTGGATCGTCGCCCTTCTTCGCCGCCTGTGAGGGAGGTCATGTGGAGATCGTGCGAGCTCTCATGGCCAACCCCCGCTTTGTGGACGTCAATGCCACCCTCAAGAATTCGAAGAGGACTGGCCTCTACGTCGCGTGCGAGCGCGGACACCATGAGGTGGTGAAATTACTCCTCGCGCACTCAGTGACTCTGGTCATTGGGCCCTTCTCGTCATGGTCGACCACGCTCCTCCATGCCGCGGCTTTTCATGTCCGGGCTGATGTCACAAGGTTATTGTTGGAAGATGGACGCGTTCATCCCGCGGTTTTGGAGACCAGCGATAATGACACCGCGCTGTCATACGCTTGCGAGGGTGGTCACTCAGAAATCATCGCCCTGCTGCTGGCTGATCGCCGGACGCCGACCGCGCCGCAAAATTCCAAGTGCGTGCCCTACCTCCATCTGGCGACCAGGAATAATCGGGTCGAGGTGGTGGAGATGCTTCTCAGGGACGGACGCTTCCAGGTGAACGAGTCCTTTGACGGGCAGACTGCTCTCTATCACGCTGCATCAGAAGGGTACCTCGCCGTTGTGCAGTGCTTGTTGGGGGATGAGCGCATTGATGTCAACGGCTGCTGCGATGCTGAGAAGAAAACCGCGCTTCACATCGCCTGCGAGAGGTTCCACCACGACGTCGTGCGGCTCCTGGTGAATGATAACCGGGTCTCTGTGAACTGCGTGGCATCTTCTGGCTCCACACCGGTGATCGCCTCGGCGGTCACCCATCACTCTCCCCGGATGGTGGAACTCTTGCTGGGCTCGCGGGAGAGACACCACCCGCTCTGGCCGATGTCCGGTGAGTTCAGGGGCCGCATCGCCCACTTGGCGGGGCTCAAGCACTATGATGATGTCGCTGACCTGCTGCGCCTTTACGAGGGTGACCCTTGCGGCACTAACGCCCTAATCCGGCGCAGGCTAGGGTTTGCGCGTCAGGACGCAGCGGAGTACTTCGCCCTACTGATTCTGGCCTCGGATGACTTCTTGACACTGCCTTTGATGCCTCTGATGCCTTCGATACCTTCTATGCCTTTGCAGCCTTTGCAGCCTTTACAGCCCTTGCAGCCTTCATGGCGCCCCAACCTTGCGCGTGTTCTTCTCGTGGCGCGAAGGCTGCCCCTTGACCTGGTGATGGTGCTGAGCAACGTCATGGCTCGGAGTGGCAAACAGGCAGTCCTGAGCCAGGACTCGGAGCCAGTTTTTGTCAAGTATTTGGGGCTGTGACCGTCCTTTGTGTAAAAGTAAAAGTGGCGCCACTTCCAGTAAACCCATATTATCCTTTTTTTTGACCTTTGTCTGTTCGATTTTATTGCTGGGAAGCAAGATGACGCCGGTTGGAACTGACAGCGAGGTGCTCGCCTTGGGGGCGCAGCGCTTCTTTCCGCCGTATGAGATGAGCCAGTTGCCTGAAACCGGGCGCGTCCTGATGGTGGGCAGACGGAGGGCGGGCAAGACCTTCCTGACCCAGGAACTGCTGAGGCGCCACCTAGGGCGCTACAGGCACCTGGTAGTGAAGCTCTGCGCCCTGGATTCCATTACAGGCTACCGTAACGCGGCGTGCGGTAGTGGGCCGGCTATTGAGACGCTGGACGACACTGACTGGAGGGCGCGCCTTGACGAGATTTCCGCGGAGAGGTCCGACCCCGCCCAGCGCAGAGAGCCGATGATGATCGTCCTGGAGGACTTTGACATGGACGGGTGGAAGAGGGACCCCACACTCATGCGCCTCTTCACGAACGCGAGGAGCATGAACGTGCTCCTGGTGCTGCACATGCAGTACTTCAACAGCCTTCCCCCCATCCTGCTGGCGAACCTCGACCAACTTTTCCTCTTCCACGAGCCTGGTGTGAACCAACTGAAGAAGCTCCACGACGAGTTCCTCACGACCGCCTTTGAGACCTTCGATGAGTGCAAGGCGATGATGCAGACCCTGAGTGTTGGCTGGGGCTGCCTGGTGGTGACGTTCGGGGCCACAGAGGTCCGGGTCGCCGTGCGCAGGAGCCTTCCTCCCCTGGGGGAAAAGGTCATCATGCCCCGTCCTGTCGGGCGCCTCAGCGATGGGGCAGACAACTTGAACAGCGGGGCGCGCGGCGTTCCGGGTGTCTGGACTCACCCGCCTCCAGCGTACGTCGGCCGAGACTCGCAGCATCAGTGCCCTCTTGGCGCAGGTGCGCGCGGTGGTCTTGAAAAACCCGCGCTCGAATCGGAGAGTGCGCCGTCTCCTAACCAAGTGAGCGAGATAGCCACGGGTCCTCAACCACTACTCACGGTTGAGATGGGTGAGAGTGAGCATGCCTCGTCATCCCTGTGCGCTGCGGTTTCTGCCTACTGTGCCATCTCCTAATCGCGTCACCCGACATCTCAGCGCGTGGCCTGCAACACAGCAAACTCTGTTGGTCAATGACGGGGTCGTTGCCCTGCCGCCCACCTCCCACCTCTTGGCTCGAACCACCTCCCTGATCTGCTTTGCTGTTTTACGCCATGATCATGTGAATTTGTGAGGAACGATCATCAAAACCACTCTCTGTTTCCAACATCCACATCGACTATTCTCCCAACCGCTTATTTCGAATACGATGACGTCACACTCTGATGAAGAATTCGCCGCTGCGGTGCAGGCGGAGATCGAGATTCCGGGAAGCCCACCCGCACCAGAGTCACTGTCCGAGACACTGTCCGAGTCAGCGGCAGAGTCGGTGTCCGTATCGCAGGAATCAGCGCCTGTTGGAGTTGCAAGGCGCAAGTATCTGCCTTATTCGCACCTTGAGAGGCGGAAGCAGTCAACAGCCCGCCTTGAGAAGTTGGACCATGCGTCGCTGCTGCAGGATGCCTGGGGGCACCTGCGGGACGGCATCGAGCACTTCTGCGAGAACCCCGCTGTCCAGAAGGCGGCGGAGGCCTGTGTCAAGGAGGTGGCTGAGGGCCTTGTGGAAGACATTGCGGAGCACGCCTTCACCAGCATTTTTGGCCTGGGGAGCCCCCTGACCAACGCCCTGGAGGAAGGGGAGAGGAGCGCCGCTGGTCCGGTGGTGCACCCGACCAACTTGGGACCTGCTAAACCGGTTGTGCCAGAGGAGAAGCCCGTTATTCCCGCCACCCCGGAGGTGGGATTGCCACCCGTGGACCTCAGATCCAAACTGGTGGCGCCACTTCCCTTCGACCAAGGCCAAGAAGGTTTGTCTTTCATCGTCTCATCCGCCCCACATTTCTCCGAAGACTGAATTTCGTCTTCTTCTGCAGGCTCGTGCACTGCCAATCAACTTGAGGCGCTGCGCTTTATCGTCACGAAAGACAAGGCATACCGTGGCTCTCGGGCCGCTATCTATTTCGAGGAGAGACTCGCAGAGTTGGAGCCGGGCGGGCCGGTTTCTGACATGACGGACTCTGGGGCTATCTCATCCGACGGCCTGGCGTTCATGCTCAAATCCGTACCTGAAGAAAAATCCTGGCCATACCTCGCCTCGTCGATGAACAAGCCTGTTCCTGCTGCTGTGGTCGAGGCTGGCGTCCCTCATCGCATTCAAAAGGCGGTGACAGTTGTTGATGATGCGGCAACATCAAAGGAGAAGATTGACGCAATCTACCGCACGCTGCAGAGCGGGCTGCCTGTGGCTGTGGGCATCCAGGTGTACGCGTCTTTTGAGTCCGATCAGGTAGCACGCAACGGCGAGGTCCCCACCCCAAACATCAAGAGGGATTCCTTCGTCGGCGGTCATGCAGTCACGATCCTCGGGTACCTCCCGGCGACGCAGCAGTTCATCATGTTGAACTCCTGGGGCGCGAGTTGGGGAGAGAAAGGATGTTTCTTCTTGCACTCTGACTACATCACCAATCCCTTGCTGGCTGGCGGCTTCCTGACGCTGCTGACCGACTGACCCCCCAACGGCGACGGATTCATCTTTTAACTTCCGAGAAGGCGATGTACTCCAAAGAAGGTTCAAAACACCCCATGATGGGCCCCAAGTCACCGCCAGACTTGGTCACTGAATGAAGATGCCTTTCAGCAAGGGGAATTTAGGTCTCGCGGAGATCAAACTGTCGTCAATCGTCCAAGATGACTCAACGTCAGGCTTTCGATCAGGGCATTCGCTACATTCCTAAGCGTGGCTTCGGCGAGGTGCCGTCGCAGGCACGACTTGACGCTGACAAGGCAACAGAAGTCAGGGAGAGGAGATATCACACTAGGGATCCAGAGGAGTGGTCTGCGGAGTTCCAGAGACTCTGCGGGGCGGCAACGGAGGGCACCCTCGCCGAGGACTACGTGAAGCAAGAGTTGCGGGCCATCGCCCGGCTCTTCGGGTACCGCCTGAAACCTGGCGGCAAGAAGGCAGAATTGTGCGCTGGGGTTGCCAGGATCTTGGCAGAAAATCGTCTGATCTCCTCATCACACCCCATCTACAATGAGGCAAACGACCTGTTGAATCGCATGTAACCACGCCATGTTCACCAAAAACTTGGGGAATGGTGGTCCAATAAAAAAAGAGAACTGTCTGATATTGTCATCGTTCATCAATTGCAATCAAGAAGATCATTTCACAAGATTTCAGAAGTGGGAGAAGGCGATGTATCTCATCGCGAGCTCAAAGTGCGCGAGGGAAGGGATCGGAGCGGAATCAGCAGCGACAGTCAGGGCTTGAGCACGCTGCGCTTTCTCGTAGGCCGCGAGTAAGATGGCGTTTTGGATGATGCGCTTCACGTTTCTCCCGTTAGCGTGGGGCTCGGCGTCGATGATACGCCTGATGTCGTCGTCACCGAGGGAGGTGACCTGAAAGTGGGCGAGCAGGCTCTTCCAGACGGCGAGGAGGTCGACGGGAGGGAACTTGATCGAGCACGACAGGCGGGAGGCGATGGCCTGGTCCAACTGCTCGATGTGGTTGCTGGTCAGGAAGAGCACCCCGTCAAAGTACTCCAGCAACTTGAGGAAGATGCAGACCATCGAGTTGCGGTTCAGGTCCCTACTCTCCGCGCGATCCAGGAGGAAGATGTCCGCCTCGTCGATCAGGATCACCGCATCCCAGCGCACCGCGGTCTGGAGGATCCTGGCGAGGGTCTTCTCAAGCTCAGTCGGGGTGACCCCGAGCTCGCCGGCAGTGACATAATAGAGAGGTTTCCGGTAGTACTCGGCGATGGCCTCGGCGGAGGCCGTCTTGCCGGTGCCCGGCGGCCCATGGAGCAGGAACACCTGACCGATTCCCTTCTCATCCACCAGGTCACGAATCCCAGCGTGGTGCCCAAAAGTCCCGGCCACCAGGCTCTGCAGGATGTGCTTGTCTTCAGACTGCAGGATGAGGTGGTCCAGGGCCTGTGTCCTGAAGAAAATGGGTGACAGGTCGGCGACGTAGATGACACCCCACTCCTTGGCGAACATGGAGAAGGCGGGCACCGCGGCGGGGAGCAGGAGCCGCTCAGCGTCACCAAGTCCGCTGTACATCCTGATGGCCGAGTCGGCGGTGTTGGTGGAGGCGAACCTGGTGTCGCCCGGATTCCAGAGGCAGAACCCAGTCACGTCAACCACCACGCGGGTCTTGTCGCACTTGACGGTCCTCTGCTCCCTGCCCACGCCGACGGTCATGTTGCCGGCACACTGGAGGTACGAGATGTTGCCGACGAACTCGCACAGCCTTGCCCCCCGCGCCAGAACCTCACTTCTGAGATCAGCGGAGGGGAAGAAGAGGGCGGAACTGTCCCGCTCCAGGGCAGACCATAGGTTGGCGACCATCAGTTCCCGGTCCCTCTTGAGGACGCCCCGGTCGCAGAGCCGGGTCGACCTGGCTGTGACTTGCAAAATGTTGCCCAGGTTCGGGTCGGAGCCATACTGGCACCTGGACAGCAGCCCCAAGCTAGCCTCCCTGACATTGCAGCCACCCCACCCGCAATGAAGGGTCTGGTTCTGATCGATAAGGTAGACCACCATGTCGGCGCAGAAAAAGCCGGCAGACTCACGCAGCAGGTCTCGCGCCGCATCCTCGCACTCCTTTCTGCGGGCTAGCACCTCGCTGATGATCTTTGCCAGGATGCGGTCAAGCTTCGTGAGGTCGTACCGGGTTGAGTCGCCGAGCGTCTGGTGAAGCACGCACTCCGGAAAGAAGGACGCATCAGACCACCTCGAGTTGTTCTCGTGCAGGAACTTGATGACGAGCTTCGTCAACTCCGGGGTCCGGCACATCAGCAGGCGACGGTGCCAGACCCAGGCGCCGTCGGCGCTCTTGACCTCCTCCGCGGCCCAGTGGTAGGTCGGGTTCTCCGCATCGGCGGCGGCAAGCGCCGCGTTCGCCGCAGCCTTCTTCTCTCGCTTCTCAGCCCTGCCCAGGCGCTTCCGGGCCATTATCTCCGCCTCATCGGGCAAATTAGCATCAGCGATCGCAGGGACAAGCGGCTTATCAAGGCAAATATCCGCGCCAACGTCTGTCTGACTGAGCAGAGGTGACTCGACCATGGGAAGCGGCTCTAACGGTAAGATTCCAAAACACAAACGGCCGGCCATTGGGGAGAAGTGGAAAGTGAAGAATACCACAAAGATTCTAGGAAAAGAAGATGGAGGCAAAATTGTAATCGACGAGGCATACTCTAATCACGATATAATTGAACACGATAGGAAAAGTATCTGAGGTTCGTCAGCCAACTTCCGCTTTCTTGCTGCCGATGAGACGGCTGACATTCGCGCGAATGATGCTGAGGTCGTCTTCGCCCAAAGGTTTCTCGAAGACATTGCGCGCGGCGGCCTTATCGCCGAGAATGTCCAAACCGACATTGTACGCGAAAGCGGCCTCTGGCTTGTGCTCGTAGTCTCCGAGATGGTAGTGGATCCTCTTGAAGCAGATCATGCTTGCCCAGCGCCCGAAGGTCTCCACCACCCCCACCACTGGCTGTTCTTTGACAACGGGGGGATTTCTCGGACCCTTGTTTCGCGCCTGCTCGCTGGCTGTCTTCAGGCTAAGCTCGGTGACGTCCAGAATGTCCTGGAAGGTATGATCAACCGTGCGGTCGGCAGGGATGGGGCCAAATTTTGATGCGTAAATGTGGCGATGGACTAAGGTATTGATCCCGTTGACTCCCGCGCAGGGGTATCCGTTCGCGTTGACGTGCACGGAGAAGTCCATCAGGAGAGGGATGTCCTCCTTGAAGATAGTCAGGAAGTATCCCTGTCCGAAGATGCCGTTGAGGGGAACCTTCACTTTTCCACCTCCGATCTCGATGAATTCCCTGCAGGTTACCTTGTTGGCCCCGAAGGCGATGCCGCGTGACAGCAGGCGATCATGCGCTTGTGCGATGAACTCCTCTTTCATCTTTTGAGGCACAGCCTCGAATCCTGAGATATCACGTGGATTCTTTCCGTCAAGGTAGAAAAGTCCGGCCTGGGCGATGTAACCAGCGTGAATCTCCTCGATGAAGGAACCGAGTGGGATTATCTTGTCTGCGATAAACATCAGCGGCCTCCATTTGTTCTTGAGGGCTGTATAGACGTTCTGATATTGCGACTTCTTCCCGCGTGCTGTAACCTCCGTTTTGCTCTTCCAGTTGGTTACCTTCTTTTGTATTTTCCTTAGGAGTGGCTCCTTTATCGCTCTCGAGATGGCCGGCAAGTTGAGGAAGTTGCGCTGCGAACATTCAGGCTCGATGATGGCGAGAGCTAATCTGTAGGCCCAGCCCGCGTGTATTTCGTTCACGAATGCCCCCAGGAACATTCTTCTCTGCTTGTAGGTGATGTTCGCCTGCCAGCGACCCCTGCGCCAGTACACACCGACGAAACGTGAGGTCGCCTTCGGGTTCTTCACCTTGTTGCGATTGTTCTCCGAGTGCGTGACGAGCTTCAGATTGGCGATCGTGCAGAACAGTCTATCTCCGCTTTCGTGGCCCACCACGTAGCCTTTCTTCGTCTTCCGACCGGAGAGGCCCCAGACGTAATGATGTAAGCTTACCCACTTCTTGCCAATCAACGTTTGGGCATATCCTTCGTTGATGTCCCAGGTCTTCGCCAGAATCTGGTCGGCGTAAAGCCCATCGGCTTTGGCGTGTTTGTTCCTGCCTCTCAGGCCACCAAGAGGCACAGATATCGAGTCCCTTGCACAAGGTGACCAGGCAACCGGGTCAACCACGGGCGTTCGGGTGCCTACGACAAGAGTGAGAAGAAGCCAAATCAGAGCTCTCATTTCTCTCGCGATCGCAAGGTGGACTTCGGCAACTTCCTCTATTTTTGAATTAGCGACGCGCTTTTTTTAAAAGACTCACCTTGTCCTAGTAAAGGAATTTCACCCTTTCTACCTCCTTCGCACCAAAAAGATGGCAAATCCACTAAATTCGGCTGCTGCGCTGGCTGCGGTCGACGATTATCTTGAGGCTTCCCTGAATCCGAAGAGCACAAAAAAAGGCAGGGCGGCTCCACCGAATGCGTTGTCACAGGTGAAAAAGCGGACACCTCGGGCGGGGGTCAATCACACCATCTGCTTGAACATGATTGTCAAGAATGAACGCAAGACTTTGGAAAGGTTACTGCCTACGGTGCTGCCTCTGATTGATGCGTATATCATCCTGGACACTGGTTCAACTGACGGAACGCAGGAGTTTATTCGCTCGTGGATGCGTTCGAAGGGAGTTCCGGGAGAGGTCCATCAAGGCACGTGGGAGTACTTTGGGCCAAGCAGGCAAAGGTTCGGGTTTGATTCGACGGAGCTTGAAGGTTGCTGTGTTCATGTCTCTTTGTTAGGGGTCTTCAATTGGCCAGAGCTCGCTCAGGTTGTGATTTCGTCCTGAACACAGACGCTGATGAAACCCTGGTCGACGTGCGTGTCGAAGACAGCGTTGAGACCAGTTGTACATTCGAAACCAGAAAGGCTCTCGAACCATGGCTCCAAGTCTCCGACCTCGTGATGTGGCGTACAAGGTAATAACTTTCTTACGTCACATTTCTGAGTGCCTGACCTTGCCTACCTTCAACACCCAAATAGGCTCGGAGCTTGCGAGGTCTGATTTACTTTGAAGGTTTCATGGTGGGACGGGTGAATTTTGAAATTTTTGTGTTTTTAGTATGTTCGGTGGGGGGCCATCCGGCTGGCCGTACCGTACTATTGGTAACACCCTGCAATTTTTCAGACGTTGAAGATTCTAAACAACGATTGTCTCTGCTCGCTCAAGGTACTACGTTTTTCAGGAGGGTCTCTATTGCGACGTCCCGGGCTCGAGGACCACAACTTTCCCCGGCATTGTGAATCGATCCCTGGACGGGGGTTGTCATCGTCGCGAAGCCGGAAAGGCGTTGCAAGATGCCCAGACAATGATCGATTGGTTAGCGCAGGAGGATCCTGATGACTCGAGAATGGTGGGACGACAACCTTGATGTCTCTCGGCCTACTAACAGTCTCGATATTCCTATTGTAGGTCTTTTACACCGGTCAAAGTTTGCGTGAGGGAGGTGACGTCGCGGGTGCCCGGAAGTACTATCTGAAGTGTGTCCAACTCAACGGATACAACCAGGAGAGGTATCATGCCTTTGTCCACCTTGGCAGGTTCTCTCTCAACGACGCGTACAAGGAGGAGGCGACCGATGTCGCGAGGGCGAATTCTCACTTTGTGCTGGCCGCCACCCACTTCCAGAAGGCCCTGCTGATCGACTCTCTTCGTTACGAGGCCTACGCCGGCCTCTGCGCCGCCTACCGCGGCCTCAAGCTCTTCCACGTCGCTGCCGACCTTGGGGTCTCGGCCCTGCGCCACATCCATGAGGTGGGCTTCAACAACGCCGCCCTCTTCATTGACCAGGGCGCCGAGCGCGCCGTGATGTCCGAGATCGGCATCGCTGAATACTGGGCGCCTTCGAGGAGCCATGACGCGCTGGTGACCTTCGACTACATTGGCAGGCACCACGCCCAGCATCGCTGGCAATTGGACAGCAAGAACTTTGAGGTGACCCTACCCCACGGGGAGATGAAATCTCTGCCTGCCACAGCGTCCACGATTTCCGCAACGTCCACTTCTGAGGGACCCGCGGCTACTGAAGCCTGCAGCCCGCCTCAACCGACTGAGGAGGTTCAAAAGGTGCAGCCTTTTCCTGCGCTGCTGGAGAACTTGCGAGTGACGATGCTTGTCGTCGACAACGTGGTGCAGGATGCCGCGGCCTTGCGCACCTTTGGTCTGGCCCAGGTCGCCGCCGGGACCGAAAAGGGCTTCGGGAATAAGATGTGGCGGTCCCTCTTTGAGCGCCTCCTCAGGGTGAGGATCGCGGGGTGGGAGGACGAGAAGACCGGCTTTTTCCGCGTCGTTGACGACATGTTGCCCGCACCGATGTCGGTGGTCCACAAGGAGATCCCTGGGCTGGCTGACGCCACCACCTTTGTCGCGGTGCTGCATCTCTGTCCTCAAGGTATCGTTGAAGAGGGAGAGCGCGCCGGCGTCATACTGCTTGAGCCGGATGCCGCCGCGGAGGGTGGCTTCAGGCTTGAGCAGACCGCAGCCTGCCGTTGCAACAGGCTGGCGGTCTTTGAGGTTGCCAGGGATGGGAAGGACGGCAAAGATAGCAAGGACGGGGGCAAAGGGCTGCACTACCTCCCGGGCAAGCCACTGGCCGCTGGTTCGCATCTCATCCTCACCTTCCAATTCAGCGCCACCCGCGGCCTCGAACACCTTGTCCGATGATGTTATGGAGATTTAGCCTCTTATTATTGTTTAGAAGCCAGGAAAGCGCAAAGAGAAGAAGGCACGATCCATGAAGAAAGGCAACAGAATACAACAAAATACATTTAAACGCAGTGATGGGGGACAGAGGTAACAGAAATAAGATAGTGGCAGTGACGAGGTGGTCACCACTTGGTGCGACTGCCGCGGAAGATCTTTGACATGAGGATGTGCATCGCCTTGAGCCTCGACAGCAGCGGTGAGAGCGGGACGCGCGGAGAAAAGATGACCTGTTCCCAGTCGTCCTGGCTCCTGCCAGAGCCACCATCATCATCGTCATCGCTGCCGCCAGCGCCGATCATGGAGGACTGATCTTCGACGAGGTCCTGCATCAGGGTGGCGAGCTCCTGCCTGACCACAAGGTGGACAAGCTTGCGCTTCTCCCTGGTCTTGGCGGCGTTGATCCGGTTATGCTCTCGAGCACCAAGCCCGGCAGCCTCCGCCGATTCATGCCTCATGTTGGGTCCCCGGGTCTTGGCACCCCTCTTCCTGGGGATCAGCCTCACCATCATCTCCTCGAGGGAAGGGAGACCCCCGGCCTCCGAACTCCACTGATCACAGCCTTGATCATCATCTGTGTCGTCATCGCTCTCTTTCTCGTCTTGAACATCAGCATTGGACACTCCCTCAGTGACATTGTCCGCCTCGGCCGCGACCTTCCGACTGCGCTTCCTGGCAGTCTTCGCAGCAATGCCACCAACAGCAATCGAAGGGACGGGTTGAGCAGCGGGAAGTTCTGTCGGAGAGTTGGCGTGCTTCGGGGGACGTCCACGACGCGCGCCAGCGGTTCTCGCTCCCGCCTCAAGAATATCACCCCCCAGGGGAGAAGCGGCTCGAGAAGCAGTGGAGGTTGATGCTGACGATAACGACAAAGTGGGGCGGAGAGGTCTTGATACGCAGAGTCTTTTCTGCCTGGCAGGGGGCCGCTTACTGCCAGGAGCGGAAACGAAAGGCCGGCGGGGGCGAAAGTCATCGTCATCAGCATCGCCCCCATGGGCATCCTCCGATGAAGACGAGGACAACGAGGAAGATGAGGCCGAAGACGCCACCTGGTCGACGCCACCTGGCGTCTGCTTATCCTCAGCGAAAATGTCGAAAAGCGCATCGAGGGAGGCGCTGATCATGTGCTGCGGCCGGTAGACCTCGAAACTGACCCCAGGGGAGAGTGGCCCGGTTAAGACGCCGCTGTCTGAAGTAAAGTCCGACAGCGGCAAGAACTGCTCCGTCTCCGACAAAGGGATGCCAAAGGCCCAGTGCAAGTCAGACATGTCCTTAATTCAAACGAAACACCAGACCTGGCCAAAAGAGGGGAAGCGTGGGAGAGAGGAAGGAGCAGCGTCAAAAACAGCAGTCAAACATCATCCTCCAGATTGTCGCAGATTCTCTGCCTGATATCAAGATCAAAAAAGGAAGGGGGTGATATCCGCGATATCCCTGATCAATGGCAGAGCGCACCACGAAATCAAAATGAAGATTGTCATTCAACCCTTCTTATCTCGCTGCTCCTCACAAGGCGAGATAGAGGGAGATAAAGCGAGGTAAGGTGAGAGAGAGCGAGATAAAGGAGGCTGTTTTGTGATGTCCACTGAAGATTACCGCGCAGTGACCTGGCAGGCCACCCTCGGGCAGCGGATTGTCGAGAGCGTCAGCCTTCAACTTGGCACTGAGAGATTGCACACAACGTGGGCGACGCCTGGCCGGATTCCAGAGGATTCGGTGTCTGCCATCAGAACGCGCTGCTCCGAGATACGGATCCACTGCGCCGCGGACTCGGTGCAACTGGTGGAAACGAGGTCTCTGCCGCTCACAGAACCGCATGAAGGCGAGCTCGATTTTCTCTTTGACAATATTCGCGCCGCTTCACTTGGTCTGGAGCTACCCGTGGATTGCGCCCGTCGTGTCATCTCGAGTGGCCGAAGGGAGGCACACAGACCGTTCCTGCTGTTGAAACCGAGTGGGTGCAGACCAGGTGGACGATATGAATACTGGATCGAGCATCACGGGCCTCCGGGAATCGCGACCGGCCACTCGCTCCCCATCACGCTCCATTCCGTGGACAGTGGGCACGTGGACATGTGGCGGGAGTTGGCCGGCGCTTGAAACATCTCACACACTCCCGTATACTCCCTCACATCTTTGAATAAAAAACGCTCGCCCAGTGAGTTGATATCAGACCAAGACAAACTCGGCGGCGACGGCGCGCAGGCCGCGCACCATTTGGACGCTCTTGAGGACGTTTCTCGCGAGCAGGGCAGCGCGGAGCGCCACCACGACCTGCAGGTCACAGTGCAGCCGCGATGTGATTAGCAGGTAGCGGCCCGTCAGTGACGGCTCACACCCTTTTTTGATGGTGAGGTGGCCGTCGGTGATCAAGGCAGTGAGACCCCACCACTCGCCGGCCATTTCAACGAGCTCGGAGTACCAGAAGCGGGCAGGGTGGCTGCCTTTCTCGCCGAGGATGGACACTGGCGGCCCCGCCGAGCCATCAAAATTTCGCAACAACCTCCTGGCCTCAGGATCCTTGATGACGTGCTGGTGGTCGCGCACGAACTTCCAGCAGGGGGTTGAGGGGTGAAGAGGCAGCCCGACCTGGAGGATCTCAAGGAACTCATTGACGAGCGGGGCGCGCCCCCACCCCTCAACCCCGCTCCAGTTCGGGACACGGGCAAGGACGGCCACCAGGTCTTGGCCGCCCAGGTCCTGGACCCAGCGGAAGCCCTCAACGTCCAGGAGCTCCAGCGCCAAGGCCAGGGCCCTGTTCATCAACTGCTGGTCCTCGGGCATCCGCAGCGACAGCACCACCTCCCTGAAGAGCTCTCGCGTCACGCTGGCAGTGGTGGTCCACTGCCAGAAGCTTTCCCGCCAGGCCAGGAAGGCGTCGGCCCGCTCTCTCAGATATTTCGGGGCTAAGGCCTGCAAGGCAATCTCTGGCATGTAGAGTGTCTGGCTGTACAGGGCGGTGTCGAAGGCCAGCAGGTGCATCGTCTTCAGCCAGTCAGGCCGCAGCGAAGACACCCTGATGTCATGGGACAGTTTGATGCACTCCTTCAGCAGCCACTCGGTGGTGAAGGTGTTGGACGCGCTGACACTGACCCGGAGGGCCCCCTGAAGCCAGTAATCCTGCTCCGCCGGTGGTAGCGAGCGCCAGTGTTTACGGCGCGTGTTCAGGGGGTACACGTTGTTAGAGGCGGCAGCCCACAGCCAGCGCCTGAAGCCCCTGCTGCGTCCGCCAGCGCTGCCCCTTAACAGGTTTGCTTGCAGCACCTCCCGGTGCACGCCTGGCATGCTCTCCCTGCCCCCGCGACCGCCATACTCTGAAAAAAATCTTGTAGACATCATCTTGACGAAAAAGGAGGATCAAAGATACTTTTTTTGCCTGAAGTGATCGAGGAGGATCGATTGATATCACACTTCTTTCTTGTGTCAAAAGCCGGTGATCGTTGGGTTTAATCCTGCCATTTGTTCGTGAATTCATCCCTCCTCGTTTGAAGAAAGCAATGGCCTGCTGCTCGTGTGATCTGAGCCGACACGACTCGTGCAAGGTGTTCTGGGTGATCGCGCTCCTCTGCGTCTGCGTCATCACGAGCATTGGGCTTCTTGCCGGGCTGAATGGGCCCGAAGTCACCGTCACCAGGACGTACATCGCCACCACCTGCAACTTCTCGTCATCGGCCGTCGTGGCCTCGTACGCGACAAGCAAGACCTGTGGTGGCTGCCAGGAGGCCCAATCTGGCGCACCATCGTGCTCGTCTCTGAACACCGACATCACCAACCTCTCCCCCGCCTTCTGTGCCGCCGGCACCGGGCCCTGCCCTCCCGCGAGCTCAGAGTGCGACGACGGATCCTCGTGCTGCCTCCAGGTTCCATTCTTCTTCTTATTCTTCCCTCCTTGTTTCCAGTGGCGCCCTTAAATCAATGTGCAATATAGTGTTGTAGCAGTTGTCCGCATGCGAGTGTTGGCGAGCGCAAACGTGGGGTCCCTGTCCTTGACTCTTGCACGGTGCTGGCAGAAGCCAACAATGATACCTGGGATGCTGGTGTACCTGATGATCGAGATCATGGGTGTGTGAACTTGGTATCCTGGGCCAATCCCCTCATGCCGTATCCGGCTGGAGAGAGGGAGCGTGGCGGCGGTCGTGAAAAGCGCTGTGGGTGCTACTGCTGCGCCTCGGTGACCGACCTGAGGTGCTACCTCGCGCCGTATGAGGTCTACGCCGCCGTCTTCACCGGGGTCATAGACGAGGACGGACTTCAGGGCACCCCTACCAAGTTGACGGTGACCATCTCGGAGTCCTACGGCACCAACGAGGGCGCGGCGCAGTCCCGCCTTCAACAGATTCCGCTGAATGCTGACGTCACCTGTTATTACGACCCAAAGAGCGTCACCACAGCCGTGCTCTCCCTACAGCAGACCACCTGGAAATGGGGCGTGACCGCCGTTTTCTTGTTCCTGTCTATGCTCTTCCTGACGTGGTTCCTCGACATGGTCTGGGACAGCGTCGCAGCAAAGATAATTTCGGCGACGTTCATTTGGATGGTGCTGGTTCCGTTGGTCTTGATCGCGCCCGCCATCTCTGCCCGCCTGCTGCTTCCTGGGCAACGCGATGCTCTCATCATCGTTGTCTCTGTCCTGTCGGGCCTCTGGGGCCTAGGCATTTTGTCGTTGGGGCTGGCGTACTTGCGCGAGTCCACAGGGTATACAGGGTGCCCTTCCCCCGCTTGCTGCTGTTCCGGGTCCGATGACACCGCTGGCAACGGGGGTGCTGGTTGCTGCCCCTGCGATTGCGGCTTTCTCTCTCTGCTCTGCCGCTGTCACCCCTGTCGCCGTGGCCCCCCTGTCATCATCTATCAGCAGGGGGGAAATGGGGCCATCGAGCCACCTGGTCTCTCGTATCCGGTCCACCCTCCCACCCAGCCTGACCCGGCCAACGTTGATATTGAGATGATTTCTCCATATGACAGGTACCGCCAGCAGCAGGAACAGCAGCAGCAAGAGCAGCAGCAACAAGAGCAACAACAACGGGAGCGCCAGCAGCAGATGCCTCCGACTTACAGCGAGGCTGCCCTTCCGACATTCTACGATATTTCATCTGAATACAAATGAATCTGCGTATCCTCTCCAATGTGTGATATTGCGTTCCGGATAAAAGGATTATTGGCGCTGCGTGAAATATAACTCCCGAGCTTCTCGACTTTGCTCTGTTCCGTCATCGTTATTCCTTCTCCACCCCCTCCCCCTCCACCTCTCTGGTCCTCTTCTAAACCCTGTCATTCAGAAAAGCGCACATGTCTTCTCTGTCCTGCGAGAAGAGCGAATCGGAGATTGAGATGGATCTGCTCGGTCACGTTGATCGCGATGATGTGGAAGATGCGGGAAGCGATGAGGACGATGATGTGGAGGGCGATGTTCCCTCCACAATGGGGGTTCCCAGTAGGCCGACGCGAACGAGGTCCCGACACGTGGTGGACCATGTCGATTTGTTACGCCTGGAGCAGTTGAACAGGCTGATTGACTGCGATCTCGCACACCGCGTGGAGATGTGGACCCTGCTCAAGAAATACTGCCCCTCGCTCATCACCGCGCGCCCGGAGGACGTGCGCTCATCGCTGCCCATCTGGACTCTCGATGCCGGCCATGAATCATGCGGTGATGACGAAGCCTTCATCTCATCCACTCTGTGGAATCACCAGGTCCGCGAGCTCGGGACCCGTGGCCATCGTGATCCAGTATCTGCGAGTGCGCCGGGACGGCGAGTCGTTTCGCACACTTTGAGCGGCGGGCCCTCTTTGGGGAAAGTGCCTAAGGCGGGCACTCATGCCGGCGTGGTCTGGGCGTCGTCATCCACGGCTTTCACACCAGGGCACTGGTGGTCCAGGAGCTCGCGTTGGCGCTATCGCTGGCTGCCCCTGATCATCTCGGGTGTCATCCTCTCCCTCAGCATCGAAGGCTTTGCCCGCCTATCTCGTCGCTGACTGTGTCAAAGTATCTCACATCTTTTTTTGTCACCTCATGTCACATGATGAGAAGAGAACAACTTGGTTTGAAGAATCTGGTGATCTTTTCTCTTCGTCACTCTCTTCACTATCATCTCGTGGTATCAGCGCAGGATCAAATGCAGCACAGGATCAAATGCAGCACAGAGTCAAATGCAGCGCAGGGTCAAATGCAGCACAGGTGGTCATTGCTCGCACTTGATGAGCATGGTGACTTGGTTGCCGGAGTGAAGCACGATCTTCGGCGAGAACTCGAGGAGAGGCATCATCAGCGGAGAGAGCTCCCTGAAATCACCGAGCGCCATCTTGCGGGTCTGCTCGTTCTGGACGGCCATGGTGGTGATCAGGATCTGGCTGAACAGGCGGCGGCTGATGACCTGCCTCAGAAAAGAGGCAATCATCTCGCTCGGCCAGTATTCAAGGACACGGCGGATGAGGCAAAGGCTCGCGGGGGTAATAATGGCAGGGTCAGCGACGAAATCGCCGCAGGTGAACTCAACCCGCCCAGGAATCTCGTCCTCCCTGCAGCGTGCGATGGCCGCAGGCACGCAGTCGATACCCTCGTAGCGCTCCACCACAAACCAGTCGATCAGCCGCGAAGCGTGCCAGTCACCGCAGCCAAGCTCAGTCACAGAGCTCACGGCATCGGCCCTCACGCATTCCTGGAGAAAGACCACGTAGGCGGGATCAACCTCCTCACGAGGATGCAGGAATCGGCCAGCGGCATCGTATTGGGCGGCGAAGGTCTCCAGCATCAGGGAGGTGGTGTACCCGCCGCAGGGAACAGGGTTCTGCTGCCTCACGAACTCGAGGCGCGACTCGGCCATGGTCAGGCACCCGTAGTTCCTCCTGGTGTCCAGGAACTGCGGCACCCCCGCGTTGCGAAGCGCCCGGCTGAAGATGACGTACTCGTAATCCCCCGACCCGTCGTCGTACACGATCTCCTTCAGCACCTCCTTTCGCACGAGGTAGGTGCAGTGAATCACGTCCACTTTGTGCAGTCCAGCCGCCTCGCGACTGAGGAGAGGGAAGTAGTGCTCGCACTGCTTGAAGTAGCCCCTGGGGTCGGCGCAGCAGTGGTAGTTGCTGTAGGAGTCGCCCTTCCTGTACAGGATGGGCCCTATCACAGGCTTCCCCGACGCCACCAACTCCCGCAGGGTGCAGGCCTCGATGAAATTATCGCTGCATCATAGAAGAGCGAAAAAATTTGAGGTGCCCGAAAGCGAGGAGACTCGACGAAATCACCGACCAGTCGACGACGAAGTAGTGGGCGTCTTTGGCGATGGCGTGGTCGATGGACCCCTGCCTGATCTTGCCGAGGACCTTGAAGCGGACGGCGTTCCACTCATGCTGGCCCATGTCCTGCACCCGCTCGGGGACGTCCTCCGCCTCCAGTTTCACCGACGCGTACTGGTCACCCACGCGCCCCAGCCACCTCTGCAGGATTTCTAGGGTCGCGTCGGAGTTATTGTTCGTCCTCACATAGAGGTGACAGAGCGCCTTAGGGTAGGTCTGCTGCTCAAGGCACTGGAGGTACTCAGGCAGGACGTGGGCCTTGGTCTTGCACAGGATCGCGATCACCACCTCCTCCGGCCCGCTCGGGGCCCCAGCGACCTCGGGCACATCGATCTCGGGAACTTCGACCTCATTATCTGGCTTCAAAAGCTCATCGTCTGATGATATCTCCGTGATGCTCGCGTGTCCCATGCCCGGAGAGGCAGACGAAACCCCCTGAGGGAGGCTCCCCGGAAGGTGGCCCATAAGTCCGGCACGCTGATGCTGCTGAAAGGCGAGGAGGTGCTGCTGCTGCGCCAGAAGATGCTTCTGCTGGGCGAGAAGATGCTGCTGCTGGGCTTGGCGATGCTGCTGAACCTGGGGATCAGCAAGGGTCTGCGCGTTCACCCAGTGGATGTTGGGATGGGGACCATCGAAGTCCGTCCCCAACCCAGGCTGACTGGTCGCAGCGAACACCAACTTTCCGTTCACGACACGGGCCTGTTGAAAATTCATTCTTCTGGAAAAAATGTCGCGGGGGAGGAGAAGACAGAGGGTGGGGATTCTGAGATGATCATCACATCAAGACACAAACATTGCGCTCATCCCTCCTCCGTCTCTCCCACCTCTTTTTTTCTGCAAATCATCTATTTCTGCAATGGCTTCGTGGCTTTCTTCCTTGTGGGGCTCCTCGCCTGCCTCGGTTTCTTCGGATTTGACTCCGGTGGTCGCCGTCATGCCGACTGGTGTGGTCTCTCCTGCTCCGAGTGAGCACCCCATGCAAGACGAAGGGCGCGTTGCTCACTCCACTGATGCTGTCCTTGCCGAGGCTAAGTTCTCCAAGATGCTCCTCGGGGAGACTGAACGCGGGCCGAGCGCAGCGCCTAGGGCGGTGCCGGCTGATCCATTTGGCACTGTTGAAGGGACGGGATTTGGCTACTATGAAGTGCCCAACATTCGCTACGACCCGAAGCGCCTGGCCGCCGTCGTCAGCAGGCCTCCGTGGATCATGCGGCTGGGCGACGCGGTCAAGGTGCATGAGACCACGACTACCATGCACAACTTCGATCAGAAGCTTTTGTCGGGGAAGTCCATCGTTGGCGTCGTATTCCCCCAGCCTGTGCTGCAGGGCGCCGGTGTCGACTGCGAGTTTCGGTTCGTCTGCGGGCACAGTGGTTATGCTGGCGAGCAACCGAAATTGCAGGTGTTCCACGCCAAACTCCAGCGCGGCCAGACGTTCGGCACCCGCACCGTCTACACCTGGTGGGCAGAGCCGGCCTACTTCAATGGTGATGGCACCGGACCCCAGGAGGACAAGGGCAACATGACCTCAAACATCATGGTTCCCGCGGGTTCCTGGTTGAATGAAGCCCATCCCGTCCGCTGGCCCCAATCCGATGACAGGAATGTGCTCATCTTCTACTTCTGAGGCAAAGCTTCGCAAAGATCAAAGACAAAGGATGACGTCATTGAATCTCAAGCACCGTGACTTATGAGTTTTGGTTTCGTGAGGAAGATTTGAGAGAGGAAAGTTGTCTCTCACCCTTCTTCCTTCGCTCGCCTCTCATCTTCTTTCAACAAAAAATGTCCAGAAACATCAACGTTGTGAATGCCGAAAAGAAGCATGACGCCAACAGCATCAAGAAGGAATTGATGAGATGCGTTGCTTTCGGGGACGGCAGGGGCTTCTTTGCGCTCTGGGACGGCGAGCTTGACGATGACAGCGCATTCCTGGCGGAGGTGGCCGTGGCTGCCCTATGGGGAGGCCAACTCATGTTCCTGGAAAAATTTGTAGACCCTGACAGCCTGGTCCCGCTGCCGGACCTCGGGACCCTCGTCGACGCAGAGACAGGGAACTCCGCCCTTCACATCGCGTGCCTGGTTGGTAATCCGCCATTAGTGAAGCTCATCTTACGCCATACGGCGTGTGACGAGGTGTCCCTGCTGCGCGCCGTCAATATGAAGGGAAAGACCCCGCTGGAACTCGCGAGAAACCTGGAGTCACCCGCCATCCTGGAGGAATTTCTTGCCAGCGGGGGCGCCGCGTTGAGTGATGCAGAAATCGCGGGATGCTCGATGGCGAGCGAGCGCCACCGGCGCCTCCTGGAGCGGTGCCAGAGAAGCAGGATCCACGAGAGGCTGCCCAGCGGGGAGCGCCTGCGGTGGTTCACCGAGCACTTGGTGGGCAAGACTGAGGCCGAGGCCCGTCTCATTCTCCGCTCAGAGGAATGCCCCGAAGTCAACGTCAACGTCTACATCCACCACTCCAACCCCGCAAAAGTGACGACCTGGGAACTGGACTCCAAGAGGCTCAACATCACCATCCCAAGCACAGACGCGAACGATGTCATTTCCCAGGTGTTGAGCTTTGAATGAATATTTGAAACAACATGTGTTAGCAGGTTTTAGCATCTCCCCAAGAGAAGATGTCGCTTCACAAAGTCTTTTTCACCCACTTGCTGAAGACGCGAGCGAGAGCGCGGAAAGCGGGCTCTGAATGTTTCTTCAGAATGATGTCAGCGGAGACGGATACACTGCGGTGGCAGAGGATCATCTGGAGTTCCAACGGTAACCTGGCGGCAAGGCGTAAAAAGCGGCACCTCTTATCTGCAGAACGCAGTGGTTGTATTCTCAGCAGGCCATCAGACAGGAAGACAGTGACCGCGAAACGCCCTGCAGCACTTTCAGGTGCGCTTCCGAGCTCCACAAGCAAGGTATGTACCACCGCCGGGGAATCGCGGCAGAACGCGCGCAGGAGGTCCTTGGCTTCCCGCGACATTGGCCAGCAGTGATAAAGGTTTGCCCCCTCATGAAAGTGGTGAGCTAGCTCGAGCACCTCGGCAGTGCGCAGGGCCAGCAGATGCTTGATATTGGCCAGCGACGTCCGCTGCACGGCGGCGAGATGATGCGGCGAAGGTATGTGCCCCCATCGAGTGCAGCAAATGTATAGCGGCTGGCGAAGGTTGTCCCCACTGACGCGGGCTCGCACGCGGGAGTCTCTGAGGAGTTCGAGGACCACGCCTGCATCTGCTCCCCAGCACGCCGCCTCGAGAGGAGTCTGGTCAAATTCATTCCTGACGTTCACGTCAACATCAGCGCGACAGAGGAGCAAGCCTACCACTTTGCTGTAACCCCCTGAGATGGCAATGAAGAGTGGCACATCCCCAGAGACAGGATCGGGAAGATTGAGGTCGAGCTCATGCTGGCCGGCGTCCATCAGACCCAGATAATGTCGGACAACGCGATGCTCTCCCAGACGACACGAAATATAAAAATCACTTGCAAATTCAGATGTCATTACGATATCTTGATTCAAGGAAGGAAGATAATCAATGATTCCTCGATCAGCGATATCTGTCTAAAAGGCATAAAAGATCGCAATGCTGCAATCGGATCTTCATCCACCTCACCGTTTCAGGCAACACTGTTTCAGCATTACATTCTATCTCATCACGTTTTTGATCTTCTTCGTTAATCGATGTCCGATCAGGGTATTCTTGCTGTCCATGGTGCACCTGTCAAATGGCCCAAATATTTTGTCATCCGTCCGGGCCGCCGAGGTGAAGGAGGCTGCTGTCCTCTCTTCACCTACCACATCAGGTGTCTGCTATTTGACGGGGATGAGTCCCCGTTGTTTGAAGCGGAATGCATTCCCCCGCCGACAAGACGCCTGTGAAGGACACTACCTGCTGGAGCTTCGACATCAAGGTCGACCGCCTTGTCATGTTTCATGTCTTCTCAGCAGGGTTCGGCTGGACCGAGTGCGCGAATGTGGATGAAATGATCTCTGCCGCCATCGCCCATGCTGGCCACCCATCTTCATCTTAGTCCCTCTGCAACAACGGACCATATTACTTTTTTCATGATCTTGTCTTGTTTTGATAACTCACTGATCAACATGCGAATAAATTGTGATTGGTGATCGTGTGCTATTTTTCCAAGTCTTTCTATCAAACGTGTGCCGGAGACAGCAGAGAAGAAATGGATATCGCGCAAGATCTCGCATCGGCGCTGCCAAACGCCCCGGAAAATCCGTGGACAAAAAACCGCGCGCATCCCCTGCCCCACCATATCCATCATCAGCATCACCAACATCATCAAATTCACCAGCATCACCAACATCAACCGGATGTGGATCAGGCGGGTAAAGATCATCGCCACCATCATCATCGCGATGAGACGCTGTACGTGATTGCCTGCTGCAGCAACCCGCGACGCTTTGCTAGGAGGTACGAACTGTTCGTCGACTTCCAGAGGAGGATGGAGGCGACAGCGGGTATCAGCCTCTATTGCATCGAGTGTGCCTTCGGGACCCGACCGTTCGAGGTGACGTCGGCCGATAATCCGCGGCACGTGCAGGTGCGATCCTCAGAGGAGCTCTGGGTCAAGGAGAACCTCATCAACGTGGCAGCGCAGCGCCTGCCTTTCGGGTGGCGCTACATGGCCTGGATCGACGGCGACGTCGAGTTCCTGAACCCGCACTGGGTGACCGACACCATCCACGCCCTGCACCACTACCCTGTGGTCCAGTTGTTCCAGCAGGCGATCGACATCGGGCCAAAGTACGAGACCCTCCAGGTCCAGCAGTCCTTTGGGTACATGTATCACCGCAACGAGCACCACCCCGCCAAGACACACCTTGAAACCAGGAGCCCGTACGAGGCTTGGCACCCAGGCTTTGCATATGCTGTCACGCGCAAGGCGTTCGACATCCTTGGCGGGCTGTTGGACTTCGCGGTCTTGGGGGCGGGAGATCATCACATGGCGTTGGCGTTCATTGGGCAGGTGGGGAAGTCCGACCCCAAAAACGTTTCGGCAGGCTACACCAGGCAACTGAAAATCTATGGTGAGAGAGCGAAGCAGGCCGTGGGAGGGTGCCTTGGCTATGTTCACGGCACTATCCTCCATTACTTCCACGGCAAGAAGGCAAATCGTCGCTACGTCGAGCGCTGGCAGATTCTGAAAGAGGCCAGGTTTGATCCCGAGACTGACTTGGCCAAGGACTACCAGGGTGTGATTCGCCTCTCCGTCGACAACCCAAGCCTGCGCCTCGGCATCGGGCGTTACTTCACGCAGCGCGAGGAAGACAGCATTGACACCTGATCTCCACACTGGTCTTTGTGATTACTTGTGATTGCTTGTGATTGTTTGTGATCAAAATCCTCATCAGCAAGATAAACCGCATCTTGAACCTCTTCTTGCGGCAGAAATGGCGGCGGTGACATCAGGACCCCCAATCAGCGATCCCATCTATCAGGTGAGCGCGCGCGTCTTTGGCGATCATGCGCATTTCCTGGACGTGATGCTCTCCGAGCCATCGCTGAAGAAGAGGGCGCATAATCTCGCGCAAAAGTATCAGGGCCTCGCATCAGGCAACAAGCCGCTCACCTATCTCAAACTGTGGGGCGAGGTCCGCCAATTAACGGCAGATGTCGTCGCAGCCAAGCAGCGGCGCGAACCCGTGGGTTGCGTCTTTCAAGCCTTGGTGGAGCACATGCTGGAGGAGAGTGATCTCTTTGGCAGGATGCTGCACGGCGTGCCAGTCTCCCTGCCCGAGTTGATGGAGTTCTCTGCGCACCACAACGAGACAGCCCTCTTGTTCGTGACGCATGTTCTTGATCCCAGCGAGGAGCGGTGGATCACGGCGGTGGCGGCCTCCGCGCACAAATTCGACCTCATGGAGCAGCAACTGCTGAAACTGAAGACTCCGCAGGCCTTTGTTCAGGCAGCGGTACTCCAGTTGCTGCTCAATCAGGCCTTCGACAAGGATGGTGGCGCGCTGGACACTGCCGTCAAGCAGGGGGCCGTATCATCGCTGCCTGGCGCCGCCTTCTTTTCGACGCTGCTGGAACATGAGGCGTACGAGAATATCTACATCTCCTCACTGATATCATCGATCACCTCCCGTCGCTGATGTCGCCGATCACCTCCCGTCGCTGATATCGCCGATCACCCCCGTGCGAATTCCAGTCATTCTCAAGGAGCAATAAATATCGCCACTTTTTATCGCATCGCCTCTCTCGTTTCCCTCGTTTCCCTCGTTCCGACACCTTGCTGCAACAAAGGGAATGTCTCAACTGCCTCGTGCGCTGCAGGAGCGGCTTCAGATCATCCTGTACCATGACGACGTTGAAGCGTACAAAGGCATTCTGGGTGAAGGCGCTCCCCTATTGGAGGTAAACAGCATCTTCAAGGGCATGTGCAATGGGATAACCTGCACCATGCTGCACGCCAGCATTCGGGAGCAGAAACCAGAGCTCTTCACCTTTCTTTTGAATCACCCAGACGTGTACCTTGATGTACACGAGGGAAGAAGCGGGGAGCATCCGCTGATGGTCGCCCTTACTACCTGGAACCTGCCGGCAATGAAGAGGCTGCTGGGTCATCAAAAGGTCTTCGTGGATCTCTGCAACCCCCTAACGGAGCACACCGTCCTGCATCATGCGGCGCTCTACCGCGACGATATCTCTTACATCCGAACCATCCTCGCCAGCGGCAGGGATGTTGACGTCTTCAGAAAAGGTCCCGGAATCTGGCCACATTGCGTCGACCCGTTGCCCAGCAACCATCGTGAGGAATGCCGGTGCGGCCAGGGGCCGATGACCGCGCGCGAGATGGCTGTGTTTAGCAGGCATTCCGACACGTCGGCACTCCTTGAAGTGGTGGAACGTGACCCCTTCACTGAACTCAGGAGGCTGTTTCTGATTGAGCGCCCTCTTATGCTGGGTGATATCCGATTTCCCGCCACCCTATTCGCGGTGGTGGTTTTCGTCTCTGATGGCTACCTGAGATGTGTGTCTGGGAACCGGTTTACGCGCAGAGACACCCGGTCATTTTTCGATGTCACCGAGAGGCTTCCGATCGAGCTTCAGATGATGATCTGCCTGCGCGTCTACGGTCATCGAAAAGGGAGTTTCGTCCTCTCCACTCAAGCCGAGGACGCTTTCAAGTATCTCGCTCGCGTATGCTGATAGAAGACAAAAAATGACATCACATCATTGTTATTCTCGACTTCTTTCTCCCATCTGCTCCTGACTTGCCTCCGTATTTCGAAGAGCGACACCGAACATGTCGGCTTCTGATTTCGTCACGTGCATTGCGGAAAGTGTGCGTTTGGCTGCGCCCGAAAACCATGCTACCGCAGAGAACGTGACAGACACGGGGGGAGAACAGGACTGGCGCGCCCGCTACCCTGAGGTGCTGGCCAAGGACCTGATGAACACCCGGGCGCGGGTGATGAAGCCAAAGCAGGTGACGTTCGCCACGGGCGCGATGTACCCGGAGAACCCGATTTGGCCGGCCTTGGACCCGGAGCTTGGCGCCAGGGTGTGCAAGGGGACCGAGAGGCTCGTATGGGAGTGCACGCCTGCCTGGATTACGGCCAGACACCGCCGGGCCTCGGTGTCGGCGCGGATGTTCTCGGCGGTCACCCATCTCGTCTTTGGGAATATCGACCCGGTCACCCGGCGCTTTGTGCCCGCCCCCCTTGCTTGCCAGGTGCAGGTGCTGCGCGATGCCGAGCTCATCTACCACCATGTGTCATCGCTTACCCTGGTTCCGCCCTTTCCAGGAGAGGAGGGTGACCCTATCATGGTCGGCGAGACCTGCGACGACACGCCCGACCCAGTGAGGCACAGCATCGTTGACTTCACCTACGGGCCGGTGCCCCATCACCAGTGGGGCCCGATCTCGCCGGAGCGCCGCGAGCCTGTATGTGGCCGCCTGGCGTGCCATGCCTTCTGCTCGCGTAAGATGGACCTTGACATCCTGCTGCCCCTGATTGACGCGGACGGCATGAGCCTGCCGACTCACGTGCAGGTGTGGGGGGTGTTGCTGGAGTGCGAGGAGACCCTGGCACACTGGAAGCGTGACCTGGGAGTCCTCCCCTACGTGCCGCTCTTCGCCTTCCACAGCCAGCGGCCGAACAGGCCTCGTCCCATATCGGATGGGGTCGTCAACCCTCCGGAGAAGACGGATCGTTCAACTCCTTTTTTAACGGAGATGTTGAAATTTGTATTCGAGTTCCAGGCGGAAAAAGGGTTCGCGCCGAAGGATCCTGTCAAGGCCTACTTCGGCACCGCCGCTGAGCCCCATGTTACCCAGGTGAGGCTTGCCGGCGCCCCGCTGAAAGACTACATCGAGAGACCCAAGTCCCCAGAGGTCCAGACCTCCTTGGACGTTGTTGGAGATGCGGTATCTGCATCTCCTGTCGTGTCCCGCAACCCCTTTTTCCCTGCCGATCATCCCATCGAGGCCGAAGGCGAGAATGTCAGCGATCTGGTCTCAGTGGCGGCAGCACCTCCAGCCGATGCTCAGATCGTCAGCAAGGAGACCGCTGAAATAGAAGAGAGCAGATTGATGACCTCTCCGTCGTCATCTGATATCAGATCATCGTCTTGGTGGCCTTGGGGATAATTTGCCAAACTTCTTGTCCTCTCACACTTATATGTGACGTTCGGCCTCCCTCTGTCGCTGGTTCAGTCCATCACTTCTGTAGTGTTCCTTCCTTCTCTCAGCATTAAAGAATTCAAGAGTTCCAAAATGAATGGGAGAGAGTCTGCAATCTATTTGGGGGGCTTTGTGCTGCTGATGGGCTCCGATGCCTTCCTGCAGTATACCATTCGAGACCGTCTTGGTTCTGGTCCTGTCGCAGAGTGCTCGCTGTGTCCGCGCGTTGAATGCAGGCACGGCAAACCCGGCACCGGGGTAGTCTCTGATTGCAAGATTTGCAGTGGCGATGACTGTCGCCACCTCATTTACACCAATCAAACCATGGCTCTGAATCGCTTCGTCTGCTATGCCTTCTGGCCTGTGCTGCTGATCGCTTCGCCCTTCCTCGCAGCGGCCGGTCTCACCCGCAGCCTTTTTCCTCCTCGCCGCGCTGCCTTCTCTCTCTGATGCCCATCGAGGTTTTCTTAATGCTACCTGCGCCTCCCTTCCCTCCCTTCCTTCCTTTGTTTCCCGGAGCATTGAAGCAATAAAGAGAAATGGCATCATCTTTCTTTGAGCGTATTTTCTCCACTGCGTTCGGCACGCGCTGCTGCATCACCTACGGGGTGGCTGTCCTGGCGACGCTTCCGCCCGCCTTCATCTACCAGGAGTATCGCCTGCTGAAGAGAATTCCGGCAGGATATGAGGTCATCGGCTTGGCGCGGTGCCTGCGAGAGTGTGCCGAGGTCACCGACTTAAATACAGGACTCGCCGCGCTGACCGGCCCTCTCTTTCTTTACCAAGCCGCGACGCTCAACGCCGTCCTAAATGACCGCGAATGATATTCCCTGTCGTTTTCGAAGAATATGACAGCCAGAATTTTTTTGGTCCCCGTGTCGCCTCCCTCCTTCGTCCTTCTCAAGAAAAAGCAATGATTCCGCTCCCGCCTGCGTTAGGGAGGATGCTCTGGCAGACGTATTCCACAGCAGTCATATCCAGCCTCGCACCGACCTTCCTCTGGAATCAGTTTCTGATCTTGCGCGAGAATACCGCGCCAGTGGGTCCTCCCGACAGCCTCGGTCCTGGTTCTGATGACATCGCTGCTGTTTTGATCGATGCGGCGATGTTGGTCGCTGTGAAATCATCGATGAATGTGATATCAGCCGTTGCTGGTGGACCAGTTTTCGCGTACCAGGCGACAACTCTGCGCCGACTTTTTCAGGATTCCACAAGATGATTGGTCACTTTATTTCCCTGAAATCATTGATGTGCGAGTTTCCGATCCCAATAAAATGACAAATCAGGAAGTGGCGTTCTCAGCAAGTCCTAACGTCCACTCTCTGTCTCCTTCTTGCTCCTCTTTTCTTGAAAGATAATTGAAGGTAATCGCTACCATGTCTGCGCCGATCGAAGGCATCGAGGGGGTCAGGAAGGTCCTGAAACCAAAGGCGGAGAAGCCTCAGCAAGCTAAGAAGGTGGCCGTCTCCTGGGCTGACGCTGTTGACGCCTCGCCTCCCGTCCCCACGAAGCCGGCGGAGGAAGATCCTGGGTGGGCGACGGTGGCTAAGAAGGTGAGGAAGCCGGTCATCGACGTCCCAAAGCATGCCGTGGAGATTGAGAAGGCCCGCAAACCTGGCTTCACCCAGGCCCTGTGCACCGCCATTGACTTCAATGACGCCGCGGCCGTGCAGCGCGTGCTTGATGCCCACCCCAACGACTCCGTCGGAATTAATACTCCCTACGGCCTCAACAAGCGCACTGCCCTTGACCGTGCCTGCTGGGCCTTCCGGGTCAGAACACCCTCCACCGCGCCATCCAGTAAGGTCGGCAACCACTCGCAGAAGACCAACTCGAAGAGGTCATCTTCTTCGTCTTCTTCATCTTCTTCTTCATCGCATGATGAAAGGAGATTGGCTGACCATGAGCCGGGCGTGCAGCAGAAGCAACAAGCACAGCAGAAATGGCAGGAGCGCGGTCCGGAGGGGGTTGCCATCGTGCGGGCTCTTCTCGCTTACCCGGCCATTCACGTGAACGCCGTCGTCAGCACCGACCATCGCCCTGCTGTGATCAGCGCCATCATGTCCGGTCACCATGATATAGCCTCGCTTCTTGTTGCTCATGAGCACACCCTGTTGTCCCTGAAGGACGCCAATGGCTGCACCCCATACTGGTGGGCAATGCTGCAGGGTAACCTTGAGCTTGCGGCGCAGATGGCGCAGTGCGGGCGTCCCTGCCTGCCAGAGGAACCCGGCTTCATGCCCCACCACGGCCCTGGCGTCTGGCTCACCCCGCTGCAGGCCTATGCGGCCTTCAATACGGACGCCAATGTCATTGATGCCACGATGAACTCCGTGACTGCGGCCTTCGCGGGTGCAATCATGACCCAGGACGACAAGGGGGGCTGGAATATCAAATGCGGCGCCGGGGATGATCTTGACGAGGTGGATCGCATCTGATGGCATCAGTTCTGAGGAGTCTTTGCCGCGCGCTGTTGCAACGAATGACTCTGTTTCACTGTTCTTTTGTGTCACATCAAAAATATTACGAGGCAGGTTATCTTATTTTCAGGAATCATCCTTCTCACCCGGCAGCAATGGCCCCTTCTTCTCTTGATGGTCTCTTGGCTCAAGGCTTCGAATTGTACTTCCGCGTCGATGACCGCCCCTCTGCTGAGTGGCTGGCCATGGTGAGAAATTCTGGTAGGCTCCGCATGAAGAACGGGAGGGCGTACCTCAGGGTTGGCAAGGCGGCTTACAGGGCTGCGAGCGACTACGTCGACACTTTCGACCACGACGGCTGGAAGATGAGCAAACACATCCTGCCGTTTGGGTACTTTGGGGAAGATAGCCACCCGGCCAAGGAAGGCGCCGCCCGGGCTGTGCAGTTTCCGAAGCGCCGCGGTCTTTGGACCTTGCCGAGGCGCATCATCGGTGTGGCCCTCGTGGTCGCGTGTGCCAGCGCCTCAGTTGCTCTAGCCCTCCTTCTCACCCGCAGCGGGCCCTGGTGATGGTGATGATAATGTGTCCAAAATTAACGGGAAATTCATGAAGAATGAACATGTACGTTTCGATTGGCTTTCTGCTCTCTCGGTGCACATCAGGGTGACCACAACAGGAAGGGATGATAGCAAGAAAAATCACGATGATGGGAACGCGGCAATGAGGATGGTGGTGATGTTGACCTGGTCGATGACCACCGGCACTGTGTTGCCCGTGTTGTCCACCACCACAGTGAAGCCGCTATTGAGGGTGAAATCATCAATCAGGAACGTAGTGGCCGCCTGGTAGATGGCGAGCCTCGAGGGGGTGATTAGGGCCTGAATGGTGAAGGCGGTTGGGAGGGCGATGAAACCCAGACCGAGCGGCACCACGGAGAGGGACAGAAACCTGTAGTTGGGCGCCGCGAAGCCCGCGTGGGCCTGAATATCGACGGCAAGGCTGTAGCGCCCCGGAACCTGCAGCGTGATCAGGCCTGGAGTGACCGTGCTGTACACTATGTTCCCCGTCAGGCTGTCGAGCAGTTCAGGCGTAACCTGCAGGGTACCTGTGGCGCCCGCGGGGATGGCGAAGGATTGCGAGGCCAAGAGGAGACCGCCATTCGCACTGCCAGGAGATAGTGGTGCAGCCCCCGGGGCGCCTGTGGCTCCAACAGGCCCCTGGGGTCCTGCTCTGCCGGGAGGCCCAGGGATGGGGATGAGGGTCGAATTCGCGTATGAGCACATCGTCTGGTGTTTGACATCGGAAGGTCACAAAACATCTGCGGGGACGACATCGACTCACCTGACAAGGCGGCGGTAACAAAGGTGCATGGAGAGCAGCGCCATCACCCCCACGGCGCCCCAGACCATCAATCGCTTTTGTCTGGTCGACCAGTGAGTTGATTTGCTTGCCAGGGCCACCGCGGCGCTATGGCGATCGACGATCACGCTCCTCATGAAATGGCCATCTGCGTCATGGAGCACCACGCGCCCAGGGATGACTTTGTCTCGCACCGCCTGATCACAGGCTGCCGCGAGAGCGCTACAGCAATCGGCGGCTTCGGCGTCCGTCAAGCTTACGTCCTCCCGCAGCGCCTCAAACGCGGCAGCCCAAAGCTCAAGCGGAACCCGTGACATCCCGAACGTACAGAAAATGTTTGACGCACGCGCGGAGAAAAGGATTTATCGATGGAATATCTTGGCCCTGTCATCAGAAACAAGGCAGACACAATTCAAAGACTCTGCATCTTTGGCATCTTTGGCATCTTCGGCATCTGCGGCAGCGATGGTGTGTCTTTCAGTGTGCGACTTTGTGGGCGCAGCAGCGGCGTCAGGGAGTCTCGCGGGTTTCCTGCAGTCTGGCGTGGTAGGCCCGCCATTGAAGGGCAGCGGGGTGCCTTATGACGGGAATTTCATTGACACCTGGAATTTCTGCCTGGCCCCGCCCGCCACCTTGTACCTGAGGGCTCTCCAGAAGGTGCGGGCCAGCGACGGCGCGCTGGGGCCGACCACCCTGAGGCTCTTTTTCCGGCCCTTTTCAGGCCCCACCCCAACGGCCGCTGCACTGGAGGATGTGGTCGATCATAGCGAGGCGCGCGTCCTGCTTGACAACTATGCCGAGGCGCGGCCAGCCGGTTATCCGGCCACCGGATCGCCCCTCTCATCCGGCACCAGCACCCTCAAGACGCTGCTTATGCTCGCCGCTTTATTCAACGTCAGGGAGGTGAGGCTGAGTGACTCGAGCCGCGTGGCGGGCTGCTTCACCTACCTCGCCCTGATCAGGTGGACGCTGGGCCAGCCTGCATTCTACGAAGGCCTGGGCTTCCGCCCGGAGAGCACCTCCGACGCAGGCGGCATCGCAGACCTCAAGAGGGCGCTGCAGGCCGATCCTGCGCTGAAGAAGGCGGCGGAACGGTTTGCGAAGGCTAGACACACGGGGGACCAGGTCTGCGCTGAAGTTGACGCCGCATTTGAGCAGGTCAGCAACACCTACAGCCTGAAGGGGCTCTCTACTGGCGACTGGATCAGGGCGCCAGAAAAGGCGGATATCACCTCGTGGCTTCTTCAGTGCTGCGGCGAATCTTGTCCCTGAATTTCGTTGCGTTCATCCAAAAAAAAGATGTTTCTCATAAGTGAAGTCATCGACCTCAGACCACAAAAAAGTAGGCGAGGACGGCGATGGTGGCCTGCCTCAGGTCCGCCGCGGTGATTACATCCCCAGCAAGACCGAACATTCTGAGACACAGGGTGATCTGCAGGTCGTGATGTAACACCCTGGCGATGGTGGAAAAGCGGGCGAGATTGGGGCTAACAGGCAACGACGGGGCACAAAAGGTGATCATCTCGTCGGTGAAGAGCGCGACCAGGGCCCACCATTCCGCGGCCATTTGTCGACGCATAGCCCGCTCCTTTTCGGCACCTCTGGACAAAATCCTGGGATCATCTTCCAACAATTGGACCGTGCGCCTCTCGGGGCCTGAGATCTCGTTGAGGACACTGAAGAAAGCAGAACGTTGCGCAGTGTGGGCCACGTAGGCTTCACCCACCAGCAGTTGCAGCGTTGGGGGAATCGGTGCACCATCATACAGGCGCAAGATGCAGGCGGGCCCAATATTGAGCTCCGGCTTGCACCGCTGCACAAAGAGCCAGCATGGCAGGTCTGGGAAGTCGGGGAGCCCGACCTTCAGGAGACGAAGCAGATGATCGATGCTCGGATGACGAGGGTGAGGAAGATTGAGGCTCCACTTCTCAAGGGCTCTTAAGACGTACTGCAAAGCGCGCCCAATATTCGTCGCGCCCGCCTGGAGGGCCGCGTCGATGGCTGCCGGGTCGAAAGTCGTGGCCACCTCCAGCAGGCGCTCCAGAAGCTCCTGATGATGGTGAGACGGGGGCGCCTCACTCTTATTTCGCACGGAGTGCATACACCGCATAATGTGGGAAAAATGCACCTGGTCCATGGCGAGGGGCGGCAGACCTGAGCGAAAACTGGTCTCCCAGCAGCGCGATGAGAGCATGAACAGGTGGCACCCGACCTCCGGCAGCAACTCCTCGTCGGTCAGCACGCCGATGTAAGCCCTCACGATAGAGTACTGCGAGCGCTGGACGGCCAGGGCCATCACCATGACCACGATCTTATGGATCTTGATCTCAGAGGTCTCCAGGCTGATGCCTACCGAGGCATGATGCGCGGCCCACTGTCTCAGCATCCAGGCAAAGGCATCCTTCTGGGAGCAGAGCACGGCGCATTCGGCACCCTTCTGGAGCCACTCTTCACGCCGCGTTGGGGGCAGCGACCACCACAGCGCGAGCTTGCTGTCCAGCGCCTCGGTAACGCCCTGACCAGCATTCTTCTTCCACCTCCTGAGACCGCACTTTTCGGCCTCCCTGTCTCTCTTTTTCTCCATGTCGGCCGCACCCGCTCGCTCGCCTTCTTCCGCAGAGGGTAAAGCAGAGAAGAACAGTAAAGAGAAGAACAGTAGCAGAAAAACTATCTTTGTCTAAAGCCAACTATATCACAAAGAACTCAACAATCACCGCGATGGTGGCCCTCTTCAGATCACCTCCGGGAATCATCACTCCAGAAAGATTGATGACCCGGAGACAGAGAATGATCTGAAGATCATGAGGGAGCTTGCGGGCGATATCAAGAAAGCGCCGCGTGTCCGCCGCAAAAAAAGAGAGCCTCGGCCGCGGTGTCACCCGAATCATCCCATCAGCAGAGAGGGCCACCAGCGCCCACCATTCAGCAGCCATATCGCGCAGGATGCCCGTCATTTCAGCAATACTCTCCTGGCAAGCGGTGAAACCGGGGCCACCAGTGGCCCCAGTCGCCCCAGTCAACCCAGTAAACCCAGTCGAGCCATTCGGTCCCGAAGGACCATTGACGGCTGCGAGGGAGGGCTTGTAGGCGATGCGCAGGATTCTCTGTTTCAGCAGTTGCAGCGTTGGAGGAATGGCTACACCATCCAACCTGTACAGGACTTCGCGACACCTATCGTTGAGTTCATGGTGGTGTCTGCGGGCGAAGAGCCAGCACGGTGTCTCGGGAAAATCCGGGGGGCCGACCTTCAGGAGCTTCAGGAGGTGGGGAACGCTCGCATGTGGAGCGGGAGGAAAGGGAACCTCCCTTGTGCACGCTGACAGCGCCAAGTTAAGGGCGCCCATGAGATCCGCGCCACCCACCACAAGCGCCAAATCAATGGCGGAGGGGGAGAAAGTTGCGGCAACCTTTAACAGCAGCGCTGACGACCCTCCCTCCAAACGCTGAGGGACGGTTTTCACTGCCAGCATCACGGCATTAAAGTGTTCTTGGTGATACGGCGGCTGGGGCCGGGGGATCACACAACCCATGTGCCCGTAGCGAGCGTGCAGGAGCATCTCCAGATGCGCGTGCACCTGCGGGAACATCTCCTCTGGGGTCAATTTGGCGAGGTAGGTGTGCACTATCCGCGGAGACTTGGCCTCCGCGGCAAGCCCAACCATTGAGACCACACACTGGTGGATGACGCCGGCCGAGTAATATTTGCTGAGTCCCAGGTCCGCGTGGTGTTCGGTCCACCGATCAAGCAACCAGGCGACAATGCATACCTGGTCACCCTCCACCGCGGCCTCCACACCCCGCTGAAGCCAAACCTCACGGCGGTCCGGGGGCAGCAGCCACCACCTAGCCCTCTTGCCCTCAAGGCCCCCAGCAGGCGCATTGCGGGCACAGACCTTCCACCTCTGCAGCGCCCGCTTCTCTGCCCCCGTGACTTTACTGACCCGCGATAACTCAGCCATCAGTCAAGAAGGGGATAAGGGAAGAAGGAGGGGGAGAAGACGATGCATATGTTTTATGTTTCTTCGTGTCTAACTAAGCCGCCACCGCCAAAAATGCGAGATGTGATGCTGGAGCCAGAAGTTGCAGAATCTGACCTGGATCACGTCACAACGTACGCCGGAGACGGCATGACAGAGGGACATCTGAAGCTCCATCGGCAGCCTGGAGGCCACCGCGAGAAAGCGCCGGATGTTTGTGCCACCTGAAACGGCCCAGGCAACGGTTGCCAGGTAGCCATCGCAGAAGAGGACGATCAGGGCGAAAAGCGCCGGGGCGCGGTACATGGCCACATGGGAGATGATGCCCTCCCGCCAACTGGGGAGTCTGGCCCGCAGGTGGTTCTGCACGTTCGCCAGGGCCTCGGCGGCATGGGGGCTGTAGATCCTCCCGCTGGGGAGACATCCGCAATCCGGACCCATGATTAGCGCCAGCGTATACGAAGTTATCACTGGGGGCGTGGTGGGGGCGCCGTGGGATTCGCCTTCCGACTCTGCTGAAGGAGCCAACATGCGCACAGGTCCTTCGTTATTACGCCGACCATTACCTCGAGCGTGGATCAGCGCGATCCAATTTACAACCGGCGGAAATAATTGTTCGGGTCATTTTGCCGCATGCAACCACTTTATCACGAAAGCAAACAACCCAATCATCAAAAGACAGATACAAGATGAAGGAAGGCAGTCTCGGAAGCCGCAGACGTTATCACGTCCTTGCCCAATCCCGCCACGCGCTGAGAAACGATCATTTGCAGTTCGAGGGGCAAGCTCATCGACATCGCCAGGAACCTGCCAATTGAGTCAGGCACCCCGTCGGCTGAACATCGAAGATTGAGGAAGTCATCGGAAAGAAAAACAATGCACGCAAAGAGGTGGTGGGCCACGGCGGGGGCGTAGGCCGCGGCACCGCCGAGGCAACCAAATTCAGAGGCTAAGTCCAGTTGAAGGCAATGACGCGTGGAGACTGGAGAGGCAGCAAACTCGTCAAGGAGCTCAAGGCGTTCTTCTGCGGCCTCCACCATACAGGAGTGATAATCGATGCAGACCGCAACAATCTCGCGGAGGCGGACGAGGCCCAAATGATGCGCAAGCAGGTCTTCGGAGGTCCAGGCTAGGGGCTTTCCCGAGGCAATGAGAAGCTTCATCATCTTGAGCGAGCGACAGGCGGCCATGGCGAAAGCCGACCAGCCAAGGCAATTCAGATTGGTGGTGTTCACATAGTCAAGGCGCAAGTCAGAGAGCGCCAGCATCCGCCGCATGACAGCGCACCCATCGGTGCCACGGGCGTGGCGGATCAAATCCTGCAACGGGGACCAGCCCCAGCGCGACGTGTGATTGATGTCGAACTGGGGTCGCGGACAAGCGAGGAACGACTCCATGACGGCAAGGTGGGCCCCGCAGCAAGCCCTCTCAAAAGGGCTGCAGTTGAAGCGTGGACTCACAGCGTGGACATTGAGCGCCGGGTGCGCAGAGATGTAACCAGCCACCTGATCTGGGGTCTCGTGAGTGACGATGCTGATGAGCTCGTCCACGTGCGCGTCAGCGGCCATGACACGGAAAAGGAGCAAAGAAGATGACAGGAAGATGAAGAAGAGATATCCGTGGCTCTAAACACTTATCATCAAATGATCAACATTCAGCCACATTCAAAGACGGAGGCGAGATGGCGGAAGGCGGTTTCAGAGGCACCTGTCAGTATCACGTCCTTGCCAGAAGAAGAGTGGCGATGGGAGAGCACCATTTGAAGCTCAATCGGCAACGAAGTAGCCATCCGGAAGAACCTCCGGGCAGACAAGGAGCCATGCGGCTCCGTGAAAAAAGTAGGCTTCGCGGTAAACCGAAGAAAGGCATCGCAGAGGAAGACAACGCAGGCGAAGTGATGATGAGCCACGGCGCCGGCGTAGGCGGCAGCGTCACCTTCACAGCCAAGTTCAGCGGCCAACTCCAACTGAATGGCATGGCGAGTCCCCGTCGCGTCGGCTTCGAAGCGACGCAGCAGGTCAGCCCGGTCCTCAAATTCGCCAGGGACAAGATGGGGTTCATCCAAGGAATACAAGGGGTCTCCAGGTGTCCAGCCGAGCGCCTTCCCGGACCCAATTATGAGCTTCATTTTGCGCAGGGAGCCAGAGACAGCCAGTGCAAAACAAGACCACTCACGCGAGAGAGGCTTGGGCCATGCCACATCGATCTTTAGGCTGGGGTGTCCCAGCAAGCGACGAAGAATGGCATCAATTCGGGCTTGCACGCACTTGTTACGACCTCCCTGCACACACATAACGGGAGGCCACCAGCCCGGACTCGCAAAGTTCACATCAACGCGTGCGGGAGAATGAGTCAGGAAGACATCCACCATGTCCACGCCCACAAAGCAAGCATACATCAAGGGGCTCCCACTCTCGGCCTCAGTGCAAGGCGCGTTAAGGTTCAACTCTCGATGATCCGTCAAGTACTTCGCAACCTCAACTGTCTTTCCCCCCTGAATCAACCCCAAAAGGAATCCCAGGTTCCCGCTACCAGCGATCAGACCAGCCATCTCGAACAGCCACTTTGACAAGGAGGAGAAACACGGAATTAGAATGAAGAAGCGAGGTGGCAATGAGTCGCGGAAAGATATCGCTACATTGATCTTCTGCCTGGGTTCTTTGCCAAACCAAGATACTCTCACGAAAATCATTTGTCATCGCTTTGTCTCCTGCCTCACGAAGAGAGGAAGCAAAACATGTCAGTGCAGCCTTCGACAGAAGCAGCAGCGGCGGCCAGTGTGGCGCCTGCACCTGCCGGGAGAAGTCTCTGTGTGGTTGAGACCTGCAGAACCGTCATTGTCACCTTGCCGGCCGGATTCCAGACGCTGGAGGCCGTGGTCGCCGACATCAGGGTCAAGTTGCAGGGGATGGCCACCGCCGAGGCCTACACTGACGACTTCTCCACCGTGCAGGAGTGGATCCTCAACATCCATGAGGCCCTGCCCAAGGACCAATATCGCGCACTCTGGGGCGAGTACGTTGACGTGTGCGCAGGGCGAAGTGCCGCGTTTCCGGCCTTCTTCGACTCCGGGGAACCTGATGACGACGACTACTTTATCGAAGGCAGTGTTGACTGGGAGACGAAGCAGAACGAATAAATATCATCAGCGATTTTCTTGTACTTGTTATGAGTTGATAAGATTTTCAGCAGGGAGGCTGATGTTAGACATAAAAGATGAGCACGTTGTGGTTGACGCCAGGGGCCCAGGAGGTAGGGTAGATTCCGCTGAATGAAGCGTTCACAGGGACCCGAATGGCGTCGAGGGTGCAGGCAGTTTCTGAGTCCGACACGGGTCGGACCATGGCCGCGGAGGGGAGGCCCCACCAGGTGTATGCGCAGCGAGTGCCGCACACCTGGCCGCGATAAAGAGTAACACTGCGCTTCAGGGTAGACTGATGATCGCCAGCATCGGCGCCACCGCAGGCCATGCGGAGGTAGATCTCGAACCGAATGCACGATGCAGGCTCGGAAACAGGTCGCGGAAAGACCACACCGACGATAGATGCATCGCTCATCAGGTCAAGATCGTAGACGCACTGGTGCAGCATCGTCGCATGGACCTTCAGCGAATCACCTTTCTCAAGGAGCCAGGCTGGCTTGGTGATGACGGTGGCCAGGCGCTCAGGATGGAAGACAATGGTCGGCACCTCATAGAAGCCAAGCCCAGTTCCAGGAACAGTGGCGAATGGGTCGATCAAATTAACCCCCAACGACATTTCGGAGAACTTTGCCTCCGCGGCAGCCCCAGGGGGGCGACGTCAGGGAAGTTTCGAGGGATTCCGAAATGTCGTCAGTCGCAGCACCGGCTGGATTTGACACAGGAACAGGGGCACAGGGAGCGCCGGCGGTGACAGGCACGGCAACGGCAGGCTGCAGACAGGGAGCACGAGCATCAAGCACAGCCTCCGACGCAGTGACCTCGAGGGGAGAAGTTGCAGTGTCTCCTTCTGGGAAAGGAACAGCACCTGAGCTCCAGAGAGAGGAAAACCATGAAGACATGTCAGAGGCAAAGAAGGAGAACAGGGGGAGTAAAGCAAATAGAGGACGAATAAAGTGATTTTGAAGAGTATGACAAAGGATAAGGTGTCACAGGAACAGGAAGAAGTCGTTGATTTATTGAAGATCACTACAATTCCACCATCTCATCCGCGCCGCGACGCAGTTGGCGGAGAAGGCAATCACGGGTGATCCTTTCCTCCACAACAGCCGGCTCCCGATGATGGAAGATAAGCACGCCATCCTCGATGAGAACCCAATCGCCTAACTGCAGCCCGGGGTGGGCACTCAGCGGCCCGGACTCCACTCCGGCGAGGAGCGACTCAAAGAGGTCGCCGTCGCGACTAGGGACCCTGACAACCTCCATCCAGGCACGGCCAGCCACCCGCACGCTTCTTTCATCATTGCCTCCGCCGTCATCAACCCGTGTATCCTGGTCGAGGGTGACCGAGGGGAAGTGGACGACGAGCCTGTCACCCTCCCGGAGGCTCAGTGAGAGTCCAGCGCCCCCGATCACAAGCTCCACTCGCTGCGTGCTCACCGAGTCGATAGCGCCAGACCCCCCATCGTACAAGGTGGACTCCACACTTGCATCTTTCACCGACTCAAGTGGGAGAACAACAGACATCAGATGAAAGAGGAGCACAAGGGAATCATGAAATCAAACGACATGAGGGGTCACGTAAAATGTGACATCAAATCGAGCACCTCGAGCAACCCGATCACCTTTCGCCGTCTTTCGGAACAAGAATCAATCGTTAATCAAAAGATGTTGAGAAAATCTTGGACGAGACACACGATCAGAGGGACAAGAAGAGGGATGCAAGATGACGGAAGGCGATCTCAGACTGCGCGCACAAAATGCTGTCCTTGCCAGACGAGGCAACACGGTGGCACAGGAGCATCTGCAGTTCAAGGGGCAACTTGGAGCAGAGCAAAAAGAAGCGCAGACTCCTAGCCCGGGGCTGGTCGAGCGTTGTGTCTAGCTTACTGAGGCCCAGGATGCCGTCACAGAGAAACACGACGCAGGCAAACATAGCCGCCGCCACGGCCGGGGCGTAGGCAACGGCATCACCAGAGCAGCCATGCTCCTCTGCCAGATCAAGTTGCACCAGGTAGCGCGTGCGGCCAGGATCGGCGATAAACCGGCCCAGGAGTTCCTGCCGCGCCTCAACATCGTCGAAGCCATCGCTTTGCCCGGACGAAATGATACACGGAAGCGTCGATGAGCCAATGAAGCCAGCCATCTTATCGTCCGGGGTCCAGCCAAGGGGCCTGCCAGAGCCAATTAGGAGTTTCATCATTCCCAGGGAGCGACAGGCGGCAAGCGCAAACGGCGTCCAGCCAAGTGATGAGCCTGGTGTCAGGACGATAAAGTCGGACTTCACCAGAGGGCAGGCCAGCAGCCTCTGCAGTGTGGGAACGCTCGCGTCGTTCGCAATACCATGCATCACGGGCGGCCAGCCAGAGGAAGATAATCTGTTGACATCAACTCGCGCGGGGCAATGCCGCAGAAAAATATCCAGAATGGCAGGGCTGTCATGCCACAATGACCTGACAAAAGGGCTCCACTGATGCAAGTCGGCAGCATGCAAGTCCACATCCGGGTTGTCAGCGATGAAATCCGCCACCTCACTTGCTTTGCCCCCCACCACAAGGTCGTAGAGGTAGTTCACCTTCCCCAGCGCAGCCATGTCCCAGTTTTCCCACCCCAAAGAAATCGAAAGAGCGTCCGCCCCAACATCTAGAGCGAAGATAAATATCAAGATAATCAAGATGAAAATCACTGATATCTGTTGCGTGATGAACTGCGAAAGGTGATTCCACGGAGACAACACTTGCAAGCGTGCGATCATCATCCCCCCTAAACAATATCAATGGATGATATATGGTATCCGATAATCTTCCCATATACGCAATGAGTATCGTGATTGTGATATCCCAGATACCGTAAATCTCATGATCATCTGCTGTATCTGGATTTATGACATCCCGCCCCACGGAGTGTTGAATATCTCCAGTCGCTTGGTCTGCTTCTGCTGTTGCCTGCAAGCCCGCTGAACTTTACCCTGTGCACACAATGTCTCGTACATCGCCCTCAGCAGCAGACCGCGAGCGGCTGCTTACGACGAACGAGCAGGTCAGGGCTTCTACACTACGGCTTCAGGAGGCCCACGTGGCGGCGCTTGCCACAGAGGACGTTGGCAACGCCATTTTGAGCAACCTGCAGGGCCAGCGCGAGACCTTGATCCACGCCGCCGGCAATATGGCCCTCGCTGACGCGAACGTTGAGCGGGCAGGCGGGACCCTGAGGCGCATGGACAGACGCAACGCCACCGATCGGTGCCTCATTGCTGTTGTCATCATCCTTCTGATTCTTGTCATTATCATGATCATCATTATTTCCGTGACTTGAAAAGAGAGACTTGCTCAACACCACATTTTGGATGATGTTTGTCATTATCATGATCATCATTATTTCCGTGACTTGAAAAGAGAGACTTGCTCAACACCACATTTTGGATGATGTTTGTCACCTTGAAGACGGATACTTGCTCTTGATGCGCGAGCTTGATCTCTCCCCACTGGGCGCGACGTAGGGCGGCACCGCAGTCTTTGCCTTGACGACTTGTCCAGCACGAGGGCGTTGCTCAGTCGGCGCCCTGCGACTCCTGGAACTAGAGGCCCTCGCATTGTCATAGGCTGACCGTTCACCGTCATCATCATTTTGATCAAGGCGGCTGGCTCCCTCGCCCAAGAGAAATGAAAACCGGGCATGATGGGTGGCCTTGAACTCATTGATCTTAGTAAGCACCTCCTGGGCTTCGTTGTGGCGCTTCACGCGTTGTTCCATCTGCTGGCACAGAAGCTCACCGAAGCCGTGCATCTTCTTGTACGCGCCCCGCCTCTCTTCCTCGGACGCATCGTCGTAGCTCTGGGGGACCTTCGCAAGCTTCGTCCTGATCATCGCGATCAAGTCCGAGAAAGTCGCCTCGCCCTCCGTCGCATCACTGTCCGTGGCTTCAGTATCCCTTTCCTCGATCACCTCAACGGGCTCGATATTCATGATCTCCATTGCAGTATCGAATTCCGACATCGTGATTTGTTGGACACTTTGTATCGCTGATATGGGGTATGATCAGTCTTGCCTTTGAGAAACGACACCCCCACATTTCGGGGAGTAACATTCACCACCTTGATGTTGTCAGATGTCAGATCATTGATCCGATATCTTGATCACCGATCACTCATCCAAGATAATAGATCACCGATTGGCGACTAGTATCTTGATTTTATTGAAGAAGATATCATGATTTTGAAGTGTCCACGAAAGCAAGCACCAGGTTTTGGGTTGTGTTGTTGAGGACATCTCCATCATGATGCATGACGATGTGATCATCAGGGATCTTCTCGGCGGTGGCGCGCTCCCAGATCATATCCTGGATGAAGACGATCCTGCCCTTGATCACGCTGTAAACGTACTTCGGCATGACGAACTCCGTCGGAACGACGATGCGCTTGCCCGTCTTCTCTGACTCGGTGATGCACAGGCGGCAGACATCCATCCGGAGGCCGTTCATCTTCATGAACGAGTCGCGGAATTTGGGCACGCGGCACGCCTGGCAGGGATGAACACCCTCGCAGCGCCCAGAGGCACACTCCGCCACCACGCACATCGGGTACACCCGCTTCAGCAGCGCAATCTCCGCATCGCAGTGTTTTGCGGCCAGAGCCTCCTGCGCAAGCTTTCGTCGCCCCATGATTTTAGACTTATGATTTGCTGATGAGGAGTATCGAAGATAGTTTGGAACACAAAAATCGTGATATTTCCTGGTCTTTCTCTACTCTGTCGAAATTGTTGGGTGTTAATCTGCCTTGGTCATCGTCCATCAAGATCAGCAGGGGGTGATCTTGTCCGTGACCGCTTTGATGGCCAAGGCCCGCACGGTGTCCAACTGGGCTTGTGTTGGGATACTAAACGTTGGGAGGAGCCCCGTGGGGATAACGATGCTGTCCCTGCCCCCGTAGAAGTCAGAGGACGACAGGATACCCCGCCATTGGGAGTTGAGCAGAGTGAAGATGATCCCCGTGACATAACCGAGGTCTTTGCCCACAGAGTAGTTCGCGCGCTGCTGAAACCGTCCCCTGATCAGCACCTCATCAGGGTGGGTGCAGATCGAGAGAACCCTACCCTCATCTTGGGCATCTTGGGCATCATCATCATCTGATGGAGGATCAGAACTCTCACTGGCAAGTACTTCGTGCGTTGCCGCGAAGGCCCCCCTGCGCCTGAGAACTTCCTCGATGACCGCTGTCGGGGAATCGCAGTATGCGCCACCATCTATGCAGACCTTGGCCCCGATCTTGAGGGTTGGCAAGAGGAGGGGGAAGTTGTATGACGCGGAGAGCGCCAGGTAGACCGGCACATCCATGTCGCTGTCGTCGGCCACATCCCACGGCTCCTTGGCCGCATGACGCGCATCGCGCTGTTCGGGTTCCCCTAGGCCGAAGCCTGCCCCGAAGAAGACGCCCTGCTGGAGCCGGATGTCGGCGCTGCTGAGGACCAGCCGCCGCCCGGTCATGTGGTGGAGGTCGCGCAGCGTCCACGCCCTGAGGCCCTCAAGAGTCTGGGGCATGCCCTCTTTTTCAAGCAGGGGCGCGAGGGTCTGGAGGTTCTGAAGCGTCAGGGTGACGGAGGGGTGCTCCAGGTTCAGGAGGGCCCGGGTGTAGCCCTTCAGCAGCGTCCAGGGCCACCACCTCACGAAGCCGCTGACCTCCTGCTGGAAGTGATCGAACTGCTGGTGCATCACCGCGAGGGGCAGACCCAGGGCGATGACCAGCGCCGGGATGCAGCCTCCGGACGCCGCCCCCACCACCCTGATGTCTCTCAGGAACCCCGGTTGTTGGCGCTCGAGTTCTTCCAGCGCAAAGACATGGGCCCGGCACCGCAGCCCACCCCCCGTCATCGCCAACGCCTGCGGTAGCATTCTCTTTGTCATTCCCCGCTGATCGCCACAAACTCGAGTTCAGTGCAATCTGTTTTCGGATGAAAAAGTGACTTTTGGCCTCTGATTTTTGATTTTTGGAGTTTGATAACTGAGCTTGATTGTTATGTGTTCTGGAAGATCGCGAACGAGCCTGCGAGGTCCATGCCCCCGGGCACCTGGAACGCCACGTCGCCGTTGTTGACGATGCTGACCTGATCGCCCTGATTGAGCGACAGGATGCAGGTTCCCATTGTGACGTTCTGCTCTGTGCCCAGATTGTTGCCAAGCCCGAAGGTAAAACCTGCGTCGCCCCCCGTCCGTGGGATGCTGCCGTTCACGAACACAGACCAGGACACATCATCGGCTGATGAAAGCGTCATGAGGTTAATGCTCACCGTCACCAGGTAGCTTCCTGTCTGGGCGGCAACGAACGTGACGGGTATGCCGGCCTTATCGGAAGTTGCCGCTGGAATCGCCTCTGAGTTTGCCGTGGTCCACTGTCCTCCGCCGTAGGCGAAGGTGGTGGCGGGATCACCGAAGGGAATCTGCTGGGCGGGCTGGATGGTGAGGGACGCGAGGTCAGAGGTGTTCAGCACGGAGCATCCCCCGTTGGGGGCCGTTATCCGGCCAAACTGGCCCGGGGCACCTGTCGCCCCGTCTGGCCCGGTCACACCTGTGACACCTGGAGGTCCCTGCTGCCCCTGGCTCCCCTCGTCGCCTGTCGCTCCAGTAGGCCCTGTCAATCCCCGGGAGCCGGTGCCCCCGATGACGCCGGTGGTGCCCACCGGACCAGGCTGCCCTGGGGGTCCTGCGTGTCCTGTGACACCTACGGAGCCCGGGAAACCAGGCAGTCCCGCTGGCCCGGGCGGGCCCGTCATGGTTCCCGGCACGCCCTCCTCACCGACATCCCCCGGCGGGCCAGGCGGCCCCTGGAGACCTGTGGCTCCTATTGCGCCCATGACGACGCCAGGTGGCCCCTGGGGACCGGGTGCTCCTGTCGCGCTCATTCCTCCCGGCACGCCAGGGGGCCCTTGGTCTCCCTGCTCGCCGGTCATGCCCACCGGACCGCAGGGCCCGGCTGGGGCGAGTCCCGCACTGTTGCCCATGAGCCCCAACGCGCCCGTTTTCCCCCCAAGTCCTGGAGGTCCAAGTCTGCCATGGTAACCGGTCGCTCCGTCCGGTCCTGGTGGGCCAGGGGGACCTTGGGCCCCCGCCTGGCCAGGGTAGCCTTCTACCGTTGAAGGTGGGCCCGTGGGTCCCTGCACTCCTGGCGGGCCCACGTTGCCGGGTGGTCCCTTGCTCCCAGGACCCCCTGGCGCCCCTGGCTCCCCCTTGCTGCCGCCGGTCGGACCCGCCACTCCAGCGGGTCCCGGCAAGCCTGTTGGACCCCTCCACCCCCCCTCACCATCCTGCCCGTCCTCATCGGCCTCTGTTCGCGCTTTTGATGACATGGGGTTGCAGAAAATGCAATGAGCTTTTAATCTGCCCTTCGTGACATTTTTTTTTATGCGCTTGCGTCACACTGTCTAGAATCAGTCGGTCAGGATGGTGCCGCCGAATTTGACGGCGGACCCGGAGGGGCAGTTCGCGACCAACTGAATGGGGCACGCCCCGATATTCAGCAGGCCGAAGAGGACATCGCTGCCCTGCGGCAGGGCGTGGAGATCGACCGGGCAGGTGGCGGAGATCGTGCAGAAGCGACCCTGCTGCGGGGCCCCAAAGGTATAGAGGAACCCGGGACTGGGGACTTGAGCCCGCGTCACGCCGTTGAGGACCAACGCCACCTGCTCGCCACCGGCGCTGAGCAGCGTGACGGTGAAGGTCACCAGCGCTGTGGTCCCGCCTGCCTTGGGCAGCAGCCACTGCTGCGTCCAAAGCGTGTTTCCCCCGTCAAGCCCGCAGACAGTCTTCGTCAGCGGGAGCAGGTCCCCAATTGGCACCACCGACGACCGCAGCGTCCCCGAAACATTTCCTGGAACCTCTGCTGGGAATGAGGCCGCTGCTGACGAGGTCCCGCCGTAGCAGTACGCCTCCGTGATCTGGAGAGGCGAGGCCGGTCCGGGTGCCCCTGGGGTGGCGGCGGCTCCAACAGAACCTGGCGGACCCATAGGCCCTTCTGGGCCAGGTGCCCCGGCATCCCCAGAAAGCCCACTTTCACCGGGAACACCTTGTGGGCCCAGGGGGCCTTGGGACCCTGTCCTCCCCTGTGTGCCGGGAGGACCTGGCGGGCCAGGGTTACCGGGGAGGCCGGGACACCCGACGTCACCTTGGGCGCCGGTGCGCCCGGTGAACCCTGCCGCACCCGGGATGCCTTGATTGCCGCCCACGCCAGGCAAACCAGGAGGCCCAACCAAACCCGAGATCCCAGTTGGACCATATGGACCCTGCCCGCCGGGAGCTCCCGTGGCGCCAATATCACCTGCCTCTCCCTCATCCCCTTGCTTGCCTGGGGACCCTGGGAAGCCAGGCAGCCCGGGAGCTCCAGTAGCGCCTTGGTTCCCTGGCGTTCCGGGAGGTCCCTGAGGTCCAGGGCTGCCTGATCCCCCGCCTGCACCCATGGGGCCCGGGCTACCGGCGAGCCCCTGATTTCCTGGCGGGCCCGGTGGACCGGTTGGGCCGGCCTGTCCAGGGGGGCCGAACGCCCCGAACACCGTGCTCTGCGGTCCCTCCACGCCCTGATTTCCAGGTGGTCCGGGGGGACCCTGACGGCCGCCTCCACCAGGGGGACCGGTCATGCCCCGCGGGGCGGTCACCGGACCCGGAGCCCCAGGTGGGCCTCGCGGACCTGCTGCGCCCTGCAGCCCCGCCACCGCCACCATTCCAATAGCGCCTTGTCTTTTCTGCATCTATCTGCCCTTTATCCCCGACGTGCCTATCTTGAGCTTGGGCTTGAGAAATGTTTGTGCTGAAGGCGACCACTTAAAAAACGAGGCCAGAGATCATTTTTTCTCAATGTGCGGCAACAGGTACAAGGCGTCTTAGGCGAAATGGTTTGTGGCAGCAGAGGGTCAGAGGGTCAGGGTATGCCGGGAACGGTGGATATCATGGCGGCGAAGGAGAAGGCGGCCGGGGTGTCCGCGAAGACAAGCGCCGAGCCTGTCACGACCACAAACGAGATCTGGGTCCCTGCCTCCGCGTAGACCTCAACCCACTGTCCGCAGAGGGAGTACTGCTCCCCGGGCGGGTAGAACCCAAAGGCGGCTGATGTTCGCACGTCCTCCGGGGCGGAGGGCGAGGTCCGTTGGATAACGATGACGGTGTCGTCCTGCGCGACGACGTTGGCGGTGAAGGCGATCCAGTGCACCCCCGCCACCCCGCAGGTGACCACCGTGCCGGTCTCATCTAGGGTGATCTGCCCGCGCGCCACGGCAAGGGACTTGAGGGGGATGCGGTCACCGTTGCCCAGGGGGCCCAGGTTCTGGGAGCCGCCGTACAACACCTCGCCTAAAAAGGTGCCGGGGGGCCCAGTGACACCGGGCACAAGACCCTGCGCCCCACGGTCCCCGGGAACGCCGTCCGCCCCTAGAGGCCCAGTGGCCCCCTCTGGCCCAGAAGCTCCGTCCTGCCCCTGCTCACCGGCTGGCCCAGGAGCTCCCACAGCCCCGGGGGGGCCCTGCATGCCGTGGTTGCCCACGACGCCCGCGTATCCCGACAATCCAGGGGGCCCCAGGTCCCCAGGGACGCCGGTATCGCCGAGAGGCCCGGGCGCACCAGGAGGCCCACAGGCGCCGGTCTGGCCCGTCTCACCACCAGCGCCCCGTTCGCCAGGAGGCCCCGCGGGCCCAGGACTTCCGGTCACCCCCGCAGGCCCAGCGGCGCTGGATGGTCCTTTTGGGCCCTGCACTCCGCTGTCACCTGGTGGGCCAGGTGGGCCGGGTGCGCCCACAGGGCCCTGGTGGCCGGGGATCCCTGCCGAACCCTGCCCACCGGCAAGTCCAGTGGCCCCGCGGGGCCCAGCAGGACCAGGGCCGCCATCCCCGCCTGCACGACCACTGGCACCCTGCACGCCTGCAACGCCCGGCGGTCCCATGGGACCGGGCTGACCTGGGGGCCCGGGCTCCACACCTGGGGCGCCGACGTCACCCGTCACGCCAGGGGCTCCGGGATCACCACGCGCGCCCGGGGGGCCAACCAGTCCAGCCACTCCGGTGGCGCCACTCGCCGGGCCTGGGGGTCCTCTCGCCCCAGGTGGCCCTGGCGGACCAGTGGGCCCTGGGGGGCCGGGACGGTAGACCATTGGACCCAATGACACAGCCTGCCTCGCAGCCTGGTTCGTCGTCCCAGCCGCCACAGCAGGCACAACAGGAATATTGTGCTGTCCCCGAACGCGCTCCACTGAGGTCACCTGAGGTTGAACATTCGGAGTCGGCGCAGGCCCTACAATCCGGGGCAGGGCCCGAGTCACACTGACCTTGCCGGAAGGTGACTGCGCAACGGGACTTGGGAGCCGCTCAACTTGTTGAACCTGCTGAGCTTGCTGAGTTTCCTGAACTGGCGGAACCTGGGGCCCTTGCTGCTGCGATCTGGCAGCGCGCGTCTGCCTGAGAAATTCCTCCCACTCCATTGAAACTGGGGTGTCTGATCGTTGTGGGTATTACCTCATCCGTCGGCCTTATTTTTTTCATCCACGGCCGCGAAAGGGCGATATCTCGCGCTCCAAACCCAGAGGAGACCACAAAATTTGCAGCCACAATCTTTCCGCAGGGCGAGCTATATGATGCCGTTCGATGGAGGCAGGGTGGTGACCGAATAAGTCACCCGAGATTGCCACATGCATTTCCCGAAATTAACGCATATCATGGCATCTTCTTAATTGCGGGCTGAGATGACGCCGATGGATTCTCACTGTATTTAAAGGCCCCGCAGTGGGTGATCATCCCCTCCGGGCTATATTTGGTTCTGAAACAACGCTGCTTCACTGTGATTGCGTCGCCTGGCCACTTGTGATGAGCACAGAGCAGGACTGTCCTGCCTACTTCGACATCGCCAACTTGGGGGCCTCGTCCAGGGCCAATGAGATCTTCGTGACCGTGTTCTGTGTCGCCAACAGCGCCAAGTTCGCCTTCTTCATCTGGTGGGCGCTCTTCTACGGGGCGCTCGGCGGGGTGTCTCTCTTCTGCCTCGTACGCGAGATCAGGACCGCCGCCGCGCGTGCCGCCCGTGATGCCGTCCCTCCTGCCGGCGAGGCCACCTGGATCGACTACGAGGAGAGGCGGAGGTACCAGCAGCGGCTGACCTTTAAAAAAGTGATTTTTGGCCTGGTGGCGCTGGCTGCCTTCTCCGAATTCGGCTGTCAGATGCTCTTTCTCCTGGCTGTGCAAAGCCCGGCGCGCTACGTGCTGTACGCCGCTGGTGACATCGCTATTCACTTCGCCGTCTCCGCCATGTTTCGCACCTTCTCACGAGTCGTTGGCGGCCTCGTCGGGATGTCATCACCCGGCGCCTTGGCGCGCCTTGAGCAGTCCTTCAGGACCTCGCTAACCTTGGGTGACTGCCTAGCGTGCGCCACTCACCTCGCCTTCCTCTTCCTGATGCCAGTCATCTCATACACCCTGGGCCTCGACGGCTACGTCAACCTGGCCTACCTGATCTGGAACTCGCTGCAGGGCGCGCTCAGGTGCTGGATGACTGCCTGGTTCGTGGTCTTCTCCAGGCGGGTGCTGAGCAGCAGCGCCAGCGCCACCGCTGCCGACCGGGTCACGAGCCCAGAGGTGCTGAGGTTCCGGAGCAAATTGTCCTCGCTGATCACCGTGGCGCTCTCCTTCCTCCCGGTGCAGGTCGGCCTCTTCCTGCTCCCGCTCTACCTCCTCTACCCTGGGCCCATGCTGCCAGGGATCTTTTACGTCCACTTCACAGTGGGGCAGTTGATGGTGACCGTCTCCGGCACCGCCCTGGTCTACCTCCTGCTCCGCGAAGCGCGGAGCCTCGGGCTCTCGGTGGCCATCAGGCGGATCATCATGGGGCCGGTGACCCCACACAGCAGCGAATGATGACTCCCTCATGATTTTGTCATCTTGTTTTCCGGTCCCCGCACTGCAAGAAAAAAGACCACATCCCCATATCACCTTCAGTATCTGTCAGTGCGGATCATTGTTTGTGCGATAACTCCTTCCCCCGGCCAAAGAACAGCCTCGTCACATTAGAACATGGGAGGTATGCAGTCGCTGAGTATGGCCCCAAAGGAGGTGTCGGACGGGTCGCCCGGGAGGCGCCTGACTGACACCGCCGGTGTGCTTGGCTGCGTGTTTGCCCTTGATGAGACCTCGACCAGGAGGAGGTATCACCTGCAGTGCACGACCGTCCACCAGAAGACAGGCCATGAAGACCGCCTGGGGAATGAGGTCATCAGCGGGCGTCTCACCTTCGTGCTTGAGGCCGCGGGAGTTGTCGAGCATCTCGCCTGCCTCGAGGTCCCAAACTCCCAGGACGGGGGTCAGAACCTGGACTTCGAGGTGGACGCCAGTGACAGGCGCATCTTTGCCCTGACGGAGGTGGCGAGCGGGTTGTGCTACTACCTGAAAAAGGAGGTGCTCGAGGTGGTTGACGGGATGCCCCAGGGCCCGCCTTCGGCCATCAAGAGCACCCGCAAGCTCTGCTGGGAGGTCTTCAGGGACCCAACTACTCCGGACCTCCCTGAAGATGCGGGCGCCGAGACGAACACGCTGGCTATAGGTCACATCCTGAAACTCTCTGCCGCTGATCAGGCCCTCCTGGCGAGCCAGGCCACCAGCCCCCACCTCATATCGTCATCCTCATCCTCATAAATCGCACCTTGGTTTTGTGGATATGGAAGGTCACGAATTGGTGTTGACAGCAACATGATGAAGAGAAGAAGAAGATAACAGCGCAAAATGATGCCGACAAATTGAAAGAGATCATGGTCTGTCAATGTCGGGGCGACGGCGGGATTCCCGGATGACGTCTCGCATCGCGTCCAGGACGACCGGTGGCATGCCTGGAATCTGGAGGTAGCCATTGCCCACGATAGTCGCCGCCACGTGCGCCACCTGCTGGTGATATCTCGGATCCAAGGCCAGGCGCAGATAAAGCAGGGTGAGGGGACCACTGTGGCGGGCAACGGCGGACGCCAGCAGGTCAGATATATCACTGAAGACCAGTGGCCCGAGCACCCTCGTAGTGGCAAGTGCCTGGAGGATAGCACGGCCCTGCTGGCGGACAGCAAGAACAGGGGAGGCCTCTCTCTCCACAGCGCGCTCAAACATATAGCCCGCAAATCCTCTGCGAAGCCTCATGGCCTGCACGGGCTCATCAACAGCAGTGGAAGTAAGCAGCAGCGTCTCCGCAGGGAGTATTTGGCCGGCCAGTGCCGCCGCAACCAATGCGTTCCCGATATTGCCAGCGTTCAAAGGCCGTGTGCGCAGCGCCAAACCTACCGCGGCAACTGGATCCATTCTTCCGACTGAGGCTCTCTATGTTTCCCCCCGTGCTGAATCCTCCAAAAAAATGGGCCAGATGTCCTCCTCAAAGGTCTTTTGATCATTGCGGCTATCAGGATATCTGGGTATCATGATATACGTAATCATCAATCACGTCTTTTGGGCTTTAAGTGCGATGTTCAGTGTATCCCTCTCACAGTGCAAACCCGCAACGTCTCCGACCAACCCTTCGTCGCGAGAATCTGCCACCAGACATGGAATCGCACATTCCCCCGACCACGCAGGATGCCTTGGCTGCGCTGGAACGCCGTGTTGAGGTCCTGGAGAAGGCCCTTGAGAAGACCCGGGCCCACAGTGAGATGCAGGCGCAGGCGAGGAGTGTGCTGAGGGACCCGCGGCACTCTGCCGAGGGACACGAGTTCGCAAGGGCCACACTGCCCGCCGCAGACTACGAGCTCATGAGGTTGCTGGCGGACGTGCAGTTCTCCGCCACGAAGGCCCACCATGACTTCTTCCGCAGGAAGATCGAAGAGTACCCACCTTTTGCCAGGGATCTCGCCGATGCTATCAAGTCCGCCAAGGACGGCGAGGCTGCCGCTGCTGGCCTATGCGCGCGGTTCCATAAGGAAATGCACCCGACGCCGGAGGAAACTCCCAATTCAATGGTCCCCCTCCTCAGCACGGGCGAGAACGGCAAGCCTGGCCAAACAGGTCCAGGTGGTCCAGGCGGCCCGATCGATATCGTTGGGCCGAGCGACTCGACCTGATCGACTGGACACCTGTTAATGGCCACATTGCCTTCTTTCTGTGCACACCATATCATAATAAAGCGAAACATTCCAATGATTTATTTCTTTGAGGAAGATGTGATGATGATGATGGGCACGAACGACGATGAAGGTCGCCTGAATGCAGCGTTAGCCGCGACCGATGACGGCGCATCGCTTGAGATGTTCGTTGTCCGTGATCAGCGTCGATACATGGTGGGCCGAAATTAGGTGGCATGCAGCGGATAATTGGCGTCATGACATGATTCGCGTCATTGAGGCAATTTAGGTTTCTCTGTGCAATTTCGCGCAGCCATATAAGGCGGTCCCGCAGTGTCCCATTCCGTGCTCAGTCGCGCAACAAACACCATCCCACCGCAGTCTTCCCTGTGTCTTCCACCACCCTTTCTTATTCCAATGAAGCTCTCCCTAATTGGGGCGTTGGCCCTCGCTCTGTTGGTGACTGGTGTCGCATCCGCCGCAACCACTGGACGCGCGGCTGCCTCGCCCACTGCTACTGGGGCCTCTGCCGCCACCGCCGGCTGGTACTATCAGATGACCTACCTCCACCCCACCAGCGGGGTGGAAGGCTGCGCGTCTTACCAGGCGGCCGTGATGGTCTCAGGCTTCTACACCAACAACTGCCAGCCCACCGCCTGCCGCGCGGTGTCACCGTCGTTCTTCGCCACCGCCGCAAACAACAACTCCACCAACTCCACCAACTCTATCAACTCCACCAGTGCCGCCGCTGCTGGTGACTCATTTACCTTCACCTTTGTGGATGTGGACACCAACGCCACCGCTGCCACCCAGGGTGGGGTCCAGTCCTGGTGGTGGGCTGAGACTGTGTGCCAGTCAGGCAACGGGGTCGTCACGCAGGCCTCGCTGATCGTATCGGAGTACCAGACCCCCGGGGGCTGCCCCCCCGCCGGGGCCGTTGGCTTCCCCAACTTCATCACCCAGTATACGAAGGGCTGCATCGCGGGTCCTGTTTCGCCCTCGCTGAACAGTTACCAGGCGTACTGCGACAACCAGGAGTACTATGTCATCGGCTACTCTGACGACCAGTGCACCTCCGCGACCTACACCGTGCTCCAGCACCAGCAGGTCGGGTGCCTGCCCTATTTTGGTCCTCACCCCTACGTCCACTTCATCGAGAACACCTGCGTCTCGCCTGGCACCCCTGGCACCCCCGGTGATGCCTCCATCATTGACTCATCTCTGCCGAGGTCCCTTTTCTTCGCCGCCATTGCCGTGATCTTCGCCATTGGAGTCATCATCTGACCCTCATTTATCTGCTTTTTTTGAGCCGCCTTGATCGGATTTGCTTGGATGCATTTGCGATCGGCCTATAGAACCAATAGAACGAATAGAACCAATTTAACTCTTCTTTCCCGCGTTACTTTTACCCTCGAGTCCCGCACCACAAAGAAGTGATTTGTGAAGATCGCGCACCGATAACGTGCCCAAGATGATTGTTCTCTGGGACCTGCCACATGCGGTCATGTTGCGGGGAGTTGATTCTATGAATTTGGACGACGAAGCGAATCGCGCAAGACGGACTATCCCTGATGGAGACACGGAGGGCATATCGACCATATAAATTTGTCCTGAAATGGTTACCCCATCTCTCACCTGTCAACGAAGCTCTCCATCAAGTCCCCTCGACGTGCCCGCAGCCTTCGTTATTTTTTCGTCTGTTTCACAATGTCTGGCAAATTGCTTTGGAGACTGTGTCCGCTGACCTTAGTCTGCTGTTTCATTCCTGGCGTCCTGGGACTCGGCCCCTCCACGGCCACCACTCCTGAGCCGACTTTCTCGGCGGGGGGAGACGCCGTGGCCGATGCCATGCAGTACGAGACCACCTACCTTTGGCCGTCTTCCAATGCGGGAGGGTGTGTCCTGTACTCCCAGGCGATCCTGGTCTCCGGCTTTCGCACCGCCACCTGCCAGGCCGTCGGCTGCCGTGCCGTCGCCCCCTCCTTTCTCGGGGCCCTAACAGCCGTGAACGGCACCACCGGCGACTCATTCACCTTCACCTTCACCGACCTTAACATTGGCGGCAACGTTTCCACCGCCGCCGCCGCGGGAAATAATACGGCGAACGGGACGCAGAACGGAACGCAGAATTGGACGCAGAATGGGACGGAGACCTCGGCCGGCGAGCAGACCTGGTGGTGGGCGTATACCGCCTGCACGCTTCCGTTTGATCCGCTGCCCCAGGGCAGTCTTCTGATCTCCGAGTTCCAGATGCCCGGCTGCCCGAGCGTAGGCGACCCCGCCAAGCCGCTGTACTTCACCCAATACAGCAAGGGCTGCCACTCCGGGCCGGTCTCGCCTTCCCTGAATAGCTACCAGGCGTACTGTGACGCCGAGGAGTACTTTGTGGTGGCCTACCCGGATGACGCCTGTGCCTCAGCGAGCTACACAGTGCTGCAGCACCAGGACATTGGATGCTTTGTCTACGACGGCGGCCACCCTGACGTCACGTCAATCAGGAACAGATGCCAGTCCCCGAGCGCGCCCCCGAGCTCAGGATCAGGCGCGGCCGTGCAGCCCGTCAGTCTCCAGATTGTGGTCTTCGCTATCTCCGCCATCATCGTGACCCTTGGCATTGCCTTGTGATTTCCCTGTTACCGCAATTTGTGTTGATTGCCGCATTTGACTTCATCCAATAAATGACTCGAAAATCTAGAATCTGTCAATTTAGGATGGGGTATCATGACCGCTAATTTAGAAATTGCATTGCGCTCATTTACGATACACTGGAGTTCAAATTGAAATTAAGGGGCGTCGAGGACATCGCCAACACACTACATAAACTTGGCGCAAATTCGAGTCTTTCACCCTGTTCGGATCACCAAGTCGACCTTTACAGACCCCAACTCCACTTCTCCTCATTCCTCGTTCCTCTTTATTCAGCCAGCGCCTTCCGATGTCACCTCCTTGCCTGCTTTCTCGTGTCGCCTACTTCATGGCGATCTGGCTCTTCCTGGCGCAGGCGGTGGGAGTTGGCGGCACAGCCTCCGCCAACATTGTTTCGTCTCCTCAGATTGCGGCGAAGTCTGTGGCCAGCACCTTGGAGTACGAGACCACCTTCTTCTTCCCGTCGTCTCCGGCCGAAAACTGCCTCCTCGTCAGCGACGCCATCCTCATCACTGCCGTTCGCACCACGACCTGCGTCCCGGTCGGCTGCCGTGAGATCAATCCCTCCTTCAGCGTGGCCAACACCACCACTGGTGCCCTTTTGGGGCCACTCACCTTTAACTTCACCGAGGTGGGCAACGGCACAGCCAACCAGACGTTGATATCCGGCGGCGGTGTCAACAATGGCAATCAGTCGGAGGTGGTGCAGAGCAACGGGTACTTCTGGGCCTATACTCTGTGCTACGGGGAGGCGCAGTACCTGCCTCAAGGGAATCTCCTCATCTCGATGTTCGCCGACCCTGGCTGCCCTGCCACCGGCGATGCCGCCAACCCTGTGAGTTTCACGCAGTACACCAAGGGGTGCATCATGTCGCCGATATTCCACTGGTACACCCTGAGCTTTGAGGTCTTCTGCGACGCTGCCGAATACTTCATCATCGGATACGCCGACGGGCTCTGTCAGCAGGCCACCCAGAGCCCCATCGCCCACCAGAACATGGGGTGCTTCCCCGGCCGCCACCCGGAGCAGGGTGTGCTGTCCTACAGCAACGTCTGCCAATCACCAGGGCTCCCAGGCACGTCTTCCGCCGCCTTCGAGCTCACAGTGCCCTCTCTTCCGCAGATTCTCACCTTCGCGGTGTTGACCGCCTTTATCGGCATCTCCGCCTTCTTCTAATTTCGCTGCCTACCTAGTTTCTCTTGTGGACAGAAAGCAACATAAGCAAATAAAGCGCAGGCCAATTGTTTCGAATTGTCTTTCCCAAAAGTCAGTAAAATCCGTCATCGAAATGCTCTTGGCGGTTCCGCCTCTTATGGCTTTTGGACACTCGCTCGGGGTGGAAGCGGCGCACAAGGGCCCTGAAGGCTTCTTCGGCCGCGGCCGGCAGGACGCAGTTTCTCGGGGACCACTGAAGGCGGTGTGACAGCAGCATCTGGAGCTCCATCGGCAACCTCGCGGCAAGGCGGAAGAAGCGATGGGCAGCAAGCGCGTGCTGGACACCCTCGACGAAGCCCTGGGCCACCGCCCCCTTGAAACGGACGGCCTGCGAGGCAGCCCCACTGGAGAGTTCGGAGATGAGGCGCTGCCTGCTCTCCCCGCCCTTCACACTACCGCGGAGTTTCGCAGTGTCCTTTAAGGCTACGAACCCATCGCAGAGCAAGACCATCACTGCGAAAGCGTCCCCAATGCGAAAGTCCTGCACGCCACCGAGGTCTTCTATGTCCAGACCCAGGCGACCCCTGTCCAATAGCGCATCATTGCTCAGAAGAATGTAGGTGCCATTTGTCGTGCGGGCCCACTCTCCGACCCGGGCAGGCTTCCCTGCCTCTTCATCTGTGTCGGGGGCCACATGGAGGTAGTGATCGGGGGGGAGGAACGTCATCGCGCACAAAATACACACCTTTGCACCCAGGTCTACGACGTCAGCAGAGACTGTGTCTTGGGACGGGCCACCATTCCCGCCTTTCGGTTGCACGCCGCGGTTGATTGGGAGAGTGAAAGACGGAGAGGAAAGTGATCACTTGTTATCTGCAAAATTGTGTTTCGGATTGCTCCATCCCCAGGGGAGACTGCGGTGACATTTAAATGTAGTCGACGCCCGCGGATGCGGAGAGGGTGAAGGTGGTGGAGACGTCCGTGGACCCTGGCGGGGGAAATGCCGCCACGCTCACGAGCAGGGTGAGCAACTGCCCGCTGAGCAGGGAGGCGGTGTCTGTAAGGTTCGAGAAGTTCAGGTACGTGGTCCCTGCCGCGGTGTTGGTCATGGCGGCGTAGACGTAGACCGCCTCCCCAAAGTCCGGCGCCGCTGTTGTCTGGCCTTCAGCGATTCCTGCCGCCAAGAGTTGCGCAGTCATCTTCACCTCGCCGATCGGGAGGTCAGAGGTCACCGCCACGGAAACCCGGAGGTTCTGCAGCGTGCCGTCGCGCGGCATCCTGAGCGCCTGCCCAACTTGCCCCGCACCCGGGGGTGATGTGACTGCAAGGGCGGAGGACGCGCCGACAGTGATCGCGGCCTCCTCGCCGGCGGGAAGCTCGGTGAAGGGCACGTTCAGGCAGGTGAAGTGAAAGCCCCACGAACCACCGGCCGGGTTGCCTGGTGCACCTGCCGCACCAGTAGGACCGACCGCACCGGTGAGGCCGACTTCTCCAGGCTCCCCATCCGGACCAGTCAGTCCCACGGCACCAGCGAGTCCAACCTCCCCGTCGTCTCCCGCGGCGCCCGTGGGACCAACGGCACCAGTGAGACCAATCTCTCCGTCGTCCCCTGCTGCGCCGGTCAGCCCCATGGCCCCCGCGGCGCCGGGGGGACCAATCTCTCCGGTCTCTCCTACTGGGCCCGGCAATCCTGTGGCCCCAGTGGCCCCGGTATGCCCCACTGCCCCATTCGCCCCTGGGGGACCCCGCTCGGCGGCCGCCCCGGTGGCACCGGTCCTCCCCACAGCCCCAGTCATCCCAGTCATCCCGATCATTCCCGTCATTCCCGTCATTCCGGTCATCCCGACCATTCCTGTGGGCCCAGTTGCTCCTGAGAAATTCATTGCTGTCCTTCTTGCTCTTGGCTTGGTCTTTCCCTTGGACTGGGTCTTCTGAAAAGATTGGGTGGCGATGAGCTTTGATCTTATCCTTGGCTGGGGCATTTGCGAAAAAAGTCAGAAATCGTCCACCATGGAATGAATTGAGATGCCTCTCTGGTGGGTGTGCGAGGAAGGTTAACGCAATTTTGGAGTGGAGATGTCCTGCGCCATAATCAAGGGCACGACGGGTGAGCGTTCTAGCATGGCCAGGGGATATGTGAGGATGCTGAAGGGTGTGGCACCGCTTTCGGGCGCTTGCTGCCGATGACCGGGTGACTCCTCCGGCGGACGTGGACGACGGTGCTGGCGATGGAGGGCAGCAATTTCTGTTGATGAGATGATAAATCCAGAGCACTCTTTACCTCTCCACATCATCACCTCATAAGTAATTCTTTCGGCAAACCAAAACCCAGAAATGTGCGGCGGAGGCTTTGGCTCATCAGGATTCGGATTCGGCTGCGGGGGGAGTGGCAGTGGTTTCCGGGGTTATGGGGGCTACGGCGGGTTCAACAATTTTGGGGGCTGGAGCGGCGGCTTCAACAACTTCAGGGGAGGATGCGAATGCGGCGGCGGGTTCAGAGGCGCCGGGAATTGGGGTGGTTGCGGCGGACGTGTTGGCTGGAGCGGCGGTTTCGGCGGCGAATGCGGCGGCTGGAGCGGGGGCTACTGGGGGCGGGGAGGGCTGAACCGTGGCAACGGTTGCTGCTGATGCGGAAAATGGTGACCCAGGGCGAGAAGCCTCGAGCAAGCGGTAATTACATTTTCTGACCTTTTTTTAGGTGCCATTCTTGCGAGGAAAACAGGCGCAGACGGGTGTCATGATGAGGATGACACCTTCCATTCGTTCGCCTTGGAAGCACGCCTTGGAATGAAGTCCAGCGGCGTGGCAGGCTGCCGCCTCCGCTCAAGTTCCATGAACGGCGGCAGTTACATACGCTTGAGAGCCGTCCCCAACATCGTTCCCCGCAGCCCGGCCACCGGGATGAGATTGCTCCCCACCGCAACCCGCTGCCCCTGCCCCTGGGCCACAGCACGAGACCTCACCTCAGGCAGTTCTGCGTCGAAAACCACTGATTCCACTTGGCGCGCTGTTACGGCCTGCTGCTGGATGACCCTGCAACGCTTGGCCAGTGCAGCCGACTCCGCTTCATTACGCTCCCGCAGAGAATCCCAATACACCTCGCAGTACGCCTCGTTAATCAACCTGTCCACCATAGCCGCAACGCTCAAGGGCAGCAGGCGAAAGAGAAAGATAGCGGCCTGTCGCGAAGCGGAAACCCAAATATCAGATTATCATATTTCCACATTATCATGTCATCACGTTGTTAGGGAGTCCACCTCGGGGGACGAGTAGAACAGCGCGAGTTCGCGGAAGGCAGGCTCTGAATCTCTGGACGGAATTATCTCGCGGCGGGGCTCCTCAACAGCCCGCCAGCAAAGTAGCATCTGGAGTTCAAGCGGCACATTTTCCAAGACTGATAGGAATCGTCCTGGCCGCGACGTAGCCGCCGCTGTTGGCACCTGAACCAGACCCTCGCAGAGAAACACCACGGCGGCAAATATTTGGGCGGCATCGCGTGCCAAGAGGCCAAGCTCCACCCTGAGGGAGCGCCTCACGCTACTTGGCGCTGCGTTGTAGCGCCTCATCAGCGCCCGACACGCAGCGTGCACATCAAGCACATCAAGGTCCCCATTCTGCGTGTCATCCAGCAGCACATGGTCTGGCAAGGCAAAGGTCCCGGGCTCCTCCGCCGCCAGCAGCCATTTCACAATCTCGAGGCGGCCATTGCAAATCGCGGCGGATAATGTCGTGCGGCCATGTTTGTCCGGCAGGTGCAGGTCACCGTGGTCCAAGCGGTGATCAGCCAGCAGGTCCTTGACAATGTCGAGGTGGCCGTTGAAAGAGGCCCGGTCGAGCGCCGTCCAGAACCCCTCATTTCTGCGGTTCAGACTTTCACGTGACAGGCGCGGGTCTTTCAGCAGCAGGGAGACGATCGCCCCGTGGTTGTTCGCGCAGGCCACACTAAGCGGCGACCGGCCAAAGACGTCAGCGTCATTCATCTCCGCGACAGCAAAATGGGGATCCCGCAGAAGTCTTTCGACGGCAGCCAAGTCCCCGAAGCAGCAGGCGCTCCAAAACTGAGACATCCCACCAAAATAAGACCGCATGGGGGGGAGGAAGGCAGAGGTATGGTGGGCGCGTGCCCGCTGCTTGCCAAGATGGCCGCCAAGTCGCTTTGTGGCCCGTCCGCCACAGACAACCCCAAAAATATGAGAATTGAGATCAACTTTATTGAAAGCCGCTTCGCCAAGAGCGGGCGCAAAGTCAAAAACATCACGAACATCACGGACATCACGGAAATCATGGACATCATGGACATCATGAATTGGCCTCATTCTCATCGATGAGACTCACGTAGGTGAAGGTGCGAAAGACTTGCTCGACCAGCCAGGTAGGAATGATCTCCCTGGGGGACCCGGCGCCCCGGAAGCCGATCATCATCTGGAGCTCCAAGGGCAGCCGGCTACCGGCGTTAAAAAAGCGGACAGCGCGCAGTTGCTCGGCACAGTCGCGCTCCGCAAAGATGTCAGGGCGCCTACCCCGACGCGCCAGGATGTGCTCCGGCGCCATGCACCTCAGATAGCCGTCTGACACGAGGACGGCGACGCCGAAGAGATTGGCCGCCGTGTTCTCGGGGACGCGGTACTCGAGTCTCAGGATATGGACGACCGAGGCGTGGTCCGCCTGGTACCTCCGCAGCCACCCTGAGACCTCGTGGGTCTTCATGGCATCGCTGATCCCCAGGGCGGTGTAAAGCTTGTCATCCCAGTGGAGGCCCGCCGCAGCCACGTTCAGGGGCTTTCCGGAGAGCATTAGAAGCTTGATGCACTCGAGGGCCCCATGGCGGGCCGCGTACCACAAGGCGGTGCGACCCTTGCCGTCCGTCACGTCCGCCGCAACACGGGGATCCGCGAGGAGCAACATCATAGACGGCCCCTCGCGGCGCTCGCACGCCACCATCAGCGCTGTGCCGCCGTGGGGGTGCAGTTGAGAGCCCACATCGACTGACGGGTGGGCCAAAAGGAGCCGGAGCAGATCAGGGCGACCATGTGTGGCAGCCACGTGCAGAGGGGTGCCCCGCGCGGGGGTCTGCCAGCAGGTCACATTTACGGCCGGATTCCGCGTCACATCCAGCAGGGCCGCAAGGGCATCACGACCGCGAACGTGATCCTCGCACCGTACAGCGTCAAAGATCGCGCCCACAAAGTCCATCTTCAAAATGAAAAGAGGGAGCGTCCGGCGATTATCGTCGCTATCATACTTACCACTGTCAGTGCGTCAGCCGTCACTCAATCACTCAATCACTCAATCACTCAACCACTCAATCACTCAATCACTTATCCGGCCCCCTGTGATCATCGAAAAATTACCTGATTCAATGATCAGTAAAAAAATCAAAATACCGGAGATCGAAGATAGTGCATATTTTACCGCGGACATCATCGCTAATCATCGATCGCGGATCACCAGTAATATTCAGGATGAATCCGTGCCTTCAACGCAGAGGACGATTGACTCCAGGGCGATCATGACACGCATGGAATGAGCCAATTTGATAACGATGGTCTGATCGACAAGTGAAGGCGAGTGGAGGTGAGCGAAGATGAATGAAGATGAAAAGGTGAATAGAAGATGGATAACAAGTGAAAGATAGGATATACATTGAATCTCATCCACAGTTATCACCATTTATCTCCATTTATGACAGGGGGGATGAGGTGGATAGGGGGTGGTGGATGGGGGAGGCAGTTGCAAGCGGCAGACAGCAGACAGCGGACACTCAGGCCTTGGAGGACTGTGAAGGTGAGGTGGCTGCCTTCATGGGGATGTCCACTGAGCAGTGTGGGAGGACGATGCGGAGAAAGTCGCTCCAGCAGCCTTCTGCGCGGGCATGCACACGGGACAGCACCGTCCCAGCGGGGAGCGAGAGGAGGTGACACAAGTCCCTCTCATTCCAGATCTTGCGCTCCTCTGTCAGCCACACAGTCACGGCCCCGGGCGGCTGCTCGATGGTCCACTCGGTCAGGGTGGGCATGTACGGCTGGAGGAGGAGCGCGGCGACCTCGCGCTCCGTGTCGTTGGTCCTGTCTGCGCACAGGACGGACATGAAGACCTGGCCCCTGCCATCCGCGGCCGCCGTCACCACCTCGCCAATGGAGCAGTCGGGGTCGAGCCTCATCTGGCTGGCAAGGCGGCTGCGATAGGTCTCGATCACACCCCCGCGCACCACAACCGAGAACTGGCCACAAGGGGTGGCGACCATAAAGTGCCCGGTGATCTCACGGGCGGCAGCCAATGCCTTGAGGGCCACCTCATCGTCACGAGCAGCGGCATCCTCCAGCGCGATCTCCTCAGAGACGGCACACTCAGCCACAGCAGCCTTTTGAGTCGCACGAGTCGCGGCTGCGTTACTCCCGGCTTCATTGGAGGCGGCGACAGCGGCCGCTTTGCCCGGGGCATTGAACGACACGGCGACAGCAGCAGCACGAGGAGCGATTTGGTACGATGCGTCGACCGCGGGAGCAGGAGGCGCTACTTGATCGGACAGGGCTACAGCAGCGGCACAAGCGGCGCCCGATTTCGCAGCGGCGAGCTTCATGGTCTCAACTGAAGCGGCAGCGGCAACAGCGCTGTGGGCGCGGAGTTCGTCCCTGGCGAAGGCGTGCGCCAAGTCGCGGTGTGCTGCGGGATTCCTGGCGGCGAGCTCGGCGGCAACGTCTGCTGCGTGGCAGGCTGCAAAGGAGGCCCCGGGCACTGGGGGGTTGGGCACTGGATGGTTGGGAACCTCACGTGTCCGCCTCGGTGTGACTTCACCCAGCCAGATGGGCTGGCGAGGCACCCCGCTCCTCGAGCTATAAGGGGGCAGCGGGACCTGCAGGGCGTCGTTCCCCTCCATCACCACGTGCAAGGGGCGAAAACCGGACATCACAAAAGGCAGACAGCAGGCCAGGAAGTAAAACAGGCAATGAGGTAGGGGAGAAGGGAGAAGCGTTTGAAGAGGGAGGGGAGATTCGGAAAAATGAAGTGGGACCTGGGGCGCACAAGGTGACCGGGTCGATCCCACCGCCATGAAAGTACACCGATTCCAGTGCTGACGCTGATGCTGATGCTGATACAGATACTGATGCTAAGGTTGACGCTGATGTTGATGGTGTAGTTGATGCTGAAGTTGATGCGGAGTTTGATGATGACGCTGAGGCTGAGACTGGTGCTGATTTAACGTAGTGTCTGCCTTGACAGACACTTCTCGGATGATCCGAGGACAATGATATCTGATCACCTCAATGATCAACATCTTCCTGATGCGATATCATCCCGTGATCACCTTGATACTTGCTCATTATGCTCGATCTGCGCAAGCAAGACGATGCATCGTTGTGATCATTGGCTGCAATTGGCGGCAATTGGCGGCAGTTGACAACGAGTTGATGTGAACGCGGAAAGAGGTTTCTGTGAGTTGGTGATGTAAGAATCACACCCCTTAAATTCACGAAAATCACGAAATTCACGAAAATCACGAAATTCACGAAAATCAGAAAGTCGTGGAATCAGAAAATAGGATATTGTGTGCTATGAGGGGCGGGCATAGTTGGCAGGGGTGGACGCTGAACGGGGGCATGGTGCGGGCGGCGCTGCTGCGGGGTGACGTGGCGCTCTGCCGGGCCTACCTCGACCAGGGCGCGGATGACGTCGAGGGGCTGCTGGCGCATGGGACGATCGCCCTGAGCCTCGAGGTCTGCACCCTGGCCCGGGAGCGCGGCGCGCGGGACTTTAACCGCATGCTGATGCTTGCCTCCGGCATCACCACTCCAGAAACGAGAATGCCCCGCTCCGCTCCCCACGCCCCCAAGGATCCCCATTATCCCTATCATCACAATCATCTCACTGATCCCAGTGATCCCAGTGATCCCAATGATGCCAATGATTCGAATGATCTTGATGACTCCGATGATCTCGGTGATAGCAAGGACCCCAGAATCGCGGCTTACAGCGAGAATCAAAAAACAGGTCGGGAATCAGATCATCAGGATCATCAGGATCATATGGATCATATGGATCATTCGAATCGACATGATCATCGCATTGGCGTGTTGTCAGTGTCTGATATCTCCAACGTTGCTGGTGACCGGAGCCTCGCTCTGGCGGAGGTCGGTGAGGGCGAGCGTGCGGATGATGTGGGTGATGTTGGCAGCGTGGGCGGTGTGGTGCGGCGGGCGCTGCTTGATGGGGCCGAGGTGAGGCGGCGGGCCCTGGAGCTCTGCGAGGTGGCGCGGGAGTGGGGCGCGCGCGACTTTGAGCGGATGCTGCGGCACGCTGCTTACTGCGGGAACCTGTCGGCCTGCCGGCTGGCGCGGACCTGGGGCGCGCGCGACTTTGCGGGGATGCGGCGTGAGGCGGCCGAGATGGGCTACCTCGACCTGGTGGCACTCGCCGACGCGTGGCTATCCGGCAATGACCAGTGACCCTTATGATCGTAATAATTGTGACATAGTTTTGAGCGGAACAAGATACTGATTTCTTTGTTATCATCACGCGAGCGATGATAAACCGCCTCGCTGTTGGCGAAGAGTTGCATCAACAGGAAGAAATCGACATAGTGATCTTCAATTCAATGGGGAAGAGAAAAGCATCTATCCTGGCCACAGGAATTAGTTGCCGTTGGGTTGCGGAAAGTGATTTTTGGGAACGTCTTTTTTTTGCGACTTGGGGAAATGGGTGGCGGAAGGTTGCGCCACATTGCAATGTGTTTTTTTATTGGCGAGGAGGAAGAGAGATGCACCAGTGAACTCACTCTGTGTCTGAGGCACAGTGGTCGGCGGAGTCGAGATCCTCGTCGGAGTCCTGATCGTCATCGTGGTCTTGGTGGTCGTTGGTGGGGTGAGAGTTGTCATTGGGGGGTTTGGCGGGGTGGGACGGGTCATTGTGGTGGAGTGCCTTGCCCCTGCCCTGGACGAGGACGCAGCAGAGCTTCCTTGCTGCGGTGGTTATGACCTGTGGCCTGGTGAAGGCGCGGAAGGCCGCCCTGACGCTGTTGAACTGGAGGAGTGGGGAGGTGAGGCGCGGGTCTGCGCGGGCCTCTGCGCACCAGCGGCGGAGCTCGTCGAAGGGGACTGTGGTGCGCCCGGCGCCGCTGTGCCTGTGGAGGTAGGTGAGCCTGTAGCCCTCGTCCTTGCGGGGCCCGTCCACATGGGGCCAGATGATGAAGTTGGGCCCCTCCGCGGGGTTGTCGATCTGGCCGCAGCGCCTGAGGTTGGCGTCCCATTTGCTGGCGAGGGCGTCCTTGAGGGCTGCCTCCTGCTGGCGGAGGGGCTTGAGCTCGCGCTCGACCTTGTCGGAGATGGCCGCCAGGGTTGCGCGTGTGTCTATGAGGGCGCGCTCGTGGGCTGCGGGCATGGCGTGGAGGGCGCGCCTCTGCCTGGGGGTGACGATGGGCTCGCCGGGCTCGGGCGGGACCCAGAAGGTGGAGGCCTTGGGGGGGCGGCCCCTCTTCCTGGTGGTGGTGGCGGCGTCCTTTGGGGCGGGCGCGAGGGAGTCGCGTGCCTCTGGTTCGCGGCCGCGGCTGAGCTCGACGCGGGTCTTGGTGATGAGGGCGTCTGCGGCCCAGCGGGCCTCGAGCTTCTGGAGCGAGTGGTCCCTGCCCCGCTCGTCCAGGAGCGCCAGCGCCTGCTTGTGGCCGAGGCTGCGGTGGCCCTCCTCTTCGAAGACGTCGGCGTAGACCGCCTGGCCGTCCGGCTCCGGGTCGCCCGGGTCTGCCGCGGTGATCTCCCTGGGCTCGCCCGCCGCCTCCCGGGCGTCGGCCTGGGCCTCCAGGTGCGCCCAGTAGGCCTCCTGGTGCTCTGGCCTGACGTCCGGCATCTTCCTCCTCGACTTCGCGGGCCTCCGCTGTCCCCCACCATGATTACCATCATTACCAGGATCAGCAGCACCATCAGTGTCAGGGCCACCCCCCTCCGGCTGCTGGGCAGGCCGCGCGCCCCTGCTCTTCTTGGGCATGATGTTGTCGGGGACGTCGGCGTCGGCCAGGCGGAACCAGGTCACCCCCCTGGCCTTCGCCTCCTCGACCAACTCGCGACACACCCGCCGGTCGTCCGTCTCCAGGGGGCCCCTCACCTGCCTCACCCTCGCGTCCTTCTGCGCAATGTCCGCGTGCAGCGCCACCATCGTCTCGGCGTCGGGATCGACGTAGTAGGCCATTAAGTAGTCTTTTGACGTTCGGGGGAGGCACTGGGCGTCAATTACCCCATCCCACCGCGGTATTTTATTTCACGGCATTCATCTCATCCTGACGAAGGGGTTTGCTACAGCACCCCACCATCACTTTCCGGCGACGTTGGCCAAAAAATCAAAGTGAACATCAGTCTCCATTTTCGCGGAGCTCACCCCACAACCATTTTTTTATGAACAAATGATCATGCCCCGCATCAGCGCATGTCATTGGGCGGGGGACGTCCCTCTCCCCCGGCAACACACCGGATCTCCATCAAGACATCGCGTCATCAGAAGATCATTTTATCACGAAATCCTTGAATCCAGATATTCTGCCGAGGGAGGGTGACATCAAGCCTATATAGTGACAAGCATCATCCCGATCAGCGCAACATCGGCCCGAAGTATTCGTCTTGGCAAAAGTCACAGCGAAAAGTGGACCATTTTATCAGGATATTTTGTTCATCATAATTTCATTTTCTTTGAGACACCTGCATTGTGGTGTTATACAGGTGGGACAGCATCGGCAATGGGAGACGGTGTTGTCATGACACTTTGTCCGTCAAAGTACCATGATGCGACGTAACGGACGCGTGATGTGCGACAGGCATCGCCACCACGTTCAGCATCAGGATCGAGATATGCATCTTCGTGAACACTTTGATCACCATCGTGATCAACACTCAGCACAACACGGGTTACAAAACGCTGAACTCTGCGACCAACTCCATGATCATCACCGAGATCGCCACAATGATCATCCCCACGATCAGCATCATGCTCATCATCCTGACGAGCACCCTGATTGGCACCATGATCAACACTGTGATCACCACCATGATGAACACTCTGACCGGCAATGTCTACATCCTGATGGACTCAACAACGAACATCATGATCAGCATCATGATCAACATGAGGATCATCACCATCATCAGCAATTCTTGTGGCGAGTTCGGATGTCTCTCAAAGTTGAACATCACTTTCATGATTTGGGTCATCGGGATATCGTTTTGCAATAGGATTTCTGGATCAAGATGTTCGGTAATTCTAGGTGATGTGTGATTTGCGCAGTGATCAGCGCCACCACCACCAATTTATTGGGCAAGAGCATCCGGATCCCAGGAGATCAGTATCCCACTACCATTGGATTACATCAAGAAATTTGATTCATCAGGATATTTTTTGCAACGGCATAGTTCGATCGACATGCTCACCAAGTCTGGATGACATCGAACTCATGGAGTGATCGCCATCGTCATCATCGCCGTCAGCATCTTACGCGGCAAGAGCGTCTGACTCCCAAGGCAACATGATAACTCGATTCTGTATGATCATGCTCACCTATTGGGTGTATCTGATATCGTCTTGGGATGGGATAAGTGGATTCTGATGTTTGGCCAGGTGTTGATGACATCACATCAGTGAAGTGATCTCCGTTGCCATCTCTGATCCGCTATCTGGGGAAGATGTCTGTCTTCGCAACGAACACTTGATCTTTTCGAATGATTTCATGAAGATATTTCGTTTCAGGACATGGTTTTGCAACGAGACAGTATGATCAAAACGTTCCGCAAGATGCATGTCGTTGAATGACTGTGTTTCGACCTTTCAGAGTAATAAAGTGCAGCAATGAAGCTTGACATCAACCTTCCAACATGACAATGAAGACACACGACATGAGAAATATTGACAAGATGTGTCATCGATGACAACGATGCAGATAGAAAATGATTTTTGATAATTTCATGTCGCTCACAACCGTGATGCGCGATGTTGTTGCCCGATCAAAGACCCTTGATACTGAGTTCCGCTGTTGGCCCTGAGGAAATTCTCGTTCGAGCAGGTGCATTTCTTTTCCTGATCATATGATCAGAACACGTGATATCAGTGATGATAGCGAATTGAGGGAAACGTATTTTCTTCTGTTGGGTAGTGTCGGACTAGAGAGGGAAACGCGTGATACAACAACTCGGGGGAAACGAGTCCAAGTGCTAC